>Ga0315336_1000020_pt1 | contig 1043514 bp, 965 predicted proteins | sample ASW5metaG_FD_204512 | JGI IMG/M metagenome (GOLD analysis project Ga0315336, IMG submission 204512) | Ammonia-oxidizing marine archaeal communities from Monterey Bay, California, United States - ASW #5 | ecosystem: Environmental > Aquatic > Marine > Intertidal zone | place: USA: California... | reverse complement strand
CCATCGGCGTAACCTTGCCGTCATCGCTCCGGGCGCCGGTACCTGTGGAGACGACTTCGCCTTCCATCGGTTTTTCCTGCGCGCTATCGGGAATAATAATGCCGCCAGCGGTCTTCTCTTCCGCGCCAAGGCGACGGACCAGCACACGATCGTGCAAAGGTCTAAACTGCATACTTGGATCCTCCGGTGTTGCTTTGATTTAAGGCACTTTCCATGAGTTCTTGATTGAGCTCATTTTTGCCCCAAAAGTTCAACGGTCCTGGCACTCACATTGTGCGAGTGCCAAGACGCGAGGTGGATGTAATGCCTTAGCCGCAGAAATGCAAGGGTTCCGACAAAAATAATGTGGATTTTCGCCTATTTGCCCTGAAATTCGACCACTTTCTGGTCGATTGCGCCGAACAGGCTCTGGCCCTGACCGTCAAACATCTCGATGCGGATGCGATCACCAAACTGCATGAACGGTGTTTTAGGCGCCCCGTCATCGATCGTCTCCAGCATGCGGACCTCGGCAATGCACGATGAACCCAGGCTGCGATCAAGGTTCGATACCGTACCGGAGCCGATGACAGTGCCGGCCCCCAACTCGCGGGATTTGGCGGCATGCGCGACCAGATCCGGGAAATCAAAGGTCATGTCGACACCGGCATCAGGTGCGCCGAACTGCTCACCGTTGAAAGTCGAGACCAGCGGCAAGTTCACTTTGCGGCCATCCCACGCCGCACCCAGCTCATCCGGCGTCACGGCGACCGGTGAAAAAGCCGTCGCCGGTTTGCCCTGAAAAAATCCAAAACCCTTGGCCAGTTCGCCGGGAATGAGGTTTCGCAGGCTGACGTCGTTGACCAGCATCAAAAGTTTAATGTGAGCCGAGGCTTCGCCGCCCGAAGTCGCCATCGGCACGTCATCGGTAATCACCGCTACTTCGGCCTCAAAATCAATACCCCAGGCGGTATCGGCGGCGACAATGTCGTCTGTCGGGCCGATAAATCCGTCTGAGCCGCCCTGGTACATCAGAGGGTCCGTCCAGAAAGCATCAGGCATAACGGCACCACGCGCCTTGCGCACCAGTTCGACATGATTGACGTAGGCACTGCCATCGGCCCACTGATAGGCGCGCGGCAACGGGGCCGCGAGGTCTGCCGGATTAACCGCGAAAGCGTCTGCCGCATCGTCCGCATTTAAAGCCTGATAAACATCGTCGAGCAATGCGACAACGTCCGCCCAGTTTTCGATCGCCGCCTGCAACGTCGCCGCAATTTGCGGCACTTCCACAGCCTTGGTGAGATCGCGGCTGACAACGCAAAGTCGCCCGTCGCGGCCTGATTTTACAGATGCAAGTTTCATGACCAATCTATAGCTTCCCTGTGTCACCCTTCATAGGGCAAACTTGCGGCATTGTTTTTCGATTTCAGGAGATTGATTTTATGACGGCTTTTTCAAAACGCTTTTTGCTGTGTGCCATCGCCTATGTCGTTGCCGGGATGGCGCTGGGAATTCACATGGGTGCGGGGCAGAACTTCACGATGGCACCGTTGCACGCCCACATGAACCTGGTCGGCTGGGCGACGATGGGTTTGTTCGCGTTTTATTATAACGCTGTGCCTTCTGCTGCTGTGGGCAAACTGCCGCAAGCGCACTTCTGGATCGCCCAGATCGGTTTGCTTATGATGATCCCCGGCCTGGCAATGGTATTAAGTGAAAACATGTCGGGCGAACCGCTACTGGCCGCCGGTGGATTTCTCACCGGCATCTCAATACTGATTTTCGGCTACATCGTTTTGCGCACCCCCTCTACCGGGTAGGGATTTTGGCGTCGAAGGTCTCTTCGACGGATGGACTGATCGTCAATTATCATGCGTCCTAAAGGGCTTCGAACTCCGCTCGAACGGCATTGAGGCGGACGAACTGTTCATCGGTATACGTGGCGTAATCAATGTCCAGATGGGAATGCATTTCCGCCGTCATGCTCCACATCGCCTCACGCAACAGGGATAACACTTTCATGGCGCTGAATTGACGCCAGAGCAGGTCGTCCACCGGCCCGTCAAAATAGAGCTCCAGCAAATGCCGGGCCGATGCAGGCTCAAGATTATTGTTTGAGGCCAGATTGGCGAGGTCAAAAAGCGGATTGTTGAAGCCGCCGTATTCCCAGTCGATCAGCCAGAGACGGCTGCCGTCATCAATGAAATTTGCCGCCAGAAAATCGTTATGACAAAAAACCGGCTCAGGCCCTGCCCCGGCATCGGCCATTCGCTGGCCAAGCTCAAGGCAAGCCGGAATATCATTGCTTAATCGGTATCCGTTCTCGACCAATGCCTGTCCGTACGCCCTGCAGGCTTCAAGTCCATCAAACGAATACCTGCGGCCTGTCAGGTGTCGCGGCACCTCGAAATGGCACTGTCGAATAAGCGGGACGACGCGCTCAAGCATGCCCGGCGCATTGACATCAGCCTCAGCCAGGGTCTTGCCTTCAATCCAGCGAATGACCTGGGCATCCGCCTGGGCATGGACAGGCTCGGGCGACAAACCGGCCAGATATGCGGCCTTCGATACGGCAACGTCGCGCGCGCGTTCCAGATTGTGCTCAGGCACATCACCGCCAATGCGCACGACAAAACGCTCGCCCGCGTCATCGACAACAAAATTGCTGTTGGACAGGCCGCCCGCCAGCGGTTCTGGATCAACCGCACCTCGCCAGCACGGAAGAGACGTAGCCAGTTGCCTGGCAGGATCAATTGTTTCACTGATTGTCATAGCGCCGGACTCTAGAGCGTCTGATCACCGTAATAAAGGTTCACGACGTGACGCGCTTCGGCAAAAAACAGCCAGCGCTCGATGACCACACCGGGCATCACCACCAAACCCGCCAAAACGCTGGAGATCGCCCCGGCGGCACCTCCGGCAAACAATCCGGCAAGTAACAATGTTATGGGGATTGCGGCGCCAAACAACACGGCAAGACGTCTGAGTTTCTGCGCATGCTTGCGCGCCACGCGGAAGCCCATCTCCTGATTGAGATAGTTTGCCTGTGTGTTGGGCGATTCGAGCAGCCGGACCTCGCCGAGATGTCCGAGACCCGTCGCAGTGCCCGACGTCGATACGGGTGCCGCATGGTCGATCGACTGCCAGTAGCGCATTTTAATGCCCCAGCCCACTGCCAGCGAAATTAAGGCGACAATCGTCATGGCGTTTGAAGTGTGGCCGAACAGCCGCAAGACGGCGTCAAACCAGACCGCCCCTGTCATCGCGGCAAAAGCCAGATAAACCACGGGCACCAGCGTGTGGTGCCAGCGCGGAATGGCTTTGAGTGAAGCGTATATTTTTGAGGTGGCATAGACGGTCATGATTGCCAATACGGCGGTCGGGCCACCGGCCGCCCCCCACAAACCGTTCAGGGATTCGAGAAAGACCCAGCCAATTCCGAGGATTGCCGCCGGGACATAAGTCGCGACGGCCATCACACCTTCGCGCGCCAGCCATGATGAACGCCACTGGCTGAATGCCCGCCAGGCCCTTTCGGGGTGGCCGAGGTGGAAGGTCGAGCTCAACAGCCCGAAAGTGATCAGCGACAACGCCAGGCCAAGGCCGGTGAAACCAAGCCATCGATCCGCCGGTAGCATGCCAAAGGCCGCCGCCAGACCGAACAGGCTCAACAGCCCGTAGCCCAGGCCCGAGGCCGTGGTGAAAAATATGACGGAATAGGCCGGGTGCATATCAGGCGCCCGCTTCAGACGACAACAGTTTGTCGATCCAGCCGAGGAAACCGCCTTCAGGGGATGCATCTTCCAGCACTGCCGGGGCCCCGATATCGGCTGCATCGATTTTACGTGGGCGGGGAGCAAGGTATTTGTTGACCGGTTTTGTCTCCATCTCCGGCATCAAGTCATAACCTTCACGCGCCGCGACCAGACGGGAGACTTCGGATCCAGGATCCCCCAAATCACCAAAATGCCGGGCACTGACGGGACAGGTGGCGACGCAGGCCGGCACCCTGTCGACGATTTCCATGTTCTGATTGTAAATTCGATCGATGCACATCGTGCATTTTTTCATGACACCGGCATCCTGATCAAACTCGCGGGCACCATAGGGGCAGGACCAGGAACAAAGTTTGCAGCCGATGCACATGTCTTCATCGACCAACACAATGCCGTCCTCACCGCGTTTGTACGACGCACCGGTCGGACATACGGTCACGCAGGGCGCGTCGTCACAGTGCAGGCAGGATCGCGGGAAATGCACGACTTGCGCATCGGATCCCTGCCCGGCTTCAAAGGCATGGATGCGATTGAACCAGACGCCCGACTGATCGGCCTCGTACGGGTTGATATCGGTTAGCGGCGCGTGATAACCGCCGGTATTCCACTCTTTGCAATTCACTGCACAGGCATGACAACCGACACAGATGTCGAGATCGATGACCAGACCAAGCTTGGTCGGTGACGGGTTTTGCGGCAACGACGTCATGTCATCTGGCTTTCGTCTTCTGACGCGCGCCGTATTTCAGTTTCGCGGGTCGCTCCGGCAGATTTGGCGGTTCCGACATGACGGCGAATTGCGGCAGCGTTTCCGCTGTCCCGACCTCGGCTTTTTCAATTTTCACCCGAACATCGTACCAGGCGGCCTGCCCGGTCACCGGATCCGAATTGGACTGACTGTAGCCCTCGCGCACCGGCAGTAGTTCATCGATCAGATGATTGAGCAGGAAGCCATCCTTGACCTCGCCGCTATCCGGATTGAGCCGCCACGTACCGCCACGCTTGCCGATGGCGTTCCACGTCCAGACGGTATCGTCCTGAACGCCTTCCATGACCTTGACCTGAACCTTGATGCGCCCCGACCGGCTGGTGACCCAGGCCCAGCTATCGTTTTGCAAATCATGCTTGCGGGCCAGGCTTGCCGATACATACAGACGGTTGGCTCCGTGAATCTGGCGCAGCCAGGCATTTTGCCCACCCCACGAATGATACATCGCCATTGGGCGCTGGGTGATGGCGTGCAGTGGAAATTCCTCGACGCCCTCGAGATCATCCTCGAACGGTGGATACCACGTCGGCAGCGGATCGAATGCCTCGCGGATACGGTCGCGGTGACTGTCCGGCGGCTGGATGTCGCCGTGGCCATCGGCAGCGAGGCGAAACTTCTGCATCGGTTCCGAATAGAGCTGACTGATGATCGGCTTTTTGCTGAAGACAAAACCCTTGTCAAAAGCGTAGTCGAGATAGTCGCGATTGACATGTTTGTAGAATTTCAGATTGTCATCGAGTTCTTCGTGCCAGAAGCACTGGTTCTCGACGTATTTATCGATCTGGTGCGGATTGGCCTCACCACTGCCGGTCTCGTCGCCGTCGCGACCGCGCCAGCCCGCCAACATGCCAATGCCGGGGCGGCGTTCATGATACGTGATGTAGTCGCGATAGCCGCCGGGATATTTCGGCGTACCGTCTTCGCGAACCATGCCGTTCAGGCCGAGGCGCGCGCCGAGTTCGAGAAGTACATCCTGGAAAGGCCGCACATCGCGATCGGGCTTCAGAACGGGCTGTCGGATGGCATCGCCCGGACCATCGGCGTGACAGATCGGCCGGTCCAGCATCGAAATACAGTCCCAGCGTTCCAGATAGGTCGTGTCCGGCAGGATGAGATCGGCGTAAGCCACCGTTTCCGAATAGTAGGCGTCGGAATAGATGATGCGGGGAATTTTGTACTCGCCGGTCTCCGCATTGACGTCCGTCAACATGCGGATAGTCTCTTCAGTATTCATGGCCGAATTCCATGCCATGTTAGCCATATACATGAACAAGGTCTCGACCGGGTACGGGTCGCCCTTCCATGCGTTGGTGATCACCATGTGCATCATGCCATGGGCAGACAACGGCGCATCCCACGAGAACGCCTTGTCGATGCGCTGGGGCGTCCCGTTGTCATCGATCAGCAAATCTTCGGGCCCGCCCGGAAAACCGAGATGAGGCCCCCTCAGTGGCGTATTGGGCGTGACCTGATCGGGCCGCCCGGACGGCACGGGCAGGCTGTCGGGTCCTTTCGGGTAAGGCGGCTTGAAGCGCCAGCCCCCCGGCACATCGACCGAGCCCAGCAGTAATTGCAATATGTGAATGGCCCGGCAGGTGTGAAAGCCGTTGGAGTGCGCCGAGATCCCGCGCATGGCGTGCATCGTGACGGGCCGCCCAATCATCTGGTCGTGCTGGCGTCCCGTCCAGTCGGTCCACGGCTGATCGACGACAATCTCTTCTTCAAAGGCCACGTGCGCCAGTTCGGCGGCAATGCGTTTGATCGCTTTGGCCGGAATGCCACAGCGCCCGGCAACAGCGTCAGGGGCATACTTTTCGTCGAGATAGCGCTCGGCCAGAATCTCAAAGGAAGGCCGCACCTTTTGACCGTCGGGCAAAGTGTAAGATCCGTTGAGGGCGGGCTCGACATCGGCATTTCCCGGGTCGGCAAATTTTCCTGTCAGGCGATCCCGGCACATCGGCTCGCCCGCCTCATCCCGTGCGAACAACCCATCATCTGCCGTTCCCGGCGCATCGATCACCAGCCACGATGAATTGGTGTATCGCGCCAGATATTTGGCATCGACCTTTCCGGCGCGCAGCAATTCATGGATCAGGGCCAGAATGAATAGCCCGTCGCTGCCGGGCCGAACGCCGATCCACTCATCGGCAATGGCCGAGTAACCGGTTTTTACCGGGTTGATCGAGACAAACTTGGCGCCCCGGTTTTTCAGTTTGCTCAAGCCGATCTTGATGGGATTTGAATCGTGGTCTTCGGCCACGCCAAACATCAGGAAATATTTGGTGCGTTGCCAGTCGGGCTCGCCAAACTCCCAAAACGCCGAACCCATCGTATAGAGCCCGGCTGCCGCCATATTGACCGAGCAAAATCCGCCGTGGGCGGCATAATTCGGTGTACCGAATTGCTGGGCCCACCAGCTTGTCAGCGCCTGGCTTTGATCGCGTCCGGTAAAGAAAGCAAGTTTGCGAGGATTTGTCGCCCGCGCGCGCGCCAGCCATGCCGTCGCAATATCAAGCGCTTCTTCCCAGTCGATTTCCTTGAATTCGCCTGACCCGCGCGGCCCAACGCGCTTTAGTGGTTTGGTCAGCCGGGCCGGAGAATTGACCTGCATGATGCCGGCCGATCCCTTGCCGCACAGCACACCCTTGTTAACGGGATGGTCCCGGTTGCCTTCAATGTAGCGAACCGCACCGTCTTTAAGATGCACTTTGATGCCGCAACGGCAGGCGCACATGTAGCAGGTGGTGTATTTGATTTCGTCGGGCCCCTCGGGCGAGGTGTCGACTTGATGCTGGCTATCTGAATTCATGACGCCTTATATTAGATTACTCTAATTTAATCAAAGTTAAGTTTATTGACCGCGTCTGACCACTTGCCGGTTGCCTTCCAGCCCAACGTAGCGCTAATTTGCGCGCCCGACCCGGATAATGTGGTTTTCGGTCAAAATATTCAGGAGTACGCGGCGTGAAAGTCGACATTAAGTGGGATGGCGATATCCGGTTTATCGGAACCAGTGGAACCGGTCATTCAGTGAAGATGGATACGGTCGCCGAAAAAGGCGGAACCGATCAGGGGCCAAGTCCGATGGAAATTGTCCTGATGGGCCTTGGCGGATGCTCGGCAGTCGACGTCGTCCTGATTCTCAAAAAAATGAAACAGTCTATTGAAGATTGTTTTGTCTCCATCGATGCGGAACGCGCGACCACCGATCCCAAGGTCTTCACCAAAATCCGCCTGCGTTTCACAGTCGTCGGAACAGGTTTGAGCCAGGACCGCGTCGAGCACGCCGTTCAGCTGTCAGCTGACAAATATTGCTCGGCTTCGGCCATGCTCGACAAAACCGCTGATATTACTCATGAAGTCGAAATCGTCGAAGCGACCTGATTTTGTTCAGGCAATGTAATCGTCGATAAAGTTCTCGATAATTTCATTCAGCCCGGAATCGAGCGGTAGCCCCAAAGACAGCGCGCGGTCATTTTCAGTAGCTGTCGGCCAGCCCGCAACAATTGCTTCGATCTCGGGGTCAGGACGATCAACGATCGGGCCCAGCGAAATTCCACGGGTTCCGGCAACACCTTCCATCGCAGCAATCATTTCAGCCACTGTATAGGTTCGGCTCGGCAGACCGACGGCCCGGTCTGTCCCCAGTTTTGCCGCGTCGATTTCCATCAACTGGATGATGCCGTCAACGATATTGCGGTAGCCCAGTGATGCCATCGCCGTATCGCGACCGACCGGCAGGACGCATTCATCACCGTTCAGAGGCTCGCGCATGACGCCACTGGCGAAGCTCGACGCGGCCGCATTCGGTTTTCCCGGTCGAATGATGACAGTGGGTAGTCGGGCAGTCCGGCCATCGATAAACCCCTTCCGCGAATAATCGTTGATCATAATTTCGCCGGCGACCTTGGTCATGCCATATGTGGTTTGCGGATTGGGTTTGGTGTAATCGCCGACGACAGGTGGCATGGCGTCGCCGCCGAATATAGCGATTGAACTGGTAAACAATAGTTTGGGTGTTCCGCTCCGGGCGCGAACGGCCTCGAGAATATTAAGACCGCCATCCAGGTTGACGCGCATGGCCAGGTCGAAATCTTTTTCACCGCCGCCACTGACGACAGATGCCAGGTGAAAGACGGCGATGTCATCGCGATCAATCAGTCCGAACACTGTTTCCCGATCGCTGATATCGCCAGCGACGATGGTGACACGATCATCCAGCCCATCAGGTCGGGTTTCCGGGGCAACCTGATCAAAAAGTGCAATGGTATCAATAGCAACCGATTGACCCGATGAGTTCGTCAGTTCGCCCTTTTCCAGCAACCGCCGCGCCAGAATCAATCCGATAAACCCGGCACCTCCGGTAATTACCACTTTCATTATTCGACTTCCCTATATCCAGCGAATTTCAAATCGTGCGCATCCTAACAATATGGCTCACAACAGCAATACGAAGTCCGGCCCAAAATTCAAAACATGCATATATTTCATCATATTGTAAACAATTGTGAACAAAATAAATGTTATTTATCAACTTGTTAATGAAAATTGATGGCGGCTGGCACTTCCAGATAAAATCCCGGACTCGTACAAGTATCGAATTGAAATACATCGTTGGTTAATTCATCGACCAATCATGTAAACCGGGGCATACAGCACATTCAACTTGAGAACGGCGGAAACTGGATTGATCTGATTTATAGCGCCGTGAACGAGCTAAACGACCACGGACATATCGACTCTCTATTCGAAGTAGTTGAGAATTGTTGAGTGTGTATGGCGATAGTTCATCGTGACGAAACGAATGGCTAATTCGATGTTTCGGCGCGTTCATTTTTAATATTGGAAGCATAGTTAATGCTTTGTCGACCGTTCGCACAAAATCATGTTTCCAGTAGCTCAGTATTTATTTCCGTAGAGTGATCATGACTGCAGACTACGAACAACACACGCCAACAAACGGGATCGCCAGACGCCTGATTATTCTGGTCGTCCTGTTCAGTTCGCTGATCACACTTGCCACTACCGCTGCCCAGCTTTTTGGCGACTATCGTGATGACGTTGATGAGATCAATTCCGGCTTTGATCAAATCCGCACCACCAGTCTACAGAGCATCGCCGAAAGCGTCTGGGTCATTGATGACGCTCGGCTGGAAACCCAACTGCGTGGCCTCGCACGACTGCCCGACATCACGCATCTCTCGATTTCCGTCGAGAATAATGTCCAGTGGGAGATCGGACAAATCGACGACGCCGCCGCCGTTTCAAAAGAATTCCCCTTGTATAACCGACACCGGAATGAGGACATATTAATTGGTACTTTGACTGCAACCGCTTCACTCAGCGGCGTATATGAGCGGCTAATTGACAAGGCGGCCATCATCCTGATCTCCAACGCCGTCAAAACATTCCTGGTCTCCGGATTTGTGCTTGTTCTGTTTCAGGTTCTGGTGACACGCCACCTTGTCGAAATATCAGATTTTGCCCGATCCATAGGCCAGGGACGCAAGGTACCGGAACTGTCACTTGCCCGTCGCAAAGGCGCTGGACAAAATCAGGATGAGCTGGATTTCCTGACGAAGGCTGTCAATGACATGCGACGCGGACTTGAGGACTCAAACCAGAAAATTCAATACCAGGAAGAACGTTTCAGGGACTTTGCCGATGTTTCTTCCGACTGGTTATGGGAAATGGACGCGGAACTGCACATGGAATATTCCGGCGAACTGAGTATGTTCCATACTGGCGTTCAAAGCATCAAAAGTCTTGGTGGAAAAACCCGGCGAGAAGCCCTCGATAAATTTCTGCCGGATTGGGAAAGAAACGATGAACAGAAATGGCAGACCCATGACGACGACTTGAATGCCCGGCGCCGATTCTCGGATTTTCGTTATTCAATTTTCGATCTGAACGGTGATCTGGCCACCGTCAGCATCAGCGGCAAACCCGTCTTCGACCGGGACGGCGCTTTTCAGGGGTATCGCGGATCCGGCAAGAATATTACCGTCGAAATAGAAGCCGTTGAAACATTGCGCAAGAGTGAGGCCAGGTACCGTACGCTGGTTGGCAATGCCCAGGTTGGCATCGTCCGGAGTCGAATTGATGATGGAAAAGTGATTAACGCCAATGCCCGTGCTGCGGAAATTCTCGGCTATGGCACTGTTGAAGAACTGGTTGCGCAACATCGTGGTAGTGAAGCATGGTTAAATCGGGAAGACCGCATCCGTGCAATCGAGGAAGTTCGAAAATTCGGTGTTGTACGAGACATTGAAACGGAATTCAGACGCCCGGACGGACCAAACGGCTGGGCGCGAACGTCCTTGAATATTGATAACGAAGACCAGACGCTGGTCTCGATCATCATCGACATTACAGACAAGAAGAATGCCGAAGCAGCGCTTGAACGACTCAACTCACAACTCGAAGAGCGCGTCGCCGCACGCACAGCCGAACTAACCGCCGAATTCGCCGAACGACGCCGCGCCGAAATCAGCCATCAGGAAAGTGAAGCGAGGTTGAGAATGGCCATCGATTCGATTGATGATGGCTTCGTGCTGTACGACGCAGATGATCGCATTGTTATGTGGAATGAACGCATGGCCGATCTCACGCCGACCATCATGGATATCGTTGTACCTGGCGCAACCTTTGAAGACATCCTTCGGGCCAGCGTCGAGCGAAACTTGTATGTCGACGGCCAGGAACGAGGTGAAGACTGGATCCAGGAACGCATCAGCAAACATCTGAATTCCCATGATGAAATGGAAATTCAGCTTACTGACGGCAGATGGATCAGGGTTGTCGAGTCGATGACAGCCGATGGCGGGCGGGTCGGTCTGAGAACCGATATCACCGTCCTGAAGACGGCGCTTCAGTATCTTGAAGCGGCGCAAGCCGACTTGATCCAACAGGAACGGCTGGCGGCCTTGGGCCAGGTAACGGCGACGGTAAGCCATGAACTGCGCAACCCGCTGGGGGCCATGCGTTCATCGACTTATTTCCTGCGTCACAGTGTTGATGAGCAAGACCGCAAGGGCCGACAGGCGATCGAGCGAATTGAACGCAGCGTCATTCGCTGTGATCGGATAATCGGTGAACTGCTGGATTACACGCGCATACGAGATGTCGTACTGGTTCCGGTTTCTCTCGATAGCTGGTTAAAGGAAGTTCTGGACGAACAGGCCAGGCCATCGAATATTGATTTCGAGTTCAAATTTAATGCCGGTGATGCCAGCGTGCATATTGATGAAGATTATTTGCGACGGGCCGTTATCAACCTGTTTGAAAATGCCTGTCAGTCGATGACGGATATGGAAGGTAGCGAAAAACTGTCAGCGACGCAGTTGACCATCGAATCCAGCGTTGCGACTGAAGGGATCGAAATTTCGTTCAGTGATACCGGTGTTGGTGTTCCTGATGATCTGCGAGAGCGAATTTTTGATCCGATGTTCAGTACAAAAGGATTTGGTGTCGGCCTCGGCCTGGCTGTCGTCCGCGAAATCGTCGAACACCACAATGGTTCGGTCAAAGTCGCACCAAACCGGTCCGGAGGTACAACGATGACAATCGGGTTGCCGCTGCGAGATCGTGCGAAGGGTGTCGCATAATGTCGCTTCAAGTTGAATATGAAAAACGGGTCCTCGTTGTCGATGACGATATCGACTTCGCCGATAGTCTTTCTGACGCCTTGTCACTTCACGGCTTTGAAGTCAAAACGGCGAACAATGCGACGGCGGCAAAGGAAGAAGTCGAGCTTTGGAACCCTCAGGTGGCCGTGGTCGACAATCAACTTGGCGCAACCCGCGGCGTTGATCTCATTCCACAACTGAAAGAACGTTCGCCACAAATAATATGTGTCATGATCACGGCCTACAGTGTGATCGACGCAGCCATCAAGTCATTGAAGGCCGGAGCCTCGGATTATTTGCGCAAGCCGATTTCACCCGAGGAAATCGTCCGCTCGCTCAACAATTGTTTCGACAAGGTTCAACTGCAGGATCGTCGCGTTCGTGCGGAACTTGCGTTGATGGAACGCGAAGCCAAACTGAACGCCATTATGGACAATGTCGGAGAGGGCATTTTTACCATTAGTCGAAGTGGTATTATTGAAAGTTCAAATCCGGCGGCGCACCGATTGTTCGGATACGACGTCAATTCGATGACCGATGTCAACGTCACAACGGTCATTCCCGGCGGGGTCACCGCTCTGGAAGCGGCTGCTGACATCAAAACCGACGATTTTTCGACCGCCGGCTGGACAGTTGGTCGCAGAAAATCCGGCGAAGATTTCAATATGGAACTCAGCGTCGGCCGCGCGATGTTCAACGATCAGCATATTTATATTGCAACAATGCGGGACGTGTCGGAACGACTGCGTCAGCAGGCCGAATTGCAGGAGGCCAAGACGGAAGCGGAAATCGCCAACCGGGCGAAGTCCGAGTTTCTGGCGAACGTCAGCCACGAATTGCGAACACCGTTGAACGCTGTACTCGGTTTTTCCGAAATGTTACAGACTGCGAAATTCGGGCCCCTGGGGCATGACCTTTACCTCGAATATGCCAACTTTATTCACGACAGCGGTGAACATCTTCTGGCCATTATCAGCGATATTCTCGATGTCTCGAAGATTGAAGCTGGCAAGTTGGTGATGCAGGAAGATGAGGTCGACGTTTCTCGCCTTTGCGACAGTGCCATGTCTTTGGTCAAAGGTCGGGCTCAGGGGAAGAATATTTCACTCATCAAGGAAATACCGGACGACCCGCCCGATATTTTTGTCGATCCCAGGATCATGAAACAAATCCTGATCAATTTGCTGAGTAATGCCGTCAAGTTCACAGGTGAAGAGGGCAGTGTTACGCTTGAAGCGCGCGTCACAGACAGTGGCGAATTCCGCTTCGTTGTCAGTGATAACGGCATCGGCATAGCCGAGGATAACATTGCCAGTGTTTTACTTCCTTTCGGCCAGGTTCACGATATTTATACGAAAAATCACGAAGGCACGGGACTTGGCCTGCCGCTGGCCAAACGCCTCGCAGAAATTCACGACGGCACTCTTACGCTCACCAGTGAAGTCGATGTTGGCACGTCGGTCGTGGTCGATTTGCCCGCTGCGCGCATTCTGCCGAAGAGCGCCTGAGGCTTCTGTTCGATGTTACGGAAATAGTAGCGTCAGACCGGCAAGGCCCAGCAATATGAGCAAAGCCGTTTTGAACTGGCGATCATCAACTCGCCGATACAGGGCGAAACCAATCGCACTACCCAATATCATCATTGGAATGGCGATCATCAGCGGTTTGATCAGATCAGAGCCCAGTCCACCGTTCAGGCCGTAGACGATCAGCGTCAGGGTATGCATCGATAAATTGAAAACCTGGAAAGTGGCACGCTGACGGTCTTTGGACCACTTCATCAAGCTGCACCAGATCGTCGGCAAAATTCCCGACAGCCCGGCAAAGCCACCCATAACACCACCGCCAAAGCCGACCAGCACGATGATCGGCAGTGAGGAGCTGCGAATTTCCGGCAAGCGTCCAGCAACAAACACAGCTACGACATACAACACGAGCAACAACCCGACGCTGGCGCGAAAGACATGGGCATCAAGAACGCCGAGAATTGACGCACCAAGCGGAACACCAACGACGCCACCGGCAATAAAAGGCAGCGCAGTCTTGAAATCAAGGCTGCGCCAGATGCCCGGCAGTGTCATCAACTGGACGATCAGCGAACAGGCCACAACCATCGGCACGGCGAGCGTTGGCGACAGCGCTTGGGCCCAGATGCCAAGCGACGTGGCACTAAAGGCAAATCCGGCAAATCCGGACACCAGAGAGCCTGCCAGCGCACCCACGGCAACAATGATATCCAGATTGAGATCCAAAGCGGCTTTCCCAAAAAAAGAGGGCACCGAAGCACCCTCTTGATTAGTCCTGTCCGTTCAGACTAACACATGGATCAGGCGTTGCGACAAACCTGACGCATCTCGCCAAGGCCCGAAAGTCCCAGCGTCACGACGTCACCGTCTTTCAGAAAGACTTGCGGATCAAAGCCCGCCCCGACACCCGGCGGTGTGCCGGTTGAGATGATATCGCCGGGCTGCATCGACATATGCTGGCTGAGGTAACTGACGATTTTGGCCACACTGAAGATCATCGTGCTGGTATTGCCGGTCTGGCGGCGGGTGCCATTAACATCGAGCCACAGGTCAATGTTTTGCGGATCACCAACCTCGTCGGCTGTCACCATCCACGGCCCGATAGGCCCAAATGTGTCGCAGCTTTTACCTTTGGTCCATTGCGGACCCTGCAACTGAAAGGCCCGCTCGCTGACGTCATTGGCACCACAATAGCCGGCGACATGATCAAGCGCTGTGGCCTCGTCGACGTATTTGGTTTCCTTGCCGATCACCACGCCGAGTTCAACTTCCCAGTCACATTTTTGCGAAGTCCGCGGCACTTCGATGCCGTCGCTCGGACCGCAAATCGCGCTGGTCGCCTTCATGAACACCACCGGCTCTTCCGGGATCGGCATGTTGCTCTCAATGGCGTGGTCAGTGTAGTTCAGGCCGATGCAGATCAGTTTCCCGACGTTGCCGACACAGGGGCCCATGCGCGGGTCGCCCGAAACGACGGGCAGTGCCGAGGCGTCAAGCGCCGAGAGCTTCGCAAGGCTTTCGGGTGATAGCGCGGCACCATCAATGTCGCCGACAACACCTGACAGATCACGAATTGCACCATCAGCATCCAGCAAACCGGGCTTTTCCGAACCGGCGTCTCCGTAGCGTAGAAGTTTCATTGTCTGATTTTCCTGTAAGTTAGGTGGTCATGCCACCGTCAATAATCATTTCTGTCCCGGTGATAAATCGAGATTCATCACTAGCGAGATAGACGGCCAGATCAGCGATCTCGGAAGTCTCGCCGAGACGCCCCATGGGCTGGCGGTTTATGAAATCCACGCGCGCCTGATCCGGGTCGGGCAGCGCGTTGATCCGGTCGTTCAACGACGGCGATTGTACCGTCCCGGGGCAAATCGAATTGCACCGAACGCCATCGCCAACAAAATCCTTGGCAATCGAGCGCGTCAGCCCAATGACCGCCGCCTTGCTCGCGCCATAGGCAAAGCGATTGGGCACCCCGGCCAGCGAGCCCGCGACAGATGCGATGTTGACGATTGATCCGCCGCCGGAGGCCAGCATCTTCGGCAAAAACGCCTGGGTCACCACGAACATTGCCCGAACATTCAGGTTAAAAGCGAAATCCCATTCTTCTTCCGTGCAATCGAGGATCGTGCCGTGGTGCACAAAGCCGGCACAGTTCACCAATATGTCGATCTCGCCAACTTGCTCCGCCGCGGCTTTCACGGCATCTGTTTCCAGAACATTCAGCGCTCGCGCCGTGATGCCATCAAATTCGTTCAACTCGGCGACCTTTTCAGCGTTCAAATCGCTGGCATGGACTTCCGCCCCTTCACGGTGCAAGGCCTCGGCGATCGCCCTTCCAATGCCCTGGGCCGCCGCCGTGACAAACGCTTTCTTGCCGGCGAGACGACCATTTCTGCTCACATCATTCACCCTGATCCATCCTCGGTCTGTTTATGTTTAATAATACCCAATCTGTTATGTCGCCTTAGACGCCACGGGGTCAATGGTGTTATTGTCATACAAATACATTCAAACCCCCGGAGATCACCGTGAGCCAAACCAGCAGCAGTACAATACGCCTCAATCCAGCCGACAACGTCGTAACAACCCGCAAGGATATTGCGATGGGTGCGACGATTGCCGAGGAAGGCGATCTGTCGCCCCTCACCGGCGTACCAGCGGGACACAAAATCGCCACTGCAGCGATCAAATCAGGTGAGGCCGTGCGCAAATACAATCAAATCATCGGCTTTGCCACCGAGGACGTCGCCGTAGGCGATCATGTCCACAGTCACAACTGCGCCTTCGGGAATTTTGAACGCGATTACGCCTTCACCAGCGATGTCAAGCCGACCAATTATATCGCTGAAGCCGAGCGCGCCACGTTCCAGGGCTATGTCCGCGAAAATGGTGCCGTGGCGACCCGGAATTACGTCGCCGTGCTGAGTACCGTGAACTGTTCAGCCACGGTCGTGCACGGCATTGTCAGCGCTTTCAATGATGAGGTGATGCAAGAGTATCCCAACGTCGATGGCGTTGCGGCCTTCACACATGGTACGGGCTGTGGATCAGGCGGCGGAGACAATCACGACCAGTTACAACGTGTGATGTGGGGCTACATCCGGCATCCGAATTGCGCCGGTATCTTGCTGGTCGGTCTGGGCTGCGAAGGCAATCAGATTTCGTTCCTGCTCGATGTTTTCGGCCTCGAAGCCGGACCCAATTTCCAATATATGAACATTCAGGATATCGGCGGCACGCGCGCGACGATTGATGAAGGCATTGCCCGGGTAAAGGAAATGCTGCCCATTGCCAATCACGCGACGCGCTCAACCGTCTCGGCCGAACATATTACCCTCGCCTTGCAATGTGGCGGCTCGGATGCTTATTCCGGCATTACCGCCAACCCCTCCCTTGGTGCCGCGGCAGATTTGCTGGTGCGCAATGGCGGCACGGCAATCCTGGCTGAAACACCGGAGATTTACGGCGCGGAACATTTACTGACACGTCGCGCCGTCAGCCGCGAAGTCGGTGAAAAGCTTATCGAGCGTATCAAATGGTGGGAAGACTACACCTCCAAACTGGGCGCCAGCATGGACAACAACCCTTCCCCTGGCAACAAGGCCGGCGGGCTGACAACGATCCTGGAAAAATCACTGGGCGCTGCGGCGAAAGGCGGCACCACCAACCTGACAGATGTCTACAAATACGCCGAGCGGGTCACCGAAAAAGGCTTCGTCTTTATGGACAGCCCGGGTTACGACCCTTGCTCAATCACCGGCGAAGTGGCATCCGGTGCCAACATTGTTTGCTTCACCACGGGGCGGGGCTCCGTCTTCGGCTACAAACCTGCACCGTCGATCAAACTGGCGACCAATTCGACAATGTATAACCGCATGTCGGAAGATATGGACATCAATTGCGGTGCCGTTATCGACGAAGGTATTTCAGTCGATCAGATGGGCCAGCGCATTTTTGATACCATTCTGGATATCGCCTCGGGAAATCAGTCAAAAAGTGAATCACTCGGCTTCGGTGATCATGAATTTGTGCCGTGGCAGATCGGTGCCTACCTCTAAAATCTATAAATAAATACTATTTATTAGTGGATTTTTCTTGCCGTAAACAGAGTGATCCGATATGACCACGCCTGACGTCAACCCAGTCTCAGCTTGGGATAATTCCATATGAAAGCCGTAGACCTCCTCCCCGTGGATGGAACCGCAGGCACGCTCATCGGGCGTGCATTTATCCCGGGCAATCCTGGTGGCCCAAGCCCGGCCCTGATTTCCGGCGACAATGTCTGTGATTTAAGCTCGAGCGCCGCGACGGTCTCGGACTTGCTTAACGGTGATGATCCTGTTGGCGCGATCCAAACTGCAGGCGAATTACCCGTTATCGGCAGCCTCGATGACCTCGCTACCAACAGCGTGGCCGTAAACCGGGATGACAGCCGGCCCTGGCTGCTCGCCCCGGTCGATTTGCAGGCGATCAAGGCGGCCGGTGTCACCTTCGTCAAGTCGATGGTAGAGCGAGTGATCGAAGAACAGGCCCAGGGGGATCCGACCAGGGCCAACGATATCCGCGACAAGATCAAGGCCGAAGTTGGTTCTGATTTGACCTCCATCAATCCGGGCTCGCCCGATGCCGAAAAACTCAAGCAGGCATTGATCGAACGCGGCCTGTGGTCGCAATATCTCGAAGTCGGCATTGGTCCCTACGCCGAGGTGTTCACCAAGGCACAGCCCTTGTCAGCCGTGGGCCCTGGTGCCGAGATCGGCATTCACCCGGAATCGACCTGGAACAACCCCGAGCCCGAAGTCGTGATGATCGCCAACGCGCGCGGCGAGACGGTCGGGGCGACCCTGGGCAACGACGTCAATTTGCGCGATTTCGAAGGTCGCAGCGCCTTGTTGCTGGGCAAGGCCAAAGACAATAACGCCTCGTGTGCGCTCGGGCCCTTTATCCGTCTTTTCGATGATACCTTTGGCATCGATGATGTGCGCTCGACCGTGGTCAAACTCAATGTCGAGGGACCGGAAGGCTACACCCTGAACGACCAGAGCAGTCTTAGTGAAATAAGCCGCGACCCGCTCGACCTTGTGGCCCAGACCATTGGCGCCGTCCATCAATACCCCGATGGCGTCGCATTGTTCACCGGCACGATGTTTGCGCCGGTGCTCGACCGCGATGCGCCGGGCATGGGTTTCACCCACAAGATCGGCGACGTTGTGACCATATCTGCCGACAAATTCGGTGCCCTGACCAACCAGGTGAGCCATAGCGACAAGACGGCACCCTGGACCTTTGGTATCAGCGCCTTGATGAAAAATCTTTCTGCACGCGGCCTGATCTAGATCGCTGTGCCTCACATATACTCCAAGAGGAAATCATGTCTCTAAACCTGAACTACATCTCTGGCGAATGGCTCGAAGGCGATGACGTCAACGCCGATATCAATCCCTCCAATCTCGGTGATGTCGTTGGCGAATACGCCCGTGCCGGCAAGGCACAGACCGAACAGGCGATTGCCGCGGCCCGTGCTGCAGCGCCTGGTTGGTCGCGCAGTGGCCTGCAGCAACGTCATGATATCCTCGATACCGTCAGCAATGAGATCATGGCCCGCAAGGAAGAACTTGGTGCCCTGCTGGCCCGCGAGGAAGGCAAGACCTTGCCTGAAGGCATCGGCGAATCAGCGCGTGCCGCCCAGGTTTTCAAGTTTTTCGCCGGTGAATGCCTTCGCCTCGCCGGAGAGACCATGCCCTCGGTCCGCCCCGGCATTACCGTCGACATCACCCGCGAAGCCCTCGGCGTCGTCGGCCTGATTACGCCGTGGAACTTTCCCATCGCCATTCCGGCGTGGAAGATCGCGCCAGCGCTGGCATACGGCAATTGCGTTGTCTTCAAACCGGCCGATCTTGTGCCGGGCTGTGGTCACGCGCTGGCCGACATCATCGCCCGCGCCGGTGTGCCTGAAGGCGTGTTTAATCTGGTCATGGGCCGGGGCTCCGTCGTCGGCGACACCATTCTGAATTCGCCCGACGTTGACGGCGTCAGCTTCACCGGGTCGGTCGACACCGGACAACTGGTGGCCGATGCCTGCGTCGCCCGCCGGGCCCGCGTACAGCTTGAGATGGGCGGCAAAAACCCGCTGGTCGTGCTCGATGATGCTGATCTTGATATCGCCGTGAACTGTGCAATTCAAGGCGCTTACTTCTCAACTGGTCAGCGCTGCACGGCTTCCAGCCGCCTGATCGTCACCGAAGGCATTCACGACCAATTCGTTGATGCCATGACGGACGGTCTGAGCAAGCTGGTGATTGATGACGCCATGAAAGAAGGCACACAAATCGGCCCCGTCGTTGATCAGTCACAACTCGATCAGGATTTGTCCTACATCGAGATCGGCACAAAGGAAGGTGCCAAACTCGCCTGTGGCGGCGAACGTCTGAGCCGCGATACAGAAGGCTTCTACATGGCCCCGGCCCTGTTAACCGAAACCACCAACGACATGCGCGTCAACAGGGAAGAGATCTTTGGCCCTGTCGCCACGGTCATTCGGGTGAAGGACTACGACGAAGCCCTGCACACTGCCAACGACACCGAGTTCGGCCTGTCGTCGGGCATCTGCACAAGTTCTCTGAAACATGCCAGTGATTTCCGCCGCAACGCCGAGGCCGGCATGATCATGGTCAACTTGCCGACTGCCGGTGTCGATTATCACGTGCCCTTCGGTGGCCGCAAAGGCTCAAGCTACGGCCCCCGCGAACAGGGCGCTTACGCCAGGGAATTCTACACCATCGTCAAAACGGCCTACACACTGCCGGTATAGGGAATTCCAGTACCATTTAAAAACAGCAACTGATGAACGCCCTTGATTTAATTTTTATAACAAAGACTTAGTGAGAATTGCGCGGTACGCCTGCACCGCGATTACCGACCAGAAAGTCGAAGTCGACGCCTTCGTCGGCTTGCAGGACGTGATCGTGGTAGAGTTTCTGGTAGCCGCCGGGCATCGAGGGCGGCGGTGCTGTCCAGTTCTCACGCCGGCGCTCAAGTTCGGCATCATCGACATCGAGGTGAAGGCGTCGCCCGGCAACGTCGAGCTCGATCATGTCGCCATCCCGAACCAGGGCGAGTGTTCCACCGGCGGCAGCTTCGGGTGCCGTGTGCAGAACGACGGTACCATAGGCTGTGCCGCTCATGCGGGCGTCGGAGACCCGCACCATATCGGTGACGCCTTTTTTCAGCACCTTGGTCGGCAGGCCCATATTGCCGACTTCCGCCATGCCGGGATATCCACGCGGGCCGCAATTCTTCAGCACCATGACGCAGGTCTCATCGATATCGAGGTCGGGATCGTCGTAGCGAGCCTTGTAATCGTCGATGTCTTCAAAGACGACCGCCCGGCCCTTGTGTTGCATTAACGCAGGCGTGGCGGCGGAGGGTTTGATGATCGCACCTTTCGGAGCCAGATTACCGCGCAGGACAGCAATGCCACCGCTGGCGGTCAAGGCCTTTTCGGTCGACAGAATGACGTCTTCATTCCAGTTATTGGCATCCTTGCTGTTATCCCAGATGGTCTGGCCGTTGACTGTCATGCAGTCTTTGTTGAGCAAGCCGCCCTCGCCGAGGCGACGTAATACGCTGGGCACACCACCGGCGTAATAAAAATCCTCCATCAGGTATTCGCCCGAGGGCTTCAGGTTGACGATGGTCGGCACGTCGCGGCCATATTCATCCCAGTCCTCCAGTCCGAGCTCAACGCCCAGACGACCGGCCAGTGCCAGCAGATGAACGACGGCGTTGGTCGAGCCGCCGATTGCCCCGTTGGTTCGAATGGCGTTGATCATCGCTTCCTTTGTGACGATCTTTGACATGCAGAGATCCTCATGCACCATCTCCACAGCGCGGCGTCCAACGAGTTGGGCGAGGCGATAACGCCGGGCATCGGCGGCAGGGATTGCCGCGTTCTCTGGCAACCCCATGCCAAGACTTTCCACCATCGACGCCATCGTCGAGGCCGTGCCCATAGTCATGCAGTGACCGACCGAACGGCTCATGCCGGCCTCGGCGTCCATGAAATCCTCGAGGCTCATCTTGCCGGCCTTGACGTCTTCGCTGAAGCGCCAGACATCCGTGCCGGAGCCGATATCTTCGCCGCGAAACTTGCCGTTCAGCATCGGGCCGCCGGAAAGGGCGATGGTCGGCAAATCAACGCTCGCCGCGCCCATCATCAAGGCCGGTGTGGTTTTGTCACAACCGACCAGCAGGACGACGCCATCGATGGGGTGGGCGCGGATGGCTTCCTCGACATCCATCGAGGCCAGATTGCGGAACAGCATGGCCGTCGGGCGCATGGTCGGTTCACCGAGCGAAGAGACCGGGAATTCGACCGGGAACCCGCCGGCTTCATAGACACCGCGTTTAACCCGTTCGGCGAGGTCTCTGAAATGCGCATTGCAGGGCGTCAGATCAGACCACGTATTGCAAATGCCGATCACCGGGCGTCCATCGAACAGATCATCAGGCCGGCCCTGGTTCTTCATCCAGCTGCGATGCAGGAAACCATCCTTGTCGGCTGGACCAAACCAGGCAGTCGAGCGTAATTTTTTATCCGGGCCGTCAGACATTGCGTTTCTCCATGTGGGTAAGACGTTGAACGGTCAAATCGACCGATCGCATTAACTTGAAACGTAATCGATCACCCCGTCACGGGCTTCTTGAAGCAAGACACTCATTGAGCCGCGTGCACCATCCGGGTCACCGGCGATGATGGCATCGAGCACGGATTTGTGAAGGTCGAGCGAGTTGAGCTTGACGTCGGGGTGAGAGCTGGAAACCTTGAAACTAGCAGCAAGCGCTGTCTCGATCATCGCACCGAGCGAGCGCAGCAACTCATTGCCGGTCGCCGCGAGGATCAGTTGATGAAAACGCAAATCAGGCTCGATCCCTGCCTCGACATCTCCATCCGCCGCCGCCATTTCCTGATACGCCTTGCGAATACCGGTTATCTGATCGGCATCGGCACGTTCCGCTGCCATGGCCGCCGCCTGGGGCTCAACGATCTGGCGAACTTCAAACAGGATTATCGCCGCCTGGCGATTGGGCCCGGAAGCAAAGAGCCACGACAGAATATCGGGATCGAGAAAATTCCACGATTCGCGTGGACGGATTTTTGTCCCGGTCTTCGGCCTCGATTCGACCAGTCCCTTTGCCGCCAACACTTTGATGGCTTCACGTAACGCAGTACGACTGACACTAAGTTCAGCGCTCAACGTCGCTTCATTAGGCAAAATCTGTCCCGGCTGAAGGTCGCCCTGAAGAATGCGAGAGCCGATATCATGCGCAACCTGGCCATGCAGACTGCGGCGTGAGTAAGTTCTCGTCACTTCCAGCGACTCGTTCATAGCGCCCCCGCCAATCGGAATAATCGGCAATCATCATATAATATGTTTAGAAAGGTGCGGTAGGGTGTCACGATAGTCAAGCGTCACATCGTAAAAGTGTCTAAACCAACGATCCACCATGCCGTGAAGTTGAGGATTATCCACCGGTGACCGGGCAGAAATCGATACCACGTCAAATCCTGGTGGACTGGGGCACCAGTAACGCGCGGGCCTGGTTGCTCGACGCAGAAGGCCGTGTCCTTCACCATCGTTCCCGGCCCATCGGTATTCGACAAATTGAAGATGGTGATTTTGGCAAAGCTCTCGATGCGATGCTGACGGAATGGCCATATGACGACACGACGCTGGTTATGATGTCCGGCATGATCGGCAGCCGCCAGGGCTGGATTGAGACACCGTACGTGCCTTGCCCGGCCTCAATTGATGATCTGTTTACAAGTATCCAGGCAGTTCCGGACAGACCCGGGGTCAGGGTTACGCCGGGCGTCAATGATGGCACATCCGATGTCATGCGCGGCGAAGAAGTCCAGATATTCGGCGCCGCTTCAATGCTGGAGCAAGCCGAAGCGACCCAGATATTTTGCCTGCCAGGCACACACGCCAAATGGGCCGAAATTGAGGACGGTCGCCTCACACGCTTTGCAACGGCCATGACGGGAGAGGCCTATGCTGCAATTGCCGATCACACCATCCTCGGTGCGATGATGCCGGACCAGACAGAACCCGCTGAAGTCCGCAGCGGGTTTTTGCAAGGCCTTAAGTGCAGCCGACAGCCCGGCGGACTGTTGCACCATGTCTTCAGTGTACGGTCGCAGGCGCTGTTCGAACAAATTGAACCGGGAGATTTGCGCGACTATCTTTCCGGCATATTGATCGGTCACGAAGTTTGCGACATGCTGAAAATGTTCGGTGATCCGACTAACGTTATTGTGGTGGGTGAAGCCGTATTGGCGCAAAACTATGTCGAGGCGATAACACACAGTGGTGGACAGGCATCGATGATCGATGCTGAAGCGGCGACACTTGCGGGGCTAACCAGGTTGGCCGGACTGCCTCTTGAACAACCAACGAAAAAACAAGGATAGAGCTTGTATGTCGGCACGATCAGAACTGCTCGGACGCCTCGAGGAAATGCCCGTCGTCGCCATCTTGCGTGGCGTTACACCAGACGAGGTGTTGGGTATTGGCGCGGCCCTGGTCGAAGCCGGCGTCGGCATCATCGAGGTGCCGCTGAATTCGCCCGACGCTTACGACAGTATCGCGGCGCTGTCTGAGGCCTTTGGTGATCAGGCGTTGATCGGGGCCGGAACCGTTCTGACGGCGGCCCAGGTTCCGGAAGTCGCCAGCGCGGGCGGGCGATTGATTGTCGCGCCCAATACCGACACCAGCGTCATTCGCACCGCAAGAAACGATGATCTGGCCGTCATGCCCGGATTTGCCACACCAAGCGAGGCGCTGGCGGCGATTTCAGCCGGGGCCGATGCGCTCAAACTGTTCCCGGCCGATGGCTGCCCGCCCAACGTTCTGAAAGCCATGCTGGCGATCCTGCCCGCCGATGTGCCCGTGCTGGCAGTTGGTGGGATAAGTTCCGATAACATGTCGGATTACTGGACCGCCGGTGCGCGTGGATTTGGTGTTGGATCGTCGCTTTACAAACCGGGGCGCAGTGCTGCCGAAGTCGCCGATCTGGCACCCGGGTTTGTCGCTGCAGCCCGGGCGCTGGTCACGTCAGATTGAGGCTGCGAACGCCAGCAAGGCACTGGTGAAGGCAGCGGGACGTTCGGCAGGTAACATGTGGGAGGCGTCCGCCATATCAAGTCGCGTGGCATTTGGCATGCGGGCACTGCGTGCCGCGACATCTTTCTCGTCATAAAATATGCGATCCTGCTGGCCCGTCATGACCAGCACAGGCAGATCTATTTTTTCGTAAGGCAGATCCCAGGTTGCCGTGCCGCCGCAGGCCATCAGACGATAGTTGTTTTCGCCCGGCGTCAGCGGCTTGTAGGCCTGATCCGTCAGGAAATTCGCACGCACTGTTTCCTGGAATTCCTCGTTGGTGATCAGCGGCATGAACAGGTCTTTCATCAGTTCAAGACCACCGACTTCGATACAGCGCATCATGCCTGAATTGATCCACTCAAGGCGCGGGCCGTCGCGACGCAGTGTGTTGATAAAAACGATGGCCGATACGTTCGCATCGTCGAGCCCGTCGAGCCACGCCCGGACAGCAAACAAGCCGCCGATTGACAGTCCAACGAGAACAGCACGCGGTGGTTTGACGTGGTTCAGGATACGCGCACTGTCAGCAGTCATCTGGTCGGCGTCGATTGTAACGTCATCACCGATCGGGCTGTTTTCCTGTCCACGGAAGTTGAAGCTCAGGGTGCCGTGTCCGGCGTTGCGCAAGGTCTCACCAATTTCGCCCTCCCACATGCCGACATCGCCCGTTAATGCGTTGAAAAAGACAAACGTATGACCGTCGTCCGACGCGGGCGGCGTAAAGCTGTAAGAAATGGCGTTGGCAGCATCAATTTCGAGCAAGGGCATTGAGATTACTCCGGCGCTTCAGACAAATTCGAGATGGCGTTCCTTCACCGTATTCAAGACATCATCTGCATCTTTTTTCCACCAGTTGTTGGCGGAAAATATTTCGGTTTCACAGAAGCCGGAAAATCCGGTGGCTTCGACCCAGCCGCGAATTTTGGGGATGTCGATAACACCATCTCCCATCATGCCACGATCCAGCAAAAGATCGGTCGTCGGCACCAGCCAGTCACAGGTGTGGAAGGCGTTGACCCGCGATCCGGCGCGAGCAATCTCGGCTTCAAGGTCGGGGTCCCACCAGACGTGATAGATATCGACGGCAATAAAAAGTCCGTCCCCCAATTCGTCGCAAAGATCATTGGCCTGGGCCATGGTATTGATGCAGGCGCGATCCGCTGCATACATCGGATGCAACGGTTCAATCGTCAGCGGCATGCCAACATTGCGGGCGTATTCGAGCGTTGCAGCGATGCCGTCACGGACCTGATTGCGTGCACCGGCGATATCTTTCGAGCCGTCCGGCAGCCCGCCAACGACCAGGATGACGCATTCCGCGCCAATCGTCAGCGCGTCGTCAATGGCCTGGCGATTGTCATCCAGCGCCGCCTGTCGGCCCGCGTCATCGGCGGCAGGGAACATACCGCCCCGGCACAATCCACTGACACCGAGCCCGGCATCCCTGATCAACTTTGCCGCCTGATCAACTCCGCATTCAGCCAACTTGTCACGCCACGGCGCAATGCCGGGAATGCCGTGACGGGCACAGCCTTCGATACACTGGGCCAGTGACCACTGTTCCTTGACGGTGGCGGTGTTAAGGGAAAGTCGTGCGAGTTCAGCCATGATCAGTGTTGTGTCACGCCATGCGTCGCCATCACCGCCGAGGCCCGGCGGCAGGCATCGTCAGGATCGGCCAGTAATCCGGCCTTGTCGGCGAGGCGGAATATATCGGCAAGGTGCAGGGCAGAACGCGTACTTTCCTGCCCGCCGACCATGGTGAAGTGATTTTGGTGACCATTGAGATAAGCCATAAAGACAACCCCGGTTTTGTAAAAACGTGTCGGTGCCTTGAAGATATGGCGCGATAACGGCACGGTGGGGCTAAGAATATCGCTATAGGCCTGCATATCCTGTCGTGCCATTGCCCCCAGTGCCGCACTGGCTGCCGGCGCAATCGCGTCGAAAATGCCCAGCAGTGCATCGGAATAACCTTCGTCATCACCGGCGATCAAATCTGGATAATTGAAATCGTCACCAGTGTACATGCGCACGCCATCCGGCAGTCGTCGCCGCATGGCGATCTCTTTCTGGTCATCGAGCAGCGATATCTTGATGCCGTCGACCTTGGCGGCGTTGGCCTGGAGCACACCAAGCGACACATCCATCGCATCCATGTGATCGCCGTGACCCCAATATCCGGCGAGTGCCGGATCAAACATTTCACCGAGCCAGTGGATAATCACCGGTTCCTTGACCTGGCTCAAAATGCGATCGTAGACAACGCCATAGTCATCCGGTGATTTGGCACAGGCGGCCAACGCCCGGCTGGCCATCAGGATAATGCGCCCGCCCGCTGCCTCTACCGCAGCGCACTGCTCTTCATACGCAGCAATAACATCGTCCAGCGTTGTCGAAGAGTCCGGCGTGATATGATCGGTGCCCGCACCACTTGCAACGAGAGCATCGCCGTCAAAATCGGCAGCTGCATCGACCGAGCGTTTAATCAATTCAAGCGACGTCGGCCAGTCGAGACCCATGCCGCGCTGCGCCGTATCCATTGCCTCGGCAACACCCATGCCCAGCGACCAGAGGTGTCGCCGGTAGGCAATGGTGGCATCCCAGTCGAGGGCCGTATCAATCCACGGGTCACTCTCGGCCAGAGGGTCGGAGACGACATGCGCCGCCGAATAGGCGATGCGGGTAAAGCCGCCCGCGCCTTGCGGAACCAGGGCCAGTGGCGTGCCCGTCCGGTAAGTTTCGGTGCCGCCTGTCGCCGTCGGCAAGGTGAGGCTTGTCATTGATTAAAGCTCCAGATCCGGCACATCGAGCCAGCGCCGCTCGGCCCAGCTTTGCATGCCGAGTTCCGCCAGTTGCACGCCTTTGGCACCTGACAGCAAATTATATTCCCATGGCGCGTCTTCGTAGACGTGGCGAATAAACATTTCCCACTGCGTCTTGAAGCCGTTGTCGAAGTTCTGATTGTCCGGCACTTCCTGCCAGTGATCAAAGAAGTTGAGCTTTTGCGGCTCGTCCGGGTTCCACACAGGCTTCGGCGTATTTTGCCGGGCCTGACTGCGACAACTATGCAGCCCCGCGACGGCTGAGCCATGCGTGCCATCAACATGGAAAGTTACGAGATCATCACGCCGCACCCGGGTGCACCATGATGAGTTCATCTGGGCCACTATGCCGCCCTCCAGTTCGAAGGTCGCATACGCCGCATCATCAGAATCTGCATCATAATGATCTCCGTTCTCATCCCAGCGATCGCGAATGTGCGTGGCACCGTGGCAACTGACTGCCTTTACCGGTGCGATAGTGTTGTCGAGCACGTAGCGCCAGTGGCACAACATATCCAGAATGATGCCGCCGCCTTCGGCTTTTTTGTAATTCCACGATGGGCGCTGGGCCTCCATCCAGTCGCCCTCGAACACCCAGTAGCCGAACTCACCGCGGACACTGAGAATACGGCCAAAGAAGCCGGAATCACGCAAGCGCTTGAGTTTCATCAATCCGGGCAGTGCGATCTTGTCGTGCACCACACCGTTTTTGGCGCCGGCTTTCGCGGCATATCTGGCGACATCCAGCGCGACATCGAGTTTGTCGGCTGTAGGTTTTTCGCAATAGATGTCCTTGCCGGCATCAATGGCACGCTTGATCAGTTCGGCCCGCATTTGCGTCGTGCCGGCATCAAAAAACATGGTGTCGTCCGGATTGGCCAGAGCGCTTTCCAGGTCATCCGTCCAGCGCGCCACGCCGTGGGCTTTTGCCAGTCGCTCGACCTTGTCGGCATTGCGCCCGACGAGAATAGGGTCCGGCATGACGCGGTCACCGTTTTTCAGGACAACGCCGCCCTCGGCCTGGATTGCGAGGATCGAGCGGATCAGGTGCTGATTGGTTCCCATGCGTCCGGTGACACCGTGCATGATCAGCCCCAGTCGAATTTCGGCCATTATGAGAAGTCCTTTTTATCAAGTTTCATTTCGTGCATCGAACCCCAGTCCGGCTCGACGCCGTTGGCAAAGCCCGGACAGTCGAGCGAGCCGATTTGAAGTTCACCATTGGTGATATTGACGAACGTCTCGCCTTTGTCCGTTCGATAGAGATCGGGATGTGCCTCGGCGAATGCCGCCTGTTCTGCGGCCGGCGCGTTGGCGCCTGACATACCGTGGACATAGTGGTGGCCATTGCGCTCGACGTGGGTTAGCCCGAGCAAATTGATCAGTGCCAGGTCCTGTTGAATACCGACGCCGCCCTGGATCGTCAGATCCTCCGCCGACATAAAGTAGCCCGGACCGGTGCTAACCTCCTCCGCCGACCATTGCGCACAACGGGCGGTGTTGAGGATTGATTTGTAGAACCCCTTACAGGTCTTAGACGACACGCCGCGATACCCGTGCTGTTTCGCTGTCGGGAAGGCGTCAAAATTTCCGTCCGATTCGTCAATGATGACAGGGTGGCGAGCGGCGATAGCCGAGACATCTTCTTTCAGGGCAACCGCGCGCTTGATGGGTTGCTCGATAAAGATAATGTTGGCGCAAAACCGGTCCAGCGCCGGTGTTTCAGCCATCCTGTCGAGCAGTTCAATGACGCCTTCCGCATCTTCATATTGTTCGTTGCCATCGAGCGAAAGTTTGTAATCTCCCGCCAGGCGATCCAGTACACCGGCAATGGCGGTTAGCCGCGCGATATCAGCTCCGAGATCACCGCCGACCTTGATCTTGTAGTACTGATGGCCATAGGTCTCGACGATCTCTTCCAGTGTTTCCGGCAAGCCATCGTTGACGCGATCATCAGCAGACTGATCCGCTGCCGTCAGGGGATCAACCATCCCCACGGTGTGACGCGCATGAATGGTCGAGGCCGGCTTCAGGCCTTTCAGGAAACCATCGAGATCAAACCCGGCAAGGTCCGGCGTCATGCCGTCAACGCTGATGCCCGGCAGATTATTCTGGATCGCGGCATAAAAAGACGTCTGGTGAATTCGGCACGCGGCGTCGAGCACCGCCCGGTTCAGCAAGGCCGGACCATAGGTCGCGACCAGTGAATTCAGACCGCGAAACCTTGCCGCCACGATATGGTCCTGATGCGTCTCGACCGGAAGTCCAAATGCAGTTGTCGGTGCGGCGGCGAGATATGCGTCCCGGGCCAGCGACAAACTGGTGCGCAACTGATCAAAGTTGTCTTCGTTGGTCAGACCTTCATTCTTGTCGAACCATTTGGGTGCCAGGACTTCCGCAGAATACCCCCACGCCGTCCGGCCCTGATCGTCGGTGACCCGGACCCGGGCGAAGGCCTGCGGTGCCTCGCGAAGCGTGACAACACCAAAGCGAAATGGCATGCGCAAGGTGACGTCGCGTTCATACAGTTCGATTTCATCGACGTGTAATTTGGGTGCGGTCATGGCGCTTTCCCTCCCTCGGACTTCAGATAACCAAGAACAACTTCAACAGCATGATCCAGACGCGCGTCCAGCGCCGTGCCTGTGGTCAAGTCCCGGTCAAATATCGTGCTTAGGGTCGCGACATTGGAAAGATAAAAATAGCCGAGGCTGGCGATGCTGACATAAAGCTGGATCGGGTCGACGTCGCTGCGAAAATCACCGGCTTCCTGCCCGCGCACCAATAATTCTTTCAGGCGATCAACCAGTGGCGAATGCATGTCCCTGATCTTTTTTGAGCGTTTGATGTGCTCGGCACCGTAGAGGTTCTCGTCATTCAACAGACTGATGAACTCCGGGTGTTCGATAAAATACTGAAATGTATAGGAAACCAGTTGCCGCACGGCCTCTGACGGCGAAAAACTGTCCAGTTCCAGTTCGGCTTCGTGCGTTCTGATTTCGGCGTAGGCGCTCTCCAGAACCGCCAGATAGAGGTCGTCTTTACTGCCAAAATAGTGATACAACATACGCTTGTTGGCACCGGCGCGCTCGGCAATGGCGTCAACGCGCGCACCACCCAGACCGTGGCTGGCAAACTCGGCTGTTGCAGCATCCATGATTAGCCGTTTAGTCTCTTCCGGTTTCCGCCGCATTCCATCCTCTCACGCAATATATGACCGTCGGGACGCACAAGTAACTATTTGGTTACTTATGCAAATATACCGTTCCGCCGCTTGAGTCAACGCCTGTTCACTACGACAGATCAACTGAGTTGCTGCCTGATGACCGACTTTAAGAAAACGACCGGCACGACCGGCACCATGGCCCGGGGCATCGCGACGCCATCCGAGACGCCGCCGTTGGTCGAGTCGCACGGGGATCAGTCGTCGACTGACCGTCCGCTGGTTGGCATCGGCTATGTCGTGGCCTCGATGCTGGCGATGACATGCCTTGATGCCGCCGCGAAATTCCTCGTTGTCCGCTATCCAGTGATTGAAATGCTAGCACTGCGTGGACTGATTTCAGTACCGATCCTGCTGCTGTTCATGGGCCGGGCCGGTGGCTGGTCGAAATTGAAGACAAACAACCCGTGGGGCCAGGTACGGCGTATATTTTATTCGCTGGCGGCGCCACTTTTGTTTTTCACCGCCTTGCGGGAAATGCCGCTGGCCGATCTGACTGTCATGGTCTTTGGCAGCAGTTTTTTCATGACCGCCCTTTCGGTACCTCTGCTCGGCGAAAAAGTCGGCCTGTTTCGCTGGTCGGCTATTGCTGTCGGCTTTTCAGGCGTGATGGTTGCGGCGCAGCCGTCGGGCGAGAGTTCGATCCTGATGACGGTCTACGCCATCACAGCCAGTATTGCCTACGCCATGTTGATGATCGAAACCCGCCGTATTGGTTATGTAGATTCGATCTTCACACTGACGCTTTATCCGGTGGTTGGTGTCACGATTGTGACATCGCTCGCGGCACCGTTCGTCTGGGTGCCAATCGATTTTTCAGACGCGCCGCTTTTCGTGGCTGTCGCCATGTTCGGCCTCGGCGGGCACTATCTCATCAACAAAGCCTTTACCAGCGCACCTGTCGGCACCATCGCGCCGTTTGAATACACTGCCCTGATCTGGGCGACGATATTTGGCGTGATTTTCTTCGATGAATTGCCCGGATCCCAAGTCTGGATTGGTGCCGCGATCATCGTTTCCGCAGGTATCGCCATTGTTCGGCGCGAAGCCATGCTGAACCGGGACAAAAAAGTCCACGGATAATCCGACAACTGTGCGGCGATAGTCTATTCTGGTCGCATGACTGAGATCTTGACGCACATTCCGGACGGGCCTGATGTCTGGGTCACATTTGGCATTATTGTCGTCGCACTGGCGCTTTATGCCTTTGAGCGTGTTCCTGTCGAGGTCACTTCGGTCGCCGTCATCTGTCTGCTTATGGTCTATTTTTCGTTTATGCCTGTGGCGAGTTCCGACGGCATCAATCTGTTATCGCCTGAACGCCTGCTGGCCGGATTTTCGAACCCCGCCCTGTTGACAGTGCTGGCCTTGCTGGTGGTCGGCCAGGGCATGGTTCGAACCGGCATTCTCGACAGGGGAGCACGCATTGTCCTGCAACTCGGTCAAGGGCGGGCCTGGCTCTCTCTCGCCATCACGTTTGCCACAGTCCTGATTGTCAGCGCCTTTCTCAACAACATCCCCGTCGTCGTTATTTTTATCCCGATCATGCAAAATCTTGCCACCCAGCTGGGCGAAAGCGAAAGTAAGGTAATGATGGGCCTGAGCTTCGCCGCCGTGCTCGGCGGCATGACCACGTTGATCGGCTCAGGCACCAATCTTCTGGTATCGAGTGCGCTTATCGGCCTCGGCGAAGAGGCTTTCGGGTTCTTCGACTTCACTATTCCCGGTGTCATACTGGCCGCCGTTGGCCTGGTCTATGTCCTGTTCATCAATCCGTATTTACTGCCCGATCGCAGTTCGCTGGCCAAACGAATTATGGACCGCTCCAGCAAGTCCTTCCTGACGCAGATCGAAATCGATCCTGAACACAGCCTGATCGGCGCCAAACTTCAGGGCGCGTTTATTGACGAATTGCCGGGCATGCGCGTGCGCCGGATCCTGCGCGGTGAACGTACCTTGATACCGCCCTTTCAGGACGGCACTGTCGAGCCCGGTGACCAGTTGCTGGTTGTCGGCACCCGTGATGCCTTGTTGCAGGCCACCGCTGCCAATCCTGCCCTGCTGAAATCCGCCACCGGTCTCCATCCCGCTGCGGCCGAGGAAACCGCCGGAGCAGAAGAGAGCATGGGGGAGCGATCCGTCGCCGAGGTGATGATTACACCGTCTTCCGCCCTGATCGGGCGCTACATTGGTCGTGCCGGATTTCAGCGCCGCTCTCGCGTCAACGTGTTGGGTATCGAGCGACGAAACCAGGTCTATCGCAGCCGCATGTCTGACGTCGCGCTGAAAGCAGGTGACGTCTTGCTGGTGCTTGGTCGGCCCGATGACATCAAGGCCTTGCGCGTTGATCAGGACATTGTATTGATGGAATGGTCGGCCCAGGCGCTGCCGATGATACGCGGTGCCAAGCGGGCGACAGCAATATTTCTCGGCGTGATCGCTTTTGCCGCCACTGGCATTGTACCCGTGGTTGTCGCCGCCCTTGTTGGGGCGATCGCCCTTATCCCCCTCGGTATTCTGAATATCCGCGAGGCCGCCCGGGCGATTGACTCAAAAATCGTCACTATGATCCCGGCCGCCCTCGCCATGGGCGCGGCCATGCAGGAGACCGGCGGTGCCGAATTGCTGGCCCATATTGTGGTCTCGGTCTTCAGCGATCTGGGGCCAGTAGCTGTACTTTCGGCTTTTTTCCTGCTCACCGCCGTGATGGCCAACATCATCTCGTCCAAGGCCTGTGCGGTTTTGTTCACACCGATCGCCGTCGACATTGCGCGTGAGGTCGGCATTGACCCGCACGTCTTCGCCGTCGCCGTTGTCTTTGCCGCCAACTGCGCCTTTGCCACGCCGGTGGGCTATCAGACCAGCTTGCTGGTCATGGGCCCGGGGCATTACCGCTTCAGCGATTTTGTCAAAGCCGGTGCGCCGCTGGTAATTATCCTGTGGCTCGTCTTCACCTTCGCAGCCCCCTGGTATTATGATCTTTGAGGTCGCCTGTTTTGGCGGGGCGCATGTTGACCTGATCGCCCAGGCCGGCGGTGATCTGGTCATGGCGACTTCCAATCCCGGCGTGGTGTGCAGCAAACCCGGTGGCGTCGCGCTCAACGTTGCCTGCGCCCTGAACGATCTGGGACACCAGGTCGCCCTGGTGAGTGCCCTTGGTGCCGATAGCGATGGCGATCTGATTACCGCGATGCTCTCGGCACGTAATATCGATACATCACAATTGCATCGTTCAGCGGACTTCCCGACCGGCCGCTACGTCGCTGTCGAAGATACGGATGGTGAATTGTCGGTCGCCGTGTCGGATACGGCAGCGCTCGACAATCTGGCGGCTGCCCGGCTTGAAACCTCGCTCCAGGCAATGTCCGGTGCCAGTTACTGGTTTGCCGATGCCAATCTCGCGCCCGCCTTGCTGACGCGGATGGCGAACCATCCGGGACGACCGAAACTGGTCGTCGACGCGGTCTCTGTCGCCAAATCGCTGAGACTGCGTGATTTGCTCAGTGAGATCGATCTGCTTTTTTGCAACGTTGCTGAAGCAGCCTCGCTTGTCGGCGAACAATCCGATCCGCTGAAGGCCCTGGCGGCGGCGGGGGTTCGATCCTGTGTGGTAACAAACGGGGCCGGTCCGGTCGGGGTTTATGATGGCTCTGACAGTCATGAGATTGCCGTGCCTGCCGTAGCAGTGTCATCTGTGACGGGGGCGGGCGATACGCTTGTCGCCGGGACGATGGACGGGCTATTGTCTGGCGCGAGTTTGGCCGATTCGGTCGGCAAGGGTATTCAGGCAGCAGGGCGAAAACTGACATCATGACTTCACAGCATCTGATATTTTCCGACGATGTACGCCAGGCCCTCGACGACGGCAAGCCCGTCGTCGCACTTGAATCGACTATCGTCACGCACGGTATGCCGTGGCCTGACAACGTTGATACCGCCCGCGCTGTGGAGGAAGACATTCGAGGTGTCGGCGCGGTACCTGCAACCATCGCCGTGATCGATGGCGTCATACGCGTCGGCCTGGACGACGACACGCTGGTCGGGCTGGCACAGGCGAGCGATGTCATGAAACTGTCGCGCGCCGACTTGCCCTATGCTGTCGCCACTGGCCGGACCGGCTCTACCACCGTTGCCGCCACAATGATCGTTGCCCATCTTGCCGGCATCAGGATTTTTGCCACGGGCGGTGTCGGTGGCGTACACCAGGGAGCCGAGACAAGTTTTGATATCTCCGCCGATCTTGAGGAACTGGGCCGCACACCGGTGATTGTCGTCGCCGCGGGGCCCAAGGCTATTCTCGACATCCCCAAGACGCTCGAGGTCCTGGAAACAAAGGGCGTGCCGGTCGTCGCCGTCGGCAGTGATGATATACCGGCGTTCTGGTGCCGGTCATCCGGACTTAAAGCGCCGCTGCGCCTCGACACAGCAGCAGCGATCGCCAATTTTCAGAACACCCGTCGGGATCTTGGCGATACCGGCGGCATGCTGATCACCAATCCGATCCCGCAGGATGGCGAAATCTCGCGCGATGTGATGGCACCTTTTATTGATCAGGCGATTGCCGACGCCGAAGCCAATCAGATTGTCGGCAAGGAAGTCACGCCCTACGTTCTCGACAAACTGTTCGAATATACGGAGGGCCGTAGCCTTACCGCGAATATCGCTCTGGTCCGCAACAATGCCCGGCTGGCAGCAGAGATCGCCATTGAACTGGCCGCGGAAACAAAATCAACACCCATCGGATTTTTGGGATGATAATCAAAATTTGTTTGGGCATACTGAATAAGTAACCAACTCGTTACCTTGGGGAGTAAGACTATGAGCACGCCGCGTATTTTGACCACCGTTGTCGGTTCCTATCCCATCCCGGACTGGCTGGCAGCGTATCCAACCGAACAGGGACTGATCGACGCAACCCGCGTTGTGTTGAATACCCAGGAAATGGCCGGGATCGATGTGGTCTGCGATGGCGAATTGTACCGCTTTGACGTCAACCATCCCGAAACCAACGGCATGATCGAATATTTCACCGGTCCCATGGGCGGCATCAGAACAGAAGTCACTTTCGATGAACTGATCGAATACCGCAACCAGCCGGGCATGGGTTTTCGCCGCCGCCCGCCTGGCATCGTTGACCGGCCGATCAACAGTGGCACCATGGATTTGCCCTACGCGTATCGACGTGCGGCAGGACTTGCCAGCAAGCCACTCAAATTCACGCTGACCGGTCCGCACATGTTGACCAAGACCCTCGTCAACAAACACTACGTCGATCTGGCCAGTATCGCAGACGCCATCGCCGATGTGCTGGCGGAACAGGTCAGCCACATTGATGCAGACGTCATTCAGCTTGATGAAGCCAACCTGCCGGGCAGTCCCGACGAATGGCCGTGGGCAGCCAAAGCCATCAACAAGGTTCTGGATGCGGTCAAAAACACGCCGGCCGTCCATCTCTGTTTTGGCAATTATGGTGGCCAGAGCATTCAGTCCGGCGACTGGAGCCAGTTGATGGACTACCTCAATTCATTGCACACCGATCACATCGTGATGGAAATGGCCCATCGTCCGGCGGAAGAGCTGGTGGCCTTCAAGGATTTGCGCCCGGAAATCGGCCTTGGCCTCGGCGTGGTTGACGTCAAGGAGACCTCGGTCGAAAGCGCAGACCAGATCGCCCGCTCGATCGAGCGTGCCGTTGACGTACTCGGCGAGGGCCGGGTGCGCTACGTCCATCCGGATTGTGGCTTCTGGATGCTCAAGCGCTCCATCGCCGACGCCAAGATCGCCGCCCTGGTTGAAGGCCGCAACCTGTTTGAAGGCCGGACGAAAGAAAGCGCTGCCTGAGCGCCTATTCCATCCCCAGCAACTTGTAGATGCGCCGGGTGTAGACGCCGAACTGCGGGTGCGTCTTCATGTCGAGGGTACGCGGGTAGTCGAGTTCGATCTCGAAGTTATCGGCCATCCGCGCCGGTCCAGACGTCAGCACGGCACAGCGTGAGCCCAGCAACACGGCTTCCTGGATCGAGTGCGTGACGAAGATGATGGTCTTCTTGCTTTCCGACCAGATGCGCAACAGCTCGAGATTCATTTTTTCGCGGGTCAGGGCATCGAGCGCGCCGAAGGGTTCATCCATCAGGATCAGTTTCGGATCATGTATCAACGCGCGGGCAATGGCGGCCCGCTGCTGCATGCCGCCGGAGAGTTCGTAGGGAAAGTTGTCTTCAAAACCTTCGAGCCCGACCATCTGAATGAGATCACGAGCGCGCTCCCGACTTTCACGCATCGGCAGGCCGAGAATTTCAGCCGGCAACAGCACGTTGTCGATAATCTTCCGCCATTTCAGCAGCAGCGATTGCTGGAAGACCATGCCGACATCCCTGCCCGCTTCAAAGGTCTCGTTGCCACCGATGCGAACCGTGCCGTCGTCATGATCGTGCAGCCCGGCGAGAATTTTCAGAACCGTCGTTTTGCCGCAACCGGACGGCCCGACCAGGGAGATCAACTCCCCCATTTCGACATCGAGCGAGACATCGGAAACCGCGAGGAATTCCTGGCCTCGACTGCGATAAACTTTTTTGACGCCCTCGAGATGGATAAACGGCTCACTCATGCGCTGGTCTCCAGCCGCGCGTCCACCTTGACGAAGATACGCTCCAGACCAATGACGATGCCATAGAGGGCGACGCCGATAAAGGTGATCATCAAGACCGCCATAAACATCGCCGGGGTATCGAGATCGACCTGGACCTGCAACATCAAATAGCCGAGCCCTTCTTCCGAGGCAATAAATTCACCGACAATCGCGCCCGCGACGGCCAGCACCACTGCCACCTTCATGCCGGAAAAGACATAGGGCAGTGATCCCGGCAACTGGATTTTTGTGAATATCTGCCAGCGCGAGCCGTTCAGGGAGCGCACGAGATCAAGCAAATCCGGTTCAACTTCCTGCAAGCCGCGTGTCGTGGTGATCAGGATGGGCAGGAAACAAATCGTGAAGGCGATGAAGATGTTGGGGCCAATGCCGTAGTCGAACCAGACAATGAACAAGGGACCGAGCGCGACTTTGGGGATCATGTTGAGACTGACGACCAGTGGCATCAGGAACTTTGCAAACATGGCAAACCACGAGAACAACAGCGCCAGACCCACCCCGACGATCACAGCAAGGATATAGCCGCCAAAAACCTCGCTGGCCGTCACCCAGGTATTGTGGAACCAGTTGTACTCACCGCCCAGCGACAGCACGGTATCGAGCGGCGTTGGCATGACGTAAGCCGGCACCTCGCCCCAGACGACAAACAGGTGCCAGGCAAGCACCACAAGCAAATGAGCGATAATGATCAGCGCCCAGTGTCGCGCCTGATCTGCGGTTTTATCCATAATGCAGGTCCTTTGAGGCCAAAGCCGTCACGAGATACGCTCGGCCATCCCGGGGTCGAATTTCCACGCCGGTGTGACGAAGGAAACGTCGCTGCGCACATAATGAAATGCCACGGCGCGCCGCCAGCTGGTCGAGAGATTATCGCCGGAGCCATGCAGCGTAATGCCGTGATGAAAAGATACGTCTCCGCGCGGCACCGGCGTTGCCGTCATCACAGCCTTCGCTGTGTCTTCTTCTGAAAGCTGCAGGTTAAAAGGCTCATCCTGCGGCGCCACGTGATCGATGATGCCCTGTTTGTGGCTGCCTTCGCCGAAATATAAACAGCCGTTTTCGACCGTCGCATCATCCATGGCGATCCACGCCGTGACCATGCCGTCGGGATCACTGGGGCCGAAATAGAAATTGTCCTGATGGATTGGCTTGGGCCCGCCACCCTCCGGCGGCTTGAAAAAAATCTGGCTGAAATAAACCGTCAGGCCCTGCCCGCCGATCAACTGTTCCACGGCTTCGACCAGGGCCGGTGTACTGGCCAGTTCCTTGAAAGCCGGCCTGAAATGAACCGGATCATCCAGTTTGCGCAAATGCCGGCCCGTTGCACCGGCGTCGAGATACCAGTGCTCATCCATGGCGGAGATATTGCCGAGCGTCTCATCGGCCCAGGCCATGGCCTCTGCCGTAATCGCGTCCATGTCCTCGTCGTCGAAAATGCCGGTTGCCGTCAAATGTCCGACGTCGGCGAAGGTTTTCATCTGCGCTGCGGACAAACTCATGACAACCACCTTTCTGCATTCGCCCTGACAAATTCATCATCCGACAAATCGCCATGATCGGCGTAAATGCGATCAATCTCATCTGCTTGCCCCGGGCTCAGCCCTTCGTCAGGATCGAGGCACCAGATGCCCTCCAGCAAGCCCTGGCGGCGCAACACTTCATGACAGCCGGCGATACAGCCTGCGAAATCATTCGCCACGTCAAAAAAGGCCGCGTTGCAATCGGTCACCCGCGAATCCAGTGCCAGCAGGTCGGCCGAGACCGAACCGCTTTCAACAATCTGGTGGGTCCGGGCCAGCAGTTCGACGGCGGATTTGGTCCAGACGCTCCAGTGGCCGAGCAGTCCACCGCGAATACGAACCGTGACGGCCTCGTCATCGCGCTTGACGCTGAAGGGCGCGACCAGATCGAGCACGATGTGATCGTCGTTACCGGTGTAGAGCGTCACCCGGTCCTCGGCCCCTGCCGCGACCACGCCGCGCACGACGTCCAGCGTGCGATAGCGATTGAAAGGGGCCATCTTGATGGCAATGACATTATCGATGGCGGCAAAGCGTTGCCAGAAACTTTCGCCAAGCACGACGCCGCCGACAGCGGGCTGCAGGTAAAAACCAATCAGTGGGATTTGTGCGGCGACGGCTTCACAGTGGGCGATGATCTGATCTTCTGAATGATCCTTGAAGGCCGCGAGGCTGAGCAAACCGGCATGATAGCCAAGGCCAACGGCAATGCGGGCTTCGGCAACGGCTTGCGTCGTCGGTCCGATAACGCCGGCAATCATGATCAGTGGTCGAGATGTCCAGTCGCTGGCGGATTCCGCCGCCAGCGCCAGTACCGGTTCATACAAACCCTGGTGGCGAATCTCAAATTGTGTGGTGTGAACACCGACGGCGAGGCCACCCGATCCGGCATCGATGTAATAGCGCGCCAGAGCCCGCTGGCGGCGCTCATCAAGGTTTCTGTCGGCCGTCAGGGCAAGGGGATGGGCGGGTATGACACAGCCACCGCGCAAAAGCGCGCGTACATCATCGGGGATATCGCTGTGATGCAGTGTCATCTGAAGATGCCCTCTCGATAAAAGTAACTAACTGGTTATTTTTGTCTTGCGTGATTTGCTTTGTCAATGAATACTTATGCATCGGTCTTTTCGCAGGACCAAACAGGGAGAAGAATTATGAAAACCATCACACGCATGCTTGCTGTGTCGGTGACCGCCCTTGGCGTCATTGCCACGAGCCAGGCCAGCGCCGCACCAAAAATCGACTTTATCCTCAACTGGATCGCCGGTGGCGACCACGCGCCGTATTATTATGCCCAGAAAATGGGCTGGTATAAAGACGCAGGTCTTGATCTCAACATCCAGCAGGGCAAGGGCTCATCGATGTCGGCCCAGCGCACGGGTGCCGGTAAAAACCAGATCGGCCTCGCCGACATGCCACCCGTATTCGCGGCCATCGCCAAGGGCGCTGACCTCGTCGCGGTGATGAACGTTTATGCCAACAGCCCCTACGGTTTTTACTGGCTGAAAAGCTCCGGCATCAAGACCGCCAAGGACTTCGCCGGCAAGAAAATCGGCAACCCGCCCTGGGATGCCGCGCGCAAAATGTGGCCGGCCTTTGCCGCCAACGTCGGCATCGGTGAGAAGTCCGTCAAATGGGTCAACATCCAGCCGAACGCCAAACTCTCGGCGCTCAAGGCAGGTTCCATCGACGTCACCACATCTTTCTACAACATTCACCACATCTTCCAGCGCCTGCTGGGCGACGACATGGGGTATGTCTCGGGCAAGGCGCACGGCGTCAACCCTTACGGTAACTCGATCATCGTCAATGGTGATTTCCTGCGTGCCAACAAGGGTGCCGTGGCCTCGTTCGTCAAGGTCAACCAGCGCGCCTTTCGGGCCTGTGCCGAAAACGCCGGCCCCTGCATCGCGGCGCTCGTTGAAGCCAACAAGGGTTTGAAAGCCGCGAACGAGACGACAAACTGGAGCCTGGTCAAGGAATTGATGACTGATGCCACATCAACCGGTGTCGGCCTTGGTTACATGGATGTTGATCGCATGAACAAATCCTACGCGATCTTCAAACCCTTCCTCGACAAGCCGTTCGACATGTCGAAGCACTTCACCAACGAGTTCATCGACACCGGGATCAAGATGCCGAAATAATCTCTTCTGCATCGACGACAATTTGCCGGTCGCCCCTCGGGGCGGCCGGTTTTTGTTTGGCTAACCCAGTTCCGGCCCGGCGATCGCGAACACGCTTTCGGGATCATCGAAGGCCTGGTTACGGCCCTTGTACATGCGGGAAAAAGGTCTTTGCGGTGCGAATCCTTGCGCAGCCAGCCACGCGTTCAGGGAAACGTGGCGATCCGCCACATCAATGTAGACAGTCCCGGATAGCGCCGTCAGGGCGCGCGAGGCCAGTGCGATTGCTAGGTCTTCGGACCGGGCGAACAGCGGCCCGATCTGACGGCTTTCACGGCCATCCCGGCCAAGCGCATATCCGACGACTTCATTCGTGGCGTCGACCCTGGCAATCCAGGAATTACCGGGCTGTCGCATCGTCAGATGCTTAAGGATTGCGCTTCGTTCCCCGCCAAAAAGTGATGCATCAAACGCCACTACCGCATCGGCGTTTTCAGCATACAGGGGGTGGATGGTGATGCCGTCCGGCGTGTTGACCACTTCATTCATGGCCACGTTAGCACCCTGTAATCTCTGCAAACCATAAACGTCCTCGAAGCCCAGCGGCAGATAAACCTGCCGCCCGGATGGCGTGGCGTCGAGACCGGCGACCAGACCACGATTTTCGATATCGGCGATACACAATGCCAGCAAACCGCTGGCGATGCCCCGGCGTTGAAAGGCTGCCGTCACCAGGACCATGCTTATCCACGCAAATTGATGGCCGTGCGGCAGGGCGAGGGCCGTGGCGATCAAAATCTGATTGCTGTCGCGTAGCCCAAACGCTGTTCCGGCCTCGATCATCAAGCGCCAGTCGTCCTCGGTCTGGTTCCAGCCGGCTTCCAGCGACAGCAGAAATCCATCCGCCGCCTGATAGGGTGTCAGAACCTCGACCGCCATTCCGTCGATGAATGCCTCAGTATGTTCCGTCACGGGCTTCGTAGTGTGTCGGTTTTCCAAGGCTCGATTGCCCCCGGCCAAGCCAGTCGGCGGTCCAGTCGATCATTTGCTCGACACCAATGACAGGTTTGCCAAACAACGATACGGCTTTGGTCGTATTGGTAAGCCAGGCGTTTTGCACGGGCTCGCCCGTCAGGACGGGATCGACACCGAAGCGCTGGCCGAACGAACGGGCGATATCTGCAACAAGAAGCGTTTCCGGCCCGGAGACGTTGATGGCTCCCATCGGTGCGGTGCAATGGGCGAGGCTGCGCAACGCCTGGGATACCGCGTCGCCCTGCCAGATGACATTGACATGGCCCATGCCGAGATCGATCTCCTGCCCGGCGAGGACTTTGGCGGCGATGTCGTGCAACACGCCATAGCGCATATCGATGGAATAATTCAAGCGAAACATGATACCGGGCGTTGAATGCTGTCCGGAAAAATACTCGAACATGCGCTCCCGCCCGAGGCAGGAATTGGCGTATTCACCGGATGGCGGGATAGGCGGGGTATCTTCCGTGGCACCACCCGACCCAATACCGACAAAGGGATACACGCAGCCGGTTGAGAAGACGACGATGCGACTGCCGGCAAATTCTTCGGCGACAATGGCCGGAACCAGGACATTCATCGCCCATGTCAGTTCCTCGTTGCCCTGCGTGCCGAATTTACGCCCGGCCATGAACACGACATTCTGGATTTTCGGTAATGCGGCGACCGCAGCGCGGTCCTGCAGATCACAGGATATGGTCTCGACGCCCCAGGCTTCCAGTTTGTCCCGCACAGCCGGATCACTGAAGCGGGCCACGCCGACGACCCGCTTGTCGGGGGCGGCGCGTATGGCCAGACGGGCAAGGGCCGGGCCCATTTTGCCACCGACGCCGAGCACCAGAATATCACCATCGAGCGCAGCCAGATCATCGATCAGGGCCTGGCTCGGCAGCGTCATGAAATCTTCAAGCTCATCTTCGTCGGCAAACGACGCCGGTGCCTTGTCAGCGGTCAACACGGTCATAAATATCCTCAATCAATCTGTGATTTGTCTTTGTACATAACGCGGTGGCGCGTGGTTTTGACCCATTCCCTGATGTCGTCCAGCGACTTGTGCTGAGCCATATCGTACTGGCCGAAACTGGCCATCTCGGATACCGGTTTTTTCCAACGGTCATAAGGTGGCTTGGCTGGCGGGCCGAAGCACATGATATCAACAACGGCGATATCGTCGGGCACACCGAGCAAAGGTTTAAGGTCGTTCTGGGCATCTTCCTGGCCGATGGCGGTGACCCACCAGACGGCATAGCCCAGTGCCGCCGCCGCCAGATGCGCTGCCATGGTCGCGGCTGCGACCGACTGCAACAGGATACGTTCGGCATTTTCGTGGTACATACGGTCGAGGTCGGAGCCGTCGTTGAGCACCGGGAAAGCGTTGACGTAGCGAAAGTCGGTGGTGACGGCGATCAGGCCAGGGGCCGTTTTCATGCCGGCGTAATTCGGCGTCGGGAATTTCATTTTCATCTTGGCCCGGCGCGTGGCTTCGGCGACAAAATAATCACCGAGCCTCCCCTTCACGTTGCCGTCTTCAACAACAATAAAATGCCAGGGCTGAGCATTGGCACCGGAGGGGCTGTGACGGGCCGCTTCGAGGATCATCTCGTAGTGTTCGCGTGGCACGACAAAATCCGGATCAAAGGCGCGGCTGGTGCGCCGTGAGATGATTGTCTCCATGAAAGCGTTATAGCGCGCAATGTTTTCCGCAGCACCCGGCACCATGACCTCGACGTCTGAATATTCTGCATTCGCCATGACGTTACTCCTCAAGTCTTCAGTATTTTCAGCTGTTTATGGTACGCCAGATCGCTTCGCCCGTCATCGGTAACGACAATTTCGCCTTCAGGCGATCAGCGCCCAGGGCATGCGCCACGGCATTGACCGCTGCTGCCGGACCACCGAGACAACCGAGTTCGCCGACACCCTTGACGCCGAGCAGATTGTTGCCGGTCGGGTAGTTCAGCGTGACGTGTTCAATGTCCGGCACGTCGTCGGCACGCGGCAGGCAGTAATCCATCCACGAGCCCGTCAGCAATTGTCCGCTGTCGTCGTCATAAACGAGGTTCTCATACAAAACCTGGCCGATGCCCTGGACGATACCGCCGTGCATCTGGGCGGCGACCAGGGCCGGGTTGAGCGTCACGCCGACATCGACGACGGAAACGACACGATCCATACGCACAAATCCGGTGGCTGGATCGATCTCAACTTCACAGACGATCACACCTTGCGGGAAAGTGCCTTTCTGATCCTCAAAATCGGACTGGCCCTCGATGTCGCCGCTCAGATGTTCAGGCAGGTTTGTCAGTGCAGATAGTTTCCCCGCCAGGTCGTAAAGCCCGATCTGGCGATCAGTGCCGCGAATGCGAAAGCTGCCGGCAACAATTTCGATGTCCTCAGCGGCTGCTTCGAGCACATGGGCGGCGAGTTCCCTGCCCTTCTCCGCCGCCTTCGTGGCGGCTCGGGACAGCGTTGCACCGGAGATCACCGACGAAGACGAGCCGCCGGTGCCGCCGCCTTTGGCGATTCGGGCTGTATCACCTTCGAGCACGCGGATCTGGTCGTAGGGCAAATCGAAGGCTGCCGCGACGAGCTGGGCAAAGACTGTCTCGTGTCCCTGCCCTGACGATTGACCGCCCGCCAGTGCTTCGACAAAACCGCCCGCGTCGACCGTCACGGTACTTTGCTCATCCGTGATGCCACCGGTACCGTGGACGTAAGCTGAAAGACCGATGCCTCGCAGCAGACCCTTGGCCTCACTCGCTGTCTGGCGGGCACCAAAGTCCGCCCAATCGGAGTTTTCTGCTGCGGCCTCCAACAGCGCAGCGAAATCACCGCTGTCATATACGGCGTCAAGCGGTGTGGTGTAGGGCATGGCCTCAGGCTTGATCATATTCAGGCGGCGCAGCTCAAGCCGATCACGCCCGGTTTGGGCTGCCGCCAGATCAACGATGTGCTCGACCATGGTCATCGGATCGGGCCCGCCCGCACCACGAAAGGCATCAACCGTCACGGTATTGGTGAAAACGCCACGCACCCGAATGTGAATGGCCGGAATGGCATAACAGCCGGATATGGCACGCACCATACCTGTGGTCGGCACGCCCGGCCCGAATGTCGAGAGAAAAGCACCGAGGTTGGCCACCGCTGACAAGCGAATACCGGTAAATCGACCCTCGCTATCGAGCGCCAGTTCAATATTTGACGTCTGGGCACGCGACTGGGCGTCGGACAGAAAACTCTCATCTCGCCCGCCGATCCAGCGCACGGACTTCCCCAGTGTCAAACCAGCGTGCAGCAATGCACCAATTTCGGGGTAGGCAAAATACTTGGGACCGAAGCCGCCGCCGACATCTTCGGTGACAACGCGCAGCCAATCCTTTGATTTGCCAAAGACCTGCTCGGCAAACAATCGACGCAACAAGTGCGCGCCCTGAGAGGGACAATAAAGTGTCAGGCCGTCACCGTCCCCGGGCTCAACAATGGCACAGCGCGTCTCAATCGCGCCGTAGTGGATGCGGTTGCCGTCAAAATCGAGATGCACGACCTGGTCGGCAGCGGCAAACGCTGCCTCAACGGCGGCGCTATCACCGGCGTCCCAGTCGTAACAAAGATTGGAACCCGCCGCGTCCCAGATCTGCGGCGCGCCGTCGGCAAGGGCTTTCGCTTCGTCAACCACGGCAGGCAAGGTCTCGAAATCAACAAAGACCGCTTCGGCGGCATCAAGTGCCTGTTCATATGTCCGGGCGATCACCAGGGCGACACATTCGCCGACGTGGCGAACTCGTCCCTGGGCCAGCGGCATGCGGGCAGGCTCAATCATTTTGGAGCCGTCGCTCGGCACCACCGGATTGATCGTCGGGATACCGTTTAAATGCGCGACATCGTCGCCGGTGTAGATCGCGGCGACCCCCGGCATGCCAAGCGCTTCCTCCAGATCGATGGAAAGAATATCGGCGTGGGCATGGGGACTTCGCACGAATACAGCGTGCAGATCATTCTCTGCCGGCCGGTTAGCGGTGAAACGGCCTTCACCGGCAAGAAACCGGGCGTCTTCCAGCCGGGGTACAGATGTGCCAATCGCACCTTCAGTCATATTTTGTACATCCCGGCTTGTTCCTCATCAGTTTCAATCGCTTGACGAAAGCCTATCCTGCGGCGAGCATGATTTCTACTCAAACACCGATCAAATCCCGAGGAGCCCACAAAATGAGCAAGGGACAAGCGGACATCACCGTTGCCATCGCCGGTCTTGGAGCGATCGGCCTCGAAGTTGCGCGCGTCCTCGACGCCGGGATTGACGGCCTGAAATTGTCTGCGGTATCAGCCCGTAATCAGGCGAAGGCGCGGGACAATATGGCGGATTTCAATGATCCGGTCCCGGTGATGGAGTTCACCTCACTTGCCGAACGTGCGGATATCGTTATCGAGTCGTTGCCGGCCGCTCATTTCCGGGACCTCGGCAGCGCTGTTATCGCCGCTGGCAAGATTTTCATGCCGTTGTCATGCGGCCAGTTGCTCGACAATTGGGATCTTGCCGGAATGGCCGAAAACACAGGCGCGCGGATCATCGTGCCGACCGGTGCGTTGCTTGGTCTGGATGCCGTACGTGCGGCAGCCGAAGGCGACATTACCAGTGTACGCATGATCACGCGCAAACCGCCGACCGGATTGGCCGGAGCGCCCTTTGTCGTCGAAAACGACATTGATCTTGAGGCTCTGACAGAAGCGACCAAACTGTTCGAAGGCACGGCGCGTGAAGCCATCCCCGGCTTTCCGGCCAATCTCAACGTCGTCGTGGCATTAAGCCTCGCTGGTGTCGGGCCCGACAAGACCTTGCTGGAAGCCTGGGCCGACCCCGAAGTGACGCGCAATACCCATGAAATTCAAGTCGAGGCCGACAGCGCACGCTTTTCATTGCGCATCGAAAACGTGCCCTCCGAAGCCAACCCGCGCACCGGCAAAATCACGGCACTCAGCACCATCGCCTGCCTGCGCGGCCTTGTCTCAACCGTCAGGATCGGCAGTTAGAGGGCCAGTGATTATCCACCGACCCTCAACTTCACACCAATTCAAGACTGCCCGGGCATACCTATAGCAACCGGACGCACCGGCGATCCGGAACCGCCTCTTGAACGGAGCGGCAGGATGATCGTGCACGAAGTCCAGACCTTGTCCTTCGCCATCGCCGCCAGATTGGCGTTCTGGATCTGATGAATGCCGGACACCGCGAGATTTTCGTGGTGAATGGCGAACGGCAGCCCCTGGGGTGTTCCGGCGGGCGGGCCGTGTTTGCCCATCAACTGGCCTTCAAACACCGGATCGGTAAACGGATTGTCGAGTGCCAGCAAGACAACCGCCTTGCGCCTGAGATACTGCGCTGCATCGTAGGAAAGTCCGGGGCCTTTGGTGTAGTAGACTTTTTCGGTATCCGGATCTTTCCAGTTGTCGCTCCAGCCCGTGTAAATGTAGAGCACATCACCCGACAACAAACCGCGCCAGCCCAAACCTTGTGCCTTGATCATCGCTTCGATATCGGCTGTGGTCACAAGCTGTCCCGGCTTCATGGCACTGCCGCCGCCAAGATGCGTTTTGGCGTCGAGCAATAGGCCGCTGGTGATAATCGGCGGAACATTCTCGATGCCAAGTTTGAGCAAGGGTGAATCGGCCGAGGGCTTTACGTCGCTTTGTTTGTACCCGCCATAATAGCTCGCAGTATCGACGGGGATGGCACCTTCACCTTTCCACATTTTGCCGAGATATGCGAAATGCCCCAATGCATCCATCTGCGTGCCTTGCGCACCGGGTTCACCACTTGTCACTTGCTCGCCATTAAAGGCATGCAGCGAATAGGGCACGCTGGCGGTTGGCCGGAACTGGTACTTCAAGGGCACGCCAAAGGGCGAGGCCGGCATGGTGTTCGAACGAACATGCGAAACTTCATAGGTTCGGGATTTCGGATTTGTCAGATGCTGGGCACAGCGCATCCACGTGCCGACGCCAAGGGTATTGGCCATGCCGACCTGGTCACCCCTGGCCCAGGGAGGTGATGGCACCATCGATTTCGATTTCGCCACGACATCAGGATTGCTTTGGGCGAACGTGATCGAGGGCGTGCCGACGGACGTCGCCAGCATCAGCCCTGACAAGACAAGCGGTATTGAGACGATACGCGGAATACTCATAACGATCTCCCCCTGTAATTGTTTGATTGTTTTTATGTCTGCCAAACTCTTTAGTTTTTGCACAACGCGCAGAGGCAGATAGTATAGGGAAGCCTGCAGCTAATTGAGAGACTGAATTGCCATGCCCTCCTTCGATATCGTTTCAAAAACCGACCTGGCCGAAGTTGATAATGCCGTCCAGGGTGCCATGCGGGAAATTTCCACGCGTTACGATTTCAAGGGTGGAGACTGCTCGGTCGAGCGCAATGAAGACATCCTGACGCTCAAGGCCGACGATGACCTGAAGCTCAAACAGGTCCAGGAACTGCTGCGCGGCTACATGGCCAAGCGCAAAATTGACGTCGGCGCGCTCGATTTCGGCAAGGTCGAAAGTGCGTCAGGCATTGCAGTTCGGCAAATCGTGACCGTTAAACAGGGCGTTGAACGGGAACTAGCGCAAAAGATCGTCAAGGCTATCAAGGGCGCAAAAATGAAAGCCCAGGTCGCCATTCAGGGCGACGAACTGCGCGTCACCGGCAAGAAACGCGATGACCTGCAGGCGGCCATCGAACTGGTCAAGGGCATGAAAAACGATATGCCACTGCAATACGTCAATTTTCGGGATTAGCTCGCTTCGGCCAGCATCTCAGCGGCATAGTCCCGCAAGTTGCGAACCGTTTCCTTACGCTGGGCTTCTGTCAGCGTCGACATCACATCGAACATCATCTGATCGATAACTTCCCAACGCCGTTCTGAAATCTTGCGATATTCGGGATTAACCAGTTCGTGCGGTCGCAGCAGTATTTGCACGACAAATTTAGTGATTTGCGCTTCGTCCGGACGTTTGTCGAGGAAGGACAGGAAAGCAGCCTGACGCTTCTGGCGGTTTGCCAGCCAATCCGTCGTGTTGGCTTCGGAAGATGTAACGTATTCGCTGATTTTCGCCCGCTGCGTCTCATTGAGCGTGCCGGTAATCCGTTCAAAATTATCTGTGATGGTTTCAGTTCGATCCGCGATCTGGTTGTCCCGGTCTTCATATTCCTCGCGCATTTCGGACATCTTTTCGGCGACGCGCTGCCGCAGTATCTTCATTTGATCAGGGCTGGTATGGCGGACAAGGACGGCCGCGGCAAAGGGCGCACCGCCTTCAATCACCTGATCGATGAGTTGACGAAGTTCCTGCAACATTCTTGTTGTCGACGGACGCTCAAGCGAACCAGCCTCGACCCTGTCTGCCCAGTTGGTAAAGGCCTGTGCATACTGTGGCAGCATGACGGCACTGTGCCATTTGATCAGTTCAGCGGTCTTCCGTTCAATGAAGGCTTCTTCTTCGTCAGTCGGTGCCAGATACGTGTCGGCCTGCGCCATGACATAGTTTCCGGCAAAACTGTAAAGCAGGCTGAAACTGCTACACCCTGCGATGCCGATGGCCAGACCGGCGACAAGTATTGGTCGCATGAGTTTGTTGACGCCGATCAGCATTTCCCGGCCTTTGAATTATCCGTCATCGCTGCCTGACCGACAGGACTGTCCTTGAATTTTGCAATTTCCGCCGGACGCATTGTTTTCTGTCCTTTAATCCCGGCCCACAGCCACTCCATGTCTCCCGGATACTGGCGTATACCGCTAACATGCCGGGGAGGCACCGGGCGAAACTCATTTTCCAGTACTTCGGCGACCGTAAAAGTAAAAACAAATGCGTGCACCAGTCCCATACGAAGATCAGAAAAAATCACTTCGCCGTCGACAATATCGACGAGGAAAAAGTCCTTTGAAAACTTCGACAGCGTTTTGGTGACGCCATCTTCGCGTTTTGCCTCGCTCAGCCAGCAAGCCAGAGAATCGGGCCAGCGCTGATAGACATCGACCGTGATCTTATCATCACCAGCGAACACAGGCACATAAAGGTTATGGTATTTATTGCCATCGAGGGCAATGGTGCGCCAGAAAAGCGAATTGAACGGTGTCGGTGTGGCAATCAGTTTGTCAAAATCATGCCCGCCAGTGGCCAGAACCTGCCTGCTTCTGTCTTCTACGATATACTGGGCAGTAACGGTCCAGCCGAGATATGCATTCGACAGAACAAACGCCCAGACCAGTGATCGGGCAAAACGCGGCGACCACTGGTTTCGGAACAGTGCCCAGAGCGTCACGAATAGCAATGGCATCGTATACAGCGGATCAATGATAAAGATCGATCCGATCCCCAGCGGCTCGGGCCAGATCGGCCAGAACAATTGCGTGCCATAAATCGTAAAGGCGTCGAGCAAGGCGTGCGTCGTCAGGCACAGGAAAACCACCAGATACGCGCGCAACCTGTCGTCCCTCAGGGCGGTGAAAAGCCTGCGAACACCTTCGGCCAAAATCGGGGTGACCAGCGTATGAGTGATCAGGGAATGCGTGGCACCGCGATGACTGACAAAGCGATCAACCGGATCATCGTTGGGCCAGAAGACATCGAGGTCGGGCAGTGTTGCCAGCAGGCCACCCGTAATCGCCGCCTTGCGGACGCCAATTCGACGACCCAGTACGGCGGTTCCAATGCAGGCACCAAAAACAAACTGTGAGACTGAATCCATTCAGGGGTTACTTTGCGTCAGACTTTGAGAATGCATGTATCCCGGAATTCCTGCCAGATCACGCCGGATGTCAGATCAGTAGTGACTTGAGACATTCTCGTCCCCTGAAGATAAAGGCATCCGGGTCAAAGATTCTCAGACAGGTATTGTAATAGCCAATTTGCCGTTCGGCAAAGTCTGGCGTCTTCTTCCAGATTGCCGACGAGTTGGACACCGATCGGCAGGCCAACGTCACCCGTCATCAGTGGTAGCGACAAGGCCGGCAAACCTGCAAACGTCCAGATCGCACAGAATATCGGATCGCCCGTCGACTCCAGGCTTTTGGGCGCCTGGCCGGCTGAAGACGGCGTCACGACAGCATCAAATTCTTCGAAAAATTCGTTGAAATATGTGTTGGCCGCGTCGACAGCACCGAGGGCCACCGCATATTGATCTTCACTGATCCCGTTGGCGGCGGTAAGCAATTCGACAAGCGCCGGGCTGATTTGATCGGCATGGTTTTCGAACTGGTCGGCCAGATTTCGCCGAACTTCGAAATGATGAATGATCCTGTGGTGCTCAATTATTTCGCCCAGGTGTTCCGGGGCATCGATGCGCTGGATGCGGCCCTCCAGGGCATCGATCAGTTCGGAAAATCCTTCCCGGGCGTCTTGCGGCAATCGGTCTGCGAAGGGCAAATCGAACCAGGCGAACCTGGGCTCAACCGGCACTTCTTCCAGGCAACCCGCACTCATGTCCTGCTTCGCCCGGGTATAGGTCGCGGTGTCGCCGATGTCATATCCCGTCAGGGCGTCGGTCAAGAGTGAGATATCTTCGAGCGACCGGGCAAAACCACCGAGCTGGTCGAACGTCTCCGACGTCTGCAAAACGCCGCGACGGGAGATCATGCCCCGGCTCGGCTTGAAACCGAATGTGCCACAGAAGGAGGCCGGTCGAATGATAGAGCCGCCGGTCTGGCTGCCCACCGCCAGCGGTACGTGCCCTGCCGCCACAGCCGCCGCAGAACCACTGGATGAGCCGCCTGGCGTGTGTACTGGATTGTGCGGGTTGGTCGTCTCGCCGGGTGTTTTAAAGGCAAACTCAGCCGTCACCGTCTTGCCCATAATAACCGCGCCGGCTTCACGAAGTTTGGCGATGGCTGTGCAATCCGTATCGGGCTGGCGCCCGGCGTGAACTTGCGAATTGTATTCGGTTGGCATGTCGGCGGTATCGTAGATATCCTTGATGCCGACCGGTACGCCATGCAAGGGTCCCAGCGGTTTCCCGAGTTCGCGCAATTCGTCCAGTGCGCTTGCCTGCGCCAGTGCATTGTCGGCATCAAGATGAGCCCAGGCCTTGACCGCTGGCTCACTTGCCGCGATCTGATCAAGACAGTCCTGAACCAGGTCAGTGGCTGAAAATTCGCCCACCTTCATCCGTTCGACAAGCGAAGTTGCCGTATCAAAATTGCGTGTCATTATTATTTATTTACCCCAATATCGAAGGCGGAATGCGCGTTCATTACTATCGGCCTTGTGCAGGTAGAATTGACTGTATCGTCCTTCGATATCCCGGATGTAGTCTGCCGCCCGTGGATGGCCAAGCTCGTGAGCCAGACGATAGTTGGCGAGGGCGCGCGAAGGTGCTTCCAGCTTCATGCCGGGGCTGACTTCCACGAGGCGCTCTTCGATCATCCCCTTCATGAACAAGGCGTCGACATCGCCCTGCTTGATCAATTCGTCAAAGGGCCTGATGAGTTTGCTGTAGGAAATGGCTGACGACAGACCCAGCAAGTAGATCTCGCCGAGTCGAATAACGGCCTCGCGCTCACCTTGTCTCGCGGCACGACGGTACCATTTTACAGCGTCGTCGATCCCTTTGCCGGGAACAGCTTTGGTTTCGAGCACCACGCCCAGATTGAATTGATACCCGGCATCGCCTTTTTCGGCGAAGGGCAGCCAGGAAAAATAGGCCTCGGCGTAATCACCGCGGTCATAGGCTTGATTGCCGGCGTCCTGCGCCTGAAGCGCGCTGTTCAGCCCCAGCGCCACAATGAGTGCCGCGATAAAACATATATTTTTCAAAATCATAGGCGATTTCGCACGATCACCTCTGCGCCGCGCGCCTCTGCTTCAGTGTCGACCATATAGTCCGGAAAACCCGGTGCCCGCAAGTCGGCACCACAGTCATCTTCCAGACGCTTGACCACCATCGAAGACCACGCGCGCGCACCATAGCGCTTGAGACCATCCTTCATAATGCCGACGATAACAGGCGAGACTTCGAGCGGCACCTTGAGCGACTTCCCCAGTTTGTCGAACAAGGATACATCTTTCACCTCGAGATCCATGGTAAAATTGATGTTATAGCTGCCGTTCAGGATCACTTGTCCTTCGGTCTCGTGCACAAACGAATTGCCCGATGAGATGCGAATGGCTTCATAGGCCACCGCCAGGTCCATGCCCGCCTGTTTCGCCACCATGAACGCCTCGCCGGTCGACGCCAGTTGCACGCCGGCGAGATAGTTTGTGATGACTTTCAGCACGGATGCTGAGCCCAGCGGACCGGTATGCAGGATCTGGCGCCCCATGATCGTCAGCAAAGGCAGTACGCGTTCAAATGCTTCGCGCGCGCCGCCTGCAAATATTGCGATATTGCCCGTCTCGGCGCGATGGCAGCCACCGGAGACCGGACTGTCCATCGCTTGACATTCTTTCGCTTCGACCAGGGCACCGAGGCGTTGCAATTCAGTTTCTTCGGTCGTGCTCATTTCGAGCCAGATCTTGCCGGCGGACAGGCCGGCAATCACGCCATCAGACTGCTCCATGACCTCAGCCGAAATCGCCGGCGACGGCAAACAGGTGATGATGACGTCGCAGGCCCCGGCTAGTTCCCTGCCGCTGTCGGCCCATTTGGCCCCATGTTCTAGCAGGCTTTTGGCGGCCGTCCTGTCGAGATCACTGACGGTAAGATCGATACCATTTCTCAACAAACTGCCGGCCAGTTTTCCGCCGACATTGCCCAATCCGATAAAGCCGACTTTCATGATTTACACTCTCATCCAAAACTGAACGCAATTCGCGAACATCCGAGAGAAGTAAACCTGAGATCAGGCGGTCTGAAAAGTCGCTAATCGTCGAATCTTGCGGCGGCCTGCTCAATCGCATCCTCGCCAATATCGTAGTGGCGATAGACATCGATGGTGTCGCCGCTCTGGCCGAATTCGATCACGCCCAGCGGAGAGACCGCATGCCCACGCACACCGCCCATCCAGGCGAGTGCTGCCGGATGTCCGTCAATCACCGTCACCAGGCGAGCATCAGCCGCAAGGGGTTCCATCAGATCTTCAACGTGGGCCATTTGACCGCCGTCCCGGCCACGCAGGCGATCACGCTCCAGTCGTTGCCAGTCATTGTAGAGCCGGTCGGTTGACGTCACGACCAGCAACCCGGCGTCGGGGTAGCGATCAAGCAAGCGTTTGTGGGCGGTAATCGCCTCCGTGGTCATGGCGCCAACGCAAATCACCGCCATCGACGCTTCATTCGCCGGGGGATGCAGCCAATATCCGCCGTGAAGGATCTGGTGTCTGAGATCATCATCAATGTCACGATCCAGTTGATCGACCGGCCGGGTCGACAGACGCAGATAGACGGCTCCACCCTCATCAGCCTGCATGTGTTCAAACGACCAGCGCATGATCTCCGCCACTTCATCGGCGAAAGCGGGTTCAAACGATGTCAGGCCGGGCTGCCCCAGACCGATCATCGGCGTTGAGATACTCTGATGCGCCCCGCCTTCGGGGGCCAGTGTAATCCCCGACGGGGTGCCAACGACCAGGAAGCGCGCGTCCTGGTAACAGGCGTAGTTCAGCGAATCGAGACCACGGCAAATAAAGGGATCATAAAGTGTGCCGATCGGCAAAAGGCGCGTGCCGAACAGACTGTGCGACATGCCAAATGCTGCCAGGTTGAGGAACAGATCACTTTCGGCGATACCGAGTTCGATGTGCTGCCCTTCCGGAGAGCGCACCCATTTCTGCATCGACGGCACATTGCGATTGCGAAATTCATCGTCATGTTCTTCACGGCCAAACAAGCCGCGCTGATTAACCCAACCGCCGAGATTGGTCGAGACCGTGACGTCGGGTGACGTCGTCACGATGCGATCCGCCAGCAAGCCGCCCTGCTTGGCGATGTCATTCAGAATGCGGCCAAAGGCTTCCTGCGTCGATCCACGCGCCACTCGTTCGAACGGCAATGCGTCGGGTATCGGAACGATTTCGGCGGTTTTCTGACGCGGTTCCGGCCGGTTGAAGGGCACATTTTTCAGGAATGTATCAAATTCGGGCTCTGACATACCGAGACCTGCGGCGCGGTCCCATTCCTGCCCCGGCGAAATGCCGTTCTGTTCGCGGAACCCCTCCATCTGCGCATCATTCATAATACCGGCGTGATTGTCCTTATGCCCGGCCAGCGGCGTACCGTGGCCCTTCACGGTATAACAGATGAAACACGTCGGTTTGTCATCGGGCACAGTTTCAAAGGCGTTGACCAGCGCCTCCATGCTGTGACCACCGAGATCCGTCATCAGGTCGTGCAAACTGTCGTCATCAAAACTATCGATCAGTCCGTGCAGTTCCGCGTCGTCGGGCAGGTCAGCCTTGATTTGCTCGCGCCAGGCGTTACCGCCCTGGAAGGCCAGTGCCGAAAACACGTCGTTCTCGCAGTCATTGAACCAGCGCCGCAGCGTCAACCCACCCGGACGCTGGAAGGCATCGTAAAGCTTGCGGCCATATTTAACCGTGACGACATTCCAGCCAACGGCGCGGAAAAACCGGCCAATCAGGCGGAACAGTTGCTCATTAATCATGCCGTCGAGGCTTTGACGGTTGTAATCGATTACCCACCAGACATTGCGCAGATCGTGTTTCCAGGTGTCGAGCAAAGCCTCGTAGACGTTGCCCTCATCCAGCTCGGCATCGCCAACCAAAGCGACCATGCGACCCGGATTTTCCCTGGATTGATCCGGCTCGGGCAGCAGGTTTTTGGCCTGCAGATATTCCTGCGTCAGCGCTGCGAAGTTCGTTACTGCAGCACCGAGCCCGACCGAGCCGGTCGAGAAGTCGACCACGTCGCCGTCCTTGGTGCGCGATGGGTACGACTGCGCCCCGCCCATGGAGCGGAAGTTTTCGAGGTTCTCCCGGCTCTGTTTGCCGAAGAGATAATTGATGGCGTGAAAGACCGGGCTTGCGTGCGGCTTGACGGCGACCCGATCTTCGGGCTTCAGGACCCGGCCATACAATGCCGTCATGATTGTTGTGATCGAGGCACAACTTGCCTGATGCCCGCCGACCTTGACGCCATCGCGGTTGGGCCGGATATGATTTGCGTTGTGAATGGTCCAGGACGACAGCCAGCGCACCTTGCGCTCCATCGCATCAAGCACCGCCAGTTCATTGGCCGGCACCCGCGCCGCCACCGAAAGATCAGCTTCTTCTTCGGCGATGTCAGGAGCGGAATTCTGGTTTGCTGCAGTCATCGATATATTCCCGTCGAATTGAAATTCAGGCTCTCAAAATATGTGGCGCCAGTATGCCGAATTTGGCCCGGCAGGTACTTGCGTATTTTGCCTGTCAGGTATAGATAATTGGCAGATTCTGCTAAAAATTGGACAAAATATGAAAATTGATCGCATCGATCGGCAAATTATTCGTGAATTACAGGCAGATGGCCGTATCACGAATAACGAGCTTGGCAAGCGCGTGAACCTGTCGCCCTCACCCTGCCTGCGCCGGGTCAAAAACCTCGAAAATGCCGGCTTTATTTCGGGCTACACAGCCAACGTCGATCAGGACAAATATGGCCTGCCGATCAGCATTTTTATCTCGATCCGCCTCGACAAGCAGAACGAGGAAATGTTGCGCATCTTCGAAGATGAAATATCGAAGATCGAGGAAGTAATTGAGTGTTACCTGATGACCGGCGGTAATGATTATCTATTGCGGGTTATCACCGATAGCCTCGCGTCCTACGAGATGACGTTGAAAAAGAAAATCACTCGCATCCCCGGTATCGCCTCGATCCAGTCGAGTTTCGCGCTGGGCATCGTCAAACAAAGCAAGATATTCCCGAGCCTTTCGCACTTTGAACATCTCGATTAGTGCTCTAAAACAATCCTATGAATTCCCCGACTTTTCGACCGTTCTCCCTGGCCATTGGCGGGCTGATCGCCCTGGCCGTCGCCATGGGTGTCGGTCGTTTTACCTATACGCCGATCCTGCCCTTCATGTTCGACGATCTCGGCCTGACAAAAAGCCAGGCTGGCCTGATCGCCTCGGCCAATTACGTTGGTTATTTCCTGGGTGCGATCCTGGCAGCGGTGAAACTGCCTGGATCGCGACGGGTTTGGTTGCTCGGCAGTCTGACGATCAGCGGCCTCAGTACACTCGGCATTGGCCTCGTGTCGGATACCCTGAGTTTTTCGTTACTGCGATTTGTCGGTGGTGCGGCCAGCGCCTTCGTCCTGCTGTTTGCTTCTGCCCTTGTGCTGGAACGATTGCGCATTGCCGGTGAACAGCGCTTCGCGCCGCTTTATTTCGCTGGCGTCGGCAGCGGGATCGCAGGATCCGCCGTCCTCGTCTCTCTGCTGGCCCAAGCCGAAATCGGCTGGCGCGGACAATGGTTGACCAGCGGTGCGGCCTCTTTATTACTAGTGTTCGTCGTGGCCTGGCTGGTGCCCAGACGACCGGAACCGACCCCCGATCAGGCGCAGGGTACCAGTCGCAAGGGACTGGCGCCCCTTGTCACGGCGTATTTTCTTTTCGGCTTCGGCTATGTCATCACCGCGACCTTCCTGGTCGCCATGGTGCGATCTGATCACAATATTCAGGCGCTTGAACCTTACATCTGGATTATCGTTGGCATCGCTGCCGCACCTTCGGTCATCATCTGGAACTGGGTTGCGGAAAAGTCCGGGGTCGTCAGAGCCTACGCAATTGCCTGTACGGTACAGGCGCTGGGCGTGGCGACCAGTGTACTTTGGCCCTCAATGCCCGGCGTCATCCTCGCTGCTGTCGCCCTTGGCGGCACCATAATGGGGCTGACGGCACTCGGACTGGTGGCCGCGGCACAAATGACCAGCGGGGACCCCCGACGGGTATTCGCCCTGATGACGGCAGCCTTTGGCCTTGGTCAAATCATTGGCCCGACTTTTGCCGGCGTCTTGTTCGATCAGACCGGCAGCTTTTATTCGTCGTCGCTGGCGGCGTCCGGCGCACTGATCATTGCAGCCTTGTTGACGTTTTGGTCCTCGGAGGCCAGGGCCAACGCCTAAATCAGCGACTTGCAATTCCATTCGGGACCGACGACATTTCCGCCTTGAAACCTTACTCCAGAGAGAAAGTATTAAATTCATGAACCAGATCGACCTGACGGGCCGCAAGGCTGTTATTACCGGCGGTGCCCAGGGCATTGGTCGCGGCGCAGCGGAGCGTTTCCTGGCCTGTGGTGCCTCAGTCATGTTGTGGGACAGCGACGCCGAACTGGCAGAGTCGACGGCTGCCGAGCTTTCAGCGCAGGGTACGGCGCACAGTCAAGGGCTCGACGTCACAGACGCCGACGCGGTCGATCAGGCGGCGGCCAGCGCCAGCGAAATTCTCGGCGGCATCGATATTCTGGTCAACAGTGCGGGCATTGCCGGCTCCAGTCTCAAGACCTGGGAATACAGCCCGGAAGAATGGCGCAGCGTCATCGATATTGATTTGACCGGTACTTTCCTCTGTTGCCGCGCCGTCGCGCCTGTGATGATCGAACAAAATTATGGCCGCATCATCAACATCTCCTCGGTCGCCGGCAAGGAAGGCAATCCCAACGCCTCGGCCTACAGCGCCGCCAAGGCCGGTGTGCTCGGCCTGACAAAATCGCTCGGCAAGGAACTGGCGCTCAATGGCGTCACCGTGAATGCCATTACACCTGCCCCGGTCGAGACCAGAATTCTCGAGCAGATCAGTCAGGAGCACATTGACTACATGCTGGGGAAAATTCCGATGGCCCGTTTTGGCCGCGTCGACGAGATGGCCTCGATGATCGCGTGGCTGGCTTCCGAAGAGGCGTCATTCTCAACCGGTGCCACTTTTGACATGTCCGGTGGCCGGACGACCTATTGACCCAACCCGCTGATCCAGCAAAATCTGATCGCCCCGGTTTCGGCCGTGGCGATTTTTATCTGCTGGCCGTCACCATCATCTGGGGCGTTAATTTTCCGGTATCGAAGACGGTTCTTGAAGTTCTCGATCCCGTCGTCTTTTCGGCACTTCGTTATCTCAGCGGCGGCATGTTGCTTGTCGTACTCCTGCTGTTGCGTGGCCAGAGCCTGCGGCTTGATCGGCGGGACGTCTTGCCCCTGGTCGGCCTCGGCATTCTCGGCATCACCATCTTTCAGGGTCTTTGGGCCTATGGCCTGAACTACACCACCGCGCCCAAGGCCGCCGTTCTGGTCGCAACAGCACCTATCTTCGGCGCTTTGCTGGCCGGCTTGTCCGGTCGCTGGCCTTCGGGCCAGTCCTGGCTCGGCATTGCCCTGTCATTCCTCGGCGTCGGTGTTGTCATCAACGGCAGTATCACCGAATTCAATCTGGGCGGCGGCACCTTGCTGGGCGATTTGCTGATGATTGGCGGATCCGCCGTCTGGGCGGTCTATACCGCCCTTTCGACCAGGCCTGTTCAGCGACTGGGTGCCTTTCGTGTCATGGCCTTTGGCATGGTCTCGGGTGGGACGGTGCTGATGATACTGGCGCTGCCCTTCATGGCGACACAGGCCTGGAGCGATATGACGCCGACCCTGTGGGCCAGCACGGCGTTTTCCGCCATATTGGCGGCAGCCCTTTCGTTTGTCTGGTGGTACGAGGGCGTCGCATTGCTGGGAATCACGCGCGGGATGGTTTATTCCTACCTCATCCCCATCGTCGCGATTATTGTTTCAGTTGCAGCTTTCGGTGCGGATTTTAATATGGTGCAAGTCGTCGCATCCTTTGTTGTTCTGGCGGGCGTCCAGTTGACGCGTACCGGATAATATTCACTTCACTAATCCAACGGACCCCCTCCATGACCTTGCTTGATACCGAGACCCAGACCGCCATCATGAACGCCGTCGACAAGGGCTTTGATGAACAGATCGATTTCACGTCCGAGCTGGTCAAATTCCCGTCGGTGCGCGGTGCTGAACAGACGGCACAGGATTTCATGGCTGAGCAGCTCAACGAGCGCGGATATGGCGTTGATCGCTGGAAAATCGAGCTTGACGACATTGCGCATCTGCCGGGCTTTTCACCGGTCCATACCAACTACGACAACGCCTACAATACAGTCGGCACGCACCGGGCGGAAAACAAATCCGGCCATTCGCTGATCCTGAACGGTCATATCGACGTCGTGCCCGTTGGTCCGGTCGACATGTGGACCAAACCGCCCTTCCATCCTTATGTCGAGGATGACTGGCTTTACGGTCGGGGCTCGGGTGACATGAAAGCCGGCATCGCTGAATGTGTTTATGCGCTGGATGCCCTGAAGCGGCTCGGCCATGTGCCGGCGGCAGATGTTCATATTCAGTCCGTCATCGAGGAAGAATGCACCGGCAACGGAGCCCTGGCCTGTCTGCAGCGAGGCTATCGTGCGGATGCCGCACTCATCCCGGAACCCCTTGGCGAACAACTTATTCGCGCCCAGATCGGCGTGATCTGGTTTCAGGTCGAATTGCGCGGGCGACCCGTCCATGTATTTCAGGCAGGCACCGGGGCCAACGCCATCGAAGCTGCCTTCCCGATTATTCAGGCGCTGCACGGCCTCGAACACGACTGGAATTCGCCTGAACGCCGTCATCCCGTGTACAAGGACGTCGATCATCCGATCAACCTGAACATCGGGCGTATTGCAGGCGGTGACTGGCCCTCAAGTGTACCGGCCTGGTGTACCTTCGATGTCCGCGTTGCCATTTTTCCCGATCAGGACATTGACGAGGCGCGCCGCGAAATCGAGGACTGCATTCGTGGTGCTGCGCAGGGCGATCGTTTCCTCGCCAACAACCCGCCGGAAGTGACCTATCACGGCTTCCTTGCTGAAGGATATGTCCTTACAGGCGCCGATGAAGCCGAAGCCGCCCTCGGTCGTGCCCATAAAATCGCCTATGGCGACGATATGACTGAAATCGCCACGACGGCGACAACAGATGCCCGTTTCTTTGGCCTGTATGCCGATACACCAGGCCTGGTTTACGGCCCCCTCGCCGAGAATATTCATGGCTTTGATGAGCGCGTCAGTCTTGAATCTGTGCGCCGCAACACGAAGGCCATGGCGCTGTTCATCGCCGAATGGTGTGGCCTCGCGCCAGCAAAATAATCTACCCAACTCATCAGGAGAACATATGCCCGCCCCATCCAACCCGCCCTTCCGTGCTGAACATGTCGGTAGCCTTTTGCGTCCCAAATACCTGACGCAGGCTTTTCGCGCCCATCACAAAGGCGAAATCACCGATGAAAAATTCAATGCTGTTCAGGACATGGCGATCCACGATGTCGTCAAATTGCAGGAAGAGGTTGGCCTGAAGATGGTCACCGATGGTGAGTTTCGGCGGTCCTCCTACTGGGCTCATTTTGTCGAAAAAATTGACGGGCTTGAAGTGCGCGACGCGTCCTTCAAATTCCACGACGATCACGGTCATGAAGTCGACTTCACAGCGCCCTTCACCGAGGGCCCGGTGCGTCGCACGCAGTCGGTTTCGGGTGCCGAGTTCGATTTCCTCAAGAGCGTCACGTCGGCCACGGCGAAAATAACCATGCCCTCGCCAGCTACCATGCATTTCTACCGCCTCGGCAACAGCATCGCCGAAGGCGTCTATGAAACCGAAGACGCCTACTACGAAGATCTTGCAAAAGTCTACGCCGAGGAAATCGCCGCCCTGGCCGCCGCCGGCTGCACCTACGTTCAAATCGATGAGGTACCCATCGCCATGTTGTGCGATCCTTCAATCCGCGAGAAGGTCAAGGCGGTGGGTTATGACCCGGACCGCCTGATGGATGCCTATGTTGATGTCTCCAACGCCGCAATTGATGGACGGCCCGACGGTGTCACCGTCGGCATGCATCTCTGCCGCGGTAACTTCAAGGGGCATTATCTCTCGGAAGGCGGTTACGAACCTGTGGCCGAGCGACTGTTTGGCGGCATCAACGTCGATGCCTTTTTTCTTGAATATGACACGCCGCGCGCCGGCGATTTTGAAGCGTTGCGTTATGTGCCTGAAAACAAGAGTGTCGTGCTCGGCATCGTATCCTCCAAAACGGCTGATCTGGAATCCGCCGACGATCTGAAGCGACGCGTCGAGGAAGCGGGCCAGTACGTTGATATCAACCGCCTTGCCATCAGCCCGCAATGCGGTTTCGCCAGCACCGTCGCCGGTAATCCGGTTACAGAAGACGATGAGCGGGCAAAGCTTGGTCTCATCGTCGAGGTCGCCAACGATATCTGGGGCGCGTAAGCTCTTCATAACGACATAAAAATATACAGGGAGCAGATCAGATGGACTTAAAAGGTAAAACGGCGATCGTCACCGGCGGCGGCACGGGCATTGGTGCGGCAACAGTCAAACGACTTGCCTGCGCCGGAGCCAACGTGGTGATCAACTATCGCTCCAGTGCCGACGCCGCCGAGGAAGTGGCCAACGCCTGCCGGGACATGGGCGTTGAGGCAATGACGGTTCAGGGTGATATCTCGAAGGACGATGATTGCAAGAAAGTCGCGCAAGCCGCGCTGGACAAGTGGGGCGGCATCGCCGCACTGCTGAATAACGCCGGCACGACACGGTTTGTCCCGCATGAAGACCTCGACGGCCTGCAGATGGATGACTTTCAGGATCTGTATGCGACCAATGTCGTTGGCGCGTACCAAATGACCCGCGCAGTCGTTCCTGCCATGAAGGCGGCGGGTGAAGGCCGTATCGTCAACACCTCTTCAATCGCCGGGATCATGGGCAATGGCTCTTCGCTGGCCTATTCAGCCTCGAAAGGTGCCTTGAATGCCCTGACATTGGGACTGGCCCGCGTGCTTGCGCCCGAGATTACCGTCAACGCCGTTTGTCCGGCATTGGTCGAGAGCGATTGGCTGAGGGATTTCAGTTCGGAACACGCACAAAAGGTGAAAGACAGTTATGAAGCAATCGTTCCAATGGGGCGGATTTGCACATCTGATGACATCGCGGACTCCATCATGTACCTGATGACTACACCGGCACCTGTAACCGGTGAATTGATGGTCATTGATGCCGGTGTTCGATTGGGGCCCAGATCACCGCTCGCCCGCAGGGAGTAATGTCAGGGCGTTTCCGGGTTTAACGGAAACGCAGAGTTGCTTTGAACTCAAGGTGTGCGCCAAATTTTAATGCAGAAGCGATTCCGTTTAAGTCGGAATCGCCTTAGTAGTTGGACAATGCCGCAAACCGGTCGCGATGCCAGGCCGGTGATCCGAAAGTATGTTCGGCGACACGGGCACGCTTGAGGTAAAAGCCCGAATCATGTTCGTCGGTCATACCGATACCGCCGTGCATCTGAACGCCTTCATTGCTGATCAGGTGCAGGGTTTCGCCGACCTTGGCCTTGGCGAAGCTCGCCATCAGCGGGATATCATCACGCCCTTCATCGATAGCCGTCATGGCTTCCATCACGACCGAGCGACAGATTTCAAGTTCGCCGAACATCGCCACGGCGCGGTGCTGCAGAGCTTGAAACGTACCGATGGGTTGTCCGAACTGGTGGCGTTCCTTGAGGTATTCAAGCGTGAATTCGAAAACCTCCTGCCCCGAGCCCAGCATTTCGGACGAGAGCGCAACGCGTCCACGATCAAGTACGTCATCAAGAACGTCAGCGCCCTTGCCGACTTCACCAATCACTGCATCCGGGCCGATTTCGACGCCGTCGAATGTGATGTTGGCTGCATTGCGCGAGTCCACCATGATCGTGCGCGCGGTCTTGATACCGCTTGCCTCGGCATCAACCAGGAATAGCGTAATCCCGTCGCGATCAGATACATCACCAGAGGTGCGGGCGACCACAATTAACTGTTTCGCGACATGACCATCGAGCACAAACGTCTTTTCGCCTGATATGGCGTAGCCGTCTCCTGCGGAGGTCGCTCGTGTGGCGATACTGTGCGGCGCGTGATGGGCTGTTTCCTCCAGCGCCAGCGCCAAAAGACGTTCGCCCGAGGCAATCGCTGGCAGCACATCGGATTTTTGTGCATCGCTTCCGCCGAGCGAAATGGCTGAGCCGCCGAGAACAACGGTTGAGATTAGCGGCGAGGCAACAAGTGTGCGCCCGGTTTCTTCCAAAACGACGCCGAGACCCTGGAAGCCAAAATCGGCACCGCCAAATTCTTCGGGGATCAGGATGCCGCTCCAGCCCAGTTCAACCATCTCCTGCCACAGGGCGCGAGAGAAACCGGCTTCATCGGCATCATCGCGCACTTTGCGCAAGGCGGAAACGGGGGATCGGTCGCGGACAAATTCACGTGCCGCGTCACGGAGCATTCCCTGCTCTTCGGTAAGTACCATGCCCATTAATCGGGTTCCTTAAATCTCTATTGGTGGTCGCGCAGGCCGAGGACCTGCTTGGCGACGACATTGGTGTTAATTTCAGAGGTGCCGCCTTCGATGGAATTGCCCTTCGAGCGCAGCCATTGTCGGGTGGCGGAAATTTCCGTGTCCGAGAAACCCTCTCCCTCCCAACCCAGCGCCTGATGACCCAGGGCTTCGATCAGCAATTCACAACGGCTCTGGTTAATTTTGGCGCCGTAGGATTTGAACATCGAAGACGCCGCCGTCGGGCCCGAGCCCTGTTCGGCCTCTGCGGCAACACGTTGCAGTGTCAGCTGGAATCCCTTGGCATCCATGTTGTGGGCGGCGATGCGGTCTCGCAGACTTCCGTCGGCAAGCGCACCGTTTTCCGTCGTGCCGACATATTCCCGGGCCACCTGATCGAGTGAGACCGGGGCCGCACCTGTGACCGCGCCGAAATTGGAGATCGATGACCGCTCGAACTGCAGCAATCGCTTGGCAATCGTCCAGCCGGCATTCAACTCGCCAACGAGGTTCTTCTTCGGGACACGTACATCACTGAAGAACGTCTCACAGAACGGCGACGACCCTGAAATCAGACGAATGGGTCGCGCCTCGACACCAGGGGAAGCCATATCGAAAAGGATAAAGCTGATGCCTTCATGTTTGACCGAGGTATCGGTCCGCACCAGGCAGAAAATCCAGTCGGCCTGATCGGCGTACGAAGTCCAGACCTTCTGGCCGTTGATGACGTATTCATCACCATCTTCGACGCATTTGGTCTGCAGTCCGGCAAGATCGGAACCGGCACCGGGCTCGGAATACCCCTGACACCAGCGGATTTCACCGCGCACGATCTGCGGCAGATATTCCAGTTTCTGTTCTTCGCTGGCAAATTCCTGTAACGCCGGGCCCAGCATCCAGAGGCCGAAGCTAAAGAGGGCCGGCCGGGCTTTGATGCTGGACAATTCCTGCTGCAGGATCTGGTTTTCATCCTTGGACAATCCGCCGCCGCCATAGGCAGAAGGCCAGGTCGGCGCGGTCCAGCCTTTGGCTCCCATGCGGTCGAGCCAGACTTTGGTGTCGGGATTGGGAAACTGGCCGTTGCGCCCCCCCCACGGCACTTCGTCTTCCGGCATCGGGGTGCGCATCGAGGGCGGGCAATTTTCTTCCAGCCAGGCCCGCGTTTCCGTGCGGAATGTCTCAAGGTCACTCATAAATATCTCCTCATAACCGGCGGAAGCTGTTATTTGGCTGCGCCGGCCTCCATCGCCTGTTGAATAAATTTTTGCGTCTGATCGCTGGCGCTTTTCATTTCTTTTGCCGTCGCCAGGTCACTGATTTGTGCCCAGTTCTCGGCCACCTTTTCGGGGCCCAGATCATCGCCGCCGAGATACATGCCTTCGGTTTCCATGACGATGGCCCGGGCGAAACTGCCGGCACCAGCCGCGATGATCTCACCGGTTGGCGCATCCTCGCTGGCCATGAACAACACACCCGGCGTGACAAAATCCGGTTGCAACAAGGCGTGTGCCGGCTCGGGAATGATCTCTTCTGTCATCCGGGTCAACGCAACCGGTGCCACGGTATTGATGCGAACGTTGTACTTGCCGCCTTCAAGCTCCAGTGTGTTCATCAAACCGGCAACCGCCATCTTGGCGGCACCATAGTTTGACTGGCCGAAATTGCCGTAGAGCCCGGAGGCCGACGTCGTCATGATGATACGGCCATAGTTTTGCTCACGCATCGCAGGCCAGACGGCCAGTGAACAATTCACCGATCCCATCAAATGAACATCAACGACTTTGCGGAAGTCGGAGATTTCCATTTTGGCAAACGATTTGTCGCGCAGGATACCGGCATTGTTAATGAGCACATCGATGCGTCCCCACTTCTCCAGCACCTTGGCAACCATGGCCTCGACCTGATAGAGGTCCGAGACGTCGGCCCCGTCGGCCATTGCCGTACCGCCTGCTGCCTCGATTTCGGCGACGATTTTGTCGGCGGCAGTGGTCGAGCCACCGCTGCCATCGACCGCACCGCCAAAATCGTTGACCACGACCTTCGCGCCACGCGCCGCCAAAGCCAGCGCGTGAGCCCGGCCGAGGCCCTGCCCCGCGCCGGTGACCAGGGCGACCTGATCATCAAAACGTATCGCCATACTTCTTGTCCTCTAGCAGATTTCGAACAGGCCAGCTGCGCCCATACCACCACCGACACACATGGTGATGACGGCGTACTTGTCGCCCCGGCGTTTGCCTTCTATCAGGGCGTGGCCTGTCATGCGGGCACCGCTCATGCCGTAGGGATGGCCAATGGAAATCGAGCCACCATTGACGTTGAGGTTTTCATCCGGAATGCCGAGCTTGTCACGGCAATACAGAACCTGAACCGCGAAGGCTTCGTTGAGTTCCCAGATACCAATGTCGTCCATCTTCAAGCCATTGCGCTCAAGCAGTTTCGGCACAGCAAAGACCGGGCCGATGCCCATTTCGTCCGGCTCACAACCGGCCACGGCCATACCGCGGAAAATACCGAGCGGCTCTAGACCTTTTTGCTCCGCCAGTTTGGCGTTCATGACGACGGAAGCCGAGGCCCCATCGGAGAGTTGACTGGCGTTACCGGCGGTGATGGTGGTGCCTTCACCGAGCACGGGCTGCAATCCCTGCAGGCCTTCGAGCGCGGTCGAGGGGCGATTGCATTCGTCCTGCTCAAGCGTCACGTCTTCGAAAGAAACTTCCTTGGTCTCTTTGTCCATCACGCCCTTGGTCGCGGTGACCGGTACGATTTCATCGTCAAACTTGCCGGCTTGCTGGGCGGCAGCCGTGCGCATCTGGCTTTGCAGGCTGTATTCGTCCATATCGTCGCGGCTGACGCCATAGCGTGAGGCTACATTCTGCGCTGTATCCAGCATGCTCATGTAGATCGCCGGCGCGATCTCCAGCAATTTGGGATCGGCGGCGCGGTAACGGTTCATGTGCTCGTTCTGCACGAGGCTGATCGATTCCAGTCCACCGGCGACGACAATCGGCATGCCGTCGTCCGAGACCTGCTTCGAGGCAGTGGCGATGGCCATTAAACCGGACGAACACTGGCGATCCATCGTCATACCGGAAACCGTGACCGGACACCCCGCCGTCAAGGCAATCTGGCGGGCAACGTTGCCGCCCGTGCTGCCCTGCTGCAGGGCGGCACCCATGATGACATCATCCACTTCACTGGCGTCAATACCGGCGCGGGAAATGGCGGCGGAAACGGCGTGGCTGGCCAGAGTCGGGCCTTCGGTGTTGTTAAAGGCACCGCGATAGGCTTTGCCAATGGGCGTGCGGGCGGTCGATACGATTACGGCGTCTGACATGGGGTCTCTCCTGCAAGGTAAAATGATTAAAGTGGCCGGCTGTCCTAGCGGCCGACAAATTCGGGTTTTCTCTTTTCGACAAAAGCCTGGGTGGCTTCCTTGTGATCTTCGGTCATGCCGCAGCGTGCGTGGTGAGCGGCCTCCAGATCGAGGTGTTCACTCAACGAATTGCCTGCTTCGGCGGCATTCATGTTTCGTTTCATGTAACGGTACGCAATGCCTGGTCCAGCGGCGAGTCCTTTTGCCATGGAATACGTCACTTCTTGCAGTTTATCTTCCGGCACCGCGTGGTTAACCATACCGAGCGCCGCGGCTTCTTCTGCCAACAGCAAGGCGGCGGTGTAATACAATTCCCGCGCCTTGGCAGTGCCGACCAGTTTAGTGAGAAAATAACTGCCGCCGAAGTCGCCGGAAAAGCCGACGTTGGCAAACGCTGTGGTCAACTTGGCATTGTTTGAGGCAATGCGAATATCACAGGACAAGGCCAGCGACAGCCCGGCACCGGCGGCGGCACCGCCGATCATGGCAATCGTCGGCTTCGGCATTTCGTGCAGCCAGCGCGACGTTTCCATCACGTTGCGCAATTCCTGGGTCTGGACCTCAAGCGACTGATTATCCTTTTCGCGGCCCTCGGCCATTGCCTTGACGTCACCGCCGGCACAGAACGCGCCTTCGCTGCCGGTCAGAATGACACAGCCAACGCTGTGGTCATTTGCGAGACGCGGCAGCGCTTCCAGCATGGCTTCCAGCATTTCACCGTTCAGGGCGTTGCGCCGGTCCGGGCGGTTCATGGTCAGGATGGCAACGCCGTCTTCGATGGTTTCCAAAAGGGTATCGGTCATTTTTGTTTTTCCTCATCATCATGCAATCGCATGAGACCCTCCTGGGTCACTGAAGCGATCAATTGTCCGTCACGGGAATAAATTTCGCCGCGGGTGAAGCCCCGCGAGCCTGAGGCACTCGGCGAATCCTGCGCATACAGCATCCACTCATCTGCCCTGAAGGGGCGGTGAAACCACATGCTGTGGTCAAGGCTCGCCATCTGCAGGTTATGCGTCAGGAAACCAAATCCATGCGGGCCCAGCGCCGTGCCCAGCAACGTCATGTCCGAGGCATAAAGTAATACGCATTGGTGTACGCGCGGGTCATCCGGCAAAGCGTTTCGCGCCTTGAACCAGACATTTTTGTTCGACGACCGAACGGGGGGGTCTGTCAGATCGAAAGGCTCGACCGGTCTGAGTTCAATGGGCCGTTCCCGCGCAAACCACGATTTAAGCTTTTCAGGGATCTTGTCCATTATTTCGACGCGAAGCTCGGTTTCCGACTTCAGGTCTTCGGGCGGCGGCACATCGGGCATATCGCTTTGATGAGAAACACCATCTTCCCTGACCTGAAAAGAAGAAGACATACTGAAAATCGCCCGACCATGCTGGATGGCGACGACACGTCGCGTGGTAAAACTGCGCCCGTCCCGAATGCGATCAACATCAAAGACAATCGGCACTTTTGGATCGCCTGGCCTCAGGAAATAGCCATGCAGGGAATGTATTTCCCGCTCTTCCTCGACCGTGCGGGATGCGGCGACAAGGGCCTGGCCCAGAACCTGGCCGCCAAATATCCGCCCTGTGGTCTCAGTCGGGCTTTGGCCACGAAAGAGATTGATCTCGAGGTTTTCGAGATCCATCAGGTCAACCAGCCTGTCCAGTGATTCCGACATGGCCGTCAGACGTCCTTCCAATACGGTGCGCGCAATTCGCGTTTGAGAATTTTGCCAATTGTACTACGCGGCAGGTTATCGCGAAACTCGATGGCTGAAATCCGTTGCGCCTTGCCAAGCCGTTCATTGGCCCACGCCAGCAAGTCATCTTCCGTCGCCGTCGACGCGGGCGTTTTGACCACCAGTCCGAGCGGCGTTTCACCCCAGGCATCCGACGGCACGCCAATAACCGCAATGTCGTCTACGTCATCATGTTTGGTCAAAACCGCTTCGAGATCTGCGGCATAAATGTTGAAGCCACCCGAAATGATCATGTCCTTGATGCGATCGAGCAGGAACAAAAAGCCGTCCTCATCGAAGCGGCCCATATCACCGGTGCGGAAGAAGGTCCGGCCTTCCGGACTTTGCCACAGCATGTCGTCGGTCAAGTCCTGGCGTTTGTAATAGCCGAGCATCATGCCTTCCGAGCGCCCGACGACTTCACCGATTTCGCCTTGCCCGAGTTCAATCCCATCGTTGCCGATAATGCGAATGTCCGAGGATTCAGCCGGGGTGCCAACAGATTCAAGTTTGTCAGGATGTTCCGTGCAACTGAGAATGGTCGAGCCGCCGCCTTCGGTGAGGCCATAGACCTCGTTCAGTTTGCCGGGCCAGCGCTCGACGATCTCCCGTTTGATACCGGCACGCAGGGGCGCGCTGGTCGAATACTTGACGACAAAACTCGACAGATCGGTTTTGTCAAAATCAGCGTGGTCGAGAACACGGCGATACTGTACGGGAACCAGCATGGCGATGTTGGTCTTCTCGGTTTCCGCCAGTTGCAGGAACTCGCCCGCATCGAATTTATCCATCATGACAATGGTGCCGCCCAGCGCCAGGGTCGGCAGTGCGACGACCAGTGTGGTGTTGGAATAAAACGGCGTCGAGACCAGCGATATCGCCGTCTCGTCAATGCCCGAGGCACTGAACCGCTCGACATGGAACGAGCGCATACCATGGCTTTGCAGGATGCCTTTGGGCACGCCGGTCGTGCCGGAGGAATAAATCAGATTGAAGCCAAATTTCGGATCAATCTCGACGTCGGGCATCTGATCGCCCGCCGCGTCCCGCCAAGCTTGATAACCCGCCCAGCCATCAGCCGCGAAATCTGCTGCGATCAGTCCACCGGGCACAATGCCCTCCAGACGGTCGGCGAAGTCCATAGCCAGATCACGCATTTTTTCCGACACCAGCAGCACCTTGCTGTCGCTGTCGTTGATCATGACTTCCAGTTGCTCTGCGGAAGCCATGCCGGACAGCGGCACAACGCAAGCCCCGGTGCACAAAGTACCGATAAACATCTCGACATAGGCAGGTGACGATGCGGCGAGGATCGCGACCTTGTCGCCGGGACCGACGCCCAGCGAAATTAATGCATTAGCCGCCTGTTTGACGCGTCTGCCAAAATCCGACCACTTGATGCGCTGTTCATTGCAGACAATGGCGGTCTTGTCGCCCTGCGTGGTTGCCTGATCGACAATCATGCGGCCAATGTTGAAAAAAACAGCGGGCGTGGCGTTGGTATCGTCGTTGCCGACGTCGGTAAGCGTCATATTCAAGGGGTCCTAAGTTTCTCGCGTCTGATTATGGCATTTTTTACCGGGGGTTTCGCAAGCGATCGATGGTGGTATAGGCCGAAATGTGATCAAGGCTCGACCGCACTTCAACGACCACCGGTCCCTCAAACGCCATGGCTTCCGTTACGGCCTCTGCAACATCGGCGACCTTGTCGATCACAATACCTTTTGCGCCAAAGGCTTCGGCCAAAGCGGCAAAATTCGGGTTGGTCAAATCGGTGGCGGCGATTCGGTCGGGAAAGGCTTTTTCCTGATGCAGGCGGATGGTGCCATAGGAGCGATTGTTGGAGATAAATATCTTCACCGGCACGTCATATTGCATCGCCGTCGCCAGTTCATTGCCGGTCATCATGTAGCCGCCATCGCCGACAAAGGTAATAATCTGATGCCCCGGCAAACGCCGCCCGGCAGCAACCGCCGCCGGTACACCCATGCCCATTGCACCGGAAACCGCGCCGACCAGAAAGTGGCGCGGACCAAAGGCAAAATGCCGGTGAAGCCAGCTTGAGAAATTTCCGGCGTCGGTGATCAGGACGGCGTTGTCATCCAGTTGCGACGAAATTGCCTCAACGACATGGCCAAAATCGACGCCATCCGTGGCCTCGTTGGCAAAGTCCTCGCTCCACGTGGAAAGCTGTTCAACGTGATCATTCAGACGGCCAATCCAGTCGCCACGGGGCTCCGGTGGTTGAGGGGCTTCCAGCGCCGCCAGACCTTCGAGAAAGGCATCGACATCGCAGGCGTAACCGACTTCGGTTTCATAGTTCTGGCCCAGCACTTCGGCGTCGGGATAAATATGGATCAGCGGCTGATCAGGTGTCGGTGCGGCGGGCAAAACATAGCCTTGCGTCGTGACATCGCCGAGCCTGGTACCCACAGCAAGGATCAGATCCGCCTGCCCCATGATTTCGACCTGGGCGGGTGGGATCTTGAAGCCAAGATGGCCGGCGTAATGCGGATGGTTGTTGTCAAAAAGGTCCTGGCGTTTGAAGGACGTCGCCACGGGTATCGACCATTCCTGTGAGACCCGAACCAGTGCGTCGCGCGAGTAAGAGGCTTCACCGCCAACAATCATCAAGGGCCGCTCAGCCTGGGCGATCATCCCGGCAACCGCGGCGATATCGGCCTCCCCTGGGAGCGTCACCATGACGTCCTGCGGGCCTTCGGGCTCCGCGTCGGCGTAATCGTCGAGCATGTCTTCCGGCAGCACGATGACAATCGGGCCTTTGGAAGGTGTGCAGGCGATGCGCACGGCGGCGGCAATCACTTCAGGCAGGGTCTCGGCATCCTCGACGGTATGCACCCACTTGGCGACTTCGCCGAAATAGACCTGATAATCGATTTCCTGGAAGGCACCGCGGCCAATGTCCTCACGTGAAACCTGGCCGATAAACAACAGAAGTGGCACACCATCCTGCTCAGCCGTATGCACGGCAATTGAGGCGTTGGTGGCACCAGGCCCCCGGCTGACGAAGGCGACGCCGGGCCGTCCCGTGAGTTTGGCGTCGGCTACCGCCATATACCCTGCTCCGCCTTCATGCCGACAGGTCACCAGATCGACCTGATTTGACGTCGACAGTGCGTCCAGCACCGGCAAATAACTTTCGCCCGGCACACAAAAAGCACGATCGAGGCCCTGAAGGCTCAGGCATTCAACAAGCAAATCAGCAGCACGACGAGTCATAAAGGGGAGTCCGGGAAATAATGACGGGGCAGAACCTGATGCGTTTCAGGCCGGATAGAAACTGCGATACTCCGTCACATATTGCAATGCACAATCTTTACCTGACGCGTCAGTGAATCTCCGGTTCCGGTACGGCTTCCTCGCCTGTTTCGAGGTAATCGAAATCACAACCCAAATGTGCTTGGGTGACATGAGCGGCGTACATGGCACCAAATCCGCGGGGATAGCGCGGTTTTGGGGCAGTCCAGGCGGCACGGCGGCGGGCCAGTTCGTCATCATCAACCATCAGATCGAGCGTGCGGCCCAGGACGTCGAGGCGAATAATGTCGCCCTCTTCGACCAGGGCCAGCGGCCCACCGACAAAACTTTCCGGTGAGACATGCAGCACACAAGTGCCGTAAGACGTGCCGCTCATCCGGGCATCGGAAATCCGCACCATGTCGCGCACGCCTTGTTCGAGCAACTTCTTGGGGATCGGCAACTGGCCCCATTCCGGCATACCCGGCCCGCCGAGCGGTCCGCCATGTTTCAGCACCAGGACCGAGTCCTTTGTCACCTCGAGATCGGGATCATCAATGCGGGCGGACATGTCGTTGTAATCGGCGAAGACCACGGCAGGACCTTCATGCGACCAGAGTTCGGGCTCGGCTGCCGAGGCCTTGATCACTGCGCCATCGGGTGCCAGATTGCCGCGCAGCACAGCAGTTGATCCGGCTTGTGAAATCGCCGTATCGACACCGCGGATTACGTCGTCATCATTAACCCCGGCTTTTTCGATGTTGGCGGCAAGCGTCTTGCCGTTGGCAGTGAGGCAATCGCCATCCAGCAGATCGCCCATCGTATTCATCAACCCGCGCAGGCCACCGGCATAATAAAAATCCTCCATCAGGTAGGCACCGGAGGGCCGGATGTTGGCGAGCACGGGGACACGCGCGGAGATTTCGTCAAAGCGGTTGATTGAAAAATCCAGACCGGCCCTTCGGGCCATCGCCACCAGATGAACAATGGCATTGGTCGAGCCACCAAGTGCCATGTCGACAGCGACCGCGTTATCGAAGGCTTGTGGCGTCAGGATGTCAGAGGGTTTCAAGTCTTCCCACACCATATCGACAATGCGCCGACCGCTGGCCGAGGCCATGCGCGAATGATTGCTGTCGGCCGCCGGGATCGAGGCCGCACCGGGCAGCGTCAGGCCCAGCGATTCGGCCAGTGAGGTCATGGTCGAGGCCGTGCCCATGGTCATGCAGTGACCCGGCGAGCGTGCAATGCCGCCTTCGATTTCGGTCCAGTCGTCCTGATTGATGTTACCGGCGCGCAGTTCGGCCCAGTACTTCCAGGTGTCCGAGCCCGAACCCAATGTTTCGCCGCGCCAGTTGCCACGCAGCATCGGTCCGGCCGGCACAAATATACTTGGCAGGTCCATGCTGATGGCGCCCATGATCATCGCCGGTGTCGTCTTGTCGCAACCGCCCAGCAGGACCACGCCGTCGATGGGGTGCGAGCGGATCAACTCCTCCGTCTCCATCGCCAGGAAATTTCGATAGAGCATGGTCGAGGGTTTGACGTAGGGCTCCGACAGCGACATTGCCGGCAATTCGATGGGAAAGCCGCCCGACTGATAGACGCCGCGCTTGATCTCCTCGACACGCTGCGGGAAATGGCTGTGGCAGGGGTTGATATCGCTCCATGTATTGATGATGGCGATGACCGGCTTGCCGCCGAAATCCGTTTCGTCATAGCCCATTTGCTTGGCCCGGCTGCGGTGGCCAAACGAGCGCATGTCCTGTTCACCGTACCAGCGGAAACTGCGCAGGTCTTTCGGATCGATCTTCTTGTTACTGGTCACAAAAACTTACTCCTGAGCCGGGCCGGGAAATTGGTCGCGCAAGATTCTCTTGAGCGGTTTTCCGGTCGGATTACGTGGGATTTCATCAATGAATTCAACGCCCTTGGGCAACTTGTAGCGCGCGAGCTTGCCGTCACAATATTTAAGTATATCCGCCGCCGTCAGGGCATCCTCCTGGCGTACAACCACCGCCAGCGGTGATTCGCCCCAGACCTCGCTGGGTTGGCCGATGACGGCGACCTCGGTAACTTGCGGGTGCTGCAGAATAATGTTTTCGACCTCCGCCGGATAAACGTTTTCGCCGCCCGAAATGATCATGTCCTTGATGCGATCCTGAATGGTGACAAAACCATCTTCATCGATGATCGCGACATCGCCGGTATAGAGCCAGCCGTCGCGGATCGCCTTTGCCGTGGCATCGGGATTATTCCAGTAACCGACCATATTGTGGCGTCCGCGCAGGATAACTTCACCGGGTGTATCCGGCGCGACATCCGCGCCACCTTCGTCGACCACGCGGGCTTCGGTGTGGAAAAACGCCTTGCCGGCGGAACCGATGTGATCGATTGCGTCGGCAGTGCTGATGACGCAACCCGGGCCACCGCATTCCGTCAGCCCGTAGACCTGGTGAATTTCGATGCCGATGTCCATGTACTTCTGGATGAGAGCGGCGGGTACGGGTGAGGCACCGCTCATGATCCAGCGCAGGTTGGAGATGTCGCGCTTCTGGAAATCCGGCACCATCAACATGAAGTTCAGCATAGCCGGCACCGCAAGGGTCGAGGTGACGTTCTCGCCCTCAATCACTTCCCACATCGCCGCCGGATCAAACTGGCGCATCATGATGGTCGAGCCGCCGAGGTAGACGTTCGACAACACCGGCGTCAGCGCACCGACATGATACATCGGCAATACGATGACATAGCGGTCCGCCTCGCGAACATCGGAGGTCGCGCCGATTGTCAGCATGGCCCACATCATGGTTGTGTGGGTGTGCACGACGCCCTTGGGCAAACCCGTCGTGCCGGAGGTATACATGATGAACAGCACATCATCATCGCCGGAGTTAACTTCGGGCTCGTCACGTGACCCTTCTGCCAGGGCTTCATTGTAGTTCGCGGCAAAGGCTTGGCGATCCGCTGCCGGACCGACTTCAAGCCAGAGTGATATGTCCGAGCCCTCCGCGCCACGCGATTGTATGTCGGCGGTCACCTCGGCAAACTCGACGCCGTAGATCAGGGCGCTGGTGCCGCTGTCTTTCAGGATAAAGCCGAGTTCATCGGCGACCAGCCGCCAGTTCAGCGGCACAACGACAGCGCCCAGTTTAGCCAGGGCATAGAAGCTTTCGACAAATTCGACGCAGTTGAACATCAACAGCCCGACGCGATCACCCTTGTTGATGCCGCGTGCGCTCAGGGCATCAGCCAGCGCGTTGACGCGGAAGTTCAGCTCGCGGAAATCGAGGCGCTGGCCACTGGCGATATCATACAGGGCCTCTTGTTTCGGGCTGCGGCGTGCCCGCTTGGTCAAAAATGTGCCGATATTGTCCTGCAAGATTTATCCCCCTCCTGAATTCAGGCCGTGATCATAACGCGCCGGAAACCTAGCGTCCCGTAAAATGGGGCGGGCGGCCCTCAAGGAACGACTGCACCCCCTCGGCAAAGTCCTCGCCACTTTGCGCCAGCGCGAACTGGTCAAAATCGCTGTGACTGGAAACATGACCCAGGGCATTGGCGTAGGCGTTGATATCCTGCTTGCACATGCGCACACCGACGGGCGGCAAGGCGGCGGCACGCTTCGCCATTTCCAGTGCCATGTCATAGGCCTCGCCGTCGTTGGCGACTTCATCGGCCAGCCCCCAGTTGACGGCGCGTTCAGCCATGATCTGTTCAGCCAGGATGACGATACGCTTGGCCCGCGCCGGTCCGACCAGATTGGTGATGCGTGGGACCGAACCCCAGCTCATGTTCATGCCGCGTTCAATCTCCGGCACATACATCCCGGCACTGGCACCGACTATCCTGAGATCAAGCGCCATCGACAGCGCCACCCCGCCGCCGACACACCAGCCCTCGATGGCGGCAATCGTCAGCGCCTCGATTTCCTCCCATGCCTTGCACATGCGGGTGCCGGTCATCAGCGACTGGCGGCGCTCCGACAATCCGGCGTCGCGCATCGCCGTCATTTCCGGGTCCTTCAGATCAGCCCCCAACGAAAAATTGTCGGACCGGGCGGCGAGAATAACCGCGGAGGTTTCATGATCATCGGCAAAGGAGCGCGCCGCCGCCGTCAACTCCCGCATGGCCTCCAGCGACAGGGCATTGGCCGCATTGCCGCGATCAAAGCGCACCGTGGCAATACGCCCGGCCTTCTCAATCTCGATGTATTTCCAGTCCATAACGTTCCCTTCCGCAAGCCAGCCAAAATATTGCCGCGCAGTGTAAGGAACTTCCCGCCAAAACACCCACCCCATACTTCAGGTGGAAGACCACTTGACACTTATACGCAAAAAACGTATATTCACTAAAGATGTGATGGAGCCGTGCGCCCGGAGGGGTTGCGCGGCTTTTATTTTGCAATAATTGCATAATCTGGAAATTCCACCCCTGATCCTTGCATAATGCCAAGTATGGAACTGGCCCAAACAAAAATACCGTACCTGCCACCCGACTGGACCGCCGAGCGAGTCACGAAGTTGGCTGTAAAACTGGGCGCGTTCATCCTCGTGCCCGGCGTGCATCAGGTAACTTGTAACCGCAAGATATTGGGTTGCTTGCTCTTCCTGCTATACGCCGTCTCGGAGTTCGTTTTGTCGAACGCACCCATTGGCGGAATAAGCAGCTATTCACCCAGTTTTACCTATTTGTTCCCTGTGTTCTGGAACCTGTCCGACGTCGCTCAATATACGTCATGGATATTATTGGCGATCGATCTCAGGAGTTCGGTACAGCGGCAACTGAACTTCGGCTCGATGCTGCTCTTGCCCTGCTTTGCCATCATATTTTTTGCGCCACTTGAAAATAATCGACTTCTGAATTTCCACATCGAACAGGAAAACATAGTTTGTCCGGAATTTTGCGAAAACGACATTGTCGAGTGGCAATTTCACGACTCCAAAGTTCATAAACTTTTACCGGGTGATTACGTCGTCCTCAAAATTCATTCGACCTCTTACTACACGACCAGAATACTGGAGGGTCCGGTACGCGGATGAGGATTACGTCATGGGGTTCCGCGACAGGAAGCCTGGCTGACGACCGACGACATTCCCGACGCCCGCCCGCTGATGCGGGTTTTTTTGTGCCTGCGGCGCGGGTGTCACGCTCTTACCACTCTCCGTCATTCCCGCGAAGGCGGGAATCCATATTGATATTGACTGTGAACTGACAACGGCTCTATGGACCCCCGCCTTCGCGAGGGTGACGGCTGGGTGGGTTTCGCAATTTCAACAAACTTATCCGGGACACGTACGTCCTGCTCCTCAGGGGCGGATGTGCGTGTCCCGGATTTTTTTTGTGCCTTACGGCATCGGCATGTCGGTTGTGTATTTGGGCACGTCGTAGCCGCGCTGGACGGCTTCGCGGGCGGCGATGGCGGTGTACCAGCGTTTGACGTTGGCAAATTCGTTCATGTCGATGGTTTGCCATTCAAAGCGCGAGATCCACGGCCAGGTCGCCATGTCGGCGATGGAATAATCGCCCGCCATGTATTCGTGATCGGCCAGGCGTTTGTCGAGCACACCATAAAGCCGGCGACCCTCGTTGAGGTAGCGCTCGGAGGCGTATTCGCTTTTGTCCGGATTGTATTTCACGAAGTGATGGACCTGCCCCAGCATCGGGCCGACGCCACCCATCTGCCACATCAGCCATTCAATGCACTCCCAGCGCGCTTTGCTTTCAGTCGGCATGAACTGGCCGGTCTTGTCGGCGAGGTACATCAGGATGGCACCGGATTCCATCATCGAAATTCCGGTATCGTGATCATAAATCGCCGGGATTTTCTGATTGGGTGAATGGCCGGTAAATTCCTCACCGCGCTGATCGCCTTCGAGAATGTTGATGGCGTGGGACGTGTAGTCCAGACCGCACTCCTCCAGCATGATGGAAACCTTGCGGCCGTTCGGCGTGGTCCAGGTGTAAAAATCGATCATGTCGCGGGTCCTTGTTTGTTTTGCAGGCTGGAGAGTGTTTCCTTCGGCGTTAGCGCATCGGGATCAACCACCAGTTCGATCAGCGCCGGTTTGCCGGCCGCCGTGGCGCGCTCGAACGCCGCCGGGAAGTCTTCGGTCTTCGTCACGGTTTCGCCGTGCGCGCCATAGGACCGGGCAAGGGCCGCAAAATCGGGATTGTGCAAATCTGTGCCGATGGTACGCCCGGGGTAATGCCGTTCCTGGTGCATGCGGATGGTGCCGAGCATGCCGTTGTTGACGACGATAGTGACAAAGCTCGCACCGTACTGAACGGCGGTAGCCATCTCCTGGCCGTGCATCATGAAACAGCCATCGCCCGATATGTTGATCACCGGGCGATCCGGGGCGGCAAGCTTGGCCGCCACCGCAGCCGGAAACCCATAGCCCATGGCACCCGAGGTCGGGGCAAGTTGGCTTCGGTAAACCTTGTGTTGGAAAAACCGGTGGGCCCAGACGGTGTAGTTCCCGGCCCCCGCTGTCAGGATGGTGTCGTCCGGCGTGTTTTCATTGAGCCAGGCCATGACCTTGCCGACGTTTACATCGCCCGGTACGTCGGTCGGCTGGATGTGGGCTTCATAGTCGGTCCGCGCTTCCCGTCGCCACGCCGTCCAGCGCGATCCATCGGCGGGCTCGAGCGCGGCTGCCGCTGCCGCAAATTCAACCATGCCCGAATTGATCGCCAGTGTCGGCACATAGACCCGGCCAAGTTCCTCGGCACCGGTCTGAATGTGGATCAGGTCCTGTTTCGGCACGGGGATATCGAGCAAGGTATAACCCGATGTCGTCATCTCACCGAGACGGGGACCGGCGACAATCAGCAGATCACAAGTGCGGACACGCTCAGCCAGTTTGGGGTTAATACCAATGGCGACATCACCGACGTAGTGATCGTGGCGATTGTCGAAACAATCCTGGGCCCGCAGCGATGCCGTCACCGGCAGACCGTTGGCGACGGCAAACCGGGTGATATCCTCAACCGCTGCCCCTGTCCACGTCGGGCCACCGAGCATCAGCAAGGGGCGCTCCGCCTGCGCCAGCCGCTCGCGCAACTCCGTCATCGCCGAGGCCGACGGCGACGCCTGAACGGGTTTGGCCATCGGCGCATCGGCGACTTCAACGACATCGCGCAGCATGTCTTCCGGCAAGGCCAGCACCACCGGCCCCGGTCGCCCGGACTGGGCGACGTGAAAGGCCTGGCTGATATATTCGGGGATACGCTCGGCACTGTCGATTTGCGCCACCCACTTTGCCATTTCGCCGAACATACGCCGGTAGTCAATTTCCTGGAAGGCTTCGCGGTCCGTCATGCCGCGCCCGACCTGGCCGATCAACAACAACAGCGGCGTTGAGTCCTGAAAGGCCGTATGAATGCCGACCGAAGCGTTCGTCGCACCCGGACCGCGCGTCACCGTGCAGACGCCGACCTTGCCCGTGAGCTTCGCGTAACCGTCGGCCATGTTCGAGGCACCGCCCTCCTGGCGCGTCGTCACGACCTGAATGGCATTGCGATGCTCATAAAGCCCGTCCAGCAGGGCGAGAAAACTCTCCCCTGGCACGCCGAATATCGTATCGACACCCTGTATACGCAGCTGGTCGGCGAGGATGCGCCCGCCATGGCGCGGGATCAAAGCTTCAGTCACAGAATTTTCCGGCATTAAATTTCGTCTTCTTCAAAGGGTTCTCGCGTCACCTTGTCGCCTGGCTTGTACGTCAGAATAATGACGCCGATACAAATCACGGTCAGGCCCAAAAGTGCCAGGCTGAAAGGCACAAAGTTCCGCACGTGCTGACTGTCGGCACCCAACCACCACATCACGGCGCCAATAATGATGATGAGCAACCAGTACAACGGTTTGCCGAGGAAGATGTCTTTCAGCTTCATGCGCTGGCTCCCGCTTCAAGGCCCGCGGCACTGCGCCGGCGCAAGACCATAAACATAATGACGCCGATACCGCCGACCGCCGTCACAAGATAGCCCGGCACGTCGCCCATGATTGTCAGTTGAGGCGGAAACAGCATGGCGATGGAGAAGATGCCGATGGCGGTACGCATGAGTGGTGATACCCGCCCCTTGAACCAGCCTTCCAACATCACCGACAAGCCCCACATGCCGGTCAATGCGAACGCAAAACTGACGGCGGTGAGCCAGACCGGACCTTCAAACAACAGGCTTGGGTTATAGACAAAGACAAACGGCACGAGATATTTGGCAATGCCGATGCGCGCGGACTCGACAGCCGTCGCCATGGGTTTCGACCCGGCAATCGCCGCCGCCGCGAACGAGGCCAGTGCCACAGGTGGTGTGATGGTCGAGACAACGCCGAAGTAGAAGGCAAACAGGTGCGCTGCCATCGGCACGACGTCCATCTGAATCAGGGACGGCACAATCAGGGCGGCGACCGTGATGTAGACCGCCGTTGTCGTCATGCCCATGCCGAGGACAATTGCGGCAATGCCGGTCAGGATCAGCAGCGGGAAGAGGTGACCGCCGGAAAGCTCGATCACCTGATTGGTGAATTTGAGCCCGAGGCCGGAGACAAAGATCGAGCCGATAATAATACCGGCGCAACCGCAGGCCACCGTCACCGGCATGGCACTGCGCACGCCGGATTCAAATGCGGCAAACAGGTCGACCGCACTCATGCGCGTATTTTTCTGGATAAAACTGAGCGCGATCAACGTCAGGATCGACCAGAACGCCGACATCATCGGGGTGTAGCCAACGACGAGCAGGCCCACCAGAACAACCAGCGTCAGAAGTTGATGCCAGCCCAGTTTGAAAACGTCCCAGACGCGCGGCAGCAGCGATTTATCCAGCTTGGCAATGCCTTCCTTGTCGGCCTCCAGATCGACCATGAAATAAATCGTACCGAAATAGAGAATGGCCGGAATGATCGCCGCGACGATAATGATGAGATAATCGACGTGCATGAACTCAGCTATGATGAAGGCTGCCGCCCCCATGATCGGCGGCGTGATTTGCCCGCCCGATGACGCACAGGCCTCAACTGCACCGGCAAACTTGGCGCGATACCCCAGGCGCTTCATCAGGGGAATAGTGAACGATCCCGTTGTCACCACGTTGGCGACGGCAGAACCTGACACCGTGCCCAGCATGGCACTGGCCACGACGGCAGCCTTGGCCGGACCTCCCGTTCTGTGACCGGTCAGGGCGATGGCCAGATCAATGAATAAGCGCCCGGCACCGGAGCGGATCAGGATCGCCCCGAAAATGATGAACAGCACGATATAAGTCGAAGCCACCAGAATGGGAATGCCGAACATGCCTTCCGATCGAATGAACAGGACGTCGATGTATTTGGTGAACGACGTTGGCGGGCCGTAGAAAAATCCGAAAAAATAATTTGCATACAGGGCATGTGTGATAAAGAACGTCGTCACCAGAACCATCGGGATACCGACCGCCCTGCGCGTCGCTTCCAGCACCAGTAAAATCAGGGCTGAACCAACCCAGAGATCGCTCTGGATCAGATCGCCTTCGCGTTCGGCGAACGCTGTGATATCCCACATCGTATAAATCTGGATGCCGATGCCGACGCTCACTAGAACAAAATCGAGCAGGAAGCCCAACTGTGCTTTTGTGCCAATGATCTGCTCGCGTACGGAATTGCGTGCGGTCGGATTGAGTATTATGGCGAGAACCAGCATGACCGTGAGATGGGTCGAGCGGAACGAGCGTGTTTCAGGTGTGCCAAAAACCGCGACATACAAATGGAAAATCGCCAGCGCGATGCTCAGGGTCGCGGCAATCAGCGTGATTGCCCAGACAAAATTGAAACTGCGATCGCGCAAGACCTGTTCGAGCAAAGAATATTCACGTTCTTCGTGATATTCGATGCGCCCTTCGGCGTCGGTGGTCATCCCGGACTCTGCCGCTTCGTCATTCACTGACACTGAAAACCCCTGATTTGTTTAACCAGATTTGAAGCAAAAAAGAGGCGCAGCAAATTAGCTTCACTGCGCCCCTTGACCTTACCAGGTATTAGTCACGATATGGCGTTTACTTTTTGGCCACACCCTTTTCGTCGTAGTACTTCTTGGCACCCGGATGCACGGGCAAGGCCGCACCCCACAGGGCATTTTCAAGTTTCACTTTTTTCCAGACACCTTTAACGGCGACCAGATCAGCGTGGTTATCCCACAAGGCCTTGGTGATGTTGTAGACGACATCTGCCGGCACGTCCTTGTTGACGACCATGATGGTGACAGCGCCCAGGGTCGGCACAGCTTTCGTGAGGCTCTTGTAGTGGCTGTTATTGATGTCGACCTGAATATAACCGGGGTTCGAACTCAAAATCCCGTCGAGAACTTTTTTGTCCATCGGCAGCAAGCGAATGCCCGGCTTGAATTCGAGCGACAGGAAGGACGCCTGCGGATAACTCGTCAGACCTGAGAATGCATCAATGTGTCCATCCTTCATCAGGGCAACGGAATCGGAGTAGCTGACATGATGGACAACACCACCGGCTTTTTTCACGTCATCAATCGAATAGCCGTATTTGCCGACAATCATTTTATAGGCGGCATAACCCGACCATTTTGCCTTGCCCGGGCTGATGTTTTTATTCTTCAGGTCGGCGTAATTCATGATTTTTGAATCAGCAAGCACAGCCGTCTGGAAAGCCGCCGGATAGAATGTGGCGAGGTGGCGAACGTTGGGATTGGCGCTTTTGAAGGTCGGTGCCGCACCCTTGTAGCCATCAAATGCCGTGTGGCCATAGGTCCAGCCCAGCTCAGCTTCGCCCTTGTTGACGTCGAGAACATTGCCGACACCGCCGCCCGGGCCATTTGACGTCGAGATGCCCGGTACATTCTTGCCAAAAATTTCGGCCATTTTGGCACCTAGCGGATACCAGCTACCGCCTGACGGGCCGGACGCGATACGCACAAAGGTTTCAGCGGAAACCGTTGTCGCCATGAGCGGCGCGCTCAGCAAGGCAACGGCGGAGGCCGCTGTCATTAGTTTGGTAAATCGTGACATTTGTATCTCCCTGTCGAAATTGAAAGGCGCTTTTGCCTTCATGAAATTCCTGATCGACGCTCTGACGGCGTCTTTCGTGATCTTGTCTGCCTCTGCAATCAGCTTAGCACAGTATTTTTTGTACAATGTGCAGTTAATAAGGCAAATATCGAAATTATTATTTCAGTTGCCCGACACAGAATCAACGGCCCCGAAAATTGCCGCCAGCCGTTCAAGGTTTTGCGGTGGCAGGACATCACCCTGAAGCGAGGCAATATTGTCTTTCAGGTGATCAATACTGCCGGTGCCCGTCAGCACAACGTTTGCACCGGGTTCATGCCGGCAGAACCGGTAAGCCGCCTCAACCAGACTGGCTGCGTCGCCCTCATCAGTCAGGAAACCAAGCGGGTCGTCGCCGTCAAGAACATCATTGTCGATTACGCCGGCCTCAACCATCTGGGCGATGAGCTCTTTCAAGGCATCGGGATTACTTAACGCTCGGCGTACGGCAAACATCACAAGAGTCGCGACGCCGCTTTGCTGGCAGCGAGCGAATACACGAGATCGAGCCGAAGGATTGATCAGGTTAAACCCAGTCATAACGACGTCCCAGCAATCGTCATTCAAGGCCCGGGTCAGCATTTCATGCGGCGGGTCGTAGATGAAACGTTCAGTCAGGCCGAGATATCGAATCTTGCCGTCGTCGCGCAATCGCTGCAGCACCGGCACCAGGTTTTCGCGGCAATGATTGTATTGTTGCAACATGACGCCGTGCAGCTGATAGACATCGATGTAGTCCGTCTTGAGACAGCGCAGCGAGGCCTCGACATCTGCGATCAGGCTTTGCGGATCCTTGAAGTCGCTGCCCAGTACCGACGCGCCCGGCTTGACGATTTGCGTCTTGGTCGAGAGCACAATGCTTTCCCGCCGACCCGCGAGCCCTTCGCCAACGATTTCCTCTGTGCCATAAGCCGGCGCGGTATCGACGAAGGTTATGCCGAGATCAAGTGCCGCCCGCACCACATTGGCCGAAGTTTCGGCACTCGCACCGCTCGTTTGCCCCAAACGGCTGTGCCCACCACAGCCCAAACCCACGACACTTACCGTGGCGCCGGTATTTCCAAATTCCGTCGTTTGCATGTCGTTACTTCTTATTCAGGTTTCGGCCAGACGGGATCAAGAAAGTGCTGAATCTCGATCTTATAGCCATCGGGATCGCTCAGGAAACAGTGGTAGATATTGAATTTGGCGTTTTTGTCTGGCGCGGTATCAAAATTCACGCCCCTGGATTTGAGGCGGTCATACCAGCCATCAACATCATCCGTCACAAAAGTCACGATCACGCCTGCGACATTGACGGGCCGCTCATCGCTGTACTGACAGACACCAATAAAACTATCCCGGCTTGATTGAAATATCCGGCAACTGCCCTGGTCCAGTACCAGCGGCAGGCCAATGGATTCGCCATAAAACGCGGCACTCGTTGCCGGGTCGCTGGCATACAGAAAGGTTACTTGCTGATCAAACACGCGTTACTTCTCCCGAGGTCAAGGACAGGTTAACATCTCCGGCCCCGCATTACACAAGGTCGGATCACAGATGAAGTTCAGATTGGCAGCACTCGCATCGGCCATGGTCCTGTTGACAACCTCCGCCCTCGCCGACGTCCGGAAATTTGTGCGTTTCGAAAGCAGTGGACAGGCGAGTTACGGCGAACTGGTCGGCAGTACAGTTCACGAACTAACCGCACCGCCCTTCGAGAAGTTAACAAGGACAGGCCGTAGTTTTGCCCTGAAAGACTTAAAGTTGCTTGCACCGACACAGCCTGGCAAGGTTCTGGCGGTAGCGCTCAATTTTCGCAGTCACGCGGGAAACTCCGGTGCTGCCAAACCTGAACTGTTCGCCAAACTGCCGAGCGCCCTGATCGGTCACGGCGGCGCGATTGTCGTGCCAGCCGACGCGAAAAATCTGCACTACGAAGGTGAACTGGTCATCGTCATCGGCAGACGTGCGCGTAAAATTACGGTCGAGCAGGCACCGGATTACATTTTTGGCGTCTCTGCCGGCAACGATATCAGCGAGCGGACCTGGCAGTTTCAGGATTCTCAGTGGTTGCGCGCCAAGGCGTCAGACGGTTTCGCACCGGCGGGGCCCTGGCTGGTATCCGGCCTCGATTATAATGATCTGCTGATCGAGACACGGCTGAACGGCAAGGTCGAGCAATCCGAGAGCACAAAAAACCTGATCCATTCGGTCGACAAGATCGTTGCCTATGCCAGTCGGTATTTTACCCTGGAGCCCGGCGACATGATTTTTTCCGGCACACCCGGCAGCACACGCCGCATGAAACCCGGTGACAGGATTGAAATTACGGTTCAGGGTGTCGGCACCCTGAGCAACACAATCGTGCTCGAATAATTTATCTTCAAAGGAGAGACCCTTGGCGCGCATTGAATTCTTTTTCGATATCTCCAGTCCCTGGACATATCTCGCCTTTGAGAACATCCAGCCGCTGGCCGCCGAGTTCGACGTCAATATCGAATGGAAACCGATCCTGGTTGGCGGTATTTTCAATACCGTCAATCCCAGCGTCTATGAGATGCGGGCCAATCCAATCCCGGCCAAGTGGAAATACATGGCCAAGGACCTGGCGAACTGGGCCGATGAAACCGGCGTCAGGATCAAATGGCAACCCACCGTATTCCCGGTCAATTCGGTCAAGTCGCTTCGCGGCTGCATTGTCGCCGACGCTGAAGGCAAGCTGGTGCCCTTTGCGCGGGCCTGCTTTGAACTTTATTGGGGGGATGACAAGGATATCAGTCAGGATGACATCATTGCCGAGGCTTGTGATCGTGCCGGTCTGGACGCCGCATCGCTCGCGGAAGCTATCACCGACCAGGGTATCAAGGATCAACTGAAGGCCAATACCGAAGACGTCGTTGATCGCGGCGGCTTCGGCTCACCGACGATCTTCGTCAATGGCGATGACATGTATTTTGGCAACGACCGCATGCCCCTGATCCGCTCGGCCCTGACGAAGGCATAGCGCCGGGCGGCTATTTCTTTTTGCCCTGACCAAACATAATCTCGCGGGCTTCGTCCGTCATTTCCTGACCGAAGGTGCGTTCCTGCTTGCCGACGTCGACACCGCGGCGTGCGGCAGGTCGCACTTTCATGGTGTCATGCCAGCGCTTGACGTTCGGCAAGTGCTCCAGCGGTTGTTCGAAGCGTTTGTACGGCAGGAACCACGGCCACACCGCCATGTCTGCGATGGAATAATCCCCGGCGATAAATTCCCGATCCGCCAGGCGTCCATCCAGCACGCTGAGCAACCGGTCATATTCGTTGGCATAGCGATTGTGAGCGTATTCGTAATCGCCCTTCGCGTAGTTGACGAAGTGACTGAGCTGACCGCCCATTGGCCCGAAACCGCCGATTTGCCACATCAGCCACTGCGTCACATCCCAACGAGTTGCTGCGTCTTCGGGCAGGAACTTCCCGGTTTTTTCCGCGAGATACAACAGGATGGCGCCTGATTCAAAGATCGACTGCGTGCCGCCGCCGACCGGGTCGTGATCGACAATCGCCGGCATGCGGTTGTTGGGGGAAATCGCCAGAAAATCGGGCTTGAACTGATCACCCTTACCGAGGTTCACCGGCACAACGGTGTAGGGCAGTTCACACTCCTCCAGCATGATGGAGATCTTCCAGCCATTGGGTGTCGGCGCGTAATAGAGATCAATCATCGGTCAGACTTGCTTGAACCGGCGTACGAGCGCGTCCCCGTTTTTAATCATCAGGCCGAGGTCTGATCCGACCGCAACGAAGGTGAAGCCCGCTTCGAGATAGGCCTTCGCTTCGTCTTCGACCGGTGTCAGGATACCGGCAGGCTTGCCCGCCGCCATACAGCGTTTGTTGATGTCGAAGATGGCGGCCTGGACGTCCGGGTGCGTCGGATTGCCGAGATGACCCAGACCGGCTGACAAATCGGATGGTCCGACAAAAACGCCGTCCACGCCGTCGACAGCCAGAATTTCATCCAGATTGTCGTAGCCCTTTTGCGTCTCGACCTGGACCAGCAGACATATCTCGGCGTCGGCTTTTTCAAAATAATCCTTCACCCGGCCAAATTTATTGCCCCGCGTGCTCGTCGCCACGCCGCGCATGCCATGCGGCGGATAGCGCACGGCTTCAACGGCCGACTGCGCTTCTTCTGCAGATTCCACATAAGGCACCAGGAATGACTGCGCCCCGATATCGAGATAACCCTTGATCAGAACGGTGTCGTTCCACGCCGGTCGGACGATTGGCGTCGCCGTTCCGGTCGCCACGGCCTGCAACTGGGGTAATACAGACGCCGGATTGTTTGGCGTGTGCTCGGTATCGATCAGCAGCCAGTCGTAGCCCGAATAAGCCATCGCCTCGGCACCAATATTGCTGCAGAGACTAAGCCAGAGACCGATTTGGGGCTTACCTTGGGTGATCGCGCGCTTGAACGCGTTTGTCGGCATTTCCATAGTGAACCTGAATTTCCTGAAGAGATAAAAAAAGAAGCGACATCGTGACGGATTGATCTGGATTTGACCAGTCCGCCGAATAAAATGTTAATATTGACGTTCCAGCCCTATCCATTCCTCACCGAACATCCTCACAGGTCCCCATGACAACCGATAATTCCCTGAACACGGTACCGCTGAAATTTGCCTCCGGCCAGGCACTGACCCGCAAGGAAGACCTGGCGCTGTTGCGAGGCGAGGGACGTTATACCGATGACGTGCACCTGGACGGTGAAGTCCATGGTGTTGTTCTGCGCTCGCCCTATGGTCACGCCAGAATTCTGGGGATCGAAGCAGAAGAGGCACGCATCGCACCGGGTGTCCTGGCAGTTTATACTTTCGCCGATCTCAAGGCGGCCGGGCACGGTGCGTTCCCGTTTCCCCTGCCACTGAAAAATCACGACGGCAGCGACCCGACCGTCCCCGACCGTTTTGCGCTCGCCGATGACCGGGTGCGTCATGTCGGTGAGCCCGTCGCCTTCGTGGTCGCCGAAACATTGGCCGAGGCCCAGGATGCGGTTGAACTGATTGAACTTGATGTCGAAATGCTCGACACCCTCAACAGCGCCGAGGCTGCGCTCGCTGAAGGCGCGCCACGCCTGTACGATGATCACGACAATCTCTGCATGGATTGGCGAACCGGCGACAGGCAAGCCGTGGACGCGGCATTTGCCGAGGCCGCACATATCACCAGCCTGCGCATTCCGATCAACCGGGTTGCCGTGGTCTCGATGGAGTCGCGCGCGGCCATTGCCCAGTACGATGCGGCAAGCGAGCAGTTCACCCTGCACTCCGGCAGTCAGGGCGTGTGGGGCATGCGCCAGACCCTTGCCACTGCCGTGCTCAAAATCGATCCGGACAAATTGCGGGTGATCTCCCTGAATGTCGGCGGCTCCTTCGGCATGAAATCACAACAATATGCCGAGCCCGTCCTGGTGCTGCATGCCGCCCGTGAGCTCGGACGCCCGGTGCGCTGGCGCGATGATCGCAGTGGCAGCTTCACCTCGGATTTCCAGGGCCGTGATCTGGTGTCTTATGCCGAGCTGGCACTTGACGATAACGGCAAGTTCCTCGCCGTGCGACTTGACGGCATCAGTGATGTCGGCGGTTATTCGACGGCGCTGGCCCCGATGATGCACTCAATCAACATCATGAAAAACACGCCGAGCCTTTATGACACGCCGCTGTTTTACATCCGCACGCGCACGGCCTTCACAAATAAAGTTCCGATGGCGCCTTATCGCGGTGCCGGACGGCCCGAGGGCAATTACATAATGGAACGCCTGGTCGAGCAGGCCGCGCGGGAAATCGGGCGCGACCGGGTCGAATTGCGCCGCCTGAACCTGATCAAACCGGACGCCCTGCCCTACACAGCAACTTCCGGCCTGACCTATGACAGCGGCGATTTTCCGGCCGTGCTCGAAAAGAGTCTGGCTGCCGCCGACTGGGATGGCTACGAGGCCCGCAAGTCCTCAAGCACGTCGAAGGGTTTGTTGCGCGGACGCGGTCTCGCCTGTTATCTCGAAGTGACAGCGCCACCTGCCAAGGAAATGGGCGGCATTCGTTTTGAGGAAGATGGCCGCGTCACGATCCTCTCCGGCACCCACGATCATGGCCAGGGTCACCTGACGACCTTCGCCGAAGTGATGCGCCAGCTGCTCAACGTACCGCCCGACAAAATCGATCTGATACAGTCGGACAGTGACGAACTTATCGGCGGCAGCGGTACCGGTGGCTCAAAATCTCTGGTCTCGACAGGCGTCGCCCTGATGGCCGCTGCCGACGTCGTCATCGAAAAAGGCCGTCACTGGGCCGGGCATGTGCTGGAAGCATCCGCCGAGGATATAGAATTCGCTTCGGGTGACTTCAGGGTGGCAGGCACCGATAAATCCATCCCCCTGCTCGACCTCGCCAGACTGGCCGCGAACAGCGACAATAAACCCGATGATTTGTCGGACGGTCTCGACACCGAATTGCTGGCCGATACGCCGCCGTCAACTTTCCCCAATGGCTGCCATGTCTGTGAGATCGAAATCGACCCTGAGACCGGATCGTTGCGCATCGACAGTTATTCCGCAGTGGATGATTTTGGCACGGTGATCAATCCGATGATTGTCGAGGGACAGGTCCACGGCGGCATTGTTCAGGGCATCGGCCAGATTCTGATGGAAGACACGCACTACGACGATGACGGTCAACTGAGGTCCGGGACATTCATGGACTACGCCATGCCGCGGGCCGACGATTTGCCTTCCTTCCAATACGCCGAACATCCCTCACCCGCCACGACCAATCCGTTGGGCGCGAAGGGCTGCGGTGAGGCCGGCACCAGTGGTGCGATGGCCTGCATGACCAGCGCGATCCTCGATGCCCTGGCACCACTCGGCGTAACGGATGTCGCCATGCCGGCAACACCACTGGCGATCTGGCAGGCTATTCAGGACGCGGGTTAGGTCCAGGCGGACGCGTCGTTAACGATGAGGGCGAAGCGATCGGACAGCGCGATGATCGATGCCCGGTGCAGATCATCGGCTTTCATTACACCGCCCTGCCCATCGGGTAAATCCCGTGTCGCACAGGCCGCATCGACGACCGTTGACGAATAGCCGAGATCAAGCGCCGCCCTTGCCGTCGATGAAATACACATATGCGTCATGAAGCCGGCCAGTACCAGGGCCTTGCGCCCCGTCGCCTGCAGGGTTTCCTCCAGCGTCGTGTTGGCAAAGCCGTTCGGCAGCCCCTTGGAAACCACGACTTCGCCATCGATTGCCGCGATCTCATCCGCTTCCTGCCCGCTTCGTCCCGTCGGGTCGAACACCGCACCACCCGGCGCGCCATGATGCACAACGTGAACGACAGGAGCGCCCGCTGCCCGTGCTAATGCGACCAGCCTGGCGCACTCAGCCAACGCAGGCTGCACGCCGGGCAACGCCAACACACCATCGATGTATTCGTTCTGACAATCAATCAGCACCAACGCCGCGTCGGTCCAGTCCGGCGGCGTCGTACCCGCGCCCGCCATTTCGAGAAGTGTTTTAGGTGCCGTCATGAGATCTATTCTCCCAAGATCAAAATTGATGAAGCGGAGGTTACTCCACCGTCACCGACTTGGCCAGATTGCGGGGCTGATCGACGTCTGTGCCTTTGGCCACCGCGACGTGGTAGGCCAGTAACTGGACTGGCAAGGCATACAGGATAGGGGCGACGAAGGGATCGACGTGCGGCAGTTCGATGCTGGCTTCGGCGGCTTTGCCCAGTTTGGCGATCCCGGCTTCATCCGACAGGAACACCACGCGGGCACCCCGGGCGATCACCTCCTGCATGTTGGAAGCAGTTTTGTCGAACAACTCATCCGACGGTGCGATGACGATCACCGGCACGTTTTCGTCAATCAGGGCGATAGGGCCGTGTTTAAGCTCACCGGCGGCGAAGCCTTCGGCATGGATGTAGGATATTTCCTTGAGCTTGAGCGCGCCTTCCAGGGCGATGGGATAGGAAACGCCGCGCCCGATGTAAAGAATGTCTTGGGCCTCGACGATGTCCTGGGCGAGATCGCGCAGGCGTTCGTCATGGTTCAGAACTTCCGACGCCCGCGACGGCACTTCGGCAATGGCCGCCGACAAGTGCGCTTCTTCCGACGCATCAATTGCACCGCGCGCCACCGCCGTGGCGATCACCAGACAGGCCAGCGTCACGAGCTGGCAGGTAAAAGCCTTGGTCGAGGCCACACCGATTTCGGGACCGGCGTGTGTAGGCAAAATGTAATCAGCTTCGCGCGACATTGAACTTTCCGGCACATTGACGATGACCGCCGTGTGCTGGGCATTTTCCTTGGCGAAACGCATGGCCGCCAGGGTGTCAGCGGTTTCACCCGACTGAGAGATAAAGAGCGCCAATCCCCCTTCCGGCATCGGCGTGGCGCGGTAACGGAATTCCGAAGCGATATCGATATCGACGGCGAGCCCGGCAATGCGTTCAAACCAGTATTTCGCCACCATAGCTGCGTAATAAGACGTGCCACAGGCAATGATGGTGACTTTCGGCACGGCAGCCAGGTCAAACGGTGCTTCAGGTAGCTGAATGGAACGGCTGGCCGGATTGAAATAGGTGTTGAGCGTTTCGCCGATCACCGCCGGTTGCTCGTAGATTTCCTTGAGCATGAAATGGCGGTGGTTGCCCTTGCCGACCAGGCCACCCGATACCGACGAAAGTTTGACGCCCCGGTCGACGGTCTCACCTTCGGCGTTCCGCACCGTCGCACTGTCGCGTGTCAGTACGACCCAGTCGCCTTCATCGAGATACGTCACGCGGTCGGAAAGCCCGGCCAGCGCCATGGCATCGGAGCCCAGAAACATCTCGCCCTCGCCCCAGCCGACAACCAGCGGCGAGCCCCGACGGGCCCCGATCATCAGGTCATGTTCACCGGCAAAAATGATCGCCAGCGCAAACGCCCCTTCAAGCCGGGCCAGTGCTTTCGCCGTAGCTGCCACAGGGTCGAGCCCTTCGGCCATCAGATGAGAGATCAGTTGAACAACGACTTCGGTATCGGTATCGCTGGCAAAATTGCAACCGGCGTCGGCCAGTTCATCGCGGATTTCACTGTAGTTTTCGATAATGCCGTTGTGCACCAGAGCGGCCCGGCTGGTGGCGTGCGGATGGGCGTTGACTTCGTTCGGCACGCCATGCGTGGCCCAGCGCGTATGGCCGATACCGATATCTCCGGCGATAGGATCGTCCGTCAGGCGATCTTCGAGGTTGATCAGTTTGCCTTCAGCGCGACGGCGATCGATGTGACCATTGACCAGTGTCGCCAGGCCGGCGGAGTCATAGCCCCGGTATTCCAGCCGCCGGAGTCCTTCGACCAGACGCGGGCCGACACCTTCGTTGCCAATAACACCAACGATACCGCACATATATTATTCTCCGCCCTGCTGTGAATTTGCATATGCGTCTTTCCGGGCCTGTTTTTTGGCCCGTAACCGGTCGGCACCGCCGGCAACCTGGGACAAAGGCGGCCGGGTAATGGCGATGGCATCGGCCTGCACATCATCGGTAATCACGCTGCCCGCCCCGACAATTGCACCGTCGCCAACGGCGACCGGTGCGACCAGCGCGGTGTTCGAGCCAATAAAGGCACCGGCGCCGATATCGGTGTGGGATTTGTTGAAGCCATCGTAATTACACGTGATTGTGCCGGCCCCGATGTTGGCAGCGGCACCGACGCGAGCATCGCCGACATAAGCCAGATGATTTACCTTTGCCCCGGTTTCAATGTCAGCATTTTTGACTTCGACAAAATTTCCGACGCGGGAATCTTCTGCCAGGTTCGCGCCTTGCCGCAACCGGGCAAAAGGGCCAACGACGGCACCGGCTGCAATCGTCGCACCTTCGATGTGGCTAAATCCCTTGATCGTGACATTATCGCCAATCGTCACACCGGCACCAATAATCACGTTGGGCTCGATCGTCACATCAACGCCGAGCACAGTATCTTCTGAAAGATAGATCGTATTTGGATCGACCAGGGTGACGCCCGCCTCCATTGCCGCCAACCGCAATCGATCCTGCATAATGGTTTCCGCTGTTGCCAGCGCCGTTCGATTGTCCACGCCCATGATTTCCTCCGAATTTCCCTCAACAACGGCACACGTCCGCCTTGCTGCGACCGCAGCCGAGACAATGTCCGTCAAATAGTATTCACCCTTGGCGTTGTCATTGCCAATAGCTGCCAGCAGATCAAAGGCGATCGCGCCCTCGATCACCACCACGCCGCCATTGCAAAGGTTGACCGCCCGTTCAGCCTCATTTGCATCGCGCGCTTCGACAATGCGGTTCAGGTTACCATCTTCATCGACAACAAGACGGCCATACATTCCGGCATCATCCGGTCGAAAGCCGAAGACCACGACCGCCGGCTGATCGTCCTGATGGCGCCGGGCGATCATCGTTTGCAGTGTCTCCGGCGTAATCAGCGGCGTATCGCCATAAACCACCAGGATATCGCCATCCGATTGCTGCGCCGAAAAATCAGCCAGCGACGTTCCGGCCTGCAAGACGGCATGCCCTGTCCCCATCGGCGGATCCTGAACCGCCGTTTCAGCGCCAAATGACTGTGCCAGTGCCGAGACGTCATTTTGCCCCGGGCTTGCTACAACCACCGTCTTCGCCGCCCCCAGGGAAGCCACAGTCTTCAATACGTGCCCCAGAAGCGGATACCCGGCAATGGGATGAAGAACTTTCGAGACACTTGATTTCATCCGCGTACTTTGACCGGCGGCGAGAACGACAGCGGCCAGGGGATGCGCCAGGGAAGAAGTTTGCAAACTGGAATTGGATGGCATTTTTGTCTGGTGATCCCGATAACGTATGAAACTCAGGCGGACGGCATGTTATTCGCAAATCTCGATAGATTTTGCTTTGTCCGGAGCCTCTCGCGCCTTACAAAAGAGCCCGGATTGACGCGACGATATCGCGGGCGGAACTTGCCACACCAGGCGCCCGTCCGCCAAGTCACGTTTTACTACCAGTTCTTACCGGTTTCAGACCAGGTCCCGCCCAATTTTCTTGAGTAATAATATTCCTGATGACCAACAATCCCTTCCCGACTTTCTCCGAGCCCCTTCCCGGCGCCGTTGTCTTTGACCTCGATGGGACATTGATCGACACGGCACCTGATCTGCACGCCGCCACCAACCATGCACTGGCGCAGGCCGGACGCGACGGCATCACCCTGGCGCAATGTCGAGACATGATTGGCGATGGCCTGGTCAAGTTGATCGAACTGGGCCTGGCCGCGACCGGCGGACCAGTAGAAGACCCGTCCATGGATCGTCTTGTTGCCTCCGCCTTCGCCCACTACGCCGGTCACCTGACTGACAATAGCAAAACCTATGACGGCGTTATCGAAACCCTCGAATCACTCGCCGCCGCCAAAGTCCCGATGGCCGTCTGCACCAACAAGCCGGCAGGTTTTTCACGGCGTCTCCTGGCTGATCTCGATCTGGCGCGTTATTTCAAAGCAATCCTCGGCGGCGACAGCTTCCTGGTGCGCAAGCCCGATCCGGCCCACTTACTGGGAACGCTGGAACCGCTGGGTGTCGCAGCAAGGGATGCCATCATGGTCGGCGATTCAGCAACCGATGTCGCGGCGGCGCGCAATGCCGGCGTACCGGTTATTGTCACATCCTACGGCTATACACAGACACCGCCCGCCGAACTCGGTGCGGATGCAGTTGTTGATAACTTTCTCGAATTGCCCGGGGCCTTCGCTGCGATCAGGTAATCCTTCACTTCGGCTTGTTGTGGAATATGTAGCCGAGCGTCGCCAGCAGTAACTGCGCCGCCAGAAATGACGTTGTGTCGGAATGATCGTAGTGCGGCGCGACCTCGACCAGGTCGAGACCGACGATTTCGCCCTGTCGGGTGATGCCCTGCAGGATTTCGAGAACTTCGTAATACAAAAAACCGCCGTGGCTCGGTGTACCCGTCCCCGGCGCAATCGACGGATCGAAGCCGTCTATATCGATGGTGCAATAGTAGCGCACCCCTTTGGGAATGCGGGCCAGCACGCCGTCGGTGCCGAGTTTACGCACATCGCGCACCGACAGGATATCTGATCCCGCCGCACGCGCCGCCTCGTAATCCTGTTTGTTCGACGACGAGACATAACGGATGCCCATCTGGGTCATGCCCGTCACATGTGCCATTTCCGAGGCCCGGCGCAGCGGATTGCCGTGGCCGTAAAGCACGCCATGACGGCTGTCGACAAAATCAAGATGGGCGTCGAAATGAATGATGTGCACCGGTTCCTGATCGTCAAAAGCGCGGATACAGGGGATGTGAACCGAATGATCGCCACCCAATACCAGGGGAATGGCATTGGCTTGCAGGATCTTCCGCACACCAAACTCGATGTTGGCGTGACTCTTTTCAGTATTGGTGTGAACCATATCGGCATCACCGATATCGACGATTTTGTTCTCGCCAGCGGGCAGATAGGTCACGTCGTCTTCGAAATCATAAACACCGGAATGACCGAAGGAATACAACGTCGAAGCTTCACGGATGCCACGCGGTCCGAAGCGGGCTCCGGCGCGATACTGCGTGCCCATATCAAACGGCGCCCCCATGACGGCGACATCGGCATCGATTTGATTCCAGTCAAGACAGGCAGGTTGTTTGCCAAACGTCGCATGCCCGACAAATGGAAGATTAAGCCGCCCTTTTTCGTAATCGTGATCACTCATAAGATGCCCCCTTCAACTCGTTAAGACCATTATAGCCAGTCCGTGCCCGCGACGTGCAGCGGTTCTTGACGAGGGCTGGAAGAAACCCTATACGATGGGCCATCCACAGGCCGTCGGACAAAGGGCCTGTCGGGGCGCGTAGCTCAGTGGGAGAGCACTGCCTTCACACGGCAGGGGTCGCTGGTTCAATCCCAGCCGCGCCCACCATATTTTTCAATGGGTTAGCTGAATGTTTGACTTGCTCGAAATTGGTGTAGCTACAGGCTAGCAACAGGAAAAAACTCTCACGCGTTGAAAATTAGTCATCCACCATCTGCAAGATTGAGCGAACAGATATCTCCAACCCGCTACTAGCGTCCCTTATATACGTGAGACTTGATACCTCTGGGTGGACGGCTTGGATCGAGCTCCAGGCTGACAAGGCCTAAGCCCTTCAGCTCAGCAACAAGCTCTTCAGCAGCCGTACTCGTCCAGCCTACATTGAGGGCGGGAGGCCCATCAATCCCATGTCGAGCGACCATCAAATCCCATATTTCTACAATACAAGGATTTGTTTCGCTAACTTTACCTTCCCAATCCAAATCCGTTTCATCTACCGAAATGGAGAGGCACGCGACAGCCTCTAATCTGAATGTATTGTATGTTGTCCGTTTCGCGTTGCTCGCGCGCGAACTAGACTCACACCACCAAGTGTTATGGCTGATCTTTCGAAACTGTCCTCCAATTTCCCTGTGTATCCAAATGCGCCGCTGAACTTGGCGGCGTTTGAATTTGTCTCTCAGTTCTCTGAATTCATCATATGGCTTGCCTGCATACATTTCCTCAACATTGAATGGCAGGCTTTCTTTTTGGTATTTCGGCGCACCAAATAGTGAAGTCAATTTTGCAGTGGCGTCTGCCGGAGATGCCATAAACCACTCTCGGCCATCAGCCAATTCGTAACGCTGTAATCCTGCATGAGCCCGTTTTTCACCACGCCGCATCGAAGGTGTATCGCTGAAGGTCCACATAGCCACGACATCCAGACCTCTTGGGTTCATGCAAAAACCCTCCCGGAAACGTTCATGCCCGCCCTTCGAGCACGTACCTATTTTGACAAGGTCTTCCCTTCCCGGTTCGCGAAAAATATATACAACACAACTTTTGTCTTGAACCACACTCAACCCCAAACACATTTCGCGCTATGACTTGCGCCACCAGATTTCAGAAAATACATGAAACTCATTATCTGGAACATGACATCGCGAGCCTGTATACGACGGCCTGACTCCAGTTGGTCGAATGGAAAGGTTTGTCAGTCGCGAGAGTTCCTCCACGGCGCCTAAGGCCTCAATTAAACATGCCTCAACGGCGGCATTAGATACCCAACCGTATTTTTGGCTTCGTTCTCCAGTGCCGAAATCGGCCAACATTTTTTCTCTTGTCGCGTACAGAAATTGGTTCTTCGCTAGATCAATGGGAGGCCTTGCGACGTAAGCCGCAAGTTCCGTATAGCCGTTTCGAGAATACCTCCGACGTGCCGCAATAGGGCTCGTAAATTCGGAGCAAGCGCTAATCTTCAAATGATCTGTCAGTTCTTCCTTAAACACCCACAGTACCATACGACCCTGTCGCTCTGGTTTTGACAATACTTTGTCCTGACCCAACCTCGGCAATTGGAAAGGTTCCGCTTGAGCCGCAAACAACTCCTCCAATATTGATACGGCTATGTCAGCGCTGCATTCGAACCATTCCGTCCCATTTCTAGGTGCATTTGAATCTGGCAAACTTAGCTTCATAATTCCATGTTCGGTTAGCGCACTGTGTGCCTTTTTTTCGGCGCTGGCTGAGGCCTCACGGTCCGCAAAACTCCAAGCCCCGCTACATACTAATCCTTCGGGAGAATAGCCCTGTGCATCGCCCAAACAGGCGCCTAATCGCCCGTACCCTACCTTCACCCCTATCTCGTAACGCGGATCCGAAAATACATACACCGCTCTTGAGCGCCCATCTGCCACCAAAATTCTCCAAAAGTCCTACCAATTTCATGACCGCCACCATGACCGATACATCTCACCAATCAAAATATCAAAAACAGGCTCTGACTAGCTATACGACCGAATGTGACGGATCACATAGCTAGGCTTCTCCAACAACATACAGAAATTGGAGAGGTTCTATGGCGAAAAAGAAATACCGCATCACCTGCCGCGTCGTCGAAAGGACATCTGGGCGTGTCTTCCAACCCAAAACAACACACGACGTGTCGGCTGATAATGAATCAGCTGCATTGGCAGAAGTTAGGCGAAAGCAAAATTACGTCACGCGAGATCGCGACGTGGAAGTCGAAATACTATCTTGCGTCGAGAGATAGGCTCGAACATATGAAATCCGCAACCACAGAAACATTCCGACAGATAGATCCGAAGTGGAAAGACCTCTTGCGCCACGCAGGTGGGATCGCCGACGCCCTTAGCGAGCTCGACAGGAGCGTTGCCGATTTCTATTGGAAGAGAGGCGCTGCAAACGAAGGCTTGGTCTGGAGTTCATTCGCGTCTCTCTCTGAAGAGTTACATCGCTTTATGAACGATGAACCACCGATCCGTCACGCTGACTTTATCGAGCATGACTACGGATGCTGGGACATGTGTATCGCGACAATTGCCCGGAGACTTGGTGCGTCGTTCTACTGCCATGATCGACGCAGCCCTCTATCACCTGACCCAAAGAATCTCCTCCGTGCTATGCAGTCATGGCAAATTGTCAGTCTGACCGGATACGCGGATAACCTTTATACGGACCCGGTTTCAGTAATTACGCGCGGCGAACTGCAGTTGATTGCAAAAGAAGATTATGGGCAGAGAGGTGTGCCGGTAGCAAAGAGCCCACTTTTGGCTACTGCCTTGCTGCATGCTGAACGATGTGGAATCGTCATCAACGTTGAAGGTCATGAAGCCTTCGGTTCCGGCGACGATTGTCACTGGATCGTTGTGGAGCCACCTATTCCAGGCAAAGATTTAGATTTGGTGGACAATGTGGGCGATGGGGATCGCTATCCAACGGAAACAATCGTCCATGATATTGCTGTTTACGCGAGACGAAGTGCACTTTCCCTCGAACTCAAACCCGCCAAAGCAAATTTTGAAACCTCTTGAGCTTGATTGAACTTGACGATCTGATCTTCAAGTAATTCCTTAATTTCTTGAACGGTGTCGTAATGAGGAGGGGTATTTTCCACTCCACTAATTTGATCCAGAGACCAGCAACCATCGGGCTGGCGAGTTACGCTAACAGTCATTCTCTCCGAACCGCTCCAACGATAAACGTAATAGTTTTCAGAACTGACTTGGCCCGCGTAATTCGCCACGCAGTGACTCATTTCACACCCTTCGTTCAACAAATCCTTCCCTGAAGTAATTGGTATCAAGCAATCATTTCCCGGAAACGGCGGAGCAGGAAAATCGCCTATGTTCTCGTAAAGCACATATTCAAGTTTCGACCGCAGCCAGCGACAAATTTCGGTCAAATCTTCATCTTGTTTCACGTTTCTCAACCGTGCCACCACCAACTGACGCAACCTCTTACCTTCAATTTCTGGATCATCGGATTGAGCAATAAGCTCTTCTGTGTCATTAGCGATATCATAAAAACTCCACCAGTCGATTTCGCCCAAAACACGGCAAACCAGTGGAAATCGGAATTCGAACCAATTCGGCATGACCTCAAGAAATTTGATCGCTTCCGCTGACATTCTTGGCTCATGACATATCGTTTTTGATTTGTGCCAGTCTTTGAAACAACAGATCAATCGCCTGACCACGTCACGGTCAATCTCGTCAGGTTTGAATTTGCGCAAGCTTCGGGTCAACAGTTTTGTAATTGGCAAACCCCAGATTTCTCCGAGAAGAACATGCCGTTTCTTCGAGACTATTTGTCGAAATAGTATTTTCCGCTTTGCGGTCGGCATTCGATGTGCATCCGTAGACGCCCAACACGCAGCAGCGAAATTTCGATTGGAGAAATTGTCGTCGTTCCCAAGGAACTCCAATGCTCCGCCGATATGTGCAATCGCCTCAAGCGCGAGCCATTGATGGTGCTCCATCGAGGAAACTATTTTTCGTATATGGAATGGTATTTCTTCTACGTAACGCTGCCAGCAATCAGCAACTTGGTCTTGATAGCGAAGCCATGACGATCTGGAGCCTTCAACACAACATCCTGTCACCTCGCAATCCCAATCGAGATCGTCCGGACCATCGGAACGCAATCTCGCTGACCTCCCAAGTTCATCTTCTGCTGCGGCTAAAGTGCGCCAACCAACATCATTCTCTGTCGAGCCAATGGACGAACGACCATACGCGTCCAAGAGAGGCCAAGTTGGCAGCTCATCTTTGGCTAGGCTCCCCTCCTCCCTCCAAGTCCAGTATCCGAATGTGCGCCCCCAAGCTCCGGCAATTCTGGTGATCGAACCGCTTTGTTCGACTATGCCAATATCCTGAACGGAGACGTGGTATGGGTTCTGAATATCCTTGACCGATAATTCATCAAAAGCAAAATCAAAACCTAACTGTGAGGTGTTCATGAGAGAGCTAACCATTGACCTGCCTCACCTCGCTGATGAGGTATTGTGAAATGCATTGGTGAGAATATCGGTCAAACGCGTCAATATCGGTCGCCTTGATTTAGACGATGAAAACGCGGGGGTCGGATGCGACCGTACGGCAGTTGAGTGCATAGTCGCCGATACGTAAGCCCAAAAGATGACGCTAACGCTGGCCGGCACTTCTCGCCATTAGAGCCTTTTGTACTTTCTCCGTCGCCCAGGTATCCTGGTGAAGCCGTCAGCAACGGGTGCGAAATTGCAGCTCGCAGAAAATGTAGGATACGGAGAATCGTATCCAGCCGACTTGCATATATACGACCTAGCCGTCTATGCCAGATGTGGTATCTATTCCCTCGAACTCCAAACTCGAAGTGTGGACGGCCCGAAAGGCAGCAGCCAATGTTATTTCGCCCTTGTTAACTTGCAGATTTTCGCAGCGTCTCAAACCAAGGCGAGGATTGATCCACGAGCAATTCCAGACGCCATGTCGGTCGAGTCATGCCGCAAAACAAAATCATTTCCCAATGTTCCCGACGATCCTCCGTCGGTGAAACATCACACAGGATAACAGCGGGTGATTCCTGTCCTTTGAAACGGAATATGCTGTCGAAAAGAACATCTCCTTTTCGGTAAATCTGTTTTCCGTCGTCGCCATACTTCCCGGTGAACATTTTGACAGAGTGGCTTCCGAACTGATCGACTTTCGCGAGCGGTGAACTGCCGATACCTCGGCAGGTTATGACAACAATATCCGAAGGCGTTAATCCGTTCTTGATCAAACGATCAATGCTTTGGGCAATTATTTCCACTTGATCTTCCGGTTTTTTGAAGCCGTGGACGGCGACGCTCATGCCAGCGAAGACGTTTCCGATCTCGAAGTTGAACGGCAACACTTTCTCAATGTATTGCGCTACTCTAACCGGAGATCGGAAGTTCGTTTTTGCCTCATAAGTGACGAAATTGCTCAATTCGATTGGCTCTGACGACGACAGGTTTTGCATCTGGTCTTCCAGCCAGATGAAATCGTCACCGTCCTTCTGAAAGACCTCAATGATATCGAGCCAGCCCTGCCGAAAGTCCTGGCCTTCATCAACGATAACCGTATCGAAAAGCCAGTGGTCGGGAACTTGCTCGCCAATGACGATGTCCTGGATCTGCGTCCAGAATTCGGCGTCTGAGAACATATTCGAAAAATCAATCTCGTGGCCCCGTTCCGAGACGAAATCACCGCAAAGGCCGTAAAAAGTCGTCACCAGTCCACCAGATGGCACCGCCATGCCAATGTGATCCGCCAGGGTTCGATTGAAGCAAACGAAGAGAGGTCGCTTTCCGTCTTCGATGGCTTTGGTGAAAAGGGTAACGGCGGCGATGCTTTTACCGCAGCCGGCTGTCCCAGCCACCTTCAGCCGAAGCGGGCTGCCTTTCAAGTTTTGGAGGACTTCGCACACACCTCCTGTTGATCGAATAAAATGTGCCGTTTGCGTCTCCAGAGTTCGGTGAATATCTGGAACGAGGTGGAATTCGTGCCGGAAGAACCCGTGGATGGTCTCAACCTCATCACGGCTCGCCTTTGTACCTCCGTCCAGAAGTTTGATGATCCGATGTGCCAATGAATCTGAACTGCCCGCGTGGACGATCCGGCTGTCGTCAAGCGTTGGTGAATTTATACTTTTGACCCTGTAGTCAGGCGTGTAGATCAGATAGTCGAGATTGAGGCCCGATCCACTGTTCAGTTTGCCAAATTTCTCCCTGATGGCTTCAACCGACCGCCTGATTTGATCGCCGACATTCTTGGATGAGTTCACATAATTTATAACGAGCCCGGACGGTGTTTGCTCCAGCCTAGTCCCGTTCTTCTGTTCGATAGCAAGGACTTTTCCGACCCGAACAACGACGAAGTCAACTTCCCCATACCGCGTATTTTTCTCACCCTCGTCCGCCCAGTGAACATTGTGGAAGACGGTGTAATCATCTGGCAGCTTGTTTTTCAACAGCGCAAGGGTTTTCAATTCCCCACGGGTCGCCGTCTTAAACGCCAGGTGCGTTATATTTGATGGAAAAATTAGTGCCATGGTCCCTCGATATTCAGTCTGCCGACCCTTCACGGGTTTGCAACTAGGCGTTAGCTAACAATTTCTGAATTAGCAACCTATGTTCCCGCAAAAAGTGATATTCATAAAATACGAAAACCGTACTCTAAATCATATATAGAACTTCCAAAAGTGTGGCGCTCTTTGATAAAGGATGACTGGCATGGCTGGTGAATATGAAAAAGCGATAACAATTCTTCAAGCTATTCGAAATATTGATGACAGGTCGTTCCTATTGCCAGCAATACAGCGGAATTTTGTTTGGGATACTCAGCAAATATGCGTGCTCTTTGACTCGCTGATGCGCGGCTATCCAATTAATAGTTTTATGATGTGGGATGTAAAATCGCAAGATATCAAGGACCGCTATCGATTCTATAGTTTTCTTGCTAACTATTGCCAACGCTTTAACGAGGCAAATGACCACGTCACGACCAAAGGTGATTTCAAAGATTTTATGGCAATTATCGACGGTCAACAGAGATTAACTGCAATTTTCATCGGACTAAAAGGAAGTTACGCCTACAAGCAACCACGGGTGTGGTGGCCAAATACAATAGATGACAAAATATTGCCGCCACGAAAACTGTATCTTGACTTAAAAAAATCAATTGATGACGCAGAAAACGAATCTTTGATGCATCACCATTTTCGCTTTTTAACCAAAAAACAAGTGCAGACCTTTCAGGAGAACTCTGAAGCCCACTGGTTTGAGATCGGGCAAATTTTATCTTTGCCAGAAGTCGGCTCTGTGGACGAGATACCGTTTACAGTTGTGATGCCATACCTCAAGGAACAAGGCCTCGAAGACAACTTATTTGCTCAAAAAACTCTGACACGCTTGTACTTCTTGGTGCGAGAAGAGAGAACAATCCATTACTACAAAGAAACGAGCCAGGAAATTGACCATATTTTGGATATTTTCATTCGAACGAATAGCGGTGGGACAGCCCTTGCCTTCTCAGATTTATTAATGTCGATCGCGATCGCCAACTGGGAAGGCGATGCCCGCAAAGATATCGATAATTTAGTGAAGAAAGTTCGTCAAGATGCCGACATGGGATTTTCAATAGGCCGGGACTGGGTTTTGAAAACTTGCCTAATGCTTACCGGTGCTGACGTGAAATTTCGTGTCAAAAATTTCGATATTGAGCGAGTGAACATCATTCAATCACAGTGGTCGGATATCCATGAATGTATCACCGAGGCTTTCAGACTCGTTAAAAGATTTGGGCTCAGTGATCAGTCCTTGAGTGCAAAAAATGCCGTAATACCCATCGCATACTATCTTTACAAACAGCAAAACTCTTCCGGACCAATATACAAAAATATCAACAAGCTAACGAACAATAGAGAAGAACGCGATCTCATATCAAAATGGCTTTATATGGCCCTGTTAAAGGGAATATTTGGCGGCACCGCGGATAGTATCCTGACTAAAATGCGTCAAATATTGAACCGGCACTGGGATATCGGAAAATTCCCCCTAGAACAAATAATTACAGAGTTCACTGCTACTTCGAAAGATCTCCGTTTTGACAATGAATATTTACACGGGCTACTCGAAACACAGTATGGAGATAGTCGATGCAGGCCCGTGTTGGCGTTGATTTGTCCTGAAATAAATGAAATTCAGCAATTGCATATTGATCATTTGCATCCCGCAAGCGCATTCAAAACAGGTGCTTTGAAACAGCATGATTTTCTGACAAATGACCACGATGCCATGACATTTTTTGGGGACCCAAAGAAATGGAACTCAGTGGTAAATTTGCACCTCCTAAATAGCTCGCTAAACCTCTCCAAGAGCGATGAACCACTCGAAGAATGGATGAAAGATAATGCCAACGGCTTTCAACCGGCGGACATTTTTCTTAAGGAAACTGATAGTCTAGCGTTCAAGGATTTCCGGCAGTTTTTCGATGCCCGGCACACGAATTTATTAGCCAAACTACGCTCCAATGTAGTTGTTAGCAGCGAAGTGATAGTTACCTTAGAATCTTTTGATGAAGAAGATGACGAGGAGGCTTACGTCGAGTGAATTTCGCCCTTAATTGGTTTCGATTGGCTTGTTCATTCATTCACATTCAAGGCGACCAAGGGTTTTCAAAATGGTTTGTTGAGGTCTCAGGCGTTTCAATAGGAAATGTTTTCATCCCCGTCAAAATCTCCGGAGAGTTGTGATTCATTATTTGGTATTGGTTGCAGCCACTATGAAGCCGCGACAAAATTGTCATCAGACAGCACTTGTTCCCCGCTCCATCGATAGGCAGTCAACGTTCCGCCCTTCGCGACGGAGTAGTCCAGGCAGGCGACATTTGGGGCCATTAAACTCGGTGTTCCCCTTAGCCAATAGTGCCCGATGAAAACCGGCTTTTCGGATTCGGGATAGCCAACCAAGTCGTTGGCGCTGACGGGAAGTTTGCCAGATAATTCGTCGACGGCGCCAGGCGGGAATACGGCGTCTTTCAACTGACCATCCTCGTTCTTCCACCAACGTGTCCTTGCCGCGTCCCGGACATGACCGTCCTTGTCAGTGAAAGTCAGATCGTTCGGGAGCAAATATTCCACGCCTTTTAACAATGCTTCTATTGCTTCGTAGGTTTGGGTTCCTTTTCTATTGGCTTCGATCAGGCGAGTCGGCGATAACGAATTATCGCCGCCAAGTGCTTGAATAAATTCTGGCTCCCAGCAGGCATGGACGACCCGCAAGCCATCCAGATTGAGCCAAAGCGGGAGGGATTGGAAAAAATCTAGTACGACCGTTAAATTGGTTTCGGATGATGCGTACTCCTGTAAAAATCGTTTGTGCTGGTTGGTGTTTTTATCGCTGTGTGGCCGTAACCATTCGTCGGTGCGGTTGGGGTCCTTCGCGTGAAAAGCCAAAGCGTTGAATTCATGGTTTCCCATCACGGCCAGCGCAGTTCCTTGCTGCACCATAGGTATCACTATTTCCAGAACACCTCGTTGTTTGGGGCCGCGATCAATGAAGTCGCCCAGAAATATGACCCGCCGGTCGGCGTGCCGGTAGCATCCATCAACCCGAACGTATTCGAGTTTTTCGAGCAGTTCCGTGAGTTCGTCAGCGTGGCCATGGATGTCGCCGATGATGTCGTAAGCCTGATGTGTCACTTTGAGTTTACCCTCTATATTCTGGAATTATTGAGCTTCAACGCGAGCGCCTATATGTAAATTTCCGAGCGTCATTTGCGACGACGCTTTTTGAGAAGCGTACTGTCTGGCTTTCCGCCTTTGGCAGGTTCGGTACTGAATTCCATGCGGCCATAGGCAGAAGATACGATCGTGACGTAATAGGAGATGACGTAATCCAAATCATAAAAGCCGTCAGGTGCTTGGGCGATGCTCACGGCCTCGCCCGGTTCCACATATTGATAGATATTTTCTTTGTATCCCCGTGCAATCACATCATCGTCGGCTGTGGTAAAGCCGCCGTCCGATCCTGTAACCTCAGCCAGCGTCTCATCCGAATTGTTCACAAACCAGACACGTTCCGATTTTGTGAAGAGAAAAAACACCACATCTCGGTCTGGCTCAAATTCAATCTGCATGCGTGTTATGGCCTTCTTCCGTACCGCTTCTGCTAAATCATTTTGGTAGTTGATTCCACCTTGAATATTGAGTTTTGCGAGTTCGACTGGCGAAATACTTTTTTTGGCAATTTCGTAAGCCGAAGGTTTTTTTGCCGCCTCAATCCGCTTTTTCAAAGCTTCTCTATCTGCACGATTCGGCATTTTTCCTCCAGTTCGAAATTGATTTCTGCTGTCTGACGCCATATCTATTTCCTGATTCTCTCCATTAATGCCCTTTGCACCACGACAGTCGCCCAGGTGTCCTGCTTGCAATACGCGAGCAGGGCTTGTCGCAGGCGGTATATCTCGTCGTGGTCTGTAATCACACCGGCTGCAATCGCTTCGAAGGTTCGGGATGCGGCCATGCCGTCTGCAACATCTTCCAGGTCCTCGTAACTCAAGGTTTCCGCAAGCGCCGGGCCGACTGCCTTCAGGCTGTATGACCCCATGAAATCAGGACTGTAAAAATAACCACTCACAATGGTTTTGATATCGCTCAGGCGATCAATGATTTTTGTCAGTGATTTTCTCAAATCTGGCACCGCCGTAATCAGATTGCTGATGACCGTTCTTTCATAGCTTGAATACATGATTATCGGCTCCTCCGACTGGCTGAGCGCGGAAATCATTTTCTCCGCCAACTCGCGCCTTGGGTCCGATTGCCCGTCGGCAAGATATTCAAAATGTTCCGTCGAACCATCCGAATCAATCCGGTGGACGGACCATTGAAAGGGAATAACCTGATACGGCGACGTGCCCGGATATAACGGCACAGCCGGGTTTATTGTTTCAAAATCGAGGTGGTATGCGGGTGGCCCCAGCGCTTTCAACGCCTTCCATAGATCTGGCGAAACATACTCCGCTTTCGTACGATGAGCTTCCCAGATGCGGCGTTGATTATTCGTCAGTATCGATGCGTCCTCGATATCGGCGATTGATTCTATGCCCATCGACGTCAAATCGTCGAACTTCACTTTCGATATCCGCGGCAGATTAATGATCCAATCGTCGGGCTTGTCGGCGGTGCATCTATCCCAATGATCACAGTATTCATCGCATTGCTTTGACGGCTGAACATCGGGGGCTTTCCGAGCGCGCAAAATTTTGAACTGCTCCTCAGCGGTCTCAGATATTCCAGGGATCAATTCACTGACTTCGCTGGTTACGTCCGTCCGTGCGAATAACGCGTCCCAATCGATGCCACTATCGCCGCGCACGTAATCGCCATTAATGTGAATGACACCGATTTCCGCCACTTTCAGGCCTGTGCCCTGAAGCACATGAGCCTGAAATGCGAGATCAATGTAATGTTCTTCTTTGGGTTCCTTACTCGACTTCACCTCCCACAACCGCCAGCGGTTGCGCGGCAGGCGCTCCAGCACGTCAACGCGGATACGCATACGATCGTATTCGAATGCGCCTTCAAACAAGGCCGGCACTGATTTGTCCGTCAGACAATCCGCCGTCCGCTTGACCGCCTGCTCGTGCTGCCAAGCCTCCTCGTCAACCAGGACGCCACCGGCGAAATGTTTCTGGGCCTCTAGTCCCAATTTCGTTCCTGTCGCTTGGGGTGACCCCTCTTCGGCTTCTACGTATGGCACCGGATCATGCCAACCCAACCAGAGCCGCTTGGCGCAATTCTGGCCCGACATAAACCGGGATTTGGTGAGGTATAGTTTACGTCTCTTCTGCGTCATCTTCGTTCTCCCCTAACCACCAGTCGAGTTCGTCCTGAAGGCTTTTTGGTTCCAGAATTTCGACCTCGTCACCCCAAGTAAACAAATGCCATGCCATCTCCGTCAAGCCACCAGCCCGGAACCGGACAATCAATGAACCGTCCTTTTGATCTTCGAAAGATTGACTGGGGTGAAAAATGTATTCTCTGGCATCGTCGGCTACATCTGCCGAAAACTGCCATACCACATCCACCGGATCTTCCTGGAATACGCCGAACGATTGTTGCGCATAGCTTTCCAGACTAAAATCTTCCTGTCGTTCGAAAGGCTCTTCAAGGGCCTCTACTCTCTCGATCTTACCGAGAACAAATAACCGGTAGTCTCTGACTTCAGGATTCATGCTGTAAGCCACGAGGTAATTACGGTTGCCGTAAAGAAAGCCGTAAGGACAAACAATCTGCCTGCTGAGTACACCCGTTCCAGCTGCCCGATAGTGTAACCGCACCTTCATGCGGTCAAAGATCGCTTCGCGAAGGGGTTCGAGCACAAGCTTGTCAACCTGACGCCGTGGACCGGGGCGCATGGCCAAACCTTCCGCTTCCACAAGCGCCTCCAGATCAACCTCAACGCTGGAAGGGCGTCGTCCGGTTGTTGCTTTAAGTTTGGTTGCCAAGCCGCGAAGGAGATCAGCGGTGTCATCAACCCCGGCATCCCGCATAAACTTGGTCGCGGTGTGAAGGGCTGCCAGCTCCTTTTCAGAAGTTCCGATCAGCGAACTGACCGCGCGGCTTGGCATCTTCCAACGTTTAATTCGATCATCCGATCCAACTTCATAAGCCTGCGGAAAAAGGTGCAGTACGGCGTCCCGCATGCGCTCCGCCGTACGCCGGGCAACATCAAATTCTTCGCAGATGTCCTGAAGTGATATGCCCTCACCCGAGCCCTGCATGATCATCGCGAGGCGAATTAGATTTTCTGCTTTTTCGTATCTCATATCAACTTCCCCCAGCCGCAGTCATATGTAACCGAAACCCAATGATTCCCAGCCCAAGTACTCACCAAAGCCAGCTTTCCCGAAGGCCCTGCGTATTTCTGCACTTAGATCTCCAGATACCTGGCGATTTCCTTGGCCCAGTATTTCACCAACCCCCCAACCCAGCGCCGGATCACGCTCGAGCGAAATGATGGCATTAATTCGGCCTCGGTACACGTAGTAGTGTTTGCTATCCACAATGATCGAAGGAATAGAATCCGCGATGCAGTTCCTAAATTCCTGGGCGATACGTCCTATTTCAGCAATTGATTTTAACGGCCGAATTGAGTTCGTTCCCTCCCACGGCGGAGTGGGGAACTTGGATTTGCGGAGGCGTCGACCGACCCACTGCGTCATAGAACCAGTACGGTAGCCGTGCTCGATAGGACGTTTTTTGAGATAGTGGTCTAGCGATCGAGCCATCTCGCGATCTGTCGCCGTGGGCTGGAAACGTTTTGCCACAGCGATTACATATTTCAGTTCACTGATATCATCGTCACTGCGTAGATTTGCCAAGACCGCTGCATTTCGATAAATCGGATCTAGCGACTTCAAAGTATGGATGGTTAGCGGCGTTATTCGTTTTGCATGACGAAGGACTTTTGCCGCTGCAGGCTCTCGCAACAAGTCAATCAGATCGCCATATCGATCAGCGGCCATAATCCTCCAGCCTACTTTGTTCATCGCGCCGAACAAGCCATCGGGACAATCAGGGATATTTTTTCGCAGCAGTACTTTTTTGTTGTCTGACCTGATCCGACGTCCAAGCTCAGCGAGAGGCATTTTCTTGCCTGACCTGCTATCGCGCGCACGAAGGATCACCACCATCATCTGACGCTCGGCCTTTGACTGCGTCAGCAGGTATCCAGGGAATTCTCGATCAATTTCGCAGATCGCCCGAACCAAACCTTCGCACCATCTGAATGACTTCAACGCCGTTGTGACCATTTCCGAACTCCATCAATTCTTCTAAGCAAAGACACTACAGCATGGATGCGTCAATAACGGGCGTATCAATGATTCGTAACGTGCTTTCATGTGTTCATATTTGGGAAAAGGTATTCCCTGTCCATCACAGGTTCCTCTTACTCATTTGGGCGCTCACCGCTAACTACAGCACTATTAAATACGTCATAAGCAGCTGTAATCATTGACATATTATACAAAACCCGCTATGATTGCAATAGTTAAATAACACACTGTTAGTGGAGGTATTATGGCTGGAAAACAAGCTAAAACACTCATGGAAAGCGACATTAAATCGATGCTGCGGTACGTTGCGAAGAATCGGTACCCGGTGAGAGATAGAGCGACGATTTTACTGTCGATAAAGGCGGGGTTGAGAGCTGGAGAAATCGCCAACCTGACATGGCCCATGGTTCTCAACGCTCATGGAAAGATCGGGCCTGTCATCGAACTTTCCGACGTCGCCGCAAAACGCAAGAGCGGTCGGTCGATACCCATACATCCTCAACTCCAAACATCACTGAAGCGGCTCCGCAAATTGTCAGACGCCACCGGTCCCATCATCACTTCTGAGCGGGGCGGGCAACTGACCGCCAATAGCGTCGTCAATTGGTTCGCCACCCTTTATCGAACCCTAGATCTTCAAGGATGTTCGTCGCATTCAGGTCGCAGAACCTTCATCACCAAAGCGGCACGGCGCGTTCATCGGGTCGGTGGTTCGCTCCGGGATGTCCAGCAACTCGCCGGCCATCGGTCGCTCGCTATGACACAGAGTTATATCGACGGCGATACGCGGATCAAAAGACGCCTGGTTGCATTGTTATAAAGAGGACAAATCGTGAACGGATACCGTCATGTCATCCAAATTGAAAGGGGAGCCGAGAATGGAGCCATACAGCCAAGGCGATTTAGATCGGTTGTGTAGTTTGTACGCTGTCATCAACGCTGTCCGGCTGATCACCGAAGAATGCGAGGTCAATAGGATCGATCAAAGTCAAAAATTGTTCAATTTCCTGCTGAGCATACTCGAGGACAAAGGCCTATTAGGTGTCGTCCTGACAAAAGGTGCCGCTCAACCTCTGTTGTCGACGTTGCTTCGAGAAGCAAGGGCCTGGCTCATCCATGAACTCGGCATTCGAATGAGTTACACAAAACCGTTTCACCGTTTTCCAAATACGCCGGCAAAGGCCGTCCGAACAACGATAGCCGATCATTTATTAAGCAAACGGGCAACGGCGATCGTGCGGCTCACATTCCCCTACGACCATTGGACGGTCATCGCAGCCTCACAGGAGCGATTGTTCGCCCTCTCCGACAGCAACGGCTTGCCCCACATAACCCATCGTAATTGGGCCACCGCCACAGGGCTGATTTCCAAGCGATATCGCATCAGCCCCACCAGCATATTCCTCATCAAGAGTGAATTAGGGCCGCTGTAGCCGCGCCGGTTAAACCGGCAACTACGATCGATCAAACCCAAAACAAGGAACTGTATAATGGACGATAGAGCCAAAAGGATTTGTGCGTTAAACGACCGACTGCGGCAATACCATCTTGGGGGTCGCGTCATGATGACCGTCGGTGTTCAAGCCATTGGCCCGATGGCACTTACGGAGCTCACCGACGCCATCGCTGACTTCGATCAATTCTCGCCTGATACCAACGATCCACGGCTAGAACATGACTTCGCATCCATTGAATTTGAAGGCCAAAAAATCATGTGGAAAATCGACTATTTTGACAAATCCCTGCAACACGGATCGCCGGATCCATCTGATCGAGAGGTCACTACTCGTGTTATGACGATCATGTTGGCCAGCGAATATTAACGTTCCAATCCGGACTCGATAATCAATGCACACGATGTCCAGCACCAAAATCCAGTGTCGTCACTTTCCGGACTGACGCTAGCGATTTTTGGAACCGGCACAGGATAGAACAATTTCCTTCGGCTTAAGCTATCTTGTGCGGCTTTTCTCAGCTTTTCGATTCTGTCTTCCAGCTTGGCTTTTGCTTCTGCTGGACTTTTCCCCACTGTACTAGGCACATTGAATAGTACCATTCCGGATGGAATCGTCGTGGCTCCTTTTGGGCCGACTATGTCGGCAACCCTTTTAACCGCCTCCTTAAAGGATTCAGTATTTGAATGAATGAGATTTTTTACCTCGATGACGAACATTGGGGTTAGATCCTGCCTCGTTACAATAATGTCTGCTCTAGACCGTTTCGTAATTTTAGACAGCTTCCGTCCATACGGAGTAAGGGTCGCTTCACTGATCGCATCAGAAGCGTTGTGTTCGCAAAAAACACCGGGCTTAATCTTGAGGTTTGCTAACGCGCGAGCGATACCGACAGTGTAAATATATTCAGGGGCGTACAGTGGGTGAGAGACGTACAGTGGGTGTACATTTTGCTTGGTCCATAAAGCGTAGTCCTTCCCAGCTTTCTTCATTGCCGCCAGTGCCTTTTCTTTAACAAGCGCGTTCGAATATTTTTCTCTTGTCATCCGGAAACTCCATTAGGGCCACTCGACTAAACCCTGAGTTTAATTCCGTATATTATTGAATAAAAGACCATTTCCCCGAATCTCACTCGGTGGTCCGAAGTCTCTCCCTAAAGGAGACTCGGTTCATGAATGACAACGACATTCAAAAAGAATTTGGCAGAAGGGTTGGCGTGTTGAGAAAACGCCAAGGTTTGACCCAGGATCAACTGGCGGGTGCAATCAGCAAAAGCGTCGACACCGTCTCGAACATCGAGCGGGGTTTTTCGTCAACGCGCATCAGCACCGCCGCCAGTATCGCGTCCGTCCTTGGCGTGACGCTCTCCGACCTGTTCAAGGCTCCTGGGAAGACGGCGGGGGCCAAAGACCGGCAGTTGCTGATCGATAGACTAATCGAAATTACAAACACCTGTAACAGCACCACGTTGAAAGCAGTTGTCGACATTGCGGAGGTCGTCGCTTGCGTGGAGACCAATGCACGCACTTCTGAAAAGGGCGCAAAATAAATGCGGGGCACGGCCTCAGTATTTCTAACAATTTAATAATCGGGGATCCAAAATGAAAATTTCGCGTGAACGGTATGATCTGACAGAAATTGCGCGGGAATTTGTTGCCAATGATTGGGGTCATGCTGACACGCTGCTAGGCTGCCTACGGGAAGGCCAAATTATCGCCAGCATCAACTATCCATTCGGCGAAGAGGCTGTCCGCTCTATCCCATCACAATATTGGGTTGATTTTCCGCTTACTGAATTTGACGTACTGAGCGAACGCAAAGTTCGCAAAGATGATCCGCTGGAATTCTGCGTTAAGAGTGAATGCCTGTTTGACGAAGAATTTTCTGATCTAAAAACAATTGCCAAGGCAGCGGTCGAGCACAATACGTCACTTATCCCAGAAGAAATTCATAGCGCTGTCTTGGCGGAATTGGAAATCGAAGATTTCGATGGCTTCGAAGATTGGTTCAACCTTGTACGCATTTTTCATCAGTTAGCAAATGAGCTTGAAGCAGATGACAAAGACTATGCCGTTTTTGTCCTTCACGAACATTGGGAAAATTTTAGTCAAGGGTATGAACCATCGACCGATAAAAATACGAAGCCAGGAAAGGCCGGGAAGCTTCCGAACGCGTACTGGGAACTCCTATTTGCGAAGATCCTCATTCGGATTGTAGAGAATCAAGAAAAATCACTCACCAAATTGACGGGAGCGGACACGATCTCCGCCCTGGCGCAGCAGACCCTCAAATGGGCCGCCCTCAATGTTGACGTGGTACAAGGCACCGCATTGCTCAAGCCCGATAGAGTAGCAAAACGCCTGTCTGCCATCGAAAAGGGAAAGTTCAAAATGTAGCCGAACAAATTGGTTCCATTCGCATCTAGTAAAGACGCAGATACCTTTCCACTTCAAATTTTTTGCGTCACATGTCCTCGACGACATATGCCCGTTGTACTGAGTTTCTCTACGAAACGGCATTCATAATTGGCAAATTCTCACCCAATATTCTGAACATTACAAAGGTTTAGAGGTGTAATCGTTATACCGATCCGCCTCCCAGGGATTGCTCTTTATCACTTACCTATCCTGCGCTCTACCACGAGCGCCCATCTAACTGAGGATAGGCAAATGAAAGAGATACCGGGCTCCAAAAAGGGCCACGAAAACCTTAATGATGAAAGCGCTGACGAACGGGTTCCCGACGCACAGGGAACATTCCTGACCGAGCGTCAACTCGCGCGGCGTTGGCAAGTTTCCGAGAAGAAGCTGCAGGCCGACCGCCACTCCGGTAGCGGCTGCCAATACGTCGGTCTTAATAGACTGGTCCGCTACAGGTTGTCCGACGTGCAGGCCTTCGAAGAGGTCCGGCTTCGGACCAGCACCTCCACCCCTGTTCATGACGCTTGAACGAGACATCGGAGGGATATGCCATGAGTAAGAAAAAATCGGAAATACTTTTCGAAGGTCGATGGACGATAAAGCAAGAAAAGCAGGAGAGCGAAACTCGAATAGAAATGCTGCTTTCCAGCGGTGACGAAGAGGCCATTGCCCTCGCCTACAAGTTGATGGCCTGCGTAAAAAGAAGGCCTTGTAAATCGCCTGCGTGTGCCGTGTGTAATCACAAAGAAAGTGAAATTTGGATCAGAAATTTGATCAAATTCCTGAGGAAAAAGCGGTCGATCTATTTCGTTACGCTCGTGCCAAATGGATTGTTTGTGAGTCCTAGAGGGCTACGACAGGTCAGCGCCAAGCTAATCAAGGGCTCGTTGTCCAAGCAAATCGAACGGTCAAATCTCAGCGATGCACTCGTCGCTGGAGGTATTGAAGCGGTCTACAAGGAGGAGCGAAATAAAATGTCCGTACACCTCCACTTAGTATTTTCCAACTGCACGAAGTCTGAGATCAAAGAGCTATGCAAACATTATTACAACAACAAGGGAAAAGGCACTCGTCAATTCGACTGCGAAGAAATCAAAGATGGAGATCAACCAAGGACTTTTTCGTATTGTCACAAGAACCGAACATATTTCAAAAAAAAGGGATCCAAAAAACCCTTCCGGCCACCGCCCGAAATTGAAATCGCTCACCTTCTATTTCTTGATCGCCATACTTTCAAAGATTTGCTTTTTTACAAAGGCATCAGACGAAGTAGCAAAGGTATGCGAAAAGCACCAAAATCCAAAAAATAAATGACCGTCAAACCTCAAAGTTGTCCGGGGCCGGACAACTTCAGAGCACCATCACCCAACATAGAATTCCAGGAGAATAAGATGAAATCCTCAAAAAAGACTGCTCCGAATCCGCGTCGAATTCACGACTTGAAATGCGACGAAGCTGCGAACGAAGCGGTTCAGTTTGAACTTCGCAATACTGACGTGAAATCATGCATCAAAAAGTGTGCCGTCAAGCACAAGAAGCATCTTACGAAAAAGGGGGAAGCAAAGCGCGCAAAATACCGGTATTTGGAAGATGCCTATGTCGTAGCGCTGAACGCCCACCACCGAATTGATGAGCTTCAGGTCTACGCTAAAAAGAAGCATGTACGATTCAATAAGAGAACAGATCTATTCGGCTTCGTAATCAAGCTCACAATGCCTGACACCAAAACAAATAGACGCCTTGCAAGCGAGTATGCCGGTGCCCTGCGTTACTTATACTCCGTGGGCACACCGGGAGATCACGTCGCCAAAGAGTTGACGAGGCAAGGTGGGATATCAGGTTGCCGGAAGAAGTTGTCGGAGCTTCGCAGAGACTTGGGAAAGGGCAGAAAGCCCGCGTCAAAGACCTCTGCCACAAAGAATTGGGACAAAGTCAAAGAAGGCGGACCTCTGGCGGAGTTCAAATTTAAGAGCGGAAAACTCAAGAAAGGTAGATATGCCCTTTTGGCCGGCTGCAACAAGAACGGCGCGCTAACGGTCTACAAATCAATTTCGATCAATGAACAGGATGGCGCGGGTTTTCTCAGGAGAATCGCCAAATAAAGCGATATTGCAAAAACCCGCGTTACATGAAACTTCACAACCTCAATCTCAAATTCTATTGCTGTATTGCCCTGTCGAGGAGCCTTTTTCGGCATTTGTAGTATTGTACATGTAGCCACTAAACAATGGCTCAAACCAGCGTAACAACACCCCTAATTCCTTTGCTAGAGGCATATCGGTCATATTGTCGTCGAGAATGGCCGACCGTGACACAAACCAACAATCAACAAATATACTTTGAAGGTCACGATACATATCTTGAGGGCCAGCAACCATAAGTTCTGTCTCCGCAAAAGTCGGTGATTAGAGACCACTTGACGGTACTGCATGTAGATTTCTAACCAATGCAGTGTCAGCCGGATACTAATTTGGTACAATACCAACGTAGTCGAGAGGGTGTTCAGAACTTTGTGTCATCGGCGTAATTTACATATCCGACACGTCGACTATGGGAGAGTTGAAACGTCGTATTGCCAGTTTCGGACTGCCTTTTTGGTCAGTCTTGGACAGGGTCCGGGCAGTGGATCAGGAACAGGCCAGTCACTTTGATTAGCTGCGTGAAGAGGCACTTAAGATGCCTGTCTAGCCCCAATGGCCGCCTTAGGGATACTCTGAAAATTAATTGGTCACGGTCGTTTCAATAAGGAAACAGGCGGATGGGACAAGACAGTTCAAATTTTGTTTGTCTCCTGCCGTAGCGACTACGGTACTTTGAATGCTGAACCTAGAAGTACCATAACTGTCAGAAAGCATGATGCTTTTAGGGCGGATTTCACGGATCACCGTCCAATGATCGATGCGCCCTGATATTGCCACGAGTACCGAAGTATTTGGGGCCGCGAGATGCGTCGAAATGCTGTTGACCAGATATGAATATTGTAAATTCGACATTCGATGAAATGGCGCAGATCGCCGGAGTTTGACGCCCTTCGTTTTGAGCAACCATGACCGGGCCTCACCCAACATGCGGTTAGTTGCAGTCGTGCTCAGACCGTAAGTCAGGGCCCGGACCAACATGCCAGTGTCGCGTAAATGTTCGACAAGCCGGTTAAAGAGCTTGTGGCAGTCAGTTCCGTCCATAGGGGAGCTGTTTCTGAGGCTGTGACTGATCGAGTTTACGACAGCATAGAGGCCGCAGAGACAATCGAGATCGCCTTGATGATAGGGCTCAATATCCACTGGCTGTCCTCCTCAGCCGCTGCGGATGATTGTCGCGTATTCCTGTCATAGCATCGCCACCAGCCGCCACTCCTATGATTAGGAGGTCGCGTAGGGGATAGTGACGTTTTGCAACGTACCGCAGCATTGCCCTGATGCTCGAGTTGTTGAGTATATTCGCTTGCTTGTCAGTCATATTTCCCTCATTATTTGATATATTTTCATTAGTGCTACTATAGCGGGTTATTGGCTTAATGTCAATTATACCAATGACTTAGATCACCGCACGGATTAGAATACAGCCAATCAGTGATTCTAATTATGGCTGATGTATCCATCATATATTGCGGTAAAACTAGCTGTTGGCCGTCCCGAAAGCGCACTTTGGCATCTTTAATACGCCCGTTTATGCCGTGCTGAGGAAGTACAGTTTTCGATACCTAAACGATCAATTCGTGCCCATTAGTTGGCTCTCTCGTTCCATGAACTCTTCCGCGAACTGAAAGTATGCGCGGCTGGCGGCGCATTGGGGCGCATATAGCAAAACCGGTTTGCCGTGGGAGGGCGCTTCCGCTACGCAAACATCTCTTGGAATCACGGTTTCATAGACCTTGTCTCCGAGATATTCCCGGACGTCGTTAGCGACCTCCCACGAGAGATTATTGCTTTTGTCGAACATGGTCAGAAGAATGCCCCGAATATCGAGCGTCGGGTTAAAGGTAACTTTTACCCGTTCGATGGAGCGTAGGAGTTGGCTAAGGCCTTCCAGAGCGAAAAATTCACATTGCACCGGCATCAGTACCGAATGCGCCGCAGTCAACGCGTTCAGCGTTAGTAGTCCGAACGAAGATGGGCAATCAATCAACACATATTGGTAGTCGTCGACCGAGCGCTCCAACGCGTCCCTCAATCGGTAGGCGCGCCTGTCGACATCAGCTAAATCCAGCTCGGCACCATTAAGTTCCTGCGTCGAGGGAATGATGTGGAGACCGGCAATACAACTGCAGACAGAGGCCTCCTGGATGCCAGAGGTTCCGGCCAACACATCATAGCTGGACAGTTTACGCTGCGAGCGTTCAATCCCGAGGCCGGTGCTGGCGTTTCCCTGCGGATCGAGATCGACGATCAAAACGCGGTGACCGTTGGTGGCCAGCTCTGTCGCCAGATTAATGGTAGTAGTAGTTTTACCGACACCGCCCTTTGAGAAACTGATGGCAACAGTCTGAGGTCTAAGAGAAGAAAATTGTTCTTTCGAATGATGGTATCTCGACGTTTCCCTGGAAGCTCGGCTTGTACGAGGTGAAAAAGCCAACAAAGGTAAAACACCTCCTATTGCTTTAATGAGCTCACGTCTGTTGTTCATAATATGTTCCTCTCCAGATGCTTTCGGATCAAAGCTATCAATCGAGAACGTCAAATACGGTCGCATATAAGACAACTATCAGATGTTCGAGACCCTCATTCGCGCGCGGCAAACTGTCGGCTAAGTTTAGCCCAATATAGGTTTAACGGTCGCTCAGAACGGATAGTAACCCTGCCGAGATCGAATCGAGATATCACGACTAAATTTACCAAAATGAACGACGTATTTTGATCTTGAATAAGCAGAGACCGAAGGTTTTGGGGTGTAATCGTTATACCGATCCACCTTCCTCGGATTCCTCTTTATCACTGTGGAATTGTTCTCACCCAAGAGAGGACTAATCCAGCTGACGATAGGCATTTGGCCTAGCAACAAGCCGAAACAAGAAAAGGAACCCGATATGACTTGCATTTCAAAACAGTTCGAAAAATATTTTCAACGTGAAAATATTCCCGGCGAAGCCTCCCAAGATGATGAGGATATACCCCAGTTTGGCTACCTCATTACAATCAAAATTGACAATGTTGATTGGGAGTTCGATATAGAGACCCACGATACGCTAAACTATGCCTTCGGTCGTGCCATTTCCCCGACGAATGTGGCGCATCATCGACGTTCAGCAGTTGGTGATTTCATCCAACGGCTGAATTCCACAATATCCGAAAATAATGTCATCAACCATGGAGAAGGCATCGGCACCAGCTCTTTCGGTATCAATTTGGAAGACGGCGAAACAAACTTTCAGATGTCGATATTATTCGGTTCTGGAAAAGTTCCGGAAGAAAGGGTCATTAGCTTTCTTAGTGTACATTTCCAAACGTTCATCGACTTCATGCCTGATTTGATAGCATTTTCCGCCGGCAATGAAGAACCGTTGAAATACTTTGATTCGATGATGTACGGAATTACTGAGTCCGACTAAACCCTCAGTGAGGGATTTAGCAATAGGTTCTCTCCTTCTCTAAGCTAGTCGTTCAGACCGCTTACACGCAGTCTGAACGACTAGCGAATATTGGGACTTTGTGTTCCCGAAGCGGCTTTCGTAATATTTCAACTGCACGTCACAGCCAATCGCGAAATATTTCGCTGGCGTACTTCGATTTCGCAATACTAACTCAGTGGATTTTTACTGTTTCACACTGAGTTTGGTAAACAGCAGTGAAATCAAATCAGATATCAATAATTTTGCACCACGAGTCAGCGTTAGGGAAATTCAGCATTCAGTTTTGATTGTCAATTTGAGCTGTGTTGGCACGGACGGTCTCAAGTTTTGGTTAGCAGTTTTCACTACTGCCTATCTTATCTACCGTCCGGATGGCTCGCCCTGAATAGTGGCATTTTTCGTTGCCGCATCGCCAAAGGCTAGGCCTCTAATTCAAACATCATCTAGTGATGATAATAATCGCACGCTTTGGCGATGCGACAACAATTGTCGCATAGGCCATTTATGTTATTCGAATGAATACATCATCAGAACCGCCCACCATCCGTCTTTCAAGCCCCTCCAAACACAACCGCTTTGACCCACCCCCCTACAAGGAAATACTGAGGAAAAAAATTCTCGGCTGGTACATCCACAATGCTTTGGAGCATGAGACCCATGCTGACCAAGCACTACCCATTATCTTGAATTGGCTCGTCGCCCACAACGAGGAGACGTTTGACCTTGAACTTGAGGATCTAATGGCGTCACCCGAATTTCGGAGCCGGGATAAAAATAGGACCAGTTCAAAGGGGCCGCGCCAGGGAGTAGCAAAAAAACCCAAACCCCGGCCCGCGAAGAATGCGCTCAAAAAATCATCGGCTGTCAAACAGATCCGCAATCATTTCGCCCGCTATTCCAAAAAGCCTAACGCCAAAGATGACCTCATCGTGCGGAATATCGGGATTTTTGGTAAAGAGCTTGGCATGTCCGTTGTCGAGAAAGATATCCTGTGCGTAGTGATGCGCTGTGATCAAATGGACGCACTTGACACGTTAATGGACGACTTGTTGAACGTATTTTACAGTATTTCCGTGACGCTTGCTTGTGTATTGGGGGTCAATAACACCGAAGTTCATCAACTCATCATGCCGTCCTCGCTATTGATGAAAAGTGGCGTTTTGGAAATCGACTTTAGCTGCAACTCGTTCAGCGGGGAATATGGGGGCTGCGTCAATATACTTTCTGGTCTTAAGCGTTGCATATTGCGCCCTTATCAAACCATTGAAGAAATGCAGAGTGATCTGTTCGGGTTGCCGGGTAAAACTGACTTGGAGTGGATTGATTTTGAACATCTGGGTCATGAAGCAGAATTCGCAAGGAAGTTGATTGACGGCGCGGTCTCCCAAGGCGTCAAGGGGGTCAACATTTTGCTTTACGGTCCCCCTGGCACAGGCAAAACCGAGTTTAGCAAGGCCCTGGCCAAGGAAAATTGCAATAACCTGATCAGCATTGGCGAAGCCAGTGACAGTGGTAATGAAGCAAGCCGCGGTGAACGCCTGAACAAGCTTTCTCTCGCCCAGCATTTGCTGCACAAAAGCTCAAGCACTGTGCTTCTCATGGATGAAATGGAAGACATTGTTTCGGATAATCCATTTAGCCGGCATGTTTCCGCAAAACGTGGATCCGCATCCGGTTCATTGGTTTATCTTCATCGCATCCTCGAAGAAACGCCTGTTCCGGTCATCTGGACAGCAAATCATATCGATTCGATTCGCCCTTCAGTGTTGCGCCGCTTCACCAACGCAATTGAATTCAAAGTGCCATCCGCTACTGTCCGCTCACGCCTTTGGTCAAGGATGTTGTCGGACGCCAAAATCGATATCGCAGCCAGCGACATCGATCATTTGGCACGCGAATTTGATGCCCCGCCTGGTGTGCTGGCAAATGCCGTAATTGCGACAAAATGTGTCGATGGCGGGATCGATGACTTGCGTCACGCCGCCTTCCAAATCGTCAAGACTGTGCGTGGTGGTATACCCGTCAGCCCAAAACCACATCAGGCCGTCGCCTTCAACCAAAAACTATTAAACGCCGACCTGAACCTGGAGAAACTCACTGAGGCTATTGGTCACGCCGGTGATTCATCAGGTGTGTCTCTGTGTTTGTTCGGTCCACCCGGCACCGGCAAAACGGCCTATGTCAAATACTTGGCGGCTTCGATGGGTATGGAAATCCTGCAGAAACGTGCATCGGATCTTTTCTCCAAGTGGATCGGAGAAACGGAACAGGCGATTGCTGGGGCTTTTGACGAGGCGAAGACGGCCAAGAAATTTCTTGTTTTTGATGAAGCAGATTCCTTATTGCAGGATCGTACCGGCGCCCAACGTTCGTGGGAAGTCACGCAAGTCAACGAGATGTTAACCTGGATGGAGGTTCATGAACTGCCTTTTGCCTGTACAACAAATCTGATCGATTCTCTGGATCGCGCCTCTCTGCGTCGCTTTACCTTCAAGGTCGGATTTAAAACTTTGTCAAATACGCAAGTGCGACTGGCTTTCCGTCACTATTTCAATTTGGACTTGCCGCGCGAGCGTGAGGGAGTTGAAAATTTGGTGCCAGGTGATTTCGCTGTCGTGAAGTCGAAGGCAAAAATCCTCAATATTGACGATAATCCGATAGAGCTCATGAAAATGCTCCAAATTGAGTCCAGCCTCAAGAGCGGAAACAAGAAGCCCATCGGATTCAACAGCAAACTTTAGCATTGTTCGAAAAATCTGATTTAGAATCTAACGAGAAGGATTTTGAAAGTGTCATCCAACGCCAACCTTCTCAGCGTCTTGTTTTCAAATTTTGTCGTCAATGTACCAAATATGACATGGCGGAAAAACCCGACGACCCTATACCGATCTTCAAGGTTGTTTGATTGTTTCTTGATCGTTGTGATCTGGGTACTGATGGGAACGGGCACTTTATCTGCGGCGGCGCAAAATCAACACAGCGTGGCGGTTATTATCGGCAATAAAAATTACAAAGGTCAGACACCAAATGCCGGTTTTGCCCACAACGACGCCCAGGCCATGCGAAAGTTCGTACTTGAAGACCTGGGCTACAGGACCGGAAATATTATTGACCTTAGAGACGCAACGCGAAATGAGATTGAAGAAATATTCGGAAATGAAAAGACGCCGGAAGGAAAATTATTTGACTGGGTCAAAGCCAAGAAGTCGGACGTTCTGGTATTTTATTCGGGGCATGGCGTTCTAGGCCTAAAGGATGGTCGGTCATATTTGCTTCCGGTCGACGGTAATGCTGATCGAGCTGAAACTACTGGGTATTCGATCGAACTCCTTTACTCCAACCTGGCGAAAACTCCGGCCAGATCAATCACCGTATTTATTGACGCCTATTTTTCCGGACGAAGCGCTTCCGGTATTCTCGTACGATCGGTATCCGGCCTCACCGAATTGGCGTAATGAAACTCGAATTAGTTTTGAGCCGAAGAGGAAATCGATTGGATCGATTTCAAAATTTGATTAAAGAGGTAGCATTTTTGGTGTTCAATGCGACAATATGTGTCGCATTATTTAAGATGGGGGTCGGTTGAAAATGACCATGTTTCAACAGGGGATAGATCTCAATCGGTTGATCCCATATTTGCAGGCCACGAAAATAGGGCGAACTTCGACACAGATTAGCGCATATATGGAATGGGACATGCGAACGACGCAACGCAATATGTCCCAGCTTTATGACAGATCAACAAGTTATAACGCCTTCAATATTGAAAGATTGCCGCCTGTTTCCGGGAGGAGTTACCTTTGGAGAGTAATGGAATCAATTCTCCCCGACGTTTCCTTTGATAAAGACGAATTATCATATTTACAAAACCTGCTGGAAAGCGCCGAAGAGCGAATTCCGGCTGTTGAAAAAAAATCAAAATCACTGATTAACAAACTCCGTCGTCTGGTTGACGCGGACGAATTGGCATTTATCAAAAAGTTGATGGAAAACGAGAAAGGCCGATATTCGGACGATGAAACCCGTACCGAAATCTTGCTGGATAAACTCTCCCGGCTAAACCCCGCAATGCAAACGGTCAGCTATGAAAACGATCTTGATCCACTGTTAAAGGCGACTGGAATTGCAAAACGTCCGGGCCCCAAAGAACGCCTGGATTCTACCCATTACTCGATTATTTCAAAATCTATTCGAGTGGGCACACTAATTTCCTTTCAGTACAAAGGATGGAGAGGAGTTTCTAAAAAATACACTGTATGCCCCTTGGGAATTTTATATGGTGACCGGGCATATCTTATTGCAAATGTTGATGGCGCCGGCACGGGCAAAATCTGGACATTTCGCCTCAACCAGATAGACGAATTGATTCAAAGTAATGAATTTTTTGATCCAGACGAAATTGATTTTGATCTGTCATCGTACGCGGCTCAGTCATTCGGGATATTTATTTCGGATATGGTCTGGGACGTTGTCTGGGAATTTGATCAAAGCGTCGTTGAAGAGGTTCGCGAATATCAGTTTCATGAGATGCAGGTATTGGAAGATCAAGAAAATGGAAAAGTGCGTGTGGCCTTTCGTGCCTGCAGCCTTGTTGAGATGTGCTACGAGCTCTTCAAATGGGGCCGTCGCGTAACAATTGTTTCTCCGCCGGAGCTTCAGGAAATGTACGATGCGATGCGAGCGCACAAATATGACCGCAAAGATGAAAACCCGTGGGAAAACTGGTCACCGAACTAAGCGTCAGACAGTGGGTGGACCATCCAACGCCCGACATATGGGAATGAATATCAAGCGATCACCGCCGCCTGACGAGAGGTCAAAGGTGCAATTGAAGACAGCGTCCCACCTTCCACAAACTTTCTTTCATCGCCCCATTGGACATAGAATTTCCCTATTTTCCGGCAACTAGAGCCTCCTGTCACCCGGCTTTATCATTAAATACGATGGCGACAGTATTTGACGCTTTGGGAGGATATATTGGCGTTGACATATTTCACATCTGATTACTTTTGCCTCAATGCCGAGGGAGCGGTGATCAACGAAATGTAAGGATCGTATATGAGAAAACTATTGGAAACATTTCCCTTAACGGTCGATGAAGTTAGAAGTGACTATTTTAGCGGTGCAATTGGATTGACCCATTGCCCAGGAATGAATCCCGTACCAGGTACGCCTTGGGATCGAAACCTTGACGAAGATCTTTCTCAGATAAAAGGTTGGGGTGCTGTCATCGTAGTTACCCTTCTGGAAGATACCGAATTTGAGAAACTTAGAGTGCCAAACCTTGGCGATGTCGTATCCGATTTAGGCATGGAATGGCTTCACCTCCCATTAAAAGATCGTTGCGCGCCAAGTAATGAATTCGAAACATGTTGGCGAATGGCAAGTCCAAAGTTGCGATCTATTTTGGAAGATGGAGACAAGGTATTTATTCACTGTCAGGCAGGGCTTTATCGCTCTGGCACAATCGTCGCCAAGTTGCTCATCGAATTTGGCGAAGCACCAGCTAACGCAATTGAACTTGTGCGCGCAGCCCGCCGCTACGACGCCATCGATGATATTGAACTAGAAAATTACCTCAGCCAGACGCGCCGAAATATTGACAGGTCCAATGCCTAGGTCATTATTGGATCGCCATCCCTACTGTAATCAACCAGAGAAACTAGAGTATTGGCCAGTTCCATTTGTTCAATGGTTCTACATGAAATTTCCAGTAGTTTTGGGCTAGCGATGAGGATCGCCAGCGATCGAGCCCTCGAGACCGCAACATTCAAACGGTTCTTGCTCAATAGAAATTCAATGTTTCTTGATACATCTTGCTCGCTGGAAGTTGCCATCGAAATAATCACAACCTGCGCTTCTTGACCCTGAAATTTGTCCACCGTCCCGACGCGCGCATTATCCTCTAATTCCTGCGTCAAAAGGTTTACCTGCAAATTGTAGGGGGAAATCACCAGAATATCATCGGTCGTTAGATCATGTAGGATGCCGTCACGGTCGGTAAATTTTTGTCGCAACAAATCGCTATATATTTCGGCCACTTTGTCGGCTTCTTCCGGACACCATTGGGAACGATATTCGTGATCAACAGGTACAAAGGAAATACCCGTTGGCTTAAGCGCCGAATGATGATTGTCGGTCAGATCTATACTTTGGTTTGAATTATTTGCCTCAGCAACAAGTTTGCCTCCGTATATTGCGTCGGAAATAAAGGTGCATATATCGTCATGCATCCGCCATGACATATTTAGAAAAATGCCATTCTCTGGAGCGACCGTGGCCTCGGTTTCAAGCAAATACTCAAGTGGCGACAGTCCTGACGAACCAGGGTGTGCGCCCTGTATAGGCTGAGGCAACTGCATCGGGTCGCCGATCAGAACAATATTTTTCGCGCAAAGACCCATCGCGACGATATTTGCCAACGAAACTTGCCCTGCTTCGTCAACAAAAAGATAGTCGAATACCTGTTCGTATTCCGGGCGGGAAAACACCCAAGCGGTACCACCTAGCAACTCCACCGAATCATCGACTTTGTCATCACCGGTATAGACTTCGATCAAGCTGCCTTCAAAAAACTTTTTCTCCTCGCCGACCGAATTGGCTTTTTTACGCCCCTCCAATGAGTATTCTCGTAATTTGGCGCACTGGGCCACACCTGCCAAAAGATTATTTATGGCGGCGTGGGAGTTCGATGTTACCGCAACTCGCTTGCCTTGCTGTATGAGGTCAAGGATAACATGCGATGACGCATAAGTTTTTCCGGTTCCTGGCGGCCCCTGAATAAAAAGTGTGGTTTCCTCAAGATTTAAAACGGTGGTCGAAATTGCAGCGAGATATCCTTCTGATGACAAGATAGCTGTTTCTACAATTGGTGTTCCATAATCTATGCCGTTTATCATTGGCGAATTTCGATTTAGGAATGCCGTAACAGCGGCAAATTTGGCCTCCCCGACGACTACGCTGTCGGCATAGCGGAAAATGGCATTTTGCAGCACTTCAGAACGATAAAGGTCTTTTTTCACAATCGAGAATGTTGTTTCGGGTAAAGAACCAAGTATACTCCCGCGCTTGAATTGAATAGTTCTGGTTTCGTTGTTTACGCTGGTAATCGTACCGATTCCTCCACCGGACAACGAAATAGCGCCCCTACTTCCATATTTGAATTTGTGTCGTTGTTCGAGAAAATTTGCGGTGTATATCGACGACTGATTCTCTTCAACGAGTTCAACAGTCTGATCCCAATTGATACTTCCCAAACTATCTTCATCATCGACCAGTTCTTCGTCGCTGCGCTCAAGCTTTTCGAGATATGTCCGCCATTTGGGTTTGTCTTCCCGTCGATAAAAATCAAGCAATTGAAATATCAACTCATGCAATGGACGCTTGGTTTCATCGCAAGTCGATAACAACTTTTTTTCATAAATTTTTAGACGCTCGTCTTTCTCCAATTGTTTCTTGAAATCCTTGTCGGCAAGCCTTTCAGAATTTCGATCAAACCACTCCAACCCGTCCGGCCGTAGCTCGATGAGCCAATCCCGCAGTTTCATCGTCGAAACACAGTCGTCCTTGTTATAGGATTCAATATCATCAAGAATTTTTTGTTCCCTGGGGTCGCTTTCCCGCCACTTTTCATAACTGACAATACTATCGGTTGCGGATTGCACGTCGCCTTCGCGATCTTCCATATAAAAAACTTCCAAGTTTTTTATGGAATATTTGGGTTCCGAAACGCGAATCCCTTTTCGCACAACCTTGAACAAGTCGACGAGTTTCCGACTATGAAGCAATTTATCAATATCAGTTTCGCGCGTTTTATGTACAGAGGATAGACGCTTCAGAGCGGTCTCTTCGTAATGGTTATAGTGATAAATATGGGCATATGGATGCTGCTCCATATGGTCGCGCATGAAATCCATAGCCCCTTCAAATGCTCTTTTTTCGTCCTGTCGGTTGTGGCCCCAAAAAGTTTTGAATACGCCCTCGCCGGCTTCAATGAAGTAAAATCCAAATAGATATTCCAGCCCATCGTCGAATTCAGGTTCGGCGTCATAAAGTGGATCTCCTTCCATATCGAAAAAAAGATCTCCGTCAGCATCCTTGGGCAAAAGAACGAATCCATGGTCAGAGGAGATGTCCAATACTTCGACCTTGTTCTCGTCAGTTCTTCGCTTCTCCAACTGCATTCGCGCTTGGTTCCTGATCCGAAACAAAGTATCGGAATTCAGATTCCTAATATCGCTACCTTCTGGAAGATCCCCTAACTGCGCCAGCGTTTTGATGTTTTGTTCAGACGCCCCAAGTTTGGCTATTTGAGATTCTTGAATGTTTGCTACAAATGACAAATGATCGATGTCCCTCCAGTGGCTGGCGCAATCTTCGCTCCAAGGACAGTGCTCACAATGCTGACACGGTTCGGCATTAACGTCGGTAGGTGGGGCCAGAAGAAAACTTTCAAATGCCAGACGGGAGCGATTTATGTAACTGCCATAGTTTTGGCAACGGAAGGTTTCAATATGAAAATTGCCATCTACGGCCTTGCCCCCAAGAACAACTTGCATAAATTGGGGCAGATGCCCCTGCACCTGCTCCAGCATCCAGCTGTAGACGCCCAGCTGAATGACATGTGACGGCACGCTGGTTTTTTTGAGCTTGGTATCCAGCACTTCATAGCTGAAATCACACAGGCCTGAAGGTTTTTCCACGCGCTGCAAGAAATCAGCATATCCGTGCCATGCGCCACGCGACAACGTCGCCTGGAAGATAACGTCCGCCCCAGCTTCCATGGCTGCCCTAGTCCGGGACAGTTTTTCATCCAACGAGCCTGATTCAGCAATCTCAACAATACTATTACCTTGCGCCCTCAGGTGATCGAGATACGAGGCTTCGTGCCTCAGGCCTTTCTGCTGGATCAATTTTGCATGGTCATCATCTTCAGCTTTTTTTCGGGGAGCCTCCAGATTTTCAAGATCAAGCACAGTGCGGTATCGACAGCCCAGGAAATTCACTAGGTCCGATGCCGAAAACAATCTGCCAGTTTTGTGGTTTAGCAATGCCTACTCCAAAATCCGTTGGGTGTACCTATCGTGATTTGATCAAGATGTTCCTTGTATTCTGAGCCCGTCAGGATATTTAGGAATTTTTTGATTGTTTCATCATTTAAACCAAGTCGATTCCTATTTGGGCAAATGTATTTGAGGAAAGTCAATTTGTAGGCATTAGATCAAAAAGGCGATTGGCGATTTTATTTGCAACTTCCTCCCATTCGCCAAAATCTAAATTGTTGGGATCCTCGCCTGTATTCCAATCGGCACAAATCGCCGATTCAAAGGTCATTGCTAGAGTTTGATCATTATCTAGAAGCCTCAATTTCCAATTTTCATACTCACCACCATAACGAAGCATAAAATTGTCGCGCATCATCGAGTGATTTTCGTTATCGGTATCAAAAATCAATTTGATATGAACATTCGTAGTTTTTCTAACATCTGGATCAAATTTTGTTCCTCCGATTACCAACTTAAGTTCGACCAAATGATCCTCTAGGCCATTAACCCTGAATCTAGCCGGCTTTGCACCAATTTCATTGAACCGAGTGAGTATTCCAAAATGATTATTGACCCAATATTGATAGAGTGGATGCACGCTCTTCCCTCCTACTTTCAGTCCAACAATTGGACCTGTTTCAGGTCGAAGGGGCGGTCGCTCACCATTTTGTTCATATGGAGAAACTTCTATTTGAAACTCAAATTCAAAACGTTCTTCTCTTTCACTCAAGGCGATCATTTTGTTTTTGACAAAGTCTTCGTCGGCGGCGTTTGTCGTGACAAAATATGTTATTAAAAACATGTTCATATACGGATGACAATTTAGCCACTTCACTTGATATTTGAACCACTCAGCAGTTTTTTGACATACGACGACATTGGTGTCAGCACCAAGATCAACTGCGTACCCGACAGACTTCCATAAGTGATGGGCGTCTAATACACCATTCAAAGTTTGCCATTCGATCGTGACCAATGAATCACTATTCGGATCCTTCACTACTAAGTCAACGGCCTTCCCTTCCGTCGTCAGGTTCTGTTGCGTAACTTGGCGTCCCTGAAATTCGATGAGGTTCAATAATTCCTGCAAAGCACTATTGCCATCACGTGCAAGCCAACTCGTAAGCTCCGGTTCATTCGCAAAAACATCTTTTGGGTCGATCTGCATTATTTCGTCATTTGCCATCGTGAGTATCAACTCTCCTGCATTTTCGCTTTATGTGTTAGCAAACGCATTTCGATTTTTGGGAAGAACAAAGACTAATTGTTCACAGCGCCTCCCTATTGACATGAAGCGCTACCGAATAGTTTTGAAGACAAATAGAGAAGAGAATTCGACCAAGTCACGTGGCAAAATATACAAAAGCAATATATCAAATCTCATTTTAGTGTTCCAAGCATTCCCCAAAGACGAATTTTGTCATGATTGCTCTCTGAGGTAATGTGGATAGGTTCGCGAAAAGCCAAAGTTTCATCAAACTGGTCGGAAAAAATATCGCGAACCGCTTTTTTCTGGCTTTCGTGATCCCCAAAAAACAATTTCCCAATTTCACCTTTCTTTTTCGCATTTTCGACAATGCAATATTTTTTATCGTCGAGACTAGGAGTGTCTATTAAGATTGTAAGAAACCAAATCAACTGAAGTCTGGTATCGAATTCTGCTTTTTTCAAATTCATGGTGTCAGAATTTACTCTGTCTATCTTTTCCTGATATATTGGATTTTTTCCGCGGATACTAAACCAGTTTGGGACAACAGATTTTGCTTCAATGCCAATGGATTTACCCTGGTGCGTCCGAGTTACGACATCTACTCTATCGATTTCCACATTCGTACTTTTGACATTTTTCGTGTCCGCGGTCAGCTCCAACATTAGTCGCCAATTGTAGAATTCCTCCCAAGAACGGTTGGCGAGTATTTTTTTAAAGTCGGGGATTTTCATTTTTGCTAGCGCCCGCTCAATGGTCTGAAGTTGTGAGTTTGTTTTTCTCATATTAATTTCCTCAAAATTGGATCAAGTATGATTAGCCATCTATATTTGCTTGCAAGGGCAACGCATTAGCTAATCGAATTACTGCGCGATGAACCTTAACCATAGCTAGCGTATCGTACTGGCAGTATTCAAGAAGTTCGGTTGACAGTGTCGCCACAGTTTCCCCGTTTTTGAATTCACCAGTCATGATCCGGAAAAAGGCTTCGCCAGCTGCCAAGCCGTCCGACACACCACCCAACTCGCTGTACTTGAATTGGGGGCAAAGTGCTGTAGCTGTATTCTTGATAGAGTAGGTCGTTGTCGACAGCGCATAATTATTCGGAAAATAGGCTGGCAAACAGGTATAGGAACGAACAACCACGATGAGATCTCTGAGGCGTGGTAGCAAGGCCAGGAGTTCATCCGTCAGGTCCGGTACGGACCGGGCAAGGCTTTCGATCGCGCTCTTTTCCGCCGCCATTTCATATACAATAATCGGCTCGTCAGACTGACCGAGAACCTTCAGCAATCCTTCTGCGCATTCCCGCCGGAAATCACTTTGACCGTCCGACAAATACTCAAAGTGGACGGGTTGCTTCAGGTCATCGAGTCGGTCCAGTTCCTCGGCACTTTCAACGTGATGAATGGACCACTGAAAAGGCAGCCGCTCGCCCATCTTGGTTTCAAGAAATGGTGGAATCTTCATATCAAAATATTCAAAATCGAGATAATAGGCCGGCGGACGGAATTCTTTGAGCGGCTTCCAGATTTCGGGCGAAATGTATTGTTCGCCACTTATAATTACTTGGCGTTCTATTTCCTGAATGTGACTTAATCCCGATTCTCCCGATAAATCGCGTATCGAGACGATTCCCTTGCCTTTCAGGTTCAGAACCTTTTTGTATTTGATTCCGTGAAGGCGCTGCACCCAGTCGACGGGCTTGTCTTTTGTGCAATCAAGCCAGTAATCACAGCGTTTACACATGCTTTTATAAGGTTCGACAAAAGGCGCTGACGTAAGTCGCAGGACCGATTTTTGTTCCGCTAGATTTTGACTGACTTTATCTAGTTTTTGCAACACGAGAGACAGGATATCTTCACGAACAAAATATTTTGCGTAGTCAATATTTTTCTGTTCGTGGACATAGTCTTTGTTGACCAAAATAAGTTCAGCGGACGAAATATTCAGGCCAGAGCCCGCCAGGACGTGGTATTGGACGGCAGTGTCATCCAGGTAGCCGAGTTTAATCTTACTCCCCGACTTGCCGGACTTGACCTCCCTGAGACCCCAGGCCCCACCATCGAGCCGTTCGAGAATGTCGACACGAACGCGGATACCGTCATGTTCGATCGCGGCTTCAAAAATTGCGGAAACGGTTTCTTCCGCAATCAGTGCCGAAGTATGTTCGACGGCTTTATCATGTTCGAAGGCTTGTTCCGCGACCAGTTCGCCACCCGGGAAAAGATTTTGCGCCATCACGCCGATCCGGTTACCAATGTCCGCAATCGACCCGGCATTGGGTTCACTGATCTTTGCCGGTCCATGACAGTCACGCCAAAGCTTACGGTCGCATTGAAGGCCTGTCATATATCTGGATTTCGTCAGGTGCGGAATTTCCCGAGTCGTCATTATGCTTTGCCGCCTTTCGCCGTTTTTATGGAGCTAAGTGCGTTCTGCTGGCGAAGCACTTTCCCCGCCGGCGCAATTTTTGAGGCGGGAATTCCATGTACGTCCTGATCATCGAAAAATATATGCGGTTTGAATTCCCGAAGGATCCGATCTTTCGATATACCGCCGAGAAAAAAAGCCTGGTCGATGTGCACATCCCATTCGCGAAGCGTCCGGATTACCCGTTCCTGCGTGGCGTTGCTGCGAGCGGTGACCAGTGCAAGTTGAAGTTTTTCTCGACCGATATTGTTTTTCTTTTGTAGATAAGACAGAGTTTTCAAAAATTTGGCGAAAGGACCTTCGGGCAAGGATTCTTTAGCCTTTTCCTGTTCATGTTGAATAAAGGCCTCGAGCCCATCATGCTGAAACACATCTTCTGCTTCGTCCGAAAAAAGAACGGCATCTCCGTCGAAAGCAATCCTGATTTCATCTTCCGGCGCGAAACCGTCCGGCGGTGAATACAAAACGGCCGCCGCAATACCGCTTTTTATCGCATTCGTTACATCTTGCTCCGATCGCGATAGAAACAGATCGACGTTGAAGGCTTTGAAGTAATCGTGAAGTGGTGCGCCGCTAGAAAATACCGCACGAGCGATATCCAGTTCATAGTGAGCAATCGAATTGAATATTCTGAGGCTCAGGTCTGGACTATTTCCCGACATGATAACGACTTCTACCAGCCGAACGCCATCCGGATGAACGCCTTTGTTGAGGCTTAAGAGTCCCGCGACCAACGGGAAAGCAGTACCGGGCACCAATATTTTGTTTTCATGTTCACGTTGAAAACGGCGATAGGCCTCTAGGCCCTGATGTTGAAAAACATCATTTTCCCACTCCAGATCAAACAGCGCCCTAGCTGAAATAGCGACAACAAGGGCTTCTGAAATATCAGTTGGCATCATCATTCCCTAGCTTACTGGGAGATACAGACATCGAACAAAAAATTCTACTCGATTTATAATTACCCAAATTCAAGTATTTCAATTTTCTCGTGTGAAGTGACCAGACTATCATGCAGCACACAAGGGCGCGAACGATATTGGCTCCGGAAATTGTCTTTGCCACTGCGTTTTGAGATGTCGTCTCCGCCGCTAAAGTCACAATTATGGGCGAGAACTCTAGCTTCATGTTGGGCGGCAAAGTGTTCATAAAAGAATACTACTCGGCCTATACGACAATAAATGTCGCATACATGCATTACGTTGGCGGTCAAGTGTAAGACTGAAGAGGAAACAGATATGACCGAACGCGATTCGCCCGCCACCAATCGAAATGTCTTAACGATACCTGATCAACGTAGTCGACAAAAGTGCTCTCGCCGACATTTTCTTGCGACTTCAGCCGTTGCCGCGGCTCTGACGACCAATCCAACATTTGCTTCTGTGGGCCAATCACCAATCGGCCAATCATTGAGGGAAATTATTTTTGGCGACGTAATAATTGGCCACGCACCGAATTCGAAAACTCGGGTATTAGCGATCGGTTGTGTCGAATTAATTAATCGCAAACCGACGGGCAGAAATTATCACCAATATATCAATCCCGCTCGCGAATCCCCCCCCTGTTTCGCCACCGCGGAAAGTCCTGTCGACGTATTGGCGGAATACGAAGACATGATTAAATCTAATCGCCCGACCCGCATATTTGAGGAAATTGTCGACGATTTTTTGGGTTTTGTCGGCGACTCGCGACTACTGGGTTACTCAAGTCGACCATTCTACTGGATAGACGCGGAACTTATCGGGCTTGGCCGACTGACACTGAAAAACACACCTGTCCTTAATATTGAACATCTGGCGATGAAAAAATTCCCGGGCGCGAATCCCAGTTTGAAAGCTCTCTGCAAACGATTTCAGATTGGCCATAATGCAAAACGCATGAGCAATTCTTTGTCGCAGGCCAAACTGCTGGCGGAGATTTATCCGCACATTGTTGGCGGCTCAGTATAAGGCTTCAACATAATGTTGAAATCTCAACGTCCGATAAGCAGCAACAAGCCTGATTTTTTTGATCGAAATTTTTGTCACAGCTCAAAACGATCGATTTAGGGAAAGTAACTATTGTGAAAACTAATCGACGAAACTTTATAGCTTCAGCAAGCGCGACAGCTTTGATGGCTTCTTATTGGCGACCAGAAAAACTGCAAGCTGCAACACAAGCAACCAAAGTTTTCAATCCACAATGCCCGTTACCGAGAATCAACAGACCTCGTACTTCTCTGTTTTGCATAGGTATTGGCGGGCGTAATGTTCTTTCTCAATTGAGAATCGCCAACTCCCCTAGGGTTCGTGTTTTAAAAGTTCAGGAGAAAACAAATTTTGACCAACACAGGGACAGCCATATCGCCATTATTCTTGTTGGTGAAGAACATACGAAAGCCGAACTACAACTAGCCAACGATACCGCCAAAAGATTTTGGTCGACGGAAATTGTCAATAAGCGCGCCAGTGACAATCGAATGGTCGTTGTTATTGCGGGACATCAATTTCAAGAATGCCTTGATCAACGTCGATTTTCGCCGAGTTTGCTTAACTTTACCTGGATCAATATCGTCGGGAACAAGGGCGTTGCCAGTTCTGTCAGCGCTATTCTCAGTTGTCTTTATGAACCAGGATTTATTGCCTACGACTTTGCCGACTTACAGTTGATCTTGGGTGAGGGCGGTATCGGTCAAGCGGCAACGATAGATATACCGTTTGCCGCCGCTAAAAGACAAATTTCTTATCCGGCAGAATTTTCAAAAATAGAATCACTGTTGAGAAATTCATCACGCGCACTGTCGATCGTCACCACACATCCTGATACGACACTGATGCAGTTGGACAATATTTTTCAATCCTGCCGCGACTGTTGTTCAACATTAGATGAGCCAAATTTGGTCTTCACTGCAAATTTTTGCGCAGATTTCGTCACACCCAAACTCTCTGTCTTCGCTCTTTGAGAAAACACAAAAAAATTGTCAACTATTTGAATGAAAGGTTTTGAACAATGAACGACATCACCGTAAAAACGAATAACAGAAATATAGTATTGCCGAAAATCAACCACCCGAAGAAATTCAATGTCGTATTTTTGAACGACGACATTACGCCCATAGAATTTGTGAGCAACGCACTTGCCGCGACCTTTCACATCAATCTTGACGAGGCGATTGAGATTACGTATCGCGCCCACCTCGAAGGAAAAGCATATGTAGGTCCGTTCTCTTACGAGATCGCTGAGGAAAAAGCCTACACAGTGATGAAGTTGGCGGCAGAAAACAGCTTCCCTTTGACATTGGATGTTGAAGCGGCGTGATTTCAATTGCCAAATACGACCAACTTCAAAAATGTCGGGAACAGTATTTCCCGATCTTCGCCTATCATTTGGCGGTAGGTAAATCGACAATCGAAAGTTCAGCCAAATCGGTGCCAGAACGGTGAGACGAAATGCTCGACTTGTTACCGCGATTGAAAGAACTTTTGGTCGTCGTGCGGTCGAACAAATGTTTACCCAAATATCTCCAGAAGGTACTTCAATTTAGCTCAAGCTATACAAAGCAGATTGATACGGATCGAACGACTTATTCCAACCATCTTTCCAAGGAAACTTGCCTTCTTCGTCCGGCCAAATAAGTTGATCATCAGCAACATCGTCATACAAGTTCCCGGCCCAACAAACATACTCCTCAACAACGGCCGCATTATCCGCTACAGGTTTGACGATCATAGGCAAGTTGCCAATTTCCGTAAGAAGCTTGTGTTGAAAGTAGTCTTTGTTTTCAAGTATGGCGAGATCGTTCAACATGATATGAGCTGCTTTCTCCGGCAACGAAAATACCAGAATTTCTGGCCTGCCCGTCGCAGTTAGACCGATAGTATACGTAAAGGACGGACTGTCTTTTTCGTTATCTGGATCAATCTGAATGATTTGGACTCCATGCTCCTCAATGTTCTGTTCGATCTCCTCTATAAAATCTTCGTTGGACATTTTGTTTCCTCTCCGCTAACTGTTTCGTCAAATAATTAGATCGCAACACCGCAAGTTGGGGCGGCGTCATTTGTAAGTGCAACAAGATATTTTGGCTCCCAGCTATTCAATTTTAATGTCAAAAGGCAAACGCATCAATTTTAAGGCCCAAATTTTTGGACCAAAATTTCACGGCAGCCCTTTCTTGTTTGCGAGCGGGGCGATTCGCGTATCCGGACACTTGGACGATCGTGTTCTCTACAACTTCGATGGTAAGGCAACGCTTAGGTTCGATGAGCCCCTGTTTTGTCAAGCTCCAGATCGAAGAATATCCTTTCAAGCAATCGTCCGCATAAGAGGAAACACAATGATGCATTTTACGGCCCTCTTCTGCGAGGTGTTTTCCCGTAGTAATTTCTGTAAAATTGTAAGTGACCCTATTCATGTCGTCACCAAAGTGACAAACGAACTTCGACTGCAAACCGGACGGAGCCCATTTCATAGAACACAAATTACTTTGTTCGTGAAGGAAATGGTGCCATTCAGTCACGCCCCGGCGAATCGAAGCTAGCGTTCGTCCTTTAAGCGAATACTCTTTGCCTTCCCTACGGGCTTCCTCTACGCAGAATCGGATAACGTAATCATAAATTTCCGTCATTCCATCCTCGGCGATAAAGTTACTGCAGAAAAACATCATTAACTGATGAAAAATTCCATTCGCCTCTGCCGAAAAATCCTGACTCTGACCAAGAGGAGACTGTGCAACGCAGCTGGCGATCCCTTGGCTGTTACTAAAACACATGGCCTTTGCCCACCAAACAGCCTGGATCGGAGAAAGATGTTGAGGAGCATCCGCAAACATGTGGATCTCCCGCTTGGTTAAAAGCTTTTCCTTCTTGTTCAGTTCCTTCGCCAGTGATTTTCCCTGGGTGATCCAGATGAACCACATGCGAAAATCATTGTCGTTTGCTGCGAGCAAATTGTTTTGCAACGAAAATTGCGAATCCCATGCTTCCAACAGAAAATCGGGAACAGGAAATTCGCAAAACAAATGCTGAAGCAGGCTGTCATGAAGTTTCTTGGGACGGACACTCTTGGCAGTGTACTTCCAGTCTTCGGGCTTGCGGATCCAATACCTATTGTAATGCCACATGCTTTTAGTCAACACTTCTGTGGTAGTGATTTTACTCCTTTGGACCCGAGTGGGCCGTTTCGCATTTGCCAAGGTTTTGAGAAATTTGGCTTCATTTGCTGCCTCTTTCTCAGCCCTCATTTTCAGTGCACTCATTGACAATTTGATTCATCAACCTCTCGTTGTTCAAACCAAATAACCACGCCGGTAATTTTTGTGTGGTTTGGATTGGCAGTATGTTTTGGGCTGTAGCAATATTGCCCAATAAGCAGAAAAGGGAACGTTCCCCCCCTGCCAACTGAACAAATTGATGGCTTTGGAAGCCAAACTGAAACGCAACTAGGCAGGAGACTGGAGGTCTTCGTTGGACCCTTCGATTTCAGCGGACAGACTTTTCGAGACCGAAATTTGGTTATCAATTATATTTACGGTCAAGTTCGCCCCGGGTTCCGGGACAAATCCGAAAACTGCGGAGGCGTAGCGCATAACAGCAAAAGTATTGAGACACTTGTAGCTAGGGATGCTAAATGTATTCTTGTTTCAGCTGATGGCGTTAAGAATTTGATCGCCAATGCCCCTGTTACTTTCTGCCAACATTTTGTTGTATATTGCGTTGTCTTGAACCTCAATTTCCATGGCCAGCATTACATATCCAAGCCATGCATTAGCCAGTTCATTCACCTCACCCAACCTGCTTTTGGGTAAAGTAGTTTTGAAATAATGTGCCAAACAACAACCAATAATGAGACGCTTAATGTCTTCTCTATTGACATCCCAACCAATTGATCCAGCAAGATTGAACACTGCATGTATAATCATTTTGCCAAGAGTATCTCTGTTGATAAAACTTCGAGCTCTAATTGCCAGTATCTCTGAATCTACTACTTCAATTAATTGCATTAACACCTGCCTTTTATAACTAAATATTGAGACGCAAGGCGCGGGCACAATTTACTTAGAAAAGTGTGCACAGACCTGTTTGTCGAGAGCGGGTACCATAGGTGAAGGATGCGACAATATGTGTCGCATGCTTCATATTAGGGGACGGTTGGAAATGACCAAGGTTCACTAGGGGTAGATCTCAATCGGTTGATCCCATATTTGCAGGCAACGTTAATAGGGTGAATTTCGGCAAAGATTAGCTAATACATGGCCTTCGCCGCACCTGTCTGCCCGTTTGAGATTTCTGGTTCATCGCAATAACCGTTAGGCATTCCAACCAACCCAGTGGATTATTTTTGTTTCACACTGAGTTGAGGGCTCCCGACGTAATTGTACAATTTGACCCACACAACGTTTCCCCCATACCCTGAATACAAATTATTAGGGCTTCTATTTCCAAATCGAGGGAATGATGTTTTGGAGGGAATATTGAGTGTTGACGGCGACGGAGAGGAAACAAAAGAGCACTATTTTTGCGTGAGGCGTCGAACCATTATGATCTAGATCCACACGTTAATTACCTTTCATATTTTTCCTTTGGAACTCTAGTCCGATGGTACTGAAGGCATGTCGGAAAATTTTCGAACTATATCTAGCTTGAGCGATACCGTATCGTGAATAACTTCCCAAATTTTGAGAGTGTCGAATGACCTACCATCAAATTCTTGAGCGTTTGCTAGAAAAAATACGCCATTTACCAGATGTGAATACACTGCATGGAAACGAATTGTACCGAAGAGAGGATATTCCAATATCGTCACAGGGGTATGCGAAGAATTACCTAGATGGTTGGTCATACAACGCGATCCGACAATTTCCGATCCGAAGGCAAAACAAGAATGAAGGTGTATGCAGCCAAATAGTAATATTTCGATTGGCGCACGAACTTGATGAGCCGACAGAAATAAGGGAAATTCTATTTGGTCGCAGGGATCACAAAAACAGAGTTGTTATGATCGGATATATGGAAGTATTGGGCACGCAAGTGAACGCTTTCACTATTACGGATAACGACCGCCTGTCTATTGCGGGCGAATTCAATACTGAGAAGCAAGCAACTCAGGCAGTTTGGCGACAATCAGACGGTAGAGAACTAAGAGAAGCGAGAATTGAACCTTTCGATTAACGTAAGTTGAAAGTGAGTTATTCGGCTAAGCTGAGCCGATGTATGGAGGCCTCAGACAAGGCGGAAATCATCGTTGGAAGTGACAAGGCAAAAGAACGTAGGATAGAATAAGTAAAGCAGATTGTTGCAGCTGCCTACAAAATTATCATTAAGTAGAGTGGCCAAGCAGATTTCGTCCAGACCCCCACGATCTATGCGTGTGTAACCCTGAGTATTTGTTAAAAGCTAATGAGAGTTGTGAATAAACCACTATATTACAACAATAAAAAGCGGGAGGCGAGAACATGGCAACGAAACGTATATATACAAAGGCCGGAACGCCCAAACCAAAAAAGCCAGCAAAGCCGAGACCGCTTAAACCAAAATCGAAGAGGCAATATACAAAGCCTAAATAGTCTCGAGTCTAACAGACTTTCCATTTACCTTCGGTATCCAATAATGCCGTTCGAACTGTACGGCACTGTCGATCAATGCACCATCTGTGTGACGAGAGGCTTCCAATAATTCTCGTAAATGTGCCGTGAAATCGCACGCCATTCGTGACTGGGGACACCTTTCAACAACAACGTCTCCCATCCAAGACCATTTTCACCCTGCCCAACAATTCTAGATGTAGATCAGCATACCTGACTTAACATTACTGTTCCGGTATATTAGCCCTCAAGGCAGCCAGAATAGCCGTCTTGTCTGGACAAGCTAGTTACAAGAAACGATATTTTAGGGTACGGGACTCGTCTCGGAATATTGAGGGGCCTGTCTGACAAAGAAATCGAAAAACAAATGCCAAGATTAGTTGGCGACATGGTGTCGATCGAATGCAGGCACAGGAAGGTCAAATTCAGAATTCGGATACTACGAACTCGTGAGAGGATGCATTTTACTATTGTCTAATGTCAGCAAAGATTCAAAAACCAATTTCAGAAATAGCGTTCTTGGAAATACGCTCTGGTGTTTGTTAGTTTTAGTTTATTGACCTATCAATTAGTTGCCACCTGCAATTTTGACCCCTATCGGGATGCCGAGTTTCGTCAATAGGTTTTCCGTACTCAAGCCTTAGTAGATCAATATTTCCTAAAAGGCCTAATATATTCTCTTTCTTTGTCTCATCGTTCAAGCCGATAGAGAGCAGCTCCGAACGCAGTGCATTTGCTTCTTCTGACCGTAATTGATAAGAGGACAAATCATCGTCAGACTCTTTCCGTAGCAATTGGTTCTTGATTGCCTCCCATGCCCAACCACTCTGGGCTCCAACACTCTCACTACTTATTAATTGTAGCGCGTCTCTCCGCACGATATCGCCCGAATGGATAAGTATTGAGGCTATCCAAATTCTACGAATGCCTGGGCTCTCGTTAGCCAGCGCTGTAAGTGATTGTCGAATTCCCTCATCTTTTCCGATTAGCTGGGAGACAATGCTTGTTAAACCTTCCGCATGAGGATAGTTCCAAGAACGGTACAGAAGTTCCCAGTCGTCTCCTGCAATCAATTCTGAAAGCAAAAATGCTGCCTTGTCGTGATCGCCATACCGAATCAGGGCATCAAGAAACGAACTGATCAATTCATTATCTCCGATACCAAAGCTTATCTCCTTCGCATACTCCAAACCTCTATCAGAGCCACTAGCAATAATGCCAGTCAGCAATTGCCGGATGTCATTTCGGTGGAACTTGGGAAGAAATTCACGCCATACACTATCGCAACGATCAGGTGTTGACGTATACGCTAAAGCCGTAAGAGAATTTACTAAAGTATACCGCTCTGACTCATCGATACGTCCAGTCTCCTTCATTTGATCCCAGTGCTCGGCGAATACTTGGCAAATTAAATCGAAATCGATATCGATTCCGCGAGAGTATAAATTTTCAATGGCTGCCATTCTTGGATAAAAGCTGTATTTCTCCGGGAGACAAATAACATCAAAGATTAGATCTACATCTTCTTGGCTAGCCACGCGGGCGAATATTGCTACTACTTTTTTGAGTCTGAGAACCGACGATAGATCTGTATCATCAAGGTTCCTCTTTCTATCAATAATGTACCCCCGTACCAAGTTTGCGCAGCGTTCTTCGGCATCAATTTGATTTGGATCTCTTCCCGACTTTGCCTGTAATGCCAGCTTGTATGCAGACTTACGACCGAATAGATCACTCTCCTCGACACTTCGATATGGAGCAAGCAAAACGGATACTATTCCGCCCATTGACGCAACCTCATATTCAGGCTCTCCCAAGTATTCGATGATTACTTCTGCAGCATCGGATTCTGCTAAACGACAAAGATAGTCAACAAACCATTCGTCATGGGCTACTCGACTTACTTGTGGCTGATCTCCGCCCTTTTCTCTCCACTCTTCCAGTAGCCGTCTCTCCTCGTTCCGACGAGCGATATCTTTGGCAATGAACTTTTGCACAATTTCAACGTCTGCAATTCTTCCAAATCGCGACAGAACATTGGAATATTCCGAACCGAAAAAACCTTCCGGATCATCGACAGCCAATACGTCCGCGTGAAAACTTCCCCACCATGCTGCGAATTCGGCCGTCTTCTCTGTTTTTTCGTTTTTCTCCCTAGTGCCCGCTGAACGCATATTGGTTCTCAAGAGTTTAGAAATATTGAAAATGTCTTCGAGATCGGGATTTTGAAATTCCTGTATAATTGCTTCCAGAAGGAGATCCGGATCAACGCCATTTAGATATCCATCCAAACTTCGCAAAAATGCTTGAAACTCCTCACTCTTATTGTCTTTCTCTTTGATTTGATCGCGCCATTTCAATAGCACTTTGACTACAACTTCCAGATTTTCGATCTCCTGAATTGCTTCAATAAGATTCCGCCTAATCCTTTCATCAGTCTCAGGACTAAACGCCGAATCAAATATTTCCTCTATGAAATTGGCTAAAATTGAGCTTGGCACCAACTCCAGTGCTCCACCGTAAATTCCATTTATTTCAATATTAAACAAAAATTTCACGGTCCAATCTGGATCTCTATCGGCAAGATATCCAAAAATGCTTTTCAGTGCCTCTTGTCTATTCCAGCGGTCTTCAGGCAATCCATCGAAATTGAATTTTTCAAGTCCGTCTTTAAGATTTTTCTCAACATTAATGTCAAACCTAAAAGCAGTTCTTATCAAGAAATTGAATCGGCCTATTGTTGCTTCTTCTTTTTTGAGAATCTCTAATGAAACCTCTCTCAATTTTTCTCGTGCGCTAGAACTTAGTTTGACAAAACTCAACGGACTTTTGACCGCTAGAGATTCCAGCACTTCATTTGATTGTTCGGTGATCAACTCAGAAACCTTGCTGTAATTTCCATTCCAAGCAAGTCCGATCAATGCTTCGATCCGCGTCTCATTTACGGAGTCCTCCTGAGCAAACCAAACTAACGCTTCTTCTGTGTCTCTGTCTCCGTAGTGAGATAAATTAGTCAAAATCCGTCTACGTGTTTCATCGTCAAACGCGGCGAAAGCTTCCCGCCAATTTCCCCGAATGGAATCGAGGGATAGATTACTGGGAAGAAGTAGCAAGATGTCCCTCCTTTCATCTTGGCCATCAGCACATAAAGTCTCCCAAGCAATCTTGCTAAATTCTTCATTACCACTTTCCAATCTTGCGACGTAGGCCATTTTTGGATGGGGATCCGGAAGCTGTTGCCAAGCATCAACATATTCGACAAATTCTGATCTAACCTCCGGCCAAAATTCGCTCCCTGCCCTACGGAGAATCGTGGCCGAAAACATTAGGTCAACACGCACCGATAAATCGAAAGCCAACTTGAGACATTCCTTTGCCTCTTCATTGCCTCGTGATATTCGGTAGCTGAGAGCGTCTACAGCCAATAAAATGGTGGATTGCCATATCGGACTGTCTAATATCCGCAACAATTTCATTCTAGTTTCGTCTGACTCAGCATCTTCAGCATCAATAACCGCTTGAAGAAAATCACAAATGGATTCCGCCGCGTAAAACTCTTGGTATAGCTGATGGGAAAAAGCTACGTTCCGCCCTTCGTTCAAGTTTTTCAAAAGGTGGTGGGAGACAAGGCACTCGACGATTTCCACTGAACTAGAACTCTTTTTTTTCACTCCTTCTGATCGGAGTCTGTCGGCCACTTCATCAATCCGCTGGTAAGCAACACTTGTGTCCAAAATTACACCGCCTATTTCAGTAAGTTCTGTAGCCAAATCTTTCATATAGTCAAAAGATCTTCCCTCTGTCGCTCCCTGCTCTAGAGCAGGTGCATGCTCCGAAGAGGTTTCGATTGTTTCGATACTAGATTTTAGTGCTTCGTAAAGTGAGTGAGGCACTACACCAGTATTGCGAAATGCTTCGACAATTGCCGACAACGCTAACGGATTTCTCGAAAGACTGTGGATTTCTAGATTGCGCTCAATCTCAATACTAAGAGCCTCTCCATCCGCGCCCATGATCGAATTAATGTACTGGCGGCGTTGGTTGTCGCCAACGCCCTGAAGTTCAAGCAATTCGATATTTAGACTAGGTAGGTCATCTGACGGCCGCGTCGAAATCGCGTACGATGTCAATGGGAGGTTGTTGGCCAAATCTAACAAACTTCGATGGGCAGACTCACGCTCTGAACTCTCGATTTCGTTCCACCCATTAAGTAGAAATACACTGCGGCCGCTCGATAAAAACTTGGCTAAATCGGTCGCTTTCAGATTTGCGGCTAAGAGTTCGGGTCTGTGACAAAGATAGTCAATAAGCTCACCGCCGTGATGAAACCAATTTGGTAGGTCAACAAATATAGGGACACGAGATTCTCTCTCGTCTAGGAACCGTTCGCCAATTTGGAAAAGGGTGACTGATTTCCCTGCCCCAGGGTCTCCAGTAATGACGATTGACACTCCATGCTCAAGGAGCTCCGATACTTCGATTAGACTGTGTATCTTTCCATCTTCGTCGCCGAACTCAAGTTCGATCATAGGCCCGTAGTCAAAAAGCCTTCTTGAAACGGTCGGAACGCAGGAGACGGCATATTTTCTAAGAATGTCTTCCACCTGGTCCAAACCAGGATCCGGATCTCGAATCCTCAAGAAAGATTCAATCAAGTTTCTTGATTTTTCTAACAATAATGTTTGAACAATGTCTTCTCGAGGATGAACGATTAAGTCGTGGCCATATTGCTTTTTGACTTCCTCTTGAACTGCTCCAATTCTTTTTTGCGTCATATTTGAAGGAACATAAAATTCTAATAAATCAATATCTCCATAATTAGATTTAATGGAATCCGCGTCAGAAATAATTTTATCTTTGGTTGAAGTAAGCGACACCCCAACAGCAATCTTCTTGCCCGGTTTAGTGGCTGACAAAATGCTTGGTGTAAGAGCGTCAGCTCCAAGGTCTGATTTTCTCGTAGTAGCTATTAAATCAGGTCGCTCGAGTTTAGCAATTCCAACCGATAACCTCTGAAAAACAGTACCAGCCTCCTCCGAAATTAATCGATCGAGTGCCCGTTCTATTTCAAAACTGTCTATTGGCATCTAAGTTATGAAGCTATCATTCCAAGATCCAAAACGCTGGATCCACTTGGCTATCAAAATCGAATTTTTTTAGCAACGAAAAGTTGCGGATGTATATTATCAACTATACCAAAGATTATCCAAAGAGGTAACTTTTCGTAGCTAGACGTTTCCACTATGTTTCCATAGTTAAATATCATTACTAAAAAAAATGGAAAAACCCTTGAAATCAAAAGTGATTTCAAGGGCTTAATTGGTTGCGGGGGCAGGATTTGAACCTGCGACCTTCAGGTTATGAGTCTGAAGTTGTAATCCGTCACGGACTACTCAGCGGGAAACAGTTATTTCCCATTCATCGCTTCAGCGATCACACCTGATATTCGATCAGCAGCCGCCTTCAGGGGATCGTCGGCCAAATGCGCATACCTAGCAGTCGTCCCAGCCTGCTGGTGACCAAGCAGTTTTCCGATCATAAAAAGGCTGTCGCCGCCAAGCGCACCGACGCTTGCAAACGAGTGACGCAGGTCATGAATTCGCACGTCACCAAATCCCGCGTTTTTTCGAATACTTCCCCACACTTTTGAAAGACCCACGAAATGGCCGCCCTCTCTCGCTCCAGGCAGTACATAGGGATTGTCTTTTAGTCGAGGAAGTTCCTTCAGAAGTTCAAGCGCCGGCACCCCGAGAGGAATTACCCTAGCCCCGGTTTTACTGTCGGGCAATCGTAAACACGACCTTTCAAAGTCAACATCCCGCCACCGCAGCGAAAGTATTTCGCTCTTCCGACACCCTGTCATCACGAGCAACCGAATGGCATTGGTCGCAGAAGGATTAGCACCCTCGTCTTCCGCTTCGGACAAAGCTCGACCCAAGCTGCGCAACTCCACCGGTGTCAGAAATCGTTCAAAATTCTTGGATGGGAAAGTTTTAACCCCATGAGCTGGGTTATCTGGACGCAATCCTCGTCGAACTGCAAAGGCGAAGATGGCTCCTAGTATCGTCACTGACTTTGTTGCCGTCCCCTTCCCGCCTTTGACGACAGCGCGACCACGTGGCCCCGTTCTCTCATCAATTGCCGTCTTACCATCAGCTATGTCTTGCATCATTCTCTCGACATCAGTCCTTACGAGGTCTCGACAGAATTTCTTTCCGAGAAGAGGTTTGATATGTCGCTCGATCCGGCCCCGATCCGTAGCGATCGTTGACGCCTTCTTGGTAGCCACGCCTTCCGCAAAATACAGGTCACAGAGTTCCGAAACGGAAAAATCGTTCTTGATCTCGTCGCGATCTTCTGCCGGGTCTATACCATCTGCAACCAAACCTAAAAGTCGTCTGGCTTCGATGCGTGCCTTATCAGGAGTCCAGGGCGAACCGTGTCGACCAATGGTCATCCATCTCTGCCGTCCACGAAACGAGAACTTTAGGATGTAGACTTTGGCCCGTCGCTGGCAGCGAACGCCAAAACCACTCACTATCGAATCCCATGCGGTTTGGCCCGGCTTCAGACCATCCACTACTCGAATAGTTATGCTTTTTTTTGTGGCCGCCATGCGCTCCTCAACTCTGTAGCTAAACTGTTGCTAGCTACAAATTAGCAACAGTGCTACATCATAACGCCGGGTAATGAATAGTACAACACACTGATAAATAACCCATTTATTGGCAGTTCTTAGCGCTTCTTGGCACCATATAGGAGCCAGACCACCGCTTTCACACGGCAGGGGTCGCTGGTTCAATCCCAGCCGCGCCCACCATTTTTTTAATATATTTCAATACGTTAACCCCAAGTCCGGACTATGCCCTCCCTTTATTTTTTTCGGGGGAAGCAATAGGGAAGCAATCAAGTCGAACTGTGAGCGCATGTACCGGGACTTGCCTGACGGTCTGCTATCATCAGCAGATGCAAGCGACCCTTGCCCATGTCCATCGCGCCGGAAACAGTCTGAACATCAACTGCGATGCCTGCGGGAAGTATCGCCAGGTCGATCCCGGCGAATTAATCAGACGGCCGGGAAATGCATACCCGATACCCAGGCTGAAGCGCGTATTGCGCTGTCAGCTATCTTACAATCATCGACAGGTATAGTCTTTTCCAAATAAGTGGAGATATGCAGATCGCAATGATTAACGTGTACGAAATGGTGTAGAAGTTATTACGTCGGCTAGTCCTCTTTTGAGATCATTTACCGAGGTTTGTTGGTGATGAAACTGACGAACAAAATCCTTCCTCTATTGGTGGCTGTCATGCTGTCAGCATGTGCGGCTGATGGGAGCTACTGGCAAGCGGACAAAAATCAACTCGACTTGGAGCAGACGGTTCTCCGTGTTGGAGGAACTGGCCTAGTAGTTGGAAGCGCAGTGGCATGTGCCGGATCAGATGGGTGTACTGAGGCTGTGGAGAAGGTTCTGACCGGGGCATTACACCTGTTCTGGTCGCCCGGTTCATGGAGTGCAACGTACACAATTGGTGTTACAGAGGAACAGGCGTAACTAAGGCTAACTTTATTGAAGCAATCGCCGTCAATATGAAGGCGTTTGTGATGCCGGTGTGACGACGTTGATGCTGGTCAAACTCTCAGATGTGCGGATAAGCTTTCGGCATTGCAGGGGCGAAGCAAGCAGACTTTAAAAGTGCGATTAGCAAGGAGCCTTTTGCGCTGCCGCATTATATGCGAGGGGGGTAATGTCAGTGGAAGAAAAGATTTACCGCAAAAACCAGAGCTTACCGTTGGCGATACTGTTGATATCGCTTGCCATTGCGGCAGTGTGCGTCTGGGCATTGTTTCAAGACAAAGAGACATTGAGGAGAGCGATGGGTCTCAAGGCCCATGTCTCATTGTTTGGCCCTATCGTTGTGTTCCTGACTATTTCGATCATGTTGGTAGTCTTGATGTCGATTTTACTTCGCGCTGGCAATATCAACTTCGTACTGAACAACGATGGCCTCACATACAAAGAGCTTTGGGTCACCACGTATTTCCCGTGGAATGAAATTTTGCGTATCGGCCATGTGTCCTTTCCAATGCCGCGGGGACCAGATCAACATCGGGTTGCCATTTACTTACGCAATTCCGAAAAACATCATGCGCAACTGAGCATCGTTGGAAAACTGCTTATAGGGACGAATGTACCCGGAAGGATATTTCCCGGTACTCCTCTGTTGATTAATCCCTCAAGGCTTGAAATATCCATTTTCCAACTTATCCCCGAATTAAACGCCTATCTCGAAGAAATCGGGAAAATAGAAACGCGTTAGCTCGATGAAATGTTTCTGAAATGCTCCTGCGGCGGTATGAAGAACACCGCCCATAGCTGCCCCGCTTCAAGCAAAATAGTGGCATTACCGGACGTTCGCTGAAAAGTTCGTTCCGCCTGCTTGCTGCGCGGCATACCGCACTTCTGTGCGGCTTACCTTCGATTATTATCGAGGTGCCGGTTCATCAAATCCAAAAGTTCCTCAACCGACATTCCGAAATCGAGTGCGCTAATAATTCCATCAGGTGTTTCAGCGTCTTTGAATTTGGACGCGACCAATCGATAACCTACCGTTGACTTTGGCATGTCGAAGAACCGAAACCGGTAGTGAAAAACAAACGACACTTCTGACCATTTGTGGCTAACCTCCCGCAAGTTATCCCTGTGGCTAAATCCATTCTGATCTATCCGAAGGTATCCTCTTTGTTGAATTAGCTCCCTCAAACTAAGCAGCGAAAAAAGCAAAAGGATCAACGCCCCTGGCCAAATCAAGTAGCTCAGAGGAATGAGGTCATTGAACTTGACATCCTCGCCGGTGAACGCAACTGCGACAGCGCACAGAACAAACAGTCCAAAGTACTTAGCAAAGGATATTGCAGCCGACTTCGTCGTATGTGGGAATTGCTTCACGTCCCCATTTGACTTGTCTAGTTCAAATGTCATAAGCAACCTCTCGCAATTTGTAAAATAGCTGCGAATGTATCGGCGGGACAATTCAACTATTCGGTCGATTTAGACAAACCTTTCACCGCTTTACTTATTGAGTACCAGTACCATAAACCAGAGATAAGGACCGATACCGATGCGGCTTGAATTTGTTCCCATCCGGCCAGTATCAGGCCGACCATTATTGCGAAAAATAGGACAAAGAAAATGTTGACGGCCTTCTCTATACGGCTTCGAACTTCCTGCTCGTCGACAATAAATTTTGAACCCAACAACCCGTAAGGCTGGAAAACCGTATTTCCTGCCTTGTCTTCTTTGAACCAAGCTTTTGACAGAAACTTCATGCCTACCCCCCCTCAATTTCCCATTTGGCCGTTTGAAATCCGCACAATAATTTTAGCAGAAATCGATCTTCTTGAAACGATTATTAGAGTATTTTGCAACCACCATACATTGCACCGGGTTCAAAATATGGGTAGTTTTTTGCATTCGGCGATGAAAACGCGGAATGAGAGGGCGTGGATTTGTTTATGACATTCCTTCTTCAGGAACGACCGTCTGAGACAAGATCAGCTTGATTTTGCGCCAGATGCTCAGGCGGTAGTTATCACTGTCCTCATGAACCTGTAACACACCCTTCAAGACGACTTCATACCCAGGCTGAAGAGCGTATTACGCTGTCAGCTATGCGGCGCGATAGGCGGGGCAGTGGCGGAGGCGATGTTTGGAGTGCCGAGGGACATTAAGTCAGAAGCAGTTGCTCGTTTACGCTCACGAAGAACACCGCCCATAACTGCATGCCGTTTGCCTCGGCACTGGCCTCCGCGGCAGCAACTTCTTCCTCATTATCTTCCGGCGGGCCGTCGAAATAGGCGAGCGTGTAGGGCTTGCGATTAAAACCCAACTTCGCCTCAAGTGATTTAAGTCGCCGAGCGAAGTTCTTCATTTACCGGACCCCTGACTTTCAAGCTGTGATAACCGTTCTTCTATCTCGACAGTTTCAATGGCCCGCCGCTTTGCTTCCAACACGCCTGCTATGGTGCTGGCATCGTCTGGTGTGATGTCGCCGACCGCCATTGCGGCGATTACCAAGCCCTGTGCCTTCGTGACGTCAGACACTGTCACGACCACTGGCAATTCAATGCGGATGGGGCCAAGACAATCCTGCCTTCAGGCAAATGTTTACAACGATGTTCATTCCCGATGCGCGACCCGAACTCATGGATTCGTTTAATGAATTAATGAAAATCGCAACGGAGCCTGACGTCGCGGCCCACATATTCGATATTTATAGCCAGATTAATGTGAGCGATATTCTTCCTCAGGTCCAGGTGCCGACCCTTGTTCTTCATGGTCGAGGTGACTCCGTCGCGCCGTTTGAAGAAGGCCGCCGAATTGCCTCTGGTATTCCCGATGCTCAGCTGATTGAACTGGATACGATCAATCACATTCCCTTGTTAGACGATCCTGTGATGCCACGTGTTCTTGCTGAAATCAGGAAATTCCTCGCGGCCCATCCTGTTCGGAACTTTCATCCAAAGTTAGTGGCTGGAACGTCTGTAAATGTTGTGAAAGCCGAACGTACTTGAGATTTTCGTTTTGGCCGCTCTTGGCTATTAGCAGCCTTCACACTGGGCGCTGTAATAGGTCCGCTTTCATACGCTTAGGGGACATTCTTGACCATCACGTCCGCTTTGAGGGGGTTATCGGACATATTTGAGGGGCTGTCATTTCGTCTGCTCCTGACCCGAAGCAGACATTCGTCAGATTGCGTGCAAGATCATTCCGCCAGTTTTCCAAAATCATTTAATGATGGATCACTGAGGGTAGACTTATGTGGCAATATTTTGGTAAATGAAAATGATTGTGAAAATTAGTAAATGAGAATGTGTGTGCAAAAAGTAGTGTCGGATGTTGTACTGAGTGTTGCGTTAATTATTGTGTTTTCTGACATAGTTTCGAGATTGTAACGGGAGTATAATCCGAGCGAACGAATAGAAGATCGTCTGAAATTCCGAGACAGGCGCGAAATTCTCGCGCTAACGACGTTGTCATACGTGACCACAGCGATAGTAGATCGAAATTATAAATCCGGTTTTGGCTAGTAACGGTCTTCAATCTGAATGCCAAATTCCTTCTGCATTTCGACGGTTGACGGACATTATTTGAGCTTTACAGTTCATCGATGGGGCATTGAAAATCAGCGATTATTGTGTGTTTGCCGCGAATTGTCTTTTCGCACGGCAACACCAAAGACTTCCATCTTCTCCTTCTTGCCGCGTAATTCATACGATCCGAGGGACACCTTTTCTAATCCATCGGGAAGTGCGATCTGATCCATCAAATCACCTGAAACCACCAGCGGTCGTCCTGTCTCCTTGCAAAGGCCCTGAACGCGCGCCGCTGTGTTTACGGTATCGCCGAAATACGAGATTTCCATGCGAGAATCCCCGCATTCTCCAGCCACAACTTTGCCGCCATGCACGCCGGCCCGAAAACTCGGCACAAATTGAAAATCCCGCTCATATGCCGCCGCGTTCTTATCGATTATGTCGCCCATGGCAAAAAAGCAGCGGATGCAGTTGGCATTTTTCACTCCATCTTGCGCCGCCAGGTGACGACGACTTCGTCGCCGACGTATCGATGCGCCTCACCTCCGTAATCGAGGATCGCCTCGTCGATCTGAAAGAAGAATCGCGAAATCAGTTCCTGAAGTCGTAGGTCCCCTAATTTCTCGGCAAGCCGAGTTGAGTCTGCAACGTCCACAAACATGAACACACGGTCTTCTATTACCGGCGGGTCATAGCGACCGAGCAAAATGTTGGTTAGCACTCGCCCACCGACTATGCGGCGCATACGAATGAAGAAGTAGACGATCGTGAAAGCGACGAGGGCGAACGAGATGTCACGCAGAGATTCAACGTCAAAAAGCGTCTGAATATTGGTCCACCCTGAAGCGCCGAAGTCGAACTCTCCGTTTTTTATTTGGGCGTAAGTTCCAAAGACGAACAAACCAACGACCTTGATGACGAGGAAAATGCCAACGTAAACGACAAATGTGGTGGATATGGACAAAGCGAGTTGGGCGCGTCTCAACCATACCCCATGATGCCCTTCCACATACAAAAGCTCGAACGCCGAAAGGAAAAACCCGATCGCTGCACCATAGTAGACCGAAGCCAGAAATGAGACGAATGTGTAATTGTAGTTCTGCGCCCTCGAGACGACCAGGTCGAAACCGAACGAGATTGCGATGCCGACGGCGGTAAGGCTGAGGATGGTTTTCAGGCGGTTCTTCGTTCCAACAGATAAGGACATAACGGAAGCACCATGATTAAGTCGCAAGGATTTTGCAGGTTCCCTTGATCATACGTGAATGTACAGGGCTTCGAGGTCAAGACTTCGCAAATGAGGTGCTGCATCATGTCCGCTTTTGGCTACTAGCAGCCGTTTTTCACAGCGTCGAGATAGGTCTGCTCTCAAGCGGTAAGCAGACTAATTTTGGAGACAGTGAATTTGACCGCTTTTGACCCAAAGCGGATACTGGTGGATATCGCGAGAATTCGTTTTGAACGTGGCCGCAATCTCAACGCTGTATGATGGAAATAGAGCGGAATCAAGGTCATATCCTGTGAAACCCGCCTGCTTTCCTTTCGCTGGTCATTGGCCACTTTTTGCACCTGCCTGAATGCGCTTCCTGTATCATCTGCATCCTTCGCTTGAGCAGTCGGCAAATGTCATTATGAAAATTGTGGCTTGCGTCTGTACGGATTGTCGACCTATTTTTCGCACGCGAATATTCGTTCGGTGGCAGGGCAATAAATGTCTGTCTCAGCCGTTATCACCGACCGAAAGTCTGCAGATTGATCCAACAAACAGAGTGGAAAAATGGATTTCGAACTCAGTGAAGAACAGCGAATGTTTCAGGATTCAGTTCGGGGCATGGCGGAACGACATCTTGCGGAAGGTGCGTTAGCGCGGGCCCATGATCCAGGATTTCCGCTCGACGTGATGGAGCTGATCGCCGAACAGGGGCTGATCGGCATAACAATTCCGGAAGCTGACGGCGGTCAGGGCGGAACCTTAATGGATGCGGTACTGGCCATCGAACAAGTCGCACTCGTCTGTCCGCGCAGTGCCGATGCCGTGCAGTCAGGAAACTTTGGACCGCTTCGAACCTTCGCCGAATATGCCTCGGCAGATCAGAAGGAGCGCTACTTTGCTGGCCTACTGGCGGGCAAAGCGATAATCGCGCTGGGCATGACCGAAGCAGAAGCCGGCTCCGCTGCAACGGATTTATCAACAAAAGCGGAGCCGGATGGCGATGGCTTCCGCATCACTGGCGGCAAGGTCTTTACCTCCAATTCGCCCGATGCAAATCTGTTTCTGGTCTACGTGCGATTTGGTCCAGGCATCGACGGAATCGGCTCGGTTTTGATCGAACGCGGAACCGAAGGGTTCGAACTCGGCCAGCCATCGACCTACATGAACGGCGAAGAATGGTGCGCGCTCTATTTTGACAATGTTTACGTGCCACCGGAAAACGTTCTGCTGGGTCCGGGCGGTTTCAAAAAACAGATCGCCGGATTTAACGCCGAACGCATCGGCAACACGTCGCGGTCGCTGGCGCTCGGCCAATTCTGTTTTGAACGGGCCCGCGAACACGCCGAAACCCGCAAACAATTCGGCCGCGCATTGTGTGAATTCCAGGGCATTCAGTGGAAGTTTGCCGACATGCAGATCAAGATCGATGCCGGGCGTTTGCTGTTGTACCGCGCGGCCTCAAACGCCGATCGTGGCCTGCCGTCGGCTCAGGACACTTCGATCGCCAAGGCTTTCTGCAATCAGGCCGGGTTTGATATCTGCAACGAGGCCCTGCAGGTCATGGGCGGTACGGGTTATTCGACAGAATCACTGGTCGAATATTGTTTTCGCAAAACGCGCGGCTGGCAGATCGCCGGCGGTTCGGGCGAGATGATGCGCAACCGGATTGCCGAAGGCGTCTTTGATCGGCGTTTTTCCCAGCGACCACCTAAATGACCAATAAATCCGGACTGGCCCGGGCGCTTTTGTCACCGCGCAGTGTCGCCTTGATTGGTGCGTCGGCAGACGAGAAGAAAACCGGCGGTCGACCTCAGCGTTACCTTCAGCGTCATAGCTATGACGGCAAGATCTATCCGGTAAATCCGCGCGTCGGGCAAATCGGTGATCTCAAGTGTTATCCGGACATTCAGTCACTGCCCGAAATCGTTGATCATGCCTTTATCATGCTGTCGGGCGATGCGGCGCTGGCCGCTGTTCAGGCTTGTGCCGACGCCGGTATTCGCTGCGCCACAATATTGGCGGGCGGGTTTGCCGAAGCCGGCGCTGCCGGTCAGCATCAGCAAGACAAGTTGCTCCGCATCGCCAAAGAAGGAGGTGTACGCCTGCTGGGGCCCAACAGTATCGGCATGATCAATCCCGTGTCGGGCGCAACACTCAGCGCCAATGCCATGCTCGAACTGCCCGAACTCGTCGCGGGCCGAACCGCCGTGGTTTCACAAAGCGGCAGTATGATCGGTGCCTTTCTGTCTCATGGCGCAGCGCGTCATGTCGGTTTTTCAAAGCTGATATCTGTCGGCAATGAAGCCGACTTGTCGGTGGGTGAAATTGCCGACTTGTTGCTTGAAGACGATGAAACCGACGTGATCCTGTTGTTTCTCGAAACCATCCGCGACCATCGTCAAATCGCCGCCTTCGCCCGTCGTGCTCACGATGTTGGCAAGCCTGTTATCGCCTACAAACTGGGGCGCTCATCTGTCGGCCAGGAACTCGCCCGCTCGCATACCGGGGCGATCGCCGGCAGTGATGAGGCCATCGCTGCCTTCCTCAGGCAGAACGGTATCGCCCGCGTTGATACTTTCAACGGCCTGATTGAATCGCCGCGTCTGTTTGCCGGTCGTAAACCTGGCCGGGGCAAGCGGGTCGCTGTGGTTTCGACCACGGGCGGCGGCGGTGCCATGGTCGTCGACAATCTTGGTTTGTGCGGCATTGATGTGATCGAGGTGCCCAAATCCATCAGTGATCAGCTGGCCCAACACAACATTGCTGCCGAGGGTGCGCGCATGATCGATCTGACCATGGCGGGCGCGCGGTCTGAAATCGTCGAAGAAACTATCGCTGCCTTGATGGACTCGGACCAGACCGAGGCCGTGATCATGGTTGTCGGATCGTCCGCGCAGTTCCATCCTGAACTGGCGGTCGATCCCCTCTTGCGCTGGCGTGACGCCGCCAAACCCTTTGCGGTTTACCTGGCACCGGCCGCAGAACAATCACTCGCTCGTCTGGCCAAGGCGAATATTGCCGTCTTCCGAACGCCCGAAGGCTGTGCCGACGCCATGCATGCCGTGCTGTCCTGGGCAGCGCCCCGCGACGTGCCGAAAGTTCCCATACCCGTTGCAATCGATCATCCCCAACTCGTGCCGGGTCAGAACCTGAACGAAAGCTCGGCGCTGACCCTGTTTGCTGATCTCGGAATTTCAACGGCCAAGTCGATGCTGGCCACATCTCGTGACCAGGCCTGTGAAATCGCAAAAGCCATCGACGGTCCGGTCGCGCTCAAAATTGCTTCTGCTGATATCCAGCACAAATCCGACATCGGCGGTGTTTGCCTCGGGTTGGAAAGCGACGATCAAATCGTTGCGGCTTATGATCAGATTATCGCAAACGTTTCAAGCCAGGCACCCGAGGCTGTGATCGACGGCGTTCTGGTCCAGGAAATGGCGTCGGGTCTGGGTCAGGTATTGCTGGGCTACAAACAGGATCCGCTGGTTGGCCCCATCGTCGTTCTGGGTGTTGGCGGCGTGTTGACGGAAATATACAACGACAGCGCCCTGCGGACCGCGCCGGTAAATCCGGCGGACGCCAGATCAATGATCGACGAAGTGCGCGGCCTGGCACCCTTGCGCGGCTATCGCGGCGCGGTGACCGGCGATCTGGACGCGTTGGCGCAGTCCATCGCCAATTTCTCAAAACTGGCTGCAAGAGTGGATATTTTTGAAGCGGAGATTAATCCGCTGCTGGTCCGCGAAAACGGCGAGGGCATTATGGCCGTCGATGGTGTCGTGCTCGGTGCGCCGGGCAAAACCTAGCCAAATCCCGGATCAAAATTCTCGAGGACGGTGCGCAAGCATATCAGGATCTGTCGCGTTTCCTCGCTGACCGGCGTATTGTTCGGCGACAGGATACTGTAACTGTGTGTGATCGCCGGTTTGATCTTTCGCAGACTTACCGACGGCCCGACAATTGTCCGGGCGACGAACGGATCAAGAAAAGCACAGCCGACGCCGAGAGAAACCAGACGGGCTGCCGCCATGACCGAGCTGGTCTCGCAGACCCGTTGTACTTCGACGCCTGCTGTTCGCAAAGTATGTTCGACACTTTCCTGGTATGTCGCCAGCGGATCGAGCGAGATGAACGGCAATCCGCTGAGTTGATCGAGTGAAACGTCATCGCTCATCGACGGCAACATTGACGTTGGCCCGGCAAGGCAGAGATCGAAGTCGATGGTTTCGAGCAGGTCGTACTGACGAGGTTGCAACGGCGTCGGCGCGATGATCAGGTCGAAGTGACCCTGGTCGCCAAGTTCCGAAATTTCCTGCAGGCTGCGCATGGTAATGCTGGGCGCGGAACCCGGTCTCTCCTGGACGTAGCGCGCGACCACAAGGGGCATCATGCCGTGGACAACGGCACTGGTTCCGGCAATTGCCACACGATCTGCTGCACCCTCGGCAATAGCCAGCGCTGCGCGCGGCAGGTTTTCCACGACATCAAGTGTGCGCCTTGCATGACGCAAAAAGGCCCCGCCCTTGCGGCTGACGGACAGGCGGCCACGTACACGGTCGAACAAGGCAAACCCGACGTCTTCCTCGATAGCGGAGATCTGGCGGCTGACGCCGGACTGGGTTAAAGCCAGCCGGTTGGCAGCCTCGGTTACGCTGCCGCATTCGGCGACGGCCAAAAAAGCTTTCAGTCCCTTGAGGTTACTTGAATGCATGACAAAATTTCATGAGTTAATGAATAAATAGAAATTTACATCATGACTTGGCAAACGCTAGCATTCTTTTTGATGCGGGCCGGAAGAGTGCCTGCGCGAAATCGGGAGGGAGACCAAGCATGCGTATTCTTAAATTTGCCGCATTGGCGCTTTTACTGACGCCGTTCACGGCCACTGCCGGAAGTTATCCGGAAAAATCCATCACCATGATCTGTCCGTATTCCGCTGGCGGGGGCGGTGATACCGCAACCCGGATGATTGCCAAGCTGGCCGGTGACATGATGGGTGTGAAGATCAACGTCGAAAACAAGACAGGCGGCGGCGCGACCATCGGCATTGGCGCCGTATCCAAATCCAAACCGGACGGTTATACGCTGGGATTTGTCTCGACCAGCCCGATCACCATCCGCACGCACATGATGAAGGCGCCGTACCATCCGCTGAAAGATCTGACCTACGTTGGTCAGTTCGTCGCCAGCAGCCAGCCGCTTGTGGTGCTGAAAAGCAGCCCGCATAAGACCCTGGCCGATCTGATTGCCTTCGCCAAAGCCAATCCCGGCAAGTTGAAATGGTCAACTTCAGTCCAGCGCGGCGGCCCGCACGTTGCAGTCGAAGCGATGTTCAAGACCGAAGGCGCCAGGGCGACTTTCATTCCGTTCAAGGGCGGCTCCAAGGTTCTCGCGGCCCTGCTCGGTGGCACCATTGATGCCGCCATGATGTCGGAAGGCAACAAGGCAACCATCGATGGCCAGACCCGTATCCTGGCTGAAGGAACGCCGAACAAAAACCCGGTCGACCCGAGTGTGCCGATCCTGACGGACGCCGGATATCCGATTGCGCCCGCCATTTTCTTTGGTCTCGCCGGACCGGCTGGTTTGCCGGCCGATGTGTTGGCCAAATGGGATGGCGTGCTGGCCAAAGTCGTCCAGACCGCCGAGTTCAAGGCCCTGGCAGGGACACGCAAGTGGACCCTAGCGTTTGCCGGTCACAAGGAATTCAGCAAGATCGTTGAAACCGACTACAACGCCGCCAAAAAGGCGATTGCCGATATTGGCATGAAATAAGCGGCACGATAAATCCGGTTATCCATCTCCGTCCGGTCCCGGCGAACTATTGTTCTTCGGGACCGGATAGTGGATTTCTGGCCGCCAGGTTCAGGGGAATTTGACCGTCATGACAGCGCGCTCGAGCACTGCAAGAAATGAAATTCTGCAACTCGTCATTTTACTTGTTGTCGATGCGGTGTTTTATTTTGTTCTGATCCCTCAAGGTGTCACGGATCCGGAATCTTTCGGAATTGATCAGGGACTGCCACCCAGTTTTGCACCGCGCCTGGTCGCCGTGCTCGCTGCATTGTTGATGCTCACGCGGCTTGTTAGAGTACTCCGCAATAATGATCTGGCGCTTGCCTCCTCCGTCACCGATGAAGATGACGACCTCTCCAGCGGCATTCCGTACCGGGGGATAGGCGGCATGATCGTGGCACTGTTTTTTTCGATCATACTTGTGCCGATTGTCGGATTTCACATCGGCGGGGCCCTCCTGCTCTGCGCCATGTTGCTAATCATGGGCGAGAGACGCTGGACCCATTTGATCCTGTTCCCGCTCGTCGTCTCGACGGCCGTCTGGCTGTTGTTTGGCCAGCTTTTGTCAATCCGGTTGCCAACCGGTTGGCTGTTCTAGAAGTGGCTGTAGGATGGATCTGATCATTGAAGGGCTAAGCCTGTCACTTTCCTGGGAAAGTTTGATCGCCATTTTTCTGGGCGTGGCGGCCGGTCAGATCCTCGGTGCCATTCCCGGTCTTACCGCCTCAATGGCAGTAGCCCTGCTCATTCCATATTCTTTCTATTTCAGCCCGTGGGTTGGCATCCCGATGTTGCTCGGCATGTTCAAGGGATCGCTTTTCGCCAGCAGCACGACGGCGATCCTGATCCGCACGCCAGGCACACCGGCGGCCTCGGCCACTGTGCTTGATGGCTATCCGTTGTCGCAGCAGGGCAAGGGTGCCAAGGCCATGAAAATGGCGCTTTATGCCTCGGTGTTCGGCGACACCTTTTCTGATGTTTGCCTGATCTTTTTTGCCAGTCTGCTGGCTATGGTCGCGCTGATGTTCGGCCCGGCGGAATATACTATTTTGATCGCCATGGCGTTGGCGTCGCTCGGCATGTTGTCAAGCAAGCCTCCCTGGAAAGGCCTCGTCGCCATGCTGATCGGTGTCACCGTCGGTACAATCGGGCTCGACCCGATCACGGCCACCGAACGCCTGACGTTCGGCAATCCCGAACTGGAAGAAGGCATCGGATTGATCCCGATGCTGATCGGGTTTCTGGCGGTGTCGGAGGTCTTCCGGCAAATGGAAAGTTCGCTTGCCGATCTCTCGGGCAAGGCCATCCGATATTCCGAAAAGCCCGAGGACAATCGCGTTTCGTGGGCGGAGTTCAAATCCTGCCTGCCGGTGTTGTTCCGCTCGTCGGCGATGGGCACTGTCATCGGTGCCATGCCGGGGCTTGGTTCGACAGTCGCTGCATTCCTGGCCTATGGCGAAGCGCGCCGAACGTCGAAGAAACCTGAAGAGTTTGGCAAGGGATCGCTGGAAGGCGTCGCCGCACCCGAAGCCGCCAACAATGCCGTCTCAGGTGCCAATCTGATCCCGCTGCTGGCCTTCGGCATCCCGGGCGACATTGCGGCTGCCCTGATCCTCAGCGCCTTCATGATCCAGGGCATTAACGTCGGTCCACTGGCCTTTTCGGAAAATCCGGTACCGCTCTATGCCATCTACGGCGCCTTGATCATGGCCAATATTGCGAACCTGTTTCTCGGCTTCGGCCTGATACGGGTCGCGCGCTTCGCCTTTGGAATTCCCCGCCGCTTGTTGCTGGCCAGTGTCCTGGTGATTGCCTCCGCAGGTAGCTACGCACTACGTGGATCGTTGTTTGACGTCCAGATGGTCTTCGTCTTTGGCATGCTGGGATTCATCATGATCCGTTATGGCTTTCCGACGGTGCCCCTGCTGATCGGCTTTATCTTGATGCCGCTGCTTGAAGAAAACATGCGCACCGTTTTGCTGTTGGCATCGACTTACGACGAAAGTCTGCTCTTCGTGTTCAGTCGTCCCGCCTTCAATGTTCTGCTTTTCATCATCGCCCTGATCGTCCTCTTGGTCGCCTGGCGCAAACTGAGATTAAGGCGGATGCCGTTGCCGCCCGTTGATTCGTGACGTCATTGAGGAATTTGTATGGCGACTAAACCTGATCCTTCAGATCGCCCGGACTTCGCTGTCCTGAATGGCGAAGTCGTGCCTTTTGCCGAGGCGCGCATTTCTGTCATGGCACCGGGCCTGACGTTTGCCGCTGCGGTATTCGAGGGCCTGCGCGCTTACTGGAACCGGGACGAAGAACAATTGTATGTTTTTCACCTGCGCGAACATCTGGAACGGCTAAAGTTTTCCATGCGGGTGATCGAACTGGACGACCCCCCGACCACGGATGATTTTTGCGACCAGATTATCGCAGGCCTGCGGGCCAACAATTTCCGCGAAGACTGTTACGTTCGGGTCCAGACCTACGTCGATGACTGGGGTGAAATGAACGCAACTGGTCCGGTTGGCAGCTCCGTCATCTGTCGCCGCCGGGCGCGGGTCGAGGCGTTCGAAACCGGCAAACATTTTGCCGTCAGCAGCTGGCGGCGCAACGCCGACGATGCTTCGCCACCGCGTATCAAGGCGACCGCCAATTATCTCAACAGTCGGCTTGTCGGTCTTGAGGCCAAACGGGTTGGTGCCGATGGCGGTATTATCCTCAATCGCGACGGCACCGTCAGCGAAGGTCCGGGCGGCTGTTTGTTCATTGTGCGGGACGGTTGCCTGATTACGCCCTCCGTTACGGCCGGTATTCTTGAGAGCATTACCCGCAGCACCGTGCTGACCCTGGCGAACGAAATGGACCTCAAGGCGGTCGAGCGCGACGTTGGTCGCACGGAACTCTATCTTGCCGAGGAAGGTTTTTACTGTGGCACGGGTCAGGAAATCGTGCCCATGCTGTCCGTTGACAGCAAGGCGCTGGGCGATGGTGAGCCCGGTCCCCTTACGCGTCGTCTGCAAAATGCCTACGACAATATCGTCCGCGGACGCGACGCGACATATAAACACTGGCTGACGCCGGTATACGAATAGAATTTGAAATGAGTGAAACTGAACTTAGTGCGGTCCGCCTGGGCCTGATCTGGCGTCGTCTGGATGGCATTGTCGATCAGGTTGCCGAAACTTTTCTGCGCGCAGCATTTTCGGTTGTCGTGCGCGACAACTACGACATGGCGTTCAGCCTGTTTGATGCCGACGGTCGCCAGTTGACCCAGTCCAAACGGTCCATCCCCAGTTTTCTTGGCACGTTGCCGCGCACACTGGATGCCGTGTTGGAGAAATTCCCGAAATCAAAACTTGAACCAGGGGATGTGATTATCTCCAACAATGCCTGGATTGGCACGGGACACCTGAACGATATTTCGATGGTCCATCCGATTTTTCGAGGATCAGAACTGGTTGCCTTCGCCGCCAGCACGGCCCACACCGTCGATATCGGCGGCGCGCCCTCGCCGACCGCTAAAGACTGTTTTGAGGAAGGCCTTTGTATCCCGATCTGCAAGATCGTCGTCGCCGGTGAAGGCAATGCAACGGTGATGGATTTTCTGACGGAAAACCTGCGCCAGCCTGGCGAGACGCTGGGCGACATTCGCGCCCAGTTTGCGGCCTATCGCGATTGCAATGCCAAACTCATGTCGTTGATGGATGACGAAGGCCTGAATGACCTGTCACCGGTTGCCGACGAAATTATCAGCCGATCTGAACAAAGTATGCGAAGCGCTATTGCCGCCTTGCCCGATGGTCGCTACAGCGATGGTTTCGACGTCGATGGCGTTGACGTCCCGTTGCGTATTGAATGCACGGTGACCATTGATGGTGATCAGCTGAATGTCGATTTCGCCGGCACCTCGGGGCAAGTGCCGTGGCCGATCAACAGCGTTCTGAATTACACGCAGGCCTATGCGCGCTATGCCATCAAGTGCCTGGTCGATCCGGACGCGCCGAATAACGCAGGCTCGCTCGCCCCGGTCAGCGTCACGGCGCCTGAGGGATGTCTCTTGAACGCGACACCGCCGGCGCCGGTCTGGGGCCGTCATCTCTCCGGCCATTATGTGCCGCCGGCAATTTTTGGTGCCATGGCACCGATCATGGGCGACCGCATCGTCGCCGAGTCCGGATCACCGTTGTGGAATGTCTATTTCAGCGGACGCTATGACGATGACCGCGGCAATTTCGTGAAAATGTTTTTCATGAATGGCGGTCACGGCGCGCGCGGACATGGCGACGGACCGGGTTGCCTGAGCTTCCCGAGCAATGTTTCCAATCAGCCCATCGAGGCCTTTGAACATCAAGTGCCAATGTTGGTGCGCGAAAAGAGTTTCATTCCGGATTCGGGCGGAGCTGGAAAGTTTCGCGGCGGCAATGCCCAGAGACTTGTATTTGAAGCGCGCGGCGACAACCCCATTACCATGACCATTCGCCATGAGCGCATCAGCTATCCGCCGCGGGGATTGATGGGTGGGTTGCCAGGCAACGCCGGACGAGATCTGATCAATGGTGAACCCATCGCAGCGAAATCGCGCTCCGAACTCAAGGCTGGCGATGAAATCGTCTTCGAGACGCCGGGCGGGGGTGGATTGTTTGATCCCTCGGAACGCGATGTCTCCCTTATTGAAAAAGACCTGAAGAGTGGCTTGACGACCGCGCCAGCGGCAAAAGAGAACTATGATCATGACTGAGGCCACTGTTGCGGACTGGCGCGTTGGTGTTGATATCGGCGGCACATTTACTGATATCGTATTGTGGTGCGAAGGCGCTGAAAACCTGGTTCAGGTCAAGTTGCTGACGACACCGGATGATCCATCCCGCGCCGTACTTGAAGGCGTCGGGCGTGCGCTGGAGCAAGCCGGAATTACAGCCGAACAACTCAATTCATTTGTCCATGGCACGACCCTGGTGGCCAACGCCCTGATCGAGCGCAAAGGTGTGACCACCGGACTGATTACGACCAAAGGCTTCCGCGACGTTCTGGAAATCGGTCGCGAATGGCGCTACGACCTGTTTAATCTCGATATCGAAATGCCGACCCCCCTGGTGCCGCGACACCGTCGTCTGGAAATCGAGGAACGCCTGGATTCGGCAGGCGCTGTCGAGACAACCCTCAACCTCGATCAATTACCGACCCTGGTCGGAGAGCTAAGCTCAAAAGGTGTGCAGTCCCTGGCCGTATCGCTTTTGCATGCCTACCTGAACCCGGCACATGAACAGGCGATTGGCGACAAGCTTGCTGAACTAATGCCTGACGTCGCGATCTCACTCTCCTCCGACGTCAGCCCTGAAATGGGTGAATATGAGCGCACATCGACAACGGTTGCCAATGCCTATGTGCATCCGATTTTCAGAGATTATGTCGATCGTCTGATCGCTGCATTGCAAAAACTGGGTTACAGCCGCGAATTATTGCTGGTGCTGTCGGATGGTCGTTGTATCGCCGCCGATGTTGCAGTGAAATATCCGATCCGGCTGGTGCAGTCGGGTCCGGCTGCCGGTGCTGAAGCGGCGCGCTTGTTTGGCAATCTGGCTGGGCAACCCGACATTCTTTGTTTTGATATGGGCGGCACGACGGCGAAGGCCTGCCTCATCCACGATGGCGAGCCCGAACGCACAGTAAACTTTGAAGTTGCCCGCGAAACCCGGTTCGCCGAGGGCAGCGGCCTGCCCCTGCTGATCCCGGCCATTGACATGATTGAAATTGGCGCCGGCGGCGGCAGCATTGCCCGTGTCGATCAGCGAGGTCTTTTGCAAGTCGGCCCCGACAGCGCCAGCGCCGATCCTGGACCAGCCTGTTACGGCCAGGGCGGGAATGAACCTACCGTCACGGACTGTGATCTGGTGCTGGGGTATCTCGATGAAAATTCCTTTCTCGGCGGCACCATGAAACTCGACCGGGATGGCGCGACGGAGGCGATCAGAAACCAGTTGGCCGAACCATTGGGCATCAGCCCCGAGGAAGCTGCCTGGGGCGTGCACGAAACGGTCACCGCCAACATGGCGCAGGCCGCCACCATTCACGCCATCGAGCGCGGTCTGGATCCGACCCGGTTTGCCATGCTGCCGATTGGCGGTGCGGGCCCTGTGCACGCCTGCAGCATGGCGCAGAAAATGGGCATCCGCCACATGGTCTGTCCAGCCGGAGCCGGTGTGGCCTCAGCCATCGGCATGCTGGCTGCCGCCATATCGTTTGAAATCGGTCGAGCGGCGCCGGGGGAACTTGCCTTGCTCGATTTTGACAAAGCCGCCGGACTCTTGCGCGAAATGGCAACAGAGGCCTCGGCCCTGATTATCAGCGCCGGCGCGCATGAAAACGATGTAACACAACAATTCAGCGCGATGATGCGTTATCTCGGCCAGGGCTATGAAATCGAAGTGCCAGTGTCGCTGGAGATGGTCGAAGGCGGTGATCGTCATGCTTTGCTGGCAAATTTCTCCGAAGCCTACAGCAATCGCTATGGCCGCAGCGAAGATATGCCGGCCGAATTATTGTCGTGGCGTCTGGCAGTGACCGGGCCGCGCTCGACGCTTGGTGATACGCTGGGTCAACGAACGCACGAAGCCAAAGCGACACCTGCGCCAGTGAACCGCAGACCTGTCTGGTTCGGCGATGGTTTTGTTGAAACGCCTGTCTACAAACGTTGCGATTTCGCCGTCGGCAGCCACATCGAAGGCCCGGCGATTATCGAGGAAACCGAATCAACACTTGTCCTGCCCGTCGGATTTAAACTGGACGTCGACGCTGCGCATAATCTCATTCTGGAAACGGCAGTATGACCACTGCGGCGACGACCTTCGTAACGTGGTTCGCGTCCCGTCTGAAAAAATCGGGCCTACAACGGGCTTTTGGCGTACCCGGTGGTGGCACCAGTCTCGATTTACTGGAAGCCCTGAGCGAACAAGGTGTCGAGACCGTGATCACGGCCCGCGAAGATGCGGCGGTTATTATGGCCGGCGTCAGCGGCATCCTCAGCGACAGTCCGGGCGTCGCCTTCACGACCAAGGGGCCCGGCCTCGCCAGCGCGACGAACGGCCTGGCCTCGGCTGCCCTTGACCGCATGCCGGCCTTGTTGATCAGCGAGGCCTTTAGCGAAGACGAACTGAAATTCCTGTCGCATCAGGTATTTTCGCATGCCGATCTGGTTGAACCTTTGTTAAAGGAAGGCGAAGGTGATGCGCTTGCTGCCGATCAGGTTGGCGTCGAAAACTGGCTCGAACGGAATGCCCGGGCGCCCGCTGTAATGTTCCCGACATCGAAGGAATTGAACCAATCGGTATCAGCTCGTGTCGATCCGGCAGCCAAATCAGAACTGGTCGTGCCGGATATCGATCAAGCCGTCAAACTTGTTGGTGAGGCCAAACATCCCGTGGTCATTGTCGGGCTTGAAGCCGCACGATCCGCCGTCAGCACTGATTTGCGCGCCTTTGTCGACAAACTTGGCGGCCCGGTCCTGTGCACCTATATGGCCAAAGGCTGCATCGCCGACGACGATCCGCACTTTGCCGGAATTTTCACAGGCGGGGCGATTGAACAGGCCTGCATGAACGCAGCAGACCTGATCGTGCTTGTCGGCCTTGATCCCGTTGAATTGATCCGCAAACCGTGGGGCTATGCAGCCCCGGTGCTGGATTTGTGCGAGCGCGTCTATGACCCGCATTACCTGACGCCGGCGGCGCGGATTGTTGCACCATTGATGGCGAGCCTGAAAGCGCTCGGCGACAAAATTGAGACGAGTTCCTGGAACCAGAAGGATATCGCCGTTCTCAGAACCGGATTTCTTCAGGGCATGGCAGAGGGCGGCGCAGCCGGATTATCGTCGGCATCCGTCGTCAAAGCTATCCGCGACGCCTTTCCAGATCGACCGAGATTGAGCGTCGATGCCGGTGCACACATGTTTTCGGCCTGCGCTTTCTGGCCGACTAGCGAACCGCGCGATTTACTGATTTCAAACGGTCTGGCGACGATGGGCTTTGCCGTCCCGGCAGCCATCGCCGCAGCCCTGCATGATCCGTCGCGCGGCGCCATTGCGATAACCGGAGACGGCGGTTTGCTGATGTGTCTGGGCGAACTGAAAACGGCCGCCGAGACCGGCACCAACATCACCATAATTGTCTTCAACGACGGTCGATTGTCGCTGATCGACATCAAACGCGAAGACCGGCAGATGCCTGACCTCGGCCTGAGCTGGACGCCACCGGATTTCGCAGCCATCGCCAGTGGCTTCGGTTTTTCAGCGTGGCAAGTCAATGACGCCGACGAGTTGCCAGAGATCCTGGTAGCGGCTGCTGGTTCAAGCGGACCGCGACTGGTCGATATCAGGATCGATGACACGGGGTATCGGGATCAAATGCGTGCCTTGCGCGGCTGATCTATAAATCCATTGCCGCTGCATGACCCTCAGCCGTCGCTTGCAACAAACCGCGAGGAGCGAAAGCATCGCCGATAATCTGCGGTGCGATGCCGGCCGCCCTTAAACCATCGAGCAATTCGAGCCGGGGGATACGTCCGGCGGCATAGGTTAGAACGGCGACGTTCTCAAGTATTTCCCTCTCCGCCATCGTCACATTGCGGTAGCCAACCTGTCCCTCGGCCAATTCTTCTTCAGCTAAATCCGGCTTCGACAATGGTAGCAAGGTAATGCCGCGCTGCCGCAAACGGTCAAGAATGCTTTGCCGCTGGACCAGGGCTTCACGTGTCGCGAACGCCTCCTGAGACGTCAGCAAGATCACTTCGTCGAATCTGTCCGCCAACCACAGGGCAGCGTTACAAGTCGCCATCGTATTGTCTTCGTCGATGACCACGGCCTTGCCGGTCTGCCGGGAATTTGCAGGCCCGAGCGCCGGGATCAGTTCAGCCAAATCAATCGCGACGCCACTGTTCAGTAGACGAGCTGGCAGGACATCGGGCCACGCCATATCGGCGCCAGTAGCCAAAACCACTGCATCGGGTGTGGCGGCCACAATCTCTTCGACGCTTACCTTATGCCCCAACTCGATCTGCACACCGTGCCGCCGTGCTGCCTGAACTTGATAATCGTAAACGCTGGCCAGCCCTTCGCTGCCCGGCAATCCAGCCATCAAACGGGCCCTTCCACCGATTTCCGGCCCGGCAGAATACAGGGTGACGTCGTGGCCCCTGGCAGCCGCGACCCAGGCGGCCTCCATACCGGCGACACCGCCGCCGACGACGATCAGCCGTTTGAGACCTTTATTGAGAGGCGGCACGCCGTCCACTTCGATCGGACTAGCCAGCGCCGGATTGTTGTCGCAGACCAGGGGCGATGGTGAGGCAATCACGGCCCAGCAGGTGCTGCAGGAAACGCAATGCCGTATGGCGTGGCTTTGCCCGCCCAGGGCTTTCGCCGGCCAGGCCGGATCGGTAATCATCGCCCGGCCAAGCCCGATGAAATCCGCCTGATCGCGGGCCAGAATATTTTGTGCCTCATGAGGATCGACGATGCGCCCCAATGCCATCACCGGCACGCCGTTGGCATGTTGGCGTAGACCCGCCGCCTGCTCAACATAAGGCGTCCGGGCGAAGTGCCCGTCCGGCACGTGCCAATACAGCGTACTTGACTGGCTGCCCCAGACAAAAGCGGCGTAGTCAACCTGATCCGGTGTCACCAGCGCCCTGGTGAATTGCCTGGCTTGTTCCAGATCAATGCCATCTTCAAGGCCGTCATCAGCGGGTAGTTTTAGTCCGAGAATGAAATCCCGTCCGCAGGTTTCACGCACCGCACAAATGACATCCTTCAGGAATTTGCTCCGTCCAGGCAAATCACCTCCGTAGGCATCGTCCCGGCGATTGCTTCGGGCTGATAAAAACTGGTGAAAGAGGTGGCCGTGTCCGGCGGAAATTTCGACACCATTGAAACCGGCGCGTTGCAAACGTTCCGCTGCGGCCGCAAACTCAGCCACCATTTGCTTGATCTCTCCAATGGTCAACGGTTGGGGCACGGCACGGGCGAGGTCATCGGGCAAGGCGCTGGGACCAAAAGCCGTATCAACCCGGGTATTCGAATAGTTGCCGCCGCCCCGGTCCTGTAGCTGTGCGAGGATGAGGCAATCATGTTGTCGCACACATTCGGCAGCACGCTGCAGTCCGGGAAACCCCGTATCATCAAAGGCATTCAAATAGCCTGGCCTCACGCGTTGGCCGCTGAGTGCATTCACTGCCTCCGTGATGATCATCGCCGCCCCGCCCCGCGCCCGGTTCGCATGATAGGTCAACCAGGCATCGGTCGGATTCTGATCCTGCACATAATGCGTCAGGATAGCGCTGTGCACGATGCGGTTTTTCAGCGTCTGATTGCCAATCCGGATCGGCTGAGCGAGCAGTTCAAAGTCGCTCATTTCAGGTGTTGGGTACCTTGTACGCTGCCCGAACGTCGGCGACACGCTTTTTGCCCGCTGCCATCAGCAACGACAAATCACTGCCTGCCAGAATGAGCCGGACACCCATGGCGATGTATTTTTCCATCAGGGGCGGATCGTAAATACCGCCCATACCCGGATGTTTTTGATGTTTATGGCAGGCGGCGATCATCGTCTGATAAGCCGCGACAATATCGGGGTGATCGAGTTGCCCGGGAATGCCCATCTCCATCGACAAATCGCTGGTGCCAATCAGCAACGCGTCAACGCCGGGTACGGCAGCAGTCTCGTCGGCGCTGGCGATGCCTTTGGGTGATTCCAGCATAAACACCAACAACGTCGCATCATTGATCGCTTTGGCGGCATCGGCGGGGGATTGGGAGGCAAAATCGAGTTGAGGCAATGTGCCATAGATCGAGCGATGTCCCGCCGGCGGATAGCGACAGTCCGAAACCAGCCGCGCAGCCGTCTCGGCATCATCAACATGCGGAAACACAATGCCCTGAGCCCCACCATCGAGGACGCGCGTGGCATGAAAATGCTGAAACCCCGGCACACGGACAATTGGTGCAATACCGGCGGCTCTGGCAGCGACACAGATTTGAACTGCCGTATCCAGATCCATCGAATTGTGTTCCATGTCGATGAACAGCCAGTCAAACCCTGCCGTCTTCATCGCCATGCCAATATCCACGGTACGAGCCTGACGCAATCCAATCCCGACGGCCAGATCACCTTCGTTCAAACGTTCAATTGCAACATTTCGAAGCTCAATCATTTTCCTGTCCTGTGCAGGCGGATAGAAATATCGGAGATCCCCCGGGGTGCGCCCCAATTCCTGAGAAAAAATATACCACATCACAGATGTGAGAAAAAATCGGGCTGCTTGTCGAGAACGAAAGAAACTAGTCCTTCAAACCCGAAAATTAAACGTGTTTTGCCGGAGGATTCGCAATCTCCATTTGCCACGTCATCCGAAGGTGCCGCAGAGACGGGGTCAGAGTCCGCTTTTGGCTAGTAGCGGACGTGCCAGTCGTCACTCGAAAACGTCTGCTTTTTTATTGGCACGATTTTGGCACAGTTGGCGTCGAAAACCGCCTTGATGGGCCGCTCAAGCCCATGTATTGTCATCATACTAAGTGGCTGACATCATTGAGTAAAAGGCTTTTAAGGCGCACTAGTAAAGATCCCAGAACGCCTTCACACGGCAGGGGTCGCTGGTTCAATCCCAGCCGCGCCCACCATTTACAGCATTGATATTAATATGAATCCCCGATGGTCGGGGAGTGCAATTCCTCTTTCGGCAATGTATTTCCAATTCTTGTCAGGCCGAAATTTCGTGGAGCGGCAGCAACAGGCGGAAAAAGCTTGTGCCGTCGGGCTTGTAATCCAGAATCAGATCCCCGTTCATGGCGCGCATGATAGCCCGGCTGATTGGCAATCCCAGGCCGGCGCCAACGTCGGGGCCTGTATGGTGGCCACGGGCGAATTTTTCGAACACCATGACTGCATCTTCCCGTTTGACGCCACCGCCGTTATCAGCAATGTCAATGAAGATACTGTTGCCGGCGGAACTGGTCTGAACCGAAATTTCAGGCACCTCGGCGTTGTTGTATTTCACGGCATTGGACAGCACATTGATCAAGGCCTGATGAAGCCGATCAGTATGAGCGGCAACGTTGGCCTGCGCCACGCCGGGAACAAATTTTACATCAACAGCCGTACTTTCTGTCATTCCCGCCACGGTATCCAATGCCGACTTGATAGCCTGATTGAGATCAATCATCGCAAGCGGAAAGGCGACCGGGCCGGATTCGAGACGGCTGATATCGAGAATTTCGTCCAGCAAACGTGTCAATCGCATGCTTTCATCATGGATAATCGATACATAACGCTCCCGCTTGTCAGGCGTGAGGCCGGCATCGCTTTTCAGTATTTCGGTGAACGAGCGCACGGAAGTCATCGGCGTCCGTAACTCGTGACTGACCTGACTGAGAAAGTCATCCTTTTGGGAGTCCAGCGCGCGCAAGCGTTCGTTGACGTCCCGAAGCTGTTGCGCCGCCGCTTCCAACTCGGCTGACTTTTCGGCGAGTTGGCGCGACGTTTCAATAAATTGCTGGGTCTCGTCGGCGATATCGATCAGTTCGGTCAGGCCGACGGTCTGGCGCCCTGCGATGCGTGACACCATGGCATGAGCAGAGGCGGCGCCGATAGAGCCGGCAAGTTCGCGTTCCAATCTCGCGATAACGTCGTCGGAAGCATGGGGCAATCCCGAATCAAGATCCTGAGCGCGCGCCATTTCATCAAACAGGCCCCTGGCCGGACCCGCGCCGAGAATTCGCTGGGCGAGGACAAACAGGTCTTCGGAATTGGCCTCACTCTCGGCAAAGCTCGCAGGCACGCCGCCCGCTGAGCGATAAACATCGACGAACAAGGTCGCCTGCAGGCGTTCCAGCATATCCTGATCCGTCAGACAGGAAACGATGACAAAAGCGAAAGCATTCAAGCCGACGCTCCAGACCACGGCATGGACCAGCGGGTCCATGCCGGTCAATCCCAGCAAGGCCTGGGGCCGAAGAGCCGAAATTCCCCATGGCCCGTGCTCAAGTGCGGCAAGACTGAGAACAAAGTCACCGCCAAAGCTTGGCAGAAACAACGTATAGGCCCACATCATGAAGCCGACCAGCAGTCCTGTAATCGCGCCTGATCGCGTGGCGCCGCGCCAGAAAATGCCCCCCATCAAACTGGGCAGAAACTGGGCAACGCCGACAAAGGCAATCAGGCCGATAGCAGCCAGCGCATCCGATCCGCCACTGAAGCGGAAATAGAGAAACCCCAGGCCGAGAATGACGCCGATGCTTATGCGCCGCGAGATTAGCAGAAGACTTCTGACGTCGCCGCTGACTGCGCGATTGGCGGATAGAATCCATAGGGAGATCGGCATGACGATGTGGTTCGACACCATTGTCGACACAGCGATCGCGGCGACAATGACCATCGATGTTGCCGACGAAAAACCGCCGAGATAGGCCAGCAAGGCAAGTTCATGGCGCTGTTCGGCCAGCGGCAGGGTCAGAACAAAAAGATCGGGGTTGGAACCTTCCGGCATAACTTGCAGGCCGGTCAGGGCGATCGGCATGGTGAAAAGGCACATGCCAAACAAATACAACGGAAACAGCCATGACGCCGTCGCCAGGTGACGTTCCTCGATATTTTCAACGACGGTAACCTGGAATTGTCGCGGCAGGCAGATGATCGCTGTCGCCGACAGGAAAGTCAGGACGACCCAGCGCGCACCAAAAATATCATTGGTACCAGTGATCCGCTCCATCGGCACACTGGCGAAGACATCGCCAAGACCGTCGGAGACTACGAAGGTCGCGTAGATACCGACGGCGATAAGGGCAAGGAGCTTGACGATCGCTTCCAGTGCGATGGCGGCGACCACACCGTGGTGGCGTTCGTTGGCGTCGAGATTCCGCGTGCCAAACATGATGGTAAACGCCGCCATACCGGCGGCAATCCAGAACGCCGTAGTCACCGCATCGACTTCGCCGGCAATTACCTGATAACTGCTGGTCACTGACTGCAACTGCAAGGCAATGTATGGCGTCGTCGCAATCAGGGCGATGATCGTCACAATTACCGCAAGCGACGGGCTTTTGCCGTAACGCGAGGAGATCAGATCAGCGATCGAGGTAATGCGGTGGGCCCGACCGATCCGAACCAGTTTGCGCAACAACCACCACCATCCGACGAAAACCAGTGTCGGGCCCAGATAAATAGTGATGAATTCAAGTCCGTTCCGTGCCGCCGAGCCGACCGCGCCGTAGAATGTCCAGGATGTGCAGTAAACCGAGATTGATAATGTATAGATGACTGGCGATTGCAACCAGCGAATGGGCCGATGCCGGGTCCGCCGATCAACTATAAAAGCGATGCCGAACAGCATCGCCACATAGCCCAGACATACCGCAAGAAGAACGTTTACCGACAGCATCAGTCTTCCGTCGGTTGCCGGTCGGATGTCAGAGCAGATTGGTTGCTATCCAGCAGTCGACCAGCGAGAAAGGCCGCGCCCGCAATCAAAAGTGCCCAGACCAAAAAGATGTAGATCAGCGTAATCGGCAGTCCGGCGATTTTTTCATCGATCAGCGAAATACCGGCGAGAGGCGGCATCAACAAACCGGCTCCGACGATCAGAAGGGCCAGCGATCGCTCTCTGATCTTGCGCCGGAGTGGTGTGGGGCTGATATTTTCCGACACGGAATTTATTTCACTTTGGCCGTCAGCCCGGTCGCCCTGCCGCCAGTTGCCCGACGGCATCTGTTATGTCGGCGTTGGCGAAAGGCTTGGTAATAAAGAGGTCGGCCCCGAGTTTGAACGCCATTTCACGATCTTCTGCCTGACCTTTTGCCGTCAACATGAGGATCGGCAATTGCGCAGTTCGCGGATCGGCCCGCAGGCTGCGCAGGATTTCGTAGCCGTCCATTTCGGGTAGCATGACATCCAGGATCAGAACGTCCGGCACGTTGTCCATCGCCGACTGCAATGCCTTGCGACCATCCGTTTCGACGAAAATTTCATATCCCTCGCGTTCGAGCAAATAGCTCAGAGACTCAACAATGTTAAGTTCATCCTCAGCCAACAGAACGCGTTTTGTCATCGAACCCGGGGCCTCTGTTTAAAGTTCAGGCCGGCAATTAGAGGGGAAAATCACTGAAGTCGCAATCGCCTATTTTTTGACAATTGCCGCTATCTACGCCGTCAACGGGTCTTCGACGCGGTGCAGGCAGGTGTAGCGCGGACACATCCGGCAACTCGGGCCGACTTCCTCGACAGGGGCTGACGGGTCCGGCGCATAGACAGTATGGCGGGCATCTTCCTCGGTCATGGCGATCATGTCGGTTATATAGTGCCTGGGTTTACCAAAACCGGTCGGACCTTGTTTGCGGGCACGCGCGACAAATACAAACCTCGCACCGGAAGGGAACAGGGCGCGCTGGCGGATCACAGCCTCCGGCGATTGTTGAGCCCGATACAATACCCATAAGGGGCAGGCCGCGGCGTAGCGCGGGATGGCCAGGCCTTCCAGTTTGAGCATCTCGACGATTGTGCCGGCGGCATTGGCACGCAAGTAGCCGAACTTCGGCATGTCATCGCCGCGCGGCAGAGAGGTTATCCGATGACAAACAGCATCGACCTCGGCCGAAAATGCATCGGCCAGGGCTTCAATATCGTATCGCAGTTCGGTGGCGCGCGACGTGAATGTCGTCATGGGCATAATAATGGCTCCGACAGCATAATCCCTCAGGGCACGCCTTGCCCGGACTCTGGCGGCTGACGTTTCCAGCAATGTTTCCCCGTTGATGATCTTGTCGAAGAGGTCCGTCAAAAGCTCATCTGTCAAAGCGCCGGCTTTTTCGCGCCGTGAAATTGGTTGAGGATCTGTCAGCTGGTCATGAAGCTGAATGGCCGCGGCCTCAATATCGGCAAAGTGATTTTCCCGCGCAACAAACATTGCTTCGACCTCGTCAACCGGAGTCAGCACGCGGTCGGCATCTTGCGACTTGTCCAGATAGGTAACCAATGCTTCTCCGACATCGGAGAGGGCCTGCGCTTCGTCGTATATGATACGGTTAAAACGATCCCGGCGTTCCGGCGTGATGTCGGGGTAATCATTCAGTATTTCGGAAGCAGAACGCGCGGCGGCGATGCGACTCAGCATTCGGTGTACGTTTTCACTGAGGAAAGGGTCATTGGTAAGTCGATCCGACAACGTCTCGGCACGTGAAGTTGCGTCACGTTCTGAACGCGCCAGGGCGGCCAGCCCGCGTGCCCAGCCTGGAAATCGACCAATCAGTTCGCTGGTGCGCCCGTCTTCAATCTTGAGCGCCTCCAGCGACGGCAAGTGGGCAATTTCGGTCAGCGCTTCCAGCAGTCTTCGTTCAGATACGCCACCGAGACTATCGGCGGACAGATCCAGTGCGTTAGCAATTTTATGCAAAAGCGACCCGGCAATCGGGCGCTTGTTCCATTCGATCAGATTGAGATAGGACGCAGAAATACCGATTTGGCGCGCAAGGTTGGCCTGTGTCGTACCGATTTCACGACGGCGTTGGCGAATTCTCGTCCCCAGGATCGCGTCAGCCATTGGGAATTTTCCTTTCAAATCCGATGGTTAGACATTGGAATTGTCAATTATTAACAATAAATATATTTCATAATGACAATTATTGACAAATTTATTCAATAAAGTCAATGTGTTATTGACGTATTCACAAAATCTGATCAATCTGTGCGGCAGACGAGGAGGTCGTCTTGGGCGTGGAGTCCGCTGGCGCGATGTCGCGCAGGATTTCAAACCCGTTCTAAATTTTTGAACCAAGGGAGAGGTAAATGAGTAAATTTGACATCAGCCGTCGCGGTTTGCTGAAGGGCACCAGTGCCGCTGCTGCCGGACTGGCAATGCCGACAATTTTTTCCAGCAATGCCTGGGCTGCCGGATATCGTAACGAACCCAAAGGTGGCACTGTCACATTCGGGTTTAATGTTCCTCAAACTGGCGCTTATGCCGATGAGGGTGCCGACGAACTCCGCGCCTACAAACTGGCTGTTGAGCACATCAACGGTGAAGGCGACGGCGGCATGCTGAATACGTTTTCGTCCAAAGCCCTGAAAGGCAATGGCGTCAACGGCAAGAAAGTCGTGTACGTGACGGGTGATACCCAGACCAAATCCGATGCTGCGCGTGCCAGTGCCAAGCGCATGATCGAAAAAGACGGCGCCATCATGATTACCGGCGGTTCGTCATCCGGTGTCGCGATCGCGACCCAGGGTCTCTGCCAGGACGCCGGCGTTATTTTCATGGCTGGTCTGACACACTCGAACGACACCACGGGCAAAGACAAACGTGCCAATGGTTTCCGTCATTTTTTCAATACTGAAATGACCGGCGCCGCGCTCGGTCCGGTGCTGAGAAATGCCTTCGGTGCCGACCGTACAGCCTACCACCTGACAGCTGATTATACCTGGGGCTGGTCGCAGGAAGGATCGATCAAGAAATACACTGAAGCAATCGGCTGGAAAACAGCGGCTGCTGTTCGCACTCCGCTCGGTGCCGGTGATTTCTCGCAGTATATCACGCCGGTGCTTTCGTCCGGTGCCGATGTGCTGGTGCTGAACCACTATGGCCGGGACATGGTCAACTCGCTGACCAACGCGGTTCAGTTTGGTCTTCGTGACAAACAGGTCAACGGCAAGGACTTCGCCATTGTCGTGCCACTTTATAGTCGTTTGATGGCTCAGGGTGCGGGCGAAAACGTCAAGGGCATCTTTGGTTCCACCAACTGGCACTGGTCGCTGCAGGACGAAGGTTCAAAAGCCTTTGTGAAATCCTTCGGCAAAAAATACGGCTTCCCGCCGAGCCAGGCTGCACACACGACGTATTGCCAGGCCCTGCTTTATGCGGATGCCTGTCAGCGCGCCGGAACATTCATGCCGTCCGGTGTCGGTGCCGCTCTTGAAGGCTTCAAGTTTGATGGTCTTGGCAACGGTCCGACCGAGTATCGTGCCGATGATCACCAGTGCTTCAAGGACGTTCTGGTCGTGAAGGGTAAAGAAAACCCCACGTCGAAATTTGACGTTCTCGAAGTCGTTGAAGTCACGCCGCGCGCTCAGGTCCAATACGAGGCCAAAATGCTCGGCGGAGAATTGGGCCCGTACAATAACGGCGCCTAAAGCTCTTGTTTCCGAGTAGTTACCGGTCGCCCCGGCGTATTTTTGGGGCGGCCGGACTTTCTTACTAATCAAGAAGTTCCCGTGCGGAAGCGGAAAGACAATGGACGCAATTTTACTACAGGTTTTAAACGGTCTGGACAAAGGCGGAGCCTACGCGCTGATCGCCCTGGGCCTGACGATTATTTTTGGCGCGCTGGGTGTGGTGAATTTCGCCCACGGTGCGTTGTTCATGCTGGGCGCCTTTTGCGCCGTTTCCGTCAAGGCCTTGCTCAGTCTGGAAATCGTGACGCTGGATCCGACGAAGATGACGGCGTGGGGCACACCGATGGAAATTCGCCAGCCCTATGTTGAAGTCTGGTTTGGCGATTCAGGTGCAGCACTGTTGAATTACGCCGTCCCCGTTTCAATTCTCATCGCAATTCCGGTCATGCTGTTAATCGGCATTGCCATGGAGCGCGGGCTTATACGGTTCTTTTACAAACGCCCGCATGCAGATCAGATTCTGGTGACCTTCGGCCTGGCAATCGTTCTGCAGGAAATTGTCAAAAGCCAGTTTGGTGCCAACCCCATTCCACAACCGGCCCCTGATGTTGCCAAGGGAATGATCGACTTTGGTGTCTTGATCGGATTTGAAGCCGGGAACGTGGTCTACCCGGCGTGGCGGCTGATCTACTTCCTGTTTTCAGCATTCCTGATTGCTTCGGTGTTCGCCTTCCTGCAATTCACAACATTTGGCATGGTCGTACGTGCGGGGATGTCGGACCGCGAAACCGTTGGTTTGCTGGGCATCGATATTGACCGGCGCTTCACCATTGTGTTTGGCGTTGCCGCCGTCGTCGCCGGGCTTGCCGGGGCAATGTACACACCGATCCTCAGCCCCGATTATCACATGGGTATGGACTTTCTGGTTCTCAGTTTTGTCGTTGTCGTCGTCGGCGGCATGGGTTCGCTGGGGGGCGCGGTTGCGGCTGGTTTCATGCTTGGCATTCTGCAAAGCTTCGCTTCGATGAACGAAGTCAAAGAAATTTTCCCGGGTATTGATCAAATCATCATTTACCTGATCGCCGTTGTTATTCTGCTTGTCCGCCCGCGTGGATTGATGGGCCGCAAAGGCGTCATGGAGAGCTAGGCAATGGGAATGATCAAAAATATTTTCGCCGTCAATAACTTCGCCATGAGCCGCCGCGATCTGATCGTGCTGATCTGCTTTTCGGTGGTCGTTGCCACTGGGCCGATCCTGTTTCAACCGATCGGAGCCGGTTATCCCGATCTGCTTCAGAAGTTTGCCATCTTCGGTATTTTCGCCATCGGCTTTAACATTCTTTTTGGGCTGACGGGATACTTATCCTTTGGACACGCTGCCTTTCTCGGCGTTGGATCGTATACGGCTGTCTGGACGTTCAAGCTGCTCAGCATGAACCCGTTCATTGCGATCGTTTTTGCCGTAATTGTCAGCGGCCTGTTCGCCACCCTTATTGGATTTATCTGCCTGCGCCGCTCAGGAATCTATTTTTCGATCCTGACGCTGGCCTTTGCCCAAATGTGTTACAACCTCGCCTATTCCGTTCTGACACCCATAACCAATGGTGAAACCGGCCTTCAGTTGCGCCGTCACGATCCTCGTGTTCTGGACACCTGGTTTGGCGTTGATTTTTCAGGCGCGCTGCCGTCATCCAATATTTTCGGCGTCAACATGACGGGGTATGCGGGTTACTACTTCTGCGGTGTCATACTAATTATCTGTTTCTTTATTTCGATGCGTATTTTCCGCTCACCCTTCGGCTTGATGCTGCGTGCCGTCAAATCCAATCAAAACCGCATGAACTATACCGGTTTGAATACCCGCCCCTACGCCCTGGCCGCGTTTGTGATTTCCGGTATGTATGCCGGTCTCGCCGGCGGATTGCTGGCCGTGACCGATCCGCTTGCCGGAGCGGAGCGCATGCAATGGACGGCGTCAGGCGAAGTCGTTTTGATGACAATCCTCGGCGGTGCCGGCACGTTGCTGGGCCCCGTCATCGGCGCAGGCGTCATCAAATACTTCGAGAATATTTTCTCGGCATTCAACGAGGGCATTCTAATGAAGGCCTTCGATTTTCTGCCGGAAGCCCTGCAGCACATCCTTGTGTCGGTTTCGTCGATGTTTGTCGGTGAAGGCTGGCATCTGACACTCGGTGCCCTGTTCATGATTATTGTGATCTTCCTGCCCGGCGGACTGATGGAAGGTTTTGGCCGTATCGGAAAATTGTTTACCCGGTCGGGTGGCGGTGGCGGCAGCGCCGCGAACGCGATCCCTGACCCGGTCAAGGCCGGGTGAGGAGATCGTCATGAGCATTCTTTCTGTCAAGAACGTCAACAAACGCTTCGGTGGTCTCAAGGCACTGGATGACGTCAATCTGGAAATTGAAGCCGGTACGGTTCATGCCATCATCGGCCCCAATGGCGCTGGCAAATCGACTTTGCTGAACTGCTTTGTCGGCAGGCTTGAGCCTGACACCGGAACGGTCATGTTCGATGGCCAGTCGCTGCTGGGAATCAAGCCGCATGAGATCAATCAGACGGGCGTCAGTCGTGTTTTCCAGACACCGGAAATATTTGATGATCTGACTTTGATGGAAAACGTTCTGATCCCGGCCTTCGCCAAACGTGACGGTGCATTTAAAATCAATGGCTGGCACGCGGTTTCCCGGGAAGCTGATCTTTTCGACAAGGCGCGAGGAATGTTGGCGGAGTTGGGTCTGGAAACGAAGGCTCAGGATATCGCCGGCCAACTATCGCGCGGTGACAAGCGCCGTCTGGAACTGGCCATGTGTCTGATTCAGGACCCGAAGTTGCTGTTGCTTGATGAACCGACAGCCGGCATGGCGCGTGCAGATACGAACAACACGATCGACCTGATGAAGGAAATCGCCGCGCGGGGCGTGACGATGGTCGTGATCGAACACGACATGCATGTGGTATTTTCGCTGGCCGACAAAATCAGCGTGCTTGCACAAGGCACTGTGATCGCCGAAGATTTGCCCGAAAAGATCAAGGGCAATCCCAAAGTTCAGGAAGCTTATCTCGGAGGGGCGCACCTGTGACGCAGTTGAGATTGGTGGAGGAAACTATGAAGACCGGCGACCATCCGGAAAATCTGCTCGGCGAGGATTCCTTTGACGGTGCGGCGCCCGGCAAGCCACCGACCCTGGCGGCGGGCGGTCAACCAGCATTTTTTTCCTGCTGGGATATCCACGCTTATTATGGTGAAAGCTATATCGTTCAGGGCGTCAGTTTTGATGTTCGCGAGGGTGAAATCATCGCACTGCTGGGCCGTAATGGTGCCGGCAAAACGTCAACCCTGCGTGCGATAGCCCGCGTCGATGACCCGGCGCTGAATCAGGGAGAAATCTGGCTTGATCATCAGCCCCTGCACGACATGAAATCCCATCAGGCGGCGCAGCAGGGTGTCGGGCTGGTGCCAGAAGACCGGCGGATTATTCAGGGTCTGACGGTCGAGGAAAATCTGAAGCTCGCCCAGATCGCCCCACCCAAAGGTTGGTCGATCGAGCGTATCTACGAACTCTTTCCCCGCCTCGGAGAAAGGCGTACTCAGGAAGGCACGACGCTCTCCGGCGGTGAACAGCAGATGCTGGCCATAGGACGCACGCTGGCCCGTGACGTCAAACTCCTGTTGCTGGACGAACCATACGAAGGTCTGGCACCGGTGATCGTGCAGGAAATTGAAAAAACACTGGAACAAATCAAGTCGTTAGGCATCACGACAATTATTGTCGAGCAAAATGCAATCGCTGCCCTGCATTTGGCGGACCGGGCGATTATTCTCGATATGGGGCAAGTTGTTTTCGATGGCACCGCGCAAGAAGTCCTCGATGACGCTGATTTGCGCCAGCAGTACCTGGCGATCTAGGTCGCGTCGTTTCTGACCCTGGTCGATCCCGGACACTATCGATGCCTCATGAAGGGCCCAAAACGGATACGATGCTTGCCTTGAATACCAGGGTAGAGGAAGAGTTTGTCACGCCCTTGACGGCAATCCGCGGTTCTCTCGAAGTCATCAGGGACTATCCCGATATGCCGGAAGTTGAGCGCCAACGGTTTGTCGATGCTGCCTTGCAGGAATGTAGCCGCATCGAAGCCGGGGTCGCGGATCTGGCCAGTTCAGTATATGCCGCCGGTCAACGTTCGCTGAAAAGCGGTGCCGCAAAACTGCCGCCAGAAAAAATTCTTGCCTACGCAAATCGAACCCGGTTCATTGCAGAACTCGATGTCTTGGAAATAGATTTTAGCGGTTTTGAATTCAGCTCCGCGAGTATCGTCAACGAATTTTATGACGTGATAGAGGCGGAAGTACTGAAAACCGGTCGCAAATGGTACCTTCTTGTAAATCTTTCCGAGCACAGCGTCTGGCCCGAAGCCTGGGTCGCATTCGCCAACCGGGGCAAGAAGCTCAACGTCGCCTGTTCACGGGGAACCGTGCGTTTTGCGACCTCACCTGAAGGCGGCGATACCGCCGGTCGGAACATTAAGGCCAGCCGCACCGAAGCACTGGCCGAAATCGAAAAATTGAAATCAGGCGTGCCGGACAATATTCGCCATTGAGAAGCGGGTTGTCTCAGGCCAACTATTAAAATGGCTGAATGGATAATTCAGTTTCGAAGGCCACGAAAGGCGGTGCCTCCGCTCGGGATCATTTTCTCTGACACTGCCTGATCATCTGTCCCGGCGGATGATCTGACGTCTCATTCAATATATGAATGTCAGCGGCTTTGCTTCGCATTGGACAAATAGCGGGCAGCCCCAGGATGATACGCTCGACCGATGATTATTCGGGCCCGGCATCATTTCGAGGAGAAGCCAGTTATGGCAACCGACAAACCGCGCGGCATGTATTACGAGGACTTTGAGGTCGGCATGGAGTTGAAAACCCCGCGCCGCACCGTGACCCACACCGATATCACCAACTTCGCCTGTATAACCGGCGATTTCAACGCGCCCCACAGTGATCATGAGTTCTGCAAGGAACAGCCCTATGGCGAACCGATTGCCCATGGCCCTCTGGTCTGGTCCATGGCCGGCGGTCTCGGCTATGCCAGTGGCATTACCGACGGAACTGTTGTTGCCATGCTGGGAGTCGACAAATGGCGTGTGCACCTGCCTGTCAAGCACGGTGACACCATTCATGTTGTACAAACCGTGACTGAAATGCGCACGACCAGCAAACCCGACAAGGGCATCGTCACCTTCGATCGGCAAATACGAAACCAGCGCGATGAAGTCGTGCAATCGGCCATTGCCACAAATATGTACCTGCGTCGTCCGGCTGAAGCCGCTGAATGACATGACGACACGCAGTATCAAAGGCAAGGCCGCCGTCGTCGGGATCGGTGAGACAACCTATTACAAACATGGTCAATCACCGGATTCTGAATTTGTGCTGGCGCTGCAGTCCATTCTGAAAGCAGCGGAAGATGCCGGTATCGACCTAAGGGAGATCGACGGTTTTACTTCTTATTCGAACGACCGCAATGATCCTTCCCGCCTGGCGGCTGCCATTGGCATCCATGATCTGAAATTCTCCAACATGCACTGGGGCGGTGGTGGCGGTGGCGTTGCGGCCGCAGTCGCCAACGCGGCCGCGGCGATTGCCAGCGGGTTTGCGGATTGCGTCGTTGTTTTTCGCGCCCTGGCACAAGGCCAGTTCCGCCGCTTCGGGGAAGCCCTGCCCGATCCGACCGTTTCCGGCGATCCGGCCTATATGCGACCCTACGGCGTGATGTCGCCGGCCCAGAATTACGCCATGCGGGCGACGCGCTTCATGCATGATCATGATGTCCGGAACGACGTCCTGCGGGCCATTGCCATGGCGTCCTATCAGCATGCCCAGAATAACCCGCGCGCCATCATGCAAGGCAAACCGCTGGACGCGCAAAAATATGATGACAGTCGCTGGATCGTCGAGCCGGTCAACCGGTTGTTTGATTGCTGCCAGGAGAACGACGGCGCCGCCGCCCTGATCATGGTATCGGCCGAACGGGCGCGTGACATGAAACAGACGCCGGCCTATCTGGTGGGCGCCGCCCAGGGCTCGGATCATCGCTGTGGCGCACCCGTCATGAACTCCAGCAACTTTGCCTCGTCATCCTTTTCGACGGTGGCGGAACGGCTATACGAAAGTGCCGGTGTGACAGCAAAAGATATCGATGTCGTGCAATCTTACGAAAATTTCACCACGGGCGTGATGATGGCTGTTGTCGAGCATGGATTTTGTGCGCCGGAAGAAGCCAACGACTTTTTCACCCTGGACAATTTGACGTGCGCCAAAGGGTCGATGCCGCTTAACACTTCCGGCGGCAATCTGGCTGAATGTTATATGCACGGCATGGGTCTGCAGCTAGAGGCCGTGCGGCAAATCCGCGGCACGTCGTGTAATCAGGTCGCCGGTGCCAGGCTGGCCATGAATATTGCCGGTCCCATGGTGACGCCTGTCAGCAGTCTTGTCATGGGATCAGAGGAGACCTTGTCATGACGGGAAATACATATTTACCCGCCGGTATGCCGGCCCCGGTACCGTCGCCCGATGGACTGGATGTTCCCTACTGGGAAGGAACACGGCAGAACAAATTGCTCGTGCAGCGCTGCGATGACTGCGGTACGTGGCAGTGGGGGCCGGAATGGCTTTGTCACAACTGCCAGTCATTCAATATGAAATGGCTTCAGACGGAAGACAGGGGGCTGATCTACAGCTGGGAGCGGCCCTGGCATCCAGCTCACCCCGCCCTGAAAGGTCATGGTCCCTACACGGTCGTACTTGTTGAATTACCTGAAGCCGGCAACATCCGGATGATCGGCAATTTACTGGGGCCGGTGGATCAGGAAGTTGTCATCGGGTCCCCTGTCGAGGCAGTATATGAGGCCCATGACGACGCCGACATTCCGTACACGCTCGTGCAATGGCAGGTGACCCGTTGAGCATCAAACAGCAGGACTGGATTTCCCACCACGCCGGATTTGCGCCCCGTCGCGAAGCCTTGCACGATCTGAATTCCGGGCGACGGTTCAGTTATGCCGAAATGGATGAGCGCGTCGACCGGGTATCACTCTGGCTGAAAAACAGTTTTGGTATCGGGATCGGGGATCGGGTTGCCGTTCTGTGCCACAACGACAGTGATGTTTTTGAAATCCAGTTTGCCTGTCGCCGACTGGGCGCGATTTTCCTTCCCCTGAACTGGCGACTGGCCGTGCCCGAGCTTGAATATATCTGTAATGACGCAACACCCGCCGTCTTGTTGCATGGCCTGGAGTTTTCCGACGAAGCGGCGAAGCTGGCCGAACTTTGCGCACTGCCGGCTACCGCCAGCCTGAACAATGGCGGACCGAGTGATTATGAATCCGGTATCGCCAGCGCCAACGGCACCATCACCCCCGTCGACAGGGTGCTCGATGATACCTGGACCATTCTCTATACGTCGGGCACGTCCGGGCGGCCCAAGGGCGCCCAAATTACGTACAGCATGATGCTGTTCAACGGTCTGGATTGCGCCATGACCGGTGATCTGGTGTCGACGTCGCGCAACCTCGTGATCCTGCCGACGTTTCACACCGGTGGCCTGAACGTCTGGGCAAATCCCCTGTTTCAGGCCGGCGGCTGCAATGTTGTCATGCGGTGCTTTGATCCGGCAGACTTGCTGGAAATTCTCGCAGACAAGGAATTGTGCATTACACACACATTGGGTGTGCCGACGAATTTTCTGATGATGGCCGAGGTCCCGGGTTTTGCCGATGCCGATCTCAGCCACGTCACCTGCCTGTGTGTTGGTGGTGCTGCAGCTCCCAAATCCATGATCCAGGATTATGCCGACGTCGGTGTCAAACTGCGCGCCATGTATGGCATGACGGAAATCGGCCCGCTGGGCCTCGCCCTGCCCGGCGACAAGAGCCTTGAAAAGCTTGGATCATCGGGTCTGCCGACCATGCATACCAAAATGAAAGTGTGTAATCCCGATGGCAGTCCGACCCTGCAAGGTGACGTCGGCGAGTTGATGATCAAGGGGCCATCGGTCACAAATGGCTACTGGAACAACCCGCAGGCCAATGCCGCGGCATTTACGGAGGACGGCTGGTTTCACACTGGTGATGCGGCCCGCGTCGATGACGAGGGTTATTATTTCATCGTCGACCGCTGGAAAGACATGTTCATTTCCGGTGGCGAAAACGTCTATCCCGTTGAAGTCGAGAATGTCATTTACCAGTTAAGTGGCGTGCTGGAAAATGCCGTTATCGGCATACCGGATGATAAATGGGGTGAAGTCGGACGGGCCTATGTCGTACTGAAAGAAGGTGCCAACATCGACGAAGCCGCACTTGTTGATCATTGCAAAAGCCAGCTTGCGACCTACAAGGTGCCCAAACAGGTGCAGCTGATCGACGAGTTGCCGCACAATGCCACCGGCAAGGTTCTTAAATACGAATTGCCAAAGGACTGAAGATCAGGCGGCAATCCAGCCCTGGATTTCAGCCGCTTCCTGACGGCAGCGCTCCGGGCCACCCAGAACCTGGCGATCAAAGCTGATGCGTTTGAACCAGAAATGCAGTCCCATCAAATCGGTAAAACCCATACCGCCGTGAACCTCGGTTGCCGTGCGGGCGACATCGCGTCCAACCTCAGCCAGGTGGGCCTTTGTCAGGCAGGCCAGCAACCGGCGTTCCGTCTCATCATCCTGATCCTGCGCATGTGCTGCAAACCAGACCAGGGAGCGGCAGGGTTCAAGGGCTGCAACCATTTCCGCGCACATGTGTTTGACCGCCTGAAAGCTGGCGATTACCCGGTCAAACTGCACACGCTGGCCAGCATAAACCACGGCCTTGTCGATCATGCACTGCCCTGCCCCCATAGTATCGGCCGCCAGCATCAATCGTCCGGCATCCAGAACCCGCAAGGCGGCCTCTCGTACGTTGGCAACATCATTGACGATTTCGACTTCCGCATTCGCCAGCACCAGATCGGCCAGCGGGCGCGTGCGATCGAGGCTCGGTCGTTGCGTCATGGAGACACCCGCTCCGTTCAGCGGCGTCAGGCACATGCCGCCATCTGCCAGCAAAACAAGGACATGTGTCGCGCCGCCACTGTCGAGCACGCCGGATATCTGACCGGACAACCGCTTCCCTTCAAGGGAAAGTTGCGATATTCCCGTCGCCCCGGCCAGGTCTCCGGCGGCAACGGCAACACGCCATTCGCCACTGGTGATGGCCGGCAATATCTGTCGCTTTTGCGTATCACTGCCCGCCAGCGATATGGCCAGCGGTGCCATGACACAGGCCCCGACATAGGGGGCAGGTGCGGCCCCGTAACCCAGCGCGTCTGCCACGACAACGGCATCCAGCATGCTCAGACCGGTGCCACCATATTGCTCGGCGACCAACAAGCCGGGCAGGCCCAGATCACATAATCCCGACCACAGGTCTTCATCAAAACCCGTGCGCCCTGCCGCGACACGCCGGATATCTTCCAGCGTCATGGCGTCGGCGAGAAATCCACGCAGACTGTCGGCGATCAGGCGCTGGTCATCATTCAATCCAAATTCCATGATCTATGCCTCCGTCGCTGGCGTCGGTCGATCAGGTTTGGGTTCGCGCGGCATGCCAAGCCCCCGTTCGCTAATGATATTCTTTTGAATTTGCGACGTTCCACCACCGATGATCAGACCGATGTCGTACATATAATCAATTTGCCAGGTTGTGGCCGGATCGTCTTCCTCGGTTTCATGCGGGTCGTACGGCAGACCGGCTTCGCCCAGGATATCGATGGCCAGCGCGCTGAGTTTGTGGTTCAGGACCGTGCCGTAATATTTGACAACAAGCCCCTCGACGCCGGGTTCCTCGCCCTTGTCGTGCATCGTCAGCAAGCGCATCTGATTGTATTTTGCCGCCAGGATCTCGGGCTGCAGACGCAGCAGACGATCCCGGTATTCCGGCATGTCGATCAGACGAATGCCATCGATCCTTGTTTCCTGCATCAACTTGCGAATAACTTCGAAACGCTGAAGTTGTTTGTTGGTATCACCCAGCATCACCCGTTCATGTTTAAGCGACGCAATGGCCACCTTCCATCCGTCTCCCCGACCCATGACAATCTGGTCTCGAGGGACACGCACATCGGTCAGAAAAGTCTCGTTAAACTCCGGGCGTTCCGTCATCGTCACCAGCGGGCGTACCTCGACACCTGGTGTGTCCATGGGCACCAGCAAATACGATAACCCCTTGTGTTTTGGCGCATCCGGTTCCGTCCGGCAAAGCAGGAACATCATGTCCGCGAAGTGGGCCGAGCTGGTCCAGATTTTCTGACCGTTGATAACGAAGTCGTCACCGTTCGGAACCGCCCGTGTTTTGGCATTGGCCATATCGCTGCCGGAACCCGGTTCTGAATTGCCGATGCACCAGATGACCTCCCCCGTCAGGGTTGGCTTGACCCAGCGTTCACATTGTTCTTTTGAGCCCAGTTCGAGAAAAGACGGCACGACAATCAGACAGCCGACATTCATCAGGCCTGGCGACACAACTGCCTTCGAAAGTTCGTCGGCAATAATCGCGGTCTCAAGAACATCCGCATCGGCACCGAAGCCGCCATATTCCCTTGGCACGGTGCGGGCGACATAGCCGCGTTCCAGCAAGAGGGCTTGCCAGTCCAGCGTCTGCTGGTCCGAGCGTTTGCGCCCACCGCCGAATTTCGGCGAACGATGTCCTTCTTCCCTGATGAAGGCGCGGATTTCGTCCTGCAAAACCTGGTGTTTTTTTGAATAGCTCAGATCCATTTCGTCGCCTTTTCAGATCGCATATCAATCAGTTCAGATCACCCGCTTTTCCCGCAGGGACCTTATTTCATCTTCGCCATATCCCAGTTCGGCCATGATCTGATCGGTGTGCTCGCCCAGCTCGGGCGCCCGGTGTTTGACGCTGACCTCCGACAGGGACATCTGGAACGGCGCACGGGCCACCGGGACCGGTTCATCGATACCGGGATACGCCAGTGGTTTGAGATATTGCTTCGCCTGAATGTGCGGATCATCCAGGGCCTGTTGTGGCGAATTCACCGGCCCACACGGCAGGCGCGCCTGATCACAGGCAGCGATGGTTTCCGCGACGGTGCGTTCGGCACACCACGCCGCCATTCGCAAACTGACGATTTCACCGTTTTTGCCGCGCGTGGTGTCGTCGCGAAACCGGGGATCATCAATCCATGCCTCGACACCGATCATTTTGGCCCAACGCTCAAACAGCGGCTGTCCAACAACCTGAGCCATGATCCAGCCATCCTTGCAGGAATAGATATCGGTGGGGGCAGAAAGCTGCCCGCGATTGCCGGTGGCAGTACGACCGACGCCGGTTAGCGCCTGTTCAATTAATTGCGGGTTCATGACGTTCAGGGCTGTGCCCAGCAAATCCATCGAAACTTCCTGACCACGACCGCTCACCCGGTGCTCCATGATCGCCGCCATAACGCCGACCACACCTGACATGGCCGTGCAAAAGTCGACTTGTGCGGCAATTGCACGCTGCGGCATTTCCGGACTGCCCGCCAGATAAACCGATCCGCTCATGGCCTGGGCGATGCCGTCAAACCCAACCCGGTCGCTGTAGGGTCCGTTTTCGCCGAAGGCCGTGGTATTGGCGAAAATGATGTCCGGTTTCACCGCACAGAGCGAGGCGTAATCAAGACCCATCGCCTTCAAGGGTTCGGGCGGCATGTTGGCCGTGACCACATCCGCTGTCGCGATCAGCTTTTTGGCAACCTCCTGACCTTCCGGCTTCAGCGGGTTGAGGGTCATGCCGCGTTTGTTGCGATTGACCTGTAAATACCCGGCCCCTGTGCCCTTGTCATCAACGGGGCCAATATAGCGGTCTTCGCCACCCGCAAGTTTTTCGACCCTGATTACGTCCGCCCCCATATCGGACATGATCGCCGTACCAAAAGGGCCGGCAATGTAGCGACCAAAATCGACAATGCGTATACCGTCCAGCACCCCGGTCATTTGGATTTCTCCTTGTCCAGAAGCGGTGCCATCATGCGTTGGGGCTCATCCGTCTCGTAGGCTTTGCCCATATAGTCAATTCCTAGGGCAATCCCTTCGGCCGGTGTCATCTCTTCCCACGCCCGCATCAGGGACTTTTGGGCCCGCACGGCAAGCGGGCCTGCCGCCAAAATCTGGTTGATCCTGGTCTCAATCATGTCGTCCAGTTCTCCAGCTTCGACAACCGTATCGAGAAAGCCCATGGTCTGGCCTTCTTCGGCGGAATAATTGCCACCGGTCATCATCATTTCCCGCGCCTTGCCCCAGCCCACCAGCATCGGTAGCAAGGCCGCCTCGATCACCGACGGCATGCCGACCTTAACCTCAGGCATGCCGAAAATGACGGATTTGTCCGCCACACGAAAATCGCAGGAAGTCGCCAGTTCAGTCCCCGCCCCGATGCAATAACCCCTGAGGCGGGCGATAACAGGTACGGGGCAATCACGTACCGCCTTGTGCATCAAGTGCAATCTGGTAATGAAAGCCTTGCCAGTTTCAGAATTCAGCGCATGCAGTTCCGGCACAAAGGCACCGCCCACGAAGGTTTTATCCCCGGCCCCGGTCAGCACCACCACGCGCAGGTTTTCCCGGTTTTCGAGGTCGGCAAATATCTGCATCAAGTCGGCCAGCATGGCACTGCCCATGGCGTTCATCTTGCCGGGATGCAGCATTGTTATCATGGCGACTTCACCTGCCGAACGGGCGTCGATCTGACACGTCGCCGAACCCATATCCTGCAGCCGGTTTTCCTCTTTTTCAGCCATCTGTCATTTCCCCGAAGTCTTGAAGGTTATCTATTCCTGATGTGCAGGCCATCTGTCTAATGCGAAGCAAGAGCACTGGTATTCACTGGACGAATGTTAGAGCACCTTCGGCGATAACAGGCGCGATGTTTTGCAAAATGCGCATCGATTATGCCGGATCCGGACGGGTCGTCAGCGCGTCGACCAGACTGGTTTCAACGGCACTGGCTGCCGGTGTTCGCGCGCGTGTCTTGCTGACAGCAAAAGCGAGGCGCTGGGTCGGCAATTCGATCTCCCGCTCCAGCAACATAAAGTTATCCCGCAACCGTCCGAACGTCGGATTGAGACTGATCGCCGGCGTAAAGGCATCCGTCGCCTGGATCAGGGCCGTCACCAGTCCGAAGTCGTCCGTGACATAATGCGGGTTGGGCGGCGGCAATCCGTTGCGCACACACAAGGTTGCGATGCCATTTTGCAAAGGTTCGATCGAGGACGGCAGCAACAGGGGATAACGCAGAATATCTGCTTCCGAAATGCGGGACTTTCCGGACAACGGGTGGTCTTTGCGCAATAGCATGGCGCAGTGAAAATCGACAACGGGTGTCACTTCCAGATCCGGCCAGAGACGGAGCATTCCCGCGTGACCGACAATCGCATCCAGCACGCCCGCTGTTAGCCGGGGTGCCAGCTCATCAACTGATCCCGGTATGATTTCGATGGCCAGACTGGGGTTTTCCCCGGCCAGACGGGCGACAGGCTGCGCCACAAAGCGCTGGTATCCGGCCGGCGCGACGCCCAGTCTCAGCCGCCCGGTATTCAGTTTTTGATAGTCCGTGATCCCCGTCAGCAGCTCATCGACATCGCCAATGATGCGTTTGGCCCGATCAACAAAACTGCGACCGGCATCGGTAACCCTGACCCCGCGCGGCAGGCGCACAAACAACTGGATGCCCAGCTCTGCCTCGACTTCGGCAATACTGCGCGTTAGCGCGGACTGCGTGATATGCAAAATTGCCGCGGCATGCGTCACACTTTCACAGCGCGCCGTTTCCACGACATGGCGAAATTTCCGGATATCGATAGCCATCTGAATCCATTCCCAATAGTGATATGAAGGGATCAGGTATCAGTTTAGCGAATTCCATAATTCCGGAAAGAGGCATCTTGCCGATAGCAAACGCCCATTGATCTTGGCCAATGATAAATTTTGGCAGACGCCGCTCATCCGTTGTCAGCCCGTTATCGCAATGTTGATAATGCAGTGGTTGCAGGCCTGGTCGCAATATTACCCCTACAAATTACCAATTTAATTCAGCGTAATCAGCTTGCAGTGAGACGCGAATGTTATTATGATACTCCAATCTCACATTCGCCCGTAGAACGTCTCTCTGAACTTACCGGGAAATTAGTATGCCGCGCATATACGTGGTCGGCACCGCCGACACCAAGCCCGAGGAATTGCAATTTATTGCCGCGCGGATAAAAGACAGTGGCGGCGATTGCGCAATCGTCGATGTCGGAACCCTTCCCAGCAACATTGCCGTAGACGTGACGTCCGCCGAAGTCGCGGCTTTCGCCGAAGGCGGGCCGGACAGTGTCTTGAAAGCACCGGGTCGCGGCGAAGCTGTCACGGCCATGGGCGATGCTTTAGCCGGCTACCTTCGCAATCAGGATGATATCGCTGGCGTGATCGGCATCGGCGGCGGTGGCGGTACGTCAATCGTCACCACCGGCATGCGCGAACTGCCGCTGGGTGTGCCTAAAATCATGGTATCGACCCTGGCTTCGGGTGACGTCTCTCCCTATGTCGGCGTCTCGGACATTATTTTCATGCCGTCCGTTTCTGACATGACAGGCATGAACCGATTGACGCGAGTGATCCTGCACAACGCTGCTAACGCCATCGCCGGCATGGCAGCCAGCCCTGCGCCCTCACCGTCAGGCAAACCGGCCATCGGCCTTACAATGTTCGGCGTCACGACGACAGCGGTGAACGCCATGACCGATTTTCTGAAGAGTGATTTCGACTGCCTGGCATTCCACGCCACCGGCACCGGCGGACGTGCCATGGAAAACCTGGCCACGAATGATCTCCTGGTCGGCGTGCTCGACATTACGACGACTGAAGTGTGCGATCTTTTGTTCGACGGCGTTCTACCCGCCCTGCCGACGCGGATGGATATCATCGCCGAGAAGAAAATTCCCTATGTCGCCTCCGTCGGTGCACTCGATATGGTCAATTTCTGGGCACCGGATACCGTGCCCGCCAAATTCGCTGACCGGCAATTCCATTATCACAATCCCAATGTCACGCTGATGCGGACAACGCTGGATGAAAACCGCCAAATGGGCACCTGGATCGGCAACAAGATCAATGTCTGCGAGGGACCGGTAAGATTCCTGATCCCGGAAAAGGGTATTTCGGCGCTCGACATTGAAGGCGGCGATTTTTTTGATCCTGAAATTAGCGCCGCGTTGTTTGAGGCCATCGAGCAAACCGTCAACTGGACCGATGATCGCCAGTTGGTTCGTGTTCCCCATCACATCAACGATCCCGAATTCGCGGAGGCTGCTGTGAGCGCCTTTCGCGCCATTCTTTGACTCCGGAGAGACTTATGAGTGCCATTCCCCGCAAACAGATACTCGATAAATTCCGCGTCCAGATCGAGCAAGGCGTTCCGATCATTGGTGGCGGTGCCGGGACCGGCCTGTCGGCAAAATGCGAAGAAGAGGGCGGCATCGACCTCATTGTCATCTATAACTCCGGTCGTTATCGCATGGCTGGCAGGGGCTCGGCGGCGGGACTGCTGGCCTATGGCAACGCTAACGAAATCGTCAAGGAAATGGCGGTTGAGGTCCTGCCGGTTGTCAAACACACTCCGGTTCTGGCCGGCGTTAACGGCACCGACCCCTTCGTCCTGATGCCGCAGTTTCTGGCAGAGCTGAAACACATGGGATTTTCCGGTGTGCAGAATTTCCCTACCGTCGGCCTTTTTGATGGTGTGATGCGTACAAGCTTTGAAGAAACCGGTATGGGGTTTGGTCTTGAAGTCGACATGATCGCCCAGGCCCATGAACTGGACTTGCTGACAACGCCCTATGTCTTTAACGCCGATGAAGCCGTTGCCATGGCCGAGGCCGGCGCCGATATCATCGTCGCCCATATGGGTGTGACGACCGGCGGAACAATCGGCGCAACATCCGCCAAAACCCTGGATACCTGCGTCGCGGAAATTGACGCGATTGCCGAGGCCGCGCTGAAAGTCCGCGATGACGTGATGATAATATGCCACGGCGGGCCAATCGCCATGCCGGATGACGCACATTACGTTCTGGAAAAATGTGCGGTTTGCCATGGTTTCTATGGCGCATCGAGCATGGAGCGGCTGCCGACAGAAGCAGCACTTATTGATCAGACAAAAACTTTCAAATCTTTGTCGATCAAGGCGTGATCGGGTTAAGATCAGGCCGACAAATTTAGGGGAGAAGACAATGGGTAAATTCCTGAAGATGCAGGATGTCGCGGAGATGTCTCTGGACTGGGGGCGTCAGCGCTGGCTGAGCAATCCCGAAACGACCAGGGCAGAACAACTGGCCGTCGTCGAAGTCAACATCGAACCGGGGCAAGGCCATAACTTCCATAAACATGAAGACCAGGAAGAAGTGCTGTATGTCATCTCGGGCCAGCTCGAACAATGGATCGGCGAGGAAAAGCAAATCCTCGGACCCGGCGATGCTGTTTTCCTTCCGGCCAATGTCGTACACGCCTCATTTAATGCAGGCGACGACGACGCCAAATTCGTTGCCATCATCAGCCCTTGTCGCGGCGAGGAAGGTTATCAAGTGGTTGAACTCGGCGACGAAGCCCCCTGGAATACGATGCGGAGCTAGATCAAGTCTATTCGACAAAAACGGCCAGGCATTTGCCTGGCCTTTTTTGTTTCAATCCGAACGATCAATGCTTGTGATTGACCCCGGTCTCAGGGTCGAAGCCGTGCAGGCGTTCCTGGTTCCATGCGAAGGTCACTTGATCGTCAATGGCGACACTTGAAGTTGCCGGTGCCGTTGCCTTGAAGAGTAGCTCACCGGCCTGCAGCGTGACGATTTTTTCAACGCCCTGGTTTTCGATGTGATAGACGGTGGCCGCCGGTCCGTCTTCACCTATATGTACATCTTCAGATCGGATGCCGATGGACAAAGCGCCGTCGTCCGAATTGATCCGGGCTTTTCCGGCTTCGTTCAACGGCATTTCAAAGGCGTCGGCGATGACCAGTTTGTCACCGGTTTTTTCACCCGCAGTCAGGTTCATGGCCGGCGAGCCAACGAAGCCCGCGACAAACGTGTCATGGGGATTATTGTAAATTTCGTACGGTGTGCCGACCTGAATAAGCTTGCCGTCATTGAGGATACCGATGCGGTCGCCCATCGACATGGCTTCGACCTGATCGTGCGTGACGAACAGGAAGGTTGCGCCGAGTTTCAACTGCAGGTCTTTCAACTCCGAACGCAATATCTCGCGCAGCTTCGCATCCAGACTTGAAAGCGGCTCGTCCATCAGGAAGATGGCGGGATCACGGACGATCGCCCGGCCGATGGAGACGCGCTGCATCTCACCACCCGACAGTTTGTCGGTTTTTCGATCCAGCAAATCTTCGATCCGCAGCATTTTCGCGGCTTCGGCAACGCGCTTTTCGATTTCCTCGTCGCTATACCGGCCCGGTACGGCTTTCAACGGAAATGTCAGATTGTCGTGAACGTTGTACCTGGGATAAAGCGAATAGTATTGGAAAACCATGGCGACATCGCGTTCCGCCACACTCAGGGTGACGGCGTCGCGCCCGCCGATTTCAATGCTGCCGGCGTCAAGCGGTTCCAGCCCTGCGATCAGGCGTAGCGTTGTCGTCTTGCCGGCACCCGTCGGACCGAGAAGCACAAAAAACTCGCCGTCCTTGATTGAAAACGACACATCATCGACCGCTTTGTCGGCACCATAAATCTTGGCAATATTCTGGAGACTGATTTCGGACATGTCAGCGCCCCATCCTGATATTCAACGAATCACCCGACTGGGCATTGAAAAAATGTGTCTGGGAACTGTCGAAGCCGGCCCACACCATTGTGCCCGGTTTATCGACGTAACCGCTGGGTGTCCGGGCGCGCAGCATTTCGCCGCCGACCAGAATATCGACAATATCATAGGCGCCCAAAGGTTCGACAATATGCGCCTCAACCTGCAGGTAACCATCCGCCTGATCGTGAGAGAGATGAATTGCTTCCGGTCTGATACCCATGGAAAGATCTGTACCTGTCGATATTTTTGACGAAATCATGCCCTCCAGTTCGGACGGGAAGGCGATTTCCATTTGCTGCTCACCGATCAAGACCTGTGTACTGTCCGCACCCGATTTGATCGACGCTTTGGCCAGGTTCATAACCGGGCTGCCGACGAACTGGGCGACGAACTGATTGGCAGGATTGAGGTAGACGTCAGCCGGTTCGCCAACCTGCTGCAGAACGCCATCGTTCATGATGGCAATGCGGTCAGCCAGCGCCATCGCTTCGATCTGATCGTGGGTAACGTAAACGGTCGTCGCGTCATTCTCGATGTGCAGGCGCTTCAGTTCAGTACGCATGTCTTCGCGCAGTTTGGCATCCAGCGCACCGATCGGTTCGTCCATCAGAAGAGCCTTCGGACGCCGCACCAGCGCGCGGCCGATGGCAACACGTTGCATATCACCACCGGACAAGGCGGATGGCATGGTGTCCAGCAGGTGCTCGATCCTGAGCGCTCTGGCAACCTCGTGCACTTTCTCGTCGATATGCACCTTGCTCTCGCGCGTCGCCCGCAGCGGGAAAGCAATGTTGTCAAACGCCGTCAAATGCGGATAGAGGGCAAACAGCTGGAAGACAAACGCAATATCCCGGTTACCGGCACCAAGCGTTTCAACTGATTTTCCATCAATAGTGATGGTCCCGTCGTCGATATCCTCGAGCCCGGCGATGGCGCGAAGTGTCGTTGTCTTGCCGCAGCCCGAGGGGCCGAGCAGGACGACAAATTCGTTGTGCTGGATTTCGAGATTAAGCTTCCGGATGACGTAGTTGTCGCCGAAGTATTTTTCGATGTTGTTGAGACCGATATTGGCCATGGGAACTTACTCCTCCTCAGGGCCCGGTTTGATGTGCGAGAAAACGATGAAACCCACCAAACCGACAAGAATTGTTGCGACGCCGTAGCGGTGCAGGAAAAGATTCCATGGCTGCACCAGGGCGATGATACCGGCGACCATGATCCACTGGGACAGTGGCTCAAGCACACGGTTTGAAAGACGTTTGAATTCCGGTGACATGTTTTCTCCCCCTCTCTACTTGCGGATCGCGCCGAAGGTGACGCCGCGCAGGAGGTGATTGCGAAGGACGAAGGTGAAGATCGCCACGGGAATGAGGAACAACACCGTACCGGCAGCAATGGTCGTCCAGTCGATCAGGCCGGATCCGACCTGAGACGGGATAAAGGGTGGCGCAGTTTGCGCCCGGCGATTGGTCATCATCAGCGCGAAGGCATATTCGTTCCAGGCAATGATGAAACAAAAGACTGACGTCGCGGCGATACCGGTCACGGCTTCGGGCAGCACGATCTTGAAGAAAGCCTGCATTCGACTGTAACCATCGATCAGGGCGCTTTCTTCATATTCCCTGGGAATTTCGTCCATGAAGCCCTTCATAAGCCAGACCGAAAAGGACAAATTGAAGGCTGTATAAAGGATGATCAGTCCGATGTGGGTGTCGGTCATACCGAACACGCGGTACATCAGAAACATCGGAATGGCCACCACAACGGGTGGCAACATTCGTGTCGATAATATGAAGAAAAGCCAGTCATCCTTGCCGGCAATCTTGAACCTCGAGAACCCATAGGCCGTCAGTGTGCCCATACCAACCGCAATCAGAGTACTGACAATGGCAACGATCAGACTGTTCATGAACCGGCTTGAATAGGCGGACTGCAAAACCTCGTTTCTGACTCGCAGTACTCGTTCGCCGCCGTCATAGATCGCCTTCTCCCACCAGGGCGCTGCGTCGTACTTTTCTTTCTCAGGCGGCTTGCGAAGTTGCACGCGCTTGGTGACAAGTTTGACGAAAGGCGTGACTTCAGGTTCGAAGAAAACCGTCGGCGGCACGGAAGTCGCCAGCGCACGGGGTTTGAACGCCGTTGATCCGATCCAGTAAATCGGCGACAGGAAAATGATTGTGACAACAAGGACGAGCGCGATAAAGACGCGATTGCTGATCCGTTGAGTTCTGGTGCGTACGCCAGCCATATCAGCGCTCCTTCACTTTATTCAGATACTTGACGTAAATATTGGTAATGGCGACGACGACGATCAGAACGAGGTAGGCCAGCGCACTGGAACGCCCTGTCTGCCATTCCTGGAAAGCCATTTTATACAATCTGATCGAGACCATTTCAGTGGTCGGCTGGCCGCTCATGATGAAAGCAATATCAAACGTCTTGAACGCTTCCATGGTGCGGAAAATGATCGCGATCAACAGGATCGGTGCGACCAGCGGCAGCGTAATGCGGGTAAAGGTGTACCAGGTTCCGGCGCGGTCAATGGACGCAGCTTCATACAAGTGCGACGGCACAGCCGACAATCCGGCCAGCGATAACAGCATGACGAAAGGTGCCCACATCCAGATGTCCGTGATGGCAATGGCATATAGCGCCATGTCGGGATCCGAGAGCCATTCAAAATTGCCGATGTTCAAGACATAGTTGATCGGTCCCCAGGACGGATCATACAAGAGCTTCCAGAAAAGGCCGACGACGGCCATAGACATCATCATCGGCAGCAACAACAACGTTGTGATGAAGCCTTTCATTGCGAACGCGCGATTTAGCAACAGCGCAATTCCAAAACCGACGACCACTTGTCCGGCAACAGAGACAATCACGTACTTGGCTGTGACGGTGAAATTCCGCCAGATGTTCGGATCGGAAAGCAACTCACGATAATTTTGCAAACCGACCCACTTCGCCGGTTCATTCACAGAGGCTCGGAAATCCGTAAACGAATAGCCAAGCGAATAAATCAAGGGAAAAATATTAAAGACAATCAGAAAGACGATCGTCGGAATAATGAACAGATTGCGAATCGAAAGATCACTCAATCCACGAGATGCTGCCTGGGAATTTGGGTCAAGCTTGCTGAAGATCGCCACGATCCGCTCCTACGGGAAATTGATGAATGGAACAGGGGTCGGAGACTTATGCTCCGACCCCTTTAGCACCATTACTCTACAAACTACGCTTAATTGCGACCGTACTTCTTGAAAGTCGCTTTCCAATCGGATGCAAGACCGTCCAATGCACCTTTGGCAGTACCTTTGCCGCCAACGATGAACGGATAGATCCGGTTGTTGATGGTCGTCAGCAACTCGGCAAACTCCGGTACGGCCCAGAAATCCTTAACCATGAACATGGACTGGTAAAAGGCTTCGTTGTAAGGCGTCGCATTGCGGAACTCTTTTGATTCAAGAACCTTGGCGTGGCAAGTGTAACCACCCAGGTCCGCCCAACGCTTCTGAACGTCTTCGCGGATGAACCATTCGAGGAACTTGAACGATTCGGCCTTGTTCTTGGAGTAAGTGACGATCGAGACGCCCTGACCACCAAGTGCCGCATGCTGCGTGCCATCGGGACCCGCCGGGTTGGCGAAGTAGCCGGTAACACTGGCGTGCGGATTGGATGCCGGGTTATTCAGCGCCGGGAAGAAAGCGAAGTAGTTCATGCTCATCGCCGCCAGACCTTCAGTGATGGCCTGATTGTCTTCCTGGAAGAACGTTTTGCCCCAGTTGGGCGGTGTGAAGCTGTAAAGCTCTTTGTACATTTCCAGAGCCGCAACGTTTTTCGCTGAATTTACGATGCCTTCAACTTCAAAGGTATCGTAGTTACCGAGGTCGCCGCCGTAGCTGAAGATGGCGTTCTCGACACCCATGACGAGGGCGTCATAGGAGTTGTCGGTGTAAATGGCGACGCCATAACGTTTTTCAGCCGGACGGTGGAAAAACTCGGCAATGTCACGCATTTGCGGCCAGGTTTTCGGCGGCGCGAGGTCGTAGCCATACTTGCTTTTGAAAGCAGCCATTTCCTTGGGATCTTCGAACCAGTCCTTGCGGTAGGCCCAACCCGTGGCATCACCTTCGACCGGAATGGCCCAGTACTTGCCGTCATATTGCGCGTACGATTTCACCGTCGCAGGCGCCATGATGTCGGCAACCTTGTGCTTGGCGAAGAAGTCCGTCAGATCGACATAGTGACCACCGGTCGAACCGGCACCGAGCCACTGGCTATCACCGACGACCATGTCGTAGGCATCACCCTTGGCGTTGAATTCGGTAAACGCCTTGGTCTGGAAATCCGGCCACGGTGTGGTTTCCACCGTTACGGTGACGCCGGTTTTTTCCGTGTATTCATTGACGAGTTCCTGCAAATAGTTCGCCGGATCCCATTCCGCCCAGAATATTGTCAGTTCCTGAGCCATAGCCGAAGTGCTCGACGCCAACGCGACACCCGCTGCCGTGGCAATTCCTATTAAGTTCTTTCGCAACATATGATCCTCCTTGCTGCACGTTCATGATTAATCCAACGTTGGCTTCGGATATTGACCTTTCAACATCCCCCAATCCAATTCTTATTCGCGGTCATTTGGCGCCGCGTTCATCTCAACAACAGACCCTGCTTGATCGCTACGGTTTGTTGGTCTCATCAACCAGAATTAACAAATATAATCGTATTTTTTCAAAATTAAAATCGTATTTTTTATTGATTCTCCATGATGGCCTGCCGGACGAGGGACTTTGCTGCCCAGATAATCGTGTTCCGGGTTTGACGGGAGTCCATACCGTTAATGTCTTTCAGAACAACGATCGTTTCGATTCCAAACAAGGCAGACAAGCCGCCAACAAGCCGCTCCAGTTCTTCGTCGCCAAGGCTGCCCTTCAACGGACTGACGGCATCGTTCAGCATTTTCAGCCGGTGCCCGCGCTTGAATTCCTCGGCGGTACCGTTGGCGTCATGTTTTCTGTTCGCCCACTGTTCGAGATAAATTTTCAGCGCCGCACGAAAGGTCGCTTCAAACTCATCAATGAGAGGCAGAGAGTGCGTCAGAAGGTCAGTCAGTCTTTCTTCCGCGTCTTCGGCGGCGGGTTCCCAGTTGGTGATCGGACCCAGAACTTCATTAACGACCGATTGCACCAGCGCCAGTTGACTGGGGAAATAACGATAGGCGGTCGCACGGGAAACGCCGGCTTCCTCGGCAACTTCATTGACCGACGGGGTATGCCCGTGCTGCATCAATTCAGTTGCGGTTTGCAACATCAGACGCTGGGTTCGCGCACGTGGCCCCTTGACCGGCACTGCATCCAGTGCGTCGGCAGGCGGCTGGGCGAAATCTGACTGTTGACGTGAGATGGCCATCTTGTTTAGATACTCCTGATCTATTTTAATACTAGCGTCTCAAAAATAAGGCAAGCTTTTTTCGCCGGACGACGGGGATGCGCTGCGAGGGAGATAAAATTGTGATCAAAGTGATGGTGTCGACGATCATTGATGCACCGCTACCCACTGTCTGGAGCATCGTTTCGAACTTCAACGGACTGCCGAACTGGCACCCGGCGGTTGGAAAAAGTCAAATTGATGATGGAAAATCGAATAATGAAATTGGCTGTGTGCGGAACCTGTTCATGGCCGATGACAGCGGCGTGGTTCGCGAAACACTACTCGCCCAATCGGACGTCGATCACGAAATCACCTACAACATGATCGGCGGTCCGCTGCCCTTTGTAGACTATGTCGCGGTCATGCATTTTCAGTCACTTACGGACGGTGACAAAACTTTCGCGCGATGGACAGCCGAATACGCCGTATCAGACGGCCAGGAAGATCATTGGCGGGAATTTGTCGCGACGGATGTATTCCTTGGCGGCTTCAGGGCTCTGGAAGATGCGGCAAAGCAAGCTTGATGCCGGATGACAGTATGCCGAAGTCGGAATTGTGAATATTTCGACTTCGCCCTGAACTGCCGCTAATCCTTTGGCCGGTGCCGAAGGGATATCGAGTTCATGCAGTACCTTTGACCTGTGGGCTGGGGTCCGTCATCAAAGACGTGGCCGAGATGGGATTCGCAGGCGCTGCACATGACTTCGGTACGGATCATGCCATAGGCCGTATCGGTTTCGTTAATAACGCTGTTTTCATCAATCGGTTTAAAGAAACTCGGCCAGCCGGATTTCGAATCGTATTTGGCATCGGCGTCAAACAGATCCTTTCCACAGGCCGCGCAGGAATAAATTCCGGGCTCCTTGAAACCATCATACTTTCCGGTAAAGGCACGCTCGGTTCCCTTGCCGCGCAATATTTCGAATTCCTGCGGGGTTAGCAAACGGCGCCACTCTTCATCGGTTTTGATCGCGTCAGACATCTTCTCGCCCTGTGTAATTTATTCAAACAGACAAATTATCGGAAAGGTTCGAAATCGATTTTGAGGCACGCTGATCGATTGCACAAGTAACAGTTCTGCTATTCTGACATCCCACTCGATCCTTGATCGAAGTTAACGATAATCGTCCAGCCTCTTGCGCATTCGACTGCAATACCGGTTAAATATCCGCTGGATCGCCGAAGGAGCCGGAATGTACGGTCGTCTGTCATTATTTGCCGGGATGCTGACATTCACCCTGTCGCTGTCAACGGCAACGCTTGCCGATTTCTTCGACGGTCGTGATGCCTATCTTCTCAAAGATTACGATACGACGGTCAGCGAAATGCGACCGCTGGCGCAAGAAGGAGACCGGCGGGCACAAGCCTTTCTGGGCTGGATGTACAAAAACGGATACGGCGTCCAGCAAGATATCAACGAAGCGATCAGATGGTACAAACTGGCGGCAGCCCAAGGCCATGGTTTCGGCCAGAAGGAACTCGGCATCGCATACAAAAATGGAGAGGGTGCTCCGAGGGATCCTGTGCGTGCGGCAATGTGGTTCAATTTGTCGAAATTACGCAATTACGGCCTGGCCGACCTGGCATTGCTTGAAAAGAAAATGGATAGGGCATCGATCCTGCGCGCCCGCCGCATGGCCAATGACTGGACAGCGCGGCACAAGAAATGACCAGGAGTGAAAATTGCGAAACCGTCTGATCATGATTTTGTCTTTAGCTGTTATGGCTGTGTCCATTCCGGGTGCGGCCTGGGCCGATTATTTTGATGGCCGGCAGGCCTATTTGCGCAAGAATTATGAAGAAGCCTTCAAGGAATGGCACCCGATGGCCGTCGAAGGTGATCGCAGGGCGCAGGGCATGACGGGCTGGCTCTACAAAAAAGGCTACGGCGTTCAGCAAAACATCAATGAAGCGGTGAAATGGTTCAAGCTGGCTGCCGAACAGGGCGACGGATTTGGCCAAAAGGAACTCGGGTTGGCGTACTATACCGGACAAGGCGCCAGACAGGATCTTGTGCTGGCAGCAATGTGGTTCAACCTGTCGAAACTTCGCGGACTTGGATTGGCCAATCGGGATATGGTCGAGGCCAAGATGGACCTTCGTTCAGTCCAGCGCGCGCGCCGCATGGCGAAAGACTGGACGGCACGACACAAGAAATAGGCGGGATTTGTCGGGTGCTATTTTTTCAGTGACTGAACATGTTTATACAGCAGACGGCGCCAGGTCACGGTCGGTTTGATATTTTCAACCGCAAATTCATTCTTTTTGGATCGGACAACATTGCCGTTCAGGATGATTTTGGCGGGCCGCGCATTGGTCGGATAGATGAACAGAAATTCAAGGTCGGTTCCGGATTCGAAGCTCAGATATTTTGACGTTATCAGGATGCCCGAATCAGAGACGTTGACGATATCGCATTCCCAGTCATCTATGAAAACGCGGATGCCTTTTGTCTCATATCGGGCCGCCCGCTCAGCAGCATTGTCTGAAGTACCGGGCGTTGAATTTGCCTTGCCCTTGTCAGCGCCTTTTTGAGTCGATTTCGCCATTACGTCACCGCTGTAATTACTACCTGTACATAAGATAGGCGCTTGGTCTGTGGAATCAAATTTCAGCTGTTTCTTGCTTGCTCATACAGCGCATTGCTTTTCCGCAGTCGTTTGGTCAACAGTTGAACCAGCGCGGACATCAGCAGGTCTGCTTCCGCCAGACTTGCATCGAACTCGGCTTTGCTGAAAAAGGTACAACTGACCTCACCCCGGGCAATTGCGGTCGCCGACCGGGGCTCCTGGTCAACCAGGGCCATCTCACCAACGAACTCGCCTGGTTTGATGGTTTCGAGCAGCACTTCCTGGCCCTCGTTCCTGATAATAATATCGACGTGCCCCTTGCGGATAATGTAGGCGTGGCTGGCAACATCACCTTCGCTGAAGATTACGTCGCCATCTTCAAATTCATGTGTTTCAAAATCGGCTGCGCGCATCAAATTCTCCTGCCTGGACTGAAATGCAATCAGGTACGGGGCAATCTAGACCAAATGACTTGACGACACACACTTTTATCAGCGAGCGATTTCGTGAACTATTTTGCGGTCGCAGCTTTAATCTGGCTGTCACCGAGCATCCAAACAATATTTAATGCGTATCCTGACTGGATACTGAAGGGAGATTGACGACATGGCGAAAAAAGCCTGCCTGGTCCTTGGCGCCGGCGATGCAACGGGTGGCGCGATCGCCAGGCGTTTCGCGCGTGAGGGTTTTGAAGTTTGTATCGTCCGTCGTGCGCGTCACATGGAAGACCTCGAAAAACTTGCAGAAGACATTCGCGACGATGGCGGGATTGCACATTGCTTCGGCGCCGATGCCCGGGATGAAGAAGAGATGACCGGACTTTTCGAAAGGATCGAACGGGAGATCGCACCGCTTGACGTCGTGGTCTTCAACATCGGTGGCAATGTAAGTTTCCCGATCACTGACACCACATCCAGGGTGTTTCGCAAGGTCTGGGAAATGGGATGCTTCGCCGGCTTTATCGCCGGCAGGGAAGCCGCCAAAGTCATGCTGCCCAGGGGCCAGGGCACTATTTTGTTTACCGGTGCGACGGCCAGCTTGCGTGGCGGTTCCGGCTTCTCTGCTTTTGCAGCGGCAAAACACGGATTGCGAGCGTTGGCCCAAAGCATGGCGCGTGAATTGGCACCTCAGGGGGTACATGTTGCCCACGTTGTCATCGATGGCGCAATTGATACGAAGTGGATCGCCGAAATGTTCCCCGAACGGTACGCAAAGCGTGATCAGGATGGTATCCTCCAACCCGATGAAATTGCTGAAAATTACTGGCACTTACACGCCCAGAAACGATCGGCCTGGACTTTCGAACTCGATTTACGCCCCTGGATTGAAACCTGGTAGCGAAGGCAACGATTTACGCCAGAACCTGAGGAAAATGCTTGCATGGCAACACTGGATTTCTATTTCGATTTTGGCAGCCCGACGTCATACATGGCGCACAAGGTATTGCCGCGCATCGCCGAGGCGGCCGGGACCGACATCAACTGGCGGCCGGTTTTGTTGGGCGGCATCTTCAAGGCGACCGGGAATGCCAGTCCGGCGCTGGTTGCGGCCAAGGCTTTTCACATGAATATCGACATGGCGCGTTTCGCGCAGAAATACGGCATTGAGCTCACATTCAATTCCAGTTTCCCCATCAACACCCTGGCACTGATGCGAGGTGCAGCCGGTTACCTGAATGAAGACAGTTTCTCCCGATATGTCGATCTGATGTTTGATGCGATCTGGTTGAATGATCGAAATATGAACGATCCTGAAGTCGTCGGTGAAGTCCTCGCGACTGGCGATTTTGACCCCGGCGATTTCATGCAGTGCATCAATGATCCTGCAGTCAAGGAACGGTTGAAATCAGACACTGAAGCAGCAGTCGCGCGCGGAATATTTGGTGCACCCAGCATTTTCGTCGACGACCAAATGTATTTTGGTCAGGACCGATTGCACTTTGTTGCAGAGGCGCTTGGCGTGAACATATGCGAAGTGTGCCCAAAATTTGTCGCTACCTGACCCCGGTCAAATCCACCAGGATTAATCGATCATGAAAATATTACTGTTTTCTGCCAGTACGCGTGCGGCATCGCTCAATCGCCAACTGATCCAACGTGCTTTTGAGATTGTTGTTCGCCTGGGACACGAAGCGACGCTGATTGACCTCAATGATTTTGAGATGCCGATCTACAGCGGTGATTGGGAAAGCGAGAACGGTCTGCCGGATGCCGCTGAAGCCTTAAAGACACTGATCGCAGCGACCGATGCTCTGGTATTATCGACGCCGGAATACAATGGCAGTTTTCCAGCTCTCTTGAAGAACACGCTCGACTGGTGTTCGAGGGCGGGCGATGGCCTGGACGGTCGAGCCGTCTACGAAGGAAAGAAAGTAATTGTGATGGCCGCCTCACCTGGCCCTCGCGGCGGCGCCAGAGTGTTGCCTGCCATTTCTCGGCAGATGGAGGTTTTGAGAACAATTGTCGTCGGGCAACTGGGTATCGGCGAGGCTTCGAAAAACCTGGGCTCTGATGATACAACGGCGAAAATTGAAGCGGTAGTCGCGTTGCTGAACGACGCGACCTAAACTACGCATCCACTACTTTGGTTTGAAGGCATCGACCTGGCGCAGGGCTTCGTTGACTTCCATGGGTTTCAACTTGCTTTGGAATTCAGAAATTTTCACACGTACTTTTTTGTTAAATTCACCTTTGGAATTCTTGAACGCGATCATGTACCAGGTCAGGGCCTTGATTTTGTCCTTGCGTACACCGTAGCCCCGGGCGTACCAGTTCCCCGTTACATATTGGGCGCGCGCCATCTGGTGCTCAGCGGCCCGTCGCATCCATTTCATCGCCTTTTTCGAGTTTTTGGCGGTGCCCTTACCGGTTCGATACATACCGGCCAGATTGTATTCAGCGCGAACAAATCCCTTTCGGGCCGATTTCCGGAAATAGTTGAATGCCTTCTTCAGGTCCACGGGTACACCGAGGCCTTTTTTATATATCAGCGCCATATTATTCAGGGCACCGGTATGACCGGCCTCGGCCAGTGGCTGCCATTCGGCCCGGGCTGTGGCGTAGTCCCCTGCCTGATAGGCAGCCGCTCCTTTTTTGAAACTGGCCGCGAATACATGGCTTGTGGAAAATAGCGCGAGAACCAGCACCAAAAAAATCAGGCGCACGCCTTCTCTCCCGTTTTTCACAATCAAACAACTCCGGTCTTGTTGGATGAACATCCTGATTTTCGGGGAAATGACGGCCAATAACAAACACAAAGAGGAATTGATTGTGCATTTACCGGTGATCTGAACAAATTCCGGACGGTTTTTCAGCCTTTGCCGAAACTATGTAATCCATTCATCGAACAAGGCACTGTATTGCCCGGATACAATTTACAGGCATCTCCGAACCGCTATTCAGTTTTCGGATTGGTCGCCGGCATCGAAATCATCACACGCCGTAATATTCTCGGACATGCACTTGTCAAATTTAATACGAAACGTATCGTTCAATCTGATGATGGCACGCCGATTGTCTCTCGAACTGCGCGTGCGATTTACAGCACCTGATGCTTCCAGTCGTTCCAGTAACCGGATGAGCGTCGGGTGTTTTATGCCGAGATCAATGGACAGACTTTTCAGATCGAGGTCTTTTTCCAGCAGTTCCTCGCGTCGAATTTTGCACAGGACATCCCAAACCAGTCCTGCATTTTGTCGTATGTGTGAGCCACCATTGCCGACAAAATCAGAAGAACCGATTTCATCTATCAAAAACTTCCGTCTTATTTCCTGAAGCCGTATCGACAAATCGATATAAGGCAAATAATCAATAACGTTACCGGGCTGCTTCAAATTCACACCACTGTATTAGATGTTATACATCAAAATTTTCCGCACCTTAGTCTCAATTATTTACGCAACAAACGTTTTTTGGGTCCAGTTGTGGACATGTAATATACTCACATTCACTTGCAATTTTTCTTGCAAATACTTTGAAAGATGGAAATTATTCTTGCTAAGAAATTCGAGGATTTAAAAGTAAATTCCTGAACCGGCAATGTTTCGGTACAGTCAAAATTACAAAGTCGGCGAATGTATCCGGTGAATATGGCCCAAACCGCGAAAGTCAAAATTATGAATCGTGGAACAATTACTAACCTAAGAGTGTTAAAAGTTTAATTAATACTCTGAAAGGCTAATCGACCCGGTCAAGTATATTGAGTCGCCCCGAACCAAGGGACCTGTTGCAGACCGGCGACCAACTTTGCGCAATATGATTGACGAGTGGTCTGTTACACGACACCGAACGCCAGCATTGCATTTGCGACCTTCTTAAAGCCGGCGATGTTGGCGCCGCGGACGTAGTTGCAATACTTGTCCTGCTCGACACCCGCTTCATGGCACCGCGCATGAATGCCGTCCATGATTTCACGCAGCAGATTGCGCAGTTCGTCCTGGCCCCAGGCACGCCGCCCTGAATTCTGGCTCATTTCCAGACCGGACATTGCGACGCCGCCGGCGTTTGCGGCCTTGGACGGGCCGAACAGGATTTTCGCATCCAGAAAAACTTCGATGCCGCCGATCACAGTCGGCATATTTGCGCCTTCCGAGACGGCGGTACATCCATTGGCGAGCAGCGACTTCGCCTCTTCTTCGGTGATTTCATTTTGCGTAGCGCAAGGCATTGCCGCGTCACAGGGGACGCTCCAGGGACGTTGCCCTTCGTGATACTCGCCACCAAATTCGTCAACATATTCCTTGATGCGGCCCCGGCGAACAGTTTTCAGATCTTTAATCCAGCTGAGTTTTTCGGGGGTAATACCGTCCTTGTCATAAATGAAGCCACCAGAATCTGATAGCGTCAGAACCTTGCCGCCACGGTGATTGATCTTCTCTGCAGCGAAAGTCGCGACATTGCCCGAACCCGAGATGACTACAGATTTTCCCTCAATTTGCTCGCCTCTGGTATGCAGCATGTCTTCAAGGAAATATACAGCGCCGTAGCCCGTTGCTTCCGGGCGCATTTCGCTGCCACCGTATTCCATGCCCTTGCCCGTCAGCACACCAGTGAACTGATTGGTCACCCGTTTATATTGTCCGAACATATATCCGATCTCGCGCGCGCCGACACCGATATCACCGGCCGGGATGTCTACGTCCGCACCGACATGACGATAAAGTTCTGTCATGAATGACTGGCAAAACCGCATGACTTCACCATCGGATTTGCCTTTGGGATTAAAATCGGCACCGCCCTTGCCGCCGCCCATTGGCAGGCCGGTCAGCGAGTTCTTGAAAGTCTGTTCAAATGCCAGAAACTTCAGAATGGACTGATTGACCGACGGATGGAATCTCAGTCCACCTTTGTAGGGTCCAATGGCATTGTTGTTCTGAATGCGGTATCCCCGATTTACCCGCGTATTGCCCTCGTCGTCAGCCCAACATACCCGAAACGAAAGCACGCGATCAGGCTCCGCCATGCGCTCGAGGATTTGATGCTCAATATATTCCGGGTGATCCTGCATCCAGGGAATGACGTCCGCGGAAACTTCCCGTACGGCCTGGTGAAATTCAGTTTCTCCCGGATTCCGGGCTACCACACCATCCATAAAAGATTCAATGTTCGTTGCACGTTTCGCACACATGATTCAGATCCCCTGAAATTCCATATTTATTTTGCTTGCCGCAAATGGTACGCCATTTTGCCACTGCAAGGCGAATGGTGCAAATTAACAGCGATTACGGAGACGGCGCTGACGGGCTTGCAGTGTTTGCACCGGCGCGCGGAAGGAAAAGGTTGAAAGTCGTCCCGACACCCGGAGAGCTTTCGACATTCACATGACCGCCCGATTGCTGGACGAAGCCGAAAACCATACTCAGCCCCAACCCCGTACCCTTACCAACTTCCTTTGTCGTAAAAAACGGTTCAAAAATATGGCTGATCACATCCGGCGACATCCCCGTACCATTGTCGCCGACTGACAGCATGACATAGTCGCCTGCCGCAACGTCGGGGCTATCTGACGCCTCAGTCTCCGTGACCGTATGGTTCGCGGTTTCGATCGTCAGTACGCCGCCATCAGGCAATGCATCTCGCGCATTTATGGCCATATTCAGCATGGCATTTTCAAGTTGACCGGCGTCCGCGATACAGGACCAGAGATTATCGGTCCCCTCAGTCCGAATTTCGATTTCGGCCCCGATTGTCCTTCCAAGGATACTGACAATACCGGGCAGACGGGCGTCAATATCAAGCGCCTTGGGGCGAAGACGCTGTTTTCGCGAAAAAGCCAACAATCCCTGGGTTAGATCGGCGCCACGTTCCGCCGCCCGAAGCACAGCTTCCAGCATGGATGTTATTTCGACCTCCGATGGATCGACTTGATCAAGTGCCATTTCCGCGTTGCCCGTGACCACCGACAAAAGATTGTTAAAATCATGGGCGACTCCGCCGGTCAGCCGACCGATGGCGTCCAGATTTTGCACGCGCCTGATCTCTTCTTCGGATCGTTTGTGCGACGTAATATTCGTCGAATGGATAATCGTACCGCCGTCAGATAATCTTTGCTCCTGAACAAGCAACCATTGCCCATCCTGTCGCTCAACCTCAATCGCACCTTTTGGATCTCGACGGTATGCAAACCGCTCTTCCAGCCATTCCGCCTCACGGCCAATTGCTGCCGGCATCAAGCCGTTTTCCACGGCAGCTTTCAGGTAGTCATTGTATTTGGTGCCCGGCGCAATAAATTCGGGAATTGCATCGTTCAATTCCCGGCAAGCCTTGTTGACGTAGACAATACGATCTTCTGAATCAAGATGAATGAATGCTTCAGGTATTTCCTCTACAGCAGCCCGTAGTGCCCGGGCCTGCTGCTCGGCATTTTTGAGGTCCGTGATGTCGACGAACATCGTCACGACTTCGCGCACATCATTTTTCGCGTCGAAAATGGGCACGACATAAAAAAGTGCATTGATATCCGGCCGCCGGGGAGGCACAAAATCGTGTTCGACAAACGGCTCGCCCGTACGAACGACTTGCTCGATCAGATTATCGACATCAGTCTTTTCAGAGGGACCAAATATCTCGGTCATTGTCCGGCCGACAATCTCTTCTTCGCTGAGATTGTGGTGTTCGGCCAGGTATCTGTTGACCATTTTGTAACGACCCTCGCGATCCCTGACTGAAATCAGAACCGGGAGGTGATCAAAAATGGCGCGAAGCAAGGCATCTTTTGCCAGCATTTCATTTTCGATATGTATAAGTTCAGAGAGGTCAGTACTGATTGTACCAATTTCAATCACATCTCCCTGATCATTCAAGATCGGAAATTTGGTGTTACTTATTGCTCTGGTTGTTCCATCATCAAGCAAAACGTCTTGCTGACGGGTAATCACTTCCTTTTTCCTTATGACTTCTTGATCCTGTTCCAAAAATAATTTCGAATCTTCAGCTGAAAACAATTGTTCGGAAGTTTTCCCCACAACCTGGTCGATCGTCAGACCGCAGTGATCAAGGAATTGATTGTTTGCCATTCGAAATATTCCATCGATCGATTTCAGATGAATTGAGGACGGGGAATTTTCGACCAGATCGCGAAATATTTTCTCACTGGTCTTCAGGGCAAGTTCGGATTCCCGGCGAACAGTGATATCTGATGCGCTGCCGCGATAGCCCTTGAAGACACCCTTGTCATCGAAGACCGGAACGCCGGACGACAACACCACGTACATCTTTCCGTTTGGTTCCTGTCGGAGATATTCGAAATTTCGAAAAGGTTTATGAGCCTTCAGGTCCGCGACGTGATTCCGCCATTTGGGGCTCTCCACATCTTCGTCAACGGCCATTTCCCAACGCGTTTTTCCGATAAAATTATCGATATCAACGGGGCTGTATCCTTCAACCCGTTCGCTGCCTTCGCCGACTGTAATATAGGTGTATCGCAGCTCAGCGTCAGTTTCCCAAAACCAGTCGGAAGCAACACTGGCAAAATCCTGAAACCGTTTGTCACTTTCCTGCAGACGAGCCCGCGCATCGGCTAAATCCATGTTGCCGAAGCCTGCGTTCAACTTTTCTTCAAGGGCGGCCAGTTCGCGGATGAGCTGGTCCCTGCTTTTCGAACCGTGCTTCTGCCCGACCGGAGGTTTTTTGTCCATCAACAAAGCCTTGCCTGAAATTTTGAATGACACCCCCGTAAACAATATGGGAGAGGAATGCTTCGCAGGCAAAAAAAAAGAACCGGGAATGGGCGTATCGCCCATTCCCGGTTCTTTTCACAATGCTGATTGTCCGCTTCAAAACACCCTTATTTCCCTCAAAAGATGAATTGAAAATTCTTCTTTCTAACTGGAGTGGCTCACCATATATCCTTTGGCAGCCTCGGTCGCGGCGTTAATTTGATCGTCAGACAAGGCCTTTTTCAACTTGAATAAACGTTTTTCAACTGTCTTTCTGAATTTGCCCTTGGAATTTGCCTGGGCGACCAGGTACCACATCAATGAATCGATGGGGTCGCGTGGCGCGCCAAATCCTCTTTCGTACCAGATACCCAAAACCAGTTGCGCCCTGGCGTATTTGTTATCCGCCGCTTTTCGCATCCATGCGATGGCTTTTTTTGGACTGCGTTTTGTCCCCAGTCCTTTTTGATACATGCTGGCAAGATTGTACTGCGCCAGGCTGAAACCCTGCTGTGACGACCGCAGGAAAAACTTGAACGATTTGTTGAGATCTTTCGGAGCGCCGAGCCCTTTCTTTAACATAAGGGCCATATTGTTCATTGCTCGCGTGTGTCCGGCTTCCGCAAGTGGCAACAACTTCGCCCGCGCCGATGCATAGTCACCCGAGCGGTACGCCTTCATGCCATCCGAAAAATCGCCGGCAACTACCGATGTCGCAAACATCAAAATACAAATCGAGATAAAAAACCTGAGAATTCTCGACATTACCGATATCCTTTTACGCCCCTGCCGTTCCAACTCCCCCTGTGAATGTTCAAACCACTGGCCAACCTCCCCAAGGTTGACGCCAGCATCAATTCTATCACCGAATTGGGGTTTTCACTATCACAACACCTTGACTGAATTATTGCAGCGTACAGCGTAAATCAGCTTTCGCCCTTCCAGGTCTTGATGCCCTTTTCTGCTGATCTGCCAACGATATAGCCACCAACACCGAGCTTGAGCAGATCCCAAAGAGGTTCTGGCACTGGTACAGAAACCACGCCAAAAATCGGCGAGATGACATAATTATGAGCGACAATGTATGCCAACGGCTTCACAATGTGGCATTTCAAGTCGGACGACACCGCCAGCGATGTTTTTGCGCCGGGCTACTTTGACGGAGCGGCCGACATGCTTCGTATCGGCGATTTGTTGTTTGCAAATCTGGAGATGAAAGGACATGCCCGGCACGGACTTCTTGTCATCGCACAAAATTCAGCCGGCGTCGTCAGCGTCGCGTCGCCTGGGTTCTCCATCGATCAATCGCCTGAAGATAACACTACCACCATCCCTCAAGCCTGATCAGTCCGCACATCATGGCAAAACAATTTGCGTTTGGCTTTTTTGTCGCCGGTCCAATTGCTCTGGCAACGATGTGGATTTTATTTGCCTGCGCATCTGCCTTCGACGAAATGACATATGACCAGATCAATGCGCGGATCATCAAGCAACCTCAATCAACGTCAAAAAATTAGTCTGCAGTCGATGCGAGTTTATTTTTCATTATTTCATGTCCGGAAGGTAGCGCACCCTTCCGGTCCCCGATCCAGGCCGCGATATCCTGCCAGACGATTTTAGCCTGCAAGTCATGCAAAAGCATGTGCCAGCCCTTTGGATAGCGAACATAACGATAAGGTGCCTCAAGTCGTTGAAGCACATTTTCGATGGCGTGGGATGGCACGATTTGATCATTGTCGCCATAAAGCAACAGTGTTTCGGCCTTCAGCCCTGCGGCGCCGGCAAGTCCTGCGTCCATCATGCCGACGACGCCATACACTGCGTCGACACGTGTTTGCTTGATTATCAGGGGATCCCGCCCCAGAGCCCTCAGCATTTCGATGTTGTCAGACGCCTGCACACCAAGGCCTCGGCCGGTCACATTGTTGGCAGGCAGCGTATGTGCCGACAACCACAACGCCAGTTGAAAAAATGGATGCATTTCCGATCGCCCCCAGACAGCGGGCGCAGAAAGAATGATACCTGAAACCTGTCGCGCAAGGTCTTGCCCCCCGGGATATCGCTCGTCCAGTGCCGACATGATGACGGCACCTCCCATGCTGGTGCCCAGAAGGAAGATCGGAATGCCGGGGTGGCAATCCCTGATGGCCTGCACGACATCCTTGAGGTCACGGACGAGGGTAGGGTTGCCGGGCCACAAGCCGCGCGGTTCCGATTTCCCGAAACCACGCTGATCATAGGCGTAAACCGCAATACGCTGTCCGGCCCACCATGACGCAGGATCGTCAAAAACATTCGAATATTCGTTAAAACCATGAAGGGCGACAAGAATCGCCTCTGTGGGCTTTTCGGCATTGTCAGGCAGCCATCGACGCATCGGCAGTGATTTACCGTCCGATGCAATCAGCCGGGTCTCGCGCTCCGCCGACAAGGCAAGTACGGGCGCCCGCATGACAGGGCCACCTGCCTGAATGGTCGGTTCGCAAGCCGCAATCAAAATCAGTCCGATGACGACCAAAAACACGTTCTTCATCATCACACTTTACCTTGAAAATGCCACTGGTGGTATGGCTTGAAACATTGATTCTGAACAGTATTTCACGGTGCAACGAACTCTTAACCTCAATCTGTCAATCTGCATACTGATCAATGAACTATTTATTTCTTCAACTCAAAAGGCGTCAGTTTCCAGATGAGTACCGCGGCTTCCAGAATTAGTGACAGACGAATGTCCGACAATCGATTTTTCATCGGTGTACCGGCCAATAGCTACAGGGTTGCAAGAACAAGCGTTGCCGGAAAACCGGCGACGATGCTCCGCCGCTCTTCGGATAGACAACATCAAATCGCCGAAACTGATCTGGCGAGCGACATCATTCCGGCCCTCAGGCGACGCGAATTTATAATCGACTATCAACCCCGGATCGACACAACAAATGGCCACATCGCCAGCATGGAAGCACTGGTTCGCTGGAAACACCCTGAGATTGGCTTGATTGAGCCTGACAGGTTTATTCCCGTTGCGGAATCAAACGACACGATAGTTGAACTTGGAGAATGGATCCTGAACGCCTCGCTCGGCAAAATGCGGGAATGGATCGACGCCGATTTGAAGCCCGGCAAACTGGCCGTCAATGTATCGGCCAGGCAGTTGCGTGATCCGGCCTTCGTTGATGTTGTATTGCGGGCCCTTTCGGTGAGTGGCGTCGCCGTCAGTCAGCTTGAGCTCGAGTTGACCGAGAGCGTCTTGATCACGGATATGCCTGCGACAATCATTACGATGAATGAGTTGGCGGCGATCGGCGTGCAATTTGCCATCGATGATTTTGGCACCGGGTTTGCGTCATTGGATTATTTGCGCCGGTTGCCGGTCAAAGCCGTGAAAATCGATCAAACTTTCATTCAGAATATTGCCACCGGCGTGCGTGACGCGGCTTTTGTTCACGCGATCATCACGATGATCGCGGATCTGGGCCTGAAAGTTGTCGCGGAGGGGGTCGAAAACCAGGCTCAACTCGATGCCTTGCGTGACACGGCATGCGACGAAATACAGGGTTTCGTCTTTAGTCGTCCCCTAACCGCTGGCAATGCGACTGAATTGTTGGGCACTACCCCGGCCTACGCAGTCTAGCAAGACGATTTTGATGGCTGGATGAGTGCAGCCAACTGCCTGAAAACGGACAAATACGCCTAAAAAAACCTCTCCCTCTTGAACGCCAGAGCCCTTCGCTCTATTTTGCGCCAACGATTTCACGCTCATATGTGAAATGCACCCCCGTTTGCGGCTTGATCAAGCCCGAATAAATCCCCACAAAAGGTTGGTCGACAAGATGAAATTCGAAGGTACGGAAAATTACGTTGCGACAGAAGACTTGATGGTCGCAGTCAATGCTGCTGTTGCTCTGGAGCGCCCGCTTTTAATCAAAGGCGAGCCGGGCACAGGCAAAACCATGCTGGCCATCGAAGTTGCCAAAGCCATGGGCATGCCTCTGATCGAGTGGCACATCAAATCAACTACCAAGGCGCAACAGGGCCTTTATGAATACGATGCTGTTTCGCGTTTGCGGGATTCCCAGCTGGGTGACGAGCGTGTTCACGACATCGGCAATTACATTGTCCGCGGCAAACTGTGGGAAGCCTTTGAAGCGGATCAGCGTCCGGTTTTGTTGATCGACGAAATCGACAAGGCCGACATCGAGTTCCCGAACGATTTGTTGCTCGAACTCGATCGCATGGAATTTTTTGTTTATGAAACGAAAAAGACCATCAAGGCCGAGCATCGGCCCGTCGTCATCATCACGTCGAACAATGAAAAAGAATTGCCTGACGCCTTCCTGCGACGCTGCTTCTTCCATTACATCCGCTTCCCGGAAAAAGACACGATGGAAGATATCGTCGAAGTTCATTATCCTGGTTTGAAACGTGACCTGGTCGCCGAGGCGCTTAACGTCTTTTTCGAAATTCGTGAAGTCCCCGGGCTGAAGAAAAAGCCCTCGACGTCGGAGCTTATTGACTGGATCAAATTGTTGCTCGCCGAGGATATGGATCCTGAGACCCTTCGCACCCGCGACATGAAAAAACTGATCCCGCCGCTGCATGGTGCCTTGCTGAAGAATGAACAGGACGTGCACCTGTTTGAACGACTGGCCTTCATGGCCAAGCGAGATCGTGGATAGTTCGGTCCAGCCAGGATAAACTCAAAACATGTTTACGCAGTTTTTCTACGACCTTCGCGCCGGCAAAGTCCCTGTCTCGCTCAAAGAGTACCTGATGCTCCTTGAAGCCATGGAGAAGGGCGTCGCGGCGTTTGAAGTCGAGGATTTCTATTATCTTTCCCGCAGCGCACTGGTGAAGGATGAGCGGAACATCGACAAGTTTGACCGGGTGTTTTCCGAGACCTTCAAGGGACTTGAAAACCTTGGCGAAGGTGTCGAGAGTGAAATTCCGGAAGAATGGCTGCAAAAACTGGCCGAACTGACGATGACCGAACACGAAAAGGCGCAGATCGAGGCCATGGGTGGCTGGGAAAAGCTCATGGAGGAACTCAAGAAACGTCTGGAAGAACAGGAAAAGCGCCATCAGGGCGGCTCCAAATGGATCGGCACAGCCGGCACGTCACCTTATGGTGCATACGGTTTCAATCCAGAAGGCGTGCGCATCGGCCAGGACAAATCCCGCCATCGTCGTGCCGTCAAGGTCTGGGACAAACGTGAATACAAGAACCTCGATGATTCGGTCGTGCTGGGCACGCGAAACATCAAGGTCGCCTTGCGTCGCTTGCGTCGTTTTGCCCGTGAAGGTGCCGATCTTGAACTGGATATGCCGGATACCATTCGCTCGACGGCGAATAACGGCGGCTATCTTGATCTGAAACTGGTGCCGGAACGCCGCAACAAAATCAAGGTTCTGCTGTTCCTTGATATCGGTGGTTCAATGGACGACCACATTCGTACCTGTGAGGAATTGTTCTCGGCAGCAACGACTGAATTCAAGCATCTCGAATACTTTTATTTCCATAATTTCCTGTATGAAGGTGTCTGGAAAGACAACTATCGCCGGCACACCGAAAAAATTTCAACGACCGAAGTGATCAATACCTACGGGTCGGACTACAAAGTGATTTTTGTCGGCGATGCAACGATGAGCCCTTATGAGATTGTCTATCCCGGTGGCAGTGTCGAGCACTGGAATGAAGAGGCAGGCCAGGTCTGGATCGAGCGTATGCTGTCGCACTATCGCCATGCGGTCTGGCTGAACCCGGTCCCCGAACGTCACTGGGATTACACACCTTCAGTGCAGATGACCCATCAACTGATGGAAAGCCGGATGTACAGCCTGACGCTGGATGGCCTCGACAAGGCGATGCGGGAATTAAATCGATAAATATCCGGCGCTAGTCGCGTTTTTGGCACCAGACCTGGTAGCCGCCAAAATATTCTGCTGACGAAAAGATGTCCGGATTTTCAGCTTCGACTTTTTGCCATTTATCGAGATCGGCCAGCGATTCTGCTTTGGGGAACATTTCGAGATATTTCCCGACCACCGTCGGTTCGGTAATGTCGAAGCCCAGAAATTCCAGTCCGAGCTGGCCGAGAGTGGCTGCAAGCGACGGTATCGTGAACGTGCTTTCGGCGGCAGGTGCGAGGATATCTCGTGCACCTTTCAGCGAATAAAAATTGCGGGCACCAAGGACCGCCCGCGCCGGATGCCCGTCTTCCAGATGCAGCAGCTTTGCCCGCGCGGCTCTGATGTCTTTCACCGATTTGATCTCGTGATCTTTACCCAGAACTTCCCGTGCCGCTGCAACTGCTGAGCGGCCTGTTTCACTGAACAGATTAATTCTCATGTAACCACGTGGCTCAAGCACGTCGACCAGTGTTTGCCACGTGCCGACGACGTTGTCTGTCTGACCCAGCACATCGGACGAATCGATGAAGTGAAAACGCCCCTCGTAACCTGCCAGGTCATCGACGCTGCCCTGGGCAAACCGGACATTGGTCATTTCCATTTGCATTGCCTTGCGCCATGCATAGGCGATGTTCGCCCGGACCGGATCAATCCCCAGAACAAGCGAGGCCTCGTGCTGGACGGCAAGCTCAATAGCCATCTTTCCGCTGCTACAACCCGGCACCAGGATTGCGACGTTATCTTCAGCAAATGCTGCGGCTTGATGACCGGGGATTTGTGCCCGCAAGATGTCACCCAATGTGCCTGACTGCACCGGTGCAAACATCGACCAGCGCGGCCACGAGGTTTGGTCAAGCTCATCGGCGTCGGTTTCGCTGGCTGTTCCAGCGACAATAAATTCAACACTTTCCGACATGTCGGCTTCGAGTGCCGGTTCGGCAAGCTGCTGGGCGACCAGATTGGTGATGAATGACGGCAAACCGGTTACGTCTGTCGACAGAAGTTTTTCAGGTGCCGCGAACTGGTGAAGCGCGCGATAACACGCGGCCACCATGATACCGCTCCACAAGGGCGTCGCGACGGCTTCACCGTCAGTGATGGCATCGATCGACTTGCTGAGTTCGGCGACGAGCAGACTGACAATTGCCGCTTCGCCCTGCATTTCACGCCAGGCGTAACCACTGTTGAAAGCCTGCATAGCGAGCGCTGCGACGAACTGGGGCTGACGTCCGACCGCTGATTCAGGCGGTTTGGGCGCAACGCCTTCTTCGATAATCACACGGCGCAGTTTGGTAAAGATGCGTTCAAAATCAGGATCAGTGATGATCGTTCGGGTCATCATGCCGCGTACCAGGGGATCGATCATGAATTGTTCGATAACACCACCGGCGACGGCGTCAGCCAGGGCCCGCACGTCGTCATTTGCCCCGTCGTTATCCGTCAGTGCCAGCACCCCTTGATAAACTTCTTCGCGCCGGATCAAGGCAATGGCTGCGGGGTTCAGGGACTGATGATCGATACCATCCGAGAGATAAGCGGCTTCCAGTTCCTGGCGCACGCTATCGGCTGCCTTGATGAAGGGTCCGCCTTCAAGCGTTTCAATAAAATTCTGGCGGTACGCAGCTTGTTCAGGCGCGATGACAACGGCCTTTGAAAAGGCGGTGAGGGCGGCGTCAAAATTGTTGACCTGGCGCAAGGCCAGGCCGAGGTTGTTTTGTGCGCCGGGATTTGCCGGTTGCAGATTGACGGCATGACGCAGGCTTTCAATGCCTTCGCCGACGTAGCTGTTCTCGAATGCCAGCAGGCCCAGATTGGTGTGGGCTTCAAACATCGTATTGTCGAGGGCGACGGCACGGCGATAGGCCGCCATGGCACCATCGATCTGGTCAATCGCCCGCAAGGCTTCGCCATAATTGAGATGGAAGTGCGGATTTTCGGGCTGGGCGGCGATGGCCTGTTGAATATGTTCAATGGCCGCTTCTGCATTGCCGGTCTGATAGGCAATCATGCCGATTAGATGATGGGCGTCCGGGTTTTGCGGCTCCGCCTCCAGGACGGCTTCGTAGGCTGCCCGTGCGCCGGCCAGATCGCCATTGCGATGGTGGTTCATCGCGGCTTCAAGCGCTTTTGCCGTTTCCGGCGTTGTTCCGGCTTCGGCGTCTGCGGCGTCTGCGGCGTCCCCGGCGTCTGCCAGTCCTGTGTCTTCGTTTTGATCGGTCAAGGTTTTGTCCGTTGATTGCGCGTTGAGGCCAGCGCGCATGAACAGCGACGCTATTGTGTGATTTCTGGGGCGCTACATAGCACGGTGCCGGACGCTTCGCCAGCGCAGGATGCTTTAGTGAAAGTCCCGTGACGGAAAATTGCTCTGATTGGCCAGTGACGGCCCGTTGACTGTTGCCGAATTTGCCAGCAACGGCAATTCGTCTGCCGCCAGGGCATCATCCCGGGCCAGTTCGACCAGCCTGTCACTCATATCCTCAAGACGCCGGGCAATAACATGGATAACCCGGCCTTCACGCTGAACAACCCCGGTAATACTGAGCAAACGGCTGCGCAGCACGATTGTGCGGAAGCGTTCAAACACCTTTGGCCAGACAATCACGTTAACCACACCGGTTTCATCTTCCAGCGTCGCAAAGATCACACCGCTCGCCGTGCCCGGACGTTGACGGCACAACACCAGACCGGCGACCCGGACAAGCGTATCCGTCTTGATCGTTTCAAGTGTCCGGGCGGTGATCACCCGTGCCGCCCTGAAACGCGGGCGCAACAATTTCATGGGATGCGCCTTCAGGCTGAGACGAAGCGATGTGTAGTCGTCGATTACCTGCTCACCAATGCCGGCAAGCGGTAAAACCGTCTCCGGCTCGTTCTGCAAAGTCAGCAGGGCATCGCGTTCCTCGGCCGCGGCAAAAAGCGGCAGCACGGTATCGCTCAACCCGCGCACGGCCCACAAAGCATCCCGGCGGTTAAGCCCGAGCGAGCCGCAAGCATCCGCCTTGGCCAGGCGTTCCAGCACTTTCGGGCTGAGGCCGCTGCGGCGCCAAAGCTCACGCATATCGCGATACCCGCGTTGACGTGCGGCCACCAGCCGCTCAACGTCGGCCTCGCGCAAGCCCTTGATCTGGCGCAGTCCCAGCCTGAGGGCAACGCGCCCCTGACTGCAGGGTTCCAGTGTGCAGTCCCAGTTGCTGTGATTGACGTCAACCGAGCGGACAATGGCCCCATGATCACGTGCATCGCGCACGAGCTGGGCTGGCGCGTAAAAGCCCATGGGCTGGCTGTTAACAATGGCGGCGGCAAACGCTGTCGGATAATGGCATTTCAGCCAGGCCGAGACATAAACCAGCAGTGCAAAACTGGCAGCATGGGATTCAGGGAAACCATAATCACCAAAGCCCTCGATCTGCTTGAAGCAGCGGGTAGCAAAATCTTCGTCATAACCGCGCGCCGTCATGCCATCGATGAACTTTTCGCGGAAGCCGTAAATTTTCCCGGTCTTGCGGAACGTCGCCATGGCCCGGCGCAGATTATCAGCCTCGGTCGGCGTGAACCCGGCCCCGACGACGGCGATTTTCATCGCCTGTTCCTGGAACAACGGCACACCCATTGTCTTGCCCAGCACGGCTTCCAGTTCAGCGGACGGATAGTCGACGGTTTCCTCACCATTTCGCCGTCTGAGATAGGGATGTACCATATCGCCCTGGATCGGGCCGGGCCGGACGATGGCAACCTCAATAACCAGATCATAAAAGCAGCGCGGTTTCAGCCGGGGCAGCATCGACATCTGGGCCCGGCTTTCAACCTGGAAGACACCGACCGAGTCACCATCGCACAGCATGTCGTAAACCCGGGGGTCTTCTGCCGGCACGCTGGCCAGGGTCAGCGCACGTCCATGATGGCGCTCAATCAGATCAAAGGCGCGGCGAATGCAGCTCAGCATGCCGAGGGCCAGAACATCGACCTTGAGAATACCCAGCGCATCGATGTCATCCTTGTCCCACTCAATGACGGTGCGATCTTCCATCGCGGCATTGGCGATCGGCACAACGCTGGAGAGCGGCCCCTCGGTCATCACGAAGCCCCCGACATGTTGCGACAGATGCCGGGGGAAGCCCTTGATTTCCATCGCCAGAGCCAGTGCCTGGCGCAGACGCGGCTCAGACGGATCAAGCCCGGCGGCACGCACCTGATCGTCGTTGAGCCCCTCCTTGCTCCAGCCCCAGGCGAGACCGGCCAGTGCCGCACCAATGTCTTCGGACAGTCCCAGCGCCTTCGAGACCTCCCGCACGGCGCTGCGGGTGCGGTAGCTGATCACGGTGGCGGTCAATGCCGCCCGCTCACGACCGTATTTTTGATAGATATACTGGATGACCTCTTCACGGCGCTCGTGTTCAAAATCGACATCGATGTCGGGCGGCTCGCCACGTTCAGCCGAGATAAAGCGTTCAAACAGCACATCGATGCGGTCGGGATCGACAGCGGTAATGCCGAGGCAGAAGCACACCGCCGAATTGGCCGCCGAGCCCCGCCCCTGGCACAGGATTCCGCGCGCCCGGGCAAAACAGACGATGTCATGAACCGTCAGAAAATAAGGCGCGAAGCCCAGTTCTCCGACCAGTTTGAGTTCGTGCTCGACAAGCTTGCGGACCTTTTCGGGCACGCCATCGGGGTAGCGATCTTCCGCCCCGGCCCAGGTCAGTTTGGCCAGTTCGCTTTGCGGTGTCTCGCCGGGCGAGACTGTCTCGCCCGGATATTCGTACGCCAGTTCCGACAGACTGAAGGTGCAAAGTGCCGCCAGTTCGGCGCTCAGTGCGACGGCATCAGGATAATCGGCAAACAACCGGGCCATCTCCGCTGGTGATTTGAGGTGACGCTCGGCGTTGGCATGCAGGCGGTATCCGGCATCGGCCACCGTGCAGTGCTCGCGGATGCAGATCAACACATCCTGCAACGACCGCCGCAAGGGATCATGGGCATGCACATCGTTGGTGGCGACAAGCGGCGTGCCCGCTGCCTCGGCGAGGTCGGCCAGATGAGCAATGCGGGCGGCATCGTCACCACGATAAAGATGGCTGGCGGCCAGATGTACCCGGGCCGAGGCATGCACCCGGCGGCGAATGGCGGCCAGTGTATCGGCAAAGTTTTCATCTGCCGGTTCGGATGGAATAACGATCAGAACCTGATCACGACCGGCCCCAAAAACCGGACCAAAGATATCATCCAGTCCAAACCAGCATTCCCCTTTGGGGGCGCGCCGGTTGCCCAGCGTCAGCAGTTGTGAAAGCCGCCCGTAGGCCGCCCGGTCGGTTGGGAAACAGAGAATTTCCGGACCATCATCCGGCACCAGACGGCAGCCGACATGATACGGGATATCAGCTCTTTTGGCGGCGACGTGGCCACGCACCACACCGGCCAGGGAATTGCGGTCTGCGATCACTGCGGCCTGATGACCAAGCTCGCCCGCCCGCGTGACAAGTTCCTCAGGATGGGACGCGCCCCGCAGGAAGCTGAAATTGGAGGTCGTCTCCAACTCGACATATAAAGGATCCGTGGTCATCAGAATGCTCCCTTCGTGTTCATCTGGCTGTCAGGCAAATACGCCATGCAGAAACCAGCGTGGTGCCCGGATGGGCTCAGAGGCTTCGGTTTGCGGCGAAGGCGGCACGTCGTAAAGCCCTTCGCGGAAGAGCCAGAACCGGCGGCCTTCTGTGTCTTCGATACGGTAATAATCACGTGTCAGGTGGCTGCGGTCTTCGCCGGGCAGGGCTTCATCCCGCCACCATTCGGAAGCAATCCGCTCCGGTCCCTCGGCGTGGACAACGCGGTGCACAACACGACGCCAGCGAAACAATACCGGCGGGCCATCCGGCACCTCGGCCACAGCCTCGACACTCCGGGGTCGGGCGAACAACCGCAAAGGCCGGGGACGTAACTTTGGAGGCGCTTCGTCAAGTGCCGGGGCGGCATCAACCGCCAGAGGCCGGCCATCGAGTGCCGAGGCAGCAATCCCGGCGCGTTCCGGGACATGGCTGGCGCGCGCTTCGAGCCGCAACACGCTGCCGCGCCCCAGACGGGTCTCCAGCCGGTCAACCAGGGGGCCGAGACGGGCCTCGCGCCGGGCGGCCGTGCTGGATTGTCCGCCGACCTCATCAAGATCAAGCTGTGTCGATGTCATGGCCTCGACCACCGGTGCCGCGATAGTCATGACCTCGACCCCGAAGCCGAGGTCGAGACCGTCGAGACGCTCGGCAAACAGACGCTGGAGATGACCTGGATCGCGCACGGGCCGGCTGGTGCCGACAGTGGCACGGCTCACGGCACCATCAACCCGGTAAAGCGTGAATTCTGCCCGGCGCAAACCGAGCCGCTCATCCGCCAGACGTTGTTCAAGTCGTTCAAGCAGCCGCGCAAGCCCCGCCGCCACATCATCGAGATGCCCGATGGCTTCGGGGAAAGCCAGTCGTACACGATGGGCACGCGTCCGCTCCCGTGGTGAAACCGGTTCCGCTACGCGCCCCAGCGCCTGATCGAGCCGTTGCAGGAGGCCATCGCCGAAACGGGCCGCCAGGGGTCCGCGCGGCAGATCATAAAGATCACCGGCCCGACGCAGGCCCAGACGGTCAAGACCTTCACAGGCCTCCCGGGGCGGGCGCAGGGCGGCAACAGGCAGCGCTTTAAGGACCTGGCGGTGTTCGCCCGGAGAAACAATGCCCCAGCCCGCCTCAGCCGAATTTTCGCACGATGCGGCGCGGCCATAACGCGCCATCCCCCAGGCCGCCCCCGGTGTATCGGCAATTGCCGCCTGAGCCATAAAGCCCTGCCGCCGCATCCGGCCAAGCAGATGATCAAGCAAGCTGTCTTCGCCGCCAAAAAGATGGGCACAGCCCGTCACATCGAGCCAGACACCTGCCCCTACGGCGGGCTCGGCCAGGGCTTCGGGCGCGGTCCACGGCGTATAACAACTGCACCAGTCAGACAAAACCTGCAGGGCTTTGGCATCGTGTTCAGGTTCGGTCGGTGTGGTTTCAAGGTCGGGGATCACGGCCCGGGCGGCAGCCAGTGTCAGTCCGGGTTCAAGCCCCCTGAGCGCTGCCGGCATGTTCACTGCCGCCAGACGTATGCCACCGTGTGCTGCCGTCACCACGGCCAACGGCCTAGACCGCCAGGCGGGCTTGCGACGGCTTGCCCGGTCGCTGGCGAAGGTCGGCAGCCACAGCGACACGATCCGCCGCGATACGATCTGCCGGGCTTGCCTGCCCTGCTCTGTCACATAACCTCCCATCTCGCCACTCCACAGCCCAACTGCCGGGGGTCCCGCCCCGACAGCGTAAAAGTTCAAGGTGCCAGCGCGCCTCGCCGGCGGCTTCGACCTTCCAGCGTGTGATGGCGGCACTGGTCGTCGATGCCTGCTGCCCCGCGCTGCGCACAAGAAGAACCGTCACACCGTTTATTTCCGCCGCCAGTTGCAGGCGCCGGCTGGCGGTAAAGTCGAGATCATCAACCTCGCCAAGCACAGCAACCAGAGCCGAGCTTTTGACGCCCTCTTCCAGCGCCCACAGGATGTCCTGGTCCCGGCGCGCCTGAACCACCAGCAACTGCGCCGGTGCCAGACCGAAGGCCGCCAGGCCAGGGGCGTAAAGTTCACCCTTTTCATCCGCGTCATGGCGACGGTGGCACCACAGCACGGCACCCTGCCCGCCCGCTTCCTCGCTTCGGCTCATCAAGCTGAGCAGGGCTGCGGCAAAGCCACCTGCTGCGCCATTTGTGCCGGGTGTGCCGACAATTTCGTGCAACGCGCCCTGGACGAGACCTGCAGGCGCACCGGATGACTGGGCAAGGGCCTCATCCAACGCCGGGCTCAGGCTGATCGCCGAGGCCTTGCTGTTTGAGGCATTCAGCCCGTCACTGTTTTTCTCAATTGACCGGATGCGCGCGCGCAGGGTTGTCATGACATCAGGGTCAACACCGGATTTGATCGCCATGCAACGCCCTCCTTGTGCGCAAAAAACCCGAAGAGAAGCTACGGAGAGAAAAATGCCCGAAACGGAGACACCCTGCCCCCGGCTTCGAACCCTGATTTTGATAAATGTTCTCGTTTTGTTCTAATTTGACTCGAGAACAGAGTCAAGGACTGGAATCGACCAATAATTCCCGGCTCAATTTATCGCTGATTTCCCAGCTATGCCTGGCCGGACAAAACTTCCGTTTAAGGCAGTTGGCGGACCGGGTTGAAAACTGTGGCCTGGCCTGCTGCTGACCCGAGTCAGATCTTCTCGAGATCGGATTAATCACCGACGACGGACGGACGCATCCCTCCCAGATTATAATTTTGGAAGATTTTTTTGACGACTCCCTCGTTCACCAGATCGTCATAGGCTTTCTGCCACCGGTCAATGACGTCGTCGGGAGTTTCCTTGTTGAACGCGATGTATATGTGCGTATTTTCAATTTCCAACACCAGTTCCAGATCTTTCACGTCAACGTCCAGCCTCTCGCAAGTTCCGGCGACTGTCGAATTGCTGGCGAACCACAGATCGTTGCGGCCGCCCATCAGTTTCCTGAGATTTGCCACTGATTTCGCTGACGGGTCGAAATTCCTGAATCCCCGTTCCTCGAGATACTGCATGGTGACGCTGCCCCGCTGCACACCGATCAAATATTTTTCGGCGTCTATCAGGGTCTTGAGCTTTATCTTCCTGTCCCTCCTGGCGAAAAGCCCTATCTTCTTTTCCGCGACAGGACCGACCCATTTAAACAGCTTCTCCCGCGCATTCGTTCGCGCTGTCGAAAACAAGACCGTGTTTTTTCGGGTTTCTAGGAGCTTATACCCCCGCGCCCAGGGATACACCTTGATTTTGGATCCAGCGCCCAATCGATCCGTGATCGCCCGGACAATATCTACCGAGGGGCCTTTGAGCTCTTTTTTCTCGACATAGTTCAGTGGCGGGTAATCTTCGGTGATGATCGTCAAATCGTCACCGGCAATCGCGTGGCCGGTCGAGAGCCAAAGGCATAGTGCTGTTACACCAACAGCAAACAGACGATTTCTCCGGATCGTTATCATTGGAGGCACTCTCACACACGGTATCGCTAATTTGGCGATGTGAAACAGGTATATCAGCAATGTGAACAGGCGGATAATTTATCTACTTGTCCAATATTTTGAAAAGCCGCCTTTTGGCTAAGGCAATGGATGAAAGCTACGCCGCCGTCAAAATTTACTCCGCAACTTCGAGAAATTCCATCGGGCCGAAATCGAAAGCGGGGGCTGAGCCGCGTTCCGCGCGCAGGGTCTGGCGTTTTGCTTCGGTGGCCGAGGTATCCACATCACCGTTCTGATCGAGAATAACGCCGTATCCGGCTTCGGCGGCCTCAGGTGAGACCAGATCGAAGCGCACATCGCGGGCGACGTTACCAGGTTCGCGATCATAGGGGTCACCCCAGCCACCCGATCCCGCAGTGCGGTAAATGACGCGGTCTCCGGGTTCAACTCTCATGTTGTCGAACTTTGAGGGAATGCGTTCGGGTTCTGTTTCGCCCTTGCGCAAAAGGTATTTGCTCGACGTGCCACCATAGCTGCCACCATTAATACCCCAAGGCGGCACGACTTCGCGGTCGTCGTGGATGGCGATTTCTCCGGTTTGCAAAAGATGATAGATCTTCTCGATCCCGCAGCCGCCGCGATGCAATCCAGGCCCTCCGGAATCCTTGATGGGCCGATAGCTCTCGACGACGATGGGATAATAATTTTCGATATATTCAATCGGTGTCGCGGTAAACAACGGCCACCAGGCATGGCCATCCAGACCATCTCCGCGCGGCCGGCCCGGCACACCGCCGAACAGCAATTCCATGACCTGGAAATACTTTCCGTCATCGTCGGTGCCGGTATAGATGAAGTGCGGGCTGGTACCATACCCCGCCGCCATCGACAGGTGTGGCGCGCGCTGCCCGAGAGCACCTGCCTGACAATCAAAGAACCGGGTGTGCGTGTTCAAGCGGTTCCCCAGCGCCGCCGGGAAACGCGGGTTTAACAAACTACCTTCGGGCAGGACAATTTCAAAAAGGTCGTAAAAACCTTCGTTGAAAAGAATTTCTGGATCAAAGGCCATGATCATGTAGACCCCGAAGAACAGCTTGCAGAGCCCTTCATGGATATGAAAATTAATCGGCCCCTCAGCCTGATCATCTGTCCCCGACCAGTCAAAAACCGCGATGTCGCCCCGGCGATAAATTGTCAGCGTCATTTTGAACGGACCGTTACCACGCCCGTCATCATCGACATAATCGGTGAAGGAGACCGGCTCCTCCGGGATATATTTGTGGATCAGTTGCCCCATGGCGATGCGCGTGCGCTCAAGCAACAGATCGCACGACGTGGTGTAGACGTCTTCACCGAACCGATCACACAATTCACCGACCCGTGTTGCCGCCGCCTGGCACCCGGCGATCAGCGCCATCATGTCGCTGCGATTCATGTCAGGCGTACGCGTATTGTTCAGCATGATGTCGAGCACGCCCTCCACCAGCACGCCTTTGTCATAGATTCGCACTGGCGGCACGCGCAGGCCTTCTTCCCAGATCGACCGGGCATCCGCCGGCATCGAGCCCGGCACCTTGCCACCGACGTCGATCATGTGACCAAACATCGAGGAAAAACCGACCAGAGTATGATCGTGGAAGATCGGCATCATCACGCACCAGTCGTTGTTGTGCGAAATCGATCCCTTTGAGGCATAAGGATCGTTCCAGATGAAGACGTCGCCTTCATTGATGGTGTCGCCAAACTTCTCCAGAACACCGGGAATGTATGAACCGAACTGCCCGACGATCATTTGACCGCGGTCGTTGCAGATCATCGGGAAGGCATCGTGCTGTTCGCGAATAACCGGCGACAGCGAGATACGGGCCAGAACCTGATCCATCTCGAAACGCGCGTTGATCAGGGCGTTTTCAATGATATCCAGCGTGATGGGATCGACATCTACCTTGGCCATCCTATGCGCCCTCCCCGCTGCGATTAATCACCAGATTGCCGAACGGATCGACGTCGACAACATGATCCGGCAACACCACGGTCGTAGTATCGTATTGGCGAATAATCGCTGGCCCCGCAAATGACGCGCCCAGCGGCAACAGGTCCCGATCATAGTTGGGCGTCTCGATCCAGTTGCCACCGAAATAGGCGGGTCTGGTTTCGATCAGGGCATCCTCGACGGTCGTCTCGTCGCCTGTCAGGATTTTTTCATCAACGTCCGGCGTCAGTCCGATGGCGATTACACGCAGCGCCACCAGTTCAACCGGCACATCAAAGCGCACGCCATAGGTTTGTTCGTGAACGTCGTTAAAAGCCTCAACGATATCCGGCATCTGATCGTTGTCGATTTGATCACGGCTGATGTCGACGGTGACTTCGAAGCCTTGTTGTTCATATCGAAAATCAGCGCTGTAGCGGATAACTTGATCGCCATCTGCAACATCTTCACCAACCAGCCAGGCCTGGGCGAGATCGCGCAGTCGATCTAAATGCGCCCAGACCGGTGCCGTATCAAGGCCAAAAGTCGAGGTGATCAGCGTCTGTACAAACTCGTTCTTGAACTGCGACTGGATAAAGCCGAGCGCCGAGAGCACGCCGGAATTAAGAGGCACAATCACCGGATAACACCCGATCACCGAAGCCATGGCGTTGCCATGCAAGGGACCGGCGCCACCAAAGGCGACGATGCCGAAATCACGTGGATCAAGGCCGCGTTGAACGGTGATAACCCGCAGTGCACCCAGCATTACTTCGTTGGCGATATCCAGAATTCCCTGCGCGGCATCTTCGGGGTTTAGACCGATCTTGCCGCCGATCTGATTAACGGCGTCACGTGCGGCTTCAACATCAAGCGCCATGTCGCCACCCAAAAGTTTTGCCGGTAAATAGCCCAGCACAACATTGGCGTCGCTGACAGTCGGCTCCGTGCCGCCCTTGCCGTAGGCCACGGGACCGGGTACCGCTCCGGCGCTCCGGGGCCCCACGCGCAATGAATTTGTCAGCTCGGAAATATCGGCGATGGAGCCGCCGCCCGCGCCGACGCTGCGCACATCGAGCGTCGGAACCTTGGCCGGGAAAGCGCCAACTTCTGTGGCCCGCGATATCGCCGGCTCACCGTCAATGATGACTGAAACGTCCGTGCTGGTACCGCCCATGTCGAAGGCCAGCAAGCGCTGCTGACCGGTTTGTCGGGCGATGGCAACGGTACTGGTGACACCGCCGGCCGGACCTGACAGCACCGTATGGATTGGCCGGTCCGCTGCCGCACTGGCGCTCATCAAACCGCCGTCCGAGCGCACGATATGCAAGCGCGCCTTCGAGCCATCGGCGGCGAGCCGGTCTTCCATGCGTGTGAGGTAGCGCCGCATGATCGGCCGGACGTAATCATTCATCACCGTGGTAATGGCACGGTCGTATTCGCGAAATTCCGGCAGGATTTCCGATGACAACGAAACCGGAATATCGGGATACTTTTCGCTGACGATTTTTTTCAACGCCTGTTCATGATCCGGTCGGGCATAGGCGTGCAACAGGCAGATCGTCAACGCCTCGATACCGGAGCCACAAAGATCGTCGATGGCGGCTTCGGCCTGGGCCAGGTCAAGTTCGACCATCACCTTGCCGCTGGCCGCGACACGCTCGACAATGCCCCGGGTGTCACCGAGCGTCGCCAGGGGTTCGGGCTTGTCCATAATGATCCAGCCGAACAGCGGCCCCGGCGTCCAGGATTTCGCCAGATGAAGCGTATATTCAAATCCTTTTGTCACCAGCAAACCGACGCGGGCACCCTTGCCTTCGAGAACGGCATTCGTGGCGACCGTCGTGCCATGCAATACAAGCTGGATGTCGCTCAGCTCAACGTCGGCAATCTCGCTAACCAGTTTGATCCCTCGAGCAACACCGACGGACTGATCTTCCGGTGTCGACGGCGTTTTGGCACGCCAGGATTTCTGTAAATTTTCGTCGTACAGGACGAGATCCGTAAACGTCCCCCCGACATCAACACCCAGCTTCATACCAGCTCCCCCACCATCAAAAATCGCCGTTGACCATCATCTTAGCCTTAGTTTGCGTGAATTTCGCCATCCAGCGTGACGCCCAGACCCAAAACGGTTCGATTGGCGTAGGCAAAATATCCTGTTACCTGATTGACCTCGAGAATTTCACCGTCGCTGGCACCGGAAGCCCGCAAATTCTGGAAATCGCCTTCGGTGATAGATGCGGGTGTTGTAGTCAAGGTGCCGGCATAGTTCATCAAGGCCAGAAATTTACCTTCAAAAACCGCCGCCGGGTTTTTTTCGGTCAACGCTGTCATGATGGTCTGCCATTCGGCAGTGTCACCTGAATACGCCAGGCCACCAAAATGGCCGTGATGGTCGATGCAGTATTCGCAGCCGTTGAGCACACTGACATAAACACCAACGGCTTCCTGGAACCAGAGCGGCATTTCGTTGGCGCTGTGGCCGAGTGCGGCACGGTAAAAGGCCATATGGCCTTCCAGCAGGTGCGGCTTGATCGAATGCGCGGTGATGATATTGGCGACGGTGTTGTTGGGCCGTTTGTACTTTTGGTACAAGTCCTGCAGACGCCCTGTCGCTTCTTCAAAGGGCACATATTTTATCCAGGTCATCTGGCGCTCCATCATCTCTGTTCCGTCGATCAATGACGCCAGTTTAAGCAGCTTTTGTCTGATGGCAAAAAAGATGGTCTAATTCGATGTTCAAATTCCCCCATTTTCGAATTAATCAAAGATATCAGGCATGGCTTTTGACGGTTTTCGGCGCGTAACCAGTATTTTCCGTCATCGGGATTATGCTCGCTATACCGCCGGCAACAGCTTGTCGCTTATCGGTTTGTGGATGCAGCGCATTGGCGTCGGCTGGCTGGCCTGGGAACTGACGGCCTCGCCGACCTGGCTCGGCATTATCGCCATGACGGAATTTTTCCCCGTGGTGTTTATGGGACCCCTGGGCGGAGTACTGGCAGACCGGTTTGATCGCACGACCAACATTATAATCTTTCAGAGCATCGCCATGGTCGCCAGTTTCGTGCTCTGTTTTGTCACGGTACTGGGCCTGATCAACATATGGATACTGGCAGCGCTAACGCTGATTGTCGGTATCACATCAGGCCTCAATTCCGCGTCACGCCTGGCGCTCGCCCCCAGCCTGGTCCCTTCCAGCGACCTGACGACAGCGATTGCCGTGAACTCGATGGTGTTCAATACCGCCCGGTTCATTGGCCCGGCCATCGCCGGTGCTGTTATTAAACTGTGGGGGGTCGAGGTCGCATTTTTTGGTAATTCTGTCAGCTATCTGGCCCTGATCTGGGCCTTGCATTCGATCAATCTTGCACGGCCGGACGGTGCGACTGACAAGAAGGAACGGCAAAATCTGTTTGTCGAAATGAAAGAAGGGTTTGCCTTCGTCGCCTCGCATCGCGGTGCCATGATCGTGCTGCTGATGATGCTGGGTACCGCTTTGCTGATCAGACCGATTGTCCAGCTATTACCGGGTATCGCTGATCACATATTCAACGCCGGCGTCGATGGATTTGCGGCATTGACGGCGGCGATAGGCGGAGGCGCTGTCATTGGTGGCTACTGGATGGCGCAAAGGCGCGGCACAAATACCTTTGATGCCGGTCTGCTCGGCATCCTGGCCTCCGCGGCGGCCATCCTCTGCCTGATATCAATCGACAGTCTGCCTGTGGCACTGATCCTCACAACCATTCTCGGTGCAGGCATGGTCATTACCGGCATCGGCATGCAATCAACAATTCAGTTCGCCATCCCTGAAAAGTTTCGCGGCCGGGTGCTCAGCCTGTACGGCGTCTGTTTTATGGGCGGCCCGGCGCTTGGTACTTTAGCGATGGGAGCGTTCGCCGAAGTCTTCGGTCTGCGCGCGCCGATTATCGCCGGCGCCGTCATTGTCGCGACGGCCTGGTTGATTTTTTGGTCAAAACGTCGCTCCATTACATCCGCCCTCGATGCGATTTCGGCTGCGGAGTAAAAATGGCGAAACAAACGCTTTACGACAAACTGTGGCAAAGCCATGTCGTGCGGGACTACGACGACGGCACCAGCCTGATCTATATCGACCGGCATCTGGTGCAGGAAGTCAGCAGCCCCCAGGCTTTTGAAGACCTGGGAACGGCGGGACGGAATATCCATCGCCCGAAAACGCATCTGGCTGTGGCCGATCATGGCGTGCCGACGACGGACCGGTCAAAACCGATAGAGGATCCGTTGGCACAGGCACAAATCGGAAAATTAATCGAAAATACAGAGACTTACGGGATTGAAATGATCCCGCTGGATGATCGCCGCCAGGGCATCGTGCATGTTATCGGACCGGAGCTCGGCTTTACGCAACCCGGTGTGACATTGGTCTGTGGCGATTCGCATACCTCAACGCATGGCGCATTCGGCGCGCTGGCCTTTGGTATCGGTGCCAGCGAGTGTCATTGCGTCCTGGCGACACAGTGCCTGCGCCAAAGCCGATCGAAAAACATGGCTGTCCGGCTCAAGGGATCACTTCCCGACCACGTCACGACCAAGGATGTCATCCTGTCGCTGATCGGCAAGATCGGCACTTCGGGTGCCACCGGACATGCCCTTGAATTCCAGGGTGAGGCGATCGGCCACTGGTCGATGGAAGCGCGCATGACGCTGTGCAATATGGCGATTGAGGCCGGCGCACGGGTCGGACTTGTCGCACCGGATGAAGTGACAATCGCCTGGCTGAAAGGAAAGCCGCTGGCACCCTCGGGAGAACTTTGGGACCAGGCCCTCACTTATTGGTCGGCCCTGAAAAGCGATCCCGACGCTGACTTCGATCAGACGGTCGAGATCGACCTTGATCTGCTGACGCCGTACGTCACCTGGGGTACCAGTCCGCAGGACGTGCTGCCGATCTCGGCTCATGTACCGACGCTGGAAAGCGTTGAGGACGAGACAGACCGGGCCCGGCTTCGCGGCACACTCGAGTACATGGGGCTCGAGGGCGGCATGGCGCTGAAAGACATTGCCGTCGACAAAGTCTTTATCGGATCCTGCACGAACGGTCGCATTGAAGACCTGCGTGCCGCGGCGGATATCGTGCGGGGGCGGAAAATCGCCGCGACGGTGGAAGCCCTGGCCGTGCCGGGATCCGGCGAGGTCAAGAAGCAAGCTGAGGACGAAGGTCTGGATCAGGTATTTCTGGATGCCGGCTTCGAATGGCGCGAACCCGGATGTTCAATGTGCGTCGCCATGAACCCCGACAAACTGGCACCGGGCGAGCGATCAGCCTCGACATCGAACCGAAATTTCGAAGGCCGCCAAGGCCCGGGCGGGCGCACCCATCTCATGAGCCCTGTAATGGCGGCTGCAGCCGCGCTTGAAGGACATCTTGTCGATGTGCGTGACTTGAAGGCGGGAGGCTGAGATGGAACCCTTCCGAACCATTCAGTCCGTGGCCGCATCAATGCCGGAGAAAAATATTGATACGGACATCATTTTCCCGGCGCGATTCCTGCTGATCCTTGAGAAGGCCGGTGTCGGCAAATATGCGTTTTATGAGAAGCGAATGGATGCCAAGGGCCAACCGCGCACCGACCACGTTCTCAACACGCCGCCGTATTCGTCGGCACAAATCCTGATTGGCGGCGACAATTTTGGCTGCGGCTCCAGTCGTGAGCAGGCCGTCTGGACACTGGCTGATTTTGGCATTCGTTGTGTCATCGCGCCACGATTTGGCGAAATCTTTTACGCCAATTGCTTCAAAAGTGGCGTCCTGCCTGTCCGACTTGGCGAAACTATTCTGACGCCTTTGCGTGAGGACGCCCGTGCCGGCGTTCTTTTTTCCATTGACCTTGAACAGCAAGTGATTTCGACGGAACATGGCGCGCGGCACCAATTCGAAATCGAGCCTCGCCGCAAGGATGCCTTGATAAATGGCTGGGATGAAACGGACCTGATTCTCAATAACGAAGCGGAGGCGATTGCCTTTTTTCAGGTTCGTCAAAAAAATGACATGCCCTGGCTTTATGTGGATGAGTAAATCGGGGATGAATACGACAGGGGGAATACGTGGCTGAAGACCTGCTTGAAAACTACAAAAGAGCTTACGACAACCAGATCGGCTATGGCAAAAAACCGGCCCTTGTTTTGGTCGATTTTGTCGAAGCCTATTTTGATCCAAACTGCGATCTTTATGCCGATGTGCAGGACACACTGGACGCCGCCCTGCGCGTACGGGATGCCGCGCGAAGCGCCGGGATTCCCGTTCTGTATACCAACGTTGTCTACCATCAGTCCGGCGTCAATGGCGGGCGGTTCTATCAAAAAGCCATGCCGCTGAAGAACTTCATCCAGGGCAGTCCGATGGGCGCCTGGCCGAAGGGGCTGGAGCCCGACGCCTCGGAGATTGTTATCTCGAAACAATATCCCAGCGCCTTTTTTGGCACTTCGCTGGCTCCGACGCTGACGGCGCAGGGTATCGATACGTTGATTATCACAGGTGTCACGACAAGCGGCTGCATTCGGGCAACCTGTATCGACGCCTGTTCGCACGGTTTTATCACCATTGTCGTCGCCGAAGGGGTCGGTGATCGCCATGAAGCGCCGCACGAAGCCAATCTGTTTGACATGAACGCCAAATACGCCGACGTCGTATCGGAAGCCGACGTCACACAATATCTGGCAAATCTGGAGACGTCCGCATGAGCAGTACGATAATCCGCGACAAACTTGACCGGGGAGAGTTTTTCCTGGCACCGGGCATCCACGACATGGTGGCAGCGGTCATCGCCAACAAGGTCGGCTTCGAAATTGTCTATGGTACGGGGTATTGGCTAACCGCTTCTGCCTATGGCCTGCCGGATGCCGGTATTGCCACCTATACCCAGATGCTCGACCGGGTCTCAACGCTGGCAAACACGTCGAACGCCGCAGTTATTGCCGACGCGGATACGGGCTACGGCGGCTTGCTGAACGTCCACCACACGGTACGGGGCTACGAAAGTGCCGGCATCTCGGCCATTCAGATCGAAGACCAGGAATTCCCAAAAAAATGCGGTCATACGCCGGGCAAAAAATGTGTGCCACTGGAAGAAATGACCGACAAAATATCTGTCGCCTGTGAAGCGCGACAGGATCCGCGAAACACCCTGGTTATCGCCCGCACGGATTGTCGCCAGGCTGATGGTTTCGACGCCGCAGTCAAACGCGGTGCGGCTTTTGCCGAGGCCGGTGCCGATATCGTTTTTGTCGAAGCCTTGCTTGATGAAGATGAAATGCGCCGGGCCTGCGATGAAATTGATGCGCCGATGATTGCCAACATGGCCGATGGTGGTGAAACGCCCATTCGCTCCGGTGCCGAACTGGCGGACATTGGCTACGCCTGCGCAATTTATCCAGCGACTACGGCCCTCGCTGCCAGCTATGCCATGGAGCAGGCATTGATTGGTTTAAAGGAAACCGGCACGACCAAAAATTCTGCCGTACCGCTGTTCGATTTCAAGGAATTCTGTGGCCTGATCGGCTTTGAGGACGTTTGGGCCTTCGATCAAAAATGGGCGCGCGACGACTGATGATGTCGGCCATACCCCTTGCGCTGTCGTAACAATATCGATCATCATCCCGGCGTGAAAAATCTTGACGACATAAAGCTCACCGGCGACGTCCTGCGTTATGCTGCGAGGCGTCATGCAGACAAATCTGCGGTTATTTGCGGCTCAATATCAATAACTTACGCCAATCTGGACGCTGACGCTGATCGTTTTGCTCGCGCGCTCGTCGAACAGGAATATGCGCCGGACACCAAGATCGCCATCATGGCGCGCAATATTCCGGCCTACCCGGTCATCCATTTTGGCACGGCGCGCAGTGGCTGCGTTCTGGTCCATGCATCGACGCGCTACATCGCCGACGAACTGGCCTATGTGCTCGATAAATCAGAAGCCAAAGCCTTGATCGTCGACGCGAAATTTCTCGACGTCGCGGCCGACGCCTTGAAACGGGCGGTCGATGTCAGGCAGTTGATTGTAATTGACTATGAGGGTTTGGCCCCGGCATTGCCGGAAAATGCGCTCGACCTTGATGATCTCATCGCCGGAGCGTCAGAAAAAGCGGTCGATGTTGAAATCTCTGAAAACGATCCCTTCGCCATTACCTTCACCGGTGGTACGACAGGCTTCCCGAAAGGTGCTCTGGTTAGTCATAAAGCCAGGCTGATCTCCAGCCGTGTTGGTGCGTCGGAGCAAAATATTGTCGAGGACGATATTGCGGCGATCACGACACCATTGTTTCACACGGCGGGACTTTATGTCTGGTATCAGCCTGCGGTGATGATGGGGGCGACGTGTGTCCTTGTTCCTGAATGGAGCCCCCGGAACTTCCTTGCTGCTGTTGGCGAGCACGAAGTCAACGCGGCGTTTCTGGTACCGACCCAGATAATCATGCTGTTGAATGCTAAAGAGTTTGACGAAACCACCTTTGCTCAAATCTCCAAAATAGCCTACGGCGGTGCCCCGATGCCGCCGGCGCTACTTGACGAATTGCTTGACCGCTTCCCGGGCCTGGAACTGGCAAATAACTACGGCCAGACCGAAGCTTGCCCGCTGGCAATGTTTCGTGCCGATCAACACTCTGATCGCGTGGCAACGCTGGGCCGCGCACCACACGGCATTGAAGTCGCGATACTGGATGATGACGGCAATGCAGTGGCACCGGGCCAGGTCGGTGAAATCGCCAGTCGCGGCGATCATTCAATGATCGAATATTTCAACGAACCCGAACAGACCAATGCCTATTTCAAGGGAGACAAATCGGGCTGGGGCTGGACAGGCGACCTTGGTGTGATGGATAGCGATGGCTATATAACCCTCGTTGACCGGGCAAAGGACATGTTCATATCCGGCGGCGAAAACATCTATCCGAAGGAAATTGAAAATGTTTTGCATCAGCACCCGGCGGTCGCCGAGTGTGCAGTCTTCGGTATTCCCGACGAAACCTGGGGTGAAGTCGGTGCCGCCCATGTTTGTTTGCGCAAAGATACTATAGCCAGCGAGCAGGAATTAATTGAATTTTGCATCGAGAACCTGGCGCGGTTCAAGCGGCCCCGTGTGATGCGGCTGGTGGAGGAATTGCCGAAGACGGCAGTGGGAAAAATCCAGAAAACCGTGCTGCGCGACATCTATCGCACAGACGGGCAAGTCGGGAAATAACCGCCTGAAGTTATTTTTTTTCCGGTTGCGCCATCACGACCTGGTTACGGCCACCTTCTTTTGCCGCGTACAGCGCACGGTCGGCTGCTTCAGTCATGGCTTGCGCACTGTCGTAATCAGAAAACTGCGCAGCGCCGCAACTAAAGGACGATGAAAACTCGACGCCGCCTGACTGGTGAACGATCCTCGCGTAACTTTCGCGTAATTTGTTGAGTACGTTGAGTGCGTTTTCGCCATCCGTGTCGACGAGTATGACGCCAAACTCTTCGCCACCAATCCGCCCGACAATATCGACTTTGCGCAATCGTTGCTGCAGCAGTCGGGAGAGACCCTTGATCACCCGGTCTCCTGTCGGGTGGCCATAGGTGTCGTTCACCAGCTTGAACTTGTCGATATCGATGATGGCAAATACCAGGCCCGTTTCCTGGCGCGCGGAACGAGCAATCTCAATATCCAGTTGTTCCTTGGTCTTGGTGTGATTGAGCAGGCCCGTCAGGCTGTCTCGCACCATGTAGGACCGCAGGACCCGGGCGCGCTCGATGCGATTGGCAACGGCACCAACAAGATGATCCGGATCAATCGGTTTGGTCAAGAAATCATCGGCACCAATACTCATGGCCTTCAGTTGCCGGTCCTTGTCTGATTCCGAGGAGAGGTAGACAATCGGCAGACTAACAAACGCCTCTTGCTGGCGGATCATCTGGGCAAGTTCGAGGCCGCTGCAGTCCGGCATGTAGATGTCCATCAGCACAAGTTCCGGCAAAAAATCAACCATCGCCACCAAAACCTGGTTCGGATCGTTGACGACGGCGACTTCCATGCCGGCATTTTCGAGGATGAGGCGATAGTAGTCTGTCATCTCCTCTTCATCATCAACAGCCAGCACCCGATAAGACTCTGGTTGTTCATTTGTAACCAGCGCATCCAGTCGGTCGACGATCCCGCTCACATCAACGGGCTTGGTGAAATAGGCCGTCCCCCCGGCACGTACTGACTTCAATCGCGCTTCAATATCGTCACGCGCAGAAATGAAGCAGACCGGGACCTTTTCCTTCAACTGGCTCTGAAGCATTTCAATCGCCTCGATACCGGCAAGATCACCTTCCGGAAACATGACATCAGCCAGGATTGCCGTCGGTACTTCGTCTTTGACCGCGGCTGCCAAATTTTCCAGCGTAAAAAATGACCTGACGTCAAATCCGAAATGCTCGATTTGCATCGCCAGGTTTTCGACAAGGTCCTGGTCGTCGTCAACGAGGTATATCAATCTTCGTTCATCATCTTCGCGGATTTCGGCAACCAGTTTGATGACTTCCGTCTCAGAGGCACGTTGCTCGCCAACAGTCGACATCAGCGCCTTGAGCTCTGCCATTCGCGCAGCAACGTCACCGCTGGTGGCGATATTTCCAACAGAATCAATCGCTTGAACTGCACGCTCCACGGCGCGGGCAGCCTCACTTATTTCTTCAAATCCGAAAGTCGCCCCGGAACCCGCGAGGCTATGGGCCTGGCGGTGCAAATTTTCTTGCGCCGCGGCATCTCCGTCGCACGCGCCCTGCCACGAAACATCAAGATCAATCAGGCGTTCGGCAAGCCCTTCCCGAAAGCGATCTTTCATCGCCTGGAGTTTCTGCTCAATACTTTGATCGACCATTTCCGACATATCCATCAACTCTGAACAAACAAGATGGTATGACAAGTCTAAATGGTCAAATTTTCAATGTTTCATGAGTTTGCAAGGACCTTGTCGATCGTCGCCAGCAAGTGGTCCCGGCTAAAGGGTTTCGACAATCTGCCGGCGGCACCAAACTTGTCGGCATAATCGAGAAACTCGTCGGCACCAATTCTCCCGCCGCCTGACATGGCAATAATCCGTACGTCGGAAAATTCGTTGCGTAACGTTCGGATGGTTTCGACGCCTTCCTGCTCGGGCATGATGAGGTCCGTCATCACAATATCCATTGGCTCGCTGCGATAACTGGCGACCCCTTCCCGACCATTGCGCGCCTCATTTACGACGTGTCCGGCATCTTCCAGAGTGGAACAAAGGATGGTTCGGAAATCGTCGTCGTCGTCGATCACTAGTATCTGGGCCATTCGACGTTTGCTCCGAATTTGAAAACTGTGGCGGTCGTGGCAACAGATTATCACCTTCAATTCGCGGAAATTGCCGATTTTGATCAATTTGCGTCACGAAAGCTTGACCATCATGAAGTGCAGTGGTCCACTCCGCGCGCATCGTGCCGTGACGGCACACAACAGCTTCTGGAGTTCACCATGAATGAGAGCCGGCCCGATCGGGGCACCTTGATCGTCACCGGCGGCAGCCGGGGGATTGGTGCCGCAATCTCGATACGTGCGGCGCGTGATGGCTATGCCGTATGCGTCAACTATCAAGGCCGAAAAGATGCCGCCGACACAGTCGTCGCGGAAATCGAAAGTTCCGGAGGGCGCGCCGTCGCTATACAGGCGGATGTCGGCAACAGCAACGACATCAAACGACTTTTTGACGAAGCCCAGTCAGAATTTGGACCAATCACCGGCTTGGTCAACAATGCCGGCGTGACGGGGCCAATTGGACGCCTCGACAGTTTCAGTGCCGAAGATATCGCCTGGACCGTCAACGTGAATACGACAGGCGCAATCATTTGCGCGGCCGAAGCCGTTCGGCGCATGTCCACACTGCACAGTGGAAGCGGCGGTGCTATCGTCAATATTTCATCTGCCGCCGCCCGGATCGGGGGCGCACACGAGTGGGTCGATTACGCTGCCAGCAAAGGCGCGATCGATACTCTGACAATTGGTCTGGCCGTTGAAGTGGCGACGGAAAGCATTCGCGTCAACGCCGTTCGACCGGGCCTGACGGACACCGACATTCATGTTACAGCTGGCGTGCCGGAGCGAATGGCCAATATGGCCCCGAAAATTCCCATGCAACGCGCAGCGTCACCGGACGAAATCGCCAATGCCATCGTTTGGTTATTGTCCGAAGAAGCCTCTTATGTGACGGGCGCCATCATCGATGTGACCGGAGGACGTTGAGATTTATGACGACGAGAAGAAAATACATGATTGAGGGAATTTGTGCCGCAGCCCTGGAAGCCGGCGCCGAGATCATGAAAATTTATCAAAGTGACTTCGAGGTTCAGACCAAGGCGGATGAAAGTCCGGTGACAGCGGCCGACGAAGCCGCCGAAAAGATCATTCTTGAGCACCTCGCTGCATTGACGCCGGATATTCCGGTCGTCGCGGAGGAAAGTGTCGCAGCCGGTGTTGTGCCGGATATCTCCGGCGGGACATTCTGGCTGGTCGATCCCCTCGACGGCACAAAAGAGTTCGTCAGCCGCAACGGTGAATTCACGGTCAATATCGCGCTGATCGAGAACTCGCGACCGACGATGGGGGTTGTCTTTGCGCCGGCCCGGGAGCGACTTTTTTATGCTTCAGGTCCGGGCGAGGCCTTTTCTGCGGAAGGTAGTGGAAGTGCCAATCCGATTTGCGTAAGGACGCCAGATGAAGATGGCCTGATCGTTGTGGCCAGCCGCTCACATCGTGATGCGAAAACCGACGAGTACCTCGAACAATTCAAGGTCAAGGAAATCCGCTCGGCAGGCAGTTCGCTCAAACTCTGTCTGGTTGCAGCCGGTGAAGCCGACCTGTACCCCAGGCTTGGCCGAACCATGGAATGGGACATTGCTGCCGGACATGCTGTATTGTCGGGCGCGGGCGGAAATGTCAAAACCCTTGAAGGTGCCGATTTTCTGTATAGCAAGCCGGAATTTGAGAACGGCTTTTTTGTCGCGCGTGGCTTTGATGTTGATTGATCAGCTTTCGATTTTCGCGATCAGGGCCCAGACCCGATGAGGTGCTTTCAAGGTCGCTGACCTGAATTCTTTTTGCAGCGCAAACTGATGTTCAAGGTCAAAGGCCTCAATCTGTGCTGGCGGCAGGCTCGCGCCGACACCGGCGCTCGCCCGCACCCGGCCCCGCCATGCCTCGTGCGAGTAAGCCACATCGAGATCAAATTCGAAGTTTTCGATCAACTCGAACCCGGCTGTCCCCACGACGTCCAGCCATTTCGGATAGCGCCCGTCTCGACCGCCCCAGCCCCATTTCGGATTATGTTTTTCAATCATTTTTTCCGTCACTTCAACCACGGATCCCGGCGCTGGAATCCAGTCAAAATGCGCGATGACCAGACGACCGCCCGGCTTGAGCACACGGCGTATTTCTGTTGCAGCCGTGGGGCCGTCAAACCATTGCCAGCACTGGCCCGCCGTCACGAGATCGAAACTTTCTGACAGAAAGGGTAATTGCTCAGCGACTGACGCGACTGTCGTCAGGTCATTGATTTGGCTCAATTGATTGTGTGATATGTCACTGGCAATGACGCTGGCACCTCGCACGGCAAGACCGCGTGCGACCGTTCCCGTCCCGGTTCCCAGATCCAGTGCCTTCAGTCCAGTTCGGAAAACGCCCGATTGGTCCAGGTAATCAAAAAATTCCTCCGGGAGCCCGGCCCGAAACGTCGCGTAATCATCTGAAGTCCGGCCGAAATCTACCGACATGTCAGCCCCTGGGGATAACCAGCACGTCTGGCCCGGGTTGATCGGCATACAACGCGTCAACAAGATGCGCCCTGTTTTCGAGTGTCGCACGTTGATTGATATATCCCTTGTCCGTGATTTCGTTGGTATCTATTGACGCCGGTTCCGTCATCAGGATCGCACGCGCGACCCGACGGCTGGAGCCCCCTGCCGCCGCATTGTGCGTCGTCAAAGACTGGATGATTTGCGCCCGGACCTTTTCATTTTCGACGACGTCCGGGGCCGGCACGTCCTCAGCCAGGCCGGCGAGCGTGCGACAGGCCGGCAGGTTCGGCCAAATCAGCAAGCCGATCTCGTCGCGGTCATGGCCAGCCACCACCGCGTCCTGAAGCAACGGGCTGCAGGCGGCAATCAGCTCGACACGCAGGCTGCCGACAGCGACCCAGGTTCCGGACAAAAGCTTGAAGTCCTCGGCCACGCGGCCATCGAACATAATCCCCTTGTTCGGGTCATCCGGATCAACCAGGCGACCTGCATCCCCGATGCAGTAATAGCCTTCCTCGTCAAAGGCCGCTTTAGTCAAATCATCACGTCCGAGATAGCCCGGCGTTATGTTCGAACCCGTGACGCGCAGTTCCATCTTGTCGCCCGACGGCACCATCTTGATTGTGACGCCCGGAACAGGTACGCCAATATTGCCTGAACTCTCGAGCAGAAAATGCGCCATCGTCGCCATCGGCGCTGTTTCTGTAGAACCCCAGGCAGAACTGAGAACCACGGGCTGGCCAAGCGACTTGATCGACAGATCCTCAAGCCGCTCCCATAAATCGACCGGCAGGGCGGCACCGGCATACATGATCAACTTGAGGTTCTTGAAAAACTTGTCGCGCAATTCATCGTCAGCTTCGAGGTAAGGCAAGATCACGCCAAACCCGGCGGGCACGTTGTAATAAATGCTGGGCGAAACATCGTGCAGATTGGCAACTGACTGTTCGATCAGGCCCGGCGCCGGTTTCCCGGCATCAATGTAAATTGCGCCACCATTGCGCAGCACCATGTTGAAGTTGTTGTTGCCGCCAAAGGTGTGGTTCCACGGCAGCCAGTCGACAAGGATCGGCGGGCCGTCTTCGAGAAAAGGCCAGCACTGCACCAGGCTTTGCTGACTGGCGCACAACATGCGCTGGGTGTTGATCACGCCTTTGGGCATGCCGGTCGAACCCGAGGTAAAGAGGATTTTCGCGACGGTATCCGGACCGATTGAGTCAAACGCCTGCCCGGCTGCAGGACCAGGTGAGGTTTTCAGGAGATCCGCAAAGTTCGTCGTCTTGATGCCTTTTGGCGGGCTCGCGCCGACAACAACTTCGACACCGTCGAGATTGATGCTGTTCAAAGCGCCGGCAAACATCTCACCGTTGGCGACATAAATCAGACCGGGATGACAGGTATCGAAGACGTGCTGGACCTTGGCATGGTCCTGGCTCATCAAGGAGTAGGCAGGGGAAACCGGGACGACCGGCACGCCCGCACATAAGCAACCGAGCGTCAGCAGCCCATGATCGATTGAATTGCCGGACAGGATCATGACCGGACGATCAGGCCCCAAACCGCGATCCAGTAGCCCCTGGGCGATGGCATCGGCACCTGATCGTGCCGCTGCATACGACAGTCGCCGCCATTCGCCTGTGCCGTCTCGTTCCGCGAGAAAGGTGTATTCGGGCGTTATTTTCGCCCATTGGCGCAACCAGACACCGACGTGGGCGTCGCCGTCTTCCAATGCATCGGCCGAGGCCAGAATGATCTCGCCGTTCTCACGCTTCTCCATCGTGATATTGGGTGTAGCGTAATCACTCTCGATCCATTGGGCCTCACTCATTGCCCGGACTCCCGTTTATCCGTTGACGTCAATGACGGTGCGACCGCGCACCTGGCCGTTGAGAATTTCCTTCGACAACGGCAGCAGATCATCAAACGGCACGATTTCAGTCATCTCGTCGAGCTTTGCCATGTCGAGGTCCTGGACGAGGCGCTGCCACGCGGCGATACGTTTTTCAGTCTCGACGAAGACCGAATTAATGCCGAGCAAACTGACACCGCGCAGGATCAAGGGCAAAACCGTGGTCGGCAAATCAAAACCGGCGGCATTACCACACACTGAAACGGCACCGTTTTGAGAAATCTTCGGGATGACGTTGGCGAGAATCTTGCTGCCGACAGTATCAACGGCACCTGCCCAAACCGCCCGGTCGAGGGGTTTGCCATCACCTTCAAGTTCTTCGCGGCCAATAAAGGACGCGGCACCCAGTGAGGTCAAATATTCGTGTGTTTCGGTCCGGCCCGTGCTGGCGACGACGTTGTAACCAAGCTTGGCCAGCAAGGCGATGGCGATGGAGCCAACACCCCCGGCTGCACCGGTCACCAGGATGTCGCCGCTGTCCGGCTTGATACCCATATGTTCCAGCCCCATGACGGCGAGCATCGAGGTAAATCCGGCGGTACCGATGGCCATGGCCTGGTGCAGGTTCATATCGTCAGGCAACGGCACCAGCCAGTCGGAATTGACGCGTGCCATCTGGGTATAACCTCCCCATTCCGTCTCGCTCATCCCCCAACCCGTAATAATCACACGATCACCTGCGTTATAGTTCGGGTTTTCCGAGCTTTCGATCGTACCGCACAGGTCAATGCCGGGGATCATCGGTGAACTGCGCATGACCTTGCCGCGGTTGCCATTGATCGCCAGGCCATCCTTGTAGTTCAGCGTTGAATAGGCGACGCGAACAACCGTATCGCCCGGCGGCAAATCATCAACCGTCAATTCGGTGAACGCGGATACGGACTTGCCTTCGTCATTATCGGTGGCAAGAAGGGCTTTGAAGGATTCGGACATGGGTTTCTCTCTGGTTCGGGTGAAATAAAAAACAGGGGATTATTCAGGCAGCCATTCCTGAAGCACAAGCTCAAGTGTAACAAAGGTCAGGTTCTTGCCACGGACGAATTCGCCAGCGAAGGCATCGCTGTCCCAGTTCGCCGCAAGGCCATAAAGCCGGGCGCGCGGATTGCCATTGTCATCCGGTCGGACTTCGCCTGTCGTCAGGGCAATTTCGAGACCGGGTCCCGGCACAACTTGTTCACGGGCATTTTCGCCACCACCCCCGACGTCCAGCACGGCATCCATGACGCTGCCCACGCAGCCCCTGATTTGCGCATGACGGATATCATTGTCCGCGCATATTTGTTCGATGCCGCCGACCAGATCGACGTTGGGGCGGATGCGCGCTGTGACGATGCGGCCAAAACGACCCCGTTCGACAACAACAGCATTTGATTCAGTATCGCTCATGACGCTGCCTTCGTTGCCGGATGAAATATCGGGAAGTTCGTTTCGGGATCGTGCCGGGCCTGCAAATCAGCCGTCCCGCTGGATGTCGCCCAGACGACCATGCCACCGGCGCCAATAATGCATTCGCCGGGAATCAAGTGACCGCCGAGTGTGTTCCCTTCACCGTCGATGAAGATTGCATGGCAATGGCTTTTTGGTCCGCCATCTTCATGCAGTCCGACAATGATATTGGCAATGGTCATGTGCACGGGCATCGGCGGAAAATGCGGTGGTGAAAAGGTGGCGGCGCGATAGCCGGTCGGGTCTTCATAGCCCGTGTAGTAGGAAAACTTTTTGAAGCTGCCACCGCCGAGGCGGACGCCTGCTGTCGTAACGCCCAGGTCATTCAAGGCCTCGCACAAACCATTCAGCAAATCGGTGCCTTCAGGCAGGACAAGCCGGATATCCTCGCCAGCTTCCGAAATTTCCGTCAGGACGCGCGGCTCGATTACCTCACCCGGATGCTCGGCACGACGAGGCTCGGCGACGCTCATACAGCCTCACCCTCAACAAGGTCGCCGCGTTCGTACAGCGTCTTCTTGATCAGATGTTTGGGAACCTTGCCGTAGGCGGATTTCGGTATTTCCTCCCAGAAGAAATAGCGCTTCGGATGTTTGTAGCGGGAAAGTTCGGTGTTAACAAAACCGGCCAGCTCTTCATCCGAAGTGCCTTCAGCCGTTGGCACAATGACAGCCACGCCGACTTCACCCCATTTTTCGTCTTCGATACCGACGATGGCGACTTCGGAGACACCGGGGTGGGTCAAAAGAACTTCTTCGATCTCGCGCGGATAAACGTTGGAGCCGCCGGAGATAAACATGTCCTTGGCACGCCCGGTAATATAGAGAAATCCGGCGTCGTCGATCCGACCGAGATCACCGGTATGGAACCAGCCATCGCGAAACACTTCCGCGTTGGCCTTTTCGTTCTGCCAGTATTCCGACATCACACCGGGACCGATTACGCAGATTTCGCCCTGCTCGCCGGTCGGCATCATGTTGCCTTCGGGGTCACGAATGCCGATTTGAATACCGAGGCGAGGAATACCGCAAGTCCCCGGACGGGCTTCCGGATCATCGGCATCGACAACGTAATGTTCGGGCGGCTGGACGGTGATACAGCCTGTGACTTCACCAAGGCCGTAATACTGGTAGAGCACGGGCCCGAGTTTCTCGAGCGCGACCTTCTGATCAGCCAGATACATCGGCGCGCCGGCGTGAATAACATGACGCAAGCTGGAATGATCGTATTGATCGACGCTCGGGTGTTCGACCATCATCTTCACAATCGTCGGCACCGTGAACATGTTGGATACCTTGTATTCCTCGACGAGGCGCCAGACTGTTTCAGCATCAAAGCTTTCACCCGGCAACAAGACGGTCTTGGCACCGCGGGCGACCTGGGCAAAAGCATGACAGCCGGCACCGTGGCTTAGCGGGGCCACCACCAGAGACGCGTCATCCCGCGTCAATCCGGGCATCAGGTCAGCAACAAAATTAGTCGTCACGAAACTCATCTGACCGTGGGTTAGCACAGCACCCTTTGGCCGGCCTGTCGTGCCTGAGGTGTAGAACAGCCAGCACGGATGTTCATATTCAACGTTCTCTTCGATGCAGTCAGCACCTGCGTGGGCGGCGATGGCATCTTCGTAGTCGAGCGCGCCGTCAACTGCGCCGCCAATCGAGATCAGGTGTACAAGATCGCTGGACGCCTCGCTGGCCGCTGCGGCATGTTCGGCGAAGACGGCTTCGAATAAAAAGGCCGAGGCACCGCAATTCTTCGCGACGTAGGCGATTTCGGATGGTGTCTGGCGAAAGTTTGAAGGCACCCAGACGGCACCGGCCTTGAAGATGCCCCACAGGCTTTCAAACATCGCGCGATTGTTGCGGGTCTGCACCAGAACACGATCACCGTACTTGACGCCCATATCCTGCAAGGCGGCCCGAAAGGCATTGGCGTTGGCGTCGAGTTCGGCCCAGGTCCACGACTGATCGCCGTGCACCAGACCCACGCGCTCAGGGTACAACCGGGCCGTATCCGACAGAAAACGGCCGATGTTCATCGAACTGATCATAAAAAAGCGATCCTACTTCAGCGGTTCGAGAATTGAGACATAGTTGGCAACCGCTGCACCGCCCATGTTGAAAACGCCGCCGAGGTTTGCGCCATCGATCTGACAGCCGCCAGCGGTATCGGTAAGCTGCATGGCCGCCATGACATGCATCGACACACCGGTGGCACCGACGGGATGTCCCTTGGACTTGAGGCCACCGGATGGATTGATCGGCAATTTGCCGTCTTTCTGCGTCCAGCCTTCCTTGATCGCCCGGGCCCCTTCACCGGGACCGACGAGCCCCATGGCTTCGTATTCGATCAACTCGGCAATCGTGAAGCAGTCGTGCGTCTCGACAAACGACAAATCATCGAGGGTGACACCGGCTTTCTCCAGCGACTGCGCCCACGCCGTCTTCGGGCCTTCAAAGGCGATGATATCGCGCTTCGACATCGGCAGGTAGTCGTTGACGTGAGTGGTCGCCCGGAAAGCAACGGCTTTTTCAGCCTCGGCACTGGCATCGCTGTTGGAGATCACAACTGCCGCCGCACCGTCCGACACCATCGAACAATCGGTCCGTTTCAGGGGCGGCGCGACGAACGGATTTTTGTCCGACTCGTTCCGGCAAAAATCAAAGCCGAAGTCCTTTTGCATGTGGGCCAGCGGATTGACCGAGCCATTTTTGTGGTTCTTCGCCGCGATCATGGCCAGCGCATCCATCTGATCGCCATATTTTTGGAAATAGCCCTGGGCAATGCGTCCAAAAACGCCGGGGAACGTCATGCCTTCCGTGGCTTCTTCTGCGACATAAGAAGCCTTGATCAGCGTCGCGCCGACCGTCGCGGTATCGCAGGCCGTCATTTTTTCCATACCGACACAAAGCACATGGCGGGCGCGACCGGCCTCGATAGCATTGAGGCCCTGATAAATCGCTGCCGAACCCGTCGCGCAGGCATTTTCGACGCGCGTCACAGGTTTGAAGCGAAGGGCGTCATCAGCCTGCAAGACCAGAGAAGCCGAAAAATCCTGGGGCGACATGCCACCGTTGAACGTGCCGAGATAAATTTCGTCAATATCGGCAGGCTCAAGTCCGGCATCAGCGATTGCATCGGCGACGACGCGCACGACGAGCGTCTCGGCATCGTCATCTTGAAGGCGTCCAAAGGGCGTATGCGCCCAACCGGTCATACAAGCGGTCATGGGGGTCTCTCCTGAATAAGGGGATAGAGTAGAGATCAGATTAGCAAATTTTTACGCGTTACGAAAAGCCCGAAGCATTACGCATACTCGCACTCGAAAAAGCGCATGGGCTGGCCTGCTGCCGTGCCGATGAGCTCATCTTCCATCATGACAGGGTTTCCGGCGATAATGGTAGCACGTGGCCAGCCTGTAACAGACGTGCCGGCAAATGTTGTCCAACCGCATTTGCTTTCGATCCAGTCGTCCGTGATATCGCGCTGCAAGCCGAGATCAACCAGCGTAAAATCGGCATCATAACCCACAGCAATCCGCCCCTTGCCCATGATACCGAACAGGCGCTGGGGCCCGCTGCACATCAGGTCGACAAAACGCTCAAGCGTCAATCGTCCTTGCGCCACATGGTTCAGCATGAGCGGTATCAGAGTCTGAACACCGGGCATACCGGACGGTGAGTTCGGATAGGGCAGTTGTTTTTCTTCCGCCGAATGCGGGGAGTGATCCGAGCCGATAACATCAACCGTGCCGTCTTCGAGCGCCTGCCACAGCGCGCCTTGATGCTGTGCGTTGCGGATTGGCGGGTTCATCTGGGCAAAGGGACCGTGCTTATCATAACAATCAGGTGCCGCCAGCGACAGATGCTGCGGCGTGACTTCGACGGAAATCAGATCCTTGTGATCCCGGATCATCGCCATCTCGTCTGCTGTGGTGACATGCAATAAATGCACGCGCCGCCCCGTCTCCCGAGCAATAGCGATCAGACGCCGCGTTGCCTTGATGGCCGTTTCATCATCGCGCCAGTCCGGATGCGAATGAACTTCTCCACTTTCCTCGGCGACGCGTTTGCGCTCGATCAGGCGGTCCTCGTCTTCGGCATGGACAGCGACCCGGCGGACGCCATGACTGAGGACGGCGCGCAGGCTTTCATCGTCAGGCACCAGCAGATTCCCGGTCGAGGAGCCCATGAACACCTTGACGCCGCAACAGCCGGGCGTGCGTTCAATCTCCGCCATCTGGTCTGCGTTTGCCGCATTGCCGCCCATGTAAAAGGCGTGGTTACACCAGGCTCGGGCCGCAGCGCGCGTGATCTTGTCGGTCAAGGCTTCGGCGCTGGTGGTCAAGGGATTGGTATTGGGCATCTCGAAGACACCGGTAATGCCACCCATGACGGCTGCCCGGGTGCCGCTTTCGAGATCTTCCTTGTGCTCGCCGCCGGGTTCCCGAAAATGCACTTGAGTATCGATCATGCCAGGCAAGACATGAAGCCCCGTTGCATCGATCACATTGCCCGCCTGTGTGGCGTCAAGATCACCGAACGTTGTTATCTTGCCTTCGCGAACACCGATGTCGGTTTGCGTGCGGCCCTGCGGCAGCATGGCGATGCCACCCTTGATGATGAGGTCGAAGGTCTCGGTCATTTGACTTCCAGTTCAGGCTTTCAGGCTCAGCGTTTCCAGGACGTTACCATCCGGGCGTTGCCCCAGAATATGCCGATGATGCCAAAGTGCATAAAACAATATTGTCCAGGCGGCGAATCCCCGTCGTTTATCACCAGGGTTTTTATGCAACGCGGAAAAAAGCGAGACGACTTCGGTCTCGTGGCAAGCCGCCAGAACACCAGGCTGGGCCGCGACAAGGGGCCCCAATTCCGCACTTTTACCAGCAATCCATTCGCTGACCGGTACTGTAAAGCCCCGTTTTTTGGAGAAGGCATCAGCGACGGGCAACGCCTTGTCGAGCCAGCGCCGCAAGAGGACTTTTCCCATCCGCCCCTCAATTTTCAGTCGGTCCGGCAGGCAAAACGACACGGCAACAACGGCGGGGTCAAGGAATGGCACGCGCCCTTCAAGTCCGTGCGCCATCAAACAGCGGTCGGCCTTTGTCAGCAAGTCATTGGGCAACCAGTCGGCGCAGTCCGTCGCCTGAGCGACTTGCAGCGCCGTACGACCCGGGATTTTCGCACTGGTTTCTGCCGCTGCAATACCGTTGCGCCAGTGCGGCGGTAACTGGCGCAGGATGTCCATGCCATCAAAAGTGCCGCGCGACCGCAGTGGTCGGCCGCCGAGCCAGCGCGGGCGTCGGGCCGTGCGATAGCGCCCGTAACCGCCAAAAAGCTCATCCCCGCCCTCCCCGGTCAGGACGACCTTGAGATCAGCGCCCGCAGCCCGTCCCAGCAGATAAGTCGGCACAATGGCGTAATCGGCGGCAGGATCGTCCATGGCGGCGGCGATAGCGGGCAAGTCACGCCAGAAATCTGCCTCTGTCACGGGAACATCAATAGCTTCTGCGCCGACTGCGTCGGCCACAGCCCGTGCGTGGTCGCGTTCATCTCTGGCATTGGTACCGGGAAAGCCGGCTGTATAGGCCCGCACCGGCGTGTCATTGAGCCTGGCCATCAAGGCCAGCAGAGCCGACGAATCAATTCCACCGGACAAGAACATGCCGTAGGGCACATCGGCGCGCTGGTGGAAGTCGACGGACTGCATCAACGCGTCTTCCACGCGTTGCAGCGCCTGTTCTTCGGTGACGTCCTGTGGTCCACCTGCAGGAAGTGCCGCGATCGTGCGGCGCTCAATAATACGACCGCCTTCCACCACAATGGTCTCGCCTGGTGCCAGCCGATGAACGCCTGCTAAAATAGTCTCGCCGCCCGTCGTGAACTGAAGCTGAAAAAGCTCATCTCGCGCTGCGGTGTTAATTTCCGGCTCGACCAGGCCCGCGCCCACGAGGGCCTGAATCTCAGAGGCAAAGGCAAAATAGTCCGCTGTTTCGACGTAATAAAGCGGTTTAATGCCAAAGGGATCACGTGTCAGCACCAGCCGTTTTGGCGCGGGATCGTAAATCGCGAAGGCATACATCCCGCGCAAATGCCGGGCAAAGTCGAAGCTGTGTTTGCGATAGAGATAGAGCGGCGGTTCACAATCCGACGCGGTGGCGAATTTCACATCCGGCAGGTCGTCGCGCAATTCACGGTAATTGTAGATCTCGCCATTGCCGACGAGGACCGCGGCCTGATCATCGTCCACGCCTTGTTCGAACATCGGTTGATCGCCTGTGTCCAGATCAATAATCGACAACCGTGTTTGCATCAGCGCGGTACCGTCGCCGACGTATTGCCCCTTCCCGTCGGGCCCGCGGTGGGCAAGGGACATCTCAAAAGATTGCAATATCGCTGCATCGGGCCTGCTGCCGTCCCGCATCATCAGCCCGGCGATGCCACACATCAGCGGGCCTCCGCCACTGAATTGAAGAAGGCAAGATATTGATCGACGACAGCCGCTTCAGTGAATTGGGCATCATAGGCCGCCCGCCCCCGAGCAATCATGTGCGTACGCAATTCAGCGTCATTTATCGCCCGACCGAGCGAGGCAGCCAAACCGGCCGGATCATCGACGTCAGACAGCAATCCGGTTTCTTCATGTGTAATCAGCGCCGCGGGGCCGGCGGACCTGGCAGCAACAACCACGCGCTCCTGCGCCCAGGCTTCGATTACGACATTTCCAAGAGGTTCATGTCTAGACGGGCAAACGAAGACATCGCAGGCTGCATAGATTGCGGCGGCGTCATCCTGCCAACCGAGAAAACGCACGCGGTCTTCGATTCCAAGCCGAGCCGCCAATTGTTCAAGATTGCCTCGCTCCGGACCTTCTCCGGCGATCCATAAATGAGCATCGGGCACTTTCTCGATTGCCTGCAACAGAACATCAAAGGCCTTGTTGGTGTGAAGCCGCCCGAGCGCAGCGACCAGCGGCACATCGGCCGGCGTATTGTGAGCGTCGCGGGAGACCGCTTGTGATTTTTCAGACGAGACAAAATTCGGCAAATAGTGCGCGGCTTCCGGCGACCAGCCTTCGCCCACGACATAAGTGACGATATCGTGCGTGTTGCCGATCAGATGATTGCAGTTTTGATAATTTTTCAGGTCGTAATATCCGCCAAGACGCGCGGCGTGAACGAACGGCCAGTTACCCGATGATTTGGGACAATATTTTGTCGCCCGGTTCATCCACGTCAGGACGATATCTGGTTTGAATTCGTCTATTTGATGCCGGAACAATCGTTTTGATTTGAAATCCAGCAGGCCGCCGAACGGGAGTTTGACAACATCGACTTCTGATTTGCGCAACGGACCACCCCAAACGCCATCGCGACGCACCAATACGCGCTGGTCGATGTCTTCGTGACGGTGAAAGGCCTGCGCCAGGCGAACAAAAAAAGCTTCCGCCCCGCCATGTTTGCCGCCCGCCATGGCCTGCAGGATACGCACTAGCCGGCGTCCTTCCCGGCATCATCGACTTCGTGACGCGCTTTCAGATACGAGAGAATAGGGTAAAGCCCGGCCATCAGCGCAATGAGAAAACCATAGTGACCTTCGCGGTAACCGCGTCGACCGACATAGCACTTGTAGAAACGTGAAAAGATACGCCGGACGTTATGGCCGAAGCTGCCGATATCGCCGCTTTCTCGCAAATCTGCTGCGCGCGCGGTTGTGTAGCTGTCGAGACGTCTGAGCATGTCGGATATGTCGCGATCAACATAATGATCCATGCGGTTCACCAGGGTTCGCTTGTCGCCCTGAAGTTCGAGCTTCGGATGGACACGTTGCTCACCCCAGCGCTTGGCACCCCTGGAGAACAATCTTGCTGCCGCACTGACGCCCCACGCGGCCCCCCAGCCGTAGCGCACACGTTTGTCGCCGATGAAATTATCGAAGGGTATGAGGAAATATCCCGGTGTCGCCGTCGCAATGGTCGTTCGGATCTCCGACGCCAGTTCGGGCGTCAGACGCTCGTCGGCATCAACTTCGACGATCCAGTCGCCAGTGCAGGCATCGATCCCGGTATTGCGGCGCTGGCCTTCGAGCGGCCAGGCTCCTTCGATCAGATTATCGGTATAACTTGCGGCGATTTCACGTGTGCGATCTGTGCAGCGATCCAGCACGACCACCAGTTCGTCGGCAAATTTCAGTCGATCGAGGCAGTCGGCCAGTTGCGCCTCTTCATTGTGCGCCACAACCAGGGCCGATAATTTGGGCGCATCATCAGCCACCAAATAGACCCTTGAAATGGCTGGACGCCGCGTCGACGACCGTATCAACAGTCAGATTTTTCATCCGGCTTTCCTGGCTGGTGTAATCGTAACCATCAGCGTTGACGATTTGATCATAGGATTCCGGCGTGCGGACAAATGTGCTGAAATCACCCCACGGGCCATAGTGTTCTTCGCGGCTCGGTCCAAAAAGCCCGAGCGTCGGCACACCGACCGACGACGCCACATGCATAAGACCGGAATCATTGCCAATGAAATAGCTGCAATTGTTCAGACAGGCACCGGCCAGCGCGATATCCGTCTTGCCGATCAGATTGGTCAGGCGATCCGCGGGCAATTTTTCGATCATCGGCGCGGCCATGTCTTCTTCACCGGCACCGCCGAATACAATGATCCGGGCCTGGGGGAATAATCCATCGTCTGCCGTCAGGCGCAGAACGGCCTCGGCAAAATTTTCGGCAGGCCATTGCTTGCCACCCCAGTTCGCCGTTGGACCGACAGCCAGAATATTGCCGCCCTTGGGCACCAGTTCGTTTGCCGCAGCACGGATGTCCGACGACAGCCACAAACGCGGATTGGGCACGCGTTCAAGGTCCATCAGGTTGGCGAGTTGCTCGACCCGATGGGTGAGTTCCTTGGATTTGGAGGTATCGAGGACATAACGCTGTTCAGTGCGCAAAAGATATGAGATCGCCGACGCCCTGAGATCTACGATGATATCCCATTGCGTCTTGACGACTTCGCGCCACAGTTCGATCCAGTGCCCGGCTCGTTTCTGCTTGGTCATGGTGATGACCCGACGCACGTTATTGGCGTGGGTGAACAAGGGTTCAGCCCCTGGACCACAGGCAATCGTGACATCGGATTCCCGGTATTGATGCACGAGGTAGTCGAGTAATCCGGTCGACAACATGGCGTCGCCGATGCGGTTTGAGGTAATGAAAAGGATGTTCATCCCGAAGGCAGGTCCCTGTTAAGTCGAATTATGCCTGAAGTACGCAAGAGGCTTTGTTTTCCGGCTTCGATTTATACGACGCCTTGGCGCGGTTTCCAAGGTTGGCGCGATTGGTCGAAACGTCAGATATCTTGCGATCCGGCCTCGGAACGCCTATGTCTAGGACCAACCTGAAATCATTCTAAATTACGCAGCAGGGCGAATGGCAAATATGTTTTACACAACTCTTCGGGATCGCGGGCTTTTGAAGCTTCACGGTGCTGATACGCGGGAGTTCCTGCAAGGTTTGATGTCCAACGATGTCATGGACGTCAGCGCCTCGCAGACGGTCTATGGCGCCTTGCTGACGCCTCAGGGGAAATTCCTGTTCGATTTCTTTGTCTCCCGGGGCGAAAACGACGACGAACTGATCCTCGATTGTGAAGGCTCACGGCTCGACGTCCTGCAGAAGCGCTTGACGATGTACAAATTGCGCTCCGACGTCACCATCGAAGACGTTACATCGAATTATTCGGTCGTCGCCTGCTTCGGGACAGATGTCTCCGACGCCCTTGGTCTGGACGCCAGCGCAGGCGCTTCGGCGACCTTTGCCGGCGGCACGGCACACATTGACCCCAGGCTCGCCGACATGGGGGCCCGACTGATTGCTGCGGGCGAGGATTGGGTTCAGGAACTCGAGGGCGCAGGTTTCAAGGCGTCCGATCAAACGGCATATGACGCCCATCGGCTTGGGCTTGGCGTGTCGGATGGCAGCCGCGACATACTGATCGAAAAATCTTTCCCGCTGGAATGCAATTTTGATGAGCTCAACGCCATCAGCTACACCAAGGGCTGTTACGTCGGCCAGGAACTCACCGCCCGCACCCATCATCGCGGCACCGTACGCAAACGCCTGTTGCCAGTTGATGTTACGGGACCGATGCCGGAAAGCGGCGCGCCCGTGATGTCAGGCGAACGCCAGGTCGGCGAAATGCGCTGGGGCGATAACGGCAAGGCACTTGCCGTCCTGCGGCTTGAACACATTCAGGGCGTCGAAGACCCGCAGTTTTCGGCGGGCGATGCCGTGATAACACCTGTCGTGCCGGACTGGGTTGTCCTGCCTGAACTGGCCGATCCCGAAAGCTGACACGGGTGGACGACGGAAAACACCGCTGCAGCTGGCCAAGCGCGGACCCGATTTACGTCACCTATCATGACGAGGAATGGGGCGTGCCGGAGCACGACGACCGGGCCCTGTTCGAAAAGCTGATTCTTGACGGCTTTCAGGCCGGTCTCGCCTGGATCACGATTTTGCGCAAACGCGATAACTTCCGCAAAGCCTTCGACGGTTTTGAACCCGAGGTCATCGTCAAATACAAACCGGCGAAAATCGAGAAGCTGATGCAGGACAAGGGCATCGTTCGAAATCGCTCCAAAATCGTCAGCACGGTAAAGGCGGCGCAAGCCTGGATAGACATCCGCGAGGGCGGACAAAGTTTTGATGATTTTCTCTGGCAGTTTGTCGGCGGTGCCCCGATCAACAACAAGTGGAAAACGTGGCAGGACACACCGACGGAAAGCGAAGAATCCCGCGCCATGTCGAAAGCCCTCAAGGCCGCCGGATTCAATTACTGCGGCCCGACCATCTGCTACGCTTTTATGCAAGCCGTCGGCATGATCAATGATCACGAAGTCGACTGTTTCCGCCATAGCGAAGTCTAGCGGGCCAAATGGAGCCTCGCCTCAAAGCCGGATTCTGGATCAAGGCCTTGATCCGGCGCTGCCAGACAGAAGGGGCCTTTGCCGCCATCGTCCGCCATGGCGACGACACTGCCGGTTCCATCATCGTCAAGATCAACACATTGGACGGCAAGGCCCGCGCCCTTGTGCCGGGATTTGGCCTTGATGGTGATCGGATGTGGCGCGGCCAGCCGGGAGACGATCCTGTGGCCGAAAATGAAGTAGACGCCTATATCGCCAGGGCCGTTGAACGCGACCCGGATGTATGGGTGATCGAAATCGAGGATCGCGAAGGCCGTCATTTTCTTGACGAGCCGGTGGAGTAATCAGACGTCGCCAGGGACGGCCGTGGCGCGATGTCGTTCGCGGTAAATAATTGTCAGTCCGGCCCCGACAATAATGGCCGCACCTAAAATCATGAACGGATCCGGCACGTCGCCGAAAATCAGCCAGCTGTAAAACACGGACACCACGACCTGCAAATAGGCGAAGGGGGCGAGGACCGAGGCCGGTGCCATTTGCAGGGACTTGATGACCAGAAAATGTCCGACCCCGGCAACCGCGCCCATCAGCGCCATTTCCAGCCACATACCGATCGTCGTCTCGACCCAGATGAAGGGTGCGATGAAGGACATCACGACGGTTCCAAAAACGGCGGTGAAAAACAGGCTGGTCATCGAGCTGTCATCCGTGCCGATCATGCGCGTCAATATCTGATAAAGGCTGTAGACGCAGGCCATGCAAAGCGGCAGTAACGCGGTCCAGCTGACGTATTCAATGCCCGGCCGAATGATGACAATCGCCCCCATGAAACCAACAATTACGGCACCCCAGCGCCAGATGCCGACACGCTCTTTCAGCATTACGACGGAAAGCGCAGTCACCAGCAAGGGCCATGTAAAGCCGAGCGACGTCGCATTCGCCAGGGGCATGAAATGAACGGCAGAAAAGAATGCCATCGTCGCCGCCAACAGCAAGATCGAGCGCGCGACCTGAAGACCCGGTCGCTTGGTAGCGAACAACTGCCGCACGCTTTTGGGCCGCATCAATATGACGATAAACAGCAGATGGAAGGCATAGCGGCCCCAGACAACTTCGAGCACGGGCAAGGATGTCGCCAGATGTTTGGCCAGGGCATCAAGGACCAGAAAGAACTGCGTGCCCCCGACCATCAGGGCAATCGCGATCAGTCGCTGGCGACGGTCCGCCAATACTGAAGGCGTCAAATCAGTCGCCGCCCTTTGCACTGCCCTGGATGGCGGCCTGGGCGGCAGCCAGCCGGGCAATCGGCACGCGATAGGGCGAGCACGAGACATAGTCGAGCCCGGCCAGGTGACAGAAAGCGACGGATGCCGGATCACCGCCATGTTCACCACAGATACCGAGCTTCAAATCGGGCTTGGTCGCGCGACCGCGTTCGGCGGCAATTTCGACCAGCTCGCCAACGCCTTCGCGGTCAATCGACACAAACGGATCGACCTCAAATATCCCTTGAGACTGATAGTCTTCGAGGAAGCGAGCCGAATCGTCGCGGCTGATGCCGTAGGTGGTCTGTGTCAGGTCATTGGTGCCGAAGGAGAAAAATTCGGCCGCTTCGGCAATTTCTCCGGCGCGCAAGGCGGCGCGCGGCAATTCAATCATGGTGCCGATCAGGTATTCAGGTGCAGTGCCCTGCTCTTCCGCGACCGCCGCCGCAACGACGGCGATTTTTTCCTTGAGAATGTCGAGTTCACGTTTGGTAGCGACCAGCGGGATCATGACTTCGGGGATCACAGTGTCGCCAAGTTCCTTGCTCACCGCCAGTGCGGCTTCGAATATCGCCCGCGCCTGCATCTCATAAATCTCAGGGTATGAAATGCCGAGGCGGCAGCCGCGATGACCGAGCATGGGATTGGATTCTGCCAGTTCCTTGACCCGCAGGCCGAGATGCCCGGCGTCCATACCGGCGGCCTTGGCAACAGCGGCAATTTCTTCATCCGTGTGCGGCAGGAATTCGTGCAAGGGCGGATCAAGCAAGCGGATGGTCACCGGCAAACCCGCCATGATCTTGAAAATATCGATGAAATCCTGTCGCTGCATGGGCAAGAGCTTGGCGAGGGCGAGACGGCGACCCTCTTCATCCTCGGCGACGATCATTTCGCGCACGGCAATAATTCGTTCGGCGTCGAAGAACATATGCTCGGTGCGGCACAAGCCAATCCCTTCGGCACCAAATTCACGGGCAATGCGCGAATCTTCCGGCGTATCGGCATTGGTGCGCACCCGCAGTTTGCGGGCTTCGTCGGCCCAGACCATCAATGCCGAAAAATCACCCGAGAGTTCCGGCTGCACGGTCGAGACTTCACCCATCATGACGTTGCCGCTGGCCCCATCGATTGTGATGATGTCACCGCGACTGACGGTGCGTCCGCCGACAACAAATTTCTGCTCGGCGTAATCGACCGTGATCGCACCGGCACCGGCGACACAGGCCCGGCCCATGCCACGGGCGACAACGGCGGCGTGTGACGTCATACCGCCCCGGCTGGTGAGGATGCCTTTGGCCGCGTGCATGCCGTGGATGTCTTCCGGGCTGGTTTCAACGCGCACCAGAACGACCGCCTTGCCGGCGGCCACTTCCGTTTCGGCATCATCTGAATTAAAGACGACAGCACCTGAAGCCGCACCGGGAGAGGCCGGCAAACCACGGGTGAGGATGTCGCGCTCGGCATCCGGATCGAGCGTCGGGTGCAAAAGTTGATCAAGCGATGATGCCTCGATGCGGCACACGGCTTCGTCCTGGGTGATCAGGCCTTCGTTGGCCATATCGACGGCAATCTTAAGCGCGGCTTTGGCAGTACGCTTGCCACTGCGGGTTTGCAGCATCCACAACTTGCCCTGCTGGACGGTAAACTCGATGTCCTGCATGTCGCGGTAATGTTTTTCCAGCGCCTGATAAACCTCGACCAGTTCGCCAAATACCGCCGGCATGGTTTCTTCCATCGACGGCAATTTGGCCCCGCTGGCCTCGCGCGCGCGCAAGGTCAGGTTCTGCGGCGTACGGATACCGGCAACGACATCCTCGCCTTGCGCGTTGACGAGATATTCGCCGTAAAATTCAGCGTCTCCGGTTGCCGGATCGCGCGTAAACGCAACACCCGTCGCACAATCATCGCCCATATTACCGAAAACCATGGCCTGCACATTGACCGCCGTGCCCCATTCAGCCGGGATGTCGTTGAGCTTGCGATAGGTGATGGCGCGCCGGTTCATCCAAGAGCCAAACACCGCGCTGACAGCACCCCAGAGCTGTTCTTTGGGATCTTGCGGAAAGGGTGCATCCATCTCCTCGACAACCTTGGCAAGGTAGGCCGCGACAATGGTTTTCCAGTCGTCGGCTTCAAGGTCGGTATCCAGCGAGACGTTTTTGCCGTCCTTGTGAAGTTCGAGAATTTCTTCGAAGTGATAGTGACCGACGCCGAGAACAACGTCGGAATACATCTGGATGAAGCGGCGATAACTGTCATAGGCAAATCGCGCATCGCCGCTTTTGGTCGCCAAACCCTCAACCGTCACATCGTTCAGGCCGAGGTTCAGAACCGTGTCCATCATGCCGGGCATCGAGGCACGAGCGCCAGATCGCACCGACACCAGCAAGGGCGCATCCGCATCACCGAACTTCATGCCGACGGTGTTTTCGATTTCGGCCATTGCTGCATCGACCTGGGCCGCCAGGTTGTCGGGGTAGGCACGCTCGTTGTCATAGTAGGCCGTGCACAGCGCCGTGCTGATGGTAAAGCCCGGCGGTACCGGCAAGCCGAGGCTCGACATCTCGGCCAGATTGGCCCCCTTGCCACCGAGAAGGTTACGCATCTCCGCGCTGCCTTCTGTCTTAACCCCGCCAAACGAAAAAACCCACTGAGATTGAGCCGTCGTAGCCATACTTTGGTTAACCCTCGATTTTGGAGAAATCCGCGACCGCACCCAGTGCCGTCCTGATTTGTGAAAGCAGCAACAACCGGTTGCGACGCACGTCAGCGTCGTCGGCATTTACCGTGACATTTTCGAAGAACGCGTCGACCGGTGCGCGAAGTTGCGCGAGAGCTGACATGGCAGCAGCGAAATCTTCGATCTCGACAGATTTGGCGATGCCCTCGCGTGCCGTATTCAACGCGGCGAATAGTGACTTCTCTTCAGCGGCGTCCAGCAAGGATTCGCTGGCATCACCTTCGTAACCGGTGCCATCTTTTTTCTCTTCGGCCCAGACAATATTGCTGGCGCGCTTGTAGGCGGTGAGCAGGTTGGCGCCATCTTCACCGGCGACAAAGTCCCCCAGCGCACGGACACGTGCCACCAGCCGAACAAGGTCGTCCTCGCCCTCGAGGGCAAAGACAGCATCGATATGATCGTGGCGTACGCCGTCTTCACGCAAATGCACTTTCAAACGATCGGCGATAAAGGCGATCAGATGATCCGCAACAAGCACGGTATCGACGGTTTCGTGCAAGGCTTCGGCATAGCCGACGACGGCCTCACCAATGACGCCCCGCAAACTGAGGCGCAATTCGTTCTGCATGATCAGGCGAATGACGCCCAGTGCTGCCCGTCTGAGGGCAAACGGGTCTTTTGACCCCGTCGGTTTTTCGTCAATAGCAAAAAACCCGACCAGCAAATCAAGTTTGTCGGCCAGGGCGACTGCGACACTGACGGGCGCAGTCGGACAATCGTCATTGGGACCCTGCGGCGAATAATGCTCAGCGATGGCTTCGGCGACATCACCAGGCAATTCATCGGCAAGGGCGTAGTAGCGGCCCATCAGACCCTGAAGTTCAGGGAATTCCGCAACCATACCTGACGCCAGATCTGCCTTGGCAAGCCGAGCCGCCAGCCGGGCCTTGTCTGCCAGATCGTCTCCCGGCAACGCTCCTGAGATACTGCCAGCAGCCAGACTCTGCATGCGGGCGACGCGCTCCGCCACGGTGCCGAGTTTGGCGTGGAAGATGACTTTTTCGAGCGCCGGCAGCCGGGATTCCAGCGATACCTTGCGGTCCTGGTCCCAGAAAAATTTGGCGTCGGCCAGGCGAGCTCGCAGGACACGTTCGTTGCCCGCAACGATGTTATTGCCACCATCTGCTGCTTCAAGATTGGCGACAACGATAAATCGGGACGCCAGTTCTCCGGCTGAGGTTTCGAGCGAGAAATATTTTTGATGTGCCCGCATCGAAGCCGTCAGGACCTCGGGGGGGACCTCCATGAACTGATCGTCAATTCGACCGATCAACGGAACCGGCCATTCAACGAGGCCAGCGACTTCGTTCAACAGCCCATCGTCGACCTTGACCGAAAGACCTTCGGCTTTTGCCAGTTCGTCGGCCTTGTTGCGGATGATCTCACGGCGTTCGGCTGCATCGAGCAAGACATGCGCTGCGCAAAGCTTGGCCTGATAATCAGAAAAATCATCAACATCGAACCAGGCGGGTGCATGAAAGCGATGACCAATCGTCGCTTTCCCCGAGGTCACACCGGCAAATTCGACGGGCACCACCGCACCATCAAACAACGCCAATATCCCTTGCAGCGGGCGCACCCAGCGCACGGTGCCGCTGCCCCACTTCATCGACTTGGGCCACGGCATGGCGTTCAGAGCCGCCAAAGTTATTTCGCCGAGCACGTCTGAGGTTGCACGGCCCTGCTTTTCGATCACGGCGAACAACACGGCACCTTTGGGCGTTTCGCGTTCCTCGACCTGATCGCGCGTCAGACCCAGCGACTTCAAAAATCCTTCAATGGCTTTTTCCGGCGCGTCGGCCTTCGGGCCCTTGCGCTCTTCGCGCACGTCGGGCTGTTCGGTGGGCAAGCCATCAACAACCAGCGCCAGACGCCGGGGCGTCGCACGGGCCAGCGCCGTATCAAAGCTCAGCCCGGCTTCTTTCAAGCCATCGCAGACCAGGCGCTTGAGGTCGTCGCAGGCCTTGCCTTGCATGCGGGCCGGGATTTCTTCTGACAGAAGTTCAAGCAGGAATTCGGCCATGGCTTAGCCCTCCTCGCCTGTTTGACTGGCCAGCCATTTCTCACAGCAGCCCTTGGTCAATGCCCGCACGCGGCCAATGTAGGCGGCGCGTTCGGTCACGCTGATGACGCCGCGCGCATCCAGTAAATTAAAGATGTGACTGGCTTTCAGACACTGATCGTAGGCTGGCAAGGCGAGGCCCGCGTCGAGCGCCAGAGCACATTCTGCTTCGGCGTCCTCGAAGTGGCGCAGCAAACGGTCGGTGTCGGCATGTTCAAAGTTATAGGCCGAGAATTCCTGCTCATTTTGCAAAAAGACGTCGCCGTATTTTACGCCGGCACCGTTCCAGTCGAGGTCATAGACGTTTTCAACGCCCTGGACGTACATCGCCAGGCGTTCCAATCCGTAGGTGATTTCACCGGAAACCGGATTGCATTCGAAGCCGCCGACTTGCTGAAAATAAGTGAACTGGCTGACTTCCATGCCGTCGCACCAGACTTCCCAGCCTAGACCCCAGGCACCAAGTGTCGGGCTCTCCCAGTCATCCTCGACAAAGCGAATGTCGTGGTTCGCGGCATCAATGCCCAACGCCGCCAGACTCTGCAGATACAAATCCTGAATATCGTCGGGCGACGGCTTCAAAATGACCTGAAACTGATAATAATGCTGGAGCCGGTTGGGGTTTTCGCCGTAGCGCCCGTCCGTTGGCCGCCTGGAGGGCTGAACATAGGCCGCGCGCCAGGGTTTGGGGCCGAGGGCACGCAATGTGGTCGCCGGATGAAAGGTTCCGGCACCAACTTCCAGATCATAAGGCTGCAAGACAACACAACCCTGGTCCGCCCAAAAGCGTTGCAGGGTGAGAATTAGGTCCTGAAATGAAGGAGCGGAGGCGTTTTCAGCCACCATCGGCGGGGTTCCTGACACAGATAACTTGTTGCGGCTGGTTTGAGGCGATTGGTTTCAGCGCAAAATCAACACCACAGGGGCCATAAATTTCATGAAATTGTGCGCTGCAAAATAACGACCGCAGGAGGTGCGGTCAAGGGGAGTCCCGGAGACAGCGTGTCCTGCCAGAAAGCCCGCTAGTGCCAGGTTAGTAAGGGCAATCGTTCCGGCCGCAATTGCCGGCAGATGAAGGTGCAACAAAGGTTCCGCAAACACGGCAAGCCACCATGTCTTCAGCGTCATTACCGCCAGCGGATTTCTTTTCTGCGGGTTTGGCGGGATTGTTTTGTTTCGCCAGCTTGTCGCGACGTTCATCGCTCAGCCGGTTGACCATCTTGAAGCCATACCAGACTGCTGCCACAATCAGGGCGGTGAAGATCAGTTTTCCGAGGCTAAATCCAAACATGCACGAGACTTAGGCGGCTGTAATCAATTGGTCAAGTCGTCTGCGCATCGAAGGGCAAAGTCTAGAGACCAAATCGCGACCAGAACGCGCGCTCTTCGATGGCGGCAAGGATTTTGGTCGGCCACGCGGCGGCGGCATCACCCAGCACGTCACCAATCGACGCGCCCTGAACATTCACGCCAGACAAGCCGCGGCCAAACAGGCGTTTGAGAACCGATGTTCTGCCGCCGACGAGCTTGATCTTGACGCGATCCCCGAAGCGCTGGCGCAAAACATCGCGCAATTCACCCAGACCGTCGATCAATCCGGCCTCGAGGGCTTCGCGTCCCGTCCAGACGTCGCCGGAAAACAGTTTGCGATCGGAAATTTTCAGACGGTCGCCTCGCCGGTCATGTACCAGGCGCTTGAAATTCGTATGAATGTCTTTCTGGATCACATTGAGGCGTTTGAGGTCTGCATCTGATTCCGGCTGGAACGGGTCCAGCATGCTTTTGCGATCGCCCTGGGCGTGGACACGGCGCTCAACACCGATCTTGGTCATCAGTTCCTGAAACCCGAAACTGGCGGAAATGACACCGATGGACCCCAGAATTGAATTCTCGTCGGCATAAATTTCATCACCGGCGCAAGCCAGCCAATAGCCGCCTGATGCCGCGACGTCCTCGGCAAAAGCGATAACCGGCACTTCTTTCTCTGCTGCGAAGGCCCGGATCCGGGCGTAGACAAGATTGGCCTGGGCCGGTGCGCCGCCCGGCGAATTAATCGCCAAGGCAACAGCCGATACACCTTTCATCGAAAACGCCGTTTCAATGTGATCGGCCAGGCCACCCAGTTCGATACCGCTCTGGAACCGGCCTGCGCGCCCAATCACGCCAGACAGTTTCAACACAGCTACAACAGGCGGCGGATTGCGAAACCGCTGTATCGGTAGAAGGCCAAGAAGTTTTTTGGGATCGAATGCCATAGGGACCTTTGAGTTTCCAGATTGGTGCGTCGTATCAAGCTCAAATGGTGAGCGGCGCACCATCTTGCAAGACGGAACGCGCGGCGCTCGAATATTCATTGCTATCGTCGTGCAGGACGATCCCGGCATGCATGGTCAGCGCGCCTCGGCCTTCCTTGACCGCGCGAACGATAACGCGTTTCGCCCGACGCCCGGCAGCCGGCCAGAGCGGAAACACTTCAATGCCACCCGCGTCGGCATCGCGTAATTCCAGCAGCAGATCGTCGAGGCGTTCGGCGGTATGTATCACCGAGATCGAGCCACCCGGTTTGAGATTTTGTACGCCGGCCTCTATCCAGGCACCCAACCCGCCCTCACCTTCCATATTGGCCACCGCCTTGATGGCGTTTGGTGAAATTTGCCCTTCCCCCTGTTTGTAATAAGGCGGATTGGCCATGACGTGATCAAATAGCTCGCCCATTTCACCAATAGGGTCGCGCCGCAAATCGCCTTCGATGACTGTAATGCGCTCGCTCAAGCCGTTTTCGCAGACATTCTGGTTGGCCAGATCAACAAGGACCGGCTGAAGTTCAAGACCGGTGACCCGCACGCCGTCAATCCGGGACGTCAGACAAAGCGCCGCCGTGCCGACGCCGGTCCCAAGATCAAGAACGTGATCGCCGGCTTCACAGCGCAAGGAGGCCGCGAGAAAAACCGGGTCAATCGCCGCCCGGTAACCCGTGGCCGGCTGGACCAGTTTGATCCGCCCACCCAGCGCCGTATTCAGCGAGGTTTCGATATCAGGCGCTGTCATCGACAATTTTCGCCTCCCGCAGCAGACGCAGCGCCTGGTTGGCGTCGTCATCAATCACCATGATCCGGCGCGGGATAGCACCGATACTGCCTTCGAGTACAGAAGTGTGGGTATCCAGAACAAAGGCTTCGATGTTTGAATCGCTGAACAGAGCCGTGACAAAAGAAATGAGCACCGGATCGTTGGAGCGAAGAATTTCAACCATACACAGATCGCCTTGCCAGAATAACCCAAAGATCGGCCAGAGTTTGTTCAGCGCGTGTGTCTGAAACTTGACCCACCTTCGTCGGGGCTTCTATGCTCACAATCAATAGAGCTGAGGTCAAGCCGCTTCCCTGAAATGTTGACCATTAAATAATTGCGGTCGGGCAAGGACTGCAATCCAATACGAGGTGGTGTCTGTGGGTGTCGTCGTACCGTTGGGCGGAAAAGAAGCCAAAAGCAAAGCGTCGTTGAGCCGGTTGCAGGCCCTGGTTGCCGACGATCTCATCAAGGTCAACAAGGTTATCGTCGACCGGATGGACAGTCGCGTCCCGCTGATTCCCGAACTTGCAGGTCATATCGTGGCGTCAGGTGGTAAACGCCTGCGCCCGCTGATGACGCTGGCCAGCGCCAAGATGTGCGGATATTCCGGCGACCGGCATGTTCAATTGGCGGCTTGCGTCGAGTTCATCCACACCGCGACCCTTTTGCATGACGACGTGGTCGACGAAAGTGACCTGCGGCGTGGCAACGCGACGGCCAACGCCTTGTGGGGCAATCAGGCCAGTGTTCTGGTCGGCGACTTTCTGTTTAGCCGGGCCTTTCAGTTGATGGTGCGGGACGGCTCGCTCCGTATTCTGGATATTCTCTCGACCGCATCGGCGATTATTGCCGAAGGCGAAGTGCTTCAGTTGATCACGGCCAACGATACCGCGACCTCGGAAGACGCCTACCTCGAAGTCATCAGCAGCAAAACCGCCGCCCTGTTTTCAGCCGCCTGCCGGATTGGAGCCGTTGTTACGGACCGGCCGAAAGCCGAAGAAGAAGCGCTCGAATCCTATGGCCGAAATCTCGGCATTGCCTTCCAGCTCGTCGACGATGTGCTGGATTTCTCAGCCAAACAGGCAACGCTTGGCAAAACCGTCGGCGATGATTTTCGCGAAGGCAAAATCACCTTGCCGATCATCCTGGCCTTCCGGCGCGGTGATGATGAGGAACGCACTTTCTGGAACCGCACTCTGGAAGAGCTGGATCAGAATGACGGTGATCTCGAGCGCGCCATGACGTTGCTGGAGAAGCACGGCGCGATGGAAGACACCATCGAACGCGCCCGGCACTACGGTGCGATGGCGCGCGACGCGCTCGGCATATTTCCTCAAAGCGAGGAACAGCAAGCCCTGATCGATGTCGTTGATTTTTGCATTGAACGCGCCCATTAGGGCTTCTCAAAAATCTCCCGCAATTCGCCGAGCTGATCGGCATGGTCTTGCCAATGGTCGACCTCTGACGGATTAATGCCGAGATGAGCGACGTCGGGAACAAATCCCAGGCCACAGAAATCATAAATTTCCTGTGCGGTGTCTTGCGGCGCTGTGACCAGCTCTTCGTAATCGACCTGCAATATACGTTCGCCAAATATAGATGACCAATGCGACATCAGCCGGTCGTAATCGCGCATGTAATCGGCGATATCTTCAAGCCTGTAGGCGTATTCATGACGGCGTCTGTAGCGCGAGAAGTAGATGAACAAGGCGTTATCCAGAGCGCTTCGGCGACAGGCTATGATCCTGGCTGTCGGGGTCGCCTGCAATATCAAGGCGGCGTAGAGATAATTTCCTGGTGACGTATTAACGACAAAGGGGGCCGCGTTCGACAAACCCGCCATATCTTTCAGGTATGCCTGCCCGATGTCGAAAATATCTTCGGCTGATAGTCCCTCAGCACTGGCCGGAAAGGGTTTCGAGATTTCTTTCTGAAAAAGTTTGTTGTTGTACGCGTTGGTCCAGCCCGTGTGCTCCATCGCCGGGAAAACGTCGTCATGGCAGGACAACATCTTCTCGACCAATGTTTTGCCGCTTCGAGACATGCCGAGCACAAAAACCGGTTGTGTCTGTCCGGCGGGGACTTTGAACGCGCCTTTATCACTCGTTGGAAAAGTCTTGATCACACCGGATATTTGCGCGCGATGCGCGCCGGCGTCGTAGACCAACTCCTCCGCCTTTGCTTCATTTCCGAGCCGGTAATACGCAAATGCCTGATCGTATTGGCCCATTTGATCACTGGCTTTGGCCAAGGCGAAATTCAGCAATATCCTCTCATAGTTAGTCAGATCGGGCGACTGAGAGGCGTCACGCAGGCGCTCGAAGTGCGGGCTTTGAGGTTCAAAATCGTAAGCCAGCGCATGCAGGTAAAGCGCCTCAAAGTCATCGGGCTGCAAGGCGATGGCCCGTTCAAATGACTGGATCGCTTCCTCGGTGAGGCCTTTCTCCCCGAGAGCAATCCCGAGATTGGTGTGGTTTTTTGAAAGCTCCGGCTCTTCCTCAAGTGAGGTCCGGTACAGGTCGATGGCTTCGTCCTGCCGTCCAAGCTCCCTGAAGGCGACAGCCAGATTGGCGCGCGCCCGGCTGTTGCCAGGATCTATCGCCAAAGCGTTTTGCCAGTTCGACGCGGCTTCGGACGTCATGCCGAGGCTGATACAGGCGGTCGCGAGGTCATTGTAGCTCTCGACACTGTCAGGCTCGATTTCAAGGGCGCGGCGCAACGCCGGCACTGATTTGGCGGCCTCGCCGTTCGCCAGCGATGCCTTGCCGAGCTTCGCATCAACACCCGCCAATCCCGGCTCAATCTCCAGCGCCAGCTCAAGTCGCTTGATCGCTGCAGCGTATCGGCCATCCTTTCGAAAGGCCTCGCCGAGATTGCTGAGGTATCGGGCATTGTCCGGGGCCAGTTTGACAGCGGCTGCGATCAACTCGATCGCCCGGACAAACCGGCCGGTCTGCAAGGCGACCAGACCAAGTAAATTGATCGCTTCGTGATGCGCGGGATCCCCCGCGATGAGGGCTCGATAGATCTTAGCTGCCTCATCGAGGCGACCGGACTGGTGCAGTTGAAAGGCAGTATTGATGTTTTTATCGGGATCGGCAGGCATCATTCGGGGTGCTTTTTATGTCCGCCACCAATTGGCGCTTACATGCTCGGGGCACCGTCCAAAAAGGTCAAGGTGGAGCTGCTTTATTGGTGCACGCAAGCAAGCGCTTGCAGGCGGGGCCAGATGCCGCTATACATCGCTCCGCCTTTTCGGGGCACATGATCGGGGAGTAGCTCAGCCTGGTAGAGCACTACGTTCGGGACGTAGGGGCCGGAGGTTCAAATCCTCTCTCCCCGACCATTACAAACCTCGCGGGAAACCGCGGGGTTTTGTGATTTTGGAACCTGGTTGAGTGAATGAGTTCAACTTACGTCGTTACTTGACTATTCACTGTGCAAGATCTCCTGGATTTTTTGTGCCAGCTCTTTTTTGCGGAAAGGCTTGTGCAATAGAGGCACCTCTTCTTCCGGATGTCCCGCGTGCAAGTCGGCGTTGTCGGTATAGCCCGACATAAACAATACCTTGATCGCCGGATTTATCTTGCGCGCCAGCGTCGCGACGTCAGGGCCGGAGGCTCCGCCAGGCAAAACAACATCAGACAGAAGTAATTTGATATCCGGGTGTTCATCCAGAACGGCCAGGGCGCCATGGCCATCCTGCGCTTCTACCGTTTGATAACCCAGTCCCTGCAACAGGTTTACAACGAGGATTCGAACATCGGGACTGTCTTCAAGCACCAGTATCTTTTCGTTGCCAGATTTGGGGACAGCGGTTGTTGGCTCAAAAGTTTCTTTTTCACCGGACGGGAATGCCCGCGGCAAATACAGTTTGACCGTCGTGCCAAGACCAACTTCGCTGCTGATTTTCACCATGCCATCTGACTGTTGGGCAAAGCCAAAAACCATACTCAAACCGAGGCCGGTTCCCTTGCCGACTTCTTTTGTCGTGAAGAAAGGCTCGAATGCACGATCAACGGCTGATTTCGGCATACCGACGCCGGTATCAGATACAGACAAGATAACAAATTCGCCGGGGCCGATATCACCCTGCACGGTTTGCAGGACTTCCTGCAGGTGACTGTTTGACACGTCAAGGGTGAGCGTTCCGCCTTCCGGCATGGCATCCCGCGCATTCAAAGCCAGGTTAAGTACGGCATTTTCGATTTGCCCTTCATCAGAAACGACCGGCCAGCATTCCGGTTCCGGCTCAATATTAATGGTGATCGTTTCGCCCAACGTGCGGCGCAACATGTCCGCCATACTCTCGATATGTTTCACCAGATCAACGGTATTCCTGGCCAGTGTCTGGGATCGTGAAAATGCCAGCAAATGACTGGTGAGCCCCGAACCACGTTCGGCCGCTTTTTGTATCGCCGCGACCAGATCAGTTTCGACTGTTTCGCCGGTCTCAACCAGATCCATGACCATTTCGGCATTGCCGAGGATAACCGCGAGCAAATTGTTAAAGTCGTGCGCCACGCCGCCCGTCAACTGGCCAACAGCTTCCATTTTTTGCGACTGGCGCAACTGCATTTCAGTTGCACGCTGACTGGTATTGTCAACAAACCCGACGAAGAAGGCTTCTTGACCCTTATGCAGAACTTTCTTGCCGCTCAGCAATATCCATATTGTTGATCCGTCGTCCCGAGTGACCTGCATTTCAACATTGCTTATGCTACCGGCCTCCTCCAGCTCAGCGACAGTTGCGCGACGCAATTCCTGGTCGACAAAACGAAATTTTGAAATTTGGCCAATCAACGTTCCTTTGGGAGCCAGGAGAGTTTCATGCGCCGCGGCATTGGCGTAGAGATACCGTTGCGCAGACGTCACAACCAGCGCAACAGGCGCCGCATCAAGCAACTCCTGGAACTCCTTTTCTGATGCTTCTCGTTCCTGTTCGGAAAGTTTCTGGTCAGTAATATCCCGGGTGATGCCAAATATTGAAACAAGTTGATCAAACTCGTCGTACTCCGGCTCACCGACGCCGGTAATATAGCGGATCGTGTCATCCATTCTGATGATCCGATAAGCGAACTCATATGACTGGCGGCTTTCAACACCGCGTTCCCGGGCTTCAATTACCTGTTCCCGATCATCGGGATGAATTCTCGAAATGATGAAATCGAGCGACAATCGGTCCGGGGACAACTCCATGCCATAAAGGCGAAACATTTCGTCAGACCAGGCAGCCATTTGATCGCCAACGTTCAGGCGCCAATGTCCGGTCTGCCCGATACGCTGTGCTTCGGCGAGGACTTTTTCACGCTCTTTTTGTTCAGCTTCAATAGCGAGACGATCTGATATATCCCGGACCGCCCCGATGCGCTCAAATCCGGATGGGCCATTTTGTTGTTTAATCGAAACTTCTACAGGAAATTCCGAGCCACCTTTCCTGACGGCAATCGTCGTATAAACTTCAACATTGCTTTCGCTGATTCGAAGGGCGACATCGTCACGGCGGGAGGGGGCCACTATATCCAGAATACCCAGCCCGATAAGTTCGCTGATTTCATATCCGAGCATGTCAGACAAAGTCTGGTTCGCATCGATAATCGTCACGCCATTATGGATGAACAATCCCTCGAACGTCGCTTCCGCCATGCGTGCCAGGCGCATTTGAGATTCGTTCAGCGCTTCAGCACTGGATTTGAGTTCAGAAATGTCTTCGAAAACAACCTGAACAGCAGGGACGCCATTAAACTCAACATGGATGCCTTGCGCCTTGACAAAAAACCGGCTGCCGTCGAGCCGCAAAAACATGGTCTCGGACAATTCAGCATTTTTGATTTCCGACAAAATCCTGCCGACCCTTTCAGTAATCCTTTCGCGTTCTTCAGGTGCAATAAAATCCAGAATTGGCCGTTCAACGAGTTCACTGAAATGGACAGCGCCCAGCAACCTGATCGCCGCCGGATTGGCATATCGAATCAATCCCGTCGAATGCACCACAACACCCATTGGCAGATTGTCGATCAGATCCTGGTGACGTTTTTCGCTGGCTGCGATTTCCGCCTGATATTCTTTTTCACGCGTAATATTGATGTACGACACGAACAAGGCATCCCGGCCTTCGAAATCAATTTGTTCAAATGAAGCAATGATCCAGCCGTATTCGCCATTTTGAAAATCAACCTTGATTTCCCGCCCCTTGATTTTTGCACCACTTTCAAGTTCAGCAATCAATGCTTCGCGTTCCGAAGGGTCTCCCCACCAGCTTTTTGCGTTAATTTCTCCGACGGGTATGTCCTGAGAACGCATTCCGGATTCCCGCGCCGCAGAATTGACATGCAATATTTCGCCGGAACCAATGGTCAGAATTGCAGCAGGCAATGGAAACGAATCGACGAGGTCAAGAATTTCCCCATCGGCATCTTCACTTGAAATCCTGGCCGCGCCAGCGACATGACCGGCAGAAGACTTGATATCGGCGATGCGTGTGAAAGCTTCATCCAGCAAATTCAATTCCGACTTGCGCAAACCTGCCGGACTATTGGACGGATATAACGGTTGCGCTTCAGTCATGACGGCAATTGAGTGTGTGGCAGTTCAACGGGCTCATTCCCTCAAATAGATTAATCTGCTATCGCTCTGGTTGAGCGAAACAAATCTGATGGACTTCCCTGAGCGCCCCGAAATCAGGAACAAATATCAATTATGGTAACAAACTCTGTTTTAACGGAGTTCAACTTCGCTTTGAATTGATTGATGAGATAGTACAAATATAATTCTGCTTCGTTCAATTGCGAAACTTATTTCGTCTGATTATATCTGAGCCCATGGCACTTTTTGATTATTCCTCGATTTCCAATGTGATGGAGCATTTCGGACTTGTCGTTCGCGGCGGATTCAAGCCGGAATATGGCGACGATGTGCCAATCCTATCGAATGGCCAGGTTGCAAAATTTATGGTTTTGGCCGGCAACGCAGGCTCTGGCATGTGGCAGGTTTTTTCTGAAAGCCCTGAATACCGTGATCAAATTCCGGATGCGCTGGATCACTGGTCCCGGCGCGTTCTTACGGAGATAGCCAATAAACTCGATAACGATCTGGCTGGCGACGGACATTGCGAAGTGCTTTATCCGTTCGAGGGTCCGCCGTGGTTGCCGTTTCAAAAGTGGGCGCAAAAAGCCGAGCCGGCGTTTCCTTCGCCAACCGGTCCGCTAATCCATCCCGAATACGGGATGTGGCATGCCTGGCGGGGTGCGTTGATATTCTCAGTATCTCTTGCGCCGCCGCGTCGGCTACATCAGGAAAACCCCTGCCTGTCTTGCGAAGATCAACCCTGCCTGTCCACCTGCCCGGTCAATGCCTTCAAACCGGATGCCTACGATGTGCCATCCTGTGTTGATCATCTGGCGTCAACGGATGGAACCGACTGCAACGAACTGGGCTGCCGCGCCCGGCGGGCCTGTCCGGTCGGGCGGGAATTTACCTATCAACCCGCACAGGCAGCTTTTCACACGCGCGCCTTCTTTCTGGCCAATCGGGGCAACAGCGGGACGTAAAACAAACTTGCAATATCGGCTCATCGTTGGTCTCCTTCGTTGAAGATATTTCAATGCGCTTGCAACCTCACTGATGCCTGGTCCGACCTGGAGACAATTTTAATGAATACCAAGATTCCCTTTGTCCACGAAGAGAAGGTCGACTACGGCCAGGCCCTGACGCTGTCGCCGCTGGTGCGCCGGGTCGTTGCGCAGAACCCCAGTCCCTTCACTTATCATGGCACCGGTACGTTCATCATTGGCCACGGCAATGTGGCAGTCGTCGACCCCGGTCCGGATATCCCCGAACATGTCGATGCCCTGATGCAGGCCATTGCTGGCGAAAAAGTCAGCCATATTCTCGTTACCCACACCCACCGGGATCATTCGCCGGCAGCGCGCCCGCTGAAGGAACGCACAGGCGCCCCGACCTATGCCTTTGGCCCCCATGGCTCAGGGCGACCCGAAGCGGCGGGGCAGGTCGAGGAAGGCGCTGATCATGAATTCAAACCTGATCATCGCTTGCGCCACGGAGACGTCGTCGAAGGCGATGGCTGGAGTGTCGAGGCCGTTCATACACCTGGGCACACGTCCAATCATCTCTGCCTTGGGCTGGCGCAGGAAAAGACCCTGTTCACTGGCGATCATGTCATGGGCTGGTCGACGACAATCGTCTCACCGCCGGATGGCGACATGCAAGCCTATATGCGAAGTCTGGACATTCTGCTGGAGCGGGATGATGAAATCTACCGGCCCTGCCATGGCCCGGCCATCGAGCAACCCGTACCTTTCGTCAAAGCCTATATCGCCCATCGCGAAGCACGCGAAGTTCAAATCTTGGCCTGCCTGGCCGACGGAGTGACTGTCATACCGGAGATGGTCGAGCGAATGTACGCCGATGTGCCGGCTTTCCTGCACCCGGCAGCCCAGCGTTCGGTTCTGTCTCACCTGATCTACATGGTCGAGTCCCGCCGCGTCGCCTGTGACGGACCGCCGGGTCTGGACGTGGCTTACTCCCTTCCCGCGTGATCCATAACTATTCGGCCGCGTCGACTGTCGGCAGTTTGTAGTCCTTGTATTCTTCGCGCAGCTGCGATTTGAGCAGTTTGCCGGTTGCCGTGTGCGGGAGTTCATCGACGAAAACCACGTCGTCCGGCATCCACCATTTGACGATCTTGCCATCGAACCAGGCCAACATATCATCCCGTGAAAGTTCACTGCCAGCCGTTCGGATGACCAACAACAAGGGCCGCTCGTCCCATTTCGGGTGATAAACGCCAATGACACAGGCCTCGACAACCTCCGGGTGACCAACGGCTGTATTTTCGAGGTCGATTGAGCTGATCCATTCACCGCCCGTCTTGATAACATCTTTCGAACGATCAACGATTTGCATGTAGCCGAGCGGATCGAGATTGGCGACGTCACCGGTCGAGAACCATCCGTCCTTGTCCAGAACGTCACCGCCATCACCCTTGAAGTAACCACCACAGATCGTCGCGCCGCGCACCAGAAGATCACCAAACGCCACACCGTCGCGTGGCAATTCATTGCCGTCATCGTCGACAATTTTCATTTCGACGCCATAGACGCCACGGCCCTGTTTTTCCTGAATGTCGTAGCGTTCCTTCGACGGCAAATCCTCCATGCCGGTTTTCAGGGTGCCACAAGTCCCGATCGGGCTCATTTCTGTCATGCCCCAGGCGTGGATCATGCGCGCACCGTGGGCCTCTTCAAACTCTTCGATCATGGCGCGCGGCGCGGCCGACCCGCCGCAGATAACGCGGCTCAGGACATCGAGGCTGAGTTTATTTTCCCGCATGTGATTGAGCAACATCAGCCAGACGGTAGGCACGCCCGCCGTCATGGTGACTTTTTCATCGTGCAACAGTTCATAGACACTGGCACCGTCGAGCCCGGCACCGGGAAACACCAGTTTCGAGCCACAGGCCGGCGCGGCGTAGGCAATGCCCCAGGCGTTGGCGTGGAACATTGGTACCACCGGCAGTACGGTATCCATGCCGGAAAGCCCGAGCGTATCTTTCATGCAGACGATGAAGCTGTGCAAAACGGTTGAGCGATGGGAATAAAGAACGCCCTTGGGATTGCCCGTCGTGCCGGAAGTGTAGCAAAGCGACGACGCCGTATTTTCATCGAACTCCGGCCAGACAAGCTCGTCACTCTCCGCGGCAATCAAGGCCTCGTAACAATGAGCATTGGGCAGGGTCGTCTCAGGCATATGCTCTTCATCTGTCATGATGACAAAGCCTTTGACGCCTTCGAACTGGTCCGCCAGTTGCTCGAGCAACGGCACGAATGTCAGATCGGTGAAGATGTAGTCGTCTTCCGCATGATTGACGATGTAGATGATCTGTTCAGCAAACAAACGTGGATTGATTGTGTGCAGGATCGCGCCCATACCCGAAACGCCATAATACAATTCGAAATGCCGGAAACCGTTCCACGCCAGGGTGCCAATACGATCCCCCAGTTTGACCCCAAGACGTGTGAGTGCGTTGGCAAGCTGCTTCGAGCGCAGCCGCGCATCGTGATACGTGTAGCGATGAATGGGGCCTTCGATTGTTCTGGAGACGATTTCAGCTTCAGCGTGATACTCAGCTGCATAGTCTATCAGGGAAGAGATCAGCAATTGCCGGTCCTGCATCAATCCAAGCATAAGAACGTTCCTTCTGGCGTTTGATCCTGGCCGGCCACGTTATCCAGCGAACGGCGGTGGTGACAATAAATTCTGACAGGCAAAATAATCAAAAGTAGAGATGTGTGAAAAGGAATTTCACCGTACTCGCGTCAATCGCGAACAATAAGATGAGCAATATTCATATATGGGCAATTCAGTGCAATTTCCGTCAAATCAGGCAAAAGATAATTTGGCAGTTGATCAACTTGTTCCTACATTGAAACAACAATGCCAATGATTCACAACATAGATAAGATCAACGGAATCATCGTCGTACGTTGCATCGGCCGCGTGACGAATGAAGATCTTGTCAGCCTGCCTGAACGCATAATAGAAGATCCTGATCTTGTGCCCGGCATGCCGGGTTTGACGGATTATACCGAAACAACTGACTACGCCATCACGGCAGAAGGCGTCGAACTCTATATCCAGGCGCTGGCCCGAACCCGTTCAAAACGAGGTCCGGCGAAATCGGCGATCATTGTCGCCGATGATGTTCAGTACGGCATGTCCCGCATGTCTGCTGCCATCGCCGAAAATAAAAGCCACCTGGAATTCAAGACATTTCGCGACCGGGCGTCAGCCCTGACCTGGTTGCTGGAGACCTGACAGCCATTCAACAATGTCAGATGTCACTTCATCCCGATTGGTTTCATTGAATATTTCGTGACGGGCACCTTCATAGAATTTGTGGGACACTTTCGCCAATCCTGAGCTGGCGTAAAGGTCGAGCAATTTCTGTACGCCTTTGGCATATCCACCGACCGGGTCGCGGGTGCCCGACACCACAAATATCGGCAAGTACTTCGGAACCCGGGAAACATCCTTTGGCCGGTGCAGTTCTCCAAGTCCGTCGAGAAAATCTCGCCACAGACTGGTGCTGACAGCGAAGCCACACAGTGGATCAGCAACGTATTTATCGACTTCTGCTTCGTCGCGGGACAGCCAGTCGAATTCGGTACGTGGCGGGTCATAGGGTTTGTTATAGGCACCGAATGACATTGAAGTTAAAAGGCCGCTCGGATTTTCCGTGCCACAACGCAAGACTTCGATGCGGGCAATGATCGCACCAATGCTACGTAAAAATCCCACTGGACCGTTGGTGCCAGACAAAATGACACCGGCATAGTCAGCGCCCTGCTCAATCATCAGTCGCTGTGCCATGAAAGATCCCATCGAGTGGCCGAGCAATATTACGGGTTTGCCGGGCGACTGTTGTTTGACGAGTGAAGATATCGCCTTGATATCGCCGATAGCCTTGTTCCAGCCGTCATTTGTGGCGAACAAACCGGGATAATCCGGATCTGCGATCGATTTTCCGTGCCCTCTCAGATCCGGGGCTACAACTTCATAGCCTTCTTTGTTGAGGGCCGTCGCCAGTCGGTCGTATCGCCCGGCGTGTTCCGCCATGCCATGGACGATCAGAACGACCGCTCGAGGAGCTGCCGGCGGAGCCCAGCGCCTGACGTGAAGGGTCAGGCCGTCCGCCGTCTCAAACTGAAATTCGTCCACCGTCATTTAACCTCTCCCGCCGGTTTTCCTGTCGATCTTACAGTTAGTTGCCGCCATACAGGATCGAATCTTTGACACGCCATCGGCAATGGGTTTAATTCGCCTCTATTCTTCGAGCGTAAATCTCTTCCATGATCATTTCAGGAGCTTCGAAATGTCTGACCGTTTGAATTCGGCTGCCGCCCGCGACATCGCCAATGTTCTGCACCCTTACACCAATCTTGCGGTGCATGAAGACAAGGGGCCGATGATCATTGAAAGCGGCAAAGGCATTTACGTCTACGATGACAACGGCAAGGAATACATCGAAGGTCTGGCAGGATTGTGGTGTACGGCGCTCGGGTTTGGCGTTGAAGAGCTGGCGGATGTGGCTGCCGAGCAGATGCGGAAACTGCCCTACTATCATATGTTCGCCCACAAATCGACGAACCCCTCGATCGATTTGGCTGAGCGTATCAACAACATGGTGCCGATACAGGACGGACGGGTCTTCTTCGCGAATTCCGGATCAGAGGCCAATGACAGCCTGATCAAGATGGTCTGGTACTACAGCAATTCGCGCGGCATGCCGGACAAGAAAAAAATCATCTCACGTCAGCGCGCCTATCACGGCATCACGCTGGTGGCGTCGAGCCTGACCGGATTACCCAACAACCACCGATCCTTCGATGTACCGTTTGACCGTTTCATTCATACGGACTGCCCCCATCATTACCGGGGTGCTGAAGACGGCGAATCCGAAGAAGATTTCGCGACGCGGCTCGCAGCAAATCTTGATCAGATGATCATCGACGAAGGACCGGAGACCGTCGCTGCATTTATTGCCGAACCAATCATGGGTGCCGGCGGCGTTGTTGTCCCGCCGGCAACGTATTTTGCGAAGATCCAGGAAGTCCTGAAAAAGCATGACGTGCTGTTTCTTGACGACGAAGTGATTTGCGGTTTCGGTCGAACAGGCAACGCCTTCGGCTGCGAAACATTCGACATTCAACCCGACACCATGACCCTGGCCAAGGCATTGTCGTCGGCTTACCTGCCCATTTCGGCTGTGGTCATCAATAGCGAGATGTATCAGGGCGTGATGGAGGAGAGCAATCGTATCGGTGTCTTCGGCCATGGCTTTACCTATTCAGGTCATCCCGTCGCTGCTGCGGTGGCTGTCAGGAATCTTGAACTGATGGAAGAACGAAACGTCTTCGCCCACGCCGCCAAAGTCGGACCGCATCTGCAGAAGGGTTTGCGCAAATTTGCCGATCATCCGCTGGTCGGCGAAGTGCGGGGCACCGGCCTTATCGGCGCTATCGAACTCGTGGCGGATCCGGCGACAAAGCGGGGCTTTCAGCCGGGTCAGGGTGTTGGCGCCTATCTGGCGGAACGTGCGACCGATCACGGTTTGATCATTCGCGCAATGGGCGACAACATCGGTTTTTGCCCGCCATTGATCATTTCAGAAGCCGAAATCGACGAGATGATGGTCCGGCTGGGCAAAGCGCTGGAAGACACCGAAGCCCATGTCGCGAAAGAGGGCTTGCGAAACGACGGCTAGGCAATCTCAGTCTTGAATAACGGGTTCTGCCAGAATCTTGTGAACCACGCCTGAACTTAAAAGATACTCAGGCGTCGGAAACCACATTTTCTCGTGCACCGCCTGAAATACATCGTCAAGGAATACCTGGCTGATGCCCTGGGCCTCGTAGAACACGAGATCAATTTTCTGTTCTGACTTCGGATCGATGTAGGGATTGTTGTATACGCCATCCAGACTGAACTGGTGGAAGCCCAATCTGCCTTGCGAGCCAAGCGTTCGAATTTTTCCGCCAATAAACGCTGTGGTGCAGGCTGATTTGCAATCTTCCGTGACATAGGTGTTGAGGTTTCTGGCTCGAAACAGATGAGCCAGGGCACGTCCTTCCATGGCCCGACCACCATCGCTGTGAAGATTGACCCCCGTAACGTCAGGATGTTCGAGCAGCATTTGTTCCAGGGCTTTGGTGACACCAATCCTCAAATCACCCTCAAGACGAATTTTCTGGCCGTCAATCTCAAGTGTGTAATCACGGAGCAAATCATGATTCCAGGGTAACCGATTGGCCGCATCCGAGCGATCGATGGTGAACAGTTTTTGGTAGGACCCGTGCACGGCAAGTCCCGTAAACAAAAGGCTGACGACGATGCCAAAATGGCATGCCATCGAGATAATCGGCGAGCCATATTCTGACACATAGCGATCACTGGCCTTGATGAGCCCCCTGATCTGCCAGACGTATACACCGAGATGAAAGAGGATGAAAAAGATACCGGTCGCAATTGCGGCAAGGACCGACTTCTCGGTGAACGGCGGATGGGTATATTTTTCAGCCTGTAGTATGACGAAACGCAATAAGGCCAAATTGATCCAGAAGGACCAGAACAGGGAATGACGACCGTGCCAGTGGTCACGGACATATTGCAACGCGATATGCGCAAATTGCGTTATTGGTGTCGCTCCTGAGACAAAATTGCAATTTCGAAATGCTAGGCTAAACCACTACTCGTTAACATGCAGACTTGCCAGCCCTACTTGACAAGGCATTAATCTGTCCATTAACAAATTTGGATCAGGATTGTGCTCAGGCTCGGAGTTTGAATAATTTCCGTACGCCAGATTGCAAAATCCTTTGCTTTGTCGGTTTATGTTGGCGGAATATCCGTGATAGGGTCGACGCAGAAATATAAAAACATGGGCACTGGCGAAAAGTCGGGTCCGATAAGTACCAACTGGGATGGTGGGATTAATGTCTGAAGCGTCTGAACCACTGGTTCGATTCGAATCTGTGCAGAAAAGTTATGATGGCGAAATTCTCGTCGTCAAGGATTTCAATCTGGATGTCGCCAAAGGTGAATTCGTCACCATGCTTGGCCCGTCGGGGTCGGGAAAAACAACTTGCCTGATGATGTTGGCCGGGTTCGAACCCGCAACGCACGGCGAAATATATCTGCAAGGGACGCCGATTAATAATGTCCCTCCGCACAAACGGGGCATTGGTATGGTGTTTCAGAATTACGCCTTGTTTCCTCATATGACAGTTGCTGAAAATCTCGCGTTCCCGCTGGAAGTCCGCGGCATGGGGAAATCGGAAATCAGCGAAAAAGTTAATCGCGCCCTGGATATGGTGCGCCTCGGTGGATTTGGCGATCGCAGGCCGGCGCAATTATCTGGCGGACAGCAGCAACGCGTCGCCGTCTCCCGGGCACTGGTGTTCGAGCCCAGCCTTGTGCTGATGGACGAACCGCTGGGTGCTTTGGACAAAAACCTGCGCGAAGAGATGCAGTACGAAATCAAACATATCCACGAAGACCTGCAAGTGACGATGGTTTACGTGACCCACGATCAATCCGAAGCCTTGACCATGTCAGATCGTATTGCCGTATTCGATGACGGCATCGTTCAGCAACTGGCGCCACCTGACGAACTATACGAAAAACCCATGAACGCCTTTGTCGCCGGATTTATTGGCGAAAACAACCGTCTCTTCGGCGAAGTAAAATCGGTCGATGGTGAATTCTGTCAGGTTGAACTCGAAGGTGGTGGTGGAATGGTCAAAGCCTTGGCCGTCAACATTGGTGGCGTCGGGACACGAACGACACTATCTCTTCGTCCGGAGCGAACGACAATTGGAGCGGCAGACGGTGTATCGGCAAATTCACTGGAAGCCAAAGTTGTCGAACTCATTTATCTGGGCGACCATATTCGCAGCCGCGTGAGCCTTTCCGGAAATGATGACTTTATTGTCAAAGTGCCGAATTCTCACGGCCATGTTCATCTGAAGGAAGGCGAGATCACCCAAATCGGCTGGGAAGCAGAAGATTGTCGCGCGCTTGACGCCTGACAATTGAGTGAGCGATGACTTCCAGGTTCCAGGCCCACGGCAAGATGTGGCGCCGCTGGTTTCAGGAAGTTTGATGTAATTAACAATTAGCAAAAATCAAATACCAACAGGAAGGAAAACAGTTATGAACAAAATACTGAAAATCTCAACACTTGCTGCAGCGGGCCTGGCCTTTGCAGGCATGACTTCAACGGCACAGGCCGTTGATTTGAATGTTGTTTCATGGGGCGGCGCCTACACAGCCAGTCAAATGAACGCCTATCACAAACCCTATATGAAAATGAACCCAGGCATCAAAATCAATTCCATTGATTACAGCGGTGGCCTGGCCGAAATGCGCGCCCAGACTGAATCTGGCAACGTGACATGGGATTTGGTCGATGTCGTTTTGTCAGACGCCATCACCGGTTGCGACGAAGGCATGTTCCGCCCGATCAAAATCGATATGGAAATGGCGAAAGCGCCTGATGGCACACCTGCATCCAAGGATTTCCTGGAAGGCACATTGTTGTCGGAATGCTTTGTTCCACAGATTATCTATTCGACAGTCTTCGCCTATCGCGCGGATGCCTGGGGCGGCAAGAAACCGACCACCATGGGCGACGTGTTTAATACGGCGAAATTCCCGGGTAAACGTACACTGCAAAAAAGCCCGGTCAATAACCTCGAATGGGCTTTGCTTGCTGACGGCGTTGCGCTCGACAAAATCTATGATGTCCTCGACACCGACGCCGGTAAAGATCGTGCTTTCGCCAAACTGGCCACCATCAAAAATGACGTGATCTGGTGGACAGAAGGCGCTGTCCCTCCGCAGCTTCTGGCTGATGGCGAAGCAGTGTTTGGCACAGGCTACAACGGTCGCTGGTTCTCAGCCATTGCTGAAGAAAAACAGCCGTTTGCCATGCTTTGGGACGGTCAGGTTCTGGACATTGACGGCTGGGCGGTTCCGGCCAAGGGCAAGAACGTCAATGCTGTCATGAAATTTGTAAAATTTGCCACCGATACGCAGCGGTTGGCCGATCAGGCAAAATTCATCTCCTACGGTCCGGCACGTAAATCTTCCGGCCCGATGGTTTCCAAGCATGCCACACTCGGCATTGATATGGGTCCGCACATGCCGACGGCGTTTGCTGACCAGGGCTTCCTCACCAACTTCGCATGGTGGGCCGATAATGGCGACGAAATGAAAGAACGTTTCGCTGCCTGGTTGCTTCAGTAGAACCTGAATGACGGAGTGCGGGGCAGGTATTCCTGCCCCGCAATTCGCTCTTTTCGATATACCCAGTTCCAGTTTAATTTTTGTTTTTTGAATTTGAAGACCGAGGGGGTTTGAATGGCTGAAGATACGACTGCGGGTGGCGTTGTCCTCGCCGCTGATGGTTTGCCCCTGAAGGCCAGTTTGAACCGGGCCATGCGCAAAAGTCGCATACGTGCCCTGCTTCTCGTCGCCCCCTTGTTTGTGTTTGTCTTTTTTTCGTTCCTCGTCCCGATTTTCAATATGACGACGCGCAGTGTCGACAATTGGCATGTCAGCACATTGATGCCGGAAACAAGCAAGGCCCTGGCAGACTGGGATGGCAAGGCGTTGCCTGAAGAACCTGTTTTCGCCGCCTTGATGCTGGATTTGAAGGCCGGCGCAAAATCTCGTGAAATCGGCAAAGTTGCGACGCGTCTGAACTACGAGAAATCCGGTCTGCGAGGCATGATCACCGGGTCCGCTCGCAAGTCGAAAAAGGTCACGAAAGGTCCCTACAAACCGATCATCCTGAAGATGCATCGGAAATGGAAGGAAGTTGAGACCTGGAACGTTATCAAGCGGAATATCGCGCCCTACACGATTGGTTACTACCTGAACGCTGTCGATATGAAATACGACAACACAACAGGTGAAATCGTCATGCAGGATGAAAAACGCCAGATTTACGGCAAACTGTTTTTACGCACATTTGCGATCAGCATGGCGATCACAATAATCTGCGTCATTCTCGCCTACCCGATCTCGTACCTGCTGGCCACTTTGCCTTTGCGGTATTCGAATTTGTTGATGATCTTCGTGTTGTTGCCGTTCTGGACGTCGTTACTCGTGCGGACAACGGCCTGGATCGCGATGTTGCAATCGCAAGGCGTGCTCAACGACCTGTTCGTCTTTTTCGGGCTGGTCGACGATGCCAACAGGCTTCAACTTATACATAATCTGACAGGCACCGTTATCGCCATGACGCATATCCTGTTGCCGTTTATGGTCCTGCCACTTTACAGCGTCATGAAAACAATTCCACCGAGTTATATGCGGGCCGCCCTTTCGTTAGGTGCGAACCCGGTTGTGGCATATGTCCGCGTTTATGTACCACAGACTCTGTCAGGGATTGGTGCCGGCAGTATCCTGGTCTTCATTCTGTCAATTGGCTATTACATCACACCGGCACTGGTTGGTGGCACGGGCGGCACCTTGATCTCGAACCAGATCGCCTACCACATGCAGTCCTCCCTGAACTGGGGCCTGGCCGGTGCGCTGGGTGCCTTGCTGCTGTTTTCGGTATTGGGTCTCTATCTGCTCTACAACAAACTCGTCGGTATCGACAATATGAGGTTGGGATAACATCATGGCATTACCAAGCTACGCCGGCCCCCTCGAAACGGTATGGTATTATTCCTACCGTTTTATTTGCGCCTGTATTTTTGTCTTCCTGATCACACCAATTCTGGTGATCATCCCGCTTAGCTTCAACGTCGAGCCCTACTTTACGTTCACGCAAGGCATGTTGTCGTTTGATCCTGATGCTTATTCGTTGCGCTGGTATGAGGATTTTGTCAACAACACCCAGTGGACTCATTCCGTCAAGAACAGTTTCATCATCGCTATCGCCTCAACGATACTTGCAACCATCCTGGGCACGCTCGCCGCACTGGGCCTAAGCCGTCCCCAAATGCCCTATCGCGCCCTGACCATGGGCGTTTTGATCTCTCCGATGATCGTGCCGTTGATCATTTCGGCGGCCGGCATGTACTTTTTCTATTCCAGCATCGGACTGGATCAGACTTACGCTGGTATCATTCTGGCGCACACGGTCCTGGGTACTCCCTTTGTTGTCATTACAGTAACCGCGACGCTGATTGGATTTGACAGTTCCCTGAGCAGGGCAGCTTCAAACCTGGGGGCGAACCCGACAACGTCGTTTTTCAGGATCACCATGCCGTTGATTTTGCCCGGTGTCATTTCCGGTGCCTTGTTTGCCTTCATCACGTCATTTGATGAGGTCGTCGTGGTTCTCTTCCTGGCGGGATTTGATCAGCGGACAATTCCGCGTCAGATGTGGTCCGGTATCCGCGAGCAAATCAGCCCGACAATTCTGGCTGTGGCAACCATCCTGGTGATGATTTCAATTGCCTTGTTGGCGACTCTGGAAGTCTTGCGGCGTCGCAACGAAAAAATGCGGGGTATGAGCCCCGGCTGAGCGAGGCTTGTTCAACGCGCTCGAATAATATCGAGGCAAAAAAAAGCCCGCCAAATCGGCGGGCTTTTTCACGTCGAAGGACGGCAATTCAGCGGTTGGTAAAAGCACCAACGACAAAGTTACCGGGAACCATGATCATGGCGACATGCGGCGCAGGCAACAGCAGGTTAGTTGCCTGTTTGCGCGCAAACATCGCGACAGTCTTGCGGCTCAGGAAAATCAAACCAGAAGCAATCGAAATAACAGCGGGAGCGATAATTTCGCTGACGGTAACAATCATTCCTGAGTACGGTGTCGCGGTGTTGATTTCATTCTGACGTGCCATGATCGGTCTCCTTTAAAATATGCCAGAACCAGTGTGCTCTTGAGACCTTCATATACGCCTTAATTTTAATGGTGCAATGCAATATTTTCGCAAACCAGACCTGCACAAAATGCATAGGTCGCAGCGAAGACGAAATCGGCTGTCAGGAGTGATACCGCCGGCGTTTTCTAGACGTGTTGGCCGCCGTTTATGTGGATTTCCGAGCCATTGACGTACGACGATTGATCCGAACACAGAACATAAATCATCGATGCCACCTCTTCCGGGCGTCCCAGACGATGCATCGGGATCTCTTCCGCCAGGGCCTGATATTCCGGCCCGATCATCGCCGTTTCAATTTCACCCGGCGAAATCGCGTTCACACGAACACCGTGCGGGCCGTAGTCCGCCGCCATTTCCCGTGTCAAAGACGCCAGCGCTGCCTTGGAAGTCGAATAGGCGGCACTGGCAAAGGGGTGAACCCGGCCCCCGGCAATAGATGTTACATTCAGAATACTACCCTGCCCGGCTTTCAATTCGTCAAACAATCCGCGCGCCAGGACCAGTGGCGCATAAAAATTCACGTGAAATACGCTCTGCCACAAATCAAGGTCCGACATCATGGTGTTCAGCCGCTCACCATTTGGTCCCTTGGGTGATATCGCCGCGTTATTGACCAGAGCGTGAAGCGGCCCCCCCTGCAGGCGTTCCTTCAGGGTTTCGACTCCCTCGTCCAGGCTTTCATTACTTGATAGATCCATCACGACATGATCTTCCGGTCCGGCCTCCCAAGGGCAATTCTCGGAAAACGCTTGCCGGGAGACCGTGATCACCCGCCAGCCAGCGGCGCTGAATCTTTTAACGGTTGCATGTCCGATGCCACGGCTGGCTCCGGTCAAAATCAGCGTACGGCGGTCGTTGTTCATCTGGTTTCAATCTATAAATATGTGCCGGGTCGGCACGGCTTGTAAGTCAGTGTTTCAGGAATACAGGAACGGATGCACTTTGCAAAACGTCGCCAGTTACACCACCAAATATCAATCGGCGCAAGCGGCTACGTGTGTAAGCTCCCATCACAACCATATCGGCTTTGGCTTCACTCGCCGCTGACAACAAGCTGTCGGCTACCGTTCTCGGTCCACTCTGGATATCGCGGCTTGTCGCCTTGATACCGTGCCAGGCAAGATAATCGACGACATCACCGGCTGTGGGGCCGTGTTTGCCGGCCTCTTCGACTTCCAGAATTTCAATACGTTCGGCTTCATGCAGGAAAGGCAACGCGGCACTTACAGCGCGGGCCGATTCGTGACTGCCGTTCCAGCCCACGACAATCGACCGCCCGAGATTTTCGGCCGCTCCGCCAGGTGGTACCAGCAGGACGGGGCGCCCGGTATCCATCAAGGCTGCCTCCATCGTAGCGGTTGGTGAAACGTTATCGTCTGCCTCGGCCCGTCCCGAGACAATCAAATCAGCCAGCCGCCCGCGGGAAGCTACAAAATCTTCCTCGCGCCCGACCAGTTCTGTCAGGTGCGCAGTGGCCGCGGCATCCGGTGTTGGCGCTTCGGCCAGGGTGACACCGGTTCGCTCGCAAGCTGCCTTGAACCGCTCCTCGGCGCGCAGGCGACGTTCGTTCGCTTCGCGCTCGGCGCTCGCCATGACATCTTCGATCATTGCGCTGGTCATCCCTTCGCCGACGTAGGCGACGGAGTCCCGGGGGTCAATCGCCACATGTAACGCCTCGACATGGGCCTTCAATCGGGCACCAACCGCCAGCGCTGCGTCCAGTGGTGCCGGGCTACCTGCCAGTCCACTCATCGGGACCATGATTGTTTTGATCGCCATGTTGGCCTCCAGTCATTTAGAAGCTTGAACTCATCAACCAGCCTCCATCTTACACATTGGCGCGGCAGATGTAATCGGCAAGGCGCTATCACCTGATTTCGTGTCGTGTCTTGCGATTTTCAGGTGTAGTCCTGATGCCCTTCTTCCAGGCCTTGCGGATCCTGGTGAATAATGACTTCGGCCTCGGGATAGGCAACCCTGATTTTAGCTTCAACATCATCGGCAATCTGATGGGCGTGGATGACAGTTATGTGGTGATCCAGTTCAATATGAAACTGGATGAATGAATTGATCCCGGCGGAACGTGTTCGCAGATCGTGCATGTCATGCACTTCTTCGTGTGACACAACGAGATCACGAATATTCCGGCGTTCCTCCTCAGGCAACTCACGATCCATCAGCATGTCAAAGGACTGGTGCGCAATCGTCCAGGCCCCATACAAAATGTAGGCAGCAACTGCAAAGGCAGCCAGAGGATCGACAAAACTCCAGCCGAGCGTTGAGACGGCAACCAGGGCAGCAATAATGCCGACGTTGACCAGTATGTCACTGCGATAGTGTAGCGAGTCGGCAGAAATAGCGATCGAGCCTGTACGTTTGACGACGAACTTCTGAAACAAAACCAGTATCAGGGTCAGCACAATCGAAATCGTCATGACAGAAATGCCGGCCCCCATGTTGCCCAGTTCCTGGGGCCGGATCATGCGATGAACCGCCTCAAAGACCAGAAAAACAGCCGATCCGCCGATGAAGGCCGCCTGGCCGAGGCTGGCGAGAGATTCGACCTTGCCATGACCGAAACGGTGTTCGGCATCGGCGGGTTCCAGGGCATGCCGAACGGCAATCAAATTCACAATTGACGCCAGCGCATCAAGGATTGAGTCAACAAGTGAACTCAGCAACGCAACCGAACCGGAGCCGAACCATGCCCAGGCCTTGATCGCGATCAGCACACACGCCACGGTCACCGAGGCATAGGTCGCCAGACGCATCAGCCGTGCCTTGGCGGGGTCTATGCCCGACGCCGGCGTGCTTTGAGAGTTTGTCGTATCGGCTGTCACGGGAACAAATTCTCTGTTTGCCATTTGGCGCCGCCATCAGGCTCATCCCGCGAATAAACCAGGCGGTCATGCAGACGAAAGGGTTTTTCCCGCCAGAATTCGATGCGGGTCGGCTTGATCCGGTAGCCGGACCAGAAGGGCGGTCTCGGCACTTCGGTCAAAGCGTATTTGGCGGCATATTTAGCGACCGATTTTTCCAGATCAAAGCGTCCGGACATCGGACGTGATTGTTTTGACGCCCACGCGCCGATCTTGCTGTCCTTGGCGCGGCTGGCAAAATAGGCGTCGGCCTCTTCCGCCGTGACAGGGACAACACTGCCCTCGACACGCACCTGGCGCCCGAGGCTCTTCCAGTGAAAACAAAGTGCGGCCCTGGGGTTCAGGTTCAGTTCGTCACCCTTGCGACTTTCGGTATTGCTATAGAAAACGAAGCCGTCCTGATCGACGCCCTTCAACAAAACCATTCTTGCCGACGGTATACCGTCGGGTGTCGCCGTCGCCAGCGCTACAGCAGTGGGTAAATCCGGTTCATTCTGTTTGGCATCGTCATACCACAGCAGGAACTTGTCGATGGGGTCTTCTGGCTCGGACATATATTTTGACTTCGTTAATTGGCTTCGTCGGCATGAGATAATCCCAGGCTTTGCGCTGCCATTGTAATTGCCCGCAGTACAATCTGTCGACTGGCCGGGGCTGCGGCAGAACGACGCCTTACAAATGCCACGATTTGCCAGCAAATTCCGGCATACCCGGTTTATCAAAAGGGTTTTTCCATCGCGCGACCAACGGCCAAGCTGCTATAGTGCCTGCGAAGCCAGAATGCGACTGGATTTTGATATTCTGATTGGGCCATCGGGCCACACGTATCTAATTGGGGGCTAAACACGCCATGAAACGCCTGAAATTTACCTTTGTCGGAATGATTGCACTTGCACTTGTGGCCTGTGAAGGTCAGGGCGAAAAAGAGCAGCTCGGTGCCATAGTTGGTGCTGCCACAGGTGCCGTTCTCGGCGCAAATGTCGGCAAGGGCAAGGGCCGGGATGCCGGCATCGCCCTCGGTGCATTGCTAGGCACACTGGCTGGGTCCAGCGTCGGTAAATCACTGGACCGCGCGGATCGAATATTCCTCAATCAGACGCAACAACAAACCCTTGAACAGGCACCCAAGGGAACGACAAACGAATGGAAAAACCCCGATTCAGGCAATGCAGGCTCCGTTACGCCGCGCAAAACGTTCCAGACAGCCCAGGGCACTTATTGCCGTGAATTCCAGCAGACGATTACGGTTAGCGGCCGGACAGAAGAAGCCTATGGCACGGCTTGCCGACAACCGGATGGCACCTGGAAAATTATGAAATAGCACCTGGAAAATTGTAAAATAAATACAATTAATGCAATAGTTTTGCCGACTCTTCTCCAGACGGGCGCTTCTGTGTTACGCATTTTCAAGTTCATCGCCATTGGCCTGTTGGTGTCCGGCACACTTGCTGCACCTGCACGCGCCGATTTTGAGGCCGGTCTTAACGCCTATGATCTTGGTGATTATGCAAAGGCCTACAAGGAATGGCTGCCGCTCGCGGAAAAGGACGACCCGGCGGCGCAACGAAATCTCGGACTGCTTTTTCGCCGGGGTCTCGGCGTACCGAAGGACTTCAAAAAAGCACTGGAATGGTACAGGCGGTCAGCTGAAAACGGCTATTCGCGGGCTCAGGCCAATCTCGGCAACATGTACCTGAGAGGCCAGGGCACCGAGAAGAACCCGGTAGAAGCCGCCGTCTGGTTAACACGCGCCGCCGAACAGGAACATCCGATTGCCCAGTACACTCTGGGTTTGATGTCCGAAAACGGCATCGGCATGGCCAAGAGCGATGTTACGGCCGTAAGCTGGTATTTCAGGGCCGCCCGCAACGGACACAGCAAGGCGATGCAGAAACTTGCGCTGCTGATTTCGCGGGGTGTAACACCGCCAAATGCCTCGGATGGTGCCGTCCCCCCATCGACTGCAAAGACTGACGCAGCCGCTAAACGCGCGGCCGTCGCGGAGACAGTCCGCAAGGCAAAACAGGCCGCAGCCGAGAGCGCTGCCAAAAAAGCTGCGGAAGGCAAAAAGCTGCCGCCACCCCGACCACCTCAGGTCAAACCGGATGTCACACCACCTTCAACTCAAAAACCACCGCTCTCGGCGACAGAAATTGCGGCCATCCAGGCCAGGGCAGCAGCGAATGCTGCGAAGGCCGTGGCGGATCGCAAGGCGGCAGACACCGCCCGTGCCGAGGCGGCGCGCAAAGCTTCCGAAGCAGCGGCTGCCGAAGCGGCGCGCAAGCTTGCCGAAGCCACCGCCGCTAAACTGGAAACGACCCGACTGGCAGCAATCGCGGCCCAGGAAGACGCGGAGAAGCGCGCCAATGAAGCGCAGCTGGCCGAATCAAGAATGTTGGCGGCGAAAAAAGCTGCAGAAGAAGCTGTACTCAAACTTGAAAAGATGAAGGCTGAGACGCTGGCCGCCGATCAAAAACGCAAAGCCATCGAGGCTGCGCAAAGCGAAATCGAGATCAAGCGCAAGGCTGCCGAAACAGAGCTAGCCGATCAGGTTCGACGGGCCCGGCAAGCAGCTGCCAAAACCAACAAGGTACGGGCAGCCGTCGCTGAGGCGACAACCGAAGCCAATGAAGCGGAGAGTAAAACCAGGGAAGCACAAAAAGCCCTGGACGCCGCCATCGCCAGGAAAAAAGCTGTACCTTCGTCCATCATTATCGGCGAAGCCGCAGAGACAGCCCGCCTTGAAGCTGAGAACCAGCGCAAGCGCGCTGAAGCCGAAGCCCGGCTGGCAACCGAAGTGATCGCTGCCGAAAAAAAGGCGGCTGAGGAGGAGATCCGGCGGGCCGAAAAATTGAAGCAGGAAGCACGCAAAAAGGCTGACGCGGAAGCGGAAGCAAAACGCCTCGCTGAGGAGAAACGAAAGGCCGACCAATTTAAACGCCTGGCTGAAGCAAAACGCCTCGCCAAAGAAGCACTGCGTGCGGAAGAAGCCAAAAAACTTGCAGATGAACTTCTGGCGGCCGAAAAGGTTCGCGAAGCGAAAAAACTACGCGATCAGGTAAATGCCAGGGCGGAGGAATTGCGGCTTGCTCGCGAAGCAGAGGAAAAGCGCCTGGCAGCAGAAGCGTCAGCAAGGCTGCTGGCCGCCGAGGCTGAGGAGAGCCGCCTGGCCGACGAAAAGGATCGTCAGGAAAAAGAGGCCGCCGAAAAACTGACGATGGCCGCCAGAGAAGAAGCCCGGATAGAAGTTGAAGCTGCCAAAAAGGCGGAAGCTGACAAGGCTGCTGCGGCGGCAAAAGCTGCAGAGGCTGTGAAAGCGGCGAAGGCAGAAGAGGCGGCGAAGGCAGAAGAGGCGGCTAAAGCCGCAGAAGCGACGAAGGCAGCGGCAGATGTGAAGGCGGTACAGACTGCCGGCGTTACCAAAGTTGCTCCTCCCTCCTCAGTTGTTGTCGCTGAAGCGAAGATCGCGTCGCTGCCTGCATCGAGCTTGCTTGATGCCGGATTGAGAGCTTATGAAGATCGCGATTATACGAAGGCGCTGGAAAACTGGCTGCCGGTGGCCGAAACCGGCAATGCCGACGCACAGTTTTATGTCGGCGGCCTGTTTCGCGACGGCGCCGGTGTTGCCGTTGATCTGCCCCGGGCACACCTGTGGTGGCATCTGGCGGCGGAAAGCGGACATAAATCTGCAGCGCGTTTCCTGAAAGAACTGCGCTCCGACATGCTGCCGCACGAACTCGTCGAGGCGGACCAGCTGGTTAAATCACAGGCCGAATAAACGAAATTCGTGATTCCATTCGATTGAATCACGAATTCTGCCTGATTCCGGCTAAATCCTTCGAAGACGTTAACGATTTGGTATGACTCAAGAGTCAATCTGGCGGTTAATGTCAGGTGGGTAATGACCGAACACATCGCGTCTCACCCTTGTCCGCAGATTTAATCAAAGATCGGGGGCCATGCAGGATCCCTATACCATTCTCGGCGTTTCGCGCAATGCGAGCCAGACCGAGGTAAAACAGAGCTACAGGCGGTTGGCAAAAGCATTGCACCCGGACCGCCAGCCGGGCGATTCGGCTGCCGCGGAACGATTCAAGGAAATATCAGCGGCCTACCATGTCCTCGGAGATTCACGTCAGCGCCACAAATTTGATCGCGGCGAGATCGATGCCAATGGCAATCGGCGCGCACCGTTCAAACGCCCCGAGCCAAAATCCAAATCGGCCAGACAACGGCAAAACGCCCGCAATGCCTCAACGCCAGGTACATCAGGAAAAAATGCGCAAGCAGGGGCGCATGCGTCGGCTTCGGCAAATTCCGCCAGTCACGACTATGCCAGAACGTGGACCCAGACTGGTGTCGGTGCGGGCGCAACGGAGGCGGCAGACGCCAAAGCGAACTTTGAAAATTTCGGTTTCGGTGGATTTTCGGCCAGCGATTTGTTCCAGCCTTTTTTCCGGCATAAACGATCGACCGATGAGGATGATCAGGAAGACGGCGATATCGGCAAGGATATGCGCTACCGCCTTGAAATTGGTTTGCTGGACGCCATCAAGGGCGGCAAGCAACGGCTGTCCCTGAAAGACGACCGCGATATCTTTGTGACTGTGCCGGTCGGCGTTGAACACGGCCAGATCATCCGCCTCAAAGGCCAGGGCGAGAAAGCCGCCAAAGGTCGAGCCGGCGATGCTTTGGTCGAAATCTCTATCGCACCGCACGCCTTTTTCACGCGCCACGGCAAGGACATCCACCTGGATCTGCCGGTAACCGTTCAGGAAGCAGTTCAGGGTGCAAGAATTGCGGTACCGACAATTGATGGCCCGGTCACCGTTACCGTTCCCAAAGGATCAAATGTCGGCACCCGTCTCAGGCTGCGTGGCAAGGGAGCGATCGAACAAAAATCCGGCACGCGGGGCGACCAGCACCTGACGTTGAAGGTCGTGTTGCCCGACGCGAACGAAGGCTTCGACCGCCTGGTCAACGACTGGTCGAAAAATAATGACTACGATGTCCGCACATTGTTCCGGGACAGTTGAGCGCCGACGCCCATGACAGATGTCCGGCCTCGTCCCATTCAAATCCTGAAGTCCGCGATCGTCGGCTTTTTCAGTCACGGCGCGGCCCTGATCGCCGGACATCTGGCGTTCATGTTATTGCTCACCCTGTTCCCTTTTCTGGTTTTTCTGGTCGCCCTTGCCGGATTCATTGGCAATACCGAAGCGGGTACCGTCATCGTCGCCTTTATTTTCGAGAATATGCCCGAACATGTCGCAGCAGTGTTTGAAGGCCCCATCCTCGAAGTTCTGCAGGAACTGCGGGGCGGTCTGCTGACGCTGGGGATCGCCGGCGCACTGTGGACAGCATCCTCCGCACTCGAAGGTGCCCGGGCCGGGGTCGAGCGCGCCTTCGGTCAACGCTCGGCCATCCCGTTCTGGCGTCGTCGCCTCGAAAGCATCGCGTTGGTCGCCGTCGGCGGTGCCTTGCTTGTGCTCGGCTCGACAAGCCTGCTTCTGGCGCCCGTTCTTTGGCAGGACGCCGCGAGCAGCTTCGGATTCAATGAACTGCCACCAATGGCGCTGGGGCCCTGGCGTACTGCGCTCGGCATTTTTTCCGTCTTTGCGCTGGTCTCGGCCCTGTATGCCATGTTGCCAGCTGTTCGGCCTGCCTGGCGCTGCATCTTCCCGGGTGCGGTGATGACATTGCTACTCTGGGGATCGGCCATCGCCATTTTCAGTTTTTATCTGCAAAATTTTGGTGCCTACGATGTTACCTATGGCAGCCTGGGTGGCGTCGTCATCGCCATGATATTTTTCTATTTGCTCGGCGCGATATTCCTTTTTGGTGCCGAGGTAAATGCGGCCATCGCCAATCCGCCCGAGAAGCCCTGATAAAGGCACACGTATCCGTCGCGCCATTTTGACGCGACATACCTTTGGTGTAGGATGCCGCCTGTTCGTACATTTTCTATTTTCGTGAGGGACTATGAGTAACCCAACCGCCTTAATGGCAGGGAAGCGCGGCTTGGTGATGGGCGTCGCCAATGACAGATCAATCGCCTGGGGTATTTCAAAGGCCCTCCATGAGCACGGCGCGGAACTCGCGTTCACCTTTCAGGGTGAGGCGCTGGAGAAGCGCGTCCGGCCACTGGCTGACAAGCTGGGCTCAACAATGGTTCTGCCATGTGATGTCACCGACACCGAGAGCATGGATGCGACATTTGCTGAAATCGAAAAAGCATGGGGCGGCCTCGACTTTGTCATTCACGCTATCGCCTACTCCGACAAGGACGAGCTAAAGGGGCGCTACATCGATACCTCTCGTGATAATTTCCTGATGAGCCTCGATATCAGCTGCTTTTCCTTCACCGCCATTTGTCAGCGCGCCGAAAAACTCATGAAGCCGGGCGGCAGTTTGCTGACACTCAGCTATATCGGGGCCGAGCACGTCACACCGCACTACAACGTCATGGGCGTGGCCAAGGCGGCGCTGGAAGCCAGTGTTCGCTATCTGGCGGAAGATCTTGGCAAGGACGGCATTCGTGTCAACGCGATCTCCGCCGGCCCGATCAAGACACTGGCGGCTTCCGGTATCGGCGACTTCCGCTATATCCTGAAATGGAATGAATACAATTCGCCGATGCGGCGCAACGTCACCATCGAGGATGTCGGCGGTGCCGGTCTGTACCTGCTCAGCGATCTCTCCAGTGGCGTCACAGGCGAGATCCATCATGTCGATAGCGGGTATCACGTCGTTGGTATGAAAGCCGTCGACGCGCCCGATATTTCAACTGTCTGAAAACCCGCGATGTCTCACAATACCTTTGGCCATTTATTTCGCGTGACCACCTGGGGCGAAAGTCACGGGCCGGCAATCGGCTGCGTGATTGACGGCACACCACCCGGCATCGCCTTGACCGAAGCAGATATCCAGCCATGGCTCGATCGGCGTAAGCCCGGCACATCACGGTTTGTGACCCAACGGCGCGAATCCGACGAAGTACGGATACTGTCCGGCGTGTTCGAAGGTGAGACCACGGGCACACCGATCTCGCTGGAAATCACCAACGTCGATGCACGCTCGAAAGATTATGACGACATCAAGGAGAAATACCGGCCGGGCCATGCCGATTTCACCTACCGGGCCAAATATGGCGTCAGGGATTACAAGGGATCGGGCCGGGCTTCGGCGCGGGAAACAGCCATGCGGGTCGCTGCCGGTGCTGTAGCGCGAAAAGTTCTCGGTGATGATATTCAGGTGCGCGGCGCCCTGGTCCAGGTCGGTGCTGACACTGTTGATCGCGACGCCTGGAACTGGGATGAACTGGGCAACAATCCGTTCTGGTGTCCCGATGCCGGGGCAGCCGCGCGCTGGGAAGCCGAACTGGATGCCATCCGCAAGCGCGGATCATCAGTTGGCGCGGTCATCGAAGTCGTTGCACAGGGCGTGCCCGCCGGCTGGGGCGCACCGGTCTATGGCAAGCTGGATGCTGATCTGGCCGCTGCCATGATGAGCATTAACGCCGTCAAGGGTGTCGAGATCGGCACAGGATTTGCCACGGCCGCCTTGTCGGGCGAAGAAAATGCCGACGAAATGCGGAGCTCGGATGAGGGTGCCGTCTTTCTGTCAAACCACGCCGGCGGCGTTTTGGGTGGCATTTCGTCGGGCCAGGATGTCGTCGTCCGGTTCGCCGTCAAACCAACATCGAGCATTTTGACACCACGCGCCACCGTGACGACAGATGGCGAGGACACCAGCGTTGAGACCAAGGGTCGCCACGACCCTTGCGTCGGCATTCGCGCCGTCCCCGTTGGCGAGGCTATGATGGCCTGCACTCTGGCCGACCACATGCTGCGCCACCGCGGGCAAAACGGTTAACGACACCACTTCAAGACTCCCCAAAGACCCCAAGGAAACCCATACAATGTCTGCTCAACCCGACCACGTTACGGCGCTTGATCTGCCCGAGGGCGAGATCGATGAAAAAACTCAAGCCTATTTCGACGTTTGCCAGGAAAAACTCGGTCTGATCCCTTATGTTCTGCAGGCCTACACCTGGAGCCCTGAGCGCTTTGCCGGCTTCACCGGGTTGTATAATACCCTGATGCTCGGCGAGTCCGGATTATCAAAACTTGAACGGGAAATGATCGCTGTTGTCGTCTCGTCCGAGAATAAATGTGTCTACTGCCTGACGGCCCACGGTCAAACCGTCCGGCACCTGTCCGGCGATCCCATCCTCGGCGAATTGCTGGTGATGAATTACCGCGTGGCCAAACTGGAACCGCGCCAGCGCGCCATGCTGGATTTCACTGTTAAAATCACCAATCGGCCTGAAGAAATTGTCGAAGCCGACCGTGCCGCCTTGAGGGACCACGGATTTTCCGACCCCGATATCTGGAGCATTTCCGAAGTCGCCGCTTTCTTCAACATGACCAATCGTCTGTCACTGGCCATCGATATGCTGCCCAATCCGGAATACCACGCGATGTCGCGCTAGAGTGTTTCCACTTTAGTGGAAACACCTGTGTCCAGAAATTCAGGGCTCGGCGCTCGACACGGAATCCGAGGCGTTTCGCATAAGAAGCGAAACGCTTTAGTTGGTTCGTTCGAACCGTCCGATCAGTTCGACGTGTGACGACCACGGGAACTGGTTGATCGGCGCGACCGACAGTAACGTGTAACCGCCATCCACCAGAGTGCGGGCATCGCGGGCAAAGGTACCGGGATTGCACGAGACATAGGCGATTTTTTGAATGTCAGAGGTCGCCAGCGCCTCACATTGCGCCTTGGCCCCGGCACGCGGCGGGTCCAGCACAATACCATCGACCCCCTTGAAATCGTGCAGGGCGAGCGGGCGGCGTTCGAGGTCGCGCGCATTCGCACCGATGTTGATCCGCCCGGCACTGCGATTCACGGCGGCGGTCATGGCATCAATTGCGGCCTCATCACCGTCATAGGCAGTTACCTGTGCGCCTTTGTCGGCAAGGGCGAGCGCAAAGGTTCCGGCACCTGCGAAAAGATCGATAATGTTCTTGCAGTCGCCGAGATGATCGAGAACATGTTCCGTCAAGGCAACTTCGGCCACTTCACTTGCCTGGAGGAAACCACCGGGTGCAGGCTCGACCGCAACGCCACCAAACTTCACCACGGGCATGCGCTGGGCGATCACGAGTTCGGGGTGCTTCACACCCCAGCTGAGGCGGGCAATATCCTGCTCGACCGCGAATGCCGTCAGACGTTCGCGCAGATCGAGGTCAAGTTCCTTGCGGCCGCCGATGACAATATCGACACCACTTGTCGTCGCCGTCACCGCGATGTTGAGACCTTTTTTGGGGATTGGCAGATTGTGAGCCAGCGCCGCCAGCGGCTTGATCAGGCTCGATAATCGGGGATCAAGAACATCGCAGGTTTCAATCGGCACGACGCGATGACTGCCGCGTGCGAGATAGCCGAACAATATGCGCCCGCCTGCGTTGAAGACCGAAAAGGACGTGCGGCGGCGTGAGTTCGCCGGAACCGAAATGGTATCCACTATTATCGTGTCGTCGAGGGCGCGACGTCCCAGCGCGTCGACAACGAGCTGGCGTTTCCAGACTTGTTCGGCGGCAGGCGATACGTGTTGCAAAGTGCAACCGCCACACTGCGAGAAGTGCGGACAGGGTGCCTCAACGCGATCCGGACCAGGTGTCAGGACTTCGACGATTTTGGCACCGATGCCTTCGCCCCGCCTTTCACCGAGCCGGACACGGACCCGGTCCCCGGCTGTTGTGAAGGGCACATAAATTTTATGACCATCGCCCTGGCCAACGCCATCACCCCGGCCACCCAGGCGCTCGATATCGAGTTCGATCTCAATTGGCGCGCTCATCGGCGGCCCCACGGTCCTGGTTTGACGTTGCGGGTCCACGGACCTTTGCGTTCAACAGTTGGCGGACGCGTTCGATCATAGGCAGGTGTTCGATTTGAGCTGGGCATTTTGATTTCAAATATCTTTTTGTTATGGCTTTCATGGCCATGTCCGAAGAAGGGCACGTGGCGGTAGCGAAATAGCGGGATCAGCACCAGACCGGCAGCAAATCCGCCGATGTGCGCCCACCAGGCCACGCCGCCGCTACTGCCGTCCGATGCCGCCGCACTGTAAAACTGCAAGCCGATCCAGCCGCCCAGAACAATGACGGCGGGGATACGAAACGTGGTGACAAAAAAACCGAGCCAGACCAGCATCAACACGCGCGCCCTGGGGTATAACAGCAGATAGGCACCAAGCACACCCGAAATCGCTCCACTGGCACCAATCATCGGAATGGTCGAGGCGGGATCAGCGGCGATCTGGCCACCGGCGGCGGCCAGGCCACAGAGGCCATAGAAGACGATAAATCTGAAATGTCCCATGGCGTCTTCGATGTTGTTGCCGAATATCCAGAGGAAAAGCATGTTGCCGATGAGGTGCATCCAGCCACCGTGCATGAACATCGAAGTGATCATGGTAATCATACCCGGCACCAATGTGATTTCAGCGGGCAGGACTTTGTCTCCGAGGACCACCGCAGGAACGACGCCGAGCGCATAAATGACTTTTGTCGCCGCCGTCGAGTCGAGCGAAAATTGCCAGAGGAAGATAGCGACACACAAGCCGATTATCGTCCAGGTGACGTAAGGCCTGATGTGGGTGGGATTATCGTCGTGAATGGGGATCATGGCTTAATATCTGGTTGCGCCGACGAGAAATTCAATATTGCCTTCCGGACCCTTGATCGGGCTTTCGGTAATGCCCAGCACATTCCAGTCGGTCAATTCTTCAAGCCAGGTCCGGATATCGCGGCAAACCTCGTCGTGAAGTTCAGGGTCACGAACGACACCGCCCTTGCCCACACGACCCTTGCCAACCTCAAACTGGGGCTTGATCAGGGCGATCAGATGCGCCCCGGTGCGCGCGAGGTCCATGGCTGCCGGCAGTACGGTTCGCAATCCGATAAAACTGGCATCACAGACAACGATATCGATGTCATCCGGGATCAGCTCCCGGGTCAAGTACCGGGCGTTGGTTTTTTCCAGCACGATAACCCGTTCGTCCTGTCGTAGTTTCCAGGCAAGCTGCCCGCGCCCGACATCGACGGCATAGACCTTATCCGCCCCGCCCTGGAGCAAAACATCCGTAAAGCCACCGGTCGAGGCCCCGACATCAAGGGCTGTGCAATCGGATGGATCAATGTCGAAGAACTTCAGGCCGTGTTCAAGCTTCAGGCCACCGCGACTAACCCATGGATGCTCCTGCCCCCGCACATCAAGGGCTGTGTCTTCGGCCAGTGACGTACCGGGTTTTTCCAGTTTGCGTTCGCCACTGAAAACCTTGCCCGCCATCACCAGGGCCTGGGCGCGCGTGCGACTTTCGACCAGTCCGCGTTCGACCAGCAGGACATCAAGGCGTTTTTTTGCGGGTTTTGACATGGGGTTAGAGTAGCGCCGAAATCGCTACGACGCTGAACCAGTCAGGCCCGGGCTGGTCTCTCACCAGCTTCGATGCCGAGAATATCCATGACGGTGTTGACGATGTTGGCGGCATCCAGTCCGGCCTGATGGTACTGTTTCGCCGGGCCGTCATGATCGATGAAGACATCGGGCAGGACCAGCGGGCGAATTTTCAGACCGCTGTCGAGGGCACCGTCCAACGCAAGAAACTGCAGTACTTGCGCAGAAAATCCGCCGCTTGCACCTTCTTCAATCGTTATCAGCACTTCATGTTTGGCTGCGAGTTTGCGGATCAAATCCTCGTCCAGCGGTTTGGCAAAACGGGCGTCCGCGACGGTGGCTGAAATTCCTTTTACAGCCAGGTCTTCTGCCGCGGCCATGCATTCGGCAAGCCTTGTACCGAACGACAACAGCGCGACGCCAGAGCCTTCGCGCATGATGCGGCCCTTGCCAATTTCAAGCACCTCGCCCTGCTCGGGCAACTCAACACCCACACCTTCGCCACGCGGATATCGAAATGCGATGGGGCCATCGCCATAAGCTGCAGCCGTCGCCACCATGTGCGTCAGTTCGGCTTCATCTGCTGCAGCCATTACCACCATGTTTGGCAGGCAGGCGAGGTAAGCGATATCGTAGGCACCGGCATGCGTCGCACCATCAGCGCCAACAAGCCCGGCTCGATCAAGGGCAAATCGCACGGGCAGGTTCTGCACTGCGACGTCATGGACGATTTGGTCGTAGGCGCGCTGCAGGAAGGTCGAATAGATCGCCACGAACGGTTTGTAACCCTCACAGGCCAGCCCGGCGGCAAATGTCACGGCGTGTTGTTCGGCAATGCCGACATCGAAACAGCGGTCCGGGAACTCAACGCCAAATTTATCAAGCCCGGTACCGGACGGCATCGCCGCCGTTACCGCGACGATCTTGTCGTCGCGGGCGGCTTCGGAGATCAGCGCATTGGCGAAGACGCCGGTATAACTCGGCGCGTTGGGCACCGGTTTGTCCTGTGCACCGGTGACGACATCAAAGCGCGATACGCCGTGGTATTTGTCGGCTGAGTCCTCTGCAGGCGCGTAGCCGTGACCTTTTTGCGTGACGACATGGACGAGCACCGGACCTTCGTGATCAGCATCGCGAACGTTTCGCAGGATCGGCAGCAGATGATCAAGATTGTGACCGTCAATCGGCCCGACATAATAAAAGCCGAGTTCCTCAAACAGGGTGCCACTGCCGATGGCCATGCCACGGGCATATTCCTCCGCCAGCTTGGCCCGGCGTTCGAGGCTTTCCGGCAAATGCTGGGCGACTTGCTTGGCGATATTGCGAAACCCGAGATAGGGTCGCGACGAAATCAACCGTGACAGATAGGCCCGCATCGCCCCGACGTTCGGCGCGATTGACATGTTGTTATCGTTGAGTACGACAATCAGGCGGTTCGACATCGCACCTGCATTGTTCATGGCTTCGTAGGCCATACCCGCGGTCATGGCACCGTCGCCAATCACGCAGACGACTTTGTTATCATCGCCGGCCAGATCGCGTGCTACCGACATGCCGAGCCCGGACGAGATTGAGGTCGATGAATGTCCGGCACCGAACGGGTCGTATTCACTTTCCGAACGTTTTGTAAAACCCGAAAGACCGCCGCCCTGGCGGATGGTGCGCAGGCGGTCGCGGCGACCGGTCAAAATCTTGTGTGGATAGGCCTGATGCCCGACATCCCAGATCAAACGATCCCGCGGCGTTTCAAAGATGTGATGAAGGGCGACGGACAGTTCAACCACACCAAGACCCGCGCCCAGGTGACCACCGGTTAGCGAAACCGCTTCGATCATGTCGGCCCGGACTTCATCGGCCAGCTGACGCAACTGGTCGTCGTCAAAATCCCGCAGGTCTGCCGGGCTGTTAACGGTATCCAGTAACGGTGTCTTTGATGTGTCCGACACGTAAATTCCTCAACTCAAATCTTGCGATCAACAACGAATGCCGCAACCTCACGTAAAAGATCGGCTTTTTCTGCAAATGGATCAAGGTGCGATGCGGCTTGTTCTGCCAGCATGCGCGCCTGGGTCCTGGCCCGTTCTATACCAAGAACGGAGACAAAAGTAGCTTTTCCGCGTGCATCGTCCTTGCCGACGGCTTTTCCCATGGCCTCGGCATCGCCCTCGGCATCCAGTAAATCGTCCGCAATCTGGAAGGCCAGGCCGAGATCGTGGGCGTAGGCGTGCAATGCGTGACGCAGGGGATCGGAGGCCCGGCCCAGAATGGCGCCGGCCTCACAGGAGAACGCGATCAAGGCACCGGTCTTCAATTGCTGCAGCCGGGTGATGGTATTGACGTCGAGATCAGTGTTTTCGGCGATCAGATCGATCATCTGTCCGGCGACCATGCCATGCGCGCCGGCGGCCTCGGCAAGCGCCACCACAAGGTTGGCTCGCACGACGGGATCAGGGTGGCAGCCCGCGTCACCCAATACTTCAAAGGCCAGCGTCAGCAAGGCATCTCCGGCCAGCACGGCGGTAGCCTCGTCAAATTTAATATGTACCGTGGGCTGGCCACGGCGCAGATCATCATCATCCATGCAGGGCAAATCGTCATGGATCAACGAATAAGTGTGGATAAGTTCGACCGCTGCGGCGACACGCAGGCTTGAGGCCCGTGACACACCAAACAGATCGGCTGAAGTCAGAACCAGAAAGGGCCGCAACCGTTTGCCGCCGACGAGCGTGGCGTAACGCATGGCCTCGTGCACCCGGCCTTCGGGTCCATCGGCAACGGGCAGAACGGAATTGAGTTCGCGCCCGACATCGTCAACGCATTCCTTCAGCGCAAGATCAAGTTTGTTCGTCACATCCCTGCTCGTCAGAAATCAAAGTTTTCCGGATCGTAAATTTTTAATCGACGTCGGCGGGTGCTGAGCCGAGTTCACCGCCCGGACCTTTGACGATTTTTTCGATGCGCGCCTGGGCATCGCTCAATTTGGCTTCGCAATGCTGGCGCAATTGCATGCCGCGCGTGTAGATATCGATGGATTCATCGAGATTAACGCTACCGCTTTCAAGCCGGTCGACGATGTCTTCAAGCACGCCAAGCGCCTCTTCAAAGCTCATTTTCGCAATATCGGGCGCGATCTCACCCGTTTCGGCGCTGTTTTGTGGGGCTTTTGCCATAATAACTCCTGATTCACGGCGGAGTGTATGCCGACCGCCCCATGGGGGCAAGTCGGCTGGTTCATGCCGCCAAATTCGCCGCCAGTTCCTTGATTATGGCCCAGCTTTCCATCACATCATCGCGTGTCGTCGACGTCTGGCCGATGGCAAACCGGATGGCGTATTGCCCCTTGGCCATGGTTTGCGTCAGGTATAACCGCCCGTCGTCGTTGATGGTATGCACCAGCTTTTCGTTGAGTGTCTTGAGGTCAGCTTCATCGTCAACGCCCTTCGGGTGATAGCGAAAACAGAACAGCGACAGAACGCGGGGAGCGATGATTTCGAATTGTGCTTCGGCTGCAACGATACCGGCAAGCTCCGTCGACCACGCAATATGATTTCTGATCTTCTCTTTCAGGCCCTCGACGCCATAGGACCGGATAACAAACCAGAGCTTGAGCGCACGAAAACGCCGGCCCAGAGGCACACTCCAGTCACGATAGTCGATGACCGCACTCCCCTCCGGGCTTTTAAGAAACTCCGGCAGGATTGTTAACGTCCGCACCAGCGCGTCGGGATCACGGACAAAATGGGCGGAACAATCGAAATTGGTGAACATCCATTTGTGCGGATTAAAAACAAAACTATCGACGTGTTCGATGCCGTCGATGATCGAGCGATATTCCTCAAGCAGCAGCGCATTACCGGCCCACGCTGCATCGACGTGCAGGAAGACGCCGTGTCGTTGGCAAATCCCGGCGATGGCTTTCAGGGGGTCTGTACCGCCGGTGCTGGTGGTGCCGAGACAGGCGACAACAGCCATCGGTTTAACGCCGCCCGCGATGTCGGCTTCGATTGCCGCCTCAAGCTCCGTCGTAATCATGGCGTAACTGGCGTCGGTCGGAATTTTTCGCAGACAACTGCGGCCAAGACCCGCGACCAGTACATCTTTTTCGATCGAGGTGTGCGCTTCCTCGGAGACATAAACCGCGAGTGGTCCGACAGCGGCCAGACCCTTTTCATTGGCTTGCCAGTCCGTCGCCAGCTCACGCGCCGTCAGGATGGCGCAAAGCGAGGCGCTGGAGGCTGAATCCTGGATTACACCCTGAAATCCTTCACCCAGACCCAGCATCTGGCCCAGCCATTCCATCATCCGCGTTTCCATTTCGGCCGCCGCCGGCGAGGTCTGCCACAGCATGCATTGCGCGGCCAGCGTCGACGTCAACATTTCGGCCAGGACCGACGGCGGGCTGGAATTTGCCGGAAAATAGGCAAAAAACCGGGGATGCTGCCAATGCGTCATGCCGGGGACGACGATGTTTTTGAAGTCTTCGAATATTTCATCCATCGATTGCGGCATCGACGGCGGACCGGCCTCAAGCCGGCTGGCGATATCGCCAGGTGCGACCTGGGCCCGCACCGGAAAATCGCTTACCGACGACAGATAGTCCGCCATCCAATCGACAAACTGATGCGCATGGCCGCGAAATTCTTCGTTTTCCAATGAAAGTTCCTCGACTGGTTCAGATGTTATGCGGCCATCAAGGCGCGCACATGCGCTGCCGCAGAGCGGCCAAGCGCATCGAGATCATAGCCACCTTCCAGCGCCGACACGATGCGCCCGCCCGCACACTCATCGGCTATCGACATAAGCTCGGTCGTCACCCAGGTGAAATCATCGTCGCTGAAATTGAGCTGGGCCAGAGGGTCTTCGGCGTGACCGTCAAATCCTGCAGAAATAATTACAAGCTCCGGCGCGAAGTCGCTCAACGCCGGCAAGATGCGATCGATCATGCCCTGTCTGAATTCGGCCGAACCTGCATTGGCGGCGAGCGGTACGTTGACGATATTGCCCTGGCTGTCTTCGCCTTGCTCGCTGGCGGCACCTGTGCCGGGGTAATATGGATACTGATGTGTCGAGGCGTACATCAGATTGGCATCTTGCCAGAACGCTGCCTGCGTGCCGTTTCCGTGGTGGACATCGAAATCAACTACGGCCACACGTTCGAGGCCGTAAGCGTGGCGCGCGTGTTCGGCGGCGATTGCGACACTGTTGAACAGGCAAAAGCCCATCGCCCGGTCGGGCTCGGCGTGGTGGCCGGGCGGCCTGACGGCGCAAAAGGCGTTGCCGGCTTCGCCGCTCACCACGGCATCGACGGCGGCACAAACCGCCCCCACACTGCGCAAGGCGGCATCACCGGAACCCGGTGAAGCCACCGTATCGGGGTCGAGGAAATTCATGCCGGCATTCGGGATGGCGGCAAATACATTATCAACGAACTCCGGCGGATGAACGCGGGCAATTTGATCACGATCCCCCATGGGGGCATTACGGCGGTCGAGGCTAACAAAATCCACCAGTGACAGGGCTTCATCGACCGCTGCAAGTCGCGCCGGGCGTTCAGGATGGTTCGCCCCGGTATCATGGGCAAGGCAATCATCATGGCTATAGAGCAGTGTCGTCAATGGGCTGACTTTCTGACGTTCTTGTGAGCGACAAATTCTGATGTCCAGGCTGTTATTCTCAGCGCTTTCGGGCTTTAATGCCAGCCCCGTAACAGGCTATCGCGAATATTATCAATGTTGGCATTCAGGGCGTTCGATATATGAGACTGGTTACACAAATTGTTGTTGTAGGGATCATGGCCGGTATCGGTTTTGGCGGCTGGCATTATCGCGAGCAGTTGCCCGTGATCGGCGACATGATCGGCGGCAACGCCAAGGCCAAAAAACGTCGTGGCGGCCGCCCCGCCCTGGTTGAAGTCAAACCGGCCCGCGCCGGCACTGTCACGGTTGCGGTTGAAGCCGTCGGCACGTCGCTGGCCAACGAAGCCGTGATCGTCACATCAACCGTGACCGGGCTGGTCGGCAAGATCAATTTCAACGAGGGCCAGTGGGTCAAAAAAGGTGCGGTGCTGCTGACCATGGAAGCCGGCGAACTGCGCGGCGAACTGGCGGAAAAAATTGCCAGCCGGAACAACGCCCGCCGGCTTTATGACCGGGCACGCAAACTGGCCAAAAACAAGAATGTGCCGCAAGCCCGGGTTGAGGATTTGCTCGGACTTCTGGCGACAGCAGAGGCCCGGGTCAAGACCGACGAAGCGGCGCTGGACGATTATGTTGTCCGGGCACCGTTCAGCGGGCGGCTGGGTCTGCGGCGGATCAGCGTCGGTGGCCTGATGCGCCCCGGCACCGAAATCACCACGCTGGATGATACGTCCCGGATCAAGGTCGACTTCCGCGTGCCGGAATCAGCACTATCCCATGTCTCAAAGGGCCAGGCGGTTAATGCCACCAGTGCCGCGTACCCCGGCAGGACATTTACCGGCAAGGTCGCCACGGTTGACAGCCGCGTCGATCCGATTACCCGCTCGATTGTCATTCGGGCGCTGTTCAACAACAAGGGGGGCGAGTTGCGCCCGGGCATGTTCATGGCCGCCAAACTGACGTCAGAGGTGCGCGAAAACGCCGTATTGATCGCCGAAGAGGCGCTGGTTGCCAGCAGCAAGGAGCAGTACGTCTTCGCGGTGCGCGATGGCAAGGCCATTCGCACCGTCGTCAAGACCGGCGAGCAGGTCAAAGGTGAAATCGAAATTCTGTCGGGTCTGCAGGCTGGCACGCCGGTTGTCGTCGGCGGTGTCCAGAAAGTTCGCAATGGCGGGGCGGTCAAGATCATGCCGCCCGGTGGTTTCAAGAAAGGCAACAAGAAGCGTCCTTCCAATAAACCGGCCGGGAAAAAGCCTGCCGGGGCGGCGAGCTGAGCAAGCGCCGGGAGATAAATCATGATCCTGTCTGACACATCGATCAAACGCCCGGTCCTCGCTACCGTCATGAGCCTTGTGCTCGTGCTGTTCGGCCTGTTCGGCTACCAGCGGTTATCTGTTCGCCAGTTGCCCGATGTCGACGCGCCGATCATTTCGATCACCACGGTTTACCGCGGTGCCTCAGCCGCCATTATCGAAGGCCAGGTGACTCAAGTGATCGAGGATGCAATTGCCGGCATCGAAGGCGTCAACACGATCACATCAACCAGCCAGGAGGAATCCTCGCGCGTCTCCATCGAGTTCTCGCTTGATCGCGAAATGGACAGCGCGGCCAACGATGTACGCGACCGCGTCAGCCGGGCCGTTCGCCAGTTACCCATCGAAGCGGATGCGCCGCGCATCGCCAAGTCGGACAGTGACGCGCGCGCAGTGATGTGGGTGGCGCTCACCAGTGACCGCCTGTCTGGCACCGAACTTACGGACTATGCCGATCGCTTTCTGGTCGACCGATTGTCGATTGTCAAAGGCGTTGCCAGCGTGCGCATTGGCGGCGGGCGGCGCTATGCCATCCGCATCTGGCTCGACAAAAATGCCCTTGCCGCACGCGAACTGACCGTACAGGACGTTGAAACGGCCTTGCGACGGCAAAATATTCAACTGCCTTCCGGTCGTATTGAATCCGTACAGCGCGAGGTCGCGGTACGCACGGATTCAAGCCTGCGCACGGTCGAGGACTTCCAGAAAGTCGTGGTGCGCGAATCCGGCGGCTATTTCGTCCGTCTGGGTGAAGTGGCCGAAATCGAACTGGGTGCGGAAAACAATCGCAGCGACTTGCGTGTCTTTGGCCGAAGCGCTGTGGGCCTCGGCATCGTCAAACAGTCCAAGTCCAATACCCTGGAAGTTGCCAACGGCATCAAGGATGAAATGGAACGCCTTCGCGATTCGCTGCCTGAGGGTGTCGGCATCGAGGTCGCCTACGATCAATCCGTCTTTATCGGCCGCGCTATTTACGAGGTGTTCATCGCCATCAGCATCGCGCTTGCCATGGTGATCGCGGTTAACTTTATTTTCCTGCGCAGTTTGCGGGCGACCCTTATTCCCGCCGTCGCCATACCCGTATCGGTCATTGGCTCGTTGAGTGTATTGGCGGCACTGGGGTATTCGATCAACATCCTGACGTTGTTGGCCGTGGTGCTGGCAATTGGGCTTGTGGTCGATGATGCCATTGTCGTGCTGGAGAATATTCACCGGCGCATTGAGGAAGGCGAAGACCCGTTGCTGGCTTCGGTGCGCGGAACCCGCCAGATCGCATTTGCCGTCATCGCGACGACCGTCGTTCTGGTCGCGGTCTTCGTGCCGATATCTTTCATGCAAGGCAGTATCGGGCGCATGTTTGGCGAATTTGGCATAACTGTCGCCACAGCCGTCCTGTTCTCCAGTTTTGTCGCGCTGACGCTGACGCCGATGATGTGTTCAAAACTTTTGGTACCGGTTGCCGAGGAAAGCCATTTTTTCCGCATCACAAACCGCTTCTTTGACGGCATGCATTCGGTTTATCGCTGGCTGCTGGTGCGGATGTTGGGCATGCCGCTGGTCGTGCTGGCGGTGGGAATGGTGATCTCGGCATCTGCTTATGGCCTGTGGGTATTCATCCCCAAGGAAAACGCACCGGTTGAGGATCGCGGCTCGATCTTTATTCCGGTTACAGCGCCCGATTCCGCCAGTCTCGATTACACCCGGCGCTACGTCGCCCAGATCGAAAACGCCATTCAGCCGGTTATTGACCGGGGTGATGCATGGTCGATGTTGACCATTATCGCGCCGAGCTTCGGCAGGCCCGGTCCCGTCAACAAGGCCTTCATTATTTTGCGCCTGGTACCGTGGGACAAACGGGAAATCAAGCAATCCGCCGTTGTCCGGGAAATATTCCCGAAAATCCTCAGCGTCCCGGGTGTGCGGGCCTTCGCTGTCAGCCCGGCCAGTATTGGTCGAGGTCGCTGGGGCGCCAAGGTTCAAATGGTCATCGGCGGGCCCGACTACAAAACCCTGACGAAATGGCGGGATGATTTTCTCAATCAGGCGCGCGGCATTCGCGGTCTGATCAACGTTAATTCGAACTTCACCGAATCCCGGCCAGAACTGTTTGTCGATATTGATCGCAATCGCGCCGCCGACCTCAACGTTCAGGTTGAGGAAATCGGCCGAACCCTCGAGACACTTCTGGGGTCACGTTTTGTCACGACCTACGAACAGAACGGCAAACTCTATAACGTGATCCTGCAGGCCCGGGCGTCCGAGCGATCTTCACAGCGCGATTTGTCGAACATTTATGTTCGCTCCACCGATAGCCGCCAGTTGGTACCCTTGTCCAATCTGGTGAAATTTCGCGAAGGCGGAGGGGCGCGCGAACTGAAGCGCACGGATCGGATGCGTACGATTACGATCACCGCGTCTCTCGCACCGGGCTTCACGCAAGGCCAGGCCGTCGACGCTCTCAAAGCCATGACCAAAGAAGTTCTGCCGCAGTCCGCCCGTATCACGTGGGCCGGTGGCAGCCGTGAATTCCTTGAATCATCCGGCTCGCTCTATCTCGCCTTTGCCCTGGCGTTGCTGATTGTCTTCCTGGCCCTTGCCGCACAGTTCGAAAGTTTTGTGCATCCCTTCATCATCATGTTGTCAGTGCCGCTGGCCATGACGGGCGGCATGGGCGCGTTGTTGTATGCCGGGGTGTCGCTGAACATCTACAGCCAGATCGGCCTGATCATGCTGATCGGACTGACAGCGAAAAACGCTATTCTGATCGTCGAATTTGCTAACCAGCTACGCGACAAGGGAAATGACATTCTGACGTCTGTCACCGAAGCTTCCGTCAACCGGTTGCGCCCGATTCTAATGACTTCCATCGCTACCGCTTTTGGTGCCATGCCGCTGGCCCTTGCCGATGGCGCCGGTGCAGAAGCCAGGCGTTCGCTGGGTGTCGTCGTCGTCGGTGGCGTCAGCTTCTCCACCGTGCTGAGTTTGCTGGTCGTACCGGTGCTCTACATGCTGCTGGCACGATTTGCCAAACCCGCCGGTTATATCGAACGTAAACTGAACCAGATGGAAGCCGACGATAACAAGGCTTCTCCTGATCCATCCTCATCCGCCACGCCGGCAGAGTAGAAATTCATGACATCAAATACCGCTGTTGCCCACGCCGAAATCAGGGGCGATGGACACGAAACCATCGTCCTGTTGCACGGCATCGGCGGTAGCTGGCAAGTCTCTGAATATCAGTTAGCCGAGTGGTCAAAAAAGTATCGCGTCGTTGCCTGGGACATGCCGGGCTATGGCAACAGTGCAGCCCTGGACGAGATGACGTTCGAGGCCCTGGCCGAAAGCCTGAAGGCCCTGATCGACAGCATTGGTGCCCAACACATTATTCTGGTCGCACACTCCATGGGCGGCATGGTGGCGCAAACTTTTGTCGCCATTTACCCGGAGCGCGTCACGCGGCTTGTATTGTTGTCAACGTCGCCGGCGTTCGGCAGCGATAGTGCCGAGGGCAAGAAATTCAGGGAAAAATTTGTCGCCGAGCGCATCAAACCGCTGGATGAAGGCAAGACACCGGCTGATATGGCCGAGGCGGCGATGACCAGTATGGTCGGGGACAATCCGGATTCGCGCGGCCTGCAAATGGCAATTGACAGTATGGCGCGGATTTCAGGCGAGACCTATCGTCAGGCCGTCAGTTGCCTGGCAACCTTTGATCGCAGTGCCGATCTTCATCGTATCGGCATGCCGACGCTTTGTATCGGTGGTCAGCGAGACAAGGTGACGCCACGGGGCACCGTCGCCAGGATGGCGATGAAAATTCCGCGCGCGCAATTCATTTTGATCGAGGGTGCGGGCCACTTGCCAAACATCGAGCAACCCAAACTGTTCAACTCAATCGTCGAGAGCTATCTCGACGAGACCCGGCTCTGACGGATCCCGGTGCTCAGTTCTTTTTGATCAGGTAGCTGTATTCGCCGTCGGCTTCTTCGGTGGAGAGCAGTTCGTCGCCGGACTGACGGCAAAAGGCTTCGAAGTCCTTGACCGAGCCCGGATCTGTGGCAAGAATTTTCAGAACCTCGCCGGAATTCATCCCTGTGAGCGATTTTTTGGCGCGAAGGATTGGCAAAGGGCAGTTCAATCCACGGGCATCCAGTTCTGCATTAAATTCCGACATCGTCATATCCTCGCTGTGCGTCAATTGTTTATATTAGAAGTTGTTAACATAACAAATTAAACCGTCGCGAGACGTTTGTCCATGATCGCTGAACAACGCGACGGCACCTGCCTGACTTTGATCATTGTACCGCACTCTGCCGGACCGGTGTTAAATTACCCTCATTACATTTTATTGCATTATTTCAATTTACTATGAGATTTCCTGGGGGATATGGTTTAGCATTTCCCTAGCCAAAGGAAATTTGGCTAGGGGATTACGGGCAAATGCTGTTCGTAGTGGAGATCAATAGAGTGATGTTACGCCGAAGATTGTGATCAGGGGGATGTCGGGTCTTCGGCGACAGGGGAATAGTTATTTCGATAGATCAGTTTGAGAAAAGCCAGACAGCTGGTTCCTTGCTGACGCAGCATGAATCTGACCTGTTTGGCATTATGACAGGTGCTTTTCGCGCTCAGTTGCTGGCGGTCGCGCTGAAACGCGACCTTTTCACCTATTTGTCCGGCCAATCCCTCACACTCGAAAAACTGGTTGAACACCTCAAGATTGGCAAAGATCCCTGCACGCTTTTTTTGGACAGCCTTGTCGCCATCAAACTGCTGGAAAAGAAAAACGGTCAATATGGCAATTCGGTTATTTCGGCGACTTATCTGGTCAAGGGACGCCCGGAATACCAGGGCGCCAACGTCAAGCTTTTCGAAAGCCTGTATGATGCCTGCCGCGAACTGGAAACAGCTCTTGTCGATGACGCACCGACAACAACCGACTTCGCTTACTTTTTCGGAGACGGTGATACCGTCACCAGTGATTACGCCAGATTGATGCATGAGAGCGGCGTCGTTCCGGCGCTGCTGCTGATGGAATTTTACGATTTTGACGACAGCAAATGGTTGCTGGATGTTGGCGGCGGCAGTGGACGCCTGGCCGCAACTTTGACATCGCAATACAATAATCTGGGTGTCGTCCTTTTCGACCTCCCACAGATCTGTGCCCAAGCCCAGGATTATCTGACACCTTTCCCCGCGCTCAATTCGCGCATCGAAATTTATCCCGGTGATTTTTTCCGTGACGATTTTCCGGAAGGGCCGGATACCGTTATTATGATGCGCGTTCTGCACGACTGGCCGGACGACACTGTGAAATTGTTATTGCGCAAGGCGTACAAGGCACTGCCTCCTGGCGGACGCTTGTTGATTTACGAAACCATGCGTTCCGAAGACGGCGTACCGGATGAGACGTTCGCTATCTCACTTTTGATGCAGCTCATCAGCCCGGCTGGAAAAATCCGCTCTCACGGAGAGATTTCCAAGATGCTGACGGACGCCCGTTTTACCGACATCAATGTTGTGCCGACAGCATATCTGTACACATTGATCACCGGCGAAAAACCGCACACTGACATTTGATGAAACGCACAGCTTTCGTCACCGGTGCCACCGGGTTTCTGGGTGCTTTTTTTACAGTTCAGCTCTTGCGCCAGGGTCTTCCGGTTCTTGCCCTGGTTCGCAACGTCGCTGAACGGTCCTTGCTACCGACCTTCGAAGAGATCGGCACCCTGTACCCCGACTTTTCGACCGATCGCGTTGCCGATTTCACCGGTGTCGATGGTGATATACGAGCGCAAAATTGCGGTCTTTCAGATTTTGATTTTGAGCGGGTTACCAGCCAGGCAACGGATATCTGGCATTTTGCCGCTGCCTTCGATGATCAGGGGAAAGGTGACGGCGAGGTCTATGCGACAAATGTTGGTGGCACCGACAACCTGTTGAACCTTTTGACCAGATGCAAAAATGCCGTGCGTTTGAACTATGTTAGCACGGCATATGCCGGTCCGGTCGTCGATAATATTTCGTATGAGCGTCTTGCCCGCCCGGAAGAGGCCACGGGCAACGAATACGAGACGACAAAAGCCGAGGCCGAGCGGCGACTGACATCTTTTTGCCAGGCCAACGGTATCGAATACCGGATATTTCGTCCGCCCATTGTCGCTGGTGAAAGCAACGCCGGCTTCAGCCTGGGATACACAGGATATCAGGGTGTATTTCGGGCGCTTTATCTGCTGAAACGACGTCTGGAAATCAATATCGGAAGCTGGTTTGACCATGACCTGCATCTGCGCGTCATCGCTGATCCCGAATTGATGGTCAATGTCGTGCCGGCTGATTTTGTGACCGAAGCAATGTGGCGCATTTCCGAAGACGATCAATCCGCAGGCAGCCTGAGTAATGTTACAAGCGCGCGCACTGTTGCACTGGAGACGCTGTTTGAGACAGCATCTGACACCCTCGGTGTGCGCGGCATTCATCTTTCATTGACGCATGATTTTGATGCGGTGCCGATGTCGTTGGCCGAACGGCTGTTTCGCCGCCGAATGAAATTTCAAGAGCCCTACTTTCTACAGTGCAGTCAATTCGACAGCGATAATTTCCGCCGATTTGTCCCGGAAGTCCAATTGCCATCGCCCGCCTGCAGCACGGCCTACCTTGCCCTCTGCAATCAGTATTGCCTGTCGGCAATGGAGCAGGAATTTCTGGACGCCGGAGAAAAACCGACCATTGACCAAACCGGCGATTCCGGCCCGGATAATGGACAGGTGGACCTGGAACATCGGTTTTGCTAGATAAATTCTACCGCCCTCAAAATAAATTTGTCGCCAGAGAGATGACGGACAAGACAAAATTCACCCCCAATCAACACATCATGTCGCGCTGGATATCTCTGTTACTAACCAGATGTAGATATTCTTATGAATACTTATTTTCAAAAATTGAATTCATTCAATAAAATATTATTATTTGTTCTTGTTGTTTATGGCGCTACCAAAGTAAGATTCTTCGATTCTATTATTGTTTTCAATAATTTGCGACGAGGCAAGCGATGTTACTGAAGCGTTTCGATGCCGAGAACGAGGTGCGGTTCCGACTGGAATATGCGGCCCGCTCTATCGCGTTCGTACGTGTATCGCTACCGATCGCCGGTGCTCTTTATCTCGGATATTTGTTTTGGGATTATTACATTGATCCGGACAAACTGTTTTACATGCTGGCAGCACGTCTTACATGTGTCGTTGTCGCGGCATCGGTTTTTGGTCTCACTTTCCATCCATCCTTCGTTCGCTGGTCGCAGATAATCCTTGGCCTGACGGCGATGATTGGCACGACCGGCATTCTGGTGGTGTTGTACGAACTGACCGACGGGTTCAGTTATGGCGCCGCAACCATTCTGCTGGGCATCATGTTTACCTGTGGCCTGCTCCGCCTGCTGTTCATTCCCGCAGCGATTACCTGCTTCGCCATTCTGGTGATGTCCAACGGTGCGATGTACCTTGCCGGGAGTTCGGCATTCGTTTTTGTGAATGCCAATTTTGTTCTGGTTTCGGCGATCATTATCGGGCTGGCCTACACCATGATTTTGGAGTGGAAGGAACGCAGCACCTTCGAATTCAAGATGGAGCTTAAAAAGGAGAAGAAAGTCAGCGATGCCATGTTGCGGAACTTTCTCCCCGAACGCATTGTCGACAGGCTGAAGCTGGGCGAGGAAAGCATTGCCGAAGCGGTTGGCGAGGCGACGGTACTGTTTGCTGACCTGGTCGGCTTCACAACTCTGACGAACCGCCTGGCACCAGGCCACCTGGTCGAAATCCTGAGCGACATTTTCATGAAGCTCGACGAGATTTCCGAAGCCAAGGGCGTCGAGAAAGTCAAAACCATCGGCGACAATTACATGGCGGTTGGCGGTGTCAGAAATCCTTCGCCCGAGAGTGCTGAAAACGTCGTCGAGTTCGCCATCGAGGCGCTGAATGCCATTGATCAATACGCAGCCGATCACGGTCTGCCGCTCAAGATGCGCGTCGGTATCGCCACAGGTGCCGTCGTCTCCGGCGTCATCGGCACAAAAGTGCCGGCATTCGATCTGTGGGGTGAAACGGTTAATCTCGCCAGCCGTCTCGAATCCGAGGGACAGGAAAACGTAATCCAGGTATCCGAATCAACGTATTGGCGGTTGCAGCATCTCTATGAATTTGAGGACAGGGGCGAAATCGAACTCAAAGGCAGCATAACCGCTCGGGTCTACGTCCTTAAAGGCCGCAAATTACTGACGAGAGCGGCTGATCCGGCAAAACCGGAAAGCCACGAGCGCCCGCATCTTCGCACGGTTGAATAGAGAACCTGTCAGCCCGTCCCGCTGCCTTCACCCGCTTTGGCGGCATCGTATTTGGCTTTCTCTTCGGCAACCAGTTCCTTTTTCGACAGTTTGCCGATCATGGTTTTGGGCAATTCATCGCGGAATTCGATCTGGCGCGGCACAGCGTGCTTGGCCAGCTTGTCAGCAAGGAACGCTGTCAGTTCTTCTTCGTTCAGGGCATGCCCATCCTTGAGTTTGATGAAGGCCTTGACCGACTGGCCGAGATAGTCGTCCGTGATCCCGATCACCGTCGTTTCCTCGACGCCGGGGTGTTGATAGATCGCTTCCTCGACGTGGCGCGGGTAAACGTTGAAACCGCCGACCAGCACCAGATCCTTCATACGATCAATGATGAAGGTATAACCCTCTTCATCGATATAGCCGACATCGCCGGTATGCAGCAGACCATCAATGATGGTCTCGGCCGTGGCTTCCTCGCGCCCCCAGTACCCCATCATGATCTGCGGACCACCGAGGCAAATTTCACCGTCTTCACCTTGCCCGACCAGTTTGGAGGGGTCCTCGCGGTCGGTGATGACGACGTGCGTGCCAGGTAGCGGCATGCCGATGGAAGCTTCCTTGTTGACGCCGAACAACGGGTTGGCCGTGGCGATGGGCGACGATTCCGTCAGGCCATAGCCTTCGACCAGTTTACAGCCCGACACGGCTTCAAAATTTTGCTTCACTTCAACCGGCAGCGGCGCGCCACCAGACAGGCAGAACTTGATCGACGACAGATCAAACTCGGCCAGTTTGGGATGATTGTTGATCGCCGTGTACATCGTTGGCACGCCCGGGAACAGAGTCGGGCGCTTCTTGGTGATGTCTTTCAGCACGGGTTCAAGCTCGAACCTCGGATGCATGATGATCGAGGCTCCACAGGCGATGGACAGGTTCATCACCACCGTCATGGCAAAGACATGGAAGAACGGCAACACGCCCATCATGCGCTCCTTGCCGTCCTCAATGCCGACGAACCAGGATTTGCCTTGCAGGGTGTTGATGTAGATGTTGGCGTGGCTCAGCATGGCGCCCTTCGAGACGCCAGTTGTGCCGCCGGTGTACTGCAACACCGCGATATCTTTTGCCGGGTCGATCTCGATCGGGTCATAAGCGCCGTCGTTGTTCGTCAGTTGCGAAAACGCGACATGGTTCTTGTCGTTCGGCACCGACGCGATATCGGCACGCTTGAACAGCGGGAACAACAAACTTTTCGGGAAGGGCAGCACTTCGGTCATGGTGCCGACGACCAGCGTCTTGACCCGGCTTTTTTCCAGCATGGCCTGCATCTTGGGATACAGCGCGACGAGGTTGAGCGTCACCATGATATCGGTCTGGGAATCCTCGACCTGGTGCAGCAGTTCCTGTTCGGAATAAAGCGGGCTGTAATTAACTACCGTGCCGCCAGCCTTGAGGATGCCGTAATAGGCGATAATGAATTGCGGGCAGTTCGGCAGGAACAGACCGACCTTGACGCCCTTGCCAACGCCGATGCGCTGGAAACCTGCGGCGGCACGGTCAACCAGATGCCCGACTTCGCCGTAGGTGTAGGTCTTGCCGAGAAAATCGATCAGCGAATTGTTGGGATAAAGATTGACCGCATCATCCAGCAGTTTCCAAAGCGGATGTGCTTCAAACTTTTCCTCCCAGTCGATGCCATCGGGATAGTTTTTCAGCCAGGGTTGGTCGGCCATGGGAATTCCCCCTCAATCAATTTCTCGGTTGCACGAAATCACTGATTGCATGGTATCCCGACTGTTAATTCGATACCAGTCCGCTGGCACTATTGATCAACAAGGCAATTGCCGTCACCAGCAGGATGGCACTGATCAAACGGCGGAACAGCTCTTCACTGAACTTGCCTGCAAGCCTGCGCCCGACCACAAGGCCCAAAGCCGTCGCCGGCAGCAATTGAGCCGAAAAGACCAGAGTTTGCTTGTCGACACCGGCGGTCGCCGATTGCACGAGGAAAGCCGCCGAATAGGATATGACGAACAATGCCAGTATCGTCGCGCGGACGACGTCCCGAGGTCGGGCCAGCACCAGCAGGCGTGAGGCGACCGGCGGCCCCGGCATTGCAAGGCTCGTCGTCATGGCACCGGACAGGATGCCGGTGGCGAAATCGCCGAACGGACCGTGCTTCTTCGATTGGGCAGCGGGCGCATCGCCTGCCGTCCCGGAGCGCCAGACCGAGAACGACATATACAAAACAACGATCCCGGCCAATATCTTCAACGTATCGAGATCGACCTGGAGAAACAGATAAATGCCGAGCGCCAGCCCGGCGAACGAGCCGATGGCCAGCCTGATCAACAACGGAACGTCGATGCTTTTGCGTAAAGTGGGCACGATGACGACCGAGATGAACAGGCTGAGCAGGATCGAGACCTGTACGGCGGAGGCACTATCCATGACGATCAACAACAGAGGCCCGGCAATGATCCCGAAGCCGATGCCAGTGGCGGCCTGCAACATGGTTGCGGCAAATACACCGGCATGAAGACCGACAAGCAGAAGGTCCAAGTTACTAGCGCCCCTTGAAGTCGGCCGGTCTTTTCCCGAGGAAAGCCGAAACCCCTTCCGGGAAGTCTTCGGCACTGGCCGAATCGGCGAAGGCTTCGACCTCGGCTTCCAGCTGATCGACCATGGTAGAGCGCAGGGACTGGTTGATCAGGGATTTGGTATTGCCATAGGCCTGTGTCGGGCCTGCCGCCAGACGTTCAGCCAGCTTCGTTGTTTCGGCTTCGAGTTCGGCATCCGGCACGACCCAGTTGATGATACCGAGACGCAAGGCTTCCTCAGCGTCAAAGCGATCCCCGAGCAAGGCGATTTCCATGGCTTTCTTTTTGCCGACCAGACGCGGCAGTGAATAGGTCGAGGATCCATCCGGGCTGGTGCCCAGCAGGCTGTAAGCCAGCGTGAAGACGGAACTGTCGGCAGCGATAGTCAGATCACACGCCGCTGCCAGACTGAAACCAAAGCCCGCCGCCGCACCGCGCACACTGGCGATCACAGGCTTGGGCATACGCTGCAGCGTCACAATGCCGGGATGAACGGCATGAATAAATTTACGAAACATCGCCCGGCGTTCGTCTGAATTCATCTCCAGCGCCGGCGTGAAAGCATTGATATCGCCGCCGGCACAAAAATGTTTGCCGGCACCCTTGATCACAACGCAGCGGACCGCGGGATCGTTTTCCGCCTGTTCGGTCGCATCGCCAAAAGCCACCGCCAGCTCGGAATTGAGTGCGTTCAAAACATCGGGGCGGTTAAGCGTCAGCGTCATCACGGCGCCTTCGCGGTCGATCAGGATAGTGTCACTCATGTGAAGGTCCGTTCAAAAGTTTACGTTGTCAGGCTGCAGCGGTTGCCTGCTTGACGGTACTGTATCGATTGACGCCACCGGCATCTTTTTCACACACCATGCGGCCCTGGCCGATCAGCCGATTGAAATGCGCCAGCGATTCCGCCATGGCCATGAAAACGTTCTGACCTTCCAGGGGGCGACGGAACATGAGGGGCAGCGATTCATACACAGTCAGCGGCTCAGCACCATTGCTGACAAGGATATCGCAGCGTTCCTCATGATGTTCGACCAGTTGATCGATGCGCTCGCGCAGGCCATAAAACGGCAGGCCATGCGCCGGCAATACAAAGGTATCTTCAGGCAACTCACGGAATTTGGCGAGGGAGCGGATATAATCCTCCAGCGGATTGGCGTTCGGCTCACCCGGATAGACGCCAATGATCGGGCTGATGCGCGGCAAGACCTGATCGCCGGCAAACATCACACCGAGTTCAGCGGAATAGAGGCAGGCGTGCTCGGGCGCGTGTCCTTCGCCGATCATCACCGTCCAGTCATGACCGCCGAGGCGAATTTCATCGCCGTCAGCTATGCGTTTGTATTGCGACGGGATGGGATGACAGCCTTTGGCGAAATTGCCGAAACCGTTTGAGCGCAAAAAGTCGACGTTTTCTTCCGGCAAGCCCATTTCGCGATGAAAATCGATCACATATGCGGGCGGTTCATCGCGCAAATCGCCTGCCAGCATGCGCCCCGTCAACCAGTCCGTCCGGGTCATCACGAGTTTGGCGTCCCAGCGTTCCTCGAGCCAGCCGGCCTGACCGATGTGATCCGGATGCATGTGCGTCACGATCATGCGGCGGACGGGTCGCCCGCCGAGTTCGCTGGCGAATACTTCTTCCCAGAGTTCGCTGATCTTTTTGTTTTTCAGACCGGTATCGACAATGGTCCAGCTATCGCCATCGTCTGCGAGCCAGAGATTTATGTGATTGAGCGCCAGCGGCAGCGGCATGCGAACCCAGCGGATGCCGGGCGCGACTTCCATGGAACTGCCGGGCTCCGGCATGGCGTCGTCGAGAGGATATCGGATAGCCTGGGGCTCAAGGGGCAGTGACACGGACACTCATTTCGTTTTGGGGTCGTTTCAGGGTAAACAGATTGCAAGTATTTGCTGACAGGTCAGCACCTGCGATGGCCAGTCCCTATGCTAACTTGACGTTAACGTAAACGTCAAGCAAACCGGGTTTTAATCGACTTCAACCCGTCAATTGATCGATATCAATCGCGAACGTCGCGTCGGCTCCGGCAGTCACGGGACCCAGCAAAGCCGCCACTTGTGGCAACATTTGTTCAGCATAAAACCGGGCTGTGGCGATTTTGGCCTCGAGGAAGACCGGATCGGCATCGCCGTCCCGAATTCGACGGCTTGCTGCAACCGCTGACATGCCCATGGCCCAGCCACCGCTTGTCAGCCCGAACATGCGCAAGTAATTGGTCGCACCGACGCCGGTCGCGCGCGGGTCTTCGTCCTTACCACCGGCAATCCAGTTCGTCGCCTCGACCAGGGCTTCGCGGGCCGACGTCAGACTTTTGCCAATGGCTTTCAATTCGTCACTTCCGCTGGCGAGATCACTTTCAACCGCTTCGATGTCGGAAAAAAAGGCGCTGACAGTTTCGCCACCGGCCAACGGCAATTTTCGCCCGACCAGATCCAGTGCCTGAATGCCGTTGGTGCCTTCATAGATCGGTGCAATACGGGCGTCGCGATAATGCTGTGCGGCACCGGTTTCCTCAATAAAGCCCATGCCGCCGTGAATTTGTACACCGAGCGAGGCAACCTCGACGCCGATATCCGTGCTCCAGGCCTTGACGATGGGCGTCAACAGCGCGACACGGTCGTCGGCAGCAGCGCGGGCGTCTTCGTCATCGTGGTGTGAAGCAACATCGTTCTGGGCCCCGACATAATAAGCGATGGCGCGACTGGCCTCCGTCAGGGATTTCATTGTCATCAGCATCCGGCGCACGTCCGGGTGATAGATGATGCCAGCCCCCTGCGGCCCGCCGACGGCGCGGCCCTGCACACGTTCTTTCGCAAAGGCCAGCGCCTGCTGATAGGCGCGCTCGGAAATGGCAATGCCTTCCATGCCAACGCCAAAGCGCGCATTGTTCATCATGGTGAACATGCAGCGCATACCGCCGTTTTCCGGCCCGACGAGATAGCCAATGGCACCGCCCTCATCGCCAAACGACAGCACGGCGGTCGGGCTGGCATGAATGCCGAGCTTGTGTTCGAGCGAGACGCAACGCACATCATTGCGCGCACCGAGCGAGCCGTCCTCGTTGATCAGATACTTCGGTACAATAAAGCAGGAAATTCCCTTGGTACCGGAAGGCGCGTCGGCCATCCTGGCCAGCACGAGGTGAATGACGTTTTCCGCCAGTTCATGATCGCCCCAGGTAATGAAGATCTTGTTGCCGGTAATGCGATAGCTGCCATCGCCCTGTAATTCGGCTTTGGTTTTGACGGCCCCGACATCGGAGCCGGCTTGCGGTTCCGTCAGGTTCATGGTGCCGGACCACTGTCCTGTGACCATTTTTTCGACGTAGGTCTGTTTCTGTTCGTCGCTGCCGTGATGGTGGATCAGATCGGTCGCCCCCTGGGTCAACAGGGGTAGCAAGCTGTAGGCCATGTTGGCCGAGGCCCACATCTCGCCCAGCGGTGCGCTGAGCAAAAACGGCAATCCCTGGCCGCCGTACTCCGGATCAAATGCCAGACCACCCCAGCCGGCTTCAACAAACTGGGCGTGCGCTTCGGCGAAACCATCGGGGTTACGTACGACGCCGTTTTCCAGGCGACTGCCCTGCTCGTCCCCGACGCGGTTCAGCGGCGCAAGGACGCCGGACGCCAGTTTCCCGGCTTCTTCCAGCACTGCGTCAACCAGATCAGGCGTTGCCTCGCCGTATCCCGGCAGATCGTTGACGGCGTCGATGCCGGCGATTTCGTTCAATACAAAGCGCATTTCGCGCAACGGGGCGGCATAATCGGACATGAGGGCCTCCGAAAAACATTGTCGTCAAAAAATTTCCGGTGCGACTGATACCACGATGTTGCCGCAACGAATTCACGCCGTCATATCGTACCTCTTGTATCCGATGCAAGGACAAGAAAATAAAGCCCTCTCGAAAAACGCCTGTGGATCGTTTATGTCTGGTAGGTCGAGAGAAACAACCGTATCGTCCGGAATTGAATTTTGCCTTCATCTTCAACCAGTTCGCCAGCTGCCGCTGCGCCCGTATCAACGCCATCGCCGACCGCAATCGCCGGGGCTGCCGATATATTGCGCGCAGGGCGACTGGTGGCCTTTCCGACCGAGACCGTCTATGGCCTCGGCGCTGACGCGACCAACCCCGACGCCGTATCCGCGATTTTCGCAGCCAAGGGACGCCCGGCATACAATCCCCTGATTTGCCACGTCGCCAGCCTGATTGAGGCGAAAAGGCTCGGCGTATTTGATGAACGCGGCGAACGCCTGGCCCACGCATTCTGGCCCGGTGCCTTGACCCTGATCGTCAAACGATCGGCGGATTGTCCGGCCACACAGGCCGTCAGTGCCGGTCTCGACAGCATAGCCATCCGCCTGCCAGACCACCCCCTGGCGCTCTCGTTACTCGAGGCCGCGGGGCGACCGCTTGCAGCACCCAGCGCCAACCGATCCGGTGCCGTCAGCCCGACCACCGCGGCCCACGTCGTCGAAAGTCTGGGCACCGGCGTCGATCTGATCCTCGATGGCGGTCCCTGTCGCGTCGGCGTGGAATCAACGGTTCTGGCCATCGATGGCGCCACACCTGTATTGCTGCGCCCCGGCGGCGTAACGCTGGAAATGCTCGAAGAGATACTGGGCGAGGTAGCACTGGCCGAGCCAGCCGATGCCGATCAGCCGAAATCCCCCGGCCTGCTGGCCAGCCACTATGCGCCGGACTTGCCGGTACGATTGAATGCCAAATCGCTGGCCCCCGGCGAGGCCTTGCTGGCATTCGGGGCCGATGTGCCGCAGGGTTCGCCTGCAATGAACCTGAGCGAACGCGGTGACCTTGAGGAAGCCGCCGCAAATCTGTTCGACTATCTGCGCGCACTGGATCAGGATACATATAAAGGTATTGCCGTCATGCCGATCCCGGAAACGGGTATCGGCCTTGCCATCAATGACCGTTTGCGCCGGGCTGCCGCTCCCCGGACTTCGTCTTAACTACAGGAATAAACTCGATCCCATGACTGAAATTGCAAAACCACTGACAGACGATGCAATCGCCAGATTGAAGGCATCCGTCGGTCCGGGTGGCTGGACGGATGATCCGGCTGAGATCGCGCCTTACCTGAGTGAAGATCGCGGTCTCTATTTCGGCATGGCCAACCTGATGATGAAACCGGCCAATACGCAGGAAGTATCGGCGATCCTGCGAACATGTCATGAAACCGGGACGGCGTTGGTCCCCCAGGGCGGTAATACCAGTCTGGTCGGCGCCTCCATTCCGATCACCGACGGCGATGAGGTCATTCTCAGTCTGCGGCGGCTCAACCGGATCAGGGAAGTCGATCCCATCGCCAACACCATTGTCGCCGAGGCCGGTTGTATTCTGGCCGACATTCAGCAGGCCGCAAAAGATGTCAATCGCCTGTTCCCACTCAGCCTGGGCGCGGAAGGAAGCTGCCGTATCGGTGGAAATTTATCGACCAACGCCGGTGGCACGGGCGTCCTGCGCTACGGCAATGCCCGCGATCTGGCCCTGGGACTTGAAGTCGTGTTGCCCGATGGCCGCATCATCGATGACCTGAAAACCCTGCGCAAGGACAATACCGGCTACAGCCTGAAGAACCTCTTTATCGGGGCGGAAGGCACGCTTGGCATTATCACCACGGCAGCCCTGAAAATGTTTCCGGCCCCCGGTGAGGTCCTCACCGCCTTTGTCGCCGTTCCGCATGTTGCGGCAGCCGTCGATCTGCTGAGCCGGGCGCGCAATACAGTCGGCGATTCGGTGACAGCGTTCGAACTCATGCCGAGAATGGCCATCGATTTTTTGTGTGACCATATCGAGGGCAATCGGGATCCCTTCGACAATCGACACGACTGGTATGTTCTGATGGAAATTTCGGCTCCGGGCGGCGAGATAAAATACCGCCCGGCATTTGAATCACTTCTCGAGACCGGCTTTGAAGAAATGGTCGTCGAGGACGCTGTCATCGCCGAAAGCGACAGCCAGGCACAGGCCCTGTGGCGGCTGCGCGAAACACTGCCCGAAGCGCAGAAGCCGGAAGGCGCCAGCATCAAACACGACGTTTCGGTGCCGATCACAAAGATCCCGGAACTCATTGCCGAGGGCCAGGCCGCAATTGAGGCCTTGATTCCGGATGTACGTACCCTTGCCTTCGGTCACGTCGGTGACGGCAACATCCATTTCAATTTTTCAAGGCCGCTGGATTGGGATGATGAAAGCTTCAATGCGCGCAGCAGTGAAATTCACCGGATCATTCATGACATCGTCCACCGGTACAATGGGTCGATCAGTGCCGAACACGGCCTCGGTCGGCACAAGCGCGAAGCGATCAAACGCTACAAGGACCCGTCGGCCCTTCAGCTTATGCGTGACATCAAGGCCTTGATCGACCCCAACGACATCATGAACCCCGGCAAAGTTGTCTAGTCGCGATCATCGGTTGTCGGGACCCGACTGAACTTCATGGAATCCATTCCCAAAACCCGCTGGTCAATTGTCGCGCTTTGCACGGTTGCCGGTATTGCCGTCGCCACGCAGGCCGGCAAGGCACCGCCGTCGCTCGGCCTGTTGCGGGAAGAATTCGACCTGAGCCTCGTGCATGCCGGCTGGATTGTCTCTGTCCTCTCAGCGACGGCAGCGACGATTGGCATTCTGGCAGGCGGTGTATCTGATCGGGTCGGCAACCGGCGTACAGTCATTATATGTCTGGGTTTTCTGATTCTGGGTAATTTGATCGGTGCCTTTGCGCCGAACAGCGACGTCCTTTTGTTTTCCCGCTTCTTTGAAGGCATCGGTTTTGTCGGCATCGTTGTCAGTGTGCCGAGCATCATGGTCCGGGTCACAACACCATCCGACCAGCGCCTCGCTTTCGGGCTGTGGGCGTCCTATATGCCGCTGGGCATGGCCCTGACAATGGCGTTTGCTCCCTTGATCCTGATACCGTTTGGCTGGCGCGGTTTGTGGCTTGTCAACGCCGCTGCCATCTTTGCTTTTGCCATACTCTTCCATGTCACAACCCGGGATCTCGTACCGGCAGTCAGAACTAGTCCCCGGCCCGCCATCTTGTCGGCCATGGCAATGGTCCTTGGACGCGCCGGACCGTGGCTGCTGGGCCTGTGCTTTATGACCTATGCCACACAATGGATTGGCCTGATGGCCTGGTTGCCAACTTTCCTGACGGACTCGATGCAGTATTCCATCGCCGATGCCGCCCTGCTGACAGCCCTGGTTGTAGCGATCAATGTGCCGGGCAACTGGTTCGGCGGCTGGCTGTTGCACCGGGGTGCGACTCGCTGGCATTTACCCGCTGTCGCCTGCTCCATCATGGGTCTTTGCGGCCTCGGCATCTTTTCAGCGTCCATGCCGGACGTCGGGCGGATTGCCCTGGCTCTCGTATTTTCCTTTATTGCCGGTTTGTTGCCGCCGACTTTGCTGGCGGGTGGGCCGCTCCACAGCCCCTCGCCCGATCTGGTCGCGACGACCAATGGTGTCATTGTCAACGGGGCAAACATCGGCAGCCTGCTGGGCCCACCGGCCTTTGGCGCCTTTGTTGCCCTGATGGGCGGCTGGCAGGCGTCGGGACTTATGATGGCTGTGGCGGGCGCGGCCGGGCTGATTCTTTCTATTCTTCTCGGCATCGTCGAGCGCAGAATACCGCAAACACACGAAGTCAATTGAGGGCAGGCAATGAGCAACAAGTATTTTGATGATTTCAAGGTTGGGCAGACTTTTCGAACGCATGGCAAAACCATCAGCGAAGCCGAGATTTTACAGTTCGCCATGGTCTATGACCCGCAACCCCTGCACATGAACAAGGTCACGGCAGAGGCCGGTAATCATGGTGGTCTGATCTCCAGTGGATTTCAGACGATCTCGCTCAGCTTCAGCCTGTTTTTTCGTCTCGGTCTGCTCGATGTATCCAATCTCGGCTCGCCCGGCTTCGACGAGTTGCGCTGGCTCAAACCCGTGCGCCCCGACGACACAATCTGGTCGGAAATAGAAGTTACTGAAGTCCGTCCCTCACGATCCAAACCGGATCGCGGCATCATTGTGATGGAACACAGAACGATAAATCAACATGATGAAGTTGTGATGACACTGAGTTGCATGCACATGTTGCGCAAGCGTTTGCCGGACGACCCGGACTGACCTCACCTGATCCCTATTTGGACAAGACGCGATAGACCTCGACAGCCTCGCCAACACCCTTGAGGTCCATGTCACCCATGGTTTCAAACTCCGCGGCGACACCTGCCGAAAGTTCGCGCACGAGGTTGGAAACGGCGATACCGCCGTCCTCCGCCTTGTCACACAGGCGGGCAGAGATCTGAACGGTCGTGCCGAACAAATCACCATCTTCCTGGATCGGTGAACCCGCATTGATGCCAATACGGATTTGCAATTTGATATCGCGTTCACCGCTGTTGAATACGTCGATGTTTTTCATCATCGCCAGCGAAGCACCGACGGAATTACCGACGTTCTTGAATGAAGCCATGATCCCATCGCCAGTATGTTTGACTTCAATACCGGCAAAATTTCTGAGCTCGTCGCGTACGATCTTGTTGTGGGCGCGGACAATTTTCTGCATGGCCGCGTCGCCATGATCCTGTGTCAGTTTTGTCGAGCCGACTATATCCGTAAAGACGACCGCCATTGGCGCGCCGGCATCTGCCTGGTCTGCCGACGTATTCCAGGTGTCGAGCGCACTGGCGAGTGTTGCTGCCGTGTTCATGCCTTCATCTTCGTTGAAGCGCTCCATCGCCGCAGCACCGGACCTGAACATGTCGCAGTATTTTGGCTCGAGCAGATATTCCTCGTACTTCTTGCCGAACTGACGCGCCATTTTTTTGTCGGTCCCGAGCACGGCGACGCATTTTTCGAGCATGTCGACAAACTGTGATTTCGACAATCCATGCAGTCTCGACTGGGCTTCGGCAGCGCCTGCCAAAAACAGATGACAGCCGAATTTGTTGACACCATCGAGCCGCATGCCGTCTTTCATCAATCCGGCAAGCGCTCCTTCCAGAAACTTCATCATGGCGACGCGGGCGTCCTTGACCTCTTCAGGTGCCGCCCGGACCGAGCCCTCTTTCTCCTCAATTTCCTCGTCGTATTCCGCTTCCGCCATCTGGGCCGAGCTGACCTCGGCATCGAGGTCAACCAGTGGCTCACCGTCAGTCGCCTCAGCATGTTTGCTTAATATGTCCTCCGGACTGCCGTCGGGCGGCGGTTCGGGCACGTTCGGGTCCGGCTGGTCAGATTGCTCTGCTGCTTCCTCTTTCGCAGGTTTCGCTTTCTTGACCGCTTTTTTGGCATCTTCGATGGCCTTGGCGGCGGCGGCGGCTTTTTTACCGCTGTCATCACCACTCGTCAGCCAGTCCTTTAAATACATACGCTCGATCGGCGAGATAAAAACGAAGGCAAGTGCCAGGAACGAAAAAAGGAAAGTGCCGGCGAAAACAATGATCGTCTGGGCTTGCATGCTCATGTCGGCTTCTCCTTTCTGCAAAATCTGAAGCGCAATTGATGTGCCGCTCCAGCAATGAAACTTCGGGTCCTAGTCGAACAGGCTGCCCGTAAAGGCAAACGTCGCGACAAACGCAATAACAAGGCTGACAGTTGTAATCGTCAAAATCTTCAAAAAGATCATGCCGATGGGCGATTTTGAGCCTTTGCCCTTCGCTGCCTTGTCTTTTTTCTTCGGCTCTTCGTAATCGTCTTCAAAACCAACCTCGCCGAGGGTCATGTCGGCAAAATCAGGTCCGCCAACGTCGACTTCCATATCGGAGAAGTTTTTCTTCTCTCCGACGGTCGGCCTCGCGGATTCGGTTGAAAATACAGTCGATTCGTACGTCGCGTGTGTTTCGGGGTCATAGGTCTCCTTGACAACCTTGACCGCGACCACTGACGGGTTTTCGTGCATCGACTTGGCGTCTTCAATCGCGTCCGCGCGCTCCAATTTACTGTAGCGCGATTCTATCGTCCATTTCCCACCCTGCTGGACGTAAACTTCGTAGGTTATTTCCGCCAAATCAGTACCCCAATGGTGACGCCGAAAATTGCCAAATCGGTCGTGTTGGCAGGCTTAGGCAGCCGTCCATGTCCTTGAATGTCATAGAGTTTCCTCGCTTCGCCCTGATTTTGCAAGCGCTTCTCGTCGGGAGATAAGTGCGTGTCCATCGCCTGATTTGGCATTATTTTCGTAGAGAGGCCCCGGGAAGCACGGTACAATTGTCAATTGTTGGCCAGCCAAACATTATTCCGGTGTGGCGAAAGCCTGTGAAATAATCGTGTGGAGTAAATTGCGGATGGAACGTTCGTTCAAGAAAGAAGTCCAGTCCCTGCGCCTCGGTGCCGGTGATACATTCCACGGTGAGGGCATTCTTGCCGTCACCAAGGCGCTGCTGCAATCAGGCGTCAGTTATGTCGGAGGCTATCAAGGCGCGCCGGTTTCGCATCTGATGGACGTTCTTGCAGACGCCCAGGGCACGCTCGATGAACTGGGCGTTCATCTTGAAACCTGTGCCAACGAAGCAGGTGCCGCCGCCATGCTGGGTGCCTCGATCAATTATCCCCTGCGCGGCGCTGTCACGTGGAAATCCACTGTCGGGACCAATGTTGCTTCAGATGCGCTTTCCAATCTCGCTTCCGCCGGCGTCAAGGGCGGCACTCTCATCGTCATTGGCGAAGACTATGGTGAAGGCTCATCGATCATTCAGGAGCGCAGCCACTCGTTCGCCACTAAATCGCAAATCTGGCTGCTCGATCCCCGGCCCAATTTGCCGACGATCGTAAATATGGTCGAAAAGGGCTTCGAGCTTTCCGAAGTCAGCAACAGTCCGGTCATGCTGGAACTTCGTATCCGGGCTTGTCATGTGCACGGCAGTTTTGAGGCCAAGGACAACGTGGAGCCGGAATTTTCACGTCGTCAAACCTTGGAAAATCCCGAATTCGATGCCGGCCGCATTTGCCTGCCACCCTCGACCTATGCGCAGGAAAAACACAAGATCGAGCATCGCCTGCCGGCTGCCATAAACTACATTCGCGACAACAAACTTAACGAGTTCTTTGACGGCGACAAGGATGACATCGGCATCATTGTCCAGGGCGGTCACTACAACGGCGTCATGCGGGCGCTCAAACAACTCGGCCTGGCAGACATTTTTGGCAACAGTCAAATTCCGATCTACGTGCTGAATGTCACATACCCGTTGATACCGGATGAATTCGTCTCCTTCTGCGCCGGCAAGCGCGCTGTACTGATGGTCGAGGAAGGCCAGCCGGCCTACATCGAGGAAGCCGCCCACGCCATATTGCGCAAGGCCGATATCAATACTGAGATCGTCGGCAAGGACGTGCTGCCGCTGGGCGGTGAGTACGTCGCCGAAGTCTTGTTGCAGGGACTGTCAAAATTTGTCGAAGGCAGCCTGCCCGCCGGTGTCGATACCAGCCGGATCGGTGCGACCTTCTCAAGGATTTCAGGCTACAAGGCACGGGCTGCAGAATTGCTTGGCGGACCGGTTCCCCCGCGCCCGCCCGGATTTTGTGTCGGCTGTCCCGAACGCCCGGTCTTCAGCGCCATGAAACTGGTCGAAAAACAAACCGGTCCGTTTCATGTTTCCGCAGATATTGGCTGTCATACGTTTTCGACCTTGCCACCCTTCAGCATCGGTAACACGGTGCTGGGCTATGGCCTTGGGCTGGCTTCATCGTCCGGTGTCGCGCCCAACTTTGGCAAACGTGTCGTCAGTATCATGGGCGATGGCGGCTTCTGGCATAACGGCTTGACCAGTGGCATCGCCAACGCCGTCTTCAATCGCGACGATTCGGTTTTGATGATTTTCAATAACGGCTACACCTCGGCAACCGGGGCCCAGCATATTCCCTCGACTGGCACCAATGCGCGACTGGAGCCGACGGGACAGGACATCGTCTCGGCGCTCAAAGGCGTGGGCGTCAAATGGATAAAACGGGTTCGCACCTACGAAGTCGCCAACGTCGCCAAAACCATCAAGGACGCCATGACAACGGATGAGGGCGGCCTGAAGGTTATTATTGCCGACGGAGAATGCATGCTGGCCGTCCAGCGCAAGAAAAAACCCGCCGACCGCAAGGATCTGTCGGAAGGCAAACGTGTGGTAAAATCACGTTTTGGCATTGATGACGCGGTGTGCACCGGGGATCACAGTTGTGTCCGCATGTCGGGCTGCCCCTCGCTCACTATTCGACCAAGCGGCGATCCGCTGAAAGTCGACCCCGTGGCACACATCGACAGTGGCTGCGTCGGTTGTGGCCTGTGTGGCGAGAACGCCCATGCCGCGGTGCTATGCCCGTCCTTCTATCAGGCGGACGTCATTCAGAATGCCAGCGGTTTCGACAAGTTCAAACACGAAATCAACCAACGTCTGCTCGGCTGGTTTGGCTTTCAGGCGGCATCGTCGGGAGATGCTGCATGACCGACGTGACCACGCAACTGAACCCTGTTGGCGCGACCATGCCGGAAAATACCGTCAGTGTCCTGATCGCGGCACTGGGTGGCGAAGGCGGCGGCGTGCTGACGAACTGGGTGATCGCTGCGGCTGAACATGAAGGTTTTGTTGTTCAAAGCACGTCCATCCCCGGTGTTGCACAGCGTACCGGGGCGACGACGTATTTTGTCGAGATATACCCTGTCCCCATGAGTGAACTGGGGGATCGACGGCCCATTCTGACGCTGCTGCCCAATCCCGGTGATATCGACATAATGGTGGCATCGGAACTGGTCGAAGCCGGGCGGGCCATTCAAAATGGTTTCATCACGCCGGACAGAACAACGCTGATCGCCTCAACCCACAGGGTCTATGCCACCATCGAAAAGATGGCGATGGGCGATGGGCGCATCGACACCGCGCGCATAATTGCCGCAGCCCAGGAGATGTCCCTGGCTTCGATCATGTTTGATATGGGCAAGTCCGCACGTGAGGCCGGAAGCGTTATCAACTCGGTATTGTTCGGCGCCATGGCCGGTTCCGGTCGCCTGCCGATGAGCCGGGAGACGATGGAAACCGTCATTCGCGAAGGCGGTATCGCCGTTGAAGCCAACCTGAAAGGTTTTGCCATCGGCTTTGACATGGCGACGACCGGCACACCGTCCCCCGAAGCCTCGGAGCCTGAAACCGAATTTGCGCCGGGAACACTCGATGCCGGTGCCTTGGCAGAACGGGTCGAGCGGGAGTATCCCGGTCCGGCCCTCGCCATCGTCACCGAAGGTGTCGCGCGCCTGGTCGACTATCAGGATGCGGCCTACGCCGGATTGTTCCTTGATCGCCTGGATGCGATCCGTGAACTTGACGCCGCGAACGGCGGTGCAGAAAATAATTTTGAGCTGACGATTGAGACGGCCCGCGCCCTCGCCCACTGGATGGCGTTTGAAGACATCATTCGCGTTGCCGACGTGAAGACCAGGCCGGAGCGATTTGCCCGTATCCGCCGCGAGGCCGGGGCGAAATCGCATGAACCCCTTGTGGTCGTCGATTATCTGAAGCCGGGACTGGAAGAATTTTGCTCGGTCCTGCCGGGGTTGATCGCCCGACCGATCCTCAGATCGGCAGCCCGGCGCGGCAAGCTGGACGCCTGGAATGTCGGCCTGCATCTGAAATCAACCAGTGCATTTGGCTATTTGATGCTGCGCACCCTCGCCCGGCTCAAGGGCTGGCGTCGGCGAGGCCATCGTTTTGCCACTGAGCAATCCATGATCGAGCGCTGGCTGGCGGCCTTGCGGCCCCTTGTGGCGGTGGATAACGCCATGGCGCTGGAGGCCATTGGCTGTGCCCGTCTGGTCAAGGGGTATGGCGAAACTCACCGGCGCGGCACCACCAGCCTCGCGCTTGTGCTGGAAAAAGTGATCGAGCCGGCAGGACAGAATCCGGCACTGGTGTCCGCCACCGACATCGCCCGGGCACGAGAAGCAGCACTTGCCGACGAAGCAGGCGGACAACTTGAACAAGTCCTGCTTGAATTATCGCCTCCGCCGCCGGCGGTTGCCGCTGCCGAATGACATAATTTATTGGGGATTTGGATGCTGGTCCGGACCAAACAACAGGATCGACTTTTTTCGCAAGGGCCGTTTCCGCTTGAACGCCTGCCCCACGATGTCGAAATCGCTGCCGCTGAAATCGCCCGACCGCGCTTGAGTTCAGCGCCCTCGACAGCATCGAGCGACACGCCACTCGGACGTTCGGTTCGCCAGTACTTCGATTTTCTGAAACCCTTCCTGCAGGGCGATGCTGCCGCTAAAGGGGCAGTGCCCGATGATCGCGATATCCGCACTAATGACGTCAAAGGTGCGAGTTATTTTCTGGATGCGGCGGGTGTCGGCGTCTGCCGTATGCCGGACAATGCATGGGTTGGCGATGCCGTGGCGGGACACGACTACGCCATCGTGTTTTTGCTCGAACATGGCCGCCTGCCCGAGGCCGGCAACCTCGCCCATGGCTGGATCAAATCAGCGATTAGCGAAGGCGCAGACCTGCACGCCTGCGAGGTCGCGGCTGTGGTCTCCGGGCACGTTCGCCAACTGGGATTTGCTGCAACCGGTCACGTTTCCGGTGCCGGCCAGGTTGATCTCGAACGCCTCGCTGTTCTGGCCGGTCTGGCGGTACGTATGCCCGATGGGCTACATCACCCGCATATCGGCAAGCATTTTTCGATCGGTGTGATCACGACAGCCTATGAGCTGATCTGTAATCAACCCCTGAAGCCCTCCGCCCTGAACGCCTTTCGTCTGCAATACTGGCTGGGATGGCACGGTGGCACATCGGGCCGCGAGCGGGCGCGCCAGGCCGGACGTCCATCCGACGCCAGCAAGTATCCGATGGAGACCGTCAAACGGGTCGACAAAACCACAACACTGATCATCGATGACGAAGTGCCGCGGGTTCCCAAACGGGCAGCGATGTTTGATCGCGCCTTGCGCGGTGATCTCGGTGACAAGACCTTGAAGGAGCGCAACCGGTTTGCCCTCAAGCACCCCTTTGGCGCCGGATTGATGGGCCCGATTGGGGCGTTGCACAAGCATCAGGATGGCGACGCACTGGATGTCGACAGCCCGGAATGCACCGACCCCGTCGCCAATACCAAAGCGCTTAAATCACTTTCCTATTTCCTTGGTGCCGATCTTACCGGGATTTGTGAAGTTCCCGACTATGCCTGGTATTCGCATCGCGGGGATGGCAGCGAGATCGAGCCGCGTCACAAATATGCCGTCGTCATGCTGATTGATCAGGGCTATGACACCATGGAAGGGGCTAGCGGCGATGACTGGATTTCCGGCTCGCAATCCATGCGTGGATATTTGCGCGGGGCCGAAATCGCCGGTGTGATGGCGCGGCATTTGAGACAACTCGGCTTTTCCTCACGTCCGCAAACCAACACCGATTCGGAGGTCCTGCAAATCCCCCTGGTTTTGTTGGCGGGCCTTGGCGAGCTTAGCCGGATAGGTGAACTGGTGCTTAATCCCTTCGTCGGACCGCGCTTCAAATCGGTGGTCATGACAACCGACATGCCGCTTCAGGCCGACAAACCCATCGATTTCGGCTTGCAGTATTTTTGCCAGAATTGTTTCAAATGCGCGCGCGAATGCCCTTGCGATGCCATTCCGTGGGGCGACAAAATCATGTTCAACGGCTACGAAATCTGGAAACCGGATGTCGAGCGTTGCGCACGCTATCGCCTGACAAACCGCAAAGGCTCGGCCTGCGGGCGCTGCATGAAGACTTGCCCGCTCAATAAAGTTGTGACGATTGATGGTCCGCTGACAACCCGGATGGCAAGCTGGTGCGGCGTCAACCTGTTGTGGGCAAAACCGCTTATGGTGCCGATCGCGACCTGGATTGACGACGCACTGGGACATGGTCGGCGCGTCCTGACGAAGAAGTGGTGGATGGATCTTGAAGTCGTTGATGGCGTGTGCGTTGAGCCCTTTGGCGCCAACGAACGCGAGCTTGATATCGCCAAGGTTATCAAGCCGGAAAACCAGAAAATGGCGACCATTCCTGCCAGCATGAACCCGGCACCAAACAACCTGGATGCCCAACCTATAGATCGCAAAGCGGCATTATTGGCAACTGGCTGGATGGAGACACCGAAGCAGGCAAGAGACCGAAAAAGTAAAGGCGGCAAGTCGCCCGATCATTATTTGCCGACGCCGGCAATGGCAACTCAACCTGAAACTGATAAAACCTGATATATTTAACAGGTTAGCCTTACCTATAAGGGTAATTTCATCGATAAGATTTTCAGGATATACGTTCCTATTCTGGCTTTATTTCCTATTACATCCTATATTTCGCCCCGGGGGCGCGACGGCATTTCCTGATAACGTCGCAGCCAGGGTTGAGTATGACAATTTCTGATTTAGTTCCAGTCGGTAAGAAGATAATCATGGCGGTAGACGACGACCATTCAATGGTGGCGTTTATCGGCATGCTGATGAAACAGCAAGGGCATGAGTTTGTCGGACTGCACAGCGGGCATGATTGCCTGGCGCAGATCGACGAAGTGCGCCCGAACATCCTGATTCTGGATGTCAATATGCCGGATATGGATGGATTTGAGACCTGCAAGAAGTTTCGCGCAGAATACTCTGACATTGCGATCCCGGTTTTGTTTTTAACCGGAAACGACACTGAGTTTGGTTTGTCTTCGGCGATTTCCGCCGGCGGTACAGAATACCTCGCCAAGCCAATTGATGCCGAAGCACTGGCAACGCGGGTGAATTACTGGCTGTCCTTGATCTGACAGAGTTGTCGCGCGCCTGGATTAAACCTAGTGACGGATAAGTCCGAGGTCTTCCAGTTCTTCGCTTTCAAACCATTTTTGATCGAGATCCAGACCGAGGTCGTCGCCCCAGTCCGACAGCGCCTGTACGCCCTCGTCAAAACGGTTTTCGCGATTGGCGCTGGAACCGGCGATATCGTCAAAATCTGCGCCGAGGAAATCGCGGTATTCGATACCGTTTTCAAACGTTACTTTCATCAGACCACTCCTTCATTGTCTGGCGTCATTTCAGTTACACCAGACAACGCAAAGCCCATGCCATAATCGGATGCAGACTGATCTTTCCGATCAAGCCCTTGATATTCTGTAATTAATCTCATCGCCTTCCTGTGTTGCCGAGCGCTACAATAGGCCGCCACCGCAACTGTACGGGCATATGTTGCCGATTGAATGCCGGGCTGGCGCCTAAGGGAGAACCGGGGACCGGAATGTCATGACTGAAGGCCAGACTGCCCTGCCGCAGGATATTCGCGAAGATTTGTATGCCCGCACCGGGAAACTGCCGGTCTGGAGAACAATCGGTCGCGCGTACGCCATCGTTTTCCGTCGCATGGGCCCGTTTGTCGCCATCGCCACGCTGCCCATCATTCTGACATATCTTGTTCAAATCGCGGGATCCGAGATCGTCGCGGGCTGGGACTTGCCGGGGCGTATGCGAATTGTCATTGAGGAGCCGTTTCGCTGGATCGGCTGGACGGTTTTTTCGGTCGCCTGGCATCGCTATGCCTTGCTGGGACGGCGCGATTCAAAAAAGCCCCTACAGTTCAGATTTGGCTGGCGCGAGATCCGTTTCATGATTTATGCGGCGTTGTTGTCGATCCCGCTTTTGCTGGCGCGGGTGCCGATCCTTTATTACGGCGACAAGGCACAGAATCTGCCGCCGGAATTCCTCGCGCTGGTTCTGTTGCTGACGGTCGTCGGTATCGGTCTGGGTATTCGGTTTTCGTTTATTTTCCCGTCGGTGTCGGTCGAGCGCCGCACCGGTTTCAAACAGTCGTGGCGCGAAACGAAGGGATCGGGCTGGCGGATATTTGCCGCCTCGTTCATTGCCTCCATTCCGCTGGGCGTTGCCGACCGACTGGCGCGGGAGCTGGTGATGATGATGGAGCCCATCGTCGCCCGCAGCGGTCAAAGCGTCTGGGAAAATCCGCTCGGTCACTGGATGATCGGATTAACCATCGTCCAGCTCATCCTGACGTTCATGTTTACGGCCGTCCTTGTTTCAGTCCTGTGTATTGCCTTCAGGCGGCAGACCGACTGGCAACCGGACCAGAAGCCGGAACACGATCAGGTTTGATTGCCACCGCCGAATGATCCGGCCGCAAGCTCGCCATTTTTGAAGACGGCCCGATGATTAGCTTTTTGCGCCGCCATCGTAATGTCTTCAGAGGGATTGCCATCGACTATGAGCAAATCGGCAAACGCACCATCCCTGATCCGCCCACGCTGGTTGTCACGAACAAGATCGGCAGCATTTGAGGTGCCGGTGATCATTGCCTCAACCGGCGACAGGCCCATCTCGACCATGTATTCGAGTTCCAGGGCATTTTCGCCGTGCAGGTTGAAGGGGGTGCCGGCGTCCGTGCCCATTGCAATCTTGCCGCCGGCCTTGTGAAACATCTTGATGGCGTTGCGGTGATCTTCCGAAACGCGCTGGGCTTTTTCGACGGCATAGGCCGGAATACCGTTTTCCGCATTGTTGATGATATTGCGCAAGGCAGCGATGGTCGGTACCAGGTAGGTGCCCTTTGCCAACATTTCCTCGACGCAGGTATCATCCATAAAGATACCGTGTTCGATACTATCGATGCCACCGCGCACGGCGTTGAGAATACCGTCGCGTCCCTGGGCGTGGCTGGCCGAATGTTTGTGAAAACGTGTTGCCTCGCTGATCCCGGCCGCCATTTCCTCGGCGCTGTAGTGGGCATCTTCGGGATCGACGCCCGGCGTCATCACGCCGCCAGTCGCCATGATCTTGACAAAATCCGAACCGGCGTGAATTTGCTCGCGCACCGCCTTGACCACTTCATCGCAACCATCGGCGACGCGGGCAACCCGATTGCCGTGTCCACCTGTCATGCAGATCATGCGGCCAGCCGCACAAATGGTCGGCCCCTGGAAAGTCCGGTTGTTCACTGAGTCCCGAACGGCAAACTCAAGATAATCCTTGCCACCACAATCGCGAACCGAGGTAATACCGCCGCGTAAATTTGTCTGGGCGTTGGCCAGCGCGTGCATGACCACATCGGCATCGGAGAGCTTCGACATGGCGACAAATGGATCAGGGGCCCCGTCATATATCAGATGAACATGGCAATCATGCAGGCCCGGCATCGTCGTGCCGCCTGAAGTATCGACCTGCCGGTCGGCAAAGCCCTCGAATTCAGCGATCGGGGCCACGCGTTCAATGCGATCGCCTTCGATCAGAACACCGTGGTCTTCAAGCGTGCTTCCATCGCCATCAAAAACCAGTCCACCGGAAAATAGAACAGCCATCGAAATCGCTCCTTGGCGCCTAGATATTGTTGAATTAAATGTCAGGTGCCTACGTCGAGGCGGTTTTCTTCGACGGCGTGACACGCCACCTGTGCATCACCGAATTGTTTGAGTTCCGGTCGTTCCTGCTTGCAACGATCATTTACAAACGGACAACGCGGATGAAAGGCGCAACCGCTCGGCGGGTTGATCGGGCTGGGAACCTCGCCTGCGACCGGGATACGCTGCCGTCCACTCATCTCAAGATCTGGGATGGCGTCGAGCAAAAAGCGCGTGTAGGGATGGCGCGGCGTTGAAAAGAGGGTTTTAGTCTCGGCCAATTCACAAATGCGGCCGAGATACATTACGCCGATCTCGTCAGAGACGTGATAGACCACGGCCAGATCATGGCTGATAAACAGATAGGTCAGACCAAATTCGGTCTGCAAATCCTTCATCAAATTGAGAATTTGAGCCTGAACCGAGACATCAAGCGCTGATGTCGGTTCGTCGCAAACCAGAAAATCCGGACTGCCGGCGAGGGCCCGGGCAATTGATATGCGCTGGCGTTGTCCGCCGGAAAACTCGTGCGGGTATTTTTCGCTATCTGCCGGCGACAAGCCGACCTGGGTCAAAAGCTGACCGACCCGTTCGACTATTTCGCCGCTCGTCTCGAACATTTTTTTGTGATGTATCGGCTCTGCGACGATATCAGCCACACGCATACGCGGGTTGAGGGAGGCGTAGGGATCCTGAAAGATCATTTGCATCCGGCCACGCAGTTCGTTTTCCTGGTTTCGATCAGAGATCGTCGTCAGGTTCTCGCCGTCAAAAGTGACATCCCCTGCTGTCGGATCATAGAGCCCGACAACGAGGCGGGCGACGGTCGACTTGCCGCACCCTGACTCGCCGACCAGTGAAAGCGTCTTGCCGCGTTTGACGGCGAAATCAATGCCGTCAACGGCGCGGACGATCTGATGACCACTACCCTCGATTATGCGATTGAGCAAGGGAGGCGAGACGTCGAAATAACGCGTCAGATTATCGACCTTGAGCAGCGCGGTATCAGACATTGGCCACTTCCCGCTCGATGGTACCGCCAGTGCCGTCAGGATCGTACTTCCAGCAAGCAACCTGAGAGACCCCGGCCGGCTCAAGAATGGGCCGTTCGACCAGACAACGCGTGCCAACATCGCGACAGCGCGGATTAAAGGCGCAACCTTTGGGGATTTCGGTCAGGCGCGGCATCGAGCCATCAATTTGCGTCAGACGTTCAACATCGTGACCTATTTTCGGGATCGATCCCATCAATCCATGCGTATAGGGATGGTGGGCCCTTTTGACGACGTCCTGGACCGGTCCGATTTCGGCGATACGCCCGGAATACATCACAGCCACCCGGTCCGCCGTTTCGGCGATTACACCCATATCATGTGTCACCAGCATTACCGCCGTTCCATGTTCCCGGCACAGCCGCTTGAGCAAGGTGATGATTTGAGCCTGGATCGAAACATCAAGGGCCGTCGTCGGTTCGTCGGCGATGATCAACTTGGGATCGGCACAGAGCGCCAGGGCGATCACCACGCGCTGGCGCATGCCGCCGGAAAACTGATGGGGATAGTGATCGATACGCTCCTTGGCGCTGGGAATTCCGACTTCTTCAAGTAGTTCCACCGCACGCTTTTTGGCGTCACGTTCGGAAACCGGTAAATGGGTCCGGATTGTTTCGGTGATTTGCTGGCCAACAGTGTAAAGCGGGTTGAGGCTGGTCAAGGGGTCTTGAAAAATTGCACCGATTTGACGCCCGCGAATTTTGCGCATCTCATCGTAGGGCAAATTATCAATGCGCTGGCCTTCGAGCAAAATCTGGCCGCCGGCAATACGTCCTGGTGACGCCAGCAACCCGATCACCGCGTTTCCGGTCATCGATTTGCCGGCCCCGGATTCGCCGACAACACCCAGAACTTCGCCCGGCGCTATTTCCAGTGATATGCCATCGACCGCAACAAGTGTGCCCCGGCGTGTCGGGAATTCGACGCGCAAATCGCGGACTTCGAGCAGCGGCTGATTATTTAACTCGCTCACCTGACTACCTCAACTTCGGATCAAAGACATCGCGCAACCAGTCGCCCAGCAGGTTCACGGCGAGCACCAGGATCGCCAGCATGGCACCCGGAAAAATCACGATCCACCACTCACCGGAAAACAGGAAGTCCTGGCCGATACGGATCAGGGTGCCGAGCGACGGCTGGGTTGGCGGTACGCCAACGCCCAGAAAACTCAACGTCGCTTCACTGAGGATCGCTACAGCAAGTGTAATGGTCGCGATGACCAACACCGGTCCCATTACGTTGCGCAAGATATGCCGCACCATAATTCTGGGGCGCGATACGCCGATAACGCGGGCCGCCTGAACATATTCCTTGTTGCGTTCGACCATGGTCGAGCCGCGCACGGTTCTGGCGAAATTGACCCATTGCGACAGCCCGATGGCCAAGATCAAAACATAGACCACCAGTTCGTCGTGCCGCCCGCCCGGCAGCAGGGCGCGCGCCACGCCATCGATCAACAAGGCGATCAGGATGCCGGGGAAACTGATCTGAACGTCGGCGATGCGCATAATGACGGTATCAACCGCGCCGCCCATATATCCTGCAATCAACCCAAGTGTGACGCCCAGCGCCATGGCGAAGATCACGCTGGCAAAGCCGATCAGCAAAGATAAACGGCTGCCATAAAGGATGGCCGAATAAAGGTCCCTGCCCTGATCATCCGTGCCGATGGGGAAGCGCCAGCTACCATCCTCGCCCCAAACCGGTGGATTGAATGCATCCATCAGATCGAGTGACGCCGGATCAAAGGGATTTTGCAGTGACAATAACGGGGCAAAAAAGGCGGCCAGGATCATAACCACCGTTACGATCGCAGCAACCACCGTTATTTTTGATTGTTTGAAGCTGTACCAGATATCGCCGTCGAAAAACCGGGCGATGTTGTCCTGCATGCGGGCCAGAATGGGCATCGGTTGTTCAGTGCCCCTTGCTGGTCTCGACCCGCAAACGCGGATCAACGACGTGATACAGGATATCAACAACCAGATTGATAACGACAAAGAACATGGCAATCAGGATGAGATAGGCCGACATAATCGGGATATCGACCGTACCGATGGCCTGAATAAACATCAGTCCCATACCGGGCCACTGGAAGACGGTCTCGGTGATGATCGCAAAGGCGATGAGCTGACCGAGCTGCAAACCGGTGATCGTGATAACGGGGATCAAAGTGTTTTTGAGGGCGTGGCCAAAGTGCACCGCATTGTCGGCAAGCCCACGGGCGCGGGCGAACTTGATGTAATCCGTCAGCAAGACTTCAAGCATCTCGGATCGAACCAGGCGCATGATCAGGGTCAACTGATACATGCCGAGCGTGAAAGCAGGCATGACGATGGATTGCCAACCGCTCGTCGTCAGCAATCCGGTCGTCCAGTTGCCAAAACTGACGACTTCCCCCCGGCCAAATGTCGGTAGCCAGCCCAGAACGACGCCAAACAACAGGATGAGCATTATTCCGATCAAAAAAGTCGGCAAGGATATTCCGATCAGCGAGACCGTCAGGAAAATATTACTCAACCATTTTTGTGGATACAGGGCGGAGTAAACCCCCATCGGTAACGCAACAACCAGGGCAAAAATTGCGGCCAGAAACGCCAGTTCAAGCGTTGCAGGCATTCGCTCCTTCAGAAGTTCCGCGACCGGGCGGCCAATTTGATAGGAAATGCCGAATTCGCCTTGCGCCGTGTTGACGACAAAGCGGGCAAACTGCAACGGCACGGGGTCGTGAAGACCCAGCTTTACTCGCAGTTCTTCACGTTCTTCAAGTGACGTTTCCTGCCCGACAAGCATCGCGACCGGGTCGCCGACGTAACGGAACATGGTGAACGCCAGCAACGCCACGACGAGCATGACGACAATTGATTGGTAGGAACGTCGAATTATGAGCGCGATCATATGGCGCTTTATACCTGAATATTTATCAACCGGGAAACTTGAGAACCCGGACCCCGAAAATATCGGAGCCCGGGTCCCAATCGGATCAGAATAATCCGAACTAGTTCATCATTACGTGGCGCCAGGCAAACTGGTTGTCCGGGCGTTGTGCCAGAGACTTGACCCGTTTACCTGTACCCCATGACAAGGCCTGCTGATGCAGCGGGATATGCGCGATATCGTCAATCGTCATGCCCCAGGCTTTTTCAATCATGGTGTTACGATTGCCTTTGTCGGTTTCGCTCAGGATCCTGGCGGTGAGCTTGTCGACTTCGGGATTGCAGTAGCCACCGATGTTAAACTTGCCACGGCTGATTTTGTTGCGATCTTCTTTTTTCCAGATCGGTCCGCCATCAACCAGGTTCGGGCAACCGTGCAAATTGTGCAGCACGTTCCAGGAATCGAGACTACCCGGTGTCCAGCCCAGAAGGTAGAAGCTGACATCAAGGTTCGGTGCCAGAATCTTCGGGAAGTATTTGGCTTTGGGTTGAGCAAGCAGGTTAACCTTGATGCCAACCTTGGCCAGCATACCGACAATCGCCGTGCAGATCGCTTCGTCGTTGACATAGCGATCATTCGGGCAATCCATGCCAACTTCAAAACCACTGCCATAACCGGCGGCGGCCAACAGGCTTTTGGATTTGGCCGGATCAAAGTCCAGACGTTTAAAGTGCGTTGCACTCAATGACGTCAGACCCGGTGCAATCATCAGCGAGGACGGTTCACTATTGCCCCGCATTACTTTTTTCTGGATCGCCTTGATATTGACCGCGTGAAAAAATGCTGCGCGAACACGCTTGTCCTTGAACGGATTTTTGCCTTTGACACTGGAATGCAGCAATTCGTCTGAATGCTGATCCATGCCGAGGAAAATTGTCCGCATTTCCGGTCCAACCATCGCAGTCGTGCTGGCGTTACTGTCAACACGCTTCTGATCCTGGACAGGGATCGGATAAGCCATATCAACCTGACCCGATAACAAAGCCGCAACACGAGTTGCATCCGAAGCAATCGGCGTAAAAATAACAGATGTCAGATTGTGTTCCTTGTTGGCGTTATCCCACCAGGAGCCATTGGCGGCAAAAACCGTTTTAACGCCACTTTCGTGACTGACAAGCTTGAAGGGTCCAGTGCCATTGGCGTGACGCGTCGCATAGTTTTCCTCGGTCCCGCCAACATTCTGCGGGCTGACCGCATTATTCTTTTCCGCCCATTCCTTATCCAGGATGTACCAGGTACCCCATTCAAAATGCAAAATTGGATTTGGCTTGGTGGTTATGAAGTCGACCGTGTAGTCGTCAATCTTGACAACCTTGGTATCGGCAGAGATACGTGTCCTGAGATCCGAGCCTTCGGCGCGGACGCGGGTAGCCGAAAAAATCACATCATCTGCGTTGAACGCATTGCCATTGTGAAATTTTACACCCTTGCGCAAATGGAACCGCCACTGCGTCGGTTTCAGAACTTCCCAGCTCGTCGCCAGGGCTGGTTCGATTGCCATATCTGAACCACGGCGAATAAGGCCTTCATACACGTTGCCTTGCGTGCCGAGATGGAATGTTTCGTTCAGGTTATAAGGATCAAACGAATTCAAAGTGCCCTGAAAGGCGAACTTCAATTCTTTTGCCTGTGCGGGTACAGCAACAGCGGCGGCAAGCGCCAGCCCCGCAGCACCCAGGACCAGTGTCCGAAGTTTCATAGTGGTCTTCCTCCCGTTACGTTCAAGCGTCAGTTCTAATGCCGACTTTGAACAAATTACATATATCTGCCTTGACGCAGCGTTTTTATTGCTGCGAAAAAGCGTTCACGGCAGACACGAAACCTGACGTGCTGCCATTGGCATGGATGTTCCTGCCTCCCATCGGGTGAGTCAACAGGATTTCCTGCAATAGCTGTTAACAAATGTCTTGAAAACGGTGCAATTGTTCGAATGTGGTCCGATTGAAAGCCGTCACACTAAAGTTTATGGTCATTTCTCGACGCTGGAATGTTTCGGGGGAACCGGCGAAATTTGCACTGGTAATTATGGCTGGGGTATTCGCTATCATATATTTGCTTTCCAGCCAGGCGTTTGATGATCGCACTTCCTGCGTTTCGGACAAACTGACGTGAACCGCGTTCTTAATTATTTATGGCCGGGTATTCCGGATGATCAGACACCTGTCGGTGCTGAAATAAGGTTGCGACAATTTATCCTCGTCGCCCGTTCCAGCACGACCATTTCCGGTGCAAACGTCATCAATACGTTGCTCACCTCGTTCCTCTTCTGGAATACGTTGCCCAAGGAATTTATCCTGATCTGGGCCGGCATCAGTTTGCTGGCCTCATCCAATCACCTGATTGCCCGCTACAGACATCGTGATCGACCGGATCCCGAATCCATCGCCCGGCGGACCATCCTTCGTTCTGTTTTATGGACGGGGATGGCGGGTGTGTTCTGGGGCGTCATCGCTTTGGCGGTCGCCTGGCAGGGCACGATCGTACATCTTGTTTTTCTGGCCTTTGTCATCGCCGGACAAGGTGCGGCCGCCGCCGTGTGGATGTCGCCAATTCTGGCTTCAAGTTACGCCTTTCTCTGGTTAAGCGTTGCACCTCTTATCATCGGGCTGGTGTCGCACGGCGAACCGATAACTGCCGTTCTCGCCTTTATGGCTCTGCTTTTTTTGCTGGCCAATTTTCTGCTGGCGCGAAATACCCACGACGATTTCGAGCAAAGCGTCAAAGCCAATCTGAAGTTGCGTGAACTCAATGAACGCCTGACGGTCAGCGAACAGCTCTATCGCAAGAGCGAAGAAACACTGATGACGGCGATTGAGGCAATGGATGCCGGGTTTGTGTTGTATGACGCCGATGATCGTCTGGTGATGTCGAATTCAAAATACCGCGAGTATTACAAAAACTCCGCGGCGATGATGGAACCGGGAACCAGATTTGAGGACCTTCTGCGCCACGGCATGAAAATCGGCATTCAGTCGATCCCGTCTGACAACAGTGAAGAATGGATCAAGGTTCGGCTTGCCGAACATGCCAAACCGTTTTCCAGAAGCGAGCAAATGCTGAGCGACGGACGCTGGCTTCAGGTCGCGGAGCGTCGAACCAGCGACGGCAGCACCGTCGGATTTCGTTTTGACATTACCTATTTGAAGCAGGCGCAGGATGATCTGATGCTTGCGCGCGATGAAGCTGAAGCCGCCAGTCACGCAAAATCCGAATTTCTCTCCAGCATGAGCCACGAATTGCGCACCCCCCTCAACGCTATTCTCGGCTTCGCGCAACTTCTCGATACTGATTCAGAATTTCCACTGGAAAAAGTGCAGCAAGAATCAGTTGCCCAGATATTGGGTGGCGGCCGGCATTTGCTGGATCTGATCGATCAGGTTCTGGATCTGGCCCGTATCGAGACCGGAAATATCACTGTATCGATCGAAGGTGTGCTGCTGGAAGATATCTTCAAGGACTGCCTGCCGCTGGCAGAAACGCTGGCGTCGAAGCGTAACGTCACCCTGACGCGGTCGGCACCTGACGAAGACCTGGCGGTCATGGCTGACACCACCCGCCTGAAACAGGTCTTGCTTAACCTGTTGTCGAATGCAGTAAAATACAACAGGCAGGGCGGCGAAGTTACACTGGATACGGCTGTCACCGATCGGAGCAGCATAATCATCGCAATCAGTGATACTGGCGAAGGCATACCGGAAGAAAAGCAAGCCCTGGTATTCGAACCTTTCAATCGCCTGGGTGCCGAAACCTCAGGTGTCGAGGGCACCGGTATTGGCCTGACGATCAGTCGTCAGTTGGTCCAGTTGATGAAAGGCGACATCGGATTCGAGAGCACCCCGGGCGAGGGATCGACATTCTGGATTGAACTGCCTGTCACGACGATGCCGGTATTGAGCGATGAGGCAGGAGTCGACGTCGCAATACGCCGACCGACGCCGGCAAAATCAGATGATCGTGTCGGCGGTGGGGGCAAACTGCTCTACATTGAAGACAATCCGGCAAATTTACGTTTGATGGAACTCATCGTCGACCGTATTGACGGCGTCACGCTGCTTTCGGCCCATACGGCCGAACTGGGGCTCGAAATGGCTCTGACTCATTCGCCCGATTTGATTTTTATGGATATCAGCCTGCCAGGCATGGACGGTTTTGAAGCTGTCGAGTTGTTGAAATCAGATCCCGCCACCAAAGGCATTCCCGTCGTCGCCGTCAGCGCGAAGGTAACGACGTCCGACATCGAGCGCGGCCGCCAGGCGGGCTTTATGGATTACATTTCAAAACCTCTGCAGGTCGACCAGATGCTCGATCTGGTGAACGGTATTATCAACAGCGAAACGGTTTGATTTAATGGGATTATTTGAACGCGGCCTGACGCTGTGGGTGGCGCTCGCCATTCTTGCGGGCCTTTTGCTGGGAAATTTGTTTCCTGGCCTGTTTTCCATCATGGCCTCATGGGAATTCGCACGCGTAAATATGCTCGTCGCCGTTCTGGTCTGGGTGATGATCTACCCGATGATGATCAACGTCGACTTTTCCAGTCTGGGCCACATTGGCGACCGACCAAAAGGCATGATCATCACGCTGGTCGTCAACTGGCTGATCAAACCTTTCTCAATGGTCTTGCTCGGTATTCTGTTTTTTGAATACGTCTTTGCCGATCTGATCAATCCGCAGGACGCCCGCTCCTACATTGCGGGCCTGATCCTGCTGGGCGCAGCACCGTGTACGGCCATGGTGTTTGTCTGGAGCCACCTTACCCGGGGCGACGCGACCTACACCCTGGTCCAGGTTTCGGTTAACGACCTCATCATGGTTTTTGCCTTTGCGCCAATTGTTGCCGTGTTGCTCGGCGTGACCGATATCGACGTTCCGTGGTCGACGTTAATCCTGTCGGTGGTGCTCTATGTTGTTGTGCCCCTGGTCGCCGGCTACCTCACACGAATACGGCTGATCGCGACGGGCGGCGAAAAGCAAATCGACAAATTTACCGGGCGATTGAAACCCTTGTCCGTTGTCGGCCTTCTGGCCACGGTGATGTTGTTGTTTGGCTTTCAGGGCGAAACCATCGTCGCCCAACCACTGGTGATTGCCCTTATTGCTGTCCCGCTGATCATCCAGAGCTATGGCATTTTCGCCATCGCTTACGGCTGGGCATGGGCCTGGCGCGTACCGTTTTCGGTCGCCGCCCCTGCCGCCCTCATCGGCACCTCAAACTTCTTTGAGCTCGCTGTCGCCGTGGCCATCAGCCTGTTCGGATTGAATTCAGGTGCGGCCTTGGCGACGGTCGTCGGCGTGCTGGTCGAAGTGCCGGTCATGCTGTCGCTGGTAGCCTTTGCCAACCGGACGCAGCATCGCTTTTCCGACTAGCGCAACGCACGCTCCAGCAATTCCAGCCGGTCCTGGCCCCAAAAAAGCTCGCCCTCAAGCTCGTACGTCGGCGCGCCAAAGACGCCGAGTTCAATCGCTTCTTCTGTATTCTCGTCGAAGGCCGCGATGGTCGCAGCCTGATCCCTGTCCGCCAGCAGAGCCGCGCCATCCAGCCCGCAGCCGTTTGCCAGGTCCACCAGCACGTCATCCTCACCGATGTCTTTTTCCTCTGACCACACGGCGCGTAATATCGCGCTTGCCAGGGCACCGGTATCACCGCCCTGCAAGCCGAGCGTCGTCACCATGCGCGCGGCACTTGCTTCCGCCGTCGGAAAAAATTCGGGATGCAGGTTCAACGGGATGTCCAGGTGATCGCGCCAGCGGGCGAGATCGACCAGCCGATAGGCCTGGCGCTGAGCCGCCCGCTGGCCCAAAGGCAAGCCGCCCGAGAGGGAAAATATTTTGCCGAAGTCCACCGGTTTACAAATCACCCGGGCATCAAATCGACCGGCGATCTCATAGAGCCGGTCATGTCCGAGATAAGTCCAGGGCGATTGCAGGGAGGCGTAATATCGAATTGTTGCTGACACGATGTATCCTAGCTGAACTTCGAGAAATCCGGCGCGCGTTTTTCGAAGAACGCTGTCATGGCCTCTTTGGCCTCGGGTGATGTCAGGCAGGCACCGAACACCTTGCCCTCCGCGCTCAGGCGTTCCGCGACCGTGCGGTCGCTGCCCCGCATCAAGGCTTTGGTATGACGCAAGGCGGCAGGCGGCTTGGCAGCCAGTTTGGCAGCAGTTGCCATCGCGGTCGCCATCAGTTCGCCCGCCGGCACGATCGAGGTGATTAGCCCGGCTCGCATCGCCATTTCCGAATCAAAAGGCTCGCCCAGCATCAAAAGTTCTGCGGCCAGTCGATATCCGGCAACACGCGGCAACAAAAGGCTCGAAGCATTTTCGGGCACCAGGGCCAGGTTGATGAAAGGCATGTGGAAGCGGGCATCATCGGAGGCATAGGCGAAATCGCAATGCAACAACATGGTCGTGCCGATCCCGACGGCCATACCATTGACCGCGGCAATTACCGGCGTCGATGTTGCAGCCATGCCATGAATGAACCGCCAGACCGGGCTGTCGTCGCCGCTGGGCGGATTATTCAGAAAATCATTCAGATCGTTGCCGGCTGTGAAGGCATCGGCGCTGCCGGTAAAGACGACCACGCGAACTTCCGGATTGTCGTCGGCGGCGATGATCTCTTTCGCCATGGCTGCATACATCTCACCTGTCAGGGCGTTTTTCTTGTCAGGCCGGTTTATGCGGATAACCTGGATACCATCCTGAATGTCACTTGTGATTAGGTCGCTCAAGGTTCGCTCCTGCGCTTTATGAAAATGTTATCTGAAAATCTAGCGATTGATGTGGTGTGCCGATTCGTCCCGCGCCTGCAAAGCCTTGGCTTCGCGTGACAAAAACCGGGTGATGCGTTCGGCTGAAAACCCGAGGATCGACAAGCCGACACCGGTTTCGGCAACTTCACGATAATCGGTAATTTCACCGGCGTCGTTGTAGCGCACAATTGCCACCCCTTCGAACATGCCCAGATTGCCGGAATGGTCCGCCAGTCTGGAGCGGTAACTGAAGACATAACGTGCGTAGCCGATACCGTCATTGGCGACAGCATCGTGCATATCCCATTTGAAGTCCTCGGCGTCACGGTGGAAGTGGTTTTCAATCATGTCGACAATCGCCTGACGACCTTGAAAACTGCCATAAAAACAATCGTGGTAGACGCCATCCTGCGCAAAGAGAGAAGCGAGCTTTGTACCATCTCCTGCTGACGCAGCCGCTGCCAGGGCGTTCATTGTCTTGGGGAAATCCATCGTTTAGCGCCTGTTTTGCCATGTGTGAAATTATTCGAGGCCGGATTGTGGCCGCAAATCAATGTCGAAACAATTGGCAATAATCCGGGCCGGTCAATTACAGGCAGATTTGGCCTTATCCATGACAAATGCTCCGTCCGAAGCCCGATAGAATATCGCTGCGACCGCTGCTCCTTTTGTCGAATGAGCCCGATACATCATACAGCCCGAATTGTCATTCTTGATCGGGATCATATAAAGGTCATCTTTCACGTGGATGGCATTCTCGGGCACGCCCGGCGGCAGCTGCTTCGTCATTGTCGTCCCCTTCTGGCAGGCGGCCAGGGCGACAATTGCGACAAGGCCGGCCACCACAATCAGACTTTTCATTTGGCGTCGCCGAATGTCAGTCAAAAATTCATCCCCCATTTCAGGCCGGCAGCGACTTCCGGTCTGGCGTTCCGGTCGTGCCCCGGTTGCAGGCTGACAGTCGAAAAAGTACGGATAGAGGACGAGGCACCAAGCGAGCGGCGATATGCCAGCTGGATGTCCATTTGCCGTCCCGTTGGCCCGAGATCGACCCGTCTTGTCGCCTGGGATATGTTGCCGTCGAGGTCCCGGCCCGTCGGCAAGGTCAAGTCCACACCTGATCGATACACACGGAGAGGCTGGCCAAGGGTCAGGCCCAGTTTGTCGCCTGCGGCAAAGGCTGATTGTCTGGTAATGCCCGCGGAAAAAGCGTTTGCCTGTACCCGTCCCCAGTTACTGAACAGACTGTCGCCGGAGAATACCGGTTGCGCTGTCGCTTCGGTATAACTGGCAAACACCGTCAGGTCTTTTGTCAGTGATCGCGCTGCCGACAGGGAATAATACTGGCTGTGATTATCTTCCGTCTGGCCGAATGCCCCGCTCGACTTTGAACGAAACATCGCCTCTTTTTCCGTGACATAGCCAGCGCCAAGGCCGAGACGCAGACCGTTGTCGAAGCCGTGACTGACCCGGACCTGGCCGAGGTAGCCGCGACCCGTATCGGATTGGTCTGCACCGTTTGACTGATGAAACCCGACGTCCAGCGACGTTTGCCGATCAAACGTTTTCGACAGCGAGAGACTGGATCCGAGACCCAGCATCGAAAGTTGTGGCGCGCTGGTCCAGCCGGTGTTGAAAAACAAATTACTGGATACGGCACCCGTGACATTATCGCCAAACAACGCCAGAGGCGAAGATCGCAGTGCCAGGCGCATACCGGTCTGCCGGTTTATGTCAGCGGAAAAACGCAAAGCGCCGATTTGCTCCCGGGCCTTCAGATTGTCCTCCAGGTGATGAGCAAATCCCATCTCCTGATCGGAGAGGCGGACCTTGTGGACGCCCGTCACATCAAAATCGAATGAAATACCGGCGGGCGCTGGTGCTTCGATAACCGTGTTGTCGGATGATTGAAGAAATGACATCGCAACAAGCGTCGCCGTGCCGGCTACAATCCGATTGCGAAGATCGACATAATAGGCGCGCTGATACGCATCGAGAATAATCGCTTCCGCGAGGAAAGCCTGTTCCGACAAGGCGTCGCCGAACGCACTGCCGAGCATTACCTTGCTGTCAGCGAGGTGAACCGAAGCACCTTTTACGTTTGCTGCCATCGGGATTGAGGAAACGCCCTGGGCTGAAAAGGCCGCTTGCAGATTCAACAGTCCGACACCAAAAGTCGTGTCCGTACCGGTTGCTCCAAGATCAGTCGCCGACGATAGCAATAGCGTCACCGCTTGTTTTGCGGTCAGCGAGGGAAATCGCTGCAGAATAATCGCAACTGCACCGGCAACATGTGGTGCCGAGAAAGATGTACCGCTCACCGTCGTCGTGCCGCCGCCGTTGGCGGTCGTGACAATACTCACGCCGGGAGCCACCAGGAATGCAGAGCCTGTATCCCCGGCAAGATTGCTGAACGAAGCAATCGCGTTCGATGAGTCGGTCGCACCGACCGCCAGCATCAGGCCTTTTGCATCGAAAGAGTTAAAAGCCGCACAATTGGAGGCACCCTCGCAGTTGGCCAGACGGGCGACTTGATCGGCCTGGCTATTGCCATCATTGCCGGAAGCCGCCACCACAATAATGCCGGCATCGACAGCGGCCTGCACCGAAGTTGCCACCGTCGAATTGAACGCAGCACTGGCAAAGCTCATATTGATTACTTTTACGCCCTGGGCGACGGCAAAATCTACACCTGCCGCCAAATCGGCATTTGTCGCCGTTCCGTCTTCGCTAATTTTTACCGCAAGCAAGGTCGAACTGAATGCCACACCATGCGTGTCGACAGAATTCCTTGCCGCAGCAATAATGCCGGCAACCTGAGTGCCGTGGCCGTTGGTATCCTGAACACTTGAGGCAATAGACCCGGCCGAAGCGCTGCTGGCACTGGTATTACCGGTAAGATCCGTATGAGTCTGATCGATGCCGGTATCGATGACAGCGACTGTGATGCCACTGCCCGTTCCGGAATTATCGTAGGCTGTCAGAGCGTTTATCGACGCCAGGCCATAATTCGCCTGAAATTCAGTCGTATCAAAAGAACTTGTACTGCTGCTACTGCCGCCACCACCGCCGCCACCACCGCATGCCGACAGAGCGGAAAGGACGGCAATCAGTGGTATATAGATATTCAATCCGGATTTAATGATTTTCACGATATCCCTCGAACGAAGATTAATTCATCATGACTCGTTATGGAGGGATCATAACCAGAAATATTTGCGACACAAATAAAAGTGGTTTTATGAATTGTTTTTTTCCTCTGAAGGTAGAAATTTGCGACATACTGATATCCGAATCTGAATGTCCGCACGCCTGAACAATTGATTTGTCAGAGAAAATCTTTGTTGGTTTGAATGTGAATGCTGAACCGGGCCTGAATGATAGCACAAGCCATTCTGCGTCGTCTTGCCAGACGACTTTCGAAAATCGAAGTCAGGGCAAGAAAGCCGGCGTCTGATTAATCAGCGCCGGCTTTTGGCCAGAATACCCCGTGTAGGCTGATAGGGTTTCGAGCCGGAAAGCCGCTCTGCCATTAAGGCAGCAAGCCTTGGCGAGGCTTGAGCCAGTTCGGTCACCAGCCGCTGATCATTTTCCAGCCCGACATCGAGACAGGCCAGTCTGTAGCTCTCACATCGACGGCTCAACCGCGCCGCAGAAGTCATCCGTTGTTCTTGTTCAATCATTTTGGCTTCCCTTGTTTCAGGTTAGACCGGGTCGAAAGACGTCACATCGAACTTGTTAAAGAACTGGTGTCGGCGGATCAAAAAATCAATGCGAATAATGCTCAACGTGATTTATGCAGCTACCGCACTATTGATGCCAAAAAAACGATCAATGTCGAGCAAGATCAAAAGTTCACCGTCAAGGCGGTAAACACCTTGCGAAACATCACGCCAGCCCTGCTCCATGTTGGCAGGGTTTTGCTCGAAGCTCTCGGCCGGCGGTGACATGACTTCGCCAACACTGTCGACCATCAAGCTGTAAAGTTCGCCCTGATGCTCTATCACTACGTACATGCCGGGGTTTGAGTCTTCGCGATCAGGCAGGCCCAGTTTCTTGGGCACATCGATGACGGTGACAATCCGTCCGCGAAGGTTGAGCGCGCCGGCGATCTCAGGCGGTGCCAGAGGCACACGCGTTACTTTCTGGGCGGCCAGAACATCGTGGACACAAAGCACCTGGATGCCAAACGGCTGCACGCCGATCTTGACCGTCAGGTAGAGATTGCTTTCGTCTCCGCTTTCAACTACCGGCGTGAATGACGCCTGATTTTCCGTGCTCATGCTGCGATCCTTCCGTCACTAATCGTATCTGCCAAAACATCTCTCAGAGCCTGGCGATCACTTTTTTCTACACAATGGCTATACCCGGAGTCTGCTGCCCGCTCGATTTCGTCGGGCGATGCGTCAGAGGTAAGTGCGATGAAGGCGGCGTCTGTCCAGCCACCGTCGGCTGTCATAGCCCGCGGCACATCCGTACCGTCCGTATCCAGCGAAATATCAACCAGCACAGCATCAAACCGGCGACCGCTTTCCTTGATTGCTTCAGCTTCGGTCACCGATGTCGTCGTTGTGACGTTAAATCCGATACCGTTCAGGTAAGAGCTCAACAGATTGCGCAGGAACTGGTTTTCCGCCATCAAGAGAACTTCCGGTGTCTTGCCATCGTCCTCAACCACAATGGCGACGCCGCGTTTGCCGAACCAGTCGCCGTAGGCTTTCTTGAGATAATGCGGCACATCGAGCACGCCTGTCGCTTCACCGCCAATGATGGCGCTGCCAACAAAGCCGATTTCCGGTGATTCGAGTTCGAGACTGAGTTTGCTCTCAACGATATCGACGATGTCGTCGACGATGAGGCCCATCGAGCGATCCTGATCGGTAAAGACCAGGACAGGCTGACGACCTTTTTCCTTCACGCCATTTGCACCTTCAACGTTGATCAAAGGCATCAAACGACCGCGATACTGCACCATCATTTGACCATTGGATTCTTCAACCGAGTCGACTTCGAAGTCCTCGAGGCGGTCAACCAGTGCCAGCGGCACGGCCGTCGGCTCTGTGCCACCAGCGCGGAATATCAACAATGCCGCCTGATCGCTTTCACCCTGGCCAACACCAATCGTTTCGGATTCTGCATCTTCGTCCGGCATGGATGTATCGCCAATCTTCGTTGCGATCCCGTTCGGATCGAGGATCATGATTACGCTGCCGTCACCCAGAATTGTATTGCCTGAGAACATGCTGATGTCCCGCAGGATGGGTGCGACCGGCTTGACAACAATTTCCTCGGTATCGAAAACACGATCAACGATAATGCCGAACTGATAGGTACCGACTTGCGAGACCATGATGAATTGCTCATCACCCTTGCGACCCTTGCGAGTACCGGATGCTTCGTCGGTGTTGCCATCAGGGAAGTCGACGACGACGTCATCGGCTTCGTTTTCAACTTCTGCCTCGGCTTCAACGACTTCAGCCGCAGCAACTTCTGCTTCCGGATCCTCAAGATCGAGAATTTCGCGCAGGTTAACCAGCGGCAGCAACCGATTGCGCAGTCGCAGCACGGAGGTGTCGTTGATCTTTTCAATGCGGTGTTCGCTGTCTCCGGAGGCCCGGACAAGTTCGACGACACTGATTTGCGGCATGGCGAAGCGTTCGCCGGCGCAACCAACAACCAGTGCAGAAACAATCGCCAGTGTCAGCGGAATTTTGATCGTCGCCGTGCTGCCCTTGCCGGTTACCGATGCCAATTCAATTGTACCGCCAATTTTCTCAATATTGGTGCGCACAACATCCATGCCAACGCCACGACCCGAAACGTTTGTCACTTTTTCGGCGGTCGAGAAACCCGGCTTGAAGACATATTGAATGATTTGCACATCGGTCAACGCAGCGACTTCGGCTTCGCTGCCCATTCCGTTGGCAATGATTTTCTCTTTGACCCGGTCAATATTAATGCCGGCACCATCGTCTTTAATCTGGACAATGATATGGCCGCCCTCGTGGTAAGCGTTGAGGACGATGCGACCACCTTCACGTTTACCGGCCGCTTTGCGGATATCCGGTGTTTCAATGCCGTGATCGGCTGAATTGCGAACCATATGCGTCAAGGGATCGCGAACCAGTTCGAGAACCTGACGATCGAGTTCGGTATCGGCACCGATCATTTCAAGATCAATTTTCTTGCCGAGATCCTGTGACAGATCACGAATAATGCGCGGTAACTTGGCCCAGGCATTGCCGATCGGCTGCATGCGCGTCTTCATGACGGCTTCCTGCAGGTCGGTCGTTACATGGCTGAGGCGCTGAAGCGGGACAGCGAAATCACTGTCTGCGTTGCCCTGAACACGAAGCAATTGCATAAGCTGGTTGCGTGTCAGCACCAGTTCGGAAACTGTCGTCATCAGGTCTTCAAGCAGATCGACGGTAACGCGAATGGTCTGTTTGGCCAGTTGGGCGTCATTTGTCGGCTTGCCGGCCGGGACTTCTTCAGCGGCTTTTTGGGGAGCGGCCTGGGGAACAGGTTCAACTTCAACTTCTTCTTCAATGGCTTCAGCCACCGGTGCGGCTTCGGGAGCGGCCTCTTCGGTCGCAGGCGCATCCCCGGCATCTCCAATCGGACCTTCTGTTTCCTGGAATACGCGTTCAAGCTCTTCCAGAGAAACTTCACCGGCCTTGATCTCACGATCACTTTCTTCAACGACCGGAACGACAAGTTCGGGCTCCGGTGTCGGTGCCGGCGTCGCGCCTTCGGCTGCAGCGTCCAGACGACCGATCAACTCCAGATCGTCTCCGTCAGGTTCAACCTGGTTTGCGGCCAGTTCACCCAGCAAGACCTTGATCTGATCCAGGGCTTCAAGAACCAGGGTGACAATCGCCGGCGTAACTTCGAGTTTGCCGTCGCGGACCTTGCCCAGAATGTTCTCGCCTGAATGCGCAACGGCTTCAAGGCGCGGCAGTCCAAGAAATCCACATGTTCCCTTGATGGTGTGAACAATGCGAAAAATATTGGCCAGCAATTCCGGATTATTCGGATCCTGCTCAAGTTTGACCAATTCAACATCGACTTCGTCGATGCTTTCGGTTGTTTCCATCAAAAAATCACTAAGTAGATCGTCCATAATTCAATCCCCTGTATTCTTCCTGAGCGGCGACACCTGTCGCCTGAAATATTATCCCGGTAACCCGTCCGCGGGCTCTGGGGGCGCCGGACCCCGCGGACGGTACCGAGCCACCGATACTCAGGTGGCTATCCAAAATCGTTCCATGCTTCCTTACAGATCAAGAAATCCGGGATTTCACACAAACGACCAAACTTTAGTTTCGTGTCCAACCGGCATATTCTTCCGCCAAGTGAATTGACTGGATTTCACCATCACCGTGTATCTTTCATATGTCGGTAAACAAATATTTTGTAACGCCACAGGTTCGTTTGTAACGGGCTTGTAACCAGGCTTGCAGCGCGATGTCGGCAGCAAACCGATTGCCCGGCTAGAAACTTTGCGTTGCCTCGCGTATGTGCAAATGCAATGTCGCAGCGCGCTTGAACAAATCCTGCAATTCCATCGGTAGCCGGGGAAAGCGTTCGCCGCGTGCCAATGCCGCCAGATCACCGGCAAGGGTGTCGTTTTGAAGAATTTCAACGGCTTCGCGGTAGGCGACTTCGCCTTCGTGGGCCGACACCAGCAAATGAACGTTGGCGATGACGTCGATCAGCCAGTCTGAAAGGCGATAAAACTCCAGCCGCATTTCCGATAATTCCGGAGTGAGCGGTTTCAAACCGTCTTCCGGGAAACGTGACTTCAGGACTTTTCTGTATTCGACTGTCAATGAATGCGCGTCGTGGCAAATCCGGTCAAGTTCAAGCAGCGACATCTCATGCCTGGTCGCATCTTCACCGTTTGTCGAATCCCCGCTTTCGACGCCTTCGTCCAAATCCTGACGACTCCGCAACGCACTCATTCGGCACGACCCTGTTCAGCTTCAATTACCTAATAATTTAAAAAATAGTGTCGTTCGAAATGATATTGATTTGGGCAAATGTTGCCGTCGCCTCAGGCCGCTTCCAGAACTTCGTCGACCAGTGCCAGCAGATCCTTTGGGCTGAACGGTTTGGCCAATGTTCGATTGGCTCCCATGTGACCCGCAAGGCCGAGATAAACATCACGCGGCACACGCCCGCCACCGGACACGGCAATGATCGGAACACTTTCGTTGTCCTTGCGAATGGCGGCGATGGTTTCAAGTCCTTCGCCTTCGGCCATGACGATATCGGTAATGACCAGATCAACATTTGTTTCTTCCAGCATCGCATAACCTTCACGACCGCCACCGGCCAGCCGGACTTCGTGGCCGCCGCGCGTCAACAATCGATTCATCATCGATCGAATGTCTTCGTCATCGTCTATTACAAGAATGAAAGCCATAATCTGTCGCTCCAAATAAGTCTTAATTACGCCATCAACTCGCGAATTAATTCGCCCAGTCGTCGTGGCGCTATTGGTTTGGTTAATATTTCCCGTACATTCGAAATCCCGAGCGACTCAATTGTCATTTCGGGGTGATAGCCACTGCAAATCACGATAGGGATATCTCTTCGTAACGTACTGATTTCCTTAGCTAAATTTGATCCGTTAAGTTGCGGCATGGTTTGATCGGTTATTACAAGATCAAACTTGTCGGGTGAGGCCTGAAAGGCTTCCAAAGCCTCGCGACTGGAGGTAAATGTCGAGACTTGGTAGCCAAGACGCCCCAGCGGGCGAACCATTGCCTGGCAAATCGCGGCTTCATCATCGACAAACAGAATGTGTTCAAGCCCGCTCGCCTTACTCAGGAGGCCAGGTGTTGTGTTTTCCGCAGGTACGACGGCTTCCACTTCGGCACAGGGAATTAAAATCGTTACCGTCGTACCGACATTCGGTTCGCTGGAAATCGAGATAGTCCCGCCATGGCTTGTGACAATGCCGTGCACGACTGCCATACCAAGCCCGGTACCCTTGCCCGGACCTTTGGACGTAAAGAAAGGTTCGAAAACACGATCCCGAATGCTTTTCGACATGCCCATGCCGTCGTCAGCAACGCAAAACTCGTAATACATACCGGGTTTGAAATCTGAATCGCGTCGACCGCCACTCTTTTTGATTTCAACACGGCTCAATCTGACATCGATTGTGCCACCGTCTTCTTCCATGGCCTGAGCTGAATTCAGGCAAAGATTGAGAACAACCTGCTGCCACTGTGTTGCATCTGCGACCACGACAGCCGAACTGGTTTCGATATCCGACTGGAACTCGACATTGGAAGGAATAGCGGCGCGGGACATTTCAAGGCCCGCGCGAACGACCTCAGGAAATTCGATAAGTTCGGGATTGCTGTCGTCCTTGCGGCTGAATGCCAATATCTGGGAGGTCAGGTTGGCGCCGCGTTCGGCAGAGCTGATCACACTTGAAATATCGCGCCCGGTGTCACTCTCCTCATCAAGATCGAGAAGGGCTGAATGGGCAAAGCCCATGATCGCCGCCAGAATATTATTGAAATCATGCGCAATCCCGCCAGCCAGCGTGCCGATGGCTTCGAGCTTCTGGGACTGGCCATGCCGGTCAAGAAACTGTGTTCGTTCCGCCTCGGCCTGAGTCTCCATGGTCGTATCGCGTACGATGACGGCAAAACCGGTACGACCGTCAATGCTTATATTACTGATCGAAATCTTGCCCGGAAAATTCTCACCGTTAATGCGACGGCATGTGACCTCACGCTCCAGGCGCACAGAATTGTCGGCATCAAGCGCATACTGAACCGCCACCGAGAAACTGCCGGTTTCGCCCTCCGGCATTTCGGGCATAAGGACCTGAATATTGGATCCGATTACATCGTCCGCCGCATAGCCAAATATTTCTTCAGCTGAGGCGCTGTAACTTTCGACGATGCCGAAGGCGTCAAACCCGATGACGGCTTCTTCGACGCTATCGACGATAGCCCGGACGTATTGTTCATTGCGACGAACATTCAGGATAAGCTGGCGTTCCCGCACAACGATGCTGGGCAGTCTGTCGAGGTTGGATCTCAGGATACAATCGACAACGCCGCTTTTAATCAATCCGCTCACGCGCTTGATGTCATATCGATCAGCGACCGTGATCACACGCGTTGATGACCGGGCATCGGCTGTCGCCGCCAATACAGCACCCGGACTCAAATCGATGGGCTTGTTGCCGATGTTCCGACCGGCGTCAGCTGAATCGTCGTTTGCCTGTCCTTCATCATCGACTACGGCAAAATCCCAGTTTCGAACAGCCAGTGCCTCTGTCAATTCTGCGGCCGTCGCAATTTCGCGCCAGACCGGCTCAAACCCGCCGCGGCGAAGTGCGCCAACAACATTTTCAACGTCCTTGTCGGTATGCAGCAACACTAATACGCTGATTTGTTCGGTATGCATTTCAAGCACCACTCATTTGACAATACAACATCGAGGAAACAAAATTTTGTCTTCAACAGTCTCAAACCTTCAAAACACGCGTTTTAAGGGTTTGCGTAACGGTTTCTATCCAACCACTATTTTGTTTCTCCTTTTTGTCTCCTGAGCGCTGTCGTGTATCATTCGCGTAACAGTTTGTGAAAATAGCTGAAAATAAGTCACATTCCCGTGTCGATAATGTATTGTTCGTCGGAGATTCGGAGTTTGGGGCCTAGCGGGGGCGCATAAGTAATGGACACCAATGAACATATTTTGGTCGTTGACGACGATGTGGAGATTTGTGCCTCGCTGGACAGCTATTTGTCGAAAAACGGATACAAGGTTTCTTCGCTTAACAGTGGAGACGGCCTGACTGAGTTGCTTGAAACCGGTGACATCGACCTTTTGATTCTCGACCTTATGCTGCCTGGAAAAGACGGACTTGAACTCACGAATGAGGTCAGGCGCGGTTTCGATTTACCCGTCATCATGCTGACAGGTCGAGGCGATGACATAGATCGCATCATCGGCCTGGAAATGGGTGCGGATGACTATTTGCCCAAACCCTTCAACCCAAGGGAATTACTGGCGCGAATTCGCGCGGTTCTCAAACGGGCTCAGCGTAACATTAGCGAAGCCGGCGACGCCGATCCCGACGAAAGTACGATTTATCAGATCGGTGAACTGCAACTTGATACCGGACCCCGGCGCCTGACGACGTCAGACGGTCAAGTCGTTGCGTTGACCGACGGGGAATATCAACTCATGCTGGCCTTTGTTTCTCATCCCAATCGGGTATTGAGCCGGGACTACCTGCTGGATCTTACCCGGGACCGGGATTTTGCACCCTTTGATCGCAGCATCGACATTCAGGTCAGTCGCCTGCGCCGGAAAATTGAACCTGACCCAAAACAACCCCGCTATATTCGAACGATCCGCAATGGCGGTTACATATTTAACAGCGACGGCAGCACCGAAGGGCTCGAATGATAATTGCCTGGCCAGTGCAGCCGACGAAAATTTGATAACTCTTGCTGGTTTAGATCTCGTTTATTGAGTTAGTCTGGTTTTATGCCATTCAAGTATCGCCTTGCCGCAACAATTTTCGCCCTGCAAACCATTTTGATCGTTGTCATCATCTGGCAAAGTGACCGGATCTTGTCGCTTGGCGACGCAAGGCAAAACGAGATTCAGGAAAATCACTCCGTCGATCTGTTGCAGGAGATTGGCAGGAACGCTCTGCTGGGCAAAAACGAGCTGGACCTCCAGACTTTTTTGTCGCTGGAATTTTCCAATGATCGTTATGCGTATGTCGTCGTCACAGACACCAAAGGCACTGTGATCGCAGCGGTACCCGACAGCCTGATCGGCAGTAAATTCAAACCCGAAAAGGATAAACAGGGCGTTCAGGACAAGGGACAGGTTATTTCGGGCGAGAAGAGGCGCCTTGGCGCGTACTACTACCAACTGGCTGATATCTCGCCTGCCCTCAACAGGGAAAAATCACGCAGCCGCATCATTTACATCGCTGTCGTCGGCCTTGTTTTTATCGGAGTCATCGGTCTGTTCCTCAGCAATCTGCTCAGCCGGCGGATCGAAAATCTGGCAACGACTGCGACACGTCTATCGGCAGGTGACTGGTCCGCGCGTGTTGATGCGTCGGGCGGTGGCGAAATTGAAGCGGTCGGTCGCGCCTTGAATGAAATGGCCGAGAATGCCAGCAAGCAAGTTGCAGCGCTGGCAGAAAGTGAAGAACAATATCGGGCCCTGGTTGAATTGTCTCCCGATGCCATCCTTATCAATGAAGGCGGCAAACTGACGTTCGTCAATCTCAGCGCTGCAAGGCTTTTTGGTGCGGAGTCGGTCGACGAAATGATCGGTCGCGATGTGACGACGTTGTTACACCCTGATGATCGATCAATTGCTGCCCAAGGTGTCAGACGGCTCTATCAGGGCGGCTCGGCAAATTTGATTGAGTTGCGCTGGTTACGTCTCGACGGCAGCATTGTCATTTCAGAAACAACCGGCCAGGTGTTTGACCATCAGGGCGAACGCGGCATCGTGACCGTTATTCGGGATATCACGACACGTCGCAAAACCGAAGAACATCAGCGACAGTCCCAGCGCCTGGAAGCGATTGGTCAATTGACCGGCGGTGTGGCGCACGATTTCAATAACTTGCTGGCCGTTGTGATCTGGAATCTTGAGGTCCTGCGCGAGGAACTGGAGGGCGACGAAGACAAACTGGAAACCCTGGACCGCGCAAGCCGGGCCTCCGAACGAGGAGCCGACCTTGTCCGCCAGCTGCTCGCTTTCTCGCGCAAACAAGCGCTCAAAACCATGCCGCTGGATCTAAATCATTCGATCAATCAAACAACGGAACTGGTCTCCAGTACACTCGGCGAAAACATCAGGATCATCCGTCATCTCGACGACAATTTGTGGTCGGCCGCGGCCGACCCTGTGCAAATCGAAAACGTGATACTCAATCTGGCCATCAATTCCCGTGACGCGATGCCCGATGGCGGCACCTTGACGATCGAGACAAAAAACGTCTCACTTGACGAGCCTGCCGTGATCGACAATTCGCCGGTTGAAGCTGGCGAATATGCCTCCATATCGATCACAGACAGTGGTAGCGGGATGACACCGGAAGTTGTTGATCGCGCGCTCGAGCCATTTTTCACGACAAAACTTGTCGGCCAGGGCACGGGCCTGGGCCTGAGCACTGTCTATGGATTTGTGAAACAGTCGAAAGGTTTTCTGGCGATCAGAAGTGCGATCGGAGAAGGCACAACCATCACAATCCTGTTGCCGCGGTTGAGTGAAGAAGAAGCTGTCGACACAGCCGAGGTCGACGGCACCGAAGTCTCACCGCAGGGCAAGGGCGAGACCATTCTGGTCGTCGAGGACAATCCTGAAGTGTTGCAGTCGGTGGAACGCATTATCAGCGGTTTCGGATACGAGGTCAAAAGTGCGACGACCGGGCCCGAAGCCATTGAATTCATGGAAGAACTCGAGGTTGGCGATATCGATCTGATGTTGACGGATATTGGCCTCGCCGGCGGTATGGACGGCTGGGAAGTGGCTGCACGGGCACGTCGTTTGTTGCCGGGGCTGAAGGTCATCTACATGTCAGGCTACGCCGATAATGTCCTGGCGCATGGCGATCTGGAGCAGAACCAGAAAAGACTGTTGCGCAAGCCTTTCCGACGCGCCGAACTGGGCAGGCGTTTGCGCGAAGTGCTCGACGAAGAAGACGAATAAAAGAAATCAAAAACTAGCCGTTGATCGGCAATTCCTCGATGTCGTATCCGTGTCCGATCCGCCGGTTGAGGACGGGATCCTCGATCTCGAATTCAAAGCGTGACGCCGGTCGCACGCCACCCAGGGCCACCAGCGTTCCACCGAACATCAGCGTACCGTCGGCCAATTTTCCGCCTTCGGTATAAAGCTTGATCAACTCGTCGACGTGACGCATCTCCGACAACGTCCCCTCCTGATAGAGGACACGTTTTCCGTCTTCGTTAATCCAGGCGCGCAGGATCAGCTGGTCCCAGTGAGCGGCAACTTCGGACACCGGCCACAGTTGCCCGGCAAGCGGTTTTTCGCACATTTGCTTGGCGATCGTGATGCCATGCGCCTCGACTTTTCGGTCCGTATGTTCGGAGGCGGCACCGATCCAGAGCACGCCGTCGAGTGACACGACAAAATATTCGACCTCGCCGCTGCTATCGCCACCCACGACCTGAATTGCGTCGGCTGTCGTCAAATGTGCCGCCGAGGTCCGATAGAACATTGGTACTTCGGACGGTCCGGTGATCCCGAGTTCCGCCAGTTCCTCTATGTGGGCTTCCAGGGCTGCGACATCCCGCCCGGTCCAGCCACCGATGACGGCGTCAGATATCGAAATCGTTTTTCGCTGCGTATCGTTCGCAGTCACAAAGTCAAAATCGAGAGATATGGCACTGGTCATGAAAATTCCTGACGTAAAAATTGAAGTGCAAGGATGTCAGATGACACCGTCTTGCCGAAGTTGAGTGATCGCGTCGTCATCCAGTTCAAGAAGCTCTTTCAGCACGTCGTCCGTGTGCTGACCGAGAACAGGCGGCGCGGAATGGATTGATGTCGGTGTTTTGGACAACCGCATCGGGCTGTTGATGATCGGCACTTTTGCTGTCTCGGCTGCCGGTGAATCGAGTTCGAGTTTCATGTTCCGCGCGATTACATGTTCATCCGTAAAAACCTGATGCAGGTCATTGATCGGACCGCAACTGATGTTGGCCGCTTCAAGTTCGGTCAGCCAGAACGACGATGGCTTTTGGGCAAGGACTTCCTCCAGTTCCGGGATCAGAATATCGCGGTTCTTGAGGCGCATCGCATTGGTTTTAAATCTTTCATCTTCAAGCAAGTGTGGCAAATCGGCGACCTTGCAGAACCGCCCGAACTGGTTGTCGTTACCGACGGCCATGATGATATCGCCGTCTGATGTCTTGAAAGCCTGATATGGCACAATATTGGGATGTGCGTTGCCCAGGCGCGGCGGATTTTTTCCAGTGGCCAGATAGTTCATGCCCTGGATTGTCGAAAAAGCCACCATCACATCGAGCATGCCGATATCGATAAACTGCCCCTCCCCGGTTATCTCGCGGTGACGCAGCGCCGCATTGATGGCAACCCCGGCATACATGCCGGCCATCAAATCAGCGACGGGTACCGCGACCTTGACCGGCATGCCGTCGGGCTCACCTGTCAGGCTCATGAGACCACCCATGCCCTGTATGAGCACATCGTATCCCGGTCGATGGGCATAAGGCCCGGTCTGGCCAAAGCCCGTGATGGAGCAATAAATCAGGCCCGGGAATTCATCCTTGAGCTGGTCATATCCCAGACCGTATTTGGACAGGCCTCCGGTCTTGAAGTTTTCAACCAGAACATGGGATTGGGCGATGAAACGCCTGGCCAGTGCCTGACCTTCGGTCGTCGCGACATCCAGCGTGACCGAACGCTTGTTCCGGTTTGCTGCGCTGAAATAGATACTCTCCCTGGTGTCGTTGCCATCGCCGTCCTTGACGAAGGGCGGCGCAAATCCACGGGTGTCATCGCCTGAGCCCGGCTTCTCGATCTTGATGACATCGGCACCGAGGTCCGCCAGCATCTGAGTGCAGGTCGGGCCGGCCAGAACGCGCGTAAGATCAAAAACCCGAATACCGTCCAGGGGACCAGCCATATTGATTTCCTCATGTTGTTGGTTCGACTTCTCGCCGGAGCGGTACGCCGCAAGACTGTAATAGTCTCCTCTTATAGCGGGCACCTCACACTCTTTGAAATTATTAATGCGGCGTCCGTTATTCCGAAGACTTTGAAAATGCCTCCCGCATTCGGGAAAGAGCCGGGGAAGCAGTTGCGCATTGCCTGTGAAGGTGTTTGTTTGACACAGGTTATGAGCAGAAAAGAGAATTGGCCATGAATGGAAAGCGCTATGACAGCTTCGCCCGTACCCTGCACTGGTTAATGGCAATCCTGATCATCCTGATGATGGTCGTCGGCGTACGCCTTGAAGACCTGACGCCGGTCGCACGGACACAGCCCCTGACACTGCACAGCGGGATCGGGCTGGTTTTGTTGCTTCTCGTCATTGTCAGGCTGTGGTGGCGTCTCAGGCACCCGGCACCGCCCTATCCGATATCCATGTCCGGACGTCAGCAAAAAATGGCAAAGCTGGTCGTTTATGGCTTTTACGGATTGATGGTATTTCAACCCGTCGTCGGCGTGATGTATGCGGCGACGCACCTCGAAACCCAGGTGTCTCCCTTTGGCCTGTTCAATCTCACTGCACTCTTGCCGTCGGAGGCCGGTCTCAATCAGGTATTCGGTGCCTTGCACGGCCTTGGATTCAGTCTGCTGGCCCTGCTCGTCATAGGCCACGTCGGGGCGGCGCTAAAACACTGGTTGATGGACAAGGATGAAATACCGTCTCGCATGGTGCCCTTCCTCAAGCCGCCAAAGCACGACTGATACACCCCTGTTACATAACGGTCGATTGCAGAAATCTGCCGGTTACACGTCAATGTTCTAATTCAAGCTACGAACAAACGGGGGAATGACCTTTCGAATGATTTGAGCGGGCGCGTTGCCCGGCAAAGGTCCTGGACATACATGCTGGATATTTTTTGGATCATATTTTGCACGACCCTGGTCTTGCTCATGCAAGCCGGTTTCCTGAGTCTGGAGATCGGCTTTTCGCGTAGCAAGAACATGCTCAATGTGGCCATGAAAAACATGGCCGACATTATCCTGACAATTGTCCTTTTTTGGGCAGTCGGTTTCATGATCATGTTTGGCCCCTCGACAAGTGGCTGGCTGGCGCTCTCGGAGCCCGTCAACCTTGCGATCTCAAATGACCGCCTTTCCGCTATCCTGATATTTGAGGCATTGTTTTGTGGTACGGCAACGACAATCGTTTCGGGCGCCGTGGCAGAGCGGCTGAAGTTCCCGGCCTATTTGCTGGTGGCCGCCTTGATGGCCATTTTCCTGTTCCCGCTCATGGGCCACTGGGCCTGGAACTCACAGGTATCCGCGAGCAGTCAAGGCTGGCTTGAAGGTCTCGGGTTTATCGACTGGGCGGGCGGAACAGTGGTTCACAGTCTGGGTGGCTGGGTTTCACTTGCCCTTGTGCTTGTCGTCGGTCCTCGCCTGAACAGATTTGCCGGCGGGGTCGACAGGATCGAAGGCTATTCAATCCGCAATTTGCCCTTTGCCATGCTCGGCGCCTTTATTCTGTTCGTCGGCTGGATCGGTTTTAATGCCGGTGCGATGCTTCGGTTCGATACTTCCGTTTCCGCGATCGTCATGAATACGGTGATCGCCGGCTCGGCTGGCGGCGTCGCCGGTTCCCTGTTCGGCTGGTTCAGAACCGGCAGCCTCGGTGTTCTGGCCTGTATCGGCGGTCTGTTATCCGGCCTCGTCTCGATCACCGCCGGGGCCCACGCGATATCGCCGTTCAGCGCCGTCCTCATTGGAAGTATCGGTGGTGTTGCCTCGGTTGTTGCCTTTGAGGTTCTCGAGAAACTGAAAATTGATGACGTCATCGGCGCCGTGCCGGTCCACCTCGTTGGTGGCATATGGGGAACACTGGCCGTCGCTGTTTTCGCCAACGCCGAACACCTCAAGGCGGACGATCGCCTGACACAATTGGGCGTACAGGTATTGGGAGTCGGTGTCTGTTTTTTCCTCGGCTTCGTCGTGGTTTATCCGCTGTTTCGGATTTTGAACCGTCTTTATCCCTTGCGCGTTTCAAAAGCCGATGAAGAACGAGGCTTGAGCGTTTCAGAGCACGGAACATTAAGCGAGCTGGATCAACTCGTCGAAGTGATGGCAAAACAATCCGAGACCGGAGATTTGTCGAGCCGCGCGGCGCAAAACGATTTGACCGAGCTTGGAATGGTGGGAAAATACTACAATAAACTTGTCGAAAAGCAGGAGACATTGACGAACGATCTTGAAGCCCATGTCGCGCGTCGCACATCTCAACTGGAAAATGCGAATTCAGAATTGCAGTTTGAGGTCGAGCAGCGAAAAAAAGCTCAGTCAGCCCTGTCCCGGGCCAAGGAAGAGGCCGAGTTGGCCAACTGGACGAAATCTTCCTTCCTCGCCAACATGAGCCATGAACTCAGAACTCCGCTGAACTCGATTATCGGGTTTTCTGACATTTTGAATACCCAGATGTACGGCGAACTGCCGGATCCGAGATACCTGGATTACGTCAAATGCATAAATGATTCAGGACAGCACTTGCTGGCAATCATTAACGACATCCTTGATCTGTCAAAAATCGAGAATGGCGAGCTCGAATTGCACGAAGAATATTTGAGCGTCAGGGAAATGGTCGAAAGCTGCTTCAACATTGTATCTCAGGAAGCCATCCATCAAGGCCTCGACTTCACGTCGGATGTACCTGATGACATGCCGTTGCTTCTGGCAGACGAGCTGCGAATTCGGCAAATTCTGCTTAATCTGTTGTCGAACGCTATCAAGTTCACCCCTGAACGCGGGCGGGTTTCGATCAAGGCTACCGGGACAGGGCAATCCGGAATTGTCGTAAGTGTTTCAGATACCGGAATCGGCATTCCCGAAGCTGACTTCGAGAAGGTATTGAGACCGTTTGGCCAGTCTGATGACATCATGACCCGCCAGAACGAGGGCACAGGTCTCGGTCTTTCGATATCCAAGTCCCTGATTGAGCTTCATGGCGGCAAGCTCAAGCTGGAAAGCGTCGTGAAAAAAGGTACGACGGTGTCAATTGAATTCCCGGCCGAACGGAATTTGAAAGACGGATAGGTCCGGGACATTCGACGGGGCAATATCAGGCCTGACCCGTTTGCCCTGATTGGACAGGTACGGGCCAGGTATTGATATCGAAGAACGGGAAACGCCGGTCAGGCCGCAACGTTTTCAGCTGCCGCATTCGCCGGGATCAATTCAATAATTCGGGCATGAGCGGCCGTGATGGCCTGTGATTTGACCTCATCGCCCATTGCAAGACCCTCGGCATTGATGAAAGTAATGTCGGTTATACCCATTAATCCCAGTATCGTCCGAATGTAAGGCGTTTGCGTATCGTTGGGCGTGTCGAGATACTGGCCGCCCCGTGCTGCCAACACGTAAACTTTTTTGCCCGCCAACAGGCCCTCGGGACCATTTTCAGTGTAGCGGAATGTTTCGCCGGCACGGGCGACATGATCGATCCAGCTTTTGAACGTCGAGGGGACGCCCATATTGTACATCGGCATGCCAAGGACGATAACGTCGGCCACTCTCATTTCCGCGATCAGTTCTTCTGACAACCGCACCGCAGCAATCTGTTCAGGGCTGCGTTCTTCCGCCGGACTGGTAAAACCCGAAAATGCCGTTGCATCGAGGTGCGGCACGGGATCACCAGCCAGGTCACGCTGCGTAACAATCGTATCTGGATGCTGGCTCATCCAGCGTTTGACAAATGCGTCACTCAATTGGGCCGACTGGCCACCAAGGCCAAATACACTGGAATCAACATGCAGCAAATGGGTCATTTTTATTCCTCCAAAACCGGGTTTGATGTTCTGGAATGGATATAGTTAGATAATATCGATTTAAAATTGATATTAATCGTTGGTTTAAATCGATTTTTTCGATATATTTTCCAAATAATGGATAATTATCTGCCCGGTCACGCCACAACACTGTCTCAGTGGCGTTGCGCAATCGCAGTTTCACAAAGTGGGGGATTTGCCAATGCTGCGGCGCAATTGCACAAAAGCCAGTCGACGGTCAGCCACGCCGTCAATGAGCTCTCGGTCCGGCTCGGCATCGAGATCTTTCAAAAAGACGGCCGAAAAGCGGTCCTGACGGAAGCAGGTAAAGCCCTGTTGCGCCGCGCCGAAAGATTGCTGCAGGACGCGACAGCGCTTGAACAACTGGCAGCGACCATGATCGTCGGCCACGACGCCGAACTCAATATTGCCGTCGATTCCATCGTGCCGTCGGATCTGGTGATCACTGCGCTGAAATTCTTCGCTGAAACGGCACCACAGACCCGCGTCAGCGTCCATGAAACTGTTCTGTCCGGCACTTATGAAGCCCTGGTCGAAGGCCGCGTCGACTTCGCAATATCCGGCTTCTACCCGACGGATTTTATCGCGACCTATTTACTTGATGTCGAATTTGTTGCCGCGGCTCATCGAGACCATCCGCTGCACCAGATCGATCGGCCGCTGGATTATGAAGACCTTCGCCATCATCGCCAGCTGGTGATCCGGGATTCAGGCCAGAGTGATCACGACGCCGGTTGGCTGGAGGCCGAGCAACGATGGACTTTTTCGACATCTTCAGGGTCACTGGAAGCGATGCGGTCAGGCGCCGGATTTGCCTGGTTGCCCCGCAACAAGATTGAACGCGACCTCGAACAAGGCACGCTCGTGCCCTTGAATATGAAATATGGCGGCACGCGTAGAACCGACGTCAGCATTGTGCATCAAAGTACAACCACGCTCGGACCGAGCGGGCAGAATCTCGTCGACGCATTTATCAGGGCGGCAGAATATTCAGTGCCGAACAACCGACTTCTGCCTCAATGACCGGGTAGCCGAGACCACGCATCATGTCAGAGGTCGATGTCGAGCCGATCATGTCGAAACGCCGGCGATTACGGTGTCGAGAATTTTCAGCATTGCATCAACCTCTTTAATGTTGATGTTCAATGCGGGCATGAACCTGAGCGTGTCAAGGCGTGGCGCATTGAGGATCAATCCCGCAGCCATCGCATGCTCAACGATTTCGGCACCGATCGGCCCTTTCAAATCAAGTGCCAGCAACAGTCCCCGGCCCCGCACATCGCCCAGACCATGTTTGAGCGAGAGATCCTTCAGGCCGGCAACGAGATGGCTGCTGACGGCATTGACGGATTCAAGAAACCCCGGTTTGTCGATTTCCCGATAGACAGCCAGACCGACAGCCGTCATCAGGGGATTGCCATTATACGTACCGCCCTGATCGCCGTGCGCGAAACAGCAGACCTCTGCCCGTGCCAGCAAGGCGGCAAGCGGGACACCGCCGCCGATGCCCTTGCCAAGGGTCATGATGTCCGGCCTGACACCGGAATGTTCGCAGGCAAACAGTTTTCCAGTCCGTCCCATCCCCGTCTGGATTTCATCAGCAATCAGCAGCAAACCGTACTGATCCGCCAGGGTCCGCAGGCCCTGGATGTAGTTGTCGTACGCGTCGATGACGCCCGCCTCTCCCTGGATCGGTTCCACCATCAGGGCGACAGTGTTATCTGATATGGCTTCGGCCATGGCCGCCAGATCGCCAAAGGGAACTTTGGCGAAGCCAGGCATGGCGGGTTCAAATATCTGGTCCCAGCCCGCTTTGCCCGAGGCCGCCATCGTGGCCAGAGTTCTGCCGTGGAAACTGTTGTGTGTTGTGATGATCTCGAAAGCACCGTTTTTGTGAAGCTGGCCCCACTTCCGGGCGAGCTTGAACGCACCTTCGTTGGCTTCCGCGCCGCTGTTGGTAAAAAAAGCCTGATCCAGCCCGGAACTTTCTGTCAATGCGGACGCCAGATCGATCATCGGCTGGTTAAAGAAGGCGGGACTGCAATTCATCAATTTGCCTGCCTGGTTCGAAATCGCCTCGATCAGAACCGGTGCACAATGGCCGAGACAATTGACGGCCCAGCCCTGGACAAAATCCAGATAGGCCTTGCCGGTCGAGTCATGGAGCCAGCTGCCCTGACCCTTCGTAAAAACGGTTTCAGGACGCCGTGTGATCTCCATAAGCGGAGAGGTGGATTGCGGGAGCTCGACTTTGGAAGATGTAGACATGATTTGATCCTTTCGCTTGCTGAGACCGCCAGCGACAGGACAGATGAACATAAACCCGGCCTGCCAGACGCATGGCGGCGGAGGAATAATTTTTGCTGTTCAGAGAATAGAAAAAGAAGACCGTCCGCCCGTCAGGAGCGGCGGCGTCGCAAATTCAGAATGTTGCTCATCTTTTTCATCGGAACGTCCGGACTTGAGTTGAATGGTGCCCAGGGGCGGGCTCGAACCACCGACACGCGGATTTTCAGTCCGCTGCTCTACCAACTGAGCTACCTGGGCACATGTCTGGCAACGATTATTGTATCGGGTGATACGTCTGCCAAAGACCGCCGGTTTATAAGAGATATCCGACCGTCTGTCCAGTGACCCTTTGCAATTGCGGAAATTAGTTCTGCGCCGCCCGATTTCCGGCTCACAGGGCGGTCATTCGGGGGTGCAGATACTTCAACTGTCGTCGTTGTCTCGCTCGCTTGCGGCCTCGATGATCGCCGCCATATCTTCTTCGTCCGGTGGTGTGGCAGAGGGAATGGCATATTTGCCGTCGAGCCAGCGCCCGAGATCGACATCGGTGCAGCGCTGCGAGCAAAACGGCTTGAATTCGGGCGTCGTTTGCCGGTCACAAATCGGGCAGACGCCGCCCCGATTATCGTTGCTCGGCGCGGTCATGCCGGCGGCTCGTCGGGCCCGGGGGGTTCAGCGATGTGAACATCCAGATCGGCACGGTCCCTGGCCGATTCACTGACGACACGGACCTCGCGCCCGACACGCGTGGCGAAGGCCGCGACATTGGCCTCGCCCCGGTTCATGGCTTGCGCCACATCGGGCGGGACCGTCACGACCAGCGCGCCCGGACCCCCGGATTGTGCTTCCATCTCGGCCCGCTTGTAGGCAGCAGATGCCGCGGACGCCAGCGACAGCCGCCAGCCCTGGCCATCACAAGCCGAACAGCGCTCGAGCAGGGTCGCCGTCAACGATGCGCCTTCGCGCCGGCGGGTGAAGGCGACCAGACTGAAGTCATCCATCTTGCCGACCCGCGTCGGTGCGCGATCTTCCGACAAGGCACTTTGCAAGGCGCCTACAACCTGGCTGCGCTGTGCAGTGTCATCGAGGCGGACAAAATCGATCACTACAAGTCCGCCGATGCCGCGCAACCGAACCTGGCGCGCCGTCTCGGCCGCCGCCTCGAGATTGACCGCCAGGGTATTGGTTTCTTTATCGCTGCCGGCCACACCTGCCGTATCGACATCAACCGTGGTCATGGCTTCAGTGGTTTCAATGGTGATGGCCCCGCCACCGGGCAACGGCACGCGCGGCTGCATCAGGGTTTCGAGCTGGGCCGAGATACCGGCGTCCTCAAACAGGTCCTGGCCTGCCTTGTGGCCATCAATCACCGGTCCACCGCCGCCAAACGCGCGCGTGGCAAAGTTACGCGCCCGGGCCAGCGCACCCCGGTTGGCAACGACAACCCGCTTGATACCGGCCTCATCGGCGTCCCGCACGGCTCGCAACACCGGGTCCAGCTCAGCCTCGATTACAGCAGGTGCAGCCTCGGCCGCTGCTTTATCTTCAATATCGGCCCAGCGTTCGCGCAAGTCATCGGCATCGGACGCCAGGTCTTCCGCCGATTTACCATCTGCCGCCGTCCGGACAACAAATCCGCCCGTGCTACCTTGCAGCGCCTCAATCAGTCGCTGGCGTTCAGCGTCATCAGTAATTTTGCGCGACACGGCAACGCCACCGCGCCGCGGCCCGAACACCACACTGCGACCGGCCAGAGAAATATCGCTGCTCAAACGCGCACCCTTGGTGCCGACGGCGTCCGCGGCAATCTGGACCAGGATCGCTTCGCCTTCATGGACCAGCGTCGCGATGTCATCGGAGGCCTGAGCGTCAGGAATGCCCCCGAAATGCCGCGCGGCATCGGCGGGCAGGAACCCGTCCTTGCCCGTGCCAATATCAACGAAGGCGGCATTGAGCTGGCCGGCCACCCGGACCACCCGCCCCAGCACAACGCTGCCGACGGCACTGGTCTGCGTCAAGCCGGAGACACTGAAATCAATCAGCTTGCCGTCCTGCAGTCGGGCGATGCGCACGTCGCGGAAACCCGGATCAATATAAATTTCGCCCAAATCGCTCATAATGCTCTCCGCTTTAATCAATCGCTCGTAACGTTGGATGGTGAAATCCCGAATCCGACGCCGTTTAACAATTGTGCCGTCTCAAACAGTGGCAGTCCAACTACGCCGGAATAAGATCCGGACAGGGCACGCACATACATCGCCGCCTTGCCCTGAATGGCATAGCCGCCTGCCTTGCCGTGCCATTCGCCGGACTGGATGTAGTTATCGATTTCCGATGCCGTCATCTTCTTGAAGGTGACGATGGTGCTGACGATGCGTTGAAATTCCTTGTTCCCGGACAGGATGGCAACGCCGGTATGTACGCGATGACGGCGGCCCGACAGCAGTTTGAGGCAGGCACGTGTTTCGGCCTCGGTCGTGGCTTTGGGCAGGATGCGCCGACCGCAGCCGACGACGGTATCCGCACCCAGCACGACCGCATCAGAATGGCGACTGGCCGTCGCGTGTGCCTTGGCCAACGCCAGACGACCGGCCAGTATGCGAGGTGTCTCGTTTTTCAGGGGTGTTTCGTCGACGTCGGCCGGATCAACCAGATCCGGTTCAATACCGATCTGGCGCAGAAGTTCCAGACGTCGAGGCGAGCCCGAAGCCAGCACCAACCGGGTGGTGGGCGCGGGGCTCATCAACAAACCGCTCTACTTGTAGCGGAAAGTGATGCGGCCCTTGGACAAATCATAAGGGGTCAGTTCAACAAGAACTTTGTCACCCGCGAGGACGCGGATGCGGTACTTGCGCATCTTGCCAGCCGTGTGGGCCAGGACTTCATGTTCGTTTTCGAGCGTAACCCGGAACATGGCGTTGGGCAGCAGCTCGGTGACGACACCCGGCATTTCGATGAGTTCTTCTTTAGCCATTCAATCCTCAAGTCGTGTGCGCCGATCAATATCGAGGCAAATCAAAAGCCCCACCGACGCAGGGCGCCACAGTTATTGGCGTAAAAGCCCAGAAAATCAAGCTTTTTGCCGTAAACAATGTCGTTTTAATCGCTCGCTCAACCGGGCCTTGGCGAAAAACCACTTCTGAATTGTTCCTGGATGCGTTTTTCCAGCACATCACGGACGCCGCGATAGGCGTCCATCATGGTCTCCCGGCTGCCCTGAACAGCGGTGACATCAAAGGTATTCCAGAACTCGACCTCACAGGCCATGGTCCGGGTCATCTCCACAGCCGAGTGCTGGGCCTGGGGTGAGAGGGAGACAATCAGGTCGAACGATGAGTCCTCGAGATCATCAAAAACCTTGGGCCGGTGTTTCGAGATATCGATGCCGATCTCCTCCATCACGGCGATGGCGAAAGTATCAAGCTCCCCTGCCCGCACGCCGACCGAGTCGACGTAGACCGAGGATCCGTAAAATCGCTTCATCAATCCCTCGGCCATCGGTGAGCGTACGGCATTCATTGTGCAGGCAAATAATATGGCGCCGGGGAGTCCTGACATCGATATTCCGCTCTACCCGCGAATGTGCAAAACGCAAATCAGCGTGAACAAACGGCGGGCGGTGGCGTTATCAAGTTCGATCTTGCCGTCCAGGCGTTCACGCAACAAATCTGATCCATCGTTGTGCAGGCCGCGCCGGCCCATATCGATGGCTTCGATCTGCGACGGGCTGGAGGATTTGATCGCCGTGAAATAGCTGTCACAAACATCAAAGTATTCCTTGATGATGCGACGGAACGGACTGAGTGCGAGGATGACGGTTTTCAGCGCCTGATCATCGGCGCCCCGTACATCAAAGGCAAGGCGCCCCTCGACAATCGAAAGCTTCAGGGCGTAGGGCCCGGTGACCTCTCCGGCCGGCTTGAAATAGTTCTCTTCCAGCAGATCAAAAATCGCGACTTTGCGTTCGTGTTCGACATCGGCATTGCGCCTGACGACGGTCTCTTCGTCGAGCGTAAAGTCTACGATCCGCTCCGTCTCGCTCACCGTTTCAGCGTCCTTCAGGCATTTTGCTTTTGATCGAGCCGCAGGGCGACCGACAAGGCATGTGCGCCAAATCCCTCGGCGTTGGCAAGCTGCACGGCTGCCGCGCCAATCCGGTTAACACTTTGGGCATCACAGCGAATGAGGGACGTGCGCTTCATAAAGTCGAGCACCGAAAGCCCTGAAGAAAACCTGGCACTGCGCGAGGTCGGCAGCACGTGGCTCGGGCCGGCAACATAATCGCCAATGGCCTCGGGCGTATGGCGGCCAAGGAAAATCGCCCCGGCATTGGTGATCTTGCCGGCCAGGACATCAGGGTCGGCGACGGCCAGTTCAAGGTGTTCGGGCGCGACGCGATCAACGAGAGCAGCCGCCTGATCAAGATTATCGACAACGATGATCGACCCGAAATCCCGCCACGACGCGGCAGCAATATCCTTGCGATCAAGTGTTGTCAGTGTGCGTTTCACGGCACCGGAGACAGCGTCGGCAAATCCGGCATCGTCGGTGATCAGGATAGCCTGGGCATCTTCATCATGTTCGGCTTGCGACAACAGATCGGCGGCGATCCAGTCCGGGTTGTTGTCGGCATCAGCGACCACGAGAATTTCCGACGGCCCGGCAATCATATCGATGCCGACGGTGCCAAACACCTGGCGCTTGGCCGCTGCAACGTAGGCATTGCCGGGTCCGACAATTTTATCGACGGCGGCGATAGTCTCGGTACCATACGCCAGTGCGGCCACGGCCTGGGCCCCGCCGATGCGATAAATTTCAGTGATGCCGGAAATCCGTGCTGCCGCCAAAACCAGCGGATGGACAACCCCATCGGGTGTCGGCACGACCATAACCACGCGCTCAACCCCGGCGGCCCGGGCCGGAATAGCGTTCATTAGAACGGATGAGGGATAAGCGGCCTTGCCGCCCGGCACATAAAGACCGACGGACTGCACGGCCGTCCAGCGGTAGCCGGTTTCGACGCCTGCGTCATCGACGTGACGACTTTCGCTCGGCACCTGCCGGCGATGATAATTCTCGATGCGACCTGCGGCTTCTTCCAGCGCCGCGACATCGGCGACATCAGCCTCGGCAATCGCTGCATCGATTTCAGTGGCAGAAAACGCCATGGTTTCCGCACTGAGGTCAAAGCGATCAAACCGGCTGGTCAGTTCGAGGACGGCTTCATCGCCCCTGGCCCGGACGTCTGCCAGAATTGCGCTGACGACGTCGTTGACGTCGACGGCGTTTTCGCGCTTCTGCCCCAGCAATTTCTGGAACGATGCCTCGAAACCGGCTTCCAGGGTCGAGAGCTCAAGCGGCATCAACGGCCTCCCGGAAACGCTCGATCCATTGATTGATTTCTTGCGGCCGGGTTTTCAACGCAGCCCGGTTGACGGCAAGACGCGAGGTTACTTCGGCGATTTGTTCGATTTCGACCAGGCCATTGGCTTTCATGGTTGCCCCGGTCGAGACCAGATCGACAATGCGCCGACAAAGCCCGAGACCAGGCGCCAGTTCCATCGCACCATTAAGGTGAATACATTCAGCCTGCACACCGCGGGCCGCGAAATACTTTTGCGTGATGTTGGGATACTTGGTGGCAACGCGGACGTGGCTCCAGCGCGACGGATCATCGCCCGCCACCATTTCCTCGGGCTCAGCGACCGCCAGACGGCAGGGGCCTATGCCGAGATCGAGCGGGGCATAGATTTCCGGATAATCAAATTCCATCAACACATCATTACCCGCGACACCAAGCTGTGCCGCACCGAACGCCACAAACGTCGCAACATCAAAACTGCGCACGCGGATGATCGAGACATTGTCGTGGTTGGTGGCGAACTGTAGTTTGCGCGAGCCCGGATCATCAAAGTCGGCTTCGGGCTCGAGACCGGCTGCCGTCATCAACGGGCGCAATTCTTTAAGAATGCGCCCCTTGGGCACGGCAATCACCAGATTGTCGTTGGCGGCAGCGCTGGCCGGCAGAACGGTGGCATCGGTTATAGTCATTTATCGTCGTCCGGATCATGGTGTTTCGGCAGATTTTGTGTGGTCCACGGCGCGCCCATATCACTCAGCGTGCAGTCGACGCATTCGACTTCAAGCCGGATGTGGCCGCCACCGGCAAAGACCAGCGTGATGGTCTGATCAACCGCGCCGTCTTCGGTACCCTCAGGGCCATCACAAATGATTGTCAGCAGTTCGAGCCAGGCATAGGCGACGTCGCCCTGGATGCCCTGCAATTTGGCTGACATCACGCCGTCAAAATGGATGCCGCTGCTGATCCGGTTATAGAGTGTGCCATCAGCGCGAATTTCCGCGTCATCATCCAGCGTCTCCCACATGAAGCGGTTGAAGACGGCGACAAAGCGGCGCTCGCGCGGCAAATAAGTCATCTCGGCCATGCGCGTCAAACCGTCCTGCAGACAAGCGGCGATGACGCGCAAATCTTCCACGTCTCGTGCCGTCAGCTTCAGCGGCTTTATATTATCTGTTTGTGCCATGTCGTTCGGGACACCGTTATTTGTCGAATTTCGTTGCTCACATTTTGGGGCCTGAACCCCCGTTATAGACTACCCGGCGATCCGTTCAATATCAGCGCCGCAGGCCGCCAGTTTCTCGACCAGGCGTTCGTAGCCACGATCAAGGTGGTACACCCGGCTGACCACGGTGTCGCCTTCCGCCGCCAGACCGGCCAGCACCAGGCTGACGGAAGCACGCAAATCGGTCGCCATGACCGGCGCACCCTTGAGCTGCTCAACGCCCCGCACCAGTGCCGTATTGCCGTTCACCGTGATATCCGCCCCCATTCGCAGTAATTCCGGCACATGCATGAAGCGGTTCTCGAAAATCGTTTCGGTAATCGCCGAGGCCCCCTCGGACGTCACCATCAGGGCCATCATCTGGGCCTGCATGTCCGTCGGAAAGGCCGGATAGGGCTGTGTCGTGATGTCGGTCGCCAGAACTGCCCGGCCGCTTCGCCGCACGCGCAAGGACTGGTCATCGATCTCAATGACCTCGACTCCGGCACGGCCGAGAACTTCGCTGGTCGCCCCCAGCGTCGACAGATTGGTGCCGGTCAATGTCAGGTCGCCGCCAGTGACGGCAGCCGCCACCATGTAGGTTCCGGTTTCGATGCGGTCGGGCAGCACACTATAATCCGCCCCGTGCAACGAAGTCTGGCCCTGGATCGCCAGGGTATCGCTGCCGACGCCTTCAATATGCGCGCCCATGGCGATCAGACAATTTGCAAGGTCAGTGATCTCGGGCTCGCGCGCAGCGTTGGCCAGCGTCGTCTCACCTTGCGCCAGGGTCGCCGCCATCAACAGGTTTTCCGTCGCGCCGACCGAGACTTGCGGGAAGCGGATCTCACTGCCTTTGAGACCGCCGGGCGCGCGGGCCACGACATAACCGTCTACCAGTTCAATATCGGCACCGAGTTCAGACAGCGCTTCGAGGTGCAAATCAATAGGCCGCGTCCCGATCGCGCAACCGCCGGGCAACGATACACGCGCCTCGTGACAGCGCGCCAGCATGGGGCCGAGCACCAGCACCGAGGCCCGCATCTTGCGCACCAGATCGTAATCCGCCGTGGTCGAGGTGATCTCGCCGGCGGTCAGGGACAGAACCCGTCCGGTGTGACCGCCATCGCCATCGCTGTCGCCGTTCATAATGACGGTGACGCCGAGCTGAGCCAGCAAATGCACCAGCGTCGAGATATCGGCGAGATGCGGCAGGTTGGACAGGCGCAGCGTGCCCTCGGTCAACAGGCTGGCGGCCATCAGCGGCAAGGCCGCGTTTTTGGCCCCGCCGATGGGAATGGTGCCGCTAAGCGGTCCACCGCCGGTAATACGAATACTGTCCATCGAAGAGGTCTCCACGGCCGAATACGGCCCGAACATGACAAATAAGCAGCGCAAGCCGCGTGTTGGCGTTCTTTTAGCCTATCGCCCGGCGGATGGGAACTGTAGCGCGTGCAATCACTCAGGCTCGATCAGCGTCTGGCGACCCTTGCGGGACTGCTGGCCTGGCGGCTCGCTTTCATCGCGGGCGCGGGATCGGGATTTGCGGCGTTTGAGATTCTCGCGCAGTTCGGCGGCGAGGCGCGCCTTGCGATCCGTGGAATCGCCTGATTTGTCCGGTTTCTGATCGTCCCTGGCCACCGCCCGCTCCTCGCCTGTTGCGCCCTGAAGATCGCGCAAAACCGCGCGCCGGGTCAAGCCGGGATGCCCCCGATCAGGAGCACAATTAAAGTGACTTGCGCATATCGCCCCCCTGTGGCACTTTCCCGCCGATTTTGCCGCGCAATTACACGACGCGCCGCACACGTACCCGATAACCGGTACGCCCTCGTAGCTCAGGGGTAGAGCACTCCCTTGGTAAGGGAGAGGTCAACAGTTCAAATCTGTTCGAGGGCACCAGTTTATCTTAAAATCAGAAAGTCAGTGAGCATCATCGCAGATGCCCGAAACAATCTTGCTTTGACGTGAATGGCGGGCCGCCTCTGGTATCCGTGAGATTTTCCGCTTTTGACCCATTCCTGAACCGACGGACTGAGGTTTTTCCAGTCTTGATATTTTCGCGCGCCTGACAGGTGCTGGCTTTTGAATTGCCTGGGGGGGTCACCCTGCGACAAGTCACCACATTTATTTATTTTTTGATGAGCATTAAATGCAGATTGAGAGCAGTCGAAAGAACTGACCTCCAATCGGCCACTGACGACGACGACCCAGCGCCATCGTCCTCTGACCAAGCCTTTCAAGGCGAACGTTTGATTTTTTTTGATGGAGCGAAAAAATGACCCAAACTACCGAAACAACCGAAACCGTACCTGACGTCTCCCGCAGAGCCTTCCTGTCCAGCACGGCCATCGCCGGCGCCGGTTTGATCGTTGCGGACATGGCCTCAAATGCGGCGCACGCCGACACCCTGACGGCCGAACAAATCGCCAAACTGCCGCGCGTTACCCAGGAACTGGTCGCGCCGCCGTTTATGCCCAAACATGATCAGGTCGCCAAAGGCGGTCCCAAAGTCGTTGAGATGACAATGGTCATCGATGAAAGGAAAATGATCCTAGATGACGATGACACCGAAGTCTGGGCCCTGACCTACAACGGTTCCGTGCCCGGCCCGATGATTGTGGTTCATGAAAACGACTACGTTGAACTGACGCTGATCAATCCGGCCAAAAACGCCATGGAACACAACATCGATTTCCATGCCTCCACCGGTGCGCTTGGTGGCGGCGGGCTCACCCACGTTTCACCGGGCGAGCAATGCGTGCTGCGCTTCAAGGCAACCAAGCCCGGCGTCTTCGTCTACCACTGTGCCCCCGGCGGCGCGATGATCCCCTACCATGTCGTCCACGGCATGAACGGCGCCATCATGGTATTGCCGCGCGACGGCCTGAAAGACAAAAACGGCAAGGCAATTCGCTACGACAAAGCCTTCTACGTCGGCGAGCAGGACTATTACGTGCCAATGGATGAAGACGGCGAATACATCAAATATGAAACCGCGGGCGAGGATTACGCCGATTGCATGGAAGTGATGGCAACGCTGACACCAAGCCATATCGTCTTTAACGGTGCTGTGGGTGCCTTGACCGGTAAAAACGCGCTGCAGGCCGAAGTCGGTGAAACGGTTCTGATCATCCATTCCCAGGCCAATCGCGATACGCGTCCGCACCTGATCGGCGGCCATGGCGATTATGTCTGGGAGGGCGGCTCCTTCACAGATGACCCCCAGACCGGACTTGAAACCTGGTTCATCGCCGGCGGTGCTGCCGGTGCGGCGATCTACACATTCCGCCAGCCCGGACTGTATGCCTACGTCAATCACAACCTGATTGAGGCGGTGTTGAAAGGGGCTGCAGCTCATTTCCAGATCAAGGGCAAGTGGAACGACGATCTGATGATGCAGGTCACCAAGCCGACCATGATCTAGCCACCCGGATGTTCAAGTCCGAATCGCCCGGGTACGGGCATTGATTAAGCAGGAGATCGACGTGAAGATTTCAAAACTGGTTTTCCTCGCCGCCGCCGGCACCATCCTTGTGATGGCGTCGGGGGCGATCGCCGGCGACGTCTCAAAAGGCAAAAAACTCGCCAAAAAATGCAAGGCCTGTCACTCCCTGAAAGAGAACGGCAAAAACCGCCTCGGTCCGACCTTGTTCAATATTCTTGATCGCAAGGCGGGCATCGTCAAAGGCTACAAGTATTCGAAAGCCATGCAGGAGTCAGGCATCATATGGGACGAAGCCACATTCAATGACTTTGTCACCAAACCCAAGAAAGTGCTCAAGGGCACGAAGATGAGTTTCCCGGGCGTCAAGAAAGCGACGCAGCGGGCTGATCTGCTGGCCTACTTCCAGACCTTGCGCAGCAAACCCGCCGGCAAGATGGCGATGGGCAATGCGCTGGATGGCAAAAAAGTTGCGGCCAAACATTGCGACGTCTGTCACACCTTTGAGAAGGGCGGCAAGATGGTTTTCGGGCCGAACCTGTTTGACATCGTTGGCAAACCTGCAGGCGCGATCAAGGGCTATAAATATTCGGCAGCCCTGAAAAATTCCGGACTGACATGGACCGACAAAAATCTCGTCGGCTTTCTGGCCAACCCGGAGCAGTTCCTGAAAGGAACCAAAGCCAGGTTCCCCGGCCTGAAAACGGCAAAGCAGAAGGCCGATATTCTGTCCTATATGAAGACTTTCAAATAGCTCTTTGGGAACAGGATAGACATGATGCGCCGCAAGGTCCTGACGACCGCATTTGCCATCGGACTGGCCGTCAACGGCTTGCTCCTTTTGTCGTTGATCGGGATCAGCAAGGCATCGAATAATTCGTTACCGGGGTTGGTTATGTCGGACGTCGTCGCAGGCGATTATGACCTGACAATCCTGGTACCGAATTCTTTCGGGCGGAAATACCATTCGAAAGGGGTCAGCATCAAACGACCCTTCAAGATCAGCCGCTTCGAAATCACCATTGATCAATGGAATACCTGCTTTGAAGCCGGTGGCTGCGGCCACAAGGCTAAACAACGCGCCTACGAAAAAGGTTCCCATCCTGTCACGCGAGTATCGTGGTTTGATGCCATGGCGTTCACAAAATGGCTTTCAGACAAAACCGGTGACAACTACCGCCTGCCCACCGAAGAGGAATGGGCTTATGCCGCGTTCGCCGGCAAGGACTTTACCCGGGCAACCATCGACGGATTGATTAAAAACCGCGATATGATCCGGACGGCCTCGATGTCCCGGTTCAGGAAAACCCGCCCCGTCGGCAGCAACGGCGGCAACGACTGGGAAATCTTTGACATGACCGGCGCGGTCTGGGAGTGGACATTGACCTGCTGGTTTTCGTCCGACGAAGAGAACCGGCGGCCGTGGACCATCGAACAACTGAGCAAACTCGATCTCTGCCCCAACCGCGTTGTCCAGGGCGACGAACGTGCCCACGTGCCGGTCTTTGTCGACAAGGTCTACACCGGCGGCTGTGGTACCGGCAGTCCGGTCGACTACATCGGCTTTCGCGTCGTCAAAAGCACCCGGAAATCGATTTTTTTCGGCATGTAACCGGGCTTGACTTGACATAAGTCAAGGGACGGCCCGGCCAGATCCATATCCTCGTAACCGGAGGATCGGACTACATGGAAATCGTCTATTTCATCATTGTCGCTGCGGCATCGTATTTCGTTGCGCTGCGTTTGCTCGACTGGCTGGAGCACCGTCGTGGCGCGCGCTTCGAATATCGCCAGATCTATTTCTTTCTGATTTTGCTCGGGTTGGCGATGGGCTCTTTCGAGATCATCGGCTGGCTTTCAAAGCTATGAAGCCGGGCGTGACATTGTGTCGCGCAAAGCCAGCGGCCGGGCGCAATCTTGATCAAAGTCAAGGCTTTGACGATGCGCCGGGTGTGTCCTGTTGATCAGTCGGCCGGGCGCGATTTTCAGACACCCGGACGGTCCCGGTTCACCATCATCTGGTGACAAAATTTTTGCGGAGGGAGCCCATGACCTATCAAGACAACGTACCTCAGTCTGGCGACGAGGCGGAGCACGTGCCGTTCTTTCAGCGCCTGCTCGACAATCATTTTTTGCTTTTGTTCATCGGCGTCGTGATGCCGTCGGTTTTCTACATCATCTGGGGGATTATGGAAATTGCCACAATCCCGATCGCAAACTAGGGAGCCGGAAACATGGCTATTAACCCTCCTGCCACCAGGATCTGGTGGAAAGAACCCATTCACAAACTTGAGCTTTGGTGGGCCATAATCGCGTTTGTCTGGACCCTGATCATGTTCGTCATGATGCCGTACTGGCACATCTACGGCGAACAGAACATTTCAAACGAAGCCTATCGCATCACCTCGGAAGCGTTCGGTGCCAAGGTCGAGGAGATGACCAAAAAGTATACCGTGCGCGAGGAAGGCGATACCGGCATTCCGGTTGTTCACCCGCCGGCCGGATCGGACATCTACATGTTGTCCCGGCTGTGGGAGTGGTGGCCCATTCTCGAACTGGAAAAAGACAAGACCTATCGCCTGCACCTGAGCTCGATGGATTGGCAGCACGGCTTTTCGCTGCAGCCGACCAACCTCAATCTGCAGGTTCATCCCGGCCTCGATTTCGTCGTGACAGTTACGCCGAACGAAGCCGGTACCTTCTCCATCGTCTGCAATGAGTACTGCGGTGAAGGGCATCACACGATGCTCGGTCGCATGTACGTCACAGACAAGTAAGGGAGATCGCAATGTCGATTCTTTCTAAATTTCGTATCTGTCCCGACACCGGACTGTATTTTGACAAGGCCGCGGAACGGCTCATCAAGTGGAACGCTGTGACGGCGGTTGTCTTCCTGTTGATCGGCGGTTTCTTTGGCCTGCTGATGGCGCTGACACGCTGGCCAGCGGTTCACATCCTGCCTGCCGACTGGTTTTATCTCCTGCTGACGGCGCACGGCCTCGACGCCCTCGTCGTCTGGATCGTGTTCTTCGAAATGGCGGTGTTGTACTTCGCCTCATCGACCCTGCTGAAAGTTCGCCTCGCCGCGCCCCGCTGGGCATGGCTTGGGTACTGGTTGATGCTGATCGGCGCAATCATGGTCAACGTCACTGTCCTGCAGGGCGATTCCAGTGTGATGTTCACGGCCTATCCGCCGATGCAGGCTGATCCCTTTTTCTATCTCGGCGTGATCATCTTTGCCGTCGGTGCATTGCTGGGAACGTTTGTTTTCTTCGGTACCCTCGTGCTGGCAAAAGAGCTGAAAACCTATGAAGGCTCGATACCGCTGGTCACCTTCGGCGCCTTGACAGCGGCGATTATTGCCGTCTTCACACTGGCCTCCGGTGCCATCATCTTTGTGCCGACCTTCCTCTGGTCGGTGGGCTACATCGCTCACATTGATCCGTTGATGTACAAGACGATTTTCTGGGCCTTCGGACATTCGGCACAGCAGATCAACATGGCGGCGCAGGTTGCACTCTGGTACGCCATCGCGGCAATTATCTTCGGAGCCAAACCGCTGAGCGAAAAAGTCAGTCGCATGGCGTTCCTGTTCTATATCTTCTTCCTCCAGCTCGCTTCAGCCCATCACCTGTTGGTCGAACCGGGCCTGTCGCCGGAGTGGAAGATCTTCAACACCTCCTACGCCATGTACTTCGCTGTGCTCGGCAGCATGATCCACGGTCTGACCGTGCCTGGGAGCATCGAAGCGGCCCAGCGCAAGAAAGGCTTTACCAAGGGTCTGTTTGAGTGGCTGCGGCGGGCACCCTGGGGTAATCCCGTGTTTGCGGGCATGTTTCTCTCGCTCGTGCTGTTTGGTTTCCTCGGTGGCATCACCGGCGTGATCATGGGCACCGAGCAGATCAACATCATTGTCCACAACACACTCTACGTTCCGGGTCACTTCCACGCCACGGTTGTGGCCGGCACGACGCTGACCTTCATGGCCGCCAGTTACTTCCTGGTGCCCACACTGTTCCGTCGTCACTTGTGGTTGCCGGGACTGGCACGTTGGCAGCCCTATCTCTTTGGCGCAGGCGTCGCCGGTATCTCACTGTTCATGATGGGTGCCGGCACCCTGGGCGTCGCCCGACGGCACTGGGACATCGGTTTCGCGGATGCAGCACTTGGTTTCGACTATCCGGCGGCGGCCTATATGTTCCTGGCTTTGAACGGCCTTAGTGGCATTCTGGCGGCCATTGGTGGTGGTGCTTTCTGCATCATCATGGTCGGCACCATCCTGTGGGGTAAACGCATGGACGCCGTTCCGGCAGCCGCTGCCGCAGCCGCTGCACCTGCACCGGAGCCCGCCTTGCATCAGAGTGGCGGCGCGGGAACTATCGCCGTGCCGGGTACCTTCACCCTGGCAATGATTTTCCTCGGGACTTTCGTTCTCTACTACTTTGTGAACTGGAAGTATCTCGCTGAAGTCTGGCCGATTTCCTGAGGACGGGATGATGGGTGTGATGGTTCGCCAGATTACCTCGGTATTCAAACTGCGCATTGGCGTTGTGATAATGCTCAGTGCGCTGGCGGGACTGGCCATCACACCCGGTCCGCTTCCCTCAACCTTCCAGGTGTTTGTACTGGCACTGGCCGTCCTTGTGTCGGCGGCCAGTGCGGGCGCTTTCAATCAATATGCCGAACGTGACATCGATGGTTTGATGAAACGCACGGCAGACCGACCTTTTGTTACCGGCACCTTCACCGCCGGTCCGCTCTGGCCCCTGGTGATCTGGGGCCTGATGGCCCTGGCGGTCGGTGCCGCTGCCGTCGCCGTCAATTACCAGGCAGCGCTCTATACTTTCCTCGGCGCTTTCACTTATGCCGTGGTCTATACAGTCTGGCTCAAACGCCGGACCTGGCTCAACATCGTCTTTGGCGGACTGGCCGGCAGTTTCGCCGTGCTTGCCGGTGCTGCCGCCGTCGATCCGGGATTCGCCGTGCTGCCTTTCCTGATGGCTGTGGTTTTGTTTCTGTGGACACCGCCGCATTTCTGGAGCCTCGCCCTCGCCCTGAAAGACGACTACGCCGCCGCCGGGGTACCGATGTTGCCCGTTGTCATCGGTCCCGACGCCTCGGCCCGGGTAATCCTCGCCGGTACAATCGCCCTCGTCGCCGTCTCGCTGCTGCCCGCATATACCGGGCTGGGCTGGATTTATCTCGCCAGCGCCGTCAGCGGCGGTGCGGTCTTCATTTATTTCAGCCTGCGCCTGGTTGCCGAGCCAACGCGGCGACGCGCCATGCTTAATTTTTTCGCCTCGCTCATCCAGTTGTCCCTGCTGCTTGCAGGCGCAATGGTTGATCGATGGCTGCTGGTCCCGTGAATGACCAGGGTCATAAATACAATTTGGCTGGCGCTCGCCCTGTGCGCGTGGAGTGGGGCATCGCCAGCGCTGGCCGACACCGCGCCCGCCTTTGATACCAACGCGGCGCTCTCCCAGAGCCAGGCGGCGATTGGCCGCAAACTCGGTGATCACCGCTTTGTCTCCTCCGATGGCAAACCCGTCCGCCTCGCCGAATACGCCGGCAAACCCTTTATTATCAGCCTGATCTATTCGAGCTGCTATCACACCTGCCCGCAGATCACCCAGTCGCTGGCCCGCGCGGTCGAGGTCGCCAACGATGCCCTCGGTGCGCAGAAGTTTGACGTGATAACCATCGGCTTCGATACGGATTACGACAAACCGTCGGCCATGCGCAGTTTCGCCCGCACCCAGGGGATCGACTTCGAGAACTGGCGTTTTCTTTCTGCCGATGCGCCAACAATCTGGCGATTGAGCGATGACACCGGCTTCCAGTTTGCGCCCTCGCCCCGGGGCTTTGACCATCTGACGCAAACCACGATCATTGACCGCAAAGGCCGGGTTTACGCCCATGTCTACGGCGATGATTTCCCGACACCACAACTGGTCGAGCCGCTGAAACATCTGGTCCTGAATGACGGTCCGTGGAATTCACTGCAGACATTTGTTGATCGTGTTCGCTTTATCTGCACCTCGTATGATCCGGCGCGCGACGCCTATTATTTCGACTATTCCCTGTTTATCGGCATGACAATCGGCTTCGTCTGCCTGCTGGCATTATCCATTTTCATTTATCGTGAGTTCTTCCGGCAACGCCGCGCTCCCTCCGTTCAAAAGTCAGTCAGGTAAACAAGACGTGTTGAAAATGGTACAGCGCCCGATGCTGCGGGCCTTTGAACTCGCGGAAATCGGTTTCGACAAGCTCTTCGGACGCGAATGGAATCCCTTGTTCTATCTGGGTGCCCTCGCCTGGTTCAATTTCTGGATCGTCGCCGTGACCGGCGTTTACCTCTTTATCGTTTTTGAGACCAGTATCGAGGGCGTCTTCGAATCCATCGAATACCTGACGCACGATCAGTGGTATCTCGGCGGCATCATGCGCAGCCTGCACCGTTATGCCTCGGACGCGCTGGTGCTTGTGACAATGGTCCACATGCTGCGGGAATTTGCTCTTGATCGCTACCGCGGCGTCCGCTGGTTTACGTGGACGCTGGGCGTACCAATGCTCTGGTTGATCATCATGTCCGGCGTCAATGGCTACTGGCTGGTCTGGGACGAGATGGCCCAGATGATTGCCGTGGCGACGGCAGAATGGATCGACTGGTTCCCGATATTTGGTGAACCCATCGCCCAGAATTTCCTGACCAAAGGCAGCATGGGTGATCGTTTCTTCAGCCTGCTGATTTTCCTGCACATCGCCATGCCGCTGATCTTGTTGTTCCTGATGTGGCTGCATCTGCAGCGCATGAACAAGGCCCGGATCAATCCCCCCTTGGGTCTCGGTATTGGCAGCTTCGGTATGTTGTTGGTCCTCAGCCTGATCTATCCTGCCGTCAGTCATCAGCGAGCTGATCTAAGCTTGGTGCCAACGGTGATCAATCTCGACTGGTATTATCTCTTTATCTACCCGTTGATTGACTTGTGGTCAGCGGGGCCGGTCTGGGCCCTGGTCTACGGCGTCACCTTCCTGCTGATGCTGATGCCGTGGCTGCCGCGCGAAAAACCCGCGGCCCCGGCTGTGGTCTCCGCCGAACAATGCAACGGCTGTGAACGTTGCTTCGATGATTGCCCGTATGGGGCCATCATGATGAAGTCACGCGACGAGGACAGCTCTTTCGACAAGATCGCTGTGGTAAATTCCAGTTTGTGCGCGGCTTGCGGCATCTGTGTTGGCTCCTGCCCGACCCACACACCGCTTCGGCGTGATGATCACGTCGCCATCGGCATTGATATGCCGGCGCTGACGCTACACCAGATGCGCGGACAGGCTGTGGCGGCAGTGGCCGGTCTGCCGGATAACAAGCCGAAAGTCCTGCTGATCGGTTGCGCCCATGCTGTAAATGTCGAGGCTCTGCGCCTGGCTGGTGTGGCGACTTTGAGTCTCGGCTGCACCGGTGCACTGCCGCCGGCGTTGCTCGATTTTATGATGCGGCGCGGCGGGGTCGATGGCATTTTTCTTACAGGCTGTGGGGACGGTGAATGTTTCCACCGCCTCGGCGGTCGTTGGGTCGAAGCCCGGTTGGACGGTACGCGCGAGACTTATCTGCGCACCCGCTTCTCACGCGACCGCATCAGGTTATCGTGGGCGGCCCCCGCCGACGCCGACCGCCTGACACGCGAAGTGATGGAATTTGCCGGACGGATCGAGCCAATACCCGTGGCCGACAGAGACGAGATGGTATCATGAGCCGGATCCTCGATTTCCTCCGGCGCTACATCGGGCAAGTCATCGCCTACATCGCCTTTGCTGCCTTGCTCGGATATTTTTCCGCCAACCCGGACTGGACGTATTTTCCCGATGATCGCGCCTTGATCAAGTTAAGTCTGACCCATGGCGGCCAGCGCAAGGAAGCCTGCCGCGAACGCACCAAAGAGGAACGGGCGAAACTGCCGCCGACGGCGAAACCGCCGAAAGTCTGCCCGCGCGAACGCCACCCCGTGACGCTTTCAATCTGGCTCGATGACAAACGGATTTATCTTCGGAGCCGGCAACCCATGGGTTTGTCAAAAGACGGTCCGTCGCAATTCTATCAGCGATTTGAAGTGGCACCGGGCCGACGCCAGCTCAAGCTGGAGATCGCCGATGGCGGTCCGGGCGTTGCCTCGTCCGTGCAGGTCCGGGAGCTTGAACTGATGGCGCGCCGCGTCGTGGTGATCGAGGCCAATCATGGCAAGATCAATGTCCGTTGATTGCACGCCGAACGAGCTGTCGGGCTTGACGAAAGTCATGCCGATGGAAAGTGCCTGTGCTAGCCTTGGTCCGAAGTTACGAATTTCCGGGGCCGGCGCACTATGAGCGAGAGAAAATCAAACGCCACGATTGATCGAGTAGACCCCGAGGTCATCAGTCAGGTTGCCCGCATTCCGCTCTTTGCCGGTCTGAACAAGACGGCCATCACCAGATTACTGGGCAATATGTCGGTGACTGTGGCACCGGCGGGCACGGTGTTGTTTGCCCAAGGCGAAGTTGCCGACCGGTTTTTTGTCCAGCTTGGCGGTCAGATTGAACTCTTTGTCACTACGCCAGATGGCCGTGAAAGTGTGATCGATGTCCTGGGGCCAGGAGAAACCTTCGCCGAGGAAGCGATCTTTGATATCGGCATTTTCCCGGTTGGCGCCAAAGTCGTGAAAGAAGCCCGCTTTCTCGCGGTCGACGCCAGACCTTTCCTCGATCAGCTCAGCGAGGAGTTCGATCTGGTGCTGGCGATGATGGCCGGTATGTCACGGCATCTGCGCGTGCTGCTGCATCAGATCAGTGAGCTTAAACTAAAATCAACAGCCCAGCGGCTTGGCGGTTTTTTGCTTAGCCTGACGGACTCAAAGGCCGGCGAAATCGTCGTTGAACTACCCTACGACAAACGCCTTCTGGCCAACCGTCTCGGCATGAAGCCTGAGAGCCTGTCGAGGGCGCTGGGCAAGCTTCAGGAGATCGGTGTACACGACAGCGAGGGTGAGCTGACGATCAGTGATGTCGGCTCCTTAAGGGCCTTTTGCCTCGAGGGACAGGCCGGCAACCTGAGGTGATATGTCGCATTCGATTGGGCGAAATCGGCCTGATAATCCTTGACCACCAACTACCTCTTCCGCTTCACTTCAGGATACGTTTTTGAGCTGGAGGTGCCGCGTGGCCCCAAGACGACTGGCCTCTGAAGACATTGAACAAATCGCCGGTATCGGACCCTTTGCCGAACTCCCGCTGGAGGACGTCGCCGGTCTGGTCGGCGGTGCAACTGCGCGCGATTTTTCCAAACACAGCTTGTTGTTCAGCCAGGGTGATGTTGCGGATCGATTTTACATTGTGTTGTCGGGCCGGGTGAAGCTGTTCACGGCGACGGAAAATGGCGAGGAAAACGTCGTCAGCGTATTCAGCGAGGGGCAATCGTTTGGCGAAGCCGCGATGTTTGCCTCGGGCCGTTTTCCGGTCAACGCGGAAGTCGTCGAGGCCGCCCGCCTGATGCAGATTATGGCCGAGCCACTCATCCAGCATCTCTCCGACAACAAGGAACTGGCCTTTCGCATGCTCGGCGTGATGGCGAGGCGGCACCGCCGTTTTCAGAAAGATATTTCGGACTATAAATCCAAGTCCCCAGGCCAGCGGCTCGGCAGTTTTCTGTTGTCGCTTACCGATGTTGATACAGGTCCGGCCACATCACAGCTGCCGTTCGACAAGGCCCTGATCGCAGCCCGTATCGGCGTCAAACCGGAGAGCCTGTCACGCGCCCTCGTGCGATTACGCGAGATCGGCGTCAACTGTCAGGGCCGCAACGTCGACTTCGACGACGTCGAAAAACTGCGCGCCTTCTGCCAGGAAGGCGAACTGAAACCCCGCCACGAAGTATAGCTTTCCGGCAAGACCGGCCCATAAACCGGCACGCCCTCGTAGCTCAGGGGTAGAGCACTCCCTTGGAAAGGGAGAGGTCAACAAGTCAAATCTGTTCGAGGGCGCCAGTTTTTTGAAATATCTGACGCGACGGCCTCTCCGTCCTGAGTTAACTCAACTCCATGTCTGAGTCTTCGCAGACGACGCCGATGCGGTTGACGTGGCCGTCGGCGATGCGGCTTTGGCGGGCGCCGATGGTGACTGTGCCGCCCGTGATGATTTCCTGCAGGCAGGATGCGAGATAGACCAGGGTCAGGACTTCACCGTCTTTCAGGACCAGTTTCTGACCGGGCACCAGGAAATCCATGGTCTGAATATCTGTCCGGCTTTCGTGTGCGTCCTCGACAATGGCGGCAGGTAAATCTTCTTCCGAAGCGATTTCTGTCGCTGTGGCGACCGGGGAGACAAACCAGATCCCGGCAATCGACAGGGTTATTAACGATTTCAGCAGTCTATCCGGCAACATTTTCCGCTCCTCTGTGTCACTTCGCGATTCGGTGGATCGATTTGGAACACTTATCTGATTGATTCAGCCGTTCGACCCGTCATGCCAATATCGTCGCAATCGCTGTGCCACCGGCATCGCCGCATTTGTTAAGACTTTTTGCCAACCTGTCTGATGGATTGGTTTAAATCATAATATTTCCATTGATTGACGCTGGGCAGGCGTTTGGCAAGAACGATTTGTGTTCACACATATTAATTTTTTGCAACATCAGCTGTTCGATTTACCCGGCTCATCAAACTATCTTTGGTAGAGACACCAAAACTTGTGCGACATTTTCAAGATATTGATTTTCACATCGCTTTGATGGCCAGTAATTAGATGCAGGGCAAAAACAGGATTTTCCTTTACCTGAGTGTTGCGACTTTCGCAGCGGGCCTGTCAGTCGTCGTGCTGGCGATCCTCGGCGGTCACAAAACCGAACTGATTGTTCTGGCGGCACTCACCGCCGGACTGATCCTTGTTCTGGCCTGGTGTTTCAACAGAAAGATATCCCGGCTCACTCATACCGAACACGAACTGGAATTGTCGCTGGCTGACTTCAGGGAGCATCTTGATCTCGTCGTCAGGGGTGCACATGCCGGTATCTGGGACTGGGATGCGAAGACAAACGTCGTGCGACATTCAAATATGGCGCGCGGTATATTGAAGTATCCGGATGACGACGATCAGGGTTTGGCCGGACCTGATCTATGGCAGGACCGCATCCTGTCGGAGGACCTCGGCAATTATCAACAAGCCTTTCGCAAACATTACGCCGGCCCCGAAAACACTCATCATGTCGAATACCGGGTGCGCGATATCGAGGGAAACATTCGCTGGATATCGGAACGGGCTGCCTCCATTCGCGATGATAGCGGGCAGATAGTCCGCATGGCCGGTGGCGTCAGCGACATCACCGAACTGGTCCAGGCACGGCAGGAACTTGAAATAAGCGAACAGCGTCTGCGCAATCTGATCGAAGGCTCGATGGAAGGCATCATCGTCCACCGCAACGACAAGGTACTGTTCGCCAATCATACGGCAGCATCCATGTTGGGTTACAGCGACGAGGAATTGCTCAATCTGACTTCAATTCTGGATATCGCACCGCCCGCCACCCGCGAAAAACAAGCCAAAATGTATGAGAGACGCCGACGCGGTGACCACGCGGCAAAACGTTACACCAGCCAGGCCCGTCGCAAGAACGGCGAGGTCCTGGACATTCAGGTTCTGTCGCAGGTCGTGAAATGGGACGGCGAAAATGCCATTCAGGCTGTGTTGCTGGACATCACTGAGCGCGTCCGCGCAGAGGCAGCACTTGCTGAAAGTGAAAACCGTTTTCGCGGACTTGTTGAAGGGTCAATCGAAGGTGTCATTGTTATATCCGAAGGTCGCATCGTCTTCGCCAACGATGCGATGTGCGACATGTTCTGTTACACCCAACAGGGAATAATGGCCCTTTCCAGTGCCGATGATCTGCTCATCGACACGGAAAAAATCCGGGTAAGGGGAATACGGGACGCACGGTTGCGGGGGGAAAAAGTTGTCGAACGATACGAAACCATCGGGCGGCGCGGTGATGGCTCGATCATCCATTTCGAAGTTCTGTCCAACGCCATCATCTGGCAAAACGAACAATGTGTGCAGGCAACGCTGATCGATATTACAGATCGCAAAAGAGCCGAAGAAAACATGCACATCGCGATGAGCAAGGCCGAGGCCGCCAACCTCGCGAAAACAGAATTTCTCGCCAATATGAGCCACGAACTGCGCACGCCGCTGAATGCCGTGATCGGCTTCGCCCAGTTCATCAAGACGGAGCCCTACGGCAAACTGGGATCATCGCGGTATGTCGAGTACCTGACGAACATTCAGGACAGCGGCAACCATCTGCTCGACATTATCAGCGACATCCTTGATCTCGCCCGAATTGAGGCCGGCAAACTGGTGCCGGAATACAGCGATGTCGAAATGCCGGACATCATTGATACCTGCGTGCGCTTTCTCGAACACAATGTGTCGGAAAAAAATATCAAAATGATATCGACGGTGCAGGAGAACCTGCCTGTACTGGAGGCCGATCGGCGCATGGTTCGGCAAATCCTGCTGAACGTGCTGTCGAACGCCGTCAAGTTCACTTCGGACAACGGCGAAATCAGTATCGACGTCTCTTCGATAAATGACGATATCCTGCGAATTGTGGTTGCCGATAATGGCATCGGTATGGAGTCGAGTGATATCCCGGTGGCCCTGGAAAAATTTGGCCAGGTCGAAAGTGCCTTGAAGCTGAACAAGGGCGGGACCGGGCTGGGCCTGCCTCTCGTTCGATCCATGATCGAAATGCACGGAGGTCAAATTGAAATTGACAGCCGGATTGGTCAAGGCACAACGGTCATGCTTGAATTCCCGCTCAATCGCCGCGATCTGCAAAAAGTCGGTTGAGAGCGAGACCCAATCTAAAAAACTGGAAAGCGGCGTATCCGTCTGTATGCTTCAGATATTAAGGAGCCGGTGTTCAGATCCGGCCAGAATATATTGAGCAGGATCGCCATGCCCGACGCCGCCACAGTTCTTGATCTACTGAAATCTGTTGTCGACAAATCAGCGGTCGCCATTTCCGCGCCGGAACGCCCGGACCTCAGCCATCAGGAATTGAACGATCTCTGTGCCGCCACGGTTAATGCGCTCAACGGATTTGGCATCGGCCGGAATGACCGGGTTGCCATTGTGTTGCCAAATGGCCCCGAAATGGCAACTGCATTTGTGACGATTTGTTGCGCGGCGACGACGGCACCGTTGAATCCGGGATACCGCGAAGACGAGTTCAAATTCTATCTCGATGATTTGAAGGCAAAAGCGCTGGTCGTCGAGGCCGGCAGCGAAAGCCCCGCCATTGCCGCAGCCCGGACGCTCGGCGTACCGGTCATTGAACTTAACGTCGACGACGGCGCCCCGGCAGGTGCCTTTGAATTGACGGCCAATGGACTGAACGGCACGACCGAAAACGGTGGCCATGCGAAAGCTGACGACACTGGTTTGATCCTTCACACCTCGGGCACGACTTCGCGGCCCAAGATCGTGCCGCTGAGCCAGCGAAATCTGGTAGCCTCGGCGGGCAATATACGTGAGACCCTGTCGCTGATCCCGGATGACCGCTGCATGAATATCATGCCGTTATTTCACATCCACGGTTTGATCGCCGCCGTTTTGTCATCACTGGCAGCGGGCGCCAATATTTATTGCACACCGGGCTTCAATGCGCTGAAGGCCTTTGGCTGGCTGGATGATGCCAAGCCGACCTGGTACACGGCAGTGCCAACCATGCATCAGGCTATTCTGGCGCGAGCCACTCGAAACGAAGACATCGTTGCCCGGACGAGTTTGCGCTTCGTGCGCTCGTCATCGTCATCGTTGCCGCCACAGGTCATGGCGGAACTGGAAGAGACCTTTGGATGCCCGGTCGTCGAGGCCTACGGCATGACGGAAGCCACGCACCAGATGGCCTGCAATCCGTTGCCGCCGGCTGCTCGAAAGGCCGGAACCGTCGGCATTGCCGCCGGACCGGAAGTTGCGATCATGAACCTTGAAGGTGGATTGATGGGCGCAGGCGAAACCGGCGAAATCGTTATTCGCGGCGATAACGTCACGGCTGGATATGAGAACAACGATCAGGCCAACGCGGAAGCCTTTACGCACGGCTGGTTTCGCACCGGAGATCAGGGTGTGATGGATGATGAAGGGTACATCGCGATCACCGGGCGTCTGAAAGAGATCATCAACCGGGGTGGTGAAAAGATATCGCCGCGTGAAGTTGACGAAGTTCTGATGGATCACGCTGCCGTCCAGCAGGTCGTGACCTTCGCCCTGCCCCACGACAAACTGGGTGAGGAAGTCGCCGCCGTCATTGTTCTGCGCGAAGGGTCCAGTGCGGACGAGAAGGAAATCCGGTCCTTCGCGGCTGAGAAGCTGGCCGATTTCAAAGTGCCGCGTACCATCGTATTCCGGGACGAAATCCCCAAGGGTGCGACGGGTAAACTGCAGCGCATTGGCCTCGCTGAAAAGCTCGGTCTTTAGGGCATCGTGTCATGAAGATTTGCATATACGGTGCCGGGGCAATTGGTGGCTACCTCGGAGCCCGGCTTGCCGACGCCGGCGCAGACGTTACGCTGATCGCCCGGGGACCACATCTCGCTGCGATGAAATCGGTTGGTCTTCGCCTGCGGACCGGATCGGAAGAAATCGTCACCCGGCCCCGGTGTACGGATAACCCTGCAGAAGTCGGCCCGCAGGATTATGTCATCATCACGCTGAAGGCGCATTCCGTGCCCGGCGTAGTCGGTGATATGCAGCCCCTGCTCGGATCGGATACATCGGTTGTCACCGCTGTGAACGGCGTACCTTGGTGGTATTTCCATAATCTGGCAGGCGATTATACCAACGCGCGCCTGTCCGCGGTTGACCCCGGCGATGTGCAATGGAACGGCATCGGTCCCGAACGAGCCATCGGCTGTATCGTCTACCCGGCCTGCGAGATCACCGAACCCGGCGTCATCACACATATCGAAGGCAACAAGTTTACCCTTGGCGAACCATCCGGTGAAAAAACCGATCGAATCCTCTCGCTGTCAAAAACCATGATCGAGGCCGGCTTCAAGGCGCCGGTGCGGCCGCGCATTCGCGATGAGCTCTGGGTCAAGCTGTGGGGCAATCTTTGTTTCAATCCGATCAGCGCCCTGACCCACGCCACACTGGATGTCGTAGCAACCGACGAGACCAGCCGGGCCATCGCCCGCACGATGATGCTGGAGGCCCAGGCCATTGGCGAAAAACTCGGCGTCAATTTTCCGGTCGACGTCGACAAGCGTATCAATGGTGCCGCCGCGATAGGCCCCCACAAAACGTCGATGCTGCAGGACCTCGAACTGGGCCGACCGATGGAAATCGATGCGCTGGTAACGGCAGTCCAGGAAATGGGCCGTATGGTTGGCCTGAAAACACCGACCATCGATACGGTGCTGGGTCTGGTTCAACAGCGCGGGCGTCAGGCCGGCTGTTACGAATAGTCAAGACTGACGCTCTTTGAGAATTGTCTGCGTGTTGATTCGATCTGAAAAAAAACCTATTGGAATACAGGTTTGTATGGAATCTACTCATGATAATATCGACAGGCGCGAAATGACGTGCTAGAAGGCCAATACCTTATAAATAGACAAATTTAATTTCTCCAAGTTCAACTTATTCCGAAGTAAATTATTTATGACAACTGAAAACAGGGAATTAATCCACTGGATTCCCGGCTTTGAAACAGGCCACCCCGAACTGGACGCCCAACACCGTGAAATCATTGAAAAAGCAAACGAAATAGCGATTTCCGGCGCGCCGGACAGCTCGATCGCGATGCGGGCCTGCCAGGAATTGCCGTTACTGATAGAAAAACACGGGATTGCGGAAGACAAAGTACTGGCGGAGATCGGCTATGCTGATGCGGAGCAGCACAGCCGGACGCATACGGATATGTTCGGTCAGGCTTGCAGCATCAGCAAGGAATGCGACAAATCCTGTATGACGCAGGCAACGGCTACCTGTGTGCCTGACTGGATCAACATTATTCTCGACCATTTCCTGCGCCAGGACTTGCTCTTCAAATCACTCATGGAAGAACGTCTGGACGGAAGATAGAGCGGGTTTTTTCTACCCTGACGATCAAGTATTTGTGCGCTGGTTTTGATCGACTTATCGCCTATATCAATAGGGCAGGAATGTTGAATCAGTAAGCCCTGACCGGGCCGGAGTACGAATTTTGGTGGACAAACCGCAATCTGATCGTGACAACTCGGCTGCCCCCGCCAACTTTGAATTCGACGTAGAAAGCGAGCTCGATTTTTATCGCGAATGCGTTGCCAGTCTGCCCTACGGTTTTGCAGCTTTCGATCAGAACTATTGTTTGTCGGTGTGGAATCAGCTTTACGTCGAATCGCTTGATTTCCCGGAAGGTTTTTGCGTTAAGGGAAAATCGATTGAGGAATTTGCCCGGTTCAATGCCAACCGTGGCATGTATGGTTCCGGCGACATCGAGGAACTGGTCGAAGAACGTCTGGCGGTTGCCAAATCCGGTCGGAACGTAAACTTCGAATTTATCCGTCCGGATGGCCATATTATTGACGCGCGAACAACTGTCCTGCCCAGCGGTAGGTCGTCGACAATCTGCTACGACATTACCGAGCGGGTTCGCCGCGAAAACAGCCTGAACGATTTGGTAAACGGCTCAATTCAGGGCATTTGCCTGCTTAACGAAAGCCGCAAACCGCTGTTCGCCAATCAGAAAATGGCTGATCTCTTTCACTTCTCTTCGATAGACGCGTTTATGCAATTGCATTCCATCGATGAGATCATTGCGCCGGAAGATTTGCGTATGGTCAGAGAGCGCAGAGCGGAACGCCAACTCGACGATGGCAAACTGCAAATTTATGAACATCGGGCTTTGTGCAGGGACGGGTCGGTAATCTGGGTGCAAGTGATTGCCCAGGATACGATGTGGAACGACCAGAAGGCGGTACAGGTCGCAATTGTCGACGTGACCGAGCGGAAACGTGCTGAAGCGGCCTTGCAGGAAACCGAGAAGAGATTTATCGACTTCGCCGAAGCGACATCGGACTGGTTCTGGGAACTGGATAGCGAACTGCGATTTGGTTATATCTCTCCCGGTTTCTCAAATCTGACAAACCGTTCAGATGAAGAAGTCCTGGGGACGACGCCGTGGGAGGTCGCCGGGGTGTCGCCAGATACGCCTGGCTGGCGAGAACATCTGACGGAACTGAAATCCCGAAAACCATTTCGCCGCTTTGTACATTCCTATCAACAGGAAGACGGATCGAAACGATATGCATCGGTCAGCGGCCTGCCGATCTTCGATCGCGACGACAATTTTCAGGGATACCGCGGCACAACTGTCGATGTGACCGCAGAAATCCTGGCAGCAGAACAGGCCAAAGATGCCCGGGAGCAACTATTTGCCGCCATCGAGGCAGTGCCCGTCGGTTTCGCTCTTTATAACAAGGCTGATTGTCTGACACACTGCAATCAAATGTATCGCACTTTGTCCGGCACCGAAGATGTGCTCCGCGACGGCATAACTTTTGAACAAATTCTCAGGGACAGTGTTGGCAAAGGCGTTGTGGAAGAAGCCAGAGTGGATCCTGAAGGATGGATCGCCGCGCGCATGAAGAGCCACCGAAACCCCGGCAAACCAATTGAACTGGAACGCGGTGGCCGCGTCATTCAGATTACGGAGTTACAAACGCCGGAAGGCGGAATTTTGATTCTGATTGCCGACACAACGGACCAGAGAAGGACCGAGGAGCAACTGCGCCAGGCCCAGAAAATGGAAGCTGTCGGGCAGTTAACCGGCGGCATAGCGCATGATTTCAACAATCTGCTTGCCGTGATCATGGGGAACCTAGAAATCATTGAGGACGATCTGCCGGCTGACAGTGATGCTGCCATCGCAGCCCGCCAGGCACTCAAATCTGCCACGAGTGGCGCCGATCTGACACACCGGCTGCTTGCTTTTTCGAGGCGTCAGGTTCTGATGCCACAGCGCACAGACCTGGGCGACCTGGCCGCTGAAACGCTTCAGCTTCTGTCCCGCACTCTGGGCGAAACGATCCAGACGAGTTTGACCCGGGATGGCGACTTGTGGCGCTGTCAGATCGACCCGTCGGAAATGCAAAATGCCCTTATAAACCTGGCGATCAACGCACGTGACGCGATGGGGAACAATGGCAAGATCGAATTCACTGTTTCAAATCACGTATTTGACCAGGATTACGATTCGGGCAGGGATGTTATTGTGCGCGGTGATTATGTTCGCCTGACAGTTTCGGACAATGGCAGCGGTATGCCGGACGATGTTTTGCAAAGGGTTTTCGATCCTTTCTTCACGACCAAGGATGTCGGCAAGGGAAGCGGTCTGGGCCTGAGCATGGTGTACGGATTTATCAGCCAGTCCGACGGCTTCATTGAAATCGACAGCAGGGTCGACGAGGGCACCGATTTCCATTTGTATCTGCCGAGAGACAGACGGATGTCCGGTACCGGGCAGACCAAACCCCGGAGATTTCCGGCAAATGGTGAAAAACTGTTGATCGTTGAGGATGATGAGGAGCTTCTGACCCTGTTGACCGCTTATTTGCCAAGGCTCGGATATCTTGTTGAAACCGCTTCGTCAGGACCCGAGGCGCTTGAGCTGCTGGAAGACGGGCAGGCGATCGATTTGTTGCTGACAGACATTGTATTGCCAAACGACATGAACGGTCGTGTCCTCGCCGGAGAAATCCGCAAACGGCAGCCTGACATCAAAGTGATTTATATGTCGGGGCATACCAACGAGATTCTGGCCGATCAGGATGTTTCGTCCCCGGTCAGCGCGTTCATGCAAAAACCTTTCCGGCGCGCGGATCTCGCCGAGGCCTTGCGCGTAGCACTGGACTGAAACTGTATTTCATTTGCAATATCGCGCTTCATCGGCGATATAGCGGGCAATATTATTTCACTTTCCGGAGCCTGGTCTGATGTCTTTGAACGCTGTCGAAACCCCTTCACTTCGTGATCAGGTAACCGAGGCAGAATGGAATGCCCGCGTGGATCTGGCAGCCTGCTATCGGCTGGTTGCCCGCAATGGCTGGGATGACCTGATCTATACGCATATTTCGGCGCGCGTACCGGATGAAGGCCACGCCTATCTGATCAATCCGCTGGAACTTCATTTCCACGAAATCACGGCCTCCAGCCTGGTCAAGGTCGACCCCGAAGGTAATACGCTGAGTCAGACGCCCTATACGACCAACCCGGCCGGTCTGGTTATCCACGGTGCCGTTCACGGGGCTCGCGAGGACGCCGGCTGTGTGATCCATCTGCATACCGTCGCCGGCACCGCCGTGGCGACACAAAAAGACGGCTTGCTGCCAGTCACGCAGGCAGCCCTGTTGTTTTACGACAATATTGCCTATCACGATTATGAAGGTCTGGCGGTCGATGATGCCGAGCGCGATCGTCTGGTCGCCGATTTTGGTGACAAGACGGCCATGATCCTGCGCAATCACGGTACGATGGTCGCAGCCCCGACCGTCAGCAAGGCTTACACGTCGATGTATTTTCTCGAACGGGCCTGCCAGATGCAAATTGCCGCCCAGGCCGGTGGCGCGGAATTGAACATACCGTCTGTGCAGTCACAGAAACAGGTTCGCAGGGCCTCAGCCGAAGCCTTCTCCCGTAGTGGCACCATGGAGTGGCCTGGCCTCTTGCGTTTGCTCGATCGTGAAGACCCTTCCTTCAGGGAATAACGCGCTTCGGGCAGAGACTCATTTGATGCCGTCACACGTCATGCCGATTTCGTGTCGCCCGACGTACGTCGTCATCGCCATCTGATGATGGTGGGCACCATCCCGGCGCACCGCGACGGAGAGTAAAAACCCGCGCCATGTGGTTTTGCCATCCTGAATCTCGGGCGTCCCCCACCCCTTGATATCGTTGGCCGGGATCATGGCGTACATCGTGGTCGTCAGAGGCTTGCCTGCGATCTCGCAGGTGTTTGACTCAAGATTTTTCAGGTGGAGCGGCTGGATCATCGAAAAGACATCCCGAACCGCGCGCCCGATACCTTTGGGATTAATGTTCTGGATTAGAACCGAGCAAATCCCGTCAGGCCGCAAGACCAGCACGGCGGCACCAATTGCCGGTGGCAGACGCCATCCCACGGCACCGGTCGAGGCCGACAACTGCCGGGCGGCCGTGGGCGGCAGCGGCGGCAGCGAGAGGGCTGATCCCGGTGCCACAGCCTCCGGCAGACCTTTGCCATTGGGGAAACGCACGCACGTCGCCGCCAGGGCCCGGACGGCGAGCTGGACCGGGCTCAGTGCCTTGCGCACAGTCGACTGATCGCGCGTCGAATTGTTTTTTGGGCCAAATGCTGTCGCCGACACCTCGGCCGAATACCCTGTTACGACCAGCACGGTCGACAGAACGAGGCAATATTTCAGAAGCGTTGGCGCGGCACAGACTTTACGGACACGCGAACCCGGGGAATCCAATAATCGACCAAACATGACACCTCCTTGAAAACAGGTGGGCTGAATACGCTTGATACGCTGGAGAAAAAATTACTTACGCGGCTACGACCTCTGTCGACATGTTGTCCAGCACGGCCAGAAATGTTTCAGGCTCGGGGCGGACACGGTAATTATCCGATTGATTGGCGAAAATCAGAGCACCGTCGGCGGAAACATTCAGCGCAGCCGTTGTCCCGGATTTTGAATGTGACAGCGTCCACCAGCCGGCAGACGCCACAAACGGGGCCGTGGTCAGGAACACCCCGAGCCATCCGACCTGAAAAAGCATATACCCGGCATAAACAGCGATCAAACTGGCCGCTGTGATACAGGCCATAACGTAAACGGCTTTTGCCCGGTTTGTGCTTCGTCTCAAGACGCTGCGCCCCGCCATAGTTCGAGCCAACTATACATCGCTTACAAACAGTCTACAGGTCATAAAGCCGTGATCAACTGCGAAGAATATTTCAGCCCCTGCAAACCATTTCACCTTGCGGTCAAATCGCTGCATAGTGTGCGCTGATTAATTCAGGAGCCCGTAATGTCAGACAATCTTCGCACCCCGGACGCCCGTTTCGAAAACCTGCCCGGCTACGACTTTTCACCCAATTACATCGACACGCTGGAAGGCTATGAAGGCCTTCGCTGTCACTACATCGATGTCGGACCCAAAGAAGCCGAGGTGACTTTTTTCTGTCTGCATGGTCAACCGACGTGGAGCTATCTCTATCGCAAAATGATCCCGGTCTTTGTCGAGGCTGGGGCCCGCGTCATCGCGCCCGATTTTTTCGGCTTCGGCAAGTCCGACAAACCGGCAGCTGACGAAACCTACACCTACGACTTTCACCGCGGCATGTTGGCTTCGCTGGTCGCAGCGCTTGATCTGAAAGGCATGACGCTGGTCTGCCAGGATTGGGGCGGCCTGCTGGGTCTGACCCTGCCCATGGACATGCCGGAGCGGTTTGAACGCTTGCTGGTGATGAACACGGCACTGGGCACGGGCGATATCCCGCTCGGCAAGGGCTTTATCGCCTGGCGTCAGTGGTGCCGCGACAATCCGGATATGGCGGTCGGCAAACTGATGGCACGGTCTTGCCCCGAACTCAGCCCGGAAGAAACCGAGGCCTACAACGCGCCCTACCCGGACGTGACCTTCAAGGGCGGTGTGCGGCGCTTCCCCGAACTGGTGCCCGACCACCCGCAAGCTGGCGGGGCCGAATTGTCGCGCCGCGCCCGCGACTGGTGGACCAATGAATGGCAGGGCAAAACGTTTATGGCCGTTGGCATGCAGGACCCGGTTCTGGGTCCCCCGGCGATGGCTTATTTGCGCAGCCAGATCAACAACTGCCCCGAACCCTATGAAGTCGCCGAGGGCGGTCATTTTGTTCAAGAGCACGGCGAGGAAGTTGCCCGCGCCGCCCTTACTGCCTTCGCCGACTAACCGGAGTTCAACAAACATATGTCGAACGAAATCCCGGAGGGGTTCTTCCCCTCACCGGTCAACAACCCCTTTGCCGAACTGGTCGGGCCGGTCTGTTATCGCCCGTCAGATGAGGGCATCCATATCGGCTGGCGGGCGGAGGATCGTCACCTCAATCCAGGTGGTGTTATCCACGGCGGCATGCTGATGATGCTGGCCGACGATTTGATGGGAGCCACGGTCTACAGCCAGCTCGGCAACGACCCCAAGGCCACCGTAAGCCTGAACAGTGACTTTCTCTCAGCCGCCCAGCCGGGCGACTGGGTCGAAGGCATCGGCGAGATCACCCGGCATACCCGGTCGTTGATCTTTGTCCGCGCCGTGCTCAGCGTCGGCGACCGCCCGTTGCTCTCAGCCCAAGCCGTGTGGAAGTTTGTTGCCAGCGGCCATAAACCCGAAGGTCCGATAACCGCACCTGGCTAGGCGATATCGCGGGTGTCGTCGAGATCCTTGAAGACGGGATCGCGTTTGGCTTGCAGCGCCCCCATTGCCTCCATCATGTCTTCGGTGATCAACATGCCGGCATTCCACGTAGCAATATAGTTGAGGCCATCAGCGACGGAATGATCCTGCGTATAGTTGATCATTTCCTTGGTGCCGGAAATCGCCAGCGGTGACTTCGCGGCGATCACACGGGCGATGTCCTGCACCGCCGCGTTCATGGTTTCATGGTCGGCGAAAACCGTGTTGACCAGGCCGGCTTCTTTTGCTTCGGCGGCGGCCAGATTGCGCCCGGTATAGGCCAGTTCACGCACCAGGCCCGAGGCGATCAAATTGGGCAGTCGTTGCAGGGTGCCGACATCCGCCGTCATGCCGATGTCGATTTCCTTGATGACGAAATAGCCATCTTCCGTGCAATAGCGCATGTCACAGGCTGTCACCATGTCGACGCCACCGCCGATGCAGCCACCCTGGATGGCGGCGAGGACGGGCACCCGGCAGCGTTCAATCGCCGTGAAACAGTCCTGCAGGCTGAGGATCATGCGGCGCAAGGCTTCGCGGCGGCGGCCTTCGTCTCCGCTGCCCGGTGCCATGATATCGCCAAACGATGCCAGATCGAGACCGGCGGAAAAGTGCGGGCCGGTCGAGGCCAAAACAACGACACGCGCCTCCGGGTTGGCATTGATATCCTCAAAGACCTGCCGTGTTTCCCGCCAGAACGCAGGGTTCATGGCATTGCGCTGGCGCGGCCGGTTCAGGGTGACGGTGGCAATACTGTCCGTGATATCAAGTGTCAGGGTCTCAAAGGTCATGGCGCGCATCCTCAGGCTATGTCAATCTCGCGGCTTCAATTTGAAGTCCCCTGTCATACAGGAAAATATACGTCGATGACACACACCGTTGAAACCATCGCCCTGCCGCAGATGAGCCCCGGCACGACCTCTGCGCTGAAGGTCCATCGCCTCGGTACACCGGGTGCCCGGCCCCGGGCCTATTTCCAGGGCTCTTTGCATGCTGATGAAATCCCCGGTCTGCTGGTCTCGCATCATTTGCTGCGCCGGTTGATTGCCGCCGACAAGGCCGGCGACATAGTCGGTGAAATAATTCTCGTGCCGATGGCCAATCCCATCGGCTTGAGCCAGAATCTCGATGGCTACCACATTGGCCGTCACAACATGGATGGCGGCGGCAACTTCAATCGCGGCTTCCCGGATTTCGGCCCGATGATCGCCGATGACCTGGCCGACAAGCTGGGCGACGATGCCAGCGCCAATGTCACAGCCATCCGCGCCGCACTCAAACAGGCCGTCGCCGACCTGCCGACAAAAAACGCCCACCAGACATTGCGCCAGACATTACTCGGCCTCGCCATTGAGGCCGACATAGTCATGGACCTGCATTGCGACATGGAAGCCTTGATGCATTTGTATGTCGGCTCGTCCCTGTGGCCCGAAGCCGCTGATCTGGCGGCCGATCTGGCGATTGAAGCCGTGTTGCTGTCGGACGATTCCGGTGGCGGACCTTTTGATGAATCGTGCGGTGATCCGTGGTGGCGGCTGGCAGCACTTTACCCCGACCACCCCATCCCGCCCGCCTGCCTCGCCGGTACGGTTGAGCTGCGCGGCAAGGCGGATGTCAGTGATGCGTTGGCCGGGCAGGATGCCGACGGCCTCGTTCGTTTCCTCAAACGCCGCGGCGTGATCAAGGGGGACGCGGGCCCGTTGCCTGCTGCCTTGTGCGAGGCAACGCCATTGTCTGGCACCGAAATCATCAAAACGCCGGTCGCCGGTGTCATCGCCTACGCCGTTGAGTTGGGGGATCGGGTCACAAAAGGCGATCTGATCGCCGAGGTCGTCGACCCGTCCGCCGAAGATCCCGACAACGCCCGTACGGCGCTGCACACCACGACGGACGGCCTAATTCTCAGCCGCCAGATCGACAAACTGGTGCGACCGGGACAAGGTGTGTGCAAGGTCGTCGGCGCTGAACCGCTGGCCAATCGACCGGTCGGCGCGTTGATGGAAGACTAGGACAAAAGAAAGGTCGTACACACGATGGATTATCAGAAACTGATGGCGCTCAAGGGCCCGGTGGTCGAGCGGACCTACACAAACCGCGACACCATGCTGTACGCACTGGGACTGGGCGTCGGTGCCGATCCCATGGACACAGCCGAGCTGCCTTTTGTGTATGAAAAAAACATCAAGACGTTGCCGACGATGGCGACTGTGGTCACCTGGGCGGACGTCTGGATCGCCGAGGCCGGTGTTGATCTGGTCAAGGTCGTGCATGGCGAGCAGCGCATGACCCTGCACCGCCCCTTGCCCGCGGCGGCCTCCGTCATCTCAACCCTGCGGATTGTCGAGGCCTACGACAAGGGCGCCGACAAGGGCGCGTTGATCCTGATCGAAAGTGCGACAAAACTGGCCAACACCGGCGAGCCCTTGTGCACAGGTGTCTCAACCGTCTTCGCCCGGGGCGACGGCGGTTTCGGTGGCAAGCCCGGCCCCGCGCCTGAGCCACACCAATTGCCCGACCGTGAACCCGACGCAACCTGCGTGCGGGCAACTCTGCCCCAGGCAGCACTCATTTACCGGCTTTCAGGTGATTACAACCCGCTGCACGCAGACCCGGAATTCGCCGCCGCCGCCGGTTTCCCGCGGCCGATCCTGCACGGCCTCTGCACCTATGCCGTCGCCGGGTTTGCCGTGGTCGAAACCATGCTCGATCATGACGCCGACCAGATCGCCAACATCGACGTGCGCTTCTCCGCCCCCGTATTCCCCGGCGAAAACGTCACCACAGACATGTGGCGCGACGGCGACACCATCTCCTTCCGCGCCCGCGTCGCCGAGCGCGACGCGATTGTTCTGCAAAACGGCCGGGTGAAATTGCGGGGCTAGATTACCGTCGCCAGGCCGGCTTTTTTCCAGGCCATCAGGCCGCCTTCGAGATTGTGGACGTCTTCGAAGCCCAATTCGACAAGCTGATTGGCGGCCATGGCGCCGCGTTTGCCGCCGAGGCAGTGGACGACGATGCGTTTGTCCTGCGGCAGGGCGCTGGCATCAAAGGCTGAAAGGGCGTTGAGGACAGCGCCATTGATGCTTTCCTTGGCGAATTCGTCGGCTTCCCGCACATCGATCAAAAGGGCGGCGTCTTGCTCGAGCCAAACCGAGGTGTCGTGGGCGCTGGCGGATTTTACGGTGGTCATGGGATTCTCCGGATTGTTCAGTGACAGGTTATTACATTAGGTAATTCTAATATTCAAGAATTCAAGGAATTATTTGCATTCTTTTTGACCGCCACCGTTGACCCCGCGCACCGTGCCTCTTCATACTCCGGCAATAAATCATAAAAGCAGGGATATCGCGCGATGACGGCACATGTTTGGGAAGCTTCTTATCCGACCGGCGTTCAGTGGAGCGAGCCCGTTGCAAAGCGGGTGATCCAGGACGTACTCGATGACGGCGTAAAACGCTGGCCCGACAAGGTCCTGTGTGAATTCATGGACAAAAAATTCACTTACCGTGAAATTGACGACATGGTCAATCGGGCGACAAAGGGGCTGAAGGATCTCGGCGTTGGTCCCGGCGTGCACGTCGGCCTCTTCCTGCCCAACACTCCGCATTACATCGTGATGTATTTCGCCATCCTCAAGGCCGGTGGCCGCATCGTTAACTTCAGCCCGCTGTACGCACCGCGCGAAATCAGTCATCAGATCGAGGATTCTGAAACCGATATTATGGTGACGCTGAACCTGGCCGTCCTGTATCCGCAAGTCGGGGCCCGGCTGGATGATACCCGGCTGAAAAAAATCATCGTTTGCGGCATGCCGGAAATCCTGCCCTTCCCGAAAAGCTTTTTGTTTCCGCTCGCACGCAAGAAGGATATCGCCACCGTCCCTGCGGATGAGCGCCATATCACTTTCAAGGAATTGCTGAATAACGATGGCGCGATTGAGCCGGCAAAGGTCGACGACCCTGACGAAGACGTTGCGGTGCTGCAATACACGGGGGGTACGACCGGCGTGCCCAAGGGGGCCATGCTGACGCACAGCAATATTTGCTCGGCGGCCGAAATGACGGATCGCTGGACCGGTACCATCCTGGAAGAAGGCAAGGAAACTGTCCTGGGCGTCCTGCCGTTCTTCCATGTCTACGCCATGACGGTCGTCATGCTGGGCTCGATCGCCAGCGGCACGACAATCATCATTCACCCGCGCTTTGAGCTTGATGATGTGATGCGCGATATCGGGCGCAAAAAAGTCACGGCGTTTTCCGCCGTGCCGACGATCTTCAACGCCATTATCAATCACCCCGAAATCGAAAAATACGACCTGACATCGCTGAAGGTCTGCGGATCAGGTGCCGCACCTCTGCCTGTCGAAGTGCTCAACAAGTTCGAGGAATTGACGGGTTGTCGCATCATTGAAGGTTACGGCCTGACGGAAACCTCGCCGACGGCTTCGTCCAACCCGCCGATTGGCTTGCGCAAGCCCGGTTCCGTCGGCACGCCGATGCCGCTGACCGTGTTCGAAGTCGTTGACCTGGAAGACCCGGACAAAATTCTCGGCCCCAACGAAAAGGGCGAAATTTGCATCACGGGTCCACAAGTCATGAAGGGCTACTGGAAAAACCAGGACGCCACCGACAAGGCCCTGGCCGGCGGGCGTTTTCATTCCGGCGACATCGGTTATATGGATGAAGACGGCTTCATCTTCCTCGTCGACCGCGAGAAGGACATGATTTTGTCCGGCGGCTTCAATGTCTTCCCGCGCATCATCGAGGAAGCGATTTACGAACACCCCGCCGTCACCGAAGTCACGGTCATCGGCATCCCGGACGACTATCGCGGCCAGGCGGCCAAGGCCTTCGTCGTTCTCAAAAGCGGCACAAGTCTGACGCTGGACGAATTGAAGGAATTCCTCGCCGACAAGATCGGCAAGCATGAAATTCCGTCAGAGCTCGACATACGCGACGAATTGCCCAAGACGCCTGTGGGCAAGTTGTCGAAAAAAGAACTTTATGCCGAGGAAGAAGCCAAACGCGCCGGCTAGTTCATGACGCTGGAAAGTTTCATGGCGATGGACATGTCGCCTTCGACTTTCAATTTGCCCATCATGAAGGCCGTCGTCGGATCAAGATCCCCCGTCAGCATGTTTTCGAAGTCCTCCAGCGACATTGAAATCGTGCAGTCGGCCTCGGCATCGTCATTGCTGACGGCATTTGGCGAGGACGCGCCATCCATAAAGATCAAACCATCATCGCCGAAGTCAAACTTGACCGTGGCGCCGAGGCCGGAATCGTCGCCCATGTTGCTGCGAATGGTTTCGGTGGATGTCTCGAGGCTCATTAGTGCTTCTCCAAAATACAAAATTACGGCCAAAAAACGGATATTTCCGCTTGATTGACGTTAACGTAAACGTCCATCCAGGATAGAGTCAATCAGATCAGTTATCGTCGGCTTTCCGCCGCCAGGGACCAGACAATATATGAGCTACAGATCGGTATTTTCGCCCGGCATGTTTTCGGGCCAGACCATCATTGTTACCGGTGGCGGCAGTGGTATCGGACGCTGCACCGCCCATGAACTGTCATCGCTCGGCGCCCATGTCGTGCTGACGGGTCGGAAGATTGAAAAGCTGGAGGCCGTGGCCGCCGAGATCGCCGAAGATGGTGGTGAGAGCAGTCACTACGCTTTCGACATTCGCGACGAAGACGCCGTGCGCGAGACCGTCGGCACTATCGTCAACACGCGCGGGCAAATTCACGGCCTGGTCAACAACGCCGGTGGCCAGTTTCTAAGCCCGCTCTCCCTCACCTCCAAAAAGGGGTTTGATGCTGTCGTCTCGACCAATCTGACGGGCGGGTTTCTCATGGCGCGCGAGGTGTTCACCCAGAGCATGGCCGATCATGGCGGGGCCATCGTCAACATGCTGGCCGATATGTGGCGCGGCATGCCGGGCATGGGGCATTCGGGCGCGGCGCGATCCGGTATGGAGAACCTTACTCGCACAGCTGCCATCGAATGGTCGGTCGCCGGGGTGCGCGTTAACGCCGTCGCGCCCGGCAGTATCGCCTCCTCCGGTCTTGAAAACTATGACAAGGCGGTGGCCGCGAACATTCGCGAAATGCGCCACACCGTGCCGCTCAAACGCATGGGCAGCGAGGCCGAAGTCAGTTCGGCCATTGTCTTTTTGCTCAGCGAAGGTGCGGCCTATATTACCGGATCAACCATTCGCATCGATGGCGGGGCCATTCTCAGCACCCGCCATCTCGACTTTCCCGACCATGATCGCTCGCCCGAGTACAATGGTTTTCATCGCAGCGTCCGGCCCCGGGTGCTGGACGGCGAGGAATAGGTACCGATAACAATGACCGTTCTTGAGACATCCCTCGACACCTCATCACAGAGTTACGCCGACAACCGGGCGGCCATGCTGGACCTGATCGATGGCTTCCGCAGCCTGGAGCAGGGTGTGCGTGACAATTCGGCCCGCCGCCAGGATCGCTTCCATGAACGCGGCCAGCTTTTGCCGCGTGAGCGCATTGCCCTGCTGCTGGATCGCGGCGCGCCGTGGGTCGAATTGTCCACACTCGCCGGATACAAGATGCACGACGACGACGGCAAAAAGAATGTCATGGGTGGCGGCAACATCATCGGCATCGGATTTGTCTCCGGCGTGCGCTGCCTGATCAGCGCCAGCGACAGCGGCATCAAGGGCGGGGCAATTACCCCGATGGGCCTGCAGAAAAGCCTGCGGTCCTATGACATTGCGCATGAGAACAAATTACCGCTGATCAACCTGATTGAAAGTGCCGGGGCGAACCTGCTCTATCAGGCGGAAATTTTTGTCGATGGCGGGCGCATTTTTGCCAACCTGGCGCGACTGTCCGCCGCCGGCATCCCGGTGATCACCGTGGTGCACGGATCATCCACGGCAGGCGGCGCCTATATGCCGGGCATGTCGGATTACAACATCATGGTGCGCGGCAAGGCCAAGGTCTTCCTCGGCGGCCCACCACTGGTCAAGGCCGCCACCGGTGAAGACGCCACAGACGAGGAACTGGGTGGAGCTGAAATGCATGCCCATCTCGCCGGCACGGCGGAATATCTGGTGGAAGATGATGCCGACGCCGTGGCCCGCGCCCGCGAAGTGGTGGGCCGGTTGAACTACAACCGTGACACGGCACCGGATTGGGGCCGAAAATACGATGCACCCTTGTACGACACCGACGATCTGTGTGGTCTGGTGCCAGTCGATTATCGCAAACCCTATGAAGTGCGCGAGTTGATCGCCCGTCTGGTCGATGGTTCGGACTTCACCGACTTCAAGCCGGGTTTTGGCCCCAATACAGTCTGCGGGCACGCCGCCATCGAGGGCCAGCCCTGCGGCATCCTCGGCAATAACGGCCCTATCATGCCGGAAGACGCGGTCAAGGCGGCCCAGTTCATTCAGCTTTGCAGCCAGTCCGATACGCCGCTGGTGTTTTTGCAAAATACCACGGGCTACATGGTCGGGCTGGAAGCCGAGAGCAAGGGCATGGTCAAGCATGGCTCGAAGATGATCCAGGCCGTCGCCAATGCGCCGGTGCCGAAAATCACCCTGATGACCGGCGGCTCTTTCGGGGCAGGCAATTACGGCATGTGCGGTCGGGGCTTTGATCCGCGCTTCATCTTTTCATGGCCGAATTCAAAGATCGCTGTGATGGGCGGTGAACAGGCCGCAACCGTGATGGAAATCGTCACCCGGGCCAAGTTTGCCCGCGACGGGCATGAGGTGGACGAAGACGCGGTTCAGGCCATGCGTGATGACATTATCACCCGCACCGAAAAAGAATCCGGCGCGCTGTATGCCTCGGCTCGGATCTGGGATGATGGCCTGATCGATCCCCGCGACTCACGACGCGTCCTCGGCTTTGCGCTGGCGACCTGCCGCGAAGCCGACAGCCGGACAAATCAAACCAACACTTTTGGCATTGCACGTGGCTAGGGAAGAGACATGAAATTCACCACTGAGCATGATGAACTCAGGCGCAGCGTCGCCAAATTTGTCGACATCGAAATCAATCCCTATGTCGATCAATGGGAAGACGATGAGATGTTTCCGGCCCATGAACTGTTCAAAAAAATGGGCGATGCCGGGTTGCTCGGCATTACCAAGCCGGAAAAATTTGGCGGGGCCGGTCTTGATTATTCCTATTCGTTGGTGATGACCGAAGAACTGGGCCGGATCAAATGCGGCGGCGTGCCGATGGCCATCGGCGTGCAGACCGATATGTGCACACCGGCTCTGGCACGTTTTGGTTCGGACGCGTTGTGCGATGAATTCCTGCGCCCGGCCATTTCCGGAGACGCCGTTGGCTGCATCGCGGTGACGGAACCGGGAGCCGGCTCCGATGTCGCCGGCATCAAGACAACGGCGGTCAAGGACGGTGATGATTACATCATCAACGGCTCAAAAATATTCATCACCAACGGACACCAGGCCGACTGGGCCTGCCTGCTGGCGAACACGGACGATGGACCGGCCCACAAGAACAAATCCCTGATCATGGTGCCGATGGATGCACCCGGCGTGGTACGCGGTCGCAAACTGAAAAAACTCGGCATGCAGTCATCCGACACGGCGGAATTGTTCTTCGAGGATGTTCGGGTACCGCAAAGCAACCGTATCGGCGATGAGAACGCCGGCTTCACCTATCAGATGCTGCAGTTCCAGGAAGAACGTCTGTGGGCGGCGGCCTCCAGTCTGAAATCGATGGAAACGGTGATGGAGGAGACCATCGATTACACCCGCAACCGCCAGGTTTTCGGCCAGCCGCTGCTGAACAATCAGACCATCCATTTCCGCATGGCTGAACTGGCCACCGAAGTCGAAATGCTGCGGGCGCTGGTCTATCAGGCGGTCGAGAGTTATATCGATGGCAACGACGTGACGCGCCTGGCCTCGATGGCCAAACTGAAATGTGGTCGCCTGAGCCGCGAGGTTGCCGACAGTTGCGTGCAGTATCACGGCGGCATGGGCTACATGTGGGAGACCCACGCCACACGCTATTTCCGCGATTCACGTCTTGGCTCCATCGGCGGCGGCGCCGATGAAGTCATGCTTGGCATCATCGCCAAAATGGACGGCACCCTGCCGGGCCGGGGCAACAAGCCGTGAACGATATCGCCACCCTGCCGCACTGCGAGACTCTGGCGCTCAAGCTTGAAGACGGCGTGCTAACCTGCACGCTGAACCGCCCTGATGTGCGCAACGCCATGAACGCGACGATGGTCGAGGAACTGGAAGGTGTTTTTGCGTCGCTTGCCGAAGCAAATGTACGAACAGTGGTCTTGCGCGGGTCCGGCGGTCATTTCTGTTCAGGCGGTGATATCAAGGGCATGTCAATGACCGAAACCGGTGAGGACGGTGAACCCGACCCGCTGCAGGCCGGCAATCGTCGCTTTGGCCGCATGATCACTGCCGTCAACACCTGCCCGCAAACCGTCATCGCCGCTGTCGAGGGTGCGGTACGCGGCGGCGGGTTTGGCCTTGTCTGTGTCTCCGACGTCGCCATCGCCACGTCGAGCGCGACGTTTGCCCTGCCGGAAACCAGTCTCGGCATTCCGCCCGCACAAATCGCCCCGTTCGTCGTCCAGCGCATCGGCCTGACACAGGCCCGCCGCCTCGGCCTGACCGGATTTAAACTCGACGCCGGGCGTGCGGCAGAACTCGGCGTCGTGCACCAGGTTGTTGACGATACCGCTGCCCTCGATACGGCCATCGTCGAAACGCTGGCGGCGGTGCAAAAGTGTGCACCCGGTGCCAACGCCATGACCAAACGCCTGATGCTGGACGCCGACACCGAAGCACTTGATCCTTTGCTGGATGCGGCATCGGAGATGTTCGCCATGTCGGCCCGCGGCCCGGAAGGCACCGAAGGCCTCAAGGCTTTTGTCGAAAAACGCAAGCCCGACTGGGCAGCAGGAGAATAGAGTTTTGACGACACCTATCAATTCAGTCCTCGTCGCCAATCGCGGCGAAATTGCGGTGCGGGTGTTTCGCACGGCCCGGGCGATGGGCTTGCGAACCGTCGCCGTTTTCAGTGATGCGGATCGGGACGCGCCCCATGTCGCGGCGGCCGATGCCGGAGTGCGGATCGGCCCGGCACTGGCGGCAGAATCCTATCTCTCGATCCCCGCCGTGATTGAGGCCGCGAGGGCCGCAGGCGCCGACGCGATCCATCCGGGTTACGGCTTCCTGGCGGAAAACGCTGATTTTGCACAAGCCGTCGCCGACGCCGGATTGACATTCATCGGCCCGCCGGTTGAGGCCATCCGCCTGATGGGCAACAAGCGCCTCGCCAAGATCAGCATGACCGAGGCCGGTGTGCCGTGCGTGCCGGGCTATTCCGGGGCGGCGCAGGATGATGACACGCTGATCGCCGAAGCGGACAAGATCGGTTACCCGCTGATGGTCAAGGCCGCAGCGGGTGGTGGTGGACGCGGTATGCGCCGGGTCGAGGCCGCAGACGGATTACAGGCAGCGCTCACATCAGCACGTTCCGAGGCCCTTTCCGGGTTTGGCTCCGATGAACTGATCCTCGAGCGCGCAGTGGATCGCCCGCGCCACGTTGAAATTCAGGTGTTTGCCGATCAGGCGGGCAACACCGTTCATCTCGGCGAGCGCGATTGTTCGGTCCAGCGCCGCCATCAGAAAGTCATCGAGGAAGCACCCTCCCCGGCCGTAGATGCTGAATTACGGGCCGCGATGGGGGCGGCTGCGGTGACGGCGGCGCAGACCATCGGCTATGTCGGTGCGGGCACGGTTGAATTTTTGCTCGACGCCGATGGCAACTTCTATTTCATGGAAATGAACACTCGCCTGCAGGTCGAGCACCCGGTGACGGAGATGATCACCGGTCTCGATCTGGTGGACTGGCAATTGCGCGTGGCGCGCGGTGTGGATTTGCCGCTAAGCCAGGATCAGGTGACATTTAACGGCCATGCCATTGAAGTCAGGCTTTATGCCGAAGACCCGGTCGCCGGTTTTTTGCCCCAGACCGGGCGCGTGCTGGACTGGCAGCCGCCCACCGGAGACGGATTGCGCACAGATCATGCCGTGGCGAATGGTATGGACGTGACGCCGCATTACGATCCGATGATTGCCAAAGTTGCCGCGCATGGCAGCAGTCGTGAAGATGCTCGGTTGCGCCTGTTAAGGGGCCTGGAGAACTGCACGTTGCTCGGCCTGAAAACCAACAAGGCGTACTTGCAGAACTGTCTGGGGCAGGCGGTGTTTGCTGCGGGCGAGGCGACAACGGCGTTTATCGAAGACCTGCAGGATGAATTACTCGACGCGACCGGGCAAGCAACAGCCAAATGCCTCGCCGCCGCCTTGCTGGCCACACGACATGCACCCGAGGGAGGGCCCTGGACCAGCACCGGTGTATCGACGTGGCCGCTGTCGATTGATTTTGACGGCGCTGATCCTGAGCTTGTGTTCGTCACTTTGCGCGGGAGGTCCAGTTATACCGTGACGCTTGCTGACGCCGGGGCCGTCGGGATCGAAATCCGGGGCCGCGACGCGCAGACCGTTGATTTTGTGCTGGACGGGATCGAGCAACGCGGGCGCTGGCACTGCAGCCAAGACAGCGTACATCTCGACGTCGGCGGCTGCGCACTGTCCGCGACCGAGGTGGTGCCCGTCCGGGGCGGAAGTGGCGCCGCCGGTGACGGTCGCCTGCTGGCCCCGATGCCCGGTCGCATTGTCCGGGTCGGTGCCGAGGTTGGCCAGATCGTCACAGCAGATGAAATTCTGGTCGTGCTCGAGGCCATGAAAATGGAGCACGAAATCACAGCCGCCGTTGATGGCACAGTGGCCGAAGTAACCATCAAACCCGATGATCAGGTGAACTCCCGCCAATTGCTGGTGCGGGTTGAACCGAACGCTGAAGAATAACAATTCAGAAAGCCCAAACCATGACGACAATGTCGCCCTATTACACGCAGGAACACGAAGCCTTCCGCGACCAGTTGCGCCGCTTCGTCGATCAGGAAGTGGAACCCAACGTCGAGGCGTGGGAGGCGGCGGGTGAAATTCCGCGCGAGTTTTTCATCAAGACCGGCGACATGGGCATTCGCGGCATGGGATATCCGGAGGAATTCGGCGGGGTAAACACCGATCTCTTTCATCTGATTGTCTTGCATGAAGAATTTGGCCGGGCCGGGGCCGGCGGCGTCAGCGCCGCGATGATGGCCCACAATATTGCCATCCCGCCGATCGTTGAACTGGCTGATCAGCGGCTAAAGGACATCGTGTTGCCGGATGTCATCTCCGGTCACAAACTTGCCTCCCTGTGCATCACCGAGCCCGGTGGCGGCTCGGACGTGGCCAGGCTTGCGACCAAAGCTGTGCGGGATGGTGATCATTTCATCGTCAACGGCTCCAAGACCTTCATTACCGGCGGCATGAATTCGGATTTTTATACCGTCGCAGTGCGCACCGGCGGCGAAGGTATGGGGGGTGTGTCGCTGTTACTGATCGAGCGCGATACACCGGGCTTCACCCGGACCAAACTCGACAAGATGGGCTGGCATGCCTCGGACACGGCAACGCTTTATTTTGATGATTGCAGGGTGCCGGTCGAAAATCTGATCGGTGGGGAAAACGCCGGTTTTCGCGGCATCATGATGAACTTCAATTCCGAGCGCTTCGGCATTGCCGCCATGGCCTGGGGTTTTGCCAAGTGCGCTTACGAAGAAGCGGTGGCCTACGCCAAAGAGCGCGAGACGTTTGGCCAACCGATTATCAAGCACCAGGTGATCCGCCACAAGCTGGTCGATATGGCGACCAAAATCAACGCCTTGAAAGCCAACCTCGACGCAATGGCCTGGCAGATCAATCAAGGCGGTTATCCCGTGGCCGAAACCTGTATGCTGAAAAACCTCGCCACCCAGACCTTGACGCACTGTGCCAGCGAAGCCGTGCAGATTTTTGGCGGTGCCGGCTACATGCGCGGCACCAAGGTCGAGCGCATCTTCCGCGAAACCAAGGTGCAGGCCATCGGCGGCGGTACCGAAGAAATCATGAAGGACCTGGCCTCGCGGCAACTGGGTTGGTAGACGCATTCCCGAGTTTCCTTGCGTCAAAACATTTCCACTGACGTCGCACTACTCTGGACCGTCACCCTCGCGAAGGCGGGGGTCCATACTGAATCATTCCGTTCACTGCCAGTAGCCGTCTGGATTCCCGCCTTCGCGGGAATGACGGTTTGGGATGGAATAAATAGAGGAAATTCATATACACTAACTAAACACTGTTCATTTTTTTGATTTTTGTTTATATTTTCTTCATGCCCCTGTCCCAACGCCGCCAGGCCCTGCATGACCATAAACGCGCCGCGATCCTTGGCGCGGCCCGTCGGGTGATTACGCGCAGCGGGCTGGATGGGGCGAAAATGCGGGAAATCGCGCGGGAGGCGGATTACACGCCTGGTGCGCTCTACGCCTATTATCCCTCAAAGGATCATTTGCTGGTTGATCTGGCGGGCCAGGCGCTGGGGCTGGCGGCGCGCAGCATCAGGGCCGGCGCTGACAGAGATGGTGCGGAAGGTGCGTTGCAGCAGCTCCATCGCCACTTCACCGATCTGCCACAGGATTTCGACCTGCTGCTGACCGTGCTGCAGAGCAAGCTTGGGGATATTCTGGATGAGGAGACAGCGCGTACCCTGAACGGCCGCTTCATCGCTGCTCTCACTCCCATCGCCGAAGCACTGATCGCTGATGGTGCCTCAGCCGATCACGCCAACAAAAGCGCCGTCGCCCGGGCTTCTCAAGTTCTGGGTGTTTTGATGCTGGAAAATTCCGGCCGCCTCAGCGCACTGGGCTTCAACGGCCGGAATATTCTCGGGGGGTCTTGAACGATCAGGCCGCTTTGTCAGCAGCCTTTGTGTAAAAGCCGCGGCCTTCGGCGGCCATGTCGCGCAGTGTTTGCGGCGGGGTGAAACGTTCGCCGTGGGCTTGCGCCAGGCGGTCGCATTCGGCAACGAAGTCTTCGATGCCGACGCTGTCGATCATCGAGCATGTGCCGCCTTGGAAGGGTGCGAAGCCCCAGCCGAGGATCGAGCCGACGTCGGCGTCTTCCGGGCTCATGACGACGTTTTCCTCGAGGCAGCGCGCTGTCTCGATCGATTGCACATACATCATGCGCTTGACGATCTCATCGAGCTCGGGCTGCGTATCTGCCGGCGGGAAGGCTTCGGCGAGGCCAGGCCACAGGCGCTTCTTGCCGTCTTCGGGGTAGTCGTAAAAGCCCTTACCGGCTTTTTTGCCCGGACGTTTAAGCTCCTCGACAAATTTTGCCGCCACGCCATCCGCTGGGCCAGCGCGATATTTGTCACCGAGATCGGCTTTGGTCTGGGTCTGGATGTGATGCATCAGAGACATCGAGACTTCATCGGCCAGGGCCAGCGGGCCGACCGGCATGCCGGCAATGCGCCCGGCATTTTCGATCAGGGCCGGTTTGACACCTTCACCCAGCAGGGTGAGGCCCTCGGCGACATAGGTCGCGAAGACGCGACTGGTGTAAAATCCCCGGCTGTCATTGACGACGATGGGGGTTTTGCGAATGCGTTTGACGTAATCCATCGCCCGCGCCAAAGCCAGGTCCCCGGTCTTCTCACCCATGATGATTTCGACCAGCGGCATTTTGTCGACAGGTGAGAAAAAGTGAATGCCGATGAACTGATCGGCACGGCTGCTGGCTTCGGCAAGTCCGCTGATCGGCAGGGTCGAGGTGTTGGAGGCAAAAATCGCATCCGGGCCGATAACGGCTTCGGCCTTTGCGGTCACATCCGCCTTGATGTCGCGATCCTCGAAGACGGCTTCGATCACCAGCTCACACCCGGCGAGATCGGCATAGTCGGTTGTCGCCGTGATCTGTGAAAGGATCCTGTCGCGTTTTTCTTCCGTGACCTTCTTGCGGCTGACGCCTTTGTCCAGCAAGCCTTCACTGTAGGCCTTGCCTTTTTCAGCAGCCTCAGCTGTTGAATCGAGCAATACAACTTCGAGACCGGCCATGGCCGTGGAATAGGCAATGCCCGCACCCATCATACCGGCACCGAGAATACCGACCTTGGTGTAGCTGGATTTATCAACCTCTTTGGGGCGGCGCCTGAGTTTGTTGGCATCGCCCATCGAGAAGAACAGCGTGCGCACCATGTTGTGCGCGACATCGTCGGCGGCCAGCGAGGCGAAGTGGCGGCTCTCCAGTTTGAGGCCGGCGTCAAAGGCACTGTTGGTGCCTTCGTAGACGCAGCTCATGATGGCGATGGGCGCGGGATAGTTGCCCATGGTCTTTTCGCGCAGCATGGCATTACCGGCACTGAAAGTTTCATACCCCGCCGGGGACTGCGAACTGCCGCCGGGGATCTTGAAGCCCTTTTTGTCCCATGGTTGCTGAGCGTCTCCGCCGTCCATGATCCAGGCCTTGGCTGCGGCAAGTAATTCATCTGCCGGCACGATGGCGTGGATCAGCCCCTGTTTGAGGGCTTTTTCCGGCGACAGGTGCGTACCTTCCAGCAGCAGCGGCAGGGCAGCGCGAATACCGATCAGACGCGGCAGGCGTTGCGTACCACCGGCACCGGGCAGCAGGCCGAGCTTGACTTCCGGCAGGCCGATCAGCGTTCTGGGGTTGTCAGCAGCGACCCGGTAGTTGCAGCCGAGGCAAATCTCGAAGCCACCGCCCAGCGCCGTACCGTTGATCGCGGCGACAACGGGCTTGTCGGAGAGCTCGAGGGCTCGAACCGTGCCTTTGAAGTTGTCGCCAAAATCCATGACTTCCTGCGGCACCCGGCTGGAAAGTAATTCGGTCAGGTCGGCACCTGCAACAAAGTCAGCCTTTTTGGAAGCAATGATGACGCCCTTGACCGCGTCATCGGCCAGCGCCTTGCTCACCGCGTCCTTGTAAGCGGCGATGGAAGCAATGTTCAGCACATTCATGGGGCGTTCGGTCATGTTCCACGAAATCGTGGCAATACCGTCGGCATCGACGTCGTATTCGATCATTTTGATAAATCCTTATTCTGGTCGTCACCCCCATCCAACCTTCCCCCATCAAGGGGGAAGGCTATAAAGAGCGGCCATTTCCAGTTCCCTCCCTCCTTGTGGGGGAGGGTTAGGGTGGGGGGTTATTTCAAATTAAACTAAACGCGTTCAATGATAGTCGCGGTGCCCATACCGGCGCCGACGCAGAGTGTGGCGAGGCCGGTTTCGAGATCGCGGCGTTCCAGTTCGTCGAGCAAGGTGCCGAGGATCATGGCTCCGGTTGCACCCAGCGGATGGCCCATGGCGATGGCACCGCCGTTGACGTTCATCTTGTCGTGCGGGATATCCATCACAGACATGTAGCGCATGACAACCGAAGCAAAAGCTTCGTTGAGCTCATAGAGGTCAATGTCTTTGGCATCCATGCCGATGCGTTTGAAGACCTTGTTGGTCACGTCGGCCGGTCCGGTCAACATAATGCTGGGCTCGGAGCCTATGGAGGCAAACGCCTTGATGCGGGCTCTCGGTTTGAGGCCGAGCTTTTCACCGATCTCTTTGGTGCCGAGCAAAATGCCCGCCGCACCATCAACGATACCCGACGAATTGCCACCGTGATGGACGTGATTGATTTTTTCGACTTCGGGATAGCGCTGGATCGAGACCGAATCAAATCCAAACTGACCACCCTGCATTTCAAAAGCCGGGTTCAAAGAGGCAAGCGCCTGCATATCGGTACCCGGGCGCATGTGCTCATCATGATCGAGGATCATGATGTCGTTCTGATCCTTGACCGGGGCAATGGATTTGGCAAAACGGTTATCGTCCCAGGCTTCCTTGGCGCGGCGCTGCGATTCGACGGCGTAGGCATCGACGTCATCGCGGCTGAAGCCATCCAGTGTGGCGATCATGTCAGCCGAAATGCCCTGCGGCGTGAAGTAGATTTTGTTGGTGACATCGGGGTCGGCGTAATACGAACCACCCGATGAGCCCATCGGGGCGCGGCTCATGCTTTCGACCCCGCCACCGATAGTCATGTCGTGCTGGCCGGACATGATCTGGGCCGCCGCCATGTTGGTCGCTTCGAGGCCCGATGCACAGAAGCGGTTGATCTGCACACCGGCGACCGTCTCGTTGTAATCGGCCATCAGAACGGCGGTGCGCGTGATGTTGGCACCTTGCTCGCCAGCGGGCTCGACACAGCCGAAGACGACGTCATCGACGTTTGCTGTATCGAGGTCGTTGCGGTCGCGTAGTTCACGCAGCACATGTGTGGCCAGAGCCGTCGGCGTCACTTCATGCAAACTGCCGTCCTTGCGGCCCTTGCCGCGGGGCGTGCGAACGGTGTCGTAAATATAGGCGTCAGTCATGGTTTTTTTATCCTTATCCCTGTCATCCCTTCAGCACGTCTAGAGTTTGCGGCTGATGAGTTCTTTCATGATTTCGTTGGTGCCGGCATAGATGCGCTGCACGCGGGCGTCGGCATAGGCACGGGCAATGGGGTATTCCCACATAAAACCATATCCGCCGTGCAATTGCAGGCATTCATCCATCACTCTTCCTTGAAGTTCCGTCGTCCAGAGCTTGGCCATGGCCGCTGTCTCGACATCCAGACCGCCTGTGGTGTGGAGTTTCAGGCAGTGATCAACAAACACCCGGCCAATGGTGATTTCGGTCTTGAGTTCGGCCAGTTTGAATTTTGTATTCTGGAATTCGGCGATGGCCTTGCCAAACGCCTTGCGCTCGCTGGTGTAATCAACGGTCCATTGCAGCGCACCCTCACAGGCGGCGATGGCGTTGACGGCCACCGACAAGCGTTCCTGCGGCAGGTCTTGCATCAAATAGATAAAGCCCTTGCCCGCTTCGCCAAGACAATTCGAGGTCGGCACGCGGACATCATCAAAGAAAAGCTCAGAGGTGTCCTGCGCCTTCATGCCGAGTTTTTCGAGGTTGCGACCGCGCGTATAGCCTTCGCGGTTGCTCTCGACCAAAATCAATGAAGTGCCCTTGGCGCCCATGCTCGGGTCGGTCTTGGCGACGACAACAACAACATCGGCATTCTGGCCGTTGGTGATGAAGGTCTTCGAGCCATTGATCTTGTATTCATTGCCATCCAGCACAGCCGTCGTCTTGACGCCCTGCAGATCGGATCCCGTACCGGGTTCGGTCATGGCGATGGCAGTAATGCATTCGCCGGAAACCATTTTCGGCAGAAGTTCCTTTTTCTGCTCCTCCGAGCCGTAGTGCACGATGTAGGGCACGGCGATATCGGAATGCAGGCTGAAACCGGGACCTGAGTAGCCGCAGCGCGCCAGTTCTTCAGAGACGATGGCGTTGTAGCGAAAATCAGCGCCCGGCCCGCCGTATTCTTCCGGCACGGTCGGCGCCAGCATGCCGGCTTCGCCAGCCTTGGCCCAGACCTCGCGCGGCACGACACCGTCTTTTTCCCACTGTTCGTGGTGCGGGGCAACTTCCTGCTCGATAAACCTGCGCACTGAATCACGGAAAATCTCGTGATCATCCTCAAATACTTCTCTGCGTTGGGACACGTGGGCCCTCCTGAATAAGGTCTATAAACCGGTTCTCTAGAATGCGTCGGCGCTCATCGCCATCATGGTGTCCTTGCCCGCCGTCAGTTTCGACAGCAGCGAAGACGTATCAGGCATCGAACGTTCCATATAGAAACGCGCGGTGAGCAATTTGTTCTCGTAAAAATCCTTTTCATCGGTGCCGTTGGCGAGGGCGGCTTGCGCGACCTTTGCCATGCGGGCCCACATGAAACCGATGGCGACAAGGCCGAACATGCGCTGGAATTCGGTTGCAGCCGAGGCCGCCTGTTCGACGTCCTTGAGACCTTTTTCACCGATCCACGCCGTTGCCTGCTGCAACCGGCCAAAGCCCTTGGCCAGCGGCATGACAAATTCGGCCAGGTCCTTGTTCTCGGAATTTTCCTGAATGAAGGCGTCAATCGGATGGAAGAACGCGCGCAAGGCACGACCCATGTGCGCCGGCATCTTGCGTCCCACCAGGTCCAGCGCTTGAACGCCGTTGGCACCTTCATAGATCTGGGCAATCCGCGCATCACGCACAAACTGTTCCATACCGTGCTCGCGAATGTAGCCATGGCCGCCGAAACACTGTTGACCGGTGTTGGCACTTTCATAGCCGACGTCAGAAATATGCGCTTTGACCACGGGCGTGATCAGACCGACGAGGTCTTCAGCGGATTGTCGCTCTTCCTCGTCCGGATGGATGCGGGCGAGATCGAGATTGATCGCCGTCCAGGCTGCAAGCGCCCGCGCACCTTCATTGAAGGAGCGCATCGACAACAGCATGCGCCGTACGTCGGGGTGCACGATGATCGGGTCGGCGGCTTTTTCAGGTTCCTTGACGCCCGACAGCGAGCGGCCCTGCAGCCGGTCCTTGGCATAGGCCACCGCGTTCTGGTAGCTGACTTCCGACAGGGATAGACCTTGCAGGCCAACACCGAGCCGGGCGGCATTCATCATGACGAACATCGCCTGCATGCCCTTGTGTTCCTTGCCCAGCAGACGACCGACGGCGTTGTCATAATTCAGCACGCAGGTCGCATTGCCGTTGATGCCCATCTTGTGTTCGATCGAACCGGTCGAGACGCCATTGCGTTCACCGCTGGAGCCGTCTTCGTTGACGAGGTATTTCGGCACGATGAACAGGCTGACACCTTTGATGCCATCCGGGCCACCTGGAATTTTCGCCAGCACAAGATGAATGATGTTATCAGCCATATCATGATCACCGGCCGAGATGAAAATCTTGGTGCCGGAGATATGATAGCTGCCGTCGTCCTGCGGTTCGGCCTTGGTGCGCATCTGGCCAAGGTCGGTCCCGCAATGCGGCTCCGTCAGGTTCATGGTGCCGGTCCATTCGCCGGAATACATTCTCGGCAGGAAAAATTCCTTTTGCGCTTCGTTGCCGTGCGCCGAGATGGCGGCGCAGGCACCGGACGTCAGGCCGGAATACATCTCGAAAGCCAGATTGGCCGAGCACGTCATCTCGCCCATCGCCGTACCGAGGTAGGCCGGCAGGCCCTGTCCGCCATAGTTGGCGTCCCCATTGAGACCAATCCAGCCGCCTTCGCGGTAGGTCGCAAATCCTTCCTTGAAGCCTGTTGGCACGGTGACGTCACCGTCCTTGAAGGTGCAACCTTCTTCGTGTCCGACCTGATTGAGCGGGAAGAGGACTTGTTCCGCGACCTTGGCACCTTCCTCGAGGACCGCGTCGACGATGTCGGACGGGGCTTCAGAGAAAACCGGCAGGTTCGAGTATTTGTCGACTTCCATCAGCTCGTGGATGACAAAACGTAAATCTCTCAGCGGGGCTTCGTAGATCGGCATGATCCGTATCCTTCCAGTCGTTCGTTAGTTGCGGAGCGGTTTACCCGTCTCCAGCATGTGTGTAATCCGGTCGAGCGTCTTGCTCTTGCGCAGCAATGCGACAATCGCTTCACGCTCCAGTTTCATCAGATCTTTTTCGGTGATCGGCTCGGTGATATCGGTTTCGCCACCCGACAGGATGTTGGCGAGGTATCCGCCGACGACACCGTCATAGGCCGTTGCCTTGCCTTGATCAATAAAGCCGCCGACCGCCATTTCCATGGCGACGCGAGCCGTCGGGCCCGGCAGATTAATCTCGATCTCGCGATCCGGCACTTCATACCCATCGACCAGCGACAGGGCTTTCGCCTTGGCGTCGGCCAACACGCGGGCCCGGTTCATGGTGATACCGTCTTCACGCCGCAGGAACATCAGCTTTTTGGCCTCGGCTGCTGATCGCGAAACCTTGGCGGTTGAGATCGTCTCGAAGGCCGCGGCAATCGGCGGCATCGGACCGCCCGGGCGTTTGGTGTTCAGGGTATGGCGGAAAACCATTTCCTTGCAGCCGCCCCAACCCGGGATCAGGCCAACACCGGCTTCGACCAGGCCCATATAGCTTTCGGCGTGGGCCTGCACGGCGTCGCAATGCATGGTGACTTCACAGCCACCGCCCAGTGCCATACCGGCCGGGGCCGCGACAACAGGAAACGGAGAATATTTGAGCGCGAGGTACGCGTCCTGCCCGCCCTTGATGCCCATTTCAATCACCGGCCACATCGCTGTATTGGCCGCAAACAGGGACAATCCAACGTTGGCACCGACCGAAAAATTGTCCGCATCGTTGCCGACGATCAAGGCCTTGTAGCCATCCTTGTGCAGCTTGACAGCCTTCTGGATCATCGAGGCAATATCACCATCGATGGAGTTCATCTTGGAATGAAACTCGAGACAGGCGACACCTTCACCGACATCCCACAACGACGCCGAGCCATTTTTGGCAATCGGTTCCTTGCCGCGCTTTTTGTCGGACAGATACCACGCACCTTCGTCAACGACGACTTCGGCGTACTCACCACTGAGCGTCATCTGCAGCCGTTTTTCGCCCTCATCGCGGTACATCGGATTGTCACCCGCCGCCGCAATGATGGCCGGCACGTCCATGCCTTCGGCAGCCAGACGTTCAGCAAACCATGCGGTGCCGAGCTGATCGATTTGTTCGAACGGGCCGTGCTTCCAGGCGTAGCCCGCCTTCATGGCACGGTCGATATCGTGGATCGAATCGGCGATTTCACCGACCAGGGATGCGGCATAGCTCAGCACTTTGGACAGCACCGACCAGGCGTATTCACCGCCCTTGTCATCGTATTCGGCCAGAACGCGCAAACCCTTGCGCGCAGCCCGGATTGATTTGAGGGCGGGTTTCTGCGGCAGACGATATTCGCCGGTATCCAGATCGAGAACTTCCTTTGTCTTTTTGGCACCATCGCGCACCAGGCGGTAAAAACCGCCTTTGCCCTTGCGACCGGTGTAGCCCTCTTCGATCATCTTCTGAACCTGGACCGAGAGTTTACCTGTCGCATCGAACGCCTGACAGAACGCATCATCAGCCGGTAACAATGACAACATGCTGGCGTTGACGTGAGGGGCCAGATCAAGCCCGGTCAAATCGCCAAGACCAAAAATACCGGTGCTGGGAATACCCATCGGTTTGCCGACAATGGCGTCGGTTTCCTCGACCGTCAGGCCCATGTCGAAGGCCTGGCTCATGGCGATGTAGGACCAGTAGATGCCGATGCGATTGGCGATGAAGCCCGGCGTGTCCTTACAAGCCACGACTTCCTTGCCCAGCATGACATCACCGAAAACCGACAAGGTTTCGATGGCATCGGCGCGGGTTTTTTCGCCGCCGACAACTTCGAGCAAGCGCATGTAGCGCGGCGGATTGAAAAAGTGCGTGACGGCGAAGTCGGTGGCAAAGGCGTCCGACTGGCCTTCAATCAAGGTACCGAGCGGAATGGTCGAGGTATTGGAGGTCACAATCGAGCCTGCCATGCGGACTTCGTCGACACGCCTGTAGACGTCGTGTTTGACGTCCGGGCGCTCGAGCACAGCCTCGCAAATCCAGTCACAATCGGCGAGTTCGCCGAGATCGTCTTCGAGGTTGCCGCAGGTAATGAGTTTGGCGTTGCGGGCATCCATGAAGGGTGCCGGGTTCTGTTTGGCCATACGGGCGACGGCACCACTGGACAGCATATTCCGGTCTTCGGCCCCTTCGGGCACGATGTCGAGCAAGACGACGGGCAGCCCGGCATTGGCGACATGGGCGGCAATGGCACTGCCCATCAAACCGGCACCGAGGACGCCGACCTTTTTGATTTCGGTCATTTCAGCGATCCCTCTCAGCAGGCTTCGAGAACGGTGGCAATACCCTGGCCACCACCAATGCATTGTGTGGCCAGCGCGAGATTTTTGCCTTCACGTTGCAGCAGGGACGCGGCCTTGCCGGTAATCCGGGCACCTGTGGCACCAAGCGGATGGCCAAGCGCAATCGCGCCACCGTCGAGATTGACCCGGTCCATATCCATTTCGATTTCGCGCATCACGGCGAGGGCCTGCGAGGAAAACGCCTCGTTCAATTCGATGATATCGATATCGCCGATGGCCACACCGGCACGCTCAAGCGCCTTGTTGGTGGCGCCGACCGGGCCAATGCCCATGATCTCGGGGTCACAGCCTGAGACAGCAATGGATTTGATACGGGCCATCTTGTTGAGGCCGTTGGCATCGGCGTAGTCCTCAGTGCAGATCAGTGTCGCGGAACAGCCGTCCGTCAGGGGAGATGATGTACCAGCGGTGACGCTGCCGTCCTTGTTGAACGCGGGGTCCAGCTTGGCGAGATCATCGACCGTTGTGCCCGGGCGGATGCAACCGTCCTGCTCGACGCGGATGTTGCCTTCAGTGATCGCAACGATTTCGTCATCGTATTTGCCATCCGACTGGGCGGCGGCGGCCTTGGCGTGACTGGTCACGGCGAAGGCCTCCTGCTCATCGCGCGAGATATCGTATTTTTTGGCCAGGTTCTCGGCGGTCTCGCCCATGCCAACGTAGGCTTCGGGGTAGCTGCCATAGAGACCGGGGTGCGGCATCGGATTGAAACCCGGCATCGGCACGCGGGTCATACTTTCCATACCGGCGCAAATGAAGGCATCGCCTGCGCCCATCTGGATGGCACCGGCGGCAATGTGGATCGACTGCATGGAGGAGCCGCAAAAACGGTTCAGCGTCATGCCGGCGACCGAGTTGGGCAGGCCTGCGAGGAAGCTCACCATGCGAGCGGCATTGAAGCCCTGTTCGCCTTCGGGAAAGGCACAGCCGAGGATCAGGTCTTCCAGATCATCTGCCTTGACGCCCGAGCGCTCGACCAGGGCCTTGACGACCTGGGAAGCAGTTTCATCGGGCCGGACCTTTGCCAATTCACCTTTGCGGGCGAAGGTAAAAGGGGAGCGGGCATATCCCGCGATCACGACGTTTTTCATCTCATATCGTCCTTATTGGAGTTCGGTATTTGTAAGCGTGTTCAAAAAATCTCAGGAGGCCGCTGCGAGGCGGATACCTTGATCAATGGCGCGGCGCGCATCCAGTTCGGCGGCGACATCGGCACCCCCGATGAGATGCACCGTCATACCGCCGGCCTCAAGACCGGCCTGCAATTCACGCAAGGGCTCCTGTCCGGCACAGATCACGACGTTATCAACATCCAGCACTTCGGCTTCTTCGCCGACCAGAATATGAATGCCGTCGTCATCGATGCGCTGATAGGTCACGGCGGAAATCGATTTGACGTTCTTAAGTTTCAGCTCGGAGCGATGGATCCAGCCCGTTGTCTTGCCAAGACCCGCACCGGTTTTGCCAGCCTTGCGCTGCAACAAAAAGACTTCGCGGGCCGGCTTGTCGGGTGCCGGACCATCGGGCAACAAGCCGCCCGCGGTCTCTGCTTTGGTATCGACACCCCACTGGGCGAAGAAGGCGTCGGTATCATCATCGTCGTGGGTCGAGACAAGATATTCCGCCATGTCAAAGCCGATACCGCCGGCACCCATTATGGCGACACGTTTGCCGACTTCTGCCTTGCCTTGCAGGACGTCGACGTAGGACAGAACCTTGGGGTGATCGATACCGTCGAGTTCGACCTGACGCGGTGTGACACCGGTTGCGAGGATGACTTCGTCGAAGTCGCCTCCGCTCAAACCTTCGACCGTTGCGCGTTCGTTCAAACGAACATCGACGCCGAGAATATCGAGGCGGGCTTCAAAATAGCGGATGGTTTCTTCGTAATCCGACTTGCCGGGAATGATCCGGGCCAGATTGAACTGACCGCCGAGGCGGGCCGCACTTTCAAACAGCGTAACCTTGTGACCACGAACCGCTGCCGTCTCGGCATAACTGAGCCCGGCGGGGCCGCCACCGACAACGGCAATCCGTTTGGCGTTTGCAGCCGGTTCAATGGTGATTTCCGTTTCGTGGCAGGCGCGCGGATTGACGAGGCAGGAACAGATGCGGCCCGAAAAAATGAAGTCGAGGCAGGCCTGGTTGCAGGCGATGCAGGCGTTGATCTCGGGCGAGCGGCCCGCGGCAGCCTTGTTGACAAAATCGGCATCCGCCAGGAACGGGCGGGCCAGCGACACCATATCGGCATCCCCACGTTCGAGGACTTCCTCGGCGGTTTCCGGTGTGTTGATGCGGTTGGAGGCAATGACGGGGATTTTGACTTCACCCATCATACGAGCCGTCGTCCAGGTCCAGCCGGCGCGCGGCACCATGTGGGCGATTGTGGGCACACGGGCTTCGTGCCAGCCGACGCCGGAATTGATGATCGTGGTGCCTGCCGCTTCAACGGCTTTGGCCAGCTGGATAACCTCTTCCAGCGTGCTGCCGTCCTTGACCAGATCGAGCATCGACAAACGGTACATAATGATGAAGTTGGGCCCGACGGCTTCGCGCGTGCGGCGCACGATCTCGACGGCCAGACGAATGCGGTTTTCGTATGAACCGCCCCAGCGGTCAGTGCGTTTGTTAGTGTGTTTCACGATGAACTGGTTGATCAGATAACCTTCCGATCCCATGATTTCCGTGCCGTCGTAACCGGCTTTCTGAGCCATCACCGAGCAATTTACAAAACTCTGAATGGTTCCTTCAATGCCTTCCTCGGTAAGCTCAATCGGCGTTACCGGGCTGATCGGTGCCTTGACCGCCGACGCCGAGACGGCACCGGGGTGGAAGGCATATCGTCCGGTGTGCAGAATTTGCATGAGAATTTTGCCGTCGGCCTCGTGCACGGCATTGGTAATCACCTTGTGATCCTCGACATCTTCCTCGGTCTGCATCTTGCGCATCTGCGGCATCGATCCACCGGCTTCATCCGGTGCGATACCGCCCGTCACGATCAGACCGGCACCACCGAGCGCCCGATCGGCATAGAATTTGGCCATGCGTTCAAAACCGTCCGGCGCTTCTTCGAGACCGGTATGCATCGAGCCCATCAAAACGCGGTTTTTCAGTGTCGTAAAACCAAGATCAAGCGGCGCCAGCAAATGAGGAAAGTGTTCGTTCATAACGTTCGTTACTCACATAAAATTTAAAGGTGGGAGGCGCCTACGATGCGCCCTTGTCGTTCAGGAAACTGTTGAGGGTCTCACAGGATTCAGTCAGTTCCGCCAGGGCTTCATCGATATCAGCACGTTGCTGTTCGAGGGCGGCCATGCGTTCGCGTGATTTTTTCAGTGTCACCTTGAGCTGTTCAACCTGGCCATCGTCGAGGTCGTAGGAATTGATCATCTCGGCAACGTCCGACAGGCTGAAGCCCAGGCGCTTGCCGCGCAGGATGAGATGCAAACGTACTCGGTCGCGACGGCTGTAAATACGATCCTGGCCGTTGCGTGCGGGCGACATCAGGCCCTTTTCTTCGTAGAACCGGATGGCACGCGGTGTCACGCCGTATTCTTCGGCCAGCTCGCTGATGCTGAAAGTTTCAGTTTCGGCGGGGTCCGGCAGAACTTGTTTTAGCTGGGACTGGCTCACTGGAATTCCATTATTCGAGATGCCCTCGAAATTGCCGGCAACGCGCTGTAAGATACGTCAGATATCCAACGTCGTCGTGGCGAATTGAGGTGTTGAAACTGGTCTGGATATTAGCTTGACGTTTACGTAAACGTCAACCAAAGATTTTTACCGCGATTTGAGTGAATAAAAGACCACCCGGAGGATGGAGATGGCTGAAGACAGAATAGAAACCTACGCGGAATTCTGGCCCTATTACCTTACGGAACACAGCCGCACGTCATGTCGCGTCCTGCATTACATCGGCACAACAATTTCTCTGGGATTCCTGATTTATCTGGCGATTTCTCTCAATCCGTGGGCGATCCTCGGCGGTTTGATATCGGGCTATGGTTTTGCCTGGATCGGCCATTTTGTAATCGAGAAAAATCGCCCTGCCACCTTCAAATATCCGTTCTGGTCGCTGTTCAGTGATTTTCGCATGTATTTTCTGTTTGTCAGCGGACAACTCGGCAGCCATCTCGAGCGCGCCGGCGTCATCAAACGCACAACCTCGACCGAAACTGCCTGACGGTATTTGCCGTGCACTCAACTTATGACCTGGTGTGGTACGCCGCCGAACGCACACCCGACCACATCGCCATTGTCGATGACCGGACCGACCGGGCGCTGAGTTATGCCAAATTGATTGCCGAGATCGATGCCATTGCAGCAGGTCTTGCGGCGCGCGGCATTAAATCCGGAGACCGCTTCGCCACCGTGCTGCCCAATCTTCTCGAACATGGCCTGATTATCCTCGCCCTCAATCGACTGGGCGCGGTACCGGCGATGATCAACGCGCGTCTGACACCGGTTGAAATCGCCCAGCTAGTAGCGCAGGGCAATATGGCCGGGGCCATCATTCTGCCGGTTGAGGCCGTCGCCAGCGAAGTGGCAATCGCAATGCCGGACGGCGCGCCCTTGCTGGCCGTCAGCATGGTGCCGGGCGAAGTCGATCTTGAAGGCGTCGAGGATTTCACCCGCTGTCGAGCCGAAGCGAACAAACTGGCAGATTTTGTCACGCCTGAGCCTGAGGATCTGGCCTACATATTCTATACTTCCGGCACGACGGGCCTGCCCAAGGGCGTTGAAATCCCGCATCGTACGACCGAGCCACGGACCACCTGGATTTCACCGATGGCCGGCCTGCGGATCGGCACACACAACCGTATCCTGGGCCTGGCACCTTTGAGCCATGCCATTGGTTTTTATGGCAATTTTCTGGCTGCGCTGATTTACAACGGCACGTATTACGTGATGTCGCAGTTCGATCCCGCCAAAGCCGTCGAGGCGATTGAACGGCACAAAATCAGCTTCCTGTTTACGGTGCCGACGTTTTACGCAGCGATTGTTCAGGCGGCGAATTATGATCCGGCGAAAATGGCTTCGGTCGAGCTGATGCTGTATGGCGGGGCCTCGATCCCACCGTCGTTGCTGGCGCACCTCGACGAGGAATGGCCAACCACGACCATCCGTCATATCTACGGCACCACGGAAACCATGTGCTCACTCTACAATCCCGATCCCGTCGGGCAGTCGACACGTTTGCGCCCGGGACTCTATTCGCGCATCCGGGTCGTGCAATATGGCGGCGGCCACGACGATCAGGTCAGTCCCGGTGAAGAAGGCGAGCTGATCATCGATGCCAGGACCGATACTATCTTCAACGGCTATCTTGATCGCCCCGACGCCACGGCGGAAAAATTGCGCGGTGGCTGGTACTACACCGGCGATGCCTTCCTGTTGCGGGACGATGGTGACATCGAGCTGGCGGGCCGGGTCGATGATGTCATTCGAAGCGGCGGCGAAAATGTTCATCCCGACGATGTCGAGCCTGTTCTGGTCACCCATCCGGATGTCCGCGAAGTCTCTGTCGTCGGCGTGCCGGATGATTACTGGGGCCAAATGGTCGTCGCCTGCGTGGTTTCCGGCAATCCCGATATCAGCGTTGGCGATCTTGATGCCCACTGCAAATCAAGCACCCTGTCTCCCTACAAAAGACCGAGGGCGTATTTGTTTGTCGATGAACTGCCGAAAAATGCTGCCAACAAGGTTCTGCGCCGGGTTCTGCGTGTGACAGCGGCGGCGGCGCGCGATCGCGATGACGGGCCGTCCTTCCAGACGATTGCCTGACGATTGACGCGGATCAAAGCGTTCAACAGACAACACAAATATAAGAATCATACGCAACAATTGACTTAAACGCCTGATTCCACGAGAATGTCTCCATGAATATTGATGATATGCAAGTGAATGCGCGTCGCGCCAGCCAGTTGCTCAAGGCCTTGAGTAATGAGCATCGGCTGCTGATTCTGTGCCGTTTATCCCAGGGTGAAATGTCGGTCGGCCAGCTTGAATCCATCATCGGATTGAGCCAGTCGGCCCTGTCACAGCACCTGGCACGGCTAAGGCGCGATGACCTGGTCAAGACCCGCCGCGAAGCCCAGACGATCTATTATTCGCTGGTCGGCGAGGAAGCGACGCAGGTTATTGATGTGCTGTACGATCTCTATTGCGTCAGCGAAGCAGAAGCTGTCGTTGATGGTGGTTTGCGCCTGGCCGGTGGCACCGAAGTCAGCTAGTTAGTCGGCTAACCGTTTTTTCGGATTATTTTGGAACGTCGTGCGAGCTAGCTGTCGTTAGCGAGACCGGCCTGCTTTTTGGACAGCTTCGCGACAATTTCGCTGAGCTGCCAATAGAACATCGCCTCGTCGGAATAACCGAGAATGCGACCGATCTCCTTGCCCTTGTCCATAACGACAAACGTCGGCGTAAAGCGTACGCCGCGGACGGCTTTCAAATCGGCCGGGCGATCATCATGGATATTGACGGTGCGCAAGGGCAGTAACTTGCCTTCGTCGGTGAGCGGGTAAACGTCGGCGATCTCATCGTGCCAGGCTTCACACCATTCGCAATATTCCTGTTCGAACATGACCAGTTCCGCCGCCCGTGACGCCGTCAAAGGCGCAAGCAACAACACGGCTGCCACCGCAGAAATCATCAGGAAATTTAGTTTGGAAAACATCATCACCAGACGCGTATATCACCGGCTGGCCCATAGAGCCAGCCGGGATGTCGTTCAAACGATCAGGTGAACAGGTTGATGTCTGATTTCAGACCGTTTTCGATATAGGTCGCGGCACCGCCGATTTCAGGGCCTTCGATCATATCGTCCATGCTGTATTCGAACAGATCCATGGTCATCTGGCAGGCGATCATGTGCACCTCTGATTCGACCGCGATTTCGCGCAATTCCTCAATCGAGGCCACGCCTTTTTTCTTGATCAGGTTTTTCATCATGCCCGTTGCCATGGCATCGACACCCGGGATCATTGGCATCAGGTTCGGCATCTTCATATGGCCACCCATCATCGGCATCGCCATGCCGGGATTGCCCAGCGGCGTGACCGACAGATCGAGTTTTTTCTTCAATAGATTAAGGCCATAGAAAGTAAAGAACATCGACACCTTGAGACCCATGGCCGCTGCCGTTGTCGCCAGGATAAAGGGCGGATAGGCCCAGTCGAGTGATCCTTTGGTGACAATAATGGACATGCTTTTGGAGTTTTCCAATGTGGCATCACCGTCCATTGTGGTATCGCTCATGCGCTTGCTCCCCTGATTTATCCGAACAGACAGATTTCATGAAATTCAACAGCGTATATTAGTGAAATCGAATGTTTTGGCAATCAGGATATTCGGCGTTTCACGCGAACGTTACGGCATATCAAGCGTAATCACCGTCGAAACAGACGCCTTCAGACTAACGACCATACCCTTATAGCCCTGAATTTTAACAACCTTTCCGGCTTTTGGCGCCCGCAAGGTCATATGATCGAGACGCCAGTTGCCGATTTCAATTTTGCCGGTGATCCGGGCCAGTTTGGCAAAAGCCGCCGACTTTTCCAGTTCCGCTGCGTCCAGTTCAGATTTTGAGAGCGAGACCGCTTCGAATTGCTCCAGGGCGTACGCGTAATGCTGGCTGGCGATTTTATGGGCAGTCTCGGCCGCCGCAAGTGCCGCCTTTCCCGCCGTCAGCCGGGAATTGATATTGCTCGTATCGAGTTGGGCCAGCGCCTCGCCTGCCGCGACGGTCTGGCCGGGCTTGACGAGAATTTTTGTCACAATGCCGGAGACGGCAAAAGCGAGGTGCCGTTCCGCCGCGCGGGTATCCTGCAGGCTGGCGGAGAACACCAGCAATGCAAGGCCGAGGATGATTGATTTGAACAAGAGCCGATTATTCTGCTGCAACTTTCATATCCTCCAGAAAATTCGCGTCAAAGCTTTCGCCCGGGTGCATGCCCATCAGGGTCGACAGCTGCGCACCGGCCATACGATAGGCCCCGATCGCCCGAACCAGATCAGCTTCAATATGCGTCAGGCGCGCCGACATACCACCGACTGACGCCTGGCGATCCTGTGTTCGCTGCAGCTGTTCGAGAACCAGGCGCTGGCGTGTCGCCTTATAGGCAGTCCGGGCGGCACGGATGCGCACCCAGTTATCGTTGCGGGCCAGCACGGCGACATGAACTTCGCGCCGCAGTGCCCGACGGCGGGCTTCAATCGCGCCATCAATGCGGCGAACTTCGGCGGCAAATCGTGCACGCATCGCACCCGGTTCACCGCCGGCGTATAGCGGCAGGACAAAACGGGCCCCCAGAGCCCAGTCCTCGCGACCCCGCAGATTGCGTGTGCTTTCACCGAGCCGGCCATAGGCCTCGACCCTGGGCCTCAATCCGGCAGCATCCTGGCGCGCCACAAATGCTTGTTTGTGACGACGCAGGGCAACCAGTTCCGGCAGAGCGCCCTCTGCACGTTCGAGGATTTTTTCAACATCGACCTCAAAAGGGCCGTCGTCCGGCGGCGAAGGCGTCAGCGTCGTCTCGACAAATGCCAGGCCCGTCAGTTCCTGAAGCCGCAGGCGAATTTCCCGATTGTGACTGCGGGCGCTGTAATAAATGTATTGTGCCTTTTCGGCCTTGCTGCGCAGGTCGATCACGTCTATCGGGTTGGCGGCGCCGATTGCTTCCTTGTCCGCCAGGCGCGTCGCCCGAAAGTAGGCGATGGTGTTATCTTCCTGCAGCGCCTGCACATCGAGATCAGAGGCATGTAAGGCGTAGTATTGTGCCAGACCCTCAAGCATCAAGGTATTGCGTACCGTCAGGGCGTTTGACCGGCTTGCGTCTGCGTCGGAGCGGGCGGCATCGATGTTCCCGGAACTGTGACCAAAGTCATAGAGCGGCTGAACGATTTCAAGACGCCCGTAGACGTCGCTGTTGCGTGATTCAATGGCGCGCATCGACTTGAAGCGTTTGGCATCGAGATTTATTTCGGCGCGGGGGCGCAGTGCCGACAGGGCCTTTTCGAGATTGGCCTCGGCGATGTCGGTGGAGGCGTTCGCCATCGCCAGGCGTGGATTGTCAGCGATCATGCCGAGCAATTCGACCGGCGTCGGTGTCCCCGCCTGAACAATTGCCGGTACCATAATCAAGGCGGCAAGCAACAATCCTGAAGGAGAACGCGGCAGGCGCATGCCTTATTGTTCCATGTGCCAGCGGGCCAGTGATTTACCGGATTTGAAGATACCCTCATGGACATATTTGCCTGACGCAAGAAACGTTGCCACGTCCTGGTAGCCCGGAATGCGCGCCGCTATCTTGCCGTCCGTATCATAAAAAATAAATGTCGGCGTCCCGCGCACCCGCATCTTCTGAGCGAACTTTTTCTGCGTCATCTTTTTCCCGTCAGGTGAGACAAGATCGAGATCGCCCTTGATGTCCTGCTCGAGCAAAACGAAGTGCTCGCCGTAATATGCCTGGATTTTGGAATGGGGGAAAATGCGTTCCCGCATTTTGTTGCACCACGGGCAACCTTCCTCGTGAAACATGACGATCAGACGTTTTCCGTCTTTCGCTGCGTCAGCGATTTCGGTCCTGAGATCATTGTCGATGCTGAGCGCGGTAAATTCCGCTCGCGCCGATGATACCGGCACCATCAACCAAACCAGTGCCGCAAACAGCCAAATCCATCTCACCGTCATGTCACCCTGATTGTTCCACAAGATTATTCCAGACTCATTATATGGGAGCCCGATCACCACTTGCACAATAATTGAACATTATATTAGATATTGTTTATATAGAAGGCCCGAACATCGTTCCGGGTCGGCCGGCATGCGCGTTCAGGAGAGAAGTAAATGGAAGACACCCCCATCACGACGATTGTGGCGATCTGGGGCTTTGCTGCCGGGATCATTTTCGGTGTGACGGCACAACGCACTAATTTCTGCACGATGGGTGCGATTTCCGACGTCGTCTTCATGGGCAGCTACAACCGGATGCGCGCCTGGGTGCTGGCCATCGCGGTGGCCATCATCGGCAGCCAGATCATGCACATCACCGGCATGATCGATCTCGGCGGTGCTATCTACCTGACACCAAACTTTGGCTGGGCCGGGGCGATTATCGGCGGCCTGTTGTTCGGCTTTGGCATGACCATGGCCGGCGGCTGCGGTAACAAGACACTTGTGCGTCTGGGTGGGGGTAATCTTAAATCATTGGTCGTCGCCATTATTATCGGCATCAGCGCCTACACCACTTTGCGTGGACTGATCGGCCTTTTGCGCGTCGAACTCGAAGCTGCAACCATGATTGATCTGACGACATGGGGCCTGGAAAACCAGGGCATGGTCGATATGGCAGCCGCATTATTCGGTGCCGATGCCAGTGCCGCGCGTCCGTGGTTTGTCGCCCTCATCGGTGCGGCGTTCCTCGTGTGGTGCTTCAAGAGTGCTGATTTCCGCGCCTCCAGGCGCGACATTATCGGCGGCCTGATCATCGGCCTGATGATCCCGGCAGGCTGGTATATCACCGGCGTCATCGGTAACGACGACTTTGATCCTGTACCGTTATTCTCCTTCACCTTCGTCTCGCCCACAGCTGACAGCGTTCAGTACCTGATGACCTTTACCGGTGCGACCATCAACTTCGGCATTGCCATTGTCGGTGGTGTCGTTGTTGGTTCGTTCATCGCCGCAAAGGCGAGCGGTGAGTTTCAAATCGAATCCTTCACCACGGCAGATGACATGATCCGTCATCTCGTCGGGGCCACTCTGATGGGCATCGGCGGTATCATTGCGCTCGGTTGCACCATCGGTCAGGCGATCACCGGCATGTCAACTCTGGCGCTGGGCTCGCTGCTGGCCTGGATTGCCATTTTGGCAGGCGGGTATTTCGGTATGAAATTCCTTGAGGAAGGATCCCTGGCAGGTGCCCTGAAAGCCGCTTTTCGCCGAAGCTAGACTGCACACCGCTGGATTCAAAACCGATTGGCGGCTAGGATTCGACCCCCGCTCCCGAGCCTGGTGTTGATCCCGAGATGCCCGACAATTACGTATTCAGAAAACGCGCTGCTGTGCTGTGCGCCAGTGTGTTTGAAGCAGAAAATGCTGCGGACTTCGCCAGCGTCGCGCGAACAAAACTGCTGGCCAGACACCACAAGACCCTGACCAAAAGTGTCGTCAAAAATCATGGTCGCATTGTCCGTGTTATCGGCGGTGAGGTCACGGCGGTATTTGTCGACCCGCTGAATGCCGTTGAATGCGCCATCGAGTTTCAAAAACAGGCCATTGCCCGCAATATCGATGCGCCACCGGAAAAAGTTATTCAATTTCGCCTCGGCGTCGGCCTCGGTCAGATCGCCGTCGACAGGGAAGACATCACCGGCGATGCCGTTGACTACGCCGTGACCCTGCAGAAAGCAACGACACCCGACAATGTCTGGGTGTCCAATGATATTCCTGCGGACTTGCAGGGACGCATGAGTGTGGTCTTCAGCGAGGTTCAGGTCAGCGACGATCTCGATCTGTCGGCGACAAGCCTGGTCGCGCCGCTACGCGCCCATCGCATTGAACTCGACAAGCAAGCCCCGATGCGCGCCGCCGATTATTTGCTGCCCGATGGTCGCGGCGGCATCCTGACCCTGATTGCACCGATCTCGGGCATGTTGCTGCTGGTCGTCATCAGCATCTTCTGGTTTATGGATTAATCCTGAATTTTATTGCGCTGTTTTCTGTGGCGTGCGGTCTTGCCGCATCAGGATCAGAGTCTCGCGCAATTCTGCTGGCGACGTCGAGGGCAGAGAACAAACCTGGCCGACGCAGACATAGGCCGTGGCCTTTTCCTCAATTCTCGTTTTGTATTGCGCGGGGTGACCGTCCGGCAGCGTTGCTTCGGGCGAGATTACCTGCAAGATCCGATTGGGCAGACTGAGGGCCGCCGTTTCGCGCAACAATCGTTTGGTATCCTCGTCATTTCGATCACCGATAATCACGACCTGGACGGCGCGGAACAGGGTGTCGGCGGCATTCATCAGGGAGCCGAGCGAATAGTAGGCCTCCGGGATGGCACCGCCTTGTGATTTCAGCGCGGCTTCACTGCGATCGGCGAAGTCGCGACGTCCGGTAAAGAAATAAAGCCGGGCGAGGACATCCGTCAGCCCGCCGTTCCCGGCGGGCAATTCACCGTCATAGTCGGCGCGCACCCGGATGATCAGTCCGGGCAGATCATCGGCGGCCTGAAAGACGCCACCTCGTTCGGCGTCCCAGTATCGGGCCAGCGCCGTCTCGCTCCAGGCTACGGCGCGGTCGCGGAATTTCTGATCACCTGTGACTTCAAACAATGCCAGCGCCGCCAATGCCATCTGGGCGTAGTCCTCAACCAGGGCGCTGCCTTTAGCCGTGCCGTTGCGCGACGAATGATAAAGACGTTCTCGGCCCGCACTGTCGCGCCACACCATGCGGGATTGAATGAACTCAAAAGCCTCGGCGGCGGCGTCAATCCATGCGGGCTCCGACAGGGCAAATCCGGCTTCGGCCAGGGCGCGAATGGTTACACCATTCCAGTCGGCCAAGACCTTGTCATCAAGCGGTGGCGGCTTCCGGGTGGCTTCGCGGTGCCAGCGCAGGGTGTCACGCGCTTTCGAAAGCTCTGCTTCAACCTGGGTTTCCGCGATACCGCCGATGTCCGCGAGATCGGCATTTGAGTGGCCGGAACGGGACAATACGCTGGCACTGCGTTGATAATCTGTTGCCAGCCAGTCGGCCTCCGGTTTGAAAGTGCCATCAGGCTCCACATCATACGCCGCCTTGAACAAGGCCGCTTTCGCACCGAGAACCTCATCGATTTCCGTTGCCGTCCAGAGATAGTACCGCCCCTCCTCCGCGCCCGTCTCGGCATCGAGAGAGGAGGCAAAGGCACCATCCCTTGTGCGCATCTGGCCAAGGACGAAATTCACTGTCGTGTGGATGGCGTCTCTGATTTCGGTGTCGTTATCTTCCTGCCAGACATGTGCCATCAAACGGATCAGCATTCCGTTGGTGTAGAGCATTTTTTCGAAATGTGGCTGTCGCCAGGCCAGATCAATCGTGTAGCGCGCAAAGCCACCCCGCAGATGATCGTTCAGACCACCGCGCATCATCCACTTCAGCGTCTGGCGAACCGCATCGGCATAGCGGACGTCACCAGTCTGTAAATACGCCCGCCACAGTACTTCCAGGTTTTGCGGTCGCGGATATTTGGGTGCGCCGCCGAAGCCACCGTAAAACTCGTCCACCTCGCCGAGCAAATCACTGGCGGCCGTGTCGAGAACACGTCTCGTCACGGTGCCGGGGTTATCTGCTTCACGGGCAAAACCGTCGCGCAATTGCTGGCCAATGGTGGCGATTTGCGTACGATCCTCGCGCCATGATTTGGCGACCAGGCGCAACAGATCGACAAACGGCTTCATGCCGTGGCGTTCGACATTGGGGAAATAGGTGCCGCCCCAGAACGGCGTGCCGTCGGTATCAAGGAAGATGTTCAGCGGCCATCCACCGGTGCCAATCATGGCGTAGAGCGCGTTTTGATAAAGATAGTCGATATCAGGGCGTTCTTCCCGGTCAACCAGAATGCTGACAAAATTTGCGTTGAGGTAGGCGGCGGTGGCCACGTCCTCGAAGCTTTCGCGCTCCATGACGTGACACCAGTAGCAGGACGAATAACCGACCGACAAAAAGATCGGCTTGTCCCGGCTTTTGGCGTGGGTAAGTACCTCATCGTCCCAGCGCTGCCAGTGGATGGGATTATCTGCGTGTTGAAGCAGGAAGGGACTGCTGGCCGTTGCCAGATCGTTTCGCTTGAAGCGCGCCTCATTTTCGTCCGCCCCGCCCACGCCGGTCATCAGGAAACAACTGAAAGCGACGAAAAGGACTGAGGCAAGGCCACGCATGATCAGACGCTTTCGGTCTCCGTTTCCGGCAGCCAGTTGGCAAAATCCGAAATGCCGGACATGATCCCGGCGAGGTTCTCGGCGAACGTCAGTTCAAATTCGCGCACCCCTGTCAGCGCCAGTGCCATTTCCTGTCGGTCACCTTTGACCTCCTCGATCACCTTGTTCAGCATGAAGGCGCTGTATCCGGGATGGCAGGTAAAACAAAGAACGTCCCGGCCAATGCTGAAGACCAGGGGCCGGTCCTGTTCGTCAACGGCATGGATAACGCCATCGTCCGGCAAGACCGGGCGATCACGCATGAACGAAGCGTAGGGAAATGTTTCAGGCAGGAACACGCCGAACGATGTCGAATTGATCCGGCGCGCTGTTCCGACTTCAAATGCCGGTGACGATTTTTCCGAGCCACCACCGGCAGCGATGCAGGCGATCTGACTGCCCAGCCCCATGGCGACAATCGGGCGATTGCGTTTCATATGGTCATAGGTAAAGCGCAATTCCTGATCCAGCGTCGGCAGCGTCGTCCGATCATGCGTATCACTGCCCGTCGTGCCCCAGGCACCACCGCCCAACAGGATAAGGCCGTCGGAATTGACACCGCTTTTTGCCACCTTGCCTGTCACCAGCGGACGCTGATACTGGACGGCGACACCGAGGTGCTGGAAATAAGGCTCCATCGCGCCGAGGTCTTCGGAGTCGATGTGCTGCAAGACAAATACGCTTTTCATAGGGCCGGATTATGCGCATCGCCCGGCCTGGGCGGCAAGTACAACAAAACCGATTTTCGGCTGCAAGATTCATGTTGCGTCGCACCCAATTTTTGGCGCGCCAATTACTGTATTCGGCGGCTGCAATGCGTAATCAAAACTATATAATTGATCTTGATCATAAAATTACTTGAGTGATATTTATTGCGCCGCACAATAATATTAGGTGCGATGCAGCATATATTTGAATATTAGAAAATACTTAAGAATAAAGCTTGCGAGCATTCACGATTATGTGTATCCAAATATTGTCGGTACCTAAGGGACAAAACGACCCTGAGCGTTGTACATGGAATGTAAGTTTTGGCATTTCTCCTCAGGCAATTAGGTAAACGATCGTGCAGGGGAGGAGAAAACATGAAAATGACTCGATTAACAGGTCTGGCCACCGCTGCAGCACTTGCTGCAGGTGCCTTTATGGTCATGCCCGCGACAGCAGACGCTGCCGAGCTCGTCAGGTATTCAATTATCGGTGACGGTATTCCGAAATCCTTGACAGGCAAACCAGGTAACGTGGCCAAGGGCCGAAAAATTGCCTACAACCGCAAGCAGGGCAACTGCCTCGCCTGCCATAAAATGCCGATCCCGGAACAGCAGTTCCACGGCGAAATTGCACCCGGTCTTGAGGGCGTAGCGGACCGGATCGGCGAAGCCGAGATGCGCTTGCGGATCGTCAATCCCAAAGTAATCAATCCGGACACGTTTATGCCTGCGTTCTATCGAAATTCGGGCTTCACACGGGTCTTGAAGAAATTCAAGGGCAAAACCATTTTGTCGGCCGAGCAGGTCGAAGATCTGGTCGCCTATATGATGACGCTCAAATAGACGTCCAATCCGCATTAAAACAATGTGGGCGAGAGGACAAAGGAGAAAATAATGAAGGCGAAAGAGAACGCTGAACAAGACCTGAATAGCGTAAGCAGACGCGGATTTTTCCGCACTGCCGGCGCAGGTGCAGTTGCCGCCGCGAGCGTCAGCCTGGCACCAACGGTTGCCTCGGCAGATGCAAAGATGATGGAAGCGGCGATCATGAAAGCGACCGGCGGGGCCAAGACAAAGTCGGGCCGCGTTTCAATGAAAACGCCGATCATCGCCGAAAACGGCGGCGTGGTACCGATCATAATCAGTGTCGACAGTCCGATGACTGATGCCGATCACGTCAAATCGGTTTCAATATTCGTGCAAAACAATCCGAACCCGGAAGTTGCGACGTTTAATTTCACCCCGGCCTGTGGTCAGGCGGAAGTGAAAGTGAACTGTCGGATGGCCAAGACATCGAAAGTTGTCGCGGTTGCCAATATGAGCGATGGCTCGGCATATCGGTCGGAAAAAGACATCAAAGTCACAATCGGCGGCTGCGGCGGCTGACGTTAGGGAATAGGGAGAAAATACCATGGCATCAGCACGTTTGAAGGTTCCCAAGAAAGCCAAAAAAGGGGACATCATCACCGTCAAGAGCCTGATCAAGCACAAGATGGAAACCGGCCAACGCAAAGGCAAGGACGGCAAGAAAATTCCACGCAAGATCATCAAGAACGTTACCGCGACCTATAACGGCGCGACAGTGTTCTCGGCTGACTGGTGGCCGTCGATTTCGGCCAATCCGTTCCTGTCGTTCAAATTGAAAGCGACTGAATCCGGCACCGTCGAAGTCAAATGGACCGACGATAACGATAAGGTCGTTTCAAAATCGGCCAAAATCGCAGTGTCCTGATCGATCGTATAAGGGGAGGCTACCTATGAAAAATAAAAGCTTGATAGGCGGTGTTGTCGGATTGGGACTGGCGCTTGCTTTCGCGCTGCCCGCGACTGCCGCCGACAATAAGTCGGGTTATGACTACGCGACCAAAGACACCCAGGCCCTGCAGGACGATGAAATGCAGAACCCGGGCATGTTGTGGGTCGAAACCGGCGAGGAAAACTGGAGCAAGGTTGAGGGTGAGGCAGGAAAATCCTGTGCCACTTGTCACAACGATGCCGAAAAGACCATGAAAGGTGTTTCGACGTCGTATCCCAAATACAAGGACAAACTCGGCAAACTTCAAAGTGTCGTGCAACGCATCAATCAGTGCCGCACGGAGAACATGAAAGCCAAGGCGTGGAAATGGGAATCCGGTGAGATGCTGGCGGCGAGTACGTACGTTGCATTTCAGTCGCGCGGTTTGCCGGTTACGGTCGCCGTCGATGGCCCGGCTAAACCGTTTTTCGACAAGGGCAAGAAGTTCTTTAACCAGCGCCGCGGCCAACTGGATATGTCGTGCAAGAACTGTCACGAAGACAATGCCGGCGTGATGATCCGCGCCAACAAGTTGTCAGAAGGTCAGATCAACGGCTTCCCGGTTTATCGTCTGAAATGGGGCAAGGTCGGCTCGGCTCATCGTCGCTTCAGAGGGTGCAATAAAAATGTTCGCGCAACCCCCTTTGGCTACGGTGCCGACGAATACGTCAATCTTGAGCTCTACGTTGCCTGGCGTGGTCGTGGCCTGGCAGGTGAAACGCCTGCCGTGCGCAACTAAACCGGCAAACGCGCAAGACAATCAGGGGGATGTGAACAAGCATCCCCCTTTTTTGTTCACCCCGTTGATTGAATTGAACAGAGAGATCAGCACATGCTGACACGTCGTGATTTTTTGCAGGTCGCCGCGGCGACGGCAGTATTGACCGGACGTCCGGGCAGCTTGACAGCAGCAACCGACAAACTCGATCAGGAAGCATTACTCGCCTTTGAGCCGGTCGGCCAGGTAACACTGCTGAATTTTACCGACTGCCATGCCCAGTTAATGCCGCTTTATTTCCGCGAGCCTTCGGTCAACGTCGGCGTCGGCGCCTCAACCGGCTTGCCACCTCACCTGACCGGCAAGGAAATGCTCAGTCATTTTGGCCTGCGGAGCGGCAGCGCGGCGGCGCACGCTTTCAGCACCGAGGACTACACGTCACTGGCCCGGCAATATGGCCGCATTGGTGGCATGGATCGCATGGCAACCCTGGTCAAGGCCATCCGCGCCCAGCGGCCAACAAATACATTGCTGCTGGACGGCGGCGACACCTGGCAGGGGTCTTACACGGCCCTCAAGACCCGGGGCGGCGACATGGTCCGCGTCATGAACGCCATGGGCGTCGAGGCCATGACTGCGCACTGGGAATTCACCTACGGACAGGACCGCGTCAAGGAACTGGTCGATCAACTCGACTTCCCGTTCCTGGCCGGCAACGTCAAGGACGCGACCTGGGACGACGACATCTTTGAACACACACAGACCTTCGAACGTGGCGGCGTCAACATCGCCGTCATCGGCCAGGCGTTTCCCTACACGCCGATTGCCAACCCGCGCTACATGATGGCCGAGTGGTCATTCGGAATCGAGGAAGAAAAACTTCAGGAGCGTGTCACGGCAGCCCGCGATGCCGGGGCCGATCTGATTGTCCTGCACAGCCACAACGGCTTCGACGTCGACCGCAAACTGGCCGGTCGGGTCAAGGGTATCGATGTTATCCTGACTGGCCACACCCACGACGCCATCCCCGCCGCGATCAAGGTCGGTAATACCCTGCTGGTGGCTTCAGGGTCTCACGGCAAGTTTCTCGCCCGGCTCGATCTGAAGGTCGAGGGCAAGCGCGTCGTGGATTATGGCTTCAAGCTGATCCCGGTTTTTTCCGACATCATTGAACCGGATGCCGAGATGGCGGCGATCATCGCCGACGTACGGGCACCCTATGTCGATGAACTGAACCGGGTGGTCGGGCGAACGGAATCGCTTCTTTATCGCCGGGGCAATTTTAACGGCACTTTCGATGACTTGATCTGTCAGGCCCTGCTGGAAGAACGCGACGCCGAAATCGCCTTGTCTCCGGGTTTTCGCTGGGGCGCGACCCTGCTGCCCGGTGACGAGATCCGGGCCGAAACCGTGTACTCGCAAACCGCGATTACCTATCCCAATGTCTATCGTCAGGAATTTACCGGCGCATTTCTCAAGGAAATCCTCGAAGACGTCGGCGACAATCTGTTCAACCCGGACCCCTACCTGCAACAGGGCGGCGATATGGTCCGGGTCGGCGGCATGGGCTACGCCATCGATATCAATAAACCCATCGGTAGCCGTATTTCCGAGATGACCATGTTGAAGACCGGTGAAAAAATTGATCCGGCACGGAATTATGTCGTTGCGGGCTGGGCTTCGGTCAACGAAGGCACTGAAGGTCCACCGGTTTACGATCTGGTCAACAAATATATCTCTGACAAAAAAGTGATTCGGCTGGAAGAGAACCGCAGCATAAAAGTGCGGGGAGCCTGATGCTTACCCCGAAGTACAGAATATAGAGGTCGCCCGATGGGTGTTTTTGATGTTTCGTTTGGTGCTGCTGCCCTGGCCGGTCTGATCAGTTTCCTGTCGCCCTGCGTCTTGCCGCTGGTGCCGGCCTATCTTTGTTTTGTTGCCGGTACGTCGCTCGACAAATTGATGGATGACGACAGCATTGATCAGAATTTGCGTAAACGCGTCGTCATCTCCGCCTTCTTTTTTGTCCTCGGCTTCACCACTGTCTTCGTCATCATGGGTGCCAGCGCCTCGGCGATCAATCGCATCGTCTTCGATCACATCGAGATCATCAGCAAAGTTGCCGGTGCCGTTATCATCCTGTTCGGCCTGCACTATATGGGCGTTTTCCGCTTCGCGTTCATGCAGCGTGAAATGCGCTTTAACCCCGATAAAACGCCGGCAGGTATTATCGGGGCCTATCTCATCGGTCTCGCCTTCGCGTTCGGCTGGACGCCCTGTGTCGGGCCAATACTTGCGACCATCCTGACGTTGGCCGCCAGCAGTGACTCGCTCGGCTACGGTATTTCGCTTTTGACGGTGTATTCGCTGGGTCTCGGCATTCCGTTCATGGCGGCCGCCCTGGCGATTGAGCCCTTCATGAATTTCCTCAAACGTTTCCGCAGTCATATTCACAAGATTGAAATTGGTGCAGGGGTATTACTGATTGTTACCGGGCTTTTGATCATGACCGATTCACTGGCTTCAATCAGTTACTACATTCTGGAACTGGTTCCGGCACTGGGCGAACTGGGATAACCAGACAAAAAAAGGGACGCCTCACTAGCTGAAGCGCCCCTCCTTCACAATTGTGAAATACCTCAAGGGCGAATGTAGGCGTAGCCCTTGGCTTGCAGTTCCATGATCCGGGTCACGCCCGCTGTAACAACCTTGACGCCGTTGATCAACTTCGGCATCGCGCCTTTTTTCTTGGCGACTTTTTTCATCGTGTTGCCACAGGCACTGAACGTAAGGCCTTCGCTCAGGGTCATACTGGAAATGCGGTCCTTTTGTTTTGACGCCATGGTCAACAAGCCGAGGCCCGGGCCATAGGCGACGATTTCAACCGTCGCACCGGGGATCGCCTTCTGGACATTGACCGCATTATTGAGCGCGATCATCTGAACCGTCGGATCAGCTGAACTGACCTGAATAACGAGGTGCGTTTTGGTATCAAGCGCATTGGCTGCACCGCCGGCAAGGCCAACTGCAATCACCATCGCACCGAACGCTGTCACAAGTTTCCCGAAAATATTTTTCATTATTACTCTCCCCTGTTTCGAACTCGCCCGGCAGAATTGCCGGATTGAACTGAAATCTAGTCCCAAAGATTGACGTCTTTTCCCGCCGCTCTCAGTTCGTCGGCCTTGGCTTGCAGCCAGCGCTGAAAGTTGGGTTCGGTCAGGTAAGCTTCTTCCTTGACGTACATAAACATGTGCTTGAAATGGAACGGCTTGAAGTAACCGGGCATGCGGAAGGATTCTTCACCCTTCGCATCCGTGAACATGATGGTCGGCGTGAACATGACGCGATTCTTTTTGGCAAATTTCTTCTCGCTCATCGCCTCGCCATCAAAATCCGTGACCTCGCGGTCGCCCCACAAATTCATTTGCAGAACAACGAAGTTGCCCTTGATGTAATCAGCGATCTCCGGGATGACAAAATTGACGCGGTGCATTTCGCGGCAATACGGGCAGCCTTTTTGTTCAAATAAAATCGCCAGTCGTTTGCCGGCTTGCGCGGCTTCGGCCGTGTCTTCTGCCAGATCGAGGAAAGATGTATGATTGAACCAGGGTTGAGTGTACATACCGTCCTCCCCGACCACCGGTTCCTTATATTTTGTCGCCGCGTGTGAAGAAGGTATCAGGCCAATACCGGACAGCGGGCCCAGTAGTGCACTGCCTGCCAGCCCAAAAGTGGCAGCGAGTGCCTTTTTCGAAAACGTCCGTCTGTCGATCATTGGCACTTCCTCAGGATTTCGGGGCCATAATTTTCAAACTTTGAAGGAGATCAGTTTAGGCAGCCCTTGATGCGGCGTACACAATAAAGTTCTAATATACCCGTCACAATCAGGGGTTTCAGCCTCACAATCACGTGTATTTCAGGATGCGCGCAGCAGGCAAATGTCCAAATGTTCCAGTTTGTTACACAAAAACAGCTTGCTGACACAATTCAGAAAACTAGCTGTATTATGATCCCTCTCCATTGATGATATTCGCATCTCGATCGGGGATCGCGAAGCAAGACAATTTGTACGTAATCTGCGAACAAACAAATTCAGATAGTTGGAACATGGCTGAAATTTTATTGATTGACGATGATGATATGGTACGCGGAACGACCCGGGCCATGTTGGAAATTGGCGGGCACAGCGTGACCGAAGCAGAAAACGGTTCTGAAGGTATTTCGCAATATCGCGAAAGTGCACCGGACATCGTCATAACCGACATCGTTATGCCGGACATGGATGGCCTGGAAACAATCCAGGCGCTGTTTGGTATTAATCCCGAGGTAAAAATTCTGGCGATCAGCGGCGGCGGGCGAATGCTCGACGGTGCAACCTATCTCTCGATCGCTTCAAGGTTTGGTGCCCAGACGATTTTGAACAAACCGTTCCTCGGCAAGGAATTGCTTGAGACGGTAGATAACATCCTGGCGAACTGATTTCAGGCGCCAGTTTCGGCGTCCTAACCGCCGAGGAACAATCGCCCGACTTCCGGATTTTCCAGTAGCTCATCGCCAGTACCGGCCAGCGCCAGACTGCCATTGACCAGGACGTAACCGATATCGGCAAATTCGAGGCCTTTCTTGGCGTTTTGCTCGACCATGATAATGGTTTTGCCCTCGACCTTTTGCAGATCATCGAGAATTTCAAACACCATATCGATGAACCGGGGTTCCAGACCAATCGAGGGCTCATCCACCAGCAGGACTTCCGGTTCCATGATCAGGGCCCGGCTGATTTCCAGCAGACGGCGCTCGCCACCTGAGAGCACACGCGCCGGTTTGCTGCGGCGCTCCGCCAACCGGTCATATTTTTCAAAGACCTGCTCGGCACGGGCCTGCGCTGCTGCCGGTGTATCCTGCAAATAGCCGCCCATCAGCAGATTTTCCTCGACCGTCATATCGGGGAAAACAGAATTGTCCTGCAAAATGTAGGCGATGCCGGCATTTTTGAGTTTCTGGTTGGACGACAGGCGCGTGACGTCGGTGCGCTGCTCGCCACTGGTCACGGCGATGGTGCCTGAAAAAATATTGGTAAAGCCGAATATCGAGTGCAGCACCGTCGACTTGCCGGCGCCGTTCGGCCCGATCAGACAAAGCGACTGGCCCTTGCCAACCCGCAGGTTGAAGTCATGCAGGATTTCCATGCGGCCATATCCGGCCTTGAGGTTTTCAATCGAGACGTATGGCGCACCGCCCGTCAGGCTTTCCAGCCTTTCAAGATCGGGGCTTTCTTCGGCTATCTTCTCGGCCTCACGCGCGACGGCGTCAACCGACATGACGGTTTCGACATCACCGGTGTGGTAACCGCTCGCCCGGCCGTTGCTCTGGTCCTGATCATCCGCCATGTCAGTGCGCTCCCAGATAGGCGTCGAGGACGCGTTGATCGTTCTGGATCTGGTCCGGCGGACCCTCCGCCAGCAATTCTCCGTGCGCCAGGCAGTAGATGTGATCGGCCAGGTTCATGATCACACGCATGTTGTGCTCGATGACAAACAGCGTCACGCCAAATTCCTGATTGGCTCGTTTCAGGCGGTCGATCAGTCCATTGATCAGAGTTGGATTAATGCCGGCCGTCGGTTCATCCAGCAGCAAAACCTTGGGCTCGTTCATCAGCGCCATAGCAAATTCCAGCAGTTTCTGCTGACCGAAGGAAAGCTCTCCGGCAATCAGATTGCGTTTGGAATAAAGCCCGCAAAACTCGAGAAGTTCGAGCGCCCGTTCATTGGTTTCGGAATTGTGAGCCAGGAACATATCAATCAATTTCGCCCGGCGATGCGGGATCGAGATCAGCATGTTCTCCACGCAATTCATTTTGGAATAGATACGTGTCTGCTGAAATGTACGCAGCAGGCCGAGCCTGGCGATCTGCGGGACTTTGTAATTGGAGATTTCCTCACCCTCGAACTTGATGGACCCGCCATCAATCGGATGCGTCCCGACAATCGAATTGAACAAGGTCGTCTTGCCGGAGCCGTTCGGGCCGATCAATCCGGTGATGCCGCCTTCTGTCACGTTGACGCTGATTGATTGATTGGCAATCACACCGCCGAATGCCTTGCTGACATCCTTAACTTCAATAATCGAGCTCATGACGAGACCTCCCGTGCCGCTTCATCCGAGGCCTCGCGGGTATCGCTTTTATCGACGGTCAAACCGAAGAAGTCAGGCCATTTTTCCTGCGCCCAGCCGAGGATGCCTTGTTGAAAATAGGCTACGTTAAAGATGATCAGCATGCCGAGTGCGACCCACTGCCAGCCGAGGAAGTAAGTCCAGGTCAATTCCTTGATGACATGGAAGACCACGGCACCGAGGACCGGGCCCCAAAGCGTTCCCTTGCCACCCAGCAAGGCCATCAGAACCATGAAGATGCCGAAGGTGATCGTTGGGAAGGCAATTTCCAGCGGTTCAATAAAGCCGGTCATATTGCCGAATACAGCGCCACTCATGCCGAGGAAAAAAGCCGACATCGCCCAGGCCACCGTTTTGTAGCGCAAGGTATGGATGCCCATCGCCATGGCTTTGTCTTCGTCATCGCGGATTGCGTTGACGGCAAGCGCATAACGCCGCGAATACAGCCATTTGAGGAAGGCGAAAGTCGCCAGCGCCAGCGCGAACAAACTGAAATAAAAGAACAATGAGCGTTGATCGCCCGTACCCGGGAAGGTCGGCAACGTAACGCCGCCGCCACCGCCGACATAATCCCAGGCGCCGACCAGTTCACCGGCGGCAATCGCTGCGCCCAGCGTGCCAATGGCGAAGTAAGGTCCGCGCAACCCGAGCAGGATACGACCCAGCACAACGGCGACGACAACCGACGCCACCGCCGCAACGATCAAACCCAGTCCAATTCCAAGCATGTATTGAAACCAGTCGTATTCGACTTTGACCGCACCGGAATGCGAGGTGTATTCAGCGACGTCATAATAGAGGCCAATTTGCACAATGGCACTGGCATACATGCCGACGCCAAAGAAAATGATGTTCCCGAGCGAATTGTAGCCCATCTGCCCGCCCATCATGTCCCAGGTCAGGGCGAAAAGGATCATCATCCAGAGCACAGCGATCTGGGCAATATAGTTCGGAAACACAAAGGGTGCTGCAACGCCGGATATCAGGACAACGGCATAGAGCAACATGGTTTTCTGTGAAGCGCTCATTGGACCACCTGCCGATGACGTGACTGTTGAACTTGACGAATGATCAGGATAATCAGCAGTAATCCGACGACAATCGCCTGCTGGAATTCAGCCCCCAGGATGAAGCTGCCGAATTGTTCCAGTGCGCCCAGCCCGAGGCCGGCCATAATCACGCCCGGCAGATTGCCGAGCCCGGCAGCGGTCACAATTACAAAAGCCCGAATTGAATACCCGATACCGTAATAAGGCTGGATCACCCAGATCATGGCGATCAACACACCCGCCGCGCCACAAATCGCGGCATTAAGCGCAAAGGTGAAGGCATAAACCTTGTCGGTATCAATGCCCATGATGCGCGCGGCCCGGGCATTTTGCGACGTTGCCCGGATCGCCTGCCCCATCCGGCTTTTTTTCATGAACACGACAACCGCCACGGCCAGCAACAAGGCGAGGACAAAGCCGAGAACCTTGATGTTCGAAACAGTTAATCCGCCGTCGAGGTACTGGCCCGTTTCAAAACCGGATTCAGCGATCATGACTTCCGGTCCAAATATCAGATTCAAAACCTGCTGAAGAACGATGGCGATACCGAAAGTGGCCAGCAGTGAGGTAAACAGGTCCTTGTCCACGACCCGATAAATAACAGCTTTGTACAATCCCCAGCCAAATCCAAACATCACAACGATTGAGACTGGCAGGGCATACAGAGGATGGATGCCATAGAGCGTCATGGCATAGGCGATGTAACCGCCCATCATGACAAAATCGCCCTGGGCCAGGTTCTTGACGCTTGTCACGCCCCAGACCAGGGCCAGCCCATAGGCCACGAGGGCGAAGATAGCGCCGATTAACAGACCGTCGACCAGAAGCTGAACATTCAGCACCGGCGCCATGGTCAGAAGAGAGATGTTGTCCATGAAATTCTTACCGCTTGGTCATGTCGGAATTAATTGAACTGAAAACCCTTGCGAATGAAACCCGGCTCTCCTGTTTCTGGAAGAGAGCCGGGCTCAATCTTTTCACGCAATCGTCAAAACGTCTCGACGACTAGCGCGGCCACTCAACTTTATGAGTGGCCCATTTCGCCGGGAACACCACGTTAAGTTTCCCGTTCTGGATCTGGCGCAACGCCATCGGTTTGGCGGTGTTGTTGCCAGCGGCAGAGAACTTGATGTTGCCGTAGAAGGTTTTCATGTTGGTGTCGGAAAGGGCCTGACGGACCGTGGCGACATCAAATGTGTTGGCGCGTTCAAAAGCGTCTTTCCAGACCATGACGGCAGCAGCGGCCTGGGCCAGCTGATACGGCACGTTCTTGTAACCGTCGAAAGTGCTCTTGACCAGTTTGTCAAAATCACCTGCCGAGCCGAACAGATCATCCCTGTACGACATGGTTTCAGACCACTGCGTCGGGCACAGGAAGCCATTGGTCGAATCGCCAAACTTGGTAATAACCTTGGCGGATTCACAATGGGTCATGGCGATCATCGGAACATTGATCTTCATTTCCTTGAGCTGACGGGCAGCGGTCGCGGCACCTTTTGAATGCCCGGAAATAACCAGCAAATCCGGTTTGACAGCACGAACCTTGGTCAGTGTCGCCGTCATGTCGGAAATATCGCGCGGCAATTTGTCATCGATGACAATCTTCAGGCCATGCTTCTTGATATCGTCAACCACGCCGGCCCGGACGTCGAGCGAGAACGGATCGTTTTCAAAAGCCATGGCGACTTTGATGTCACCGGGTTTTTTGCCATTCTTTTTGGCAATATCAGCGGCCAGCGCGATCGAACTGGCAAGGTACTGTTCTGACGTCGAGAGCACGGCAAAGATATATTTGTACCCTTGCGTAAACAGCGAACGCGACGCGCCTTCAGCCTCAACCATCGGTACCTTGAACTTCTCTGTGATCGGAGCGACAGCCTTGGTCAGACCGGAGCTGTACGGGCCGAGCATGAATTTGATGCCGTCCTGTTTGATCAGGCGTTCGGCAAGCTGGGCGCCACGGGCCGGTGTTGATTCGTCGTCATAATATTTGACGGCGAGTTTGTAGGATTTGCCGCCGACTTTGACGCCACCAGCCGCGTTGATCATTTTGACGGCGAGGTTATAGCCGTTTGAGGCGTGAATGCCATTGGTCGAATATTTCCCGGTAAAGGAAATCGCCGAGCCCAGCGTAATCGTATCGCCTTCGACTTTTGCAGCAGCCGGCGCCGCTGCAACAAGGCCAATCGCTGCCGCACTCGCGGCAAAGGTGGCCCCTTGTTTAATCCAGTTTTTAGTCATGATGCTCCTCCCTGAAGCGGTATTGATCCAGTAAACACCTGATTTGGCAGGTGTCGCAGAAGATCTGATTTGTCTACGCGGCATATCTTTTTGTATTTGACGGAATTTATCCGTCATTTGCCATGCGTACAGCAATATCCTATTCGTCTGCGACGAGGTTGCAAGGCCCGAAAGTCCTTTTGTTGCGCTATTTTTGTTATCTGCAATCTGTTTCAGAGCCAGGAACTGCTAGGATGTCGGGGGGAGACACCGGGAATTGCAGAGTAAAAGCCTGAGATATCGACTGAATGCGCTTTTAGAGGGCACGGGGGAACACCAGACTGCCAGTCGGTTTCTGGACGCCTTTCTGGTTATTTTAATCACGGGCAATGTCGCCGCCGTGATTCTGGAAACGGTTCCGGAACTGGCGAGCGCGTACAACCAGTTCTTTCACAATTTTGAGATTTTTTCGGTCTTCATCTTCACCATCGAATATCTCGCCCGTCTTTGGACCTGCGTCGACCGCGAAGATCTGCGCTACCGCCCCGCCATCAAGGGCAGAATTCGTTATGTCCTGTCTCCCATGGCGCTGATTGACCTGATCGCCATCGCGCCCTTCTACCTTGCTTTCGTTGTCGGCCTCGATTTGCGCTTCGTCCGTGTCTTCCGTTTGTTGCGACTGTTGAAACTTACGCGTTACTCCGCCGCCCTCTCTCTGGTTGGATCAGTGCTCTACACGGAACGCCGCCCGCTCGGTGCCGCCGGCATGGTCATGCTGGTGCTGCTCGTATTTGCCTCCAGTTTCGTCTATCTGGCCGAACGTAACGCACAGCCCGAAGCTTTTGGCTCGATCCCGGCGGCAATGTGGTGGGGTGTGGCGACCCTGACGACAGTAGGTTACGGCGATGTTACCCCGGTTACTCCGCTCGGCAAGTTTCTCGGCGCCATTGTGACCTTGCTGGGCGTCGGCATGTTTGCCATGCCCGCCGGCATTCTGGCATCAGGCTTCGCCCAGGCCGTGCGCAGTCGTGATTTTGTTGTGTCGTGGACCATGGTCGCCAGTGTGCCGATCTTCGCCCGCCTTGAAGCCAGCCGCATTGCCGAGATTGTCGCCTTGCTGGAACCGCAAAATGCCTCACCGGGTGAAGTCATCATGCGCAAGGACGAGCTCGCAGATTGTATGTATTTCATTTCGTCCGGCGAGGTCACGGTGGAATCCGCAGGACACGCGATCCAGCTCGGCGCCGGAGATTTTTTTGGTGAACTGGCCCTGATCGATCACGTCAGGCACGCGGTAACCGTCAGGGCCGAAACAACCTGTCAGCTTCTGATTTTGAAAGAATCCGATCTCGATCAGTTGATCGCTCTGGATGATGTTCTGGCGGCAGCCATCCACCGAATTGCCGATGAACGCCGCGCCGAATTCAAGGGAGACACGTCTTGAGCGAAAATCCAGCAGTCCTTTATGAACGCCGCGGCAACGTTGGCCTGATCACGCTGAACCGGCCTGAGCGCATGAACGCGATGGATCAGGCCATGCTGATCGATCTCGGCGCGGCCCTTGACCAGGCGGAGGCCGACGACCAGACCGGTGCCGTCGTCGTCACCGGCGCGGGAAAAGGGTTTTCATCAGGGTTCGACCTGAAGGCCCAGGCGGCCAATACACCGCAGGGGATTGACGAATGGCGACCGGTCCTGCGCCGGGATTTCGACACGGTCATGCGTTTCTGGCATCTCGAGAAACCAACGATTGCCGCCGTACATGGCCCGGCGCTGGCCGGGGCCTGTGAACTGGCCATGGCCTGTGACATCACGATCGCCTCGGAAAATGCCACGTTCGGGGAGCCGGAGCTTAAATTTGGTGCCGGCATCGTCGTCATGATCCTCCCGTGGGTCGTCGGTCCGAAGTTCGCGAAGGAGATCATCCTGACCGGAGAAGATGCGCTGCCGGCCATGCGCGCCTATGAGATCGGCATGATCAACCGCGTCGTTGCTGATGGCACGCACCTCGATGAAGCGCTTGCTGTAGCGCGACGGATGGCGGCCATGGATCGCACGCTGGTGACTGAAACCAAACGGGCGCTCAATCGCTGTTTTGAATTGATGGGCATGGGCGAGGCACTGGAAGCCGCACTCGACATCGACCTGTTGATCGAAGGCGAAGGTATGGAGACCAAACGCCTGTTTCTGGAGGTCGCCCGCAAGGATGGCTTGCGCGCCGCCATCGACTGGCGTGACCGGCGCATGAAAGAACGCAGCGAGACTTAATTCAGATAATCTGCGGGATCGTAGTCATCGAGCTGATCGGGCAGCAAATGTTCTTCGGCATACTTCTTCGGCAATCCCTGCTCGAGGAACAGCCGGAACAAATCACCGTCGATATGCGAATCCTTGACCATGAAGCCCATGATCTTGAGTGATTCGGATAACGTCTTGGCCTTTTTATAGGGCCTGTCCGACGCCGTCAGGGCTTCGAAAATATCAGCAATTGCCATCATTTTGGCCGGCAATGACATTTCATGGTCTTTCAGACCCTTGGGATAACCCGTGCCGTCGAGTTTCTCGTGGTGGCCGCCGGCATACTCCGGCACCTTGGTCAGATGTTTTGGAAACGGCAGTTGCTCCAGCATCTCCACCGTCATGACGATGTGATTGTTGATGACCTCGCGTTCTTCGCCGGTCAGCGTGCCGCGTTGGATGGAAAGGTTATAGACTTCCTCCTCGCTGAAGAGCGGCTCGTCGACACCGTTGTTCGACCATCTGATCGCAGCGATTTCCTCGACGCGGGCGATGTGATCATCGGACATGAACTCGCCGCCGATGTTGGCGGTTTCAATAAAAGTCAGATGATCTTCCAATTCGGCAATGCGTGCCTCATAGGCAGAACTGAGCGCATCTGCGTCTGCGTCCTCTGCCTGCAGAGCGCGCAGATAGTCGAGCTCGGCATCGCGCTTGATCACTTCAAACCGGGTTTTGACGGTCTCAATCCGGTCATAAATCGTCTCGAGCTTGGTTGATTTATCGACCACATATTCCGGCGTCGTCACCTTGCCGCAATCATGCAACCAGGCCGCGATCGAGAGTTCGTACATTTCCTCTTCGTCGAGATGGAAGTCACTGAACGGCCCGTCGGTCTGGGCGATAGCCGCCTCGGCCAGCATTTCTGTCAGCACCGGCACGCGCTGGCAATGGCCGCCGGTATACGGCGACTTGGCATCAATCGCCGTGGCGATCAATTTGATAAAACTTTCGAGCAGCTCGCGTTGCGCCGCGATCAGCATCTGATTGTCGTTGGCCACGGCGGCCTGACTGGCCAGCGCTTCAATCAGGGTCTGGCGATTGCGCCCGAAGGCCACCACTTCGCCGTTCTCGCGCGCGTTGATTAGCTGCAACACACCGAGAACATCGCCTTCATAATTCGTCATCGGCATGGTGAGAAATGACTTGGAGCGATAGTCATTGGTTTCGTCGAATTTCTTGGCCCCGGAAAAATCAAACCGATCAACTTCGTATGCGTCGGCGATATTCACTACTTCCTTGGTCAAGGCAACGTGGGTGGCGACGTTCTTGTGGTTGGGCTCGCCAGCCGCATCATGAAGCGGCAGCGGCGGAAACGGAATATCAACGCCTGTAGTACCGCCCATGGCGATGTTCATGGTGTCGTTACGCATGATTTCAAAGTGCAAGGCATTATCGCGCAGCAAATAGAGCGTGCCGCCGTCAGCGTCATAAAGATCTTTTGATTCGAGCAAAATGCGTTCGATCAGTCGATTGTGGTCGCGCTCTGCCGACAGCGCGATCCCGAGATCGATCAGTTTCTTGAGACGTTCCTCACTGACGTCATCGTTCATGACATCCGGGACGTCTGCCTGGGCATTCACCGAGCCGCCTTCGGCGCTACTTTGTGATTGAGCCATTGATTATGCCTCTGTCCCCCAACAATCGATCTTGTGCAACACCTGACCGATACCACAGATAAATTGGCGCATCGTTAACAACGCTACCCTGTCTACCAGGCATTCTAACCATCGTATGCGCCAGCGGAAGCCCGATACAGCATATATTCGCAACATTTATTAAAATTGAATACAAATTTTCATCAAATAATATGAAGTATTAAAGTTAAATCAAAAACGATATATTTGATTTTTATTGAAATAAAAATTGATAACTATTGAATTCAACCTAACACATCCCAATATGCGAAATACAGTAGTTGACTGTTTTAGTAAACACGGGGGTTGAGACGATGGAAATGGTACCTGGAGATATTCGCCAACAGGTCCTTGAGGTTGCGGATTATTTCGCTGAAACGCTGCCGATCTGCGAGATCGACAGCCTTCCCAACATTCCGCAATGGCTTTCAATCGACGCGCAACGCTGGATCAAAAGCAATCACAGTTCATTTTCGGAATTGGTTCTCGCGGCCCATCGCGAGTATGTCAGCCAGGGTACCGGCTGATTTGGTACCACCGGACGATGGGATATACGTCCGGTGTATTTTTCTTCCCTTGTTCCGACCAAACTGCCCCCCGCTTCACCGCGGGGGGGTTTTTTGTCTCTCGGAGTCGGCCAGATAACCGCCGATGGACTACCAGTGCACCATCGGCAGGCCGGCGACAGGGGAGCGAAAGTAAGGGATGCGGTTGCCGGCCAGTGAGCCGATGTAGACGGTTTTCAGGTCGGGCCCGCCAAAGGTGATCGAGGCCATCCATTTGGCGATGGTGCCGCCACAGGCCAGCATCAGGTCCGGTGTCACTTCATCACGTTCAAAGGCCTGTTCGAGAATGGTCGAGGGGCCCGGCACGTCGTCATCAAGAATGATCCGTACATCACCTTCCGGCGTAATGGCAAATATCTGGTCGCGCATAATGTGGGTGCCCCAGAGATTGCCGTAGTCGTCAAAGGCAATGCCGTCGATAAAGAAGCCGGTATTCTCCGGGCCATATATCTCCCGGTCCGTGAGGGATCCATCCGGCTGGACGCGCATGCGGCTGATGTGCCGGCCACAGGTTTCGACGATGTAGAGCCACTCTTCATTGGAATCAAGACGGATCTCGTTGGTGAAGTGGAAGCCATCGGCGACAATGCGAATGCCATTTTCGTCAACCAGCGCGATGTAGCCGTCAACAATGCCCGGGCTGATGGCAGCCATCCAGTTGTGGATACGCGTCGAGATTGTCAGCCAGATCCGGTTTTTTGAATCGCGCAGGACAAAATTGACCTTGCCGATGGGCCGACCATCGATGGTGTCATGGAGCACGCGGGTCTCACCGGAACGCGTCATCACCTCGAGAACATCTGTGCCAAAATTAGAGATCAGGATGTCGCCGTTCTCGGCGAACGCCAGACCATTGGGCAAGGTGCCCTCGACAAACTTGTCCGTAATATCGTCCGACGTCGAAAAATTGCTGGCGTAATCCTGAGTGATGATTTGCTGGCTGCCGTCAGCCGAGATTTTAACCACGCCACCGCGCGCATCGGCCGACCACAGGGTGCCATCTGCCTCGGCCAGAATACATTCCGGGCGCTGCAGGTCTTCGCCGATGTATGAGAGATCAGCCTTGCCGACCGTGAAACCGTCTATCGGGTTGTTTGTCATGACGGGTCCTTTTCAATCGTCGATGATGGCGACGGCCCGGGTCCAGCCGGCGGATGCCGCCTTGATTTTGACCGGAAAGCAGACGACCTGAAAGCCATCGCCCGGCAGGCTTTTGAGGTTATGCAGCTTTTCGAGATGGCAGTAGCCGATCTCCATGCCGGCGCGGTGCCCCTCCCAGATCAGACCTTCATCCCCGCTTTCCTCAAACTTGTCTTTGGTATGAACAAAGGGCGCGTCCCAACTCCACGCATCCGTGCCGGTAACGCGCACGCCGCGCTCCAGCAGATAAAGCGTCGCTTCGCGCCCCATGCCGCAGCCCGTCGAGACGTAGTGATCGGTCCCATACGCCGCGCCGGCACCTGTGTTGACCAGAACGATATCCATCGGTTTCAGATCGTGCCCGATGCGGGCGAGTTCGGCTTCAACATCAGCCGCTGTCACGACGTAGCCGTCTTCCAGCTTGCTGAAATCGAGTTTGACGCCGGGATTGAAACACCAGTCCAGCGGCACTTCGTCGATGGTGATGGCGCGGTTGCCCTTGTCCATGGTCGAATGGAAATGATACGGCGCATCGAGATGGGTGCCGTTGTGGGTCATCAGCTTGATCCACTCAATGGCCCAGCCTTCCCCTTCGGGCAGTTGTTCTTTTTCAAGGCCCGGAAAAAATGCCATGACATTTTCGGCCGTATCCTGATGATCAAGATATTCGATGCTGGGGCCATATCCTGGTGGATCGGAAACCACGTCGTTTTCAAGTGGCATCGAGATATCGATGAACTGTCTGGCCATGACCGGCCTCCTACGCCGCCAGCTTCGACATCATGGCAAACAACTGCACGATATCCGGCGGCGAGGTATCACCGTTAAATTCCTTGAACAATGTATCGACGTTGACGGCAATACGCTCGGCATCGCCCCACGAGGAAAAATCGTCGAACGCGATATCCTGGGCTGCTTCCATCACGCTCATTCCGGCGGCGTGGCGTTTACGCGCCTCTGCCTCGATATAAGTGAGATAATCCCGTACCGCCTGAACACCTGTCTTGTCAGTGATGGGCCCGTGTCCCGGCACGATGGTCTCGACATCCCAGCCCAACATCAGGTCACAGGCCTTGACCCAGTTGGCGATGGGCCCTGCCCACATGATGGGATGTCCTTCGATAAACAGGATATCTCCTGTGAAAACGGTTTTGTCTTCGGGCACGTAAACCAGCGTATCGCCTTTGGTATGAGCCGGGCCGACCTCGTGCAATTCAATGGTTTTGTCACCGACCTTGCGGGTCGTGGTGCCGCTGAAGGTTTCGGTTGGCGCCGCCAGTTCGATGCCCTCAAAATCAAATACGTCGAACAATTTTTTCAGGAAGACGCCGGCCTCGCCCATAGCCCCAGCGTTGCGCATGATTTCGGCGAGGGCGGAGGGCGGCAGTTCGGCCATCTCCTCGGCACCGGCAGCCGAGGCAATGATCGCCGCCCCTTCGACCAGTTGATTGCCGAAGGTATGATCGCCGTTGGCGTGAGTGTTGACCAGGGTGCCGATATTTTCAGATTGCGGTACGGCATCGCGCATGATCTGCAGCATTTCCCGCGTCAGGTTAAGATCAAACAGCGTATCGACCAGCAAACTGTCTTCGCCATCCGTGATCAGTCCGGCATTGGACCAGCCCCATGAGCCATCCGGCTGCAGATAGGCGTAACTGCCTAGACCTAGATCATGCAGTCCCTTGGTGAATTGCCACTTTGACATTGTTGATCTCTCCCCGTTTGTTATTCGCCGTCTTCCCGCAAGACACGATTGCGCAAAATGCCGATGCCCTCAACCTCCAACTCAACGACGTCACCGGCGCTGAGCGAGCGACCATGTTCCAGTCCGCAGCCGTCGCCGACGGTGCCTGAGCCTATGAATTCACCGGCATGCAGCGTCTCGCCCTGCGAGATATGTGCAATCAAATCCTCAAACTTCCAGTGCATCGTGGCGCTGGTGCCGCGTGACATCTCGACATCGTTGACGCGCACGATCATGGCGTGATCATAAGGATCACCAAATTCGTCGGCGGTAACAATGCAAGGTCCAATGACGTTGGCATTGTCAAAATCCTTGCCCTTGGCAGGGCCGAGCTGTGCTGCCATCTCTGCCATCTGGGCATCGCGAGCTGAAAAATCATTGAACACCGAGTAGCCGAATATGTGTTCAGCGGCGCGTTCGGCCGGAATGTCCTTGCCTGTCTTGCCGATAAAAATGCCGAATTCCATTTCGTAATCCATGTTTTTGGAATACGACGGCCAGACGACGTCAGTGCCGGTGCCCGTTACTGCAAACCGGTTGGCCTTGTAATAGATCGGCTGATCATACCAGACCTGGGGAATGCTGAAGCGGCCGGATGCCCGCAGCTCGTCGGCGGCGGCTTCCGGATCATCGGCCCCGGCAGCCATGCGCAGCACCGCCTGGTCCAGTGCCTGCTGAAGATGTTTTTCAAAACACATGGCGTCGCGCATCTGCGGCGGTGACGGGATCGGTGCCAGCAACTTGACCTGATCCATTGGCATCAAAGCATCCGGCGCGCGACCACTTTCGCCAAGGGCCAGGGTCTCTCGCATCTTGTCGAGGGCTTCATCGCCATTTTCGATCAGAGCCAGCATCGAGCGAAAGGGTTGATAAGGCCGACGGTTAAGCGCTACCTGTGTCGCCTGAATATCGACGACGTGGCTTTCGTCCGGCGTCATGGCGCCGAGGCGTGGTGCGCCCTCTGCATCAAAAGTCACAAGTTTCATTTTCGACCCCCGTCAAGGAACAGCAAAGCATCCGGAAATCATGTAACCAGATTTTTCAAAAAATATCGATATTTTTTTAACTTGCCGATTTTTTTGCTTTCGTTCGACGAATAATGTTGTCATCATGCAGACCTGAAATATCGCAAGGACCGATGACCGTATGAAATCAGATGATCGCCCGGATAATCGCAACGTCTCAGGAGAGAGCGGCAATTCGACACTGGCAACGGTGGCGCTCAAGCGTTTGCGCGACGATATTCTCGGCGGTGAATTCAGCCCCAGTACGCGGCTGCGGGTTGACGAACTGAAGTCACGCTATGGCGTCGGCGGCAGTCCGATGCGCGAAGCGTTGTCCCGCCTTGTTGCTGAAGGACTGGTCAACAGCCTCAATCAGCGCGGATTTCGTGTTGCGCCGATTTCAACCGAAGACCTGATCGACATCACCCAGACCCGCCAGGCCGTCGAAGGTGCTGCGATTGAACGCGCCATCCGCCTTGGCGACGACGTCTGGGAAGGCGATTTGCTGGGCGCGTTTCACCGGCTTGAAAAGTTTATGTCGCGTGACCAGAAAATCATCGATGAAGAAATCGCCAACTGGGAAAATATCCACAGTAACTTTCACCGCACGCTGATCTCGGCCTGTGGATCACCACGTCTGATCGGTTTTTGCCATCAGCTCTATGATCAGGCGACGCGCTATCGCCGGCTGCTGCTGGACTACAACTTTGATCCGATTGACGTGATTGCCGAACATCGCACGCTGCTGGAGGCCGCACTTTCGCGCGACGCCGACCGCGCCCGTGCTATTCTCGAGCAACATATGGCGCTGACCGCCGACATTATTTTATCGACCAAAGCCGACATCTGACAAGGCACTGCAATTCGACAGTGCCGTGAACCTTGGGAGGAGGGAATTATGAAGAATAAACTAGTGGCATCGACAATCGGCCTGGTGAGCGCGGCGGTAATCGCTGTTTCAAGCCAGGTCGCCATAGCCAAAGACATCAATGCAACTGTGGCTGCGGGTCATCCGCCAGTATTTCGCTGGGTCAAACACACCAGCAAGACCTTTATTCCGGCGGTGAACAAGGCGCTGGAAGGATCGGGCCACAGTGTCAAATGGAAAGAACAATACGCCGGTTCGCTGGCCAAGGTCGGCAGCGTGCTGGAAGCGGTTGAAGAAGGTCTGGCCGAAGTCGGTGTGGTCTCGACCGTGTTTGAGCCCGCCAAACTTTCGGTTCAGAACGTGACCTATTACACACCGTTTGTGTCATCGGATGCGACGGCGATTTCTGACATGATTGATGGCCTGCACAAGACCAACAAGGACTTGCAGGCGACGTGGCATGAAAACGGCCTCGAATATCTGGGTGGCGGCATTGGTATTGATGATTATCTGATCATGGCCAAGTTCCCGATCAAATCGATTGCCGATCTCAAGGGCAAGAAAATTGGTGCGCCCGGACCGGCCGTGAACTGGCTGAAGGGTACGGGTGCGGTTGGTGTCTCAGGTAATCTGACGACCTATTACAACGAAATCAAAACAGGTGTGTATGACGGCGTCATCGTTTTTGCCTCGGCGGCTCTGCCCGGCAAACTTTATGAAGTCGCTCCGCACATCACACGCATCGGTTTTGGTGCGCAGTATGCCGGTGGTCTTGCGGCCAACAAGGACTGGTACGACGCCCAGCCCGCTGCCGTTCAGAAAGCCCTGAAAACCGGCGCCGACACCATGCGTGTTGCCTACCACAAGGATCTCGAGGCCACGGTCACCAAGTTCCTCGCGATCATGAAAACCAAGGGCGCCACGGTCTCGGATGTCGATCAGGCCTTCCGCATGGAGTGGGCCAAAGGCATGGACAATGCGGCAAAGGTTTGGGCAGCGAAGCTCGACAAAGCCGGCAAGAATGGCACCGCAGTTCTCAATAACTACATGAACGCCATGCGGTCGGCAGGCGCCAAACCCGTGCGGAACTGGGACAAAAACTAGGTTCTGCTGGGCACCTCGTAAATGTCCGAACAACAAAAATCCGCCTTGTGGTCTTCCTTTGAAGCCATAAGGCGGATCGTTGATGTGATCACCCTCGGCCTCAATATGCTGGGCACGGTGTTGATCCTGCTTTTGGTTATTCTGATCAATTCCGACGTTATTGGACGGGCCGTCTTTGGTGCCCCGGTCTCCGGTGTGCCGGAAATGGTAAGCCTGTCGATCGTGGCGATTGTCTTTTTGCAAATCGCCCAGACGGTGGGTGTTGGCCGCCTCACGCGTTCGGACGCCTTGCTGAGTGTGATGGAAACAAGGCTGCCGCGCATCCGGCAAATCCTCGAAAGTCTTTTCAATCTGGTATCAGCCGGACTGCTGATTATTCTGTTTTCATCCAGCTTGTCATTGTTCGAAAAAAGCTGGCGCAAACAAACATTCATCGGCTCGGTCGGTGATTTCACCGCACCTGTCTGGCCGGTGAAGCTGATCATCCTGATTGGTTGCATCGCCCTCGTCGCCCAGTTCCTGCTGAATGCGGTCAAGGTCTTCCTGCCAAAGGAAGAACAGGCCGTGTCCACGCCCCATGAAGACATTTGACCATGACATCGTTTGATATCGGCCTGACATCCCTGATCGTCATGGTCTTTCTGGTTTATGCCGGACTGTTCGTGCCCATTGCCCTGATGCTGTGTTCATTCGCCGGCGTCTGGGCGATCAAGGGCACACCTCTGCTGGCCGGGAAGTTGATGGCCCTCGCCGCCTACGATTCGATTGCCAGTTATTATTTTGGCGTGGTGCCGGTCTTCGTGCTGATGGGGTTCATTGTTCAGGTCACGGGCATAGGACGCGATGCCTTTGACATCGCCAATTTTCTGTTCCGTCGCATCCGGGGCGGTCTTGGTGTCGGGACGGTAGGGGCCAACGCCATATTTGCTGCAATCACCGGCATCTCCATCGCGTCGGCCGCCGTCTTTACCCGCCTCGCCGTGCCGGAGATGCTGCGCCATGGCTACACCGCGCGCTTCGCCGTCGGTGTGGTCGCCGGATCGTCCGTGCTGGGCATGCTGATCCCGCCGAGCCTGTTGTTGATCCTGTACGGCATCCTGACCGAGCAGTCGGTGGGCGATTTGTTCCTCGCCGGTATTCTGCCGGGCATTCTGCTGGCGGGTCTGTTCGCCCTCACCGTCATCCTGATGGCTTATTTTATGCCCGGCTTCATTGGCCGGAATTTATCGCCCTCGGAAGAAGGCAACATCGGTCTCGGGGAATTTGTCCGAAAAAGCGCGCCAATTGTTATTCTGATCAGCCTCGTATTGGGCGGCATTTACAGCGGCTGGTTTACGCCGGTCGAATCCGGTGCCGTCGGCTGCATCGCCGCCATTGTCATCGGCCTGGTGCGCCGCTCCCTGACGTGGTCGGATTTCTGGTCGGTGCTCACCGATACCGGTATTGTTACCGCCAGCATCTGTTTCCTGATTATTGCCGCCCAGATGTATTCGCGCATGCTGGCGATATCGGGCCTGCCGGCGGAATTCGGCACGTGGATCGCCACGGCGGATATCGGCTTCTGGGGGGTCGTGCTGGCCTACGTCGCCCTGGTTATCGTCATGGGCACGATCCTCGATTCGTCCTCGATCATGCTGATTCTCGTGCCGATTATCCTGCCCGTCATGGTTTCGATGAATACCGATCTGATCTGGTTCGGCATTGTCACCATCATTGCGGTTGAAATAGGGCTGCTGACGCCACCGTTTGGCATATCGGTCTATGTCATCAAATCAACGCTGGAAGACCAGTCGATTACGCTTGGCAGTATCTTCGCCGGTGCCGCGCCATTTGCATTGATGATGGTTCTGGCATTAGCTTTGGTTCTGGCATTCCCGATATTGACGACAGGGCTGCTTTAACTTCAGGCTCCAGCGAAAGCGAAACCGTGGCGCGCATCAAAACCATTGCCCGAGAAGACCTCGGCGAATTTGCCGAGACATTCGAGCGGCTCGAGGCAGCCTCGGGCTACATCCCCAACAGCCTTTTGACGATGGCGCATCGCCCGAAGTTGCTGGCAACTTTCCTGCCCCTGGCTTTCGAAGTACTGGCGGGCGAGACCTCGTTGCCCCCGGGTTTGCGAAACCTCGTGGCCAATGTCGCCAGTCGGGCAGCGGGTTGCCTTTATTGTATCGCCCACACGGCGGAATCCTCAGCCAAGGCCGGGATTGAATCAGACAAAATAGCCGCCGCTTTTGAATATGAAACCAGCCCGCTGTTTTCCGAGGCGGAGCGTGCGGCACTCACGCTTGCCCAGTCCGCGGCCAGTGTGCCCAACATGGCGAGCGATGGAGATTTTGACTCCTTGCGTCAGCATTATTCAGAAGAACAAATCGTCGAGATAATGGGCGTGATATCGCTGTTTGGATTTCTCAATCGCTGGAACGACAGCATTGGCACCGACCTCGAAGATCATCCGCGCAGCTTCGCCGAAGACACCATTGCCGCTTCGGGCTGGACGGCCGGGAAACACGGCGCAGGTTAGGCTAATGGCGCTCAGTCCCAAAGCCGCCAGAAAGCGTTTGCAGGACCTCAAACAGGAACTGGAGGCAACGACGGCCTCAAGCGCTGAATCGCGAAAACCGGTTGAACTTGATCAGCAAAGCGTCGGGCGTCTGTCGCGCATGGATGCCCTGCAGGTTCAGGCCATGGCCAACGAGACCGAGCGCCGCCGCCAGTCTGAGATCAAACGCATTGACGCCGCCCTTGAACGCATTGACGAAGATGAATATGGCTGGTGCATTGTCTGCGGCGAGGAGATCGCTAAAAAACGACTGGAACTCGATCCCGCTGCCAGTCAGTGCGTCGACTGTGCCCAGACCCGGAAATAACAGGCATGTTCGGCTTCATCTTTGATTTGTTCGGCATTCAACGCCCGAGAACAAAACGCATTGCCATCCCGCCGATCACCTTGACGATTGAGGGCAAGGCCTACGAGACCTCGAACTGGAGCATGAGCGGCTTTCGCCTCGAGAAATTCAAACGCGAAGTCACTGTCGGCGAAAATCTGAAAGGTCAGATCGGCCCCTTGCGCTATTCCGGTGGCGGCGGTTTTACGGCGTCGATCGTACGGCTGACCGAAGACAGCGGGTTTGGCGCCTGCTGGTCTGACATTGATCGGGATATCTACACCGCTATGAGCGGCTACGGTCCCTGAAAAGTCTTCTGGCTAGAGAGTTTCCGACTTTGTTGGAAACGCCTCTAATCGCGAATGCCGCACTGAGTGTGTGACACAGTGGCGGAAGCGGTTCCGTTAAGAACGGAATCGCCTTAATTCGCCTGGTCAGGGCGCTGTTGATAAAGACCATCTTCAATGCCCGTGAAAAAATCATTCACTTGCGGATGTGCCACCGGCTTGCCGCTTTCGTCGGGCAACAGGTTCTGTTCCGAGACATAAGCGACGTACGTCGTTTCGGCATTTTCGGCCAGCAGATGATAGTAGGGCTGGTCTTTGCGCGGTCGCATGTCTTCCGGGATCGACTCCCACCATTCTTCGGTGTTGCCGAATTCGGGATCGACATCATAGATCACACCCCGGAAGGGATATAACCGGTGACGAACGACCTCGCCGATGTGAAAACGTGCGTTGATTATTTCCATGGATCCGAGTCTAACACAAAATTCTGAAACGACGAATACGCCATTGGTTAACACCACGGGCGTCAGAGCAAGTTAAATGGCCTGTTTAGCCCGCCATTTCAAGTTATGGATTTTACCGTCATCAACGCGGCTTCGACGGCCGGGTTAAAACCAATCGTGATCTTACCGCCATTATCAATGACCGGGCGCTTGATCAGTGTTACGTTGGCAGCCAGAAATTCATCCGCCCTGGTGCCCATCGCCTGTTCGCGTTCGGCATCACTGAGATTGCGCCAGGTTGTCGATCGACGGTTGACCAGTGTCTCGAGGCCGGCGGAGTCAATCCAGCCGGCAATCCTTTTGGCATCCAGGCCATCGTGTCTGACATCGTGGAAATGGTGGTCAATATTCTGACCGGCCAGCCATTTCAGAGCCTTGCGGCAGGTATCACAATTCTTCAGCCCGTAAACGGTAATCATCAGCATATCCTGTTAATTGGACACGCTGTTTACCACTCGCAGCGGGCACAGGCCAACAGATTAAGCGTCCGGTTGCCCGGTGGAGGATTTGCCCTCAGCCTGATCGCCCAGAACATGGAAGGAATGTTCAATCAAACTGGCGAGGATTTCATCGCCCGAGGCCACGGCGTTCTCGAGGTCCTGCAAAAGAACGTCTGCTGCTGCCGGTTTTGTATCTTGCTGGTCCATAATTGCGCTCCAACTACCAAACGGCCATCACTCTGAACGACCGTCGACTACATGAATCTACACTGCGCATTATATGGCATCTGAACAGTAAATTGTAAGTATAAAAATATTTTTATTTGATCTATGTTGTGAATACTTAATTATTATTTTGATTTGTATTCAGTTTTAATTTTAGATATTTTGTTTTTACCTGAAAATCCTTAAAATTCAATGGCTTCAGAAGCCCCGCTGCATGTTGAGACGAATGAATTCGGCACGTTTAACAAGGCCACCGGCATGCGTTTGCGGGAACTTGTTGATCCAGCTACTCATCTTGACCGAAAGCGTACAGAGGATCGCCCCCAGGGCCGTGTGATTTTCGATCACAATCGACTTGAACTCCCGGAACCTGTCGGCGTCGATGTCTTCCCACATCTTGTTGGTGTAGTCCTCGAAAACCCGGAAGCGTTTGTCCGCGGTTTCGTTCAGCGTCTCGACTTTCTTTTTCAGCCGTTTGCACATCGTAACCAGGCTTCGATCCTCTTTCAGGTGACTGTGCTTCAGGATCCGGTCTATCGTTTCGCCAAAATCGGCGATGGCGGGTTGCACCGAATCAAGGCACTCCCTGTAGTAGGCGATCGACATATAGACGTCACCGTAATCTTCGAGAAACGCCGGCACCTGATCGATTTCAATTTCAAGACTGTCGGCCAGCAGACCCAGCTTGGCCCGGGCGCGGTCACGGTCCGGGCTTTGATAAAGATTAAGTACGTCCTTGAACTCCTTGACCTCGGTATCGTCGCTGCCGAACACTTCGACGATCAGACGCTGGGTGAAACTTTTCATGTAGTCCGATAATTCGCCCTGCTTCGCATCCGACAGTTTCAGGTATTCATCTTCATTGACGTCAATGCCGAGCTTGCGCAGCGAGACGCGCAGGCAATAGATGTCATAGCTTGTGAGTTTGGCGACATTTTGCAGCATGCGTTTGTCGGCAATCACAATATCGGGGAAATTTTGCGGCAGATCGCCGATAGCGACCTGGCCACTGGCACCGCCCTTGCTGTGGTAAATCTCGATCACGCTGGCCAGTTCGCTGTTCTTGACCATACGCACACGCCGCAATCCTTCCGACTGCAGCGGAATGATCGACAACGGCAATATCTGTATCGAGTCGCGATCAACGTCGCGAATAATACTTAGTTCGTCCACAACAATAATATCCCCCAGATAATGTCGCCATTATCCGGCAATTGGGCAAAATACCCAACTTATTGTTGCGGGACTGAATTGATAATTGCGGAGATGAAATGGTGCCCCCGGTCCGAATCGAACGGACACTCCCTTACGAGAACGGGATTTTGAATCCCGCGCGTCTACCAGTTCCGCCACGGGGGCACGGCTGCGGATCATAGACGAGGTTTTTGCAGCGTCAATAGAGCAATTTCCCGGCGTCAATGGAGGCGATTGATTGCCATATGGCGGTGCGACTGCTATGACGCTGGCACCATTATTTGTCAGGGATTTCAACGTGCTTCAACGGCTTTACAACTGGACCATGGGTCTTGCCGCCCACCCGCATGCGCTGGCAGCGCTGGCGCTGATCGCCTTCGCCGAAAGTTCGTTTTTCCCCATCCCGCCGGACGTCATCATTATCCCGATGGTTTTGGCAGCGCGGGATCGCTGGTGGAAAGTCGCCCTGGTCTGCACCGTCGCCTCGGTCGCCGGTGGCCTGGCGGGGTACGGCATTGGCGCTTACCTTTACGAATCCATCGGCAAGGCCGTGCTCGACTTTTATGGCTACGCGCACAAGTTTTCGACTTTCCAGGACTGGTACAACGAGTTTGGCCTGCTGATCGTCTTTGCCGCCGGCCTGACGCCCCTGCCCTACAAGGTGTTCACCATTGCAAGTGGCGTCAGCGGCCTCGACCTCTGGAGTTTTGTCGGCGGCTCCGCCGTCTCGCGGGGTTTGCGCTTTTTTGCTGTCGCTGCCCTGCTTTGGCATTTTGGCGAACCGATCCGCGTCTTTATTGAAAAGAACCTCTCGATGCTGGCGACCGTGTTCACGGTGTTGTTGATTGGCAGCTTCGTTCTGCTCAAATATATCATCTAGGCCATGCTCGATACCTACCTTGAAAGCCCCCGCGCCCTGGTCGTCCTGATGATCGCCAGTGCTGTCATCGTCGGCACCGCTTTCGCCTCGCAATACATCGGCGGCCTCGCACCCTGCGTGCTGTGCTGGTACCAGCGCGTGCCGTATGGCGCAGTGATCATCCTCAGCACCACCGGTCTGTTGTATCCCCGCGTGACGGCCGACGCCCTGGCGATTGCCGCCATTACCTTTGTCATCGGCGGCGCGATTGCGGTTTTTCATGTCGGTGTCGAACAGGCGTGGTGGGAAGGCACAAAGGCTTGCGTCGGATCGTCGGCACCAACCGATTCAATTGATGATCTGCGCGCTCAAATCATGGCGACCCCGATTGTGCGCTGCAATGACATTCAATGGTCCCTGTTCGGCGTCTCGATGGCAGGGTACAATGTTCTGGCTTCAGTGATCCTGACGGTGTTTGCCGCCGTCGCTTCCTTTCGTGCCCGGAGATCGCCTGCCTGATGACCAGCGCCGACAAACCAGAAATTACAGGTCAAGGCCGATTGCCCGGTGATCTGACGCGCGAGCAATTGATCGAGCGCATCATCCGCGTCGATCACGCCGGTGAATATGGCGCGGTGCGGATTTATCAGGGGCAACTGGCCGTGCTGGGCAAAAGCGCCAGTGGCGATACCATCCGTCACATGACGGCGCAGGAACAGCAACACCTCGACGCTTTCGAAAAACTGGCGGTCGAGCGCCGCGTGCGGCCGACGCTGTTGACGCCGCTCTGGCACGCTGCCGGATTTGCGCTTGGTGCCGGCACCGCCCTGATGGGCGAAAAAGCCGCCATGGCCTGCACCCAGGCGATTGAGGAAGTCATTGACGAGCATTACGCCGGCCAGGCCGAACAACTGGGCGAGGACGAAAAAGACCTGCGCGAAACCATCGAAAAGTTTCGTGCCGAAGAAGTTGAACATCGCGATACCGCGGTCGCCGCCGGGGCCGAAGACGCGCCCGGGCACGCCTTGTTGACGGGGGCCATCAAGACCGGCTCGCGCCTGGCGATCTGGTTGTCCGAACGCATTTAGCATCCAATTTCGCCCGGAGGGAGATATGGCCGACAACAAAGCGGTGATCGTGGGCGCCCTGGGGGTTATCGGGCGCAATCTGGTCAATCATCTGCTGGCTGAGGGCTGGGACGTCGTCGGGTTATCGCGCCGCACGCCCGACTTCGAAAGCGTTGCCGAATTTATTTCCGTCGATCTGTTGGACCGGGCCAACGCCGAGATCAAACTCTCCGCCATCACCGACGCCACGCACATATTTTATGCGGCCTTCCAGGCGCGCCCGACATGGGCCGAACACAACGCACCCAATCTGGCGATGTTGGCAAATTCGGTCGAGCCCCTAGCAGCCGCCTCCCCCGGCCTGCGGCACGTCAACCTGGTTCAGGGCAACAAGATCTACGGCAGCCACCTCGGGACGTTCAAGACACCGGCGCGGGAAGACGATCCGCCGCACATGCTGCCGAATTTTTATTGGGACCAGGAACGCTGGCTGGAAAGCTTTCAGATCGGCAAGTCATGGACCTGGTCGGCCCTGCGCCCGCAGACCGTTTGTGGTTTTGCCGTCGGCAATCCGATGAACATCACCACGGCTATCGCCGTTTACGCCTCGATTTCGAAGGAGCTTGGCCTGCCGCTGCGCTTCCCCGGCAAGCCCGGTGCGTTCCGCAGCGTCTATCAGGTCGCCGACGCTGAAATCCTCAACAAGGCCATGCACTGGTGCGCGACATCGCCCAATGCGGCCAACGAGGTTTTTAATATCACCAACAGTGATTTTTTCCGCTGGTGCAATGTCTGGCCGAAGTTCGCCGAATTTTTCGACCTCGAGGTCGCCGATGTGCAGACCATTTCACTGACCGATTTCATGGCCGACAAGGGTCCGTTGTGGACGGAGATGGTCAAGAAATACGGCCTGCAGGATATCGCTTACGATCAGTTAGTCGCCTGGCCCTTTGCCGATTATGTTTTTGGCACGGACTGGGATGTGATGACCGACACACTGAAGATTCGCCAGGCCGGGTTCCACGACAGCGTGCGATCCGAAGAAATGTTCCTGCGCATTTTCCAGGAATTCCGTGACATGAAGGTGATCCCATGACCGATCAGACAAAACCACGCCTCGGCTACATCGGCCTTGGCAATATGGGCAAGCCAATGGCGTTGCGCCTGATTGAGCAGGGCTTCGCCCTGAACACATGGGCCCGAAACCCCGACCGTCTGAGCGATCTGGTGGCAGCGGGTGCCACGGCATGCGCCTCACCGTCAGAGGTCGCCGCGGCCAGCGACATCGTTTTCACCTGCGTCACCAATACCGATGCTATACGCACAATCGTCTTCGGTGAAAGCGGCCTGGCCGAAGGCGGCAGTAGCGATAAAACCCTGATCGATATGTCGAGCATTGAGCCTGCCGCCACCGTCGAAATGGCGGACACGTTACGCGAGGCCTGCGGCATGGCGTGGATTGATGCGCCGGTGTCAGGCGGCCCGGCTGCCTGTGCGGCAGGTACGTTGACGGTAATGGCCGGTGGCGACCCGGCAGACTTTGCAAAAGTCGAAGCCGTGATTAATATTCTCGCCGGGCGGCTGACCTTGATGGGGCCGAACGGCGCCGGGCAGACGACCAAGCTGATCAACCAGGCACTGGTTGGCGGCACGCTGGCACTGATGGCCGAGGCCGTGCAGTTCGCCCAGGACGCCGGTGTTGATGCGTCAAAAATTCCGGCGGCACTGGCCGGAGGCCGGGCGGATTCGACCGTGCTGCAGGAATGGGCCCCGCGAATGGTGGCAAAGGATTATGACCCTACCGGCACCGTCAACATTATCCTGAAAGACATGAATGTGATCGGCGGGGCTGCCGAAGTTACCGACACCGAGATGCCGGTTGTCGGCGTCGCCACAGCATTATTTCGCCAGGCGGAACAACAGGGCTTCGGGGAGTTGGATGTTTGTGCGGTGAAAAAAGTTTACGACGTGGACTGACTTACGGCTCCAGTTCGGTATCCCAATAGAGATAATCGTTCCAGCTTTCGTGCAGGTGATTGGGCGGGAATGAACGACCCCGGTCCTGCAGATCAAAAACCGAAGGCTCGAACGGCCAGACGTGGGGCAACATGCCGGCCTCCTTTGGCATCCTGCCGCCCTTGCGCAAATTGCACGGTGAGCAGGCAGCGACCACGTTTTCCCAGGTTGTCTGCCCGCCTTTCGAGCGCGGGATCAGATGATCAAATGTCAAATCCTCTAACGATCCGCAATACTGGCAGGTGAAGGTGTCGCGCAAAAAGAGATTGAACCGCGTGAAAGCAGGCTTGCGAACCGGTTTGACGTAGCGTTTCAACGAAACAACGCTCGGCAACTGCATCTTGAAACTGGGTGAAGTGATGGTCGTTTCGTATTCCGAAACAATATTGACGCGATCCAGAAACACAGCCTTCACCGAATCCTGCCATGACAGCAGGGAAAGCGGAAAATAGCTGAGCGGCCGGAAATCGGCGTTCAGTACCAAAGCAGGACAACTCTCGGGAGACATAGGAACTCCGTGCTGTTGATTGCGTGCGCCCCTGAAACTTAGCACGTGGCCACTATTCTGACGTGAGTGCGGCGAAATTACCAGCCCCTTGTCCTACATTTTGTATGGATATTTAACCTCGGCACATAATGTGGAAAATCCAGCGCCCTCTGGCGGCTGCAGATAATCAGGTTTATGCTGCGGCCCTTCGCTGAGCCGCCTTCATCGCCACACCCCTCCAGTCATAAAGAACTTTCAACCATGCCCGGTCCGCTATCCCATATCCGCGTCCTCGACCTTTCCCGCATTCTCGCCGGCCCGACCTCGACACAGATTTTGTGCGACCTCGGTGCCGAGGTGATCAAGATCGAGCGCCCCGGCGCCGGTGACGATACCCGCCAGTGGGGCCCTCCGTATCTCAAGGACGAAGAAGGCAATGATACCTCTGAAGCGGCCTATTATCTTTCGGCCAACCGGGGCAAGCGTTCCGTCACTGTCGATATCTCAAAACCCGAGGGCCAGAAGATCATTCGCGACCTCGCCGCCAAATCGGATGTCGTCGTCGAGAATTACAAGGTCGGTGGCCTGGCAAAATACAAGCTGACCTATGAAGATTTGAAGGACGAGAACCCCGGCCTGATCTATTGCTCGATTACCGGTTTCGGCCAGGACGGCCCTTACGCCCCGCGCGCCGGGTACGACTACATGATCCAGGCCATGGGCGGCATGATGAGCATTACGGGCGAGGAAGACGGTCGGCCCGGCGGCGGTCCGATGCGTGTCGGCGTCGCCATGGCTGATCTGTCGACCGGGCTTTATTCAACCATCGCCATTGTCGCGGCCATTGCCCATCGCGAACGCACAGGCGAAGGTCAGTACATTGATATGGCGTTGCTGGATTGTGCCACGGCGATGCTGGCCAATCAGGGCATGAGTTACCTGACGACCGGCAATGCGCCACAACGCGTCGGCAATCGCCATCCCAATGTCGTGCCCTATCAGCCGTTTGAAACCTCCGACGGCTATGTCGTCATCGCTGTGGGCAACGACGGCCAGTTTCGCAAGCTTTGTGGTGTGCTCGACCTCGACCACCTGGCGGACGATCCCAAATACGCCACCAACAGCGCGCGTATCCAGTGCCAGCCGGAACTCGCCGAAATCCTCAAAGCCCCTATCAAATTGCGCTCAACCGCTGACTGGCTGGCGACGCTTGAGGAAGTGAATGTGCCATGCGGTCCGATCAACGATCTGGAAGATGTTTTCAACGATCCGCAGTTCAAACACCGTGGCATGGTGGTCGAACAGGAACACCCGCTGGCCGGCACCATGTCGCTGCTCGCCAGCCCGATTAATCTCTCGGCCACGCCGGTTGAGTACCAGGGCGCACCACCGACACTGAGCCAGCACACCGACGATGTCCTGAGCCGGGTGCTTGAACTGGATGCGGGCGAGATCAAGAAACTGCGCGAAGGTGGTGTTCTCTAGCTTCGATCTTCTTTCATGACGGCATAATAACGCCAGAGTACGCGGGCAGCAATGCCGCGATGAGGTCGCCAGTCTTCGGCCAGGCTGCGTAGTTCATCGGCGTCGGGACGTGCTGCCAGACCAAAGGCCGTGTGCGCCGCAGCCTGCAAGGCGACGTCACCCGCCGGGAAAATATCGTGCCGCCCTTCGGCAAACAGCAGATAGACCTCTGCGGTCCACGGACCGATACCTCGGATCGCTGTCAGATGGGCCAGCGCCTCCGCGTCGTCAAATTCATCAAGGCCCCGAAGTTTCAGGGATTTGTCGAGCACAGCCCGGGCCATTCCCTGGACGTATTCAGCCTTGCGCGCACCAAGGCCAAGTGATTTCAGGTGAGCGACGTCGCGGGTCAGGACGCTTGCAGGCGTAATTTTGCCAAGATCCTGTTTGAGGCGCCGCCAGATCGCTTCGGCTGCTGCGAGGGAAAGTTGTTGTTCGACGACAATCTTTGCCAGCGTGGCGAAACCTTTGGGCAATGTGCGGTCGGGCAACGGTCCGGCAACCTTTATCGCCTGCGCGATCAGGGCGTTGCGCCGGCCGAGAGATATTAGAGAACTCTTCAGAGCCAATTCACCTGATGTTTTTCGAAGCTTGCTCATCCGACCTATGCTACTTGATTCCCCTGCCGCGAATAACCAGCTAAGATAGATAATTATGAGAAAATTTCATTTTGATGACGCTTTGTTTTTATTTGAAACATGATTGAACGCGAACCCGTTATTACCCGTTTTGCCCCCAGCCCGTCGGGGCGGCTTCATCTCGGCCACGCATATGCAGCGATGGTGGCCTTCGATGCTGCGCGTTTTTCCGGCGGCTATTTCCTTGTGCGGATGGAAGACATCGACAGGGGCCGCTGCCGCGCCGAATTTGAAGATGCCATATTTGAGGATTTGTCGTGGCTCGGCATCACGTGGGCAGCACCGGTTGTGCGCCAGTCGGACCGCATGGGCACATACTCAGAAGCCATCGCCAGGCTTGATAAAATGGGCATTATTTACCCGTGCTTTTGCACACGTGTCGACATCCGCGGCGAAATCGAGCGCAGTCCGACCGCACCCCACGGACCGGAAGGGCCGGTATATCCCGGCACTTGCCGCCATATTCCGCATCAGGAACGACTTGAGCGTGCCGCCAGGGGCGAAGCCCATGCCTTGCGTCTTGATATTGACAAGGCACTTGAAATCACCGATCCGATCCTGACGTGGAATGAACGCGATGAAGGCATGTCGCGCGCCTATCCGCAGCGCTTTGGCGATGTCGTGCTGGCCCGCAAGGATACGCCGACGAGTTACCACCTCTCAGTGGTTGTTGATGATGCGGCGCAAGGCATTACGCTGGTCACGCGTGGCCGGGACCTGTTCGACGCCACCGGCATCCACCGTCTGCTGCAGTCGTTATTGGGATATCCGGTGCCGCGCTACTACCACCACAAACTGATCACCGACGATCGCGGCAAACGCCTGGCAACGCGTGATGCGTCGTTATCACTTGAAACGCTGCGCAAGAATGGATCATCGCCCGACTACATTCGGTACCTGGTCGGCCTGGCAAAAAGCTAGTGAGAAAATCTAGGTGCGCGGCCTGTTGAGCCAGGCCATGACATAAAAAAGTCCCGCCAGTATACCGAACAATAATACTGCCTGGGTCATTGGCACATGCGTACCGTCGGCCATGACACCGACAACATAAATGGCAAATCCGGCCCCGACCATTTGCAGGAACCCGAGCAGGGCAGAAGCCGTGCCGGCGATCTCGGGATGAATACTGAGTGCGCCAGCCGTCGCGTTTGGAAACACCAGTCCCATGCCGAGCACGACAAACATCATCGGCACGATGATGGAGAGGATCGTGAGCGTCCCCCAGATCGCCCAGCCGTACATGCCAAACGCCGCCGCCATAACGACGATCAGGCCGATAACAATTGTCTGATCGATGCCGAGCCGGGGCGTCAGGCGACCGGCTCCGTACGAACCGGCGGCAAAACCAACTACCGTGATCAAACTGTACAGACTGTAGGCCTGTGCTGTTTCGCCCAGCATGTCGATGACGATAAAGGGGGCCACTGCAACAAATGCGAAGAGCGTGGCAAAAATAAAGGTTGAGGAAAGCGTATAGCCCATGAAAGCGGCGGAGCGGCTCAGTTTCCAGTAGGCTGCCGCCGTCACCCGCATGCCCGAAGCAGCTGCTGGCGAACGTTTGGGCAGGGTCTCGGGCAGGGCGCGAAAAGCGATCAGGGCGACAATCAGTCCAAAAATCGCGACAACATAAAAATTCATCCGCCACCCCGCCCAGAGATGGACATAGGCGCCAAGCACAGGGGCAATGGCCGGGGCGATGGCGATGGCAAATGTTATGTTGGCCATCGCCCTGGCGGTTTCGTTGCGGTCAAACAAATCGCGCACGACAGCGCGGCCAATGACCTGCCCGACACAGGCCCCGACGGCCTGGAAAAAGCGTGCCGCAATCAGCGCTTCGATGTCGGGTGCCAGAGCACAGGCCACCGAGGCAATCAGGTAGATGGCCAGACCGGCAAACAACACGGGACGGCGACCATAGCGATCCGACAAAGGCCCATAAACCAGCTGGGCCAGCGCGACACCGCCAAAATAGACCATAAGGGTGAGCTGGACCATTTCAGCACTGGTCCGAAGGTCAACGGCAATGGCGGGTAATGTGGGAACGTAGATGTTGGTCGAAACGCCGCCGATGGCGATCATCGACGTCAGGAGAGCAATGAGCTGAAAGCGGCTCAATCCGATGGCGTTTGCGTCCACGGCGGCGGCTCCGGGTTGCATGAGAACGTGATCGCGCTCAAACCCCAACCGCGCTCAATCCGAAAGGCGAAGTCCCATAAGCTTATGGGCCGCGCGTCAGACTGCGGGTGAACTTATTGGAATTTAAGGCGTTTGCGGGCGAGTTTACGTGCGCGACGGACAGCTTCGGCCCGCTTGCGGACGCGCTTCTCCGAAGGCTTTTCATAGGAACGGCGCATCTTCATTTCCCGGAAGATGCCCTCACGCTGCATTTTTTTCTTCAGCGCACGTAAAGCCTGGTCGACGTTGTTTTCGCGAACGAATACCTGAACCACTTGGATTCCCTTGTTTATCTAGCCAATAACAGCGGAAACAATACGTTCCCTGCCGCGGCGAAAGCCTGTCTCTCGCGCGGGCCTGAGGATATACGCCACCTGAGGCCCCGCCGTCAACTGCGGAATGGTGAAAAAAACCCTTATGCCGCCTGCTCTGTGTCGGCGGCGACGAGGGTGACGAAGTCGTGCATGATGGTGTTCAGTTCGAAGTCTTTTGGCGTATAGACCCGGGCGACGCCCATATCGGTCAGGGTCTTGGCGTCGTCTTCGGGGATAATGCCGCCGACAACGACCGGAATATGGCTGAGTTCTGCCGATTTTAACTGCTCGATCACCTCACCCACCAGGGCCATGTGACTGCCGGAGAGGATTGACAAGCCGATCATATGGACGTCTTCGGCCCGAGCGCTGGCGACGATTTCAGCAGGCGTCAGGCGAATACCGGCATAAACCACGTCCATCCCGGAATCGCGCGCCTTGACGGCGATCTGTTCGGCCCCGTTGGAATGACCGTCGAGGCCGGGCTTGCCAACCAGCACTTTCAGGCGACGTCCGAGCCGGGAGGACAGCGCCGACACCTCGGCCCGGACCTCATCCGAAGCCGCATCGGGGGCATTGGAGGACGCCGTCGCCGAGACGCCAGTGGGGGCGCGGTATTCACCAAAAGTCGCGCGCAGGCAATCAGACCATTCGCCTGTGGTGACACCGGCTTTGGCACAGGCCACCGAGGGCTCCATGATATTGCGTTCTTCCGCCACGGCACTTCGCAGTTCGGCCAGCGTCTCATCGACACGCTGTTGGTCGCGGCTTTCCCGCCACGCTTGCAGCCGGGCGACCTGATCTGTCTCGGCGTCCGGATCGGTGGTCAAAAATCCGCCATCGTCCGAGCCGACCAGTGGCGAGGGCGCACTTTCGGTAAAGGCATTGACGCCGACAACGATCTGTTCGCCGCTTTCGATGGCAGCGATGCGCCGGGCATTGGAGGCGACGAGTTGTTCTTTCATATAGCCCATCTCGACCGCGGCAATGGCGCCGCCGAGACCATCGATTGTCACCATTTCATCGCGCGCCAGGGATTTGAGTTCCTCCGTCCTGGCAGCGATTTCGGGTGAGCCGGAAAAGATGTCGTCAAATTCGAGCAGGTCCGTTTCGAGGGCAACAATCTGCTGCAGGCGCAAACTCCACTGTTGGTCCCACGGACGCGGCAGACCCAGCGCCTCGTTCCACGCCGGCAACTGAACGGCGCGGGCGCGGGCATTTTTTGAAAGCACCACCGCCAGCATTTCGAGCAAGATGCGATAGACGTTATTCTCGGGCTGCTGCTCCGTCAGGCCGAGCGAATTGACTTGGACGCCATAGCGGAAGCGGCGATATTTTTCGTCCTCCACGCCGTAGCGTTCCCGGCAGATCTCGTCCCACAGCTCGGTAAACGCCCGCATCTTGCAAAGTTCGGTGACGAACTTGATACCGGCATTGACAAAAAAACTGATGCGCCCGACGACGCGGGCGAAGTCGGCATCCGGCACGTGGCCGCTTTCGCGCACCATGTCGAGCACGGCCTGGGCCGTCGACAGGGCGTAGGCCAGTTCCTGGGCCGGTGTCGCACCCGCTTCCTGCAAATGGTACGAGCAGACATTGGTCGGGTTCCAGCGTGGCACTTCTGTATAGGTCCACGTGATGACATCGCGGATCAGGCGCATCGAGGGGGCAGGCGGAAAAACGTAAGTGCCACGTGAGAGGTATTCCTTGACGATGTCGTTCTGCACCGTGCCCGATAAATCGGCCCGCGCCGCACCCTGTTCATCCGCCACCGCAACATAAAGTGCCAGCAACCAGGGCGCCGTGGCGTTGATGGTCATCGAGGTGTTCATTTTGTCGAGCGGGATCTGGTCGAACAGCGTGCGCATGTCGCCGAGGTGTGCCACCGGCACGCCGACCTTGCCGACTTCACCGCGGGCCAGTTCATGATCGCTGTCATAGCCTGTTTGTGTCGGCAGATCGAAAGCCACGGACAAGCCGGTCTGCCCGCGCGCCAGATTGGTGCGGTAAAGTTCGTTCGAGGCTTTGGCAGAGGAATGCCCGGAATAGGTCCGAACGACCCAGGGAATTTTGACCTTGGTCTCTTTGCCGGCGTTGTCTTTTGAGCTCATCGATGGGGGCCTTATCGATATTTGAAACAATATTACCGCAATGCAGCATAATTATTCTTGCAGCGGCTCACGGAAACAACATAATAGCCTCTTTGTTGCGCCGCAACATAAGCTATTTTTTCGACCCCCCGGAAACTGGCGCACATCAGACCGCACATCGGAGACTTGAATATGGCCCCCGCCGCCCCTGCCGCACAGGAAGAAATCGAAATCCCGCTCGAAGGTGAGATCAAGGACCTCTACGAGGTCGGTGAAATCCCGCCGCTCGGCCACGTCCCGAAAGAGATGTACGCCTGGGCCATCCGGCGTGAACGCCACGGTCCGCCTGAAGATGCGATGAAATCAGAAGTCGTGCCGACGCCTGAAATCGACAGCCACGAAGTGCTGATTCTGGTCATGGCGGCCGGCGTTAATTACAATGGTGTCTGGGCGGCCCTCGGCATTCCCCTGTCAGTTTTCGATGTGCATGGCGAGGATTATCATGTCGCCGGCTCGGACGCCTCCGGCATCGTCTGGAAGGTTGGTTCCAAGGTCACACGCTGGAAAGTGGGCGATGAAGTTGTTGTGCACTGCAACCAGGATGATGGCGACGACGAGGAATGCAACGGTGGCGATCCGATGTTCTCCTCCAGCCAGCGCATCTGGGGGTATGAGACGCCGGACGGCAGTTTCAGCCAGTTCACCCGCGTCCAGGCTCAGCAAGTCATGGATCGGCCGCGTCATCTGACGTGGGAAGAAAGCGCCTGTTACATCCTGACGATGGCGACGGCTTATCGCATGCTGTTCGGCCATCGCCCGCACATTCTGCGCCCCGGTCACAACGTCCTGGTATGGGGTGCCAGTGGCGGGCTCGGCTCGATGGCGATCCAGTTGATTGCCACTGCCGGGGCCAACGCCATCGGCGTGATTTCCGACGAAAGCAAACGTGATTTCGTCATGTCACTCGGCGCCAAGGGTGTCATCAATCGCAAGGATTTTGATTGCTGGGGTCAGTTGCCCGATGTCGATGACGTCGATGGCTACAAGGAATACATGAAAAGCTGCCGGCCCTTCGGCAAGGCGATCTGGGATATCACCGGCAAGGGTGTCGACGTCGATTTCGTCTTCGAACATCCGGGCGAGGCGACCTTCCCGGTTTCGTGCTTCGTCGTCAAACGCGGTGGCATGGTCGTCTTCTGCGCCGGCACGACAGGCTATAACCTGACCTTCGATGCGCGCTTTGTCTGGATGCGCCAGAAGCGTATCCAGGGCAGCCACTTCGCCAACCTCAAACAATCATCCCAGGCCAACAAGCTGGTGATCGAGCGCCGGGTTGATCCCTGCATGTCCGAAGTGTTCGCCTGGGAAGACATTCCGCGCGCCCACACCAAGATGTGGAACAACGAACACAAGCCCGGCAACATGGCCGTGCTCGTCTCTGCCAAGGTCCCTGGCCTGCGCACAGTTGAAGACTGCCGCGAAGCCTGGGAGGACAGCGTTGCATGAGTGGCTCCCCGATCCTCGATAATCTGACGACACTGTGCCGTGACGGGCTGGCGGCGGCGGATGCCTATTATCTGGCGGCCAAACAGGCCGTGGCCGGCAAGGTCATGTCGGAGGGTCGGATTGACGCCGTGGCCCTGGAACGTGACCAGTATGCCGCCCATGGCCTGGCCTGGACGGCGACTTATGTCGAAGCCTTGCGCCAGTTGCTGCACTGGGCGAATGAACTGACGCAGGACGGTGCCTTTGGCGAGCTTGAACAGCTCATTCTGCAGATGGTCTACGGCGAATACCTGGCCCAGCTCGCTTTTGGCATCCCGATGTGGCAGGGCGAAATCGTCCGGCCCTCGGCGATGGGTGTACCGCATGCCGCCTTCAAGGCCTATCGCCAAAAGGTGCATAAACTCACCAGCCGCGGCAATACCACCGAAGCTCGTCTCAGGTTGTCTGAACTGATTTCCGAAGGCGCAGATTCAAATCACTTTGGTGCGCTCGGTCTGGATGAAACGCTGAATATGGTGCGGGACCAGTTCCGCCGCTTTGCCGATGATGAAGTCGCCCCTTACGCTCACGACTGGCACCTCAAGGACGAGTTGATCCCGATGTCGGTGATCGAACAGATGTCGGAGATGGGAGTGTTCGGTCTGACCATCCCGGAAGAATATGGCGGGCTCGCCATGGGCAAGACGGCGATGTGCGTGGTTTCGGAAGAACTCTCGCGCGGCTACATCGGTGTCGGCTCACTAGGCACCCGGTCCGAGATCGCCGCCGAACTGATCCGTCTGTTTGGGACGGAAGGCCAGAAAGAAAAACTGCTGGCCCGGATAGCCTCGGGCGAAATTTTGCCGACGGCGGTTTTCACCGAACCCAATACCGGTTCCGATCTCGGCTCCTTGCGGACACGGGCTGTACGCGACGGTGACACCTATAAAGTCACCGGGGCCAAAACCTGGATCACCCACGCCGCCCGCACTGACATGATGACCTTGCTGGCGCGCACTGGTGATGCCGATAGCGGTTATCGTGGCCTGTCGATGTTCCTCGCTGAAAAACCGCGCGGCACGGAGGACACACCCTTCCCCGCTGAAGGTATGACGGGGTCTGAAATCGAAGTGCTGGGGTATCGCGGCATGAAGGAATACGAGCTGTCGTTTGACGGCTTTGAGATCCCGGTGGAAAACGTGCTCGGCGAAGACGAAGGTCATGGCTTCAAGCAATTGATGGCGACCTTCGAATCAGCGCGTATCCAGACCGCCGCGCGGGCCCTGGGCGTGGCGCAGAATGCTTTTGAGATTGGTCTCGGATACGCCCGTGATCGCATCCAGTTCGGCAAACCGATCTATGCCTTCCCGCGCGTCCACGGCAAACTCGCCTGGGCCGCCGCCGAGATCATGGCGGCACGACAGCTCACCTATTTCGCGGCCCGCGAAAAAGACGCCGACCGGCGCTGTGATCTTGAAGCCGGCATGGCCAAGTTGCTGGCCGCCCGCGTCGCCTGGGGCACAGCCGATAATGCCCTGCAAATCCACGGCGGCAACGGCTTCGCCCTCGAATTCCAGATCAGCCGCGTCTTGTGCGACGCCCGCATTCTGAATATCTTTGAGGGGGCTGGCGAAATCCAGGCCCAGGTCATCGCCCGCCGCCTGCTGGAGGGCGGAAACTAGGAGGCACCATGTCGATCAACACTGCCCAGATCTCTGACGACGATATCCGCGCCTACAACGAGGACGGCGTGGTGGTGCTGCGCAATGTGGTTGATGCGGAGTGGCTGGGGCGGTTGTCGGCGGCGATTGAGCGCGACATTGAAAATCCGGGACCGCACTTTCACGGCTACACGGCCGAGGAAGGTGCCGGACGCTTCCACGGCAATTTGCGTTTGTGGGAAACCGATGCGGATTGCCGGGAATATTGTTTTTCTTCCGCATTGCCGGGCATGGCGCAACAGTTCTTTGACGCCTCGAAGATCAATCTTTTATATGACCAGCTTTTTGTCAAAGAGGCCGACACCAGCAATCCGACGCGCTGGCACAATGATCAACCGTATTGGGCCGTGCGCGGCTGGCAGGTAATGTCGTTCTGGCTGGCACTGGACAAAACCACATCTGAAAGCGGTGCCCTTGAATTTATCAAGGGATCGCACAAATGGGATCGCTGGTTCCAGCCCGAGGTCTTTGGCAAAAACGCCCTCACGGGCGGCTATGAACGCAACGCCGATTACGAAACGATACCGGATATCGATGGCCATCGTGAGGACTACGAAATTCTGACGTGGGATCTGGAACCCGGCGATGTTTACGCCTTCCACGCCCTGACAGTTCACGGCTCGGGCGGTAATCTGACGACCGGTACCAGACGGCGCGGCTATACCGTGCGCTACACCGGTGATGATGCGGTTTACGACACGCGCCCCGGCACAAACATCCATCTGCGCAGTGACGATTTGAACGATGGCGATGCGCTGGACAGCGATGTTTTCCCGGTCCTTTTGCCTGCATAACCCTCATTTCTCCGAAATCGCTTTCGTTTCGAAGGCGGTACAAAATACTGTTTTTGTTACAATTCAGATACAAAAGGCCTAGTCTGTCGAAATATTTTAGTTACGCTTCAGTGATTTAGTATGTAGCGGGAATATTTTAAACGGGGCCTTTTGACCATGAACAATTCAACAAAGTCCGGTGCCACAGACCGCATGATGGAAGCGCGCCAGCGTCAAACTTTCGACACGCTGCTTGATCGTTTTGATCGCGACATCGAGAAAATATCGTCCAAAAGCGCCAAGGCGCTGCCGAATGTCGCGACTGAGCCCGTCACAACAACAGACGACCATCTGCCGCACTAGGCACAACCAGTACCGCAGGCTATAACAGCCTCGTCGCGGCGATTGATGCCGTGAACGCTTGAATTCAATTCTCAGGTCCTGGGGTAAATCCACTATGCAATCCGTTTTGGGCTTTCTGGTCGTCGTCGCCCTGATCGCGACGGTCGCCGTGCTGTTTGTTGGCCTGTTCGGCATGGCGCGTGGCGGAGAATTTAATCAGAAATACAGCAATATTCTGATGCGCGCGCGGCTCGGCACCCAGCTCGCGACGATCACCTTGTTGGTCGCTTACTTCGTCGTTCAAAACCTTTGATCCCGATTGTCGCCACAGGCATTTACACATGGTCAAACTGACAAAAATCTATACCCGGGGCGGCGACGCCGGCGAAACCTCGCTGGGCGGCGGTGCGCGGGTCAAGAAACATGACCTGCGCGTAGCCGCCTATGGCACGGTCGATGAAGCCAACGCCTGCATTGGCCTCGCCAGGCTGCATACCACTGGCGACGCCGACGAGGCGCTGGCCCGTATTCAGGACGATCTGTTTGACGTTGGCGCCGATCTCTGCACGCCCGGCGAGGATTATTCACCTGAGGCCGGGAGCCTGCGCATTACCCAGACCCAGGTTGACCGGCTGGAGGCGGAAATCGACAAGATGAATGCCGGTCTGGCCGATCTGACATCGTTCATCTTGCCGGGCGGAACGCCGGCGGCAGCACACCTGCATCTCGCCCGCACCGTAGCCCGTCGAGCCGAACGTTTGATTACCGAATTAATGGAAGACCAGCCCGCCAACCCGCTGACGGTCAAATACATGAACCGCCTGTCCGACCACTTTTTTGTTTTGGGACGTGTATTGAACGATAACGGCGCGCAGGATGTTCTGTGGCGTCCCGGCGCCAATCGCTAGGCCGACACCTTACTTTTTCTTCTTTTGCCTCTTCTTCGGTTTTGCCTTGTCGGCGGCGAGGGCGGCGTCCACTGAACCGCGCGCCCAGGCCAGTAATTCGTCTGCATCATCGAGCAATTCTTCCGGGGCCCGCCAATGCGTCTTGAGGGCAAATTCCTTGTCACCGCGCATATAGGTAAAGGGGCCTGACCCGGCAGCCTCGAAATCGGCAATATTGTTATCGCCAACTTTCAGATACAGCACATCATCCGAGACCATGCCAAATGCCAGATCATCGAGACAGAGCATCAGACCGCCCATCATGCGCCGGGCCGACACGGTGCCCAGTGGTTCCAGCGTATCGAGAATATGATCAGCAAATTCCTGACTGACCGGCATCGGATCAGGCGACCGGTTTGTGATCCGGCTTCGGGCCCGGATCGATGCCCGCGAGGTCAAGGCCCTCATAAAGGAAATCGACGACATCGGGTTTTACGAAGGGCCAGAGGCTGGCACGTTCGAAAAGTGAAAATGTCGGGTTCACGACAAACACCTTGTCCCACTTTTCACGCGCTTCATCGAAGCGGCCCAGTTGACCACAGGTCCCGGCGAGGAAAACAAGGCTCGAGTCCGTGTTGGGGTTTTTGTCGACACGCTGGCGGAAATAGTCCGCTGCCGTCTCAAATTCCTTCAAGGCAAAATAGCATTGACCCATGACGTGCAAATTAAGGTCCGGGAAATGTGGATCATGCCGGATCGTCTCATTGATCAGGTCGATGCCGAGACGCGGATTACCGGAAAAGTTTTCGATATTGCCCAGCATGTGAAGGCCTTCCGAGGAACTCGGCTCAATCTCGATCAGGCGTTCCGCGGCGTCGCGGGCGACATCCAGGCGGCGCTGCCAGATGCTGAGAATACCACGGGAAATCAGAACCATCGGATCCCGTTCGTTGGCCGCCCAGGCCTTTTCACCCCATTCGATGGCCTGATCAAACGCGCTTTGATAGTCGTCACCCCACTGATTGATGAATTGGGCAACGTACGTCAAAGTGAGCCCGGCGATCGCCGTTGAATAGTTTGGATCGGCCTCGAGCGCCTTGAACATAATCGCTTGCGCCTCTTGCATCCCCTCAGGCGAAGCCTTGCCGACCAGTTCGCGGGCGCGCAGGAACATGTCATAAGCCTCAGGGACATTGGTAGACCGCATCGCCGCCAGGCGTTCCTGATTCGAGTCAAATTTGAGCTTCAGCGCTGTAATGATTTCGCTGGTGACTTCGTCTTGCACGGCAAAGATATCGTCCAGTTCGCGGTCAAAGCGGTCGGCCCAGATGTGTCCACCCGTCGACCCGTCGATCAACTGGGCGGTAATTCGCACCCGGTTGCCGGCCTTTCGCACGCTGCCTTCCAGCGCCCAGAGCACGCCAAGTTCACGGCATACTTCCGGAACGTTGATGGCTTTGCCCTTGTAAGTGAAGACCGAATTGCGCGCGATCACCAGAAGGCCGGAAAACTTCGACAGATCCGTAATCAAATCTTCGGTAATGCCGTCGGCAAAGTATTCCTGTTCAGGATCGCCCGACATGTTGTCAAAGGGCAGCACGGCGATTGAGGGTTCCTTCTCAACCGGCGCCGGTTTTTCGGTAGACGGCCACGGAAGCGCCGGATCGGATGCGACAGCGGTCTGCACCCGAAATATTCGTACCGGATCCGAAATGTTTTTCAGATCGTGTTCACCGAGGCTGTCACAGCTGAATTCAGGCTTCGAGCGGATTTGTTCATAGACCGAGCCCGAGACAAAAACGCCACCGGGATCAGCCAGCGCCTCGATGCGGGCGGCGATGTTGACACCATCGCCGTAAATGTCCTCGTCATCCGACATGATGTCGCCGAGATTGACGCCCATGCGAAATTCGACACGCTTGTCATCCGGGAAGTCGTCCCGGCGCGCGCCGATCTTGCTCTGCATCTCCAGCGCGCAAGTAACCGCATTCATCGCCGAGGCAAATTCAGCCAGAAAGCCATCCCCGGTCAGTTTGACGATCCGCCCGCCGTGCACACCGACCAGTGGATCAATGATCTCGCGCCGATGCGACCACCACTGTTTCATCGTGGCGTCTTCATCCGCGCCCATCAGGCGTGAGTAACTTGCGACGTCTGCAGCCAGGACGGCCGCCAGTCGTCGTTCGATCACTGTGTCAGTCATCAGCGCACTTTATTATGAACATGTCATGGAATCTGGTGATCAATGCCCGCCATCTCAAGCCCTTCGAGGATGCGTTTATACATTTCGGGATCAGCATAGGGCCATGCCTTGATGCGATCGGCCAGCGAATACGTCGGATTGACCCGGAATATTTCCGACCATTCGAATTTTGCCTTGTCGATTTCACCCGACCGTCCATAGATCGCCGCGAGATAGAGATGGCTGGTGTCGGTACCTGGATTAAGCTCGATGCGCTTGACCAGGGCCGATTTCGACTTTTCATAATCGCCGGCCATATAGGCGGCCTGGGCCAGCATTTGCCAAATGATATCCGGGCCGTGCGGATCGACACGCAAAGCCTTTTCCGCTTCTTCAATGGCGATCTCAAAATTGCCAGCATAATGCTCGACATTGCTCAGAAGAGCATGACCTTCGGGATTGTTGGGCGAGATTTCCATCAGGCGGCGTCCGTGGTTGCGCGCTTCCTCGCGCCGTCGCTGGAAGGACCGGACAACGCCGAGCGCCAGGTGAGCGCTGACTTCATTTTCATCCGCCGCCACCGCGCGCTCGGCCAGGGTATTGGCCTGTTGCAGGGCGGCTTCGGGATCGTCCGTCCACTGGTTGGTCGCCAGTGAAATCGAGGCGATGGCCTTGCCGCCCAGAGCCGGCGCGAAATCAGGGTCTTGCGCCAGTACGGTATCAAACATCGGAATTGCCGACGCGACACTTTCGCGTGACGAATTCCACATTTTTTTCCGGGCCTGCAAATACGTTTCGTAGATTTCGACATCTGTCGTCGAACGGCGGCCGACGCGTGTTTCGTCCTCCCGCGACAACTTGATTTTCAGGGCGTCGACGATTTCCGACGTCACTTCATCCTGAACGGCGAATATGTCATCGAGATTGCGGTCAAAGCGGTCAGCCCACAAATGCCCGCCGGTCGAGCCATCAATCAGCTGGGCGTTGACCCGCACGCGGTTACCGGCCTTTCTCACGCTGCCTTCCAGCGCCCAGCGCACACCGAGTTCCCGACAAACTTCCGGCACATTGATCGCGGTACCTTTGTAGGTGAACACGGAATTGCGGGCGATCACCAGCAAACCGGAAATTTTTGAAAGATCCGTAATCAGGTCTTCCGTCATGCCGTCGGCGAAATATTCCTGTTCAGGATCACCCGACATATTGTCGAACGGCAGCACGGCAATGGAGGGGCTGTCGTTTACCGGCTCCGGCGCGGCGGCCACTGCAGCCACGGGCGCAGCTGGCTCCGGGTCGGGTGATGAGATCACCCCCTCGTCCGCCAGACCGACCCTCCAGACCTGAACCAGATCGGCAATGTTCTTGAGTTGATGGCCGCCGAGGTCATCACAGGCAAATTCGGTTTTGGAGCGCAACTGGTCATAAACCGAGCCCGACACCAGTACATCACCGGGTTCGGCCAGGCCCTTGATGCGGGCAGCAATGTTGACGCCATCGCCGTAGATATCCTCGGCGTCGGACATGATGTCGCCGAGATTGATGCCCATGCGGAAGCGGAATTCCTGTCCATTGGAAAATCCGCCATCACGCGCCGACAAATCTTTCTGCATTTCAGCGGCACATCGTACCGCCGCCTGAGCGCTGGAAAATTCAGCCAAAAAGCCGTCGCCAGTGGTTTTGACCAATCGTCCACGATGCGCTGCAACAAAAGGTTCGATCGCACCATGCAAGGCCGATTGCCAGGCGCGCAGCGTGGCATCCTCGTCGCTGCTCATCAGCGTCGCATAGTCGGCCACGTCGGCAGCGATAACCGCTGCCAGCCTGCGTAACATTGAACCTTCAGCCATTACCCTGCATTCCTCATGTCAGGCACTTTAGAACATATCGAGCATAAATACCGCCGAATATCGTGCCGATAATGACGATATTTTTTACCCATTTTGCCGCATTGACAGCCCTGGGAGGCAGCAATATGCTGCACTGCGAAAAGAGCTGGACCCCCAGCACAGATTTTGGTCCCCGGGGATCGATCATTCCCCTCGGGCCCCACATTAATTTGGAGTTGCGAGCGCATGAAAGTACTCGTCGCGGTGAAGCGCGTCATTGACTACAACGTCAAGGTCCGCGTGAAAGCCGATAATACCGGTGTCGAGACGGCCAACGTCAAGATGTCCATGAACCCGTTTGACGAAATTGGCGTTGAAGAAGCCATCCGTTTGAAGGAAGCCGGCACAGCAGAAGAGATCATCGCCCTGTCGATGGGTCCGCAGCAGTGCCAGGAAACCATCCGCACAGCGCTCGCCATGGGTGCCGACCGTGGCATTCTGGTCAAGACCGATGACGAACTGCAGCCCCTGGCCGTCGCCAAGCTGATGAAGGCCGTCATCGAAGCTGAAAGCCCGGATCTGGTGATCCTCGGCAAACAGGCGATTGACGATGACAGCAACCAGACCGGCCAGATGCTGGCCGCGCTGATGGGCTGGCCGCAGGCAACTTTTGCCTCCAATCTCGAATGGTCGGGCGACAAGGCTACGGTGGTGCGCGAAGTTGATGGCGGTCTCGAAACCGTCACGGTCAACACACCCTGCGTCATGACCACAGACCTTCGTTTGAACGAGCCGCGTTATGCCAGCTTGCCCAACATCATGAAGGCCAAGAAAAAGCCGATTGATGAAAAAACACCGGAAGATTACGGCGTCGATATTACGCCGCGCCTGATCACGCTGAAGGTCGAAGAGCCGCCCAAGCGCGAAGCCGGCGTGATCGTCGAGGATGTCGCCCAACTTGTTGATAAACTGCGTAACGAAGCGGGGGTCATCTAATGTCCGCACTAGTCATTGCCGAACACGATAACGCTGAACTTAAAGAAGCGACCCTGAACACCGTCACGGCCGCCATCGCGGTTGATGCTGATGTCAATGTCCTCGTCGCCGGTGCCGGTTGTGCCGGCGTTGCCGAGGCCGCCTCAAAAATTGCCGGTGTCGCCAAGGTCCTGCTGGCCGACGATGCCGCCTATGAGAACGGTCTGGTTGAGCCGATGGCCGATCTGATTGTCGGCCTCGCCGGTGGATACGGTGCCATTCTGGCCCCGGCCACCACGTCGGGCAAAAACGTCACGCCGCGTGTTGCCGCGCTTCTTGATGTTGCGCAGTTGTCGGAAATCGTCGAAGTCGTTTCCGCCGATACCTTTGTCCGCCCGATCTATGCCGGTAACGCCATGGCAACCGTGCAAAGTAACGACGGCACAAAAGTCATGACCGTTCGCGGTACAGCTTTTGAAAAGGCCGCTGCCGAGGGTGGCTCTGCCGCCGTTGAAAGCATCGCCAGTGCCGGTGATCAGGGCATCTCGACCTTTGTCGGTCGCGAAGTTTCGAAATCCGAGCGGCCTGAACTGACATCAGCCCGTGTCGTCATTTCCGGTGGTCGCGGCATGCAGTCGGGCGACAACTTCCCGATGCTTGAGCGCATTGCCGACAAGCTGGGCGCCGCCGTTGGCGCCAGTCGCGCCGCTGTCGATGCCGGGTTCGTGCCCAACGACTATCAGGTTGGCCAGACCGGCAAGATCGTCGCACCCGAACTTTATGTCGCCGTCGGTATTTCCGGTGCCATTCAGCATCTCGCCGGCATGAAAGACAGCAAGACCATCGTCGCCATCAATAAAGACGAAGAAGCACCTATTTTTCAGGTCGCTGATTATGGACTGGTCGCCGACCTGTTCAATGCCGTGCCGGAGCTTGAGGAAGAGCTCACCAAAGCCGGCCTGTAATTAATACGCGTTAGGAATAAAAATGACCGACATCCGCAAAGTAGGCGTTATTGGCGCAGGCCAGATGGGCAATGGTATTGCCCATGTCTTTGCCATCAGTGGCTACGACGTCCTTCTCAGCGACCTCAACCAGGAAGCCCTCGACAAGGGCCTTGCCACCATACAGAAAAATATGGAACGCCAGGTCGGTCGAGGCAAAATGGCAGAGGCCGATATGGTCTCGGCGCTGGGGCGGATCAGCGGAACGGTCGCACTGGACGGTTTTGAAGAGGTTGATCTGGCGATTGAGTCAGCTTCGGAAAATGAAGAAGTCAAACGCTCGATCCTGGTTGATTTGTGTCCGCGTCTGAAGCCGGAAGCACTGATCGGCACCAACACGTCGTCGATCTCGATCACGCGTCTGGCGGCGGCCACGGACCGGCCGGAACAGTTTGCCGGCATGCACTTCATGAACCCGGTGCCGGTCATGAAACTTGTCGAACTTATTCGCGGTATTACGACGTCGCCCGAGACCTACGACAAAATCCGCGAGATCACCGAGACGCTGAACAAGACACCGGTAAGCTCGGAAGATTTCCCGGCCTTCATGGTCAATCGCATTCTGTTGCCGATGATCAATGAAGCGATCTACACGTTGTATGAAGGTGTGGGCTCGGTCGACGCGATTGATACCGCCATGAAACTCGGCGCCAATCACCCGATGGGACCGTTGGAACTGGCCGACTTCATCGGCCTCGATACTTGCCTCGCCATCATGCAGGTGCTGTATGAGGGTCTCGCCGACACCAAATACCGCCCCTGCCCGCTGCTGGTCAAATACGTCGAAGCCGGCTGGCTTGGCCGCAAGGTCGACCGAGGCTTCTACGACTACACCGGCGACGTCCCCGTCCCGACGCGTTAACTTCTGAGCAGCGTTTTTAGCTTGAGGGCGAGGTCGGCGCGGCGGAAGGGTTTTTGCAGGATTTCGACGTCGCGGTAGTCCTCGCGCAAGGTCAGGTTCTCCGGCGTGTAGCCCGAGACAAAGAGTATCTTGATGTCGGCGTCGCGGTTTGTCAGTTCCTGGGCGATATCAAATCCGCTCATGCCACCGGGCAATACAATATCAGTGATGACGACGTCGATTTTGTGGTCGCTCTCCCAGGCGGACAGTGCCTCTTCCCCGTTCATCGCGGTCACGACCTGATATCCCAGGCCCTTGATGGAACGCTGGGTGACATCGAGGACTTCCGGCTCGTCCTCAATCAGCAGGACGACTTCATTATCGCCCTTTAAATCCTGATCCATACTACTTTCCCCGACAACGCTTATCCTTGCGCCGCCACCAATACCACGCCTGTCAAATTGACTTCGTGATCCAGATCAACGGACCCTCGACCGTTAATGGCGGATAAAGTATTCAATTAATCGGTGAGCATCAACCGAGTTCCAGTTGGCCGGCCCGATCAAACGCCCGATTTCTTCGCCCCCGGCGCTCAACAATAGTGTCGTCGGCAAGCCGGGAGCCCGCAGCTTTCGGGCAGTCCGTGCTTTCTGGTCGATATATACTCTGAGATTTTTGACGCCGATTTCACGGTAAAAATCGCGCACCGCCTGAACACCCTTGCGATCCTGGGAAAGCGCGATGACGACAAATTTGTCGCCCCCGTACTTTGCCTGCAACGCATCGATATCCGGCATTTCGCGACGGCAAGGTGCGCACCACGTCGCCCACAGGTTCAATAAAACAACCTTGCCCTGGAACCCGGACAGAGACATCTCACGACCGCTTTCATCCTTGAAGCTGATATTGGCAACGGGTCGGGGGACCTTGTGCACGGTGAAGTTCTGCATGTCGCCGACGGCGACGCTGGACGGCGGTTCAGCCGTTTTGGCAGGAATTTTGCCGGCATTGGCACCGCCGGTGACGGCGGCGATGGTCGCTGATCCGGCGATCCCGGTACCTGCAAGCACTGACATCGCAATGATGAACACCACTCGCCAGCGGCCTGAAATTTCTCGCATCCGGAAAACCTTTGCTTTACATAGCTTTATTCACAAAAACGGACTAAACCACAAACCTTGAGCGACCTTTGAAGAGGAAAACCCGTGAGCCGCGATAACAAACCATCTGATGCCAACGCGCTTTGGGGCGGACGGTTCGCTGCGGGTCCTGCCGCCATCATGGAAGCCATCAACGCCTCGATCGACTTTGACCAGCGGCTGTATGCCCAGGACATCGCCGGATCGCGTGCGCATTGTACCATGCTGATCGCACAGAAGATAATTGGCGACGACGATGGTCAAGCGATCTTGAACGGGCTTGATATCATCGAAGCGGAGATCGCTGCCGGTGATTTTGTGTACTCGGCCGCGCTCGAGGACATTCACATGCATGTCGAGGCGAGGCTGTCAGGAATTATCGGCGAGGCCGCCGGACGGCTGCATACGGCACGCTCCAGAAACGATCAGGTCGCGACCGATTTCAAACTCTGGGTGCGGGATGCCATTGACCAGACCGACGTGGCGCTTAAAGCCCTGCAGTCGGCACTGGTGGATCGCGCGGATGAACACGCGGCGACTGTGATGCCGGGTTTCACGCATTTGCAGACCGCCCAGCCCGTGACATTTGGCCATCACATGATGGCGTATTACGAGATGATCGAGCGCGACCGGGGCCGGTTTCAGGATTGCCGGCGGCGCCTGAATGACAGCCCGCTGGGGGCGGCAGCCCTTGCCGGCACATCGTTCGACATTGATCGGGAAGCCACGGCGGCAGCACTCGGCTTTAATCGCCCGACCGCGAATTCCATGGATTCAGTCGCCGACCGGGATTTCGCGCTCGAGTTCCTTAGTGCCTGTTCGATCACCGGCGTGCATCTTTCCCGGCTGGCCGAAGAGGTCGTAATCTGGGCCTCATCACTGGTCGGCTTTGTCGTACTGCCGGATCAGCTTTCGACCGGCTCGTCGATCATGCCGCAGAAGAAGAACCCTGATGCCGCCGAACTGACCCGTGCCAAGGTCGGGCGTATTATTGGCTCCCTCAATGCCCTGTTGATCGTTCTCAAGGGCCTGCCGATGACCTATTCAAAGGACATGCAGGAAGACAAGGAGCCGACGTTCGATGCTGCCGACAGCCTGGCCCTGGCGATTGCCGCCATGACCGGCATGGTCGCCGAACTGACGGTCAATGCCGAGGCCATGAAAAATGCTGCCGGCCAGGGTTATTCGACGGCAACCGATCTGGCGGACTGGTTGGTGCGTGTGCTGGGTATGCCATTCCGCCGGGCCCACGAAGTCACCGGCAAAATTGTTCGTCTCGCCGAAGACAATAACTGCGCGCTGGAGGATTTGTCACTGGCTGATATGCAGGCGGTTGAAGGCGGCATCACCGATGGTGTGCTGGAAGTCCTCAGCGTCGATAATTCGGTCGCCAGCCGCACAAGTCAGGGCGGCACCGCACCGGAAATGGTGCGCCGCGCCGTGGCGGCGGCGCGCGACAAACTGGCAGCGGAGGCCTGACCCGTCATGATGAAGCTGATGCGCCTGTTCATCGTCCTGACGACGGCTCTGACGTTATCGCTGTCATTGGCGGCGTGCGGCAAAAAAGGCGGGCTGGAACCGCCGGGTGCCAGTGACGAGAAAGATAGCAAGAAAAAGTCCAACGGCTGATCTCGCCCCCGGACCAACATAAGTAGCGGACTTGAGTAATGGATCATTTTGATTATCGCGACGGTGAACTCTTTGTCGAAGACGTGCCAGTCCAACGTATCGCGGCCGAGGTCGGCACGCCGTTTTATTGTTATTCGGCGGCGACGCTGACACGGCACTTTGGCGTATTCAAGGATGCTTTGCACGGGCTTGATGCGTCGATCTATTACGCCGTCAAGGCGAACAGCAATGTCGCACTGATCCGCTTGCTGGCGCGCGAAGGCGCCGGGGCCGATATTGTCTCAGGCGGCGAATTGTCAATTGTACTGGCGGCGGGTGTGGCGGCGGAGAACGTCGTATTCTCCGGCGTCGGCAAAACCCGTGACGAAATGCGCCAGGCGCTTGAAGCGGGCATCGGGCAGTTCAATGTCGAATCCGAGCCGGAACTGGAAGCGTTGTCCGAGGTCGCCTCGTCGATGAATGCCACTGCCCGCATTGGCCTGCGGCTGAACCCGGATGTCGACGCCGGGACCCATCACAAAATCACTACCGGCAAGGCCGAGAACAAGTTTGGCATCGGCTGGCCGCATGCGCGCGAGTTGTATGCCCGTGCCGCACAATTGCCAGGACTGGAGACGGCTGCCGCTGCCGTGCATATCGGCTCGCAAATCACCAGCCTCGACCCCTATGAAGTGGCCTATAACCGGCTTAAGGATATGGTCGCCGTGCTCGAGGACGATGGCCACAATATTGCTGTACTTGATCTTGGTGGCGGTCTCGGCATTCCCTATGGCAAGGAAACGCCGCCCAGCCCGGCGGAATATGGCGACGTTGTACGGCGTGTTTTTGGCGACAGCGGCAAGAAGTTCGGATTTGAACCGGGCCGTGTGATCGTTGGAAATGCCGGTATTCTGGTGGCCCGCCAGGTCTATGACAAACGCTCGGAAGATCGCCGGTTTGTTATTCTGGATGCGGCGATGAATGATCTGATTCGTCCCAGCATGTACGACGCTCATCACGAATTTACGCCGGTGCGGTTAACCAACGGGCCGGTCACGCCTGCCGATATCGTCGGGCCGATATGCGAATCCGGCGACACCTTTGCACGCCAATGTGATTTGCCCGAGCTCGAAGACGGTGAATTAATTGCCATTCGCTCGGCCGGAGCCTATGGCGCGGTGATGTCGTCGTCCTATAATGGTCGTCCTATCGTGCCGGAAATTCTGGTCAACGGATCGGACTGGTCGATCGTTCGCAAACGCCAGCGCATCGAGGATTTGATCGCGATGGATCAAATTCCCGACTGGCTGGCCTGAAAACATCGTCGAAATATGGTTTAATGGGGAATTATTGACGGTTAGCGATACACTTTGACAGGCGGTCCTGAGAATTTAGTGTCTTTGATCCGCCCGAAACAACGGTTATGAGGCCTGTGGCAGCTAATGATCGGAAGTGAAAAATCGGGGAATGGTGAAGCCGGGGGACGCAACGGAGCCCCTGAAGAGGCTGTTGCGTCCAAATCCCGTGCCAAACGCCGCATCCCGAACTTCGCCGGACGTATTGCCAGACGTATCGTCCTGGCACGCCTCGTGCTGTTCTGGGAACTCGCCTGGCCCGCCCTGTGGCCCGCTGTCGGCAGTGCCGGATTATTCATTGCCCTGTCACTGGCCGGTGCGTGGCAAATCGTTGAAGGCTGGTACCATCTGGCCGCACTGGTGGCGTTTGCTTCCGCCACGCTGACACTGCTGTGGCGCGGCCTGCGCACCTTGCGGACGCCGGATGTCGAGGATGGCCGCCGCCGTCTTGAACATGACAGCGGCCTTGATCATCGCCCCCTCGTCGCCTTGTCAGATCAACTGGCAACGGGGCGACGTGATCCCGAGACCCGCGCCTTGTGGCGTGCCTATCGGCTGAAGGCCTTGCGATCATTGAAGTCATTGCGTGTACGCTGGCCGCAAACGCGCCTGGCCGCCCATGACCCGCTGGGCATTCGCGCGGCGATTATTCTGGCTCTGTTCATCGGCGTCATGGCGTCGGGCGTCGATGCCCCGGCAAGAATGCTCGCTGCTTTCAAACCGGACCTCATCGGTGCTGTGCCACCGGTCGAACTCGAAGCCTGGATTACACCGCCGGAATATACAGGCCGGGCACCTGTCCTGCTAAGCGCTGCCAAGAAGGCCGGCACGTTGTCCGAGATGCCGAACTGGGCTGCGGTGCCCGCCGGCAGTACCCTGTTCGCCCGGGTGCATGGTGGCCGGGGCAAACCGACGCTGTCGCACGACAACAAGGTGTCAGACTTCGAAGCCATCGATCAGCGCAATCACCAGATCAGCCAGGCGTTATCGGATGGCGGTACGGTTGCCATCCTTCAGGACAAGGTGACAGTGGCGTCGTGGAAGATCGAAGTGACGCCGGATCAGGCACCTGTCGCCGCCTTCACTGACTTGCCCGCTCCTTCGTCCCGCCTGTCATTGAAAATCTCCTACCTTGCGACGGACGATTATGGCGTGACAGCGTTGCGGCTGAAAATCGAAGGCCCCGGCGGCAACCCCGAAAGTATTGCTCTGGCAGTGCCGCGCCAGAGCAGTACCGAAATCCGCAATTCGACTTTTCGCAACTTCACGCCGCATCGCTGGGCCGGTTTGTCCGTCAAAATGTCGCTGGAAGCCGAGGATGCCATCGGAAATACCGGCAAAAGCGACACCATCGACGTCGTTCTGCCGGAGCGCAAGTTTGAACACCCCGTCGCCAAAGCCATCATCGAACAACGCAAGCGCCTGGCCCGGGATGCGACATCGGGGGCCGTCGTCTCGCGGGCCCTCAGGATCATCGGTTCGTTCCCGGAAGAATTCGACAATGACGTCGTCGTCTCCCTGTCGCTGAGGTCGGCCAGTTCGAGATTGATCCTGGCACCCGGCGAGGAAGGCCTCAGCGAAGTCGTCGATCTGCTTTGGGATACGGCGCTCAGGGTTGAAGACGGCGTGCTGTCGATCGCCGAAGCCAATTTACGCAATGCCGAACAGGCCCTGATGGATGCACTTGAGCGCGGCGCTGAAGACGAAGAGATCGACCGCCTCACCGATCAGTTGCAGCAGGCAATGGAGCGTTTCCTGCAAGCCCTTGCCGAAGACGCCATGCGCAATCCCGACGCGAATGCCGAGAATATGCCGGTGGACCCGAACTCCCGCATGTTGCGCAGCGAGGATCTGCAAAAATTGCTCGACCGGGCGCGGGAACTCTCGCGCATGGGGGCCAAGGATGCGGCGCGCGAACTGCTTTCCCAGTTGCGCGAGATGCTGGAGAACCTGAAAGCAGGCCGGCGCACGGCCCGGATGTCACCGCAAATGCGCGAAGGTCAGAAGGCCCTGAAGGGCTTGAGTGAACTAATGCGGCGTCAGCAGGAATTGCTGGATCGCACGTTCCGTGAAAGCCGGCGCCAGCCAGGCCAGCGCGGCAAGGGCCAATCGGAAAATCCGCCGACTGCGGGGCAACAGGAGGCTTTGCGCCGGGCACTGGGTGAAATCATGCGGCAACTGGGCGAGGGACGTGGATCGATCCCCAAACCGCTGGGCAAGGCCGAACGGGCCATGCGCGGTGCCGGTCAATCGCTTGAACAGGGCCGACCAGGCGACGCCGTGCCGTCGCAAAGTCAGGCCCTCGAGCAGTTACGCGCCGGCGTCGAATCTCTGGCCCGCTCGATGATGGCCGAACGCGGACGCGGCGGCACCATGACACGCCGCCAGCCACGCCCTGGTCAAAATCGTACTGACCCGCTCGGCCGCCCGATGGGTGATCTCGGCACTGACGAGGGCACCGACGTCAAGGTACCGACCGAAGCTGCAATGCAGCGCGCCCGAAAAATAATGGAAGAATTGCACCGGCGTTCCGCCGATCCGGCCCGGCCGCCGCTCGAGCGCTTTTATATCGACCGCTTGCTCAGGCGTTTCTAGGTCTCAGCTCTCTTCGAGAACACCGACGAAGGGCAGTTCACGATAGTAATGGGCGTAATCAAGCCCATAGCCGACCACAAATTCATCAGGGCAGATAAACGCCGTGTGATCGGATTCGATACCGATGCCCTCGACCCGCTTGCCTGCCTTGTCGAGCAGCACACAAACACCGACCTCCAGCGCGCCGCGTTCAATCAGGCGATCCCGCGCGAAGGCCATGGTGCGACCGGATTCAAGAATATCGTCGACAATCAGGACGTTTCTGCCCTCGACCGAATCGCGAATGTCCCGCACCATTTCGACAGTTTTTGAGCTGGTCGTTCCGGTGCCGTAACTCGAGAGCTGCATGAAATCGACTTGTGGGCGAACGCCAGCGCGATGAAGTGCCCGCATGAGATCGGCGGCAAAAACGAAGCTGCCCTTGAGCACGGCTACCAGCATCAAGTCGGTCCCCAGGGCGGTTGCAATCTCTTCGGCCAGGATGTCGACACGCGCAGCAATTTCTTCTTCGCTAAACAGAACTCGAACGGACCCGCCGCCCGCTTGCGCATCATTCGTCATCGTCAGGGCTCCGAACTGGTTGTCTCATTGGAAGGTTCTATCACAGAACCCGTTATTTTTTCTTGGCCGCGGCTTTGTCAGGCTTGGCCGCAGGGTCATCTTTCATGGCGGGTTCACGCTCCATGAACGTTACCGCCAGTCCCCGTGCTGCCGCAGGCGGGCTGGTGACTGACGTCGAAAACTCGACTTTTTCGCCGGGATCAGCCAGTGGCTTGGGTGCGGTAAACAGCCAGTCGTGAATTGGCTTGCGCTTGGCGTCGAGCAGGGCGCCGCGCAATTTGGGAATAGGTTGAGGCTTGTCCGTCGTATTGGTAATCGTGCCAGTGATGGTCAAAATGACCTTGCCGCCGTCTTCTTTCTGGCCCGAACGAATATTCCGCAGATCAAGACCGAAGCCCGGCGGCGGATCACCAAGGCCAATGGTTTCATAGAGTTTTGCCGCTGGTGGCCAGGCTGCGATAATCATGTCGCGGCCAAACAGGCCACCGCCTGCGACGCCGACAATAACCAGCATCAGGACAACATAGCCGACAATCAGGCCGATACGCCGGCCACCGCCTGCAGACTGGCCTCTGCCACCGCGTGCCTTCTTGCCGCGTTTGGGCTTCGACGACCTTGGTGTAATTTCGGGCAGGTCGAAGTCATCCATGTCCGGCATGTCAAAGTCGTCATCGTCTTCCGGTTCAGGCACAGATACTTCCATATCGAAATCTTCTTCTTCATCGTCAGACGCGTCCGGCGTCTCATCGAAGCTGATTTCGGTTGGTTCAGGAGCAGGGGCGGGTTCGGGTGCAGGAACGGGTTCAGGATCCGGTGCTGGCACGGCAGGAGCGGCCGGCGCTGGAGCGGCCGGGGCGGCGGCGATCTCAACACTATGTGGCATATCCTGGGCCGGTTGTTCCGTCCACGAGTTACCACATTTGGCACAGCGAACGGTTCGACCGTTCGGGACCATCGCTGAAGGATCAACCTCGTATCGAGTATCGCACGAGGGACAGGTAATAATCATGCTGACGCGCCACCAAATTGAGTTGCACCCTTATAGGCATTTGGACGGAAAGTGGCAACATCCCCGGCGTAATTGCGCCGATGCAGTCTGGACGGGATTGGCACGGACATGCGATCCTCTAGCCGTTAAAAAAACAAGGATGCCGGGCGGGAACGTCAAGGTCAAACAGATAGATATTTTTTCGGGGAGAGTAATCAGGTGGTTCGGTTCCAAAATGTCGGCCTGCGATACGGCCTGGGGCCTGAGGTTCTGCGCGATATCAGCTTCCATCTGGCACCCGGGTCCTACCATTTCCTGACGGGTCCAAGTGGAGCCGGGAAATCATCTCTGTTGAAATTGATGTACCTCGGACTGCGGCCATCACGCGGCAATATCTCCATGTTCAATCAGGAGATCGCAACGATTGATCCGGTCGAACTGCCGGGATTGCGTCGCCGCATCGGCGTGGTCTTTCAGAATTTTCGCCTGCTCGACCACCTGAGTACGCTCGACAATGTCGGTCTGCCGTTGCGAATCTCCGGTGCAAAGGAAGGGACGGTTCGTGATCATGTTGCCGAACTGCTGAACTGGGTCGGGCTCGGCAATCACCTCGATGCCCGCCCGCCGACGTTGTCCGATGGTGAGAAACAACGTGTGGCCATTGCCCGCGCCGTGATCGCCAGACCCAGCCTGTTGCTGGCCGATGAGCCCACCGGCAGCGTCGATCTCGATCAGGGTCTGCGCATCCTTCACCTTTTTGAGCAACTCAACAAGATCGGCACGACGGTAGTCATCGCCACCCACGACCAGGGACTGATCGAGCGCTTCCGCCATCCCGTGCTGACGCTGGAGCAGGGCCGGCTTGACGTCAAGGCGAATGGATCTGACATGACAGACCTGGCCCCGACCGGTGGAGCGTCTTGAGATGGCGAAACGTCGCCGCGAATTGCTGCTCGAACAGGATGGCTCTGGCCGCTTCCTGCCGTGGCTGATCGCCCTCATGGTCTACCTCGCCTGTCTGGCCCTTTCCGGGGCCATCACGTTGTCAGAAGCCTCGGTGCGCTGGAGTGCCGGGCTAAGCGGCACGATGACGGTGCAAATATCCCCCTCTGACAGTGAAGGTGGAGGATCGGACGCCGTGGCCATCGCCGCCGTGCTCGACGTCCTGCAGGCCCTGCCCGGCGTCGCCGACGCCCGCGTGCTGCCGCGATTTGAAATTGTCGAGCTGATCGAGCCGTGGCTCGGGCGCGGCAATGTCTCGGATGATCTGCCCGTGCCGACCCTTGTCGATGTTCGTCTTGAGGCCAACGCCGTCATCAACACTATTGGTCTGGCCATTCGCCTTGAACAGGTCGCACCGGGCACACGCCTCGACGATCACGACGTCTGGATCCAGCGGCTGGCGCGCCTCAGCGCCACGATCAGCGGCATTGCTGCCGCTGTCGTGCTGTTGATCGGCCTGGCCACAGCGGCCACCGTGGTTTTTGCCACACGGGCCGGACTGGCCGTGCATATCGTGGTGATCGAAACCCTGCATATCATCGGCGCGCGGGACAGCTACATTGCCCGGCAGTTTCAGTTCCGATCCCTGTCGCTGGCCTTGAGGGGCGGCTTGCTCGGCCTCATCCTCGCCGCCCTCACCCTTGTACTGGTGGCCGGGCTTGCCGGCCAGCTGGAAGGAAACCTGCTGCCCCGTATCGCCATCACACCGACCCTGTGGGGCGGACTGGCCGCGCTGCCGCTGGGAGTATCCTTGATTGCAACTCTCACGGCGCGTATGACAGTCCTGCGGGCCCTGAGAAAGATGCCTTGAGACCGAAACAACAGGCGATTTAGCGTGCTGATATTGCTCGACAGAGATGGTGTGATTAATCACGATCGCCCGGATTCAGTGAAGAATCCGGACGAATTCCAGATGATTGACGGCGCGGCCGAAGCGGTCGCCCGCCTCAATGCCGCGCGCCATCAGGTGGCCATTATTACCAATCAGTCGATCCTCGGGCGCGGCACCATCGACCAGGCCATGCTGGATCAAATTCATGAAAAAATGACCGGGGCACTCGCCCGCAAGCGGGCCCACATCGACCGCTTTTACGTTTGCCCTGATCCTCCGTGGGCGGCGACCGAACGGCGCAAACCGGAACCCGGCATGCTGCGCGAGGCCCTCGCCGATTTTGCAGCAAAACCAGGCGAGACGCCCTTTGTCGGCGATGCCTTGCGGGATTTGCAGGCGGCGGCGAAAATCGGCTGCCCGCGTCTTCTGGTTCGCACCGGCAAGGGTGCGACGACACAAAGTGATGGACTGCCGGGCGATGTCCTGCCGGTTGCCGTCTACGAAGACCTCAGCGCCGCCGTCAGCGCCCTGCTGAACGATCAGCCCGAAGATGACCTACCCGAAATTGGCAAAGCCTGATGGTCGGCAAACTCATCCGCACCGTTGCCGCGTTGACCGCCATGATTATTTTTGTCTGGTGCGGCGGTCTGGTCTGGTTTGTCACCACTTTACCGCGCGACGTCACCGACGCATCATCGCGCACGGATGGCATCGTTGTCCTGACGGGCGGCAGCGAACGTATAGATGAGGGTCTAAAGCTGCTGGCTGATGGGCGATCCAAAACACTTCTGCTCAGCGGCGTCCATCGCGGCACCAGTCGCCAGGCCCTGGCCAAATTGACCCGACAGAAACCGGCGCTGTTCAAATGTTGTGTTGAGCTCGGACGTGAAGCCAATGATACCGTTGGCAATGCGCACGAAACTGCGGCCTGGGCGGTGCGAAATTCCATGGAAAGCCTGCGCCTGGTGACCTCGGCCTATCACATGCCGCGCAGTCTGGTCGAATTTCGCAGTGCCATGGCCGACGTTCGCCTGATCGCCCATCCCGTCTTTACCAATAGCGTCAAACTGGATGGCTGGTGGCGCTGGCCCGGAACGGCCATGTTGCTGGCGGGTGAATTCAACAAATATTTTGTCAGCCTGTCTCGGGCCCGACTGGCCCTTGGGAATAAATCACTGTGATCCTGGTTCGCTCTGCCCTCTTCAATACCCTGTTTGTACTGTGGAGCGTCGCCCTGATGGTGCTCTGGCTGCCGGCCTTGCCCGGTCCGCGCATCTGGACGCCGCGCGGCCAGACATTCTGGGCGAAGGGCGTGATGGCCATGCTGAAAACCATCGCAGGTATCGAGATCGAAATCCGCGGCCGCGAGCGTTTGCCTGAAGGCGCTTTTGTTGTCGCTTCCAAACATCAATCGGCCTGGGACACCATAATCTGGCACATCATTGTCGACGACCCGGCGATCGTGATGAAAAAAGAACTTCTGCTGATCCCGATGTATGGCTGGTATTCCAAAAAAGCCCAAATGATCCCGGTAGATCGAAAAGCCGGTGCCAAAGCCCTGCGCACCATGATGCGGGCAGCAGAGGCAGCGACGGCGATGGGCCGCCCACTGATCATCTTCCCCGAGGGCACCCGCTCGGCCCCGGGCGAGCGCAAACCCTATCAGCCCGGCACCATGGCGTTTTATCGCCACCTCAAATTACCGGTCGTGCCTGTGGCCTTGAATTCAGGCTTGTTCTGGTCCAAACGCACACCGATCAAACGGCCTGGTAAAATAATTCTCGAGTTTCTTGAACCGATCGAACCGGGCATGGCAAAGCAACAATTTAACGAAGAACTTGAAAACCGCATCGAGACCGCGACCGCCAATCTGGTCGCCGAAAGTAGTGTCGGTTAGTCCGCCACCGGTCTGTGGATAAACCTGGGGATAAACTGAGGGTCGAATTATCCACAGTTACTTGTTCATCGTGTATTGATTAAAACAACCCAATAAACTCAAGTATTTTCAATGGCTTAATTGTTGAAATGCTTGTGGAAACATAACGGGAACATGTTGACGAAACGGGACAATTTCTATAGACTGGGAACTTCGTAACCCCTTCAAAAAACAAGTAAATCAGGTCACACACATGACGACAGTCGCGCCCATATCGCAGCAAATCTGGGACATGAAATACCGCTTGAAAGCCCCGGATGGTGCGCCGGTTGATGCCTCCATTGAGGAGACGTGGACGCGTGTGGCGACCGCTTTGGCCGAAGCGGAATCTGAACCTGCAGCCTGGGTTGAACCCTTTGCCGAGGCCCTGAATGACTTCAGGTTCCTGCCCGCCGGACGGATTATCGCCGGTGCCGGCACCGGGCGAAAGGTTACGTTGTTCAATTGTTTTGTCATGGGCACCGTGCCCGACGACATGGGCGGCATATTCGAGAATTTGAAAGAAGCGGCCCTGACGATGCAGCAGGGCGGCGGCATCGGCTACGATTTTTCGACGCTGCGACCCAAGGGTGCCGCTGTCAAAGGTGTCGGCGCAGATGCTTCCGGTCCGTTGACGTTCATGGATGTCTGGGATTCGATGTGCAAAACCATCATGAGTGCCGGCCACCGCCGCGGCGCGATGATGGCGACGCTGCGCTGTGATCACCCGGATATTGAAGCCTTCATTGCCGCCAAACGCGATTCCGGTCGCATGCGCATGTTCAATCTCTCGGTGCTGGTGACCGACCCCTTCATGGATGCCGTCAAAAACGATCTGCCGTGGGATCTGGTTTTCGAGGGCACCGTTTCCAATACCGTGCGGGCGCGTGATTTGTGGGACGACATCATGCGGGCGACCTATGCATATGCCGAGCCCGGTGTGATCTTTATCGACCGCATCAACCGGCGGAACAATCTTCATTACGTAGAGACAATTTCCTCGACCAACCCCTGCGGTGAACAACCGCTGCCGCCCTATGGCGCCTGCCTGCTGGGTTCGATCAATCTGGCCAAACTGGTACGGTCGCCGTTTGAAACCGGTGCAGCGCTCGACGTCGCCGAACTGGAGCGCCTGGTCCATGCCGCAATTCGCATGCTCGACAACGCCATTGATGTCTCGAAATTTCCGTTGCAGGCCCAGGCCGACGAGGCAGCGGCCAAGCGACGCATCGGTCTCGGCATTACAGGCCTTGCCGACGCCCTGATCATGTGTGGCGTGCGCTATGGCAGTGACACCGCCGTCGAACTGACGGACGGCTGGATGCGCTCCTTTTCGCGCGCCGCCTATCTGGCATCGGTTGATCTGGCGAAAGAAAAAGGTGCTTTCCCGCTGTTCGATGCCGAACAATACCTCAACGGCGAGACCATCAAGGAGCTTGATGACGACGTCCGTAGCGCCATCGCCGAGCACGGCATTCGCAACGCGCTTGTTACCTCGGTCGCGCCGACCGGCACAATTTCACTGTTTGCCGACAACATCTCGTCAGGGCTCGAGCCCGTCTTCAGTTTCAATTACACGCGCAACGTTCTGATGCCCGATGGCACCCGCCGTCAGGAGCAGGTTACGGATTACGCATGGCGGCTTTATCGCCAGCTCAAAGGCGAGAACGCGCCGCTGACAAATGCCTTTGTCGACGCCCAGAGCCTCGGGCCGTCCGATCACGTGCGCATGCAAGCGGTGGTCCAGAAACACATCGATTCAGCGGTTTCCAAAACCATCAACGTGCCGGAAGATATCGACTTCGAGGCGTTCAAGAATGTCTACATCGAAGCCTATGACGCCGGCTGCAAGGGCCTGACGACGTACCGACCCAACGACGTGACCGGTGCCGTGCTCGAACTGAACGAGGCTGAAAATCAGGCCGAGCCTGAATTGCCGCTCGACAAACCAGAAGCCAAACCGCGCGATGTCTTTGACGCCGGTGGTGTGGTCTACATGACCAAGCCGCTGGGCCGTCCCGAAGTCTTACCCGGACAGACCTATAAGGTGCGCTGGCCTGAATCCGATCATGCGTTGTACATCACCATCAATGACATCGTCGTCGACGGTCGCAGGCGGCCCTTTGAAGTGTTCATGAATTCCAAGAACACCGAACACTATGCCTGGACCGTGGCCCTGACGCGGATGATCTCGGCAGTGTTCAGGCGCGGCGGCGATGTGACTTTTGTGGTCGAGGAACTGAAGGCAGTGTTTGATCCGCGTGGTGGTCACTGGATGGGCGGGCGTTATATCCCTTCCTTGCTGGCCGCCATTGGCGAAGTGATCGAGGAACACCTGATCGGCATCGGCTTCATGGCCGGACCGGAAAGCCACGGTGATGACGCAGAAGAAAACGTCATGAGGCTGGAAGGAACGTCCGGCGGCAGCGACGACAGCCCACGCACGGGCATGCAGGGCCTGCGCCAGTGCCCGCGCTGCGGCCAGCCCAGCCTGATCCGCCAGGAAGGCTGCGACACCTGCACAAGCTGCGGCCATTCGAAGTGTGGTTAGCGTTGACTAGCTGATATTGCCCCGCGCCGCTTTTAACAATCGGTGCAGCAGGGCGTCGTGGATGCCGAGCTCGTCGAGGTGTTCGACGGTGGCGCTGAAGTAATCGAGGCAATGGCCGCTGTCGCCGACGCCCTGGCGTACAAGGGCGGCCTGTTTGTCGAGATCAAGGCCACCGGCGTATTGCACGTGATCGTGCTCGACGACAAAACACAGGCCTTGCACCACCTTGCCATCCGCCAGGTGAATTGATCTCAGCGACGGCACATAGACGCCGGATATCATTTCACGTTCATCAAGATAATCCAGCACGCCCGGCGCATCGTCCGGCCCGACACACAGGGCGCGGCCCCGGCAGCTGCCACCCCGGTCGAGCCCCATCACCAGGCCCGGTTTCTGCTCCGTGCCGCGATGGTGGAAGGAATAAATACACGGTGCGCGATGAAAGCCGTAGAGCCGGGCATCGACAATTTGATCGTGCGGGAAATCGGGCCGCCACATCAAGGAACCATATCCAAACACCCAGAGTGGCGTACTCTCGGCGTCCATGGTCGCGAGAACAGATTGACTCCAGCTCATGATCGTTTGACGTTGACCAGGGCGACGCCGACAACGGCGACCGCCATGCCCGCCATCGCTGTAGCACCGAGCACTTCATCAAACAACAGCCAGGCGAGCAGTGCCGTCGAGGGCGGCACCATATAAAACAGGCTGGCAACGCGGGTGGCCTCGCCCCGACGGATCAGCAGAAACAGCAATGAGATCGCGCCAAACGACATCACCAATACCATCCACGCCAGGGCAAAAATAAACTCACCGCTCCACTCGACGATCATGGTTTCCGAGACCAGCGCGATGCCGAAGACAACAATTCCCGCTGCGCCGAACTGGATTACGGCACCACTGCGCAGATCGAGATTGGGGCAAAACTTTTTCTGATAGAGCGTACCCGCCGTTATACCCAGCAGGGCGATGACTGAAAGTCCCATACCCCAGGGCGTCCCGGCTCCGAGGCCGAGTTTGTTCCAGACCACCATGGAGACGCCCAGAAGTCCGAGCAAAAATCCCGTCCACTGCAGGCGCGACACACGTTCGTTCAGCAGGGAACCGGCAGCGATTGCCGTAAGCAAGGGTTGAATACCGACGATTAGCGACGAAACGCCGGCAGGCACTCCATGATTGATCGAAGCGAAGACGCCGCCCAGGTAAACCCCGTGAAGAAGCAAACCCGATATGGCGATATGCATCCACTGGTCGCGGGTTGTCGGCCACGGTGCCCGCGTCAACAGGGTTACGGCCACCATAACGACGGTGAAAATTGCAAAGCGCCACGCCAAAAATGTGAAGGGCTCAGCGTAAGGCAAACCCAGCTTTGCGCCGACAAACCCGGTGCTCCAGAGAAAGACGAACAGGGCCGGCAGGGCCATCAGCCAAACGGCCCGGGATCGGGAGGTTTTATTGTTATGGGCTTCGGCCATAGTCTCCGCCTGCAACCGGACAGCTTGAAGTTTGGCCGGATTGGTTCACATTCTTTGATAGGTTCATGGACGATATAAAGGGGGAACGGCGCGCCTGCAAGGCATGCCGTCAAGCGTATGAGGCAATTCGTTGGCTAACCGACAGTCCCTGATTGTGACCTGTGCCGTCGTACTGGCGCTGCTCGGCGGCCTGGCCGGTGGCTATAGCTGGTACTGGTACAAACTCGCCGACGGCATCAATGACGGCCTCAACGTCTGGCTCGGCAAGCGACGGGCCGAGGGGTTCCAGGCCGAGGCCGGACCCATCAGCACCAGCGGCTTTCCCTTTGATATTGAAATAACGATTGGCGTCGCCGTACTGGGGCACGGGACGCCAAACCAGGCCCGGTCCTGGCAATGGCAGGGCCGCCAGTTGCAGGCGCGGTTGTCGCCGTTCGAGCCCCGGCGCATCCACTTTGCGACCAAAGCGGCGCAAAATATAACGTTCACTAAAAGCCCCGGGAATTCGAAGAAACTGCGCATTCAGGCCGATGATGCGCGTGGCGTTATCGAGATCGGACCGGATGGCCGCCTTGCGCGAATCCGGTCCGATTTCGAGATCATTGGCCTGTCGGGCAGCGCCCTGCCCGGTCCGGTCGCGGCACAGCACTTGACCATGGAATCTCGCTTGCGCGGTGCCGAGGCGAATTATGCCATTGAATTAATGCTGCAAGCCGACACGGTGCAACTGCCGTCGAATACTGATCCTGTGCTGGGGGATGCGGTCGATGTTGCCCGGCTGGATGCCACTCTGTCGGGCCCGCCGCCCCGATCATGGACCGATCCGGCGATCAGGGCGTGGCGCGATGATGGCGGCACGGTCGAGGTGACACGGGCCCGGATCAAATGGGGCGCGCTGGATGCAACGTCTGTCGGCACTATGGCGCTGGATCAGGACATGCGTCCGCTGATCTCCGCCACTGCCGGATTGAAAGACTATGGCAAAACCATCAAGGCTTACAAAAAGGCCGACATCATCACACCTTTGAATGCGGCGGCGTTGACGATCGCCCTGAATATGCTAAGGCGTGATGCAGAAGGCCGCGTCAAGATCGCTGTAACCGGCCAGAACGGAAGGCTGAAAGTCGGGCCGGTCAACGTCGCCCGATTACGGCCGCTGAGATTTCCCGCCGAATAGCGTTATTTGTCTTCCGGCGGATGCGGCACTTCGGCCTGGCCGGCGGCAACAACATCGCGGCGAATACGCCGGGTGCGCGTGAAATGATCAAACAGGATATCACCCTCCCCCCAGCGAATGGCGCGCTGCAGCGCGGTCAGGTCTTCACTGAACCGGCCAAGCATTTCGAGCACGGCTTCGCGGTTGTTCAAAAATACATCACGCCACATCGTCGGGTCGGAGGCGGCAATACGTGTAAAGTCGTGGAAACCACCACCGGCATACTTGACGACTTCGGACGCCGTCACTTCTTCCATATCGCTGGCTGTGCCGACAATGTTGTAGGCGATCAGATGCGGCAGATGAGACGTCACGGCCAGCACCAGGTCATGATGTTTGGCGTCCATGAAGTCGACCATGCTGCCGAGCTTGCTCCACATTTCCGCCAGTTTATCGACCGCGGCCTGGTCCGTGCCGGCGGGCGGCGTCAAAATGCACCAGTGACCATCAAATAATTCGGCAAAACCGGCATCAGGGCCCGAATGTTCGGTCCCCGCCACCGGATGACCGGGCACGAAGTGCACACCTTCGGGTACCAGAGGACCGACATCACGGATCACGGCCGACTTGACGGAACCAACATCGCTCAATGTCGAGCCCGGCTTCAAATGGGGTGAGATGATGGCCATCATCTCACCGGCAGCACCGACCGGCGTGCCGATGACAACCAGATCAGCACCCTCGACGATGGCGGCGGCATCCGTGCTGCCGCGCGCAATAAAACCAAGTTCCAGCGCCTTGTCGACCGAAGCCTGACCGCGCGAATAACCAACGATTTCTCCGGCAAGGCCATGACGCTGCAGGCCACGCGCCAGCGAGCCGTTGATCAAACCTACGCCTATCAGGGCAACACGGTCGTATAAGGGGGCATCGGCCACGGGATTACTCCGCGCTTTGCTTTTGGGCGCGAAACTCAGCCAGAGTCTCGACGACGGCCTTGCACTCGTCCTCAAGACCTACCGTGATACGGATGTAATCACCAAGGCCGTAAGCCCTGAGATCGCGCACCAGTATGCCGTTGTCCGCCATGAAGCTCAGCGCCGCATCGGCTTCGGCTGCATCGGCAAACCCGAGCAACACATAGTTCGTCACACTGGGCACGACATTGTTGAAGCCGAGCCCGCGCAACTGTTCTTCGAGCCACGGACGCCAGGTGTTGTTGTGATCGACGACGGCTGCGAGGAATTCATCATCGGCAATGGCCGCCATGCCGGCTGCCTGTGCCGGTGCCGTCACATTAAATGGACCACGCACCCGGTTGATCACATCAATCACGGCATCGGGACCATAACACCAGCCCATACGGACGGCGGCCAGCCCGTAGGCCTTGGAGAATGTTCGCGTGACAACAACGTTATCGGCATCGCGGGCCAGATCAAACCCGGGATCATAGTCATCGGCCTCGACATATTCTGCATAGGCCGCATCGATCACCAGCAGGACGTCTTCGCGCAATCCCTGATGCAGGCGACGGACTTCGCTGTCCGGGATGTATTTGCCGGTACAGTTCGGATTCGTCAGATAAACAATCCGCGTCTTGTCGGTCACCGCCGCCAGCAAAGTGTCAACGTCGGGGCGGAAATTAATCTCGGGCGAGGTCATCGGGGTCGCACCGCAACCGAGCGCGGCCAGGCGATACATGACAAATCCGAATTCGGTGAACAGGACTTCTTCATCCTGCCCGGCGTAGGCCCGGGTGATCAGGGAAATCAGTTCGTCCGAGCCGTCACCACAGACAATGCGTGCGGCGTCGAGGCCGTGTTTGGCGGCCAGCGCCTGACGCAGGTCGGAGGCGCCACCATCGGGGTAGCGATGCAAATCGTTAATCACCTCGGCATATGCAGACATGCCTTTGGGGCTTGGGCCCAGAGCACACTCATTGGACGATAACTTGATCGTCCGTTTGGCATTTTGCGCCTTTGACGCGCCACCGACATAGGGCGGTGCGTTCATGATGCCTGGGCGCGGTTGTGGTCCGCTCACGTTGCCTCCAACTTTCTCAAGAAATTAAATTCGGGTGTCAGTCGTCCGCCTCACCGATCCGGATCGGCACGGCGTAACCGCCGATGCGCACAACCCGCTCAACAGCGCCGTCGGTTTTGTCGATAAACGCCTTGATGCGCGGGTCCTTGCTGCGGACATGACCATCAATTTCCGCCAGATGCAGCCACTCCGCCTGATCGCCTCCTTTGGCGACCGCGGCAATGATGCGGCCCGGCATCTTGCATTGTTTCAGGCGCTCGTTAAGACGGGCGCGGCTGATTTGCGGATCAGCGGCAATGACGACCAGACTGACATCATTACCCGAATCGACATGATCAATCGGGGCCAGCGCCAGGGCACCGAGGCCCTCAAACCACGCGTTCGGGTCCTCGACAAAAGGCAGTCGGGCGATGATGCGCGGGGCGTTTTCCATCTCGGCAGCGAGGTGTGGCCACCACGGTTCATTCTCACCTTCCTGCGGCAGGGGCAAGATCCCGACGGTGCCATCACCGGCTGAAATCGCCCGCAGGACAACACCGTGACTGCGATGCAGGGTCATCGGTGTAGCCGAACCAAACTGCATGCGTCCCAAATCCCAGTAGCCGACCGATTTTTCCGGCGCACAGACCGCGACCTTGAGCGGTCCCTGCAAACGGGTGAAGGCCGAAATCAATTCGCGCCAGACCCGGGAGACGACGACTTCGGGCAAGCGACCATCGTGCCGACCGAGCAGACGGCGCAACACCCGCGCCTCGCGATCCGGGCGCATGCTGAGCGAGCCGTCGAGTTCACCGCCGTGCTTTGCGATCTTTGCCTTGCCGATTTGCTCGACCACGTCCGTGCGCTTGATAATCAAGTCGTGCAACTTGTCATCAATCGAATCAATCTGATCACGTAACTTGTCGAGATCGTTCGCTTTGGCGCTCATATTCAGTTCTGCTTCATAAGTGGTCGTGACGCGGCGGATAGTAGTAGTCCCGGAACGCCCTGAAACACAAGACCAAACACATAAATTATCGCGACAGAGTTTACTCAGGTCTGGCGATTTCTGGTGGAAATGCCGCCCGGCAGGGCCTGTGTCGCGCGGCGTTTGGATTGACGCTTGACCGGTGCCCGCTCCGGCGTCACGGCATAGATCTGTTTACCGGCCTCGGCCACCAGCACGCCCGGCAAGCCGAGCCCCCAGCGCCGCCCGACTTTTTCCAGCAGCCGGTTAAGACGCAAGACCATGCGCAAGGGCGACGGCGGCATATACAAGGCAGTCTCAACGACATTGGGGGAGAACCCGGTTTCACGCAGCAAGCGCATGATTTGCGGCTGGGAATAGGGTCTGCCATGGCCGAACGGTGTGCGCTCGAGCCGGGCCCAGATTCCACGCCTGTGTGGCACAACGACAATAATGCGGCCAGGCGGCGTCAGGATGCGCCAGACTTCCTCAAGCAAGGGTGCCGCCTGATCCGCCGCCTCGACCCCGTGCACCAGCAGCACCCGGTCAACGGACGAGTCTGCAAAGGGCAAATCGATTTCTTCTGTCAGGGCGACCAGGTTATCGGCTCCGCGTGGCCAATGATCAACACCTTGCGAGGCCGGCATGATGGCAAGCGTGCGTTCGGTCTCCTCGCGAAACGGCCTGAGGTATGGCGTCGCATAACCAAGGCCGAGAACACGCAAGCCGTTGAGGTCGGGCCAGACATGGCGAACCCTCCGGCGGATCACCCGGGCGGCCACCTTGCCGAGGTGGCTTGAATAAAAATGCGCAAGATCAATGACGTCAGGTCTCATAAGACCCAAGTTAAAGCACGTCAATCTCTCCGGGGAAACAGCATTTCGCGCGCCGCCAGCACTGCGCCGCCCGTGATCAGCAGGCAGGCGATGGCCAGAACCCAGCTTGCCTCGCCCAGGCCGAAGGCCACCAGCAGCAAGGTCGATAACAGGGGCGCGGCATATGAAGCAGCGCCCAGCACGCGGATATCACCGCGTTTGACGCCAAAATCCCAGAGAAAAAAGGCGGCACCGACCGGTCCCAGTCCCAGGGCTGCGACCGAAAGCCACTGCAGGAAATCCGCCGGCCACACGGTGTTTTCAAACACCAGATGCGCGCCAAAAGCCAGGATCGCCGTCAGACCGCAAAACCCACCGACCGCGTCGGTCGGGACATGGGCCATGCGGCGCGACAGCACGGAATAGGTCGACCACGTCACGGCGCAGACCGCGGCTGAGGCATAACCAAGCGCAAATTCAGACTTGAAGTTGACCCGCCCGCCATCTGTTACCAGCAATACCGTGCCGGCAAGGCCTGCCAGCGCGCCGACGATATGCCACCAGCGCAGGCGCTCCCCCGGCAGCAGGGCCGAGAACAGCACAATGAGCAAGGGCCAGAGATAGGCGATCAGACCGGCCTCAACCGGCGGCGCGTTGCGCAGGGCGAGAAAATAGAAAAAGTGATAGCCGAACAGACCGCCGACGCCGATCAGCCAGGCTAATCCCGGCTGCCGCAAGTGCTGGAGGGGGCGCTCACCCCGCGCCAGCCAGACCACCAGCGCTGTCAGGAAGGCCACGGCAAACGACATCGACATCAATTGAAACGGCGGCACTTCACCTGTGAGGTCGGTGAACAAGGCGAGCGTCGCCCAAAGCAATACCGCGCCGCTGCCGATAACTGTCGCCGATCTTGCTGAAGTCGCCACGCCCTGCCCCGAATGACAAAAATTTGCAGGAGTTTGGACAAAGCATTGTCCGATAGCAAGGCATCGGGATAAGTTTGCGGATGCCACATTTTGAACTGGAACGCGCCACCGGGGGCCTGGTTGTCGGGATCGACGAAGCCGGTCGCGGTCCGTGGGCCGGGCCAGTGGTCGCGGCGGCGGCTCTGATCAGGGACCCCGACCAGTTGCCTGCGGGCATCAACGATTCCAAGAAGCTCAGCAAGAAGCGCCGCGAAGCGTTGTTCGATCCGATTGGTGAGACGTTCTTCGTTGGCGTCGGTGCGGCGACACCGGGCGAAATTGATCAGATAAATATCCTCGCCGCCACCATGCTGGCCATGCGCCGGGCGCTGGATGATCTGATCACAAACCATGACATCAGCCCCGATTTCGCCCTGGTCGACGGCAACCGCCTGCCCGCTGATTTACCCTGCCCGGCCCGCGCCATCGTCAAGGGAGATGCCACATCCTTGTCGATTGCGGCGGCCTCGATTGTTGCAAAAGTGACACGCGACCGAATAATGACGACGCTGGATAAAGAATATCCGGGCTATGGCTGGGCCCAAAATGCCGGCTATGGCACCGCTGAACATCAGGCCGGATTGGCTCGTCTGGGGGTCACGACGCATCACCGCACAACATATAGACCGATCCAGCGAATTCTGGAATCTTCTCAAACGATCTCATGAAATCCCTGTAAACCTTTGATTAACCTATAAACTCTTGACCTGTAGAATCGCCTGACTCATTGTTCGGGCCATGAAAAATCAAACAAAGCTCCCGCTCGATCAAATCGTTAACGGCGACTGCATCGAGATCATGAACGGCCTGCCGGAAAAATCCGTCGATGTGATTTTTGCCGACCCGCCGTATTTCCTGCAACTGGCAGGCGATCTTCTGCGGCCCAACAATAGTGTGGTCGATGCCGTTGATGATGAATGGGACAAATTCGAAGGCTTTGCCGCCTACGATGCCTTCACCAAGGCCTGGCTCGCCGCGGCCAAGCGCGTGCTGAAAGATACCGGCACGCTCTGGGTCATCGGCTCCTACCACAATATCTTCCGCGTTGGCGCGACCCTACAGGATTTGGGCTACTGGATGCTGAACGATGTGCTGTGGCTTAAAACAAATCCAATGCCGAACTTCCGCGGCCGTCGCTTCACCAACGCACACGAGACCATGATCTGGTGCTCAAAGGGTGAGAAGCACAAGGGCTATACCTTCAATTACGACGCCCTGAAGTCCCTGAACGATGATTTGCAGATGCGCTCGGACTGGCTGCTGCCGATTTGCTCGGGCGGCGAACGCCTGAAGGACGAAAACGGCGACAAGGGTCACGCCACGCAAAAGCCCGAATCCCTGCTGCACCGGGTGATTGTCTCCTCAACCGATCCCGGCGATGTCGTGCTCGATCCGTTTTCAGGCTCGGGTACCACGGCAGCCGTGGCCAAAAAACTTGGCCGGCGCTTTATCGGTATCGAACGCGAAAAGAAATACATCAAGCTTGCCAACAAACGCCTCGACCGCATTACGGCCTGTGACGCCGAAAGCCTCGGCGTGACGCCCTCAAAACGCAAACTGCCGCGCGTGCCTTTTGGCCGCGTGGTCGAGACCGGCCTGCTGAGCCCGGGCGATCGTCTGTATGACCAGAAACGCCGCTACGTCGCCCGCGTCCGCGCCGATGGCTCCCTGACGTCGGACCAGCTCAAAGGCTCGATCCACCAGGTCGGGGCGCACCTGCAAGGTGCCGCCGCCTGTAACGGCTGGGATTTCTGGCACTTCGAGGTCGAAGGCGGAGGCCTTAAATCGATTTCACTGCTGCGCGAAAAACTGCGCGCTGAGTTAAATTAATTCAGCGGCAGGGCTGTGGTGCTTTTCCACTGTCCCAGTGACATGGCGGAGCGGGTTTTTTCGACTTCGGGAATAGCCAGCAGATCGTCCAGAATGAACTGCCGGTAAGCAGCAATATCCTCGACGACAACGCGCAGCAAGTTGTCGTATTCGCCGGCGATAAAATGACCCTCCAGCACTTCGGGTTTGAGACGGACCTGCGCCATAAAATCGTCGCGGGTCTTTTTGTCCTTGCGATTCAGCGCCACTTCAATGAATACCGTCAACGTCAGCCCCAGCGCCTCGGTCGAAAGCAGCGCCACGTACTTGTCGATCAGCCCGGATTGTTCGAGCAACTTGACCCGGCGGTGACAACTCGACGTCGACAAGTTGACGCGTTCGGCAAGCTCGGCATTGGACAGGCGGGCCTCCTGCTGCAGAATTTTCAAAATCTGTCGATCCGTCCGATCCAGTGTCATTACGGTCATTATTCGAATAAACTCCAGGATATTCGTATGTTGTCCCGATAATTCGCCAAACTTAACTGATTTTGCAAATATATTCCAGAATTCTCCGATTATTCTATCAGGAATGACGATTAACATTACGGGATGACCTGATGACTGCGATTACGACACTTGAGCCGCCGACGATTGAGAGCTACGCCCGGAAATATGCTGACGTGCCAAAGGAAGTGATCCTCAAGGAGGACTTGCTGCGCCAGGGCATGGATCTCAGCCCCGCCGCCCTCGCCGCCGCCAAGGACTGCCGCCCGCAAGCTTATTTCCTGTTTTCCTACAACATGAGCGAACACGGCGACATGGATGAAGGCGTCAGCACCTCGGCACCGGAAGACATCATCTTCCGCGACGGACCGTATGGCCTCGCCCGGACTTCGGTGCGCGTCGTGCTCAACACCCAGTCACCCTACAAAATCGATGTGATCGATGGTGTGCTGAAAGTTTGTGAGAACGGCATTGCCGTGGCCGATGTCGACTACCCGGGCAAGCCATCCTATTACGGCAAGACGCTGTCGGATGGACTGAACTACGAACAGGTCATTCCGCTTTTGTACAATTCCTACGCCTTCATCACGACCTTCCGGGCCTGCCACTACTGGGGTGCCAAGGAGGAATGTCAGTTCTGCGACATCAATTACAATCTGCGTGAAGTCCGCCGGTTGTCGGGCGATCATGTCACGGCTGATGCGATCAAGAACAAGGATCATGTTGTCGAGGTTATCGGTGCCATGGCCGAGGAAAACGACCCCGCCAATCGCATGATTACCATCATCATGACGGGTGGCTCGATCCTGCGATCCGTGCAGAAGGGCCCCGATAACGCCGCCGATTTCAATATCCCCTACGTCGAGGCGATCCGTGAAAAGATCGGTCACCGCGTGCCCATTGTGATGATTACCGAAACCCAGTCGATGGAACGGCTGCGGCGCATGAAGGAGGCCGGCATCACGACGCACAATGCCAATCTCGAAGTCTGGGATCGCAATTTGTTCAAGACCATCGCGCCGGGCAAGGAGAAACACGTGGGCTACGACAACTGGGTGCGCGGCCTGCTTGATTCGGTTGAGATTTTCGGCGAGGGCCGGGTCAGCCCCAACATGGTTTCCGGCATCGAAATGGCCAGGCCCTGGGGCTTCGACAGCGTCAAGGAAGCCGTCGCCTCAGCATCAGAAGGTTTTGAATACCTGATGTCGCGCGGTGTCATTCCGCATCTCGATACCTGGTGTATCGAGCCCGGCACCGGCCTTGCGGACAATCCACCTGTCTCACTCGACTTCCTGCTGCAGGCGGACATCGCCTGGTACGAAACCTGGCGCAAACACAAGCTGCCGCCGTTTGAAGGCTATGGACCGATGGGATCACCTGGCGTCGCCGTCTATGGCAACACGGGCTCCGTCGACATGGGCGGTTGAGGGAGGATCAGACTATGTTGTTTGCTTTCATCTGTTTTGACAAACCCGGCAAGGCCGACTTGCGCCAACGCATTCGGGCCGAGCATATTGAATACATGATGACGGCCCTCGACCGGACGGCCTTCGGCGGACCCTTGCAGGATGACGATGGCGAGAACACCATCGGCAGTATTTTCGCCATCGATTTTGAGGACCGCGCCGCCGCAGAAGCCTTTATCGCTGATGAGCCCTACACCAGATACGGGCTGTTTGATGCGCCGCAGATTTACCCGTGGGTCCAGATGGCGCCCGAGCCTGAGCCGGGATCGCTGCAGCGCGAACTTGAACGACAGCGCGAGATGGCCGGAGCCAGCTAGCCCACAGTATCAGGCAGGCAATCCGGCTTTTTCAAGACCGCCATAAAACCGGTCGAACCAGGTTGAGGTTTGATAGGGCAAGGTCGAGCGTATGCGCGCCGCATCAAAGTCGGGATTGATCTCCATCAACTTCTGCCAGACCTCCCGGGCTTCATCGAGGCGGCCGGTCGCGCCATACAAGGCCGCGAGATAGGCGTGAGTGGTATCTGAATTTGGCGCGTCGATCAGCCGACGCTTGAAGTTGGCTTCGGCGTCATCATCGCGCCCGAGGGCAAACTGGGCGCGCCCCAAAAGTAGCAGCGACAAATTAAAATGCGGGTCGTGCCGATAGGCCTGCAGAAATAGTTCCTCCGCTTTCTCATGATGTCCCTGAAAATCATAAACCTGCCCGAGAGCCGACAATCCGTCGTAGGCGTTTGGCTTGAGCTCAATACTGCGTTTGGCTGAGGCTTCTGCGTCCGCCAGTTTGCCGTGCCAGATCTGCCCCAACGCCAAGGCACAAAAACTGGTGCCATCATTGGGATCGATCTCGCAGGCCCGTTGCGCCATGGCCAGAGCCTGGTCGGGCGTATCCTCCGTCCAGTCATTCCAGCGATTAAGATAATTGGCATTCAGAAGTAGCGAGAGCACGGCGTAAGCAGAGGCAAATTCCGGATCAATTTCGATTGCTCGTTCCAGCAACGTGCGCGCATCGGACATTGCCTCCGGCGTGAATTTGATCAGCATCTGGCGACCGCGATAGAAGTAATCAAATACTTCCGGATTGACCTTGCGCCGGCCTTCGCGACCGACCTGTTCGGCCGGCGTCAATTCGACTTGCAGAGCGGAGACGATTTCGCGGGTGACTTCGTCCTGAACGGCAAAAATATCTTCAAGATCGCGGTCATAGCGTTCGGCCCAGAGGTGGCCGCCGCCACTTCCCTCAATCAACTGGGCGGTTATCCGCACCCGGTTGCCTGCCTTGCGCACGCTGCCTTCCAGCACATATCGCACGCCCAATTCACGGCAAACCTGACGGATGTCCGGGCTTTGTCCCTTGTAGGCGAAAGAAGAATTGCGCGCGATGACAAAAAGCCCCGACGCTTTGGACATATCGGTAATGATGTCTTCGGTGATGCCGTCGGCGAAGTATTCCTGCTCGGCATCGCCCGACATGTTGTCAAACGGCAGCACGGCGATGGATGGTTTGTCAGGCAGGTCAAAGACTTCGGTTTCAGGCTCGGCCCCGGTCTCATTCGACCCGACATCTCCCAGGCCAACGCTGTAGACCCGAACAGGTGCCGAGACATCCTTGACCTCGTGCTCCCCCATATCCTCGAAAGCATGATCGAGGCGATTGCGAACCTGCTCATGGACACTGGCCGAGATAAAGATACCGCCGGGCGTGGCAAGTGATTCAATGCGGGCAGCAATGTTGACGCCCTCGCCATGAATATCTTCACCATCGTCAATAATATCGCCGAGATGGATGCCCAGCCGAAAATCGAGCGACCCCGCCGCCAGGGCCTGCTGCATTTCGACAGCGCACTGCACGGCATCCTGAACAGTTGAAAATTCCGTCAGGAAACCATCGCCTGTGTGTTTGACGATGCGCCCGTTATGACCTGCAATCGCAGGATCAATGATTTCGCCGCGCGCAAGCTGCCACGCGGCAACGGTGCCGTCCGCGTCCTGCTCCATCAGCCGGGTATAACCAACGACATCCGCCGCGAGAATCGCGGAAAGACGTTTTGGATTACCGCTACTGTTCACGAAATGCTCCCCTGGACCTAAGTCGAGAGTTTAATAAATTCATCACAACGGCACGACTCAATTTCGCAAATATTTTTCAACCAATACTTTTGCATCTAAATTCCGGATCAATGATGTCGTCATCCATCGACGCTTTCAAGTGGGGGGCCAGAAGATCGAAGGCGCGCGGGTCCTCGATCAGGCGGATGTCGATCTTTCCTTCGCGTCCGCGAACCTCGACGGTCTCCAGGGTGTGTCCTGAAAAATCAACGCCGGCGCGATGGCAGGTAATTTCGGAGACGATCAGTGGCACACCAAAATCCTTGCACCGGCCTTCGAGACGCGCGGCGATATTTACGTTATCGCCAATCGCTGAAATGATCGGGTGTTTGGGCGGCCCCATGCTGCCGACAATGGCCTCACCGCTGTGAATGCCGATGCCGATCTCCAGTGGTGCCGGCAATTCCGACTGCAGACTTTCATTCAGGTGATCAATCCGTTTCATCATTTCCTGGGCACCCTGCAGGGCCTCCATGGCACCCTGATGAAGGCCGGATTCGAGCCCGTAAATCGCCATCAGGCCATCGCCATTGAACTGGGCGTAATGACCGCCGGTGTCCTGCAGGGCCTGATCGATGGCGGCAAAAAACTGGTTCAGGACAAAAACAAAATCGTAAGGCAAGCGGCCTTCCGACAGACCGGTTGATCCCCTGAGATCAATGAAGACAAAGGCCACCTCCATTTCTTGCCCGGCGAGATAGCCCGGTTGTTCAAAGCCATCCGCCGCCACTGCCGTCGCCGGCAACAAGGGTGCAATTTCAAGATCGACTTTCGGGCGAACCTGACAGGCCAACCGCACGGCAGGCGGTGCGGCAATTCGGGCCAACACCGAAATCTCGTGCTCATTGGGTGCCACCAGCCAGTCTGCGCCCCGCCCCACGCGAATACGGCAGGTTGAACAACGCCCGCGCCCACCACAGACCGAGGCATGCGGGATCTTGTTCAGGCGCAGGATTTCCAGCACCGTCGCACCAGGTGTCGCTTCGATCACCCGGCCGCCGTGATAATGCAACAGCAAGGGCCGTTCGCGTTTAGCAATGCTGAGGCGTATCTGACGCGCGGCAAAAAACAAGGCCACAAATATCAGGTAGCCGATTGACATATAAGTCATCGAAGCCTTGGCAAATTCTATCATTTCGGGGCGATACGCGGTTGCCTTCAAAACCTCGTCGACCCAGGCCTGGTTTGCGGCCATGCGTTGCGCGCGCAGGCCGGCAGCGACGTAGCCCGAAATTGCAAGGGTCGGCCAGATGACGGCAATGCCAAGCACAATATTTTTGTAGCGCTGGTAGCCTGGCTTCAAACGCAGCCAGGTATGAAGGCCGAGGCAGCCGTGGATCCAGCACAACAGGATGAGCAGAGGCTGGGTGATCAAAAACTCCGGCATGAAGACAAAGAGAGCCAACATCTCGAAAGCATAGCCGGAATTCATGCCAAAAATTTCGACCAGCCCACGCGTGCCCATGACGTGGGACATGAGAAATAACGGGATCAACAATCCGAGAATATTCTGCGTCGCTTCCCACGACTTCATGCGCAAGGTCTGGCGGCGATAGAGCGATGCCAGCGACAGGCTCATATGTGCAGATATGGCCAGCACCAGGATCACCGTGCCGGGCCAGGTTCGCCACGGCCGTGTGGTGAACTGGGACATCAGGTCCATGGCTTCGAACGACACCACGCCGGCAGCCGAATTAAGAATATGGCCCGTCACGAACAGTAATAGCGTCAACCCGGAAACAAGCCGCACATTGGCTTTCATACTTCAACCCCCTCAGAGCCGGGGAACATTAGCGCACAACACCGGCGAGCGCCATTATCGCAAGTTTTTGATTTCCAGCTATCGCAGGCGAATGAATTCCAGCAGATCAGGCCCGAGCGACTGGTCTTTGGTATTGAAGTGCCGGGTGATCGAAATGTGGTTGTGGCCGATCACCTGTTTGACCGTCGGCAGCATTTTGTCGCGCTTGTACAGTGCCTCGATCAACACCATGTTCTGGCGCTGGATCAACGGCATATCGAATTCCGCATACGCAATAAACACCGGAATTTTCCGGCCATAGACATTTCGGATCGACGACATGTCTTCGTGTTTTGAAAGGTCCGCACCAAAATACGCGAGCTCGCCCGAATGCGACAGTTTTTTGCCGTCGCGATCCAGATTAAGACTGAGATCGTAGCTCGGTCCGGACAAGAGAATGGCACCGGCGACACCATCGTTATTAATGTGGAAGCGTTCGAAAAAAACATAACTCGCGACATGCCCGGCACCGGCCGAGACCCCCATCAGAAAAATCTTTTGCGCATTGCCACCGATACGCCGGGCATTCGCCTTGATCCACTTGATCATGCTGACGATATCCTCGGCACCCGACGGCCAGGTATTTTTCGGCGCGAAGCGGTAATTCGCCATGATGCCGATGACACCCTGACGGGCAAACCATGTGCCAATATTATCCTGGCGTTTTTTGTCGCCACGCACATATCCGCCGCCGTGCAGGTAGACAACAATCGGTGAGCCGCGCTTCACACGGGCTTTGGGTTGGTAGAGATCAAGCCGGTTGCGCGCATCGGGTCCATAAGTTTGGTCGAGCGTGATTTTGACGCCGTCCTGTGGTGCCGTCGCCAGCAACGGCGTATACAGTTTGTACGTCGTGATCACGATATCCCGCGTGAGCCTCGCCCCCATGGCTTTAATTTTTTCTCCGACTTCCGGCGGATTGGCAGACATCTGGGCATTGGCAGACGGCGACAAGATGGCGATTAACGCCAGCAGCGAAAAAAATTTCAGATATCTGGTCATGCGTCAGCCTCCAGCCGTCATTGCATGTGATGCAATCTTGCGCATCAGTGTTGGCACTGCGTGTTGATCAAAATTTTCAGGGTGGATCCACAGCCCGTCGAGCTCACCCTCAAAGTCTGCCGCCCAGACGGCGACCTCAAGATGAAAGTGCGTGAAGGTGTGACCAATGCCGCCATCCCGTGGTTGCCAGTTCTCATCCAGTGGCAAATGCTCAGTGACTTCCTGGACGGGCCAGTCTTCCTCGCGCCACGGCGTTGAGGGGATTTCCAGCATGCCGCCCAACAGTCCACGATCCGGGCGACGGCGCATCAGCACGGCCCCGTCGCTGCGCTGCAGCCAGAAGGCCACGGCACGCCGCACCGGTCGGGCCTTCTTTGCCAGGCGGCGCGGCAGCTCTCCGGCGATACCCTTTTTCAGACTCTGGCAATCCGTCTTCAAGGGGCAACCCTCGCATTTCGGCTTGCGCGGCGTGCAGATCGTCGCACCGAGATCCATCAGTGCCTGGGCGACATCGCCGGGCCGGTCGGACACGACAAATTGTTGAGCCAGTCGTCGCAGTTCGGGCTTGCATTCAGGCATCGGCGTCTCAATCGCCTGCAGCCGGGCAATCACACGTTCGACATTGCCATCGACCGGCACGACGGCACGATCGAAAGCGATGGAAGCAACCGCCGCCGCCGTATAGGGGCCAATGCCCGGCAAAACACGCAGTTCATCTTCTGTATCCGGGAACGCGCCGCCGAGATCAGCCACAACGCCCGCACACTTGTGCAGGTTGCGGGCGCGGGCGTAGTAACCGAGACCGGCCCAGGCCGCCAGCACGTCGTCGCGCTCAGCCGCAGCGAGATCCTGGACGGTCGGCCATCTGGCGAGAAATTTCTGAAAATAGGGCCCGACCGTCACAACCGTGGTCTGTTGCAACATGATCTCGGACAGCCAGACATGATAGGGATCGGGACGCTGTCCGCGCGGCGCCCGCCACGGCATGGTCCGGGAGGCGACGTCGTACCACGTCAGCAGCCGGTCGATTCTCGCCTGTTTGCGCGATTTGGTTAGAGCCTGGGCCATGTCGTCCATGATATCATGGCTGCCGATGTTCGCGCCCGGGAATTAATGGTATTCAATCCGCCATGACGACAGATGATGCCAAAAAGACAGAAGAGCCGGCCAAACGGCGCTGGGGCAAAATGCGTGGCCTTGGCAGCATCGTGCCGTCGGTGACCAAGACCGCACTGGACAAACGCGGTTTTGTGCAGGGCGAGGTGATCGGGCGCTGGCGCGAAATTATCGGTGAGCGACTGGCGGGCTATACCAGTCCGGAAAAGTTGACCTTCCCGCGCGGTGAGCGCAGCGGGGCAACGCTATATGTCCGGGTCTCGCCCGGCCTGGCAGTGGAAATCCAGCATGATCAGCCGCGCATTCTGGAACGTATCAACGCCTACTTCGGCTATAGCGCCGTGGCCCGATTGAAGCTGGTGCAGGCACCAATTCCCCCGAAGCCAAAGGGTGTGCAACCTCAGCCCCGCACCCTCGCAGACACCGAGATTAACAGCATTCAGAAAGAGGTTGCCGGGACGCAGGATCCGGAACTGCGCGCCGCCCTCGAACAATTCGGTCGCAGTGTAAAAGCAGCGCCCCCTAAAAAGCGCAAATAAACGAGGCGAATTCGCGCCATAATTTGGTCACGATTTGGCGTCAGGTTTCAATCGTCCCATTGAATCAAGGACTTGCATGGGCTCGACAGTTTTGCTTGTGGAGTCTCGACTGAAAACATAAACTCCCACAATATCTTGTGGGTTGGAGGGTACCTTGACGCTATCGAATGTGTCACAGCGGTCGCGTTTCGCGATCAGACGTAAGCTTGTTTCCGGTATGGTATCGGGTATGGCAGTGGCCTTTTCAGGCCTGCCGGCTCTGTTGGCGGGCAGTAAACCCGCGCGTGCCGAAGCCCTGGCGGCAGAGACCGATATGATCCTCGGCAACCCCGACGCCAAAATCACGGTCGTCGAGTACGCTTCGATGACCTGTCCGCACTGCGCCAAGTTCCATACTCAATCCATGCCGGCGATCAAAAAAGCCTATCTCGACACCGGCAAGATCAAGTTCGTTTTCCGCGAATTCCCGCTCGACCGCGCGGCGTTCTGGGGCTCGATCCTTGCGCGCTGTTCCGGCAAGGATCGCTTTTTTGGATTTATCGATCTCATGTTCAAGCGTCAGAACCTCTGGGCCACCGGTAGTGATCCGATGCAGGAGTTGATCAAGCTCGGCTCATTGGGCGGTGTTGGTGAAGCCGAGTTCAAGGCCTGCCTGGCCGACAAGAAACTCGGCGATGGCATTTTGCAAACCCGCCAGACAGCCAGCAAAAAATACGAGATCAACGCAACACCCGGTTTTTTGATCAACGGCAAAAAAGCCGAGGGCGTCTTTGATTACAAAACGCTCGCCGCCGTCATCGACCCAATGCTCCGCTAGGGGAACACTTAAGTGCAGTTTACGCGTCTCAAACTTTCCGGTTTCAAGTCTTTTGTCGATCCGACGGAGCTGTTGATCGAGCCCGGTCTTACCGGTGTCGTCGGCCCCAACGGTTGCGGCAAATCGAACCTGATCGAGGCGATCCGCTGGGTCATGGGCGAAACTTCCGCCAAGAAGATGCGCGGCGGCGCGATGGACGACGTGATCTTCAGCGGCACAAGTATGCGCCCGGCACGCAATCTGGCCGAAGTAACGCTGGCGCTTGATAATTCAGGGCGCGCGGCACCCGCCGCCTGGAACGAAGCCGATGAGATTGAAGTAACGCGCCGCATTGAGCGGGAGAGCGGCTCGACCTATCTGATCAATGGCAATGAAGTCCGGGCCCGTGATGTGCAATTGCTGTTTGCTGACCTGGCGACCGGAGCGCATTCAACGGCTTTGGTGAGCCAGGGCCAGATCGGTGCCTTGATCAACGCAAAGCCGATCCAGCGCCGCCATGTTCTGGAGGAAGCCGCCGGGATCACCGGACTGCATTCGCGCCGCCACGAAGCGGAATTGCGCCTGCGGGCGGCCGAATCAAACATGGAGCGTCTGGAAGATGTTGTGCTGGCGATGGAAGGCCAGTTGCAAGGTTTGAAACGCCAGGCCCGCCAGGCGACGCGCTATCGCAATATCTCGGGCCATATTCGTAAATCAGAAGCGACGCAGCTTCACTTGCGCTATGTCGAGGCCGAAACAGCAGCAACCAAAGCCGCCGAAGATCTTAAAACTGCGGAAACCCGTGTCGCCGAGATTACCCGGGTGGCCGCGGCTGCGACCAGCGCCCACGAACAGATCGCTGAAAAATTGCCGCCCCTGCGTCAGTCGGAAGCTGAATGCGCGGCGGCCCTGCACCGGTTAACACTTGCCCGCGAAGGCCTTGACGCCGAGGAAGCCCGCGCCCGCGAAAATCAGGCCCGGCTGGAAGACAGGCTGGCTCAGATCGGTGGCGACGTGGCGCGCGAAGAAGAACAGGTTCGCGAAGCCGACAGCCAGGTGATGCGCATAACAGGCGAACGGCGCGAGCTGGAAAGCGCCCGCGAGAATGAAGTCGAACAGGGTGAAACAGCACAAGGCCGGGTGGCCGAGACGCTGGAGACACTGACGGCGAAGGAAGGCGAACTGGATGACGCCGGCACGAAGGCGGCGGAGGAAGAAGCCCGCCGCAATGCTCTGGCTGGCGAGATCGAGAACGCCCAACGCCGCCTCGCCCGACTGACCGAACGACGTGATCAAATTGCTGCCGAACGCGCGCGCCTTGAAGAACAGGCCGCTGCCGAAGGTGAGCCCGAAGTGACCGACGCCGCCATCGAAGCGGCGGCAAAAGCTGCCAGCGATGCGCATGACGCGGTGGAAGTCGCCGAAAAAGCGCGCTCGGACGCACAGGTGCTGGAAGCCGAGGCCCGCGATCTTCTGCAGACTCTGGAAAAGGAACTTGGCCGGGTCGGCGGTGAAGAGACCGCCCTGACGCGACTGCTGGACGGCGACAAGGACGAGTTGTGGCCGCCGCTGATCGATGGCCTCAACGTCGAAGCCGGATACGAAGCTGCTTTGGGCGCAGCCCTTGGTGAAGATCTCGATGTGCCGTCCGATGTCGGCGCACCGGTTCACTGGCGCGCCCTGCCGCCGTATGACACGGCCGCCGCCTTGCCTGAAGGCTGCGAGGCCTTGAGCAAATACGTCAAGGGGCCGGAGGCCCTCAACCGTCGGCTCTCCCAAATTGCCGTGTTGGCGGCTGGCACCAAAGGCTCGGAAATTTCGCCTCAACTGGCGCAGGGCCAGCGTCTGGTCAGCCTGGAAGGTGACCTCTGGCGCTGGGATGGTTTCACGGCAACGGCGGGCGCACCGACACCGGCAGCCCTGCGTCTCGCTCAACGCAATCGCCTTGAGGATTTGGCCCGGGAACGCGCCGATCTCGAAGCCCGTGTCGACAGCGCCCGAACAAAATTCGAAGCTGCCGCCGAAGCTGCCAAAGAAGTTGTGAACGCAGAACAGGCCTCGCGTGAAAAAGCCCGCTCCGGTGACAATGCTGTTCGCCAGATGCAGGAAACCCACGCCCGCGCCGTCGCTGCCCGCACCCAGCGCGAAGCCCGTCTGTCGGGACTGGCGGAAAGCCTGGCCGAAACCACGGCGGATATGGAAGAAGGCCAGACCGCCGAGCGCCAGGCTACGGATACCCTGTCGCAAATGCCGCCCGTCGAAGTGGCGCAAGTGGCCCTGGCAGCTTTGCGCGAAGAAGTCGGTGTCTTGCGGCGCAGTCACTCCGAAGCGAGCAACGCCCGCGATCTGTTGATTGCCGAAGCGCGCGGCCGGGCCCAGCGACTTGAAGCTATCGAGCGTGAAAACCAGGCCTGGCAAAGCCGCAAGACTTCGGCTGCCGATCAGATCGAACAACTGGGCCAGCGTCGCGACGAATCGAGCGCCGAACTGGCACTGGCAGTTGCGGTCCCCAAAGAAATCGCCGAACGCCGGGTCGCCTTGCTCGACCATATCGCGACGGCTGAAGTCGCGCGCAATGAAGCAGCGGATGCTTTGGCGACAACCGAAACGGCACTTGCGGCTTGCGAGAAAGAAGCCCGCGAGGCCAGTGAAGCCCTGTCGGCGGCGCGCGAAGATCGTGTGCGCGTCGAGGCCCGTGTCGCCCAGTCGGCCCAGAGTATCGAGGAAGTCACCAGCCGCATGCTCGAGGTACTGGAATGCACCCCGGCCCAGGCACCCGAAATCGCCGAGCTGATAGAAGGCGACGAGTTGCCGGACCGCGAGAGCGTTGATCACCGGCTTGAACGCCTCAAACGCGAGCGCGACAACATGGGCCCGGTCAACCTGCGGGCCGAGGCCGAAGCGACCGAACTTACCGAGCAAATCACCACCATGGTGGCGGAGCGCACAGATCTCGAAGAAGCTATCGCCCGCCTGCGTCAGGGTATCGCCAGCCTCAACAAGGAAGGCCGCGAGCGTTTGCTGGCCGCCTTCAAGGAAGTCGATGCCCATTTCCGTAAATTGTTCGTCACGCTGTTTGGTGGCGGCGAAGCACACCTGACGCTGACAGAATCCGACGATCCGCTGGAAGCCGGCCTTGAAATCATGGCCAGCCCGCCGGGCAAACGCATGCAGTCGATGTCACTGCTGTCGGGTGGCGAGCAGGCGCTGACGGCAGTATCTCTGCTGTTCTCGGTGTTTTTGACCAATCCGGCACCGATTTGTGTGCTCGATGAGGTCGACGCACCGCTGGATGATGCCAATGTCGAGCGTTTCCTCCGCCTGGTCGAGGAGATTGCCGGCAATGCCGGTACCCGCTTCCTGATCATCACCCATAATCCGATCTCGATGGCCGGGATGGAACGGCTTTTCGGCGTTACCATGGGCGAGCGCGGTGTCAGTCAACTGGTGTCGGTTGATTTGAGCCAGGCCGAGGACCTGCGAGAGTCGGCCTGACAACCCTGATTTTCTGATTTAATTATTTAAAAACAATAGTTTAACCCATAAGGATTGTGGGTTGACTTCGTTCGGGCCAATCCCTATTGTTCACGCGGTTTTGACCGGCCCAAAGCGATGCTCCAGGCATCGTCGCGGGCCCTTCACCCGCCCTCAGGTGCCTTTCATTTGAGGGTGTTGTTCCATTCGGGCTATCGGACGTGAATTATGACCGAAGAGGACCCGAAGCCCTCCCTGGAGGATCTGGACGCCCGTTTAGCGGCTGCCCGCCTCAAGGAAGATCAACGGCTTGACCGGGAAACCGGTGGCGACGGGGCCGGGTCGAGTATGGGCATGGCGATGCGGATTGCGGTCGAGATGATCTCGGCCCTGATCGTCAGCGGAACCATCGGATGGTTTCTCGACCAGTGGCTGGATACCCGGCCGTGGTTGATGTTGGTGATGTTGGTCCTGGGCAGCGCTACGGGGCTGTGGAATACATATCGTTCGGCGATGCAGATGCAGCGTGAACTGAACGAAGATGACTAATAAGCGGGAATTCATTCCCCGATTTGAGGAGTAAAACGAGTTGGCCGCAGAACATAGCCCTCTCGCGCAGTTTGAAATCAAACGCCTGGTCGATATTGATATCGCCGGTATTGATGCGTCGTTTACAAACTCATCCATGTGGATGGTGATTTCGATTGTCGCGATTACCGCCATGTTGACGCTGAGCATGCGCGGTCGCGCCATGGTGCCGGGCCGCTGGCAGTCGATCTCCGAACTTAGCTACGAATTTATCGCCAACATGTTGCGCGACAACGTCGGCTCCGAAGGGCGTAAATATTTCCCCTTCGTCTTTACCCTGTTCATGTTCATCCTTTTTGCCAACGTTCTCGGCCTGATCCCCTACTCGTTTACTTCGACCAGCCACATCATCGTTACTTTCTCAATGGCTATCGTTGTGTTTCTCGGCGTAACCGTGATCGGTATTGTCCGGCACAAGGGCAAGTTTCTCAGCCTGTTTGTGCCGTCAGGCGTGCCGGTCTTCCTGATGCCGCTGCTGATTCCGATTGAAATCATCTCCTACCTGACGCGCCCTGTATCCTTAAGCCTGCGACTGTTCGCCAATATGATGGCCGGACATACGCTGCTCAAGGTCTTCGGTGGCTTTGTCGTCGCGCTTGGCATGTTCGGCATTGCACCGCTGGTGTTTATTGTTGCGCTTTATGGCCTTGAACTCATCGTCGCCTTTCTTCAGGCATACGTTTTCACCATTCTGACCTGCCTCTATCTGAATGATGCCGTTCACTTGCATCACTAGGATCGTTCCCGCAGCCGGAATTTCAGTTACAACCCGCTCTAGTTTTTTAACATAAGGAACCATGGAAATGGATTTGGAAGCCGCAAAGCAAATCGGTGCAGGCCTCGCAACAATTGGTCTCGCCGGCGTCGGCGTTGGTATCGGTAGCATTTTCGCTGCCTACATCTCAGCTGGTATTCGCAACCCTGCCGCCGCACCGAAAATGTTCGGTACGGTTATGCTGGGCTTTGCGCTCACCGAGGCGATCGCGCTTTTCGCCCTGCTGATCGCTTTCCTGATCCTGTTCGCCTAAAACGGTTTCGCGCTTGCCGGCTGCGCCCGTAAGGGCGGGCCGGCCAGTGCAGCGTTTTATCGAACAGATCAAGTCCGGCCTGGTTTTCGAACCGGGCCGACCGCGTCAGGGAAAGAACCGATGCCTCAATTAAACCTCGTTGATTTTTCACCGCAAATCATCTGGCTGGTGATCACTTTCGCAGCACTCTATTTTGTGATGTGGAAGGTCGCCCTGCCCCGGATCGGTGACGTTCTGGAAGAACGCCAGGAGCGTATTTCCGATGACCGTGACAAGGCCGAAGGCCTGCGTGGTGAAGCTGATGAGGCGATCCAGGCTTACGAGACAGCCTTGACGAACGCACGGGCCGAGGCGCACGACACCGCCCAGAAAACGCGTGAGGAACTCAACGCCGTAGCCGAGAGCAAACGCACCGAGGTCGAGGCCAGACTGGCCGCGGAATCTGGTGTTGCAGATGAACGCATTGCTGCGGCCCGCGCCGAAGCCCTGGGACACATTCGTACCGTCGCCAGCGATACGGCTAAATCGATTACATCCCGGCTCATTGGTCTTGACGCATCGGATGCCGCATTGCAATCCGCTGTCGACGCAGCGCTGGCAGGGGATAAATAATGTTACAGGATCCCGCATTCTGGGTTGCCGTTGCCTTTGTCGCCTTTGTCGGCGTCATGTTCAAGTTTGCTTACGGCAAAATCGTTGGCAGCCTTGATGACCGCGCCGCCGGCATCAAAAAAGAACTCGAGGAAGCCCTCAAGCTTCGCGAAGACGCGCAAGCCTTGCTGGCCAGTTATCAGCGCAAGCAGCGCGATGCGCTTGCTGAAGCCGATGACATCATTGCCCAGGCCAAGGTTGAGGCTGAACGCATGGCCGTCGACGCCGAGAAAGCTCTGGAAGAAGACATCAAACGCCGCACCGAGCAGGCCGTTGAAAAAATCGCTCAAGCTGAGGCCCAGGTCGTTCAGGAAGTGCGCAACACCTCCATCGACGTCGCCGTCAAGGCCGCAGGCCAGCTGATCGCCGACAACGTCGACGAGACCAAAGCCGCCAGCCTGATTGGCGCCTCAATCGCCGACATCGAAGGCAAGCTGCATTAGTTTTTTCGGATCATATCCGACTGGAAAACCCTGCCGAACTGGCGGGGTTTTTTGTGGGTTATGCCTTCTCCCGGGGGAGGGGAAATAACCTGATTCGCAGTGCCCTGAACACCCGGCCATCAATGGTGAGCAGGCCGATGCCGATGATGGCCATGCCGAGCAGGTGGACGGGTAGCAGAACTTCGCTGAGGAAGACGGTGCCGAGCAGGATGGCGCTGACGGGGATAAGAAGCGTTACCAGTAGAACGTTGGTCGCCCCGGCCACCGCGAGGATGTGGAAATAGATAATGTAGGCAAGCGATGTGCAGATTACAGCGATGCCGACGACAGCGCCGATGACCTCGAGGCTTGGCATGGGCAGGGTCCAGGGCTGGTCGACGATCAGCACGATGGGCACCAGTATAATTGTGGAGCTCACAAGCTGGCCGCTGGCGGCCACCGGGGCCGGGACACTGCGTAAGCGGCGACCAAATATACCGGCAAGCGCGTAGGAACAGGCCCCGGCGAGCACGGCAGCCTGGCCAATGATGTTGTCGGCGGCTCCCGCGAGCACGTCGGTGCCGATCATCAGGGCGACACCCACAAGACCGCAGCCGACGCCGATCAGGCGACCGATTGAAAGTTTTTCATCCGTCGTCAAAAAATGGGCGAGCAGGACAGTGAATATCGGCGTCGTGGCGTTGAGAATTGACGCGAGGCCGCTGGTAATCTGGGTCTGGCCGAAAAATATCAGACTGAACGGGATGACATTGTTGATCAGCCCCATGACAGCAAATGCCGACCATATTCGGAGGCTGGCGGGCATGCGACGGCCACTGGCGTAGACAAAGATCAGCAGGGCAATTGCCGCAATACCGACCCGGCCGAGCGCGACACTGAACGGTGGCAATTCACGGACCGCGACCTGACCGAAGAAAAAGGCACCGCCCCAGATCAGCGCCAGCAGGAACAACAGTCCCCAGGTCTGCAGGCTCATCGTTTTTGAAGATTTTTCCGTCGTTGCCACTGCCATCGTCCTGCCCTGTATTGGCCTACGCTACATCCAGGCGCGACAATAGCCGTGGCGCAAGCCCCGCGCATTCCGATTCTTGCGGTTCGTGAAACCTATTCGGCGGCTTCCGCTGTTTCTGCGTCGGGACGCCAGCGCAAAACGGGCGATCTCGCCGCCCGGGTTTCATCCAGACGCTTGCGCGGAGCCAGTTTGGGCGCGTCTGTGAAACGCTCGACATCACCGGCACTGGCCGAGGCCGCCAGATCCCGCATGGTGTCGATAAATTCATCCAGACTGGCCTTGCTTTCCGACTCAGTCGGCTCGATCAACATCGCGCCATGTACCACCAGCGGAAAATAGATCGTCATGGGGTGAAAGCCTTCATCGATCATTGCCTTGGCAAAATCGAGTGTCGTCACGCCGCTGTCTTTGAGGAATTCCTCATCAAACAGCGCTTCATGCATGCAATAGCCTTCGAACGACGGTGACATGACATCCTTGAGCGAGGCCAGCACGTAATTGGCGGACAGCACGGCGTCTTCAGAGACCTGCTGCAATCCATCGGCCCCGTGGCTCATCATGTAGGCCAGGGCACGCACAAACATGCCCATCTGGCCGTGGAAGCTCTTGAGGCGGCCGATGGAACCGGCGGCATCGCCGGTCGCCGTCTCGTGCAGGTCGAAACCCTGTCCTGTATGGACGATCCACGGCACCGGCGCGTGTGCCGCCAAAGCCTCCGACAGAACCACCGGTCCGGCACCGGGGCCACCACCGCCATGCGGCGTCGAGAACGTCTTGTGCAGGTTGATATGCATGGCATCTACGCCGAGATCACCGACGCGCACGCGCCCCATGACGGCATTGAGGTTGGCACCATCACAGTAAAAATAACCGCCGACCGAATGAATGGCCTCGGCCACCTCCATGACTTCGTCTTCAAATAGCCCGCAGGTATTGGGGTTGGTCAGCATGACAGCGGCGACATCGGGAGCGAGCTTTTCCTTGAGGGCTGCCAGATCAACCCGGCCGCGCTCGTTGGCTGGAATGCTGTCGATCTTGTAGCCGCACATCGAGGCCGTGGCCGGATTGGTACCGTGGGCTGATTCCGGCACCAACACCCGGCTGCGGGCATCACCGTCCGCCGTCAGTTTGGCCCTGATGGCCATCAGGCCGCAAAGCTCGCCATGGGCCCCGGCTGCCGGTGACATCGCCACCGACGGCATGCCGGTTATGGTCTTCAGCCAGTGCGCCAGCCTGTCGATCAGCTCGATACCACCCTGCACGGTGGCGGTCGGCTGCATCGGATGAATGTCGCCAAATCCCGGCAGGCGGGCCAGCTTTTCATTGAGCCTCGGATTGTGCTTCATAGTGCACGAGCCAAGCGGATAAATACCGGAATCAATCGCATAGTTATTGCGGCTGAGACGCACGTAATGACGCACCACTTCGGGCTCGGACAATCCGGGCAATCCGATGTCGTCGCGCATCAGCCCGTCCAGTCTTGAATCCGTATTGTCGAGCGCCGGCAGATCAACGCCGCATTGCCCCGCGCGACCCAGCTCGAAAATCAGCGCCTCTTCCTTGTCGAGGCCACGGTGACCTGTATAGGTCTCGCTGATGCCGCTCTCCGACGCCGTTGCCTCGTTGGGCCGGGTCTGACGGCCCTGGCTGTTCATGCTCTGGCGGCTCATGACAACACCTCCCGCAAGGCTTTGGCGAAGGCGGTGACATCGTCCATGGTATTGGTCTCTGTTGCCGTCACCAGCAGATGATTTTCGATATCATCGCGTTCCGGGAACAAGCGGCTCAGCGGCACTCCGCCCAGCACATCATGTTCGAGCAGTTCATCGACGACTTCTGCGGCAGGTCGCGGCAGACGGACGGTAAATTCATTGAAAAATGTCTCGGTTTCTTCCTCGACACCGGGCACGGCAATAAGGGCATTGGACAGTTTGACCGCCATCTGGTGATTGAGCAGAGCCAGGCGCTTGAAGCCATCCTCGCCCAGCAGGGACAAATGAATACTGAAGGCCAGCGAACACAATCCGGCATTGGTGCAGATATTGCTCGTGGCCTTTTCGCGGCGGATGTGCTGCTCGCGCGCCGACAGCGTCAGGACATAGCCACGCCGGCCGTCGCCATCAACGGTCTCGCCGCACAGACGTCCCGGCATCTGGCGGACATATTTTTCGCGCGCGGCAAAAAGCCCGAGATAGGGTCCGCCGTAGTTCAGGCCGTTACCGATGCCCTGGCCTTCGACGACGACGATATCGGCGCCCATGGCACCCGGTGATTTGATGGCACCCAGCGAGACAACCTCGGTGACCACGACGATCATCAGCGCACCGGCGCTGTGGCAAGCCTCGGCCAGCGGTGTCAGATCGCGCACCCGGCCAAAGACGTCGGGGTTCTGGACCACCACGCAAGCCATGGTCTCGTCGACTTCGGGCAGAGGTTCAACACTGCTCATTTCGAGATCGATAAATTGCGCTGTCGTCAAAACGGTATCGCGGTAATGCGGATGCAAATTGCCCGACATGACGATCTTTTTGCGCCGCGTCACCCTTGCCGCCATCATGACGGCTTCGGCACAGGCTGTGGCCCCGTCGTACATTGAGGCGTTGGCGACATCCATGCCGGTGATCAGGGCGACCTGGGTCTGGAATTCAAACAGAACCTGCAGGGTGCCCTGGCTGATTTCCGGCTGATACGGTGTATAGGCCGTCAGGAATTCGCTGCGCTGAATAAGGTGATCGACCGAGGCCGGGACATGGTGGCGATAAGCTCCGGCGCCGACAAAAAACGGCCCGTCCCCCGCCGCCCGGTTTTTGGCGCTGAGTTTGCCAAGGGCGCGTTCGACCTCAATCTCACCCTGGGCCAGCGGCAAATCAAGCAAGCCTTCCAGCCGTGCCGATGGGGGGATGACCTCAAAAAGATCATCAACGCTGTCGGCACCGATGCGCCCCAGCATGTCATTGCGGTCAACATCACCCAGCGGCAGATAGCGCATTAGCCCAGTCCTTCAACAAATTCAGCGTAACCATCGGCGTCCATCAGACCGTCCAGCTCACCCGCATCGGCGAGCGTTATTTTGTAAAGCCAGCCGCCGCCTTCGGCGTCGCTGTTGACCAGCTCAGGCGTCTCGTTCAGCGCCGCATTGGCTTCAACAATGTCACCCGAGACCGGCGAATAAATCTCGCTCGCGGCCTTGACCGATTCGACGACCGCGACTTCAGCACCTTTTTCAACGGTAGCCCCGGCTTCCGGCAATTCAATAAAGACGATATCGCCCAGTTGGTCCTGGGCGTAGTTGGAGATGCCGACTGTGCCGGTATTGCCGTCGACTTCGACCCATTCGTGTTCTTCACTGTATTTGGTGGTGCTCATGTGATTGTTCCCCTCTAGAAAAAACGGATGTGTTAAAAATTATTTGGCGTAGCGATGCGGGACAAAAGGCATTTTGACGACCGTGGCCGGGTGCGATTTCCCCCGCACCACGACGCTGAGTTCGGTTTCTGCTTTATTGTAGCCCATCTCGACATATCCCATGATGACGGGACCATCGGCTGTGGCCCCAAAGCCCCCACTGGTCACGGCACCGATGACCTTACCGTCGGCATCGGAAATTTCACTGCCTTCGCGCGCCAGCACGCGGCCTTCGGGCTTCAAACCAACGCGTTTGCGCGAAACGCCGTTGCTGATTTGCCCTAGAATAATATCCGCACCTGGAAAGCCACCGTCCTGACGGCGGCTTTTGCCGACGGTCCAGGTCAATCCGGCTTCAATTGGTGTGGTTGTTTCGTCGATGTCATGACCATAAAGACAGAGCCCGGCTTCAAGGCGCAGCGAATCACGGGCACCCAGTCCGATGGCCTCGACCTCGCTTTCCGCCAGCAAGGTCCGGGCGAGGCCTTCCGCGTCGGCTTCATGGACCGAGATTTCAAAGCCGTCCTCGCCGGTATAGCCGGAGCGCGAGACAAAACAGGCGGCACCAGCCACGTCCATCGAGGCTGCCGACATGAAGCCGAGATCAGTCGAGGCCGGGGCATGGCACGCCAGGACTTCGGCAGCAGCAGGCCCCTGCAAGGCGAGCAGGGCACGGTCGGCCAGCACGTTGACGGCGGCTTCACCGAGGTGGGCCTTCATGTGCGCAATATCCGCATCCTTGCAGCCGGCATTGACGACGACAAATATGTGATCATCACCGCGCGTAATCATCAAATCATCGAGAATGCCGCCCTGATCGTTGGTGAACATCGAATAGCGCATGGCGCCCACTTCAAGCCCGGCGATATCGCCCGGCACAAGGGCTTCAAGGGCGGCGACGGGGTCATCGCCCGTCAGGCGCACCTGGCCCATGTGGGAGACATCAAACAGGCCCGCCTGCGCCCTTGTATGTTTGTGCTCACCGAGGACACCCAGCGGATATTGCACAGGCATATCGTAGCCGGCAAACGGCACCATCCGCGCACCGAGTTCCCGATGCAGGGCGTCCAGCGGTGTTGTCAGGAGCGATTGCTGATCATTTGATGCGGTCACGATATTTTCCTCCGGCAGACACGAAAGCGGCTCAAAATCCGCCGTGCCCGGAGGATTTCTCCGGACGCACCGAACCTGAACCCCCTCTGTCACGGAACCTGAGAGATTGACCTCGCCAGCGACCTGCACGTGAAGTCCGGCGAAGCTTTCCCCTTCGGTGGAGTCGAAATAATTCTCGGCTCGCTTTCCAGAGTGCGACATTCTTGCGGTCCCTGATGCCTGAGAGTTTCCGGGGTGGTTGCTCCTTCGGCGCCGGCGATAATTATTCTACCGGTCTCTCCCGCAAGAACGGAAGTCGTAGCCGTTCAGGCGCAACCCCGACCGGCGCGGCCATGATAGTCCCGGTGGTTGAAGAGTCAACTTTGCGCCCGGTTTATGCTACATAATATCGCAGAAACCACCGCCGCTGCAGGAGCCCGCGATGAAACCGTTAGCCGAACACATGGCGTTTTATGCCGCCTATCACCGCGATGCCCGCAACCGCATGACGCACTTCATCGGCGTTCCGGCGATTGCCTTCTCCATCCTGATCCCGATGAGCTGGGCCTCGTTCGACATAAGTGGCTTCGGCATTGGTGAATTTGGTATTTCAGGGGCGATGATCTTTACCGCCGCCGTCTTTGTGCTCTATTTCATGCTCGATGTGCCGCTGGCCATCGCCATGGTGCTGTTTTTTGTCCCGGTCCTCGCCGTGGCGGAATGGGTCGGCGGCATGGCCTCGCAAACCGGCTGGTGGGTCTTCGGCATTTTTTTTGTCGGCGGCTGGGTCTTTCAGCTCGTCGGCCATGTATTTGAAGGCCGCAAACCGGCCTTGGTCGACAATCTCTTTCAGATACTGATTGCGCCGATATTCCTGATGGCCGAAGCGGCCTTCGCCATGGGTTATCGCAGCACCTTGCACGACGACGTCGAGGCGCTGGTGCCGCAGCATGCACCCGGTGCCAGCGACGGCATCAGCGCGAGTGCCAGTTAAAACACTCTATTTGCGACGATTATATTTGAGCTGATCTTCGGAAAGCTGGAAGCCGACGAGGATTTCCAGCGAGTTCGGCTTCGCATCGCCAATGATCGGAATGTTCTGTTCCGTCAGTTCCTCCACACCGGCGCGACGGCGGTTGGCGGTAAAGGCGATGCGGGTATCAAAGATTTCCTTGGCCAGTACCCGCCCCGTGTTATCTGTCACGGCAACAAAATAGGTGAAGTTGCCTTCGCCGCTTTTCGCCGCTGGCCCGCGCGAGGCGATCAGTTCAAAGGCGACTTCCGAGATGACCCGGCCTTCAAGGAATTTGCAACTGGTCCGGATGTTTCTGATTTCAGCCTCGAACATCACATCGATCAGATCGCGTCCTGCGCCCGGCTTGAACTGCGTCGTGCGCTCGGCATCGCCCAGAATGGCGACTTGCGGGCACAGCACAATGTCTTGCTGATCGTCGTCATCGCCAAACATTGTACAGGCACCAAGCGTGCCAAGCACGGCGATCATCGTCAGGGGCTTGATCAGGTCTCGGGAGAAATTCAGAAAACTCACGCGATTGCGCCTATCCAGAAGAATTAATGCGGTTGCAGGGCAGACTGTAATTGACGGCATGCGGCGCGACAAGGTACGACGCTCAAGTAATTGCATCGCAGGTTTGATCTGGCACTCAATCAGACTAGAATGGCGATGATAATATTCACCTTCAGGACGCCTTTCGCAGACCGAATATGACCAAGCCCAAGCTCGATATTATCCTGGCCGCGCCGCGCGGATTTTGCGCCGGTGTTGACCGTGCCATCCAGATTGTCGAGAAGGCGATCGAGAAACATGGCGCGCCGGTCTATGTGCGCCATGAAATCGTCCACAACAAATATGTTGTCGAGGATCTTGAGGCAAAGGGTGCCGTTTTTGTCGATGAACTGGATCAAATCCCGGCTGATGCCGTTGTTGTCTTCTCGGCCCACGGTGTGGCCAAGGCGGTTCCGGCCGAGGCCGAGCGCCGGGAATTGTCCTATCTCGACGCGACCTGCCCGCTGGTCAGCAAGGTCCACCGCGAGGCTGAACGCCACCACGCCGATGGCCGTGACGTCATCCTGATCGGTCACGCCGGACATCCCGAAGTCATTGGCACCATGGGCCAGTTGCCTGAAGGCGGCATCATGTTGATCGAAAACGTTGAACAGGCCGAAGCGCTTGAGCCGCCCCGTGCGGATGCGCTGGCCTACACGACCCAGACAACGCTCTCTGTTGACGAGACCGCGGACATTGTCGCCGTGCTCAATCGTCGCTTCCCCTCGATCAGCGCGCCGCACAAGGAAGATATCTGCTACGCCACAACCAATCGCCAGCAGGCGGTAAAGGATATCGCCGCCGATTGTGATGTCTTTTTTGTCATCGGCGCGCCCAATTCATCGAATTCGCTCAGGCTGGTCGAGGTTGCCCGCAAAAGCGGCTGCCCGCATGCCGTGCTGGTTCAGCGGGCCCGGGATATCGACTGGCCAGCGTTGGCCGGTTTGCGCCGGCTCGGCATCAGCGCCGGGGCCTCGGCACCGGAAATTCTGGTCGATGAAGTGCTGGCTTCCGCTCGCGAATATTATGACGTCGCCGTGAGCCAGTCGCCGTCCGAGCCCGAGAATATTCATTTCAAATTGCCGTCTAAACTCATCGCGCGTGCCAGTTAGGGTCAGGTTCCGGATCGATGGCCGTTTATACCGAAGTGACCGATGACGAACTGGATGCCTTTGTCGCCGACTATGACATCGGCAAGGTCGTCTCCTTCAAGGGTATCGCCGAGGGTGTCGAGAACTCCAATTATCTCGTCCAGACGGATCGCGACAACTTCATTCTGACGCTCTACGAAAAACGCGTTGATCCCGATGATCTGCCCTTTTTTCTCGGCTTGATGGATCATCTGGCAGAAAGCGGCATGTCGAGCCCGACGCCGATCCATGACCGCACGGGCAATGCCTTGCGCAGCCTTGCCGGTCGCCCGGCCGCCATGGTGAGCTTCCTCAAGGGTGTCTGGCCCCGACGTCCCCGAGCCGTGCATTGTGCAGGTGTAGGACAGGCTATGGCCCAACTGCACGTCGCCGGTGCGGAATTCAACATGCGCCGCCCGAACAATCTCTCGGTCAAGGGCTGGCGGCCCATATACGACGCCTGCGCTGAACACGCCGACAATGTCGCCCCGGGTCTTGCGGCCGAGATTGAAACCGAGCTGGACTACCTGGAAGCCAACTGGCCAACGGATTTGCCCGAAGGCGTCATTCATGCCGATCTCTTTCCCGACAACATCTTTTTTCTCGATGATGAGCTCTCCGGGTTGATCGATTTCTATTTCGCCTGCAACGATTTTCTCGCCTATGAAATCGGCATTTGCCTCAACGCCTGGTGTTTTGAATTCGACCGGCAGTTCAATGTCACCAAGGCACGGTTGATGCTGCAGGCCTATCGAGCGGTTCGGGAAATATCAGCCGAGGAACTTGCTGCGCTGCCCGTGCTGGCGCGTGGTGCGGCGTTGCGCTTTTTATTGACGAGGTTGTTCGACTGGGTCAATACACCGGCGGGTGCCCTGGTCAAACCGAAAGACCCACTGGAATATCGCCAGTACCTGCGGTTCCACCGCAGTGTCGACAGTCCCGCAGCCTATGGTCTGGAGTAAGTTTTGAGCGAGCCAAAAATTGTCGATATCTTCACCGATGGTGCCTGTTCCGGAAATCCCGGTCCCGGCGGCTGGGGCGCGATCCTGCGCTTTGATGGCGAGGAAAAAGAACTTTCCGACGGCGAAGCCGATACCACCAACAACCGCATGGAAATGATGGCGGCGATTGCCGCGCTTGAGGAACTAAGCCGCCCCTGCAAGATCAGGCTTTATACCGACAGCTCCTACCTCAAGGACGGCATCACGACGTGGATCCATAACTGGAAGCGCAACGGCTGGAAGACAAAGGCGCGCAAGCCTGTCAAGAATGTCGATCTCTGGCAGCGCCTGGACGAGGCCATCCAGCGGCACGACATCTCGTGGCACTGGGTCAAGGGTCATGCAGGCCACCCTGAAAACGAGCGGGCCGATCAACTGGCGACCAGCGCCGTCGACAACTTCCGATAAAAAAACGGCGCGCCCCGCAGGACGCGCCGTCTTGTTCTGTGGCCGGCAGGCTTTAAAGCGCCGCCATCACACTTTCAGCACTGGAGACGTCAAAGCCACCGCCTTCTTCAACGGCGAGGTGCGTGACCGTGCCGTCTTCGACGATCATGGCAAAGCGCTGCGAGCGCAGGCCGAGGCCACGTTCGCTGAGATCCCAGTCAAGGCCGAGCGCCTTGGCAAAGGCACCGGAGCCATCGGCCAGCATCAGGACATTGTCGCCAACGTTCTGGTCCTTGCCCCAGGCGCCCATCACGAAGGGATCGTTGACCGACAGGCAGGCAATGGTATCAACGCCCTTTGCCTTGATTTCACCGGCATTGTTAACGAAGCCCGGCAGGTGCTTGGCCGAACAGGTCGGTGTAAACGCACCGGGCACGGCGAACATCACAACTTTTTTGCCGCTGAAGAGTTCATCGGTAGTCATCGGCGCAGGGCCTTCACTGGTCATATGTGCGAACCCTGAGGCCGGAATCTTATCCCCCACTTGAATTGTCATTTTCTGGTCGTCCTTTTTGTGTGACTGATCTTATTGGCGAAAGTTTGAAATTTCAGTTTGTGAGCAGCATTTCTAGCAAGAAAATTTGGTCGGCGGGAGAAAAATCGGCGGCCCCGGCGATGACCAGCGCCAGAGTTGATCATTCAAACAGGTTATGGCGCTTTTTTGACCACGACCGCCCGCTCAATGCCGGTGGTGCCGTCGTAGACCGTCAAGGTCACGGATTGCCCGCGAAGCGTCTTTTTTGCCTTGCCGCCGGTAATGCTGATTGAGGCAACTGTCCGGTTTCCCTCCATGACAAATACAGGCAATCCAAAGCCAAAGGGCGACGGCGCTTCAACGATCAGTCCCGGTGCCGACATCGGCGGGCGCGCTGCAATCACGACCTTGAGCATTTCAGCACCCGCTTCGCCTTCGAGGACAACCGACTGAACGGCCAGATCATCACGTGGCCCCGTCGTCGGTACACGGGCGGCGTAGCGATCAATAAGACGGCCATGTGCCTGGTCCGCTGCGTTGGTCTTGAGGCTTTCATCAAGCTCCAGGCTGAGCTCGGCATGCAAGGGCACACAGATATTCTTGCACACGGCGTAATCGACGATCGCCTTGATATGAACCGGTTTTCCGGCTTGCGATTTTTCGAACCGGACCGGCAACACAACCTGGTTCTTGTAAACCAGCGACTGATAACCGTAGGCGTCAATGCGGTACGGGATCGGGTGATGCAAAACCAGCGACCGGGTATTTTTTGAGCCCGACCAGTCTATTTGAGTTGGAATGCCGGTCTCACCGGGCGAGCGCCAATAGGTTTTCCAACCTTCATCAAGGCGGATCTGAAGCCCGGCCCGCAATCCTTTTTGATCGCCCCAGCCGGCGATCAGTCTGATCTGGGAAAAGTCACTGTCCACCCACCCGGTCGCTGCCGACAGGGCTGGCAGCGGTGCAAACAGCCAGCCGACCAACAGCCCGAGCGCCAGAGCCTGGCAGTAAACAATTCTGCAAAACATTGATCGCATGACTTTTTTTAGCACAAATTGATCCACCAACCGGCACAAAGTCAGTAAAATTTCCGTGTGAAAACACCCCCTTCATGCACGTCCGCCAGGGAATAATCGGCGGCGATGCCGCAATACAGGATGAAGGAAGGCAAATCTTCGGCTATAATTTTCTTATTCCGCGAGGGCGAGGATATTGATATGGAAACTGCCCACGACCTGAATAATGCAGAATATCTCGATGGCCAGCTGCTGATTGCAATGCCTGGCATGGGAGACCCGCGTTTCGAACGCACGGTTATTTATCTCTGCGCGCACTCTGCCGAAGGTGCCATGGGACTGGTTGTCAACAAACTGGTCGATCACATCACCTTTCCGGGCCTGCTCGAACAACTGAATATCGATTCAGGCCCGCGCAGCGAACGCATTCAGGTTCATTTCGGCGGCCCGGTAGAGGAAAGCCGTGGCTTCGTATTGCACAGCGCCGATTATCACCAGGAAAATTCGATGCCGGTGAACGAAGACTACGCCCTGACGGCATCCGTCGATGTTCTCAAAGCCATTGCCTCCGGTGACGGACCGGAGAAAAGCATGCTGGCGCTAGGCTATGCCGGCTGGGGTGCCGGGCAACTGGACGACGAGATCCAGGCCAATGGCTGGCTGCACGTGAAATCCAGTGATGAACTGGTGTTTGGCCGTGATCAGGAAAACAAGTGGCAGCGTGCCGTCGCCATGCTTGGCATTGATCTGGCGCTGCTTTCAACGACAGCCGGCCACGCCTGATGTTTTTTATTTGGCTCCGGGATAGGGATCTGTCGCCAGATAGGCGAACAGCAGATGATCTTCCCACGTACCATTGATGCGCAGATATTTCCGCGCCTCGCCTTCTTCCTGAAAGCCGACCTTTCGCAATAGATCGCGGCTGGCGACATTGGCGGGCACGCAGGCGGCTTCAACCCGGTGCAGCCCGAGATCATCAAATATGAAGCTCAGGATCGTTTTAACGGCGTCGGTCATATAGCCGTTGCGGGCGAAACCTTCGCCCATCCAGTAACCGATCGAACACGATTGTGAAACGCCGCGATGCACGTGGCTGATGTTGATGCCGCCGATCAGCGCGTCATCGATCTGGCGGTAGACAAAAAAGGAAAAGCCGTTTTCGTCGCGGGCGTCACGGGCATAGCGTTTGAGGCGGCGACGGAACGAGGCGCGCGTCAGGACGTCGGCGGGCCATGTCGGCTCCCAAGGCTCCAGAAATCTGCGGCTTGTGGCGCGCAAGTCACGCCACGCCTCAAAGTCACTCGCCCGGGGGGCGCGTAACCAGATCGTGTCGCCTTTTATGCGCCGGGTATCAAGTGGCTGCCCGATACCGCCCAGAAATGTGCTACTCACAACGCCCCCATTGCCTTGCAACGCTCAACGTTTCGCGCCTAACCCAGCCTGCCTTGTGTCGTTTGATACGATTCAAGCTGGCCGAGCGGACCTATGGCTGCGACGACGGGTGACGAGCGTGTCAAACGATTTGCCACCCTTCGAACCGTCTCCGCATCAACGCGATCGATTTCCGCCACCAATTCTGCCGGAGAAACATGCCGTCCGTAAACATACATTTGCCGGCCAAGTTGTTCGGCCCGCGCGCCGGCGGCCTCCAGACCCATCATCATACCGGCCTTGTGCTGGGCCCGGGCCCGAGCGATTTCATCATCATCGACGTCGATACCGACCCGTTTGATCTCGTCACACAGCACCGGAACCAGTTCCGGCACGTCGCCTTCACCGGTGCCTGCATAGACGCCGAAGATGCCGCTGTCGACGTAGGAACTTGAAAAAGCAAAGACTGAATAAGCCAGGCCGCGTTTTTCACGCACTTCCTGAAAAAGCCTGGATGACATACCGCCGCCCAGGACAGTCGCCAGTATTTGCGCGGCGTAAAAATCAGGATCGTCAAAGGGCAGGCCTTCAAACCCGAGCAAATAGTGGACTTGCTCAAGGCTGCGTTCCTCGCGGGCTTCACTGCCGCGATAGACGGCTTTTTCCGGCGTCGCCATCGAGTTGTCGCCAATGTTTGTAAAGGCGCCTTCGGCCAATGCAACAATCGCTTCGTGATCGACATTGCCTGCCGCTGCCAGGGTCATGCCAGGACCGTGATACTGGTTCGACATGTAGGACGAAAGCGTTTCGCGGGCAAAGCCGCCGACCAGATCGGTGGTGCCGAGGATTGAGCGGCCAATCGGTTGATTCGGGAAGGCCGCCTCCTGAAATTTGTCGAAGATCAGATCATCGGGCGTATCGTTGGTCTGGCCGATTTCCTGAATGACGACGTCGCGCTCACGCGCCAGTTCGTCTTCGGCAAACGTTGAATACTGCAAGATATCACTGAGGATATCGATGGCGAGCGGCACATCGTCTTTTAACGTTCGGGCGTAATACGCCGTCTGCTCGCGCGAGGTATAGGCGTTGAGATGCCCGCCGACGGCTTCGATTTCTTCGGCAATCTGCAAAGCGTTTCGCTTTTCCGTACCCTTGAATGCCATGTGTTCCAGCATGTGCGATATGCCGTTGTTGTCTGCCGTCTCGTTGCGGGCCCCGGTTGAAACCCAGACACCGATCGCAGCCGTCTCCAGCCCAGGCATGACATCAGTCGCCACCTTCAGGCCGCTTTTGAGTTCAGTTACTTGTACGCTCATGTTTATTCCTTAAACCCGCGAACGTTCGCGCACGCAGGCCTTTACGGCTGCCAGGTCATTGGGCAGCACGTCATATTTTTCTTCGCGCTGCAATAAATCTGCAAGGCGGGGTGGTAGTTCAGGCCGCACCGATATCGCTTTTTCGACAGCATCAGGGAACTTGGCCGGGTGCGCCGTGGCCAGTGAGATCACGGGTACATCCGGGTCACGTCGGGCAATACGTGATCCGGCAACCGCAATGGCACTGTGCGGATCGACGGCTTCCCCGGTCTGGCGGTGAACAGCAGCGATTGTTTGCAGGGTCAGTTCCTCGTCAATCGACAGGCCATCAAACAATTTGGCGGCTTCGGCCAGACGATCCGCCTCGACGCCAAAACCACCGGACTGATCAAGTGCCGACATCAGGGCACGAATACGGGCACCATCGCGCCCTTCAATATCAAACAACAGACGTTCGAAATTGCTCGAGACCTGAATATCCATGCTCGGGCTCATCGTCGGGTGGACGTCGCCCTTGCGATACTCACCGGTCTGGAAAAAGCGCGCGAGAATATCGTTGCGATTGGTGGCAACGATCAACTGACTGATCGGCAGACCCATTTCGCGGGCACAATAACCCGCGAAGACATCGCCAAAATTCCCCGTTGGCACCGAGAACGCGACGGAACGCCCGGGCGCGCCAAGCGCGATGCCTGCGTAAAAATAATAAACGATCTGCGCCATCACCCGGGCCCAGTTGATCGAATTCACCGCCGAGAGATGCATCTCGTCGCGAAACTCAAGATCGTTGAACATGGCTTTGACCATGGCCTGGCAATCATCGAACGTGCCCTGAATGGCGATGTTGTGCACGTTGGCCGACATCACCGTGGTCATCTGGCGGCGTTGCACTTCGCTCACCCGGCCCTCGGGATGCAGGATAAAGATATCAATCGCCTCGCGATCCCGGCAGGCTTCAATGGCGGCGGAGCCGGTATCACCCGACGTCGCGCCGACGATGGTAGCGCGGGAGCCGCGATTGTTGAGCGTGCGATCAAGCAACCGCCCGAGTAACTGCAGGGCAAAGTCCTTGAAGGCCAGCGTGGGCCCGTGGAAAAGCTCCATCAACCATTCGCCTGAGTCGAGCTGACGCAAGGGGGCTATGGCCGCGTGATCAAATCCGGCGTAGGCGTCGTTGATCAGGGCGGCAAATTGATCGGACGGGATATCGTCCTCGACAAACGGCAACATGACGCGGTGGGCCAGTTCGGCATAGCTCAGGCCGGACATAGCGATCATGTCGGACTCAGTAAAAGTCGGCCAGGATTCAGGCAGGTATAAACCGCCGTCGCGCGCCAGTCCGGTTAGCAGCGCATCTTCAAAGCCGAGCCGGGGCGCTTCACCCCGGGTGCTGATATATTGCAAGGCGTACTCTGTGGTTAGGGAGTGGTCATTATTCGGCGGTAAACTAAAGCATAACCAATTGAGAGGGAACCATTTGATAGCCTGGTCCGTCTGTGGCAATACTGGCGGCCCGTTTCCGGTTTGCAAAAGGTGCCCGTCGATGATGAAGCTGTTTTATTCCCCCACATCGCCCTACGTTCGCAAGGTCCGCATGGTCATCCTCGAAAAGGGCCTGACAGACCTGATCGAAATCGATGAACGTTCGCCCTATGACCTGGAAGACGAACTGATCGCCGCCAATCCCTTGTGCAAGGTGCCGGCACTGGTGCTGGAGGACGGCTCAACCCTTTTTGACAGCCCGGTGGTCTGCGAATATCTCGACAGCCTGAAGCCGACCTCAAAACTGATGCCCGAGGGTGCGGCACGCTGGTCGGTCATGCGCATGGTGGCCCTCGCCGACGGCATGACGGATGCCGCCTACAATGCCCGCATGGAATCCATGCGCCCCGACGCTGATCAATCGGCGACGGATATGGCTGCCCAACGCGCGAGGATCATGCGGGGGATTACGGCGCTCGATGCCGGTGAGCTGCCGGGCACGGATGTGCTCGACCTCGGCACCATCGCCCTCGCTGCCAGCCTCGGTTACACCGATCTGCGCCACGACGACCTCAACTGGCGGGACGGCCACCCCGCCCTCGCCGCCTGGATGGGAGAATTCAGCAAACGACCGTCGTTTCAGGCAACAATTCCCGAGGGCTAGTCCGGCAGGTAGCGCTGCTGCAGGTGCGCCTTGTAAGTGGCGACGTCAAGCGGTTTGCCGGTGGCGGCGGTCATGATGTCGGTGGTTGATTTCAGTGAACCGACTTCATGCACACTGGTTTTGAGCCAGGCCATCAGCGGGGCAAAATTGCCTTTGGCCAGGCCGGGCAGGATATCGCTTTCAGCTTTCGTTGCCGCATCAAAGAGCTGTGCCGCCGACATGGCACCCAGCGTGTAGGTCGGGAAATAGCCGAAATCACCGCCCGGCCAGTGAATATCCTGCAGGCAGCCGTCGCGATCATCGGGCGGGGTAATGCCCAGCATCTTCTGCATGGCGTCGTTCCATGCGCCCGGCAGATCCCTGACCTGCAGGTCACCGGCGATCATGGCGCGCTCCAGCCCATAGCGCAGAATGACGTGTGAGGGATAGGTCACTTCATCGGCGTCGACGCGGATCAGGCCGGGTTCAACCCGGCGATAGAGCCGCGTCAGGTTCTCGACCGACCACGCCGCGCCCTCGCCCTTGAAAGCAGCCTGGGCCACTGGCGCCAGATACGAGACAAACTCATCCGAGCGGCAGGCCAGCATTTCGATAATCAGCGACTGGCTTTCATGCATTGTCATGCCGCGCGCCACACCGACGGGCTGGCTGCGCCATTCGGCGGGCAAGCCGCGTTCATACATCGCGTGGCCGGTCTCGTGCAGCACACCCATCAAGCTCTGGGTGAAATCATCCCCGAAGTAGCGCGTGGTGATGCGCACATCGTCCGGAATGCCGCCGGTAAACGGGTGGTGCGAAACGTCGAGACGCCCGTGTTCAAAATCAAACCCGAGATTGCCCATCAGTTGCTGGCCGAGCTTGCGCTGATCATCGATAGCAAAGGGCCCGGCAGGTGCCTCAGGCTTTTCGGCCTGCGCCTGGCGCCCCTGAACCCGAGCGAGAAAGTCAGGCAGGAAAGCGCTCAGGTCCTCAAACAGCGGATCGATTTGTGCACTTGTTCCGCCGGGATCATATTGATCGAGCAAGGCGTCATAGGGCGAGACGCCAAGGGCTTCCGATTTGACCGCAGCGACTTCGCGCACCAGGTTGAGCGTCGCTTCGAAGCTCGGCGCGAGACGCTGGAAATCGTTATCGGTGCGGGCATCACGCCAGATCATTTCACTGGTTGAAGTCGCCTGACTGAGCGCTTCGACGAGATCGCTCGGCACACAGTTGGCATGCCGCCACAGGCGCCGCATCTCCGTGACATTAGCGCGCCGCCACGGCTCGTCAACATCGCTCTCGGCGGCTGACAGGACGTCATCGAGACCGGCTTCGGTCATCAGGTCATGGCAGGCCATCGACAACGTCGCCAATTGATCGGCGCGCGCGGCACCTCCGCCCGACGGCATCATCACGGCAGAATCCCAGTGCAGGATGGCCAGCGCGCCACCCAGATCATTCAAACGCCGGAAGCGCGCCTCGAGTTGTTCATAAGGGGTCATGGAGATTTTCTGTTCCGAAGATAGACGAGATAAATGACGCAAAGCGCCAGTGCCAGACCATACCATGTCAGGGCGTAGGAGAGATGGTTGTTAACGAGGTTCGTCACGGTCTGGCCACCGACGGGCAAGGCATCGGGATGGTCGCCCGGGCCCGCCTCAACAATGAAATTGGTGGTCTCAATGCCGGCTGATTTGGCCATGACCCGAGGATCGGGGGCGAACCAGATGCCTTTGGCCGGATCATTGGGCGGCGTAAAGCTGCTGCGCGCCATGATACCGATACGGACGATGCCGGTCACTTCCACCTCCCCCGTCGTCAAACCCTCAGCACGTGTTGCAGCGCGCATGCGTTCCTGCGGCACCCAGCCCCGATTGATCAGCACGGTACCACCGCCATCTGAGGGCAGGCGTTTCAGGGGCGTAATGACATGAACGCCGGCGACGCTGTTGTGCGTGCGATTGAGCACGTGCATTTCCGCCTCGTGCAGGAACTGGCCGCGGACCACGATACGGCGAAGGTCAAACGCGGGTTCCAGCATTTGTCCCGCGGGCAAGGCGACGGGATCAGCGGCCAGAGCGGCGCTGCGGGCGTCGATCAGGCCCTGTTTCCAGGCCAGACGCTCGACTTGCCAGGAGCCGAGAAATATCAGGAAGGCAGCGCCTGAAACTGTGATCAGGGTCGGCCACAGAAGGCTGCGTCGGGGCACTACAATGTCCCTTGGTCCACGCGGCCTTCGCCGGCTTGATGGCGATACTGCAGGGCAATCAGGATTGATTTGATGATGCGCAGTAATCCGACGGAGGAGACGATGATAAAGGGAAACCAGACGACGACATGGACCCAGAGCGGCGGATGAAAGGTGAATTCGAGCCACGCCGCCAGGCCGACCATGACAAAGCCCAGAATGAGAATGACAAACACCGCCGGACCATCACCGGCATCGTGACCGGCGTAGTCGAGGTCACAGACGCTGCATTTTTCGGCCACATCGAGCAGGCCGGAAAAAAGTTTCCCCTTTCCGCAGCGCGGGCAGGCGCAGGCCAGGCCGGTGCGAAAAGGGGAAATCTCAACTTGTCCGTCTACGGGCATGCGCCAGCCCGGCAACAATAACGACAGGCGAGGTTATCAGCCGCCCCACCAGTAAACGCCACAGAACAGAAACAGCCAGACGACATCAACAAAGTGCCAGTACCAGGCTGCGGCCTCGAAACCGAAGTGGTGGTCGGGCTTGAAGTGTCCCTTGTAGGAACGCACGAGGCAAACGATGAGGAAGATCGTGCCGATCAGAACGTGCGCGCCGTGGAAACCCGTGGCCATGTAGAAGGTCGAGCTGTAGATACCATCGGCAAAACCGAATTGAGCGTGGCTGTATTCGTAAGCCTGAACGCCGGTAAAAATGGCACCGAGAATAATCGTCAGCCAGAGGCCGTAAATCAGGCCATTGCGGTTGCCGTGCTTGAGCGCGTGGTGCGCCCAGGTCACCGTCGTGCCCGAAGTCAACAGGATCAAGGTGTTGAGGAAGGGCAGACCCCAGGGGCTGAAGACTTCCGTGCCCTCCGGCGGCCAGACACCGCCCGTGTGGGCGGCGCGACCAATCAGTTCGGCGCTGGTTTCACTGCCGGGATAGAGACTGGCATCGAAGAACGCCCAGAACCAGGCCACGAAGAACATCACTTCGGAGGCGATGAACAGCAGCATGCCATAACGCATGCCGATCTGGACGACCGGCGTATGATCGCCCTTGAAGGTCGCCTCTTCGATGATGTCGCGCCACCAGACAAACATGGTGTACAGCACCATGACACCGCCCAGAGGCATTATCCACGGCGTGTAGTCATGCATATACAAGAGCGCCCCGACAGCCAGGACGAGCGCGGATAATGCGCCCAAAGCCGGCCATGGACTCGGGTCTACGAGGTGATAGTCATGCCCTTTGGCGTGCGTCGACATAGTTTGGTTACTCCGGCAAACCTGCGTTAAACAGAAAAATCATACATCGCCCCGACCTAATTCAGAGATGCGTCATCGGTCCGGGTGTTTTGAGCGGTCTTGCGACTGCCCTCGACATCCGCCGGCAACGGCTTCTCAAAAAAAGTATAGGACAAGGTAATGGTCCTGACATCATCGAGATTGGGATCATTGACGATATCAGGATCGACGAAAAACGAGACCGGCATGTCCACGGACCTGCCACCCTCAAGCACCTGCTCGGTAAAGCAGAAACATTCGATTTTGTTAAAATATGGCCCGGCCTTGTGCGGCGTCACGTTGTAGGTCGCCGAGCCCATGACGTCACGTTTCAGCGGATTGCTGGCCCGGTAGAACGCTAGTGCTTCCTCGCCGAGGCGAACCTTGATCTCGCGCTGGGCCGGTTTGAACTGCCACGGCATACCGCCGGCCACACCGGCATCAAACTGGATGGTAATCACGCGGTCACTCACGGCACCCGGTGCGCTTGCCGCAACCTGCGATGTGCCGCCATAACCCGTGACCTGGCAGAACAGCGAATAAAGCGGCACAGCCGCGAACGCCAGACCCACCATGCCAAGCGCAACACCGGCCAGCACCAACCCTGTCGCCGCGTTCTTGCGGCGCGGGATCGGGTTGCGCTGTGTTTGATCGGTATGCGACATCGGCTTCAAAATTTCACAATCGTAATGACAAAAAACAGCACACAGAGCGCCAGAAGCGTTCCAGCCAGAAAATAGTTCCGGCCACGACGGCGTTTGTGCAATTCACTTAAAGGCATATCAGGCCACACCGCCAAAGGCTGTAATCGCCAGACGATCGGCGACCAGCAGCAGGAAAATTACAAAGAGATACAGGATCGAATAGCGAAACAGGCGGCGCGCTTTCGGCACTGAATTTTCGCCATCACCTTCGCGCCAGATCGAGATCGCGAAACCGACAAACAGCGCGCCCAGCACAGCGGTGGCAACGCCATAGAGCGTCCCGGACATACCAATGAACCAGGGCGCCAGCGTGACCGGCACCAGAACCAGCGAATAGATCAGTATCTGGCGGCGGGTTTCCCTCAGGCCCGAAACCACGGGCAGCATGGGCACACCGGCGCGTTCATAATCTTCACAGCGATAAAGCGACAACGCCCAGAAATGCGGCGGCGTCCAGAAGAAGATCACGGCGAACAGAACAATGGCTTCGAGGCTGACGTCACCCGTCGCCGCAGCCCAGCCAACCATCGGCGGGAAAGCACCGGCGGCACCGCCAATGACGATGTTTTGCGGCGTGCGGCGCTTGAGCCACATGGTGTAGATAAAGACGTAAAAAGCGATTGTCCCGGCGAGCAAAGCTGCTGCCGTCCAGTTGACGGCAAGTGCCATAACGGTCACTGAACCCACCGACAGCGTCACACCGATGCCCAGCGCATCGCCTGCCGAGACCTTGCCTTGCGGCACGGGGCGACCACGCGTGCGTTTCATGATGGTGTCGATATCGGCGTCGTACCACATGTTGATCGAACCCGATGCTCCGGCGCCGACGGCAATACACAGGATGGCGACAAAACTGATAACCGGATGCAAATCCCCAGGTGCCAGCCACAGACCGACGAAGCTGGTGAACACCACCAGCGACATCACCCGGGGCTTGAGCAAGGCCAGATAATCAGCCGCCTGCGCTTCCTCGGCCTCGACCATGGATGTGGTCGATTGAGGTTGCGCAGGCGCTGTATTTGCAGACCGGTTGGTCACGTAGGTTATCTCCCGCTGAGGTGTCGCTACTTGATGCGCGGCAATTCCTCAAAGGTGTGGAACGGCGGCGGTGAACTGACAGTCCACTCCAGAGTATTGGCACCTTCACCCCACTGATTTTCACCAACCGGCTTGCCGGAAGTGAGCGTGCGGAAGACGATGAATATGAACAGGATGGCACCGGCAAACGACAGATAGGAACCCATCGACGAAACCATGTTCCAGCCGGCAAAGGCATCGGGATAATCCGGCACACGACGCGGCATACCCGCCAGACCCGAAAAATGCATCGGGAAGAAGGTGAGATTGACGCCAATAAAGGTTATCCAGAAATGCATACGACCCAGAGCTTCGGAATATTCGCGGCCCGACATTTTGCCGATCCAGTAATAGAACCCGGCAAAGATCGAGAACATAGCGCCCATCGACATGGTGTAGTGGAAGTGAGCGACCACATAGTAAGTGTCGTGCATGGCGATATCGACACCGACGTTGGCCAGAACCACGCCGGTCACACCACCGAGCACGAACAGGAAGATCATGCCCAGCGCCCACAACATGGGCACCTTGAAGGTGATCGAGCCGCCCCACATGGTGGCGATCCAGCTGAAGATCTTGATGCCGGTCGGCACCGCGATAACCATTGTTGCGACCACGAAGTAGGCCCGCGTATCAACATCCAGACCAACCGTATACATGTGGTGAGCCCAGACGATGAAACCGACAAAGCCGATGGCGACCATGGCATAGGCCATGCCGAGATAGCCGAAAATCGGTTTGCGCGAGAACGTCGAGACGATGTGACTGACAATACCGAAACCCGGCAGGATCAGAATGTAGACTTCGGGATGACCGAAGAACCAGAACAGGTGCTGATAAAGGATCGGGTCACCACCGTTCGAGGCATCGAAGAAAGCCGTGCCGAAGTTACGATCCGTCAACAGCATCGTGATGGCACCGGCCAGAACCGGCAGCGACAGCAACAGCAGGAAGGCTGTGATCAGCACCGACCAGACAAACAACGGCATCTTGTGCAGTGTCATGCCCGGCGCACGCATGTTGAAAATCGTCGTAATGAAATTGGCCGCACCGAGGATCGAAGAGGCACCAGCCAGATGCAGGCTGAAAATAGCCATATCAACCGCCATGCCCGGATGGCCCGACGTCGAGAGCGGGGCATAAACCGTCCAGCCGGTTCCGGCACCACCATCGACAAAGGGCGAGGCAAACAGCAGGATCGCCGCCGGGATCAACAGCCAGAAACTGATGTTGTTCATTCGCGGGAAGGCCATATCCGGTGCGCCGATCATCAGCGGCACAAACCAGTTGCCAAAACCACCGATCAGCGCCGGCATGATCATGAAGAAGACCATGATCAAACCGTGGGCCGAAACCAGCACATTAAAGAACTGGTAGTCGTCGCCGAGGTACTGCATGCCGGGTTCGGCCAGTTCCATACGCATGATGACTGAAAACAAACCGCCGACCAGACCGGCAAAGATGGCGTAGATGATGTACATCGTGCCGATATCTTTGTGGTTCGTGGAATATAACCAACGCCGAAACCCGGTGGGGTGATCGTGATGGGCGTCCGCTGCGTGCGTCTCGCTCATAATAGTAAACCTTTTTTTCGTCCGCCCGGTGCCGGGCAGAAACCAACTCTAATTTTGACGAACTGCCGCGACCCGGGTCGCGGTCTCATCTGATTCGGGGGATGCGGGATCAAACGGCCCGGCAGCGGCGAATTCCTTTTTGGCGAAAACCACCCATTTGGCGAATTCTTCTTTCGAGACGACCTTGACCTCGATCGGCATGAAGCCGTGGTTCGTGCCGCAAAGCTCGGAACACTGTCCGTAGAAAGTGCCTTCGCGCGTGGCCTTGAACCAGGTTTCGTTCAGACGACCCGGAACGGCATCCATTTTGACGCCGAAGGCGGGAACGGCCCAGGCGTGGATGACGTCGGCTGCGGCAACCAGCACTCGAACTTCGGTGTTGACCGGCACGACAACGGCATTGTCGGTGGCCAGCAGACGGGGCTGGCCTTCCTTCAGGTCTTCTTCGTCCACCATGGTTGCATCAAATTCAATGTCACCGTGGTCGGGATAGGCATAGGACCAATAGAACTGATTAGCCGTAACTTTGAGAGTTAACTCAGGATTGTGCGTGCGATCCTGGAAATACAGCAATTTGAGCGAAGGCACCGACATCACGACGAGGATCATGATCGGGATCGCCGTCCACAAAACCTCGAGCAGCGTATTGTGGCTGCGCACCGAAGGTTCCGGGTTCGCTTTGGCGTTAAACTTCACCATGACGTACATCAACAGGGCCGTGACAAAAACCATGATCACAACGCACATCACCAGAAGCTGGTTGTGAAATTCGTCAATCCATTCCATCACCGGCGTCGCCGCAGGCTGGTAGCTCATTTGCCAGGGTTGGGGGCCGTCTGCAGCCATGGCAACGGCGCTGAGGCCGATGACGCTGGCGAGACTGATTGCCGAAGTGGCAATTATTTTGTTGAACGACATAGTTCGTTCTGTCTCCTCAATTTGAGCCCCGGTATTTGGCACGGCTAAAACGCCTCTTTGAGACCCGGTGATGGGCCCCTTGGAATCTGGCAGGGCGAACAGTTGAAATCGGCGGGAAACTACACTGTGTTCCTGCCGAGAACAAGCCCGCATCCCGAAACAATATTGCGGCTGATCCGGTGTCGGATTTAATGACTTTGTGCGCATTCTCCCCCAATCGGCTCGGCAGCCCCCGCCAGGTGGCTGAAATCAGCCAAATGTGCCTCCCGGCACCCTCGATGACGCCGCGACAAAATGTCGCATCTGACGATACAGCATACCCTTGTTTTATTCAGGGTCTTTTTTCCAACACCTTGAAAATGCTGATCGATTTTTGCCCAAACGTCATCAAACAAGCGTTGTGGCGCACATCGGTCGAGTTTGTGTTAAGAAAGATGAACCAGCCTGTCCGGGACACAATTTCCGGATCACCGGGTCCCGGTACGACAGGCCCTGAAATACCAGACGGAGACAATGATGAGCGACGCCAGCAAAGCCGATGAATTTCTGTTCAATCGTTCCGGCCTCGGCCGCAAGAAGGTTGAGGGTCTGGTCGATGAAGCGCTGCACGGCTGCGACGACGGTGAGCTGTTTCTGGAATACCGCCAGTCCGAGGCTCTGGCCTGGGATGATGGCCGCCTCAAGACCGCCAGTTTTGACACCTCGCAAGGTTTCGGCCTGCGCGCCGTCTGTGATGAGTCCACGGGCTACGCCCACGCTTCTGAACTCTCCGAGAACGCCATCAAACGTGCGGGCGATACGGTTCAGTCTGTACGCGCCGGTCGTTCGGGCACGCTGGCCGACAATCCATCCGGTACCAACCGCTCGCTTTATATCGATGACAACCCGCTTTCCGACGTGCCGTTCGAGGTTAAAACGAAATTGCTGGCCGACATCGACGACTATGCCCGCTCGATGGACGAACGCGTGCGCCAGGTTTCGGCCTCCGTCGTCGGTTCGTGGCAGGTTGTTGAAATTATCAAGGCGGGAGGTGAGCGCGTCGGCGATGTCCGCCCGCTGGTACGCATGAATGTCTCCGTTGTGCTGGGCGAAGGCGATCGCCAGGAAAACGGCAGCCATGGCACCGGGGGCCGCACACTCTGGCTCGACTACCTCAAACCCGAAACCTGGCAGGCCGCCGTCGAAGAAGCCATGCGCCAGGCCCGCGTCAATCTCACATCGGTCCCCGCGCCCGCCGGTACCATGCCGGTTGTGCTGGGTCCGGGCTGGCCCGGCATTTTGTTGCACGAAGCCATCGGTCACGGTCTCGAAGGTGATTTCAATCGCAAGAAAACCAGCGCTTTCTCCGGGTTGCTGGGCGAACGGGTCGCAGCGCCCGGCGTCACCGTCGTCGATGACGGCACCATTAACGACCGCCGTGGCAGTCTGAGCATTGATGACGAAGGCACACCGACCAACCGTACCGTGCTGATCGAGGACGGCATCCTCAAAGGTTACCTGCATGATCGCCTCAACGCCCGCCTGATGGACATGGCCCCGACCGGCAACGGTCGTCGCCAGGATTACGCCCACATGCCGATCCCGCGCATGACCAACACCATCATGGAAAGCGGCAAGGATGATCCGGCTGAAATTCTGGCGTCGGTCAAGGACGGTCTTTATGCCACATCATTTGGCGGTGGCCAGGTCGACATCACCAGTGGCAAGTTCGTTTTTACCTGCACCGAGGCCTATCTCATCGAGAACGGCAAGGTGACCTCGCCAGTCAAAGGCGCAACGCTGATCGGCAACGGCCCGGATGTGCTCACCAAGGTCGGCATGATCGGCAACGACATGGCGCTCGACCCCGGCATCGGTACCTGCGGCAAAGACGGCCAGGGCGTGCCCGTCGGCGTCGGCCAGCCGACTTTACGAATTGACGAGCTTACGGTTGGTGGCACCGAAGCGGCCTAGATAACAGGGGGACAAACATGCGTACCATCGAAATCAGCCCGGCGGAAATGTCGGCGCGGGTATCGCGATTTTCCGAGCTTGAACCCCTGGAAGCGCAAAAAAATACCGACATTCCGGTCGAGGCGGCAGACATCGTCTGGGCCCGCAAGCTGTTGTCGGTCATCGGCCTCGATCAGGATGTCGATACGCCGATCAACGCCAACGCCCCGATTACCGGTGCCGGCGGCATCACCATGACACTTGCTGCCTGTCCGCCCGGGACGGGTCCCTCGCTACATTCCCACCGCGAAACACATGAAACCTTCACAGTCCTGCAGGGCCGGTTCGAGGTTTTCTGGAATGATGACGGCGCCGAGCGCCTCGAACTCGGGCGCTTCGATACCATCGCCGTACCACCCGGCGTCTGCCGGGGCTTTCGTAATATCGGCGAGGATGAAGGCATCCTGCAGGTCATCATCTCGGGCGGGGTGCACGATCTCAATGACATCGATTTCGCACCAAAATGCGCCGACGAGATCGAGACCATCAAACCCGGATTGCTAAAAACCTTCGAAGACACCGGCCTCACCTTCACCGCGAGCAAGGCCTACGAAGACTGATCCGGACCAGGTTTAGACGCTAGTACGCGTATTCCTCAAACACCGTGTCGATGTTGCCGTTCCAGCGGGTCTCGTAGGCTTCGAGCAATTCTTCGGCGGGGGTGCGGCCGTCTTCGATGACCAGACGCACGGCGCTGAGGAAGTGGCGTTCGTCATCCCCGAAAGCATCAGTGCGATGACGGGCCCGCAGGCCGTCGGAGGCGATGCTGATCATATCGGCGGCGAGGTCACTGACGCTGCGGCCCTTGAACTGGAACTTGATACCTTCACGGGCGACACCGGCCATCAGTTCGGCGCGGTCTTCCGTCGTCCAGTCCTTGCAAAGCTCCCAGGCAGCGGCGCAGGCCGCGTCGTCATAGAGCACACCAACCCACAGGGCGGGCAGCGCGCACAGGCGACGCCACGGGCCGCCATCGGTGCCGCGCATTTCAAGGAACTGTTTGAGGCGTACTTCCGGGAACATCGTCGTCAGATGATCTTCCCAGTCTTTCATGGTCGGTTTTTCACCGGGCAACAACGGCAGCTTGCCGTCCATAAAGTCGCGGAACGACATACCCGTGGCATTGAGGTATTCGCCACCGCGATAGACAAAATACATCGGTACATCGAGCGCGTAATCGACGTAGCGTTCAAAACCGAAACCGTCTTCAAAGATAAACGGCACCTGCCCTGTGCGGTCGGGATCGGTATCGGTCCAGATGTGGCTGCGATAGCTCAGGAAGCCGTTGGGTTTGCCTTCGGTGAAGGGCGAATTGGCAAACAGGGCGGTGGCCACGGGCTGCAGCGCCAGGGCGACGCGGTATTTCTGCACCATGTCGGCTTCGGAGGCAAAGTCGAGGTTCACTTGCACTGTTGATGTACGGAACATCATGTCGCGGCCGAGGTTGCCTTTGGTCGGCATGTAATCGCGCATGATGCCGTAGCGCCCCTTGGGCATGATCGGAATATCGTCGAGTTTCCACTTGGGCTGGAAGCCGAGACCGATAAAGCCGACATTCATGCCCTCGGCCACGGCCTTGACCTGTCGCAAGTGCTTGTTCACTTCATCGCAGGTTTGATTGAGATTTTCGAGCGGCGCGCCCGACAGTTCAAGCTGTCCACCCGGCTCCAGTGTGATCGACTGGCCATCCATCGACATGGCGATGGCCTTGCCGGCTTCCTCGATGGGTTGCCAGCCAAAAGTCTCAAGGCCCTTGAACAAGGCGGCAATACCCTGCGGTCCGTCGTAGCCGAGCGGGCGCAGATCATCGAGCCGGAAACCGAACTTTTCGTGTTCCGTGCCAATGCGCCACGCTTCCGGCGGTTTGTTGCCTGCTTCGAGGTGTTCAACCAGTTGTGCTTTGCCCTCAATGGACGCACCGGGTTTCTGATCATCAGCCAAGGCGGATCTCAATCTGTCAAATCGGTAAAAAAGGAAAATCGTTAACGTTGAAGTACAGGAGTTGTACATAGGCAGCAAGCCAAAGGTTAACAAGCCCGTGTTAACTTTTATGTGAGATTGCCCGCTCCCCAATCGCCGACAATCGACTGCCAGACGCTCAAAGCCGCGGCTGCAGCCGTATCGGCGCGCAACACGCGCGGCCCCAGACTGACCGGGAAAGCATAGTCCAGTGCGCCGAGTTGATCGCGCTCGCCGTCATCAAAGCCGCCCTCGGGGCCGATCAGGATAGCCCAGGGTGCCTGACGCTCCGCGGCGCTTAAACCGAGCAATCCTTCGGCAATCGGCGGCCCGCTGCCCTGCTCATCGCACCACAGCAGACGCCGCTCCTGCGGCCACTCGGCCAGCAAGGCCTCGAGACGCACAGGTTCAACCACACGGGGAATTTCGAGACGTTCGCACTGTTCGGCGGCTTCGCGCGCATTGGCGGCCAGACGCCCGGTATTAACCCGCGTCATGACGGTGCGTCGGGTAATCACCGGGCGGATTTCAGAGACCCCGAGTTCGGTGGCTTTTTCGGCGACAAAATCGATGCGGGCTTTTTTGATCGGCGCAAAGACCAGCCACAGATCGGGCATCACCGGCTGGGCCATGCGTTGTTCAACCAGGGCAACCTCGCACCTGTTTTTTGTGACGTTCTCGAGCCGGGCCAGCCATTCACCGTCGCGGCCATTGAACAGGGCGATTGTATCGCCCGCCGTCAGACGCATGACATTGCCGAGATAGTGCGCCTTGTCTTTCGCCAGACCAAGTGTTTGCCCGGCGGCCAGGTCATCGTCGACATAAAGCCGGATACGCGGATCATAGGTTGGTTTCATCGTGCTCGTTTCAGGTTTGGCGGCTTGAAGCCGGGTCGCGAAGGGGTTACAGCATACTACATGTCTGAACGCCCCGATAATCCGCCGCATGAGTTGCGCCGCAGCAGCATTATTGCCGATGCTGTCTCCGGTAACTGGGTCGATGCCCGCGCGCCGGAAAATTTCAAACCGTATTTCAAGCTGGCGCGGTTCGACCGGCCCATTGGCTCATGGCTGTTGTTCTGGCCATGCTGGTGGTCGCTGGCGCTGGCGGCGGGCGAGACGAGTATGTTCCGCTGGCCGATGCTGCACACACCGCCGTGGCCCGATCCGGTGATGCTGGCCCTGTTCCTGATCGGTGCCTTTGTCATGCGCGGCGCGGGTTGCACGCTGAACGACATTGCCGATCGTAATTTTGATGGCAAGGTTGAGCGCACGGCCCTGCGGCCCATTCCGTCGGGCCAGGTGAGTGTGCTGCAGGCCTTCATCTGGATGGGCGCGCTGTCGGCCATCGGCCTCTGTGTACTGCTGACGTTCAACAACTTTGCCATCCTTGTCGGCGTGGCCTCTCTGGCGATTGTGGCGATTTATCCCTTCATGAAACGCTTCACCTACTGGCCGCAGTTCGTGCTTGGCCTCGCCTTCAATTGGGGGGCCCTGCTGGGCTGGGCCGCCGTGACGGGTGAAATCTCGGCCGCCCCCGTTGCGTTGTATGCTGCCGGTATCGCCTGGACGCTGGGGTATGACACGATCTACGCCCATCAGGACAAGGAAGACGACATCCTGATCGGCGTCAAATCAACCGCCCTGAGATTTGGCCCGACGACCAAACGCTGGCTCTGCGTGTTCTACGCCATCGCCATCGGCGGCATGGCGGCCAGTGGCTGGATCACCGGATTGTCCGTGGCCTTTTATGCCGGTCTCGCCGTCGCCGCCGGGCAAATGATCTGGCAAATCACCGATCTCGACATTGACGATTCTGCCGATTGTCTGAACAAGTTCCGCTCCAACCACCCCTTCGGCCTCATCGTCTTCATCGCCATAATCGCCGGGCAGGTCGTTTAGCTGATCGACTCGTCGGGTGTAAAATTCGGGATGTTCAGGGGATGGGCCGCGTCGCGCAGGGTTACAGTCCAGCGGGCGCGGATGTCAGTGTCTTCAACGGCCCTGGCGATGAAATCGTCGAGATTGTCAGATGGTGCGAGGCTTTGGTTTGCGGCGGCGAGAACATCGGGCATTGAGCGGGTATCGAATTTGCGCGCCGTCGCCGGGATGACGTCGAAAGCGACGGGCTCGTTCGTCAGAGCCAGCGCACCGTGGTTCGAGAGATAAACGCCGACACGCCGAAGTACGCCCGCGCCAATATCAAGCTTGAGTTCAATATCGTGAAGATGACCGTAGGCGTAATTGACCGCCGCGCCCCACGATGATCCCGTCTCACTTTCATGCATGCGGGTGAGTTGATCGTTATCCAGCCACGTCACCCAGGTGTGCAGGCGCGTGCCAGGCGATGGGGCCAGTGTCGCGGGAATGGTGCCGTATGACGTCAGATGTGCTGAATAAATGACGTCGAAATCGGCAAGTTCAGCCTGAACCACCGGGATAACGGTGCCGGGTATCTCAGCGAACTTGCGTTGGAGTTGTTCAGGTGCCGCATTGGAGCCGAAGGCCAGCACAGCCGTCCGGCCGGTGGTCACGTCAGCGGACCAGCTTTCCAGCCGTCGCACTTCACCATTGTCATAGAGATAACTGAAATCGGGTCGATCGTAGGGATAGTCATAGGCGCGGCGGTGGCGTGCCACTGTCAGGTGATCCCGAGACGGGTCCCTTCGGTAATGGCACCTTCCAGCAACGCGCCCCGCATGTCAGCGTTGGCGAAGTTGGCGCCGGTCAAATCGGCACCTGTCAGATTGGCCGGGAACTGGTGGCCGGTTTCCTTGCCCGCCTTGTCGCGAATACTGATCTTGCCCAATTTACAAAAACTTCCGTCGGCATCTCGCAAGACGGATTTCTTGAAGTTCGCACCTTCCATCTCGGCTTCACGCAACTTGGCGCGCGTCAAATCGCTGCCACTGAGGTCGGCCAGCATCAACTGGGCCGCACTGAAATTGGTCTCGACCAGCGTGCACCCGCTGAGATCGGCGCCCGACAGATACGCACCTTGCAAGTCGATACCGCTGAGGTCGCGGTTCTTGAACACGCCGCGTTCACCGTTGGCACCGCTCGAATCAACCCACAGCGCATGCTTGGCGAGGGTGCGCTGCAAATCGGCCGGCAACTTGCTCGCCCCCTTGCTGATCTCGGCCGAGCTCAAATCCGCCTGGCTGAGATCGACATCGACCAAAATGGTGCCGTTCATTTTGGCCCCGCTCAGATTGGTCCCATCGACGTTGGCGCTTTCGAGGTTGGCGCCAGTCAGGTCAGCGCCCTTCAGTTTGGCGCTGCCGAGATTGGCACCGCCGAGGTCGGCCCCGGAAAAATCAACGCTGTTGCCCTCCATCCCACGCATTGATGCCCCGCGCATCGAGGTGTTTTGCATTTTGGCGTTGTCGACTTTGGAATTGTCCATTGATGAGTTATCGAGATTGGCATCGCTCATATCGACGGGTTTCGCCGCCGCTGACACCAGGGCCCCTGGCCGCAAGTCGGCGTCATTCAGGTTGGCCCCGGTCATGCGCGCGCCGCGAAACATTGCCCCACGTAAATCGGCCCGATTGAGATCGACGTCACTCAGGTTCGAGTTTTCGAAGTTAGCGCCAAACAGATCAGCCGAGACAAATTTGGACCCTGTCAGGTCGCACTTTGAAAAGTTGCTGCCCGTCAGCACGGCATCCGACAAATTGATCCCGGCCAGCTTCAAACCGCCGAAATCAAAATCCCGTAACACTGCCCGGCGACCGCCTTTCAGGCTTTCGACAAATCGACGATGCAGGCGCAGCGTCTCGATAAGCAGGTCTTTATCCAAAAATATTTTCCCCCTAATAGAGGTATATTTAGGCACAAAATCGCCAATTACACGACCTGTGAGGTCAATTTTCGGCTTTTTTTATGATCTTTTGGCGAATGTGGCTGTCGCGCGTGCCGTTTCGCGTCGATATACTCCGCCTCAACTTGCCCAATGCCGAAAGCGCCTGACAAACTTATGGCCTATCCATCCTTGCGAGAATTCATTGAACGCCTTGATCGTGAGGGCCGGTTACGGCGGGTCTTCCAACCCGTATCGACCGAGCTGGAGATGACTGAAATCCAGACACGTTTGCTGGCTGAGGGCGGTCCCGCGGTGTTATTTGAAAACCCGGTCAATCCGGACGGTACGCGTGCGAATATGCCGGTTCTGGTTAATTTGTTTGGCACGGTCGAACGCGTTGCCTGGGGCATGGAACGCGAGCCCGGCAGTTTGCGGGAACTGGGTGAGACACTGGCCTTCCTGCGCCAGCCCGAGCCGCCGGCCGGTTTTCGCGACGCCATCAGCATGTTGCCGCTGGTCAAACAGGCCATGACGATGAAGCCTAAAACGACCTCGAAGGCACCGTGTCAGGACGTCGTCTGGACCGGCGATGATATTGATCTGGCCCGACTGCCGATCCAGACCTGCTGGCCGGGGGAGCCGGCACCGTTGATCACCTGGCCGCTGGTCGTCACCAAGGGACCCGGTACCAACAAGCAGGACGATTTTAATCTCGGCATCTATCGCATGCAGGTGACGGGCCCCAAAACCACGCTGATGCGCTGGCTCAAACACCGGGGCGGGGCCCAGCATCACGCGCGCTGGAAAGAAAAAAAGCCAGAACCCCTGCCCGCCGCCGTTGTCATCGGCACTGATCCCGGCGTTATTCTCGCCGCCGTGACACCGGTGCCCGACACGATGTCGGAATATCATTTTGCCGGTCTGTTGCGCGGCGAAAAGGTAGCGCTGGTCGACTGCAAGACCGTGCCGCTGAAAGTCCCCGCCAACGCCGAGATCGTCATCGAGGGCCATGTCTCACTCGACGACTACGGCGATGAAGGCCCCTATGGCGATCACACCGGCTTTTACAATTCGGTCGAACAGTTCCCGGTTTTCACGGTCTCCGCCATCACCATGCGGCGCGACCCGATTTATCTCTCGACCTTCACCGGACGCCCGCCCGACGAGCCCAGCGTGCTGGGCGAGGCGCTGAATGATCTCTTTGTGCCGTTGCTGCAGCAGCAGTTCCCAGAAATCGTTGATTTCTGGTTGCCGCCGGAAGCCTGTTCCTATCGCATCGCCGTCGTCTCGATGAAGAAGGCCTACGCCGGGCACGCCAAGCGCGTGATGATGGCGGTGTGGTCGTATCTGCGCCAGTTCATGTACACCAAGTTTGTCATTGTGGTGGATGAGGATATCGACGCCCGCGACTGGAAAGATGTGATGTGGGCGATCTCCGTCAACATGGACCCGGGCCGCGATATCACGGTGATCGAAAACACACCGATCGATTATCTCGATTTTGCCAGTCCTGAATCAGGCCTCGGCTCCAAGATCGGCCTCGACGCCACGACAAAACTGCCACCGGAGACCCATCGTGAGTGGGGCCGCAAGTTGCGCATGTCGGATGAGGTTATCGAGCGCGTTGACGACATGTGGGAAAGCCTCGGCCTGCCGGGCTCGGGCGAGAAGATCTGGAAACAGGACTGAGCAGATGAAACACGCCTTTGTCACCGGGGGTACCGGCTTTCTCGGCCTTAATCTGGTCGAGCAGCTGATTGCCGCTGACTGGCGGGTGACGGCGTTGCATCGGGCTTCTTCCGATCTCAAATATCTCTCAGGGTTTGGCGTCGATCTGGTCGAGGGGGCGATCACCGATGGTGAAGCCGTTAAGGCCGCCCTGCCGGAAGAGGTTGATTGTGTTTTCCACGTCGCCGGCAATACCTCGATGTGGTCGCGGCGCAAGGCCGAGCAGGACGCCGACAATATCGACGGCACCCGCAATCTGGTTGAGGCTGCACTGGCGCGCCGGGCGAAACGCTTCGTCCAGACCTCGACGTGGAATGTCTTCGGCCTGGAACACGAGGAAATTTCGGAGGCGACAATCAAGACCGGAGCTGAGTCGTGGGTCAATTACACCGTCAGCAAGGTCATGGGCGAACGCGAGGTTCAGGCCGGCATCAACAAGGGCCTGCAGGCGGTGATCCTTAATCCGGCCCATATTGTTGGCAAGTACGACACCGTCAACTGGGCCCGCATGATCACTATGGTTCACGATAAAAAACTACCGGGCATTCCGCCGGGGGCCGGATCGTTTTGCCATGCTACTGAAGTGGCCCGTGCCCATATCGCGGCTGTCGAGCGTGGCAAGGTCGGCGAAAACTATTTGCTGGGCGGTACGGATGCCTCCTTTGTCGAGGTTATCAAGATCATTGGCGAGTTAACCGACCGCAAGGTACCCGCCGGCGCCATGCCCAGGACCCTGATCAAAATCGTTGCCCACCTTCAGGCATTGGCGGGCGCAATCACCAACCGGGAGCCCGATGTGACACCTGAAGGTGCCTCGATGGTGCTGTCGCACCCCCGCATTGTCTCGGACAAGGCGGAACGTGAACTTGGCTATCGCACAATTGAATTGCGCAACATGCTGACGGAAAGCCACAATTGGCTTAAAGCTGAAGGCCATCTCGACTAGGTTGTTTTCTTTCCCTGCTTCTCCTGCCGCAAAGATCTTATATGTCCCAGACCGACCCGCTCGATTTCCTTGAAGACCTGTTTGCCCGCGCCAAGGCTGCCGGTGCCGATGCTGCTGATGGCCACTATGTCCAGTCGATGTCCCTCTCGACATCGCAGCGCATGGGGGCCCGCGAAGACCTTGAACGTTCGGAATCGCTCGATATGTCACTCAGGGTGTTTATTGGCCAGCGCCAGGCTTGTGTCGCCTCGTCTGATTTGTCCTCAGCCGCCGTCGATGAACTGGTCGAGCGCGCCGTCGCCATGGCCAGGGTCGTGCCGGAAGACCCTTACTGCGGTCTGGCCGACCCCGAACGTCTGGCCAAAACATTTCCCGATCTTGATTTGTTTGACGATTACGAACCCGACGCCGAGGAATTATATGGCCTGGCCGCTGAGGCCGAGGATGCGGCACTTGCCGTGCCCGGCGTGACAAATTCAGAAGGCGGTGGTGCGGGCTGGTCACGAAGCTCGGTCATGGTGGCGACGTCGCACGGGTTTTCCGGCGGCTATTCCGGATCGAGCATGAGTGTCAGCGCCTCGGTGATCGCCGGTGACGGCACGGAGATGGAACGCGATTACGATTATTCCTCTGTTCGCCATCGCGGTGATCTGCGTGACGCCGGCGAAATTGGTCGTGAAGCGGGTCAGCGCGCTGTCAAACGCCTCAACCCGAAACAGGCTGAAACTTCCAGCGTGCCGGTGATCTATGACCCGCGCGTGTCAGGCGGCATTGTCGGTCATTATTCGGGAGCAATTTCCGGTACGTCCGTGGCGCGCGGCACCAGTTTTCTTAAAGACAAACTCGGCGAGCAGGTTTTTGCCGACGGCATCAACATCGTCGATGACCCGCACATGATCCGCGGCCTGTCGTCCCGCCCCTTTGACGGCGAAGGTGTGGCCAATGACGCGCTGAAGCTTTGCGACAACGGTGTGCTGACGACCTGGGTCATGGACACGGCCTCGGCCAATCAACTTGGGCTGGAAACGTCGGGCCGGGCGGCGCGCGGTGGTGCCTCTCCGCCTCATCCCTCGACGACCAATCTTTATATGGAAGCCGGCACGATGTCGCCCGAAGAACTGATGGCCGATATCAAGTCGGGATTTTATGTCACCGAACTGATCGGATTTGGCATCAATGGTCTGACGGGTGATTACAGCCGGGGTGCGGCGGGCTACTGGATTGAAAACGGCGAGATCACATATCCCGTGAGCGAGATGACGGTGGCCGGGAACCTCAAGGACATGTTCATGAATGTGACGCCTGCCGATAATCTGGTCTTTCGCTATGGCACGAACGCGCCGACGATCCGTATCGAAGGCATGACGGTAGCCGGCGCGTGACATCGGGCGCGGGACGACAGGCCGACATCGATTTGCTGAAAACGGCGGTGCGCGAAGCCGGTGATATCGCGCACGGCTATTTTGTCGGCGAGGCCAAAAGCTGGGATAAAAATCCGGGCGATCCGGTGACCGAGGCCGACCTTGCGGTTGATACCCATCTCAGGGAATTTTTTGCCGCCGCCCGGCCCGACGATGCCTGGCTGTCGGAAGAAACCGTCGATGACCGAAAACGCCTGAACGCCCGGCGTGTCTGGATTGCTGATCCAATTGACGGCACCCGGGCTTTTGTTCAGAAGAAACCGGAATACACCGTCTGTGTTGCCCTTGTCGAAGATGGCAAACCGGTGCTGGGTGCGGTCCTGAACCCCGAGACCAATGAATTTTATTTTGCCGAGGCAGGCGGGGGCGCGACGCTGAATGACGACGTCATCAAGGTTGGCCCGCCACCACCAATCGAGCAATCCCGCTTGCTCACCAGCCGCCAGACACTCGATGAATACGGCCCCTCACCGATTCCGGAAGCGACCTTCACGTTCCACAATTCCATCGCCTTTCGCATGGTGCTGGTCGCCGCCGGCCGGCATGATGCCACGGTTTCAATCAAGGCGAAATGTGACTGGGATATCGCCGCTGCTCATCTGATTGCCACGGAAGCCGGCCTCAAAGTCTCGGCACCGGACGGTGTCGAACTGATCTACAATCGCGAGGACATCCGCCACACCGGCGTCATCGTCGCCGCTGATCCGCTCTACAGCGATATCCTCAATCGACTTGAAGGCTTCCCGCTGTCACTCGGCCGGGATTGATCGATGCATGATCTGATCGATCTGAAGACTTATCCGCTGGATGACTTGTCCGCTGACAAGGGTCGAGCGCTGGTCGCGCGCTGCCGCCGGCAACTGGCCACGGACGGCATGTTCAATCTGGACGGCTTCCTGTGCGCCGACGCCCTGCGCCAGTCTCTTGCTGAAGTACGGCCAATACTTGAGACGTCAGCCTTCACGCATAGACGGCAGCACAATATCTACTTCGCCGATGACATTCCGGGATTGCCGGCGGAACACCCGGCGCTGACGGAATTCGAAACCATCAATCACACAATCTGCGCCGACCAGTTCGCCGACAGCCTGCTGTGCCGCATTTATGAATGGACCGCCATGGCTGTGTTTTTGGCGGCAGTGATGGACAAACACGAACTGCACACGATGTCCGACCCGCTGGCCCGGATCAATGTCATGTCCTACACCGAGGGGGAAGCCCTGAACTGGCATTTTGACCGGTCCGAGTTCACCACCACGCTTTTGCTGCAATCTCCCGTATCGGGTGGTGATTTTTTGTACCGGCGCGACCTGCGCAGTGACGACGATCCGAACTACCGGGGTGTCGGCAATTTGCTCGCCGGCGAAGACCACGATGTAAAGCAGATGCCGCTGGCACCTGGCACACTCAATGTTTTCAAGGGCAAGAACACAGCCCATCGTGTCACGCCCATCGAAGGATCTGATCCCCGCATCATTGCCGTGTTTTCATACTTTGATCGTCCCGGAGTCATTTTCAGTGATGACGAACAACTGGGATTTTATGGTCGCTCGGCCGGGACCAGTCTGCAGTAGAGGAATTACACCATGCCGTTTTATGACAAAGGCCCTGTACGTATCCACTATGAAGACACCGGTTCAGGCTATCCGCTGTTGATCCTGCCGGGCGGTGCCTTGAACGCGACGATGTCCTTCTTCACCGACATGTCTCCCTTCAACGCAATGGAGGTTTTCAAGGACGACTATCGTTGCATCACCCTGGACCTGCGTAATGCCAATGGCGGCCAGTCCACCGGCCCGCTTGAGATCGAGCGCCCGTGGGATGCTCATACTGACGACCATCTCGGCCTGATGGATCATCTCGGTATCGATAAATTTCTCGTCATGGGATTTTGCATTGGCGGGCCCTTGATCTGGAACATGTTGCAGCGGGCACCTGATCGCGTTGATGCTGCCGTGCTGGCGCAGCCCAGCGGCTCCCGTCCCGAAGCTCGGGATATCCCCTATCAAAACAACATGAAGAACTGGGGTCCGGCGCTGTGCGAACGCACTCCCGGCATTACGATGGAGATGGTCGATGCCTTCCTTGCGAGCATGTATCTCGACAATGCCGACTTTGTATTCACAGTGACACGGGATTTTGTCCGGGCCTGCCAGACGCCGATCCTCGTGCTGCCCGACGACATCCCGCCGCACCCCTATGCCATCGCGATGGAATCAGTTCATCTCGCACCTAACGCCGAAGTCAGTCTTTATCCGTGGAAGCAAACCCCCGAACAGATTGAACTGGCAGTACGCCATATCGGCACGTTCCTGCGAGCATACAAGCCTTAAACATCAACGATTGGCTATTTCTCGTCAGATGCCTCCGGCAGAAATCCTGGAGATGTGGATATCACGGCATGACTGAACGACGCTTTCGACTGCAACAATGACCGGCAATCGTTGAGCGCATTGGCAATACTGCCGTCGAGCCGCGCCTCATGCGCTGCCCTGTTGATTTTCGCCAATGCGACATCGATGTGCGGAACGGGCGAATAGTTACCGTCAAGGCGCATGACCATTTCAGAGAACGCGAGGAGAATTTCGCGCGGTGAGTTTTCAATCAGTTCGACATCACGCCGGGCGAACTTGATGGTTTCGTCAAGTTCGGGCAGGTCGTCTATCATGATTTCGTCGTAACTCAGGGCGCGCTTGAAGAGGTGCGAAAAATAACTTTTGAAGACAAACAAATCACGCGGCAAACCATAAATATGGGAGGTGATCGGCGTGTTGAGAAAGAGCACCGGCACATCAAAGGCATGGGCCAGGTCACAAGGTCCCGACTTAGTGCCGATGTAGAGCATGCTGCTGGCGACAAAACAGAGATCATCAAACGGCTCGTAGCCTTCGGCAAATGGCAGTTCAACGAGGTTTGGATGGGTGAAGCTCAAACGGATCATCTTTTTGTCACCGAGGCGCACGACATTGTAACCCGCATCGAGAATCTGCGAGATCACCGGCTCATAGAACGACGGGTTGGCGTTGCGGTACGAATGGTAGGTCTTGTCCGGCAAATAGCCGGGATCACGAATGTGCAATGTGATCGTCGGCACGTCCTGCGAGAGATTGAGCCGCTGGAATGCATCAACCCTTCGACGTTCTTCATCTGTATTCAGGCGGTGAAAACGCCAGTTGTCTTTATCGACGCAGTCCCGTTGGTATTGCGCGAGCAGGGTAAAATAGCTGTTGAGAATGTAGCGCCGGTTTTCCCGGACCGGTTCGCCGATATCCTCCAGACTGGCCTGCAACAAGGTGTGGTCATCTGTGAAGACATAACGCATGCCTTCGGTAAATTTCTCGAGCACAGCAGGATTCAAGGGCGGTGTTGTGTTGCGCTCATCGCCAACGACGACGATGACATCAAAGTCATCCGGCGGGTAAAGGCAGCGCAGAAAAAAAAGTTCCCCGGCGAGATGACCGATACGGCCAGACGGACCGAGCAGGTAAACGACCTCTTTGCGCGCCGTCCCGGAGGGCGGTCCGATGATCCTGTCAATCTCATGGATGAGTAATTCTGTTTGCCGATCCGACATGCAAGGTCCCCAAGCCTGGCTTGCAGTCATTGTTGCGGCACGCGCGTTAAGGAATGGTTACAGACGTTACCCGGTCATCAGGCCTGAACTAGCCGGGCGTTTCGTCGTCCCTGTTCAGACCGACCGTCGGTGGTTTCTTGACAAGGGATTTGTAGAGGTCCTGATAGACCTGTTGAAAAATATTCAGTTCGATTTTCGCCGCCTTGACGTCATCGTTCCATAGCGGCACCGATTTTTCCTCAACGAAGCGGGCAGTTGCCTGTCCCGCGCCAAAGCAGGTGAAGGATCGGCACTCAGCGTAACCATCCTCTTCCAGGCTGTCCCAGATGCCGCACAGAAAATCTTCGGTAAGATTCTTGCAAGGCTCGCCGGCCGGCTTTTTGTAGTGCGGCCAGTCAAAGGCCAGCGCAACACAACACAGACCGTGACAATCGCCGCAAACCGGAATCAGTTCATCAATTTCGACACTGTCACGGGGCTTCAACGCTACTGGCCTGCCGCAATCAGGGCACTGGCTCAGGTCGTCGGCAAATGATTTCTGGCATTCCTGGCAAGTCGTCATATCGGTCGTCAAAATCAGTTGATGGATCAATAATCATTTAGTCTTCAAAATTATATTTCAAATATTATTATGATTTTTTTTCATCGGCAATACAGAGAGTGCGGCAACGGAGAGGACGCGAATATGCGCGTCCTCCTCGCCAGCGATTGAAATCCTAGTCTGCCGCGAAGCAGTAGAGCAATCCGGCACCGCCGGTGGATTGCAGGTTGGCCTGGCTGCAGCCCCTTGTTCCGTGCGCCGATGTCCACGAAATATTGCCGCCGCCGTGGCGATCGTGATGACCGACCGAGGCACTGCCCTTGTCGTTGCTGGTCCAGTTGCTGCAGGTGTGATCACCCTTTTCGAATGGGAAATAGGCTGTGCCGTCGTCCTTCGAGCCCGTCAGAATGTCGTGCTCGTTCGGTTTGTCGCCGCGACCCTTGACCGGCTTGCCGTTTTCATCGACCGCCGTGCGCTTGATAATATTGGGGCTGATGTGCAGCTGATCAAGATCGCTGGCGATCAGTTCACCATTGGCATTGTACCACGGGCCCTTGCCAATTCTGTCGCGCGCCGAAATGCCGCGTTTTTTCGGATAATGGGTCGAGAGATAAGCCCGCCACGTGCGGCCCTTTGAGCCGGCACTTTCCGCCAGTTTTTTGCAATGTGCATCACCACCGGCAAGCCCGCCGAGATTTGCACCGTCACCGATACCTGTGCTTGTGACAAAAAATCCCATCGACTGATCGGCGGCCAGCGCCAGTGGGCTCGCCAGCAAAAGTGCTACGCCCGCCGCAGTCGCCAAAACTGTCTTATGACCAATACGCATCTCGACCTCCCTGAATTTAATTTTAAAGTCGCTTCTGATTTCTCGAATAAAACTCTAGAACCCGGGTCTTTATTTTGCCAAGACACGTCATCATTGCATCACGGAGTTTTGAACGGTCGAATATTGCTGGTCTACGTCGTGGGCGGGACCAGTAACTTCAAAGCAGCCGGGGCCAGCGAGAAAGTCACGGGCACGACGCCGTAGCCGTCACCATCAATTTGAACAGGGTAACCGACGGGAGAGATGATTTTTACTTCGTGGACCGGTTTGATGATCTTGTCAGGGATTTGCGGCACACGCCCCAGACCAAACGCCAGGCCGTAGCGCACCAGATTCCAGCGCCCGAGACCAAGGGCTACCAGCACCGTCAGCACACCGTCATCAATCCGGGTATCGGCCGAGACGACGTGGGGTCCGCCGAAGCGGCTGACGTTGATGACGACGACGGTCGATCCGGTGACATGTTCGCCATCGAGTTCCGCCTCGAACACCACGCCGCCATCGCGGATCAGGGCGGTGATCATCGAGAATATATAGGCTCCCCAGCCCAGCAGTCTCTTGAGCCAGGGTTTGAGATAATTGACCGCCGCTGAATCAAGTCCGACACCGGCAGTAATCAGGAAAGTCCGGTTCCCGGCAATGCCGACAGTCGCGGCAATCTCTTCACCATTGGCGATGGTCTCCGCCATGGCATCCGCCTGTTTTTTGAGACCGATATCCAGCGCCAGTACATTTACTGTGCCGAAAGGCAGCGTGGCGAAGGCAGGCCCTGCGTAGAGGCCCTCTTCCACCGGCGCATCGCCCGGTGTGCCCGTGCCCTGACACGTCAGACCCTGAATGACTTCGTTGATGGTGCCGTCACCACCCGCTGCCACAACGACGTCGTAGAGGCCCGTGGCTGCGGCTTCGCGGGAGAAAACCTCTGCATCACCAGGCCCTTGTGTAACCCGGACCTCGGCAACACATCCCAGTTCCTTAAGCGCGTTCAGGGTCTGACCAAAGAGCTTCTTGCGCCGCCGCCCGGCAATCGGATTAAAGACAATAAGGACGCGGCGGGCCATGTGGTTTATGACCTAGTGCGGGCGCACCCAGACCGCGGTGTCGTGGAAAACGGCACCCCCGGCAGGGGCTGCGGCTTCGGCACTGACGAGTTGATTGATGCCCTTGCCGTCCTTGTGCGCATCGAGACCCCAGACGCCTTCGGCAATCACCACGCCCTTTTGCACGCCGTCAAACAGCTTGGCATGCAGGTTCATTTCACCAAGCTGATTGCCGAGCGTCACGCCGCCGTCCTCACCAATGTTGTGCGCGCGGGCGTCTTCGGGGTGGATCAGCAGAACCGGTTTGATTTCTTTGTTTACCGACGTCGACGTGTTGTTGAAGGTCGAATTGAGGAAGTTGCGTGCAGGTGGCGTGACGAGGCGGAAGGGGTGCTCACCACTGGCGTCATCGGTCGCCTCCCAGTGATCCGGCAGGTCCGGCACTTCGTGGCCGCGCGGGCCCATGGCTTCCCAGTCCGGCTTGAAACGGAACTTGCCGTCGGGCCAGCCAAAGCCATTGATGAAATGATGGGTTTCGAAATCCTCGATGCAGTCGTGCCAGTGTTCGCGGTCCAGCGTTTCGAGGTCGGGATGACCCGAAACCGTTAAAGTCTCGTCGATAATCTCGCGCGCCGTCATGTCAAATCCGCGATGATCGGCGCCCAGACGTTTGGCAAGCGCACAAATCACTTCGTGGTTTGAGCGCGCCTCGCCAACCGGCTCGATAATTTTGAGACCGGCGATGATGTGGGAATGCCCGCCGCCCTGATAAAAATCATCGTGCTCAACAAAGGTCGTCGCCGGCAGCACGATATCGGCCATGCGCGCGGTTTCGGTCATGAACTGTTCGTGCACGCAGACAAAAAGGTCTTCGCGGGCAAAGCCCTGGTGGACCTTGTTCTGATCGGGCGAGATCACCATTGGATTGGTGTTCTGGATCAGCATTGCCGTCACCGGCGGACCATCGCCAATATCGCGGGGATCACCAGTCAGGATCGGTCCGATACGCGACTGATCAAGCGAGCGCACATCTGCTTGTTTGACATCGCGGCCTTCGATCAGGGTTTTGTCCCACGCGTAGAGACCGGAATTGCTGTAAAAAATACCGCCGCTCGGGTGCAGCCATTTACCGGTGACGGCGGGCAGGCTGGCGACAGCATGCACGTTGACCGCCCCGTTGCGCGAACGCGAGAAGCCGTACCCCATGCGGATAAAAGCGCGGTCTGTCTGACAATAGAGTTTGGCGAACGCCTCGATTTCCTCGACCGGCAGTCCGGTGATTTTCGATGCCCATTCCGGTCCACGCGATTTGAGGTGCGCCTCCAGTTCGTCCGGTACGTCGGTGTATTTCGCCATGTAGTCACGATCCGCATAGCCATCCCGGAACGCGATATGCATCAGGGCACAGGCCAGCGCGCCATCGCTGCCGGGCTGCAAACAGATATGCATATCCGCCGTTTCCGCTGTCGGATTGCGATAGGGGTCGATGACCACGACTTTGGCCCCGCGATTCTTTTTGGCCCGGGCGACATGGGTCATGACGTTAACTTGTGTCGAGACCGCATTGCTGCCCCAGATGACGATCAGGTCAGCTTCCGCCATTTCGCGGGGATCGGGGCCGATCTTGCGGCCCGTGCCGGCCATCCAGCCGGCATCGACCAATGCGGTGCACACAGTCGAGAACTGGATCGAATAGCCCATGGCGTGGCGCAGTCGCTCGATACCGTCGCGCTGCAGTAATCCCATGGTCCCGGCATAAAAATGCGGCCAGACAGTTTCCGGTCCATGTTCCTCAGTTGCGGCCTTGAAAGCGGCGGCTGTGATATCCAGAGCCTCGTCCCAGCTAATTTCTTCAAACTGCCCGGATCCCTTGGGGCCAGTGCGTTTGAAGGGTTTTGTCAGGCGGTCCGGATGATGTGTGCGTTCGGCATAGCGCGCAACCTTGGCGCAGACGACACCGGCTGTGTAGGTATTATCAGCCGCCCCGTGGACCCGGCCAATGGTCTGGTCGTCGACTTTTTCGATGGCGAGGGCACAGGTCGACGGACAGTCGTGCGGACAGGCTGAGTAAGCAATTTCTGGTGCGACGGACAAAAGAATAACTCCCGGAAGTCAGACGTACGGCGAAGGAATGTCGGGCGCAGATTAGCCCGCAAACGGGTGCCAAGCCAACCGCATTGGCTCCCGCCGGTCGCTCATGGTATGTTCTGCCCGAATACCAAGGGCTTAGACCCGCATATTAACCCGTATCTTGAAGCGACGGATCTATAATCTTGACGAACACCGTCCCAGATCAAAGCCCGGACGATCTCGCTGCGGCCGGTCCTGAACCGGCGACCGACAGTGTCGCGCTGGTCAAAAGGCTGTTTCGCGCGCACATTCGCCGCCATCTCGGCAAGTTGCTGTTCGCCATGGCTTGTATGGCCATTGTCGCCGCGACCACCGCCGCCAATGCCTGGCTGATGCAGTTTGTCTTTGATGACGTGTTTTTCAAACAGGACAAACAAATGCTGGTCCTGATCCCCATCGCGGTCTTTTGCGTCGCCATTGTCAAGGCGATTGCGTCATACCTGCAGGGGTTTATCACAGGTGCCATCGGCCAGCGCATTATCGCCGAAATCCAGAAGGACCTCTTCGCCCATTTGATGCGTGCCGACCTCGCCTATTTCCAGTCGGTGGCCTCAGGCCGGCTGATCTCCAACTTCCTTAACGACACCAACCTGCTGCGTGAAGCCGTCTCCAAATCGTTTACCGGCATGGCCAAGGACAGCCTGACGGCGATCTTCCTGATTGCCCTGATGTTTTATCAGGACTGGCAACTGGCGCTGGCAACATTTGTGGTGTTCCCCGTCGCCATTCTGCCGATCCGGAATCTGGGCCGGCGCATGCGCAAGGCCTCATCGGCCATGCAGGAACGCACCGGCAGTTTCGCCGCCCTGCTCACCGAAACCCTTCAGGGTGCCCGGCACGTCAAGGCCTATGGCATGGAAGCCCACGAATCGGCACGCGCCGACGCCGCCATCGAACACCGCTTGATCCCCATCATCAAATCGATCCGCACGCGAGCCGCTGCCTCACCGATCATGGAAGCGCTGGGCGGCATCGCCATCGCCATCGTCATATACTATGGCGCCAGCCGGGTGATCGAGGGCGTGACAACGACCGGCACCTTTGTCTCGTTCATCACGGCGTTATTGATGGCCTACCAGCCGGTTAAATCGCTGGCCAATCTGAATACCGCACTGCAGGAAGGTCTGGCAGCGGCGGCACGCATATTTGCCATGCTCGATATCACACCGGAGATCGGCGACAAACCAGGTGCCGCAGAGTTAACCGTGACCGAAGGCAATGTCACCTTCGACGCTGTGAGCTTCGCCTATGCCGACGGCACACCGGCCCTGCACGACGTGTCCCTGGAAGTGCCGACTGGTACGACGGTGGCGCTGGTCGGGGCCTCGGGCGCCGGCAAGTCGACCATGCTTAATTTAATCCCGCGCTTTTATGATGTTCAATCCGGCAGTGTCTGCATTGACGGCCAGGACGTGCGCGATGTGACGCTGGCCAGCTTGCGTAATGCTGTCGCCCTCGTCAGCCAGGTTGCAACGTTGTTCGATGACAGCGTACGGGCCAACATCGCTTATGGCCGCCCCGGTGCCAACGATGACGACATCGTCGCTGCGGCCAAAGCTGCAGCGGCGGACGAATTCATCAGGGAACTGCCGGAGGGCTATGACACCCGCGTCGGCGAAGACGGCACCCGGCTTTCCGGCGGCCAGCGCCAGCGTATCGCCATCGCCCGCGCCATGCTGAAAGACGCGCCCGTCCTGCTGCTCGACGAAGCCACTTCGGCGCTTGATTCGGAAGCCGAACGCCAGGTGCAAACCGCCCTTGGCAAACTGATGCAAGGCCGCACCACGTTGATCGTTGCCCATCGCTTGTCGACCGTCCTTGATGCCGACACCATCCACGTCGTTGATGATGGCCGCATTGTTGAATCCGGCAGCCATGCCGAATTGCTGGCGCGCAAGGGAGCCTATGCCCGGCTCTACCAACTGCAGATCGGCGGTGACATCGACCACTCAACGGCCCGCGCTCAGGCCTGACACCGGCACACGCGTATGTCAAAGCCGCTCAAATCATTGCTCAAAAGTAACGCGGTGCGCAGTTTTGCCTGTGCCCTCGCTGCCGGCTATGCCCGGTTTGTCAATCTGACGACGCGATGGCAGGAAATTGATGATGGCGACGTCGCTGCCCTGTGGAATTCGGGCGGGCCCTTCATTGTCGGTCACTGGCATGGCCGCATCATGATGCTGCCGTTCATCTGGCGTCACAGCAATCCGATCAGGATGCTGATCTCGCAACACCGCGACGGCGAGTTGATTGCCAAGACCGTCGCCCATCTCGGCATTGGGTCGGTGCGCGGATCGACCTCGCGCGACGGTGCCAGCGCCCTGCGAGCCATGGTCAAGATCATCAGGCAGGGCGGCTGCGTCGGCATTACACCGGATGGGCCGCGCGGCCCCCGCATGCGGGCCAGCGACGGTATTGTCACCCTGGCCCGGCTTTGCGATGTGCCGATTATTCCTCTGTCCTGTGCCACCAGCCGACGGCGTGTGCTGGGCTCGTGGGACCGCTTTTCCGTCGCCCTCCCCTTCGCCCGTGGTGTTTTCATCTGGGGCAAGCCGATTACCGTGCCGCGCGATGCCAGTGCCGAAGAACTTGAACACCTTCGCCAGACCGTCGAGGACGAATTGATCGCCATCACCGCCAAGGCTGACCGGCTGTGTAATGTCGAGGTCATCGAACCGGCGCCACTCGCCCCGGCGCAAACCACGGGGACCGCCTGATGCTGGGTTTGTATCGCGCCCTGACCGTCATCGGCGGCCCGATCATCCTGATGCAACTGATGCGCCGGGCCGCACAAGGGCTTGAAGACCCGGCACGCAAGAACGAACGCCGGGGACTTAGTGACAGGCCCCGCCCGCCCGGTCCGTTGATCTGGTCGCATGCTGCCAGCGTCGGTGAGGCCGTTTCGGTTTTGCCCCTGATCGATCGCCTGCTGCAGGACCATCCCGACGCCAGTGTCCTGCTGACAACCGGCACCGTCACATCGGCCAGATTGTGTGCCGAGCGATTGCCGGAGCGCGCCTTTCACCAATACGTCCCGGTCGACCGCCCGGCCTGGGTGCGACGGTTTCTCGATCACTGGCATCCCGACGCCATCCTGTGGGTCGAGTCCGAGTTCTGGCCCAATGCCCTGCAGGAAATTCGCAAGCGCCGGATACCGGCGGCCCTGGTCAACGCCCGTATGTCGGACCGCTCTTTCAGGCGCTGGAAAAAGTTTCCAGGCGATGCCCAAAATGTCATGTCGAGTTTTCAGACCTGCCTGGCACCGGATGCAGACCAGGCCGAACGACTGAAGAATTTCCATGCCAGACGGATCGAAATTACCGGTAACCTCAAGGACGCCGCCACGCCACTGACGGCCAATGACGACGACCTCGCACAACTGCAGGGCATGATTGGCGCGCGCCCTGTGTGGCATGCCGCCAGCACGCATGATGGTGAAGAACAGATCGCCGGCGAAGTTCACAAGGAGCTGAAAAGCCGGTTCCCGGATTTGCTGACGGTGATCACGCCACGTCATCCCGACCGGGGTGAAGCCATCGCCCGCTTCCTGAACACAACGAACCTGAAGGTCGCCCGGCGTTCGCTGGGACAGGAAATATCCGCAGACACCGATATCTATGTCGCCGATACGCTGGGCGAGATGGGACTGTTGTATCGCATCTCAACAGTCGTATTTGTCGGCGGATCGCTGGTGCCGCACGGTGGTCAAAACCTGCGCGAACCCGCCAAGCTGCATTCGGCTGTACTTTATGGGCCGCATATTTTTAATTTCGTCGGCGTCGCCGCGCAGCTCTCATCGGTCGGTGCCGCCCGTCTGGTCGCCGATGCCGAAGCCTTGCGCTGGGCCGTCAATGCCTTGTTGAGCGAACCCGCTGCTGCCACTGCCATGGCCGAAGCGGCCTCATTGGCCGTTGATCGCAGTGACGTCGTGCTCGACGCGACGGTTGCAGCACTTGAGCCCGTCCTGAAACAACTGGCCGAGCCTGATCATGCGCCCACCTGATTTCTGGCGACGGCGCGAGGGTTTGTGGCCCGTCCTGCTGCAACCGCTCTCCCTGATCTGGCGGGCTGCCTCGGGGATCAAACAAGCGACGGCACGACCTTACAAGTCTTCGGCTCCCGTCATCTGCGTTGGCAATCTCGGCGTCGGTGGTGCCGGAAAAACACCTGTTGCCCTGGCCATTGGTGCCCGATTGTTACGCGCCGGGATCAAGCCGCACTTCCTGACGCGGGGCTACGGCGGTCGCCTCAAGGGCCCCTTGCAGATCGATCCGGCCCGCCATACGGCGAAGGATGTTGGCGATGAAGCCTTGTTGCTTGCCGACACCGCGCCGACATGGCTCGGGGCGGATCGCGGGGAAACCGCACGGCGGGCCGAAGCTACCGGCGCCGGCGCCCTTGTTATGGACGACGGTTTTCAGAACACCACGCTGGCAAAAGATTTATCGCTGATTGTCGTCGATCAGGAATATGGTTTTGGCAATGGCCGTGTCGTGCCGGCGGGACCTTTGCGTGAACCCGTCGCCCAGGGCCTGGCCCGCGCCGATGGCGTGATCGTACTTGAGGGCGCGAGCGGACGGGCGGCCGCATCAACACTGCCAGATGGCCTCGGCGATATCGCTTTGCCCGTGATCGCGGCACGGCTCGAACCCATGCCCGGCTCGGAAAAAATGACCGGCACGAAAGTTGTCGCCTTTGCCGGTATCGGCAGGCCAGACAAGTTTTTTGCCACCCTTGAATTCATGGGCTGCGAAATCGTTGAGCGACATGCCTTCGATGATCATCACTTTTTTACCGCCGACGAGGTCATGCGCATTGTTGAACAGGCCGCCTCGCTGGGTGCGCGACCGGTCACCACGGCCAAGGATGCCGTCCGCCTGTCGCCGGAAGCCCGCCCGATGATTGACGTGCTCAACGTCGTTGTCGAATTTGCCGCGCCTGAAAAGCTCGATCAGCTACTGAAACCGATCATCGAACAGGCCGGGGGCCGGTCATGACAATTGGCCGTCGTCTGCGCTATCTGCTGGAATTCGTCATCGTCTGGTGCCTCGTCAAACTGTTTGGCCTGTTGCCACTGGATACCGCCTCGGCGCTTGGTGGTGTCATCGCCCGGACCATTGGCCCGCATCTCGGCGTATCGCGCCGGGCGATGCGCAATATCGAACGCGCCCTGCCGGAAAAAACACCGCTTGAAATCAAGGCGATCGTCTCAGGTATGTGGGATAACCTCGGCCGCACAGCCGCAGAGTTCCCGCATTTCAACCGACTGGACATGAATGACGAGACGGATCGTTTCGAATTAGTTGACGCTGATATCATCGACAACTTGCGAAACGACGATATCGGCGCGATTTTATTTACGGCCCATGTCGGCAACTGGGAACTAACGTCGCTGTCTGTCGCGCAGAGAGGCCTGCCACTGACGACGGTTTATCGCCAGGCCAACAATCCTTATGTCGAGAGTTTGTTGAGCAAGCTGCGCCGTCCGGCGAGTGGCAAGATGTTCGTGCCGAAGGGATCGCAGGGCGCCCGGGCCCTGATCGGCGCGCTCAAGAATAGCGATCACCTCGGCTTGCTGGTGGATCAGAAAATGAACGATGGCATTGCCGTGCCCTTTTTCGGCAGGGATGCCATGACGGCACCGGCGCTGGCTCAACTGGCCCTGCGTTTCAATGTTCCGATTGTGCCGGGACACAACGTCCGGCTGGGCGGTGCCCGCTTCAGGATCGTATTTGAACCGGCGATTGAACCCGCCAACACCGGCAACCGGGACGACGATGTCAAAGAAACCATGCGACGCGTGAACGCCCATATGGAAGGCTGGATCCGCGCACATCCGGAACAATGGCTCTGGCTGCATAATCGCTGGCCAGACGACGTCAAGGAGACAGATGCATGAAAATCGCAGTAATGGGCGCAGGTGCCATCGGGGCCTATTTTGGCGGGCGGATGGCTGACGCCGGTCACGATGTCAGTTTTGTCGCTCGGGGTGATCACCTGTCGACGATGAAGGCGAACGGCCTCAAGGTGACAAGCCCGCTTGGTGATTTTGACATCAATCCGGTGCAGGCGACCGACAATCCCGCTGACATCGGTGTTGTTGATCTGATCCTGTTCATGGTCAAGAACTACGACACCGTCGCCGCTGCCGAACAGGCCAGGCCAATGGTCGGGCCTGACACCGGCGTCGTATCTTTTCAAAATGGCGTCGATGCCCGTGACTTGTTGTCGGCAGCTTTTGGCGCAGAACACGTCATGGGCGGAGCCGCCCTGATACCGGCCTCGGTGCCGGCACCCGGTGTCATCAGTCACGACGGCACAATTGCCAAACTGGTCTTCGGTGAATTTGGTGAAACAACCAGTCCCCGTGCCGAAGCCTTGGCCGAAGCCTTGGCCTCGTCAGGTATTGATCATCAGATCCACCCCGACATCGAAGCGATGCTGTGGATCAAGTTCATATTTCTGGCGTCAATGACGGCGCTGAATTGCATGACCCGGCAAACCAATGATGCGGTGCTCGGTGACCCGGACATCCGGGCGCTTTATGTCGATGCCATGCACGAAGTTGCCGCCGTCGCCAAGGCGCAGGGCGTGGTCCTGCCGGATAGCATTGTCGACGATCAATTGGCGTTTTCGGACAGTTTTCCGGCGGGCGTCAAGACGTCGATGTTGCAGGATCTGGAACGCGGCAAGCGCCTTGAAGTCGCCCATCTGAGCGGCACCGTCGCCAGGATAGGCGCGGAACTTGGCGTGCCGACGCCGATCCATCGTACGGCTTTTGCCATCCTCAAACCCTTTGCCGACGGCGCGCTCGCGACGGGGGGCTAGTTTTTTGGCATCGGCGGCACCAGCAACTGGGGATCGATTTTCTGGTTGAACCAGTTGATGCGCCAGTCCAGATGCGCACCGGTCGCCCGCCCGGTCTTGCCGATGGTACCAATCTTGTCGCCTTGTGCGACGATGGCCCCGACCCGGGTGGTGACGGAATTCAAGTGCATGTATAGCGAGGTCACGCCGTGGCCGTGATCGATAATCACCGTGCCGCCGGTGAAGTAGAGATCCTTTTCCGCCAGCACCACGGTCCCTGACGTCGCTGCGCCCACCGGCGTGCCTGTCGGCATGGCAACATCGACCCCGAAATGTGGTCGCCGGGGCTGACCATTAAGAACGCGCTGACTGCCGTAAACACCGGAGATCGGCCCGATCACCGGCCAGGCGAAACCCCGGACGAAGTGTGCCTCAGGCGTGTCGTGACGGCGGGCCGCACCGATGAGTTTGTTGTCGCGACGAATACGCTTCAGGGCCTTGGATCCCGGCGAGACCATCTTTTTTGGCAAACCGTCAATGCGCTGGATTTTGTATTGCCGTTTCTTGATCTTGAGGACGTGTGGCTTTTTGCTTCCGTCGGCTGCGGTTACGACGACATCGGCCGTGGGGCCGAAATCGCGGCCAAATCCGATGACGAACAAGCCGTCTGCGCCAACCCGGACGTTGCGTTTGAGAAAGTGGACTTTTGAGCCCGGCGTCACCTGGCCCCACGCCATCCCGCCCTGTGTCAGATGACCTTCAATTTTCAGCGGGCCGGACTGGGCGAGCGCCGCGCCAACAAATGAAATCAGGAAAAGTATGGCATACGACGCGCCGGCGGCGGTGTGTCGGATCACCCGCCAGCCTCGCGTTTGGTGGCAGCCGCAGCCGTGGCATAGGGCTCCTGCCGCGAGACGCTCCAATACCGCAGGTCTTCCAGCAGGATGCGCAAGCCCGTCATCGAACAGACGACATAACTGCCGGGGCGCACGACCTGGTATTGGCCAAATTCGTAGTGCAGGGTTGCTTCGTGACTGTGGGCATCCATCGCCGTGATCTTTCGCTAGAGCAACGATCCTTGCGGATCGTCGTCAGATTTTGGTTTGGTCCTGCGTTTGGACTTTGGCGTCGCTGGCGGTTGTGCATCGGGCGGCACATCGCCGACGACCGCCGCAATCCGGCCATCCCTGAATTGAACTTCGATGCCCTGCCCTTCCTGCGCACCGGCGGCACGGGTTATGACATCACCGGCACTGCGCACGACGGCGAAGCCCCGATCCAGCACACCTTCATAACTATAACTTTTGAGCAACTTTGCCAGGTTGTCGAGACGGGTTTGAGCATCCTGGCGCAAGCGGGCAAAGTCGCGATCCAGCCCGGACCGGGCACGCTTGATGCGCTCGCCATATTGTTCAAGGCGGCTATCCAGCAACGATTTTCTCAGGCCCGAGGCCACAACGCCAAGACTGGCCCGTCGGTTCTCGACGCCTGCGGAGAGCCCGCGGCGCAAGCGCTCCCCCAGATCATCAAGGCGTTGCTGATGACCATCGACAATTTCCTGTGGACTGCGAAGCCCGCGCGCCAGACCTTCGAGCCGCACCCGCCGTTCTCCGGCCAGCCGTGAAAGGGCGACGACCATGCGGCGTTGAAGATCAAGCACGTTGGCTTCCAGTTCAGCCCGCACCGGCACGGCGATCTCGGCCGCTGCCGTCGGTGTCGGCGCACGCCGGTCCGAGGCATAATCGATCAGTGTCGTGTCAGTCTCATGGCCCACCGCCGAGATCAGCGGGATGCCGCTGGCCGCCGCCGCCCGCACCACGACCTCTTCGTTGAAAGCCCACAGATCCTCGACGCTGCCGCCGCCCCGGGCGACGATTAACAAGTCGGGTCGCGGCAGGTCACCACCCGCCTCCATGGCATTGAAGCCGTCAATCGCCGCCGCGATCTGGCCCGCCGCACTGTCGCCTTGCACAACTACAGGCCAGATCAGCACCCGGCGCGGGAAACGATCCGCCAGCCGATGCAGGATATCCCGGATAACCGCACCTGTCGGCGAGGTGACAACACCGATCACGCCGGGCAGGTACGGAATGTCCTGTTTGGCCGCGGCGTCGAACAAGCCCTCCGCCGCCAGTTTCTTGCGCCGGTCCTCGAGCAATTTCAGCAGCGCGCCCTCGCCCGCCATCTCCATGCTCTCGACCACGAGCTGGTATTTCGAACGCGCCGGATAGGTCGTCAATTTACCGGTGACGATGACCTCGATGCCGTCCTCGGGTTGCACCGACAGCCGGCCGGCGACGCCCTTCCAGCACACTGAGTCCAGCACGGCGCTGTCGTCCTTGAGCGTCATGTACATGTGGCCCGAGGCGGCGCGCTTGAAACCCGATATTTCACCGCGCACCCGGACCCGATCGAAGGTGCTCTCGACGGTGCGTTTCAGCGCGAAGGCAAGCTCGCCGACCGAATACTCCGGCTGGTTATGCTCGACGTCTGCTGGCTGGGCGGGATCACTCATAAACGGGCGGGCCTTCAAATTTTGTCCTCTGCAGGCGCTATGATACAAGAGGATGCGCTGCGCCGGAATGGCCGCGACAGGATTATTTCGGATTAATGTGGGAGCCTTGATTTCATGAACGTCCTCATCGTCGGCTCCGGCGGTCGCGAACACGCCCTCGCCTGGTCGCTGTCGGCCTCCCCTCTGATTGATGTTCTGTACTGCGCGCCGGGCAACGGCGGGATCGCCGAGGTCGCCAGATGTATCGATATCGATGTCATGGACTTTTCCGGCCTGATCGGGTTTTGCAAGGCCGAAGACATCGAATTTGTTGTCGTCGGCCCGGAGGCCCCGCTGGTCGGTGGACTGGTCGATGAACTGGGGGCCAATGGCATCATGGCCTTTGGGCCAAGTGCCGGCGCCGCGCAACTCGAAGGCTCCAAGGGTTTCACCAAGGATATCTGCGCCAAATACAATATTCCGACCGCCGCCTACGGACGTTTTTCCGACGCGGCCACCGCCAAAACCTACATCCTGCAACAGGGCGCACCCATCGTCGTCAAGGCCGATGGTCTGGCTGCCGGCAAGGGTGTGGTCGTGGCTTACACCGTTGAAGACGCCCTGAAAGCAACCGATGACATTTTCGACGGCGCATTTGGCGAGGCCGGGGCGGAAGTTGTTATCGAGGCTTGCCTGATCGGTGAGGAAGCGAGCTTCTTCGCCCTGGTTGATGGCGAGCACACGCTGGCGCTGGCCTCGGCCCAGGATCACAAGGCGGTTGGTGATGGCGACAGCGGCCCCAATACGGGCGGCATGGGGGCCTATTCACCGGCACCCGTAATTACGCCCGAGATGCATGATCGCATCATGACCGAGATCATCACGCCGACGGTCGGGGCTATGGCGGCAGAAGGTCATCCCTACCGCGGCGTACTGTTCGCCGGGCTGATGATCACCGACAAGGGACCGGAACTGATCGAATATAACGCCCGCTTCGGCGACCCGGAATGTCAGGTTTTGATGGCCCGGCTCGATTGCGATTTTCTCCCCCTGCTGACGGCATCCGCAAACGGCACATTAAACGAAGTCGAGGCCAGATGGCGCGATGAGGCGGCCTTGCTGGTTGTCATGGCGGCCAACGGGTATCCCGGGTCTTACGAAAAAGACAGTGAAATCAAGAACCTCGGTCCGGCAGGCGAGCTGCCCGACGTCACCATCTTTCACGCTGGCACCAGAAACGACGGCGGCGACATCAAGGCCATCGGGGGACGGGTGCTCGGCGTGACGGCGCTCGGTGACAACGTCGCCGAAGCGCAATCGCGGGCTTATGACGCCGTCAAAGTCATCGACTGGCCCGAAGGCTTCTGCCGCAGCGACATCGGCTGGCGCGCCGTCCAGCGCGAAAAGGCGGACTAGCCACTTCTCTGCGTGACCCAGAGGCCGCCAGAGACGAGGGCGAGGCCGACAAGAAAGGCTGTTGTCACGGGTTCAGACAGAACGGCGATGCCGAGGCCCGTGGCGACGATCGGGCTCAACGACAAAAAGGCTGCGACATTGGTCGCCGTCGACCGGCCCAGGGCCCAGAGCCAGAGCCAGAAGCCGACCGCGCTGGCCCAGCCGATGAAGATCACTACCGACCAGCCGAGAAAATTGACCGCGCCGAGGTCCGGCAGACCACCAGCTTCGACCAGCGATCCGATCATCAGGGCGACAACGGCGGCAAACATCGACAGCACGCTGACCGGCATGGTTTTGTATTGCCGCAGATACGGACCGTAGAGCACGTTGGTCACGCCACCGGTCAGCGCACTGCCGAAGGCGGCGAGATCACCGATCCACGCGGTTTCGGCCTCGGCCCCCAGCGGGTTGCTCGAGAGCGCGATGGCAACGCCGGCAAAACAGGCAAGCACACCGAGACTGCGGCGCAGGCTCAGGCGCTCGCGCCCCAGCAGGGCGGCAATCAGCATGGTCAAAAGCGGCGCGGTAGCGAACAAGACGGCGGCGCGCGCAGCGGGGATGTAGAGCAAACTGATATTGAGCAGGGTGATCAGAACGCCGAACTGTCCGATGCCGAGCAAGGAAATCGGCAACAGATGACGAGCTGCAATGCGCTGGCGCTGCATCAGCACGAAAGGTGCCAGCATCACAAGAGCAATGGCATAGCGCAGTGCGGCCAGCGCCGTCGGATCGACCTGGTCGACAACGTAGCGCGTCGCCACCAGCGAGGCACCGATCAGGGAACCAACGACGATGCAGGCCAGTGTTATCAGCACTGGATTGGCCGGTTTTTCCGTCACGCAATTCCCTTCCGGTCACATTTCATACACCTCATCAACCATAACGCCTGGCAGGGCGTCAATGCTCTGGACAAACGCCGTCGCTTTCGGGCAATTTGACGTATCGTCATTAATATTACCCATTTCATTTCAAGGACCCTCCCTCCGTCATGAGTGATGACCGACAAGAAATATTTACCGGCACCATGGATGTGCGAAAAGCCCATACTTTCGACGAAGGCCGTCTTCAGGAATACATGGAAGACAACGTCGAGGGATTTTCAGGCACCGTCGCGGTTTCCCAGTTCAAGGGTGGCCAGTCCAACCCGACCTACAAAATCGAGGCCGGTGGCGAGGCCTATGTGCTGCGTCGCAAGCCGCCGGGCAAACTGTTGCCATCAGCCCACGCCGTGGACCGCGAATACCGCGTGATCAGTGCACTGGGCCAGACCGATGTACCCGTGCCCAAAACCTTCGGTCTGTGTGAAGATCCGGACGTGCTTGGCACGCCGTTTTATATTATGTCCTTTGCCGAGGGGCGCATCTTCTGGAGCCCGCAACTGCCGGATTTGGCGACCAGCGAACGCGGCGAAATATTCGACGCCATGAATGGCGTCATCGCCAGCCTGCACAACGTTGACTACGAAGCCATCGGCCTTGGTGATTTCGGCAAGCCCGGCAACTATTTTGCCCGCCAGATCGGTCGCTGGTCCAAACAGTACAAGGCGTCCGAGACCGAAAGCATTCCGGAAATGGATCAGCTGATCGAGTGGCTGCCGGAAAACATCCCGCCGGGCGACGACACCAGCATCGTGCATGGCGATTATCGCTTGGATAATATGGTCTTCCATCCGACCGAGCCCCGCGTCATTGCCGTGCTCGACTGGGAACTCTCGACGCTGGGTAATCCGCTGGGTGATTTTTCCTATCACGCCATGCCATGGCGGGTGGTGCCGGAATTGTTCCGCGGCCTTGGCGGCCTAGACCTCAAATCGATGGGCATTCCAACCGAAGAAGAATATGTCGCCGCCTATTGCCGACGTGTTGGTCGCGATGGCATTGGCGACTGGGATTTTTACATGGCCTACAACATGTTCCGCCTCGCCGCGATTACGCAAGGCATCGCGGGCCGGGTGCGCGACGGCACTGCCGCCAGCAAGCACGCCATCGAAACGGCAAAGGCGACCGTGCCGCTGGCCGAACTGGGCTGGAGCCACGCCCAAAATCTGATCAACCCGTCGTGAGCGGAACTCTCGCGGGCCAACGTGCCCTTGTCACCGCCGGTGGCGCGGGCATCGGCAAGGCCGTCGCCTGCACGCTTGCCGAGGCCGGTGCGCGGGTCCATATCTGCGACATCGATGAAGCGGCGTTGACGCAGACGCTGGGCGAGTTTCCCGACCTCAGCGGCAGCAAGTCCGATATCTCGGACGAAGCTGGCGTCGATGGTCTATTTGATGCGGTGATGGCTGACTTTGGCGGCCTTGATATCCTGGTGAATTGCGCCGGTATCTCCGGCCCGACCGGGCCCATCGAAGACATTGAGCCGGCGGACTGGCGGCAGACCCTGGCCGTCAATCTGGATGGCGCTTATCTTTGTACCCGGCGTGCCGTTCCCTTGTTGAAGGCGGCGGGTGGCGGATCGATTGTCAATTTCTCCTCGACTGCCGGTCTGATGGGCTATCCGCTGCGCACACCCTATGCCGCTGCCAAATGGGCGATTATTGGCCTGACAAAAAGCCTCGCCATGGAACTCGGACCTTTTGGAATTCGCGTCAACGCGATCTGTCCCGGCAGTGTCGAGGGCGAACGAATGGATCGTGTGATCGCTGCCGATCAGGCCGCCACCGGCAAAAGCGTGGAAGAAATCCGGCGCGACTATACGAAGGCATCATCGCTTGGCACCTTTGTCACGGCGGAAGATATGGCGGCAATGGTTCTGTTCGTCTGTTCAGATGCCGGGGCCAATATCAGTGGCCAGGCTCTGGCCATCGACGGTCACTCTGAAGCAGTTGGTTAGGCGCGCGCCAGATCCGCCCGGCGTTCGCGCCCGAACAGGGGTGCCACCAGGATCAGGTTTATTATGTTGAAAGCAAGGCCGACAAGGAAGGCCATCTGATAGGTGCCGGAAAAATCAAAGATGACACCGCCGAGGTAGCCGCCGCCCGCCATACCGATGGTGCCAAACAAGTAGACCACGCCAACGCGGGCACCCATTTGCGAGACCGGGAAATGACGCCGCAGGATCACCGTGTAACTCGGCACGATCCCGGCAAAAGCAATGCCAAAAAATCCTGAAATCAGATAGAGCCCGATCAGGCTGTCGACAAACAGAAAGAGCGTCAGTGCAATGGCCTGACAGATCGAGCCCAGCACCAGTGTGGGCAGCCCGCCGATCCTGTCGGTGACGTTGCCCCAGACCAGCCGCGAGACAAATCCACTACCCAGCAGCAGCGACAGCATGGCCGCCGCATCCGCCGTTGAATGCCCGAGATCGCTGGCGTGGGCCACGACATGCACCATCGGCATGGCCATCGCGACGCAACAGCCGATAATGGCGAAATTCAGAATCCAGGCAACGCGCGCCGGTGAATGGCCGAGCACCAGGCCATCGTCGCCCGCCGAGCCATTGGTCGTGGCGGCATCGGCGACATCCGCAGGCGGTTTCGGCCGCAGCACGAGGGCCAACGGGATCAACGTAACGAGGCAAAAGACGGCATAAATTTCGAAAGTCGACCGCCAGCCCTGGTTTTCGACGGACCAGCGAAAGGCCGGCGCAAAAAACGCCCCCGCCAGGCCCTGGCCGGAAACCACGGCAGAAACCGCAATGCCGCGGTGGCGATCAAACCAGCGGGTAACGTTGGCGACCAATGGCGAGAACATCGCACCGCCACCAAAAAAGCCGATGAGGACGGCGTGAATTGTCAGATAACTCCAGCGGTTGTCGGCCTGGGCCGCGAGATAACTGCCGAGAACGATGGCAAGGGCGCCAACAATAGTCGGCCACATCATGCCGATGCGATCAGACCACCTGCCCATCCAGATACCACCGAGCCCGGTGCCCAGCAAGGACACGGAATAGGCGGCGGACGGCACCCAGCGCGGCCAGCCGAACTCGGCAGCAATGGGTTTGAGGGCGACAACTGTGATGTAAAAACCGGCGGTGCCGACGGTCATCAACAAAACCGACGCAACCACCACGGCCCAGCCATAGGCCGACTCAATAGAGGCATCAGAAGAAGGGCGCGAACCGCCGTTACCGGACATGATCGCGCCCTCTAATCTGACTGTCTACAGCCGGTTGATCAGTTGTACTTGCGCGCTTCGAGGCGGGCAATCTGATCGGTATGCACTTCGTCCGGACCGTCGGCCAGGCGCAAGGTGCGCTGGTGGGCGTAGGACTGGGCGAGATGGAAATCCTGACTGACGCCACCGGCGCCATGGATCTGGATCGACCGGTCAATGACACGACACGACATGTTCGGTCCGACCACCTTGATCATAGCGATTTCCTGGCGCGCGGCCTTGTTGCCGACGGTATCCATCATGTAGGCGGCTTTCAGCGTCAGCAGACGGGACTGCTCGATTTCCATGCGCGAATCGGCGATGGCTTTACGCGTCATGCCGAGATCGGCAATCGGGTGACCGAAAGCAACGCGCGACTTGGCGCGTTTGACAGCGGCTTCGAGCGCGCGTTCAGCCACACCGATGGAACGCATGCAATGATGAATTCGGCCCGGGCCGAGGCGGCCTTGCGCGATTTCAAATCCCCGACCTTCGCCGAGCAGAATGTTCGAGACCGGGACACGCACGTCCTTGAAATCAACTTCCATGTGACCGTGCGGCGCATCGTCATAACCGAAAACGCTGAGGTGGCGCATGACCGTCACGCCCGGTGTGTCGAGCGGAACGAGGATCATCGACTGCTGGCTGTGACGGTCGGCTTCCGGGTTGGTCTTGCCCATGAAAATCAGGATCTTGCAGCGCGGATCGCCGGCACCCGAGGTCCACCACTTGCGAGCATTGATGACATATTCGTCACCATCTCGCACGATGCTGGCCTCAATGTTGGTGGCATCAGATGAAGCGACCGCAGGTTCGGTCATGGCAAAGCCCGAGCGAATTTCGCCGTTCAGCAACGGTTTCATCCACAGTTCTTTATGTTCTTCGGTGCCGTAGCGTTCCAGCACTTCCATGTTGCCGGTATCCGGTGCCGAGCAGTTGAAAACTTCCGGCGCAAACGAGACGTGGCCCATGATTTCGCAAAGCGGCGCGTACTCGAGGTTCGACAAACCATAGCCGCGCTCTGAATCCGGCAGGAACAGGTTCCACAGCCCCGCCGATTTGGCTTCTTCCTTCAGCTCTTCGACGATGGCCGTCGGCTGCCAGCGATCACCTTCGGCGATCTGGGCGTAGAATGTTTCTTCGTTGGGATAGATGTGCTTGTCCATAAAGGCATTGAGCTGGTCTTGCAGGTCTTTAACACGCGCGGAGTATTCGAAATCCATGGGGGTACCTATATATTGTTGATCCGGAATTGTCGGGAGGGCCGCTTAGGTGCGGGTTGAGATAATTTTGCAGCGCGCATAATAGCGCCTGGCTCTAGCGCCTGTCCCGGAAAAAGTCGCGCAATAGTGTCGCAGCCCGATTTTCATCAATGCCACCATAGACTTCCGGGGCATGGTGACAGGACGATGACGCATAAATTCGCGGCCCATTCTCGACGCCGCCGCCCTTTTTGTCGTCTGCGCCGAAATAAAGCCGCCGGATACGGGCGAAACTGATGGCCTGGGCGCACATCGGACAGGGCTCCAGCGTCACGTAAAGATCACAGCCGCCCAGCCGCTCCGCGCCGAGCTCGGCACAAGCCTGGCGAATGACCAGCATTTCAGCATGTGCTGTTGGATCATCAAGCTCCCGGGTGCGGTTTCCGGCAGCCGCCAGGACGTCACCGCTTGCACTGTCGACCAGAACAGCCCCGACCGGCACTTCGCCCCGCCCGGCAGCGGCCTCGGCCTCGGCCAGTGCCTGCGCCATGAATGTCAACTTGTTGCCCATTCAGGTAAAATCGCGTGCTTCGGGGATGGGGTCAAGCCCGACGTGTCGGGGATTCCGGCAATTAGCCCGAAAGCGGAATCGTCGCCCGAGCGCTTCAATTGTCCGCAAAATCCATCTCGTTAACATCGATTAACCTGAAGAACGGCAAAACGACCCAAATCTTCGATGTTGAGGCGCCAGATAGGTTATTTTGGTGAGCCCCCTGGTTGAAAGGGGAATAGCAAAACCCAAGTTAATTGACGGGGGTCCTGGCGGATCAAGGAGAACCAGTTGGGTTCAGCACGCGTCTTTTTAATACTGATTTTTGCCGGTTTGATTCTTGCCGCTCCGAAGTACGCGATCGCCGGGCCCGTTCGGTTCGTGACGATGAACTTCGCGCCCTATGCGCTTGATCAAAACAACCCTGACAGACGCGGATTTGTGGTCGACATCCATGCGGCTATTGCGGCCAGAGCCGGCATTGAAATAACGGATAATGTTCTGCCAATCGCCCGGCTGATGAAAAATCTGGAACGCGGCATGTCCGATTGTTCGGTTTTCCTGCTGTCACCCTGGAGCAAGGCAAATTTTGTCCCGGTGGCGGAAGTCATGGGCCGCTTCCCGTCGATCATTGTCACCCGCAAGGGCCTGCCGATAAAGCGGGTTAAGGATTTGCAAGGCAGGAACCTGGCACTGCCGCGCGGTAGCTACCGGGAATTTCCGATTGCCACGGACCCGAAAATCCAGCGCCAGGAAACCAGCGGCTATGAACAAAGCGCCAGATTATTGAAAGCCGGTCGGGTCGACGCCATCGCCGGCACGGCGCTCAGTATCTATCATTATCTCAAAGTGATGGAGCTTGGACGTCAGGATGTTGGTGGCGTATTGCCATTTGATCACAAACCGATCTGGCTGCAGTGCAAAAAGCAACATTTGTCGGACGACATCATATCAAAGCTGGAAAAAGCGACGGATAGCCTTCGTACCGAAGGCGTTTTCGAGAAATTACGCGATCGCTATATACCGGCAAGTTTCAGGCAATCCTGAGATGACCGGGACCGCCAACACGTCCAGTGTCAAACGGCTGTCACAGAGCCTGTCCTTCAAGCAGGTCCGTGTCGCAGTCTTTGCCGCCCTGGTGCTTGGCATTTGTTTCAGTGCGTTGCAGATTGCTGCCGATCTGCGCAATGAACTGCACGAAGTCGACACGACCTATGAGCAGGCCTTGAAGGCCTTTGAGGAGTCGGCTTTCCAGGCGGCGTATGGACTGGATGAAGTCCTGGCTCGCACGGTGGTGCGCGGCCTGTTTCAACAAGAGGCGATTTTCGAAGCCAGAATTATCGACAATTTTGGTGACGCCATGGTCGTCGAGAAACGCCCCCAACGCCAGGGAACCCTGAAGTGGCTGGCTGACAGCATCTTCGGCAGAACCAAAACATTTGAAATTCGCCTGATGTCCAAGAGGACCGGGTTTCATGCCGGCGATCTAGGCATCAAGGTGGACCTCTATATTATCGCCCAATCGTTTTTTCAGCGCTCCGGCCTGATCCTCGCCTTCGGCATTATTCGCAATCTGTTCCTGGCGATCATTCTGGCCATGTTTTTTCACTACATGCTGACGAAACCCCTGCGCGACATGGCAGCCTCAATCAAATTGGGCCGGGATCATCTCGACATGCCGGCCAATCATGAGAGCGATGAGCTTGGCGATATCGTCAACGCGCACAACGAACATTCGAAACTACGCGCTGAGGCCACTGCCCGCTTGAGGGACGAAGAAAGCCGCTTCCGGGACCTTTTCCAGAATACCGAAGTCGCGATCTGGAACGTCGATCTGTCGAAGGTTCAGGCGGAACTGGTCCGTCTGCGTCACGAAGGTGTCGAGGATCTCGGCGACTATCTTGAGCAGAACGATCAGGCGACCTGGGACCTGGCCCTGAAGAACAAGATCCTCGAAGTCAACGAAGCCACGCTGGCGCTGTTCGGTGCCGATACGATCGATGGTTTTCGGGAACAGTTGCGAGACTCAATCGGGCCCGACACCGTAGATATCTATATCGAAGCCCTGCAGGCGATCTGGGATAATCAAACAGTGTTCCGCACGGAAGCGACCTACCAGACGAGCAAGGGCGAGGAGATCAACACCATCGTCACTTTCCGTATGCCGGAAACTGCAGAAGGCTTCAAAAGTATTCCCATCAGTTTTGTTGATATCACTGAACGCAGACGGGCCGAAGAGGACCGGCGACTGGCCTTGATCGATGCCGAACACGCCAACCAGGCCAAATCCGATTTTCTCGCCACCATGAGCCACGAACTGCGCACACCCCTGAACGCCATCATCGGCTTTTCGGACATGATCGAGGGGCAATTTTTTGGCAAGCTGGGGTCCGATAAATATCTCGAATACGCCCACGATATCCATAACAGCAGCGAGCACCTGCTGGCCCTGGTCAACGACATCCTTGATCTCTCGGCAATCGAGGCAGGCAAACAGCCGCTGATCAAGGAAGAACTGATCGTCAGCGAAGTTGCCGCCGATTGTACGCCGATCATCATCAATGCGGCGTTTGAGAAAAACATCTCTTTCTCGGTCGAGATCCCCAATGATCTGCCACAGCTTCTGGCCGACCGGCGCGTCGTCAAACAGATCCTTTTCAACCTGCTCTCCAACGCCGTTAAATACACCCAACAGGACGGCAACATATTGCTCAAGGCGACGGCGATGAATGGCAGTCACGTGCTGGAAGTTGTCGACACCGGGATCGGCGTACCGTCCGAAAAACTGCCAAGCCTGACGGATCCCTTTGTCAGGACCGAGTCCGATCCGCATATGGCGCAAGAAGGTTCAGGCCTTGGCCTCGCCATTGTCAAATCACTGGTCGATCTGCACGGCGGCAATCTGAACATCGCCAGTGAAGTCGGCGTCGGAACCTCTGTCACGGTCAATATCCCCAGCAACCTCAGCTGATATTCGGCGCGCCGGGTCTAACGATAATCGTCTATCAGATATTGTTTGTTTGACGGTTTTCACTGAATCAAATTATGCTCCTGGAAGAAATGTGACTGCAAACCAGAAGGATAATTCATGGCAAATTCAATCATCACCAACGTCCGTGTACTCGATTGTACCGGCGACGATCCTTTCGATGGCGATATCGAAATTGCCGACGGTCGCATTAAAACCATTTCCAAGGGTACGGGTTCAATCAAGGCGACCGGCCAAACCGTGATCGATGGCGGCGGTGCGACGCTGATGCCGGGCATGGTCGAGGCCCACGCCCACGCCAGTTTCAACGACATCGCGACCTTCGAGGATATTGGTGATACACCGCCCGAAGAACACACCTTGTGGACTGCACATTTCGCCAAGGTTCTGCTCGAGGCCGGGTTCACCAGCCTGTTTGGTGCAGCATCGGCCAAGCCCCGTATCGAGGTCGCCGTGCGTGACTTCATCAACGCCGGCATTATCCCGGGACCGCGTATGCTGGTCGCCAGTCCGGAACTCACCGTGACCGGCAATCTCGGCGATGTCGCTCGGCGTCATATGTATCGCGAAACCTTCGGCCTTGTCTGTGACGGTGCCGATGCCTTTCGCAAGGCGGCGCGGGAATGCAGCCGTGATGGCGTCGATACGCTGAAGATCAATCCGTCGGGCGATTACGCCATGCCGTGGGCGAAAGCGCATCACACGGTGATGACGGAGGACGAGATCGCTGCCGTTGCCCATGTCGCGCGTGGCTTTGGCAAACGCTTTGCCGTCCATGCCCGCAGCGCCGATTCGGTCAAATTGTCACTCAAACATGGCGCCGATGTTATCTATCACGCCACCCTGGTTGATGATGAAGCGAAAGACATGCTGGAGGCTAAAAAGGATGAGATTTTTGTCGGCCCGACGATCGGTGTGACATATGCGGCCTGTTACGAGGCCGAGCCACATGGCATTTCGGCCCAGGACGCCATTGACGCCGGCTTCATGGAAGAACTGGAACGCTGCGCCGAAAATATGACCGACCTGCACAAACGCGGCGTCAAGATCCTGCCGGGCGGTGATTACGGGCTGACGTGGAACCCCAACGGCAACGATGCCCGCGATATTGAATTGTTCGTCAAAATGATCGGCATGACGCCGATGGAAGCCATTCAGTCGGCGACCAAATACGGTGGTCAGATCATGGGCATGGGTGACGAACTGGGCCAGATCAAGGAAGGCTATATCGCCGATCTGCTGATGATTGATGGCGACCCGCTGAAAGATGTCTCGATCCTGCAGGACAAGGACAAGATCACCATGATCATGCAGGGCGGCGACATCTACAAACACACGCCGCCCGCCAAATCCGCCAGTAAAAAGGCGGCCTGATAAGGGCCAGACACCCAATCACTGATTGTTAGAAGGCCGGAGCAGAGTTATGCTCCGGCCTCATGAGCAAATCACCTGTCATCGGCCTGACGCTGGATAGCGAAGACGGCGGAAACTATTCATCATTCCCCTGGTATGCCTTGCGCCAGAACTATTGTGATGCCGTCGCCCACGCCGGCGGTGTCGCCATTGCCCTGCCTCATCTGCCGGATCAGGTGGAGAAATATCTCGACAGTATCGATGGCCTGATCGTCACCGGCGGTGCCTTTGATGTCGATCCCGCCTTGTTCGGCGACGACACCCGGCATGAAACCGTTTTATTGAAAACCGGCCGCACGGATTTCGAGATGGCCGTGACCAAAGCGGCACTTGATCGTGACATGCCGGTACTGGGTATTTGCGGCGGCCAGCAGTTGTTGCATGTGGCGCTGGGCGGCAAGCTGGCCCAGCACATCCCGGACGTCGTTGAAAATCCGCTGGCGCACGAACAGCCTAACCCCCGCGACGAACCCGGTCACGTCATTGCCGTTGTGCCCGGTACATTGTTGCACGAAATCGTCGGCACGGCAGAAATGAACGTCAACAGCGCCCACCATCAAGCGGCGCGGGACGAACCGGAGGGCGTCGTCATCAACGCCCGCACCAGTGACGGCGTGATCGAAGGCATCGAGGCCCCGGGCTACCGGTTTTGCCTTGGCGTGCAATGGCATCCGGAATTCGAAATCGATCCGGGCGATGCCAAAATATTTGACGCCTTTATCGCCGCCTCCGGCAGCGAAGAGACCTGATCATGAGCACCACTCCCGGCAAGGGCGAGCGCATCGCCAAACGCATGGCCGCCGCCGGTCTGTGTTCCAGGCGCGATGCCGAACGCTGGATTGAAGAAGGCCGGGTTATCGTCGACGACGTTATCCTGACCAGTCCGGCTACTCTGGTGACCGACAAAAGCCGGATCGTGGTCGATGGCGCACCGCTTGCGGGCCTTGGGCCGGCCCGGGTCTGGCGCTATCACAAGCCTACCGGCCTGATCACCACGCACAAGGACCCGCAAGGTCGCTCGACGGTATTTGACGCCATGCCGGCGAGCATGCCGCGTGTCGTCTCAGTGGGTCGGCTCGACATCAATTCCGAAGGTTTGCTGTTACTGACGACGGATGGTGAATTGGCCCGCGAAATGGAGCATCCAGATAACGGCTGGATCCGGCGCTATCGCGTGCGCCTCCACGGTCGCCCGCAAGCTGATGAGTTCAAGAAACTCGAGCGCGGCATCACCATCGAAGGCGTCAAATACGGCCCGATCACGGTCGAGATTGACCGCCAGCAAGGCGCAAACGCCTGGATCACCATGACGCTGAGCGAGGGCAAGAACCGCGAAATTCGACGTGTTCTGGCCCATCTCGGTTATGAAGTCAGCCGCCTGATGCGTATGTCCTATGGACCGTTTCAACTCGGCAGTCTCAAATCGGGCGAGGTCAAGGAAATCACCGGCAAGGCCTTGCGCGAACAACTGGGCGCAGAGGCAGGTAAAAAGACACAACGCAAGGGCCCGAGTGTCGCCCGCCGTGTTGACGCGAGCGCAAAAAGCGACACCGATGCGGCTGACAAAAATCCCTCCGGCAAGCTGCGCCTGAGAGACAAGAGCGATGGCAAAAAACGTAAAAAATAGCTTGCGGATTGTCGGCGGTAAATTTGGAGGCCGCAAACTTGAAATCCCCGAACACGGTGGCGTGCGCCCGACTTCGGACCGGGCACGCGAAGCCCTGTTCAACATACTGGCGCACGGCGATTATCGCACCTCGCAGGGTCCGATGCCGCTGGGCGCCAGAGTGCTGGATGTTTTCGCCGGTTCCGGCGCACTGGGTCTCGAAGCCCTCTCACGCGGGGCCGGTCACGTCTCCTTCCTCGAACAAAACCCCGACAATCTCAAACTGATTCGCAAAAACGCTTTTCAGCTCGGCGAGACGACAACCGTTTCAATGATGAGCCGCGACGGCACCAAACCCGGTCCGCTGCCGACCGGTGACCAGGTGCCGGCTGATCTGGTCCTGCTTGATGCACCCTATGATACCGGCCTCGGCGATGTCGCGCTGGCCGCCCTTGACGACGCGGGATGGCTGGCCGGGACCTGCATTGCCGCCCTGGAAGTGGCGGCAAAGGAAGTGGTCAATCCGCCCGAAGGTTTTCAGGCCGTGGACGAGCGCAAATACGGTGCGGCGAAACTGGTGTTTCTGCGGAAATCGCCGAACTAGCGCCGCCCGAACAACTTTTCAATATCGGCGAGTTTGAGTTCGACGTAGGTCGGGCGACCGTGGTTACACTGGCCTGAGTTTGGCGTGACTTCCATCTGGCGCAAAAGACTGTTCATCTCGACCGCCGTCAAACGGCGTCCGGCCCGCACACTGCCGTGACAGGCCATGGTCGAGCAGACTTCAGCGAGGCGGTCTTCGAGGACGGCGGCCTGATCAAGTTCTTTGAGATCATCAATCAGATCGCGCACCAGGCCCTGGGCATCGGCCTCACCGAGCAAGGCCGGGGTTTCGCGCACAACGACAGCCCCCGGTCCGAAGGCTTCGATCACCAGGCCCAGCGCCGCGAGTTCCTCAGTGCGCGCCATCAACAGCGCCACATCGTCTTCGGGCAAATCAACAACGTCGGGCAGCAACATCTTCTGGGCCGCCACGCCGTCGCCCAGCAGGGCCTGCTTGATGCGCTCGTAGACCAGGCGTTCATGGGCGGCATGCTGGTCTACGATGACGATGCCGTCCTCGGTCTGCGAGACAATGTAGGTTTCATGCACCTGGCCGCGCGCTGCCCCCAGCGGGAAGGACTGCACCCGGGCATCGGCCTCCGCCATATCGGCGCGGGCCGTCGGCTGCGCCAGGGCATCAGCCAGCGCTTCGGCATCCAGCCCGTCAAATCCAATCGGCGCCTGGGCGTCAAAGGCCGCTTCTGCCAGTTCACCTTGGTGGGCGGCTTGCGCATATCCATAACCGCCGCCACTACCCCGCAAACCACCCTGCATCGGCAAGCGCGGGGCGAATTCGCTGCGCGCCGCACCCAGGGCCGCCATGCCGCCGGTCGATGAGGCTCGGTGGCCGGCTTCGGCGAGAGCATGCTTGACGCCCGAGACGATCAGGCCGCGCACCACACCGGCATCGCGAAAGCGCACTTCGGCTTTGGCCGGATGCACATTGACGTCAACGAAGCCCGGATCGATTTCGAGAAAAAGCGCCACGATGGGATGACGGTCGCGCGCCAGCAGGTCCTGATAGGCGCCGCGCACGGCACCGACAAACAGCCGGTCACGCACTGGGCGGCCATTGACAAAAAGGTACTGCATCTGGGCGTTGCCGCGATTGAATGTCGGCAGCCCGGCATAACCTGTGAGCCGCACGCCCTCGCGCGCCGCGTCAATCAGCACGGCATTATCGGCAAAATCCCGTCCCATGACCTGGGAGAGACGGGCGAGACGGGCTTCGAACAGATCACCCTGTGCCGCGCTGTAGCGCAAGATATCGCGATTGCCGTCGCCCAGCGAAAAACTGATGTCGGGATGGGCCATGGCGAGTCGCTTGATCGCGTCATTGGCCTGGCTGAGTTCGGTGCGATCGGTCTTGAGGAATTTGAGGCGGGCGGGTGTGGCGTAAAACAGATCACGCACTTCGATGCGCGTGCCCGCCGGATGGGCGGCAGGGACCGGCGGCGTGACCGTGCCGCCCTCGACCGCAATCATCCACGCCTCGCCTGCTGCGGCAGGACGTGAGGTAATTGTCAGACGGCTGACCGAGCCAATGGACGGCAGCGCTTCGCCCCGAAAACCCAGCGTCGCGATATTGACCAGATCATCGTCGGCCAGTTTGGAGGTCGCGTGGCGCTCGATGGCAATTTCCAGTTCCGCCGGTGTCATGCCGCGGCCATCATCGGTCACGGTGATCAGCGAACGACCGCCCTCTACCACGCTGATATCGATGGTCGTCGCCCCGGCGTCGATGGCATTCTCAACCAGTTCCTTGACTGCCGAGGCCGGACGCTCCACCACTTCGCCAGCGGCAATGCGATTGACCAGTCCTTCCGGCAGCCGGCGGATCGTCACACCGCGTCTCCCGCCAGGATGCCACGCGCCAGGGTCTTGCCCTCCTCGACAGCGGGCTGATCGATGGGGTTAACGCCGAGCAGGCGGGCGGCGATCAGGGTTTCCAACATGAAATGCATGAACAGGGCCCCCATCGCCGCTTCGTCCAGATCGTCAATTTCAATGACACGGGTCGGGCAGCCATTACGGGCCAGGGTCGTCGCCGTCGCCTGATATAGCGCCGCGACAACATCGCCGATTTGTCGATCCGCCAGATAATCCGCCCCGAGGCTTTGAGCGAGGTCGGCATCAATTGTCGGTCCGCTGCCAGCCGTTTTCAAACCGATCAGCGTAAACACCTTGTCTGCCGGACCGGCCAGCCAGAGTTGTAACTGGCTGTGCTGATCGACCGGACCATTGGCCTGGATCGGTGTGGTGCCGGTGCCGTCCTTGCCGAGGCTTTCCGCCCAGAGCTGGCAATACCAGGCGGAAAAATCCTTCAACCGGTTGGCGTAGGGCATCAACACACTGGCGGTGATATCACGTTGGCGCAGCAGACCGACGGCAAGCGCCGCGCCGAGCGCCGGGTCGGACGGTGTCTCGGAGGCAATCGCCGCTTCAAGTACGGCAGCGGCGCCCTGGCGCACAGCCCGGACATCAAGGCCCGCAAACAGGGCAGGCAGCAGACCAACCAGCGACAGGACTGAAAAACGCCCCCCCACATCCGTCGGATGATCCATTATCTTCAGACCAAACTGGTCGCCGATTTTGCGCAACGCATTGTCGCCGGGTTCCGTGATCAGGACAAAATGATACGCCAGCGCCTCACCGACGATATTTTGCAAGGCGCGCAAACAGACAATCAGTTGCGAGACCGTCTCCGCCGTGCCGCCTGATTTTGAGACGGCCAGAAAAGCCGTATCGCCGAGGTCATCACGGGCCAGCAACAGGTCAATGTCATGGCCATCGAGATTGTCGAGAAATTCGACACCATGCCCCGGTACCAGCGACGTCAACGCCTGGCCACCCAGGCTTGAACCGCCCGTGCCCAGCACGACAAGCCGCTTGAAGCGAGCCGTGAGAAGCCCGGCCACGCGTTCCAGTTCGTCGAGATCGTCGCTTTCGCGCGCCAGGGTGAGCGGGTGGAAACCACCTTCCCCTGCTTCAACACCAATCGCCGCCGCATGGGCCTGCGCCTCGGCGGCCAGCAGATCAAAATCGCCCGGCACCAGACCCCGCTCCCCGATGCGCCCGGCGAAGCAGTCTTCAATAATCTGTCGATAGTTCATGTTGGCGGTGTGGCTCCCGAAATCAGCCGTCAATATCCTTTGGATCACCGACAATAACAAACGTCATGGCATCTGTCCGCAGCAAGCGTTTGGCAACACGCTGAATATCTTCAATTGTCACCGCGTTGATGTAGCCCGGGCGGCGGTCAATGTAGTCTATCGGCAGATCGCTGATCTGGATGGCTGCCAGCATATTGGCAATCTTGGCGTTCGAATCAAGCCGCAGCGGGAAGGAGCCGTTGAGATAGACCCTGGCCCGGCTGAGCTCGTCTGCCGTGACGCCCCCCTCCGCCATGCGGGTGATTTCCGCCTTGATCACCTTAAGCGATTCGGCGACCCGCTCGTTGGCCGTGGCCACGCCGCCGAGATATATCGCCGAGTGCTCGTAAGGATAGAGGTAGGAATAGACCGAATACGCCAGACCGCGTTTTTCGCGCACTTCCTGATAGAGCCGGGAGGTAAAGCCGCCGCCACCCAGCACATAGTTCATGACATAGGCGATGTAATAATCGGGATCATCCCGTTTGATACCGGGCATCCCGAACATCACGGTGCTTTGCGGATTGGGTTTGCGGATCACGGTGAGCGAGCCGCTCGATCTGGCTTTGACCTCCGGCACGCTGGCCGGCGTGGCCTTGGCCGGCAAGCTAGCGAGAGCGCTGTCTAGCAAGCGCGCCAGTTCCGCGGCATCGATATCGCCCACCGCGCCGACAATCAGATTATCCCGGCCAAAACGTGAGGAAGCGAAGTCTTGCAAATGTGTTTTGGTTATGGCCGCAACGCTTTCCTTGGTGCCGCGGGTCGGGCGACCGTAAACATGATCGCCGAACATCGCCTTCATCCAGACCTTGCCGGCGATGGCATTGGCATTTTCGATGTCGTTCTCCAGCCCGCTGAGGATTTGGCGTCGCACCCGCTCCACCGCCTTGTCGTCAAAGCGCGGCTGGTTGAGCGCGAGGCCCAGCAGGCGGAAGGCTTCATCGCGGTTTTTGGTCAGGGTGCGCAGGCTGACGCTGAAATTGTCCTTGCTGGAATCAAAGGAAATCGAGATCGCCAGTTCTTCCATCCGGGTCAGGAATTCGAGCGACGGCATGTCGCCAGCCCCTTCGTCAAACAAACCGGACGCCATGTTGGCCAGTCCTTCAAGACCGTGCGGGTCCATGGCGGAGCCGCCGCTGAACGAGAGTTTGACCGAGATAATCGGGATCGAGGGTTCCTGCACGAACCAGGCCTCGATGCCAGCCGGTGTCGTCACGGTTTTGATCTCGGTGGCACTTGCCGGAGTTGTGGCGAGCAGCAAGCCGATGAGGACGGGGAAAGGCGTGAAGTATCTGATCATTTCCTCAGCCCTTCTTCTTGGGCAGCAACAGGCCGGTAACGGAATGGCGAATGTCAAAAACATGCTTCGCCGCCGCCTGGACCTGTTCGGCAGTGACTTCTTCGACCCGCTCGGGCCAGCTCTCGACATCCTCAACCGTGCGGCCGACGACCAGTGATCGTCCAAAAATCCGCGCTGTGCTGGTGACGCTGTCGCGGGCATAAATTGCGGCCGCAAGCATACCGGCCCTGGCGCGTTCCAGTTCCTTCGCCGTCACGCCGTCGCGTATGATCTTTTCAATCTCGGCATCGACGGCGGCTTCCAGGGCGGCGATATCGCTGGTTGGTGCCGGTCGGCCATAAAGCCCGAAGCGACCGAGATCAACCGCTGTACCGCTGTACCAGGATCCGGCGGACGAGGCGATTTTTTGCTCCACGACCAGCGACTGATAAAGCCGGCTGGTGGTGCCGCCGCCGAGAATGGTTGCCAGCATATCAAGCGGCAGCGAATGTTCGGTCTCGCCCGACATCGAACTGGGTGCGGTATAAGTCCGCCGCCACGAGGGCTGGCGCACCCGTACATCACGGTATTCGATGCGCCGGGGTGCCGTTTGCGGCGGCTCTTGCGGGCGGAAGCGGGCGATGTTTTCACTCGCCGGGATCACACCATAATATTTTTGAGCCAGAGCCCGGACATCATCGGTCTTGACGTCACCGGCGATGATCAGAATGGCATTGTTGGGGGCATAATAGCGGCGATAAAACGCAAGAGCGTCCTCGCGGTTGAGCTGGCGGATTTCGTGGTTCCAGCCGATCACCGGGTTGCGATACGGCAAGGCGAGAAACTGCGCTGCCGACATTTGCTCCGACAGGATGGATGACGGACTGTTTTCGGTGCGCGAGCGCCGTTCCTCAAGCACGACATTGCGTTCGGTCTCGACATCCTTATCCGTCAGCACAATGTTGACCATGCGATCCGCCTCAAGCCGCATCACAGCTTCAAGCCGGTCGGCTGCGAGGGTCTGGTAATAACCGGTAAAATCATGCGAGGTGAAGGCATTTTCGCGCCCGCCACTGGCCGCGACCGTGCGCGAGAAAGTATTGCCGGGCGCATCCGTCGTGCCCTTGAACAGCAAATGTTCGAGAAAATGGGCGATGCCCGATTTCCCCGTGGGCTCGTCCGCAGCACCGATTTTGTACCACACCATCTGGGTCACCACCGGCGCGCGGTGGTCCTCGATGACAACAACCTGCATGCCGTTATCCAGCATGAAGACATTGGGATTAAACAAGCCGGCGGCGGCGGGCAGCGACCACGTCGCACCGAGCAGACCGAGGCAGATCGCGAGGAGATATTTGACCATGGTTGGTTTCATCCGGCTAAAACGGCATGACAATATGAATGTATGTCAAAATTAGGGCGCTGAGAGGCCGCAGTGCAAGACCCTGGCAGATATTTATCTTCAAGAAACCGTGTGAAGAATGTGCCCGGCCTGATTGGCGGGCGGCAGATTCGCTTATTCGACCGCTTCGAGCAGGGTCTGTTTTTTGCGCCGGATGACCGGTGCCGGTGAACCACTGGCCGGCTTGCCTTCATTGGCAAGCTTCTTCAGACGTTTCGCTTCCTTGCCGGCATTGATGACCGTGCCGCCTTCGGTCGCGTCATTTTTCCAGAATATCAACTGATCGGCGATGGAATCCAGTTTGTCCTGGACGCCCGTGGTTTCCAGCCTGATTTCGCTGCGAATGTTTGCTTGCGAGGGGTCTGATCCGGCCTGCCCCAGCAAGGCAATTTCGCCGGCACTTTTTGGCTCGGCCGGATTTTTATTTTGATCAAGCGCGGCCATGGCCATCTGTTGTGCCGTCAGAGCGCCTTTTTTCGGCTGGTTCTTGTCCTTGCCGAAGACGACGGCACGGGCTTCGTTGGTCGGCGTCAATTCAGTGGGACGCGGCGCACCGGGCCTGGGCGGGCGAATATTGTAATTCGGCGGCATGATCAGCGGTGCCTTGCTGACGACGGCGAATTCATCCGGTGAGCGTTTGGTGATGCCCATGCTTTTTTTGACGTTGGAGCAGCCCGATAAAGCGACCATCAGACCAACGCAGAGGGCAGCGCCCCTGAACAGTGTTCTGGCTGAAAATTTTTGCACGATCAATTCCATAGCCCTTATGTATCGCGTGTTTCGTCCGGGCGCAACGGGAACAATCCATCAAAGACCAGAAGAACGGCTCCGATGACGATGGCACTGTCCGCGATATTGAAAGCGGGCCAGTGCAGCCCACCGATATGGGCGTCAAAAAAGTCAGCCACAGCACCCCACATTATGCGGTCGATGACGTTGCCGACGGCACCACCGATCACCAGGCCCAGCGCAAGCGCCACACGCCGGCTCTCGGCCTTGCGCAGCCAGTTCAGCAAAAAGCCGACGATGACAACTGCGACGCCCGCCAATATCCACGGAGCCCAGGGACTACCCGACTGGAACAGACCGAAGCTGACGCCGGGGTTCCAGACCATGACGAGGTTGAAAAACGGCAAAACTTCGATGCGCTCACCCGGGACTTTAAGCAAATCCATCAACCACCATTTCGACAGATGGTCGAGGGCCAGCGCGATCAGGGCGACGCCGAGACCAAAACGCAGCATCAAGTTGCCTCTGCTGGTGCGGCACCCGAATTGCTGGCCACGACATCGGCGCAACGATGGCAAAGATCGTCGTGATCATGACCGACTTCCGGTTTGACCATCCAGCAGCGCTGACATTTTTCGCCGTCGGCCGTGTTCGGCACGACGCCGACGCCCGCGACATCCTCAAGCGTGAAAGCATCGCCCGGCACATCGCCAACCGTGACTGTCAGACTGGAGGTGATGGCGATCTCGGATAAATCAACATCGTCGAGATGGGCGGCATATTCAACCGGCAGGTACACCGTCGGGGCGGCCTGCAAGCTGGAGCCAATACGTTTTTCACGCCGTTCGATTTCGAGGGCACCGGTGACGACTTTGCGGACTTCGCGGATTTTCGACCACTTGGCCGCCAGTTCGTCGTCGCGCCAGTTCGCCGGCACCTCGGGGAACAGACGCAAATGTACACTTGAGTCGGCATCGGGGAAGCGGCTCTGCCAGACTTCTTCCATGCTGAACGACAGGATCGGTGCAAGCCACGCCGTCAGGCAGGAGAACACTTCATCCAGAACGGTGCGGGCAGAACGACGGCGCAGGCTGTCAACGCCGTCGCAATAGAGCACGTCTTTGCGGATATCAAAGTAAAACGCCGAGAGCTCGACCGTGCAGAAATTGTAGAGCGAGACGTAAAGCGCATGGAAATCGAAGTCGTCACAACCCGTGCGCACGACCTCATCCAGTTCCGACAAACGATGCAGGACCCAGCGGTCGAGTTCGGGCATGTCGGCTACTTCGACCCGTTCAGCGTCATCAAATCCCGTGATATTGCCGAGCAGAAAGCGGAAGGTGTTGCGCAAACGTCGATAGCCATCGACCTGGCCCTTGATGATTTCGTCGCCGATACGCAGGTCTTCGGAATAATCTGAAGCCACGACCCAGAGGCGCAGGATGTCTGCCCCGAACTGGTCGATGATCTTTTGCGGCTCAACTGTATTGCCGAGCGACTTCGACATCTTGTAGCCCTTGCCGTCCATCAAAAAGCCGTGAGTCAACACCGCGTCATAAGGTGCGCGACCACGCGTGCCGGAAGATTCAAGCAACGACGAATGGAACCAGCCGCGATGCTGATCCGTGCCTTCGAGGTACAGCGAGGCAGGCCACTGCAGATCGTCGCGCGATTCCAGCACATAGGCGTGGGACGAGCCTGAATCAAACCAGACATCGAGAATGTCTTCGACTTTCTCAAAATCGTTGGCGTCATAGTCATCGCCAAGAAAGCGCTTGTCGTCAGACGAGAACCAGGCATCTGCCCCTTCGGCCTCGACAGCTTCAGCAATGCGGGCATTGACGGCCTCATCGCGCAGGGGTTCTTCAGTCTTTTTGTTGACATAGACCGTGATCGGCACGCCCCAGGCGCGCTGGCGCGAGACCAGCCAGTCCGGTCGGTTGGCGATCATGCCGTGCAGTCGTTTTTGTCCGGACTCCGGTACAAAGCGCGTGGCTGCAATGGCCTCCAGCGCCTTGTCGCGCAGACCCGTCTCGGTCAGCGAAATGAACCACTGCGGTGCGTTGCGGAAGATCAGCGGTGCCTTGGAGCGCCACGAATGGGGATACGAATGAACGATCTTGCCGCGCACCAGCAGGGCACCGGCCTCGACCAGGGCCTCACAGACCGGATCGTGCGCCTTGTAGACATGCACGCCGGGAAACTTCGGCACATGGTCGTAGTACGTGCCGTCTTCTGACACTGTCTGCGGTACCTCGACGCCGTACTGCATGCCGAGTTCAAAATCCTCGGCACCGTGACCGGGGGCAATGTGGACGATGCCCGTGCCCTGGTCGGTGGTGACATAATCCGCCGGGAACATACGCACATCAAAATCGTAACCGTCGCCACGCCACGGGTGGGCCAGCACGGTCTCGTCGAAGGCAGATGTCGCGACATCGCCAAGCGCGTTCAATTCGGTGATGCCGGCGTCTTCCGCGACCTGATCGGCCAGATCAGCCGCCAGCACCAGCTTTTCCCCGACGACGGCGAGGCTGTCGTCGGCAACAGCGGCAACTTCATACACCTTGTAGGCAAAGTCGGGCCCATATGCGGTGGCCCGGTTACCCGGAATGGTCCACGGCGTGGTCGTCCAGATGACGACGCTGGCGCCTTCCAGTTCAGGCGCACCCGCCTTGATCACCGGAAAACGCACCCAGATCGTATGTGAAGTGTGATCGTGGTATTCGATCTCGGCTTCAGCCAGCGAGGTTTTTTCCACTACCGACCACATCACGGCCTTGGCACCCTTGTAGAGGCTGCCGTCCATCAGAAACTTCTGCAATTCCCGCACGATTTGCGCTTCGGCACCGAACGACATTGTGGTGTAGGGATTGTCCCAGTCGCCGATCACACCGAGCCGTTTGAATTCCTCGCGCTGGATGTCGATCCAGTGATCGGCGAACTCACGACATTCCTTGCGGAATTCGTCGATCGGCACTTCGTCCTTGTTTTTACCGTCGTCGCGATACTTTTTCTCGATCTGCCATTCGATGGGCAGGCCATGACAATCCCAACCCGGCACATAATTGGCATCGCGTCCCATCATCTGCTGTGAGCGATTGATTACATCCTTGAGGATCTTGTTGAGCGCATGGCCCATGTGCAGATGGCCATTGGCGTAGGGCGGACCGTCATGAAGAATGAACTTCTCCCGGCCTTTGGCGTCTTGGCGCTGACGATTGTAAAGGTCAAGTTTTTCCCACTGCGCGAGGATTTCAGGTTCTTTGCGCGGCAATCCCGCCTTCATGGGGAAATCAGTCTTCGGCAGGAAGACGGTGGATTTATAGTCTGGTTTATCCTGGTCGGTCGGGGCGGACATAATAATTTCAGCCTGTTGATTGGCGTCGCTCGGAAATTCGGTCAAGCCGTCTGAGCGCACATACTTGTCGGAAAAATTTGGCGCCCGTGATCAACGGAGCGCGCACGCGAAGTGGTCCCGGTGCCTCCTCAGAGGCCCGGGCAGATAATTCGGGATATCAACATTTGTGCCATCGGCGCGTACATGGCGGGTTTGTAACAAGCTGAGCCCCGCCTGTCGAGACCTCTCGCGCATCGAACCATGCGGCGCATGTCAGTCAAATTCAACAGTTTCAGCGTCCTTCAGGGCCCGCCATGCGATATCGCAATCAAGCGCGATCTGGGCTTTGAGGGCATCAAGGCCATCAAATTTTTGTTCGGGCCGGATATAGTCGACCAGGGCTACCCGCAGCTGGCGCCCATAGATATCTTCATCAAAATCCCTGATATGGACTTCAAGGCGTTCTTCCTCGCCCTGATTGACTGTCGGCCGGCGGCCAAGGTTCGCCACGCCAGACAGCCAGACAAGGTCTTCGTTCTTGCGTTCAACATCGTCCCCGACTTCATCAAGGATGGCGACGCGTACGGCATAAACGCCGAAAGCCGGGCGCAGATATTCGTCGAGCATCAGATTGGCCGTGGGGAAGCCGATCTGGCGGCCGCGCTTGTCGCCATGCTGGACACGCGCGTCGATTTCCCACCAGCGCCCGAGTTGTCGGGCCGCCTCCCCCGGCAGACCGGCAACCAAATGTTCCCGGATGGTGGATGATTTATAGATATCACCTGGCGTGTCATCGGCCTTGTCGGCCTGGCGCAAGGCCGGCACCTGGGTAAATCCAAATCCCAGCTCACCGGCAGCGCGCTGCAAAAATCCGGTATCCCCGCCCCGACCCTTGCCAAAGACAAAATCGTATCCGGTAACAACGTGTTGGGCGGCGAAGCCGTCGATCAGCACGTCCTGGATAAATTCCTCTGCCGTTTTGGCTGAAAACTCGACATCAAAGTGCAGTGCGACCAGCAAATCGACGTTCATGTCGGCCATCTGAATGGCCTTGGCCCGAAAGGGCGTCAGGCGAAAGGGCGGCGGATCGGACTGAAACAGCACACGCGGATGGGGCTCGAACGTCAACACGGCCAGCGGCGCATCTGTGGCGACAGCGCGCGAGCGGGCCTCGCCGATGACGGCCTGATGACCAAGATGAACACCGTCAAAGTTACCAATCGCCACGACCGAGCGTTTCAGATCGTCAGGCACATCCTGGTAGTGACGCAAGAGCTGCATCGGCATGAAGTTCAGTTCCACAAATCTGGTTAGACAAGCAATCGGTTAATCGCGGGATGGCACCATGATAAGGGCATCACCGTCAACCACGACGGTGTCGCCGACCGTACACTGCGTCAGGAACATCGCCCGTTTTTTCTCCGGCACCAGTTCCGTCACCGTGACAGTGGCAATGACCGTCTCGCCGACCTTGACTGGTGCCTTGAAGCGCAGATTTTGCGACATATAAATACAGCCCGGCCCCGGCAGCTTGGTGCCGAAGATTGTCGAAATAAAACTCGCCGACAACATGCCGTGCGCGATACAGCCACCAAACGGCGTGGTTTGTGCATATTCGGCGTTCAGATGCAGTGGGTTGGTGTCACCTGAAACACCGGCAAACATGACGATGTCGGCATCCGTGATGGTTTTACCATAAGACGCACTCATCCCGACTTTGAGGTCTTCAAAATAGTGGCCGTTCAAATCATTCATTTAGGAGTTCCTTGCTGATAATGGATAAACGGCCTATATCACACCTTGAGAGGCTGAAAAGTACTGTTTTCGCGGTTATTTCGTCCGATGGTTCGGGCGGCGCAATATAACCAAACACCGCGGATGCAGCAACCAATCGCCGTTTTGATCTTCCGGTAGCGTTGACTGCCTGGAGAACGCACAGTTATCATCACTGTCCACTCGTTCCGGAGACAGAACGTGTGGGGCCCTAGCCAGTTAATTTTTGTCAGATGAGACCGCTCCCTTTGCCCAAATCAATCAAAGACATCGAATCGCTATCAACCAAGATCCAGGATCTGGTTGATATGTTACGCACTGACCGGCACAGCCGCCTGGGCATTTCCGAAGTCGCTGCCGTGACGGAAGTTCTGGTGGCAACGGCGGGGCGTTATTTTACCTCGCTTGATACGGCGCTCTATTCGGAATTCAATAATCTGTCTGAACACCTGTCGTCAATGCATGACGAGATCGCCAAGGTCCAGGCCGACAAAATCAAATCTGACAAATTGCCCAGCGCCGGCGAAGAGCTGGATGCCATCGTCAAATCGACCGAAGAAGCAACCGATACGATCATGGAAGCGGCCGAGGAAATGATGGGCGCCGACATTGCCGATCCCGCCGCCTACAAGGCCGTTGTTGATGATGCCTGCATGCGCATTTTCGAGGCCTGTTCTTTCCAGGACATTACCGGCCAGCGCATTACAAAAGTTGTCACAACACTGACCTATATCGAAGAACGGATTGGTCAGTTTGTCACCCTGGCCAGCGACGCCGGAATTGAATCGGATGATGACGAAGCAGGCCCCGAAGGCGACGCTGCGCTGTTGCACGGTCCGCAAATGGTTGGCGAAGGTGTCAGCCAGGATGATGTCGATGCCATGATGAATGGAGACGCAGCACCAGCACCCGAACCTGCTCCAGCACCCGAACCTGCTCCTGCACCCGAAGCTGCTCCTGAACCGGAACCAGCCCCGGTCGCTGAAGCCACACCGGAACCCGAACCAGCGCCTGCGCCCGAACCGGCACCAGCTCCGGCTCCTGAACCTGCTCCGGCACCTGAACCTGAGCCCGCGCCTGCTCCAGTCGCCGCTGCGCCGGAACCTGCGTCTGCGCCTGCGCCGGCCGCCGAAGCCGCACCGGCTCCCGAAGCCGCATCCGAGCCACAAAGTCAGGGCGATATCGATGCAATGTTCGACGAAGCGCCCGCTGCAGCGCCCGAACCGGCTCCTGAACCTGCCCCGGCACCTGAACCTGAGCCCGCACCGGCTCCAGTCGCCGCTGCGCCGGAACCTGCGCCTGCACCAGAACCCGCGCCCGCGCCCGCACCTGCACCTGCACCTGCACCCGATCCTGCTCCGGCGCCCGCAGCCGCCCCCGCAAAAGAAAGTGACGGCGGTGCCGAAGTCAGTCAGGCCGACATCGACGCTCTATTCGATTAGGTGTGCGACTAAAGCGTGCCGTTGATCGCGTAATTCAATAATTTGACGACCTGATCCGGTGTCTCGGCGACCGCCAGTGCGGCACCATCGACTTCTTTCAGGGCATGTGTCAGACCTTCGTCGTGCAAGGTAATCACCGGCGTGTTCAGCGCCGCCGCATAACCCGCATCAAATGCCGCGTTCCATTGGCGATATTTATCACCAAAGCGCACCACGACGACGTCGGCCCGCTCGATCAGGGTCCGGGTGCGAATAGCGTTGACCTTGGCACCCTTGTGATCTTTCCAGAACGGATCGCTCTCCGCGCCAAGGATCGTCACGCCGGCGTCATCGCTGGTCTCGTGATGGGTAACGGGTGAGACGAGGGTAACCGGCAAACCCGCTGCGCTGACGCCGTCCCTGATTTGCTCGCGCCAGTCACTGTGAATTTCACCGGACAGGTAGACAACCCATTCGTCCTGCAGGTCTTGATGGTCGGTCATTGAAGCCTCGTGTTCTAGAAGGGATAACAAGGGACGTTGTTATAGCCACAACGCCCCGATCCTGGCAAAAGGTAATACGTACATACGCAAAACACCATGATACTCGCCTTCGCTGCCATCACCGAGACCGTAGACAATTTGCTCTTACTCCGACGGTACGTAGAGCGTGCCGAACAGGCGGTCCCGTGGATCGTCGGCCCGATCAGTTCGCCTGTTTTGGATGGGCAAATACTTCGGGCGGCACAACCGTCATACTGCCTTCTTCCTCGTCAGGCTGCAGCCAGTACAGTTGCAGGGTCGAGGTTACCTTGCGTTCAAAATAATAGACTTCAATCGGATACCAGCCCGCCGTTTCGATCACGACTTCAACGGGGTCTGAATAGCGGTCGGCATGAACGTCGGGATCGTCGATAATCTGCTTGCCACCAAGTGATACCCGCACGCCGTCGTTGGACTGGGTTGCAAAGGAATAAATCCCAGCTTCTGCCAGATGGATAAAACCGAGTATATGAGCGCCGACGCTGTCTGAGGCATTGCTTGTCAGGACGGGCCCGTCGCCTGAGCGGTAATTCAGCGATGGCAAGGGATCGCCCGCCTTGCCTTCCTTGTAATCCTGCCAGTCAATCACTTCGCGGATGTGTTTAAAGGCGTGAAAATAGTAGCGCACGGAAAGCCCCGGACTGACTGATCCTTCTGCCGGTTGTGGCAGGGCCATTTCCAGACCGGTTATGGAAGCGGCCTGCGCCGGCAGGGCGAGGCCACACAAAATAACGGCGCTGCCAACAAATGTGCAGACTTGTGATCGGGCAATATGCGCAAAACGAAACATGAGACGCTCCAGAAATAAACCAACATGCGTTCAGAAGAGCAATATGATAGCGCTCTTGCCTGATCGGTCAAACCTGTTGAACGCCGGAGAAACCCATGAAGTACATAATTTCAGCCCTTTTCGCCCTGTCCGTCGTGGTTGGTGGCACAGCGTGGTTACCGACACCGGCACAGGCCGAAACCGAACTTGCCGAGCCAAAGCCGTCAATGGACAACCCGCGCAAGATTGTCATTGCCCTGAATACGCATGACGAGCGGGCCGTCAATAACGTGCTGTTCAACGTCGTCAATATCCAGAAATTCTACGGTCAGGAAAATGTTGAAGTTGCCGTCGTGACCTATGGTGCCGGGGTGCGCAATCTGATCAAGGGGCAGAGCAAGGTGGCCGAGCGCATTCAAAGCCTGCAGCTCTATGATGTCACCTTCCTCGCCTGTGGAAATACCATGAATGCCATTGGTGAAAAAAGCGACACATTGATTGACGGCGTCGACTGGGTTCAGGCCGGCCTGCCCGAAATCGTTGAACGCCAGCTCAAGGGATGGGTCTACCTCAAACCCTGAGCGGGAAGGCTACCGTCACAGTGGTACCGACGCCGACTTCGCTCTCGATTCTCAGCGAACCTTCATGTGCCTCGATCAGTGACTTGACGATTGACAGGCCAAGACCCGTCCCCTCCTGTGCTACGTGGGGGTCGGTATGCGTTTGTGAAAACGGATCGGTAATGTAGGGCAGCATATCAGGTGATATGCCGACGCCGGTGTCGTTCACCCTGATGATTAATTGATCCTGATCAGCCGCCGCAGATACGATGACGGTGCCATCCCGGGGGGTAAACTTGACGGCATTTGACAGCAGGTTGAGGACAATCTGCGTCGCTGAGCGATAGTCTGCATTCAGCGCCGGCAGATCCTCGGGCACTTCCATCACCAGTTCAATATCGCCGTCATTTGCTGCCTTCTGAACTGTTCGAGAGGTATCCTTTATCAGGTCTCCGATTATGATGTCTTCCATTTCAAAGGACCGTTTGCCTGCTTCAATGGCGGCGATATCCAGAACATCGTTGACCAGTTCCAGCATGTGATCGCCGCTGTGGCTGATGTCATCGGCATAATCGAGATATTTGTCGGACCCGAGCGGGCCGAATATCTGGGTCCGCATCATTTCGCTGAAGCCGAGGATGGCATTGAGAGGTGTGCGAAATTCGTGGCTCATGGTTGCAAGGAATTCGGATTTGGCCTTGTTGGCCTGCTCGGCTTCCCGCCAGGCTTCATCCCGCGCCTGTTCAGCCAGCGATTGCGCCGTAATATCGCGGCCTGTCCCGCGATATCCGTTGAAGTTTCCGGCCCGGTCGAATACCGGTTTGCCGCTGATGGCGATCGTCAGTTGACTTCCGTCGGCGTGGGTTAATGGATAGCGGAAATCCCGAAATGGCTGATGGTTGTCCAGATCTTCGAGATGCCGGTGCCATTTTTCATCCGTCGTCGCTTCGGCGGCCAGTTCACGCCGCGTCTGGCCAATATAGATCGTCGGATCGTAGCCGGTAATATCCTGATTGCGTCCCGAGAAATAGCTGAAACGGAGCTGGTCATCCATTTCCCAGAACCAGTCCGACGTCGATTCCGAAAAATCCTTGAAGCGTTCTTCGCTTTCGCGCAACGACAACTGGCGCACCATAACCAGCCGGATCAACAGGGCAGTGGCCAGCGAAATCAACAAGCCGAACCCGAGCAGTTGTTCATCAACCAGGCTGGCACCGGCACGCATCGTCTGATGCGTCGGCATCAGGGCAAGGTACCAGATCCGGTTACCAACCCGTATTTGTCGCCGGACCTGGTTGGGGTGCTCGCCCGTCATATTGGCGGAGTCGAACACCAGCCTTTCACCGTCCGTGATGTGCATATGGTAATTGTCACCTATGCCTCGCGGGAAGGCTTTGCGGATCAACGGTGCAGTGCGAAAGACAATATTGAGAAACCCGTCCGGTGCACCGGTCTTTGTCAGGGGAATGTAGGCAACAAATCCATTGCCCTTCTGGGCAAGCTCAATAGGGGGTGTGACCTGAAGTTGCCCGCTGCGTTCAGCCTCCGCCATGATCTTGCCCGGCACATCGAGTTGTCGAATATTCAGCCCCTTCGCCGCTTCATTCCCTTTCACCGGTGTTGCCCAGCGGACAATTCCTTGCGTATTGATCCAGTTGATCGCCTGAAAATCGCGAAAGAGTTCGTGCGCGGAAGTCGCATGTGCCAGAAAATCTTCGTAGTTGATTATCCCGCCGCTTGCCCATTGTCGGCGGATATGCCGGCCTATCGCCAGACGCGATTCCAGATGTGCCTCGAGCCGGGCAACAACATGCTCGGCATTGCCGCTGGTCTGGACATTGAGCCGGCGCGCCTGCTCATCCTTGACCAGTTGCCAGCCGAACAGAACAGCCGCAGCCATCATCAAACCGACGACAACGGGCAGGGCGATAACACGCCTTCTCAGCCATTCCCTGGACGCAAAATCGAGCATGGAACCTGTTTGTTCAAACGATCAAAATACGAGCGCCATCCAGGAGGCCTGAACAGCCTGAAATACCAGTGCGACAATAACGAATTTACACGCGCTTACAAAACCGAACGGCGCGAGTCCATCTTGAAAAAGCAGAAATTTCGAGAAAAATGGCGCTCCCTAGGGGACTCGAACCCCTGTTTCCGGCGTGAGAGGCCAGCGTCCTGGGCCACTAGACGAAGGGAGCGTCGGGGCCGTGTCCTCGTTTCTTAAACCTGATTGCGGTGCTGATCAAGCCTGCTATTCGGCGGCCACACCTGTGGCATGGCGGGTCGCTGCCTCGATCAAGGCCTCAATCATCTCATCCGGCGAGTTCCAGGCGCAGATCAGACGGATGACGGTATCGCCGTCCTGCGGATAGCGATAGAAAAGGTGACCGTCGCCTTCCAGTCCGGCGATAATCGCTTCGGGCAGTTCCAGAAATATTTCGTTGGCGTCGACCGGTGCCAACAATTTTACACCCGGCAAGGCCGTCAGACCTTGCGACAACCGCGTTGCAGCGGCGTTGGCGTGTCCGGCATTTTTGAGCCACAGATCGTCCTGCAGATAGGCTTCGAGCTGGGCCGAAAGGAAGCGCATTTTCGAGGCCAGATGCCCGCCACGCATGCGGTCATAGATAAAGTTGCCGACCTTGTCGGCATCGAAGAATACGACGGCTTCGGCACCCATGGTGCCGTTCTTGGTCGAGCCGAACGACAGAACATCGACCCCGGCCCGCCAGGTCATGTCGGCGGGCGAACAGTCGAGCTTGACCAGCGCATTGGCGAAACGCGCGCCATCCATGTGCACGCCCATGCCGCGGTCGCGGGCAATGTCGGTAATGGCGGCGATTTCGTCCAGCGTATAAACCCCGCCCCGTTCCGAAGCCTGGGTCAGCGACACGGTCGTCGGTGGCACCATATGGGGCGCGCGCAGGCCCGCCGTCGCCAGGCGTTCACTGAAAGTCTCGGCAGTATATTTTCCGGCCGGGCCATCGAGCAGCACCAGCTTGGCACCACCGGTATAAAATTCAGTGCCCCCGGCCTCGTCTTCCTCGATATGGGCCTGGCGATGGCAAAATACCGAACCATGTGGTGGCGTCAGTGAGGTCAGCGACAGTACGTTGGCCGCCGTCCCCGTCAACACCGGAAAGACCACGACATCTTTTTCAAAAATTTCCGACAGGCGGGACTGTAATCGGGCCGTAACTTCGTCCCCGCCATACGACGACATGGTGCCGGTATTGACGGCGGCCAGTGCCCGCATGATTTCAGGCGAAACGCCGGTAGCATTGTCGCTGCGAAAATCGGAAGGTGCGTTCATAAGACTACTCTTTCATCTCGTCAGATGGAAAACGCCGAGGCGCTGTCCGGTGTTCAGGTCGAAGATCAATATACTTTGTTTGTCGTCGGGTGTGCGAATTCGCACCATCAGGCGATTGTTTTCACCAATCATTTCCTCGACAACGGCATCGACCGGCAACTTCGCCATCACTTCGCCAAACGACATCGGCGTCTCATGAGGTTTTTGTTGCCCCACAGCCGGGGTCACTTCTTCGCCCGCCATGCGGCTAACTATGGTATAGCCGACAATCGCGGTGCCAATGATGATCATGACGCCCATGACGCTGACCAGTATTTTGAGACCGAGGAAGTTTTTGTTCATGTCCACTGCTACCGGGGCTGAAAATTCGAGCCGGCATAAACTCGTTGTCGATGATGACGCGGCCGGTACGCGTCTGGACAAATTTATTGCCGACCACGGCCCCGATCTTTCGCGCATGCGGGCGAAAGCCCTGATCCAGGGCGGGTGCGTGCTGGGCAACGGCGCGACGATAACCGACGCCTCTTGGCGGGTCAAACCGGGCATCGAGATCGATATCACCGTGCCCGACGCCGAAGACCCTGTCCCGGTCGGCCAGGATATCCCGCTCAACATCGTGTTCGAGGACGAGCACCTGATTGTTATCGACAAGCCGCCCGGGCTTGTCGTCCATCCGGCTGCAGGTAATTACGATCAAACCCTGGTCAATGCACTGATCTTTCACTGCGGCGACAGTCTCAGCGGCATCGGCGGCGTCAAGCGTCCGGGCATTGTCCATCGTCTCGACAAGGATACCAGTGGCTTGCTGGTCGCGGCCAAGTCGAATGCCGCCCATACCGGCCTGGCCAGCCAGTTCGAAAAACACTCACTGGAACGTGCTTACAACGCCGTCGTCTGGGGTGTGCTCACACCGCCCGCAGGTACCATCGAGGGCAATATTGGCCGCAGCCCGCGCAATCGCAAGAAAATGGCCGTGGTCGGTGGCGGCGGCAAGACGGCGGTGACGCATTATCAGTTGCTCAAACGCCTCGGCACCAGCAACGGCACCGTCGCCTGTTTGGTGGAATGCCGGCTGGAGACCGGGCGTACGCACCAAATTCGGGTCCACATGACACATTTCGGCAATCCGGTTGTCGGCGACCCGGCCTATGGCCGACGCCGGCGGGCCCAGATTCTGACCGAGCAGGCCAAAACCGCCATCGAGGCGCTCGGCCGCCAGGCCCTGCACGCCTGCATCCTCGGCTTCTGCCATCCCGTCACCGGCGAGGACCTGAGATTTGAAAGCGCCATCCCGCCGGACATGGCAAACCTGGTCGACGCCCTGCAGGGTTAATCCGGACTTGCGGCGCCTTCACATTCCCGTGTTCGATCAGTTTTTCGCTCCGACACCTTGAAATAACGGCAAATAATCCCCTTATATGGAGTGGACACCACGAGAAGCCCGACAGGGTAGCTACGTGTTTTCGCCAGATCATCGGGTTATGTAATTGGTTTCAAAGAGCACCGGAAAACAGGTGCCAGGGGTCAGGAAGATGGCTAGAAATATTGTACCGGCGATCACGCCAGAGAGTAGTCTCAGTCGATATCTGCATCAGATCAGGGAATTCCCGATGCTGACGGTAGATGAAGAGTACATGCTGTCCAAACGCTGGCTGGAACACGATGACGTTGATGCCGCCGGACAGATGGTCAACAGCCATTTGCGCCTGGTGGCCAAAATCGCCATGGGCTATCGCGGCTACGGTCTGCCGGTCGCCGAGCTGATCTCTGAAGGCAACGTCGGCATGATGCAGGCGGTTAAACGCTTTGACCCGGAAAAGGGTTTCCGTCTGGCGACCTACGCCATGTGGTGGATCCGGGCTGCCATTCAGGAATATATTCTGCACTCATGGTCACTGGTCAAAATGGGCACGACCGCGGCGCAGAAGAAACTTTTTTTCAATCTGCGCAAAATCAAGGGCCAGCTCAAGGCCATCGACGATGGCGATTTGCACCCTGAAACCGTGACCAAAATCGCGGATCGTCTGAACGTCAGCGAAAACGATGTCGTGCAGATGAACCGCCGAATGGCGGCACCTGACGGATCACTTAACGCGCCGGTGCGGATTGATGGCGACGGCGAATGGCAGGATTGGCTGGTTGATGACACGCCCGATCAGGAAGTCATGCTGGCCGAGAGCGAGGAACTGAACCAGCGTCGGTCCTGGCTGACCGAAGGCATGCAGTCACTGAACGAACGCGAGCAGCATATCTTGACCGAACGACGTCTGAAGGAAGATCCCTCCACGCTGGAAGAGCTTAGTGAGCAATATGATATCAGTCGTGAGCGGGTGCGCCAGATCGAGGTCCGGGCTTTTGAGAAACTGCAAAAGGCGATGCGCAGCTCTGCCGTCGCTGATCGTATTTCAGGTGTTCAACTCGAAGACTGAGCCTTTAATCACTAACGACTGACGGGCCCCACTCCTTGTAGAGTTCGCGCTGGCGTGCCTTGAATTTGGCGCGCCTTGGGCCGGCGAACAGGCTCTGGAAAATGACCACCATGTGCGGGGCGGCCCAGATCACGGCAACGCCCGTGCCTGCCGCCATGTAGATAATGAACCAGGTCACGATGTCGGCCACCCAGACGCCACTGCTCTCAGGGCTGGTCCAGATCAGTGCCAGCACCGGCAATAATCCGGAAATATTAAACAGCAGGATCGTGCCGGAAACGCGATCCTCTGCGCGGGTTATGGCGTAGTACGACACCACCGTCGGTGCCATGCCGGCGGCGATGAAAAAAAGTGAAATAAACAAAGTAGCGATCATCTGGACCTGCAATATTGCTGTTAATGGCGAACGTTAAAATGCATCACTGAAAAAATTGTTAAAGCCTGATCAAAGGCCGATAGCAAAGATAAACCAGAGCGACAAGACGACCGCGCCTATGCCGATGTATTTGGCGACGACGTACCCGTGATCACGCGTTTCTGCGTCTCGCACGTCACCGCCATCGTCAATACGAGCCAGCCGATCGCTCAGTTCGGCGTATTTCTTTTGCGCTGCTTGCAGGCCACGGCGGTCTTCCGCCCGTGATTGCGGCGATCCCAGAACCCGGAACATACCCACCATATCACCCAGTGAGGCTGCAATCTTGGCTTCGGACTTCAGTCTGTCCCGCCGGCCACGATTTTTGAAAAGATCGAGAACCGGGCTCATGCGCCCGTCCATCCAGGACGCGAGTTCCGGCAAGGGACCGCAGTTCGAGACATCCTGAATAGCGGCAAAAAGGCCGAGGACAGCAAGCCGGCGCTCGGCGGGATCTGCCCCCTCCACGGCAAGTTTCGGTATTTCCTTTGCAGCATATGTCGAACGCGCCGCAACAAAGGCGGCGACATGGCGGTCCAGCACCTCGACATTGCTGCCAGCCTTGACCACGGCTTCATTCAAGGCTTTGAGCACACCGCCGAGATCGACAGCTCCGGCTTCAATAATCAAAGGGCTGATGCACGGCGTCGCGGTATTGAGTTCGTACAGGCAACGCTCCAGCCCAAAGCCCGGCGCGCCATTTTCAACAAACTGCTGCATCTGCCGATGATTAACCTGATTGCCGGCAAAGTCACCTTCGGGATTTCGCTTCGATATGCCTGCATTCAGGAAGCCCGTGCGGAACAAATCGCTGATTACCGTCTGGGTCGCCATATCACCTTTTTGCATGGCGATGGCTACCGCCGCACCAAACCCGTCGCGATGGATCGACTGGCCGCCAAAGCGCACTGGCCCCAATGGATCGAGACACTGACATATCCGGCTGACAAGCAAACTTTTGGCTTCCTCGCCGGCGACAGCGGCGTCATCGATCAAATTCTTGATGCGAATAGCGCGATCGCGATCTTTCAGGCCTTCGCGCACCCAGGTCAGCAGCTTGCCGCTATTGATGATTTCATTGACGGCGTCACCGCCCGTACCCAGTTCCTGGGCCGCGAGACGGTCGTAGAGAATTTCCTTGCTGCCGATTTTTAGCGGTCTGGCGGAGCGCGCACCGACCGGTGTGTGGGTGAGGCGGGTACCTGTACCCCAGACCCAGTTTTGCGCATCTTCCAGACTCCAGCGCTTGTCCGGATCGTCGCACAACAAGCCACGCAATAATTTATCCGTTGGTGCCGATATGCGGATATCACCAACCAGTGTCACAAAGGAGCCTTGTGACATCTTGCGCGCCCACACTTCATCGGCACTCAGTTTGGCGGTCGGGTCCTTGCCCTGGAGCAACAATGCTGCCGTCACGCCAAGGGCGTACAAATCGTCCTTTATACTGCCCTCGCCCCGGCCTGCCGGCGCTGCCATGCCGCGTTCGATCGGTTCCATAAAAGTCGGTTGCGAATAGCCAGGCGGTTCAGAAAAGCATTCACCCAGCACGACTTCCTTACAGGCCTGATCGAGAAAAAAGATGTTTTCCGGTCGCACTCTGCGATGGGTCGAGACACGCTGGTTGAAACTTGCAAGTGCCGCGATAACTTTCGGCAATATTCGATCCGTAACGATGGGCTCGACGATGCCCTTGCCACCGGCATAATTTTCCATCACCCGGCCGCCCAGCGGTCGTTCAAGAATGAGGTAGGGTTTGACGTTGCCATCAATGGCGATATATCCGCAGGCATGCGGCTGCAGCACGCATTCAAATTCGTTGGCCAGCTGTTTATCGGCTATGTGATGCCGCTGGGCCAGATCTGAACGACAAATCAGGGCAAAGAACTGCTTGTCCGGGTAGTCCCCGCCAGCTTCACTGTCGGAAGCGGCAAAAGCCTGGGCATTTGGTGAATCGAGGCCGACAATTGGTGCCGACAGGTCGATCCGATAGCGTCGGTCGACGACCACCGCAGCGCTACTTTTGATTTTCCAGCCGTTTTCCGCCGTCACCTGAAGTCACCTGAAATCACCAAAAAAACTCAACTGGCACATATATTGGTCCAAAATGCACTCAACGCAAGCATTGTAGCGTTCGGGGACTTGTTTCCGCCCGCCGTCACTGTAAAATCGACGCCGGAAATGAGCTGCACCTGACATTGCAGCGGTGGCAAATGCGCCGAAAAATACTGGTTTCGGCACAGGGGGAAGTTTGATTGTCTGACATTGTTAACGACCTCTACAACCTGAAGCGCGGCAAATGGATCCTGCATGAACAGTATCCTGGAAAAGAGCTCGGGCGTGCCATCACCGAAGCCAAAAAATTAATGCAGACCAAGGATGTCGAGGCTGTCGGCATCATACGGGAAGGCACGGATTCGCGGACCGGCGAACTGCGCGAAAAACTGGCCTATGGCGACGCCAAGAAGTCGGGCGTCCCCTTCCTGAACGACTATGAAGTCGCGCCGATGGCTGATCAGAACCACGATGCGACCAAGGGAAGTTATTTCGACGAAAACACGATGAAAGAAGAGGAGAAGAACAACCGGGATCGCAAGAGAGCTGCGCGCAGTGCACCGGAACCAGCGGGCCCGATTATTCAACGCAATGCCTTTGCCCTGCCGATCAAGTTGTTCACCGTTGCCTTTATTGCCCTTGGTGTCGGTTGGGGTGTCTGGGCCTCAGTCAATCATTTTGGCGGCACGCCGATCCTCGCGGACTTGCTGGGCCAGGCGAACCTGCCGGCAAAAACAATGGGCCTTGGGTTTGTCATTTCCCTGTTCATCTTGTTGCCGGCGACCATCAGCGGCGCTGATATCGCTGCTGCCTTCCGCGCAGCACCTGCCGGACAATCTGCGCCTCAGCCCGCGGGGCGTGCGCCCGCCCGCGCTGCCAGGCCAAAAGCCCAACAGCAGGCCAAAAAAGGCGAGGGCAAGAAAAAAGACAAGGTCGACGATGCCGCTGACGCCGACGACGCGGACGCTCCTGAAAAAAGCGCCGAACCCGAAGCGGCAGAAAAAGCCGAAGAACCTGAAGAAGAAGACGAACCACTGGATCCGGCAACCGGCGATAAAGTTGCCCAGGCGCGCATTGCGCTGGTTGGTTTCTTTGAGCGCTGTATGGCCTTTGTCATGGCCTCGGACCCGGAGATGAGCAAGGGCCGCGTTGACGCGGTAACTTCGTTCGGCTGCCAGCTGTTTTTTGCCGGTGCGGCCGAGGTTATCTCCAACGGGCATCGGATCAATCTGGAGCATCTGGGCCGGGTCCTTGAACCCGTCGCCGTCGCCCTGGGTCAGGACAAGAACCGGGCCAGACAATTCGCCGAAAAATATGAAAGCTATTTGCTGGAGCCGAGCTATCTCGACATGTTTCGGGCCGGACGCGAGGCCATGCAAACGGTGATCGACGACGAAGCCAAGGCGGCCCAGAAAGAACTGGAAGCCGCGGAGGCACCGGCCAACGCGCCGCAGAAGATCAGAAGTCCGGCAGATGATGATTTTGAGGATGATTGGGAAGACGAAAGCGATATCGGCATTTTCCTCGCTCATGCCCTCGAATCCTGGCGCTCGCCTAACGAAAAGAAGGGCACAATGACGGCCGTGCTGTTCACCGACATCGTGGGCTCAACAAACATCACCCAGAAACACGGGGACGAGGCCAGTCAGCGCATGGTCAACGTGCACAATTCCATCGTTCGCGGCGCCTTGCAGGCGCATGGTGGTCGCGAAGTCAAACATACCGGCGATGGCATTATGGCCTCGTTTTCCAATCCGCCGGCCTCAATCGATTCGGCCATCGACATGCAACGCGGTGTGGCGCACTACAATACGGGCAAGCCGGATATTGAATTACGCCTGCGCGTCGGCATTTCGGTTGGCGAGCCCATTGCCGAGGACAATGATCTGTTTGGCACCACCGTACAGATGGCAGCCCGGCTATGTGACGGGGCCGGTACTGACGGCATCATGATCACAAATTTGCTGAAGGAAATGTCCCAGGGACGCGCTGTTCAGTTCATCAATGTCGAGCCAAAAGAATTCAAGGGCATTACCGAACCCGTGCCGGTTTCCCTGGTCAAATGGCTTGTCGAGAAAGACCGTTAATCCTGAAAAGGATCGCGCACCAGGATGGTGTCCTCGCGTTCCGGGCTGGTCGACAACAGCGCCACCGGGACTTCAATCAATTCTTCAATCCGCCGGACGTATTTGATCGCAGCTGCCGGTAAATCGACCCAGCTGCGGGCACCTTCGGTGCTGTCGGACCAGCCTTCAATTGTCTCATACACTGGTTCGACCGCTGCCTGGGCTGCCGGTTGTGAGGGCAGATAGTCGACGACTTCGCCATTCAAACGATAGCCGACGCAGACTTTCAATTCGTCCATGCCATCCAGCACATCGAGCTTGGTTAAAGCAATGCCGTGCATGCCGTTGAGCTTGGCCGTCTGGCGAACAAGTACGGCATCAAACCAGCCGCAACGCCGCGAACGCCCGGTGACCGTGCCAAATTCGTGTCCGCGCTCACCGAGGCCCTGACCGACATCATCGAACAGTTCCGTCGGGAAAGGTCCGGCACCAACGCGCGTCGTGTAGGCCTTGACGATGCCGAGTACAAAACCAACCGCGTCCGGGCCGAGGCCGGAACCCACGGCGGCCTGACCGGCCAGCGTGTTCGATGAGGTTACAAACGGATACGTGCCGTGGTCGATATCGAGAAGTGCGCCTTGCGCGCCTTCGAACAACACACGTTTGCCGGCTTTTTTGACGCCGTCGAGAATGCGCCAGACCTGATCGGCGTAGGGCAGGATTTCCTTTCCGATTTCGATCAGATCGGCGTGCAGCTTCTGACGGTCAACCGGCTCGTAGCCCATACCGCGGCGCAAGGCGTCGTGATGCAGCATGAGATTGTCGATACGGCCTGTCAGGGCTTCGGGATCCGCGAGGTCACCGACGCGCAATGAACGACGGGCAACCTTATCCTCGTAGGCCGGGCCGATACCCCGGCGTGTCGTGCCGATCGATGTGCCGCCTTTGGCTTCCTCGCGCGCCGCATCCAGTTCCTCGTGCAGAGGCAGGATGAGCGTCGCGTTTTCGGCGACCTTCAAAAGGTCCGGGGTGATTTTCACACCCTGATCGCCAATGCGCTTGATCTCATCGCGCAATGCCCATGGATTGATGACCACACCGTTGCCGATGATCGAAAGCTGACCTGCGACAACGCCCGAAGGCAGCGAGCTGAGCTTGTAGACGGTGCCGTCAATGACCAGCGTGTGACCGGCATTATGGCCACCCTGAAAACGCACGACGACATCAGAGCGCCTGGAAAGCCAGTCGACGATTTTGCCTTTGCCTTCATCGCCCCATTGTGCACCAACTACCGTTACGTTCGCCATGACGTTCTCAACCTTTGTCAGTCAGAAATGGATAAAAGAATTACGGCCTGTCCGCCTCAGGACGAGGCCGGTTTCACTTCGTCGTTGTCCAGATAGTGTGTGCTGCCGAGCCGTGTCGCTTCTGCCTTGCAATCGCCGCCCTGTGAAAATCCCTGCAAGGTCGACCAGCCTTCGCCCCGCAGTTTCGCCGCGACCGACGGCGGTGTGCCGGCCGGCAGATAAACGGTGTCGGGACCAACGGAGACCGGCAGTGCCCGCATCAGCGAATCGCCGAACAGCGAAAAACCGGTCGCGGTCTCACCGGTCGCCAGTTCATAGCGCCCGCCGCGTCCGAGCTCGCCGCGTACATTGCGGGCGAAAATCGTGAAACAGATGCCGGACTGATATTCCAGTCCGCGAAACTCCGTCGCATCCACGGTCATGGTCAAATCCGGTGCCGCCGCACTGATCAGGGCAACGACTTCGGCCAGTTGGGTGACCTGTTCGGCCGCAGCGTCCGGCAATTTCAGATCACTCAGCCTGGCCAGTGCCAGATCCGCAGGCCCGGCCGCAGCCAGCATGTCTGACAACAAGGGGCCGATGTCGCCGCCAAATTCAGCCACCGCCGCCGCGTCCTTGCGATCGAGGGCGAGACGGGCACGGTCTGCGTCAGCATCGTTCATACCGAGGCCCTGGCAAACCAGCGGCACGAGTGTTGGCAAATTCAGATCAATCGACAGACCATCAACACCGAGACCATGGAGCGCTTCGCCCGCCAGCACGACGACTTCGGCGTCTGCCGCAAGTTCACCGGCCCCGATCAGTTCAACACCAATCTGCGAAAATTGCCGTTCCGGGCGCAATTGCGAGCCCCGCACCCTGAGCACCTGTCCGGCATACGAAAGCCGCAAGGGACGTGGTGCGTTCGCCAGCCGGGTGACGGCGATGCGGGCGACCTGGGGTGTGATATCAGGCCGTACGCCCATCATGCGCTGGGAGACCGGGTCCATCAGACGGAACATGTCGCCCGAAACCGCCTGACCAGGCCCATCGAGCAGGCTTTCCTCAAACTCGACCATCGGCGGTTTGACCCGCTGATAGCCAAACGAATCGAACGCCGTCAGCAGACGCTCGGTCGTCGCCGCTTCAAAGGCCGCCTCCACCGGCAAGGTGTCGGCCAGGCCGTTGGGCAGCAAACCCTTGTGTGATGTCTCGTTCATATCGCTCATGGCGGGCCGGAGTGTACCTTGGGAGATTGCGGGAGCCTAGAGCGTTTCGTCAGAAACGAAACCGCCCTAGTCGAAGTTGAGTGCCTTGGCCTGTTTGATATGCGCGAGCGCCATCAACTGATCGATAATCTTCTCATCGACGGCGTCGTCCACTTCAATCAGGGCCAGCGCATCGCCACCGGCTTTCGAGCGCCCGAGATGGAAAGTCGCGATATTGACACCGGCATCGCCCAGCAATGTGCCCACCGTGCCGATCAGGCCCGGTTTATCCTCGTTGTTGAGATAGAGCATGTGCGGGGCCAGTTCGGCCTCAACCGCCATGTCGTTGATCTGGACAATGCGCGGCTTGTGATCCCCAAACAGGGTTCCGGCAACACAGCGCTCACGACGTTCGGTCGTCACCGTCAGGCGAACCATGGTGTTGTAATCGAAGGCCCCTTCGTGGGTCGAGACGGTTACGGAAATACCGCGATCCTTGGCCACTACCGGTGCGTTGACCATGTTAACCGAGGTCATCAGGGGTGACAGCAAACCTTCAAGCACAATGGCGGTCAGCGGCTTGGTATTAAGCCCGGCGACGTGACCGGAATATTCAATCGTCACCGCCTTGAGGCCGGTTTCGGTGATCTGCCCGGCAAATTTGCCGAGCTGTTCGACCAGCTGCATGTAGGGCTGTAATTTCGGCGCGTCTTCGGCCGAGACCGAGGGCATGTTCAGCGCATTGGTCACGGCGCCATCGAGCAGGTAATCCGACATTTGTTCAGCGACCTGGACGGCGACTTTTTCCTGGGCTTCTGACGTCGAGGCGCCGAGATGTGGCGTGGCAACAACCTGCGGCATGCCAAACAGCGGATTTTCCTTTGCAGGTTCCTCGGTAAAGACATCGAGCGCAGCACCGGCGACGTGGCCGTCTTCAATCGCTGCTTTCAAGGCCGCTTCATCAACCAGGCCACCGCGCGCGCAGTTGACAATGCGCACGCCTTTTTTCATGGAGGCAATGGCGGCGGCATCGATGACATTACGGGTCTGGTCAGTCAGCGGCGTATGCAAGGTAACGAAATCGACGCGCGGGAACATGTCTTCAAGTTCGACTTTTTCGACGCCAATTTCACTGGCCCGTTCCGGCGACAGGTAGGGATCGTAAGCCAGCACTTTCATCTTCATGCCTTGGGCCCGATCAGCGACGACAGATCCGATATTGCCGCAACCGACAAGACCGAGTGTCTTGCCTGCCACTTCAACGCCCAAGAAACGGGACTTTTCCCATTTGCCGTCGTGCGTCGACTGGTTGGCCTCGGGGATCTGGCGGGCCAGCGCCAGTAACATGGCGATGGCATGTTCCGCCGTCGTGATCGAATTGCCGAAAGGTGTGTTCATGACCACAACGCCGCTCTGGGTTGAGGCCAGAACGTCGATGTTATCAACGCCGATACCGGCTCGGCCGATCACCTTGAGATTGTCGGCATGGCTGAGAATCTCTGCCGTCGCCTTGGTCGACGAACGCACGGCCAAGCCATCGTAATCACCAATGCAGGCGGCCAGTTCTTCCGGCGTCATGCCGGTTTTTTCGTCAACTTCAATGCCACGGGCGCGAAAAACATCCGCCGCCAACGGGCTCATTTTGTCCGAAATAAGGACTTTAACCATTTTGAGTACCTGTAAGTCTGGAAGTCGATAATATCAGGCGGCCTTGCGGGCTGACTTGACTTCGGTAAAGGCCCAGTCGAGCCAGGGCAGCAGTGCTTTCATGTCCGATGTTTCCACCGTCGCACCGCCCCATAGTCGCAAACCCGGAGGGGCTGATGGATAGGCGCCAATGTCGTAGGCAACATCCTCGCCTTCCAGCATCGCCATGATCTCCTTGATCAGGGCCCGCTGCGCGGCTTCATCCTGTGCGCTGAACCACGGATCGATCACACTGAGGCAAATCGACGTCGACGAGCGCGAGGCCGGATCCTTTGCCAGGAACTCGACCCAGTCGCTTGTCTCGACCCAGTCTGAGACGGCGGCAAGGCTTGCCTGGGAGCGTTCAATCAGCCCCTCAAGACCGTGCGTTTCAGCCCAGCCGACGGCATCCAGAGCGTCTTCGATCACCATCATCGACGGCGTATTGATCGTCGCACCCTTAAAGATGTCGTAATTCAGTTTGTCGCCCTTGGTCAGGCGGAAAACCTTGGGCATCGGCCACGGCGGGGTGTGGGTCTCGATGCGCTCAACCGCGCGCGGGCTGAGGATCAAAATGCCGTGGGCGGCTTCACCGCCCAGCACTTTTTGCCAGGAAAATGTCACGGCATCCAGTTTGGACCAGTCGAGGTCCATAGCAAATATGCCACTGGTCGCGTCACAGATCGTCAGGCCCTTGCGGTCGGCATCGATCCAGTCGGCGTTGGGTACACAGACACCGGCCGCTGTACCATTCCAGGTAAAAACGACATCATTGTCGAAATTCGCCTGGCTTAAATCCGGCAGTTCACCGTAGGGCGCATCGAGCAGGCGGGAATTTTCAAGCTTCAGCTGCTTGAGCACGTCGGTCGTCCATTGCGAGCCGAAGTTTTCCCACGCCATAACGTCGACACCGCGCGGACCGAGAAGTGACCACATGGCCATCTCGAACGCGCCGGTATCCGAGCCCGGCACAATGCCGATCAGATAATCGTCGGGCAGCCCGAGAAGTGCGCGCATGCGATCACAGACGTCATTGATCTTCGCCTTGCACTCGGCAGCACGATGGGATCGGCCCTGGTGAATGTTTTCAAGAGCAGCCGGAGTCCAGCCCGGCCGTTTGGTGCATGGCCCCGATGAAAAACGGGGATTTAGCGGACGTAATTCTGGTTTCATTTGGTCTCCCTTCCTTCCAGAAGGACAGCAACCCGTTGGGGGGTTGTGGCCCGCCGCAGACAATAGGGATCGCAAATTGAATGTCAACTGCCTTGGTCAAGCATTGTCCGGACGTCACGAAAATCGTATTGGACTGGATTGGTCCGGCGAGAAAAAACGAATGTTCGGTACGCCAGGCGGTTGAAGTCCGGTTCGACAACGTTTATTTACGGTCTTCAAGTTTCATCAATCTCCCCAAATTCGATGAGGATACAACAATGGCTCAAGCCACTGCGCGACACATTCTGGTTGATAGCGAAGAGTTCTGCGAAGAGCTCAAAACGACAATTACCGACGGCGGCGATTTTGCCGAGGTGGCGCGCGAACATTCAAGCTGCCCGTCCAGCGCCAAAGGCGGCGATCTCGGATCGTTTGGCCCGGGCCAGATGGTTGCCGAGTTTGACGCCGTTGTCTTCAGCGCCGATCTCAACGTTGTGCAAGGCCCGGTGAAAACCCAGTTTGGGTATCACCTGCTTGAAGTCACCAGCCGCACCGACTGACGATTTTTCGGGAAAACATCAGAGGCTGCAGGGCGGCTTCTGATGTTGACTCGAACCCCGCTGCATGGCTTGTTTCTGGTCCCGTTTATCAGCAGAAGATTTGCCGCCCATGATCCCGTCCCAGCGCCACCTTTTTGACATTCCCGACGACGTCGCCTACTTCAACAGCGCCTACATGTCGCCGTTGAGCAAGGCGGTGATTGCCGCCGGCGAGGAAGGCCTTCATCGCAAGCGCCAGCCGTGGAAAGTCACACCGCAGGATTTTTTCACCGGTTCCGAGGCCGCCCGCACCGCCTTCGCCGATTTGATCGGGGCGACAGCCGACGATGTGGCGATTGTGCCCTCGGCCAGTTACGGCATGTCGCTGGCGGCCAAAAACCTTGTTCTCAAACCCGGCCGGCGGGTGCTGGTGCTGGAGGAACAATTCCCCTCCAATCTTTTTCCGTGGCGGCAACTGGCGGCGGAAAACGATGGTGAAATGCTCTGTATCGAGCGCCCGGCGAACGGCGACTGGACGGCGGCCATTCTCGAACAACTGGATGAACGCGTCGGTGTCGTCGCCTTGCCCCATTGCCACTGGACCGATGGTGGCCTGATCGACCTGATCGCCGTCGGAGAACGTTGTCGGGAAATGGATGCGGCCCTCGCCCTCGATGTCACCCAGTCGCTCGGTGCCCTGCCGCTCGACGTCAAGGCGATCCAGCCCGACTACCTGGTTGCGGCCTGCTACAAGTGGTTACTGGGCCCCTATTCCGTCGGCTTTATGTACGCAGCCCCTCATCAGCAGGCTGGCGAACCTCTGGAATACAACTGGATCCAGCGCCACAATTCGCAAGATTTCGCCGGTCTGGTTAATTATCAGGATGACTACCAGCCGGGAGCGCGACGCTACGACATGGGTGAGCGCTCAAACTTTGCCCTGTTGCCGGCAGCAAAAGCCGCCCTCGACCAGATCGCCGGCTGGGGTGTCGAGAACATCCAGTCGACGCTGGCGGCGCGCAACGCCGGTATCGCCACACGCGCACTCGGCCTCGGCTTGACCAGCGCCGACACCAAACTACGCGCCGGGCATTTCCTTGGTCTGACCTTTGCCGACGGTGTCCCGAAGGGGTTCGCCGAGAAGCTCGCCAAAAACAATGTCTTTGTCAGCGTCCGGGGCACACGCTCGATGCGGATCACACCGCACGTCTATAATACCGACGCCGATGTCGATCACCTTTTCGAGGTCCTTGAGACAACTTTGGGATAAGCGTTATGAGCAGTCTGGAATTTGGCGACGGCCCGCAATCGCTTTATGCGGTCTCTCGCCTGACATCCTTTGACGTGACAAAAGCCCGACGCGAAACACCGGGCACTGAAAACGTTTTGCATTTCAATAATGCCGGTGCGGCCCTGATGCCGTTGCCGGTGATCGAAGCCGTCAATCGTCATTTGCAGCTCGAGGCGGAAATTGGCGGATATGAAGCGGCGGCGCGGGCGGAGCGCACTTTGTCGCGCATCTATGACGTTGCCGCGAAATTGCTGGGCGGCGAGGCTGAGGAAATCGCCATCGTCGAGAATGCCACCCGGGCCTGGGACATGGCGTTTTATGCCATGAAGTTTGGCGAGGGCGATCGCATTCTGACCTGCCAGTCGGAATACGCCTCCAACTACATCGCCTGTCTGCAGGTCGCGCGCAAAACCGGTGCGGTGATCGAGGCCGTGCCCAATGATCCAGGCGGCCAGATCGATGTGGCCGCACTGGAAAACATGATCGATGACCGGGTGAAGCTGATTTCGATCACCCATGTCCCGACCAACGGCGGGCTGGTCAATCCGGCCGCCGAAGTGGGTCGCGTCGCCAAGGCGGCGGGCGTACCTTATTTGCTTGACGCCTGCCAGTCCGTCGGCCAGATGCCGATCGATGTGGGCGATATCGGCTGCGATATTTTGTCCGCGACCGGGCGGAAATATCTGCGTGGGCCGCGCGGCACCGGCATGCTTTGGGTGCGCAAGGAACTGATCCCCTCGCTCGAGCCGCCCTTCCTCGATCTGCATGCGGCGGAGTGGTCGGGCGATCAATCCTATCTCGTACGACCGGACGCACGACGCTTCGAGAACTGGGAAAGCTTCGTCGCCGGGCGGGCCGGATTAAGTACGGCGATGGATTACGCCATGTCGTGGGATCTTGGCGTCAGTTACGCCCGCGTTCAAACCCTCGCCGAAAGCCTGCGCGCCAAACTCGGCGATCTGAAAGGCGTCACCGTGCAGGATCTCGGCGTTGAAAAATGCGGCATTGTTTCGTTCAGCAAGGACGGCATTGAGGCCGATGCTGTGGAAGAGGCCATGACCGCCCGGGGCATCAACATCAAGGCTTCCGGCGTCTCCTCAACCCGCCTCGACATGGCGGCCCGCGGCCTCGATGACCTCGTGCGCGCCAGTGTGCACTACTACAACACCGACGAAGAAGTTGAACGGTTTTGTCAGGCGATTGAAGCGGTTTAAAGAAAAACCTAAACGAAGCTCAAACTGACCTCGCCGAGCCCTTCGATCACACCGGTGGCGCGGTCGCCGGTATCGAGCCAGGCGGTCTTGACCAGCGATCCCAGCATGACGATTTCCCCGGCTCTGGCAGTTTTGCCACAGCTCGAGAGATGGTTGGCGACGTAGGCGAGGGCTTCGAGCGGATGGCCCAATACGTCTCTGCCATATCCCACGCGCACATCATCGTCGTTGACCGTCATTGTGCCTTCGATGGCTTCGAGATCGAGGTCGTGCCAGTTCGTCACTTCATCGCCAAGAATGCAACCGGCGTTACAAAAATCATCGGCGATCATTGTGATGGCCGGCATGTCGAGAATACCGTCATAGCGGTCATCGGGAATTTCAAAGCCCGGCATCAGGGCGGCCACGGCATTGGCGACAGTGTCGCGCGTGTAAGGGGTGTCCGAGGGCGGCAGGTCGGCACCGAGGCGAACAACGATCTCGAGCTCAAGGCCCGGGCTGACATATCTGGACCGGTCGAGGTCGGCATGGTTCCGGTGGACAAAAGACTTGCGCACGCGGCCCAGCGCCGGCGTCGTCATTTTCATGTAGGCCTGCATTGAGGTCGAAGTTACGCCGACTTTCCAGCCTTCAAAGGTTTCACCGCGGGCGGCAAACCAGTCGTGCACGGCCCACTGAATGTCATAGGCTTCCTCGGATGTCTGCGGCTGCAGTCCGTCGGGCAGTTCACTGAAGGCGGCGAAGTCGAGACGGTGCTGGCCAATAAATTCAGCCGCTTTCATCAGATTTTCAGATTGCATCAGCTATGGCCTTTCCCAGTTCTGTCGTCGTTGCGTTGCCTCCGAGATCAGGCGTCAGCACCTTGCCTTCGGCCAGCACGCGCTTGATAGCATCTTCGATGGCATCTGCGGCCTCGGCATGACCAAGATTTTCCAGCATCATCGCACCGGACCAGATTTGTGCCACGGGATTGGCGATGCCCTGGCCGGCAATATCCGGCGCCGAGCCATGCACGGGTTCAAACATCGACGGACCAGTGCCGTCGGGATTGATGTTGCCGCTGGGTGCAATGCCAATGCCGCCGACGACAGCCGGTCCGAGGTCCGACAGGATATCGCCAAACAGGTTGGAGCCGACAACAACGTCAAAATGTTCAGGCTTGCCAACGAAGTGCGCCGTCAGAATATCGATGTGATATTTGTCGGTGGCGATGTCGGGATATTCGGCGCTGATGGCCTCAAAACGCTCATCCCAATAGGGCATGGTGTGAATGATGCCGTTCGATTTGGTCGCCGAGGTAACAAATTTTGCCTCGCGCTTGCGCGCAATGTCAAAGGCATGGCGCATGATGCGGTCGCAGCCCTGTTTGGTAAACATGGCCTGCTGCACGGCGACTTCCTGTTCGGTGCCATCATAAAGCCTGCCGCCGATCTCGGAATATTCACCTTCGACATTTTCGCGCACGATGATCATGTCGATATCGCCGGGCCCGTAGCCTTTGAGCGGACATTCGATGCCTTCAAACAGCTTGACGGGTCGGACATTGGCGTACTGCGAAAAAGCCCGGCGGATGGGGATCAGCAAGCCCCAGAGCGAGATGTGGTCGGGAACGTCCGGATAGCCCACTGCGCCGAGGAAGATGTTATCGAAACTGCCCAGTGTCTCGAGACCGTCTTCCGGCATCATTTCGCCGGTGGCAATATATTTTTCACAAGACCAGTCGAATTCTGTCCATTCCATACCGAGGTCGAATTTGGCTGCAGCGGCTTCGAGCGCGCGCAAACCTTCCGGCACGACTTCCTTGCCGATACCGTCACCGGCAATGATGGCAATGCGATGGGTGTTGGAAGTTTTTGATGACATAAAGTCGGCGGCTCCGATACGACGGCACCGCCTGTCAAATCAGGTCAGCACCAGTTGATAAAACATCGCCCCGTCGAGGGGGCTCGAAAAATAAGGGGGGATGGTAACAAAGCCCAGCGAAGTGTAAAGGGCGCGGGCCTCGACCATGGCTTCAATCGTGTCGAGCCGCATGGCATCGTAGCCGCCTGACTGGCCTGCGGTGACCACGGCCTCGGTCAATTTTCGCCCGAGTTTGAGGCCCCGGAAATCGGGCCGGACATAGAGATGTTTCATCTCACACAGCGATAATTTTTGTTCCGGGTCTGCCAGAGGGCGCAGGCCGACGGCACCGGCGGCGGCCCCGTCGACGCGGGCCAGCAACATCGCCCCTGCAGGTGCTGCATAGTCACCGGGCAAACCCGCCATCTCGGCCTCAAAGCCCTGATAGGCAATGCTGAATCCGAGTGAGTTGGCATAATCGACAAAGATCGATCTGCAGGCTTCGATATCATCGGCACTGCTGGCGGGCGATATGTCGATCCCGGTCATTGATTGATGCCAGTCATGGGGCTATCCCTGGAGAATGAATTCACCAACCAGGACTTCGTGCGCCTGTCCGGAAATACTGACGCGCTCGCCCTGATCTTCACAGTGCAACACGCCGTGGCGGGCCGAGACCTGATGGGCCAGCAATTGCTTTTTGCCAAGACGCGCCGACCAGTAGGGCACCAGCGTGCAATGGGCCGATCCTGTCACCGGATCTTCGGGAATACCTTCATTGGGCGCGAACATACGGGAGACAAAATCGGGCGCGTCGTCGCCATCGCCATCACCCGACGCTGTAACGATTACCGGTCCGGCGTTGAGTTCGGCCAGTTTGGCCATGTTCGGCTTCAGGCTGCGGATTTCGTCTGCCGTGACATAGACGACCATATTGAACCAGCTCGCCTTGTGAAACTCGACAGGTTTGCCACCCAGCGCTTCAAGCAGGTCGTTGTTTGTGTCGACCACTTCTGCCGGCGCTGCCGGGAAGTTCATTGTCATGACGTCGCCATCGCGGGTGACAAAGAGATCGCCACTGCGGGTCGAAAACGTGACCTCGTTGCGGTCGGGTTCAAGGCGGTTAAATATGACGTGCGAGGAGGCCAGCGTGGCATGACCACAAAGATCGACCTCGTTGACCGGGGTAAACCAGCGCAGTTGATAGTTGCCATTGCCGCCGACAAAAAAGGCGGTCTCAGCGAGATTATTTTCCGCTGCCATGTTTTGCATTGTTGCGTCATCGAGCCAGCTATCGAGCGGACAGATCGCCGCCGGATTGCCGGAAAAGGGTTTGTTGGTGAACGCATCAACCTGGTAAAGCGGAATTCTCATGGGTCTGGCCTTTTGTTCTGCAATTTCTTTTAGGGTCCGGTTTATCAGATGCCGGTCGCCTCAAGTCCGAAGGGTCTCAGGCGACCGGTAATTTGTCTGATAGTACCATTACGTTTTGTGTCCGATCAAAAGTGGCGCAAATGATCTTCGATCTGGCCGCGGGTCAAACCGATGTCTTTCAGCATGTGCTCGTCCATGGCGCGCAACTGAATGCGGGCCATCCGCCTGTCCTGCAATTTGATCAACCAGCCGGTAAAATCACCAAACAGCCGAAGCGGGCTTTGTGACAGGAAAGTCGGTGCTGATTCATGAAATTTGGTATTTCCACCGGCGTGGGACATTGTATCGCTCCAATCCATCTTAATTCTCCATCATTTGAGGTTCATTCGTACAAATTGATACAAAATCATCTTGATTGACTCTATATCGTTGACATATTGTCCCAGTCAATGTATATATTGTCACCATGACAATATGGATGCCCAGCATTGAACACCGCGACGGCCCGCGTTATGCCGCTATCGCGGATGCCATTGGCGAAGCCATCGCTTCGGAAGAGATCGAGGACGGCTTCAAACTGCCGCCACAGCGCGATCTGGCGTGGAAGCTGGGGGTGACGGTCGGTACAATCAGCCGGGCCTACCGCCTGGCCTTTGATCGCGGACTGGTCACGGGTGAGGTTGGACGCGGCACTTATGTCTCAGCCAATCGTGCAGCTTCTGATGAAGTCGTGCCGCGCACCGATGACGGCATGATCAATCTGTCGCGCAATTACCATCCGGCCTCGAAAGCCCAGACCGACATTCTCGATAACGCCTTGAAGAGCATCATGGCGCGACCGGGTCGCGAGCGCATGCTGAACTACATGCCGTCAGGCGGACATCTCGACCACCGGGCTGCCGGGGCCCGCTGGATGAGCCGCGTCGGCCTCGAGGTTGAGCCCGACAATGTCATTCTGATGTGCGGCGTTCAACAGGCCCTGGCATCGGTATTTGCCTCCCTCGTCGGGGCCGGTGGTCATGCTTTATGCGAATCAATGACTTTCATGGGTGTCGGACATGCGGCGTCGCTGTTCAATGTCGGGCTCACGGGCGTTGAGATGGATAATGACGGCCTGATACCCGACGCGCTCGACAGGGCCTGCCGGGACACAGGCGCCAAAGTGTTGATCACCGTGCCGACACTGCAAAATCCGACGGCCGTCATCATGAGCGAAGAACGCCGGCTGGCCATTGTCGAAGTGGCGCGCCGCCATGACCTGATCATTGTTGAGGACGACGTCTACGGATATGTCGTTGATAACCGCCCGCCGCCCATTGCGGCTCTGGCTCCGGAGCGCACGGTTTATCTCACCGGTGCCTCAAAGTGTATCGCGCCGGGTTTGCGTGTCGGCTGGGCCGCCGCCCCTGCCCATCTGGCAGAGCGTATCCGCCAGTCGATGTTTGGCCTGGCGGTTGCCCAACCCGCCCTCACCGCCGAAATCGCCAAAACCTGGATTGATGACGGCACCGCCGACACCATGCGGCGCTGGCACCAGGCCGGGGCAAAAGCGCGATATGAAATTGCCACCGAAATTTTCGAAGATCTGGAATACGCCGGCCACCCGGCGTGCTTCCATCTGTTCCTCAACCTGCCGACGCCATGGCGTGCACAGGACTTTGCCGCCGCCGCACACACCCGGGGCTACATGATTTTACCGGCGGATGACTTTGTCGTCGGCCGCACCGCCGCACCCCATGCCGTGCGAATTTCGCTGTGCGGGCCCGAGACCCAGGCTGACTTGCGCAGCGCCCTGATCGGCATTCGCGAACTGGCGCTGACCACTCCGACGCCGCGTTCATCGATGATTTAAAGAAAGAAGATTTAGCCGGCAGCGCGCTCAACTGCTGTAGCAATGTTTTCGACGACTTGATTGACCAGCGCCTGATCGTCGCCCTCCGCCATCACCCGGATCAGCGGCTCGGTCCCTGATTCGCGGATCAGGATACGTCCGGCCTGGCCGAGTTGTGCGCCGCCGTCATCAATCGCCTGCTGCACTTTGGGGTCGTCCAGTGGCTTGCAATCGGCAAAGCGCACATTGCGCAGCAACTGCGGCAGGGGTTCAAACAAACGCGCGGCCTCGCTCACGGGTTTGGCGCTTTCAACGATGACCGCCAGCGCCTGCAACGCCGCGATCAGGCCATCGCCCGTGGTGTTGAAATCACCCAGCACGATATGACCGGATTGTTCGCCGCCGAGGTTGAAGCCGTCAGCCCGCATACGCTCGACAACATAACGATCCCCGACCTGGGTGCGCAACAGCCGGATGCCGAGATCACCGAGATAGCGCTCCAGGCCAAGATTTGACATGGATGTGGCCACGACCGTCGCCCCTTTGAGGCGTCCGGCCTTTTGCCACGAGGTCGCAATCAGCGCCATCAACTGATCGCCGTCAATCAACTGGCCTTTTTCGTCGGCGATGACCAACCTGTCGGCATCACCATCAAGTGCGATGCCGATATCAGCCCCGTGGGCGACGACCTGTTCACACAGTGTCGCCGGACTGGTCGAGCCGCAATTCAGGTTGATGTTGAAGCCATCGGGATCGGTGCCGACGCGGATGACCTCGGCCCCCAGTTCCCACAGCACTGTCGGGGCCACCTTGTAGGCAGCGCCGTTGGCGCAATCGATGACGATCTTTAACCCGTCGAGCGTGGCCTCGCGCGGGAATGTGTTCTTGGCAAATTCGATATAGCGACCCTCGGCATCGTCGAGACGCGAGGCACGGCCAAGGTCTTCCGGCCCGGCACGGCGGGCGCTGAGGTCGGCGTCCATATTTCCTTCGATGTCGAGTTCGGTGTCGTCCGACAGTTTGTAACCATCGGGACCAAACAACTTGATGCCATTGTCCTGATAGGCGTTGTGTGATGCAGAGATAACAACGCCGAGGTCAGCGCGCAGGCTGCGGGTCAGCATGGCGACACCAGGCGTGGGCATCGGCCCGACCAGGACAACGTCCATGCCGACTGAAATAAATCCGGCGGTCAGGGCGGGCTCCAGCAAATAGCCGGACAATCTCGTGTCCTTGCCGATAACAACGCGGTGGCGATGATCGCCGCGCACGAATTGCAAACCGGCTGCCATACCGACGCGCAAGGCGACATCCGCCGTCATCGCGCCGGCATTGGCCTTGCCGCGAATACCATCGGTACCAAAATACTTGCGCGCCATATTCATCCGTTCCCCAAAATCAATGACGCTACTTGTACTGCTTTACGCAGCGATTTGGCATCACAAATCCTTACAAAATCAGACAACCTGCCCCGGATCGCCGCGCAAGGCCTGCCACACGGCAATCGCCTGGCAAGTGTCTGCGACGTCATGGACGCGAAAGACCTGCACGCCCTGGGAAAGCGCGTGAGCCACTGCGGTGATCGAGCCTGCGAGGCGCTGATCGCTTGGCTCATCACCGGAGACACCGGCAATAAAGCTTTTACGCGAGGCCCCCAGCAGAACGGCGCAGCCGAGGCCATGAAACAGGGATATGCCGCCGATGACGGCTGCACTTTGCGCCGCTGTCTTGGCAAAGCCGATACCCGGATCGACGATAATGTTGCCACGGGCGATCCCGGCGGCCTCACAAGCGAAAATTCGTGCTTCAAGCCAGTCATAGCTGTCCAGCAGTACGTCCGCATAAACGGTTTTGTCTGCCATGACTTGCGGATCAGCCGGGCCATGCATCAGAACCACGGGGACGCCCGCCGCTGCAACGGCCTGCAAACAGCCTTCCCCTGTCAGGGCATGCACGTCGTTGACCATGGTGGCGCCCGCGATCAGGGCCTGTTGCATGACGCTGGCCCTGCGGCTGTCGATGGAGACCGGTACCGCGCCATCGGCCAGCCCGGCGATAACCGGCAAGACCCGCCGGGCTTCTTCAGCCTCGTCCACGGGTTCGGCACCGGGCCGGGTTGATTCGCCGCCGATGTCGATGATGTGCGCGCCGGCCTCGATCATGTCAAGGCCGCGCTGAATGGCATCGACGGCTGAGCTATCCAGTCCGCCATCGTGGAAGCTGTCGGGCGTGACATTGAGGATACCCATGATGCGGGGCATATCGAAATTCAATCCGGCAATATCGCCGCGTACCGATGTCAGGCGGCCCAGCAGGGCATTGACTTCGTCGGCCCGATCGACTGTCGCCGCCCATTCGAACAGGGCTGAACTTTCAATGATATCGCGGTGGACGTTTTGGTGGATTTCGCCCTGATCCCGCACAACAATCTCGACGGCGGCAAATCTGAGCGGTCCGCCGGCGAGCGGCAAGGCGTCAGCCGGGGCATCGCTCGCCGGGGTGATGGCCAGCGGGCGCATATAAAGCCTGGCAGAAGAAGAAAAGCCCTGCACAAAGGCAGGGCCTGTTCCGTCGTTATTCATATTGGCCACAAGTTGTCTTGATCAGGAACCCGGTTGTGGTTCGGGGTTCATGCCGCCCGGTGCTTCACCGGAATTTGGCACAGCCGATTCAGCCGGTGCATTCCCCGAAGGTTCATCATCCGGCGACGACGAGCGATGGACGGGCTGACCCTTGAGCAAGCCAATGATTTCGTCACCGGTTAAAGTTTCATATTCCAGCAGGGCCTTGGCGACGTTGTGCAGGTCTTCCAGACCGTCTTTCAGCATTTTTTCAGCGCGCACGTAACATTCATCGACAAACCGCCGGACTTCAGAATCGATTTTGCCCGCCGTCTCTTCAGAAATACTCTGCGTTCGGGCCACGGAATGACCGAGGAATACCTCTTCCTCATTCTCGCCATACGCCAGCGGGCCCAGTTCGTCGGACATGCCAAAGCGCGTGACCATGGCTCGGGCCATTTTGGTGGCCATTTCGATATCGGACGAGGCACCCGAGGTGACCTTGTCATAGCCAAAAATGATCTCCTCGGCGATACGGCCACCCATGGCGACGGTGATATCAGCCAGCAATTTTTCACGACTAACCGATAAACGATCGCGTTCAGGCAGACGCTGAACCATACCAAGAGCCCGACCGCGCGGAATGATCGTCGCCTTGTGCACCGGATCGGATTCGGGACACCTGACGGCAATGATGGCGTGACCAGCTTCATGATAAGCCGTCAGTTTTTTCTCATCGTCGGACATCACCATGGTGCGACGCTCGGCGCCCATCATAACCTTGTCCTTGGCTTCTTCAAATTCGTCCATGGTGACGACGCGCTTGCCTTTACGCGCAGCCAGCAAGGCAGCCTCGTTCACCAGGTTGGCAAGATCAGCACCGGAGAAGCCGGGCGTGCCACGGGCGATGACGCGGGCATCAATCGCCGGACCAAGCGCCACTTTGCGCATATGGACTTTCAGGATCTGCTCGCGACCGAGAATATCAGGATTGGGCACGACAACTTGGCGGTCAAAACGACCGGGCCGCAAAAGGGCGGGATCCAGCACGTCGGGGCGGTTTGTCGCCGCAACCAGGATGACGCCTTCGTTAGCCTCGAAACCATCCATCTCGACCAGCAACTGGTTGAGCGTCTGTTCGCGTTCGTCGTTACCACCACCAAGACCGGCACCACGATGGCGGCCAACGGCATCGATTTCATCGATAAAGATTATGCACGGTGCGTTTTTCTTGCCCTGTTCGAACATGTCGCGCACACGACTGGCACCGACACCGACAAACATTTCGACAAAATCCGAACCGGAAATTGTGAAGAACGGCACGTTGGCTTCGCCGGCAATGGCGCGGGCCAACAAGGTCTTACCCGTACCCGGAGGGCCGACAAGCAAGGCACCCTTGGGGATTTTGCCGCCGAGACGCTGGAACTTTTGCGGCTCCTTGAGGTATTCGACGATTTCTTCAAGTTCTTCCTTGGCTTCATCGATACCGGCGACATCGTCAAAAGTCACACGACCCTGACGTTCGGTAAGCAGGCGGGCCTTCGATTTACCGAAGCCCATGGCCTTGCCACCGCCGCCCTGCATCTGGCGCATGAAGAAAATCCACACACCGATCAGCAGCAGCATCGGGAACCAGTTGATGAAGATGCCAAACAGTGTCGGCACGTTGTCATCCGTCGGCGCGGCTGAAATTCGCACACCGCTGTCGGACAGGCGCTTGATCAGGCCGGGATCATCCGGCGCATAGGTCGAAAAGGCACGGCCATCGGAATAGTGGCCATTGATGACGTGACCCTGAATGGTGACATCAGCGATCTGTTTGCTTTCGATTTCAGCCAGGAAATCCGAGAAAGCCAGACTGTTGACCGGACCACGCGATGACGGTCCCTGAAACAGATTGAACACTGCGATCAGCAACAAGCCGATGATGACCCATAGCGCTAGATTCTTACCAATATTATTCACGTCTTGTCTCGCTCCTGCGAAGTCAGTAATCAGGATTAACGTCGATCTACCGGGCCGTTTTTAGAGAACACCTCTATGTCGGCGCAAGCGCAAATTCCCTGCGCGCACCACCAAAGCCCTTAAATCCAGAAATCTCAGACTATTAGATAAGCTCTTTCTCGTCTGAAACAACCGAAAACGACTCGTGAACCGGCTTTTAGGGCAGGCAATATGTCGCATTAAAGGCCCGACCGAGGTCATTTTTGGCAAATCCGAGTTGTGGCACGGCGAGCAATTCATCCCCCCGCCACAAGGCTGGCAGGCATTGGCGTACTTTGGCCGGCAGCCGGCTCAGACACTGATCGACACCGAATCCCGTGAGTTGCCCCCGGACTTCGGCCCATTTGACGCGGCCCAGGGCATCAACCTGCAGGCCATTCGTGTCGGCTCCGCGCAATCTCCCGAGCCTGACATCGTAGCGTCCATCCCAGAGCAGAACAGCGCCCGGCATCAAGGCGACCGGTTCGATATGTCGATTTTCGCGCATCACCCGGACCCGATTTTTTTCGACCACCAGATGGCAGCCCGCCAGCGTCCGGCCGCGCTTCAGCGACCCGCCGTACAAGGCATCAAATATGCCGTTCAATCGATCATAGCGCGGGCGATAAATGCCGCCGCCGACTGCACCGAGACACCGGGCGAGCGCACGAAGGCCGATTTCCCGAGGCGCCGCCGAGAGCCGGTTTGCGTCGATTTCAGCATATCCTTCGGGGAAAAACGTCACGGCATTGCCAAGCAATTCCTGCGCCGCCTGATCGAGGGCCGCAGCCGCTTGCGCCATGCGGGCCGCCGTCGCCGAAAGACGCTCCGCCGTCAGGCCGTCACCGCCATAATCAGCCATGAGTTTGCGCACGCGAACGCGAGCAAAGCTGTTATCCTGATTGCTTGGATCATCGACCCAGGATTGTCTGAATTTGGTGCAGGTCGCCTGCAAACGGGATTTTGGTGTGCCCAGCAAAGGCCGCAACAATCGGATATTGTTGCGCCAGGCAACCGGCATCATGGCTGCCAGACCGTCAACGCCGCTGCCACGCATCAGGCGTAGCATCAGGGTCTCGGCCTGGTCTTCCTGGTGATGGGCGACCAGCAAATCGATTACGCCGTGACGCCGGCACCAGTCGCCCAGCAAGCGGTAACGTGCATCCCGCGCCATGGCCTGGACGTTCGAGCCTGGTTTGTTGCCGCGCCAGGTCAAAACTTTGTGAGAAATGCCCTGGGCCGCCAGCCAGGCCCCGACCTGGCGCGCTTCCGTCCTGGATCCGCTGCGCAAGCCATGATCAACCGTCAGGGCGGTAAAGGTGATTTTACGTTTGGCGGCCCATTTGGCGGCCAGCATCGCGAGCGCCATCGAATCACTGCCACCGGAGACAGCGCAACAAATGCGTCGGGGTTTTGCGGGGTCTCCCGCCGCCCCGAGAACGCCCATCAAATTTGCGAATTCAAAAACGCCGACGGGGCGTGTGGCCGGGTCTTCAGTGCGGGTACGGGGGGATCGAGCCACAACGCCGGATCACTCGCAACCGGCCCGGCTCTTTTCGTTCTCGGCCTTTTTCCGCGCCTTGGCGTCAGCGTCGGATTTATACAACGAAAGTAGTTCGTCGAAACTGGCGCAGGCGTCGCTTTTTTGATCGAGCCTGGAGAGCGACATGCCGAGCTTGAGCAAATTATCCCGCGCCTTCAATCCTTGCGGTGACTTGCCATAGGCATCGACAAAGGTGGCGGCAGCCCGGGCATAGTCCCGCCGCGCATAATAACTTTCACCGAGCCAGTAGCGCGCATTATCGGCCAGCGGGTCACTGTTGTGTTCGGCGAGAAATTCCTTGAAGGCCGCTTCAGCTTTCGCCGTCTTCAACTGGCGTAACAGCCGGTAGGCAAAATCATAGCGTTCCTTGACCGTGCCTTCCGGCAATACGGTAACAGGCTTGATCGGTGCCGCCGGTGCCGCCGCGACGCTGGCGGTAATGGTCCCGGTATCGTTAGCCGGAATCGTGCCGAGGACTTTGGTGCCCGGCGCGTTCTCGGAAACCACAACCTGGGCGTCGCCCTGATTGTCAAGTTGGCTCTCTGTAACGGCGATCGGGCTCGACCCCGGTGCCACGGCATCATTTGGCTGTAGCTGTGAACTGCTGACTTGCGCCGGCGTGCCGGCCGCCATTTTCTGTTCAATCGCCGACAATCGGAAATCGATATCAACGATCAGTTTATCGAGGCGCGTCCTCGCCTGACCGATTTCGAATCCAAACCGTTCGAGCTTGCCGGTCAAATCCTGAATTTGTTCTTCAAGGGCGGAAAATCGAACGATAGTGTCTGTTGAAGCGATCGGCGCTGCGGCGCTGCCTGTGGCCGGCACATTGCTTTGCACAGGCGGCCTCTTGCCACCAAGCACGACCAGATTGAGGTCTTTCAGGTTCTGGTCAATCAACCGCAAGCGTTCGAGCAACGGCCCGAGTTCGGCGGTGGTTTGCGCCCTGAGCGGTTGCGCCCATCCGGCACCGACAATGACAAGGGTCGCCAGAACGATTCCGGTGATGAGATTTGGCGATAAAAACTTGATCTTGAAAAAGTTCATTTTCGAACCGGCCTGTCGATACGGTTTGGCGGAAGTCAAAGAGAATACAACAAATTTGGCAAGAACATGGCGTCGTGCCCGATTATCTAAAAAAGAAGCCCCACCGGTCAACCGGCGGGGCTTCTGAATTTTCGTCGTCGCTAACGGTTTCGATTGTCAGCGAAGTTGACGCGCAGATCAGTTAATGCGTGCGACACCACGACGGTTCTGCGCCCAGCTCTGGTCGTTGGAGCCGAGAGCCACGGGGCGTTCCTTGCCGTAGGAAATTGTCGCAAGGCGATTTTCAGCAACACCAAGGGCCATCAGATATTTTTTGACGGCTTCGGCGCGTTGCTGACCAAGACCCAGGTTGTATTCCCGTGTGCCACGTTCGTCACAATGACCTTCGATGGTCAGCGTGATGTTGCCGTACCGGTTCAACCATGAAGCCTGGCGTTCCAGCGTGCCGCGGGCGCGCGGGTTAATGGCAAAGGAATCAAATTCAAAGAAAACACGATCGCCAACGTTCGCGACGAGATCTTCCTGGCTTCCCTGCATCGGTCCGGCAGGTTTCATCGCATCCGTACTGGCGGTCGTTGTACCAGCAGAAGATGACGTTGTATTTGACGAACTGTTTGTCGTCGTGGAACCACTGCCTGCCGAATCACTGGTTTCCTCTGGCGCGGTCTCACAAGCCGCGACGAGAAGAAGTGCCGCAATAGAGCTAATTACCTGAAGGCGCATCGAGAACTCCCTACCCATAGGGTCATAAATTTCAATTTCGAATACTCTAACTCATTAAAGAATATTCGGTCGGATGTACCGGCATCGTCGCGCGTAATTTCTGCACGCATCCGATAAGCCGGTGCCAAGTCCACTTATCCGTCAATTTTCAGGAGTAAGCGACTGACATATATAGCTGTTCTGCGACCGTGACAACATGTTACAGCCGCGCGAGGGCACTATAGTGTTGATATTCCAGCGAATCAAGCGATCCGGCCCCCCCTGCTCCCGCCATCTCTTCAGTGGAACATCTTGTTATCTAGTTCAATTTCTCAATTTGGCCAAATTATTTTTATCCGAAATTACTTCGCCCGGGCAGCAATCGATGCAAGAGGCGACCAGGCCGGATCGGAAGCTTCGGTCGGCGTAATCAGCTCGCGTTCGTTGTAACCCGTCAGATCGACCGACACCAGGCGGGTCCGACCGCCACTGCCGTCGCTGTTTCGTTTGTCCTGGCGGAAGAACATGATGACGCGGCCGTTGGGCGACCAGGTCGGCCCTTCATCAAGAAAACTCTCAGACAGCAAGCGCTCCCCACTACCGTCGGGGCGCATCACGCCAATATAAAAACGCCCGCCGGTAAACTTGGTAAATGCGATGAGATCGCCGCGCGGTGACCAGACCGGTGTCGCGTACCTGCCCTTGCCGAAGCTGATCCGTTTGACGTTCGAGCCGTTGGCATTCATGACATAAAGCTGTTGCGATCCACCGCGATCCGAGTTGAACGTCACACGCTTGCCGTCGGGCTCATAGGACGGCGAGGTGTCGATGGCCGAATGTTTGGTGAGCCGGACAACTCGCCTGGTGCGCAAATCCATGGTGTAAATATCGGAATTGCCACTCGACGCCATACTCATGACGACTGATTCGCCATCCGGCGAAAAACGCGGCGCATAGGTCATGCCGGGGAAGTCACCCAACACTTCCTGCTGTCCGGTATCAATATTGTAGATGTAGACACGCGGCCGATTGCGGAAATACGAAAGGTAGGTAATTTCCTGCAGCGTCGGGGAAAAGCGCGGCGTCAGGACAAGGTTCTTGCCGTCTGTCAGATAGCGGTGATTGGCCCCGTCCTGATCCATAATGGCGAGCCGCTTTACCCGGCGGTTGGCCGCACCGGTCTCGGCGACATAAACCACGCGGGTGTCAAAATACCCGTCTTCGCCGGTCAGCCTTTTATAGATCGCATCCGAAATCAGATGTGCCACCCGGCGCCAGTTCGCCGACTGTGAAGTGTAGACAAGCCCCGTCATCTGTTGGCCGGCAAAAACATCCCAAATGCGAAATTCAACGCGCAGACGACCGGCGCTATCGATCGTCGCCAGACCCGTTACCAGGGCCTGGGCGTTGATCGCCCGCCAGTCGGCAAAGCGCGGGCGAACCTGCATCGAGGCCGGTGTCTGGATAAAGGCCGAGCGATCTATCGGGCGAAACAGTCCGGAGCGCGCAAGATCGGTGGCCACGACATCGGGGATCTGTTTTGCCAGATTTCCGGCCAGGCCCTTTTTGGCAAAAAAGTGGCTGACCGCAATCGGCATCGGATCGACGTTGCCGCGCGTGATATCAATTTGCAAAATCGCATGTGCCGGGCGTGCTGCCAGTGTTATCGCCAGCACCAGTGCGATTGTCATTATCGGCACAATGCGGGAGACCACCCGGGTCATCGCCAGCAATCCGGACTTTTTGTCCATCGTCATTCTTTTCATCATCCGCCCAGCATTTCTTTCGGATTAAACGTCAATTCGATTTCACGCCACCGTTCATACTTCTTTCGCGGCAGCATGTCATATGGTTGGCACTTTAGCACAGCTCGCCGGGCACCTTCGGCGGCAATTTTGTAAAATTGCTGACCGTTCCCGCTCATACGTCCCTGATCGAGAATTTCCGGTACACCGCGAATGCTGCCGTCCGGATTGAGAGAAATCCGGATACGCACTACCAGGTCCTCGGCATCGCGCGCGCCCGCCGGGACGATCCAGCACTTCTCAATTTTATAGCGTACCGCATCAACCTCGGAAATTGTCATCGGCGCACTGTCGCTCGGCGAAATGGCGCGCGACACCACAGCCACGGATTTTGTCGCCAGCGGTTTTTGCGCTGCAACCTTCTTCGGAACCGGCGCCTCTTCCTTTTTGGCCTTGTCGAGCAAGGCGGCAATGCGCGTCGGATCAAATTTCTTTTTCGGTTTGGCCTTTTTCAGCGGCGGTTTTGGTGGCGGCGGTTTTTTAATCACGACCTTTTTGATCTTCGGCGGCTTTGGCCTCGGCGGCGCTTTCGGTTTCCAGCGCGGCTTGAGCGGCAGGACGACTTTCTTTTCCGGCTTGGGCTCCGGTTTGACTTCCGGTTTGGGCTCGGGTTTTGGCTTCGGCAAAGGCTCGGCAACCGGTTCGAGCGCTGGTTCCGGCTCGGGGAATGCCGGCTGCGGCACGGGTTCAGGCGGCAGGGCCGCCACCTTGACGGGCTTGGGTTTGGGCGGCGGCTTGGGCGCAGCTTTGGGCTTGTGCTCAGGCTTGACCTTCGGCGGTTCCTTCGGCGCTTCTTTGGGTTTGGCTTTGGGCACGGCTTTGACGGCCACCGTTTTCTCGGCAATCGTCACCAGTTCGACGACGATGGGGCTGTCGATGGGCTCGGGCGCTTCAAACAATTGTGGCAGGCCGACATAAGCCACGACGATTGCAACCGAATGCATCGCCAGGGATATGGATAATGCCGAGCGCACGTCTCAAACCTCTATTTACGCGTGACAGCCGGGCGCTCGGCGACAAGGCCGACGCGCCCGAACCCGGCCGCGTTCAGGATACTCATGACCTCGAGCACACGGCCATAATCGATGTCACGATCACCGCGCACGAAAACACGGGTGTCGGATTTGCGGTTGGTGATCGCCTGCAGACGCGGCACCAGAGTCGATATTTCGATTTCAGTTTCCTGCAACCAGACCCGACCCTGTTTGTCGATGGTGACTTCAAGCGGCTCATCCTGGCCTGGCAAGGGCTTGGCTTTTGTTTGCGGCAAATCAACCGGCACGCCGACCGTCAGCAAAGGGGCTGTGACCATGAACACCACCAGCAGCACCAGCATGACATCGACAAACGGCGTGACGTTGATCTCGGACATCGGCTTGTAACTGCGTCCGCCGCGAAAGCGCGAACCGCCGGGTGTATGCAGGCCGCCCGCCATGCTAGCGCTCCTCCAGCTGACGCGACAGGATGGCCGAGAACTCACCGGCAAATCCTTCGAGGCGATTGCCGTAGCGGCTGATGTCACTCGAAAGTTTATTGTAGGCAACCACCGCGGGGATAGCGGCGACGAGACCCAGCGCCGTGGCAAACAGGGCCTCGGCAATACCGGGTGCCACGACGGCAAGCGACGTGTTTTTGGTCAGGGCGATGGCCTGGAAACTGTTCATGATGCCCCACACCGTGCCGAACAAACCAACAAACGGGGCCGTCGAGCCCACGGTCGCGAGAAAGCCGAGATATCGCTCGGTCCGTTCCATCTCCCGGCTCAGCGTGATCTGCATGACCTGACCGATACGGCCCTGCAAACCGGCATGCAAGGCACTGTCGGCACTGGAATGATGCGCCGACGTGCTGCGCCGCCATTCGCGCATGGCGGAGGTAAACAAGACCGCCATCGGATGGTTCGGTGCCTTGCCGACGGTGTCGTAAAGTTCCTCGAGCGACCCCCCGGACCAGAACTGGTCTTCGAAGCCGTTAGCCGCCGTGCCCAGCCGGCGGATCAGCCGGGCTTTTTCGAATATGATCGCCCAGCTCCAGACGGAGGCCAGCACCAGCACGACCATGACGATCTTTACAATGATGTCGGCGCGAAAAAACAGCCCGATCATCGAGAGATCGCCGCTGGCAACGGAGCCGGCAATCTGGGCGGCATCAATAGCTTGGTTTTCCATATGTCCTTGTCTTCTCTCAGTTAGGCACGGGTACAGCCGTCAGGGCTGACTTGATATCTTTGGGCAGCCGAATGGGGCGGCCGGCCTCGTCGAGGCAGGCAACGCGCACCATAATGACGACAAGTGTTTCGCCCTTGCGGCGCACGGTCTGGCGCATATCGAGCGAGGCACCGCGGGCAACCTCGACAAAAGTTTCAATCTCCAGCGCATCGTCGAGACGGGCCGGTCTGAAGTAGTCGATCTCGCAACGGCGGACGACAAAATTAACCCCGTCGTCGAGCTTCATGCGCCACTGATCGATCCCCGCCAGGCGCAACATGTCGCTGCGCCCGCGCTCGACAAATTTCAGATAATTAGCGTAGTAGACGATGCCGGCGGCGTCGGTGTCTTCCCAATAAACCCTGAGCGGCAGCACGTGAACGCCGTCGTGTATTTTGCCGGTGCCGGGATCAGTCATCGACCGGCTCATCTTCTTCGGCAGCCAACAGGTCTAGCTGTGCGGCAACCTGTTTCGGCACGTTAAGGCCAAGATGTTCAAATGCCGCCGGAGTCAGCAGGCGGCCGCGCTGAGTGCGCTGCAAAAGGCCTTGCTGGATCAGGTAAGGCTCGACGATTTCCTCGATGGTGTCGCGCGGCTCACTCAACGCTGCGGCAATTGTTTCGATGCCGACCGGACCGCCGTTGAAGTTGTTGGCAATCTGGCCGAGGTAGCGCCGGTCCATGGCATCAAGCCCGCGTTCATCGACTTCCAAACGCCTGAGCGCCTTGTCAGCCTCGACGGCATCGATGGCCGCGACGCCATCGACGGCGGCAAAATCCCGAACCCGGCGCAACAGACGACCGGCGACCCGCGGCGTGCCGCGTGAACGCCTGGCGATTTCATCAGCGCCCTCCGGTGTCAGCACAACGCCGAGCTTCTCCGCGCCGCGCTCAACGATGGTGCGCAGGTCTTCGGCACTGTAAAAACCGAGGCGGCAGGGAATACCAAAGCGATCGCGCAAGGGTGTTGTCAGCAGGCCCGAACGCGTTGTCGCACCGATCAGAGTGAAGGGCGGCAGGTCGATGCGCACACTGCGCGCCGCGGGCCCTTCGCCAATGATCAGGTCGAGCTGGAAGTCTTCCATTGCCGGATAAAGCGTCTCCTCGACGACCGGACTGAGACGGTGGATTTCATCAATAAACAAGACATCGCGTGGCTGCAGATTCGTCAGGATCGCAGCCAGATCACCGGCCCGGGCAATGACCGGGCCTGACGTGGCGCGAAATCCAACACCAAGTTCACGCGAAACAATATGGGCCAGGGTCGTCTTGCCCAAACCCGGCGGGCCGACAAACAGCGTATGATCCAGCGCGTCACCCCGATTACGTGCCGCTTCGATAAAGACGCTCAGGTTATCGCGCACCTGGGGCTGGCCGATAAAGTCGTCCAGCATTTGCGGGCGCAGACTGTCTTCCTGGCGGTCACCACCAACCGTGTCAGAAGAAACCAGGCGTTCGGCGTCGCTCATGACGACATTTCCTTGAGGCCCGAGGTAATCAATTCTTCAACCGCTGCGGCCTCCCCCAGAGTGCGGGCAGCGAGTGCCACCGCCGAAAATGCTTCGCTGCGGCCATAACCGAGATTGATCAGGGCCGACACGGCGTCGGCCTGATGCCCGCTCGCCCTGACGTCGCCTGCAGCCACACTGGAGAGCACCGCGCCGAGGTTGGGCACTGGTGCCTTATCTTTCAGTTCGGTGACAATACGCTTGGCGAGTTTGGGGCCAACGCCGCTGGCCTGGGTCAACGGCACATGATCCTGGGCTGCGATGGCACCGCCGATCTCGTCGACCGCGACTGACGACAGGATGCCGAGCGCCACACGGGCACCAACGCCCTGCACGGTCTGCAAGAGCTTGAACCAGTCGCGCTCGACGGCTTCGACAAAGCCGAAGAGATGGATGTGGTCTTCGCGCACGTGGGTTTCGATTTCGAGCACGATGGCCTCGCCCCGGCCCGGCAGTTGCCGCAAGGTGCGCGCCGAGCATTGCACGAGATATCCGACACCGCCGACATCGAGCACGAGGTGATCCTCGGCCATGTCGTCAATCAAACCTTTCAGGCGGGCGATCAAGATCCGGCTCCTGCGATATTCAGATGCCGGGCCTGCGGCGAATTAAAGTGATGGGCATGGCAGATCGCCACCGCAAGCGCATCGGCGGCATCCGCGCCGTGAATTTCGCAGCCCGCCAGCAACATACCGACCATGGCTTCGATCTGGCCTTTCGCGGCAGCGCCTGTGCCGACGACGGATTGTTTGACGCGGCGGGCGGCATATTCAGCGACCGGCAACCCCTGACTCGCCGGTGCCAGCAAGACAACGCCGCGCGCCTGGCCGAGTTTGAGGGTACTGGAAGGATTTTTGTTGACGAAGGTTTCCTCGACAGCGGCGGCGACCGGTGACCAGTCTGTGATGACCCGCAAGACACCTTCGTGCAGCTGCACCAGCCTGTCGGCCAGCGATTGTTTGCTGTCGGTCGAGATCGCACCGTTGGCGACGTGGATCAGGCGATTGCCTTCCGCCTCGATCACGCCCCATCCGGTGTGGCGCAAGCCGGGATCAAGACCGAGCAATCTCATGACATCGATATCCGTACATTAAATACGTCCGGGTTCAGCCGATCAGGCACTCAACCTCTCCAGAATTTCGTCGGACACTTCAAAGTTCGCCGAGATGCGCTGCACGTCATCGCTGTCTTCCAGAGCATCAATCATTTTGAACAGGGTGCCGGCCTTCTCTTCATCAAGATCAATCGTATTTTGCGGACGCCACGTCAGCGCCGCACGTTCGGGCTCACCCAGTGCCGCCTCAAGGGCGTCGCGCACTTCAGCAAACGAGTCCGGTTCGCAAATCACGTCGTGACCACTGTCATCGGAAATGCAATCGTCGGCACCGGCCTCGATCGCGGCTTCGAGCATATCGTCGGCAGTGGCCGCTGTTGCCGGGTAATGAATTTCACCGGCGCGATCAAACATGAAAGCGACCGAGCCGGTCTCACCCAGCGTGCCGCCATATTTGGTGAACGACGAGCGCACATCCGAGGCCGTGCGATTGCGGTTATCGGTCAGGGCTTCGACGATGACAGCGACGCCACCCGGGCCATAGCCTTCGTAGCGAATTTCTTCATAAACTTCGCCATCGCCGCCGCCGACGGCGCGCTTGATGGCGCGTTCAATATTGTCTTTCGGCATATTATCGCCGCGCGCGGCGATCATCGCGGCCCGCAGGCGCGGATTTTTGTCGGCATCGGGCATGCCAATTTTAGCTGCCACCATGATTTCGCGGGTGTGTTTGGCGAATATTTTCGCCCGTTTTTTGTCCTGTGCACCCTTGCGGTGCATGATGTTCTTGAATTGTGAATGGCCTGCCATGGCGGAATTAGTCCCTCTGCTTGTCGTTTTCGGTTGCGTTTATACCAGATATTGTGCCGTCACGCAGCCAAACGTGTCCGATCTCGACGTCGATCAGCCACTTATTTTGTTTGTCGCGTGCAGGTTCAGGCCATCTACAGCACACGACGCTTAAATGCCAGGGGCAAATATTGGCGGGCAATGTGGCGAATTTACGGCAAATCGGCCCGATTGAGCCTGTTTACGGCTCAAATCGCTGGCAAATCACCGGTAAAATCAGATTTTTGGCAAGGCTTCGGACAATCGGCCACCGAGGCGGACAGGTTCGATGGATTTTGCCAGACCACTGGCATCATCACTGACGACAAAGGCACCGCAGATCGTGGCCTCGCCGTCTGCGGGCTCGAAGCGCCCGCCGGAGATCTTGCGGGTGAAACGGCGCAGGGGCTCTTCCTTTTTCATGCCGATGACCGAATCATAATCACCGCACATGCCGGCGTCCGTCTGATAGGCCGTGCCGCCGCTGAGGATCTGGGCGTCCGCCGTCGGGATATGGGAATGCGTGCCGATGGACAAGGTCGCCCGCCCGTCAACAAAATGCCCCATGGCGGTTTTTTCGCTGGTCGCCTCGCCGTGGAAATCGACGACGATGGCGTCGACCGTCTTGCCGAGGTTATGTTTTGAAAGTTCGGCCTGGACAGCGGCAAAGGGATCATCGAGCGCGTCCATAAAGACCCGGCCCATGGCGTTGATCACCAGCACCTTGCGCCCGCCGGTCGCGGTATAGATACCAGCCCCGTTGCCGGGCGTGCCGGCGGGAAAGTTGAGCGGCCGCAGCAGGCGTTTTTCGGCATCGATGGCGCCCGCCGTTTCCTTCTGGTCCCAGACATGATTGCCGGTCGAGATGACATCAACGCCGAGCTCAAAAAACTGATCACAGATTTTTTGCGTAATGCCGAAACCAGCCGCCGCATTTTCACCGTTGATAATCACAAAGTCGAGGGCGAGGTCGCGGCGCAATCCCGGCAGATGGGCCGCCAGTGCATCCCGTCCGGTCCGACCGACAATGTCACCCAGAAACAACAAATTCATTCAACTACCCTCGCCGCCTGTTCCGTTACCAGCCAGTCAAGCCCCTGATCGAACGGGTCCTGTGGCAATTTATCCATTTCCTGACCAGCATACGCGTATCCGACGGCGATGACATCCGAAGCCTTGCGCAAGGCTGAGAGTGTCCGGTCGTAATAACCGCCACCATAGCCCAGGCGATGGCCCTGGCGATCAAAGGCCACCAGCGGCACGATCAGGACATCCGGCACCAGCACCCGCGCCCCTGATCCCGGCTCACGTGTGCCATAAGGTCCGCTGTCGAGTTCGTCACCGGGTTGCCAGCTTCGAAATTCCAGCGCTGTGTCACGCCCGATGATCACCGGCAAGACGCAAGTCTGGCCCCGCGCCACGAGTTCCGTCATGAGGGGCACCGGGTCCATCTCACCCCGCATCGGCCAGTAAGCCGAGACCACGGCATCCGGCGAAATCGCAACATCTGCCAGAAAATGGCGCAGGGCGTTTTGGGCGGCATCGACGCCGGCAAGCCGTGCCGCCTTATCGCGACGGACAAGACAGCTTCGACGCAGTTCCGCCTTTTTGGCAGCATGCGTTTCGGGGGATTGATTATTTTGCGGTGATGTCATGGTTTTGAATAAAGGTGGACGGGACCACTTAGGCCGGTAGCACATTCGATCCGCTGTGGCCTGCTTACGCAGGTGGGTGCCGTGTTTCCGAAACCACGATTTCGATAGGGACAGCTCCCGTCTTGATCGATATTGGCCCCAGGAATGCTAGTGCCTGTCGCACCGAGCAGTACCCGTCCGACCCCTGTTCTAGGCGTTCTCGAGCCGCGCGGCAATATCTTCTATGTGTTGGGCGGCAGCGGCCATGGCTTCAGCGGATGTTGTGACGACGTCGTTCTGGCTTTCAGTGGCGGCGGCATCGGCAGCCCCGCGCGCGCCTTCCAGTTCGGCAATCCGCTCGTTGGCTTCGGCCAGTTCGTCAGTAATCAGCAGTCCCGCCATCAATAACAGACGGCCTTCTCCGATTTGACCAACAGACCCGGCGAGCTCAGCGACACGAGCGTCAACAACCCGGGATAACTCGGTGAGGTGCGCTTCTTCGCCGTCATCGCAGACCACGGAGTAGTTGCGTCCATTTACTGTAACCTGGACCTGAGCCATGAATTACTCCGTTCGTTTTGATCTATTTTTGATCTATTAATGTTCCATCACAGTCCGGATGCCACCGATGGCGGTATCAAGACGGCTGCTGACGGCATCGGCCACTTCTTCAAGCGCGGCATAGGACGTCCGGGCTTGCGAAATTTGCGCGTCGAGCTCTTTGTTTTGATCTTGCAACGATGCGATTTGTGCCTTGAGATCAACGGCTTCGCTCTCCAGATCGGCAATGCGCCCGGCGGGATTGGGCCCGGCAGCCGCAGCACCGGCATCAACAACCTTGTCGAGGCGGACAAGCGCAGTATCCAGCCGCTTTTTGGCGGCGGTGAGATCTGACATGGACCGGTATCCTCCCGAAGCGTAACAAACTGACTTGTCGTTACAATCATTTTTTTATGTTATTACAATGGCTTAACGTCATTGCTTAAAACAGAGCATACGATGGGGTCCCGCCCCGCGTCAACTCTCACAGGGATATTTTGTTTTTGCCACGTCGGGATGTGCGCAAGGCGTTGACGCGCTTTGCATCCCCTGACATGTTGCGCCGCGAACAGACATCCATTCATGAGCAAACATTTTCGATGACAGACCCCGTTCACAGCCGGCTTTATTTGATCTCGCCGCCGTCGATTGATTTGGCGAAATTTGCCGCTGACGTCGCGACAGCCCTGCAGTCGGGCGACGTCGCCTGTTTGCTGCTGCACAACCCGGATACCGGCGACGACGAACTGCGCGAGGTAATCACCACTGTTATGCCGGTCTGTCATCAGCATGACGTGGCACTTGTGGTTTATGGTCGCGCCCATATTGCCGCCGAATTGAATGCTGATGGTGTTCATGTCGAGGCCGACCAGTGCAAGCAGGCCCGCGCCCTGGTCGGAGCCGACCGGATCGTCGGCGTCACCTCGGCCCGCTCCCGTCACGCCGCCATGGATGCGGCGGAGGCCGGTGCCGACTTTGTCGCCTTTGCGCCCGACGATGACGCGGCCGCCGATGAAGTGCCTGGCGACGAAGCCGAAATAATCGAACAGGACGACATTATTCGCTGGTGGCAGGACCTGATTGAAGTGCCTTGCATGGCACTTGGACCGGACATGAGCGGATTGTCGCTGGCGGACAGCAAGCACTTTGCAGAGGCCGGCGCTGACTTTGTCGGCGTCAGCGATATCGTCTGGCAACACAGCGACGGACCGGCAGCAGGTGTCGCTGCCGCTATTTCAGCGATCTCCGTTGCCTAAGCCCCGTTGACCTGATAGGTTCCGCGCCGCGCGACGTCATGATCAGTGTTCCGCTGGCCGGCACGCTCTGACGAACGCAATCCATATCACCCGAAGCACGACATACAGAGCACGAAGTAATGAAAATCAACGGCAATGCAATTCGTCCCGGTAACGTCATAGAACACAATGGTGGTCTGTGGGTTGCGGTCAAGATCCAGCACACCCAGCCCGGCAAGGGCGGCGCCTATTTGCAGGTCGAGCTGAAAAACCTGCAGAACAGTTCCAAACTGAACGAGCGTTTTCGCTCGGCTGAAACCGTGGAGAAGGTCCGCCTCGATCAAAAGGATTTTCAGTTCCTGTTTGCCGAAGACGATTTGCTGACGTTCATGGATATTGAATCCTACGAACAGATCCAGCTCAACGGCGAGATGATGGGCGAGCAGCTCGGCTTCCTGCAGGACGGCATGGCGGTGATGATCGAATCGTACGAAGGCACGCCGTTGCGCGTTCAGTTGCCGGAAACGGTGACGTTGGAAGTCAGTGAAACCGAGCCGACCGTCAAGGGCCAGACCGCCGCCTCATCGAACAAACCGGCGATCCTTGAAAACGGCATGCGCATCATGGTGCCGCCGTTTGTCGAGCAAAACTCGAAAGTCGTCGTCAACACCGAAGACGCAAGTTACGTAAAACGGGCTGACAGTTAACCCATGGCTAATAAATCTGCCCTGATCAATGTCATGGATGCGGCTGCCCGCAAGGCAGCGCGCCGCCTGCTGCGCGACTTCGGCGAGGTCGAACAGCTTCAGGTCTCGCGCAAAGGTCCCGCCGATTTTGTCTCCTCCGCCGACACCAAGGCCGAAGAAACGCTCGTTTTTGAGCTGCAGGCCGTGCGCCCCGATTACAGTTTCCTGCTGGAAGAAGGTGGTGAGATCAAGGGCAAGGATCTGAGCAACCGCTGGATCATTGACCCGCTCGACGGCACGACCAACTTCCTGCATGGCATCCCGCACTTTGCCATTTCGATCGCGCTTGAACGCGACAACGAAATTTTCGCCGGTGTCGTTTACGAGCCGACGCGGGACGAGATGTTCTATGCCGAAAAAGGCCAGGGTGCGTTTGTTAACGACAGACGCCTTCGGGTATCCGGTCGCAACATGATGGCCGAAGCCGTGCTGGCCACGGGCATTCCTTTTCGGGGACGCGGCTCACCGGAAGAGATGGCACTTTTCAATCGCGAACTGATGACCATCATGCCGGAAGTTGCCGGTGTCAGACGTCTGGGTGCCGCGTCGCTTGATCTGGCCTATGTCGCAGCCGGTCGTTACGAGGCGTTCTGGGAACGCGGACTGGCGGCGTGGGATATGGCTGCCGGTCTGATCATCGCCCGCGAAGCCGGGGCCATCGTTAGTGAAACCGATCTGGGATCACGCATGTTGAAGACGGGCAGCGTGCTCGCTTCGAACGGCCTTCTGCACGATCCGGTCGCCGCACTTTTGCGTAAAGCCCGCAACAAACAGTCCTGACCGGCAGGCCCGGATTTCAGCGCACGATGCGTTGAACAACCCGCCTGACAAAAGTCGCCTAAGCGGTTGTCCCGCTGAATCCTCTAAGGTATGGTGCGAACGCGGATGTGAGGCCTGTTGCCTCGCTCAGGGGAGACGTCGTCGTACATGCAGTCGGATATACTCAAAAAGACCGCTGTTTCAGGGTCTGAATACATTTTGAACGGCTGGCTGAACGGTCGGAATGCAGCCTGTACTTTTGGCGCAATCCTGGGCGCGATTATTTTATTCACCAATGCCGAAACCAGTGCCCAGTCGACCGTCGTTATCGGCGGCAGCGGGCGATCCAGTGTGGAAGTAAATCTCGACGTGCTCGAGCCCGGCAGCAGTGCCCGCGCCATGGGCATGATCTCGGCCACCGGGCGGATTTTACGCATGCCCAACGATCATCTCGGCGGCACCGTCAAACTGCGCAAGCCCGCCGGTATGAAGTCAGCGTCCACCAGGGCTTCGAAAAAATCAAAATCGGCAGCGCCGAAATTTGTTTTGAAGCCGCCGTCCATGCCGGTCATCAAGGCCAAAAAACCGAGATCCATTGCCCGGCCAAAAGCGCCGGCAATGCCGAAGGCCAAAGTACCCACCGTGATCGCCAAACCCATGCCCAAACCGGTCACGGCTGCACCAAAACAAATCACGAAAGCTGTGCCGGTCGTGCCCAAGGCACCGGTCGTCGCGGCCCCGCCGCCACCGCCACCCGCCGCACCGGTCGTGAAAGCAGCGCCCGTCGTTGTGGCCCAACCCGTCGCGAAGTCTGAACCGGCACCGGTCCAAAAAGTTCCGGCCCCAAAGGCACCGACCAAGGTCAAGACACAGGTAGCATCGGTTTCCAGCCTGGCATCGCTCGGCAAGGGTCTTGTCTCGCGAGTAAATTTCGCCGGGTCCAGCACGCGGCTGAATGAAGACGCCAAAAATCAACTGCGCGACCTGGCGACCAAAATCGCCGCCAGCGGCGAGCGCCTGCAACTCAAGGCCTTTGCCGGTGGCACCGGCGGTTCATCGAGTTCGGCGCGCCGCCTGAGTTTGTCACGCGCCCTGACCGTTAGATCTTATCTCATTGAATCCGGCGTCCGTTCGACGCGGATCGGCGTCCGGGCCCTCGGGCGGGCGGTTGATTCAGGCCCACCCGACAGGGTTGATCTGATCTTGCTGGCGCGGTGACGGCTCGACGCGCCACGACTTTTATGACCGGCCACTTGCAGGCAAATCGCAAGGCGGTCACCCCAGTGCTGACAGGAGCCTCTGAATGACACCGCCGCAACGTTTCCTGACACGCATGGTCATTTTCGTGTTTGTTGTGCTGGCCATCGGCGGTGCCCTGGTCGGCCCGCTGCACACAGCCTTTCTTGCCAACCCGGCCCTTAACGGCGTCATCGCCGGTGTGCTGGTGCTTGGCATTATCTATGTCTTCCGCCAGGTGCTGGTGCTGCGTCCCGAAGTCGAGTGGATCGAAACCACGCGGCGTGGCGGCCCGGCCCTTGTGGTGCCCGAAGCCCCGACGCTGCTGGCACCGATGGCCACCATGATGGGCGAAAGCGCCGGCGAGCGGCAGCTCTCGACCATGGCCATGCGCACCCTGCTCGATGGCATTTCCTCGCGCCTTGATGAATCGCGGGAAACCTCGCGCTACCTCATCGGCCTGCTGATTTTTCTCGGTCTGCTCGGCACCTTCTGGGGCTTGCTCGGCACCATCGGGGCGGTCGGCAATACCATCCAGAACCTCAGTGTCGAAGGCGGTGATTTCGCCGCCCTTTTCAACACCCTGCGGGCCGGGCTCGAGGCACCGCTCACTGGTATGAGCACGGCCTTCTCGTCGTCGCTCTTTGGCCTCGCCGGATCCCTGGTGCTGGGCTTCCTCGATTTGCAGGCGGGCCAGGCGCAAAACCGTTTCTTTAACGATCTCGAAGACTGGCTCTCGGGCATGACGCGTCTGGGCTCCGGCGTGGCCATTGGCGATGGCGACGGTGATCAGTCGGTCCCGGCCTATGTCAGTGCCCTGCTGGAACAAACCGCGGAAAGCATGACCACCCTGCAGCGCACGGTATCGCGCGCCGAGGACGAACGCGGCCAGACCAATGATGCCATTCGCGAACTGGCCGACAAGCTGGCCATGCTGGGCGATCAGATGAAAGCCGAACAGGGCCTGATGATCCGGCTCGGTGAAGCCCAGGTCGAGATGAAGCCGGTGCTGGAGCGCCTGGCCGCTGCCACCGACCGCGAGCATTCGCTGGTGCTGGATGAAGTCAGCCGCGGGCACTTGCGCAACATGGATATCTACACCGCACGCATCCTGAAAGACGGCGCCCAGGCCCGGGACCAGATGACCCAGGAAATTCGAAGTGAGATCAAACTGCTGGCGCGCACCATCGCCGGACTGACAGACAAAAGTTAAGAGCACATCATGGCGGGCCGACTTCGCAGCCATCGTTCCGATAATATCTGGCCGGGTTTCGTCGACGCCCTGGCGACGCTGCTGCTTGTCATCATGTTCCTGCTGGTGGTCTTTGTGCTGGCGCATGTCTTTTTGTCACAGGCACTGTCGGGGCGCGACGAGGCGCTGGAGCGTCTCAACAACCAGATCAGTGAACTGGCCAACCTGCTGGCACTCGAGCAGGATACCAGCACGGAATTGCGCACCAACGTCAGCCAGCTTTCGGCCTCGTTGCAGCAATCGACCAAATCGCGTGATGCACTGGGGCTGGAGATGGAGACGCTGCGGGCCCAGCTCGCCGATGCCAACCAGGCCCTGGCCGAACGCGACGACAAAATTGCCTCGACGGGCAGCGACCGCGACGCCCTCGCCGCCCGTATCGCCCGGCTGGAAGCGGCGCTGGCCCAGTCGAGCAACGAAGCCGCGGCCCTGCGGGCCCAGGCCCGTGATTTACAGGACGAACTGGTCGCTGCCGAAGTGAGCACGGCAGAGAAACTGGCGGCCCTGCAGGCGGCCATGGTTGCCCGCCTCGCCGCCCAGGAAGCCGATGCCGCCGAGAAACTGCGGGCAGCAGAAGAGAGACGCCTCGCCACAGACGAAAAACTGAAAGCAGCCAGCAAAAAATCCGCAGACGACGTCAAACAACTGGACGAAGAACGCAAGGTGTCGACCGCTGCCCTCGGTCAGGTGGCACTGTTGAACCAGCAGCTTGCCGCCCTGCGCCTGCAGATGGCCCGGGTGAACCAGGCGCTGGAAGCCTCGGAGGCTCAGGATCGCAAACAGAAAGCGACCATCCTCGATCTCGGCAAACGCCTGAATGTGGCGCTGGCCAAAAAGGTCGAGGAACTGGCCCAGTTCCGTTCCGAATTTTTTGGCCGCCTGAAAAAAGCCCTTGGCAGCCGCCGCGATGTACAGGTCGTGGGTGATCGTTTCGTCTTCCAGTCGGAGGTTTTGTTTACCTCTGGCTCTGCTGAACTTGGATTACCCGGCAAGGATCAGCTCGCCAAACTGGCCGCGACCATACTCGACATCGCCCGCAAGATCCCGAGTGAGTTGCCCTGGGTGCTGCGCGTAGATGGTCATACGGATCGCTTCCCCATCGCCACCGCGAGATTCCCCTCGAACTGGGCGCTCTCCACAGGCCGGGCCCTGTCGGTCGTCAACTTCCTGATCGAGCAAGGCGTCCCGCCCAACCGCCTCGCCGCCGCCGGCTTCGGCGAATTCCAGCCGCTCGACAAACGAGACGACGAAATCGCCCACCGCCGCAACCGCCGGATCGAGATCAAACTGACACAGCGGTGATCATGAAGGCGGGCTCAAGCGACGGCGGCCAAGCGTGGCTCATCACCACCGATACTGTGGAATCTCAACTTTCCTAAACCGTCACCCCGGACTTGATCCGGGGTCCATAGTACCATGCCGGATTTGCCATCGGTTCAGTATGGACTCCGGATCAAGTCCGGAGTGACGACCGTTTTTGATGAGAGTATTTGAGCAGAATCCTCCGGGAGGTTCCCTGAGGTTCAGGTGCAAACCAACACCATCACCCCGGCAATTCACAATCCAGGAACTTCGCGTCAAACACCGCGCCGATCAGCAGGCGCCGTCCGAACTTCGCGGCGACGGATGAGGCGGAAATATCGCTGCCATCGCTGAGGAAGACTTCTTCCGAGTTGCCTGTCGTGGGGTCGATGTGGAGGACTTGCGAGGGCGACAGTTTGTCTGCGTCCTTGGAATGCCCCACAAACGTCAGCAGTTTGGGGTGGGCGCCGACCCAGAGGGTGCCGTCGGTGTCGAACTCGATGTTGTCGACGCCGGTGCCCGTTTCGATCTGGCCGTTGCTCAACAGGAAGCCGTTGATGTCGGTGCGGGTGAAGACGTGGATGACGCGGTCGGTGGTGCCGGCGACGTAGAGCGTTGTGCCGTCGCGGCTGAGGTTAATGCCGTTGGCGTAGCGGATGCCGTCGGCGAATTTGCGAAAGCGCACGGTGTCATAATAGACGACATGGGCCAGCGGCAGGCGTGCGTAGTCCTCGACGGTGCGCAGGATGCCGCTCGGGTTGCCGTGATCGATGGAGGCATAAAACCGGCCCCCGCCCGACGGCACGACATCGTTTGCGCTGAGCAACAAATCGCTGCGAATGGTGCGGATATGTCTGAGGGCGCTGCCTTCGAGCGCAAAGACTTCGATGGTGTCCTCGAACGCGCCTTCCAGCCCGCCGCGCCGGTGATTGACGACCATCAGTTCACCGCTATCGCCAATGGGCCAAAGGCCAATGCCGTGCGGGTGGAAGGGGAATTTGATATCGGCGGTCAGGTTGACCGGTTTCGCGCCCGCCCGGTTCAGATCATACGACCAGATGCCGCCTTGCGTCGGCGTGCCGGCGATGGTGGCGCGCCGGTCTTCGGACGAGATATAGGCGATGCCGGTCTGCGGGTGGATGGTGATGTCTTCGGTGCCGACGATACCTTCGACGGACCTGCAGGTGCCGTCGAAATGCGGCTCGATTGATTTGAACTCGCCGGCGAGCCAAACCGTATAGCCGACGAAGACAGCGATGAGAATAACCACCGCGCCGCCGAGCCGGTAGAGACGCCTCATTGAGCGGCGGAAGTCTGGACGTCAGCCACGCCGAATTGCAATTCCGCAAGATGGGCGTAAAGCCCGCCCTCGGCCATCAGGTCTTCGTGGCGGCCAATGGCTTCGATGCGGCCATTGTCGATCACGACGATGCGGTCGGCTTTCAGCACAGTGGCGAGGCGGTGGGCGATGACCAGGGTTGTCCGGCCTTCCATCAGGCCATCAAGGGCGGCCTGCACAAGGCGTTCACTTTCGGCATCGAGCGCACTGGTCGCTTCATCGAGAAGAAGCACCGCCGGATTACGCAGGATGGCCCGGGCAATGGCGAGGCGCTGGCGCTGGCCGCCGGACAAACGCACGCCGCGCTGGCCGAGGTGAGTTTTGAAACCATCCGGCAGGCGGTCGGCGAATTCGCTGACTTGCGCGGCATCGGCGGCGGCGCGGACTTCTTCATCGCTGGCTTCGGGCCGGCCATAACGAATGTTGTCCCAGACGTCGCCGGCGAAAATCACGGGATCCTGGGCCACCAGACCAATGCGGGCGCGCACGTCCTCGGGCCGGGCATCCGGCAGGGCGACACCATCGAGCGTCACGCGACCGGATTCAGGGTCATAAAAACGCAGCAGCAACTGAAATGCCGTCGACTTGCCGGCACCCGAAGGCCCGACGATGGCGACGGTCTCGCCCGGCGAAATGTCGAGCGAAAAACCATCGAGCGCTGAAATGGTCGGGCGGGCCGGATAGTGGAAGGTGACGTTATCGAACTTGATGGCACCCTCGGCCGGCAGCGGCAGATCAACGGCGTTGTCGGGGGCCGAGATGATCGGGTCGGTGGCGAGCAGTTCGCTCAGCCGTCCCGTGGCCCCGGCAGCGCGTTGCAAATCGCCCCAGACTTCGCTGAGCGCGCCGACGGAGGCTGCGGTCATGATGGCGTAATAGACAAACGCCGCGAGCTGGCCGCCGGACATCACGCCCGCGGTCACGTCCTTGGCCCCGATCCACAGCACACCATCGACCGCACCAAAAATCAGCAAAATGACCACCGCCGTCAGCCAGCCCCGCGCCCGTACGCGCTTGACGGCAATGGCGAAGGCGCTTTCGGTGGCGTCCGCGAAAGTTGCCCGGTCATAGTCTTCGTGCCCGAAGGCCTGCACGGTGCGCACGGCGTCGATGCTTTCACCGGCCATGGCCCCGACATCGGCGACCCGGTCTTGGCTTTCGCGGCTGAGTTTGCGCACCTTGCGCCCGAAGATGACAATCGGCAGTACGACCAGCGGAACCACAAGCCCAACCATGGCGGCAAGCTTGGGACTTGTGATCGCCAGCAGCACGCTGCCCCCGGCGAAGATCAGGATATTGCGGAGTGCCACCGAGACCGAGGTGCCGATGACGGTCTGGATCAGCGTGGTATCGGTGGTCAGGCGCGAGAGGATTTCGCCGGTCGGCGTGACTTCAAAAAAGGCCGGGCTTAACTTGATGACGTGGTTATAGACCTCCTGGCGCACGTCGGCGACGACGCGCTCGCCAATCCACGACACCATGTAAAACCGGGCGAAGGTGGCGAAGGCCAGCACGGCGACGATGCCGAGCAGGGCCAGAAAATACTGATCGAGGAATTCGGCGTTCTCGACGCTGAAGCCCAGATCAACCACACGGCGCAGGGCCTGGCCAATGGCCAGCACCGAGCCTGCCGCGATAATCAGCGCCACCATGGCACCGGCGACCCACCACTTGTAAGGCGTCAGGAACCGGACGATGCCGCTGAGTTTGCCAATGTCGCGGCTTTTCGCGCGGTCTTCGTTCGCCGTTGTCACACTTCTGGGGTCGCTCAAATCATTTAATCCTTATGTGGTCAGCGTAATCGCCGTGCCCGCCAGCGCCGATAATTCCTGCGACAACAGGGTGTGCAGTTGATCGTCGCTTTTGGTGGCGATCCAGACGCCATCGCTGCCGTCGTCATCGCCGTCCTTTGGGCCACGCCATTTGTAGTGGCTGGCGCCCGAGATCGGCGACGACAGCCACAGTTCCTTCAGCGGGCGATGGCGGTTGACGATAAAGATACGGCCGTCTTCCAGTTCGATGGTCAGGACAGAGCCATCACAATCGACGTCGAAATCCTCGGCATTGTCCTCGATCACCTCGGCCCAGCGCTCCAGCGTGCGCCCGGCCAGGGCCTCAAATTGCTGTTCGTCCATCACAATCCGCCCACCTGATGTCCTCTTGTACCCTCAAATATGGGGTGTGGTATCCGGGGCGCAACCTAGCCTTCCTGTAATTCAGGTGCAACAGGTGCTTGCCATGCGGCTTCGCTTTGTTTATACAAGCCGCTTCCCGGCCCCGGAGCACGAATTATGAAAAAAGATATACACCCCGAATACCACACCATCACCGTCGAAATGACGGATGGTACCCAGTTTGAGACCCGCTCGACCTATGGCGAGGAAGGTTCCGTGTTGAAGCTCGATATCGACGTCAACACCCACCCGGCCTGGACCGGCCAGGGCGGTCACCTGGTTGATACCGCGGGTCAGGTTGCCAAGTTCAACAAGCGTTTCGAAGGTTTCGGCCTGAAATAGCTTCCGGACTCAAGCGACTGACACGAATTGACGCGCTCCTCGGGGCGCGTTTTTTTTGTGGCCGGAGAAAGTTAACACCACCCCCTTGAAGCGCCAGGAACGCGTTCCCAAGTATTGTTTGTCGGATGCCTAATGTTGGGTCCGGCGACACTTGAGCGACCTGGCTGGGTATTGGATTTTGGGCTTTCGAGAGCCGGAATTTTCAACAGCGGGTCAATATTTGAACGTCCATTTGCTTCAAAGGAGGATTGGACCCATGCGTAATCTCGATCTCACACCGCTGTTTCACTCAACCGTCGGCTTTGACCGTCTCAACCGGATGCTGGCCAGTAATGCCCGACTCGACGAGAGGGCCCCGGCCTATCCGCCCTATGACATCGAAAAGGTCGGTGAAAACGATTACCGGATTTCGATGGCCGTGGCCGGATTTTCCGAGGCCGACATCGAACTGACACAGCACGAAAATACCCTGAGTATCAAGGGCAAGGCGGCAAAGGCTGACGAAGCCGAAGGTGCCAGGGCCAAATTCCTGCACCAGGGCATCGCCCGGCGCGGGTTTGAACGTACCTTCGATCTCGCCGACTACATCCGCGTTGCCGGTGCCAGCCTCGAAAACGGCCTGTTACTGGTCGACCTCGTGCGCGAAGTCCCGGAAGAAATGAAACCCCGCCGCATCGAAATCCAGAGCGGCTCGGTGCTTGAGCACAAAAACGCGGCTTAATCGCGAAGCACAAAAAAAATCCGGGACACGCACATCCGCCCCTGAGGAGCAGGACGTACGTGTCCCGGATAAGTTTGTTGAAATTGCGAAACCCACCCAGCCGTCACCCTCGCGAAGGCGGGGGTCCATAGAGCCGTTGTCAGTTCACAGTCAATATCAGTATGGATTCCCGCCTTCGCGGGAATGACGGAGAGTGGTAAGGGCGTGACACCCGCGCCGCAGGCACAAAAAAACCCGCATCAGCGGGCGGGCGTCGGGAATGCCGTCGGTCGTCAGCCAGGCTTCCTGTCGCGGAACCCCATGACGTAATCCTCATCCGCGTAATGCGTCGGATAGAGAAGTTCTTCCCGCGTCATCGGCACACCGTCCTTGCGCTCCAGGCGGATCGGCTGAGGCCATGATGTCGGATTATCGTAAAGGATCTCGGCCGCCGTCTTCTCACGCGGTGCCGGCTCATTTTTGACATATGTGTATTCGTTAGCGCGAGAGTCATCCGGGTAAAAAATTTCGGCGGCTGACAGCGGTTGACCATCGCGGCGCACCCGGCGATACCCTCGCTGTTCCGGCGTCAACTTTACCGGTTGGCTCGGGTAGAAGATCTCGGCGGCTGATTTTGGCTCAGGGCTCAGTTCATAGCGCAACGACGCATCATACAAATCACTTGAGCGCACTCGACCATCTGCATCCGTCGTCTGATACTCACCCTGGCCATGAATGCGCGCATCGGGCCCGGCGTCACGCGAAATGTTGTCGGACTGCAGGTCGACCGAAGTCAGCCCGCCTTCACCGGTCATCGTCAACTCACCGGGGTCAGTCAAACCATCCTGATCAATGTCCTGCCAGATACCAAACTTCGACCACAGCGCATCGAGCGCATTCAGCACACCGTCTTCATTGCCGCCCTGCGCCGCCATGTCGAACCACACGAGGCCTTCGAGATCAGTCTTCGCATTCGCCAGATAATCGGCAAAGGCGATTTCTTCACGGTGCGAGATCAACCGGTCGCCGTCACGGTCATAAACAAACAGGGCATCGTTCGGGCCCGGCCACGCCATGATCTGCTTGCGTCACGTCCGCGAGGATCATCACAATCGAAATCACATAAGCCAGTTCAAAGACCCGGCCTATGTTGGTCATCAACAGACCGGCCTATGTTGGTCATCAACAGAAATGACTGCCGCGTCGGTTCGATGGGGATAGCCAGATACAAAATTGCTGCGATCAACATAATCGCGTATACAAAAACGCCTGATTTCTTCCGGCCTGAAGCGACGAGGTGAATTCCCGGGACAATCAGAAACAGCGCCAACTTGGACAAATATTCCAGTACGCGCACAACAGGGCCTTGTCTGTTCAATAAATCCATTTCGGGTGCTTTCGCAGATTCCTCGCTCGACCTGATATCAGTATATTATGCAAGGATCAGGGGTGGATTTTCCAACATTTGCAATTATTACAAAAATAAAAGCCGTCCACCCCTTCAGGCGCACGGCTCCACCACATCTTTAGTGAATATACGTTTTTTGCGTATAAATGTCAAGTTCTAAAACCCTGCCTTGTTTTCAGGGCTTCTCGGCCAGATTGCCGGGCGAGGGTTTTTGTGTTCCCATGGCGGACTGGATCAGCAAACGCCGGGAGTGCAGGGCACGTGGATAATCTCGATCAGTCGAACGCCGTCATCGAACAACTCATCACGCTGCTGGGGGCCAGCAATGTCTTGCAGGGCGATGATGTTTCGGCGCGCTCCAATCACATCTTCCGGCCCGATGATCCCTGTCGCGCCCGGGCCATCGTGCGCCCGGCCACGACCGAAGAAGTTTCCGAAATTATTAAAATTTGCGCCCACGCCGGGCAGAAGATTGTCCCTGTTGGCGGTGGCACCGGGCTTGTCGAGGGCCAGGTGGCGTCGGAAAAGGAAATCCAGATATCGCTGGAGCGCATGAACAAGATCGAGGCTGTGGATACCGCGGATCGCACGGCGACGGTGCAGGCCGGTGTGCCGCTGCAGACCGTACAGGAAGCCGCCGACGCCGAGGATTTGTTTTTCCCGCTTGATCTCGGCGGGCGCGGGACGGCGACCATCGGTGGCAATGTCTCGACCAATGCCGGCGGCAACCGCGTCGTGCGCTATGGCATGGCGCGCGACATGGTGCTGGGCCTGGAGGCCGTGCTGGCCGACGGCACCATCGTTTCGTCGATGAACCATATGATCAAGAACAACGCGGGCTACGACCTCAAACAGTTGTTCATCGGCACCGAAGGCACGCTCGGCATCATCACGCGCCTTGTCTTGCGCTTGCGCGAAAAACCGCGCAGCCAGGCGACCGCTCTGGTGGCACTGGAGAGCTTCGATAACCTGATGCTGTTCTTCAAGGAAATCGACGCCTCGCTTGGCGGCACACTCAGTGCCTTTGAGGTGATGTGGAACAGTTTTTATTGTTTTGTTACGGCGGACGACACGCCGAACCGCCCGCCGATGGCCAGCGATTATCCCTATTACATTCTGGTCGAGGCGCTGGGCGGCGACTCCGAGGCCGATGAGGAACGCTTCGCCAATGCGCTGATGGCGACGCTCGATCAGGGTCTACTGACCGACGCGGTGATTGCCAAATCGGAGACCGAACGCAACGAGCTCTGGGCTTTACGTGACAGCGTTGATTTGTTCGTTAATCTCGGCCGGACGTTTTCGTTTGATGTCAGCCTGCGCATTGGCGACATGGAGGCCTATACCGCCAAGGTCCACGCCGAAATGGCCGAGGAATTCGAATCCCAGAAAGCCATTACATTCGGTCACATCGGCGACGGCAACGTGCATATCGTCGCGGCGGTGGAGGACGGCTCGGACGCCGCACATCACAGGCTGGAGCGCATCGTCTACGAGAACCTTATCCCCTATCAGGGCTCGGTCTCGGCCGAACACGGCATCGGCCTGGAGAAACGAAATTACCTGTCGATCAGCCGCAACGAAGCTGAGATCGCCCTGATGCGCAAACTGAAAGCAGCCCTCGACCCCGACGATATCTTCAATACCGGCAAGGTCATCGGCGGCGAGACGTACGTTAGCTAAGGAAGTTTTTTAACGCCTTGACCACGCGATCCGGTCCTTCGACCATCATCATGTGACCGCAGCCTTCGAGCACTTCGACCTCGGCACCCTCAATGGCTTCGGCCAGTTTGAGGCCGGACTTGAGCGGCGTCATGCGGTCGTTGTCGCCGAGGATCAGCAGGGTCGGGCAACTGACTTTGGCGGCGAGTTCCAGACCGTCGGCGAAATCATTGCAGGCACTGAAATCGTGGAACAACACGCCGTCCGGCGTTTTTTCCAGCAGGCGCAGGGCGCTGCCGGACATCCAGCGGCCCGGCGTCGGATTACCGCCCATCAGCGAGGTCGCCGCATGGCCGAAGATGGTGATCATATCGAAGGCGGCGTAGTCATTGGCCTCTGCTGCCTCAAGCAGCGCCGGGCCGACAGGCATCGGCACGGCCACGCCCAGCAGGGCGACGCAAGAAACTTTATCAGGTTGGTTCGCCGCCAGATTGAGAGCGGCCAGCGCCCCCAGACTGTGACCGACGACGGCGGCCTTTTTGGCCCCGAGCGTATCGATCAGATCACCGATCCAGCCTGCGATATCGGCGACACTTGTCAGCACGGGCCCTTCAGAACGGCCATGACCCGGCAAGTCGACGGTGACAACATTGCGCCCGTGATGGGCGAAGTAGCGGGCCTGCAGCGCCCATGCCGTGTGATCCATCGCCGCGCCATGGACAAAGATCACCCAGGGCAATTCCGGCTGATGACCGCGACCACCATTGCCGATGAAGACGGGCTTTTGTTGAACAACCAGTTCCATCCGACCTAACTCCGCTGCGAGGCTTTGAGGGCGCGGGCGAGGTCGTCGATCAGGTCGGCGATATCCTCGAGCCCGACGGAGAGGCGGATCATGCCTTCGGAAATACCGGCGGCTTCGAGCGAGGCCTTGTCCATCTGCTGGTGCGTCGTGCTGGCGGGATGGATGACCAGCGACTTGGCATCGCCGACATTGGCGAGATGCGAGAACACACTCAACGCCTCGATAAATTTGACCCCGGCTTCGCGCCCGCCCTTGATGCTGAAACTGAAGACCGCACCGCTGCCATCAGGCAATAACTTTTTGGCCAGCTCGTGATCAGGGTGCGAGGGCAATTCGGGATAACCGACTTCCTCGACCGCCTCCTGGCCATCGAGGAATTCGACAACCGCGCGGGCATTTTCGACGTGATGTTTCATGCGTAGCGGTAAGGTCTCGACGCCCTGCAGGATGTGGAAGGCATTGGTCGGGCTGAGACAGGCACCGAAATCGCGCAAGCCCTCGGCCCGGGCCCGCATGATGAAGGCGCCGGGGCCAAACTCCTCGGCAAAATCAAGACCGTGGTAGCCTTCGTAGGGTTCGGTCAAAGTCGGGAACTTGCCACTGGCCTCCCAGTCAAAGTGACCGCCATCAACGATAACCCCGCCGATGGCAATGCCGTGGCCGCCGATAAACTTGGTCGCCGAATGCATGACGATGTCGGCACCCAGCGCAATCGGCTTGCAGAGGTAAGGCGAGGCAAAGGTGTTATCGATCATCAAAGGCACGCCGGCGTCGTGGGCGATCTGGCTGATTTTCGGGATGTCCATCACTTCGAGACCGGGATTACCCAGCGTCTCGCCGAACACGAGTTGCGTTTCGGGCCGGATGGCAGCGGCATAGGCGTCGGGATCGCGGGCATCGACAAAAGTCGCCTCGATACCGAAACGCGGCAGCGTGTGCATGAACATATTGTGCGACCCGCCATAGACGCTGGCCGACGACACAACATGACCGCCCTGCCCCATCAGCGTGACGATCGCAAGATGCAATGCCGCCTGGCCGCTGGCTGTGCAGACCGCGCCGACACCGCCTTCAAGGGCGGCGAGGCGTTCCTCGAGCACGGCCACCGTCGGGTTGGAAATACGCGAATAGATATGACCGGGCGTTTCGAGATTGAACAGGGACGCCGCGTGTTCGGTGTCGTTAAAGACATACGACGTTGTCTGATAAATCGGCACTGCGCGCGAGCCCGTCGTCGGGTCGGGCACCTGCCCGCCATGCAGGCTGATGGTATCAAATCGGGGATAATTGGGTCCAGCCATGTTCGCATCCGTCTTGTATTGATTTCAACTGGCCCGAAGCTACACGTCGCGGCGCGCCCGGGAAAGCATAATTAGGGATACGGGTTGCTGTCCGCCTGACCTTCCCTGTACCCTCATCCCCGTTCAATCTGACTGAATTGCCGTTGCTCAAAGAGGAAACTTCATGACGTCTCGTACTGTGCGGGCCTATGACAATCTGGTGCTTCACCACCCTAGGCTGATTCTTGTCGTACTGCTCTCGGTTCTGGCCTTCTTCGGCTATCACGCAAAAGACTTCAAGCTGGACGCGTCAGCCGACGCCTTGCTGCTGGAAGACGACGCCGATCTCAAGGTATTCCGGAAAATCAACGAGCGATATCCGAGCAGCGACTTGCTGATCGTGACGTACACCTCCAACAAGGATCTCTTCTCCGACCAGGCACTGGAGCCTTTAAGGCAGCTCCGTGAAGAGCTCAAAAAAGTCTCCATCGTGGACTCGGTTTTCACCTTACTTGATGCCCCGTTGTTCAAAAGTTCGGAGGTCGATATCGGTTCCCTGAAAGACGGCCTTCCGACCCTGGAGACACCGGATATCGACAAGGCCAAGGCCAGGGAGGAGTTGGTCAGCAGCCCGATTTACCGCGACCTTATCGTCAGCGCGAATGGCAAAACCGCCGCTCTTCTGTTGGGGCTGGTCGAGAACCAGGAGTTCAAACGCCTGCTCAAGTCCCGGGACGCATTGCGGGCGAAAAGGCGTCAAACCGGTCTCTCTGCGGACGAGACGCAAAGCCTGAAAGACATCACGGCAGAATACGATCAGGTTCAGGAAACCATAAACGCGCAGCGCCACGTTGACGTTGCCCTCATCCGGGACATTATCGAGCCCTACCGCCAGCACGGCGTTCTGCACCTCGGCGGATTGCCAATGATCACCGACGACATGGTGACGTATGTGCGCAACGACCTGATGGTCTTCGGCGGTGGCGTACTGGCTTTCCTGATCATCATTCTCACCGTCATTTTCCGGAAATTGCGCTGGATCGTCTTGCCCCTTCTCAGCTGCTTTTATTCCGGATCGATCATGATCGGTGTCCTCGGATTTATCGGCTGGAAAGTCACCATCATCTCGTCCAATTTTCTGGCACTGATGCTGATCGTCACCATCTCGATGAACATTCACCTGATCGTGCGCTACCTGCAACTCCAGCGCGATCATCCGGATGACGATCAATTGACGCTGGTCAGAACCACCATCCACAAGATGGTGAGACCATGTTTCTACACGGCGCTGACCACGGTGATGGGTTTTGGCTCACTGGTGGTGAGCGATATCAAGCCGGTCATCGATTTTGGCTGGATGATGAGCTCCGGTCTGGCGGTGACGTTTGCCACCTCGTTTCTGCTCTTTCCCGGTTTGCTGTTGGTGATGGGGAAAACCGATGCCAGACCCGCCGTCGAGGGCGGCCGTTTCCTCTTGCCTGCATATCTGGCCCGAATGACACAGTTCCAGGGCAACAAAATCCTGGTGCTGGCGGTCGTGTTGACCGTCATGGGCGTCGCCGGAATTCTCCAGCTGCGCGTCGAGAACAGTTTCATCAATTACTTCAGCAGTGACACAGAGATCTATCAGAGCCTCAAGCTCATCGATGAAGATCTTGGCGGGACGACGCCGCTGGAAATACTGGTGAAATTCGATGATGACATCGAGGAACTGACCGAGGAAGACCTCGCGGAGATGACCGAGGACGAGATCGAGATGGAGCGCGAATACATGGAAGCGCGCCGCACACAGCCGGAGTTATGGTTCACCCCCGACAAGGTCCGCATCATCAAGAAAGTCCACGACTACCTCGACGGCTTGCCCCAGTTCGGCAAGGTGCTCTCGCTGGCGTCATCGGTGCGGGTTGCCGAAGACTTTGCCGAAAAGGAACTGGGCGGCATGGAATTGGCCATTCTTTATACCAAGGCCCCCGCCGCGGTGAAGAATAACCTGATCGATCCTTATGTCTCGATCCCCGACAACGAAGTTCGGCTGACGGCGCGGGTGGTGGATTCGAACCCGGATCTGCGCCGCAAGGATTTGCTGGAGACGGTGCGTCGTGCCCTTGCGAAAGAGCACGGTTTCAAGGAACTCGCCAGCGACAAGCTGCTGATCAAGGATGTCAGCCTGAGCGGGCTGCTGGTGCTCTACAACAATATGCTGCAGAGCCTGTTCGCCTCGCAGATCAAGACCATCGGCGTGGTGATGCTGGGCATCGGCATCATGTTCCTGGTGTTGTTCCGCTCGATCACCCTGTCGGTCATCGGCATTCTGCCGAACCTGTTGGGTGCGGTTGTCGTATTGGGGGTTATGGGATGGGCGAATATTCCCATGGACATGATGACCATCACCATCGCCGCCATCACCATCGGCATCGCTGTCGACAATGGCATTCACTATATCTATCGCTTCAGGGAAGAGTACGCCGCAAACAACAGTTACGAGGAAACCCTGCACATTTGCCATTCCAATATCGGCAAGGCGGTGTTTTATACCACCATGACCATCATCTTCGGCTTCTCGATCCTGATGCTGTCCAACTTCATCCCGACGATCTATTTCGGCGTGCTGACCGGGGCGGCCATGTTCATCGCCCTTCTGGCCGCACTCACCGTGCTGCCAAAGCTGATATTGCTGTGGAAACCGTTCGGCTGATAGCGGATAGACGGAACACCTGGTCCGAAATTCGCCATCGGGAAATTTAGAATTTCCGCAAACGCTGCCCGGTGGTAAAAGTCAGGCCAACTTTGCGATCTGAAGGAATAGTCTCATGCAAGTCTGGCCACCCTCTTTTGCCGTGACGGGCGACCACGTCTCGGTCGTTGAACTCTCAAACGATCACGAACAGGATCTTGTCGAAGCCGCAGCAGATGGTGAGTTGCATCGCCTGTGGTACACCACGGTGCCGGCCCCGGACGGCGTCAGGGCCGAAATCGAACGCCGGCTGGGATTGCGCAAAAGCGGCTCGATGTTGCCGTTCAGTATTATCGACAAGGCGACCGGCAAGGCGGTCGGCATGACAACGTACATGAACATCGATCCAGCGAACCGCCGGATCGAGATCGGCTCGACGTGGTATCGCAAATCCGTCCAGCGTTCGCCCTTCAATACGGAATGCAAACTGCTTTTGTTGCAACACGCCTTCGAGCAACTCGACTGCACCGCCGTCGAATTTCGCACGCATTTCATTAATACCCCGAGCCGCCGGGCCATTGAACGTCTGGGGGCAAAACTGGACGGTATCCTGCGTTCACATATGATCATGGCCAACGGCACGATCAGGGACACGGCCGTCTATTCCATCATCCAGCCGGAGTGGCCCACGGTAAAAGCCAATTTGCAGTGGCAGCTGGAAAAACCGCGCTGATCACATATTGTCCGTTGGGCGACAAAAAAGAGCCGCCTTGTCAGGCGGCTCAGGGAGGCTCAAACAAGAACCTTCAACAGGGAGGCGCCATCAGAGGGCGCGATCAATAAACAGACGCAACCGCCTGACGCGATAAGCCATCTTGCGCGTGCGGGGTAAATGAAGCGTTAAAGCCCCAAATCCCGCTTACTCCGCGGCGTCGGGGCGGGGGATCTGGCGTTTGTCTTCGGGAATGGCGAGATATTCTTCGGTCATGCGGATGCGGCCTTCCTTGAGGCCGGTGTCGCGCATCTCGAAGCCGTTGCCAGGGTAGGCGAGCATCTGGTCCGCTGGCGTCGGGCTGGTCACCTCGGGCCAGTGGCCGGGCTGCGGGGCCGAGCCTTCGGCGGCGATGGGCAGCGGGTCGTCGTCGTGGATGGCGGGCGGGTTGATGACTTCGGATGTCGCCCAGCTGATCTCCAGCGGGATGTTGTTGTTATCAAAGAAATAGATCGACCAGATCGTGCCGTGATCGACGGCACCGGTGATCTTGATGCCGGCGGCTTCCAGCCGGTCCTTGTGGGCGAACAGTTCCTCACGCGTTTCGACATGCACCGACAGGTGATCAAAGCCCAGCGGCAGCGTGCTCTTGACGCCGTGGTTCTTCTTTTCCATCACCGAGGCGCCTTCGTACTCGAAGAAGGCAATGCAGGTATTTCCGGCGCGGAAGAAATAATGCCGGTAGCCGCCGTGGCCAATCCCTGCGTTCAGTTCCATGCCCAGAAGATCGCGGTAAAAACGCACCGTTTTGGTCATATCGTCGGTAATAAAGGCGAGATGATCGATACCGGTAATCGTGTCAGCGTGACTGGTCATGGTGAGTCCTCTCTCAAGTCTTCTGGTGGCGCGCCGTCGCGTCAGTTCAACAATTGGGGAAAAGTTTAACGCGTTTCAAGGCAACTGCCAAAGACACCGGTGCGGGACATACGAAAAATTGATGCTGGCTTTGCCAAACCGCATCACCTATCTTTTTTCCCGGCTGGACATTTTTCCGGCCTGAAACAAAGAAATTCAGTCATTTTGCGCTCTGTTCTCAACATCACCGATCGCGTTCTCTCCGTCTTTTCGATCACCATCGGCTGGGTCGCCCTGCTCGTGCTGTGCGCCTCACGCGTCTATGAAGTGATCGCCCGGCAACTCGTCGATCAGGTTCCCTCCGGCCTGTTGCGCTTTATCGAATCGCAGTCGTTTGTCACCATGGTCCTGATGGCGCTTGGTTATGCGTACCTGCGCAACAATCATGTCCGGGTTGATATTTTCCGCACGCGGATGACACCGCGCGGCCAGGCCTGGCTCGAAATTGCCGGCGGCGTGCTGGTCGTCGTGCCGTTCGCGGCCATCGTCGCCGGATTGTTTTATCCCTTCGTGGCCGATACCTGCCAGTCAGCGTCCATCGTGCGCTGCCTGATCCGCTCGACCATCCCCCTCGGTCTGGTCCTGCTCGGCATCGCCGGTCTGGTCGTGATCGCCCGCAATGTGATTTACTTGCGCGGCCATGAAGACGCACCCTTCCCGCAGGACCCGCCTGCCGACACCCCGCCGCATGAGATTGACTGACGATGGAAATGGCGGAACTTTTACCCATTTTGATGCTGCCGACGCTGGCCGTCCTCCTGTTTACAGGCTTCCCGGTCGCCATGGTGCTGGCTGGAACCGGATTGCTGTTTGCCGGCCTCGGCTGGATGACCGGTGAATTCCCGGGTGTTGCCTTCCTCAACATACCGCTGCGCCTGCAAGGCACGATCAGCAATAACCTGATCTATCCGGCGGTGCCGATGTTGTTGTTCATGGGACTGGCCATCGAAAAATCAGGCGTCGCCCGCGAGATGCTGCTGTGCATGCGGGTGTTGTTGCGCCGGGTGCCGTCCAGCATGTCGGTCGGCGTGCTGGTGCTGGGCATCTTGCTGGCCCCGGCTGCCGGATTGATCGGGGCCTCGGTCGCCACGCTCGGCCTGGTGGCGCTGCCGACCATGCTGGAACAGGGCTACAAACACTCGGTGGCGACAGGCTCGGTCGCTGCTGCCGGGACACTCGGTATCATCCTGCCGCCGGGCATCCTGCTGTTTTTCCTGGCTCAACACCTCAGTGTCTCGATGGGCTCACTTTTTCTGGCGACCCTGTTGCCGGGTTTGCTGCTGGCACTGTTGTTCATGGCTTACTTCATCGTTCAGGGCCATTTCAGTGGATCCGGTGCCGACGCCATTGACCATGAATACAAAGGCCGTACGGTGGCGCTAGTCGTCTATATCGTGCGCTCCCTCGCCCTGCCTATCGCCCTGATTGCCCTCGTGCTGGGCTCGATCATCGCCGGCTGGGCTACACCGACCGAAGCCGGCGCTGTGGGTGCTGCCGGCGGCATCATTCTGATGGCTGTGACCCGCACCCTGACACCCCGGCGCCTCAATGAGGTCGTCAAGGCGACGGTACGCACCACGGCCATGGTGTTTTTCATCGTGCTGACGGCAACGGTGTTCTCTTACCCGTTTCGCTACCTCGGCGGCGACAGCCTGATTATTGACCTGCTGCAGGGCACGGGTTTCGGCGACTGGGGGCTTTTGGCCATTATCCTCGGCACGATCTTTATTCTCGGTTTTTTCCTCGACTGGATTGAAATCGTCATCATTACCCTGCCGATTTTTTATCCCGTCATCTCAGAGCTCGATTTCGCCAGCTATATCGGCGACCCGGAGCTGGCCAAGGTCTGGATTGCCGTCCTGATCGGTCTGGTTTTACAGACCTCCTTCCTGACGCCACCGTTCGGATTTGCTCTGTTTTTTGTCAAGGGTGTCTCGCCACCCGAAGTCACACTGGCCGAAGTTTACCAGGGTGCGGTGCCTCTGGTTGTGATCCAGGTCATCGGCATTGCCCTGGTTGCATTGATCCCGGCGCTGGCCGTGGGATTGCCCGCCCTGGCGCTGAACTAACGGGCTGAAATCGCCGCCATTGAAAGGTTGCGTGTCTCTGTTATAGTGCCGCGCAAATTTTGACCCTTTTATTTTTATACGGAGTTCACCATCCCATGACCGAAAGTCCCATGGATGTCAGCCAGCAAAAGCAGATGTGGCACGATTTCACGCGTATCATTACCTGGAGCACAGTTGGCTGCCTGGTCGTCATTGCCCTGATGGCGGCGTTTCTCACGCCTTGATCATTTGGCGGTTGCTGCCGCCGGTCGGTACAAGCTCACAATTTGTCGCCTGCCTCCGAAATCCGGAGTCTATCGGGCGTTTCAAATCCTGACTGAGCCGCAAACCAATACACATGCTGCCGCGACAAACGCTGCGGCCCTACTCAAACGAGACAGGTAATCAGATGAAGATTGCGATCCCGAAAGAGCGGCGCGAACACGAAAAACGCGTCGCCGCAACGCCGGATACCGTCAAGAAGCTGGTCGGCATGGGCGCCGAGGTTGTCGTTGAAGCCGGCGCCGGTGCCGGATCGATGATTTCCGATCAGGCCTATATGGACGCCGGGGCTTCGATTGCCACTGACGCCGCTGCCGCACAGGCTGATGCCGACGTCGTCTTCAAGGTCCAGGCCCCGCTCGACGACGAAGTCAACCTGCTTAAGGAAGGCTCGGTGCTGGTCTCGACGCTCGCCCCAACGCAAAACACCGACCTGATCAAGGCTATTGCGGCACGCAAGGTCGTTGCCTGCGCCATGGAATTGATGCCACGCATCAGCCGGGCCCAGAGCATGGATGTGTTGTCCTCGCAATCCAACCTCGCAGGCTACAAGGCCGTACTCGACGCCACCGAACAGTTTGGCCGGGCCATGCCGATGATGATGACGGCGGCAGGTACTGTTGCCCCGGCCCGCGTCTTCGTACTGGGGGCCGGTGTTGCCGGCCTGCAGGCGATTGCCACCGCCCGGCGTCTCGGCGCGATTGTTTCGGCAACGGACGTCCGCCCGGTCGCCAAGGAGCAGGTCGAAAGCCTGGGTGCGACGTTTGTCATGGTCGAATCCGAAGAGACAGAGGAAGCCGAGACTGCCGCGGGTTACGCCAAAGAAATGTCGGACGATTACAAAAAGCGCCAGGCCGAACTGGTGCGCGAGCATCTGGCCAAACAGGACGTGGCGATTTGCACGGCCCTGATCCCCGGTCGCGCCGCGCCGACGCTGATTGATGACGACATGGTCAAGTCGATGAAGCCGGGATCGGTCATTGTCGATCTCGCGGTTGAGGCCGGCGGCAATTGCACGCTGAGCCGGGTTGGCGAGGTTGTCGATGTCGATGGCGTCAAGATCGTTGGTCACGTCAACTGGCCGAGCCGCATCGCCGTCGACGCCTCTCAGCTTTATGCCAAAAACCTGCTGAACTTTTTGACGCCGTTCGTCGATGCAGAGAACGGCAATTTAACCCTCGACTGGGAAGATGAAATCGTCCAGGGCGTCGCCCTGACGCGGGACGGCGAAATTGTCCACCCGTTGCTTAAAGATGGAGGCACCTGAACCATGGATGTCGCAGATCCTTTTGTCTTCCAGCTTTCGATTTTTGTGCTGGCGATTTTTGTCGGCTATTTCGTTGTCTGGAGCGTCACCCCCGCCTTGCATACGCCGCTGATGTCGGTGACCAACGCGATTTCGAGCGTGATCATCGTCGGTGCCTTGCTGGCTGCGGGCCCGAGTGACATGAACCTGGCCAAAATCCTTGGCCTGATCGCCATGGTGCTGGCGGCGATCAATATTTTTGGCGGCTTTGTGGTGACACAACGCATGCTCGCCATGTTCAAGAAAAAGTAGGACGCAACCATGTCGGCTAATCTGACTGCTATTGCCTATCTCATCGCGTCCGTGCTGTTCGTTCTGGCGTTACGTGGCCTGTCGTCCCCGGAAAGCTCCCGGCGCGGCAATCTGTTTGGCATGATCGGTATGACCATCGCCATCCTGACGACGCTGGCCAGCCCCGATGTCAATTCCTATACCTGGATTATCGGTGCGCTGGTGATCGGTGGTGCTATCGGTACTGTGACGGCGTTGAAAATCGAAATGACGGCGATGCCGCAACTGGTGGCATTTTTCCACTCGCTGGTCGGCCTCGCTGCCGTGTTGGTCGCAGGTGCGGCGCTCAACAATCCGGAGGCTTTCGGCATTGTTGATGCCCAGGGCCAGATCTTCATGGCCTCCAAAATCGAGATGGCGCTGGGTGTGGCAATCGGTGCCATTACTTTCACCGGCTCCATCGTCGCTTTCACCAAGCTGCAGGGCCTGGTCTCGGGCAACCCCGTGACCTTCCCGGGCCAGCATCTGGTCAACCTCGCCATCGGCATTGCGATTTTTATCGCCATCGGCAACTTCGCCATGACCGGCAGCCACGAAATGTTCTGGCTGGTCACGGCGCTTTGCCTGCTGGTCGGTGTCACCATCATCATTCCGATCGGTGGTGCCGATATGCCGGTTGTGGTTTCGATGCTGAATTCCTATTCAGGCTGGGCGGCTGCCGGTATCGGCTTCACGCTGCAAAATTCCGCCCTGATTGTCACCGGCGCGCTTGTGGGCTCGTCCGGCGCCATCCTCAGTTACATCATGTGCAAGGCGATGAACCGGTCGTTCTTCAGCGTCATCCTCGGTGGCTTCGGCGGTGATAGCGCTGCCGCAGGTGCCGTCGACAAGGGCGAGCGCCCGCACAAGGCGGGCTCGGCCGATGATGCCGCTTTCATCATGAAGAACGCGGGCTCAGTCATTATTGTACCGGGCTATGGTCTGGCCGTGGCCCAGGCCCAGCATGCCGTGCGCGAGATGACAGACGCCCTGATCAAGGAAGGTGTGCGCGTGCGCTACGCCGTGCATCCCGTGGCCGGTCGCATGCCGGGTCACATGAACGTTCTGCTGGCTGAAGCCAACGTGCCCTATGACGAAGTGTTTGAACTGGAAGAGATCAATTCCGAGTTCGCCAGCACCGATGTTGCCTTTGTTATTGGCGCCAACGATGTCACCAACCCGGCGGCGCGTGATGATCCGCAAAGCCCGATTTATGGCATGCCGATCCTCGATGTCGACAAGGCCCAGACCGTGTTGTTCGTCAAACGCTCGCTGGGTGTTGGTTACGCCGGCATCGACAACGACTTGTTCTACAAGGACAACACCATGATGTTGTTCGCCGACGCCAAGAAGATGGTCGACGAAATCGTCAAATCGATCTGATCCGGCTCTGATATTTGAAAAAGGCCGCCCCTGACGGGCGGCCTTTTTTATTGCCAAAATCCGGCAGAGCGGCATATTTACCACATGGCTATTCTGAAAATTGCCCGCATGGGCCACCCCATCCTGAAGCAGGTCGCCGAGGCCGTGCCGGACCCGACGGCCCCGTCGATTGCCCGCCTGGTCGACAACATGGTCGAAACCATGCTGGATGCACCGGGTCAGGGCCTTGCGGCCCCTCAGGTGCATGTCTCAAAACGTCTGGTGGTTTATATCCCGCCGCCGCCCGATGATGTGGACGACGACGAGACCGACGACGATGCGTCGTACGAGCGCAAGATCCGCGTGCTGGTCAATCCCGTGCTCTCGACGCTTGATGACGAGATGAATGACAACTGGGAGGGCTGCCTGTCGGTGCCCGACCTGCGGGGCGTGGTGCCGCGTTACAGCCGCATTCACCTCGCGGCCTCACGCCTTGATGGCTCAGCAATCGATGAGACGCTGAACGGCTGGCATGCCCGTGTTGTCCAGCATGAATGCGATCATCTGGACGGTGTGCTCTATCCACAGCGCATGAGCGATTTGTCGAGCCTGACGTTCGAATCCGAAATGCGCCACCTGATCGCCGAAGCACGCAAGGCCCGCGAGGCTGCCGAAGCTGAGGAAGCAGGATGACAACGCCCAAGCAAGACATGCAGGACCGCCGGGCCTTATTGGCCACAGCACTTGGCCATGTGCCCTTCGACGGCTGGTCGCACAAGGCGCTGGACGCCAGTGCCCGCGATCTCGATCTGGATGAAGCTGCAGCCGCCCGTCTGTTTCCCGGTGGTCCGTCGGAACTGCTGACGTTTGCCACGTCCGAGGCCGATGTCGCCATGCTGGCGGCACTCGCTGACCACGATCTCACCAGCCTGAAAATCCGCGAACGCATTGCTCTCGCCGTGCGCCTGCGCATCGAATCCGACATCCCCCATCGCGAGGCCGTGGCCCGTGCGGCGGCGTATCTCGCCCTGCCGCTCAACCAGCCGCTGGCGGCCAAATGCCTCTATGCCACGGTTGACGCCATGTGGCACGGCATCGGCGATACCTCGGTTGATTTTAACTTCTATTCCAAGCGCGCCCTGCTGGCTGGCGTGGTGTCCTCAACGGTGCTGTTCTGGCTGCAGGACGACAGCGACGATTTTGCCGGGACCTGGTTATTTCTCGAGCGTCGCATCAACGATGTGCTGAAAATTCAGAAGGCCCGCGGCCAGATCGAGCGGGCCGCTCAGAACTTGCCGTTCATCCGCAAAATGTTACGCCGCGCCTGATTTCATCGGTTTTTCGGCTGCCGGGTAGTGCAATTGAATTGCAATGTAATTTGCACTTGCAGTTGATACAACAGCGTTACAAATTTCACCTTTACAGACATCATTCCGAAATAATCCATAATTAAATTATGGGTACTTTCAATCGCGTCCGCGGGGTTTTTCAGGCGGATGCCAACATCATATTTTGAGCAGGATTTTAGTATGTCGAGCAACGGCGCGTATTTATCTGGTATTGAGCGCACATTCGAACCCGACGAGGTGATCGTCACCAAAACAGACCTCAGCGGGAAAATGACGTACGTAAACCCGACCTTTCTGAAAATGGCGGGTTACGCGGAGCGGGACTGCCTCGGCCAACCGCACAATTTGATCCGTCACCCCGAGATGCCGCGCGCGGTCTTCAAGCTGCTTTGGGACACTTTGCAGGCAGGCAATGAAATTTTCGCCTATGTCAATAATCGCTCGATGAACGGTGACTATTACTGGGTATTCGCCCACGTCACACCGAGCCGGGACGCGGCCGGCGAAATCGTCGGCTATCACTCGAACCGCCGCGTGCCCAACAAGCAGGTGATTGTCGAGCATATCGAACCCCTGTACCGCCAGTTACTGGCTCAGGAACAAGCTGAAACCAGCCCGAAAACCGGCCTGGATAAATCCTTCCAAAGTGTCGTTGATCTTCTTGGCGACGCAAAACTGGATTTCAATCAGTTCATGTTTTCGCTGGGAGTCTAGGAAATGTTTTGGTCCAAAAATAACGCTGCACCGTCCGAATCCACTGCCATCACCCTGTCGAACTCGGCAAGCCTGGACGACGATATCGCCAGGGCAACTCTGGTTGTGCGGCAAGTCGCGCAGGGCGACTTCGAATCCCGTATTACCAACATTGACGAAGCCTCGGCACTGGCACCCCTGATGCATCACATAAATGCCCTGATCGACAGGACGGACGCCTATGTTCGCGAATCTGCGGCCTGTCTCGAACATGTCGAACGCAATCAGTATTGGCGCCAGATCATCGAGACCGGCATGGTCGGATCGTTCAGGTATGCCGGATCAAAAATCAACGGCGCGCTCAACAGTATGGAAACCCGCATTCGCGATTTCGAAAACACCGCCAACAAATTTGAAGATACTGTCTATGGTGTCGTTGGACTGGTCTCGAGCGCCTCAACCGAACTGAATTCATCTTCACAATCGATGGCAGGGATTGCCGGCGAGACAACTTCAAAAATCAGCGAAACCAATCAATCCGCTGATGACGCCCTGGCCAATGTCGAAACCGTCGCGTCTGCCAGTGAGGAATTGTCCGCCTCAATCAGTGAAATCAACCGCCAGGTCGTCAATGCGCTTGAAATGACGGGCCAGGCTGCAACGGCGGCGGAAGATGTCGGCAGTGTGGCCGGTGAACTGTCGCAGGCCACATCGCGAATTGGTGAAGCCGCGACAATCATCAGTGACATTGCCAACAAAACCAATCTTCTGGCCCTGAACGCGACCATTGAAGCGGCACGTGCCGGTGAAGCCGGCAAGGGGTTCGCCGTCGTCGCCAGCGAGGTCAAGGCACTGGCCGCGCAGACAGCGGATGCCACCCAGGAAATTGATGGCTACATCAAGGCAATTGACGAAGCCGTGCAAAAAACTGTAACCGGGATTGGCGATATCTCAGGCAAGGTCGCCATCGTCTCGGAAGCAAATTCATCCATCAGTGCAGCCGTCGAGGAACAAAGCGCTGCGACCGGTGAAATCTCCCGAAGCATCAACGAAGCGGCGACGAGCACCCGGCAGGTCACACGGAGTATGGCCGAGGCCAAAACAGCGACGGATGCGACCGGCGAAGCGGTTAACGACGTCTCGACCGCTTCACTGGATCTGTCACAACAGGCTGAAACCCTCAAAACATCGGTTGAAGGTTTTTTCTCCGATATGAAAGCAATCCTCTAAGACGTCCCGGACCGGCTATTTGCTGATCGATTACAGGCTGGGATCAATTGGCACTGCCGCCGCCTGATCGGCCCGAAATTTATCGAGCGCAGCCGAGATGCCATCGTCGCTGAGGGCGAGGATGGCGGCGGCCAGCAGACCGGCGTTGATCGCCCCGGCCCGGCCGACGGCCAACGCTCCGACCGGGATACCCGCCGGCATTTGCAGGATCGACAGGATGCCATCGAGGCTGGCGACCTTGGCGTTTTCCATCGGCACACCCAGCACCGGCAGCGTGGTATTGGCGGCGATCACGCCTGGCAAGGCGGCTGACATACCGGCCCCGGCAATGATGACCTTGATGCCACGTTCCCGCGCCGTGGCGCAGTAGTCATCAATTCGGTCCGGCGTGCGATGGGCCGACATAACCTTGGATTCCTGGCCAATGCCTAGCTGGTCGAGGGTGTCAGCGGCGTGCTTCATCACCGGCCAGTCGGAATTGGAACCCATAATGATCCCGACAACGGGGGCATCACTTGTCATAGATGATTCTCTTTCATTTTTTGCTGATTTTGGGCTGGAAAACGCTCATATGAGCCTTTCAGGCGATAATATCGGGCAAAAGGGCGTTTTCGATCTTGTTTATGCGGTCTTTCAGGGCCAGTTTTTGCTTTTTCAGGCGCTGAACCTGGATCATATCCTGCTTTCCCATCTCAATCATGGCATCAATCGCCTCGTCGAGGTCGCGGTGCTGGGTCCGCAATTCCTCAAGACGCTGCTCAAGTTCTTCGTTGTCTCTGTTATCCAAGGCTTTTTGCCGATCAATTCAGAACATCGGGCGACATTTTAACAGACTGCGGACAATTTCTCACGGCTTGCCTGCCCCGCAGATGAAAATAATTTGCCCTGTTCATCGTTTCTGGCTGACTCAAAGTGCCGAGGTGTGATTAAATAATTCGGTACTAACCTAAGGAGGGAATTGATATGAATTCCGATGCTCAGATTGATGCATTGTCCGAAAAAAGAGACGCCCTGAAAATTGCCATAACCGAAGAGAACCAGCGACCACATCCTGATGATGGCCGGATCGCGGAACTCAAAAAAGAAAAACTGAGATTGAAAGACCAGATACACGATCTCGAACTCGATCACGCCCACCACTGAATTTACAACGGCCGCCCGACTTATCGGAGCGGCCGTTTTAACTTTCTGAAGACACCCGACATTCTCTGATCTGGAATCAGCGCACGAGAGCTTTATGCCCGGCTCTGAAAATTACCTGTCTGCGCGGGCCAGATCGCGTAATTTAAACTTCTGGATCTTGCCGGTCGAGGTCTTGGGCACTTCGCCGAAGACGATATGGCGCGGGCATTTGTAGTGCGCCAGATTATCGCGGGCGAAGGCAATCATGTCATCGACACTGGGCGCATCGACACCCGGCTTTAATTCGATAAAGGCACACGGCGTTTCCCCCCATTTTTCATCCGGCCTGGCAACGACCGCAATAGCGCCAACGGCGGGGTGGCGGTAAAAGGTATCTTCAACTTCGATCGAGGATATGTTTTCACCGCCGGAGATGATGATGTCTTTTGAGCGGTCGCGCAGTTGCAAATAGCCATCGGGCTGGATAACGCCGAGATCGCCCGAGTGAAACCAGCCGTCGCTGAGCGATTCCGCAGTTGTCTGCGGGTTTTTCAGATAACCTTTCATGACGATGTTGCCCTTGAACATGACCTCGCCCATGGTCTCGCCATCATGCGGCACGGGCTGCATGGTTTCCGGATCCATCACCGTCAGGCCTTCCAGCACGTGATAGCGCACGCCCTGGCGGGATTTCAGCGCGGCCTGTTCGGTAATCTCCAGCGCGTTCCATTCCTCGTGCCAGGCGCAGAATACGGACGGCCCATAGGTTTCCGTCAGACCATAAGCGTGCGTCACCAAAAACCCTTCGTCCTGCATGCGGGCCAAAACGGATGCCGGTGGCGGTGCGGCGGCCGTCATCACACTGACGGCGTGATCGAAGGGCTTTTTCTCCGCCTCGGTCGCGTCAATCAGGAACGACAGAACAATCGGCGCGCCACAGAAGTGGCTGACTTTATATTTATCAATTGCAGCATACATATTCGCGGCATTGACTTTGCGCAGGCAGACACTGGTCCCGGCGACAGCCGCCAGGGTCCAGGGAAAACACCAGCCGTTGGCGTGGAACATCGGAAGTGTCCAGAGATATACCGGATGGTGGGGCATACTCCAGGAAACGACATTACCCATGGCGTTGAGATAAGCGCCACGATGATGATAGACGACGCCCTTGGGATCGCCCGTCGTCCCCGACGTGTAATTCAGGCTGATGGCGTCCCATTCGTCGCTCGGCAATTGCCAGTCGAAGTCGTCACTGCCTTCAGCGATGAAGGCCTCATAATCCATTTCGCCCAGCAACTTGCCGCCGCCTTCAACGTGCTCGGCCAGAGGATCGTCAACATCGATCACAATCGGTTTGACCTTGCACAGCTCAAGCGCCTTTTCGACGATGGGCGAAAATTCGCTGTCCGTGATCAGAACCTTTGCTTCGGCGTGATCGAGAATAAACGCCATGCCTTCCGCATCCAGTCGCCAGTTCAGCGCATTCAGGACGGCACCGGAAGCCGGCACACCAAAATGGCATTCGTACAGTTCGGGAGAGTTGGCCCCCATAACGGCGACGGTATCGCCAACTTTGATCCCCCGTTTCTGTAACGCACTGGCCAGTTTTTTGGTGCGCACGAACGTCTCGGACCAGGTTCGTCGCATCTCGCCGTGAATGAGGGCTATTTTGTCGGGGTAAACGGCGGCGGTGCGCTCGATGAAGCTGAGCGGCGACAACGGGGTGTAATTGGCGGCCGATTTATCCAGACCGGTTTCATAAGGGTGCGACATTTGGGGTGCTCGGTAATTTCTGTTGCAGGAGGCCAGCACGTTACGGTGCACTGCAGCATGTGGTCAAGAAGCCAGCAGTTCAGCAACCCCGCTCCAGACCAGTTTTGTACCGACGATGGCGAGAAAGACGTAGCAGATTTCGTAAAAGATCGTCGGCGAGATTTTATCGCGCAGATAAATCCCCAGCACCACGCCAAGGGGGGCCAGCGGCATCAGCACCAGCGAGGTCAAGAGATTGCCCGGCGCAAACTGGCCGAGCCACCAGTAAGGCAGCAACTTGGCTATGTTGACGGCGGTGAAAAAGATCACCGTGGTGCCGACAAACAGCGTGCGCTCGATACGTTGCGGCAACATGTAGACCGACATCGGCGGCCCGCCGGCATGGGCGACAAAACTGGTGAAGCCCGAGACCATGGCCCAGAAGCCGCCTTTGAGGATACTGCGCCCCGCCGGCACGGTTGATCGCCGGCCGAACCAGTGATCGGCGGCGAACGTCAGGGCAATGGCGCCGATAATCAGGCGAATGGTGTGTTCGTTCATGTAGTCAAAGGTCAGTGTGCCGATGATGATGCCGATCACCGCGGCCGGGATCATGATTTTCATGTTCGCCGCATCGAAGCGCTTGCGATAGGCCCAGAAGCCGATCAGGTCCATGGCCACGAGAATGGGCAGCAGGATGCCGGTCGCTTGCATCGGCGAGACCACGAGCGAGATCGCCGGCACCGCCACAATGCCGAGGCCGGAACCAAAACCACCTTTTGAAATGCCGGTGATCAGGACAGCGGGAATGGCAATCATGTAAAAAAGCGGGATATCGATCATAGGATAAAGGTCGCCAGTCGCATAAAATCAGAATGGCGCGATTGAAGACGGGACCGCACCAAAACACAAGGGGTGATTGCGACCATGACGATAACCTTCCGCCCAGCACGCGATGACGAATGCCCGGCACTCTCCGATCTGATGCTGCGCTCAAAATCGCACTGGGATTATGATGCGGACTTCATCGAAGCCTGCCGCGCCGACCTGACGATTACCCCGGCGTGGCTCGAAATCAACGCAGGCTTTGTCGCGGAACGCGAGGGCGAGGTCGCGGGATTTTTTGGCATCAGCGTCGAGGGAGGGGTCGCCCACGTCGAGCATTTTTTTGTCGCCCTGGAGGCCATCGGTAGCGGTGTCGGCAGCCTGATGTGGGAACAATATGTCATCGAGGCCAGGGCGCGGGATGCAAAGCGCATCGAGATCGAGTCCGAACCATTTGCTGAGGCCTTTTATCTCAGTCGGGGTGGAGTACGCATTGGCGAGACACCTTCGAGTGTTTTCCCGAGACGCATGTTACCGCTTTTGTCATTGAACCTCTCGTAATCCAGGCCAAGCAGTATTAAAACAATAGGCAACCAATCAAGAAAGCGGGGAGCGGGTGAGATGACGAGCACGTATGACGAGGTTTACAAAAGCTGGCAGGACGACCCGGAAGCTTTCTGGGCCAAACTTGCCGAGGACGTAAAGTGGTTCAAACCCTGGGATAAAGTGCTCGACGACAGCCGCGAAAACTTCTCGTCGTGGTTTGTCGGTGGCGAGATGAACACCTGCTATAACGCCGTCGACCGTCATGTTGAGGAAGGCCGTGGCGATCAGGCCGCCCTGATTTACGACAGCCCGATTTCCGGTCGCCAGAAAACCTTCACTTATTCCGAATTGCAGGCCAAAGTCTCGAGCTTTGCCGGGGTGCTGCGCGGGCTCGGCGTCGAGAAAGGCGACCGGGTCATCATCTACATGCCGATGGTGCCGCAGACCGTCGTCGCCATCCTCGCGACCAGCCGCATTGGCGCAGTGCATTCCGTGGTCTTCGGCGGTTTCGCGGCTGCCGAACTGGCCACACGCATCGACGACTGCAAGCCCAAAATCATCGTTTCCGGCAGTTGCGGGCTCGAGCCCGGCCGTGTGGTGGAATACAAACCGCTGCTCGATGCGGCCATTGATCAGTCCAGCCACAAACCCGACGCTTGCGTGATTGTGCAGCGTTCAGAGGCCACCGCAACCATGATCGAGGGGCGGGATCACGACTGGAAAGATTTAATGGATGCGGCCGAGCCGGTCACTGAATGCCTGCCGGTCGCCGCCACTGATCCGCTCTATATCCTCTACACCTCGGGCACGACGGGCGAGCCCAAGGGCGTGGTGCGCGACAATGGCGGTCATCTTGTGGCGCTGAAGTGGACGATGTCGAACATCTATGGCGTCGAGCCTGGTGAAGTTTACTGGGCAGCTTCCGATCTCGGCTGGACGGTCGGGCACAGCTATATTGTCTACGCGCCGTTGTTCCAGGGCTGCACGACTATTTTGTTTGAAGGCAAGCCCGTAGGCACCCCCGATGCCGGGGTGTTCTGGCGCGTCATCTCGGAACACAAGGTCAAGGTGCTGTTCACCGCACCGACCGCCTTCCGCGCCATCAAACGCGAAGACCCCAAGGGCGAATTCGTCAAAAAATACGACCTCTCCCATTTCACGCACCTTTTCCTCGCCGGCGAGCGCGCCGACCCCGATACCTTGCAATGGGCCGAAGACATATTGGGCGTGCCGGTGATCGATCACTGGTGGCAAACTGAAACGGGCTGGCCTGTCGCGACAAACTTTGTTGGACTTGGCTTGTTACCGATCAAACACGGCTCGCCGACCGTTGCGGTGCCTGGCTATGACGTGCGCATTGTCGATGAAAACTGTAACGAAGTGCCGGATGGCGACAGCGGCGCCATTGTCGTCAAGTTGCCGCTACCGCCGGGCTGTCTGCCGACGCTGTGGCATAAAGATCAGCGCTTTGTTGAAAGCTATCTCAGCGAATTTCCGGGTTATTACCAGACGGGGGACGCCGGTTACAAGGATACGGATGGCTACCTCTACATCATGAGCCGCACCGACGACATCATCAACGTCGCCGGCCATCGCCTGTCGACGGGGCAGATGGAGGAAGTCGTCTCAGCCCACCACGATGTCGCCGAATGTGCCGTGATTGGCGTGGCCGATCAGTTGAAGGGCCAGTTGCCGGTCGGCCTCGTCGTGCTCAAGAACGGTGTCAATCGACCGCCTGAGGAAATACCTGCTGAACTGGTCGCCATGATGCGCGAAGCCATCGGCCCGGTTGCCGCCTACAAAATGACCATGATCGTTGATCGACTGCCCAAAACGCGGTCTGGCAAGATCCTGCGCGGCACCATGCGCAAGATCGCCGATTCAGCCGAGTACAAAATGCCGGCCACCATCGACGACCCCGTCATCCTCGACGAAATCACCGAAGCGATGAAAGCCCACGGCTACGCCGCAACGTCGAAGGTACCAGAGGTTTAGTTCTGGCAGACGCCGTTTTTCCAGCCCTGAAAAAAAACGGCGCGTCCCTTGGGAACACGCCGTTATTCTGTGACGACCGAATCATTCAGATCGACGGTGTCTCGTCGCTTTCAGCGGGCTCGGGATCCGGGCTTTTGCCGAAGACGTCTTCTGCGGTCAGGGCGGGTTCTTCCTCGACCGGGGCCGGGGCGCTGCCGAGACCGGCGTTGATATCTGCCTCAACACCGGCGTCATCGATGCCGTCTTCCTTGCGCTTGAGAATTTGCGCAAAGGGGCTCTCGATTTTGTTCGACGCGGGCTGCTCGGTCGGCAGCGGCGGCAGGCCCGCCTTTTCACGCTCGCGGGCGATTTTCTTCTCTTTGGTCGCCTGACGACGGCGGGCCTTGGTAACGTTTTCGTCCAACTCGGCCTGCGTGCACATACCGAGCGATACCGGATCGTTCGGCTTGATGTTGGAAATGTTCCAGTGCGTGCGCTCGCGGACCGAGGTAATCGTCGGCTTGGTCGTGCCGACAATGCGGCCCACCTGGGCATCCGACAGCTCCGGGTGATAGCGCAGCAGCCACATGATGGCGGCGGGGCGTTCCTGACGCTTGGTGACAGGCGTATATTTCGGCCCGCTGGTGCGGATCAGGGGTTTGGGAATATCGGTTTCGGCCAGTGTCAGGCTGGCGTTGGGGTCAGCCGAACAACGGTCGATCTCCGCCTGGGTCAACTGGCTGTTGGCGATGGGATCAACTGCCTGAATGCCGATAGCGACTTCCTCATCGGCAATGCCTTTGATTTCCAAAGGATGCAAACCACAAAGCTCACCGATCTGTTCAAATGTCAGCACGGTGTTCTCGACAAGCCAGACGGCGGTGGCTTTCGGCATTAAGGGCAATGGCATACGGTTTCTCCTTTGCGGGATTTGCGCCCCGCATCTGGACCAGCGGCGTTCCGCCTGCACGATCCAAATAATGTTTCTGGAATCAATGTCTCATATCAATGAGGCATTGCAGTGCTATGTAATCGCTTTTTAGCGCCGCGTCAAAGGTTGAGGTTCAAACTTCCAGCACGATCTTGCCGATGTGATCGCCGTCTTCCATCATGTGATGGGCGCGTGAGGCTTCGGCGAGCGGGAATTTGGCGTGCATTACCGGTTTGACGCGGCCGGCCTCGACCAGCGGCCAGACAGACTGGCGCAAGCCATCTGCGATTTGCGCCTTGGCCTCGACCGACTGTGGGCGCAGGGTCGAGCCCGTTATGGTCAAGCGATTGCGCATAACAGCAAACATGTCAAATTCGGCCTTGGCCCCGTTCAACAGGGCGATTTGCACCAGACGGCCTTCCGGACCGAGTGCCGCTATATTGCGCGGAATGTAGTCCCCGCCGACCATATCGAGGATGACGTCCACGCCCTCGCCGTTGGTCAGATCACGGATCACGGCGACAAAATCCTTTTCGCGGTAGTTGATGGCGCGCTCGGCCCCCAGATCCTCACAAGCGACACATTTGTCTTTTGTCCCGGCTGTGGCAAAGACCCTGGCCCCCAGGGCATCGGCAATCTGGATCGCCGTGGTGCCGATCCCGGAAGATCCACCATGCACCAGAAAACGCTCGCCAGCCTGCAAACGTCCGCGATCAAACACGTTGGTCCAGACCGTGAAGAAAGTCTCCGGCATGGCACCGGCTTCAGTCAGGCTAATCCCGGCGGGTACCGGCAGCGCGTGTGCTGCATAGGTCAAACAATATTCGGCATAGCCACCGCCCGGCGTCAGGGCGCAGACTTCATCACCGATCTGCCATTGGTCAACGCCGTCGCCGAGGCCGACAACCGTGCCGGAAATCTCAAGGCCCGGTAAATCCGAGGCCCCCGGCGGCACCGGATAGTTGCCCTGGCGTTGCATGACGTCGGGACGATTGACCCCGGCAGCCGCGACCTTGACCAGGATTTCACCATGGGCCGGCGTCGGCACATCACGCTTGGCGGGCTTCAGCACGTCGGGACCGCCGGGTTCGGTGATCTCGATAACGGTCATGGTTTTTGGCAGCGCGTCGCTCATGTCGTAAATTCCTGTTCAATTTTTTACCTGACCCTGGGCCGGGATTTGAAATAATATCCTGTCAGGTGAAGGTCTAAACCACACAGATCAAGAGTGCGAGGGATTTCAGCATGGATACCGATGATCTCGAACCGCCGGAAAAACCAAAAGAACGCCTCGATCTCGAGGAGATGTCTATCGAGGCGCTTGGGGAGCGGATCGAGGAACTGGAAGCAGAAATTGCCAAAATCCGCGAGGTGATCGCCGGCAAGCAAGGCGCGCGGTCTGCAGCGGATGATGTGTTCAAGTCGTAGAAGCTTGTGATTTGTCCTGTGTCTCGTCCAGAAATTCCGCCAGCCGCAGGAGAGCGGGCCAATTATGGCGCTCGGTGTGACGACCGCCAAAAGCCGGGAACGGACTTTATTGATCGGGCCTTACGTTGAAAGTTGTTACGCAAGTATGCTTCTCATTTCGGCTCGCGCAGAATATGGAAATTTGACGGAAAAGAATCTACACTGTTAACCCTTGCAAGTGGATGAAATTGCGGGCGCATGCGGGCGCTCCTGCTTTCGACTGGAGGGAGTCGTGAAGGTAAAACAGGGATATCTGCTGGTATCGGATATATCGGGGTACACAAAATTTCTGGTAGATTCTGAATTGGTTCATGCCAAGGAAATACTGGATTCCCTGTTAGCGACAGGTACCAAATCCTTTATGGATCCGATCCGGATTTTGAATACAAGAGGCGACGCCATAATGGCTTTCGCCGAGCAGTCTGAATTTGTTCAGCCTCAATCACTGCTCGAAATTATCAAGTCAAGCTACATAGATTTTCAGAACCAGCTCAAATTAATGACCCTCAACACGAACTGTCCGTGTAACGCGTGTTCAAATATCTCTTCCCTTGATCTTAAATTGTTTCTCCATCATGGCGAATATATTGAGCAGGAAATCAATGGCGCGTCCGAGTTGCAAGGCTCCGACGTTATTTTGATCAACAGGTTGATGAAAAACGATGTCCGGGAAAAGATGGGGTTGGACGGATATGCGCTTCTCACGGAATCAGCAATAGCCGCAATGGATGCAGCAGAACTAACTGAAAGCATGGCAATACATTCGGAAAACTACGAACATTTCGGCGACGTAAATATGCGGATCTGGCCTCTGGGAGCAGAATGGGAAAAAGAGATAGATCGCACAAGATTTGATATTACACCGGAAAGTGCCTGGATAGCGGAGAGCATTGATGTTTCTGCTCCGCCATGGAAAGTCTGGGATGTGGCAACGGACACAGACCACAAAAAGCAATACTTTGACATGATCAGTGTGGACCGAACCGACGATCTGGGAGGCCCTAAAGGTGTGGGTGCCGAATTCCATTGCCGTCATGATATGGGTGAACTTACCTATGTCGTCACCGACTGGAGCCCGCCTCACCAGTTTACGGGTGAAGGGAATGCGTTTGGCGTGCCCGTTCATTTCACGATATTGATCGAGCCCAAAGAGTACGGGTCGACAGTTTCGATGATCTATCTCGAACCCCCGGTCGATACCCTGGACGAGATTGAACCACTTTTTCGAAGCGCCGCCCGAGGCGCGGCAGACAGGTTGGCGGCACTTCTGGAAAACAGATAGACAAAGCTGCCACCTAACACCTTCTTCACCCCATGCAGCAGACATAAACGGTTGGAATGTCCGTTAAGGCCGGAAAATTTGTTGCGGCAGTGCCCGAATAGCCCCTTGATATAGCTACGCTTATTTGACCTTTGCCTGTCTTCCGCAGGAGGATCAAATAGCAATCGCCCAAATAATCAAGGCAGCGGCACACCGGACTTCGTGAAAGCCTTCTTCTGGCGTGCAGCCAGTTTTTTGGTATCGAAATCGGCGATGAGGTCATGAAAAATCTGGTGCCAGTTAATTTCCGCCTTGAGATGCAGGAAGACGCCGCCGAGGCCGATGGCGGCCCGGTCCATGAAGACAAATTCGCGGGGCGGTGTGACCCCGCCGAGTTCGCGCAGACGGCGCGCCACTTCCATGGCGACTTCCCGGCCATAGACACCACTTGAGTCAAACTCCTGAATCTGGCGCGGGCGATCTTCCAGCAAGGGCGCGTAAACAAATTCGGCCCAGAGATTAAGTGCGTCGATCACTTCGTTGTTGAGATCGTTAAAGCCCCACGTCTCGTAAGCCTGTACCGCGAGTTCACGATCATCGGTGTCGAGCGCCCGGTAGAGATCAATCACCGCCTTGATAAACTGCGGTCTGAAACTGCGCACACAGCCAAAATCCAGCAGATTGACGGAGAGGTCCTCGCGCACCGTGTAATTGCCGAGGTGCGGATCGGCATGAATGACGCCGCCCTGATAGAACGGCGCGTACCAGGCCCTGAACATATTAAGGGCAAGCTGGTTGCGCGTGTCCTGATCGGCGTCCTTGAAATCCATCATCGGACGGCCTTCGAGCCAGCTCATCGTCAGCAAACGGTCGGTGCTGAGTTCAGGCACGGCTTGAGGCACATGAACGTTTGCTTCGTCGGCCAGCAGGTCACGATAGAGCGTCATGTGTCGCGCCTCGAGGTCGTAGTCGAGTTCTTCGCGCAGGCGCTCGGCAATTTCGGTATGAATGTTCGAGGTGTCGATCGAGGAGTCATAGCGACCATAAATCGCGAAGATCAGCTTGAGCTGGCCAAGATCAGCCTCAACCGCCGAGGCCATATCGGGATACTGCAGCTTGCAGGCCAGAGCCGTATCGTCACCGGCGGCCCGGGCACGATGAACCTGGCCGAGCGAGGCGGCTGCCGTCGCTGTGTGTTCAAATTCATCAAAGCTTGTCTGCCAGTCCGCTCCCAGTTCCGAACTCATCCGGCGCTTGACGAAAGGCCAGCCCATCGACGGCGCGTTAGATTGAAGCTGGGCCAGTTCGGCGACGTATTCGTCGGGCAGGGCTTCGGGAATGGTCGACATAATCTGCGCGACCTTCATCAGCGGTCCTTTCAGACCACCCAGAGCTTCGCGCAAATCCGAGGCATGTTTTGATCTGTCGAGCGGCAGGCCGAGCATGCGCTCCCCCGCCAGACGCGCCGCCAGACCACCGACTTTTGTCGAGACACGGGCGTAGCGGCGAACGCGACCGCCGAGCGTATCTTCGTCGTCGCCCGCCATCCGGTCCGGCTCAGCCCGCCGCCTGATCGGCGGCTTCAAGCTCGTCAATCATCTCGGTAATGACCGATAACCCCTGGGCCCAGAACGCCGGATCACTGGCATCAAGACCAAATGGAGCGAGCAGTTCTTTGTGGCGCAGGGTGCCGCCTGCCTTCAACATCTCGAAGTATTTGGCCTGAAAACCCTCCGCCGCATCGCGATATACCGCGTAGAGCGAATTCACCAAACAATCGCCAAAGGCATAGGCATATACGTAAAACGGCGAATGGATGAAGTGCGGTATGTAGCACCAGAAATTCTTGTAGTTGTCATCGAAAGTGATGGCCGGGCCCAGGCTTTCGCGCTGAACATCGAGCCAGATTTCGCCGATACGTTCGGCCGTCAGTTCACCTGATTTACGCTCGGCGTGGACCCGGCGTTCAAATTCATAAAAGGCGATCTGGCGCACAACGGTATTGAGCATGTCCTCGACCTTGTTGGCCAGCATGACGCGGCGGCGGGCCGGATCGCTTTCGGCCTGCAGCATGGCGCGGAACGTCAGCTGTTCGCCAAACACGCTGGCGGTTTCGGCCAGGGTCAACGGCGTATCGGCCATCAAGGCGCCTTGCGCGCCGGCCAGCACCTGATGAACGCCATGGCCCAGTTCGTGCGCGAGCGTCATGACGTCGCGCGATTTGCCCTGATAGTTCAGCATCAAATAGGGATGCGCACCCGGCACCGTCGGATGGGCAAAGGCACCTGACATCTTGCCCGGCCGCACCGGCACATCAATCCAGTCGTTATCAAAGAACTGTTTGCCGAGGTCGGCCATTTCCGGCGAGAACTCGCCGTAGGCCTTGAGTACCGTATCGACAGCCTCGGGCCACGGCACAATGCGGTCATCGTCTTCCGGCAGCGGCGCATTACGATCCCAGAAATCGAGGGTCTCCTGCCCCATCCAGCGGGCCTTCAGCGCATAATATCTATGCGACATGCCGGGGTAAGCCGCCTTGACCGCTTCGGCCAGGGCAGTGACAACCTCGCCCTCAACCTGATTGGCGAGGTGCCGCGAATCAGCCGGGTCCGCGAACGAGCGCCAGCGGTCCTCGATGTCCTTGTCCTTGGCCAGGGTGTTGGTGATCAGGGCAAAAAGCCGGACGTTATCGCCAAAAACCTTTGCCAGGCTCATCGCGGCTTCCCGGCGCAAGCCGGCGTCCTTGCCGGACAGAAGGTGCAGCACTTCCTCTGACGTTACGTCCTCAATTTCGCCGGTATCGGCATTGGCCATGGGGAAACGCAGGTTCGACATAGTCTCGTCGAACAGACGCACCCAGGCTCCGCGCCCGGCGACTTCCTTTTCATGCAGAAGCTTTTCAATGTCGTCGGCGAGTTGATGTTCGCGGAAACTGCGGACGTCACGTACCCAGGGCCGAAATTTCGCAAATCCTGGCGCTTCGGCAAATTTGGCCTCCAGGGCCTCTTCGTCGATGCGGTTTAATTCGAGCGTAAAGAACAAAAGATCGGTCGTCACCGCGTTGAGTTTTTCCTGCATGTTCTGGAAAAACTGGCCGACGCTCTGATCACTCATCTCGGTGGCGTACGTCAGAAAGGCGAAACTGCCGATGCGCCCGAGGATTTCCTGAAGCTCTTCATAAGTCTCGACCGCCGTGGCCATCCGGGCGCCATCGGCATCAGCCATGGTACCGGCGTATTGGTCGCTGAAGGCGCGCGCACGGGTGGCGACATCATCAAGTGCTTCCGCCAGTTCGGGCGCATCGCGTCCCGGGTACAAATCGCTGAGGTCCCATCCCGGCAGATCACCAAGGTCGGCGGGGGTGTTATTCGTGGCGGCGTCGCTCATTGTTCGTTCGTCCTTGTTGTCTCAAGTAATATGTCAGCTCAGATATGGGCACGGCAGCACGCCGGACCAAGGCGTGCGCTCAACGATTATTTCTCAGGCCGTGAGAAAGTGGCCGTGCGAGGCGGCGATGACGCGAGAGCGATCATCCTGCCACGCTTCAACCCTGACATTGGCCACCCGGCGCCCCTGCTTGGTCACCGTGCCGCAGGCGTAGGTATCCTTCGGCCCGGCCGAGCGCAAATAATCGACGGTCATGTTGATCGTCTTGGGTAACTGGGTGATTTCCAGCCCCCAGAGCAACGACAGCAAAGCGGAATTTTCGAGCAGGGCACCGACCACACCGCCGTGCAAGGCCGGCAACAGGGGATTGCCGACAAGCTTTTGATCAAATGGCAGACACAGGATCAGTTCGTCATTTGATACCTGTGCGCGCAGCCCGAGATATCCGCCGTAAGGGTAGGCGCTGATCAACAGATTGGGATCGCCTGCGTCCTTCGCCTGCTGGATAGCTTCGAACAAACTCATGTTCCGGTGTCTCCCTTTCCCGGTACAAAGGTCGGGCCCGCCGTGCCAATCATGAAGGTGGCCGCGGTATGGGCGATGGGGTCATCGCGATCAACGTGATAGGCCACAGCGCGGGCAAAGGCGATGTTGCGCGTCGACTTGTAACAATGGGCATAGGCATAAAGATCAAGCCCTGCTGTCGCCGGTTTGAGATAATCGATGCGCAAATCCAGCGTCGCGATGGTTTTGATTTCACCAAGGCCACAAAACACGGCGAAGCCGCAAACCGTATCGATCAAGGTTGTGATCGCACCGCCATGCAAGACGCCGGTATCGGGATTACCGATCAGGTCTTCGCGGTAGGGCAGCTTCATCACACCCTCCCCTGCCGTCGCCTCGATGGCTACGATGCCGAGTTCGCGAACGTGCGGGATCGACAGGGCGAACCGCTCGGCCACGTCGAGATTTACCTCAATTTTCTCACTCATCCCGGCCCGTCTTCCCGCCGTCAGAGGCCATAGTGATCACGGTACCAGTCGACAAAGGCCGGAATGCCGGTATCGATCGTGGTGCTCGGCTGAAATCCGAGGTCCTGCTGAATGGCATCGATATCGGCATAGGTTGCCGGAACATCGCCGGGCTGCATCGGCAGGAAATTGATCTCGGCCTTTTTGCCAATCGCCTTTTCGAGGACTTCGATCAGGCGCATGAGCTCTTCGGTGCGGTGATTACCGATGTTGTACAGGCGATGAGGCGGCGCATCGCCATCGTCTACCGGTGCATTGTCGAGCGCCCGGATCGTGCCGTCGACAATGTCATCGACATAGGTAAAATCGCGTCGCATATCGCCGTTGTTGAAAACCGGGATCGGCTCTCCGGCGAAAATCGCCTTCGTGAATATCCACAACGCCATGTCTGGCCGGCCCCACGGTCCGTAGACGGTAAAGAACCGTAAGCCCGTCGCCGGTATACGATAGAGATGGCTGTAACAATTGCCCATCAATTCGTCTGCTTTTTTGGTCGCGGCATAAAGCGAGATTGGATTGTCGACGCGATCTTCGACCGAAAACGGCACTTTTGTATTGCCGCCGTAGACCGAGGAGGAACTGGCGTAGACCAGATGTTCAAATTCCGGCGCATGGCGGCAGGTCTCAAGTATAACTGTTTGCCCCATGACGTTGGTCTCAATATAGGCGTAGGGATTTTCCAGCGAGTAGCGCACGCCAGCCTGGGCGGCAAGATGAACCGCTCGCTTGAGCGGGCCTGAACTTGCTGCAGCATCGGCAACGGCAGCCTGAATGGCATCGCGGTCGGCAATGTTGATTTTGGCCAGAGTAAAGTTCGGATGGTCTTCGAACCGGGCCAGTCGCGCCTGTTTCAGGGATACGTCATAATAATCGTTCAGATTATCAATGCCCAGCACGTGTTCGCCACGCTCCAGCAATTTGATACAGACATGAGAGCCGATAAATCCGGCGGCTCCGGTAACCATGATCGTCATAAAAGGCAAATCTCCGCGACTTTACTGAATTTGGCTGACCCTGTCCGTCCAGCGCGCGCAACAATAGTCCGGGCCAACAAATAAATCACCCGTTTTGGCCCGATTTTCAAAGATTTCTGGCCGGTTCGTCACGAGTCACAAAATTGTCAGTTGTTTCGTATTGAGACAGTATGCGGTTATCCGCTATGTTGGTGTTTCAGACAGGCTGAAACTATTGCTCAGCTATTACAGGGGATTATATGGCGTCGACGGTTCTCATCGTTGAAGACGATCCGGCACAGCTTCGGTTTCTCGAAGCCGTAGTGTCCGGGCTGGGATATCGCGTCATTACAGCACCCGGTGGTCCGGAAGGCCTGGAGATCCTGCTGGGTGGCGAGCAGGAACAGGTTGACCTCGTCCTGCTTGATCTGGTGATGCCCGAAGTCGACGGCTTCGAAGTCCTCGACCGCGTTCATCCCGCCCGGCCCAATTTGCCCATCATCGTGCTGACGATGAAAGGCGGCGTTGATACCGTTGTTCAAGTCATGCGCAGTGGTGCCGTTGATTTTATCGTCAAGCCCACCAGTCCCGAACGCATGCAGGTCTCAATCGAAAACGCCCTGAAAATCTCGACCCTGAGCGGTGAGGTTTCCCGACTGACACGCCGCGCCGACGGCAGCCTCGATTTCAGCGATATCATTGGCGGTGGTCCGGCGATGAGCCGAGCCATGGATCTGGCGCGCCGGGCAGCGGATTCCAACATTCCCATTCTGGTCGAGGGCGAAAGCGGCGTCGGCAAGGAACTGGTCGCGCGTGCCATCCAGGGTGCGGGCGAGCGCGGCGGGCGGCCTTTTATCACCGTCAACTGCGGTGCAATCCCGGAAAACCTGGTCGAGAGCATCCTGTTCGGACATGAGAAGGGTTCATTTACCGGCGCCGATCAGCGTCACGCCGGCAAATTCATGGAAGCAGACGGCGGCACATTGTTTCTTGATGAAATTGGTGAACTGCGGGCTGACTTGCAGGTCAAGATGCTGCGTGCCCTGCAGGAAGGCGAAGTCGATCCGATCGGGTCGAAAAAACCGACGAAGGTCGATGTCCGCGTGATCTCGGCGACCAACCGCGATTTATCCCAGCTGGTTGCCGAAGGGACTTTTCGCGAAGACCTGTATTACCGCTTGAACGTCTTCCCTATTCACGTACCGCCGTTGCGCCAGCGCACCGAAGATATTCCGGCCCTCGTCGAGCGCTTCATTGGAATTTATGCCGCATCTGAAGGCAAAACCGTGCGCACGATTGACGACGAAGCCGTAAATCTGCTGTCGACCTATGACTGGCCGGGCAATGTGCGCCAGTTGGAAAACACCGTCTTCCGCGCTGTTGTCATGTGCGACGGCGAATGGTTGTCCGTCGTCGATTTCCCGCAAATTGCCCAGGCGCAAGGTGTCTCGGCACCGGAAGCTGACCAGATTGATATTGCCGAACCGGCTGAGGGCAGCGTTACAACCGCCGACGATGCCGGCAAGGGACGACCGTTGAAAGATATCGAGCGTGACGCCATTCGCCTTGGATTGCAGCGCTGCGACGGTCAGATGTCAGAGGCTGCCCGACAATTGGGCATTGGCCGTTCGACGTTGTATCGCAAGGTACGCGAATATGGTCTGGACGAATTCAGCATGAGCGAGTGATTTAGGGATTATCAACGATTTCAGTCCCCGCGCAGGGCCAAATTCTCATATAATTGTGAAGTTGATTGAAGTGCGAAGATTTGCAAAATAGGACAGTATACGTTACCTATTTTGCTGTTTGTTGGTTCGTAATGCCGGGTTCCGCATTCGGAACGTTTCTAACTCAGGGGTGAGAATAATGTCGTTGGCCGCCGTTTCTCTGGACGACAAGTATACGCTCGAAAGCGGGCGTGTTTTCGTAAATGGTGTTCAGGCGCTTGTTCGCTTGCCGATCATGCAAAAACAGCGTGACAAGGCAGCCGGGCTGAATACCGGCGGATACATTTCCGGTTACCGCGGATCACCGCTCGGCGGATATGATCAGGCTCTGTGGCGGGCCAAAAACTTCCTCGAGGAAAACGACATCAAGTTCCAGCCCGGTCTGAACGAGGACATCGCGGCGACGGCGATCTGGGGCTCGCAGCAGGTCGGCCTGTTCCCTGGCGCCAATTTTGATGGCGTCTTCGGCATGTGGTACGGCAAGGGCCCCGGCGTTGACCGTAGCGGCGACGTTCTCAAACACGCAAATTCCTCCGGCACATCGAAGTTCGGCGGAGTCCTCGCCCTGGCTGGTGATGATCACGGGGCCAAGTCCTCGACCATCGCACACCAGAGCGAACACGCCTTTATGTCGGCGATGATCCCGGTGCTCAACCCGGCGAACATTCAGGAATATCTCGACATGGGGCTGCTGGGTATTGCCATGTCGCGCTTCTCCGGTTGCTGGGTTGCCTTCAAGACCATCACCGAAACCGTGGAAAGCTCGGTCTCGGTCTCGATTGATCCAGATCGTCTGAAAATTATTATTCCGGAAGATTTCGAGATGCCGGAAGGCGGTCTCAGTGTGCGCTGGCCCGATCCGCCGCTGGAGCAGGAACGCCGCATGCAGGAGTACAAACTCTATGCAGCGCTGGCCTTCGCCCGCGCCAACAAGATCGACCGCGTCGTTGTCGACAGCCCGAAAGCGCGCTTTGGTATTATGGCGACCGGCAAGGCCTATGGCGATGTGCGCCAGGCGCTGCAGGATCTGGGTATCGACGACGACAAGGCAGCCGAGATCGGCATCCGGGTCTACAAGGTCGGCATGAGCTGGCCGCTGGAAAAAGAAGGTGCGCGCGCTTTCGCCGAAGGTCTTGAAGAAGTTCTGGTGGTCGAGGAAAAACGCGCCTTCATCGAAAACCAGCTTAAAGAGCAGCTTTATAACTGGAACGAAAACGTACGCCCCCGCGTGCTCGGCAAGTTCGATCTCGAGGGCAACTGGATCTTGCCGGCCAATTCCGAACTGTCACCGGCCCGCATCGCGCGTGTAATCGCTGCCCGCATCGCCGAGTTCCATACCAGCCCGCAGATCACCGAACGCCTGGCATTTCTTGAGAAAAAAGAACGTGCACTCGACGCCGAAAAGGCCGGCATCTCCCGCCTGCCCTATTTCTGTTCGGGCTGCCCGCACAACTCCTCGACCAAGGTGCCCGACGGCAGTTTTGCCATGGCCGGCATCGGCTGCCACTACATGGCGGTGTGGATGGATCGCCAGACCCTGACTTCGACCCACATGGGCGGCGAAGGTGCGAGCTGGATCGGCATGGAGCATTTCACCTCGACCAAGCACATGTTCCAGAACCTGGGTGATGGCACCTACTTCCATTCGGGTTATCTGGCAATTCGTGCCGCCGTGGCTGCCAAGTCCAACATTACCTACAAGATCCTGTTTAATGACGCCGTCGCCATGACGGGCGGCCAGCCTCATGACGGCCAGTTGACCGTGCCAGAGGTCGCCTGGCAGGTGCACAGCGAAGGTGTTAAACGCGTGGTCATCGTCACCGACGAGCCCGACAAATACCCCGTCGGCACCAGTTTCCCGCCGGGCGTCACCATTCATCACCGCAGCAAGCTCGACCAGATTCAGCGCGATCTGCGCGATACCGCGGGCGTTACGGCGATGATTTACGATCAGACCTGCGCGGCTGAAAAACGCCGCCGTCGCAAACGCGGCAAGTTCCCTGATCCGGCCAAACGCGCGTTTATCAATGATGCCGTTTGCGAAGGCTGCGGCGATTGTTCCGTGCAGTCCAACTGCCTTTCGGTAGAACCAAAGGAAACCGAGTTTGGCCGCAAGCGCCAGATCAATCAGTCGTCGTGCAACAAGGATTATTCCTGTGTCACCGGCTTCTGCCCGAGTTTCGTCACCGTCCATGGTGGCGGGGTGCGCAAACCAAAACCGGATACCTCCACCGACAAGGGTAACGGCCCGACCCTGACGCTGCCAAAACCGGACGCGCCGAGCTCAGCCGAGCCCTATAACATGCTGGTCACCGGCGTCGGCGGCACCGGCGTTGTCACCATCGGTGCCCTGCTCGGCATGGCCGCCCACATTGAAGGCAAGGGTGTTTCCGTGCTCGACATGGCGGGCCTTGCGCAAAAAGGCGGCGCCGTGATTACCCACGTGCGTATCTCTGACAACCCCGACGACATCCACGCCGTGCGCCTTGGTGCCGGCAACGCCGATGCCGTGCTGGGTTGCGACATGGTCGTGGCCGGCAGCTCCGACGCACTTGCCAAGATGCAGGCTGGCGGGACGCGGGCAGTGATCAACTCGCACGAGACGCCAACCGCGAGTTTCACGCTGGATAACGATTCAAAATTTCACGGCGATCAGCTCAAAAAACTGATCACAGAATCCACCGGCGACAATCTTGTCGATTTCCTCGATGCGACCAAACTGGCGACGGCTTTGATCGGCGATTCCATTGCCACCAACATTTTCATGCTGGGCTATGCCTTCCAGCGCGGCATGGTGCCGTTGTCAGTCGAAGCCATGGAAAAAGCCATCGAGCTGAACGGCGTTGCGGTTGAAACCAGCCTCGACACCTTCCGCTGGGGCCGCACCGCGGCTTACGACATGAAAGCTGCCCTCGAAGCGGCGAAGCCGACCATGCCGGAAGTCGTTGAATTGCCGACTGCACCGAGCATCAATGACGTTGTCGCCCGCCGGGTGGAAGAACTGACAAAGTATCAGGACGCGGGCTACGCCAAAAAATACAGCGATCTGGTGGCCCAGGTTGTCACGGGCGAACAGGACCGGGGCAAGGGCTTGACCGGCCTCGCCATGGCGGTGGCGAATTACTACTTCAAGCTGCTGGCCTACAAGGATGAATATGAAGTGGCGCGGCTGTATAGCGATCCCGTCTTTATGAAAAATATCGAGGCGCAGTTTGATGGCGATTACCAGTTGCACTTCCATCTCGCCCCGCCAATGATTTCGCGCCACGATCCCGTCACAGGCGAAGCCGAAAAACGCGAATTCGGCCCGTGGGTGATGAACGTATTCAAGGTGCTGACGAAACTTAAAGGCCTGCGCGGTGGCACTTTTGATATCTTCGGATACACGGCCGAGCGCAAGATGGAACGGCAACTGATTACCGATTACGAAAAAACCATCGCCGATTTGCTTAAAGGTCTGAACACCGAAAATCACGGCATTGCCGTGCAAATCGCTTCCATCCCCGAGCACATTCGAGGCTATGGCCACGTCAAAAATAACCAGCTCGGCACGGCAAAAGCCCGCGAAGCCGAGTTGCTGGCGGCCTTCCACAATCCGGCACCGGCAGCCACAGCCGCCGAGTAGTATTGGTAAATTCAGGATTTCGAGCATGATCGACGACGACACAATCCGCCGCCAGATCGGCAATGTCCTGACGGACGCAACGATTGCCGGTTTGCCCAACCACTACAAGGGCAAAGTTCGCGATACCTATCAGCTTGATGATGGCTCGATGATTATCGTGACGACGGATCGCCAGTCCGCCTTTGATCTTGAAATGCCCGCCGTGCCTTTCAAGGGCCAGGTATTGACCCAGACGGCGCGCTTCTGGTTTGAAGCGACGAAGGATATCTGCGCCAATCACGTCATCGCCTACCCCGACCCCAATGTGCTGGTCTGCAAGAACCTCAATATGTTGCCGGTCGAGATGGTGGTGCGCGATTACATGACGGGCTCGACCAACACCTCGATCTGGCCGATGTACCAGTCAGGTGCGCGCGAGATGTACGGCATCACTTTCCCCGAAGGCCTGGCCAAAAACCAGAAGCTGTGGGAGACCATCCTGACGCCGACAACCAAGGCGGCCCAGGGCGAGCACGATGCGCCGATCACCGCCACCGACATTGTCGCGCAAGGCCTGCTGAGCCAGGAACGCTGGGACGAACTGGCGCGATTATCGCTCGAGGTATTTGCCCGCGGCCGCGAGATCGCGGCCTCGCGCGGCCTGATACTCGTAGATACCAAGTTTGAATTCGGGCTCGACGAAAATGGCGAGGTTTGCCTGGCGGATGAAATCCTCACCCCTGATTCAAGCCGCTTCTGGCTGGCCGACAGCTACGAGGAACGCTTAGGCGCGGGCCAGGACCCGCAAGGCCTCGACAAGGAATTTCTCAGGCTTTGGGTGCGCGAGCGCTGCGATCCCTACAACGACCCGATCCCCGAAATCCCGGACGACACCCTGGTCGAATTCAGCGGGCGTTATATCAGATTGTTTGAAAGCGTCACCGGCCTGACGTTCGAGACCGACAACGCCGATCAGCCCGTGCTGGAACGCATTCGGGCAAATCTAGCCGACTACATCTAGTCGGCTAAACCATGCCAAGAGCGACTTTGTAGGTGTCGAGGATAGCTTCCATTTCTTTCAGTTTGGGCTCGTCCAGTTTGCGCAGGCCGACGATCTGGCGCATGGCCTTGGCGTCAAAGCCGTTGCCTTTGGCCTCGGAATAGACTTCACGGATATCGGCGGCTAGGGCGGCCTTCTCTTCTTCGAGGCGCTCGATGCGCATGACATAGGATCGCAGTTGATCGGCTGCAACACCACCGACAGCTTGTTCCGACATAGTTTATTCCTTCGGTATGAATTTGGAGCGAGGGCGGGACCATACCGGTCGGGCGCGCCGGGTTCAATGGACTCTGTGGGCACCAGCGAAATTAATGCCCGTCGACGCCGATCAGGGTCTCCGACATCAACATATCAACTACGGAAATCAGCGCTTCCTTGTCGTTTGCCCCACCATCCAGCGCTTCCTGATACGTGGCAAGCTGGCGATCAGCGCTGGTACCGCGGCGGATAATTTCGCGGGCGTTTTCGACCTCGGCGACACAATCGAGCCGTTCGGCATCTTCGCGCACCAGTTCGATGATCTCGTCAATAAGATCGGCGAACGGTACGCGGGCACCGAGACCGAAATCAACGAGATCACCATTGATGCCGTGACGCTGGGCCAGCCAGCGGTTTTCGTTGATCAACGTGCGGGGATAGACGCGCCAGCGCTGGTTCCCCTTACGCAGGCGAAACAGCATGCTGAGCAGACAGACATACAATGCGGCGATGGTGACCGAATCATCAAGCCGGGTGCAGACATCGGCGATGCGCATCTCGAGTGTCGGGTAGCGCGCACTGGGGCGTACATCCCACCACAGCCGGGTGGCGTCCTCGATCAGGCCGGCCTGAACCATCTGGCCGATCAGCCGGTCGTATTCCGCCGCCGAATTGACGACATCCGGCAGGCCACTGCGCGGCAAGCTGTCAAAGACCGACAGGCGGTACGACATCAGGCCGGATTTCTCCCCCTGCCAGAACGGCGATGATGTGCTGAGCGCCAGCAAATGCGGCAGAAAATAGCTCACCTGGTTCATCAGATCGATGCGCACGTCATCATCGCCAATGCCGACATGTACATGCACGCCGCAAATCAGCAGGCGTCGGACCACGACCTGCAAGTCGCGGGCGAGATCGTTGTAGCGTTGTTTGTCGGTGTGAAGCTGGGCGTGCCAGCTGGCGCTGGGGTGGGTTGCCGCAGCAATCACACCGAGGTCATATTTATCGGCCACCGAAGCCACTACACTGCGCAATTGTGCCAATTCGGCCCGCGCCTCGCCCATATTGTTGCAGACTTTTGTTTCGACCTCGATCTGGGCCCGCATGTATTCCGGTTTGGCCCGACCGGTCAACAAGGTGGCGCATTCCTCGATCATCTCTGCCGGCGGGTCGACCGCGAGGTCGCGCGTCTGACGATCAACGAGCAGGTATTCTTCTTCGATACCAACGGTAAAGGGCGGCTCTTTCAGGGCCATGATTACGCTCCTTTTATCGCCAAATTATTACGTCTTGAGTGCGCCTTCCCAGTTCGGATTGGGTTCCAGCGTCCAGGGTTGCCCCGCTGCAACCGTCTGATTGATTCCGGCTGCCATGCGTCCGGCCCACAACTCTGCCCCGTGGTGGGTATCGATCAAATCCTGGCGGATCTCAACGGCGACGATGGGCGCGCCGCGCTCCTCGCCATGAATATGGACCGAATAGCCCGACGGATCGCTGCCGGCGTAGGGTTCGTTATCGCCGATCACGGCACCGGGATAGGCCGACAGGGCCGAGGACAGCGGCAGGGCCAGACGGCTGTCGAGGTTCCACAAAACACCGACATGCCAGGGCCGTTCAAAACCATCCATGATCGGCGTAAAGGAGTGCATCGAATAGATCGCCGGCACGACGTCACGGGCGAGGAACCCATCGACCAGTTTTTCGACCGCCGCATGGTATGGGTCGTACCAGGTCGACTTGCGCCGGCCGATCTCGACCTCGTCAAGGCCCCGGTTGCCCGGCACCTCGACATGATCGCTGACTTCGGGCATCCAGCCGGGATTGCCGGCCTGGCGATTGACGTCGACAAAAAGCCTCGAATAGCCCGACAGGATGGCCGGACAGTCAAGCGCCTGACTGATCCGCCGTGTCACATCCGCAGCACCAATGTCCCAGGCGATGTGACGCTGCAACAGTTCAGGTTCCAGTCCGAGATCATCATAACCCGGCGGAATCCGGTTGCTGGCATGATCACAGATCAGCAGGACATCCGCCGTGCCTTGCGGATTGATAATTTCGAACACGGCGTCATCGTCGCGCTGGCTCGTCAGGTCTGGTGTCGGTAAATTCATTGTCTCATCATACGGCAATTCAAGGGAAGTCATGCTACTTTCGCCCAACATTTGAGGCACCTGGATAAAGTGATCCCCATGAATGATCAACGCGTATTATTGAAAGCAATGTTTGAAGCGGCGGTCGAGGCCGTGGTACCGGCCGTGTGTCTGCCCGCCTTCCTGCCGGATCCGGCCTTGGTCACCGGAGAGATCGTTGTTATCGGCGCGGGCAAGGCGGCGGCTGAAATGGCACGCATCGCCGGGCAGCACTTTGGCGAGCGGGCCCGTGGCCTTGTCGTCACGCGTTACGGTCATGACGCCGATGGTCCGGTCTCCGCCAATATCGAAGTCATCGAGGCCTCGCACCCCGTGCCCGATGCCGCCGGACAACAGGCGGCGGCACGGATGATCGAGATGGTCAAGGTGCTCGGTCCGGATGAACTGATTGTTTGTTTATTGTCGGGTGGCGGATCGGCGTTGCTGTCGGCTCCCGCTGACGGCCTGACACTGGCGGACAAGCAGGCGGTGACAGCGGCCCTGTTGCGATCCGGGGCGACGATTTCGCAAGTCAACTGCATCCGCAAACACCTGTCGGCAGTCAAGGGCGGCAGGCTGGCCGTCGCCGCCGCCCCGACGCCAATGCTGACGCTGGCGATCTCGGATGTGGCGGGCGATGATCCGGCAGTCATTGCCTCCGGCCCGACCGTGGCTGATCCGACGACGTTCGCGGAGGCGGACGCATTGTTGAAGACATTCAACATCACAGAACCACAAAGCGTGCTCGATCACATCGCCGCCGCCCGGGACGAAACCCCGATGGCCGGGGACCCGAGACTGGCCAATGCGCACTTTGAGATGATCGCCACCCCGGCTGCCGCCCTGACGGCTGCCGCCGACCTCGCCCGCGACGCCGGCTATACCCCGGTCCTGCTGGGCGATGATCTTGAAGGCGAATCGCGCGACGTTGCCGCCGATCATGCGGCCCTTGCCCTTGATCATCAATCCAGGGGCGCGCGCGTCGCAATACTCTCGGGCGGTGAGACAACGGTAACCATTCGCGATGGCATCGCCAGTACCGGACGCGGTGGTCCCAATGCTGAATATGCCCTTGGCCTGGCCGTGGCCCTGGAAGGTGCCGCCGGTATTTCCGCCATTGCCTGTGACACCGACGGTGTCGACGGCAGCGAGGACAATGCCGGGGCCATTATCACGCCGGATACGCATAATCGTGCGTTATCGTCCGGTTTGAAGGCGCGGGAATATCTCGAAGCCAATGATTCGTATGGGTTTTTTGAAAAGCTCGACGATCTCGTTATTTGCGGTCCAACGCGGACCAACATCAACGATTTTCGCGTCATATTGGTCGATTAAGTGAAAAATACCGCAAATTTCGCGAATAAATAATACTTTTTAGCTAGAATGTCACCGACACCAGCCCTATGATCCGGCCATGCGACGATTAAGAAATGCAAAAATAGTGGCGACACTGGGCCCCGCCAGTTCGACGCCGGAAATGATCCGCGCCCTGTTCGAGGCGGGTGCCGATGTCTTTCGTCTGAATTTCAGTCACGGAGTACATGCCGATCACAAGGCGCGTTATGAAGAAATCCGCGCCCTGGAGGCCGAGACCGGGCGTCCGGTCTCGATCCTCGCCGATATGCAGGGACCGAAACTGCGGGTCGGCACATTTGCAGATGGTCCGGTGCAACTCGAGCACGGCCAGGCTTTTCAGCTTACCCTGAAAGAACGGCCCGGCGACGCCAGCGGCGTGCAACTGCCGCACCCCGAAATTTTTGACATTCTCGAGGAAGGCAATGACCTGCTAATTTCTGACGGCACGATCCGGCTCAAGGTCGATCGCGTGACGCGTGGCGTGGCCGATTGTACCGTCGTCGCCGGAGGTGAAATTTCGGATCGCAAGGGCGTCAACGTGCCTGACGCCGTGCTCGCCATCGCCGCCCTGACCGAAAAAGACCGCATCGACATGCAGTACGCCCTCGACCTCGGGGTCGACTGGATTGCGTTGTCGTTTGTCCAGCGCCCCGAAGATGTCGCCGAGGCGCGCAAGCTGATTGCCGGACGAGCCGCCCTGATGGCCAAGATCGAGAAACCCTCAGCCGTCGATACGCTGGACGACATTATCGAAATTTGCGACGGCATCATGGTAGCGCGCGGTGATCTCGGCGTTGAAATGCCGGTCGAGGAAGTGCCGGGTCTGCAAAAGACCATCATCGGTGCCGCACGCCGCGCCGGCAAACCGGTTGTTGTGGCGACGCAAATGCTGGAATCGATGGTGCATGCCTCGATGCCGACACGGGCAGAGGTTTCCGATGTCGCCACTGCCGTATTTGACGGGGCCGATGCCGTCATGTTGTCGGCGGAATCGGCAGCCGGTGATTATCCGGTGGAATCGGTGGCCATGATGGACAAGATCGCCCGCAAGGTTGAGGTCGATCCGCGTTATCGCTCGATCATGGATGCCCAGCAGGCGACACCGGAGGCAACCGCCGCCGACGCCATTACCGCCGCCGCTGCCCAGGTCGCCGAAACCGTTGCCGCCGCCGCGATCATTACCTATTCAACGACGGGCTCGACCAGCCTGCGCGCCGCCCGCGAACGCCCGAGTGTGCCGATCATGGGTCTGACACCCAACGTCCGGACCGCCCGTCGACTGGCTTTGGCGTGGGGCCTTCATAACGTGCACACCGAAGACCCAACCGATTTCGGTGAAATGATCGAACGTGCCTGCCGCATCGCCTACCGTGACGGCTTCGCCAAAACCGGCCAGCGCGTTGTCATCACCGCCGGCGTACCCTTTGGCACGCCCGGTGCAACCAATGTATTGCGAATTGCCTGGGTCGGAGACGAACGCGAAGCTTTCTAAGGCGATTCCGCTCCTGGCGGATTCGCTACTGACATTGTATCCGGCACCCGACTTGAGTTGAAGGCAGCGCTGCATTTCCATCAAAGCCGGAAATGCTCTAAGTCTTCTCGCCCTCGACCTTTCTTCTTAGCATTTTGATATGTTCGCGCGTGCCGCGCAGATGCGGGTTGGCGGCAAGGGCCCGGCGGAAAGCTGAAATCGCTTTTTTGGGTTTATCAAGGGCGACGTAGATCATGCCGAGGCCCGACAGCGCGCCGAAGTGCCGGGGTTCCAGTTCCAGCGTGCGATAGACATCACTGATCGAGCCTTCGTAATCGCCCATCATGTACAGCACTGTCGCCCGCTTGTTCCAGCCTTCGGCAAATTCGGGATCAAGCTCGACAACGGCCGTGAAGCGGGCCAACGCCGTATTCAACTGACCCTGTGACAAAGCCTTTGCACCCTTTTTGTACATCAGATCAGTGGTCGGGCTTTCCGAACGTCCCCAGAGATTCCAGATCAGATGAATGGCACCAAGCGCTTCCTTGGCGTCATCCGTGGTCTGGAGAATTTCAAACAGGGCTTCGAGTTTGGGGTGATCCTGGCGGGCGAACGCCTGCCCCGCCATCACAACATTTAACGCGGCGGCTACAGCGATAACAGCGAGACCCCTGATCATGGCGAAATGATACGCCGGGTGCATCAATCCGGCAAATCGCGATGCTGTGAAGCGATTAACGCGTCAGCGCCGCAGGTTTCGGCCCGCCAGTCGCCCAGTCGAGCAGCTCAACCGTGTGCACGACCGGCACGCCTGTGTGACTTTCGATCTGGACCATGCAGCCGACGTTACCGGCAGCGACAACATCGGCTCCGGTCGATTTGATATTGTCGGCCTTGCGGGCACCAAGACGCCCGGCGATTTCCGGCTGCAGCAGATTGTAGGTCCCGGCGGAGCCGCAACAGAGATGGCTTTCGGGGATATCGCGCACCGAGTAGCCCGACGCCTTGAGCAGATCGCGCGGCGGCTGCAGGACTTTCTGGCCGTGCTGCAACGAACAGGCCGCGTGATAGGCGACGGTTAAATCGCTCCGCGCCGGATCGGCCACAACATCCCCGAGGCCGATCTTCGCCATCAATTCGGTGATATCGACGGCCAGCGCTGAAATTTTCTCTGCCTTCGCCGACCAGTCAGGATCATGGCGGAAGAGATGGCCGTAATCCTTGACCGTTGTGCCACAGCCCGAAGCATTGATGACGACGGCGTCAAGACCACCATTGTCGACCTCAGTCAGCCAGGCCGTGATATTGGCCCGGGCCGAGGCGCGCGCCGCGTCTTCATCACCCATGTGCTGGGTCAACGCCCCGCAACAACCGGCCCCTTCGGCCACGACAACTTCGCAGCCGTGGCGGCGCAGCAGGCGGATGGTCGCCTCGTTGATGCCGGCACCGACAACTTTTTGTGCACAGCCCGTCAGCAGGGCGACGCGCATTTTCCGCTCGCCAGCGCTTGAGAAAACCTGCGGCCGGTCGTCGAGCGACGGGCCGCTGATGCGTACGCCGGACATGCGAACGATAGCGCCAAGACGGCCCGGCATCAGTCCGGCAAGCGGTCGGGACAGTTTGCCGGCGATCATGGCAAGACGGAACAGGCCGGGTTTGGGCAACAGCCATTTCAGCAGGCCGCGCAGCAGGCGGTCACCCAGCGGGCGTTGATATGTTTCCTCGATCCGGCTGCGGCCCTGCTCCAGCAGGTGCATGTAATCAACACCGGACGGGCAGGTCGTGGTGCAAGAGAGGCAGGTCAGACAGCGATCAAGATGGCGGACGGTGCGGGCGGTGGCCGGCTTGCCGCCCTCGAGCATTTCCTTGATCAGGTAGATGCGCCCGCGCGGGCTGTCGAGTTCATCGCCGAGCATGACGTAGGTCGGACAGGTCGCAGTGCAAAAGCCGCAGTGAACGCATTTGCGCAGGATGTCATTGGCTTCAATGATCTGCGGGTCGGCAAGCTGGGCCTCGGAGAAGCGTGTCTGCATGACTAGCTGCCCGACCCGTCTATTGCCAGGCGGCCTGGATTAAACACACCGTGCGGATCAAGGGCGTCTTTCAAGCGACGGCTCAGGGCGGCAAGTGCCGGGGCTTGCGGATGGAAGACTGGCACGGCACGGCGGGCCTCAATCGGGGCCCGGATCAGGGTGGCATGTCCACCGACGGCGTCGACGGCACCGCGCACGGCATCAGCGGCGGGATCGTCTCCATCACCAAGTGCAAGCCAGATCAAACCACCTTGCCAGTCATGCATCACTTCCGAATTGTGGCCGTTGCCGAGACGCTGGCGGATATCCGCGACCACCGCCGCCCCGGCCGAGGGTGCGACCGAGAGCCGCCAGAGCACGGCATCTGTATCGAGCAATCTGACGTCGCGGATCTCGCGCCACAAATCTCCGGTGTTTTTGCTGTGCAGTTCCTCGACCTCGCCAAACGATTTGAGCTCATCTTTCAGTGCAGCGCAGCGGTATTCGACTGAAGGGCCCGGCCCTTCAAGGCGGATCGCCGTCACCGACGCCGCCGCATTGGCGACATAACCGACTTTTGATTTGGCTGCTGCCGCTGACGGCAGATGAGCCAGGCCCGAAACTTCATGACGCGATCCCGCCGCCTGCGCCAGTGCCTGGATCGCCGCCGCATCGTCGAGGCCAAAGACCAGCACGGTCCATGCTTTTTCCGGCACCGGCAAAACCTTGACCGATAATTCAGTGATGGCACCCAGCGTACCGTAGGCCCCGGTCATCAACTTCGACATGTCGTAGCCCGTAACGTTCTTGACCACGCGTCCGCCGGATTTAAAATATTCACCGCGCCCGGTGACGCCCTTGACGCCGAGAATATGATCACGCGCGGCACCGGCACTGATGCGACGCGGTCCGGCCAGATTGCATGAAATCATGCCACCCAGACTGCCGGCCCCGGCAGGCCGGCCGAGAACCAGACCCATGTCCATCGGCTCGAAGGCCAGGCGCTGATTGTTTTCCGCCAGCAGTGCATCGATTTCGGCCATGGGCGTGCCCGGTGCCGCCGTCAGCACCAGCTCGCCAGGCTCGTAAAGTCCGACGCCCGCCAGAGCGGATAAATCGAGCGCAGCCAGATTGCTGTCGGCTTCCGCCATCGGATTGCCGAGGTCCCGCTTGCTGCCCCGGCCAATGATCTCGAGCGGCGCCTTCTCGGCGAAGGCCCAGGCGATCAGGTCGCGTACCTGGTCATCGGTGGTGGGCGCATAAATCTCGGTCATGTCGGAGCGGCGCTCTCAGAAACGCGGCAGGTCGGGGAAACGATGATGGCCGCCATGCACATGGACACGGCCGAGTTCGGCGCAGCGATGCAATTCCGGAAAGACCTTGCCGGGATTAAGTGCGCCATCCGGGTCAAAGGCACATTTGACACGCTGCTGATGTTTGAGATCGTCTTCGTCAAACATCTCGCCCATCAGGTCGCGTTTTTCAACGCCGACGCCGTGCTCGCCCGTCAGAACACCGCCAACCTCGACACACAGTTTGAGAATTTCCGAACCAAATTCCTCGGTCTTTTCCAACTCGCCCGGAATGTTGGCATCGTACAGGATCAAGGGATGCAAATTGCCGTCACCGGCGTGAAAGACGTTGGCCACGCGCAAACCGTAGTGCCGGGACAATTCACCAATGCGTTTGAGCACAACGGGCAACTGGTGGCGCGGAATGGTGCCGTCCATACAGTAATAATCAGGTGACAGGCGACCGACTGCAGGGAACGCTGCCTTGCGCCCGGCCCAGAAGGTCATGCGTTCTTCTTCCGTATTGCTGGCGCGAACGCTGACGGCGTTGCAATTATTCGCCATCTCGCTGACCCGATCGATCAGCACATCGACCTCGACTTCCGGTCCATCCAGCTCGACGATCAACAATGCCTCGACGTCAAGGGGGTAGCCGGCGTGACAGAAAGCCTCCGCCGCCTCGATGGCATATTTGTCCATCATCTCCATACCGCCTGGAATAATACCAGCGCTGATGACCTGGCCGACACATTCGCCGGCAGCCTCGATGGTCGGAAAGCCGATCAGCAGGGCCCGCGCCGTTTCCGGGGCTTGCAAGATGCGCACGGTAATTTCGGTGACCACGCCGAGCAGGCCTTCTGATCCCGTGACGAGGCCCAAAAGATCGTAGCCTTCGCTATCAAGGTGTTTGCCGCCGAGCCGAATGACATCGCCGTTCATCAGGACGAACTCGACGCCCAGCAGATTGTTGGTCGTCAGGCCGTACTTCAGACTATGCACGCCACCGGCATTTTCGGCTACGTTGCCACCGATCGAACAGGCGATCTGGCTCGACGGGTCGGGCGCATAATAAAAGCCCTCGTGCTCGACCGCTTTGGTAATGCCGAGATTGGTCACGCCGGGCTGAACGACGGCGCAGCGATTGTCAAAATCGATATCGAGCACCCGGTTGAACCTGGCCATGCCCAGAATGATGCCGTCGGCAATCGGCAAGGCACCGCCGGACAATGACGTGCCGGCACCACGCGGTACGACCTTGACGCCCATCTCGCCACATATTTTGAGAATTCTTGAGACCTGGTCCACGGTTTCCGGCAGGACACACGCCATCGGGCGCTGGCGATACGCCGTCAGGCCGTCGGATTCGTAGACACTGAGGGCGGCATCATCTGAAATCACGCCTTCGCCCGGAACAATGGCCTGCAGGGCACGGACCACTTCATCGCGCCGGGCAATAATACCTTGATCAGGATCGGGCATTTTCATGAGATTTTCCGCGTGCTCCCTGGCTGCGACGTCCGGTTGGTGATTTTGGCGGCAATAATCTCGTTTGGTCAAAAGAAAACCGCGCCGAAAGGGGCGCGGTTCTGATCTCAACAGGCGCTGGATACCCAGGCCCAGGCGTCAGCAATCAGCCCTGACGCGCCTTGAACCGGCGGTTCGTCTTGTTGATGACGTAGACGCGACCCTTGCGCCGGACAACGCGGCAATCGCGGTGGCGCTTTTTGAGGGTTTTCAGCGAATTGGAAATCTTCATGGTCTCAAGCCCTTGGTGTCGTAAGCGAATGTATCGAAAACGTTAGCGAGCGCGGAACATAGAGCCCGTCCCGGCATAAGTCAACGCCCGATATCGAGCACTGTCAGGTCTTTTTTTGCGCGAACACGCGGCAGACACGCAGATCGCCCGATTCGAATGGTGCCATACGGCGAACCCAGTATTCCGCTTCCCGCACCGACCACGACTCCATTTCCTTGTCACCCCGGAAGTTCTTGATTGTATTGGAAAATTGGGAAAACCCGGTGACAACCGTGCTGTAGTACTTGTCGGTGATGTCTTCGGCGACGCGGACGTCGTAGCCGTGGCCTTCAAAATAGCTGCGATAATTCTGTGTTGTCCACAAATGTGCCGGTGTGCGCTCTTGCGCGGACCAGGCTTCCAGTCCTGGCGTGTTCTGTCCTTCTTTGGCCGCGACATAGTCGGTGAGCATGATCTGGCCGCGCGATCGTAATATGTCGTCAACGACACCAAGCAAGCCTTCCTTGTCCTCGACTTTATAGAGCGCTTCCTTGGAGAACATGGCGTTGATGCTTTTGGGTTTGAGGTCCGGGCCCTCCGGCAACAAGGGCGCGATCGGTGCCTTGCGGGTCATGCCAGCCATTTTCGACAGATGCATCGCCGCTTCGGCAAGATCGGCGTTGGTTTCATAACCGTTAACCCAGGCACCTGTTTCAGTGGCAATGGTGCGCGATGATCCGCCCAGACCGGCGCCGATATCGAGCACAGATTGATCAGAGTTCAAGGCGAGCGGGCGAACAAGTTCAACGACATTGGCCGCGCCACCGGGTTTGAGGAAATCCTTGCCCCAGATATCCTGGACGATTTTCAGCCGGGCGTCAGGCCATTGCTGGTTGGGCGAAGAGGTATCTACATACTCCTCTTCTTCCTCCCGGGCTTCGACGACGTCGGGATGTTCCGGATTTCCCTGGCTGCCGTCCTCAAGCAGACCGGAATCAAGCATGTCGAAGTAGAGATCATCGTTCGGCGTGCCGTCGCCGCGCTTCTTGCCAAGGGAAAACGCTGATACCAGACGTCGACCAATAGAAGGCCCGGTCGCCTTTTTCCCGCCCTTGGCTTTTTTCTTCGCCTTGGCAGGTGCCTTTTTAGGGGCCTTTTTCTTGGTCTTTTTCGCCATCAAACCAGTTCTTGATTTTCAATTCGATCCGTCGGACGCGAAGGTCCTGAACCTCGCCCGATATTCGCATTACGATAACGACCATGATAATGACCGAAGCAGCGTGAGCATAAGCGAAGCATCAGTAATTTTCCATTTGTTGCGGCCTCAAACAATCCGAAACGGAACAATTCCCGGGTCGCAAGTCATTTTCTACTGTAATAAAAGCCAAATTTCTCCTAATCATTCCTTAATATACCTCGTTCTCTGTTTTTCCCGAATTCTGTTCCTGCTTCCAAAAATAGCCAATCAATTGACAACCTGCCGCGAGATAGTGCGTCCGCGAGGCCCGAGGCCTTGCCGATGACGCTGAAGAAAGCCGCCTGGATTGTCGGGCTGTCGGGCCTTGTTATCTTGCCGCTGGTGCTCGGCAATCCCGTGGCCGTGCCGATCCTCAATCAGATCGGCATCGCCATCATATTTGCGCTCTCGTACAACATGGTGCTGGGACAGACCGGTTTGTTGTCTTTTGCCCACGCCGTATTTTTTGGCTTTGGCGGCTTTGCTGCGGTCAATGTCCTGCGTCTGGCCAGCGCCGACGGTTTCCCGGTTCCAGTGCCTTTTGTGCCGCTGTTCGGCGCGGCTTGCGGTCTGGCGATGGCGATCCTGCTCGGCAGTTTCACCTCAAAACGGGTCGGCATGGCCTTTGCCATGATCACCATGTGCCTGGTTGAACTGGTGATCGCCTCGGCCATCCTGTTCGGGCGTTTTTATGGCGGCAGCATCGACCGGACCTTGCCGCCCGAATTTCTCGGCATCGACTTTCAAAGCGACATCTCGGTTTATTATCTGATCGTCTTCTGGATGTTGATATCGATCCTCGGCATGGCAGCGTATGCCAGATCACCGCTCGGCCGCATGGCCAACGCCGTGCGCGACAACGCTGCCCGCGCCGAGTTCATCGGCTACAACACCCGGGTCGTTCGTTTTGCAGCACTTTCGGTGAGCGGCATGTTCGCCGGTATCGCCGGTAGCCTGTTTGCCATTGCCTACGAATTTGTCGGTGGTGAAGTTATCAGTATGTCGACGTCAAGCAACGTCATCATCATGGCTTACATCGGTGGCATCGGACATTTCGCCGGCCCCATTCTGGGCGCGATACTGCTGACTTTGCTGCAGACGACATTGAGCAATTACACCGAAATATGGGGCCTTTATGTCGGGCTGGTTTTCCTGGCAACGGTCATGCTGGCTCCCAAAGGCCTGGCCGGGGCCATCGCCGCCCACCTGCCCGTCATGCAAAACGGCCACTGGCGGGAATTGCGCTACCCGTATGCGATCAGTCTGGCTGGCGGGATTATCCTGGCCATCGGTGCCATCGGTTTGCTGGAGATGTTTTCGTTTCGCAATGAAGCCGGCGTCGGCGTCAGTGAAATGGCCCTTGCGGGACTAACCATCGATACGGCAACGCCATGGCCGTGGTTTGGTTTCGGCCTGGCTGTCGTGTCAGGGGGACTGATCCTGCGCCGGGCCGTGCCCGTCGCCCGGGCCACGTGGTTTCAGGCAATGGAGATCAGACGCAATCCGGATTGATCAACTGATCAATGATTATTGCGAGCTATTGTTGCTCAACGACTGCTGAAAGGCGTCGGCTTCCTTGCTCAGGCAATCGATGACTTCAACGCGAATTGTCATTTTTGCAATGTAGTCCGCCAGTTCGTCCCCGGACAAACTGACACCTGTATTGGTCACCGCATTTGAATTTCGCGAATAAATATCCGAGACATTCTCCAGACGATCGAGCCACTTGTCATGATAGCCCCGCCAGTCACCTTTAAGGTTTCGCGTGACATAGCGGGCGATGCTCCGGTGCGAGACAAATCGCCACCATTCAACGGCGGGGACCTCCGGACATTTTGATGCTTTCACCCAGGTTAACGAAGTGCGTAATTGCGTTGCGCTGGATGCCGATGTCCCCGTTTGTGTATTTCCAGCCGTTGCCGATGCGCTGGTGCCGGCAGAAGTCTTAGGCGCTGCAGTCTGAGGCGCTGCCGGCTGAGACGAGGTCGCGGCTGTCGGCGTGCCGGGCGCACTTGCTGTATCTTGTGAGCCACCGGTGGCACCGGGTATTTGCACCAGTCCCATTTGCAGCGCGGCAAGGCCGCCACCGACGATAACAATAAGGAATGCGAGCGCGATCGCCCAGGAGGGCATCGACTTGCGATCCGACGCACGCCGTGACTGACCCCTCTTTGCCGTCTGTGCAGGTCGCGCATTCGCCGGGCGTTCGCGCACTGTGGCGATACGCTGAATATGATTGGTGACCTTGCGTTTGACGATCTCGGGATTGAACGGTTTGGTGATGTAGTCAACGGCACCCAGATCGAGCCCCCTCGCCTCTTCCTCGTCACCCTGTTTGGCCGTGACAAAGATGACGGGAATAGTCTCGGTCTGCTGATCGGCTTTGAGCCTGCGGCAGACTTCGTAGCCGTCCATTACCGGCATCATGATGTCGAGCAGGATCAGGTCCGGCTGGCCCGAGACGGCAATTGCCAGGCCGTCTTCGCCGCTGGTGGCAAATATGACATTGATTTCATCACTGATCAGCGTCTCGAGAAACCGGATATTCAGCGGTTCATCGTCAATGATCAGAACTTTGTACTGCTTGCCGTCAGCCATTCAACGCTTCCCCAAAGCATTTTTCACCGGTCAACTTCACGATGTACATTGTAAGTACCAAATATAAGATAACGACTCAACCGGACTGCGAAGCGCGCCGACGATAATGTGAAACCTCAATCATTTGCAGCGGCGGCCCGAAATGGCAGTATAGCGCTTCGCGTGAGATTCCGACATTACAGGAGATGACATGGCCGGCCCGCTTCACGGATTTCGCATTCTTGATCTGAGTGCGGTCATTTCAGGCCCCTTCAGCACCATGATCCTCGCCGATCAGGGTGCCGACGTCATCAAGGTCGAGATGCCGGGACGCGGCGATTTCACACGCCAGGCCGGTAACCGGCGCGGCGGCGTATCAGCGTCGTTTCTGAACAATAATCGCAATAAACGCTCCATCACCGTCGATCTTAAATCACCCGAAGGCGTCGAGGTCATCAAACGCTTGGCCCGCGATTGTGATGCGGTGGTGCAAAATTTTCGCCCCGGCGTCGTGGACCGGCTAGGTATTGGCGAAGCTGCACTGCGCGCTGTGGCCCCAAGTATTGTCTATGTCTCGATCAGCGGCTTTGGCGAAACCGGACCGTTTTCCGACCGACCGGTCTACGACCCCATTGTCCAGGCCCTGTCAGGGCTGGCCTCGGTGCAAGGCGGCTCGGATCAGGAACGCCCACGCCTGGTGCGGACGATCCTGCCGGACAAGCTGACGGCAGTCACGGCGTCCCAGGCGATCACGGCGGCTTTGCTGGCGCGCGAGCGCAGCGGTGAGGGGCAGCACGTGCGTCTCTCGATGCTTGATGCCGTTGTGGCCTTCCTGTGGTCTTCGGATATGGGCGGCCAGACCTATGTCGGAGAGGCCGTCAGTCAGCAACGTGCCGCCAGTTTTATCGATCTGATCTACCAGACCAAAGATGGCCACATGAGTGTCGCGGTCATGACCAATCCTCAGTGGCAGGCGATGTGCCGGACCTTCGGTCACCCGGAGTGGATCGATGATCCCCGGTTCGAAACGACGGCCTTGCGCGATCTGAACATCGACGACCGGCTTGAATTGATCCAGTCGGTCCTGATCGATGGCACAACGGATGAATGGATGGCGAAGCTGGAAGAAGCCGGTGTGCCCTGTGCCCCGGTGCTGACGCGTAATGAATTGCTCGAACATCCGCAAATCAAGGCGAGTGGTATCACCTATGAGAACGAGCACCCGGAAGCGGGTCTATTGCGTCAGGCGCGTAACGCGGCGCGCTTTAGTGAAACCGTCGCGGAACACCGCCACGCTGCACCGGCGCTTGGCGAACACACCGATCAAATTCTCGATGAAGCCGGTTTTTCGCAAAGCGAGATCGCCGGTTTGCGGGGTTCGGGGACTGTCGGCAGTTAGTGCTCAGGCCGTCGCCTGACGCTCGACTGCGAGCAAGGACATATCTTCCGAGCGGCCGCGCAGGCGGACGGCCCCGACATTTTCAAATGCCCAGATCGTCTGGTCCGGCATCTGGCTGGCAAGGTCTTGCGAGATCAGCAACTTGCGACCGACGTCCTTGCAATAGTGTTCGATGCGGGCCGCGGTATTTACCGTGTCGCCGAAGTAGACGATTTCCTGTTTGACGTCGCCGCATTGCGAGGCGACAACGGGACCGCCGTGCAGACCAATGCGAAATTCCGGCACCACGCCAAACAGTTCCTGATAACGGTATGCCCTTTTCCTGATCTGATCGCGAATAGCAAAACAGCATTCAAGGCAGCGGGCTTTGGCGATACCCTTGTTCAGGGGCCAGGTGACGACGATTTCATCACCGACATAACGGTGGATCTCGCCACCCCACTCCAGAATGGGTTCGGTAATATCAAAGAAAAACCGGTTGATCAGTTCCTGAACTTCGAGGTCCCCCAATTCCTCCGCCATCGTCGTTGATCCCTGAATGTCGAGAAATAGAAAAATCCGTTCTTCCTGGACCGGACGCTGGTAACGCCCGAAGACAATGTTCAATAAGACACGAGTCCCGACCACCCGCACGATCTGCAGCATGCCGAACATGAAGAAGATAACGCCGATGACATAGACAAAAAGTTTGGGCCCGGCCTGGAAGCTTAACGTCGGATCAAAGACGCCTTTCATCATCAGGAGTGCTATCGGGCCCGAGACGATGACGATAACAAGCGCCCCCAGGGTGCGAAGAATAATTGCAGGCAGGAAAGACAGACGCCTCAGAACTTCGCCGTATCGACCGGGAATGAACAAAAGCTCGATACCCCAGAACAGGGCGCCGCCGATCACACCGTTCAACATGGGCTGGAAGGGCGAGTCATAAAAATCAGGCAGGCCGAACATCAATACAAAAATCGGTCCGGCGAACGACGTCAGGATCACAAGGACAAAATATATTTTCAGCCGCCACAGAAAACGATTTGTCATGCCCCGGATCCCCAGTTCGACAAATCAAGGGCAACCTTGCCGAAGTGCCGGCCTTCGGGAAGGGACTGAAGCGCCGCCACCAGTTCATCGGGACCGTAGACCCGGTCATCGACGACGGGCTGCAATCCGCCGACCGACATGGCCTTCGTCATGGTTTCGAAGGCGTCACGGTGGCCGACGGCGACGCCGATCATGCGGGCGCATTTCATAAAGACCAGCGGCAAGTTCAGCTCGGCCATCGAGCCACCGAGATTGCCGATCAGCGAAATCGTGCCACTTGCCCGCACCGCGCGGATCGATTGCTGGATCGTCGCCGCCCCACCGACTTCAACAACAATGTCGGCACCCAGGCCATCGGTCAGCCCCAGCACAGCTTTGCCCCAGTCCGGCGTCTCGCGGTAATTGATGACTTCAGCCGCGCCCAGCGCCTCGAGTTTCGCGGCTTTTTCGTCGCTCGACGTTGTAGCGATGACGCGGGCCCCCGACATCACGGCGATTTGCAGGGCAAACAGCGATACGCCACCGGTGCCCTGGGTCACGACGGTATGTCCAGGCTTCAAACCACCGGCATCCATCAGCGCGCTCCATGCGGTTAATGCGGCGCAAGGCAACGTGGCGGCCTCGAGGTCGCTCATGTGCGACGGTGCCTTGACGGCCGTCTGTTCGTCGACAGTCATGCGTTGCTGAAGGGTGCCATCCAGCGGTCCGCCGAGCAGGCCCCACCAGTGTTCATCACGAAACGGTCCGTTTTGCCAATGCTGGTTGAAACAGGGACAAACCCGGTCACCCGGGGCGAAGCGTGTCACACCTTCACCGACGGCCACAACTTCTCCCACGCCATCTGATAACGGCACCAGCGGCAAGGTCCCGCTGTATTTGCCATAACCCCGGCGCACCATCAGGAAATCGCGGTAGTTGATGGACGCTGCTTTCATGGCCAGCAGGATTTCACCGGGACCCGGTTCCGGATCCGGCCTTTCCGCTATTTGAAGATGCTCAAAATCCCAGCCGCCTTCAATCTCGACTACCTGCATGCCGTCCTCCCGCGCACGTTTACGACGCGATTGTCACTCACGGAACAATCGAGGGCCAGATCAAATAACGATCCAGGAAATTCAGGACGGCAAAATTTTTGTCAACAGATTGCGGAATTCGCGAATATCGACCGGCTTGGTCATATATTCAGTGAAGCCGGCTTGCTTGCCACGCGCGACCTGTTCATCAAGCGCATCGGCACTCAGGGCGATAACCGGAACATTTGCCGTGCCGGAATTGGTCTGGAGTGATTGCAAGACGTCAAAACCGTTTATGCCCGGCAGATTGATATCGAGAATTATCACGTCAGGTGGATCAGACAATGCCAGTTCAAGTCCGTGCTCCCCGGTCAGGGCGCAATCAATTTTGACGTTCGGCAAGCGCTGGAGAATCTTCTTCATCAACTCGACGTTCGTCAAATTGTCCTCGACGTAGAGCACGCGCCCGGACACGTTGCTCTCCTCCAGCGATGTCGGCGGGTTCAGCCGCCCGTCCTCGCTGTTTTCAGATTGGTTGACCGAACTTTCTTCCAGTTCAATCCAGAAAATCGAGCCAAGCTCGAGCGTACTTTCGAAACCAATGCGCCCGTTCATCAATTCGATGAAGCGCCGCGAAATGGAGAGACCAATCCCCGTGCCTTCGATATCCGAGTTTTCTGCGCCGAGGCGATGGAAAGGCTGGAACAGGTTTTTGAACTGATCTTCAGGAATGCCCCTGCCGCTGTCCGTGACGGAAATATGAACCCAGCCATCAACCAGTCGCTCGCCCTTGACCTCGACGCTGCCACCGGCACGATTGTATTTGATGGCATTACCCAGCAGGTTAAACAGCACCTGGCGAATACGCGTATAATCACCGCGCAAGATGATATCTTTTGGAACATCGGACGATATCTCGACACTCTGATCAGCCGCCAGGGGCTCAACCAGGGCCAAGCATTCTTCGTAGACATCGGCGATGGGCACGTCCTCGATGGAAACTTCGATGTTACCCGATTCAATTCGCGAAAGATCGAGCACATCATCGATCAGCAAACGCAAATGCCGACCGGCCCGCGTGATATGCTCCATGCTGTCCAGTTGTTCAGGCGTAAGCACATCATCAGTATCCGAGACAAGCAAATCGGCAAAACCCAGTATAGCGTTCATGGGGGTGCGCAATTCGTGGCTCATGGATGACAGGAATTCTGTCTTGGCCATGCTGGCACGTTCAGCAATATCACGGGCCTGCCTCACTTCCTGTTCGGCGATTTTCACGCCCCCGATATCAGTTGATGCACCGCGGTAGCCCGTGAAAACACCTTCGTTGTCGAACATGGGATTGCCGCTGACGCGGGTCCACGACAGGCGTCCGTCTGCCCTGGCGTAACAATATTCGAAATTTCGAAAGGGTTCCCGGTTGTTGATTTTTTCCCGGTAGACCATCACATGCTCTTCGTCGACCTGGTCAAGATCAGCATAATGCAGACGATAGACCCCGATCAGGTCTTCCGGTTGATAGCCCGTCGGCTCGACGATGCCCGGGCTGATGTAGGTAAATTTGTGCCCGGCGTCGGTTTCCCATAACCAGTCGGACGTTATATCCGCAGCATCCCTGAACCGCGCCTCACTCAACTTCAGGGCCTCTTCCATCTTTAAACGATCCGAGATTTCGCGGTGAACGCCTAGGCGTCCGATCACGTTGCCCTTACGGTCACGCAGAAGCCCGAGCGACGATTCACAGATGAACTGTTCACCGTTTTTTCTTCTCATCTCGATCAGACCACGCCACTCCCCGTCGACCTCCAGGTCGGACAAACGTTTGCGTCGAACCTCTTCCATGTCGTCACCGGCAAGTATCAGTCGCGCAGTTCGACCGGTCATCTCCTCGCGCACGTAGCCAAACATCTTCTCAGCCGCAGGATTGATATCGACAATAGTGCCGCCCAGGCCATCGACGATCAGCGCCTCCTTCATTGTTGTAGCGATCAGTCCCTGCATCTGCAAAGCGTGCTCGGCCTTCTTCTTCACGGTGACGTCCGAACCGGTGCCGCGATACCCGGCGAATTCGCCGTTCTCGTCAAAAATGGCTTTCCCGCTCACCGAAATTTCAACATCGTGCCCATCGGGGTGGACACGCGAAAACTCAAACTGGCGAAAGGTTTCATGTGCCTCCAGAACACGGACCAGATCCCGCCAGGCGTTCTCAGGATCATCGGGGTTGCCGATGTCGCGTGGCGACACGCTTATCATTTGCGCCGAACCAAGACCTGTAACTTCGCCGTATCGCGGACCCATCATGCTGAACCGTAAATCGGCGTCCATCTCCCAGAGCCAGTCAGCAGAGGAATCAGCAAAATCCCTGAAGCGTTGTTCACTCAGACGCAGGGCCGATTGCGTATTGGTGATCTCCGTCACGTCCGTTGCCACGGTGCCAATATTAATGACGTTCCCGTTGTCATCTAAAATCGGGAACTTGCTTGCCAGATAATTGCGACCTTCACCGTGAACTTCCGCGACAAACTCATGTTCAACTGCGACTTTTTTTGTCACCACACGTTTTTCGACAACCGACAGTTCGCTGGCGACATCAAGGCCGGTAAATACGCTGTTGGTATGTCCTATGACCTTGTCCCGCGACAGGCCGATATTTTCGAGAAAATTTCGATTGACCTCGACGTAGACGCCGTCCGTGTCCTTGAGGCTGATATCAAGGGGGGCGCCATCGATGATCGATTTTAGTCTGGCTTCACTGCGGCGCAGGGCTTTCTCGGCAATCTTTTGGGCCGTGATATCGATAAAGACAGGTTCGAAATAGTTTTCATCGGGGAAAAATCTGGCCGATACAAATAACCAGCATTGCGCGCCATCAAGACGGCGAATATCAATTTCATATTCCTGAACGTCGCCGTGCGTCATCCCTTCATCGACAAACTGCTGACGACGCGCTGTGTTGACGAAATGTTTTTCGACTGAATACCCGGCGAGAAATTCTTCAGTGCTTGCGTATCCAAATATTTGTGCGCAGCGGATGTTCGCATGCAGGATTTTGCCGTCGCTGATACGCGTCCGGTTAAAGCCGACGTGGGCTTTTTCAAACAAGTCAAAATAGCGGGCTTCCGACCGGTCTGTTTCGTTGCTTGCAAGGGCGCCAGCATTTCCGAACAAGCCCCGCAAACGGTTGATAATCCTGACCAACATTCAAAAATATTCCGCCCGAAACCAATTCAAAAATATCAATTTCCGATATGTGAAACCCAATTTTCCCCGTGCATGATAAAGTATGTTTTATCGGAAGCTAATCAAGCTGCTGACCGGCCTTTAATCACGTTTCAGTCACTCAATATTCGACCATATCTTGCATTAACGGCGCAACATCTAACATACGGTTGCACGATTGTTGGGTAGATGATCAGGATCTGAAATGCGCGATGACGGCCGGGATGCTGGCAGTGTTTATCGGCGCCATCAGATGAACGCCCGAAATGCCGGCAATTTCTGACATGGCCTCTGCTTGCTCAACACATATTTTGACGCCTTCCGCTTTGGCATCTGCCGCTTGGTCAAGTCTTGCGATCACCTCATCCGGCATGGCCACACCAAAGAGATTGTCGCGCATCCAAATGGCGGATTTAACCGACGGCAGCGGCCCGTTTCCGATCAGAACGTGGACCTGATCCGTGATCCCCTCGTCTTGCAAGATAGCGGCATAGCGGGCGACGAGGTCCATGTCGTAACAGAGCTGCGTCTGGATAAATTTTGCTCCGGAGGCGATTTTATTGCGCAGGCCCTTGAGCCAGGCTTCATTGCGCTCACCGCTTGGCATGTCAGCAGCGCCAACAAAAAAATACGGTTTCGAGGCCAGCGACTTGTCGACCACTTCAACATTACCGTCTGCATTCGTCGTGGACGAGGGCAAGGTGCCGCTCGCCGTCATGTCGCGGACGACAGCCATGAGTTCTGCGCTCTCCATGTCGAAGACGGCCTTCGCGGTTGGCTGATCTCCCTTGGTCGGATCATCGCCGCGCAGGATCAAAAGATTGTGAATACCCAGTGCCGAGGCCCCGAGAAGGTCACTCATCAGGGCGATACGATTGCGATCCCGGCAGGTGAACTGGGCAATTGGCTCAATTCCGTTGGCCGCCAGTGTCGCGGCAGCGGCAACGCTCGACATATGAACCCGCGCGCTGGCACCGTCGGTGACATTGACGGCATCGACCAGGCCTTTCAAAGGCAATGCCTTGACCATCAGGTCGTCGGTGCTGGTGGAGACCGGCGGTGTGATCTCGGCAGTAAACACGAAATCACCCCGGTCGAGACGCATGGCGAGGGTCGGGCTGTTCGTCATCGTCGGTTGATCGTCCAAAAAGCAGTCCCTCAAACCGGGCGATCAAGGCTCGCCACGTTTAACTTCGTGATGCGCTGGATGTCGAAGCGCTTCAGGATTTGATGGCGGGGAGTATAGAGTATCAACTGACGATGCATAGAGACGAGCAGCGCACCCGATCACTATTTTATGCAGGCCATTAATTATGTCAGACTCACAAGAACTTGCCAGGCGGATCAACGATCTCGAGGCCCTCATCGCCCACCAGGACCAGAAGCTGGACGACATGAGCGACACCATCTCGGGGCTGTGGGACAAGATCGATGTGCTGACGCGGCAGGCGAAACAGCTTGGTGATCGCCTGGCGGCGGCCGAGGGCGATGTGCACAGCCTGCTGCCCGACGACAAACCGCCACCGCATTACTGAAAAGCGGACAGTGCTGAAGGCGGCTCATCCATACCTTCTTGAAACAAATGACAATTTTTTCAAATAATAATTTAATAAAATCAATTGCTTAATAGGAAACCTTCCGCAGGCGCAATTCAGGCACCATTGGCGCCATGAAGTAGCAACGATTGGCGACGAGAGGGACCGGCTATAGAAAATCACCCATTTCCCCAGGGCGCGTTTACTCTCCTGTTTTTGCGCCCCGTCGATCGCAGATGTGCGGCTTCAACACCCGGATATTCCCCTCCCGGAATATCCGGGCGTATTTTTTTGTTCACCGCAACAGCGCTTTATCCCGCACTCGGCGCATAGCGCGCTTCATCGTAGTCGCGATTGCCGAGGTCGTTTTCGGGGAAGATATCCCGCTCGCTGACCCAGTCGCGTGAGAGATCGAACATATCGCGGGAATACGCGTCGAAGACGATGCGCTCGCCCGGCCCGAAATACCGGGTATCCATGGTCGAATGAAAGCGCTCAGGGAATTCCTTTTTGTAATAATGCACGAATTGCTCGGGCCGCAGATCAATGTCGTGCTGAGCGCGCTTGAGAGCGCGGTAATATTTTCTGACATCTTCCGGGTCGGGATCGCCGTCGATCATGCCAGCCATCATGAAGGTCGTTTCGACAATTTTTTTGAAGCCGAGCTGGTCGAGGAAATAATACGACCCGCTGAAAAGACTACAGGCAGGGATTTCGCCGTCGATCAGTTTTTCCATGCGAGCAAACAACAGGCCGTCGCTGAACGACAGATTGATTTGATCAGGTTCAAGAAACTGTTCCAGCGCCTGGATGGTCGAATAGTGGCTGCCCGACTGGTAGCCGACGGAAATCGGCACACCGGCAAGGTCCTCGGGTTTTTCGATGCCGGACTCAGGGTGGACAAATATGCCGCAGGGCGAGACCGAATAAGCTTCGGTATAGATTTGCCCGTGCCCGGCCGAGGCCGCAATGTTGACTGTCCAGTGACAGGCCGAACTGACATCACAAGTCCGACCCTTCTCGAATGTCTGGTAGGCACCGACCTTGTCACCGAGGTCATGGGCTCTGGCGCTCTTGCCGGTCAGTTGATCGACAAATTCATACTCAAGTCCCTCGTCCGAGAAATAGCCTTTTTCCTCGGCCACCCATTCGTGCAGCCGCATGTGCGGTGCGATCAAAAATTTTGCCATTTCCCGTTCCTTCGCTTGATTTATTGCCTAACCCCAGACTTCCTCGGCGACTTCGCGGATCAGGGCGAACTTGGCCCGTTCGTCATCCACGGTCACCAGATTACCAATAGCGTTCGATGAAAACCCGCATTGCGGCGACAGCGCCAGTTGATCGAGGTCGACATACTTTGAGGCCTCGTCGATGCGACGTTTCAGTTCGTCCTTGCTCTCGACGTCGCTGCGCTTGGTCGTCACCAGGCCGAGCACGATGACTTTGTTGCCCTTGGGCACAAAGCGCAGCGGCTCAAACCCTCCAGAGCGTTCGTCGTCGTATTCAAGGAAAAATCCATCGACATCCATCTGGTTAAACAAGGCATCGGCGACCGGCTCGTAGCCGCCCTCGGCGAACCACTGGCTTTTGGCGTTGCCACGACAAAGATGAATGCAGGCCGCCATGTCGTCAGGCCGGTCTTTTATGGACGAGTTGATCAGGGCCGCGTACATCGCCGGCAATTCGTTGGGGTCTTCACCGAGTTGACGGGCGTTTTCGCGCATTTTTGGATCACAGAGGTAAGCCAGATTGGTGTCGTCGAACTGGACATAGGTACAGCCCGCCGCCCCGAGGTCGGCAATTTCCTCGCGATAGAGCCGGGCCAGATCAGCAAAAAAATCTTCCATCTCCGGATAGGCCTTCTTGTCGATGGCGTCGCGGCCACCCCGGAAATGGGTCATGGTTGGCGACGGCATGGTGACCTTGACCGGCAGGTCGGTCAGCGAACTGGTGTACTTGTAATTGGCCACTTCAATGCCGCCGTCGGGCCGGTCGATGGGTCCGTTGATGTAGGGAATGTAGGGCATATTTTTGTTTTCGCCGGCCTTGTGCTCTTCACCGAGCTTGAAGGCTTTTTCCATGTCCCAGCTCGAGGTGACGTTTTTGATCTGGCCGATGAAATCGACGTGAAAACTCTCGCGGCGCTGTTCGCCGTCGGTCACCGCCTTGAGACCACATTCTTCCTGGAGCTTGACGACCTCCTTGATGCATTCGTCCTCATGCGCGCGTAATTCTGCCAGCGTTATCTCGCCGGCATTCCATTTCTCGCGCGACTTCAAAAGCGCGTCCGGGCGCAACAGCGAGCCGATGTGGTCGTAACGAAACGGGGGTCTGGTTCTGGCGGTCATGATAACGGCTCCTTCAGGGATGTTTCTTCAATCAAATCGGATCAGGCGGCGCTAGCGGATCATGGTTTCGGGCAGGAAAAGGGCGATCTGGGGGAAGGCGATCAACAACGCGGCACAGACCAGCATGGCGCCCCAGAACGGCAGGACGCCCTTGAAAATTTCGTTCATCGGCACCCCGTCCGAGATGCCCTTGACGACAAAAACATTGAGCCCCAGCGGTGGACTGATCAAGCTCATCTCCAGTACCACGACCAACAATACGCCAAACCAGATCGGGTCGTAGCCCATATTGATGATCATCGGGTAGACGATGGGAATGGTCAGCACCATCATTGCGATGCCTTCCAGGAACGTGCCCAGTACAATGTAGCCCAGCACAATAAAAAGAAGTATCCAGATATTCGCCAGATCAAGCGTGCCGATGAAAACGGCGAGGTCATTGGGGATGCGTGTCACCGCGAGGAAGGGATTGAACAAGAAGGCCCCGATGACAATGAGATAGACAAAAGCGAAGGTCTTGATTGTCTCCAGCACACAGTAATTCATCGTCTCGACGCTGAGCTTGCCGCGCACGAGGGTGAGCAGGAAGGTCAGGAAGGCACCGATGGCCGCCGCCTCAACCGGCGTAAATACGCCAAGATAGATCCCGCCCAGCACGACAAAGACAATGCCGACGAGCGAGACGGACCGGCCCACGGACTTCAGGCGTTCGGACCAGGGCAAACGATCCACTTTTGGTCCCAACTCCGGGTTTCGCCAGGTCATGATGGCGATGGTCGCCATGAACAGGCCGGTTAACATTATCCCGGGCAGGACGCCGGCCAGAAAGAGCTGGCCAATCGATTCCTCGGTCAGAATGGCATAGATGATGAAACCGGTTGAGGGCGGGATCAGAATGCCCAGCGTACCGCCGGCGGCGACGCACCCGGTGGCGAGTTGCGGGTGGTATTTGTAGCGCTTCATCTGAGGCAGGGCGACGCGGCCCATGGTGACGGCCGAGGCCAGGCTGGAGCCTGACACCGCGGCGAAGCCGGCACAGCCGACGATGGTCGCCGAAGCCAGTCCGCCCGGCCAGTGTCCGACCAGGCTGCGCGCCATGTCGTATAGGTCGCGGCTCATGCCCGAAACCATGGCGAAATTTCCCATCAGAACAAACAGCGCGATGATGCTCAGATCGTAGTTGTAGCCAATTTCAAACGGGATACTGCCCAAGAGGTTGAGCGTGACGTCAACGCCGCTGAGCGTCATATAACCGAGTGTCCCGGCAATGCCGAGCGCGATCCCCACGGGGATGCGCAGGAAGATCATGACGAACAACCCCGCGAGCGCGCAGACACCGACCAGGCTTGGACTCACGGGCTGGTTTCTCTTTCGAGATCAGGATAAATCACCTTCAGTGCCATGACCCAGGCAAACAGGCCGGTGCCAAAAACCACGAGATAATAGAGCGGGTAATAGGGAATTTCGATCATCTGCGAGGCTTCGCCCATATCACGGACGTCGACGGACTGAACCGCCGTGCGCCACGATATCACCCCGAACAAAATGCAGCCTGCCAGATTGATCAGGCGGTCAAGAACACGGCGCGCAACGTTTGGCAGCTTGTCGTAGAGCAATTCGATAACGACGTGAGCGCCGTGAAAGCCGCAATAGGCCAGCCCGAGATAGGTCATGATGGAGACGGCAAAATGCGTCAGATCGAAGACGCCTTCAATCGGCGAGTTGAAAAAATACCGCCCGACAACATCCGCCGTCGTCAGCAGCATCAAAAGTATGAGAACGCCCCCCGCGACCCAGGCGGCCGCGGAGGTAACGATACCCGTCGTGCGGACGATGATGTCCTTATGCGTTCTCACGTCTTACTTGGCGAGATAATCGACAAGCATCTGACGATAGGGCAGGCCCTGACCTTCGAAGTCCTTGACCCATTTATCGACAATTGGCTTCAAGGTGGCGACCCAGGCTGCTTTTTCAGCCGCGGTCAATGTCGTGACGCTGGTGTCGGCGCGTTTTTTCACCGTGGCCAGTCCGCCAAGGCGGGAACTTTCATACAACCCGGCGGCTTTCAGGCTCATCTCCAGACCACTGTTCTTGTCGATCACAGCGCGTTGCGCAGCGGTGAGCCCATCATAGGTTTTGCGGTTCATCACAATCATCTGCGGCGAATAGCCCATGGGCAGATCGACGATGTAGTGTTTGACCACTTCGGCCAGCTTGAAGCTGTTGACCACGGAAATACCGACCACGGCACCGTTGACCACACCCTTTTCGAGCGCGCCGTAGGTTTGTGGCATCGGCATGCCAACCGGCACCGCACCCCAGCCCTTGATGATCGCGGCCTGGTTCTTCGAAGGTGTCCGCAGTTTAAGCCCCGCAAGATCGGCCGGTGTACGGACAACCTTGTTCGTCATCACGGTCGGCGTGTCGGTCGCCCACAAGGCCAGGACCTTGACGCGCTTGTATTCGCTGGCGATGTGTTTGTCGAAAATGCGCCACAGGGCGCGCGTTGCTTCTTTCGGGGTACCCCACTGCAAGGGGATTTCCATGATCAGCGTGCGCGGGAACACGGTCGAGGTATAACCCTGCAGGCCAAATTCAATATCGGCAATACCGTTGATCACGCGCTTGAAAGCACCGGGGGGTGCACCGCCGATCTGGCTGCCGGGGAATCCGATGATCTTGAGATCAACGCCGGCACCTTCAACAGCCTTGGCCCACGGCACCATCAGTTTGGCCCAGATCGGATGTCGCGGACTGGCGAAAAACGCCTGCTTCAGTTCCTTGGCCTGCACCGTCGTCGCACCACCCGCGAGACCCGCAACGCCCATACCGGCAATCAAGAGCGACGCTGTTGCCAGCCCCGCAATACTACGCCCTGTTTTTCTGAACATGATCACTCCCCCTGTTATTATTTTGGAACGCCACCTCGTTATTTTGAAACGGTAGCAAATCCGCTTATCGAGGTGCCGTCAAGGGAATTGCCAGCGCGACACTCAGTCTCCGCACAAAAAATTCAATTAAATCAACTAGTTGACTTGATCAAGCCGCGTCAAACCTTGTCTTGTTCTCGGCCATCCAGTTTTTCATGTCTTCTTCAGTCTTGCTGGAGTCCTGCATGACATCGGCATGCGCCGCGCCATAATGAGGTTTCAGGGCCTCCATCCAGGCTTCAAAGGTTTCGCCGCTGGCTTCGTGGTCACAGAGGTCGCATTTAAGAGTTTTCACAATATTTTCCCGATCAGGCGTGACAGAAATGAGGTTCTTCAGAATGGTATTTATTGTTGCGGCCAGTGGCCAGAAATAACTGCTCATGATATCCCTAGCGTGATCTGTTCAAGGGGAAACCGGAATGTCTTTTACCGTCGCAATGTATGACAAATCACTCAGCGAAATCGGCGAGCGCCTCGACGCGCTGGCACTGGATTTTCATTTATTGACCTTCGACGAGGCCGGGCGGCTGTGGGGTAACGGGGCTGAACTCTCGCCGGACGAGACAGAAATCGATTACGTCTGGCTCTCGGCCCGATGCAAAATGGATGGCGCGCTGGAAAAAGCGTTTGATCTCGTGCTGGCCTGCAAATCGGTTGGCGTCGTACAAACCTTTAACGCCGGGCTCGACGATCCCTATTATAAAAAAATATCCGACAAGGGCACACGCATCTGCAACAGCAGCGCCCAGGCGGTCGGAATTTCAGAATATGTTCTGGCCCAGGTCATGAGTGTGATCCACCCGGTCGAGGATCAACGCAAACTGCAGGCGGACAAACAATGGCAGGTCACGCCGTTTCGGGAAATGTCCCGGACCAACTGGCTGATCATCGGGTATGGCCCGATCGGTCAGGAAATTGCCACGCGCGTCAAACCCTTTGGTGCATCAATTTCCGTTATCCGCCGCACTGCCCGCGCCGTCGAAAATGCGGACAGGGTCGGCACCCTGGCCGACCTCAATGATTTTGCCGGGGATGCCGATGTGATCGTGCTCGCCTGCCCGCTGAATGACGACACACGGGGTTTCGCCAACAAACAGTTCTTCTCGGCAGCGAAACAAGATGCCATCCTGGTGAATATCGCCCGCGGCCCCCTGATCGATGACACCGCCATGATCGCGTCACTCGACGACGGTCGACTGGCGACGGCCATTCTCGATGTCTTCGACGAAGAACCCCTGCCGACCGACAATCCGCTGTGGTCACATCCGAAAGTGCGCCTGACCGCACACACATCTTTCGCCGGTGAAGGCGTTTACCCGAGATGGGACCGGTTGTTCCTCGACAACATCTCCTGCTTCGTCAAGGGAGAAGCGCTGAACTACGAAGTCGATCCCAACATTATCGTCTGAGATCAGTCAGGACAGCGTTGGGTCGTTGCCGGGCAATCGCTTTTGTCTATGAGCGCCTGATTTCCAATGATATTGCGCCGAAATTTGTCGCCGACATCAAATTGGTTGATGCCGCGCGTGCATATTTAAATAATTGCATGGGATAAAACTTAAACAAATTTAGGCATATTAATTTACTCATTTGGTTGATTTTAAGGCCAGTAAAATACATGAATAGTTAAATTTCGAATCTCTCATGTAAACAGATCCAACAATATTGATGATTATTGCTCATACTCATTTGCGTATTCATATTATTGGAATTTTTATTATGTTTTATTTACACGATTGATACAAAACTGCTCATTCCGGAAATCAAACAGTTAGATTGTCTGCCTAACCTCCTCGCATCGAATTACGACATCCGCCATCGAATGGCCCATGTAATCCCCGAGGAGTAAACCCCATGAACTTGTTTTCCCGGTTCTCTGATCTCAAGACCAAACCAAAAATATTGATCGGCGTTCTCTCGCCGATGGTGCTGCTTCTTTTACTGGGCGGCATCGCGGTCTTTAGCATCAATTCCATCACGACCACGAACGAACGCGTGGAGCACACGCACAACGTTCTGTCGAGTGCCAACGGCATTATCAGCTCAGCCGTCGACATGGAAACCGGCATGCGGGAATATTTGCTGGCTGGCAAGGAAGGTTTCCTCGATCCCTATAAAGGCGGTCAGAAATCCACCTACGAAGGCATTGCCGCACTGAAAGAAACGGTGAGCGACAATCCGAAACAGGTCGGACGCCTGGAGGAAGTCGAAAAGGTATTACGTGAATGGCAGGCCAAGGTAACCGAACCCAATATCGACCTGCGCCACAAGATCGGCGACGCCAAAACCATGAATGACATGGCGGCGCTGGTGGGTGAGGCCCGCGGAAAAGTCTACTTCGACAAATTCCGTGGCCAGATCCAGACGTTCATCGACCGCGAAACAAAACTGCTGGTCGAACGTCACGAAGCCTTCGAACATGCGCAAGTGGAAGTCGCAGGCGGCATCAAACTGATTGAGAAGACCGGCAAGATGGTCGATCACACGCACAATGTTCTGGCCCAGGCGGCAAAAATTCTCGCACACGCCGTCGATATGGAAACCGGCATGCGCGGATATTTGCTGGCGGGTGAAGATGGATTTCTCGCACCTTACACTGCCGGCAAGACCCATTTCTTCGCCGACATCAAATCGTTGCGTCAAACAGTCAGTGACAATCCGCCCCAGGTTGCCCGTTTGACGGCGACAGAGAAAACCATCCGCCAATGGGTCGAGAATGTGACCGAACCGGCCATCGCCTTGCGCCGCGAAGTTGTCGCCGGCACCAAGACCTTGCAGGATGTTGAAAATCTGGCGGGACGCAAACTCGGCAAAAAATACTTTGACGCGTTCCGCGGCCAGATCGCCGCTTTCAGCAAAATCGAATCCGATTTGATGCACGAGCGGCAGAATAGCGCCCTCAGCGCTGAAAAGCTGGTGGATGAAAATCTCGAAATCATGCAGAAGAACGAGGCCTGGGTCACCCACACCTACAAGGTGATCCAGCACGCCAATTCCATTCTGTCCAGTGCGGTGGATATGGAAACCGGCATGCGGGGCTATCTGCTGGCCGGCAAGGAAGGCTTCCTCGCTCCCTACAATGGCGGCAAGAAAGCTTTCTATGACAGGATCGGCAGCCTGAGTGAGACCGTCAACGACAATGCGGCTCAGGTCAAACTCCTGGACGAGACCAAACAGACGATCTCGGAATGGCAGTCAAAGGTCACTGAACCGACCATCGACTTGCGCCGCAAAATCGGCAACGCCCGTACGATGGACGACATGGCCGACCTGATTGGCGAGGCGCGGGGCAAGCTGTACTTTGACCGCTTCCGTCAGATCATGGCTGACTTCACCAGTGAAGAAGTAGGCCTGATGGAAATCCGCAAAACCCACAATGTCGAGACCGTCAGCAATACCTACCTGTTGATCGCCATCTGCATCGCCGTTGCCCAGGCAATCGGCATCGCACTGGCCATGCTGATCGGCAACGGTATCGCCAATCCCATCCGCCACATCACAGAAACCATGCAGCGTCTGGCCAAGGGCGACAACGACGTCGAAGTCACCGGCACCGAACGGGCCGATGAAATCGGCGACATGGCGGAAACCGTTGAAGTCTTCAAGCAAAACGCCATCGAGGCAGACCGTCTGCGCGGCGAGCAGGAACAGTCGCGTAAACAGGCCGAAACCATGCGCGAAGAACAGGAAGAGGCAAAACGCCAGGCCGAGGATGACCGTCGCAACGACATGCTCAAACTGGCCGACGGCTTCGAAGCCAGCGTCAAAGGCGTTGTCGAACTGGTGTCCAGTTCGTCTACCGAGATGGAAAGTACGGCCCAAAGCATGACGTCAATCGCCGAGGGCACGCAATCCAAAACCAGCGAAGTCGCGGTTGCGTCCGAACAGGCCACGGCCAATGTGAATACGGTCGCCAGTGCCGCCGAGGAACTCTCTTCCTCAATCGGTGAAATCAGCCGCCGCGTTTCTCACTCGGCCGAGATTTCAGGACAGGCTGTCCAGGCTGCTGAAAACACCAACCAGACGATCCGCGAGTTGGCGGAAGCGGCCCAGAAGATCGGTGAGGTTGTCGACCTTATTAATGACATCGCGAACCAGACCAATCTGCTGGCCCTGAACGCAACGATCGAGGCGGCCCGGGCCGGTGATGCCGGCAAGGGCTTTGCGGTGGTGGCGTCGGAAGTCAAAAACCTGGCCAGCCAGACGGCTCAGGCGACCGAAGACATCAGTGCCCAGATCGGCGGCATCCAGAGTACGACCCAGGATGCTGTACAAGCCATCGAGGGTATTGGAACGACGATTTCCGAAATGAACGAAATCGCCACCACGATCGCTTCCGCGGTTGAGGAACAGGGCGCGGCGACCAGCGAAATCAGTCGCAATGTCCAGGAAGCCGCCACGGGCACGGAAAGGGTGAACGCCAATATTTCCGATGTCAGCGAAGCTTCTGCCGAGACGGGCCAGTCGGCCAGCGAAGTGCTCTAGTCTGCACAAGGTCTTTCGCAACAGTCCGAAACCCTGAAATCGGAAGTCGAGAAATTCCTGGCTGAAGTCAGGGCGGCCTGATCGCCGGAGCGCGGTAACAGTAGCCAATTAACAGAGTAATGGATTTACCCGCGGGTTCTGGCAGTTTTCCAGCCCCGCGGGTAAATTTTTTGGAAATCGTCGCCATTGTCCCTGAGGCGGGTATTTTGCGGCATGGCGAACCTCACCAGGTTCTGACCTGACTGGCCCGGGGAAAGATCCGGAAATCTAACCCAGATTTTCGCTGATCTGGACGACCGGTGCGGTGTCGGTGAAGTTGGGGATATCGCCCATCACTTCCGCGCCGTGTTCTCCCAGGGTTTTTTGCAAAATCTCCATGCTTTCAAACTCAAGGATCGCCATGACCTGATAGGGGGCCGGTGTATCAGGGTCCGGTGTGCCAAGGCCCTTGACGGCGCGCACGCTGAGCACGCTGTCGCCCCACAGTTTGCCGACCAGGTCAAAGTGCGAACTGGTATAATAGTCCATGTCGAATTTCGAACCCGGTGTGTTCGGATACATCACAGTCACTGTAATTGTCATTTCAATCCCCATTGCTGAACAGATTAATTTAAAAAAATTTAACTGACGCGGGTAAATCATCGATAAAACGATGTCGCCTAGTCAAATCCCAATGTTGTGATGCCTTGAAACCGGACGATCTGAAACCGTCGGCAAGAGGTCCGGTATTTGCAGCGTTTGGCAAAGCGTGCTTACAATCTCTCGAAAAAATTGTGCCGCTAGCCCGAAGGTTTCTACATGTTGATGCAGTTTGTGGTCGAGTACCTGCCGGTGCTCATGTTTGCGACGCTGGCCTTGATGTTGTTCACCGGTTACCCGGTCGCCTTCCTGCTTGGCGGCATTGCCATCATTTATGGCTTGATCGGCTACGCTCTGGGCGCCTTCCAATTGATCGAGTTCTTCAACTTCATCGCCCGAATCTGGGGCGGTGCGGCAGAAAACCTCGTGCTCGTTGCACTGCCGACTTTTGTCTTCATGGGCGTCATGATGGAGCGAAGCGGCATCGCCAACGATATGCTCTATTGCTGCCAGGTATTGCTGAGGCGCGTCCCCGGCGGCCTGGCGCTGGCCGTGACGGTAATGGGAACGATCCTGGCTGCGATGACCGGCATTATCGGCGCGTCGGTGACCATGATGACAGCGCTGGCCCTACCGACCATGCTGCGCCAGAATTACAGTCACGAGCTGGCCACGGGAACGATCGCTGCGTCCGGTACGCTCGGCATTCTCATACCGCCCAGCATCATGCTGATCATCATGGCCGATCTGCTTTCGATTTCGGTCGGCTCCCTGTTTATGGCGGCGCTGGCTCCGGGGCTTGTGTTGTCCGCCTGCTACCTGATCTACATCGTCGCCGTCGCACGGGCCAAACCTGAAGTCGCACCGCCACTGCCGCAGGAGTTGCTGTACGTACCGCCGAAAGAACTGCCGCCCCTGCTGGTCAAAAGTTTTTTCCCGCCGGTCTTCCTGATCGCCTTCGTCAAGGGATCAATCCTGTTCGGTTTCGCCACGCCCAGCGAGGCCGGTGCCGTCGGAGCGTTCGGCGCCATGATGCTGGGCTGGCTCAAAAGCCGTCTTAACTGGGATGTATTAAAAGGCGTTTGCCATTCGTCGGGCCTGACCATCGCGATGATCTTCTTCATCTTCATCGGGGCGACGGCGTTCGCCTATGTATTTCGCTCGCTCGGTGGCGATGACATCGTCGAACACCTGATCCTTCAGGCCGGGCTCGATTCATGGGGTTTGCTGTTCCTGATCATGGGCATCGTCTTCGTTTTGGGATTTTTCCTCGACTGGATTGAAATCACCCTGATCATACTGCCGGTGTTCGCGCCATTGGTACTGGAACTGGATTTCGCCGACCACGTGGCGAAAGAGGAAATGATCTTCTGGTTCACAGTATTGGTGGCGATCAATCTGCAAACCTCGTTCCTGACACCGCCGTTCGGTTTCGCTCTGTTTTACCTGAAAGGCATCGCGCCACCGGAAGTCCGTACCATCAGCATCTACAAGGGTATCATTCCCTTTGTCATCATTCAGGCCTCGGTCCTGATGCTGGTCATGTGGCAACCCGAAATTGCCTTGTGGTTACCCCGTGCGGTTTACGACTGAGGGGCCGTCGGTGCACGGCAAGAAAATTTCGGATCATAACCAGATCATAAAAAGAGGACGTCGTTTTGAACAAGTCATTCAAGGAAGTTATGGGCATCCGCGGCGAGGCAATGCCGTCAGAAAACGACGTGACAATTACGGGCCATGACCCGGTATATCCGACACCTTTCAAAATCAGTGAAACCTGTGCTTCCGTTCTCGCCGGCATCGGTATTGCGGCGTCCGATATTTGGGAAATCAGGACCGGGAAGCGCCAGACAGTTGCCGTCGATACGAGACACGCTGCGGCGACGCTGAACAGTTCTTTGTTCATGCAGGCACCGGATGCGTCCGGCCAGTTCACGACGCTGGTCAACAAGAGTCATGAGGCGATGCTGGCGATGACACAACCCTGGCCGACCAGGGATGGCCGCTGGTTTCTGCCACATTTTGGCCTGCCAAATCTGAAAGAACGGGTCTTGAAGGTTCTGGGGTGTGATGCCAATCCCGAGTCCATTGGCAAGGCCGTCGCACAACGCGACGCGCTGGAGCTCGAAAATGCGATAGATGAAGCCAGGGCATGCGGTGCCATGGTTCGATCCAGTGAGGAATGGCTGAGCCACACGCATGGCCAGGTATTGCGTTCGAAGCCAATCGTCGAAATCACCAAAATCTCGGATAGTGATCCCGAGCCTTTCCCGACCGGTGATCGCCCGTTGAGCGGCATTCGAACCCTGGATCTTACCCGTATTCTGGCCGGGCCCATAGCCGCCCGGACATTGGCGGAGCATGGATCAGACGTGCTGATGGTGACAGCGGAACACCTGCCGCAAATCGAAGAGCATGTGATGGATACCAGCCATGGCAAACGAAGCAGCTTTATCGACCTCAAGACATCTGAAGGCAGGGATCAACTGAGCGGCCTGGCCAGAGATGCGGATGTTTTCTCGCAAGGCTACAGACCTGGCATGCTGCAGGGGTTTGGTCTGGGGCCCGAAGAACTGGCAGCAGTCCGTCCCGGCATTATCTATCTTTCAATAAGTTGTTTTGGTGCCGGCGGGCCCTTCAGTCATCGAGCGGGCTGGGAACAGGTTGCCCAGACGGTTACCGGCATTTGCCACGACGGACATGCCGACAGGCCTGGATTGCTGCCGGCTGCGGCCTGTGACTACACGACGGGATATCTTGGTGCCTATGGTGTCATGCTGGCACTTGCCCGGCGGGCACGCGAGGGCGGGAGTTATCATGTCGAGGTTTCGCTGTGCCAATCGGGGATGTTTATCCATCGCCAGGGCAAGACAGATTATTCTGATCAGGATATCGGACTGACCGATCAGGAACTTGACGAAATACGGGTGAACTCAAAACCTGCATTCGGTCCCTTGCGGCATATCGGGCCGGTGCTCAAAATGTCGGAAACACAGCCGCACTGGTTGCGACCAACGCCAACGCTGGGCGCTGACACACCCAACTGGCTCGACAGGGCAATATAGAAACCAGGGCATGTCTTTAGTGCGATCGAAATGTGAAACAGGTTTGTCATTTCCAAAGCGGCCACTTCGGGTCAAAACCTGACCTCGTGCACCTGAATTTCCAGTGACTGCTTTGCCTGACAGGACGGACATGGTTTAATTGTTTTCAGATGTGTCGGCGCGAACGACGCTGGAAATCAGGAGAGTTTTAGATGGTTGCAGAGGCCAAAAAGGTTGGCGAGAACCGCTATCGTGAAGCGTATGGTCGGTCTTACGAGGATTTTAACGTCGGGGATATCTATGAGCACCGGCCGGGCCGGACGATCTCGGAAGCCGACAATACGTGGTTTACGCTGTTGACCATGAACCAGCACCCGATCCATTTCGACGCGGAATATGCCAGCCACAGCGAGTTTGGCAAGCCGCTCGTCAACAGTGCGTTGACACTGTCCATCGTTGCCGGCATGAGCGTCTCCGACGTCAGCCAGAAAGCCATCGCCAATCTCGGCTGGACCGACATTGTCATGCCGGCACCCGTATTCAACGGCGATACCATCACGGCTGAATCCGAGGTGCTGGAAAAACGCGAATCAAAGTCGCGCCCGACCCAGGGTATCGTCGGTGTCGAGACGCGGGCCCACAATCAGGATGGCGTCCTGATCATGAGCTACAAACGAAGCGTCCTCGTGCCGAAGATCGGCCACAGTGTCGACGACAAAATGGCGGAGGCCTGATCATGCCGGATACAGCCGTGGCCAGCACCCCGGACGAGGAAATCCAGACCATTCGCGATTCAGTCCGGGCGCTCTGCGCCGATTTCCCCGGTGAATACTGGCGCGCCCTTGATCGCGACCGCACCTACCCGACCGAATTCGTCCAGACGCTGACGAAAAACGGATTTCTCGCCGTGCTGATCCCGGAGGAATATGGCGGCAGTGGTTTGGGTATCGGCGCAGCGGCGGCGATCCTTGAGGAGATCCAGCGAAGCGGAGCCAATGGCGGTGCCTGTCACGCCCAGATGTATACCATGGGCACCTTGCTGCGACACGGCAGCGCCGAGCAGAAATCAAAATGGCTACCGCAGATCGCCAGTGGCGACATTCGCCTGCAGGCCTTCGGCGTGACCGAGCCGACCAGCGGGACCGACACGCTGAGCCTGCGCACTACTGCTGTGCGCAAGGGCGACAAGTTCGTCGTCAACGGCCAGAAAGTCTGGACCTCGCGCGCCGAACATTCCGATCTGATGCTGCTGCTGGCCCGCACGACTTCGAAGGAAGACGTCAAAAAACGAAGCCTCGGCTTGTCGGTCTTTTTAATTGATATGCGCGAAGCCTTGGGTAATGGCCTGACGATCCGGCCTTTACGGGCAATGATCAATCATGCCGCGACCGAAGTCTTTTTTGATGATCTGGAAATCCCCGCCGACAGCCTGATCGGCGAGCTCGATCATGGATTTAAATATATTCTCGATGGCATGAACGCCGAGCGTACGCTGATCGGGGCGGAGTGTATTGGCGATGCGCGCTGGTTTATCGACAAGGCGACAGCTTACGCCAACGAGCGCGAGGTCTTTGGCCGGCAAATTGGCCAGAACCAGGGCATTCAGTTCCCCATCGCCCGGGCCTATGCCTCGACCGAGGCCGCCGATTTGATGGTCCATAAGGCAATCCGCCTGTACGACGCCAACGAGCCCGCCGGTGAGGCGGCCAACATCGCCAAGATGCTGGCCTCGGAAGCGTCATGGGAAGCGGCCAATGTCTGCCTGCAGACGTTCGGCGGTTTTGGCTTTGCCGAGGAATATGACGTCGAGCGAAAATTCCGCGAGACCCGGCTTTACCAGATCGCGCCGATCTCAACTAATTTGATTTTGTCCTACGTCGCCGAACACGTGCTCGGCCTGCCGCGGTCTTTTTAACTGGTCGCAGGCGTCATTTTGAGTTGGCGTAATAGTCCGTCCACGCCAGCACACCGCCGTAAAGCGCAAACACGCCAAGTGAGAATATCAGAAACATCATCTCGTTTTCGGTCATCGATCTCTCCAACCGGTTGAATATCGGGTCGGGAGAGGTATAGCGAGGCCCGGGGCCTCACTCATTGATCCAGATCAATTAGTTCAATTCGAAACCGTCTGAAAGACGTCGCAGTTTGTCGAAATCGACGACCGTGAGCGAACGGGCTGCATCCTTGTTGATGACCTTCAGTTTGTGCAGGCGTGACCACGTGCGACTGACGGTTTCAGTGGTCAAACCGAGATAATCGGCGATATCCTTGCCGCTCATCGGCAGGTTCACCGGATTATCTGCCGCACCGCCGAGGACTGCGCGTTCAGACAGCATCAGGACAAACGACGCCAGGCGTTCCTCCGCCGACTTGCGGCCCAGCAGCAGCATCTGGTTTTGTGTGTCCGCCAGTTCAGAGCGTGCCCGGCCGAGCAGGCGTTTTTCAAAACTCCGGTGCTTGTGCGCCAGTTTATCCAGTTTCGACTTATCGAAGCAGCACAGGGAGACGTCGGTAACGGCTTCGGCACTGCAGATATAGGTCTCGCTGTCAGCCAGGCCGACAAAGTCGCCGGCGAACATAAACCCTGTTACCTGTTTGCGGCCATCGGGCAACAGTTTGAACAGCTTGAGGCAGCCGTCCGTCACATTGTAGACCTGCCTCGCCACTTCGCCTTCGTCGAACAGCACGGCATTGGCGACGAGCTGGCGGCGCTGGAGGATGGCATCGAGATCACCGAGTTCATCGTCATCGAGTGCCGAACAAACCGCGACCTGACGAACCGAACAAGCGGCGCAGGGCGAGCCGGCCCGACCCGACAGTTGCGCGGCGGCCAGGGGCGCCCGACGCGCCCGTTGTACCGGTATCGATTTTAATCCGGACATCTCTGCCTGCTCATGAAATTCAGTTTCCGCTTGAGTTTATACCCATCCCGATAGATGTTCGCCTTGAAATCCCGCATATATCTGATACCTGATGTGTATTGTACACGCGTTTGGCTGCTCTGGCCCCTCGATGCCCGCAGCACAAGAATTTACAGACTTCCAATTAATGAGCGCCGGTGATTATTAATGAACTATATCCAGCCCTGGTGGAAAAACCCTCATTCAGTCCGCGGACCGCTTATCCTGATTGTCGGTTTGATCCTGATCACGGGCTTTCTGATCACCATCGGTTTGAGCTACCAGGTCTCGAAAAACAGCCTGCGCGCGGCGCTGATTGACGAGGAACTGCCGCTCACCAGCAACAACATTTATTCCGAGATCCAGCGCGATTTGCTCCAGCCCATCCTGGTGGCATCGACCATGTCCAATGACACCTTCGTCAAGGACTGGCTGCTGGGCGGCGAACGCGACGTCGAACAAATCACCCGATATCTCGATGAAATTCGTAAAAAGTACGATCTCTTCACGACGTTCGTGGTTTCGGAAAAAACGCGAAACTATTATCATTTCAAGGGGCTGACACAGGTGGTCTCGGACAAGGATCCGAGGGACAGCTGGTATTTCCGTGTGCGCGATATGTCGGAAATCTACGAACTCAACGTCGACCCCAACGAAGAACAAAACGACACGCGGACGATCTATATAAATCACAAGGTTTTTGGCCCGGACAAAAAATACCTTGCGGCCATCGGGGTCGGGCTGGAATTCGACACGGTGGCCAGGATTGTCGAGCGTTACAAGGAGCGGTTTGGCCGGAATATCTATTTCGTCGATGACAATGGCGACATTTCCGTGCGCTCGGCAGGCGCCGCCATCACCGAGCCGAACATTCACAACGCACGTGGTATTTCGGAGATCTCGAAGAAAGTCATGGCGACCGATCACGCGTTTTTCGAATACAGTCGTGACGGCGAAAACATGCTGCTCAACACCCGATATATTCCCGAACTGGGCTGGCGGGTCATCGTCGAACAGCAGGAAGCCCAGGCCTTCGACGCCATCCGCGAAGGGCTGATCACGTCCATCCTCATCGGCATCGGCATCATCGCCCTTACCATGTTGATCGTCGCCTACACCCTGAACCTTTTTCATTCCCGCCTTGAAACCATGTTGACGGAAGCCACAACAGCGGAACAGAAAATGGCGGATCTGGTTGATCAATTGAACTATGAGATCGACGTCAAGAATCGCTTCTTCTCGGTGATTTCGCACGACCTGATCAGTCCGTTTAATGCACTGCTCGGCATGACGCATATGATGCACACCCGGTCGGAAAAATATGACAAGGCGGATCTCGTTGAATTCGCAGGCGATGTCAACGAATCGGGTAATCGCGTGTTTGAACTGCTGCAGAATCTGCTGCAGTGGTCCAGATTACAAATGGACGGCACAGCACATGAGCCGGAAATGATCGACCTGAAAGCGGTGATCCAGGAATGCCTTGATGTCCTGCAACCGGTCGCGGAACAAAAGAACATCAATCTCGTCAACAATGTCGGCGATATTCAGGTCTTCGCCGACCGTGGCATGGCGCTGACCGTAACGCGCAATCTGGTCGGCAACGCGCTCAAGTTTACCGAAGCCGGTGGCAGAGTTGAAATCTCTTCGGGCGGCACTGACGAGCTGGTTCAGATCACGGTCTCGGATGATGGCATCGGTATGTCGCAGGAACAGATGGACAAGGCCTTCGCGCTGGATCAGCGGACATCGACCGAGGGCACTGCTGGTGAAATGGGCACAGGCCTTGGCCTGCCACTGTGCAAGGACTTGCTGGAGCGCAACGGCGGTACTATCTGGGTCGACTCAAATCCGGGTGAGGGAGCCGAGTTCCATTTTGTCCTGCCCGCCGCCCCGCGCCAAAGCTGAGGTCTCCCCGGCGTTATAGCTTTTCGTCATGTGCGGCAGCCAATAGTGAATTTGACAAGCAGCGGCTGAGTTATGCCATGCTGTCACCCGACCAATGAGTTCAGGGGTGGGGGAACTGGCGTCGATGGAATTTGGTATTTTCGATCATCTTGATCGCAATGACACACCGGACGTTAAGCTCTATGCCGACCGTCTGGAGATTGTTCAGGCGGCGGAGGCGGCGGGGTTCCGTGGCTATCACCAGGCCGAACATCACATGACGCCACTTGGCCTCGCCCCCTCGCCCGGCCTCTTTCTGTCCGCCGTGGCCCAGCGCACCAGCACCATACGGCTCGGCCCGCTGGTCTACCTGCTGCCGCTCTATCATCCGCTCCGCCTGATCGAGGAAATCTGCATGCTCGATCAGATGAGCAAGGGCCGGCTCGAACTTGGCGTCGGTGCCGGCGTCTCGCCCTACGAAGTCGGTTATTATGGTGTCGGTGATGACAAGATCGCCCGTCACCAGGAGACACTCGATATCCTGATCAAAGGCCTGACGTCGGATCGTCTGAACCATCAGAGCGAGCACTATCAGTTTGACAACGTGCCGATGATCCTCAAGCCGTATCAGACGCCGATGCCACCCCTGTGGGCCGGCGTCGGCAGTGAGGAAGGCATGGACTTCGCCGCCCGTCACGGCATGAACGCCATCGGCCTCGGCCCGACGACGCGGGTCAAGGGGCTGGTGGCCTACTATCGCGATGCCTGGGTCGAACAGGCGGATGATCCAATGCGCAAATTTTCCCCGACGACCGAGCCGATGATCGGTGCGCTTCGCCAGATCCATATCGCAGAGACCGATGCCGAAGCCTGGGCCGAAGCCGGGCCTGCCTATGAAAGCTGGTTTCATAATCTCAACTGGCTGTGGCAGGAACACGGCACCAATGCCTCGACCAATCTGGCCCCTGATCTGAAGACCGGTGTCGAGCGCGGCGCCGTCATCGTCGGTTCACCTGATACAGTGCGCGCCGCCATGACAGCGGAGCGCGATGAAACAGGTTATAATTACGCCGTTCTGCAATTTGCCTTTGGCAACCTGACGCTCGATCAGGTCAAACGGGCGCTGGCGCTCTTCCAGTCAGAGGTAATGCCGTCGCTCAAGTAAATCGATAACTTTTCAGGGAAAGAATATTTATGGAAATGCGTAATGTCGGGGCGTCCGGCCTGAAGGTCTCAACGCTGGGGATCGGCTGCAATAATTTTGGCGTGCGTCTCGACGCCGGGCAATCGGCGGCGGTCGTGCACGCCGCCCTTGATCACGGCGTCACACTGTTTGATACAGCCGACGTCTATCCCATGGGCGAAGGCGGCACGTCGGAGGACTTTCTCGGCAAGGCGCTGGGCAACCGGCGCGGTGATGCCATCGTCGCCACCAAGTTCGGTATGAAGATGGACCCGGAAGGCACGCGGCGGGGCGGCTCGCGGCGCTACATCATCAAGGCGGTCGAGGACAGCCTGCGACGTCTGGGCACGGACTGGATTGATCTGCTGCAGTTTCACGAGCCCGATGCCGACACGCCTATTGATGAAACATTGCGGGCGCTCGATGATCTGATCCGGGCCGGCAAGGTTCGCTATATCGGCAGTTCCAATTTCGCCGGCTGGCAAGTGGTCGAAGCGCATTACCTTGCACGTGAACTCGGCCTGAACCGGTTTGTTGTGACGCAGGAGCTTTACAGTCTGCTGTCGCGCGATATAGAGCGCGAGGTTATTCCGGCTTGTCAGAAATACGGCATGGGTCTGTTGCCGTTTTTCCCGCTCGCCAGCGGCATCCTGAGCGGCAAGTACGAACTGGGCAAAGGCGCGCCCGAGGGCACCCGCCTTGCCACTTCACAATCGCTGGCCGACATGTTCCTGAGCGAAAGCAATCTGGTCGAGGCCGGCAAACTTGCCGACGTCGCCGCCGGTTGTGGCAAGGGACTGATTGACCTGGCGTTCGCCTGGCTGCTGCGTGATGCCGTGGTACCAAGCGTCATTGCCGGTGCTTCGACACCTGAACAGGTCGCGCGAAATGCAGAGGCCGTGGCCTGGCAGATGTCGGCCGACGACATTGCAAAAGTGACTGATGCCCTGAGTTAACACCCGGGAGAACGCCATGGATGATCAACTGATACCGACAACGCTTGTCGGCAGCTACCCGCAACCGGACTGGCTGGTCGACAAGGAATTGCTGCTGGGTGGCGGGCCGCCGCGTGTGCGCATGCAGGAGGTTTGGCGACCGGCGGCAGACGTGCTGGAAGAAGCCCAGGACGATGCCACGCTGGTCGCCCTGCATGATCAGGAAATCGCCGGTATCGATATCGTCTCCGATGGCGAGGTGCGGCGTGAAAGTTATTTCAACCGCTTCGCCAATGCCCTAGAAGGTATCGACCTCGACGATCCGGCCACGGTACCGGGTCGCACCGGCAACCCGACGCTGGTGCCGCGTGTCGTCGGTCCAATCAAACGCCGTCACGCCGTCCAGGTTCGCGACGTCGAGTTCCTGCGCGCCCACACGGATAAAAAAATCAAGATCACCGTGCCCGGCGCCTTCACCATGGCCAAGATGGCGGTGGATGAATACTACAACGACCTCGAAGCCCTGATCATGGCCTACGCCGAGGTCCTGAACGGGGAAATCCTGGAGATGAAAGCCGCCGGTGCCGACGTCATCCAGATCGACGAGCCGCATATGCAGGCGAACCCCATCGAGGCCGGGAAGTTTGGCATCGCGGCGATTGACCGGGCACTGGCAGGCGTAGCTGAACCAACCGTGGTGCATCTTTGTTTTGGCTATGCCTACGTCGTCAAGGACAAGCCGTCGGGTTATTCCTTTCTGCCGGAACTGGACAAGTGCTGCGCCACCGCCATTTCAATCGAGGCAGCCCAGCCAGATCTCGATCCGGTCATTCTGGAAAGCCTGCCGAACAAAAAAATCCTGTTCGGCGTCATCGATCTCGGCAGCCATGAGGTTGAGACGCCCGAGCTTGTCGCGGAACGCCTGCGCGGTGCCTTGCTGCATGCCAGCCCTGAGCGGATTATTGCCGCACCGGATTGCGGCATGAAGTATCTGCCGCGCGACGTTGCCTTTGGAAAACTGAAAGCCATGGTCCGTGGCGCGGAAATCGTTCGCCAGGAAGTGAGCTGATCACGGTACCGGTTACCTGAACAGGCGGTGATCACATTCGCGTTCTTCACCGTTGAAGAAATGGCCGGTTTGGGTGCAAGATACCCGGTGCTGAAAAAAGGCAGGCGTTAAGGAAACAGAAAATCAAGGGGGTCTCCGATGCGGAACATCAATTTCGATAACCTGACGGAAAACGTTATCAAGGCATATGCCGGGACCGGAGATCCGCGCAAAAAGGAAATCCTCACGCTGCTGATCCAGCGCCTGCACGACTTCGTTCGTGACGTCAATTTGACGCCGCAGGAATGGGAAGATGCAATTGGCATGTTGACGCGGGCGGGCGACATCACGACGCCCGAACGCAATGAATTTATTTTGTTGTCCGATCTGCTCGGCGTTTCCGCCCTCGTCGATCTGGTTGATGGCCGCGAAGACGTTGGTGCAACAATTACCACCGTCATGGGGCCGTTCTACACACCGGGCACACCTGAATTGCCCAACGGGGCCGATTTGACCGGGGACAACGAGGGCGAGCGCATTCTGGTGCACGGCCGTATCAGCAACGGCGACGATGCGGGTGTCGCCGGTGCGAAAATCGAAATCTGGCAGAACGGGCCCAATGGTCTTTACACCGTTCAGGACCCGACCCAGCCCGAGCACAATCTGCGCGGCGTATTGCATGCCGATGACGACGGCAAATACTCCTTCACCACGGCGAAACCGGTGCCCTACACCGTGCCGGATGATGGCCCCGGAGGCGAACTGGTGCGGGCCGGTAACCGGCATTGCTGGCGTCCCGCCCACATCCACTTGATGATTTCCGCCGAAGGTTGCAAGCGCCACGTCACACAAATCTATAACACCCATGATACCTACATTGACGAGGACGCGGTCTTTGGGGTGCGCGAGCCGCTGGTGGTGGATTATGAGCAGGTGCCCACCGACGAAGAGCAAGCGCGCTTCGCCAATATCAAGGGAACCTGGAATATTGCCAACGTCGATTTCATCCTCGCCCCCGGCTGAGCAGGACTGACGCCTTAACACGGGGGACTTTGGCATGCACGACAAGGATTATTTGCTCTCGCTGCTGGACTATAACGTCTGGGCAAACGAGGAATATTTCAAGCAGATCGTTGACCTGCCGGAGGCAGAAGTCGCCGCCGAGCGACCGTCGTTGATGAAAAGCATCCTTGTCTCGGTCAATCATCTGCTGCTGATCGATATGGTCTGGATGGCCCATATGCAGGGAAACGGGCATTCCTTCGATAGCCTGCAAACCATCCAGCATGAGAACCTCGACGACCTGCGCGCCGCCAAGCGGCAGATGGATGAGGAGATCCGGGCGTATGTCTCAGGCCTCAGTGCTGATGAGCTTGAAGAGGTTGTGAGTTACGAACTGATCGGCGGCAATCAGGGCAGTCTGCCGCGCTATCTGATCATCACGCACCTGGCGATCCACGGCAGTTTCCATCGCGGATTTATCGGCGACATGTTTGGCCAGATACCGTTGATGCCCGCGGGCCAGGATATTCCAGTCTGGGCCCGGGCGCTGAGCGAAACCTGAAAATCAATCCGGTTTGACGGTACCGAGTGCGGTGAGGATTTGCTCGGGCGTTGCCGGGTGGACATTGAGGCGAACATCCATCGGGCGCAGGGCATCGTTGATGGCGTTGAGAACGGCACCCGGTGCGCCCGCTGTCCCCGCTTCGCCAGCCCCCTTCGCCCCCAGTTCAGAATCAGCCGTCGGCGTGACGACGTGGGCGATTTCGATGTCCGGCATTTCGGCGGCCATCGGCGTCAGGTAATCCATCATTGAGCCATTAATCAGTTGCCCGTCACCATCGTACTGGCAGTGCTCGAACAGGGCCGCCCCGATACCCTGAACAATGCCACCGCGAATTTGTTCGTCGACCAGTTGCGGATTGATCACGGTGCCGCAGTCCTCGACCACCCAGTGTTTGAGCAAGGTGATAAAGCCGGTTTCGATATCGACTTCAAGCAAGGAGGCCTGGACGCCATTGGTAAAGGCGAAGGGGTATTGTTTGGGCACGTAGTGACGGGTCGCGACCAGTTCGCTCTGGAATTCTTTTGGCAAGGTGTCGGGCCGGAAGTAGGCGATGCGCCCGATCTCATCGAGGCCGATGCGATCATTACCGTCCTCCATATCGACGACCCGGCTTTCACGGATATCAAGGGTATCTGGTTCCGCCTGCAGAATGGTTCCCGCCACGTCCAGTATGCGGGCGCGCAAGACCTTGCCTGCCTGCACCGCCGCCTCACCACCGATACCGGCGGCGCGTGAAGCCCACGTACCCCCGCCATAGGGCGTGACGTCGGTATCACCTGTAATCACCCGGACCTTGTCGAGCGGCACGCCGACCGCCGTCGCCGTCACCTGGGCCATCACGGCCTCGGCGCCCTGGCCCTGTTCGGTCACGCCGGCGGCACAGATAATATTTCCCTTGGCATCCATGCGCACCGTGCAGCCTTCCTGGGCCGTGATGCGGGCACCGCCAACGCCGTAGAACATGGCGCTTGGATTTGTCAGTTCGACAAATGTGGCAATGCCGATACCGAGGTGAACCCCTTCGGCCCGGCGGCGAACTTGCTCGGCGCGCAGTCCATCGTAGTCCATCATCTCGAGCAGGCGCACCAGCGACTGCTGGTGTGACAGACTTTCATACATCAGGCCGGTCACGGCCTTGCACGGGTAGCTGTCATCGGCGATCAGATTGCGGCGGCGGACCTCGACGGGGTCCATGTTGATGGCAGCGGCAGCGGCATCAACCAGACCTTCGGTCACCGCCGTGGCGATAGGGTGGCCGACAGCGCGGTACTGGCACATCGGCACCTTGTTCTGGAACACCACACTTGTACGGGCGCGATAGTTTTCCAGGGTGTATTGCGCCGCGATCAGGTTGACGATCTGGTTGGCCTCGACGGCACTGGTGCGGGGATAAACCGAATAAGGCCCGACGCCGGTGAGATCGTTGATTTCAATCGCCGTGAGACGCCCGTCGTCGTTGATCGCCACGCGGGCGCGAACGACATGGTCGCGGGCATGAATGTCGGAGACAAAGGATTCGAGACGGTCGGCGATAAACTTTACCGGACGGCGCAACATCACACTCAGCGCCACCGTCGCCATTTCGTCGGCATAAGTATGAACCTTGATGCCGAACGAGCCGCCGACATCACCGCAAATAACACGGACGTTATGTTCTTCCAGCCCCATGTGCGTGGCAAAGATGTTTTGCATCATGTGCGGGGCCTGGTTGGAATGATGCACCGTCAGGTGTTCCTCCGCCGCTTGATAGTCAGCGAGGATGGCGCGGGGTTCCAGCGTCACGCCGGTGTGGCGACCGAAGGTGAAAACTTCCTCGACGACGGTATCGGCGGCAAAGGCTGCATCAACATCACCGGCTTTGTATTCGCGCTGCCAGGCCAGGTTGTCGCCGAGATCGGCATGGATGACCGGCGTGTCGGCATCCAGTGCCCGTTCCATATCGACGACCGCCGGCAGTTCCCGCCACTGAACCTCGACCAGGCCGACGCCGTCCTCGGCCTCGGCCCGGGTGCTCGCCACCACTGCAGCAACTGCTTCGCCCTGCCAGCAGGCCTTTTTGATGGCGAGGGCGTGTTGCGGTTGTGACTTCAAACCTTCGAGGTGACTGAGCACGCCGACCCACGGCGTGCAATATTCAGCAAGCTCGGCCCCGGTGACGACAGCGACAACACCGGCGGCGGCTTTGGCGGCGGTGGCATCAATCGCTTCAATTGCGGCGTGGGCATAGGGCGAGCGCACGAAGGCAACGTGCAGCATACGCGGCAACTGGATGTCATCGACGTAGGTGCCACGCCCCTGCAGCAGTCGGCGGATATTGGGCCGGGGCACACTGCGCCCGATATAACTGTTCGGCCGGTCGAGAATGGCGTGCAGGCTGGTCTCGCTCATCAGGTACCCTCCCCGCGCCGCGCCGCCGCCACGTTTTCAACGGCATCGACAATGGCCTGGTATCCCGTGCAACGGCAGTAGTTGCCGGAGATGTGGGCGCGGATTTCATCGCGGGTTGGCGCCGTGTTGGTCGCCAGCAGAGCCTGCGCCGTCAGCAGCATGCCGGGTGTGCAGTAGCCGCACTGCAGGGCATTGCGGGTATGGAAAGCTTCCTGCAGATCGGCCAGTTCACCGCTATCGGAGGCCCCTTCGATGGTCTCGACCCCGGCCCCGTCGGCTTGCGCCGCCAGCACAAGGCAGCCGCGCACGATCTCGCCATCGAGGCGGACCGTGCAGGCACCGCAGGAGCCATGTTCGCAGCCGACGTGACTGCCTGTGAGTTCGAGCTGGTAGCGCAGGAAATCGACCAGAGTCTGGCGTGCCGGGACTCGGGCCGAGACCTGTTCGCCGTTTACCGTGATCTGAAGATCAATCATTGGTTCCATGAGGTGATCTCCATATACATCACGCCACCAACCGGGCCAGCACACGGCGGGTCAGCACGCCGCAATGCTGCAATTTGGTCTGGACGCCACAGCCGGGCTGGCCGATGACCTGAATATCCTTGCCGAGGTTTCCGATCGCCGAGGCAATCGTCTCCGGCGTCAGTTTCTGACCTTCAAGTTTCTGCGCGGTGGCCGTGGCCAACATGGGACGGTCACCGACGGCAAAAAACGCGAGGCGCAGGTCATGAACGCTGCCGCCGTCAACGCGTCCAAAGGCCGCCAGACCGGCAAGAGCGTAATCGCCATGTCGCCGGGCCAGTTCGCTGAAACCGGAGCGATAGCCGTCAGCGGGCACGGGGATTTCGACGGCGCTGAGCAATTCACCTGGTTTCAAGGCTGTCTCAAAGGTGCCGGTAAAAAAATTGCTGGCCGGGACAACGCGGCTGCCGTCCGGGCCGACGATCTCGACCGAACCGTCGAGGGCCAGCAGACATGCGGGTAACTCGGCGGCTGGATCAGCCAGCGACAGACTGCCGCCGATGGTGCCACGATTGCGGATGGCCGGGTGGCCGATATGAAGCACGGCCTCACTTAATAGCGGGACGGCCTCAAGAATTTGCGGTGAGCTGGCCAGATCGCTATGGCAGGCCAGCGCGCCAATGCGCAGGGTTCCATCTTGCAGGGATATGGTCTTAAGGTCCGGGATCGCTGCGATATCGACGACATGGCTGGGGGCGACGAGGCGCATGTTGAGCATGGGCAGCAAGCTCTGGCCACCGGCGAGTACAACCGCGTCGGGATGTTCACCGAGAAGCGATAGTGCCTCATCCACAGATGACGGCTTGACATAATCGAAGGCTGCCGGCTTCACAGAATCCCCCCTGTGTGTCCCGGGCCAGGCATGAAAAAAATCCACGCATCTTTTGGCTGGCACCGTTGATCGGCAATTATTCTATCCTGAATTTCAACCGGCGCAAGCTGCGCCAGGGCCAGCGTAAATTTTATATCACTCTTTTCGGATATACTGCGGTGTGTTAACAATGGTTCCACACAAAACAAAAAAGAAGGTCGATCAGACGCAGAAAACGAATAATCCAAAATAAAAAAACAATACCGATCAGGGGAGGTAGGCAATGTTTACGAATTTTGTGATGAAGCGCCGCTTGGTGGCGCTGGGGGGAATGCTGGCCGCAGCATTATTTCTGGCCCAGATCTTTACGCCGACAACAACACGTGCGGCAGAACCTTTAAAAATTGGCTTCAGTATGGCCCTTACCGGAGCCCTGGCGGGCGCTGGCAAGGCAGCCCTTATTGCCATGGAAATCTGGCGTGCAGACGTCAACAAGGCAGGCGGTTTGCTGGGTCGTCAGGTTGAATTTGTCTATTACGATGATGCGACATCACCGTCCAAGGTGCCGGGCATCTACACCAAATTACTGAACGTCGACAAGGTTGATCTCGTGGTTTCCAGTTATGGCACCAACGAGATTTCACCGGCCATGCCCATCGTCATGCGCAAGGGCCTGGTGTTCATGTCGTTGTTCGGTCTGGCGGTGAATGAACGCTTTAATTACGACCGCTATTTCCAGATTATGCCTGCCGGCCCGGTGCCGAAGGAAGACTGGTCGCGTGGATTCTTTGATCTCGCCATGGCCCAGGGTGACAAGCCCAAGACCATCGCCTTGCTGGCTGAAGACGCCGAATTTGCCCGCAACGCCGTTTCAGGTGCGCGCATCAACGCCAAAAAAGTCGGTCTGAATATCGTCTATGACAAGACCTTCCCGTTTGGTTCGAGCGATCTGACACCGGTGATCCGGGCGATCAAGTCGTCAGGTGCTGATCTTGTGTACATCGGGTCTTACCCGCATGGCTCGGTTGGCCTGGTCAAGGCGGCAAACGAGCTTGGCCTGAAAGCCAAAATGTTTGGCGGCGGTATGGTTGGCCTGCAGTTCGCAGCCATTCAGAAGAACCTCGGTCCGTTGTTGAATAACGTCGTCAACTACGATTTCTGGGTGCCGGAACCGACGCTCAAATTTGAAGGTGTTGAAGCTTTCCTGGCGAAATATCAGGCTGCAGCCAAGGGTAAAAAAGTAGATCCCCTGGGTCACTATCTGCCGCCCTATGCCTATGCCTATATGCAGATCCTCGGCCAGGCCGTGAACAAGGTCGGCAGCCTCGATCAAAAGGCAATTGCCGAACACATTCACGCCACCACCTTCAAAACAGTGGTCGGCAACGTCAGTTTCGGCAAGAACGGTGAATGGGCGCAGACACGGACACTGCAAGTGCAGTTCCGCGACCTCAAGCCCAACAATCTCGATCAGTTCACCAAGGCCGGTAGCCGTGTCGTGTTGTATCCCAAGAGCGTGAAATCGGGCGAGATCGTCTATCCGTACAAGTAGTCGAACATCGGTTGAGTTAGCTGTGTTTACCGTGCAATCAGGGGCCCGTTCGAAATAATGTCTGGCGAATTGTTAATAAACGCCGTTGTTTCGGGGCTCCTGATTGGCGGCTTTTACGCGGCCGTCGCGCTCGGCCTGTCGATTACCTTCGGCTATCTGGAAATCGTCAACATCGCGCACCCGACGTTCGTCATCTTCGGATCCTACGTCACCTACATCATCAATCTGAATTTTGGTCTTGATCCGGTTATATCGGGCCTGGTCTTTGCGCCGGTCTTTTTCATACTCGGCATGGCGCTTTATCGATTTTATTACACAAGTTTTGAGAAAGCCGGTCAGGAATCGCTCAATGGTCTGGCGTTTTTCTTCGGCCTGATGTTCACCATCGAGGTTCTGCTTATTCTGGTCTATGGCGTCGACTATCGCCTGGTCAACGCGCCCTATATCGGCGAGACCTGGCATATCGGCTTCGTTGATTTCCCGCTGCGTCTGACCGTGCCGTTCGTGATTGGCACGACCATGGCGCTCGGGGTTTATTTCTTTCTTTCCAAAACTTTCCTCGGGCGTGCCATCAAGGCCGTGTCCCAGGACCGTCTGGCCCTGCAGCTCATGGGCGCCGACCCGATCAAGGTCAAGCAATACGCGCTTGGTATTGCCATCGCGACTGCAGCCGTCGCAGGTTCCCTGCTGATCATTATCGGACCTGTCGAGCCGTCCGTGGGCCGGCTCTATATCGGGCGGGTTTTTGCCATTGTCGTTCTCGGTGGCATGGGCAGTGTCGGTGGTACCTTGACCGCCGCCCTTCTGATCGGCGTGATCGAGAGTTTTGTCGCCACTTTCTACGGACCTTCGTGGGCACCTGCCGTATCCTTCGGCCTGTTGTTCGTGACACTTGCGCTGCGTCCGCAGGGCATGTTTGGCAGGGCCTAGAACGATCATGCGTAAATTCTGGATGGTCCCGGTCGCTGTCTTCGTCGCCGGTTTGCTGTTGACCGAGAGCCTCGACAACGAATTTTATTTCTTTGCCGGTTACGTCATTCTGCAAGGCCTGATCATGGGCACGGCGTGGAATATTCTCGGCGGCTTTACCGGCTATGTGAATTTTGGCTCGGCCGGATTTTTTGCCGTCGGTGCCTATACCTCGATTGCCCTTAACAAGGCGTACGCCTTGCCCCTGCCCATCCTGATACTCGCCAGCGGCCTGGTCTGCGGCATTATCGGTCTGGGAGCCGGGTATTTGACGCTGCGACTGAAAGGCATTTATTTTGCTATTTCAACGCTGGCCATGGCCATCGTCTTTGAGACTTTTATCAACAACTGGGAATACGTCGGCGGTGCAAGTGGTGCCTACATTCTGACACCGGCGGACAGTCTTTTCTTTTCGTCCTATGTCGAATTGCTGTTCATGGTCATGCTGATCATCGCCATCGCCGCCGTCTGCTTTGCCCGCTACCTCGCCGTCTCGCGCATAGGCCAGGGGCTGACGGCGATCCGCGACGATGAACTGGCTGCCGAATGCATGGGTGTGCCGACACTGCGCCTTAAACTGATCTCCGCCACCGCCATGGGCGTTTTCATGGGCATGGCCGGCGCACCCTACCCCTTCTTCGTCACCTTCGTCGATCCACTGTCGGCCTTTTCGCTGTTTATTGCCGTCAACTCCATCGCCATGCCGCTGATCGGCGGCACAAAAGTCTGGTACGGACCGGTCATCGGTGCGCTGATCCTCGGCCTGACCCAGGAAATCACCACGGTAACAATTTCGTCGGAGCTCAACCTGTTGATCGTCGGCGTCGTCCTGATCGGTTTCATCACGCTGGCACCGGCGGGCATCGTCGGCCTGGTGCAGGACTTCAACCGCAAACGACTTCGCGCCAAGGCGGGTGACTGATGGCCGAACAGCTTCTTGATGTCCGCAACCTGACCAAGCGCTTCGGTGGCTTCATTGCCCTTGATGGCGTTGATCTGCATCTCGACAAGGGCGAGCGGCTCGGGCTGATCGGGCCCAACGGGTCGGGCAAGACGACCATGATTAACTGCATCTCGGGTGCGCTGTTTAACGACGAAGGTGCCATCGATTTTGAAGGTCGCGATATCACAAAATTGCGGGCTTTTGAGCGCGCCCGCCTCGGCATCGCCCGCAGTTTCCAGATCCCCAAGCCGTTCCGTTCGATGACGGTGATCGAAAACCTTTTTGTGCCGCTGGAATACGCGGCGTGGGATCGTATTGACCACAGCCGTGTCACCGAAGAGGCCATGGAAATCCTCGAACGCATGGGCCTGGTTGATCTGGCACACACGAACAGCGCAGACCTGACGCAGATCGACATGCGCAAACTGGAACTCGCCCGGGCGCTGGCGGCGCGGCCGGACCTGCTGATTTCGGATGAGGCCATGGCCGGCCTGTCGAACGAGGAAGTCGATGAAATCCTCGACATCCTGTTCGCCCTGAACGAAGACGGCGTCGCCGTGATCATGATTGAACACATCATGCGTGCCGTGATGCGCTATTCCGAACGGATTGTCGTGCTCGATGCCGGGCGCAAAATCGCCGATGGTTCGCCCGATGAAGTCGTCAGCAACCCCGATGTCGAAAGGGCCTATCTTGGAGAATAGGATTCTGATCGACAATCTGGTCGCCGGATATGGTCCGGTGCAGGTGCTGCGTGGCATTTCCGTCAACGTAGAACCCGGCGAAACGGTTGTGTTGCTGGGCTCCAACGGCAATGGCAAAAGCACGCTGATCAACAGCATCATGGGCATCATTCGCCCGACCGCCGGAACGATCATACTGGAACGCGATGGCGAGCGTATCGATCTCATCGGCAAGTCGCCGGATCAGATCGTTGGTCTGGGTATCGCCCTGGTGCCGGAGGGACGCCGGTTGTTCCCGGCCCTGACGATTGAAGAGAACCTGATGCTCGGAGCCTATCGCCAGGACGCCCGCGCCGTGATCGATGACAATCTCGAGTTCTGTCTTGAGACCTTCCCGGTCTTGCGCGAACGTTTCAAGCAACTTGCCGGCAACATGAGTGGCGGTGAGCAACAGATGATCGCCTTCGCCCGCGCGCTGATGTCGGCCCCCAGTATCCTGATCGTCGATGAGCCGTCGGTCGGCCTCGCGCCGATCCTGGTTAATCGCATGATCACCAAGATCAAGGAGCTCAAGACGCAACGCGATCTGACCATTTTGATGGCCGAGCAAAACTTCAATCAGGCGATCAAGATCGCCGACCGCGGTTATATCATCGTCCACGGCGAGGTCGTTTTCGAAGGTAAAGATGCCGACGAATTGAAGAACAACGAACTGATCAAGCAGTATTATCTCGGCGTGTGATCTGATCCCGACTTTGCTGGAGGAGACATGACTTTTCCCAAAGACCGCGTTCCCTATTCCGCCATCATCGACCGACCGGCGCTGGTACTGCCGGATGGCGGACGCCTGATCGTCTGGGTCATCGTCAACGTCGAGGAATGGGGCATCGAGCGCACCATGCCGCGCACCGTACTTACCCCGCCAATGGGCCAGCCGCTGACACCTGATCTGCCGAACTGGGCGTGGCACGAATACGGCATGCGCGTGGGCTTCTGGCGCATTCTGGACGCCCTGCAAAGATTTGAAGTTCCGGCGACGCTGGCCATTAATGGTTCGGTCTGTACGAGCTACCCCCGCGTCGCCTCGGCCGCGCTTGAGGCGGGCTGGGAATTCATGGGGCATGGCTTCATCCAGGGTTCCATGCATCACGTCGAGGACGAAGCAGAAACAATTGCACAGACCATCGCGGCCATTCGCGACTTCACCGGCAAGATACCGAGGGGCTGGGAAAGCCCGGGGCTCGGCGAAACTTACGACACTATCGATCACCTGGCCCAAGCCGGTGTCGAATATGTCGCGGACTGGGTGCTCGACGACCAGCCCGTCGATATCGCCACCAAACACGGCCCCGTGCTCTCCATCCCCTACACAGTGGAGACCAACGACATCACCATGATGGCCGTGCAAAATCATCCCGCCGGCGAAATCCTCAACCGCTCAAAAGACCAGTTCGACCGGCTTTATGCCGAGAGCGCCGACATCACCCGCATCATGGCGATCAGTCTGCACCCCTACATTACCGGCGCGCCGCATCGCATTGGCTATCTCGAAAGCCTGCTGGCCTACATGGCGGGAAAACCCGGCGTTTTGATGTGGACGGCGGAACAGATCCACGACTGGTACCGCAGCCAGTGACCAGCCGAAAAGGTGCGAAGACCAGATAAACAGGGAGAGACCCATGGCCCGAAAACATGACGAAAAAATGTTCGACATTGATCACCTGCGCGCCGCCGCAGAGAAATGCAAGAACTGGGGCAAATGGGGACCTGACGACCAGATCGGCACACTGAATTACGTCGAGCCCGACGACATCATCAACGCCGGCAAACTGGTGCGCAAGGGCAAGACCTTTTCACTGGCGCTCGACTTTGACAGCAAGGGTCCGCAGAAAGGCCTGTGGGGCAATCGCTGGAATCCGATCCACACCATGCTGGCGACGGGCACCGATGCTGTCGCCGGAATTCAGGACGCCGGGGGCCTGCGCTTTGCTGATGACGCCGTCTCGCTGCCGCTGCAATGCGGCACGCAGTGGGACGCGCTGGCGCATATCTTTTATGACGACAAGATGTGGAACGGTTATGACGCCGCCCTGGTTGACAGCGGCGGGGCGAAGAAAAACGGTATTCACAAGGCCCGAGGCAGCATGGTGGGCCGCGGTGTTTTGCTTGATGTCGCGCGCTTCCTCGGACTCGATTATCTCGAGGACGGCATGGCGGTGACCGTCGAAGATCTTGACGGTTGCGCCGAGGCGCAAGGCGTCGAGATCAGGCGTGGTGACTTCGTTATCGTGCGCACCGGACAGATGGAAGATCGTTTGCAAAGCGGTGAATGGGGTGGCTATGCCGGGGGCGATGCGCCGGGTTTGGCGTTTGAGACCTGTCACTGGATCCACGAAAAAGAAATCGCCGCAATTTGCACCGACACCTGGGGCTGTGAGGTGCGCCCGAACGAGACGACGGACGCGAGCCAGCCGTGGCACTGGGTCGTCATCCCGATGATCGGTATCTCGATGGGCGAGATTTTTTATCTGAAAGACCTCGCCGACGATTGCGCCGAAGATCAGGTTTACGAGTTCATGTTCAGCGCCCCACCCCTGCCGATCACCGGTGCTGTCGGCTCGCCGATCAATCCGCAGGCCATCAAGTGACGAATTCACAGACCATCGATATTCATGCGCACTTTTATCCCGAAGCGTATCTGAGACTGATCGAGCAGGAAGGCGCTGAATTTGGCGTCAGTTGTTCGTTTGACGACCCGGCCGGGCCGGTGATTGATGTCAACGGCACCAAAACTCCGCCGCTCGAGCGCAACTATTATGACATCGAGAGCCGGGTCGCCTCGATGGACGACAAGGGCGTCGATATTCATTGCCTGTCCCTGACCTTGCCGATGGTGCACTGGGCCTCAAGTGATCTTGCACTCAGATTGTCGCAAGTCTATAACGACTCCTGCGCCGTGGCTCATGAGGCGTATCCTGATCGTTATGTCGGCCTCGCCATGTTGCCGATGCTGGCACCGGACCTGGCGCTGGCCGAACTGGAGCGGGCGGCAGCGCTGCCGGGCATCAAGGGTGTCTACACCTCGACGCGGATCGGCGAGAAGGAACTTTCCGATCCGATGTTCTTTCCGGTCTATGAAGCCATCGAAGACATGGGCCTCAGTATCTTCCTGCATCCGGTCAATGTGGTCGATCCGCAAAGACTGAAAAAATTCTATCTGACAAATTTTATCGGCAACCCGACCGAGTCCGCGATTGCCGCCTCGCATCTGATATTTGGCGAGGTGCTGGACAGCTTCCCCAAACTCACCTTCTGCCTGCCACATGGCGGGGGCACCTTCCCCTACCTGATCGGGCGCATCACCCATGGCTGGGGCGTGCGCGAAGAATGCCAGCATCTTGAAACACCGCCGGAGGACTATTTGCGCCGCTTCTATTACGACACCATCACGCATTCACCGGTGGCATTGGAGTATCTGATCTCGCTGGTCGGACCGGACCGCGTGGTGCTGGGCAGCGATTATTGTTTTGATATGTCGTACCAGCGCCCGGTCGAGGTCGTGACAGAACATGCCGGCCTGAGTGACGCCGATCAGGAGATGATCCTGAATGGAAATGCCCGACGCCTGCTGGGACTATGACCGACGACATGTCCGTTACCCTTGATATCAATGGCCGTGAGCACGCGCTGGAGATCGACCCCGCGACACCATTGATTTACGTACTGCGCAATGATCTCGGCCTGAAGGGGGCGAAGCTCGGCTGCGGGCTCGAGCAATGCGGGGCCTGTCTGGTGCTGGTCGATGGCGTCAAGGAATATAGCTGCAATACACCCGCCGGGGCGTTCGAGGGCCGCCAGATTGTTACCATCGAAGGCATCGGCACGCCGGACGACCTCGACCCGGTGCAACTGGCCTTCATCAGCGAACGTGCGGCGCAATGCGGCTATTGCACGACCGGCATGATCGTCGCCGCCAAGGCCCTGCTGGCGAGTAACCCGGACCCCGACACGTCCGAAATCCGTGAGGCACTCGCTGATAATCTTTGCCGCTGCGGCAGCCACACCGCGATCATCAAGGCCGTGCGGCGGGCAGCCGAGGCGTTGCGCGCATGACGCTGTCGCCCAGCTTCAACGATAACCCGGGCCTGGATCAGTGGCTGCAGTTTCATGCCGATGGCGAGGTCACGGTCTATACCGGCAAAGTCGAGATGGGCCAGAAACTGGCGACAGCCTTTGCCGTCATTGCCGCCGAGGAGCTCGACGTTGATATCGGGCGCATCACCATCTGCACGGCCGAGACCGATGCCACGCCGGATGAAGGCTATACCGCCGGCAGCAATTCGATGGAACACAGCGGCACGGCCATTCGCCAGGCCTCGGCCTTCGCCCGCCAAATACTGCTGGAGGCCGCGTCAGCACGGCTCGATGAGCCCGTCGATAACCTCACGGTCAGTAACGGCTTGATCAGCGGGCGCTCAAACGAGAAGCGCGTGAGTTACGGCGACTTGATGGAGGGCAAGCGTTTTGAGCAAGACGTCAGCGAGGATGTCGTCACCAAGGACCCGAACAACTACCGCCTGATCGGCAAACCCGTCGCCGCTAAGGGCCTGGAAGCGCTGGTCTGCGGCTTGCCGTATTTTATCCAGGACATGGAACTGCCGGACATGGTGCATGCCCGGGTCGTGCGTCCGCCCAACCATCAGGCCCGGTTAACGCACGTGGACGAGGCGGTGGTGAGCGCCATGACCGGGGTGGTCGCGGTTGTTCGCGACGGCAGTTTTCTGGCCGTGGCGGCGGAGCGCGAAGAACAGGCCGTGGCTGCCGCCGCCCGGCTGCGGGCACTGGCCAAATGGGATGAAGGTGCACGGCTCGATACTTCAGTCGATATTTTCGAGCAGCTCAAATCGAATGACCGCCACAGCCTGCCCGTCGTCGAAGGCATCCCGCAAGATGGCCCGGTGCCCGAAGCGCGGCCCCCAGCCTCGGCCAGCAAAACACTGTCGGCAACCTATCTGCGGCCCTATCACATGCATGCCTCCATCGGGCCGTCGGCGGCATGTGCGCGCAGCGATGACGATGGCCTCGACGTCTGGACGCATGCCCAGGGGGTTTATCCCTTGCGCCGGGCCCTGGCCGGGGCGCTTGATCTTGCCGAGGAATTTATTCATGTCACGCACGTGCCGGGCTCGGGCTGTTACGGCCACAACGGGGCCGATGATGTGACGCTTGATGCCGTGCTGGTGGCGCGCGCTATCAAGGGCCGCCCGGTGTTGCTGAAGTGGGTAAGGGATGATGAACACGCTTGGGAGCCTTACGGTTCGGCCATGCGGATCGAAATGCAGGCCAGTCTTGATGAGCAGGGGCAGGTCATTCACTGGTGCCACGACACGTTCAGCGATACCCACACGGCGAGGCCCGGCGATCAGGGCGAACATTCGCGATTACTGGCGGCGTGGCATCGGGCCAGCCCAAAAACACCGCCGCCGAAGCAGCCGAACATGGTGCACCACATGGGCATCCACCGGAATTCGGAGCCGCTCTATGATTTTGGCGAGACACGTACCGTCAAGCATCTGGTCGCCGACCTGCCGCTCAGGGTCTCGACCATGCGGGCCCTCGGAGCCTACGCCAATATTTTCGCGTTGGAGAGTTTTATCGACGAACTGGCGGCGGCCGAGGGCAGCGATGCGCTCGACTTCCGCCTCGCCCATCTCACCGACCCCCGCGCCCGCGATGTACTGGAGGCAGCCGCCGCTGCGGCAAACTGGCGGGGTGGCTCTACGAAATCGGGGGTGGGGCGAGGTCTGGCCTTCGCGCGTTACAAAAACCAGAAATGTTATGCCGCCGTGGTGATGGATGTGGCCGTCGATGATGCCGGCAACATCTCGCTCAAAAAGGCGACCATCGCCGCCGACGCCGGCCAGATCGTCGACCGCCAGGGCTTGCGCAACCAACTCGAAGGCGGCCTGATCCAGTCGGCGAGCTGGACCCTGAAAGAGCAGGTGGCGTGGGACAGCGGCGGCATCACCAGCCGCGACTGGGAGAGTTACCCGATCATCAAATTCATTGATGTCCCCGAGATCGAAACCATCCTGATCGACCGCCCCGATCAACCGTTCCTGGGCGCCGGCGAAGCCACACAAGGCCCAACAGCCGCCGCCATCGGGAATGCCGTCTTCAACGCCGTCAGCATCCGCCTGCGCCAGATCCCCTTCACGCCGGACAATGTTCGCAAGGCGGCGATGTCGGGTTGAGGTCGCTTGATTGCCGGCTGCCGGAGCCTTCAAACCGGTTGCTCTATCTGGATTTCCACCAGACGCGGGGGAAGGCGGTGATGGGTGGCATGGGATCGGGGTGGTGCAGCCCGCGCCAAAAGGCCATGCGAATGGTTCGGCGATGGAACAGAGGCACAATATAATGGCCGGCCATCAACACCCGGTCCAGCGCCTTGAGATAAAGCGCGAAATCCGCACGGCCAGTGGTGGCGATTGCCGCATCGATCAAATGATCAACAGCCTTGCTTCTGATGCCGGGATAATTTCGCGTGCCGACTTCGTCGGCGGCCGCGCTGCCCCAGTAGTAATGCAATTCGTTGCCCGGTGAGTGCGACAACTCCCAACCATCGAGAATCACATCGAATTCGTAATTCTGACGACGCAACTGGTATTGCGACGAGTCGACGACGCGCACATCGATCCTGACACCGAGGCGTTTGAGGTTTCGCGCCCAGGCCAGTGCGAGGCGCTTGTCCCGCTGATTGAGCAACAGGATCTCGAAACGCATGTTGATGCCGTCGTCTTCGTGAAGCAATTGCCCGTCACGGACAGACCAGCCCGCGGTACGCAGGAGCCCTCTCGCCCGTAACAATCTTGATCTGAGATTACCGCCGGATAATTCCGTCGATACCGGTTCGAGAGCCTCAAGGGGCACGTCCGGCAAGGTCCCGAGAAGTTCTTTTTCACGGGCCGAGAGGCTTCCCGACGCTTCAAATTCAGACTCGGCAAAATAGCTGGTTGTTCTTTGATAGTCGTTGAACAGCAGGTTTTTGTTGATCCAGTCGAAATCAAAAGCCAGACCCAGCGCCTGCCTGACCTGAGGGTCGGCAAACTGTTTTTTGCGCGCATTAAGAATAAATCCCCGCATTTCGGCAGGACGGCCGATGGGAATTTCGCTGCGGATAACATCGCCGGACCTGACGGCGGGAAAATCATAGCCGCGCGCCCAGCGCGAGGATGAGTGTTCCTCGAATACGTCCACCTCTCCGGCTTTGAAGGCTTCGAACATGATGTTCTGATCGCGGAAATATTCGTACCTGACCGAGGCGAAGTTGTTCCGGTGTCTGTTGAAAAACAGATCCTTCGCCCAGTAGTTCGGCACGCGCTCGTAACTGATGCTACGCCCGGGAACGATTTCCCCGACCCGGTACGGACCACTTGCCAGGAACGGCACCAGACTTGCACTGGTAAATTCCACGTCTGCATGGAATGCCTTCGAAAAAATGGGCATAAATCCCATGATCAGGGGTAGCTCGCGGTCCCTGTCTTCCGGCGCAAAGTCAAACCGGATGGAGCGCGGGCCGGTCAGCCGGACGTCGCTGACCTTGCCGTAAAAAAGCCTGACGTTCGGCCTTCCCTTCTCCTTCAGCGAGGTAAAGGAAAACAGGACATCTTCGACCGTAATCGGTGAGCCGTCATGGAAGCGCGCTTCCGGGCGCAAGGTAAATTCGATCCACGACCGGTCTTCCGGCACATTGACGGATTCGGCGATCAATCCATAAAGAGCGAAAGGTTCATCCCTGGTCCGGGCCAGCAGGCTCTCAATGACCAGGCGGTGTCCCGTCGCCGCCTTGCCTTTCAGAATGTAGGGGTTCAGGCTGTCAAACGTACCCGTTTTCGCCAGTCTGAGCCGTCCGCCGACAACGGCACTCTCCGAGACATAATCCAGTTTCCGGGCGTCCGGTTTGTATTTCGGCGTACTGTGCATGGAAATGCCATGCGCTGGCCGAAGGTCTTCGGCATTTGCGGTCACGCCGGGTACAAAACCAACGCCAAGCGCCAACAGAACGTTCCGAAACACTTTCAACGCTGCATCCGAATATCGCTGACCCATTTAGTGGCTTTCCTGCGCATCGTTCCCGATTTACGAACGCTGCCAAATGATCCTTCGTCATCAACATCGAAAATCAGAACGACCCTGAACGATGCCAAAACAGATGCCGCATCCCGCTCACATCATATCTGATTGCTCACTGTGATGCAGTGGACAATTGAGGCAAATGAGAAAAAAATGCATTAAAACAAGGAGTTATTTGGGCGCTGTCGCAACACTTTCCGAATAAAGCCGAACAAAACCGATTAATCCAGATTAGTGCTGGCACAATTTGGACACAGCGTCCACTGGCTTACAGAAAAGAGACATCATCAATGGTAGCAAAATGTTCCTGATTTTGATCCGGAGCGCCCATGCAATTTGACACCTTGAATTAGTTTCGCTCCGCGGCAACGCGTGGTCGACCAGACGCGACCCAGTAGCCCACGCCCATCACACCAGCGCCGCTGAAGGCGTTGCCGATGGTTACCCAAACCAGATTATGTGCCGCTCCTGCGAATGTCACGGCATCTGGGTGTTCCGACATCAAGGCCACAGCAAATATTGTCATGTTGGCGACGCTGTGTTCAAACCCCGCGGCGATAAATGCGAATAGGCACCAGAAAATCAGGATACATTTGGCTGTATCACTTTTGGTTCGCGCCGAGGTCCAGATCGCCAGGCAGACCAGCCAGTTGCACAGCATGCCACGCGCAACCAGTTCAACCGCGGGTGCGGACATCTTCTTGATCGCTACAGCGTTCAGAAGATCAGCGCCTTCTTGAAGAACGTTGCCGCCGCCACCAGCGACAAACAGGGCGGCGAGTACAATACAGCCGGCTAAATTCCCAATCCATGTTGCACTCCAGCAAAGACCCAGATCGCGCAATGACGTGGCACGTCCAAGTAAACCGAAGGCCATAAACATGGAATGGCCGGTAAAGAGTTCCGACCCGGCAAAAATAACCAGCGTCAAGGCGATACCAAAACTACAGCCCATCACCAGGTTCCGGATCGATGGGTCAACGCTTTCACCGACACTGAAGATCAACAAGATACCGACACCGACGTAGGCACCCGCCTTCATCGAGGCAATAAAAAAACCGACAGGATTTTTTTGCAGCAAAATCGTTTTCGTCTGCGCCAGTAATGCGAATTCCACAGTGGTCTCGGCGAGCTTCATGACTTGTCCTTTCACTCATCGATATCGTTCAAATTGCAATCTTCTCAGGGTTGCCACCGCTTTGAGAGCTTTAGTGGAGCACTGTTTGAACAGGCGAACCAGCCAGTATTGACCCAAAGCGCACCACGCCGGCGTGCAGGAAACTCAATGCATTTCGCTCTGTCACTCGGATGCCGATTCAATAGGTCATGTGCTGAGATATAGATATGGACAACAATTCCGAAATGTCGAAATCAATCGAGAATGTTATTTCAATATCGCCAGGGCGAGCATTCATTTCGTTATGCGAGAGCGCATTTCCGCAGTGAAAATGTACCCGACGCCGCGAACTGTTTTGATGAATTGCGGGTTCTTGGGATCGACTTCAATTTTTCGTCGCAGGCGACCAAGAATGGTATCGATGCTTCGGTCGAAATTGGGTCTGTCTGACTTGTCCAGATATTCCAGAATCTGGTCCCGGGTGAGCGTTCGATTGGGATGGTTGACGAGAACCAGCAACATCTCAAATTCACCGCTTGTCAGGGCCTCAAATTCACGATCCGGGTTTGTCAGAATTCGCGTTGTCTCGTTAATTGTCCAGCCACCAAACGAAATAGTTTTGTCCTTTGTCGCAGACAGTATGGAAATTTCCTGGCGACGACGCAGCACACTGCGAGCCCTCGCTAATAATTCCCGCGGCTCAAAGGGCTTTGCGAGATAATCGTCGGCACCGATCTCGAGACCAATGATGCGATCCGTTGTTTCAATCCGACCACTCAAAATGATAATGCCAATGTTCGATTGATCCTTGAACATTCGGGTCAATGAAAGGCCGTCAATATGTGGAAGATTGATATCGACAATGGCCAGGTCGAAATTTGACTCATCAAATGCGGCCAAAGCCTCACGGCTGTCTTCGAAAGGGAATACATCGTAGCCCGCAGAAGTCATGAAACGCTGGACCAGATCCAGCAATTCCGGATCATCATCAATTACCAGGATCTTGTCGGGTGACGTCAAATTTTGCTCGTCTGCCATATTTGCTACTGCATAATTTTTGACTGGACGACATCCGTGCCTATCGAGTTCCGAACTTTTCGAGCAAGCTCAAAAATAGTAAACGGTTTCGGAAGCAGGTCGATCGAATGAATGGATAATTTGTCCATTTTGATATTTTCATCTGTATAGCCGGACATAAAGAGAATGTTCATGTCTGGCCTCCGGTCCAGCGCGAAGTTACGCAGATCCCAACCGGTGATGCCGCCCGGCATTATGACGTCCGTTAACATCAAGTCGATATCACTATCCATATTCAGGGCTTTTTGGGCGTTTGCACCGTCAATAGCCTCGATGACCCCATAACCCAGTATCCTCAGCATCCTGATCGTCACGGACCGGACAGTCGCGTCATCTTCCACTACCAATACGACTTCACCAGGTTGCGCCGTCGGTAATTTGTCTGAAACTTCAACCGGTTTGTCCCCCGACAGGGCGTGCGACCGCGGCAAATAAATCTCAAATGTCGTACCCGACCCGTCCTCACTTTGGCAGGTAATGTGTCCGCCCGACTGTTTGACAAATCCAAAAGCCATACTCAGGCCAAGACCGGTTCCCTTGCCTATCTGTTTCGTCGAAAAAAAAGGTTCAAAAATCTTTTCGCGTACTTGCTCTGAAATGCCCGTGCCCGTGTCCTTGATTTTGATCGATATGTATTGGCCCGAAGCCATTTCGCCGAACTCGTCGGCTTCTGATCTGGACAATGTCACGTTTGAAAGACTGATCGATAGATCGCCGCCATCCGGCATGGCATCTCGCGCGTTGATAGCAAGATTGAGAATGACCTGTTCCAGTTGATTGGGATCTGCCCTGCAGGGCCACAAATTTGCGATCCCGCTGGATCGATAAATGACGTCCTCGCCGAGAGAACGGCGCAACATGTCATCCATGCCCTCGATCATTGCCATCGCATCGACATCCGCGACCTGCAAAGTTTGTTTTCGGGCAAATGCCAGCAGCCGGTGAGTCAGCGCTGCCCCGCGTCGCGTCGCGTTCAGTGCCGGTTCAAGACATTCTCGCAATTCGTCGTCCTGCTCATCAAACGATGTCGCGATCTCGAGATTCCCCATTATGACTGCCAGCACATTATTGAAGTCGTGCGCAATACCGCCGGTTAGTTGACCAATCGCTTCCATTTTCTGAACCTGGCGAAGTTGTTCTTCTGCAATCTTTCTCTCTCCGATTTCCTCACTGAGTTCCAGTGTCCGAATATCGACCAGTTCTTCCAGGTGGTCGCGGTATCTGGCAACTTCGTTTTGCGCCAGCGTTCTTTCAGCGACACGTCCTAACTGGCCACCAATGTGTCCGACTGCCGCCAGCAGCAATTCATCGGGTTTGGCCGGCTTGCGATCAAAAAACTCCAGCACGGCAAACATTTTTCCTGCGGCAATGACGGGAAAGGCAAATGCACCGCGAACACCCAGATCATATGCGATGTTTGCGCGGGGAAAATTATCGTCTTTCGTAACGTCAACAACCCAAAATGGTTCACCACTCGCCAGGACTCTTCCCGGCAGGCCGATGCCAGATCTGAAATTGGTTATCCGCGTGATCTCGACAAACGTCGAAAAATTATCGGCATCATCCAGATGCCAGATGTCGGAGGGCACGAGTAAATCCTCGTCGTTTTCCGAAACCAGGTAAACATGTCCGACGGGCCAACCTGTGTAGTCGATCACGGTATCAATACAGGTCTTTATCGCTTCTTCAAAATCTTGGGCCCGGTTGGCGTCTGAAGCCGTTCGACGCAGCAGCACTGCCAGTTCAGTTCTCTTGCGGTCGGTCTCTTCTATGCGTTTCTTTTCGGTAATATCCCGGCTGACACCGACCGTCGCGATGATATTATTTTCATCGTCCCTGAGTGGCAGAACCGATACATCGATGGTTCTACGCTTGCCACTGTTTAGCGTCAATTCCAGTTCGTCATGAAATATGCCGTCACTCAAGAGCGAACTCGAGATAGTCCTGTTGATGCCGCCGGTGCTTGTTTCCCGATAAAGTTTCGTCGTATGCATTCCGGTCATTTCGCCCGGCTCAAAGTCGAGCATCATTTCTGCCGCCGGATTGCATTCAACGACAACACCATCGGTATCAGTAACAATTACCGCTTCGGATATTTGCTCGTTCACCAGCGATTGCATCCGCAATTTTTGCAAGGTTACTTTTTCATCCGTAACGTCGGTCCCGGTTCCCCTGTATCCTTTGAACCGCCCCTCGGAATCAAATATCGGCTTGCCATTGAGTTCGTAATATGCAGTTTGGCTGTCCGATCGGGTTATGATGTACGACTGATTGCGAAATGCGATGTGGGCATCCAGATCAGACAACAGGTCATTCCAGTCGTCGACTGATCCTTTAGACGGCACAATATCCCTTGGTGTTCGTCCCAGTAATGTCTCGGGAGACTGTTGCGTCACGCGCTCAAAATTTTCAGAGAAATACGAATAGTGCAGATTCTCATCCATTTCCCAAAGCCAGTCCGAACTTGCTTCGGCAAAATCCCTGAAGCGTTCCTCGCTTTCCCGAAGCGCATTCTCAGCGGATTTCAGTTCCGAAATATCAGTCGCTACAGTGCCGATACTGACGATCTTGCCGTCATTGTCATGGATGGGAAATTTGACCGACAAATAAGGTTTGCCAACATCAATCATGGAATTGACAATTTCATGTCTGATCGTCGCATCATTCTCGATAACTTCAGTTTCGACCGCCCGTATTACGGCACCGGTATATTCCCCCATAACTTCGCTGGAAGTCAGACCAAGAATTTGATCTCTGGATCGACCGATGTGCGTCAGAAAACTGCTATTTGCCTCGATATATTCGTGATCAAGATTTTTTACATTTATGTCGAGAGGTGCGCTGTCAAAAATTGACTTCAGCAGGGCTTCATTTTGACGTGCAGCATCTTCAACCAACTTTTGTCTGGTAATGTCGGTGAAAACCAAAAGTAAATAATCTTCGTTCGGGAACGATCTGGAATAAAGTTCGCACCAGATCCTGTCGCCGTCTTTCCCGTGGAACTCAACTTCAAATTTTCGCAAGCCGGTATCATGATCAATTTCAGACAAAAAGTGTTCGCGCAGTTCCGGATCGACTATTTTTGCGGCGATATCTAACAACTGGAGTTGATCATTCTGGAAGTATTTGTCGAGATATGTCCCCAGTCTTTTATTGGCTCCGAGGACCTGACCATCACTCAATCGAAAACACGCAACACCAAGGCGCGTGTCTTCAAAAAACTGTTCGATTACATTTTTGGACAATGGTGTCAGCACGCGACCTCTCCCCATCCGAGGTGCTTTTACCCGAAGATATTAGCATTATCACCTGGGTGTGAGTGAAGATTAGTTTTTGCTATTGATACGAGCATTGAAGGGTCTGTCCGTTTTCTTGGCGACGAACAGACCTTTCAAGCCAGGTGTCAGGCGGCCTTGATATCAGTGAGGAAACTCTCGACTTCGGATCGAAGCCCCTGAAACCGTTGTGCCAGTTCCTGGGAAGCCGTCAATACGTTACCTGATGCATCGCCAGTTTGCTCGGAACCACTTTTGACGGTGATAATACTCTTTGAAACATCCTCGGTGCCTCGAGCGGCTTCCTGAACGTTGCGGCTGATTTCACCGGTCGCCGCACCCTGCTCTTCAACGGCCGAGGCGATCGCCGTCGAGATTTCGCTCATCTCGGAGATCGTTGTCCCAATGCCCTCAATCGCCGCAACAGCTTCCTGGGTCGTTTTCTGGATGCCACCGATCTGGGCGCCGATATCTTCCGTCGCCTGCGCCGTCTGACTGGCCAGGTTCTTGACTTCCGACGCGACGACAGCAAAGCCTTTTCCGGCATCACCCGCACGGGCGGCTTCAATTGTCGCATTCAGAGCGAGAAGGTTTGTTTGATTGGCGATGTCATTGATCAAGTCAACAACTTCTCCAATGCGTTGTGCCGCTTCCGCAAGATCGCGAATGGTCTGGTTAGTACCTTCTGCAGCATCAACGGCACGACCGGAGATTTCGGCCGAATGAGAAACTTGACGGCTGATTTCGGAGATCGACGCGCTCAGTTCTTCAGCTGCTGATGAGACCGTCTGGACACTGGCCGATGCCTGCTCTGCAGCAGATGCGACCGTCATACTCTCGTCGAGAGTTTGTCTGGCGATCTCAGTCATTGATTGAGCAGAAGACTCCATTTCGGTTGATTGCGAAGCCACCGCGGTCAGAACTTCTTCCACTGTGTCACCAAAGCCGCTCGTCAATTTATCGATATTTTCCTGACGGGCCAGACGGACATCGTTTTCCTCGGCTTCGCGCTGACGCTCGGCATCTTTCTGGCGTTCGCGCTCGGCGACGGCTTTTTTCTCCTCTTCTTCAAGGCGTATTTTCTCAATTGCGTTGTCCTTGAAGACCTGCACTGCCTGGCCCATGTCTCCAAGCTCGTCGGTGCGGCCCTGGTAGGGCACATCGATGTCATTATCGCCTTCAGCAAGAGAGCCCATAACGTTGGTCAGTTTGACAATTGGCACGGCGATTGTACGGGACAGGAAAAAACCAACGACCCCGACGATAAAAACGACAACCAGGCCAATAATGAAAGATGTCGTCCGCATTGTCTGCACACCGGCAAAAGCTTCGTTCGAATCGATCTCCGTCATGATAGCCCAGTTTGTGCCAAGAATTTCAAAGGGTGCGTGGGCGGACATGACCGAAATACCACGATAGTCGAGGACCTTGGCGATACCGGTTTTACCGTTGAGCCCGGCTTTGGTTGTCGGACCCTCAACTCTGGTTTTGAGAATGGTTGATTCTTCTGAAAACCGAGAATCGCTACGCATCAGAAAATCAGTTCCCACGATATAGGATTCGCCGGACTCACCCAGACCTGCGCGTTGCTGCATGATGCTGTTAATACGTGCGATTGGCATCTGGAAGATCAGTGACCCCAGTGGTGTGCCGTCGTCGGCAAGCACCGGTGTGGCCATGAAACTCGCCGCCGCGCCAAAACTGGGGGCATACGGTTCAAAATCCTCGAAAAACAACTGACCGGTTTTGCCGCTGGCAATCGCTTTGTTGGCGACGACGGCGAGGTCAGTATCCTTGTATTTACCGGTTTTCAGGTTGGTTGCATAATCCAGTTCCTTGAACACCGTGTAAACGACGTTGCCCTGCATATCGACCAGGAAGATGTCGTAGTAATCACGCTCGACCAGCAATGTGCGAAATTTGGTGTGCACAAGACCGTGCTGCACGGAGTATTCGGAATCATCACTAGCCGCATCCAGTTTGTGTTTTTCGCCGGTTGGATGCGGATTTTTGGTGATGTAGAGATCCTGGAGTCGTCTAACTGGATCATTACCGACCGAACGATACGCTGCGGTAAACGCAGAGAGTGATTGTTGCACCATGTCGTTGACCGCCATGGATCGTAAATCCTGTTCGATTGAAGAGACGTAATCTTTCAACGCAGATTTACGGCTCTCCATGATGCCGACAAGTTTTTGTTCGACCTCCGTATGAAGTTGTGATTCCGCGGTAAGATCATTGGCGACGCCAATGGCCAGTCCGCTTACCAACGCTGCTCCAACGATATATGCCGGAAGTTTGAAAGAAATTTTAAAATCGAGTTTCATTGTCTTGTTCCCTATGTTCAACCTGGACCTTTGTCACGAAACACCTCCGGCAAAACTTCACTGCAGTCGCGAGCCAAAATTAAATCTGGCGCAGTCGTTTGCGTAAGGATCAATTCGTCGATGAGGACATTTCAGCATTCCCGGGCGTCTTCTATGGGTCCAGGACTGCGAGATTTGTAACTTGAAGCGGTTTTTTGTTTCTGACTTGTATCTGCACGGATCCCGGGAGCGGCTGGCGCAGGTCGCCGTCCGGTACTGTCTCAACCAGTAGCGATCAGTTCATTGATCGTTGCCTGTAGACTCGCCAGACTGAACGGCTTGTCCAGCACGCGATCTGCTCCCAGATGCTCGGCCAGTTTAAGATAAACATCGCCGGGCAGGCGGCAACCTCCGGAAACCGCAATAACAGGCAGGCTCACGCCACTTTTCCTGATTGTAGAAATAACCTCCAAGCCATCACCATCTGCCATTACGATGTCGGTAATAACCAGATCGACTTTGTCCGGGGTCGAAAGTATCCGACTCCCTTCATCACCACCACTTGCCGCTACAACTTTGTGACCGAGTGACGATATAAAGCGCCCCATCATGTCCCGGAGTTCATGCTCATCATCAATAATCAGAATGTTTGCCATTGTCGTTTTCCCATTTCGAGTTCTTTTCCATGACCTTTGTGCAAATCGAATTAATGTCGATTTCGTCAGCCTCAGGAAATCACGAGAATGCGTCTACGATGTGCCAAACGCGGCTAGAATTGTATCGGCGCAGTAAAAATCGGTTTGATTTTGTTAAGTGAGAAATGATTGAAGGCGAATCGAAGTCGCCCACTGCATAATTAATCGATATTTGAATTGCCTGGATATGGCAGCAGCACTTTATGGAGACTCTCCAGAGTGATAAGTTCTTTTGGAATTTTCCAAACCGTAGATGAATTTGGCGGTAAATTTCTTTTCCAATGTCGATAAGTTATGTCGTTTACCGTGCGCACCGTCTTTTTGCGACAAAATATATCGGTCATATTTCCGACGAAGAATTCGATGCGGCCTACATCAAAATCTATGGCGAGCCTTCTATTGAGCCGGGCTTCGCAGAACTGGCGGACATTGGTAGAAAGGAATTCGGACCTGTGTTTACCTACCAAGGCAAGGCGATTGAGAGTGTCAAAACATCTTTCGACAAGGCCAAGGAACTGGCCGAAATTGAAGGTCTACGCTTCCACGATCTTCGCCATACTTTCGCTTCACGGCTGGTGCAAAACGGTGTCTCACTGTATGAAGTAATGCACCTGACCGGCCACAAAAGTTTCTCGATGGTGCAGCGCTATGCACACCTCGCGCCGGACTTTCAGGCACAGGCTATCGAGGCTCTAAACGACGCTGGCACAATTTGGGCACAGTCGCCTGATTCTGATCCGGCAACAAACCTGCCAAACGGACGAAACCCCAAGGTTTCCCTTGGGGTTTCGATGGTGGGCACAGCTGGGATTGAACCAGCGACCCCTACGATGTCAACGTAGTGCTCTCCCGCTGAGCTATGCGCCCTTGAAGCCGGGTATATATAGCCAACCGGGGATGCTTTGCAAGCTTTTGCGGGGGATTTTTCTGGTGCATGCTGGCGGACCCCTAATCAGGGCCTTGCCCCGCCTGCCCATGCAGCCTGATAATCAGTGTCATGTCCGAGATCAAACCCGCGAAGAGCAACCAGACTTCAGCGACCGTTCCGCCCTTCACCGTGGCGGCACCGGTCTCGCTGGCAGCACCGTTTATCTTTGTCTCACCCCACAGCGGGGCGCATTATCCGGCTGATTTTGTCTCCTCGTCCCGGCTCGATCCCATGGCTTTAAGGGGCTCGGAAGACGCCTTTGTTGATGAGCTGTTTGCTGCCGCACCCGACTACGGCGCCCCCCTGCTGGCCGCCAGCTATCCCCGCGCCTACCTCGACGTCAACCGCGAGCCGTGGGAGCTTGACGCCGATATGTATACCGACGAGATGCCGGACTACATCAATTCAAGCTCCTTTCGCGTGGCCGGCGGCCTCGGCACCGTGGCCCGCATCGTCGCCAACGGGGCCGAGATCTACAAAGGCAAACTGCGCTTCGCCGAGGCCGAGATGCGGGTCAATTCGATCTACGTGCCCTTCCACGATGCGCTGAAAAACCTGATCAACGAGGCCACCCGTCACTTTGATTGCGCTGTCATTGTTGACTGTCATTCGATGCCCTCGGTCGGCGGTCCGATGGATAAGGACACGGGACGACGGCGCGCCGACATCGTGCTGGGCGATCGCTTTGGTTCAAGCTGCCAAAATCTGGTCATCGCCACCGCCGAGACCGCCTTCAGGGATCTCGGCTATTCCGTTGCCCGCAACGCGCCCTACGCCGGTGGCTTCACAACGCGCAACTACGGCCGCCCTGCCGGTGGCGTGCATACCTTGCAGATTGAAATTAACCGCGGTCTCTATATGGACGAAAAAAACATGTCCCGCCTGCCCGGCTTCAGTGCCATCAGCGACCACATGACGTCGGTTATTTCCGCCCTTGCCGCACTTGATCCGGACGGACTGGCCCCGCGCCGCTGAAGCAACTGGCTGATTTCAGATTCCGGAAAAAAATGGCCACGCCGGCATTTTGGAGGGAGGTCCGAGGATGCCAGCGCGGCCCAGGTCAGGGAGGCCGCCTTTGAGAAGGCGACGCGGGCCCCTGGACGAGGGGGGAGGAGTACCAGGGGCCACACTATAAATATGGGGTCGCCGTACCCCGATTTGTAGGGGGTCGATCAGTTATTTAATCACAATCAGTTAACGGAAATTTGATGAGCTGACAGGCGGACGGGCTGGCGTTTTGGGCCCCACGTGCCGGGGGCGCCGTCAAAAACGCCGCTGCAGCGCGTGCCACACGACAGACAATGACCGTCGCCTGACAAATTCCAGTCGGAGAGCTGGTACCAGTCGCGCCCGATCAGCACCGTTCCACATCCGGAACAATAAGTGCTGCTGCCGTGCGCATCATGGACATTGCCGAGAAAGACGTGGTGCAAACCGTTCCTCAAGGCGATATCGCGCGCCCGCGACAAGGTGGCATGCGGCGTTCGTTCAATATCCATCATGCGGTAGTCCGGATGGAAGGCGGAAAAATGCAGCGGCACCTCGGGCCCGAGGTTCTCGGCGAACCACGCCGTCATGCCCTCCAGCTCGGTATCGGAATCGTTTTCACCGGGGATCAGCAAGGTCGTCACTTCGACCCAGACCGGGGTTTCGTGCACGAGGTATTTCAGCGTCTCCAGCACGGGTTCGAGATGGCTGGAACAGAGGTCGTGATAAAAGCTTTCGGTGAAACCCTTGAGGTCGATATTGGCGGCATCAATGTGGGTAAAAAATTCAGCCCGAGGATCGGGACAGATGTAGCCCGCCGTCACCGCAACCGTCTTGATGTGGCGTTCATGACAGGCCTTCGCCGTATCGATGGCGTATTCAATAAAAATTGTCGGGTCGTTGTAGGTGAAGGCGACAGAGCGGCATTTGAGTTGATGTGCCGCCCGGGCCAGCAATTCAGGCGAGGCGGCATCGGCCAGCGTATCCATCTGGCGCGATTTGGAAACGTCCCAGTTCTGACAGAATTTGCAGGTCAGGTTACAGCCCGCCGTGCCGAACGATAAAACCGGCGTGCCGGGCAGGAAATGGTTGAGCGGTTTTTTTTCGATGGGATCAACGCAAAAGCCGCTTGAGCGGCCGTACGTCGTCAGCACTACAGCACCGCCCTGATTGGCCCGGACAAAACACAGGCCGCGCTGGCCCTCGTTCATCTTGCAAAAGCGCGGGCAGACGTCACACTGAACCCGGCCATCGTCCAGGCTGTGCCAGTGTGTCGTCGGCGCTGTGCTCATGTCGAATTGTAGCCGCGCTAATTCTTCCTGACAAACTTGTCTAATCGTTTCGAACAAACCGGGCCACTGTGTAATAGCGCGTCGGGTAGTCGACGCGCAGGACGACGCCGTCGCGGTCATACCAGATATCGCCGGTACGTTTTTTGCGGGTGAAGCGGTAGTGGCGCGTGGCGACCTCGCGGCCCTGGTGCTCAAGGTTCTCATTACCGACAAAATCAAAGGGGTAGTCATCGACGCTACCGGTCAACGTGCTGATGACCTTGCCCTGTTTGATCAGCGCTTCGCACCAGATCAATTCGGAAAGACGTGCACCCGTCATGCGGATCGGACCATCGTCTGACTCGACAAGATAACGATCACCGAGATTTTGCATCTTCACATCTTTTGTCCGGCCATTATCGACCGAGCGCGCCTGCGAACGGACGAGCAGCCCGCCCGTCCAGAATTCACGCGAGCGATGTTTAAAGCTGTAGGCCGGAATGGCAAGAATGCTGATCTTGATATCCATCGCCACATCGATGGTCGTGACATCGGGATCACGCTTTACCTTCAGGCTCAGATCGCCGACGTCATCCCGGTCATTGAATATTTTGAAGTGCAGGCCGGCATCGGGTAGACGACACGCTTCGATCGCAGCGCCGGACGCAGACGCCATCGGCAACAGCGTAGCAAATGCGATCAAAAAAGTGGCTGCGACGCAGCGCATTCAATGTCCTTCCAATTGGCGGAGTTATCGGGCCGTCTTGCCCGCTACCCTGTTCAACGATTATGGTTATGTATAAATCAGGGCGATTTTATGACTGCAACCGCTAACGTTCGCTTACCAGCCGTGGCCGGCTCGTTTTATTCGGGCAACGCGGCGGAGTTGCGCCGCGACGTTGAACACTACCTCGACGGCGCAAAACCGCCGGTTTCCGGCACTTCCTGGCCCAAGGCCCTCATTGCCCCGCATGCCGGCTATGTCTATTCCGGGCCCATCGCCGCCACGGCGTATGTGACGCTTGAAAATGCCCGCGAGACCGTGCGGCGGGTGGTTTTGCTCGGGCCTTCTCACCGCGTCGGCTTTCGCGGCCTCGCCGTGCCCAGTGTTGCCGCCTTCCAGACTCCGCTTGGCGACATCAATCTGGACCGGGCGGCCATTGCGGAAATATCCGATTTGTCGGGTGTCATCGAACTGGATCAGGCACACGCGCAGGAACACAGTCTGGAAGTTCATCTGCCTTTCCTACAGGTCATGCTCGACGATTTTGAGCTGGTGCCCGTGGTCGTCGGCGATGCTGCGCCTCAGGCAGTGGCCGACGTGCTGGCCGCGCTTTGGGGTGGTCCGGAAACCCTGATCGTCATCAGTACCGACCTCAGCCACTATCATGATTATGAAACCGCCCGGACGATGGATATGGCGACTGCCCGGGCGATTGAAGGCGGACACATCGATGAAGTGACGACGGATGGTGCCTGTGGCGGTCGGCCGATCCGGGGCTTGCTGAAGCTTGCCGAGCGTCAGGCGCTGGAGATCAAGTTGCTTGATTTGCGCAATTCCGGCGACACGGCAGGCAGTCGCGACCGCGTCGTCGGCTATGCCTCGTTCAGTGTCGAGGAAACGGCAAAGACGCATGACGCAATGACGTATGATGCAGGTGCGCGCAAACAAATGGGTGACGTTGCCCGCCTTGCCATTCGCCACAAACTTGAGACCGGGCGCGATCTGAAGGTTTCGCTCGACGGCAGTCCGGTCTGGGCGAAGACGCAGGGCGCCAGTTTTATTACGCTGGAGAAAAAGGGCCAGTTGCGCGGCTGTATCGGGTCGCTGCAGGCCCACCGCCCGCTGATTACCGATGTCGTCGCCAATGCCTGTTCTGCGGCCTTCAAGGATCCCCGATTCCCGGCAGTCGAGGCAGATGAACTTGACGATCTCGTGCTGAAAATCTCCGTCCTGTCTGCACCTGAGGAAATGAAATTTACCTCCGAAGCCGACCTGCTGGCGCAAATCCGACCCGGTGAAGATGGCTTGATCCTGCAGGACGGCTCGAAACGCGGCACATTTTTGCCGCAGGTCTGGGAACAATTGCCGGAAATCAGCCAGTTTTGGGCCCATTTGAAGCGCAAGGCCGGACTACCTGATAATCACTGGTCAAAAACAGTGCGGGTCTGGCGATATTCGACCGAAAGCTTTACACCCGAGGGCGATTTTGTGGCATAAGACGCCGCATCCGCTGCGCGAGCGTCGGACCCGTTTTATTTTCTGTAGATTGAGACCTGATTCGACAAACATGACCAACCACATCCCCGACATTCCTCTGCATCCGCCTGAGGGAACTGTCGGAATTCATTGATTCAACTCATAAAAATTAGTTGACAACGATTCTCATCCTCGGCATCTTGTTGCCGCGAGGGGAGCTCCGCGTTAGTCAACGCTTTGTTATTACAGGCCGAGTCGTTCTGGAACCCGGTCTGAAAGTCAAGTTAGGGAGAGACCATGCGGCCTGGCAGCCACCCGGATTTTGATGCATTCAGCAACCACAAACGCGCTGGCCGCAGCCGTCGTCTGGCGGCTTTTGGCATTATTGCGGCTGCCGGCGTCACGCTTGCTGTGGTTTCACTGGCCGGTTTGCCGTCCGATGTGGTCGGCGCGACGACGGCCCGGCAAAATACCAACACAAAACCACTGGCCCCGGTCGGCTCATTCAAAGACGCGGCATCCGGACAACAACAGGCATCGATAGCGCCGTCGGCACCCAATCTGCTGGCACTGCCCATTCCGGAAGTCACCAGCGGACCGGCGGCCGTCATCAAGATCGTCAGTGTGCGCAAGGGCGATACGCTGATGAAAGCGCTGACCCGCGCCGGCGCACCGCGCAGGGAAGCGCACGAAGCGATTTCCGTGCTGAATAAAGTGTTTGATCCGCGACGCCTGAAGATCGGCCAGGAAATCCGGCTTGAACTGGCAGCGCTGCCTACGAAGGACAAGAAGAGCGACAAGCTGCTCGCTGTCCACATCACCACCGACGTCGACCGCGAAGTAAATGTACAACGCAAGGACAAGGGCTTTGTCTCGCAGAAAGTTGTACGCCCGCTGAGCAAGGGACATGAACGCGCCGAGGGCACGATCAAGAGCAGCCTGTTCCTGTCAGCCCGGCGCAGCGGTGTGCCCATCGGTGTGCTGATGGAGATGATCCGGATCTTCAGCTGGGATGTCGATTTCCAGCGCGACATTCAGCAAAACGACACCTTTGAAATCTTTTATGAGCGCTTCCGGGACGACGAAGATCGCGCCGTCAAGGATGGCGAGGTGCTTTACGCCTCGATGACGCTGAGCGGCACCAAAGTCCGGCTCTACCGCCACGTCCTGAAAGACGGCACGGTCGATTATTTCAACGAAAAAGGCCAGAGCGCGCGCAAAGCCCTGCTGCGCACACCGGTCAACGGGGCCCGGCTGTCATCGCGCTTTGGCAAGCGCCGCCATCCCGTGCTTGGCTATTCGAAAATGCATCGCGGCCTCGATTTCGCCGCCCCCCGCGGCACGCCGATTATGGCTGGCGGCGATGGTGTGGTTGAAAAGGCCCAGCGTAACGGCAGCTATGGCCGCTATATCCGCATCCGCCATCACTCCGGCTTCAAAACCGCCTACGCTCACCTCAAGAGCTATGCCAGAGGCGTGCGCCGCGGCAAGCGGGTCAAGCAGGGCCAGATCATCGGCTACATCGGCACGTCCGGTCGTTCAACCGGTCCGCACCTGCACTATGAAATTCTCAAGAACAATCGCCAGATCAATCCGCTCAGCCTGCGACTGCCGACGGGCCGCAAGCTGAAGAAAAAGGCCCTTGCCCGCTTCGAGGCGACACGTCTTCAGACCAACACTCTGATGGCCGCCATCCCGGTCACCGAGAAAGTGGCAAGCTCCAGATAATCCGGCTTACGCCGCGGCGACGATGCGGCCGTTGATGGCAAGACCTTCACTGCCAGCGCTGACGGTGACCGTATCGCCTTCACCAATTGTGCCGTCCAGGATCAGATTGGCCAGCGGGTTTTGCACGTGGCGCTGGATGGCGCGCTTTAGCGGTCGCGCACCGTACACCGGATCATAGCCCTTGTCGGCAAGCCAGGCGCTGGCCGCAGCATCGAGTTCGAGGGTGATCTTGCGGTCCGCCAGCAAGGCATCGAGATAGCGCAATTGGATGGTGACGATGCCGTCCATGTGGGCCCGGTTGAGGTGATGGAACAGCGTGATTTCATCGATCCGGTTGAGGAATTCGGGCCGGAAGGAGGCGCGCACGACTTCCATGACCGGCTCGCGTACGGCCTCGGTATCCTCGCCTTCGCCTTGTGCCGCGATAACCTCCGACCCCAGATTTGAGGTCAGGATGATCACGGTGTTGGAGAAATCGACGGTGTGACCATGACTGTCCGTCAGGCGGCCATCATCAAGCATCTGCAGCAGAACATTGAAGACATCGGGATGGGCCTTTTCGATTTCGTCGAACAGAATAACCTGGTAGGGCCGGCGCCGGACGGCTTCGGTCAGCGCACCGCCCTCGTCATAGCCGACATAACCCGGCGGTGCGCCGATCAGGCGCGCGACCGAATGTTTTTCCATGTACTCCGACATATCGATACGCAACAGGGCGTGTTCATCGTCGAACAAAAAGGCCGCCAGCGCCTTGCAGAGTTCGGTCTTGCCGACGCCTGTAGGTCCCAGGAAGAGGAACGAGCCGATCGGTCGGTTGTGATCCTGCAGACCGGCGCGGGCTCGGCGCACGGCATTGGCCACGGCATCGACGGCTTCATCCTGGCCGATCACGCGATTGCCCAGTGCCTGTTCCATGCTGAGCAATTTTTCACGCTCGCCAGCCAGCATCTTGTCGACGGGAATACCGGTCCAGCGTGAGACGACGGAGGCGATATCTTCCTCGCCCACGGCTTCACTAACCAGGCGTTCGTCATCATTTCCTTCGGCGCTCGCCAGCTTCGCTTCGAGATCGGGGATTACGCCATAACTGAGCTCACCGGCCCGGGTCAAATCACCGTCGCGCTGCACGCGGTCGAGTTCAAGGCGGGCGGCATCGAGTGCTTCCTTGATTTTTTGTGCACCGGCCAGTTCGTCTTTCTGGGCCTGCCACTTCGAGGTAATCACGGCGGATTGTTGTTCGAGCTCGGCCAGTTCACCCGACAGCCGGGTCAGGCGGTCTTTCGAGGCCTTGTCGGTTTCCTTCGACAGCGCTTCGCGTTCGATCTTGAGCTGAATGATGCGGCGATCAAGTTCATCGAGATCTTCCGGTTTGGAATCAACTTCCATGCGCTGGCGGCTGGCCGCCTCGTCGATCAGATCAATCGCCTTGTCGGGCAGGAACCGGTCGGTGATGTAGCGGTTCGACAGGGTCGCCGCCGAGACAATGGCACTGTCGGTAATGCGCACGCCGTGGTGAAGTTCATACTTCTCCTTCAGGCCGCGCAGGATCGAAATGGTATCCTCGACGTTGGGTTCGGAGACAAACACCGACTGGAAACGGCGTGCTAACGCCGCATCTTTCTCCACGTGCTTGCGATATTCATCGAGCGTCGTCGCGCCGACGCAATGCAATTCGCCCCGCGCCAGCGCAGGCTTCAAAAGATTGGAAGCATCCATCGCCCCTTCGGCGGCACCGGCCCCGATCAGGGTGTGCAACTCGTCAATGAACAGGACGACTTCACCATTGGAGGCTTCGATTTCCGACAACATGGCTTTCAGGCGTTCTTCGAATTCGCCCCGGAATTTTGCTCCGGCAATCATGGCGCCGAGATCAAGCGACATCAGCTTTTTGTTGCGCAGGCTTTCCGGCACATCGCCATTGATGATGCGTAAAGCCAGGCCTTCGATGATGGCGGTCTTGCCGACACCGGGATCGCCGATCAGGACGGGGTTGTTTTTGGTCCGGCGCGACAGCACCTGAATGGTGCGGCGAATTTCCTCGTCACGGCCAATCACCGGATCAAGTTTGCCCTCGCGCGCTGCGTCCGTCAGATCGCGGGCATATTTCTTCAAGGCGTCATAGGTATTCTCGGCACTGGCGCTATCTGCACTGCGGCCCTTGCGAATATCGTTGATCGCCGAATTAAGCCCCTGCGCCGTGACGCCCGCCGCCTTGAGAGCCTGGCCACCGGGTGTGCCAACCGCCAGTGTTGCGGCAAGCAGCAGGCGTTCGACCGTGACAAAACTGTCACCGGCTTTTTCCGCCAGTTCTTCGGCCGACTGGAACAGGCGGGCTGTTTCAGTGGTCAAATGAAGCTGGCCGGCACCGCTGCCCTCGACCCTCGGCAATTTGTCCAGGGCCGCGTTGACGCTGTCCAGGGCCTGGTCAGGGTGGCCACCGGCCTGACGTATGAGATTGGCGCACAGGCCCTCAGCATCGTCCAACAGGGTCTTGAGCACGTGTTCAGGCGTGAATTGCTGATGGCCAGTAGTCTGGGCAAGGGTTTGCGCTGCCTGGATCAGGCCGCGCGAACGATCTGTATAATTCTGAAACTGCATGACCCACTCCGCCGCAACCTGACAAACCAAAAAATACCGCGCTTTTGGCGCGTCATCATTACCCCCGGTGTCTTAACGAATTGGGATTAACGATGCCTTACGGACTATTTGGTGTTGCATTTTTGCAACGCAAGGGGCAATCCCCGATTTTCCTGAAAAACGATCAGAATAAATTCTCAGGCGACTTCGCTGGATTTTTCCTCATCGCCCTGATCCGCGGCCACGACTTCAGCCGGCGTCTCGACGATCACTTCGGCTTCGTCAGGTGCTGAAACAGCGGGATCGATGACGACGGCTTCGTCAGCCGGTTTTTTGTCGGCGCCAGCTACAACATCCGCGTCGGCAGCGGCCTCAGTCAGGACTGTCTTGCCCTCTGTCGCCTGATCCGTCGAAGCTTCTTCGGCGGCAGCGGCTTCAGCGCGATTGCGGCGTGAAGGACGCTGCTGACGCTGTTGATTATTGGACTGGGGCTTTTCAGCAACTTCATCCGGCATCATTTCACCCGAGACCGCGACACTGGCCGGTTCATGATTGCGACGACTGTTCTGATTCTGATTATTGCGCGCGTCATCACCACCATTGATCAGGCGGAAATAGTGCTCGGCATGCTGCAGCAAACTCTCGGCCCGCACGCGATCACCTGCGGACGAGGCATCACGCGCCAAAGCCAGATATTTGTCGCAAATCTGCGTCGCACTGCCACGGACCTTGACCTCGGGGCCATTGCTGTCATAGGAGCGATTGCCGGAGTGCTGCGGCCTGCGACCGCCACTGTTACGACCGCGCGGGCGTTTATTATTGTTATTATTGCTGTTGTTGTTCGGTTTGTTCAACGTCTTCCTCAGTTTTGTCTAGCGGCAGCCCCATCCCGGCAGCCGCGCGAAATCTGGCGAATATTTCACCGCCATATTCCAGAAACTTATCCCCAACGACCCGCACACCAAGATTGAATTTTTCCAATGCCTGATATTTGCCGGATATTGATGTTTTCCAGTGCACGCGCAACTCAGGCGCAGCGTGCGGCCACAAATTTTAATGGCCCGAAGTCGTTGCTGGAATGAAACCATCAGGCAGGGGAAAAAATGAATTCCGCTTCCCTGATCAGCTTCTGGCGATGACCCTAACCGCCCTTGGGACTCTTTCCAACCTTTTTTTTGCCTATGATGTACCGCCTGATTTCGCGATCAGCCCGCCGTCAATATTATGCAGCGCACATGCCCCGCCAGATCGGCGCGATCCCCGAGGACATTCAGCCCGGCCTCGCTGAAAATATTTGCCACATCGCCGTGCTGGCCGTCGCCGTGTTCGAGCACGGCCACACCATCGTCGGCAAGTCGTCTCGCCAACACAGGGGCAAGCGCACGGTAGGCGTCAAGGCCATCGGCCCCGCCGGCAAGGGCCAGATGCGGATCGTACGCCTTCACGCCTCGGGCCAGGCCGACAATATCGGCATCAACAATATAGGGCGGATTTGAGACGATGATATCGAAGCGCCCGTCAACCTGGTCATCCCAGTCCGAGACGAGACAGGTCGCTCGATCCGCAAAACCGAGACGCGCGAGGTTGGCCGTTGCTGTCTCGATGGCCTCTGCCGATGCATCGACGGCGACGCCCAGGGCTTCAGGGTATTCGCTCAGCAAGGCTCCGATCAGACATCCGCTGCCGGTGCCGAGATCGAGCATGCGACAAGCGCGTGATCTGTCGGGCCGGGCGTCGAGTATCGCGTCGATGATGGTTTCACTGTCGGCCCGGGGATCGAGCGTTGCCGGAGACAGGTCAAACGACAGGCTCCAGAATTCACGGCTGCCGATGATGCGCGACAACGGTTCCTGAATTGAGCGACGCGTCACAAGCTGAAAAAAAGTATCAGTATCGTCCGGGTTGACCGGATGTTCGGGATGAGCGAACAGAATTTCGACCGAGGTCTCGAGCACATGGGCCAGCAGCAATCGGGCCTCGCGCCGGGCATCGTCAATGCCGGCATCCCGCAAGGATTGCGCCGCCGCGTCGAGGCAGTCGCCGACGCTGTTCGCCATTGGTTTAGTTTGCAACGCCCATCTCGGCGAGGCGTGTGGCCTGATCTTCCGAAACCAGGGCATCAACCATTTCACCCATGGCTTCGCCGGTCATCATCTTGTCGAGCTTGTAGAGTGTCAGATTGATGCGGTGATCGGTCACCCGGCCTTGCGGGAAGTTGTAAGTTCGCACCCGCTCCGAACGATCACCCGAACCGACCTGGCCTTTGCGCGATGCGGCACGTTCGGCATCGGCGCGGGCGCGTTCGGCATCATAAATCCTCGAGCGCAGTACTCGCATCGCCTTGGCCTTGTTCTTGTGCTGGGATTTTTCGTCCTGCTGGATCACCACGGTGCCCGAGGGCAAGTGGGTAATGCGCACAGCGGAATCCGTCGTGTTGACCGACTGGCCGCCCGGACCGCTGGCGCGGAAGACATCAATGCGCAGATCCTTGTCCTCGATATCGACGTCGATTTCCTCGGCTTCGGGCAGGACGGCGACCGTGGCGGCAGAGGTATGAATGCGCCCGCCGGATTCGGTTTCGGGCACACGCTGCACCCTGTGAACACCGGATTCGAATTTGAGACGGGCAAACACACCGCGCCCGGTGATGGCAGCCTGGGCATCCTTGAGACCACCGAGATCGGTTTCCGAATACGTCAGGGTCTCGAACTTCCAGCCTTCAAGATCGGCGAAGCGCTGGTACATGCGGAAAAGCTCACCGGCAAACAGCGCCGCTTCATCGCCGCCGGTACCGGCCCGCACTTCGAGGATGGCGTTTTTTTCGTCCGCCGCGTCTTTGGGCAACATCAGAACCTGGACCTGCTTTTCCAGAACGGGCTGGCGGTCCTTGAGGCTGGCGAATTCTTCTTCCGCCATGCCGCGCATTTCGTCATCGCCCTCGGGGTCTGCCATCATTTCCGCGAGATCGGCCATTTCCGATTGCACGCTGCGCAATTCGTTGATGCACTCGACCACCGGGCCGAGATCGGCATATTCCTTGGAGATGCTGGCGTAGTCGTCCCCACTGCCGGTGCTGGACGCAAGCTGGCCTTCGAGATTGCGAAAGCGATCAATAATCTGCTCAAGTTTGTCGTCGGGGATCACGGGGCGAGCTCCGTCTTTATTGTGATTGACGGAAAGTGTCGAGCGCCGAGACAAGTTGATCAAAGGCCACTTCCGACTGATCGCCCGAGGTTAAATCGCGCACTGTGGCAACACCCTTGGCCAGTTCATCCTCGCCCAGCAGGAGGGCGGCGATGGCATCCTGTTTGTTGGCCCGCTTGAGCCGTTTGGCGAGGTTGCCGGAATAGCCCATATCGACGACATACCCTGCCTGGCGCAAATCGTGGGCGATTTTCATCGCCTTGCTCTGGGCCGCCTCACCGACCGGCACGATGACAATGGCACGCGGCGCGGGCACTTCGGCGGCGGCCAGCATGGCGAGGCGTTCAATGCCGCCGGCCCAGCCGATCCCCGGTGTCGAGGGCCCGCCCATCAGTTCGATCAGACCGTCATAACGCCCGCCGGCAATCACGGCCCCCTGCGACCCCAGTGCCGTCGTGGTGAATTCAAATGCCGTGTGGGTGTAATAATCGAGCCCGCGAACCAGCGCCTGATTGACTTCATAAGCGATGCCGAGGTTATCGAGGCCTTCGCGGACTGCAGCGAAAAACTCAGCCGATTGAGCATTCAGATAATCACCCATGCGCGGCGCATCAGCGACCAGCACACGATCACCCTCGTCCTTGGAATCGAGAATACGCATCGGGTTGCGTGTCAGACGGGACTTGCTGTCATCGGAGAGTTTGTCGAGGTGGGCGCTGAAATATTCGACCAGCACGTCGCGGTAGCCATTACGGCTTTCGACGTCACCCAGCGTATTTAGTTCGAGCGTCGTTTGCTCACGCACACCCAGTTCGCCGAGAATATCATGCCCAAGTGCGATGACTTCGATATCGGCCTGCGGCCCGGCGACGCCGATGATCTCGGCATCGATCTGGTGGAACTGGCGCAGGCGGCCCTTTTGCGGGCGTTCATAACGGAACATCGGTCCGTGGCCGAAAAACTTCAGAGGCACCTGCTGGCTCAATCCACCTGAGATGAAGGCGCGGGCGATACCGGCTGTGTATTCAGGTCGCAGCGTCAGGCCTTCGCCGCCGCGATCCTCGAAAGAATACATCTCCTTGGTGACGACGTCAGAGGTATCACCGAGCGTGCGTTTGAAGACGTCGGTAAATTCAAAGATCGGTGTGGCGATTTCGCCAAAGCCATATCGCGCCGACATTTCGCGGGCGGTCTCGACGACGTGGCGGGCGCGGCGGCTGTCTTCGGGCAACTGATCGTGGGTGCCGCGGACCGGCTGTAATTTCGACAAAACGGGAACTCCGAACTTCGTTAATTATTCTGCGATTTCAATTTATTCAGGACGCTTGTTTGATATCGGTCTCTGCCCTGGCGGCATCCAGTTCGCGGGCTTTGGCCTCGACCAGTTCAACAATATGATCGACCAAGCCATCGTCCTCGATCTTGTGATCGGCCGCGCCCGAGAGATAGACCATGTGATTGCCGTTGCCGCCGCCGGTCAGCCCGACATCGGTTTCGCGCGCTTCACCGGGTCCGTTAACGACACAGCCAATAATCGACAGCGTCATCGGTGTTGTGATGTGGGCAAGGCGCTGTTCCAGCACCTCGACCGTGTTGATCACCGGAAAAGCCTGGCGGGCACAGGAGGGACAGGACACAACGGCGACGCCGCGATGGCGCAGGCCGAGCGACTTGAGAATTTCAAAGCCGGCCTTGATCTCCTCGACCGGGTCCGCCGACAACGAGACACGAATGGTGTCGCCGATCCCAGCCCATAAAAGCGAGCCCATGCCAATCGATGACTTGACCGTGCCGCCGCGCAAGGCACCGGCTTCGGTGACACCGAGATGCAAGGGATAGTCGCAAGCCTCGGAGAGTTGCTGATAGGCCGCGACAGCGAGAAAGACGTCGGACGCCTTGACGCTGATCTTGAATTCGGTGAAGTCGTTGTCTTCCAGAATTTTTGCGTGCGCCAGCGCACTTTCGACCATGGCTTCGGGGCAAGGCTCGCCATAACGCTCCAGCAATTCTTTTTCGAGGCTGCCGGCGTTGACACCGATGCGCATCGAGCAACCGTGGTCTTTCGCCGCCTTGACGACGTCGCGCACCCGGCTGGCCGAACCGATATTACCGGGATTGATACGCAGGCAGGCGGCACCGGCTTCGGCGGCCTCGATGGCGCGTTTGTAATGGAAATGAATGTCGGCAACGATCGGTACATTTGTCGCATCGACGATTGATCGCAAGGCTGCCGTCGAGGCTTCGTCGGGACACGACACACGCACGATATCGGCACCGGCTTCCTCGAGTTCGAGGACCTGGGCGATGGTCGCCGCCGCATCCGATGTCAGGGTATTGGTCATCGACTGCACGGTAATCGGCGCATCGCCGCCCACGGGCACATCACCGACATAAATCTGTCGGCATTCCCGTCGGTATATATCGCGATAAGGGCGCAGGCTCATGCGGTTGATCGTCTCAAAAATGAATTACAGGGTGATCGGCAGTATTGGCCGTAACATGCGTCGTTCCCGGCCCAAGATCAAGCTTTGGACCGCAAACAACTCGAATGGACGCGCAAATTAGTTGGTGCGGTTGTCGAATTCAGTGCTGATGCCAAGCAAGCGGTCGGCGCTCAATGAAACATCACGCCGGACGGCTCCCGGCGGGCCGACTTGGGGAATGACATTTCCATCGACCATAATCTGCAAGGCACCGGCGTTGCCCGTGGTCAATACAACGTCGTCACGCGACGGCACGAGGTATTTGTCACCCTGTCGCAAGATACGGCTCAACAGGGGATCACCATCGGTGGTCGAAATCTGCACCCAGACATCGACCCGGGCTTCCAGCTGAACACGTCCATTCCAGTTACCGGCACCAAAAATCTGCGGTTCGGCTGCCGCTTCACGACTGGACTGCGGCACGATGGCCGCGGTCGGCGTCGGCGCGACACTGGCTGTCTCGACTTTGACAGGTTCAGCAGCAGGTTCGGCGACTACAGGTTCGATTTTGACTGGCTCGACTTTTACTTGCTCGGTGGCAACCGGCTCAGTCGTAACCGGATCGGTAGCAACAGGTTCTAACTTGACCGGCTCGGCAGGCTCAGGTTCTGCGGCAACGGGCTCGACTGCGGCGGGCTGGACGACGACACGTTCGACGACAGTGGGCTCGACCGTGACGGGCTCGACTGCAACGGACGCGACTGCGGTGGGCTCGACTGCGGCGGGCTCGACGCTCGTGGCCTCAACATTCGCCGGTTCAGCCGAAGTAGCCTCAGTCACGACGGCTTCGACAGGCGTTATCGGCGAGGCAGGCGTTGTCGGCTCTGCGGCAGCTGTTTGTTGCGGCGCGGCGTCGGCAACGGGTTCAATAACCGGCTGAACATTGGCATCGGCAACAGCTTCAGGTTCCGCGACCCGCGCGACGTCGGGCTCTGCCGGGGTCACGGCGACCGGTGTTTCCGGTGCGGCGGCGACCGGTGCGGCCGTGGCGGGCTCAGGCTGGGGCTGTTCGACGGCCGGCACAATTACGGCAGGTGGCTGTTCAACGACTTTGGTGGCCAGGCGCTCGGGCACCGGCGGCACACTGGCAAAATTCAGACGGTCCTTGTTTTCGGCGTAATACCAGCCAGCATAGATCAAAGCGGCGCTGACACCGGCGAGAACCAGAAGCCAGCCGCGCGGCACCCGGCTTTCTTCTTCCGGGGTCGGGAAACTCAGGCGCGTCTGGCTCGACAGGCCTTCGGCTTCTTCCTTGAACCGCCGGATTGCATCATCACTGGCCACGCCGACATATTCAGCGTAGGTCCGGACGAAACCGACGGCGTAAACCGGGGCCGGCAGATCGGCAAAGCGACCTTGCTCGACAGCTTCGAGGAATTCGTAGCGAATGCGCAGCACATTGGCCAGATCAGACAGATTTTGGCCATTTCGGGTTCGCGCAGCCTTCAGGTCGGCGCCGATGCCCTCATAATCATCAAATTCGCTGCTGACTTCGCGCAAATGAAGGCGTCGACCGTTTGGCGTTCGGCCATCACCTTGTTTGTTGGCGGATTCAACCATCCCGCTTCCCCCGACCTGCCTGCAATAATGTCTCGCGTGTCATAATAAAACTTGCCTTGAAACCGTCGTCCAAACGTAATCAATCCCCGTCGCATCCCCTGAAGTTCTGCACAATTAATCCACAGCCCGAGGGCTGCCCACTGGACAAATCCAGAACCAATTCAAAACTAAATCAGAATTATTCAGGTTTTGCAATGATTTATATGATGATGTCATGATCTTGGGCGAAGTTGCGAAGCTTGTCGCGCAGGCTGTGATCACCGGTTTGATAGAACTGTTCGAGGTAATGCTGGCACTGCGCCGCATCAAGCGAGCGCACCATACGTTTGATTCGGCCGACCGATGCGGTGGGCATCGAGATGCTGGTGAGACCGAGCCCGATCAGGGCCATGGCCTCGAGCGGGCGGCCCGCCATTTCACCGCAGAGGCTGACCGGCACATCGGCGGCGCGGGCCCGATCAACGATATGGCGCAGAATTGAAAGTGTCGCTGGCGACAACGGATCGTAGCGCTGCGCGGTCAATGGATTACCGCGATCCGCCGCGTACAGGAACTGCATCAAATCGTTACTGCCAATGGATATGAAGTCGGCTTCAGCCAGCAGGGGATCGATTTGCCAGGCCAGCGCCGGCACTTCAATCATCGCGCCGACTTTTATGCTATTCGGTGCCTCGTAACCCTTGTCGGTCATGCGCGTAATTTCGAGGTCGAGCGAGGCGCGGGCGGCGCGAAACTCGGCAACCTCGGCAACCATCGGAAACATGACGTTGAGATCAACGCCTGCCGCTGCCTGCAACAGGGCACGCAACTGATTGCGCAACAGGGCCGGACGATCAAGGCCGATGCGCAACGAACGCCAGCCCATGGCCGGGTTCTCCTCTGCCGCCGCGTCATCGTGATCGCTGCCGGGACGCTGGGCAAAGGCCGGTAATGCCTTGTCACCGCCGATATCGAGCGTTCGGAAGGTTACGGGACGGCCATTTGCCCGGCCGAGAATTTCGGCATAAAGCTTCGCCTGGGCTTTAACCGGCGGCACATCGCCCTGAACCAGAAAAGGGATCTCGGTGCGAAACAAGCCGACGCCGTCAGCGCCTGCGTCTTCCAGATGCGCCATATCGAACAACAGATTGGCGTTTATGTTCAGCGTCACTTCGACGCCATCGCGGGTGGTGGCCGGCTCATCGCGCAGCGCCGCGAATTCCGCCTGCATTTCATCACGGGCCGTCATCCCGGCAGAGAACGCTTCCTGGACATCTTCGTCAGGCCGGACGTAGGCCACTCCGGCATCGCCATCGACGATCATGAAGTCGCCGGGCTCGGTGCGCTCGAGCACGCGTTCCGCCCGGCCAATCATCGGGATCTGCAAGGCCCGGGCGACAATCGTCACGTGGGCCGAGGGCGAGCCTTCCTCGAGCACGACGGCGCGCAGTTTGTCGCGGTCATAATCGAGCAACTCGGCCGGGCCCATGTTGCGGGCAATAATCACGGCTTCATCAGGCAGCGTATCGGAGGCGGCGGTGGACGGTTTACCGGCCAGCAACCTCAGCAAGCGGTTGGCCAGATCGTCGAGATCGTTGAGCCGTTCGCGCAAATAGGGATCAGCGACGGCCATCATGCGGCGGCGGGTATCGACCTGAACGCGTTGCACAGACGCTTCGGCGGAGAGTCCGGAATCGACCGCTTCCTCGATGCGCCCGATCCAGCCGCGATCATCGGCGAACATGCGATAGGTTTCGATGATGTCGCGATGCTCACCGGCACCGGCCATATCCTCGGCCTCCAGCATGGCATCGACCGCATCGCGCAAGGCGGTAAAAGCGATATCAAGCCGGAGCTTCTCGGCATCCTGATCTTCGGCAAACAAGCGTTTGATCTCGATGCGAGGCTCATGCAGCACTGCCACACCCTGGGCCAGACCCTCGGCCAGCGACAGGCCCTCAAGATGGGTGGCCAACGTGACGTTGCCCTCGACCTCCTGCAACTCGCCGGACGGGATCAGCTCGCCACCGCCGACCAGTTCGGCCAGCACCATGGCGACGGTCTGCAGGGCTTCGCCTTCTTCCTCGGAATAATGGCGCTGGGTGCGGTTCTGCACGATCAGCACGCCGATCACCCGCCCGGCCCGCATGATCGGGGCACCCAGAAGCGAGTGATAATTGTCCTCGCCGGTCTCAGGGCGATAGGCGAAGTTCGGATGTGAGGGCGCGTCCGCCAGACTGAGCGGTCGGGCATGGGCGGCGATATCGCCAACAAGACCCTCGCCGACGCGCAGCCGGGTCTGGTGCACCGCTTCCGGGTTCAGGCCTTCAGTGGCAAAAAGTTCAAGGATCTGGCCGGCCCGCATGAGATAGACCGAGCAAACCTCGGCCACCATGTTGCCGGCGATGCCGCGCACCACCTGATCAAGGCGCTGTTCCGCTGTGCCCGGGCCCGCCATGATCTCGCGAAGCCGCCGGAGCAGGACGCGCGATCCACTGACGGCGCCCTCGATCATCCGGTGCGCCGTCTGCCGTCGAAGGCGGAATTGGCCTGCGAGACCAGCTCGGCAATAATCTCGGCGCTCGGTTGTTCGGAGGTCACCATGCCGACGCTTTGCCCGGCCATCATCGAACCGCCGGTGACGTCACCATCGATCACGGCCCGGCGCAGGGCACCGGCCCAGAAGTGTTCGATTTCAAGCTGGGCGTCGTTTTGTTCAACCTCACCGGCATGGAAGCGCTCGACGACGCGGCGCTGGGTTTCCATGAATTCCTTGGTGCCGTCATTGACCAGGGCCCGCACCGGAATGACCGGAAATTTGGGATCGATCTGCACCGTCGGCACGGCATCACGGGCGCTGGCCCGGATGAAAGCTTTTTTGAAATTTTCGTGGGCGATGGATTCAGTGGCACAGGCGAACCGGGTGCCCAGCTGAACACCGGCCGCGCCCATTTCAAGATACATCGCAATCGCTTCACCACGCCCGATGCCGCCGGCGACAAAAACCGGCACGTCGGTAATATTGGGCAGGATTTCCTGGGCCAGAACACTGGTCGCCACCGGGCCGATATGGCCGCCGGCTTCCGCGCCTTCGACCACAAGACCGTCGACGCCATTACGCACCATGCGCTTGGCCAGCGACAGGGCGGGTGCAAAGGCGATGACTTTGGCCCCGCCATCCTTGATGCGGGCAATGTCGCCGCCCTTGGGCAGGCCACCGGCCAGCACGACATGGCTGACGTTGTTCTTCAGGCAGACATCAATCAGGCCCTGGAGCTCAGGATGCATGGTGATCAGATTGACGCCGAAAGGTTTGTCCGTCATGGCTTGCGTAGCGACTATTTCATCGTCCAGCATGTCCGGCATCATCGAGCCGCAGGCGATGACACCAAAGCCACCGGCATTGGAAATGGCCGAGACCAGATGGCGCTCGGAGACCCAGCTCATGGCGCCGCACATAATAGCGTATTGCGTGCCCAGCAACTCGCAACCCGGTGCCATCAGTTCTTCGAGATGTGTGCTCATGTTATGCCGCGTCCAGACCGTAGGCCGAATGCAACGAGCGCAGGGCCAGTTCGTAATATTCCTCGGCGATCAACACGCTGACTTTGATTTCAGAGGTCGAGATCACCATGATGTTGATGCCCTTGTCGGCCAGCGACTTGAACATGCGCTGGGCCACACCGGCGTGACTGCGCATGCCGACCCCAATGACCGAGACCTTGACGACATTGGCATCGGACAAAATCTTTTCGTAACCGATGCCGTCGCCGGCGCGTTCTTTTTCCAGCACCGCGACCGCGCCTTCGAGATCGGCCTCGGTGACGGTGAAGGTCAGATCAGTTCGCGCGCCATCTTCCGAGACGTTCTGCACGATCATGTCGACGTTAATGGCGGCGTCGGCCAGGGGCCCAAAAATACCCGCCGCGACCCCGGGCCTGTCATCGACGCCCATTAAAGTGATTTTGGCTTCATCCCGTGAGTAGGCAATGCCGCTTACGACTTCTTTTTCCACGATTTCTTCCTCATCAACAACCAGGGTTCCCGGCGCGTTGGTAAAACTGGACAGGACCTGAACGCGAACCCCGTGGTTCATGGCGACTTCGACGGAACGTGTCTGCAGGACTTTTGCGCCCTGCGACGCCATCTCAAGCATTTCCTCGTAGGTAATTTTGTCGAGCTTGCGCGCCCTGGCGACAATGCGGGGATCGCAGGTAAAGACGCCCTCGACATCGGTATATATATCACATCGGTCGGCATTGAGGGCAGCGGCCAGAGCCACAGCCGACGTATCCGAGCCACCCCGGCCCAGCGTGGTGATGCGCCGGTTCGGGCCGATGCCCTGGAAACCCGGCACCACGGCAACCGCGCCACTGGAGAGGCTTTGTTCGATATCATCCGTGCCAATGTTTTCGATGCGCGCTGACATGTGGCTCTCGTCGGTCTCGATGGGGAGTTGCCAGGCGAGGAACGAGCGCGCCTGGACACCGATATCCTGCAAAGCCATAGCCAATAAGCCGGCGGTAATTTGTTCTCCGGTGGAGACGACTGCGTCATACTCGCGCGGATGCACCCGCCCGCCCATTTCATTGGTCCAGCGCACGAGCTGATCTGTCGTGCCGGCCATGGCTGAGACAATCACCGCCAGCTGGTTACCGGCGTCGACTTCCAGTTTGACCCGGCGTGCGACTTCCTTGATGCGGTCAATGTCCGCAACGGAAGTGCCTCCAAATTTCAATACGAGCCGCGCCATAGCCCGACGTCCTCCGTACCGTGCAGGGTGATCCCGCCGGTATTTAATAAAGCTTCTGGATGCTTGAATTTTGCTCCGGTTGGGGCGCATATACATAATTCCCGACCGATTAACAAGGTATGAGCAGCGAAGTGGCCGAAAATTCCGCCAAAAAATTCGAGGATACCTCGGTCGATCCGTCTGAAATCCGGCAGTTCGGTGCGCTGGCCGACCGCTGGTGGGCGCCGGATGGCGAATTTGCCGCCCTGCACAAGCTGAACCCTGTGCGTCTGGCCTACATTCGAGATGCCGCCATCGCGCATTTTTCGCTGGAATCCGACACCTTGCGCCCGCTCGAAGGCCTGAAAGTACTGGATGTCGGCTGCGGTGGCGGGTTGCTCTGTGAACCGCTCGCCCGCATGGGTGCGGAGATCACCGGGATCGACGCCAGCGATCAGGGCATCGAGGCCGCGCGTGATCACGCAGGCAAGGTCGGCCTGGCAATCAACTACCGCCACCTCACCGCCGAAGCGCTGGCTGACGAGGGCGAGACTTACGACATTGTGCTGGCCATGGAGATCCTTGAACACGTCGCCGATATCGATGCTTTTGTTGCCACATGTTCAAGCCTCGTCAAACCCGACGGGCTATTGTTCGCTGCGACCCTGAACCGCACACCCAAGTCTTACGCCGCTGCCATCGTCGCCGCCGAATACCTGCTGCGCTGGGTCCCGCGCGGCACTCACGACTGGAAAAAGTTCGTCAAACCGTCGGAACTTGCACGGGGTTTGCGCGGCAGCGGCCTCGACGTCCGGGACATCACCGGCGTCACCCTGGACGGTCGCACCGGCGACTGGGTGACGACAGAGGATACGTCTGTGAACTACATGCTGCGGGCGGTGAAGGTTTAGTTTCTTGGACAGAGTCACCCCCACCCCAGCCCTCCCTCATCAAGAGGGAGGGAGCTATGCAGAGCTCGCCATTCAAAACAGTAATCCCTCCCCCTTGATGGGGGAGGTTAGGTGGGGGTGACCCAAAAAAGTCTACCGCCCCTTGAAATTCCCAGGCCTCTTTTCCTCGAACGATCTAACACCCTCAGCCGCATCTTCGGAGTTGGCCAGGACCCTCTGGCGCGGGCGCATGTCGGCGATGGCCGCGTCCGGTCCGTCGTGCAGGGCGATGCGGGCGTTGGTGCGCATGGCAACGACGGCGAGCGGGGCTTGCTCTGATATGGTCGTGGCGATTTCGAGGGCGCGCTCGATGTCGCGGCCCGGAGCGACGACTTCCTGGATGAAATGGATGCGCCGGGCCTCGACGGCGTCGAACTCATCACCGGTGAGCAGGTATTTCATGGCCTCGCCCCAGCCGCCGCGTTCGACAAATCTTAAGGTCGCGCCGCCGCCGGCCATGACGCCACGTGCGCCTTCGTGCTGGCGGAAACGGGTCTCGGCTCCGGCGACAACAATGTCGGCAGCCAGCATCAACTCAATGCCGATGGTGTAACAATAGCCCCGCACGGCGACAACGACGGGCTTGGTGCGCAACGGCGGTTCCATGTCCATCGGGTCGATCAGATCAGGCGGGAAGATGTGGCCCTGTTCGCGCATCACCGGGGCGACCTTGGGCAGATCGAGACCGGCGGTGAAGTGATCACCGTGGGCAAACAACACGGCGGCGCGGGCCTCGGCATCGTTTTCAAAGTCAGTGTAGGCTCTCGCCAGTTCGACCAGCATCTTCGGCGTAAAGCCATTGAGTTTGGCCGGCCGGTCAACGCCGATCAGAAAAACATGGCCACGTTTTTCGGTCGTGATTTGCCCATCGGAATCAGACATAGACGTGATCAGGCATCTTCGCGATCAGGCCAGGGCAGCACACCGAAGTCGATATCTTCTTCTTTCAGATCGCTGGCTTCCTCAGCCGTGGCTTCGCCGTAGATGTCGCGCTTCTCTGTTTCGCCGTAGTGGATCTTGCGCGCTTCCTCGGCGAACTTGTCGCCAACGTAGTCGCAATTTTCCTCGACGTGATTTTTCATTTGATAAAGCATCTGGGTCGCGGCTTCGGCGACTTCGGTATCACTCGGACCGGCGTTGGCCCCGGTGTTGGCTTTGGCTGGCACGTTGGGCGACATCAGGGATTTCTCGACTTCGGCATCACCGCACATCGGGCAAACGACGTCACCGGCACCACGCTGGGCCTCGAAGCCCGCCGTGTCGCTGAACCATGCCTCAAAGACGTGGTCGTTCGCACATTTCAGATCAAATACAATCATCTCACACCACTTATACCGGAATTAGCTGTTAGGATAGGGGCTATGACAAAAAATCAACAACCCGTGAAAGCCGCCCTGTCCCCCGATCCCGCCGCCTGGATCGAACGATTTGCCCCGGATGTCACCCCCGGCGGCCGGGTGCTCGACGTCGCCTGCGGCGGCGGGAGACACAGTCGTTTGTTTGCCAGCCTCGGCCATCCCGTCACCGCGATTGACCGCGATCTGTCCAAATTAGCTGCCGGCGACAACATCACAACGCTGGAGGTTGATCTCGAAGACGGCTCACCCTTTCCGCTGGCGGGCCAGCAATTCGACGCGGTTGTTGTGACCAACTATCTCTGGCGGGCGATTTTTGCCGATCTCATCACGGCCCTGAAGCCGGGTGGCGTGCTGATCTATGAAACCTTCGCGCTGGGTAATGAAAAATTCGGCAAGCCGAGCAATCCCGATTTCCTGCTGGCACCGGGTGAATTGCTCGACGTCGCGCGGGACAATAAATTGCTGGTGCTGGCCTACGAACATGGCGAGGTTCGTGATCCCTCGCCTTCCGTGCGCCAGCGCATCTTTGCCAGAAAGCCTTAAGCGGCGGAAGTATCCTGCTCGCCGTCGGGGCCTGAATAGTCGCGGTCGTGTTGCAACGACGGCACCATGGCGCGCACCTCGGCGACGCGGGCCATGTCGATGTCGGCGAGGATAAATCCGGGTTCGGTGCCGGCATCGGCCAGAACTTTACCCCACGGATCGACAATCAGGGAATGACCGTACGTCTGGCGACCACCGGCGTGATCGCCGCACTGCGCCGGGGCGATGACGAAGGCACCGGTCTCGATCGCACGGGCGCGCAGCAGGATATGCCAGTGCGCCTGGCCGGTGGTGCGGGTAAACGCTGCGGGTACGGTGATCAGGTCGGCACCGGCACCGGCCAGTTCGCGATAGAGATGGGGGAAGCGCATGTCGTAACACACCGTCATCCCCAGCGTGCCCCACGGCGTCTGCGCACAAACGCTACGCTCGCCCGGCACAAAGTTTTCCGATTCGCGATAGGTCTCACCGCTCGGCAAGTCGACGTCGAACATGTGAATTTTGTCATAGCGCGCCGTGACGTTGCCCGCCGGATCGATCAGGAAGGAACGGTTGGAGGCGCGGCCATCCGCCGCCTTGATGCCGAGCGTGCCGCCGAGTATCCAGGCACCGGTCTCCACCGCCTGTTGCTGGAAAGCGGCCAGCGCCGGGTGGTCGGCCTGGGCCATGGCCCGATCACGCCCCGCTGTCGGCGTGGCACCAATAAACGAGACGTTCTCCGGCAGGGCAATAAAGTCGGCCCCGGCTTCGCGGGCATCGCGGATAAACCCGCAAGCGATTTCAATATTTGCCGCCATGTCGTCGCTGGCGTTGACTTGAACGCAAGCGGCTTTGAAGGTTGGGTTCACGCCGCACCCGCCAGCATGGGATCAAGCTTGCCCTGGCGGTCGAGCGCATGCAGTTCATCGCTGCCGCCGACCGGTGTGCCGTTGATAAAGATCTGCGGTACGGTTCGGCCACCGGCTGAGCGATCCATCATCTCGCGGCGTCGCTCGGGTTCGGCACCAACATCGATCTCGACAAAGTCGACGCTTTTGGCGCTCAGCAAATCCTTGGCCCGCCAGCAGTACGGGCAGTACATCGTGGTGTAGATTTCAACTTCAGCACTCATGGCAATCAGGTCTCACTGTGGTTTGAATAGTCAGGTTTGAAATCAATATATAGGACTTGTCGCCTGAATTGGCCACTTATCGCACCCCTTGGGCCCGGTCACTTCCTTGCGATGACCGGCGCGCCCAACCGGCCAGTTCGTGATATCATCACTGTTCAATCTGCTGTTGCACTGTCCGGGGGTTGGCGATGAAGCTTTTTTTTGAAGGTCAGTTGATCCATCTCGGCGGCCTGATTGTGCTGCTGTCGGCGACGCTGGCCCTGATGGACCTGCCGGGATATGACAGCGGCAGTTTCCTCGGGCTTTCGACCGACGTCTGGGCCTTGCTGATGATCGTCGATGCGATTGTGCATCAGGTTTATGTCTGGCTCTGCTGGCGCGCTGAATTGCATGGCAAGCGACTGACAGGCTGGCTCGGCGACAAGGCGTTTGTGATTTATGCCGCCGTTTTCACAGTGCTGTTTGTAGCGCGCCCGATCCTCGCCTTTACGCTCGGCTGGTCCAATCGCGGCACCCTCGATATCAATCCGTGGCTCGGCTACGGCGTCTCGGCTGTCATGTTCGGCCTGGTCGGTTACATGATGTATTCCATCGTGCATTATTTCAGCTTCCGCCGGGCCTTCGGCATTGATCATTTTGATCCGGCCTACCGGACAGCCTCGCTGGTGCGCCAGGGCATGTTCCGCTGGTCACCCAATTCAATGTACGTCTTCGGATTTTGCGCCTTGTGGATTCCGGCCTTTTTGTTTCAGTCGGTCGCCGCCGCCGTCATCGCCGCCTTCAGTCACGGCTATATCTGGGTGCATTATTACGCCACAGAAAAACCGGACATGGCGCGGATTTATGGGCCGGGAGACTAACGCCTAGTCGCGAACGTTGATCCGCAGCCATTCACATAACGAGGCACCGATTGTCCGCACTTCCTCGTTGTCGGAGGCCTGCAATTCACCGAGCTTGCGGGCGAGGTCGACGAGGATACGCTCGTAATGATCGGCCGAGCGGCTCTCGACCATGAGTTTGGTGTGCAGTTTGTCGACCTCGAGCTTCAGGTCCTGCAATGACTTCTCGCCGGCCGAGCGCCGGTCGCGCTTGGTCGTATCTTCGCGGATGTAGCGCATGCGATTGATGATGTCTTCTTCGCAAAAACTGATCTCGGGTGCGACGGACTTCAACAATTCAAAATCAACATTGCCTTCGAAGGTCGGAATATTGGCGGCCCGGAGCTGTTCATTCAATTCGGTCCGGTCAATCCCCAACAACCGGGACGCCTTCGAGACACTGATGTGATTTTCCATATCAATTAACCTGGGCGGATAAATGAATTTATCAATTCAAATCTAGACGTTCATCTCCGGTCGCACAACCAGAGCCAGCGTTAGCACATCGACGGAAGCCGCACCGGGTCGAAGAACGTGGCTAACAGGTTTACGTCCTGACCGGTTCCGCCAGTCAACATAGCATTTTCAATCAGTATCTGCTCGCCGCCCCGCTCTCTGGTTCACATATTTGTGTGATGGGAAAACCACTTTCATCGGCTTTGGCCCTTGGCGGTCCTGGCGATTCGCAGATACTCTGCCTGAAGAATTACATTATCTGTCCTTGATGGATTTATATGAAGAAAGATGAAGTATGACAAAACACTTACGATTGATTCTGGCGTCGTTCTTGCTGCTTTCGCCGTTGACTGTGCAGGCAGGAGCCAAGGTGCTCTATTCGCCTGAAGTCGTCGATACCGCTTTGACGAAAGGTTGTTCGGTTTTTTTGGAGTTCGGCGCATCGTGGTGAAGCACGTGTAAAAACCAGGTCCGTGTGATCGGGAAACTCCGTGCCGCCAATACCGAATATGACCAAAACATTGCCTTCGTCTATGTCGATTGGGATATCCATCGCCTGTCGCCAATAAGCCGAAGTATGCGTGTCAATTTTCAATCCACTCTCGTGATGATGTCAGAGTCTGGCGAAATTGACAGGGTGGTTGGCCAGACGAGCACCGGCGCCATTCAGGGACTTCTCGACAAAGCACCGGCACGAGCGAAAAACGCGGAGGCCTGTTCTTCATAATCGGCGTTCCCATGAGAGCCGTTGTATGCCCCCAATGGGTCAAATGCGGTCTGTACGCCGGTGGCGAACCGAAACCTGACGGCTACCCCGCGGCAGCCCAGCCATCGTTGACAAATTTGTATCCCTCGGTCGCCAGCGTCTCAAAGTCTTCGTAAAGGGGTCGCCAGATCCGGGTGGCGGCAGCCAGTTCAGGCAAGCTTTGGCTGAAGGCTTCGATGGTCATCCAGCCGTCATACCCGGATGACTTCAGTTCCCTGAAAACCGCCGCAAAATCGATGTGGCCCTTCCCGGGAATGCCGCGGTCGTTTTCGGCGATGTGAATATGGCCGACATATTCGCGCAACTGCCGCAGGGAGCCAATGGGATCTTTTGATTCGATATTGTTGTGGAAAGTGTCGTACAGAATCCTGAAAGAAGGATGATCCACCGCTTGGGCCAGGGCGGCACCATCTTCCGCCGTATTGACAAACCAGGTTTCAAATCGATTGAGGGGTTCAAAGGACAGCGTAACGCCGGCACTACCCGCGTATTCCGCCAGCGGCTTTAATTCATCGATCGCCCTTTCCCATTCCTCAGGCGTTCGGGGATTGCCGGTAAAATACCCCACGGCGGCAGCCATGGGACCGCAGACCAGATCAGCCCCGAGGGCCGCCGTTGAATCAATGATCCCCTTCAGACTGTCCCGGGCGGAAATGCGCGTTTGTTCGTTGTCAGACAACAGCCCGCACGCGTGTTCACCCTCCGGCAGGGCGGTACTGGCGGTACATTCAAGCCCCATGTCCGCAATCTTCTGGCCCAGCGCCCGGTAGTGCGCCTCGTCCCTGTCAAAAACGGGAATTTCAACACCGTCAAAACCGGCGTTTTTGGCATGCTGGATTTTTGGCAATTCAGCGTCTGTAATCCGCCCCGACAGACACAGCAAATTAAGTCCGATTTTCACAAGTGTTCTCCGATCATGAATGCGCTCTGGAAGACCAGAAGACATTACAGTCAATTGTCGTCCAAGACACAACAGGACGACAGGTGTTAAACCACCAACTGGCAGTCGCAGCCGGATCAGCATGTTCACGATGTCGTTTTTCGGTAAGTTTGTGCGCTTGTGCCGGGCTCGCCTGTCACTTCCCGTTGGCAAGTAAATTGATATCCCTGCTGTAAATATATTTTGATTTATACTCGTTATTCACCAGGGCAATCATCGCTTTTCCAATCAAAATATTGGACGTTGTCTGATTTGGAAATATGGTTTTCAACAACGGATAAAATGGCTTTGTCACGGCATAAATCAGGTTGAATATTTTTGTTTTTGATCTGGTTCCCCGTTCCGGATTTATATATGCGGGTCTGAATAAATATATGGATTTAAAGGAAAGAGCCAACAAGGCGTTTTCGGCTTTTCCCTTAACTCTCGCCCACATGATTTTTCCTTTTTCGGTCGTGTCCGTTCCCACGCCGGAAACAAAACAAAAGGTCAGGTTTGGACTTGTTTGCTCCAGTATCCTGGCGAGGCAAAGGGTCATGTCACAGGTTATTTTTGAATAGCTGCTTTCCGTCATTCCCGTCGACGAAACCCCCAGACAAAAAAAGCAGGCGTCATAGTCCTCCAGTTCCCCCTCGATATCAGAGAGATCAAGAAAGTCATCGACAATGATTTCCGTCAATTTGTCATGATTGATATCAACGCCAGTTCTGTTTAGCGCCAAAATTGAGTCGACCTGAAGATTGTCCAGGCATTCCAGCAGCACACCTTTGCCGACAAGCCCGGTTGAACCCGTAATGATAATCTTCATTTTTTTGCCTCGCTATGACGAAGGCATACCGTAGCCATTTCGGGTCAAGAGCAGAAGAATTTCATCCGCTCAACCAGGTCCGGACATGAGAGCAGCAATTTTGAAAAGGCTTTTACGGTTTAAGATAATTACGAAGCAGCTCTGACAGGAATATACAAAAATAGCACTTTGTCGGGATCATCGGACCTTGTTCCCGGGGCATAAAGTTCAAAATCCGGTGTTTCCTGATATTCATAATCAGACTTCGGCAACCAGCTTCCCCAAATATATTTCAATGTTTCGGGCAGATATGAAAGCGGTCCTTGATGGCGAAAAACGGCATAGAGATGACGGGGAATTGTCCTGCTGATCATCCCCTCCGGAACATGATCAAAATCCGTCACTTCGACTGAGCAGATATAGCTGAACCCGATGCCTTCCTCACATTCCTCGTACTCCTCATAAATGCCAAAAGCATCATCTCCAACCCGGTTGGAAATCTGAAAAACATCCGGACGGAACGCCGTCCACAACGTTTCGATATCCAGATCTTCTTCATGGTATTGACGGGCAACGCCGACCACTTTCGTTTCGCGCCGGGTCACGATTTCAGGCTCCATATCAAGGCGCTTTTGCAGATGGTGGAGCATGCGGGGGCTAAACTGATCCTTGTACAAGAGCCGAAAAGGGTCCGCCTTTTCCCGGTATTGTTCAGGAGTCATATTGAAGAGTTGTTTGAAAGAACGCGTAAACGATGCATGCGATTCGTACTGGCAATCCAGCGCGATGTTGAGGATGGAACTTTCGCCTCTGGCCAGACGCTCCGCGGCAATCGTCAGTCTTCTTTTGCGAAGGTACTCCCTGGGGGAATCACCAACCATCGAACGGAATATTCGACAAAAATGCCAGGTCGAATAATTCGAGGCCTGCGCGATGTCATGAATATCGACGGGCTCGAAAATGTTCCGCTCGATGAAATCGATGCTTGAGAAAATCCGGTCCACCGCTTTTCACCCGTTGAAGTTATTCACTGCAAACAAAGAACCGAATGCTTTTAAATCCCTTGTCCCGGGACGGAACGAGTTGCTGGTAATCGGGATCGTTGACCAGCAAATTCTGTATGGCTTCAGGGTCTGGAAACGAAAACACGCCGATGAGAGCGGGTCTATCCCCGGTATCCATTACAGTCTCGACGTTGTAATTCGCGACACGAACGCCGCCATGCTTTTCCAGTATAGCATATGATTGGGAACCATAAGCTTGCAGGTCTTCCATGTTTTCCGGATTTGGCGTGGCTTCAACCACGAGGAATGTTTGATTTGCCATTGTCTACCTCGATCAATTGTTGGGACAAGATCGGTCGACCGGCTCAAATAGCCCGCCGCCAGGTATCAAGGTATGGGTTGGTTACAGGCGCTGCTTCGCATTTCTTGCTATTTTCAGCTCGATTTTCCCAAAGGCATCTTAATCTCAATCGATCCCTTCATTGTCCGCTTTACCTGGGCAGGCGGACTATCTATCTTGAGTCGATATGGGCTGGATTTTCACACAATGAACCTTCAATTGTTCAAGGCATCTGTGGATGACAACCAACGACTTGAAGGCTTGTCTCCTGCGCTGCAATCTCTCTGGCATCAGGCCAGGGGTGATTGGGACGCAGCCCATCAACTCGCACAATCCGATAACAGCCCGACAGGATACTGGATACACGCATACCTTCACCGTGTTGAGGGTGACAATGGAAATGCTGCTTATTGGTATCGACTTGCGGGTAAACCGGTTTGCACGTCGAAACTGACAGAAGAATGGGAAGAAATCGTTTCAGCGTTGTTGATGGCAGACGAGTGATTGGCATCTCGTCAGACGGTGGATGGCCAATATTTTCAAAGGGTCATTTGTTCCGGATACGAGCGATGAGACACAAGCCGATGCGGGCGAACCGGCGTTGGGCTGGTTATTTCATCGCGAAAGACCACCCTGGGTCAAAAGCGGTCTGAACGCCGGTGGCGAACAAGTTCCGCTTTCAGGGGCAAACCAGACGTGACCCAAGGTGTCGCCGAAGTTCCGCTTATAGCTAATTCCGGAATTTGGCGGTAATCGCCTGATATGATCAATTTATTGCATTTAGGTCTGGCATAGCTCTGTCCGCACTGTTCGGTTAGTGTTCAATCTTCCAATATTTGGTGGGGCAATAAGCTCAATGAGTGAAGGTGGGGTTACAAAGCGATTAGCTGCTGTTTTGGCAGCAGACATTGTGGGCTACACCCGTCTGATGGAGTTGGATTCCGAGGGCACAGTGAACGCCTGGAAAGCAGCACGGTCTGACATTATTGACCCATCAATAGCCGGTCACGAGGGGCGTATTGTCAAACATACTGGCGACGGCTTTTTAGCGGAATTTAACACAGTACAATCTGCTGTCGAATGCGCTGTCGCGATGCAAGATGGATTGTCAGCCAGTTCACTTGAATTTCGCATGGGCGTTAACCTGGGTGATATTTTCGATGATGGTGAAGATATTCATGGGGAAGGCGTCAATATCGCCGCCCGGATCGAGGCTCTTGCCGACGCAGGCGGTATATCGATATCGGGTGGTGCCTACGAACAAGTTCGCAACCGCCTAGACTATCATTTTGAGGACACAGGAGAGCAGAACGTAAAGCATGTTTCTGCTCCAGTGCGTGTCTATCGCATTGTCAAGAACGAGACACCTGTGAACAAGCTCAGTTCCGATCGATTGGCCTTGCGGGACAAACCGTCAATTGCCGTTTTGCCTTTCGACAATATGTCCGGCGATCCAGAGCAAGAGTATTTCTCTGACGGTATTTCGGAAGATATTATCACGGAGCTATCGAGGTTCCGGGATTTCCTGGTGATCGCCCGTAACACAATGTTTACCTACAAAGGCAAGCCCGTGAATGTTAGGGAAATTTCACGTGAAGTGAATGCTCGATATGTAGTGGAGGGTAGCGTACGGAAAGCAGGGAGCCGCATTCGCGTTACGGCACAGTTAATTGATGGCGAGACCGGCGCACATATTTGGGCGGATAAATATGACGGTGTATTGGAAGACGTTTTTAGTCTGCAAGACGAAATTACTTCGGCAATTGTTTCTGCTGTGGCTCCACAGTACGTCAATGCAGAAATCGCCCGCGCGGTCGACCGCGACAAATCGAATTACAGTGAGTGGGACTTGCTAATGCAAGCGCGCTGGAATTTGGGCCGCTATAATGCGACCGACGCCATAGAAGCCGAGCGCATTTATCGCGAGGTCATACTCCACAATCCAAGAAATGCGGAAGCGCATGCATGGCTTGCATTTTTGTTTCTTATGAAAGTCAGTTGGGGATGGGACGCTGATCCCGTCGCAGCCAAATACGAAGGGATTGCTGCCGCTCGCCGAGCCGCTGCGCTAGATAGCATGGACGCCCAGGTGTTGGCGATCTCGGGAATAATGTTGCTGTGGGAAGGTGACGTCAAACGCGGCATTGAAACTTGCCGCAGGGCGGTACATCAAAACCCTAATTTGGCGTTGGCTCATGGTCTTTTGGCCGCAACACTGGGTCTTGGCGGCCAATATGAAGAAGCATGTAATGTACTTGCGTCTGCTCGCCGGTTGAGCCCGTACGATCCAGAATTGCCGACCTATATGACCGCAGTTGCTTTGGGTGCGTTTTCAGAAGCAAAATATCAGGATGTGATAGATTTAGCAGATGAAGTAATTGCGACCAATCCAGACGTACCATCCAGCTATAGACTTCGTGCTGCGGCGTTGATTATGCTCGGTTCTGATAAAGAGGCACGGCAGGCTGTGAAGGTACTGCTGAAAATAGAACCAACTTATTCAATTAGCGTGTTTAAAGATTTCATACCTCTATCTCCGGAAATTATTGAGCACCATGTAATTGCATTACGAAAAGCAGGACTGCCCGAGTAGTCCCAGTTCCGCTTTGGGTCATAAGCGGACTAGAATCTATTGCAAAAGCAGAGTCCGCTTTCAGGGCCAGAGCGGGCGTCAGGTGGGGCGCACAACGCGTGCCAGCGTCAGCACATCGACCGAGGCCGCCCCTTGCCCGCATTAATGTACTGGCGCAAGCCTCAATCGTCGCACCCGTCGTCATGACGTCGTCGATCAGCAGGATATGCGCCTCGCGCACATGAGCCGTATGCGTCGGATGGACGGCGAAGGCACCGGCGACATTGCGAAAACGCGCCTGGCGGCTGAGATTGCCCTGTGACGCGGTTGGCCGGGTGCGACGCAACAATCCCGGTGCAACGACGGTATCTGTCTGCTCCGCCAGCGATTTCGACAACGCCTGCGCCAGCAAGGCCGATTGATTGTAGCGCCGGGTGAACAGGCGTTTGCGATGCAGTGGTACCGACACGATGATCGTGCCCTCGCGAATTTGCGCGAGACCGGCGCGCTTGAGCCACGCCCCGTACGTCGGTGCGCCGTCCGTGCGGTCGCCGTGTTTGAAGCCGAGGATCAGCGCGCGGCTGACATCGGTGTAGCGCATGACCGAACGATGCCGGTGCCAGGCCGGGCGCTTCTGAATACAGGCCCCGCACAACACCCCTGCCCCTTCGTCGAATTCAAAAGGCAAGCCACAGGTGTCACAAACCGGGCCGTCGATAAATTCGATCTCTTTCCAACAAGGGGCGCAAAGTGCGCCCTCCCCCGCCAGACCTGTGCCACACGACAGGCAACGCGGCGGCAACAGCACATCGATCACGCCTCGGCTGACGCGGCTCAAAGTCCGTTTCAGCAGGGCCGGGACAAATTCAGTTTGCCGGGGGCGTTGCAGGATGTCGCTCATGCTTCGATACTATTGCGATGAGTACATCATCAACAAACACCGATTTGTCCCGGCGGCCCTTCAATCGTGATTTATTGCGCCGACGTCGCGATCGCGCAGCCGCCGGTTTCGCCGGCCACGACTTTCTGGTCGCCGAAGTCGCCGCACGCCTGGTCGACCGGCTGGATGATATCTCAAGACCGTTTGCCGATGTCGCCGTGATGGGCAGCCACACGGGGCAGGTCGGCACCCTGTTGCAAATCCGCCCGGGGATCGAGCGGCTGGTGCAAAGTGATTTCTCCGAAACCATGGCAGCCGGGGCGGCAACCACGACCGGACTGCCGACGCTGGTCGCGGATGAAGAGGCACTGCCGTGGGCCGATGAAAGCCTTGATCTGCTGATCAGTAATCTGGTGCTGCACGGCGTCAATGATCTGCCCGGCAGCCTGATCCAGGCCAACCGCTGCCTCAAACCCGATGGCGTGTTTCTGGCCTCGATGTTTGGCGGCACGACATTGCAGGAACTGCGCGAGGTTCTGCTGGCGGCGGAAATCGAGACGGCGGGCGGGGCCAGCCCGCGGGTCTCCCCGATGGCCGACGTGCGTGATCTCGGCAATTTGCTGCAGCGCGCCGGCTTCGCCCTGCCCGTCGCCGACGCCGAAATCATTACCGTGCGCTATGAGACGCCGTTCAAACTGTTTGATGATTTACGCGGCATGGCCGAAAGCAACGCCCTGAACACCGGATCAAAAACTTTCCTGCGCCGGGATACACTGGCCCGCGCGGCGGAACTTTATATGGATCGATATGTCGGTGATGATGGCCGTATCCCCGCGACGTTCGAAATTGTCACGCTGACGGCATGGGCCCCGCATGAGAGCCAGCCCAAACCCCTGCGCCCAGGGTCCGCGACAACCAGTCTCGCGGATGTCCTGGGCGACTAGGGATGGACCCCCGTAAAACTTCTACCTTGTCGGCGGGATCAGATCAGCCCGTAGGCCATGACACCGACACCAACAAAGGTTATTCCCATTAATCCGACCAGCCCCCACGCTATGACGGATACAGATTTCTCAGACACGTGGACGTCTCCTCAAACTTGAACTACGCGGTACGCAACCAGTTGGTGCCCAAACAGATAACCGCCCGGTTACTAACCTTGATCGCAATCTAGAGAGGTGTTGTGACCGAATTATGACGGATCATGACCGGGATCACAGCGGGGATCACCGCCGGGATCACAAATAATCGCGCAGCAGCGCCACCAGCGGCACGTCGGCGGGCGGCATGGGGTAGTCCTTCAAATTTTTGGGCCGCACCCACTTCAGGGCCTGACCTTCGCGCGATTGTGGCATGCCCTGCCAGGTCCGGATGATATAGAGCGGCATCAGGAGCCTGAAATCATCATAAATGTGCGAAGCAAAGGTGAAGGGTGCGAGACAGGAATTGCGCGTCTCGATGCCGAGCTCTTCATCCAGTTCGCGAATGAGGGCGGCTTCCGGTGTTTCGTCCGCGCCGACCTTGCCGCCGGGAAATTCCCACAGGCCCGCCATCGATTTGCCCGGCGGTCGCTGGGCCAGCAGGATGCGATTATCGACATCGACAAGTGCTGCTGCGACAACCAGAACCTGGGGCAGCTCACCCGCCGCCTTGTTCCCGGCCACGTCGTCGTCGCCGAGACCCCAACAGCCGTCTGCAATCGGTTGATCGCTCATCATCAGCTGCGATAGTCAGCGTTGATGGTGATGTAGCCGTGCGTCAGATCGCAGGTCCAGACCGTTGCCTTGCCGCGCCCGACGCCGACATCGACCGTGATATCGATCTCATTGCCTTTCATATATGCCGCGACCGGTGTTTCATCGTAATCGGGCACGACCTTGCCGTCATTGGCGATGGCGTGATCGCCGAAGCGGATCGAAATGGCATCGCGGTCGGCTTTTTCGCCTGCCTTGCCGACGGCCATGACGACGCGGCCCCAGTTCGGGTCTTCGCCGGCGATCGCCGTCTTGACCAGCGGCGAGTTGGCAACCGAGCGGGCGATGGTGCGGGCCGCTGATTTTGACTCTGCCCCGGTAATCGTGACCGAGACAAATTTGGTCGCACCCTCGCCATCGCGCACGATTTGATGGGCAAGGTCCTGCATGACCGACAACAGCGCTGCCTTGAAGGCTTTGAGCCTGGCGTCACCAGGTTTGGTGATTTTGCCATGACGCGCCTTGCCGGTCGCAAACAGCAGGCAAGTGTCGGAAGTCGAGGTATCGGAATCAACGGTAATGGCGTTGAACGATTTGTCGTTGGCCCCGCGCAGCAGGCCTTGCAGCACGTTGGCTGGAATTTTGGCATCGGTGAATACAAAGGAAAGCATGGTCGCCATATCCGGCTCGATCATGCCCGAGCCCTTGGCGATACCGGCAATCTTCACGGGCTTGCCGTCGATTTCGGTAACAACGCTCGCCCCTTTGGGGAAAGTATCAGTGGTGCAGATCGCCCGCGCCGCCTGGTGCCAGTTCCCGGGCTTCAGACCTTTGGCGAGTTTGCCGAGCAATCCCGCAATCTTTTTGCCATCCATGGGCTCGCCAATAACGCCGGTGGAGGCGAGATAAACATCCGCCTTGGCGATACCCAGCGTTTTGGCCGTAGCGGCCGCTGTTTCTTCGACCGCCGTCATGCCGCTGGCCCCGGTGAAGGCGTTGGCATTGCCGGCATTGACCACGACGGCCCGGCCCGTACCGCGTTTGAGCGACTGGCGACCGCGCAACACAGGGGCTGATGCGGTTTTGGACCGGGTAAAGACGCCTGCGGCTTTGGTGCCCGGTGCCAGTTCGGCCAGAAAGAGATCGGGGCGGCCCTTGTAGCGCAAGCCCCCGGCAACGGCGGAGAGCCGCAATCCGTCGATCTTCGGCATGGTCGGGAATTTGGCGGGGGCCAGCGGCGAAACCGTCATGGCGAGATACTCCTGAAGTCATAAGTGTCGGCAGATAATACAGAGCGCGGCGCAGGCCACAAGCGTTGCCCGACATCCCGTGCGGCCTTTTGTCCTGGCCTGCGTCAGCTCAGGAATATGTTACCGGTCGTTGACATGCCGGTTCGCGAACCTTATGTCTCAGTCTGCCTTTATATATATAGAGCGCCAAGTGGCCGTAATCTGGCCGCAGCAGCGCTCGGCGGGTCTTCTCAAAGGCTACGTCTTCATCAAATCCGGGGTTTCTCTATGCTGGGCGTTATTGCCAGGAAGTTATTCGGTACGGCCAATGATCGCGTACTGAAAGAGTTCGAAAAATCAGTCGCGGCGATCAATGCGCTTGAGCCGGAACTGGTCGAACTCAAGGACTACGAATTGCGCGCCCGGACCGATGATTTGCGGGCCCGGCTCAGCGCCGGTGAAACGCTTGACGACGTTCTCGTCGATGCCTTCGCCACGGTGCGCGAAGCCGCCAAACGCACGCTCGGTCAACGCCATTACGATGTCCAGCTGATGGGCGGCATGATCCTGAACAAAGGCCGGATCGTCGAAATGGCCACGGGTGAGGGTAAAACCCTCGTCGCCACGCTGGCGGTGTACCTGAACGCGCTACAGGGGCGCGGCGTCCATGTCGTGACGGTCAATGATTATCTTGCAAGTCGTGACGCCGCCTGGATGGGGGAAGTCTATAAATTTCTCGGTATCAAGGTCGGCTGCATTATCCATGGTCTCGATGATGACGAACGTCGCGAGGCCTACAATTGCGACGTGACTTACGGCACCAACAACGAGTTTGGTTTCGACTACCTGCGCGACAACATGAAATTTTCGCTCGAAACCATGGTGCAGCGAGAATTTGCCTACGCCATCGTCGATGAGGTCGACAGTATTCTGGTCGATGAGGCGCGCACGCCGTTGATCATTTCCGGCCAGGCTGAGGATTCGTCCGAGCTTTACACCAAAGTCGATACGATCATCCCGGACCTCGTTGCTGAACATTTTGAAATCGACGAAAAAGCCCGCACGGCGACGCTGACCGAAGAAGGCGTCGAACATGTCGAGCAATTGCTGATCAGTGACGGCACCATCACAGAGGGCAACCTTTACGACATCGCCAATGTCTCGCTGGTGCATCATGTCAATCAGGCGCTGAAGGCGCACAAGCTTTTTGCCCGCGACACTGATTACATCGTCAAGGATAACAAGGTCATCATCATCGACGAATTTACCGGTCGCATGATGGAAGGCCGGCGTTTCTCGGAAGGTTTGCACCAGGCGCTGGAAGCCAAGGAACATGCCCACATCCAGAACGAGAACCAGACGCTGGCCTCGATCACGTTCCAGAACTATTTCAGGCAGTATGAAAAACTCTCCGGCATGACCGGCACGGCAGCGACTGAAGCCGATGAATTTGCCGATATCTACAAGCTCGAAGTTGTCTCCGCGCCAACCAATGTGCCCTGCGTGCGGATCGATAACGATGACGAGGTTTATCGCACCAACGACGAAAAATACGCCGCGATCATCGAACTGATCAAGGATGCGCAGACGCGTGGTCAGCCCGTGCTGGTCGGCACGGTGTCGATTGAAAAATCCGAACATCTGTCGGACCTGCTGAAAAAGGAAGACATCCCGCACAATGTGCTGAATGCGCGCTATCACGAACAGGAAGCGCTGATCATTTCGCAGGCCGGTGGGTACGGGGCCATCACCATCGCCACCAACATGGCGGGCCGTGGTACCGATATCCAGCTCGGCGGCAATCTCGACATGCGCATTGAGGCCGAAGGCGCCGATGAAGCCCGGGCAAAGGAAATTACCGACGAAATCGCCTCGGAACGCATCAAGGTGCAGGAAGCCGGCGGGCTTTACGTCGTCGGTACCGAACGCCACGAAAGCCGGCGCATCGACAATCAGCTGCGTGGCCGATCCGGTCGCCAGGGCGATCCCGGTGCGTCATCGTTCTTCCTCAGCCTAGAAGATGATCTGATGCGTATCTTTGGCTCGGAGCGCATGGACGGCATGTTGCGCAAACTGGGTCTTGAAGACGGTGAAGCCATTGTCCATCCGTGGATCAACAAGGCACTGGAAAAAGCCCAGCAGAAAGTCGAGGCCCGCAACTTCGACATTCGTAAAAACCTGTTGAAGTTCGATGATGTGATGAACGATCAGCGCTCGGTGATTTATGAACAGCGCAAGGACCTGATGCGCACCGATGACGTTTCAGAATCGGTCGCCGACATGCGCCATGAAGTGATCGAAAATCTCGTCAAACGCTACGTGCCGGAAAAAGCCTACGCCGAGCAGTGGGAAACCGAAGCCCTGCAGAGCGACATCAAGCGCATTTTCAATATGGATTTGCCGGTCGAGGACTGGGGCAAGGAAGAAGGCGTCGCCGAAGCCGAGATCGAGGATCGCGTACGCGATGCAGTGAACCGGCGCATGGCCGAAAAGGCTGCCAACTATGGCACCGAATTGTGGCGCATGGTCGAGAAGAACCTGTTGTTGCAGTTGCTCGATCAGCACTGGAAAGAACATCTGCTGTCGCTCGATCATTTGCGTCAGGGCATTGGCCTGCGTGCCTACGCCCAGCGTGATCCGCTGAACGAGTACAAGCGTGAAGCCTTTGATCTGTTTGAAACAATGCTGATCAGTCTGCGCGAACACGTCACCACGATGCTGATCAATGTCGAACTGCATATCGATCAGGAACAGCAGGACGCGCCGGCCCCGATGACGGCCGCGGTTGATCTTGATGAGCGTCACGACGACCCGATGACCGGCGAAAACGAGATGGATGAAATCGATGCCGTCTCGACCCCGACCCAGGCCAGCGCGATGCATGGCGAAGTTCAGACCCAGGACCCCGACGATCCGGCGAGCTGGGGCAAGGTGCCGCGTAATTCGCCCTGCCCCTGTAATTCGGGCAAGAAATACAAACACTGCCACGGCAAGTCGGGATAACAAACGGCTGGGCGCGGCATGATCAAGAAATTTCAAATTGAAATTGCCGACAGTGTTCTTGATGACCTGAGGACCCGTCTTGATCTGGCGCGATTCCCGAACCAGGCGACAGGTGCCGACTGGCAGTGGGGTGCCAATCTTTCCTACATGAAAGAACTCGTGGCGTATTGGCGCGACGGCTATGACTGGCGCAAATCCGAGGCCGAGCTCAATCAGTTCCCGCAGTTCATGGCACCTGTGACCGATCCTGTAACGGGCGAGACCTTCGACATTCATTTTGTCCACGTCAAAGGCACTGCCGCCGCTGGCGCCACAACGACACCGCTGCTGATCAGCCACGGCTGGCCCGGATCGTTTTTTGAATTGCTGGGCATCATCAATCCGCTGGCAAACCCTGGCGAACATGGCGCGCCGGACGCACCGGCCTTCGATGTCATCGTGCCCTCATTGCCGGGTTACGGATTTTCCTCAAGCCCCGAAGCACCGATCTCCCCCAAAGACATGGCGCGGGTATTTCACAGCCTGATGACCGACGTGCTGGGCTACGACAAATACACCACGCAAGGCGGCGACTGGGGCAGCGTCGTGACGGCGTGGATGGCCCAGGCCAACCCCGATCACGTGTTGGCCAGTCATTTTAACATGCTCGGGCTGATCCCGTTTGTCGGGCCTGACAGCCCGCCCCTGACGACGGAAGAAACCGATTGGGCCCGCACGGTGCGCAAGCGCATGAAGCGTGAAGGTGGTTACCAGGCCATTCAGGGCACCAAGCCGCAGACGCTGGCCTACGCCCTGACGGATTCGCCCGTGGGCCTGGCCGGCTGGATCACCGAAAAATTTCATGGCTGGCCGGGGGCAAAGGCCGATCAGAAGCCGCCGTTTTCGATGGATCATCTTCTGACAAACATCATGATCTACTGGCTCAACGGCAACATCAATTCCGCCAACTGGCTCTACATATCTTTGATAGAGGGCACGGGTGCCAATCTGGCCGATGGCGAGCGCGTCGACGTGCCTTGTGGCTTCGCCTTCTTCCCATGGGATTTGTTCCCGCCACCGCCGAAAAGCTGGGTCGAACGCGCCTACAACGTCGTCCACCGCAGCGACATGCCGTCCGGCGGACACTTCGCCGCCATGGAACGGCCTATCGAGTTAATTGGTGATATACGCGATTTTATGGCAAAAACACTCTAAACAAGGACATTCTAGACCCTGTTTAGAGGTTTTTCCGTTTTCGTACGGTTGTGCTTTTTCAGGATTAATGGCGTGACTAAACCATAATCAGGCCAGCAATTTCCCGTACAAACGCGCACGAGCCTCGCGGTCCGCCGGCCGGGCCCAATCGCGACCAATCAAGTCGAAATCGGAGTCGTCCGGGTCCAGACCCAGGGTGCGGATGAAGTGTTCATCAACCACAAGGAACTGGTTTTTGTAAGCCAGCAAAAAACCGCCGTGCTCTTCGCGGATCTGTCGGGCTTCGTCATACGTTGCGGACCAGATGTTCGAGTGTCCACCACAGCCCCTGGGGTACAGCGTTGTGCCGAAGCCGCCCTTCTCACCGCCATTAATCAGACCGGTAGCGTGCGACCAGCCGTCAAAGCCGTGTTCGCGCGCTACGGCGGCAAGGCAGTGCCGGCGTTTAAGCGTGCCGAGCACTGTGTCGTCGTCTGATTTACGGAATGCGCGCGATTTGCGCAGGCGTGTCAGGGCCTGTTCATCGCCGAGGCGGGCTTGTTTGTGGAGCGTGCGGGCGCGCGATTTCAATAATGAAATCGGGTCTTGTCGATCATTTGCGGCGCACGGATTTGTCGATGCATTTTTAGCCATCGTGTTTCCCTCATATCGGACGCGTCCCGCTCCAACAGATCCAAAAGGAATCATTCAGGTGAAATTGTCTTGATCAGTGTCCGGTCGCAACCGGATGACAATTCAGGGTGAGTTAACTTTCGGCGGGCGAGGCGCCCCTGAGCACCAACGGCTGGCTCAATAGCACGGGTCGTCCTGAAAAGTCAAAGGCCAGTGACGCGGCCCATGTTGAGGAATTTTTCGCGGCGCTGCGATTTCAGGGCCGGACCATCGAGATCATCGAGCGCGCCCAGCGCCGCCTCAATCGCATCTGCGGCGGCATCCATGGCACCCTCGGGATCGCGCTGTGCGCCACCCAGCGGTTCGGTAATGACCTGATCCACCACGCTATAGGTCTGCAAGTCCTGTGCGGTCAGCTTCAACGCTTCGGCCGCTTCGCGCGCCTGTTCGCTGGAGCGCCACAAAATGGCGGCGCAGCCTTCGGGTGAGATCACCGAATAGATCGCGTGCTCCATCATTAATACCGAATTGCCGGTGGCCAGCGCGATGGCCCCGCCCGAGCCGCCTTCGCCGATGATCACGGCAATCAGCGGCACTTTCAGACCAAGCCCGACATCGATTGAGCGGGCAATGGCTTCGGCCTGGCCGCGTTCCTCGGCTTCGATGCCGGGATGCGCGCCCGAGGTATCGACAAGTGTAATCACCGGCAGGCCACTTTGTTCGGCCAGTTTCATCAGCCGCACGGCCTTGCGATAACCTTCGGGCTGCGCCATGCCAAAATTGTGTTTGATACGGCCCTCGGTGCCGCTGCCTTTTTCGTGGCCGATGACCATGACAGAGCGACCACGAAAGCGGCCGAGCCCGCCGAGGATGGCCTGATCATCGCCGAACTGGCGATCCCCGGCCAGCAAAGTGAAGTCGTCGATCAGGTAATCGACATAATCAAGAAAGTGCGGGCGTTCGGCGTGACGAGCGACTTGCGTTTTCTGCCACGCATTCAGACCGGAATAGGTTTCGCGCAGGAGCTGGCTGGCCCGGCTTTCGAGCTTGGTAATCTCAGCCGCAACATCGACATCCCCGCCGTCCGCAATGTGACGGAGTTCCTTCAATTTGCCTTCAATGTCCGCAAGCGGTTTTTCGAAGTCGAGAAAACTGTTCATATCGCCGTGTCGTCCATCTGTCCGGTTAAGGCCTGTTCTGATATGGCCTAGGCTCAAGTCTCCATAGATTGGAGGTAATTGTCTGAATTGTAAGCTATTTTTTTGATTTTTTCTTGCCTGCCGGTTTGGCCTTGCGGTTGACGGCAGCGATCTGGCGAGCTGCCGAGACCATGACTTCGGCCTGCTTGATCGAGGCGATGTCGACGAGACGTCCGTCCAGTGCCACGGCACCAAGGCCGTCTTTTTGCGCCTGTTTCATGGCGCTGAGAATCTTTTTAGCCTTGGCTACTTCTTCTTTTGACGGGCTGAAGGTTTCGTTGGCGAGATCGATCTGGCTCGGGTGGATGGCCCATTTGCCTTCACAGCCGAGCACGGCGGCACGGTTGGCCTGGGCACGATAACCGTCCGCGTCCGAGAAATCACCGAACGGGCCGTCGATGGCCCGCAGGCCGTTGGCGCGGGCGGCGACAACCATGCGGGCGATGGCGTAGTGCCACATGTCACCCCAGTGCACCAGGCGTTCGCCGTTTTCATCGGCATCTGTCAGCACATGATAAGCCGGGTTCGGACCGCCAATGGCCGTGGTCCGGGCCTTGGTCGAGGCGGCATAGTCGGCGACACCGAAATGCAGCGATTCAAGACGCGGACTGGCGGCGGCGATTTCGTCGATGTTGGCCATGCCCAGCGCCGTTTCGATGATCAGCTCGAAACCGATCCGCTTTTTCAGGCCGACGGCGTCCTCGACCTGCGTCACCAGCATATCAAGCGCGTAGACGTCGCTGGCCGTGCCGATCTTGGGGATCATGATGAGGTCGAGATTTTCACCGGCCTGCTCGACGACATCAATCACGTCGCGGTACATGTAGTGCGTATCGAGACCATTGATGCGCAGGCTGACGGTGCGGTCTTTCCAGCGCGGATTTTGTAGCGACTGAATAATGTTCTTGCGGGCCTGCGGTTTGTCGTCGGGAGAGACCGCGTCTTCAAGATCAAGGAAAACAACATCCGCATTTGAGTCGAGCGCCCGGTCGAGAAACTTCAGATTGCTGCCGGGGACGGCGAGCTCCGAACGATTGAGGCGGGTGGTCGCGGGCGTCGGGACGGTAAAGCTCATGCGGGGGGCTCCTGAGTGTCGTTATGTGCGGTGATTTCTCTGCCGGGCAATTAGCACGTTGACCTTCTGGTCGCAAGTTTTGGGGCGCAAGCTATCGCGAACGTTTGGCCTGACTGCCGAGCGGGTGGTGCTGTTCGACCAGCGATTTAAGCCGGGTCTCCAGCACATGGGTATAAATCTGGGTGGTCGAGATATCGGCGTGGCCGAGCATCTGTTGCACGGCGCGCAAATCGGCCCCGTTGGCCAGCAAATGGCTGGCGAAGGCGTGGCGCAGGACGTGCGGTGAGACTTTGGCGGGCGGCAGGTTGGCTTCAACGGCCAGCTCCTTGAGCACCTGGGAAAAGCGCCGGTCCGTCAAATGCCCCGATTTGCCGCGTGAGGGAAAGAGCCAGGGCGAGGTTTGATCGGAGCCAAGAAAATGTGAACGGGCCTCGCGATAGTCCGCCAGCGCGTCAAGGGCCGGATCACTCAGCGGCACGATACGTTCCTTGCCGCCCTTGCCGGTGACAACAAGATAACGCTCATTCCGGGTAACGGCGGCAAGCGGCAGGCCAACCAGTTCCGATACCCGCATGCCCGAGGCGTAGAGCACTTCCAGCAAGGCCGTCAGGCGCAGGCCGTCGGGGCCCTCGCGCAGACGCGCCGCCGCCAGCAAGTTCCCGACTTCCTTTTCCGAGAGATATTTCGGTAAGGGCCGTCGCAGGCGAGGGCCTTCGATGTTGAGCGAGGGATCATCGGCGCGCAGGCCCTCGGCATAGAGGAAACGGAAATATTGCCGGATGGCGGAGAGCCGTCGCGCCACCGTTGAAGCGGCCAGACCCTGCCCGGTCAAGTCGGCCAGCCAGGCCCGGATGTGTTCCGTGCCAAGCGTATCAAATGACACATTCCGGTCCGACAAAAAAGTTTCGAAGTCTTCGAGGTCGCGCCGGTAACTTTCAATCGTGCGCGCCGCGACGCCGCGCTCGACCGCCATCATTTCAAAAAACATATCGTTGTATCGACCGGCGGTCGTCACCATCAAAGCCTCCGGTTCAAAGTCCGCGGCCCAGAGCTGCCTCAATGGCGATCAGCCGCGCTTCAACTTCAAGCCCGACGAGACGCAAGGCCCGGATAACATCTTGCAGGGTCGAGGGATCGGCACCGGCCGGCCCGACATCGCCGAGCGCCAGCAAGGCCAGCAGGACGGTCTCACCGACGCGTCGCTCGTTTGCTGAAACAGCCAGGGCGCGCGACAGGGCCGGCGATGGCAAGTAGCTCGTCACCGTCAGAGGTCCCTGCAACAACGGGTTCCACAGATCATCACCTGTGCTATAGCCCAGACTATCGAACAGGGTGAACAACAGGGCACCCCGTTCGGCGGCCCCTGACTTGCCATGCTTTTTGACCAGCCCGGGCCACCAGGCTGAAACGACGGGCGTCGACCACGGCAGCTTGCCGTCGAAATCAGCCAGTTGCATCAAGGGCCACGTTTCCAGCACGGCGAGGGCAGCGGCCTCGGTCGGGCGCGCAGGCGGTGGTGGCGGTGGCGGCGCGACTTTCACAGCGGCCAGCGTCGGCATGGCGCCCATCAGCGGGTTTGTGGTGCCGCTGGTGTTATCGTTGATATCCGGTGCGGCCGCGACAATAGGCAGGGGTTTGGGTGCCAGGGCGATCTGGCGCACAAGTTCGAACCAGCGGCCCGCCCTGTCATAATCGCCCAGCACAATCAGCGCCCGAATGATATCGGATGAGGCCCAGACAAGTTCATCGCCCGGCACCAGCGATCGAACTGCATCGCTGGTAACGCGTGCCATCGTTCCGAAACCACCATCCCGCGCTGTCCGTCGCCAGCCCATCACCAGCGCGTTGGCGCGTTTTTGCGGATCACTTTCAATCATTGCAGCCTGAAAGAGCAGCGCGTGTGCCCGTGGGCCATCTTTCAAATCGGCGAAGGTTGCCCAGTCCGTCAGTTCTTCCTCGCTGAACTCTATACCGGCGTATATCTGGGCCAGCGCCCGGGCGTTGATCACGCCAGCCGCCTCGGCCTTCTCCGCTGCTTCGAGACGCACGGCAATATCGGCATTTGCCCACGTCGCCTCGGCGCCGAGAATACCCGGCCTTGCGCCCGGCACCGCATCGGCGGGCAAGGGCAATTTGGCTGCCCGCAGCATCGCCAGTTGCAAAGGCGTCGGATCAATCAGACTTGCCAGCGTGACATCGGGCTGGCCGGTCAAGGCATCTGCAAGGGTAAAAAAGGCTTCGTCGCTGGTCTCTCCGGAATCCCGCAAAAGCTCGACGGCGAGTTCAACCGCCTCGATCTCACCCTCCAGCGCCTTGCAGAATGCGAGGCCCTTGAGCCAGTAGGAATCCGGATCCTCGCCAACAAGCCCGTTGATCTCGGTACAGAATTTTGCCCGGTCGCCGCCCAACAGCAGTCCATCCATCTCAGCCCGGGCAAAGGCCGGATCAGCCAGACGCGCCGGGACCAGACGCAGCAGCTGGTTGACCGCTGCGGTTTGTCCACCCGCCGCCAGGCGCTCCACCCGCAAGCCGACAAAACTGGGCGCAACGGGTTTGCCATCCGGTACATTGGCGGCAGACAACAAAAGCCGCCGGCTCAAACCCTGCATCGTGGCAGACAAGGTGCCCATGGGCAGACGCGGCAATAAAAGTTCGATGCGGCTGCGATCACTGCCGCGCCACATCTCCGTGCCGAGACCACCGGCCCCGGGATCGAGCAAGCCGATGGATGAGGGATCGATTTCATCGAGAGTGCCGACCTGGACAACTTCATTGCCGGTTGTCGCCGGTTTGGCCGTCGTTGGCTGGACCGACCGGGATTTCAGCGGCACCGGCTGCACGGCCATCGGCACTTCGATGGGTTTTGGTTGCGCCGGATCGGCGACCACAGGTGCGACCTTGGTTTTGGCCGGCGACGGCAACAGCCGGACGGGCTGCCCCGCCCACGCCGGGGCAAAGGCCACCAGCGATGTGGCGCAAATCGCTGCGCCCACAAAACTGCGGAAGAGACGTCTGTGACTAGCGCGGGAATCGATCATCGGGTAGAACTTTTTCGACACGTGCCGACGGTGCCGGAATATCCCAGGTCGCAAGAAACACCCCGCCGCCGACAATGACTGCCAGCAAGACGAAGATAGCGATGTACGATGCTCGAAACATTAACCCTCAATCTGTATTTGCGCGCCGTATCCGGCGTCATCACCCATATTCTGTTGCCGAGACATCGCACGATTGACGGCATTTCGCAACGCCCACCGGGCGCATCGTCAGCATTGCTTCAAGCCTCTGGAAATTATGATAGACTCACAATTATGGCAAAGTTGCGTCAGTCTATCGGCTCGCTGTCGGTGATTCAACGGCCCGCCGACGACTGTGTCCTGTCTTTTGACGGGCAACGGACTGCGGTCCCCGGAGTTTCAGTGTGAGCGAACACCCTTCATCTGCCCTTGAGCGGACGCTGGTCCTTGTCGGCCTGATGGGTGCGGGCAAAAGCACCATTGGCCGCCGGCTGGCTGCCCGGCTTGGCATGCCCTTTGTCGATGCCGACAGTGAAATTGAAGCAGCGGCGGGCTGCTCGATCGCGGATATTTTTGAATTGCACGGTGAAGAAGCCTTTCGCGACGGCGAACGCCGGGTTATCGAACGCCTGCTGGGGCCGCCGGTCAAGATTCTGGCAACGGGCGGCGGCGCCTTCATGCAGGATGAAACCCGCGACCTGATCAAGCAGGGCGCGCTGTCGCTCTGGCTGCGGGCCGATCTCGATATCCTGCATCGGCGCACCAGCCGGCGCACCAGCCGCCCCCTGTTGCTCAAGGGTAACCCAAGAGAAGTGCTGGCCGGGCTGATGGCAGAGCGCCATCCCGTGTATGCCCAGTCGGACATGGTGGTGGAGACGGACGATTCACCCCATGCCATCGTGGTCGATCGCATAATCGACACCTTGATCGCGCGCGGCGACCTCAAAGGCCCACCGCCGGGACGTCACGCCGACGATGCTGATGAAGTTGATGAAGTTGATGAAGACGGGGACGATCTATGACCGGGACCAGAACCGTTAATGTTGACCTGGCGGGCCGCGCCTACGATGTGGTGGTCGGCGAAGATGTCCTGAAGCGGGCGGCAGAATTTGTCCGACCGGTTTTATCCGACGCTGGCAAAGTCGCCGTGATCACTGACGAATCCGTGGCGAAACTGCATTTGCCAACGCTATTGGCGGCGCTCGACGATGCCGGCATCGGTCACAGCGAGATCATTGTGCCGGCCGGGGAAGCGACAAAAAACTTTCAACAACTGGAAAGGGTCATCGACCAGTTGATCGAGGCGCGAATTGAGCGGGGCGATGCGGTGATCGCACTGGGTGGCGGCGTAGTTGGCGACCTCGCAGGTTTTGCCGCGGCCATCCTGCGCCGGGGTGTAGATGTCATTCAGGCTCCGACGACTTTATTATCGCAGGTCGACTCTTCGGTTGGCGGCAAGACCGCGATCAACACGGCCCACGGCAAAAATCTGGTCGGCGCCTTTCACCAGCCAAGGCTGGTGCTGGCGGATATTTCAGCGCTCGACACCTTGCCGGTACGCGAAGTCCGCGCCGGCTATGCTGAAGCCGTCAAGTATGGCCTGATCGACGATGCCGAACTCTTTGCCTGGTACGAGGAAAACGGTGCCCGCCTGTTCGAGGGCGACCGGGCCACGCTGATCGAGGCTGTCGTTGCCAGTTGTCAGGCCAAAGCCCGGGTCGTCGTCGATGATGAGCGCGAACAGGGCCAGCGTGCCTTGTTGAACCTGGGTCACACCTTCGGCCATGCCCTTGAAGCCGAAATGGGCTATGGCGACGGATTGTTGCATGGCGAGGGCATCAGCATCGGTTTACGGATGGCGTTTGATTTCAGTGCCCGCCTGGGACTCTGTCCACAACCCGACGCCGACCGCCTGCGCCGCCATCTCGAAAGCCTGCAAATGCCGACGAAAATTGGCGATATACCCGGTGCTGCCCAGGTTGGTTCGTGGGATGCCGCGCGATTACTGCATCACATGCGCCAGGACAAAAAAGTCGTCGGCGGGACACTGACTTTCATTCTTGCTCGCGGTATTGGCGAAGCCTACGTGACTCGGGACGTCAGGGAAGCCGACGTTCTCGCCGCATTGGAGGACGAGGTTCTTTAATTGCCAGTATTGCTAAGCGCGACGGTGCTGCCGGTAATTGTGAAGGTGACCGTGCCGTCCTTGGCCTTATAGGTCCAGCGCTCGATCGGGCCGAGTTTTGAAACCTCTGTTGGTTTACCCAAAGCACTTTCTAGTTTGGCCTTGTCTTCAATGCCTTCGGCTTTTTTCAGGATATCGGCCTTTTCCGGGTCGCCACAGGCGGCGAGGAAAAGCGGCAGCGCCAGCGCAACAGCGGCGAGAATCTTCATACGCATAATTCGTCCTTTTCAAAATTCATTCGATGGGACCAGATCGGGAATTCATCCGGCTCAAATTCATTTCATATCAATATGGTATTGCACAGCGATTTATACCAGTCGATACTTATGCCGGTTTTGGCCGTATTGTTAAGGCCGGAACATCTAGTGGAGGCCTTTGCGCGCCGTGGATCTCAGCCTGATATTAGCGATTATCTCGATTGTCATACTGCTTTTTCTCTCGGCCTTTTTTTCGGGCTCGGAAACGGCGTTGACGGCAGCCAGCCGAGCCAGGCTTCATCATCTTGCGCTCAAGGGTAACCGGCGGGCACGCATTGTCGGTCGTCTCGGCGAGCAGAATGACCGGCTTATCGGGGCCATCCTGCTCGGCAATAATCTGGTTAACATCCTGGCCTCGGCACTGGCCACCAGTTTGCTGATCGGCTTTTTCGGTGATGCCGGTGTGGCCTACGCAACGGTGGCCATGACCGCCCTGGTTCTGATTTTCGCCGAAATCATGCCCAAGACCTACGCCCTGAAAAATGCCGATCGCACGGCGCTGGCGGTGGCACCTGCGGTATCGGTTCTGGTCAGTGTGCTGGCGCCGGTGACACGAAGCCTGCAGTTCATTGTTCATCTGACGCTGAAACTGTTTGGCGTCAACATCGGCAATTCCCGACGCCTGACTTCTGCCGCCGAGGAAATCAGAAGCACCGTCGATCTGCACAGCCGCGAAGGCCGCATCGTCAAACGCGAGCGCGACATGATCGGCTCGATCCTCGATCTGGCGGATGTCGATCTGGAAGAGATCATGATCCATCGCAAGAATATGGAACTGATCGACGCCGACAATACCACGTCACAAATTGTCGAGCAGGTGTTGTCGAGCAGCTACACCCGGCTGCCGGTCTACCGGGGCGATGCCGACGACATCATCGGTGTTCTGCATGCCAAGGACGTTTTGCGGGCGATTTCCGGTCAGGAAGGTGATTTAAGTGAACTCGACATTGTCGCCGTCGCCAGTGACCCCTGGTTCGTGCCCGAGACCACGACGTTACGCGAACAACTCGATGCCTTTCGCCAGAAGCGGGCGCACTTCGCCCTGGTCGTCGACGAGTACGGTGCCTTGATGGGGCTGGTGACGCTGGAGGATATCCTCGAGGAAATCGTCGGTGACATCGCCGACGAACACGATGAAGTCGAAGGCCTGGTGCGCCGCGAGGCCGACGGCGCCTATGTCGTCGACGGGACGGCAACGATCCGTGATCTCAACCGGCTGTATGAATGGTCGCTGCCGGATGAAGAGGCCGCGACCATCGCCGGTCTTGTCATTTATGAAGCGCGGGTGATCCCGGATGTCGGCCAGATCTTTTCCTTTCATGGTTTTCGATTTGAAGTCCTGCGACGTCAGCGCAATCAAATTGTCAAGCTGAGGGTCCTGCCGCCTGCCAATGTCGCAGCCCGGCTTGCTGAAAGTAGCGACGACGAAAAAATGACGACGTGACATCCCAGCTTTTTGCCATCATTGCACCGATCTTCGTTGCGGCGGCGCTCGGCTTCGGCTGGGCACGTTCAAAGCGGGCGTGGGATACCGAGTTCGTCACGACACTGACCTATTACATCGGCACGCCCATGCTGGTGTTCTCGACCTTGACCAGCACACCCCTGACCGCCACGGCTTTTTTTGCCATGGCCGGCGCAGCGCTGGCTGCCCTCGGCGGCTTTATAATATTCGGCATCCTGGCCCTGCTGGCTTTTCGACTGCCGGTTCGCCAGCACCTTGCCCCGCTGATTTTTCCCAATGCCGGTAACATGGGACTGCCACTTTGCCTGTTTGCCTTTGGCGAACCGGGTCTTGCCCTGGGGATCGCCTACTTCACCGTGACGTCGATCAGTAATTTCACGCTTGGTATCTGGATCAATTCAGGCGCCGGATCGCCGTTGCAGATTTTCAGAACGCCGCTGATTTATGCCGTTGCCGCGGCCCTGGTGCTGATGATCAGCGGCCACGACGTGCCACTCTGGCTGGCCAATACGACGGAGCTGATCGGCGCACTGACCATCCCGCTGATCCTGATTACGCTCGGTGTTTCGCTTGCTACCCTGAAGGTATCAAATATCCGGCGTGCTTTCGGACTGGCCTTTTTCAGGTTGCTGATGGGGTTTGGTGTCGGCGTGGCTGTTGCGCATCTGTTTGGTTTCGACGGGATGGCACGCGGCATCGTCATTCTGCAGTCTGCCATGCCGGTGGCGGTCTTCGCTTTCCTGTTCGCCCAGCGCTACAACAACAGCCCTGAAGACGTCGCCGGTGCCGTCGTGGTCTCGACCGCCCTCTCGTTCCTGAGCATGCCACTTTTGCTGCTGGCTATTCTTTAAGGTTCAGAATGTGTCGCCGGGAGCGATTGGCTCTATTTGCGCTTTCTACGTGGATTGGCAGCGCTGCCTGCCTTGGCCCGGTAATAGTTCAGCATGAAGACCCGCAAGCTTGAGGTAAACGCCTTCTCAACGCGTTGAGACACGACTTTCTGGCACAACTGGTTGGTCGTGAGATCTTCCAGCTGGCAGATTTCAATTAAAGCATCCCACTCCGCCAACTCCAGGCGAATACTTGTGCGGCGGCCATTTACGATGACATTGCGGTTAATCGTCGAACTCGCCACACATACTCTCCTGACATTCCAGTTCGGCCCGACGAACAGATCGGGCAAACTGACAATCGCGACTGTCGCGACTCAAGCTCTCAAGCTCTCAAGCTCTCAAGCTCTCAAGCTTCAACTGTTATATCGCGAAAAGAATTGCATTGCAATCGGGAGTTGTGGGTTTTTTATGCCTCTATTTTATCGGGAACTCTGCCAGGCGCGTTTTACGCCCGACACCTCATTTTTTGGTGCCGTCATTCACCTCGCTGGGGGCGCGGGTCGTCAACGCGAGCGCATGGATCTGTTCAGCCATTTCATTCGCTAGCGCCTTGTAGACATCTCGCTGGCGTGCCACGCGGCTCTGGCCTTCAAACGAGCTTGCGACAATTTCTACTCTGAAATGTGATTCGCCACCGTCCCGGGCCCCAGCGTGACCGGCGTGCAAATGAGATTCATCGATGACGTCGAGCAACGTCGGCGAAAAGGCCTCGGACAGATTTTCACGAATTTTTTCGACCATCGTTTGTGCCGTCGTCATATGTCGGTCGTCCCTTGTCAGTTTCTGGTTCCGGACCCGGTTCAGATTTGTGCCGGCACGGAGCAAAATGAAGTGCTGTGGTATCGCTGTCAACAATTCCGCAAATAATCCGGCAGATCAAAATTTGCAATTATTACCCGAGCTTTTTACTGCGATAAATCAAAACATAATTTGGCAACTTTCTAAAAACCGCATAAATACAAGGGCTATACCGATATGTTTTCCGTTGCGTCAATTTTAATTCCGAGTTAATTTGTCAACAATTGGATCAATACTAATTCTATTTGAACAGGCAATTTGTATGAGTATCGCAATCAACGACGTGCCCGACTCCGACATCGATGCCAGCGCGCCGGTCGCAAACCGGGCGCGCGAAGTTGATGGTCATGTTGGCGGACGTATTCGCGAACGACGGACAATGCTTGGTCTGACCCAGCAACAAATGGCTGATTTGATTGGCGTGACTTATCAGCAGGCCCATAAATATGAGCGCGGCATTAATCGCGTCTCCGCGGGACGTCTGTATGATATTTCGCAGGCCCTCGGCGTTGAGGTGAGCTTTTTTTACCAGGGTCTCGAAAATGGTACGTCGGCGGAAGTCGCACCACGTCAGCGCATGTGCCTTGAACTGGCGCGCAACTTTACCCAGATTTCCAATGAACGCCACCAGCAGGCATTGAGCTCGCTGGCCCGCGCACTTGTCGAGGACTGACGACGGGTCGAGAACCGAAGATCAAATCCCCGAGGTGGTAGAGACCGGTATCCGGTCATGCTATCCCCTCCCCGCAGCGGCCCGGCACCCACCGGGCCGCTGTATTTTTTCATGTCATGTAGAACATGACCGGCCCGGCACCCACCGGGCCGCTGTATTTTTTCATGTCATGTAGAACATGACCGGCCCGGCACCCACCGGGCCGCTGTATTTTTTGATCCGCACACAATTACAATGATATCAGCCGAAAATTGGTTCAATCAGCAGCTTTTTGTTGACCTGGCCGCCCTTTCATCGCATTGAACACCTGTTCCATTTGCAAGCTATTTATTTCCCTCGAGATGCTTGCGTCGGCCCCCTCCAATCCGCATAATTTTCAAATGGCTCTTTCGCGTTTCCAACGTGCCGCCGAAGAAGCGGCTGAACGTCCCTGTGATCATACCGGTTGCGAGGCAGGCGGTGCCTATCGTGCGCCCAAATCGCCCTCGGCCCTGAACGATCATTACTGGTTCTGCCTCGATCATGTGCGGGAATACAACAAATCCTGGAACTATTTCAGCAACATGTCCCCCGACGAGATCGAGAAATATCAGCGCGATGACGTTACCGGTCACCGCCCGACGTGGCGCATCGGCGTCAACGGCGCGGCCAATAGCGACGACAGTATACGTGATGACCTCGGCGTTTTTGAAGCCGGCAGTCTGAATTTCGGCAGCCAGACCGACCAGCGTGACTTCCTCAAACCCCTGCCCGCACCGCAGCGCGAAGCGCTGGCCGAAATGAACCTGGACCCGAGTGCTAGCCTCGAGGAAATCAAGGCCCGCTACAAGGAACTGGCGAAAAAGTTTCATCCTGATCTGAACGCCGGCGACAGCCAGGCCGAAGAACAATTCAAAACCGTCAATCAGGCTTACACCTATCTCCTCGGTTGCGGGTACAGTTGAACCCTTTTTTGCCGGTTGCGCGTGACGTTTGCGCCAATCCAGGCTAAAAACCTGTCAATCAATCATCCTTGCATTACATCCCGCGCGCTCTTTGGCGCCCACAAGTTAGGACCGCTAGAACAATGACCGAGCAGACGACCCCCGCCGACGGGACCGATCACCCCACCGGCACGCCCGATATCACGGTTTCCGTGCGCCAGGTTTTTGGCATCGATACCGATTTTGAAGTCCCGGCGTTTTCGACAACATCCGGCCATGTGCCCGACGTCGACGAGACCTATCGTTTTGACCACGACACCACGCTCGCCATTCTGGCCGGTTTTGCCTACAACCGCCGTGTCATGATCCAGGGCTATCACGGCACTGGTAAATCGACCCACATCGAGCAAGTCGCCGCCCGCCTCAACTGGCCCTGTGTGCGCGTCAATCTGGACAGTCACATCAGCCGGATCGACCTGATCGGCAAGGACGCGATCGTGCTGCGTGAAGGCAAACAGGTCACCGAATTCCGCGAAGGCATTCTGCCGTGGGCCCTGCAGTCGCCGACCGCCCTGGTTTTCGATGAATACGATGCCGGCCGGGCCGACGTGATGTTCGTTATCCAGCGCGTGCTCGAAGCCGAAGGCCGCTTGACTCTGCTTGATCAAAACAAGGTCATCCGTCCGCACTCCGCTTTCCGCCTGTTCTCGACGACCAATACCGTGGGCCTTGGTGATACCACCGGGCTCTACCACGGCACCCAGCAGATCAACCAGGGCCAGATGGATCGCTGGTCGATTGTCTCGACACTCAACTACCTGACCAACGAAGCCGAGGGCGAAATCGTGCTGGCCAAGGCGCCGAGCTACGACAATGCCGCTGGTCAAAAGACCATTGCCGCCATGGTCAACGTCGCCGAGCTGACGCGCCAGGGCTTTGTCAACGGCGACATCTCGACCGTAATGTCACCCCGGACCGTGATCACGTGGGCCGAGAATGCTGATATTTTCAACGACATTCCTTTTGCTTTCCGTCTGACCTTCCTCAACAAGTGTGACGAGATGGAACGCTCGACGGTGGCTGAATATTATCAGCGGGCCTTTGGCGAGGAGCTGCCGGAGACATCTGCCAAAGCGATGATCTCCTAGGCTGGTGAACGGAACTCGACGTGTCGGATAAGGAAAACCCCAGCGAGCCGTTCAAGCGTGCCGTCGCCGCGACCTTGCGCGCGGTTTCCGGCAAGCCCGAGGTTGAAGTCAGTTATTCAACCGATCCGGCCGGAGTGGCGGGCGATGTCGCTCGCCTGCCGATGCCGTCGCGCGATTTGCAGGCCGTTGAGGTATCGCGCATTCGCGGCACCGCAGACAGCCTGGCGCTGAAGCTGAAGTATCACAACACCTCGACCCACAACAAGGCAATGCCGCAAGGCTCTGACGCGCGCGCCGTGTTCGAGGCGGTCGAGCTTGCCCGCGTTGAAGCCATCGGGGCCCAGCGCATGAAGGGTATCGCCCAGAATCTCGACGCCAGCCTGGAAGAACATTGCAAGCGCCACGCCTACGACGCCGTGCGCGAACAAAGCGATGCACCGCTGGCCGAAGCTCTGCGCCTGATGGTGCGCGAGCGCCTGACGGGCGCCAAGCCGCCGGCCTCGGCACAAACTGTTGTTGACCTGTGGAAGCCGATGATCCTCGACAAGGCCGCCGGTGATCTCGCCGACCTCGCCGACAACATCCATGATCAGGCGGCCTTCGCCCGCACTGCACGCCAGCTCATCGCCGATCTCGACCTCGCCGAGGAATGGGATGGCGAGGAGACCGAGGACGATGCCGAGGGCGATGATGACGGTACCGCTGAACAGGACAGCCAGGCCGAAGGTGAAGCCGCCGAGGGACCTGAAGATTCGATGGCCGACAGCCAGGAGACGGCTGATGGCGAGGCCGACGCCGGGATGGAGGCGGATGGTGACATCGGCCAGGATCAGTCCGAGGCCGCCGGTGACGACGAACCCGGACGCAGCGAACAGCCGTGGTGGCCGGACGATCTGCCTAACGATGGCTCGAACGAGCGGCCCTACCGGCCCTATACGGTGGAAAGCGACGAAATCGTCTATGCCACCGAGCTTTGTGACGATGAGGAACTGACACGGCTGCGCGCGCACCTTGATCAGCAGCTCAATCATTTGCAGGGCATGATCGGCAAGCTGGCCAATCGCCTGCAACGCCGTTTGCTGGCCAAGCAGACGAGGTCGTGGGAATTTGATCTCGACGAAGGCATTCTCGATGCGGGCCGGTTGTCGCGCGTGGTGACAAATCCCGAAAGCCCCCTGACCTTCAAGCGCGAAAAAGAAACCGATTTCCGCGATACCATCGTCACGCTGTTGCTCGATAATTCCGGATCGATGCGCGGCCGCCCGATCAGTGTGGCGGCAATGAGCGCCGATATTCTCGCCCGCACGCTGGAGCGTTGTTCGGTCAGTGTCGAAATCCTCGGTTTCACGACGCGCGCCTGGAAGGGCGGGCAGGCCCGTGAAAAATGGCTGGCGGATGGCAAGACAACCAACCCCGGACGCCTCAACGATTTGCGCCATATCATTTACAAGTCCGCCGACGAGCCCTTGCGCCGGGCGCGCAAGAACCTCGGCCTGATGCTGCGTGAGGGTTTGCTCAAGGAAAACATCGATGGCGAGGCGCTGTTGTGGGCGCATTCCCGTCTTCTGGCCCGGCCCGAAGAACGCCGCATCATGATGGTGATCTCGGACGGCGCGCCGGTTGATGATTCGACCCTGTCGGTCAATCCCGGCAATTATCTCGACCGTCACCTGCGCCAGGTCATTCAGTGGATCGAAACACGCTCGCCGGTTGATCTGGTCGCCATCGGCATTGGTCATGATGTGACGCGCTATTACCGCCGCGCCGTGACCATCGTTGACGCCGAGCAGCTCGGCGGCGTGATGATGGAAAAACTGACGGAATTATTCGACGACGATCCGCTGGCGAAGATGCCGACCGGTCGTCGCAAAATGCATTAGATCAAGTCGACTTCAAGGGGGAAGCGCTCGATGACACTTCATACCGGTGCAAAATGGGTATTGGACGCGATTGCGGCAGCAGAGGCTGAAGGCCGCCCGCCGATGGAACAAACCACGCCCGAGCAATCGCGCACGCTGTATCGGGATTCCCGCTCTGCCCTGACGCCGGATGTGCCGGACGTTGCGTTTGTCGAAGACGGAACTTTTCCGGGCGATGGCGGCGATGTGGCAATCCGCTATTACCGCCCTAAAAAAACACGCGCCCGGGACGCCTTGCCGGTGATGGTATTTTATCACGGCGGTGGCTGGGTCATCGGCGATCTCGATACGCACGATGTAATTTGCCGCACGATGGCCAATGCCGGCGGCTTCGCTGTCATCTCAGTCGATTATCGCATGGGACCGGAGGACAAGTTCCCGGCAGCCGTTGACGATGCCTACGCAGCACTCTGCTGGGTCGCTGAAGGTGCTGGCGGTCGGGCCATTGATCCAACACGCATCGCCGTCTGCGGTGATTCTGCGGGTGGCAATCTCGCGGCGGTCATGGCATTGATGGCACGCGACAAACAAGGACCGGCGCTGGTCTTTCAGGGTTTGATTTATCCGGCAACGAACATGCACCGCGATACTCAGTCACACATCGATTTCGCCGAGGGTCATTTGTTGACGGCCAAGGCACAGATCTGGTTTCAGGACCATTATCTGCGCGGTCCCGAAGACCGCGACGACTGGCGCGCCTCACCGAGCAAGCACCCCGATCTCTCGAACCTGCCGCCGGCTCTGGTAGTGACGGCGGGTTATGACCCGCTTTGCGATGAGGGCGAGGCCTATGCCGATGCCCTGGAAGACGCCGGCGTCGGTGCTGAATATTCCTGCTACGAAGGTCAAATCCATGGTTTCGTCACCATGGGCCGGGTCATCGACGAGGCCGCCAGTGCGCTGGGTGAAATCGCCTGGGCCGCCCAAGCTGCTTTCGAGCCGCGCGACGACTAGCGCATCTGTCGAGGGTGTCTCAGCGCGCCTCGCTGGGCAGGATTACGCTGACCGTTGTGCCGGTGTCGACTTCACTGCGAATGCCCAGCGCACCCTTGTGCAGATCGACCAGCGCGCCGACAATGGCCAGCCCGAGACCGGCACCTTCCTGGGCAAGGTGAGGATTAGATTCCGATCTGACGAAGGGATCTGTGATCGTCGATAATTTATCTGCCGGAATACCACAGCCCATATCCTCGATCTCGAAAGTATGAAATCCATTTGACGCCGTCACTCCGAGCGTGATCTTGCCACCCTCGCCGGTGAACTTGGCGGCGTTGGCCAGCAAATTGTAGAGGATTTGTTTGAGCGCCCGTTCGTCGGCGAACAACGGCATGATATCTCTCGCCAGTTCCAGCGAATACGTAATGTTCTTGTCGTGCAGTTCCCGGGAGATAATCGAGCGGCTGTCGGCAACAAGGTTTTCAACTGAAATGACTTCTTTTGCCAGAACGTGCTTGCCGGCCTCGATTGCCGAGAGATCAAGGATGTCGTTGACGAGGTCAAGCAAGTGCCGGCTGCTGTCCTGAATATCGTGAGCGTATTCGCCATATTTTTTCGACCCCAGGGGACCAAAGTACCGGTTTTCGATCATGTCGGAAAAACCGATGATGGCGTTCAGGGGCGTGCGCAGCTCATGACTCATGGAAGCGAGGAAATTTGATTTGGCCCGGCTGGCGTGCTCGGCGTCGATCAGGGCCATGCGCAATTTTTCTTCGGCGCGTTTGCGTTCTGTGATGTCGATCAAGGTCAGGTGCGAGGCTTTATGACCGCGCCAGTCGACCGCCCGACCGCGCAAATCGAGCCAGATGCGCGCCCCATCCTTGCGCACACCTTCAAATTCATAAGCGACGGTTTCGTCGGGATCGCCTTTTTCGTAAGGCTCCCTGAATTTATTGAGGCGTTTGACCTCACCCGGCGCAATCAACGGCAGCGTGCTTTCAAGTTTCAGTAATTCTTCGGGCGAGCGGTAGCCAAATATCGCCGCACATTCGTCGTTGGCAAACAGCGGTTTTCGCTCGACCGAGGCAATCAGCACGCCCTGGATCGATCCATTGAGCAGATTTTGATAATCCGACTGACTTTCCCGCAAGGCCCGTTCCGCCCTTTTCCGACCGACGACAATGATATTGAGGATCACTGCTGTCAGGGCGATAGTGGTCAGACCGACTTTCATCAGATTAACCTGAGCAAAATCCGACAACCCATGAAAATCAAAAAGACCGTAGCCAAAATAGGTTAGTGATATGACCAGCATGCCGACCGCCAGAATGGCCACGGCCGTACCGCGAGGCCCGCTACGCAAGGCAGTCCAGATCAACACCGGAAACGCCATGTAGGGAAAGATGATCATAATCTGGCGAACGTCGGCCAGGTAGATCACGACAACACTGCAAAGGGCGATGAGGGCAATCACAATGCCGGTGCTTTCAAGCACTTCGCCCTGTTTCAGAGACTTTGGCAGCCCCAGTGTCAGCCAGGTCAACAAGACTGGCAGCACAAGAACCAGTCCCGACAAGTCTCCGGTGAACCAGCCGGCTGCTGTTTTGAAATATGTCGCTTCGGGGATCGCCGAGACGACAAACGCACCGCCAATCAAGGCGCTGGCCGCGGCTGCCGGAATTGCCGCCTACAGGGCCGTCGAGAGCGTCGAGGTCAAGTTGTCCCGCCTGACCTCGATGCCGACCACGCGTCGGGTAAGTTCGGCGACAATCAGAACTTCAATAACATTGGCCAGGCACAAACCGGCGTAGACGTATAACGGGAAATGACCCGACGGCACCCGGCCCACAAAATAGGCCAGCACCATAGCGCCGAGAAAAAGCGGCCAGTGTTTTTTGGCGACAAGGATCAGGGCGACGGCGGCCATGGCGTTGGCCGGCCAGAAAAGCGCAATTCTGTCCACCGGTGACACCAGTTCAACGGCCAGCACCACGGCAAGCCAGTAGGCCAGTCCGAGGCACCCGAGTTGAAGGGGCAAACTTCTCAATCGACCAGAATTTGACAGAGTCAGAAAACCATCCCCCAAAATGGATTTATCGAAAATACGAACTTGCATTTAAATCTGTACTAAACCTACAGAATACACGCCAAAATTGGGAGAGTTTTCGACGATACCGGGGGATCGACAATGATCCGTAGTGTTCAGCTGCGGGCGGGCTGGGCCGTGATCATGCGCATCAGTGCGAGGAACGGGATCAACATTGTTGCGGCCATGACCATCTTGACGGCCAGGTCCCCCAGCGCCCAGGTCACCCAGGGCAGGCCGGTAAAGGCGAAGGCGAGGCTGAAGAACAGCGCCGTGTCCAGTGTCGATGCCAGCGAGGATGAAATCAGCGGTGCGCGCCACCAGCTTGTGTTGCGCAGTCGGTCAAATACGGTGATGTCAAGAAGTTGCGCCAGCAGGAAAGCGCTGCCGGACGCCACGGCGATGCGCGGTCCGGCAAAATATATCGACAGAATAACGGCGATGGCAAAGCCGACGTAAACAACTCGGCGGGCCCGCAGGGGGCCGAAGCGGCGATTGGTTAAATCCGTCACGAGGAACGAAACCGGATAGGTCAGTGCGCCCCAGGTCAGCCAGTCATTGATCGGAATTTGAACGGCTATGTTCGAGACGACGATGATGACAATCATCGCGACCGTCGGTAACCAGAGTTCGCGCAGGCTTGCGCCGAAACCGTTCATCGATTGAGAAGTGTCAGGCGGTTGCTTCGTCCGCCGCCAGTGCTTTGGCAAGCTGGCGTTTGATACGGCGGGCGTTGTCAGAGAGCTGGCTGTCCTTGGCTTTCAACAGGAAAGCATCGAGACCACCAACGTGTTCGACCGAGCGCAGGCCCGACGCCGACACCTTGAAACGCAGGCTGCGTCCCAAGGACTCACTGAAAATCGACGTTTCCTGCACGTTGGGCAGAAAGCGACGGCGGGTTTTGTTGTGAGCATGGCTCACATTGTTACCGGTCATTACGCCTTTACCGGTCAATTCGCAGCGACGTGCCATTGTTCGAACACCTGGATACGCAGTTATTGAGTAACTGCAAATTCTTGAAAAACTTCGCGGAAACCGTCGGGATTTACAGCCGACGACGGCGCTTTTTAAGCCAGAGGCGGTGTTCCGTCAAGCCTTATCACACGCAATCAGCCACGCTAAATGTCACCCCGAAATGCCTTTAACAGGCGCATCGCCGCCTGGCTTGGCGTCAACTGGCCCGATGTGACCTGATTTTCGACGTCTGCGAGCAGCGAAACCACGGCAGGATCGGCGCGGAATGCCGTACCGAGACTGTCGTCAATCTCGCCCCACAGCCAGTTTCGAGACTGCCAGGCACGATAGTTCTCGAGCTCACCCGCATCCTCAAAGGCCTGGCGGTGGGCTGATATCTGCGTCCAGACGTCGGCCATGCCGGTTTTTTCCAGCGCCGAGCACATCACAACCTTTGCCGTCCAGTACGGCGTAATCGGGCGCAACAGCCCGAGCGCCCCGGAATATTCTGCCGCAACCCGGCCGGCGATGGATTTGAGCGCACCATCTGCCTTGTTAACAACCAGCAAATCCGCCAGTTCCATGATGCCGCGCTTGATGCCTTGCAGTTCGTCCCCGCCGCCTGGTGCCAGCAACAACAGGAACATATCGACCATGGCCGCGACTTTGGTTTCGGATTGACCGACGCCGACGGTCTCGATGATGACGACGTCGAAGCCGGCGGCCTCGCATATCAACATGGCTTCGCGCGTGCGCCGGGCCACACCACCGAGAGTGCCACCCGAAGGTGAGGGCCGGATAAAGGCACCGGGATGGCGCGAGAGTTCTTCCATGCGGGTTTTATCGCCGAGGATCGAACCACCTGAGCGCACCGAGGAAGGATCAACCGCCAGAACCGCCACCTTCAGGCCCTGTTCAACCAGATGCAGGCCGAAAGCCTCGATAAAGGTTGATTTGCCGACGCCGGGGGCACCGGTAATGCCGAGACGGATGGCCCCGCCTGATTTCGGTAAAATCCTCGCCAGCAGTTCTTCGGCCTGGACCTGATGATCGGCGCGCTGCGATTCGACCAGGGTAATCGCCTGTGCCAATGCCCTTCGTTCACCCGCGATCAGGGCGTCCGCCAAAACGACGCTTGCAGTCTGGTCCTGGTCCATAATTTTCAGATTGTCGTCGCTCGGTCTGCCGCCGTCAAATCAAGTCGGGTGACGCGAATTAATCCGCGACTTTTCTTTCCTGCGCAACAACCTGATTTTCGAGGCCGTTGTCGGCACCAGCCGGCGTGGGATTGGATGCCTCCTGATCGCTCAGGGCCCGTTCAATCATCAAGCGGCGGGTCTCGGGATCAAGTTCCTCGAGGGCCTCTTGCGCTTTCATCTGGGAATTGAGGGCGGTATCGATCTCGGCCCGGCGGGCGTCTGAGATACCGAGTTGCTGTTTGCCCTGATTGTTCAGCGCCGAAATCAGGGCGTTGGTCTTCGCCATTTCGACCTTCAGTTCATCTTCCAGTCCCTGCAAATGGGCGCGACGCGCCAATGCCTGACGGCCGTCCTTGTCTAGGAACATCGAAATGACCATACGCGCCAGAAAGCTAAACAAAAACAGTTCCCCGAAAAAATGGACCCCGTCGGCCACCAGACAAACGGCAAGACAGGATATTTGCGCTACATTGGCTGTATTGTAAAGCGATGGATTGTTGAGGGAACAAAGAAAATCAATGCCTGATCCGGTAAAAGACTTGCTGAAACGCATGAAAAACATGGTCGATCCCGGACGATTGGCGGGCGGCGCGCATTTCGGCATCAACATCAGCAACCGATTTGGTCTGAGAATGCCTGAAATCCGTGGGCTTGCCAAAGAAAACGGCCTTGATCATGATCTGGCGCTCGGCCTGTGGCAAAGCGGCAACGCCGACGCCCGCATTTTCGCCACCTTGATCGCCGATGTTAGCCGCGTCGACGATGCCTTGATGGATGTCTGGGTCGAAGATTTTGATTCGTGGGATGTCTGCGATCAATGCTGCATTAATTTGTTTCGCCGCCATCCGCGGGCCTGGTCACGGATCGACGTCTGGGCAGCGCGTGATGAGGAATATGTCCGCCGCGCTGCCTTCGCACTGACCGCAACACTTGCCGTGCACGCAAAAAAAGAACCGGATAGCCGGTTTATCGGTTTGCTGCCGTTGATCGAGACCCACAGCGACGATGATCGCAATTTTGTCAAAAAGGCCGTCAACTGGGCCTTGCGCCAGATCGGCAAGCGCAACAGGGCACTGAATGCTGAGGCCATCGCCTGCGCAAAACGTCTTCAGGTGCGGGATACCCGGGCGGCAAACTGGATCGCTGCCGATGCACTTCGGGAGCTGCAAAGCGACAAGGTGAAGGCCCGCCTCAAGCCTTGAGAGAAACCACACCTTGATTCCGGTGATTTCATCGCCATTTCCAGAAGAACCCCGAATAATGTGAGGTTCCGAAATGGATCATCAGGAAAAGAAGCCTTTTACCGAACAGTCGACATGGCGGCGCATCGCCTACATGGTTTTATTCGTGATTACCTTCAACGTGGCGGAGATTGTGCTGGCCATCGTGGTCGGTTTGCAGATCCTGTTCAAACTGGCAACTGGCAAACCGCTCGATACCATGGTCGAACTGGGGCGTGAAATCGGTAACTATTTGCGCCAGGTTGTTAACTTCCTGACGTTTGCCAGCGACGACATGCCTTATCCGATTTCACCGTGGCCGTCGTCATCAGGCACAAGCCACGGATCAAACGACGAGCCGCAAACTATCAATCTTTAAGCTCGGCCCGACCGCCGTCGCCGAACAGCCGGACGGCATTTCGATAGGCGATGGCACGGGCGAGGTCTTCCGGCAGCAGCGCGAGCCAGCGCCGGTGCTCGCCGATAATGTCGGCGTATTCGTCCCAGCGCGCCGTGACAAATGTATCGCTGCCAATCATGAAACGATCACTGTGGCGGCGAAACACCTCGCGCCACGCCGGGCTCAGCTTGTTGCGTACCAGCACGTCCCAGGCGCGGAATGAGAGATCAGCCCAGAGATTTTGATGCCGATCCATCAGTTGGCCAACGGTCACCGCGTCCTCGTTCATGCCGGCATGAGCCCAGAGAATTCTCAGTCGGGGTTCCGCCTTGAACAGGGCCGCAACTTCGGCAGCACCCGAATGAACGTGCAGGACGATTTTGTTTTCCATGGCCAGTTTGATCGCGGCCTTGATGCCCGGCGTTTTAACCTGGCGCGGCACCTGCATATGAAATTCACCGATGCCGTAATATTTGCGCACGCTCAGGCGCTCGGCGAGATATTCCGGCACCGCCTGGTTTATCGTCCAGTTGCCTGAATTGACGTCAGCATGATAGGGCCTGAGTTCCGGCGCAAACCGGTCCGGGGCAAAATCGGCCAGCCGCAGCGTGCCCTCATCCGGTGTCGAGGACACCAGGGCCCGGATGACACCCAGTTCATCAAATTTGCGCACGATATCGGCAGGCGGATTCTGCGCCCACGCCGGCTCGCTGTAATGCACATGCGCATCAAAGATCGGATAGCGTATATCCGCGGCGAGAGCAGGTGTTGCCAGAAGGAGAACCGTCAGAATAGTCAGAAACGGTCTTTTCATCGTCGTCACTCCATCGAAACTGATCAGGCTGCCTTGCGCACGGCGCTGACGAGGTCGATGACTTCGGCGGCGGCGGTGGCAATGTTGGTGCCGGGGCCGAAGATGGCGGAAACACCAAAGCCGCGCAGTTCGTCGTAGTCTTTCGGCGGCACGACACCGCCAACGACGACGAGGATATCATCGGCACCTTCGGCCTTGAGCGCGTCGATCAATTGCGGCACGAGGGTTTTGTGGCCGGCCGCCTGGGACGAGACGCCGACGACATGGACATCATTTTCGATGGCCTCGCGGGCGGCTTCTTCAGGCGTCTGGAAAAGCGGTCCGATATCAACGTCAAAGCCGATATCGGCGAAGGCCGAGGCGATGACCTTGGCGCCGCGATCATGGCCGTCCTGGCCCAGTTTGACGACCAGCAGGCGCGGACGGCGGCCCTGCTCGTGGGCAAAACTTTCGACACTTTTCTGGATTTGCGCGAAATCTTCATCGTCGCCGTAGGCACCGCCGTAGACCCCGGTGACCGACTGCGTTGTCGCCCGGTGGCGCGTGAAGACGCGCTCGAGCGCATCGGAAACCTCGCCGACAGTTGCCCGGGCCCGAACGGCCTCAATCGACAATGCCAGAAGATTGCCGTCTCCCCGGGCGCCTTCCTCGAGATTTGACAGCGCGACCTCGACGGCGGCGTCATCGCGGTTGGCCCGCAGGTTGTCGAGCCGGGCGAGCTGGCTTTCGCGCACGGTGGCGTTGTCGACTTCAAGCAGATCGATTTCAGTTTCCTCGGCGGGCTGGAATTTGTTGACGCCGACGATGACGTCCTCCCCCCGGTCGATGCGGGCCTGGCGACGTGCGGCACTTTCCTCGATGCGCAGTTTCGGCATACCTTCGGTGACGGCCTTTGTCATGCCACCGAGCCCTTCGACTTCGTCGATCAGTTTCATCGCCTCGGTGACCAGTTCATGCGTCAGGCTTTCGACGTAATAACTGCCGGCCAGCGGATCGATGACATTGGTCACACCGGTTTCGTTCTGCAGGATCAACTGCGTGTTGCGGGCAATGCGGGCCGACATATCCGTCGGCAGGGCCATGGCTTCATCAAAGGCGTTTGTGTGCAGGCTCTGGGTGCCGCCAAGCGCTGCCGCCATGGCTTCGTAAGCCGTGCGGATAACGTTGTTGTAGGGATCCTGTTCGGTCAGGGACACACCACTGGTCTGACAATGCGTGCGCAAGCTGAGCGAGCGTTCATCCTTGGAGTCGAACTGTTTCATCAGCGTAGCCCAGAGCAGGCGCGCCGCGCGCAGTTTGGCGGCTTCCATAAAAAAATTCATGCCGACGTTGAAGAAAAACGACAGCCGCGGCGCGAACTTGTCAACGTCGAGCCCGGCATTAACGGCCGTGCGTACGTATTCAATACCGTCCGCAATGGTGAAGGCGAGCTCCTGAACGATGGTCGCCCCGGCTTCCTGCATGTGATAGCCCGAGATCGAAATCGAATTAAAGCGCGGCATATGCTCGGCTGTGTGGGCAATGATATCGGAGACGATGCGCATGCTGGGTTCAGGCGGATAGATGTAGGTGTTGCGCACCATAAACTCTTTCAGAATGTCGTTCTGAATGGTGCCGGCCAGGGCACTCTGGACGACGCCCTGCTCTTCGGCCGCCACGACGTAACCCGCCAGCACCGGCAGCACCGCGCCGTTCATCGTCATCGAGACACTGACCTTGTCGAGCGGGATGCCGTCGAACATGGTTTTCATGTCTTCGACGCTGTCGATGGCCACGCCAGCCTTGCCGACATCACCGACGACACGCGGATGATCGGAATCGTAGCCCCGATGCGTGGCAAGATCGAAGGCCACGGAAAGTCCGGTCTGGCCACCTTTGAGATTACGATGGAAAAAAGCGTTGGTTTCCTCGGCTGTCGAGAAGCCACCGTACTGGCGCACCGTCCAGGGCCTGCCGGCATACATCGTGGCGCGGGGCCCGCGCATATACGGCGCAAAGCCCGGCAAGGTCCCGGTGTCAAATCCGGCGGCCTGAATGTCATCAATATCGGCGGCAGTATAGAGCGGCTTGACGGCGATACCCTCGGGCGTCTGCCAGACCAGATCATCCGCAGCCCGATCCTTCAATTCACGTCCCGCCAGATCGCGCCAGTCGTCGATATTCTTTTTGTCAAAATTACTCATCAGGGGTCTCTTGAACTCTTCTATTGCTGCAGTGCAACAAGAAAAATGCGCCAAAGCGCGGTGGCTGTCAAATGAAGCGCAAACGTCAGGCTTGAATGTTATTACAAATGTTGTTATTTAAGTTATAATTTCCGTAATACGCAGGAGAGCCCTCATGTACAAGCTCAAGGTCCGTAAAGTCGGCAATTCGCTCGGCGTCACCCTGCCCAAAGAAGCCCTCGCCGATCTCGACGTCAGTGAAGGCGACGAACTCTACGCCACCAAAACCAGAGACGGCCTGATCGTCACGCCTTTTGATGAAAAGTTCGAAAAGGCGATGAAGGTCATGAACGAAGGTGCAAAGCGCTATCGCAACACGCTGCGTGAGTTGGCAAAATGACGGAGCCCGTCTGGCTCGACGAAGACATCGCCATCGCCATTCACAACGCCATGATCGAGCGGCACGGCGGATCGGAAGGTGTGCGTGACGCGGGTTTGTTATCGTCGGCGCTGGAGCGTCCCCGAAACCGCCAGGCGTACGAACAGCCAACGCTGGCGGAACTGGCGGCGGCCTATGCCTTCGGCATTGCCAAGAATCATCCGTTCATCGACGGCAACAAACGCGTTGCCTTCATGGCCGCCTACACTTTTCTCGGCCTCAACGGTTTTCAACTGGTCGCGTCTGAAACCGATGCCGCTATCAAATTCCTCGCCCTTGCCGCCGGTGAGTTGGAGGAAGTCGAACTGGCCGACTGGATCGCGGCGAATATCGAGGCGGTTTAGTCCCTCATGCGATTTCAAATATTGTGTAGCCCAGCGTCTGGTTTTGCTGGCCGTTCATCTCGAACGGGATTTTGACCTGGTGCCAGAATTTATAGTCGTTGTCGGGTGTGTCGATGGCGCCGCTGCAATAGACGGTTCGTTTGTCTCGAATGACGTCGGCATTGTATTTTCGCAGATCATCTCCGGTAGTGGCGTAATGACCATCACCAAGATATTTGCCGATCATGTCGCGCCCACCCACCGCCACCAGTTCGCCGCCGACCAGGACAAACAGAAAATCGTCGCGCGCCTGGTCATAGCGCGTAATGACGCTGTGCGACCAGAATTTGATGAAGTCCTTGTGCTGGAATTGAACTTGCGTAAAGACATCGTCACCGGCAACCGCTTCCACGGCTTCGACAAAAGCCCGAATGCGAGGGTTTGCCTCGGCCGCCAGACTGTTGTGTTCGAAGGACAGGGGACTACCGTTCGGAAGCGCGCTGCTTGACGGTGGCCGATTTGAGCTGGCCGCAAGCCGCCATGATGTCGCGCCCGCGCGGCATGCGGATCGGCGAGGAATACCCGGCCTTGAAAACAATGTCGGAGAATTTGTGAATGGTCTCCCAGTCCGAACATTCATACGCCACGCCGGGCCACGGGTTGAACGGGATCAGGTTGATCTTGGCAGGTATTCCCTTGAGCAGACGCACCAGTTCTCGGGCGTCGGCCGGGCTGTCATTGATGCCTTTCAGCATGACGTATTCAAAGGTGATGCGCCGGGCATTGGACGATCCGGGGTAGCGCTTGCAGGCGGCCAGCAACTCGGCAAGGGGATACTTGCGATTGAGCGGCACCAGTTCATCGCGCACGTCGTTGCTTACAGCATGCAGCGAGACGGCCAGATTGACGTCCAGTTCCTCTCCACAGCGATCCATCATCGGCACGACGCCCGCGGTAGAGAGCGTAATGCGCCGTTTCGAAATCGACAGGCCCTCGCCATCCATCACCACACGCAAGGCTTTGGTCACGCTGTCGAGGTTATAGAGCGGCTCGCCCATGCCCATCATGACGATGTTGGAAATCTTGCGCCCCTCGGTCGGGGTCGGCCATTCGCCAAGGCCGTCGCGGGCGATCATGATTTGCGAGACGATTTCGCGCGGACCGAGATTGCGCACCCAGGCCTGGGTGCCGGTGTGGCAGAAACTGCAGTTCAGGGTGCAGCCGACTTGGCTCGAGACACAGAGCGTGCCGCGATCTTCTTCCGGAATAAACACACTTTCGATCAGCGCGCCGTCGGTCTTGCGCACCAGCCACTTGGCGGTGCCATCGCTCGATTGTTGATGGTTCTCGACCAGTCCCCGGTCCAGCGTGCAAGTCTCGGCCAGTTTCTCCTGCAGGCCCCGGGCGATCGTCGTCATGACGCTGAAGTCAGTGGCACCGCGATGATAGATCCAGTGCCACAACTGATTGGCCCGCATGCGGAGCGACTTTTCCGACTCGCCGAGATCGCGAAAGACCTCCGCCAGTTCCTCCCGGTCGAGGCCAATGACAAAATGCCGCCCGTTGGCGTCAAGGGGCGACGGTCCCTTGTTATCGACCGGGATCGGTTTTTCAATAATGACGCCAGTATCCTGCGCTGACGACAGGTCGGTAACAGTCATGACTTTGGTCCAAAAACTACTTTTTGCAAGCTTTGCTGATCGCGTTGTAGGCAGCGGTAAAGCCTGAAAGTGAAAATCTGTAATTTACCCGGGTGCCGCGTTTCGAGACGCCCTGCACCTTCATTTCATCACCGGCCTTCATCATTTTGACCAGCAATCGATCGTCTTTGGCATCGTAGCCCCAAGCCGAATCGACGCTGGTATACATCTTGTAGCGCTTTTTGCCTATGGCTATTCCAACTTCGCTGGCTGGTTTGAAGGCAAAACCGACGTTAATACTCACCTCATCCCGCACTTTGACCTTGGGCCGATGCGTAACAACCGCATAAACATCGCCGTGAGTGACTTTCTCCGGTTGTTTAAGGACAGGTGTCGACGTCATGAAGCAGGTGATGCCCGATTTTTTGTCGGCAAAGGAATAGGCGTCCCAGTCACGGTGCTCGCCGAGCAGTTTGGGCCCGGCAGCCAGCGCTGTCGTCGAGACGGTGGCGGTGATCATCAGCGTAATCAAGGTGTTGAGGTTTCGAGGTATCATGCGTCCAGTTCCAGAAAGTGTCGGGTTTACGTCAATCCAGGTTCGTCAATATCAATATCATCGGTGTCGAGGTCGCCGGTGCGAATGACGGTGGCACCCTGAACATGGGGCGGCAGATCGATCGGCTTGCCCCGGCTTGAAACCGGGCGTTCGGCAAATCGCCCCAGGCTGATCGCCCGGTCATACATGACGACGGCCCCGGCAGTCGCGACATTAATGCAAAACTGTGTCGGAATTTTGATCACATGTTCGCACATGTCAACAAGGTCGGGCGAAAGTGAGCCTTTTTCCGGACCCAACACATAGGCCGCCTGCAGCGGGTGGCGAAAGCTCGGCAGATCGACGGCGTCATCAAGCAATTCGACACCGACCAGCGCGCAATGCGCCGGCAACACCAGGGTTTGAACCGAGTCAAAGCGGTAATAGGGCATTTGCTTCCACGAATCGCTGGTATCCGAGCGCGCGGTACGCAACGGCAGGTCTGAATCGATGGTAAAGGCGAAGCTGGCGCCAAAGGCATGCGCCGAGCGGAACAGATTTCCCGCGTTCATGGGTTTACTAAACCGCTGAACCCCGATACCAAAATAGCCACGCATTTATATTTCCGTCTCCGCCGGGTTTAGACGCCAGCGAAGAGATTAACCGCCCGAGGCCCCATGACCAAGACGTATCCTGCAAATCCCGTTGTCGTGGAAGTGACCCGCGGCCCTGCCAACCATGCGCCATGGGTTGAGAGCCAGCACCGGGCGGCTTGCGCGGTGGTCGCTGCCAGTGGATCAATTGTGCATCAGTGGGGCGATGTCGAAGAGGCGATATTCCCGCGGTCGGCGATCAAACCGCTGCAGGTCCTGCCCTTGCTGGAAAGTGGTGCGGCAGATGCCTTGGGCCTGGGGGCTGCCGAAATCTCGCTGGCCTGTGCCTCGCACAATGCCGAGCCCCGGCATCTCGAGGCCGTGCATGATGTGCTGGGCCGGGCCGGCCTGACGGAGGACGCTCTGGAATGCGGCCCGCAAATTTCGACCAATCTGGCGATACGCGAGGCCTTGATACGCGAGGGCACGCAAGCCAGCCGCATCCGCAATAACTGTTCCGGCAAGCATATGGGTTTCCTGGCGACGGCGGCGCACGTCGGCGATAACCCGGCAGGGTATGTCGGGCGCGATCATCCGGTACAGCAGCGCGTACTGCAATCGATTAGCGAAATGTGTGACATTGATTTGACCGACGCGCCGTGGGGCATTGACGGCTGTTCGATCCCGGCGTTTGCCCTGCCGCTGCAAAATCTCGCCCACGGCATGGCCAGACTGGCCGCCCCTCAGGGCCTTGGGCCGACGCGCGAGGCGGCCTGTGGCCGTGTCGTCCAATCGATCGCCGCCGAGCCTTTCATGATCGCCGGGACGGGGGGATTTAGCACCGCGATCAACAAAGCGCTCAAGGGCAAGGCAGTGATCAAGAACGGTGCTGAGGGCGTGATGATGGCGGCCTTGCCCGGCCCTGGTTTCGGCATTGCGCTCAAAGTCGATGACGGGGCGGACCGGGCCAGTGGTGTCGCACTCGCCGCAGTATTGAGGTTCCTTGGCGTGCTCGACGATGCCACGGCCGAGACCATCCGCGATTATCTGGCGATCCCGGTCACTGATCGCAACGGCAACCGCGTCGGCGAGGTTCGTCCGACAACCGACTGGCCCGCCTGAAGACATGGCGACTGCGCACATTCTGCCCGACCTGCTGGCGCCGGGGTTGCGGCTGGTGTTTTGCGGTACCGGTGCCAGTGCGCGCTCGGCGCTGGAGGGTGCCTATTACGCCCATCCCGGCAATCTCTTCTGGCCCACCCTGCACCGCGTTGGCCTGACACCGGAGCAGTTTGCGCCGGCTGAATTTCGCCGATTGTCTGATCTCGGGATCGGACTGACGGACGTCGTCAAGACGGCCAGTGGCTCGGACGCCCAGCTACCGAAAGAGGCGTTTGATGGCGAAGCGGTACAAAAAAAGGTGCTGAAGTATTCCCCGGCGTTTGTCGGCTTCACCTCCAAGAAGGCGGCGTCGAGTTGTCTTGGGCTCAAAAAAGTTAACTACGGCCTGATGTCGGAAACACTTGGCGCGACCCGCCTGTTTGTGCTTCCCTCGCCCTCTGGTCTGGCGCGGGGGTTTTGGGACGAAGATCAGTGGCGTGAACTGGCCGATCTGGTATCGGCGTAACCTGGACAGGAAAGACGAATTATGAAAGCGGTACTCTGCAAGGAATTTGGTGGCCCGGACAAACTGGTGGTCGAGGATATCGCCTCGCCGACGCCAGACGATGGTGAAGTCTTGCTGCGTGTACACGCCTGTGGCGTCAACTTCGGCGACACCTTGATCATTCAGGGCAGTTACCAGGTCAAGCCGGAGTTGCCGTTTAGTCCGGGTATGGAATGTGCCGGAGAAATCGCCGCCGTCGGTGCCGGGGTCGACAATTACAAGGTCGGCGACCGGGTGCTGGCCATGACCGGTCACGGCGGTTTTGCCCAGGAAGTGCTGGTCAACGCCAAACTGCTGCTGCCGATGCCCGATGCCATGTCCTATGAACACGCCGCCGCCTTCCCTGTGGCCTATGGCACCAGCCACGTCGGCCTTGATTACCGGGCCGGGCTGAAAGAAGGCGAAACCCTGCTTGTGCTGGGCGCAGCCGGGGGCGTTGGCCTGACGGCGGTCGAGATCGGCAAGGCCATGGGTGCCACCGTTGTCGCTGCCGCTTCATCAGCCGAAAAACTTGCGGTCTGCAAACAATACGGCGCAGATCATCTGATTGATTACGCAAAAGAAGACATCCGTGACCGCATGAAGGAAATCACCGGCGGCAAGGGGGCCGATGTGATTTATGATCCGGTCGGTGGCGATGCCTTCGATGCCGCCATGCGCTCCATCGCCTGGGAAGGCCGCCTCGTGGTGATCGGTTTCGCGTCCGGACGTGTGCCTGAGGCCAAAGCCAATATCGTGCTGGTCAAAAACATCTCCGTCGTCGGCTTTTACTGGGGTTCGTACAACATGAAAAAACCCGCCGTTGTGATGCAGTCGATGCAGACATTGATGACGTGGTACAATGAGGGCAAAATCAAGCCGCACGTCTCCCACACACTGCCGATGGAACAGGCCGGTGATGCCTTGCAGATGATGATTGATCGCAAATCAACGGGCAAGGTCGTGCTGACGATGGGCTAGAGGGCTTGGGGGTTACCTCAGGCGACGTCGCTATCGAGCATGGCGCGGACCTTGTCGAGCAGTTCGGCTCGGCGGTAGGGCTTGTTGACCAGCGTCGAGCCCGGCTGCAGCTTGCCGCGGTGAGCGACGGCGTTTTCGGCATAACCCGTGGTAAACAGCACCTTGATGCCGGGCTGGATCAGCACAGCCTGTTCGGCAATTTCCACCCCGTTCATGCCGCCCGGCAAGACGACATCGGTAAACAGCATGTCAAAGGCTGTGTGATTCTGCAGGCAGCCGATCGCCTGCGCACCATCCTCGGCCTCAACCACCTCATAACCCTGGCCCTGCAGGATACCAACCGACACCTCGCGCACACCCGGGTCATCCTCGACCACCAGAATACGCTCTGAACCGCGCACAGGTTTGGCCTCCTCGACTTTCTCGGGCTGCTGATCCGACGTCTCCAGCGATCGCGGCAGATAGATTTTAATCGTCGTGCCTTGCCCGATCTCACTGTAGATAGTGACGTGACCGCTGGACTGTTTGGCGTAGCCATAAACCATGCTCAACCCGAGACCACTGCCCTTGCCGACATCCTTGGTCGTGAAAAAAGGATCAAATACCTTCTCGAGAATTTCAGGTGTCATGCCGGTGCCGGTGTCACTCACCGCAACTTCAATGTAATCGCCCGGCGACACCTCTTCCTGCTGGGCGGCATAGGTTTCGTCCAGCGTCACGTTGACGGCCTCGACCGTCAGCATACCACCGGTCGGCATGGCGTCCCGGGCATTGATCGCCAGATTCAGAAGTGCGTTTTCCAGTTGATGTGGATCAGTTGTCGCGAGCCACAGGTCATCGGCCAGGACAACGCGCAAGTCAATGGTCTCGCCCAGAGTCCGCCGCAACATATCTTCGAGGCCGTCGACCAGTTTGCTGACGTCGGCAGCGACCGGGTTCAACGATTGTTGACGTGAAAAAGCCAATAATCTGTTGGTCAGCGCCGAGCCCCGCAACACCGCAGAAATAATGCCGTCGATCAGAACCTTGGCATCTTCATTCTCCCCGACTTCATGCTCGAGGACTTCCGCATTGCCAACCATGACGGCCAGTAAATTGTTAAAATCATGCGCAATGCCACCGGTCAAGTGACCAACTGCTTCCATTTTCTGGGCGTGGGCCAGCCGGCTTTGTAATTCCTTGCGGGTGCCAATTTCACGGGCATATATCAAAACCGACGGGAGCCCTTCAAAAATCAGTTCTCGCCCCGTAACCTCGACTTCTATCGATTTGCCATCAAGCGTCACATGAACCAGTTCGATCGCCGGCAGGAAACTGTTTCTGTTCACCATTTGCTCGCGCCGCTCAATTGCCAGCGCGCGAGAATCCGGGTGAACAAGTTCGAAACCTGTTTGACCGACCAGGCCCCCGGGCAGGTTCGCTTCATAGAGTTCGTTTGCCCGATCGTTGGAATAAACAACAATGCCATCGCGGAGAATGAAAATGGCATCCGGCGACATTTCGATGAGATCGCGATATCGATCCGAAGCTGATCTGAGTTCGGTGACGTCCGTGTTCATACCGCCAATGGCAACAATTTTGCCCGCGGCATCCAGCAGCGGAAATTTCTGCATATAGGTTGCCAGAACTCTGCCATCCGGCAGCGTCGTCTTGATCTCCCGTTCAACGGATTGTTTGCTGGCAATAACATCTTCGTCCTGTTTGCGGATATCCGCCGCATGAACATCAGGATAGTATTGCCATACCTCCTTACCGGAAATATCCAGATCATCCGGATTGAACCATTGATGCCAGGTCTTGTTGGCCACCAGACAGTGGCCCTCCAGATCCTTGATCATGATCGCCGACGGCGAATGGTCGATGAAGGCACGAAGCTGTCCCTCGATCTGGCGCACACTTTCCTCACTTCGCACCCGTGCCGTAATGTCGGCCCCCGTGCCGCAGTAGCCCATAAATTCGCCATCGTCATCGAATACCGGCTCACCACTGATTGATAGCCAGCTGGTTTCGCCATCGACCTCGCGGGGGTGTGTGAAATTACGGAACGGTTCGTGCCGGTCAAGCCGCTCCAGATAGTCCTGCCAGGTCGCAGGATCGACATTCGGGATACCTGTTTCCTGGCGTGTCTTGCCCAGAAGCTGCTCCGGTAACATGCCAGTCGATTTGGTGAAATCATCCGAGAAAAACGAAAACTTCAAATCCTTGTCCATTTCCCAGTACCAGTCTGCCGCACTTTGGGTAAAGGACCGAAATCTGCTCTCGGCCAGATGCGCGACCGTAATCTGTTCGGTTAACTGGTGGTTCAGGGTTTCCAGTTCCTGCGTGCGTTCGGCGACCTGACGTTCGAGATCGTCACGCGCCGAGTGCGACGCCTGCAACGCCATGGATACCCGGTCAACGAGGGACTGAAACGCCCGATTAAGATCACCGATTTCATCGCGGCGAGCGGCGTCAGTACTGCTCAGTTCTCCGGAGGGTTCATGCCCTTCATGTTCGGTAAAATGCGCGATCAATTTCAACATCGGTCTCAGGACGATCGGCCAGAGCGCCATCATGGTGACGCCGGTCACAAAGAACGAAATGATCAGAGCCAGTCCGATTATCCGGAAGACGTAATCTTGAAGGTCTTGTTTTACATACCGGGTATCAACACGAATAAACGCGGTTCGAAGCACATTGTCATGCGCGTGCAATTTCCATCCGAGATTGTAGGAACTGCCGTCCGCTGACATGCGCCTGAATACTTCAACGTTCGCCATGCCCTTGACGTCTGTTTCAGGCTCCACGCCAAGCCCGATGATTTTTGTATCACCCTCAAAAACGGCCAACCCGACGGCATTGGCAAACGTCAGGATTTCAGAAGCATGCTCGGCCTTGTGGCCACCTTCTTGCTGATCGAGATTTGTGAACGCCGTAACCACCGCCGTTCGACCGACGACTTCCAGCTGGCGCAGCAACTCGCCCTCGCGTCGCAGATACGACGGCACCAGGATGACGGCCTCAATCGCGATAATGCTGAGCAAAACCCAGAGCGCGACCTTGCGGCTGATCGGCGATCGCAGCGTTGTCAGGATCGTAATGCGTTCGGACACAAATATGCTTTCTTCAGATCCGCGTTTGGTTTCGATATATATGCAAAATCAATTGTTACTCGAAATCAGGCCTGGCTCCAGTTGATTAAAATAATTATTCCTTCAACCCGAACGCCGGTGCATAAAGCGGTTTCCCTGTAATACCGTCAAGTGCGCCTTTCTTTAGCGCGAGACCCATGAAATAGGGCCCCTGAAATTCGATTTCCAGACCATCAACCAGCGCCGACGAAAATCCGAAGCGTTGGTAATATTCCGGCTCACCCAGGACAATGAGGGCTTCGACCTCCAGTTTTTTCACGTCTCGAATAGCCCGCATGATCAATCCGCCGCCGACACCCATGCCCTGCTGGTCCGGAATAACGGCGACCGGTGCCAGTGCTGCGGCCCGGATCAGGCCACTGGCGGTTTTGATCGGCAAGTCGCTGAGCAAGAGATGGCCAACGACTTCCTTGTCATAGTCATCCACCGCGACCAGTGACAGCAAGGCGTCGCCGTCACTGCAGAGCCGCTCGACGAGGTCGGCTTCGTCGACCTGTCCGAACGCCGCTTCAACGACCCGGCGAATGGCCGGACCGTCACCTGATTCTTCGCGCCTGAAATCAATCATTCATTTTCCCTCAGGAAATAAATTAGATCGATTGACGGCGGAGTCACATCAGTTTGGGACAACAGGCCGTGAACCTGGCCGCGATGATGGGTTTGATGATTGAAAAAATGCGCCAGCAGAATCGATATTTCATCGGCCTGCTCTTCTCCGGCCATATTTGTATATTCCAGCCAGCCGATGAGGGATTGCTCGTCCAGACCTTCGACGTAATTGAATATCAGCGCATCTTCCGCCTGACGGGCGACATGCAATCCACTGAAATCGGCATATAGCTCCTGATCCAGAGCCTCAATGCCGGAGCGCGTATTGGTAAAACGCGCCAGCCAGACACGATCCGCGACCAGAATATGGTTCAGCGTCATGTGGATGGAGCCAAAAAAACTGGCCCGTGATTTCAGGTAATCGGTCTCGTGAAGCGCACCGCAGGCTTCATACAGGCGTTCATTCGCCCACGCATTATAAAGTGCAAAATTGTGGAATTGGGATTGCAGTTTAGTGTTCACGGACGCCTCTCCAGCCCAAAGTAGCGGTGAACAGGGAGCATGGGCTGGAGAGGTTTTGTCGTCAATGGGACAGATCGTTTATTTGCCCCTGATTTTTAACCCCTAGTCGCGCGTGATTCAGGCGATTCGGATAAACAGGTTCAGGCCTGCCAGAAAGGTTTGCCCACTTCCCGGCGCAGATCCGAACGCTCAATGCCGATATCTTTCATCATGTGCGGCTCGAGGTTGGCGAGATGTTGACGCTCCCGGGCGCGATCCTGCCATGTGTTCAAGGTCGTCACGACGCCCTGAAAAATGCTGCCAGGGCCAAAAAAGCTAATGCTGTTCAATACTGTGCGTTCCATCTCATCCTCCTGTCATAAAAAACCCCGTCCGGGGTCCGTAATGCCTGCAAAACATCAATAAATTCGAAATTTCCTTCAGGCCGTGTTGCTGTTGTTTATAGATTTAGAGCTTCCAGCGGGTATTCTCAAACGATCAATTCTCATGTTAATCATTAGTTTTTCTAGGTTAAAAAAAGTTCAGCATGGTTTATGATGCCGTCCATGGCCCGTCGGATTCCGCCCCTCAACGCCTTGCGCGCTTTTGAAGCTGCCGCCCGTCATCTGTCGTTCACGAAGGCGGCGGATGAACTCAATGTGACGCAGGCGGCCATCAGTCACCAAGTCAAGGCGCTGGAAGCGTGGCTCGGTGTGCCCCTGTTTATTCGACGCAACCGCACCCTGTTGCTGACGGAGTCCGGCCAGTCGTATGCCGGGCCGCTCGGCGAGGCGCTCGACACGATGAACCTGGCGACAGCACGGCTGGCTTCGCTCGATAGCTCAGGTACCTTGACTGTCTCGGTTTTGCCTTCGATCGCCGCCAAGTGGCTGGTGCCGCGCATGCGGCTGTTTCGGATGCGCCACCCCGAGATCGAAGTGCGCCTGTCGCCCTCGACCCATCTCACCGATTTCAATCGCGAGGCTGTTGACGTCGTGCTGCGCTACGGCCGGGGTGAATGGCCGGGCCTGCGCTCCGACAAATTCATGAACGAAGATATTTTTCCGGTCTGCAGTCCGGCGTTGCTGAGCGGTGCCTTGCCCATGCAGGCACCTGGTGATCTGCGGCATCACACGCTGTTGCATGACGATTACCATGAGGACTGGCGCAAGTGGCTGCTGGCGGCGGGCGTCACCGACGTCGACTGGGACCGGGGCCCGGTCTATGAAGACAGCGCCAATCTTTTGCAAGCCGCCGTTGCCGGAGAAGGCGTCGCCCTGGGGCGTTCGGCCCTTGCTGCCGATGATCTGGCGGAGGGACGTCTGGTAAAACCATTCGACATCAGCCTGCCTGTCGAATATGCCTATTACGTCGTCGCACCGCAGGCGAATTCAGAACGCCCGAAAGTCGCGGCCTTTCGCGAATGGATCATCGAAACCGCTTCGCTGGAAGCAGAACACCGCCTTAGACCACCTCTTCCTGACCCCCCAATTGTGCCTCCGGGCCGAACAGGCACCTGACCTCAATGCAACAATCCGAACACCGTAAAGTCTGGCGTCTCGCCGGGCCGATCATCCTGTCGAATATTTCGGTGCCCTTGCTGGGTATCGTCGATACGGCGGTGATGGGTCACCTTGATCAGGCTTATTACATCGGGGCCGTCGCTGTCGGCGCGATGATTTTTTCGTACGTCTATTGGGGCTTTGGTTTCCTGCGTATGGGCACAACGGGCCTGGTCGCGCAAGCTTTTGGTGCCGGCGACAGCGGCGAGGTCCGCGCCATTCTCGGCCGTGCCCTCTTGTTGTCGGCCCTGCTGTCCCTGGCGATCCTGGTCCTGCAATGGCCGCTGATCAACGGGGCGATGTATTTTGTCGAGGCCAGCGAAAAGGTTGAAGACCTCGCCCGGGTGTATTTCGATTACCGGATCTATGCCGCCCCGGCGGCGCTGGCCAATTATGCCGTGCTGGGCTGGTTGCTCGGCCTGCAACGGGCCAAAAGCGCGCTCTTGCTGCAGGTCTTCATGAACGGCCTCAACATCGGGCTCGACATATTATTTGTCATGGGCTGGGGCTGGGGGGTCGAGGGCGTGGCCCTTGCCACAGCGATTTCGGAATACGCCGCCGCCGCTGTTGGCATGGTGCTGGCGCTGCGCGCCCTCAACGTCATGGGCGGGACATGGAGCCTGGCGCAACTGCTGGATGCCACACAGCTCAAACGTCTGCTGGCGGTCAACGGCGATATCTTCATTCGCACGCTTTGCCTGGTGACAACCTTCGCTTATTTCACCAGCCAGGGTGCGGCGATGGGCGACAGTCTGCTGGCGGCCAACGCCGTGCTGATGAACTTCCAGCTTTTTCTGGGCTTCGCACTTGATGGTTTTGCTTTTGCCGCCGAAGCGCTGATTGGTGCTGCCATCGGCGGAAAAAACCGCCAACAACTGCTCGATGCCGTCAAGGCGACAACGTTCTGGGCCGGACTGTCGGCCATCGGTTTTACGCTTGTGTACTGGCTGGGCGCGACGGCCATCATTGCCGCCATCACCGATATCGAAGCGGTCCGGGTCGAGGCCGGGCGTTATGTCTGGTGGGCCATTCTGTCGCCGCTGGTCTCGGTCTGGAGCTTCCAGCTCGACGGCATCTACATCGGGGCAACGCGGACCAGAGCCATGCGCAACGGCATGATCCTCTCGCTCGCGGCTTTCCTGGCTGGTGTGTGGATACTGGTGCCGCTGTGGGGCAACCACGGCCTGTGGCTCGCCTTCTACGGTTTCATGATCATGCGCACGGTCACCCTGCTGATCCCCTACCCGGCCCTGGTGCGCGCAACCACACCGGAACCCGCAATCTGAGCAATCAAATCAAACCGCGCCGAGGCCTGATGTTTATCTGATCGTGCGTGTGGCCGGGAAAGTCGCGGTGACGACGGTGCCAGTGCCTTGTTCACTTTCAATCGACAAAACGCCGTCATGAAGTTCCATGAGTTTTTTCGACAGCGGCAGGCCGAGCCCGGTACCCTCATTCATTTTGTCGGCATCATTCGGCACCTGGCCGAACGGCTCGAACGCCCGGGGAATATTTTCGGGTGATATGCCGATGCCGCTGTCCGCGACACGCAGGGCAATGCGCTCTTGATCATCGAGGCTGGCCGCAATCGTGATGGTGCCGTCCTCGGGTGTGAATTTGATGGCATTGTTCAGCAAGTTGATCATGACCTGGCGCACGAGACGACCATCGGCCCGCAGCATCGGAAAATCATCAACGATGAGATTTGTCAGCGATTGATTTTTTTCTGCCGCGCGAACTTCGACCTGGTTAGATGACATCGCGAAGACGTCGTGTACATCGACATCGCTTTCGGCCAGATCAAATTCGCCGGCTTCAACTTTCGACGAGTCCAGAAGGTCGTTAATGACGTCAAGAAGATGGCGCGCCGAGGTCAGAATATGACCGGAGCTCTCGGCGTATTTCGACGGGCTGTGCTCGCCGAATTCCGGATTTCGCATCATCTGGGAAAATCCGATGATGGCGTTCAGCGGCGTGCGCAGCTCGTGGCTCATGTGCGCGAGAAACTCGGATTTTGCCTGGTTGGCTTTTTCGGCTTCATCCCGTGCGGCCTGTGTCTCGATTTCCGCCCGCTTGCGATCCGTAATATCGATTGCACAGACCGGAATATGCGAAAAATCCGCAGGATTTTTTGGAATCTGGAGGGTGACGACAACGACAATCTCCTCGCCATCGTCGGATTTGCGCGGCAATTCGATGCGAAAATAATCTTCGCCATTCCAGATCGCACACAGGCTGTCGGCCATGGCGGCAATCGTGTCTTCTGTCCAGTTCCCCTGCAGGTTCTGAATAAAGATGTCCTCGGATTCAACGCCGTGGATATCGAGGGTTGCCTGATTAACCGAATGTGTTTTTATCAAGCTGACCAGTCGCCGGTCTTCACCAGGATTGTCATCGAGCCAGGTTCGCAGATCCTGCACACCGCCGGTGCGAAGCTTTTCAAGTTCGGCCACAACACCGGAAAAATCCTGATCCCAGATCGGGATTTCAGCATGATCAAAGAGCTGTCGAAATCGCGCTTCGCTCTGGCGCAAAGCTGTTTTCTGCCGCCACTGAAAGAACAAAAGCAAGGCGAGCAGGCCACACAGGATGATCAATGCCGGGATCATCAGCATCTCTTACACCAGGTGCCCGGTGGTCTCATCCCATGTCTTCGTCGAATTCGTCATCATCTTCGAATTCATCTTCGTCATCGTCTTCATCGGCCAGATCGGCATCGAGGATCGCCCATTCGATGCGTTCGGCATGATGGACCAGCGTGTCTTCGTCGGCCTCGACCGACGCCCCGGTATTTTCCCATGGTGTTGCCGGCCATGCGGCATCGCCAACGTGGCGCGGGATGATGTGCCAGTGCAGCCAGGGCACAACATTGCCGAACGAAGCAACATTCATTTTGTCGGCACCGTAGAGATTGGCCAGCACTTGCGTGACCTGGCGCACTTCCATCATCATCAGCAGATAATCGTCCGCCGACATGTCCTGCAGGTCATGATATTCTTCCTGGCTGATCAGCAGGCAGCGGCCGGGATATGTCCAGTCGCGCGTGAGACGCACCTCGGTAAAATCAAGTTCGACAACCGGATACGTCGTCGCAATCAGTTGTTCATCCATAATCGTTACCTGCCGTCAGCTTTGCAGTGCGGGAATGTCTTTGTAAAGCTCGAGTGCTTCCGGATTGGCGAGGGCATCGCGGTTCTTGACGTCGCGGCCATGCACGATATCGCGTACCGCCAGCTCGACGATCTTGCCCGAAATCGTGCGGGGAATATCATCGACCGCAACAATCTTCGCCGGTACGTGGCGCGGTGTTGCATTGTCGCGCACGTGTTTGCGGATCAGCGCCTGCAAGTCGTCATCCAGGCTGGCACCTTCGCGCAGTTTGACGAATAGGACGACACGAACATCGCCTTCCCATTGCTGACCGATCACCAGGCCTTCGACGATGTCATCCAGGCGTTCGACCTGGCGATAAATCTCTGCGGTGCCGATGCGCACACCACCCGGATTAAGCACGGCGTCGGAGCGGCCATAAATAATGACGCCGCCATGTTCGGTAATTTCGCAATAATCGCCATGCCGCCAGACGTTGTCGTAAACCTCGAAATAGGCAGCGTGATATTTGGCGTCGCCGGGATCATCCCAGAATTCGATGGGCAGGGACGGGAACGCCCGGGTGCAGACCAGCTCACCCTTCTGGCTGCGGATGCTGTTGCCGTCGTCATCAAAGACATCCGTCGCCATGCCGACGACGAGGGCGGTTATTTCACCGCGCCAGACCGCTGCCGTCGGATCACCGGCGGCAAAACAGCCGATCAGATCGGTGCCGCCCGACATTGAACCCAGACTGACGTCGTGTTTGATATCCGAATAGACATAATCAAAACTTTCCGGCAACAAGGGTGAGCCGGTCGACAAAATCGCGCTGACGGCAGAGAGGTCATGCGTCTCGACCGGTTTGATGCCTTCCTTGCTGCAGGCGTCGATAAACTTGGCCGAGGTGCCGAAAATCTCGGTGCCGGTGTTCTGGGCCAGGTCCCACATCGCGTTGCCGTCGGGATAAAACGGCGAGCCGTCGTAGAGGATCAGTGTTGCCTCCGAAGCCAACGTCGAGGCCAGCCAGTTCCACATCATCCAGCCGCAGGTCGTGAAATAAAACACCCGGGTGCCCGGCTTGATATCGCAATGCAGGCGCTGTTCCGAGAGATGTTTGACCAGCGTGCCACCAACACCATGCACGATACATTTGGGCAATCCCGTGGTGCCGGAGGAATAGAGAATGTAAAGCGGGTGGTTAAAGGGTAGCTGGGCAAACTCGATTTCGCCGGGCTGGAAGGCGTTGGTATAATCGCCCACCGTCATCGCGTTTGACAGGCCCGCGAGGTCCGGGGTGTCGTTGGTGTAGGGCACGACGATCAGGCGCTTGAGGCTGGGCAATTGCGCCGCGATCTCGCCGATGCGAGCCAGCGAGTCATGCGCCTTGCCGTTATAAAAATAGCCATCCGCCGTCACCAGCACAGTCGGCTCGATCTGGCCGAAGCGGTCCATGACGCCCTTGACGCCGAAGTCCGGTGAACATGAGGACCACACGGCACCGATGCTGGTAGCGGCCAGCATGGCGACAATGGCTTCCGGCATGTTCGGCAAAAAGCCCGCAACCCGGTCACCGGCGACAACGCCGTCGGCCCGCAAGGCCAGGGCGAAGCGCGAGACCTGATAATAAAGCTCTGCGTAACCGAGTTCGCGTGGCGGCTGGCCTTCACCGTGAAAGACCATCGCCGTTAAGTCGTCGCGCCGGCGCAACAGGTTTTCGGCGAAATTCAGCCGGGCATCGGGAAACCACCGGGCACCCGGCATTTTGTCGAGGTCGGTGACCACAACGTCGCCTTTGGCCCGGGCGACAATACCGCTGTAGTCCCAGAGCAGACTCCAGAACGCTTCGGCATCCTCAACCGTCCAGCGATGGAAATCGGCATAGTCCGCAAAATCAGCACCGCGCAGTTTGGCGGCCAGGCTGCGGAATTCGGTCATGTTGGCTGCCGCGATGCGCTCAGCCGAGGGCTGCCAGAGAGGTTGTTCGGTCACGATCAAGGATCCTGCAAAAGGCTTCTGTTCTATCGGCAAGGTAAACGTGCCAGCCCGCTCTGCCAAGCACCGACGACGGCCTGCACGGCAGCCATGCAAATAAGGCAGGGACCAGCCACTGGTGCGATGGCTTCGCGGTCTATACCCTGAGGCCCATGAGCCTCGTATTATTTATCCCCCTGACATATTCATGAACCAGCAAAGTCTGCGCGCCGCCATGTGGATGGTCCTCGGCTGCATTGGATTTGCTGGCACGTCCGGCATCATCCGGCACGTCTCGGAATCCCTGCCGCCGCTGGAAATCGTCTTTTTCCGCAACTTCTTCGGCTTACTGGCTCTGGCCCCGTGGTTCTGGCAGAACGGTTTCAGGGGTTTGCGAACCAATCGTATCGGCCTGCTGACGGTGCGGGCGACGACGGGGCTGTTGTCGATGACCGGCTGGTTCATGGCACTGGCCGTCATTCCAATCGCCGACGCGACCGCGCTATCGTTTACGGCACCCCTGTTCGCCACCATCGGTGCGGTCTTCTTCCTCGGTGAAGTCGTGCGTCTGAGGCGCTGGTCGGCGACACTGATCGGTTTCGCCGGGGCCATGATTATTCTCAGACCGGGCGTCGAGGAGCTTGATCCCGCCAGCTTCTATGCGCTGTTCGCCGCCGCCACGATGGCGATGTCGGGCATCCTGATCAAAAAACTTACCGCCACCGAATCGCCGGCCAAGTGCGTCGCCTGGGCCTCGATCATCATGACGCCGGCGGCCCTGGTCCCGGCACTGTTCGTCTGGCAATGGCCCGAGGGCACGACCTGGCTCTGGCTGATCGCACTCGGCAGTATGGCGACAATGTCGCATTTATGTATGACGCGCAGTATCGGGATGTCCGATCTCACCGCCGTGCTGCCTTACGATTTTACCCGGCTGCCCTTTGCCGCGTTGATCGGCTATCTCGCCTTCAGCCAGACACCGGATGCCTGGACGTGGATCGGTGCGGCCGTGATTTTCACCTCCTCGATCTATATCGCCCATCGCGAGGCCAGGCTGAAACCGCGCGAGGAACTGGCCAATACCGTGGTCGGCGGGCCGGAAATCGAACCAGCCGGCGGCAAACTCGGCACCGGTGAAGCCGCCCGCGACAGGACGCCAAACTGATGCCGGACCTGATCGGCGTGCGGGCCACACTTCTGCGCCTTGAAAAAACCTGGACGGCGCTGCCATCCAATACCCGGGGAGCGTTGTGGATGCTGATCTCGGCTGTCTTTTTTTCGGGCATGGCCTTCCTGATCAAGGTGCTGGGCCAGAAGCTCGACGTCACCGTCGTAACTTTTTTCCGCGCCCTGTTCGGTTTGCTGACCGTGCTGCCGTTTGCCCTGCGGCTTGGGGCTGATGGCGTCAAGACCCGACGGCTGCCGCTGCATCTCTTTCGCGCCACCATCGGCGCCGCTGCCATGAGCTGTGGCTTTTACGCCCTGACCAAACTGCCGCTTGCCGATGCCGTGGCCATATCGTTTACCCGGCCGCTGTTCCTGATCGTGCTGGCGGTGACTTTTCTGGGCGAGGTCGTGCGCATACGGCGCTGGTCGGCGACTTTTGTCGGTTTTATCGGCGTCGTCGTCATGGTCCGCCCCAGCGTCGACATCGAAGCGGCGTCGATCATCGCACTGGTCGGCACGTTCTTCGTGGCGGTTGCCGTGGTCTGCGTCAAAAAACTTTCAACCACCGAACGCCCGACCGTCATGCTGTTTTATTTCGGCATCGTCTCGACCATCGTCACGGCGGTGCCGGCGGCATATTACTGGCGCACACCGACCGGACCGGAATTGATCGCCCTGCTTGGCGTTGGCGCGCTGGCCGCAACCGGCCAGGTTTGTGTCATTCGCAGTCTGACCGTTGGCGAGGCTACTGCCGTCGCCCCGCTGGACTACACCCGGTTATTGTTCGCTGCCGTCATCGGTTACATGTTTTTTGCCGAAGTGCCGGACATCTGGACCTGGGTCGGGGCCGGTATCGTCATCTCGGCTTCGGTCTATATTGCCCAGCGTGAGGCCCGCCTTGGCCGTAAGCCTGCGCCGCCTGATCAGGCCTGACGATTTGACGCTTCGAATTGACAACCTGTAAGACTGGAGCCTTGCGCTGCAATCTGCTAAGTCACAGCCTGAAATTTTATCAACGACGCAAATAATACGGAGAACCCCTCAGATGGAAATCAATGGAACAGCCGCAATCGTCACCGGTGGCGCCTCCGGCCTGGGCGAGGCCACTGCCCGCCGCCTCGCCGCTGCAGGTGCCAAAGTGGCCTGCTTCGATGTCAATGTTGACGGTGCCAAAGCCGTCGGTGAGGACATTGGCGGCATCGGCGTCAATTGCGATGTGACCAGTGCCGAGAGCACCGAAGCTGCCATCGCCGAAGCCGCTGCTGCACACGGCACCGCCAAGATCGTTATCAACTGCGCCGGTGTCGGCGTGCCCGGCAAGGCCGTCGGCAAAAACGGCCCGTTGCCGCTGGAAGCCTTCGCCAAGGTGGTGAACATTAACCTGATCGGCACCTTCAACGTCGTGCGCCTGGCCGCCCATGCCATGCAGCAGGAAGAGCCTGTGGACGACAATGCCCGTGGCGTCATCATCAACACGGCGTCAGTCGCGGCCTTTGATGGCCAGATCGGCCAGCCCGCCTATGGTGCATCCAAGGGCGGCGTGCATTCCATGACCTTGCCACTGGCCCGTGAATTTGCCCAGTGGGGTATCCGCGTCTGCACCATCGCGCCGGGTCTGTTCCTGACGCCGATGATGTTGATCCTGCCGGAAGAAGCCCAGAAAAGCCTCGGCGACAGCGTGCCCTACCCGTCACGTCTCGGTACGCCGGACGAATACGCCCAACTGGCCCAGCAAATCGTTGAAAACCAGATGCTGAACGGCGAGACCATTCGTCTCGACGGCTCCCTGCGCATGGCGCCGCGTTAAACCACAAGTCTTTACCCGCTGCAGATGGCTTGAAACATCTGCAGCGGTCTCCAACTGAAGATCAGGAATTCAAGATGAGCGATATCAAAAAAGTCGTGCTGGCCTATTCCGGCGGCCTCGACACGTCCGTCATTCTGAAGTGGCTGGAAGAAGCCTATCAGTGTGAGGTCGTGACCTTTACCGCTGATCTCGGTCAGGGTGAGGAACTGGAGCCGGCCCGGGCCAAGGCCGAACTGCTGGGCATCAAGGAAATCTATATCGAGGACGTGCGCGAGGAATTTGTGCGCGATTTTGTTTTCCCGATGTTCCGGGCCAATGCCTTGTACGAAGGAGAATATCTGCTTGGCACCTCGATTGCCCGTCCGCTGATCGCCAAACGCCAGATCGAGATCGCCCGGGAAACCGGTGCCGACGCCGTCTGTCACGGGGCCACCGGCAAGGGCAACGATCAGGTGCGCTTTGAGCTCGGTTATTATGCGCTCAACCCCGACATCAAGGTGATCGCACCGTGGCGCGAATGGAATCTCAACTCGCGTGAGGAACTGATCGCCTTTGCCGAACGCCACCAGATCCCCATCCCCAAAGACAAACGTGGCGAAGCCCCGTTCAGCCAGGACGCCAACTTGTTGCACATCTCGTGCGAGGGCAAGGCGCTGGAAGACCCGTGGGAAGAAGCCGGTGAGTATGTCTATTCACGCTCCGTCGCTCCGGAAGATGCGCCGGATACGCCGACGTATATCGAAATCGATTTCGAAAAGGGCGATCCCGTGGCCATCGATGGTGAAAAGCTCAGCCCGGCCGAAATGCTGACAAAGCTGAATGAACTGGGCGGGGCCAACGGCATTGGCCGGCTTGACCTCGTCGAGAATCGTTTCATCGGCATGAAGTCGCGCGGGATTTATGAAACGCCGGGCGGCACCGTGCTGCTCGCCGCCCATCGCGGCATTGAACAGATCACCCTGGATGGCGCTTCGGGTCACCTGAAGGACCAGATCATGCCGCGCTATGCCGAGTTGATCTACAACGGTTTCTGGTACGCCCCGGAACGCGAGATGCTGCAGGCCCTGATCGACAAAAGCCAGGAACGCGTCAACGGCACGGTGCGCATGAAGCTCTACAAGGGCCTGGCCACCGTCGTCGGCCGGCGGTCAGACGATTCGCTCTACAGCCTCGAACACGTGACGTTTGAGCAGGACGACGTCTACGACCAGCGCGACGCCGAAGGCTTCATCAAACTGAACGCCCTGCGGCTGCGCCTGCTCAACCGCCGAAAATAAGACTGCGCGCCGTAATGTAGATGCCCATGATCAGCAGGGCGGCAAAGAAGACCTGACGGAACAGGGCTTCGGGAATCCTGTGGCGGATTTTGGTGCCAATCGCCATCCCTAGGGCGGCGGGCACCACGGCAATGGCGGAGACCAGGCTTAATTCTTTTGTGATCACGCCGTGGCCGCTGAGCGAGACAAAGAGGGCAATTGTCACGGTGGTGAACGAGATGCCGAGGGCCTGGATCAGTTCCTCGCGCTTGAGGTTAAGGGCCTGCAGATAGAGCGAGCCCGGCACAACAAATGACCCGGTCAGCCCCGTCATGATGCCGGCGGTCAAACCCACTATCGGGTTGAGGGCGCGCTCATACCGGCCGGGCGGCGGCACCTGCAACATGGTCAGACTGAGACCGGCATAGACAATAATCACGATGCCCAGCAAGGCGGCGAGCACAGTCGCATCGCCACGCGCCAGCACGCCGCTGCCGGCCCATGTGCCAATCAGGACGGGCAACAGAAAAAGCCAGAGCCGCCGCATGATGGCTTTGAAATACGGCCCGTAGAGTCCCTGAAAAATGTTGGTAGCGATCGCCGGAATCAGCATCAGGGCGATGGCTTCCTTGAGGCCGACCGTCGCCGTCAACAAGGCCAGCGAAACCGTCGGCAGGCCAAGGCCAACCGTGCCCTTGACTACGCCCGCTAGTACAAAGACGGCGAGAATCAGGATCAGGACTTCCGGGGGAAAGGTAATTTCAGGCAACGACATCGGGCCGAGTATATAGCCTCGCCAATACCCTGACGCCAGCCTTTTGCCAAACGGGATATGAACGAGCCTGAATAAGTGAAGGGTCGCCCTGAGGGAGGGCGACCCTTCGTTATCTGGATTGAGCCGGAGGTCCTACCCGCTCTCCCCTATGGCGATTCGAGCAATCAAAAAAGATCACCGGATGAAACGCACGATGCGCCGTTAATACGGTTGGGGGACCGATCAAAACGGGCACGCCAAAACTATAGCCAAATTAAATTTGGCAATCCAGCGCATTATCGCAAAAAAGTTTAATAATTACACGTTAAACGGCTAATTTTCCGTTGTCGCACGCGTAAATATTTCTAGTTGGCACTGCAAATCCTTGTCACCGTCGGCGATCAACAGGCGCTTGTGGCGATCTTTCGGCCCACTGATCAGCGAAAACCGTCCGCCGGCAATACCAAAGGATTTGGCCAGAAGCTTGATCAGGGCGGCGTTGGCCTTGCCCTTTTCCGGCACTGCCGTGACCCGGACCTTCAGCGCTGCTCCGTCGGGCCTGTCGATCAAGCCGTCAATTTGATTGGATCCGGCCTTCGGGATCAGGGCGACGCGCACGACCAGACCGTCCGGCGACAGACTGAACGGGCTTGGCGTCATGGCGGAGGAGCCTTTGTCAGGCGTGATAAACGCCTAGAGCAGGATATCGTGCAACAGATCGCGGACAAAGAACAGCGCGAGGATCAGGATGATCGGCGAAATATCGATGCCGCCGAGATTGGGAATGATCCGGCGAATGGGCCGCAAGGCCGGTTCCGTGATGCGATAAAGAAAATCACCCACGGTATAGACAAAGCGGTTCTTGGTGTTGATCACATTAAAAGCCACCAGCCAGCTCAGGACGGCCGACAGGATCAGCGCCCAGACATAGAGCGTAATGGCGGTGGTAAGCAGATTGTAGACGGCGATCATCGAAACTCCCGTTCGCAAATATTTCAGGCCCGCAAGAGGATATATCACAGGTGGGTTGAGGCCAAGCGAAGTGCAAGGGGTGGAGAGGAGCCGGGGTGGAGGCCGGATCGGCTAAAGTTTCTTGACAGCGCGCTGCCACATAACCATTATCCCGGCGCGCAAACGCCGAAACCCCCATTTTCGGCAAAAGTTTGCCCATTGTGGGGCCGTAGCTCAGTTGGGAGAGCGCCACGTTCGCAACGTGGAGGCCAGCGGTTCGATCCCGCTCGGCTCCACCATATCTTTTCAAGCCTCAGTTGATCGAACCGCTTAAATCATAAGATGGGCGCGCCACAGGTGCGACGGGTTCGATTTGGCCCCCGGGCCAATTCGGCTCCATCAAATTTTCCAGGCCGCCAATTATCCGCCTGCGCGATCCCGCGCGTCGCGCCAGTTTGCGACGGGCATATAGAACCTCGGACCCAAGCGTTTGAGCCAGTGGGGGGAGAGGGGTTTGACGGTCGTATCCGGCAGGGGCGGTGTTGTAGCCTTGTCCGCCAACACATCGGCCAGTTCAGGGCCGAGTGCAGTGCAGAGCGCGATGCCACGGCCATTGCAGCCGATCATCGCCGTCAATCCAGGTGCCAGGGTGTGAAGGCGGGGCAGGAAATCGGGCGTGATCGCGGCGATACCTGACCAGATGAAATCTTCCTCGGGCACATGATCCAGCTTCAGGGTGGTGGCGAGGCGTTGGCGGATCAGACGCGACATGCGACCATCCGCCCCCCATGGCCACGTTGAGACCGCACCGCTGATCAACCGGTTATCAGCATCAAAGCGCATGGAAAAAGGATGACGGCTGGTATCGGTCGCCGCCTGGCGTCCGGGCAGCACACGCGCAACAACGTCTGGCGCCATCGGCCGGGTCGCCAGCTGGTGGACACAGAGCGGCAGGATTGAACGATGCAGACGCGGCCAGAGCGGCCCGACCAGCGCGTTGGTCGCCAGCAGAACACGTGCCGCCCTGACGACGCCGTTCGCGGTCCCGATCCGCCAGCCTTCTGTGGTTTGGCGCAGGGATTGGGCAGAGGTGTTTTCGAATATCCGGGCACCCGCCTTTCCGGCTGCGTCGGCCAGGCCAAGTGTGAACCTGAGGGGATTGATCTGGCCACCCGAATGATCGAGCAAGCCGCCGGCGAAGGCGTCCGTCCCGGTCATCGCCGCCACACCGGCACGATCCAGCAGCTCAACGCGCTTGCCCCGGGCCTGCCACTGCTCAACCCGCCGGGCCAGAGCAGGCACTGCGATGGCCGCATGCGCAGGTTGCAAGAAGCCAGTTTGTTCTGCGTCGCAGTCGATGTTGTGACGGTGCGCCAGATCAAACATATTATCGCCGGAAGTTGCGACTAGCTGGTTGAGCCGCTCGCCCGCCTCCGGTCCCAGCGCGGCCACGACATCTTCCGGATCCCCGCGTCCCAGCATGGGGGCAACGACACCGGCATTGCGCCCCGACGCAGCCCCGGCGATGTGGTCTTTTTCCAACACAACGACCGGCACTCCGCGCGCCGCCAGATGCAGCGCAGTTGAGATGCCGGTAATCCCGCCGCCAATGATCGCAACGTCGGCCACAATATCGCCATCGAGGGACGGGCGCACAGGTACCGGCGCAGCCGTCGCCTGCCACAACACATCACCAGGCTCAGGGAGAGGCATCGGGCCGTCGCTGCTCAGTCGTGCTGGCGCAATGCCGTCACTTCGATCTCGACCATCATGGTGGGATCAGCAAACTGGGTGATCAGGGTTGTGTTGGTCGGGCGAATTTTGTCAAAAATTTCCTTGAGCTGATCACAGACCGGCCAGACATAGTCGCGTTCACTGACAAAAACCCGGCAGCGCACAACATCGGCAAAACCCGAATTCGCTTGAGCCAGCGCATCAGATATATTTTTCAGCGACTGACGGGTCTGGTCTTCTATGTTGTCGGCGATTTTCCCGGTACCGGGGTCATGCGCCGAAGCGCCGGAGAGAAATATCCAGTCGCCATCGATCACAGCGCGGGCGTAACCCGCCATCTCTTCAAATTTCGAACCGGTGAAAATATGTTCTCGGGCCATGGCCGGCGGATCCTTTTGCGATGATGAAAATATTCACCGCAGTCTAAAGCCGGCTGACTGGATTGCGGCATATTGTTTTTTGAAAAGCCGATCCGGTCACCCGATTATTCACGAGACATCGCGAGAGTTAGTGGTATGCTTATTCCCGCATAGGAAAAAATGCTATTTCTGGAACATTGGAAGTTTTCATGAAAACAATAGTTTTGTTTGCCGCCTTTTTGTTTCTCGCCGCCTGTGCCGATACTGCAAGAGTCAATACCTCCCCGCAGTATGCTTCGGCCAACCTTGATCGTTCGGCCAGCGCCTATGTCGCCGTATCCCGGGATGGCAGCTATGGTGCCGAGAACTATACCGGCTCCGGGCGCATGTTGACGCAGATCATTCGATCGTCGCTGTTGATGCACATGGATCGGGTGCAAGATGCATCAAGCCGTCAGAATCTGACAGATGCCCTGCGGTCAGCCAGGTCGGGCGGCCACAAGTATCTCTTTTTCCCGAGTATTCTTCACTGGGAAGATCGGGCGACGGAATGGTCCATGAAACCAGATGTCGTCAGAGTAAAAATTGAGGTCCTTGACGTCGCGTCGTCATCGCGTGTCTCGGCTGCGACAATTAACGGTCAAAGTGGCATGGCGACGTTCGGCGGTGATCGTCCGCAAGACCTGTTGCCCAAACCGGTGGAAAACTACATCCGCCAGCTATTCTAGGCGGATCACGCCGGATCGTCGGGGTGGACGGAGACCCGATACCTGCCTAAGCCTTGATATCGACCTTGACGCCGCGGCCTTCCCCGGCGTCCGAGGAACGCGGTTCGGCCCGTCTGGCCTCGGCTGCTTTTTCGGCGACGCTTTGCTGTTGCGGGCGAGGTTCGATGTGGCGTGACAACTCGGTCACTGAAACGGCGGTCGCAGATGAAATACTCATGGTATCAATCCTTCACGGTTTTGATCCGGAGAACTCGCACCCGCCTGCCGGGCGGGACGGTGGTTTCAATCCGAATGCAGTTGTTCAACGTGAAGATTATCGCTGCGTTGTGTAACCGGGATATTTCAAAAACCCTCAAAAAGGTTTCTGAAACATGTCGTTTGTATCACGCCGCGCGGGGCACGAGTGCACGAATTCGGGCAATATGATCGGGGCCGATGTCGCAGCAACCGCCGATAATGCGGGCACCGTTGCCGAGCCAGTGGCGGGCGTGGCGCTCGTAGGCCCAGGGGTCGAGCTCGTGATCGGTTTCGATTCCGCCAGCCTCGAGGGACCAGCCTTCGGGCACCGGCAAGAAAGCGTTGGCGTAGGCCCCGACGGGATTGCCGGTCAAAGCCAGCAGTTCGGGCAAGGCCACGTCAATGCTTTTGGGCACACAGCAGTTAAAGAGCCAGGCTGCGACGTCATAATCCTTGAGGGCGGCGAAAGCCTCGGTCACGGTTTCGCCCGAACGCAATTTGCCCGAGCCGTCATCGGCCAGTGTCCACGACAGCCAAAGCGGTTTGGCGCTGGCACGCGCCGCCGTTGCCATCATTTGAGCTTCGGCAATGCTCGACATGGTTTCGGCGATCAACAAATCTATGTCGTCCCCCAGGGCTGCAATAATCCGGGAATAGATCGGCACGCCTTCGTCAGGCTCCAGCACGACGTCGGGGCGGTAACTGATGGAGAGCGGCGGCAGGGCACCGGCAATCAGAGCGTACGGGCTGGCCTGATCTCGCGCTTCGCAGGCCAGTTGCACCGACGTCGCCACCAGTTCGTCGAGCCGGTCCTCGATGCCGTCGAGTACCAGGCAACTCGGCACGCAGGCATAATTGTTGGTCGTCAGGATGTCGGCCCCGGCGTGGAGGTATTCGACATGCAATTCACGCACAATATCAGGATCCGTCATCAGTGCACTCGCCGACCAGATCGTGCGCGATATCTCAACGCCACGCGACTTCAACATTTGCCCCATGCTGCCGTCGAGCACGAGAAAATCACGGCCTCGCCAGATGTTGTCGGTCATGTCGCTGGTCCTCAATTCTTGATCGTCAACTCGCGGGGGAAATCACAGAACGGTACAGCACCCTGTTCTGTGAGATGGAAACACTCACTGATTTCGATGCCCCAGTCATCCATCCAGATGCCCGGTATCATGTGAAAAGTCATATCAGCTTGCATCACGTTGTCGTCACCGGGCCGCAGGCTCATGGTGTGTTCGCCCCAGTCCGGCGGGTAATTCAAGCCGGTCGAATAGCCGATGCGCGAATCCTTGACCAGTCCGTATTTGGCCACGGTCGTGCGCCAGACCGCCTCGACTTCGCCGCAGGTTACGCCGGGCCTGGCAAAATCGAGTGCCGCGTTCAGGCCTTCGACAACAACTTTGGCCGTGTCGACAAGTTTGGCCGGCGGACGCCCGAGAAAAAGCGTGCGGGCCATCGGGCAATGGTAATGCCGGTGCGCACCCGCCAGTTCGAGAATGGTTGCCTCACCCGTAACAAAGGGATCATCGCTCCATGTCAGATGTGGTGTGGACGTGCCGACGCCTGTCGGCAACATCGGCACCAAGGCCGTGTAGTCACCGCCAAAATCCGGATGGCCGCCGATTTGCGCGGCATAAATCGCCGCCACGGCATCGCACTGGCGCACGCCCGGCTCAATTGTTTCGATGCCGGTACGCATGGCAAGCTCGATCAGCCGGGCGGCCTTGCGCATCAGATCGAGTTCCGCCGGCGACTTGATGGCACGCACCCAATTGACGAGTTGCTGTGAGTCCCTGAACGTCGCGTCAGGCAATCCCCGCTTCAAAGCCTCATAGGCCATCGGTGAAAAATAGTAGCTGTCCATCTCAAGACCGACTGTGCCACCACCCAGACCGCGCTCGATCAGGTTCAGGGCGGTGTAGTCCATCGGGTGTTTGCCCTCCGCCTGCACGTAGTCATCCGGATAGGGCACGATGTTGTCGTGGTCGAGCCACGTCGTGACGCGGGCCCCGCCGGCATCGATGCCCCGACCGATCCAGACGGGCTGGCCGTCCTGCGCGATGGCCAGACATTGCGGTGTATAAAACGACCAACCGTCATAGCCCGAAAGATAGTTCATGTTGGCCGGGTCTGTGACGATCAGCAGATCGATTTCCGCCGCCGCCATGCGCCCTCGCGTCGCGGCAAGCCGGGCGTCATATTCGGATTGTTCGAACGGGCGGGAAGACGACATGAGACACTCCTGCAAACAACACCTATGCACATAGTGCAATTCAGCCCTGCGGAACAGGCCCGATTTGATCGTTGCCCCGGGCGTGCGAGGATGGCTAGATAGGTTTCCCTGATTCCAGAGGCCCCGGACATGAGTGACAAGCCACCAAAAGTCAGCACGGACATCGATTTTAGTCTGCCCGGCAAACAGGTCGGACACCTGATCGCGCCGCACAGTCATGATGCCTCAGCCTGGGGCAGTCTGCGCGTGCCGATCATTGTGGTAAACGGCACGGCGGGCAGCGGGGACACGATATTGTTCACGGGCGGCAATCATGGCGATGAATACGAAGGCCCGATCGCCCTGCTCGACCTGGCGCGCAACCTCGATCCGGCTGAGGTCAGTGGCCGGGTGATGATCATCCCGGCGCTGAATTTGCCTGCCGTGCAGAACGCCAGCCGCACGTCACCGATTGATGGCGGCAATATGAACCGCGTCTTCCCGGGCAGGCGCGACGGCAACCTGACGGAGATGATCGCAGATTACCTCAGCCACGTGCTGATCCCGATGTCTGATGCGGTGATCGACATTCATTCCGGCGGCAAGACACTCGATTTCTGGCCCGCAGCCGTCATCCACAATCTGGCCGACGCCGATCTGATGACGCGAACCAAAGCGGCCATGCTGGCCTTCGGCGCACCGGCCGGGCTGATCATCGAAGAACTTGATGCCGCCGGTATGCTCGACACTACGGTCGAGGATATGGGCAAAGTCTTTGTCTCGACTGAACTGGGCGGCGGTGGCACGGCGCGACCGGAGAATGTGGCGCTGGCCAAACGCGGTGTGCAGAACGTGCTGAAACATTTTGGATTGATCGCTGGCGAACCCGAGGCACCCGTTGTCGCCACCCGGCTTTTACACACGCCCGAAGCCGCCTGCTTCATCGCCGCGCGAGAGAGTGGCCTCTATGAAGCCTTTCTCCATGTCGGCGACGCGGTTGCCTCCGGCCAGGAAATCGGCCAGATTCATTTCTTCGAACACCCGGAACGCCCGCCCGAGGTCTATACCGCCGATGTTGCGGGCGTGCTGATCAGCACACACTTCCCCGGCCTTGCCCGCAGCGGTGACTGTCTTGCCGTCATCGCCCGGGATATTACCGACTAGTTTTACAGGACCCTGAACATGACCATGCCGCAAATGCCTTCCGAATCCTCAAGCTGGCGCACACCGATGATCGTCATCACGGCGGGTTGTCTGATCGCCATCATGGGCTTCGGTGTGCGCTCGACCATGGGCCTGTTCCTCGAGCCCATGACGGTAGCCAAGGGCTGGGATCGTGAAACTTTCGCCCTCGCCATGGCGATCCAGAATTTGTTGTGGGGGCTCGGCGTGCCGGTCGCCGGCATGATCGCCGACAAGTTCGGCCCGGCCCGCGTGATTATTCTCGGTGCCATCATCTACGCCTTCGGGGTCTGGGGCATGGCGGAAGCGGATAGTAGCCTGGCCCTGCATTTGTTTGGCGGTGTGTTGACTGGCATCGGCGTTGCCTTCACCGCCTTTACGCTGGCGATGGCCGCGATGGCGCGTGTTGTCGGGCCGGAACGGCGATCTCTCGTGCTCGGGCTCGGCACCGCAGCGGGATCCCTCGGGCAAGTCATTTTCACGCCGCTTGGACGGTTATGGATCGATTTGTATGGCTGGGATTTCGCTCTGACCTTACTGGCCCTGTCGGCAGTCGTTCTGATCCCGCTCGCTCTGGTGCTACCCAAAAATGCCGAGGGCAAGGGTGAAGCGCCGAGCGACCAGACCATGGGCGAGGCCCTGGGCGAAGCAATGTCGCATCGGGGCTTCCTGCTGCTGACACTGGGCTTTTTTGTCTGCGGCTATCAGGTCGCCTTCATCACCATTCATTTTCCGGCCTATGTTACGGACCTTGGTCACGCCGGAAGTGTGGGCGCGGCGGCACTGGCGCTGATCGGCCTGTTTAATATCGCCGGATCGTTCATTTCCGGCGGCGTGGGTCAGCGCTTCAGCAAAAAAAGTACCCTCGCGCTGATTTATTTTTTACGCGCGGTGATTTTTGTCGGCCTGATGCTGGCACCCAAAACCGAGTTGACGATCTACCTCTTTGCCGGCGCCATGGGCCTTTTGTTCCTCTCGACCGTGCCGCTGACGTCCGGCATCGTCGCGCAAGTGTTTGGCGTGCGCTATATGGCGTCCCTGTTTGGCATTGTATTTCTCAGCCATCAGCTCGGCAGTTTTCTCGGCGTCTGGCTCGGCGGTTATCTGCACGACACTACAGGGTCCTATGATGTCGTCTGGTGGACGGGTGCCGCACTGGGCGTGGTCGCCGCCATCATACATATGCCAATTGACGAAAAGCCTGTCGCCCGACTGACGATGGAACCTGCCGAATAAAACGGCTCAGTCGCCGGACTGCACCATGTGCACAGTGCGTGTCGGGAAGGGAATGTTGATACTTTCCGCGTCGAGCTTTTCCTTGATCGCCTTGATCAGGGCGAAGCGCGTCGGCCAGTAATCGTCATTCATCGCCCATGCCCGTACCACGAGATCAACCGATGAATCGCCGAGGTTGGTAACAAGGACCACGGCTTCCGGGTCTTTCAGAATGCGCGTCTCTGCGCCGAGGATTTCATGGATGGCGGCCATAGCCTTGTCGATATCGGCGTCATAGCCAATGCCAATGCCGATATCGACGCGACGTTGGCTGTGCGAGGAAAAGTTTTGCATCGAGGTGCCCCAGATATCGCTGTTGGGCACGACGATCTTGACGTTGTCCGGTGTCGCCATTTCGGTGAAAAACAAATTCAATGTCTTGATGGTCCCGGCATGACCGCCGGCGTCGACATAATCCCCGACCTTGAAGGGCCTGAAAATCAGCAGCATGACGCCCGCCGCCACGTTGCTCAGCGTGCCCTGCAGTGCCAGACCAATGGCAAGGCCGGCAGCACCCAGTACAGCGATCAAACTGGTGGTTTCGACGCCAAATCGATCCAGTACCGCAACACCGACGAGGATCAGGATTATGTAGCGCCCGGCGCTGGCGAAAAAGCTGACGAGCATGCTGTCGATGCGTTTGGACCGCTTGAGTGTCGCCGCGATAAGACGTTCGACCCGCCCGGCGGCCCAGACCCCGATCAGCAGGATGGCAATCGCCGCGACGACGTCGAGACCATAAGCCGACAGCGCCTCGAGTGCGTTCTCCAGCATGATCTCGATCATTTGATATGTTTCCTTGGCGGTGTCGTCCATCACATGATTTCCCGATTGGTTCGCGCAGTGTCGAAATCCCTACCACGCCCGGCCAGAAACCGACAACTCGAAATCGACTACTCGTTTTGTGAAATCCGCTGGTTATGTCGGACACAGCGGGTACACTGCGCGCAAATTTTCAGCACAGGGATCAGACATGAAAGCCGCACAATATTCCGAACGGGGCCACCCGCCCGATATTATCAATGTGATCGAAATTGACGCCTTGATCCCTGCTGCCGGTGAAGTGGTGATCGACGTCGAGGCGTCGCCGATCAATCCCTCCGACGTCCTGACCCTGACCGGCGATTATGCCATCCGGCCCAAACTACCGGCTTTCGGCGGGGCCGAAGGTGTTGGACGGGTCGCCGGCCTTGGTGAGGGCGTCAGTGAACCTGAAGTCGGCACCCGGGTTTTCCTGCCGGTCGGCATCGGGACGTGGCGGCAACAGGTCGTGGCCAAAGCCGATGATCTGGTACCTGTTCCTGCGGGCACGAATCCGCTGCAGATGGCCATGCTGTTGGTCAATCCACCAACGGCCTATTTGATGCTGCGCGATTACGTCCGCTTGAACCCCGGTGACTGGGTCATCCAGAACGCCGCCAATTCCGCCGTCGGGCGCTATGTCATTCAACTTGCTGCCGCCCAGGGGGCCAAATCGATCAACGTCGTGCGCCGCGATGATCTGGCCGATGAACTGACCGCACACGGTGCCGAGGCCGTTGTCGTCGATGGCGATGACTTGGCCCGGCGGGTCAAACAAATCATCGGCGATGATCCCTTGAAACTGGCACTGGATGCCGTTGGTGGCGAGGCCACCCTGCGCCTCGGGGACAGCCTGACGAGTGGCGGTATCGTGGTGAACTATGGCCTGTTGTCGGGCGATGCCTGCCGGCTGTCGTCGGCGGCAACTATTTTTCACGACGTCAGTTTGCGCGGCTTCTGGCTGGCGCGCTGGTTTCGCGAAGCCCCCGTCGGTGAACGCATGGCGGTGATGACCGAGATGGCCGGGCGCGTTGCCGCCGGTGATCTGACGGCGGCGGTTGACGGATGTTTCCCGCTTGAGGAAATCAGCGAGGCCCTTGCCCGGGCCATGGCCGACGGTCGTGACGGCAAGGTGCTGGTGACGCCGAACGGCCCGGTTTCAGCGTAACGGGGACGAAGAGGTGAACGAAAACAATCAGGCGCGCGATTACGGTGACCGGGTGGCCGGCAAGGTCGCTCTCGTCACAGGCGGGGCCTCCGGTCTTGGCCTTGCGTCCGCCCGATTGCTTGCCCGGCACGGCGCGCGTGTGGCGATCAGTGATCTCAATCTGGCTGGCGCGACAGAAGCCGCGCAGGCGATCAACGAAGAGCTCGCGCACGATACAGGCGACAACCGGGCCATCGCCATCCCCCATGACGTCAGCGATGAAGCGCAATGGATCGACTGCGTTGGACAGACCGTCGCGGCATTTGGCCACCTTGATATCCTGCTCAACAGCGCCGGTATCAGCTCGACCAGCGATATTGAAAGCACCTCGCTCGAGGAATGGCGGCGGGTACATGCCGTCAATCTCGACGGGACTTTTCTCGGCTGCAAGCACGGCATTTCGGCGATGAAAAAGACCTCGGTGACGCGCGGTGGATCGATCATCAACATCTCGTCGATCTACGGCATTGTCGGCGGCCAGAGTATCGCCGCCTATAATTCGTCCAAGGGCGGTGTGCGTTTGTTGACCAAATCGGTGGCGCTGGATTGCGCCCGCCTCGGCTACAACATTCGCTGCAATTCGGTGCATCCATCCTACATGGATACGCCGATGGTTCAGGCGATCTTCGACGGCAGCGAAGAAAGCAGTGAAAAGGACAAAAAGATTGAGCGCCGGATCCTGCGGCAAATACCGCTCGGTCGTCTCGGCGTGGCCGATGATGTGGCGCGGGGCGTGCTCTATCTGGCTTCCGACGATTCGGCCTTCATGACGGGATCGGAGTTTGTCATCGACGGCGGCACGACTGCCGTTTGATCGGCCGTTATTGAGGTGCGTTCACGCCTTGCGTCCTGATCCAGTCGATGGCCTGGCGGCTGGCCGGCGTGATGTCCTCGACAAGGGCAAGGGCGTGATCGTGCTGATCATCGCGACAGGCTTTTTCAACCTGCCCGCCCAGTTCGGAAAGTCCCATCAGACCCATGTTGCCCGCCGTACCCTTGAGGTCGTGGGCTTCCTGGCGCAGCGATTTCATGTCCTGTTTTTTCCGTGCATTTTCGATGCGGATCAGCCGGCGTTCAAAATCGTCGACAAAGATATCAATGAGTTCCTGGACCTTGTCACGACCAAGTGCCTTTGCCAGCACACCGAGAACACTTTGGTCGATCACGCCGTCATCAATGTCTCCGCTGACCACGTCAGAAATCTGTGCCGATAACTCATCCGCTGCGCCGTCTATTTTTTGCAAGGCGTTTGCGAGGTCCCGGGGATCAATCGGCTTGGCGATAAAATCGTTCATCCCGACTTCTCGGCAGAGCTTGATATCTTCATCGGAATTGCTGGCGGTCATGGCGATAATCGGGATCTGGCCGAGCCTGTCCGGCAGTGCGCGAATGGCCGTCGTGGCCTCAAAGCCGTTCATCACCGGCATCTGGATGTCCATAAATATGACGTCGTAATCCCCGGCCTGTACCGCCTCGAGTGCCTGAAGGCCATCGCCGGCAATATCGATCTGGTGGCCCAGTCTTTCGATCAGGGCGATACCCAGTTTCTGATTGATGGAATTATCCTCGACCAGCAGCACTTTCAGGCCTGAACCACTGTGTTCCGCCGCCAGATGTTTGGTCAGCAACTGGCGGCTTTCGCCATCATCGCTGATGATCAGTTCGCTGAAGATGCGATAGAGGATTGCATCTTCCACCGGTTTTGTGATGTAGGCGGCAAATCCGGCTTCCTTCATTTTTTGCGCTTCGCCACGCACACCGGTCGACGTCATCAGAACAAGATGTGTGCCGGCGGTGGCCGGGTCACTGATGACGGTACGGGCAAATTCGGCCGGCACCATATCGGGCATGTTGTTGTCGAGCAGAATGAAGTCGAAAGGTGTGCCGATGCGGGCCGCCTGCTGTACCAGTTCCAGCGCCGCCATCTCGGTTGCTGTCACTTCAACGGCCATGTTCCACGAACTGAACGTGGCCTCAAACAGCAACCGGTCACGGTCATCCGGTTCAACGACGCAAATACGCAAGCCGGCGATTTCGGCGCTTGCGGCACCTTCGCGGTGTTGAACGTCAACGACCGGCAAAGGCAGTTCAAACCAGAAATTACTGCCCGCGCCCTCATCGCTTTCGACGCCGATATCACCGGCCATCAAATCGATCAGGCTTTTACAAATAGCGAGGCCAAGACCGGTGCCGCCATACCGCCTGGTCACAGACGAATCAACCTGGCTGAATTTTGAAAACAGACGGTCACGGGCTTCATCCGGGATGCCGATGCCGGTATCCCGGATCTCGACACGGATGTGATCGTCCCCACCGTCCGAAGCTTGGACAACTGCGGCACCGACCGTAATCGAGCCGGCATCGGTGAACTTGATGGCATTGCCGATCAAATTGAGGATGACCTGGCGCAAGCGACCGGGATCGCCCAGCAAAACGGCCGGAAATCCGGCCTCGATATCGGCACCCAGTTTCAGGTTCTTGGCACTGGCGCGCGGGCCCAGCAGGCGCACCGAACTTTCGATGACGGCGGCCAGATCAAATTCGATTTCCTCAAGCTCAAGTCGGCCAGCTTCAATTTTGGAATAATCGAGAATGTCGTTGATGATGGTCAAAAGCGATTCACCCGAATCGCGCACCGTCTCGGCAAAGTCTCGCTGCGTTTCCGTCAACGTGGTATCGAGCAACAATCCGGCCATGCCGAGAATACCGTTCATCGGCGTGCGGATTTCGTGGCTCATGGTGGCGAGGAAATCCGACTTGGCCTGATTGGCTGCATCTGCTGCGTCACGTGCCTCGGTAATCGCCCGTCGCATACGGCGTGGTTCGGTGATATCGCGGATCAAGCCTGTCAGATAAGGCGTTGCATTGGTGACGGCGAGGGAAAAGCCGAGGGCAAAAAACCGCTCCTCACCGTCAGGCGTTTTGATCCTGAATGTATCGGCGGCACCGACGGTGTCCTCAACCTCGCCATCCGCAAAGGCCCGCAGGGTAAATTCCAGAAATTCACGATCTTCCGGCACAATCAGGTCGAAAAAACTGTCTGCTGTGATTTCCGGCCCGAGATACATGTGCTGGATTTGCAGCCAGAAGCGCTCGCCGATCATCATTTGATCGGTCAACAGATTCCAGTCCCAGAACGACTGATTCGCCGCCTGCATGGCATAGGTATGGCGATCTGCGTTGGCCTTGGCCGTTTCGGCCTGCGCCATCAACAAGGTGACATCATAATAGGTCAACAGGAAGCCGCCGCTCGGCAAGGCAGCCACGCGGCGCTCGACCGTGCGGCCATCGGGCAGTCTCAAATCGGACGAACGGTTGGCCTCAACCGGCAGTCCATCAATGCCTTTGGGGCCCAGCAGATTTGACAAGCCCTTGATTTCGAGCAGTTCCTCAACGCCCGGATGCTTGCCGAGGAACGAATTCTCCAGACCCCACATCTCCCGAAAGGTAAGGTTGGTATGGCGGACTTTGTAATTGCCATCCAGCATCATCATGCCTGAACTGGAGCCGTCCAGCACGGCCCGCAGTTCCTCTGACAGGATCTGGCTTGTACCGTCATCGAGACGGCGGAACGACAGATCACGGATATTGGCGATGAATATCCGCCGGCCATCGATTTCGCTTTCATTGATCGAGAGGTCTAGCTCGATTTCACTGCCGTCTTTCCGGCGACCGGCAACCTCGCGTGTCATATCGACAACTGTTTTCGACGTGCCGGAGACGTAGTTTTTCATGTGGCTCGGATGCTCGTGCGCATCGCCCTCAAACATCAACACGCCAATGCTCTGGCCAACCAGGGCGTCGTTTTCATAGCCGAACATCGTCAACGCAGCCGCGTTGGCCGACTGGATGATGCCGGTGTCATCGGCAACTATGACGCCCTGGCGATGCGGCCTGGGCAAACCTGTCCTGCCCTTTTTCTTCCCCCTGGAATCCGCCATGTAATCCATAAAAGCCTCATTGTCGCTCGACCAGCGCTTGTCAGTTTCGTCGAGTGACTGGGTGAACTGAATTTGTATTATCTAACGTAGGGCGCAAAATAAAATTTTGGACTCAATCAGCAATATTTCCGGCAACTATTTTTTTGTGGCGCTTGCCCCTGTTTCACAAGCAGCATAAGTTCCACCCGTATGAAACACAAAATTCTCTTGGTCGTGCATCAGGAAACCTCGAATCCTGGGCGCGTCGGCCGGCAATTACGGGCCCGTGGGTACACGCTTGACGTGCGCAGGCCATCCGGGGGCGATGATTTGCCGACGACCATGGATGACCACGCCGGAGCGGTCATTTTTGGCGGCCCGATGAGCGCCAACGACGATCACCTTGATTATGTACGACAGGAAATCGACTGGATTTCAACGGTTCTGGATTCCGGCAAACCTTTTCTCGGCATTTGTCTCGGCGCCCAGATGATGGTGCGAAACCTCGGCGGCGAGGTTTACCTTCACCCACAAGGGAAGGTTGAAATAGGCTATCACCCTTTGCATCCTGTGTTGGAGGGCTGCAATATCTTCCCGGCACCATCGAAATTTTATCAATGGCACAAGGAAGGCTTTGATTTGCCCGTCGGTGCAGAATTACTGGCGACCGGCGAAACCTTTGCCCATCAGGCATTTCGCCTTGGAAATGCCTATGGCATCCAGTTTCATCCGGAAGTGACCTTCGGCATGATGAAGCGCTGGCTGACAAGTGCCGCTCATATGCTGGAATTCCCCGGTGCCCAGGCCCACGAAGATCAGATCCGGGCCCGGCGGCGCTTTGAGGGGCCGACGGTTCGCTGGCTGGAGAATTTTCTCGATATCTGGCTGGATAGTGCAACGGTGCAACGCTCCAGCGTTGACATAAACGCTGACGTTAGCGGGCACTCACTTGCTTCTGGTACGCGAGACTTCGTGTAGCAGCAACTGCACTTCATTCTTGCCGAGTATTTTATCGCTCAGCCGTTGCAGCGACCGCACAATCGCGTCGAGTTGCATTGTCCCGCTGGAAGCCGCCGAACTTCCGTATCGATAAAAATAATTGAGATAGGCGTCACTCAGTTTGGGGATACGGATACGGATTTTTTCCTCGTTCACCGGATTGATAATAAATAGCTTTATGACGACCGTGATGTTGCCCTTGATGCTGCGTTCGTCCAGTACGGGTGCGACCAAAGGCTCGAGTGTGAGAAAAATCGACTTTTCAGCGCCCCCGCTGCTTCCTTCATCCTCAGCCTCTTCTTCCGCTTGCGCGTCGTCGTCTTTTGGCTCGCTGTCCTGCGCCTGGACGTTGCCCGACAGCATCAGGCCAAGGGCAACAGACAGCACCCCGGGCAGAACGAACGAACGCACCGCCAGTGACCGAAAATTCCCGGCAAAAAAGAATGCACCAAATGTCATGATAACAAGTCTACCATCAACGCCTCAAATGTCGCACAAATGCGTGACCAGATCTGAATTTAGTATAATATTTCAAACGGTTAAACCAGCGTGGCCCGCTGTCACGATTTGGCACCTGTCAGTCGCGCCGTGAATAACGCGGGGCGGGCGCTTGAAATGAGCATCAGCCACACCCATATCATAATCAGGCATATTACTGAGCCACAGATTTTTTGAACACTTTACGGCTTTTACTCTCTTTCTACTCTCTCTCCAGACACTTCGCCGTCCGGGAAACCTGGCGGCGATTTTTTGTCTTGCGCAGACAACGGTTTATCTTGCTAAACATATACAGGCCAGAGTCGTCTTGGCCCTGATGCAGGCAGGCTCTACAGTGGCAGGATTGCGTATCCCCGGGGGTTTGAGTTTGACAGTCGATACCGTGTCCTCTGAAGAATTGTTGAGTGCGGCATTTGACGCTGCACCGGTCGCCATGGTCGTGTTTGACGACCAGGATAACGTGCTGCACGCCAATCGAGCTGCTGTTGATTTGTTCAAAACCCACGACAAAGATCTGACCGAAATAGCCTTCAGCCAACAAGTCGCCGTATTGCCGGGGATCGAAATAACCCACACTGGACTGCCGAAATCGGGCCATCAGGTCGCCATCCTGCGCGACATGACGGCATTGCACGCCACAACGACAAACATCATTGTCGACCGCAAGATGGAGGCGCTGGGGGAACTGGCCGGTAATATCGCCCATGAATTCAATAACCACCTGTCCGGGGCCAGCGGGTTTGCCCAGCTTGCCCTGGCGCGCCCTGACGATGTCGAGCGGGTGGAGTCCTGCCTGAGCGAAATTATTGCCTCAACCGAAGCCGGCGCCAAACTGACGTCCCGCATTATGGTGTTCGGGCGCGAACATGATCGCGTCGAGGAAGCGACAACACTGGCGCCGCATATCCTTGATGCGGCCAGTCTGATCAAGCCGTTGCTTGATGCCTCGATCACGCTGACCTTTGAAGTCGCAGAAGACGAAGTCGGGCGGGCGCTGGTGAGCCCTGGCGAGTTGACTGAAATCCTGCTCAATCTCGCCGACAATTCAGTCCACGCTCTGCGATCAACCGAAGCCGGTGAAATAAAAATCAGTCTCGAACGACAGGAGATTTCGCCGTCACAGGCCGCGGTGCTGGCCGATGCAACGCCTGGCAGTTATCTTGCCGTTTGTGTCGAGGATAACGGCAGCGGCATGTCGCCTGAAATTCGCGAACGAATGTTTGATCCGTTTTTTTCGACCGAAGAAGTTGGTAAAGGTGAAGGTCTGGGACTGGCACTGGTCTATACCGTCGTGGCACGCGCCGGGGGACGCGTTGATGTCAGCACGGCACCAGGTGTCGGCACAACAGTTAAGCTGTATTTTCCGCTTGCGGAATTAATTTGAAGATACTTGAGGGAACGTTATGAAACTGGAAGATATACACGCCCTGGTCGTTGAGGATAACGCGCAAACCACGCGCCTGATCAGGATGATGCTGCAGGATATGCATGTCGCAGATATCATCACCGCCAAGGACGGCGTCGAGGCCCTGGAATTGCTCAATGACGAAGACGTCAAGGTTGATATCGTGCTTTGTGACTGGCGCATGCCCCGCATGACCGGCCTGGATCTGCTCAAGAAAGTTCGTGGCGATGGATCGGAGATCCCGTTCATGATGGTGACTGCCAATGCCGATATCGAATCGATCCGCACGGCAGCGTCTTCCGGTGTCACCAGTTACATTGCCAAGCCTTTTTCACCTCATCAATTGCAATCCAAACTCGAGGCGATGATCGAGAAGATGTGATCCGCGATATTTTCCCTGTCGAATGACGCGGTCCCCGTTCGTCTCTATGGTATCCAGTATCCATTTTGAAACGGGAGACCTTCCATGACGCCTGATCTCACTTACCTTGCCTGGTCCGCCATTCTCTGCCTGTTTTTGTGGTGGCCCCACGTCAATGCCCGCGCCCTGATCGTCGGGCCGAAGTCTGCATTGGGATATCCCGACAGCGTCCCTGAATTGCCAAAATGGATCGGGCGCGGTGCCCGGGCCCACGCCAACATGATTGAAAACCTGCCGGCTTTTGCGGCCTTGGTCCTGGTCGCCCATGTCGGTGGCGTGGCCAATGAAATGACGGCACTGGGCGCGGCGATATTTTTCTGGGGCAAGCTGGTGCACGTCATCGTGTTCATGCTCGGCTTACCCTACATTCGCACTGCCGCGTTTTTCGCCTCGTGGATCGGCATGGTCTTGATTGGTTGGGAAATTCTGACTTAGCCCTTGGAGCCAGGCCGTTCGGCGGAGGGTTTGATGGTCAGTATGCGCTGTGCTTCGGCGTCTGCCAGATCAAGCCGACCATCGAGCCAGTCGATCAGCATGTCCATGCTGTCGACGCCCCAGAACCCCTCGCCGTCGACTACAAAGGTCGGCACACCGAAGACATCATCGGCGACGGCGGCCTCGCCGTTGGCCCGGAGCTGATCCTTGACGACGGGATCCGCCGTCAAGGAATCGCCGTCCGTCACCTGCAATGCCGACTGGATCGCGGCCCAGCCCCCGGCATCATCGGGCAAATTCCCGTGCCGCCAGATTTGATCAAAGATCGCATCTACCACGTCACGCGTTGAACCGAGCGCAATCGCCAGGCGCAAGGCGCGCAACGGATTGAAAGGATGATGGGGCGGCATTTTGTACTCAATGCCGTTTTTGTCGGCATACCAGCGCACCGTGCGGAAGGTGTGAATTCGTTTTGGTGGAATTTCCGCCGGTCCCTTGTTTTCCCAGTGATTGAGCAGTCCGGCAAACAGCACAGGCCTGATCTCGATGTCGAGCCGGCCGGCAACTTCATCCAGCAGCTTCATCGCGAGGTAGGCGTAGGGCGAGACAAAATCGACGTAGAGCGTGGCCGGCTTCATGGGATCTCCGTTTTTGAGCAAGACTTCAGGGCGCTATGAAAGTCGCATTATTTTTTCCACCAGTGCCGGGTTTGATTGGGCGCGGCGGCGCTGGTGAGTTCGCCAATGCGTGGGGTCAATAAATCAACGTCCGCCGCGTCGGCCGCGATGACCGTGCGTTTGATCGGCTCGTCCCAGTCGTGGAAGGCGAGATTAAACGTCGCCCAGTGCACCGGCAGCATGCGGCTGGCGCGCAATGCCAGGTGTGCCTTGACGGCGTCTTCCGGTGTCATGTGAATATCGATCCACGAGGCCCCGGGACCATATGCCCCGACCTTGATGATGCTGAGATCAAAGGGGCCGTATTGTGCGCCGGTTTTGGCAAAGTGATTGGAAAAGCCGGTATCGCCGCTGTAGTACATGCGGTGCTCGGGTCCGATCACCGACCACGACGACCAGAAGGTCTTTTTGTAATCAAACACTTCGCGTCCGGAATAGTGCCGCGACGGCGTGCTTATGATGCGCAGACCATCCATTTCCGCCGACTGGCCCCATTCCAGTTCGACGATCTGATTGACCGGCACGTCCCAGGCGTCGAGGTGGGCACCTACGCCCAGCGGGACAAAAAACCGTGTGCCCTCGGCGGCAAGATGCTGGATGGTGGACATGTCGAGATGATCGTAGTGATCATGCGAAATCAGGACGCCGTCGATCTTTGGCAGGCTGGACAGGGTGACGGGTGTTTCATGGAATCTCTTTGGCCCTACCCCGTCAAACGGTGAGGCATAGTCCGAGAACACCGGATCAACCATCAGACGAACACCATCGATCTCGATATAGACGCTGGCATGACCGAGCCAGATTGCCTGCAGGCCAGGCGGTGTGCGGGCACGCAATGAGGCGTCCGGGAATCCTTGCACCGGGATGGGGTGCACAGGCTGGCGCTCCTGAACGCCGAAAAACGTCTCCGTCAGATAATCGATATAAATGGCGGTATCAGAGGGCCGCTGCGGCACGGTGTTGACGAAGGCACCGTCAACGTAATGCGGTGACGCCTGCACCCTGAGCAACCGGTCGCCCTCGACATTGCCGCCGAACGACGAACACCCGGCAAGGCTCGCCAGCGCCCCGGCCAGAACAATCACGACAATAACCAGTGTTTTTTTCATGCTATTGATTCCATAGCGTTTCTGTATTACGGTGCGCTATGTTTTTAATAGCGGCCCAACGTTGACCCCGAAGGAGGATCTTCATGTCACGGCGCATTGCGTCAGCTCCCCCACCTTACACACCCGAGGTCCAGTCGGTCTTCGATAAAGTGATGCCAGCGGGTGTGCCGCCGCTGTCGCTGTTCGCCATGCTGGCCCGGGATACACGGCTGTTTGGCAAGTTTATGGCCGGTGGACTGCTCGACAAGGGGCACCTCAGCCTGCGTCAGCGTGAGATCATTATCGATCGGGTCACGGCGCAGTGCGGCTCGGAGTACGAATGGGGCGTCCACATCGCCTTTTTTGCCGACAAGGTCGAATTGAATGAGACACAAATCCGTTCGCTGGTGCTCGGCGGTGCGGACGATGTGTGCTGGACCGAGCCTGGCGAAAGACTGCTGATCGAGATGTGCGATGCGCTGCATAAACAGTGCCAGATCAGTGACGCGCTCTGGGCGCGCCTGATCGGCGAATTCAGCGAAGAAGCCTTGCTGGAGATCATGATGCTTTGCGGCTTTTACCGCACGGTGTCCTACCTGACGAACGGTGCGAAGTTGCCGTCCGAAGACTTTGCCGCGCGCTTTCCGCAGGCTTGAACGGGGCTTGAAGCATTAACTTCTTCCCACGGCTTCTGACCTTGTGCGAGGGTAGTGGGGACTTCATTTCCTTGGATACAGGATCTCACACATGGGCGCGCAACCGTTTGTCCGGCCAAAAAATCTGCTGGCACCGGCCATTGAACTGAAACGCGCGTTTGAGGTTCCGCAGGCCGTTATTGATCTGATCGAAAAGGGCAGCCCCTTTAAGACCGAAGCCAAAGTGCACAAACGCCCGGGCGAAGAGATGACCGGCGGCTGGTTTCGCAATTTCTGGGCGCTGGGGGGCAAGGTGGTATTCGACGGCGCCGAAGCTCTGTTTGAAAACCCCAACTTCATCGCTGCGGCCCGGCAAACTTTCAAGGCTGAAGTCGTGCGCCCGGTGGCGATGATGACCAATTTGAACTTACCCGCCGATGCCCTGCCGCCGCATCTCGACCTGCCGTTTTTTCGCGGCCTGACCAATCGTGAGGTGCCGAGCTGGATGCTGGTGCCGATGGGCTATTCCGGTCTGTTCCATGATTGGGCCATTCCCGTGGCCTCGGCCATTACCTGGTTTTATGAGGCCGATGGCGGGGCCTTTGAATATTGGCCGCAGGGCTTGAAGGCCCCGTCAGTTTCCGTGCAGCCGCCGTATAGCAACACCTCCGTCATCGCCGACAACGAATATATGTACCACCGCGTCGGCGCGACGGGCGCGGAAAGTGAGTACTGGTCGGCGACCTCGGTGCCTTATGATGCGACGCTGGAACTGACGCACGCGCGCGACTGGCTGGTACGTCACGGGGACAGCGAACTGGCCCGGCTGCCTTACGAAAAGGTCCGGCTTTCCGTGTTGTGGAAGGCGTTTTGTTTCCAGTCACAAGAGATGGCGACCTCGTATGATGATCACAGTCACGACTTGACTCCCGCCCTGGTCACAGCCAGATTCTGCGAAGATTTGCACCGGCGGGAAATTTCCTTCGCTGAACCGGACGAGGCCGCGAGCGATCTCGACTGGAAACAAACCCTGATGACGCATTACAGACCGCCCGACGCATCGTAGTCGCCGGGCCTGACAGGAAAGAAAACAGCGCGATGTCCGATGACGGCAAGGTTGAAGTCACTGAAGTGCGCGACGTTCATCGCTTCGATGAAGAGAGCCTGAAATCGTATCTCAAGTCGGAGATCGAGGGCTTCGGTGATGACCTTGACGTGCGCCAGTTCCCGGTCGGTCAGAGCAATCCGACCTATCAGTTGACTTCGGGTGGCAGGAAGTACGTCCTGCGCAAAAAGCCGCCGGGAGAATTGTTGCCCTCGGCCCATGCCGTCGACCGCGAATACCGCGTCATCAGCGCTCTTCAGTCGAGCGATGTGCCGGTGCCCAAAACATATGTGTTGTGCCAGGACCCGGACGTCATCGGCACGGATTTTTACGTCATGCAGATGGTCGAGGGCCGGGTCTTTCATGACCCCGGCGTGCCCGGCGTCAGCGTCGAAGACCGGCGCGAATTCTATGACCGGTTCATTCGCCATCTTGCCGCCCTGCACGCCGTCGATTATGAGGCCGTCGGTCTGGGCGATTTTGGCAAGCCCGGCGCCTATATCGAGCGTCAGGTCTCGCGCTGGTCGCGCCAGTACGACGCCTCAAAAACCGGCGACATTCCCGAGATGGACAAACTGGTCGCGTGGTTGCCGAACAACCTGCCGGCCGATCAGTCGGTTTCCATCGTGCACGGCGATTATCGACCCGGCAATACCATCACCCATCCGACCGAGCCCAGGATCGAAGCGATCCTCGATTGGGAACTCTGCACACTTGGTCACCCGCTGGCCGATCTTGGTTATTGCTGCGCGGGCTATCACGGCGAAAACGCGCTTGTCGGCAATTTTTCAGCGCTCGATTACACGGCGCTCGGCATTCCGACCGAAGAGGAATTTGTCGAACGCTATTGCCACTACAGCGGCCGCGGCGGCATCGAGGACTTTCATTATTACGTGATCTTTTCACAGTTCCGCAGCGCCGCCATTATCCAGGGCGTCTACAAACGCGGTCTTGATGGCAACGCCTCGTCGGAGGACGCGCTGAAATACGGCGACATGGCGATCGAGCGCGCTGAAATCGCCTGGAGCCTGGTCGAAGAACACTTCTGATCGCGCCCGCCAACCGCGACCAGCGCTGGCTCAACTTCGCCAGGAATTCCTGCAAGGAGCTGTGGAAGTGGACGATGCCATTTTCGTACGGGCCGAACATCATATGTCTGTTGGCGGCGCCCTAAGTGATTATGTACAAGATCGCAAATATCGGGTGGCGCAAAATCAATATATGGCCTTCTTTGGTAGCGCCGCGATGTTGCGGCTGACAATGGAGGCAAACACCATTGACATATTTTGTGATGGGCGAGATCACGCTCAGAAATGACGATTGGGTTGTCGAGTACGTCACCAATATAAATGCGTTTATCGAAAAGCACGGTGGAAAGGTGTTAAGCCGTTCTATCGACGTGGAGACTATCGAAGGCGAACGCCCCTTGCCGACAAATGTCATATTGATCGAATTTCCAGATCGTCAATCGGCTCTCTCGTTTTTCGATGATCCCGACTACCAGACGCTTCGACGGCTGCGTCAAGCTGGATCGAACTCAGAGTTCATTTTATTTCCAGCCGAAGATCTTGCACTTTCTTCAGGGATATGACGATTTGTCACTTGGCCGTCACACAAAAATGACAAATGTCTTCAAAGAAACGGGAAGACGATAAGTTGACGCTCCGTTGATTGGATTAAAGGCCCAGCAAAATCAACAAGACCACCGGTTCAGTTCATCCTGGCGAGAAAATTCTGCATGTGGCTGTGGAAATGGACGATGCCTTGTTCGTACTTGCCGAACGTCATGTGACTGTTGGCATTGGTCTCGAGACCGGCCTGGATGGTACAGGCAGCGTGGCGATCTTCTTCCAGGCCCTCGTCCTTGACAAAGGTCGCATCACGTTTGGCTTCGTCGAGATCAACCGGCCTGCCGTCGACGCTTTTATTGGTCAGGCGATACATGATCCAGTGCGTCTCGGTCGGCGAGACCGGATCAAGAATAATCAGCATCGAATGGTTCGACAGCATCGTCTTGTGGCAGTTGGGGAAGAGTTGATAGACGTCCGTGATCATGCCGCTGAGACGACGTTCCTCGCGCGGAATGTCACGCAGCTTTTCGATGCGCCGGAAAGGAAAGACGACGCGTGAATTGGGACCGAAGGTTTCGACAATATTCAGATTGTCAAAGCCGTAGGGAAAGAACGAGCGATTGTGCAGCGACTTGATGTGATAGCCTTCCATCGAAGTCTCGGCGATCAGCTTCCAGTTGGCATTATCGTCAAATTCGGCGGTATCGAAGAGTTGTTGATCAGGCGAAAACATTTCCGGCAGCACTTCCAGCGCACCTGTCGCCAGCGGCTCATCCTGGGTGATAAAAACAATGCCACCGCGTTCTTCGGCGATCACCGGCACCAGACCGTGTTCGGCTGGATCAAGATCGGGAAAACCGTCTGATCCCGGCACATGCTTGAGATTGCCCTCCAGGCCATAGGTCCAGGCGTGATAGGGGCAAACGAAGGCCCGCGAACAGCCTGTGCCTTCAGCCACGGCCATGCCACGATGACGACAGGCGTTGCGGAATGCCCGCACCACACCATCATCGCCGCGCACCACCAGCAACGGCGTATTGAACGCATTGCGCGCGATCCACGAGCCGGCCTCGGGCAGCGCTGCCGACGGGCAGAACGGCACGGGCAGCCGGCGCATCATTTTGATTTCGGCCTCAAAGCGTTCAACCGAGCGATAATTCTCCGTCGGTTCCTGCCAGACAACGTCACCAATATCCGTACTCTTGCCATCAATATGGCTAAAAATCCGGTCACTCAAATCAGCATCATTCAACAACAAAGACATGGGTCCATTCTATTCACAGTTTTCAATGGCGGTTACTGTATTCATGCGGCACGGCGTTGTCCACGCAAGTCGGTCCGGTCATCGTGTCCCGGCTATGAAGTCTCCAATACCAAACCCGGCCATTAATGTTTTTGTGCTTTCGCAATGATAAACTGGTTAATATATTTTGATTGCCTAATATAAATTGATCACGAGGACCAGAGCGCATGGCGGTTCGACCGCTGCAGCCAAAGAATTCCGGCGTCAGGTTTCGCACCCGACGGGTCCAGCGCGCCCTCAGCGTGGCGGGCTTCCGCCAGGCCAGGAGATGGCGCCGGCGGCTTGATTTTTGGTACCTCTGGGAACGACGCTGGTTTCTGATCGCGCTGCTGATCGGTGGCCTGATCCTCAAGATGCCGACGCCCGACGGGCTGACACCCGAAGCTGTCACCGTTCTCGCCATGTCGACGGTGGCGACAATTCTTTTCATTACCGAACCTGTCCCCCTGCCTACGGTGGCCTTGCTGATCATCGTCGGTCAGGTCTTTCTGCTGGGTCTTCAGTCAACCGACGTCGCCCGCAGCCTGATGACGGATTCGGTTCTGTTCATCATGGGGTCGCTGATGCTGGCGGTCGCCGTTATCAAGCAAAAGCTCGACAAACGCATCGCCTGGCTGATCGTTCGAATGACCGGCACCAAAACGTCCAGCATCGCTGTCGGCATTACATTTGTGTCCGGCGTGCTGGCCTCGTTCGTCGGCGAACATACCGTGGCTGCCATGATGCTGCCTGTCGGCATCACGCTGATCACCCTGACATCGAGCAACCCGAAAGAAGTCCGCAATCTGGCCGCCGTTCTGCTTTTCTCGATTTCCTACGGCTGCTCCATCGCCAGTATCGGCACGCCGTCCGGCGGTGCGCGCAACGCCATCATGATTGGCTACTGGAAGGAATTTTTCTTCGATCCGACCAACGCGGAAACGCGGAAATTTCTGGTCGATTATGTCGACTGGATGCTGCACGCCTATCCGATGTTCCTGATCCAGATCCCCTTCGTCACTTTCATCCTGCTGCGCACATTCCGGCCCGAATACCGCGACCTTTCACGCGCTGTGGTCAAGCTGCGCGCGCAGGTGGAAGCAGAAGGTGCGATGAAGCTGACAGACTGGCTCGCCATCACGATTTTCATGTTCGTGCTTTATGGCTGGGTTGCCCATTCGTCCGACTTTGGCCTCGGCACAATCGCCATACTGGGCGCGGCCTGTTTCCTTGTTACCGGCCTGGTGCAGTGGGAAGATTTCAATTCCGGTGTGAACTGGGGGGTTGTGCTGCTTTATGCCGCCGCCATTTCGCTGGGTGTCCAGATGAAGGATACCGGCGCTGCCGCCTGGGTTGCCGAGAGTTTTCTGGAAATGCTGCGCACCGTCGGGGCCAACGAGGGCATTGCCTTATGGGCGGCAGTATCCGGTCTGACGACCGCCGTAACCAATACCATGTCTAATGGCGCTGCGGTCGCGGTGCTCGGGCCGATCATGTTGAAACTGGCGACAGTGGCCGATGAAAGCCCGTTGCTGATCGGTTTTATCACCTCAATATCGTCGTCATTCGCTTATCTGACGGTTGTCGGAACGCCAGCCTGTACCATTGTTTATGCGTCCGGATACCTCAAGACGACAGATTTTCTCAAAGTTGGCTGGAAAATGGTGGTGATGAGTACCATAGTTACTTTGCTGTTGGCGGCTCTCTATTGGCCGCTGATCGGTATTTAGTCGGCCGGGGAAACAAAAAAAGACGATACCAGGCCCGACCGACTGCAAGGGAGGCTACATGCGGGAAGATGGTCCAACTTCCGACCGTTTCAGGATACTGGTCTGTATCGACGGCTCTGATGAATCCTATCGCGGCCTGCGGTATGCCGTAAAACTCGGCGGTGGCGTCGACGCCGACATCGTCATGGTCTATGTCCGCCCGATTGACCAGGGACTTCGCTCCGGCGGCCTGCAGATCAGGGTCGCGCGCGAGAATATGCTGGACTGGGGACTGGAGTTGCCCGGCATCCAGGTCCTGAAAAAGGGTTGGGAAATCCTGCGCGAAACAGAACTGATTGGCGACGACTGGACCGAAGAAGCCGTTCACACCGATGTTGCCGGCGACCCGCTGGGTGACAACAAAATTGATTTTTCCAACAAGCTTGGCCGGAAGATCGTTCTGAAGCTGAAGGTCGCAACCGATGTCGCCACAGGGATCCTCGAACAATGGGAAATCGGCGAATACGATCTGATTATTCTGGGTGCCTCGTCGACCCGACGCGGCGCCGCCCGATCCTTGATTGATCCGTCAATTGCCGAGAAAGTCGCCATGAATGCGCCCTGCTCCGTCCTGGTGGCGCGCAGTCTGGAAGTTGGTCACGGCCATCTGATCTGTACCGATGGCTCGGAACGCGCACTGGAGACCATAGATCGCGATATCTATCTCGCCAGCCGCTGTAATTGCGCCGTTTCGCTGATCTCCGTCTCGCCGGACGTCGAATCACAACCCGAATCCCAGTCGTTCCTCGAGGAGGCCAAATTACATACCGAAGGCACCGGCGTTGACCTCGAAGATATTCTCAACCCGGTCGGCGACCCGGTCGAGGAAATCATCGAGGCCGGCGCCAACTATTCGGTTATCGTGGTATCGGATTCAAGCCGTTCCGGCGTCGAGCGCTTCCTGATCGGCAGCGTCGCCAAAAGCATCGTGCGCAAGGCCCACAACTCAGTCCTCGTGATGCGCTGAAATTTGGTGGTCCCGGGAGGGATTGAAGCTTCTGACCGCCGGATCAGCGATCTGGCGCTCAGTCCGACGGGTCGCCTAGCTGATACAGGGGAAGAGTGAAGTGAAAACTGGACTCTTCGCCAGGTTCGCTTATCGCCCTTATTTTTCTGCCATGCCGCTCGACAAAGTCCTTGCACAGAAGCAATCCGGGGCCCGTGCCACTTTCGCCTTCTGTACCTTGTGTCGATTGGGCAGAATCGACCTTGAACAAACTTTCGATCTGTTTCGCTTATAGCCAATATGTGACGTTACTCGTCTGGCAGGCCAAGATCCCTGAATGCCTGCATCAGGCCGGCGCCTTCCACTCTCGCCACCGCATGCTCGCTGAGTTGCTTGAGCTGTTTTGCAAAGCTGAAGGTCGGATTCATCTCCCGGGCTTTGGCAAACGTTCTTTCCGCCTCATCGTTGCGACCCAATACTTTCAACGTTGCAGCCAGATAGTAAAATGGAAAATATGTCGTCACAGGCTGGCGACACGATTCCTGAAGATATTCGACCGCCTTTTCAAAATCACCCTCTATGCAACAAACCACGGCGAGCGAATGGAGGAGGCTCCAGATCGTGGTGTCTTTGGGGCTGAGTCGGATGGCGGTTTCCACCGTTTGCTTTATCGCTTCGGCATCAAACGTCGGACCAAGCAACAATGAAAGTGCCCGCGCATTGTAGGCGGAGGCCAAATTGGGATTAATTTCGATCGCACGATCCAGATTTTTCAGGGATTCTTCATGCTCGCCGGTATGTGTCTGGGCGCTGCCCAGGACCCGGTAGGCGAAATCTTCCCGGTCATCCAGGGATATAGCTTTTCTGGCCCAGGTCAGCGCATTTGTCAGGGCTTTTTCTGTTTCGTCGGTATAGCCCATGATGACACGGACATATTCGATATATCCTTTAAGCGCGTAGGCGTAGGTAATTTCAGGATCCAAGGCGATCGCCTCATCGAGCAACTGTTCGGCCATGCTGCAATCTTCAGCGGAGAACAGCTTTTGATGCCATGACGCCTTTTGCACCAGTTCCCATGCGTCGAGATTTTCCGTTGGCTTTCTTCTGGCCCGGCTTCTCTCGGCAGCCGTCAATTCGGGCTCGATCATGCCTACCAGTGTTTGCGTTATTTCGTCCTGCAAATCGAAAATGTCAGCCAGTTCCCGGTCGTATCGATCCGCCCAGACATGGCTGCCGTCAGCACTGTCAATTAACTGAGCCGTTACGCGAATTCGGTTGCCGGCCTTTCGGACACTGCCTTCGACCACATAACGCGCGCTCAGTTCCTTCCCGACAACCTTGATGTCTACGGATTTTCCCTTGTAGGTAAAAGTCGAATTTCGGGCGATTACGGAAAGCCAGCGGAATTTTGAGATTTGGGTAATGATATCTTCAACGACCCCGTCACAGAAATATTCCTGCTCCGGGTCGTTTGAAATGTTATCGAACGGCAAGATGGCGATGGACGGTTTTTCTGCCAGCCTGGCCAGCCTTTGGACAGGTTCTGGCGTTTTGGACCCTGCAGTACCGGCACGAACCGAATAAACCCTGACAGGATGAGAGACATGTTTTACCTGATGTTCGCCCATATCGGTATAGGAGGCCTCTACCCTGTTGCGGACCTGGGAAAAGACATCGCCTGAAATACAGATCCCGCCTTCATCTGCCATGGCTTCGATGCGGGCGGCAATGTTGATGCCTTCGCCGTGAATGTCCTGCCCGTCATCAACAATGTCGCCAAGATTTACGCCCATGCGAAAGTCGAGCGAACTGGTCGCCAGTCCTTTTTGCATGGCAAGGGCACACAGGACCGCGTCCTGAACAGCGGGAAATTCGGCCAGAAAACCATCCCCCGTCAGTTTGACGATGCGTCCTGAATGCCCGGCAATAGCGGGTTCAATGACATCAGCGCGGGCGGCTTTCCAGGCACCTACTGTGGCGTCTGTGTCCTGTTCGACCAAACGTGTGTAGCCTGCAATATCGGCAATCAGAACCGCTGCCAGTCTTCGGTTTTCCATGTTTTAGCCATTGCCTGTCAAATCGTCAGGCAGACATTAGCCGAAAACACAGGGCTCCACCATATGACGACGTATCCGACCGTCCCATCAATGTGAGGCGGCATAACGGTTAGCCGACGCTGGCACAAATGTCAGCACAGGTTCAAAAAGAGGTTCGATTTGCCAACTACAGAAATGGTGATCCCGAGAGGATTCGAACCTCTGACCCCCAGATTAGGAATCTGGTGCTCTATCCGACTGAGCTACGGGACCACGCTGCCCAGACATAAACCAGGGCGGGATTGACGGCAAGGTTCCGTGTTTCGCTCGCTTTAGTCGCTCCAGAGGTTTTTGCCGAGAATTTTGGAGAGCGGCATGGCGTAGCTCAAGACGATGGACTCGGTGCCGGGGTTGTTGTCGGAAAGGCTGGCGTTGGAGATGTGGTTGACCGAGATGCCGATACGCGAGCGGTCGTCACGGCGGTACGCGAATTCAAGCTGCGAGCGGAACTCGACCGTGTTGCCGAGGTCCTTGCCCTGGCCCTGGCGATAGGCCCCGACGGCGAAGCTCGGCTGCACGACGAATCGCCGGCCAAAAAAGAAATCCACATACAGCCCGGCATAGGCGTAGGTCGCTTCGTCACTGGTAAACATAAAACCGGTGAAGGGCCGGAAGACCGAGAGATTGATGTCGGAGCGGTATTCGATCCGCCCCTCCCCCGCCGTCTTGTTGTCATTGACATCATGCACACCGGCGCTGAAGACGAGGAAATCCGAGTCATCGGCCCGGGCGGTTGTGGCCGCCAGCCCGATGATGATGGTTGTGGCAATTATCAATGAAGCCCGTAGGCCCAGGCGTTTCAGACTGTGCAAATCAACTCTCCCCGTTTCGCCCGGAGTTTAGAAGACATCGCCGACATTTAGCAATAAGTCTCGAAAGCGGGCGGGGCCATGTTAGATTTGGCGGATGTCGATAATGTCCCGCATACCTCTCGCCCTTTGCCTGCTGGCTGTGCTGTGCGTAGCCGTACCGGGGCTGGCACGGTCCGATACTAACCTGCGCGAAGGCGGCGAGGGTGTGGCGGTCAAGGTTGTAGATGGCGATACCCTGGTGTTGTCGGACGGGCGCAGTGTGCGCCTGGTCGGCATTCAGGCCCCCAAACTGCCGCTTGGCCGCAAACACATCAAAAAACAACCCTTCGCCGATCGATCAAAACGCGCGCTGGAGGATTTGACGCTGGGCAAAACGCTGCGCCTCTCGTACGGCGGGCGCGAACAGGACCGCTACCACCGCGCGCTGGCCCACCTTCATACGCCGGACGGCACCTGGGTCCAGGGCCGGTTGCTTGAACTCGGTCTCGCCCGGGTCTATTCGTTCGCCGACAATCGCGCCCGGGTGCCCGAGATGCTTATCCTCGAGGCCCGGGCGCGGGCCGCCGAAAAAGGCCTGTGGGGGCACAAATTTTATACCGTTCGCGGTGTGCTCAAGACCGAAACGTATGACATCGACACCTTTCAGGTCGTCGCAGGCGTGGTGCACAATGCGGCCCGGGTGCGGGGCCGGGTTTACCTCAATTTCGCCGAGGACTGGCGGCGCGACTTCACCGTCACCATCTCAAGGAAACATGCCCGTGCCTTCGCCGCGTTCGGAGTCGACATGAAAACATGGCCGGCGAGCTGGGTTGGCAAAAGACTACGGGTGCGCGGTTGGATATACTGGCGCAACGGCCCGATGATCGATGCCAGCCACCCGGAACAAATCGAGGTTCTTGAAGAATGATCCGACGCCCGAAAAAGAAAGCCTGGCTGGCAGCGACAGGCGCCGCCCTGGTCGGTCTGACGCTGCTCACCGGTTGCGCCACCAATCCAGCCACGGGTGAGAGCGACCTGACGCCCTTCATGTCGCCCGATGAAGAAGAACGCGTCGGGGCCGAGGAACATCCAAAAATGGTGGCCCAGTTCGGCGGAGTCTACGACGACCCCGAAATTGGAGCCTACGTCGCCTCGATCGGCGGCAGGCTCGCGGCCCATTCCGAGCGCGCCGATCTGGCTTTTCGCTTTACCGTGCTGAATTCGCCGGTGGTCAACGCATTCGCCCTGCCCGGCGGTTACGTCTATATTTCGCGCGGCCTGCTGGCCCTGGCCAATTCCGAGGCCGAGCTTGCCAGCGTGCTGGGCCATGAAATTGGCCACGTCACCGCGCGGCACTCGGCCCAGCGTTATAACCGCTCGGTTTTTCTAGGACTGGGCACGGCCCTGTTTGGTGCTGTCGTCGGTAACGATGCCGCCAGTCAGCTTGCCAATATCGGCGGGGCGATCTATTTGCGCAGCTATTCACGCGATCAGGAACACCAGGCCGATGACCTCGGCATTCGTTATGCCGCGGCGACGGGCTATGACGCAGCAGCCTCGGTCGATTTCTTGAACACCCTGTCCGCCGATGACGGATTGCGGCGGAAAATTGCCGGGGCCAAAGGTGAGGATCCGGGCGCCAGCATGTTTTCGACCCACCCCCGCACGACCGAACGCGTTGCCCGCACGGCGGCGGCCACACAAAAACTGGGCAATGCGCCGCGCTTGCGATCACGCTACCTCGAAAAGATCGATGGCCTGGTCTATGGCGGCGACCCGAGCCAGGGCCTGGTGCGCGGACGTACGTTCTTTCATCCCGACATCGGCTTCACCTTCAAGGTGCCGGAGGGCTTTCAGTTAAACAATACAGCCAATGCCGTTTTTGCCGCCGACAATGCCGGCGCGAAGATGAAATTTGATTCAGAGCCCAAACAGTGGGGTGGTTCGATCACGAACTATGTACGGCTGAAATGGGGCAAGGGCCTGCGGTTGCAAGGCCTGAACCGGATCGATATCGACGGCATGCCGGCGGCAGCGGCCTCGGCCCGGGTGAATTCAAAAAATGGCGCAATAGATTTGCGCCTCGTGGCGGTGCGCTTCGATGCCAGAACGATTTTCCGCTTTTTGTTTATCACGCCACCGGGGCGGACCAACGAACTGGATCCGGCTTTCCGGAAAACGGCGTTTGGTTTTCGCGCCCTCGCCCCGGATGAGCGCGAGGCCATCAAACCGCTGCGTATTCGCTTCCTGCAGGTTGAAGCCGGCGACACCGTGGCCAGTCTGGCAGCGCAAATGCAAAACACCCGAAATCTCTCTTCCCAAATCGCGGAAGAGAAATTCCGGGTGCTTAACGGTTTGACCTCCGGTGGAACTCTAAAGCCGGGTCAGTTGGTCAAGATAACGACCGAATAAGGCCGTTTGCTGACCGGGCATTGACTGATCAGGCGTGGAGCAGCCCCGCAACAGACGGGTCTCCGGCTTGTTTCAATATCAGGACTTTAAGTTTGTTGAGCGCTTCCTGTTCGATCTGGCGGACACGTTCCTTGCTGATGCCGAGATTATGGCCCAGCGTTTCCAGTGTCAGACTGTCTTCGGACAGGCGTCGTTCGCGAATAATGACCTGCTCACGCGGGTTCAACTCACCGACGGCATCCTCGATCCAGTTGTGACGGACCTGGCTGTCGTGATCGTCCATCGTGATGGCTTCGGGGTCTGGCGCATCATCGGCGAGGAAATCCTGCCATTCGCCGTCACCGTTTTCACCGACCGGCATATTCAGTGAGCGATCATTGCCCGACATGCGGCCTTCCATCATCAGAACATCGCGCATCGGCACTTTCAGACAGCGGGCAATTTCTTCCCGACCGGCCTCATTCAGCTTGCCATCTCCGGATTCAATGCGGGATTTCAGACGGCGTAAATTGAAAAACAGTGATTTTTGAGCTGCTGTCGTGCCGGTGCGAACAATTGACCAGTTACGCAGGACATATTCCTGCATCGACGAGCGGATCCACCAGGTGGCGTAGGTTGAGAACCTGACTTCACGTTCGGGCTCAAACTTGGCAGCAGCCTGCATCAGGCCGATATTGCCTTCCTGGACCAGATCACCCACCGGCAAACCGTACGAGCGAAAGCGTGTCGCCGTCGATATAACCAGCCTCATATAGGGTTTGACCAGTTTGTGCAGGGCGATTTCATCGTCGTTTTCGCGCCACAGCCGGGCCAGTTCCAGTTCTTCTGCTTTCTCCAGCAACGGGACCTTCATTGCTTCTCGAATAAACCGCCGATTTGCTTTCTGGGTCTCCGGCGTATCGATAAATGCCATTTCATCAGCTCCTTCGGGCTTCACGTTCACCCCCCAGCGAACATGAAAACGCGCTTCGATTTGCGCAAACCCGGCCTTCCCCTTAGTGCTTCAGGCCGATTTAATATAGTTGACTAAACTACTTGATTATTGGCTGAAACATTTCAGTTACACAAGCATTTATCTTGCTTTTACTGGTTTTTTATTCCAACTGTTTTAGTAACAATTAGCTAAAATTTTATATAAATACTGTTATATATCGATTCAAATCGAATTTTAAATCAATATATGGGGGTTATACTTGGATCCAGTCGGCAGGTTTGCCGTCCAAAGTAAAACAGGCGGCATGCAAGTTGCCGCCGAAACCGGCTCCGCCGTCGAGCGTCGCGGTCACTTCGTTCATCTCGGGCTGGTGATTTTTGGCGTCGCACCCACGCACAAGTCGTACATACCCCCGCCACTGTTCGCGTATTCGGGCAAAGCCACCCATGTCCCACCAGAAACTGTCGCCCTGTTCGCTCACCGGACGGTCTGGATCGATGCCGCCGGCGGTAAACAGCAACTCGCCGCCCGAGGTAAAGGCCGCCCGGCGGATGGCGGTAAAAAATTCTTCATGCCCGGCGTGGCTGCGTACGCTGGCGCCAAGACCGCTGGTCCAACGGGTAATCGAGACCGCGCCCTCCCGGCAACAACCGAGGCCATCGCGGCTGTCGACACCATAGGAAGCCAGCGTTGCATCGACGCCATGCTCGAGCATCCAGCCAAGCGCCTCACCCGGCGCTGGCGCAAACTGCAACTGGCCAAGCTTGCGCCACATTTCCTCCTGGGCACCGCGCAGGATGACGTGATCGGTGACAAAGCTGCCACGGCGCGCGAGGAAGTCCCGTCGAAAGGTCAGGACTTCATTGATCACCGCGACGCATGCGGGTCCGAAGCCGATGATGTTGCCGAGATAGACCAGGCGATCGCCGGTCTGCAGACGATCGGCAAGCGCCGCATGTAGGGCCTGAAGTTTGTCGATATCCCCGTGGATCGCGCCAACAGCCCAGACCCGCGTGGCATTGGCCAGTGTCGCAAAAACCTGTGGATCTGAACCCGCCATTCGCTCCAACCGCCCTGTTCCCGGAAACCGATTTCAACTTATCTGAAAAGTGCGCGCATTTTAGAGCACGCCTGATGAGATAGGAATCAATTTGATTGAACAGGAATTGATGACGATGAGGCCACAAAAGACCAGGCCGCAAAAAAAAGGCGTGCCCCGGATCACCGGCGCACGCCTTTTGAACTTTTACCGCAATCGCTGGATCAGGCGGCCTGCAAGACGCCTTCCAGTTTTTCTGTCGCATTGTCTTCGTCGGTCTTTTCGACGGCAGCCAGTTCGCGGGCCAGACGGCCGAGGGCGGCTTCATAGATCTGGCGTTCACTGTACGACTGATCAGGCTGATTGGAGGAGCGGTGCAAGTCGCGCACGACTTCGGCAATCAGGATCGGATCGCCGGAATTGATCTTGGCTTCGTATTCCTGGGCGCGGCGGCTCCACATAGTCCGCTTGACACGGGCACGGCCCTTCAGGGTCGTCAGGGCGACGTCCATTTCCTTCACCGTCGACAGCCTGCGCATGCCCGATGTCTTGGCTTTGCCAACCGGCACCCGCAAAGTCATCTTGTCCTGGGCGAAATCGATGACAAAAACCTGAAGGCTCATGCCGGAAATTTCCTGGTCCTCAATGCCGGTGATCTTGCCAACACCATGTGTCGGGTAAACGACAAATTCATCCATCGAGAATTCGATTTTCACCTTGGCCGCAGCTTTTTTGGGTGCAGCCTTGGGCGGATTGGCGACTTTCTTGACGACCGCTGTCATCGGCGGGAGCTCTGCGCGTTTGCCGGTGGATTTTTTCGCCACCAAATTCATCTTGACGATCGGCTTGGGCGCGGCCTTCTTGCGCGTCGTCGTCTTTTTGGCGGCAGGTTTCGCGGCGGCCTTTTTTGCCGCAGGCTTGGCGGCAGCTTTTTTGGCCGGCGCTTTTTTCGCCGCAGGTTTGGCCACGGCAGCTTTTTTGGCCGGCGCCTTTTTCGCAGCCGGTTTGGCCACGGCAGCCTTTTTGGCGGCTACTTTTTTGGCTGCAGGCTTCGTTGCCGCTTTTTTGGCGGCCGGTTTTTTGGCCACAGGTTTGACCGCTGCTTTTTTCGCCGCGGGTTTTGCGGTTGCTTTTTTAGCTACCGGCTTTTTGGCGGCTGCCTTTTTGGGCGCTGCCTTTGATGTCACTTTCTTGGCTGACGCAGCAGCCTTGGATTTTTTCGCCATGATTTTTGTCTCACACCGCTATTAAAAAGGGTCAAATCGTCGTTTTTTATGCGAATGCCATTAAACCAGTGTATCGCACCGCACAAACATGCTGCATTGCAGCAAACCTTGATTCTCATTCTCCCGGAAAGCTGGAAGGCCCGCCCGGGTCACAAATCGATCTGTTGATGGCCACAAAAATTGCACCCGGCCAGTCGCTTAGCGTATTTTCAAGCTCCCAATCAATGTCGTCTATTGATTAAAAACGCGCGAAAAAAAAGCCCCCGCAAACTTTGCCCCGGTGACGCAACGCAATATATATAGCACAAAAAAGCGGCAAATTCCAGTCGAAGACGCAAAATGTCCGGTTTTTTGACACGTTTTGGCACTTGCATCAGGCCAAACGTCAACAAACCGGGCACTGAAATACCCGGTTTGTCTGATTTAGTGTGTCGGTCTGTAGGGTGGGCCTAGTCGCCCTTGCCCGGCTCGGCCGAGAAGTATTTGTCGAATTTGCCTTCTTCGCCCTTGAACTTGTCGCCATCGGTCGGCGGGACGCCCATGCGGGTAATGTTCGGCCATTTTTCGGCATATTCGCGATTGATCTCGACCCATTTTTCTACGTCACCATCGGTGTCGGGAATAATGGCTTCCGGCGGGCATTCGGGCTCACATACGCCACAGTCAATGCATTCGTCCGGGTGAATGACGAGCATATTCTCGCCTTCGTAAAAACAATCAACGGGGCAGACTTCAATGCAGTCCATGTATTTGCATTTGATGCAGGCCTCGATCACGACATAAGTCATCGTATTCTCCGTATCTCTAATTAAAACAACTCGGTTAATCCCAATCTTTCCAGCACTCTCTTGCGCGCGGCGCCACGATCCCTGTCCGAGACATAGATCAGGCCGCCAATCCGACGCAGGAGATTTGCCTCGTATTCATGCAACACACCATCGGCATACGCTACTTCCCACAGCATTTCAATAATTTCGATGCGATCTTCGGGTTCATACTGATCCTTGATCGACCGGGTGAAGCGCTGCAGATGATTGGCTTCGCTCTGGGCTTCTTCGGCGGCCACGATCAAGGTCGCGCATTCCGCCGCATCAATCTCAAAATGCTGCTGCAGGACATCCGAGATTGTCTGGCGCTCGTCCGCGTCAAATTCACCGTCAAGCGTCGCCGCCTCGATTAAAAGCGCGGCGGCGGCCAGCCGGTGGTCCTCGTGCGTCGGGGCCTGGACGGGGGCACTGCCCGTCAATGCTGCCTTGAAGCGTTTCAGCATGATGTTATGTCCACGTAACGTTTTGAGTGCTGTTTCGGGGAGGAAGCCGGATCATATTTGTTTGTAGGCAAACAATTATACGTCATCGCGCAACCGGTCAAGCGCCCGGCGCTGGGATTTTGTCGGCCGCCCGGAGCCCGGACTGCGTTTTGCCGGACTGGCTTCAAGCAAACCGCGGCCTTTACCCTTTGCGGAACCCGGTTCTGATGTCGTTTGTCCAGGCGTTGCCGGATCCATATCCTCGTAAAGCATCTGCGCTTCGGGGGCCGGGCCCCGTCGCGTACCCAGTGCGACAATTTTGATTGTGCGGATGGTGCGGGCCTGGGGGAACGTCAAAACATCACCAACCTTGACCGTGTGGCTGGCCTTGGCGATGATCTTGCCGGCTATCCGGATACGCCGGGCATTGCAGACTTGGCTTGCCGCACTGCGGCTTTTAAAAAAACGGGCAAACCAGAGCCAGCGGTCGATGCGCAAACGCGCCTGATCAGATGGATCGTCTCCCGCCTCATCAGGCTCGTCAGCTGCCATTCACCAGATCCTTGAGTATGGCAAAAGGCGAATCGGGATTGATCGGTCGTGAGCTTTCCTGCCTGCCTTGGCCAGGTGCCGGACGTCTGGCCGGATTGTTTGAATTCCCGGCCTTTGGATTTTTGGCCCCGGCCCCTGGCTTTTTGGCAGACGCCTTCTTTTTGTTCGCGGCAGGTGGGCGACGTCGGGCGTAGGTCACGTCATCATCCACACCCTCGGCGCGATAGCCGAGGCCTGCCATCACCTGACTGAATTCCTGACGATTACAGCCGACCAGCGAGAGCATTATATGGTCAGGCGTGATCGCCTTTTGCTTGATGTCGCGCAGATGATCGGCCAGCCGTTCGATCATATCGACGCGAACGACGCGCGGGCCAAAGCGGGCGAAGCCGCAGGCCAGATAGAAATTGTCGGCGACATCTCCGTCGCGGGCCAGCGATACCCGGCCTGGCGGGACGAGGTCGGCCACGATGCTGCCGTGATGATGGACCGCCCACAAGGCCCCGCACAGGGACGTGCGACGGGGTTTGAGCATGGCTGGCAGGTAAACAAAATACTGCCCGAGGCGGACACCGGATTTGCGCAAGCGCTGGCGATCAGCCGGGGTCAGATCGCGCACCTGGCCGGCCACATCACTGCGCGCCAGAATACCGGATGCCTCGACAAGCTGGAAGGTCAGGCCCCTGGCCGCACCACTCAGATTGTTCGCCAGATCATCAAGCGCTATCAGGGGCCGCAAGGTCTGGCGCACATGATCACCGAGCCAGCTTTCAAGCCGCCCCGCGATCCGCCGCCGCGCCGCTTCGTCGAGTTCATTGGCCAGCAGGGTAACACCGGGGCGATAGAAATCACGCCCCCGGGCCAATATGGCAACCGGGGTTTGACGCCAGGAGACCTGACCCGCCTCACCGAATTCAAACTCACCGTCCAGGCTTTGTTCGAGTTGAAGGGCACGTAAATTAAGTTCCCGGGCAACGATTGGTCCGGCAGCCGTGCGCAAGGTGCGATCATCGGCAATTGCCGAAGTGCCCGCGCCCACCGCATCGGCATTAAAGCGAAAGCCCTCGATCCGGCCGACACTGTGACCTTCGACCGAGACTTCGCCGGAGGCCGCCACACCGCCAAGCAGGGCTTCACCGACATTGTCACTCATGCGCCGCATCAACACCGCAGTGCGCTGATCGACAAAGCGCTGGGTCAGGCGGTCGTGCACGGCGTCGGAAAGCCGGTCCTCGATCTCGCGCGCCCGCGCCTGCCAGTGACCGGCGTCCTCGAGCCAGTCGGCCCGGTGGGAAATAAAGGTCCAGGTCCGGATGTGGGCGAGGCGGGCCGACAGGGTATCGATGTCGCCGTCACTGCGATCGAGCCGGGCGAGGTGTCCCGCCACCCAGTCCGTCGGCAGCCTTGCGTCCGCTGCCAGATGGCCATAGAGCCGCCCGAGCAGCCGGACATGAGCTTCGGCCATGGTTTGACGGAAATCAGGAATTTGACAGACCTGCCAGAGCAGATCGGTCGCTTCACCGCCCTTGGCGGACTGAAGGACGTCCGGATCCTGCAAAAGGCTTTTGAGCGCGGCGAGGTCGGTACTTTCGCGCGGCTTGTCGAGGATTTTGCGAAAGCGGCCGGGCGGTGGCGCTTCAAGACTGAGCTTCAGGGCTGTCGGTGACGAGAGGTCGAGATCACCATTGCGCCAGTAAATTACCCTGAGCGGCTTGAAATGATGCGCTTCGACCCGCTCGATCACCTCGATGTCGGGTTCACCACATTCCGCCGTCACACCGAAGGTTCCATCGTTCATATGCCGTCCGGCCCGCCCGGCGATCTGGCCGACTTCAGCGGAGTGCAGGGGTCGGGTCTGGCGACCGTCAAATTTATGCAGGCGGGCGAAAGCAACGTGATCAAGATTGAGATTGAGCCCCATGCCGATGGCGTCGGTCGCCACGAGGTAATCAACCTCGCCGGCCTCGAACATCGCCACCTGGGCATTGCGCGTACGCGGGCTGAGCGCGCCCATGACGACGGCGGCCCCGCCGCGCTGGCGCCGCACCATCTCGGCCACCGAATAGACATCCGCTGCTGAAAAGGCGACGACGGCCGAGCGCCTTGGCAGGCGATTGAGTTTGCGCGGGCGGGCGTAAGTCAGGGTCGAGAAGCGCGTGCGGTCGCGAAAGGACACACCGGGCAACAGGCGGCGGATCAGGCCACGCATGGTCTCCGCCCCCAGCAGCATGGTTTCTTCCGAGCCCCGGGCGTTGAGCAAACGGTCGGTGAATACGTGGCCGCGTTCAGGGTCGGCAGCAAGCTGGATTTCGTCGATGGCCACGAAAGCGAAGCGTCGCTGCATCGGCATGGCCTCGACCGTGCAAACGTAATACGCGGCTTCGGGCGGAATAATTTTTTCCTCACCGGTCACCAGGGCGACGACGCCGGCCCCGCGCAAGCCGACGACACGGTCATAGATTTCCCGGGCCAGAAGTCGCAACGGCAGCCCGATCACGCCACTTTTGTGCGCCAGCATGCGCTCGACGGCGAGATGGGTTTTACCGGTGTTTGTCGGCCCCAATACAGCAGTAACCGGACCTGGTGCTGCGGGCGTGAAGTGGTTCGCCATTACCCTTTCAAGATCAATGTTCAGCGCGCCGATTGCAAGCGCTTCCGGCAATTTCCCGGCACAATGTTATGCCGGGCGATCAAACAAATTATCTAAAAATAGTGGCAATAATGAAGCGATAATTGTTGCACATCCCTTGATTAACTCCCATGTTTCAAAGTAATGATGAATTAATTACTATAGTTTTATTTTGTGGTTAATTTAATTTGTATTTTAGGTATTCAAAGTCGCTCGACAGGAACAGTCAATTGGAGACTGGCGTTATGACACAAATATCAAGATCCGCAGGCATCGTGACCGTCGCCGCCTTCGCGGCAGGCATGGCCATGGTTGCCTTGAGCACCATCGCACCGCTGGGACCGGACGGTGCCATCATGTTTGCCACGGTATTGCTGTTTTCCCTGTGGAATACCAACCGCAATACGGTCTTTGTTCTTGCCGCACTTGTCATCGCCCTGGTGACGCTGGATGCCTGGATGTGCCCGTACTGCCCGACTTTCGAAACGGCGGTCTCCGAGCGTATGTCAACCTATGGCGTCGTGCTGATTGCCAGTCTGTTGCTTTACGCCTGCCCGCGCCAGCAGATGGCCGCGCCGGTATCTCAGGATACATCGCAGGCTGACAATCCAAACGCCTTGCTTCCGGCCTTTACCGACGATACCAATTCATCCGACGAGGGCCTGACGGATGAACAGGCGCAGATGACGGCCATGGCCCACGAAGTGCGCTCGCCGCTGACCGCCATCGCCGGATTTGCCGAGATTATCGAGAGCGAACTTTTTGGCCCGGTCGGGGATACACGCTACCGGGAAGCTGCGTCCAGCATTCAGGTTTCGGCCCACCATATTCTAGGCATGACCGAGGACTATCTTGGCCTCGCCCGTTTGAAGACCGGTCATGACGAATTGCACCTGACACGCGTCGATATTGCTGAAGTTGTCGACAACGCGACGGCCATGGTTGATGCGCAGGCGCTCACGGCCTACGTCGACCTCAAGGTCGATCTGCCGGATGATTTGCCGGACGTGCGGGCCGATGCCGGCAAGCTGACACAGGTGCTGCTCAACTTGCTGGCCAATGCCATCAAGTTTACCGACGGCGGCGGACGCGTCACCTTCAGCGCCCTGACCGATTTCGGCGGCCACCTGATCCTGATGGTCAGCGACAACGGCATCGGCATGACGGTGGCCGAGACCCACGACGTCATGGCACCGTTTGCCCGTCACGAAATTCCCGGACGTCCACGCGAAGGCGCCGGCCTCGGGCTCGCTCTGGTCAATTCACTGGTCAACCTGCACGACGGCGAGTTCTGGCTTGAAAGTGCGTTGGGTGTCGGCACCCGGGCTTTTGTGAGATTGCCGGCCAAACACATGCTGAAATCCTTGCCCGACGGCGCGACGACCGATGATGAACTGAACATCCCGCCCGGCGGATTAACGCGGAATAGTCAGACCGACCTGTTCAATAATTTGTCGATATAGGCCGGCACGATCTTCGTCGCCGGACCGTGGATGGCTTCGGCAAACATCGTCGCCCCTTCCGAGGGTTCGAGATTAAGCTCAACTGTATGAGCCCGACCGAGCTGGCGCACCGTCGCGACATAACCCGCTGCCGGATAGACATTGCCTGATGTGCCAATCGACAAAAATAAATCACAGCCCTCGAGCGCCTGATCGATGCGCATCATCTCGAACGGCATCTCGCCAAACCAGACGACGTGCGGGCGCATGTAATTCGGTGTCTTGCAGGACGGACAGGGCGTCTCAATAAACAACTCTTCCGGCCAGTGATGGACCCGGCCGCAGTTGTCACAACGAACTTTCAGCAATTCGCCATGCATGTGGAGCACGTTTTCGCTGCCACCGCGTTCATGCAGGTTGTCGACGTTTTGCGTCACAATCAGCACTTCACCGGCAAATTCCTTCTCAAGCCGGGCCAAGGCGGCATGCGCCGCGTTGGGTTCAACATTTGCCAGATTCTTGCGCCGGGCGCTGTAGAACTTCTGCACCATCACCGGATTGCGGGCAAAGCCTTCGGGCGTCGCCACGTCCTCGAGATTGACCTTTGTCCAGATGCCGCCGGCGTCACGAAAGGTGTTTAGACCGGATTCCGCCGAAATCCCGGCCCCGGTTAAAATGACAATTGATTTGTACTCAGTCTGCGACATCGGCAATACCTCAGGTCATTTCCGCACTATAATAATGAGATCATGATAAAGGTTCTGTTCGTTTGCACCGGGAATATTTGCCGATCACCCACCGCCGAGGGGGTTTTTCAGGCGCTGGTCGCCGCGGAAGACCTGGCGGGCGAGGTCGCGGTCGATAGCGCCGGCACCCACGGCTGGCACGAGGGCAATCCGCCTGACCGGCGCTCCATCGCTGCGGCGGCCCGGCGCGGCGTTGATATCGCAGCCCAGCGTTCGCGCCCGATCACGGCGGCAGACTTCAATACCTTCGATTATTTGATCGCCATGGACGGAGACAACTTCGACATTCTGTCAGACAAATGCCCGCCCGATGCGCGGGCCCGGCTCGACTATTTCCTCGACTTCGCACCCGAGGTCGGCATGCGCGAGGTGCCCGACCCCTTCTATGGTGGCGAACGCGGTTTCGACGATGTGCTCGATATGATCGAGGCGGCCAGCGCCGGATTGCTCGGTGATATTCGCGATAATCACTTGCAGCACTCGTCATAAAACTGATGTCGAGCGCGTGCTGACCGGGGTCCCGGGCCTTTAATCCGCCGTCAACAACAACCTTACATAGGGCTCAATACGCCGGGCGATGATGGCATGGCCTTCGCTGTTCGGGTGAATGCCGTCGTGCTGGTTAAGCGCGGGATCGGCAGCGACGCCGTCGAGAATAAATGGATAAAGGTCCACGGTATATTTGTCGGCGAGGTCGCGATAGATCGCCATCAATGCCTTGCCATATTCGACGCCGAGATTGGGCGGTGCCATCATGCCGGCAAGCAGGACCTTGATGTCGCGGCGTACAAGTTCATTGATGATAGCGTCAAGGTTTTTACGAGCCTGAACCGGACTTAGACCACGTAGCGCGTCATTGCCACCGAGGGCGACAATCACCATATCGGGCAATCCGTCCGCGCCGCTCAGCGACCAGCCGAGCCGGGCCCGCCCACCTGCCGTGGTATCACCGGAGACACCTGCATTGACCATACGAATATTCAGGCCCTGGGCATTCAGGCTTTTGGCCAGAACCGTGGGCCAGGCATCACTGAGCGGAACGCCGAGGCCGGCGGTCAGACTGTCGCCAAAAGCGACAATGGTTTTGACCTTCGATTCCGCCTGAACGGTGAACGAAATCGTTGTCGCCAGCACGGCGGTGAGGGCAAATATCCGCAGATTCACAAAAATATCTCTCATCAAATCACATCAAGTTAATTGGCGATTGGTGCTTACGTTCCTATATATGTTGTCCGAGTGGCGCGGCATGACAAGGTGGGTTGAGGGATTTATGTCGAATGACAATGACGGGGTGACGGCGACGACCGGCCCCATGGTTAAACTTGAGGATGTACACCTCACTCTGGATAGTGGCGCCGGTGCCGTCAATATTTTACGCGGTGTCGACCTGACGATCGGGCGTGGTGAAACGCTCGGCGTGGTCGGTCCCTCCGGTTCAGGCAAGTCCACCATGCTGGCTGTGACGGCAGGTCTTGAGCGCCCGAGTTCGGGCAAAATAGTTGTTGCCGGCACCGAGCTTTCGGCACAGGACGAAGATCAACTGGCCCTGTTTCGCCGCAAGCACGTCGGCATTGTTTTTCAGTCGTTCCATCTTATTCCAACCATGACGGCGCTTGAGAACGTCGCCGTGCCGCTGGAACTGGCGGGCATGCGTGATGCTTTTGACCAGGCTGAAACAGGCCTCGCCGCCGTTGGGCTGGCCGAGCGTACCGGGCATTACCCGACCCAGCTTTCGGGCGGCGAACAACAGCGTGTTGCCCTCGCCCGCGCCTTTGCTGGAGAGCCCGATCTGATCCTCGCGGACGAGCCGACCGGCAATCTCGACAGTTCAACCGGATCGACGATTATCGATTTGATGTTTGATATTCGCCAGTCGCTGGGCACGACGTTGATGCTGATCACACACGATGATCATGTCGCGGCACGTTGTGATCGCGTCGTGCGCATGGCCGATGGCAAACTCAGCGAGGGCGACCCCGAGGCAGCCCCGCATATCGTGGCGGCGAAATAATGTCCCTGCCGCTGAGCATACGGTTTGCCGGGCGTGATTTGCGCGGCGGATTGAAAGGCTTCCGGATTTTTCTCGCCTGCCTGACGCTGGGTGTGACTGCCATCGCCGGGGTCGGCAGCCTGAGTTCGGCGATCAAGGCCGGTATCACCACCAATGCCCGCGCCCTGCTGGGGGCCGACGTCGAAGTGCGGGTCGCCAGCCGCCCGGCCAGCCGGGAACAGGTCGCCTGGATCCGCCAGCGCAGCGATGTCACATCGCTGGTGCGACACATGCGCGTGATGGCGCGTGTCAGCGACGGTCGTGATCAAACCCTGATCGAATTGAAAGCGGTTGAGGATCAGGGCAGCGATGCCTACCCGCTTTATGGCGAGATCAAACTGGAACCGTCGATGGCGATTGGCGATGCGTTGGCGATCCGTGATGGCGTCAGCGGGGCCGTAGCCGAGGCGACGTTGTTTGCGCGGCTTGGCGTCGCTGTTGGCGATGAACTTTCGATCGGCAAGTCCCGCGTCCGATTGAGCGCCAAAATCGTTGCCGAGCCAGACCGGGTCGCCGGTACGTTTTCGCTCGGGCCCCGTCTGATCATGTCGAACCGGGCACTGGATGCCACCGACCTCGTGCGCCAGGGCAGCCTGGTGCGGCACAATTATCGCGCGCGTCTAGTGCCCGAGACCGATGTCGGCGCGTGGACCAAAGACCTCAATGACGCCTTCCCCGAAGCGGCGTGGCGGGTGTTTGACATCGACAAGGCCCAGCCCTCGGTCAAACGCTTCATTGATCGGCTCGGTATTTTCCTCACCCTGGTCGGCCTGACGGCGTTGATCATCGGCGGTGTCGGGGTCGGCAATGCCGTGCAGGCCTATCTGTCAGGCAAGACCGAAACCATCGCCACGCTGAAATGTCTCGGTGCGGATTCAAACCTGATCTTCCGGATTTACCTGGTCGAGATCGGCGGCCTTGCTGTGCTCGGTATCATCGTCGGATTGATGCTGGGGGCGGCCCTGCCGATGGTGGCGCTGACGATGCTGGAAGGCACGCTGCCCGTCGCTGCCGATATCGCCATTTTCCCTGAACCGCTGCTGCGGGCGGCGGCATTCGGGGCGCTGACAGCGCTTGCTTTTGCCCTGTGGCCCCTAGCCGTCGCGCGCGATATCCCCGCCGCCGGTCTGTTTCGCGACATCATCAGTACCGGGCGCGGCTGGCCCCGCTTGCGCGATGCGCTGGCCATCCTGATCGCCGGTATGGTGCTGGTTATCCTCGCCTTGTCGAGCGGTGATAATGTTGCGCTGGCGCGCTGGTTTGTGCTGATTACCGCCGTCGTGCTGTTTGCCTTCTGGCTGCTCGGACGATTGATTGTCTGGCTTTTGCGTCAGTTGCCGCGTGCCCGCCATCCCGCCCTGCGCCTCGCCATGACCAACCTGACGCGGCCCGGCACGCCGACCGCAGGCATTGTGATTTCGCTGGGCGCCGGGCTCACCGTTCTGGTGATTATCGCCCTGGTCGAGGGCAATCTTGATCGCCAGGTGCAAAGCCGCATCCCGGAGCGCGCGCCATCGTTTTTCTTCATCGATATTCAGCCCGATCAGGTCACGACTTTTGACAAGGTCGTCGCCAGTGTGCCGGGCAGTGAACTGGTCCAGCGCCTGCCGACCTTGCGCGGACGTGTGGCGATGATCAACGGGGCCTCGGCCGATGAAATACCGGTCGAACAAGACGGGGCGTGGTTTGCCCACAACGAGATCGGCTTTACTTACTTAAGTGAAATGCCCGATCAAACCGAACTTACTGCCGGGGCGTGGTGGGCAAAGGATTATCGCGGTGATGCACTGATATCCCTCGGCGATCATATCGCCGGGCACTATCAGCTCAAGATCGGTGACAGTGTGACGTTCAATATATTGGGGCGGAAGATCACCGCGAAAATTGCCAACCTGCGCAAGATCGACTGGACGCAGATGCGCATGAATTTTGCCGTCATCTTTTCGCCCGGTACGCTGGAGGGTGCGCCGCAGGTCCATATCGCCACGGCGCGTACCGCGCCACAAAACGAAAACACCCTTCGTGATGCCGTGACGCGGGCTTTGCCCAATGTCTCGGCTATCGGGGTCGGCGATGTGCTGGAGACCATCACCGGCATGTTCAACCGCATTGCAGCCGCCATTCGCTCGGCGGCGGTTGTCACCCTGATCGCCGGTATCCTTGTGTTGGCCGGTGCCCTGGCGGCAGGGTATCGCCGCCGGGTCTATGACGCCGTCATCATGAAAGTGCTGGGTGCGACACGGCGCGACGTCGGCACGGCTTACGTCATCGAATACCTCATCCTCGGCGTAGCGACGGCGGCACTGGCAAGTGTTGTCGGCACGGCGGCAAGTTGGGCGGTGATGACGCAGTTTATGGCCGGGGAGTGGATATTCCTGCCCGTCGCCGCGGCGATTACGGCAGGGGGCGGCATTGTCGTCACGGTGGCACTGGGCTTCGCCGGAACGTGGCAGGCGCTGGGCCAAAAGGCCGCCAGCGTGCTGCGCCAGGCCTGACAATCACAATGATCATCACCAGGAATTGACGCCATATCCCTTGCAACCCGCCCGCGTTGGCGCATGATACCGGGCTCGGGGTAGATATTCGGGGAATTTGGCTATGGAAAACAAAAAACTGCTCTCAACTGGCCTGATCGGCATGGGCGTTTCCCTGATCTGTTGTTTTACGCCGCTGCTGGTCGTGGCCTTTGGTGCGCTCGGCGTTTCGGCGTGGCTGGCGTGGGCTGATTATGTCCTGTGGTCAGCCTTCGTTGTGTTTGCCGTGCTGGCCGCCGTGGCTTACAGCAAACGCAAAAGTTCAAGCGAAGTCGCCGAGCCATGAGTACGACCTATGATCTCGCGGTGATCGGTGCGGGTTCGGCCGGATTTTCCGCCGCCATCACCGCTGCCGAGCAAGGCGCCAGCGTTGCCCTGATCGGCAAGGGCACCATCGGCGGGACGTGTGTGAACGTCGGCTGTGTGCCGTCCAAGACTTTGTTGCGTGCGGCTGAAGACGTGCACAACGGCAACGCCGCCGCCCGCTTCCAGGGCGTCGAAGGCAACGTCGATATCGCCGACTGGGCGGCCCTGGTGGCGCAGAAGGACGGTCTGGTCGATGCCATGCGCAAGGCCAAATATGAAGACTTGCTGGGCGAGTACACAAACATCGACTACCGCGAGGGCTGGGCAAAGTTCAACGGCGCCGGGCTGACTGTCGACGACACGCCGCTGGCCGCCGGCAAGGTATTGATCGCTTCGGGCTCAACTGCGCTGGCGCCCGATATCGTCGGTATCGAAGACGTCGAGTGGATCGACAGCACGGCGGCCCTTGAACTGACGACATTGCCCAATTCGATGATCGTGGTCGGCGGCGGCTATATCGGTTGCGAACTGGCGCAATTGTTTGCCCGTGCAGGGGTCGCCGTGACGCTGGTCTGTCGCAGTCATTTGTTGCCCGGCACCGAACCCGAAATCGGGGCAGCACTGGCCAGCGCATTTGCCGACGAAGGGATCGAAGTCCTGCAAGGCGTGAGCTACCAGTCGGTCGAACATGTCCCCGGCAACACCAACCTGTCGCTTGTCACGGCCAATGGCCAGAGCCGGACCATCAGCGCCGAGGCCCTGTTGTCGGCAGCGGGTCGCAAAGCCAATTCCGGCGGCATGGGCCTGGAGAGCGCCGGTGTCGAGATCGATGGCGACGGTGCCATTCAGGTCGATCAACATTTGCGCACGACAAACCCCGACATCTATGCCGCGGGCGACGTCACGGGGCGCGATATGTTTGTTTACATGGCGGCCTACGGCGCACGGCTGGGCGCGAAGAATGCCCTTGGCGGGTCGGAAGATTACAGCGCCAATGCCATGCCCGCCGTCGCCTTCACCGACCCGCAGGCGGCCTGTGTCGGCCTGACCGAACAAGCCGCTATCGCGCAAGGCCTGGACGTCCGCACGTCCATCCTGCCGCTTGAACACCTGCCCAAGGCACAAGCTGCACGCGATACTCGCGGGCTTTATAAACTGGTGGCGGAAGTCGGCACGAACCGATTGCTCGGCGCGCACATTCTGGCCAACGGCGCCGGCGATACCATCCAGACCGCTGCCCTTGCGATCAAGGCCGGTATGGGCATCGAGGATCTCGCCAACAGCGTGTTCCCATACCTCACGGCAGTTGAGGGTCTCAAGCTGGCGGCCCAGACCTTCGACAAGGACGTCTCCAAATTGTCCTGTTGCGCAGGGTAGCGTCGTGACCGGCGACGCGACCGACAGGGACTGGGTCCAGAACAAGCGCATGATCTTCTGGGGCTGGCCGGCACTGGGGCTGATCGTCAGCGGATTCTGGAATATCGAAGCCTGGGCCTGGCCGCCCTTGTTGGCCTGGATGGGTATTGCCTGCCTGATGAATGCCCAGCGTTGCGGGCGGCGGCATTGCTTTTATACCGGGCCGTTTTTTACAGGCCTTGCCGTCGTATCGCTGGTTTATGGCCTGGGGTTATCCGGATTTCCACCCGACGATCAGGGCTGGCACTGGATCGGCGGCGTACTGATTTGCGGCTGGCTGGTGCTGCATTACGGCGTTGAAGCAATCTGGGGGAAATACCGCCACTCGCCGTAAGGTCATGAAAGACTTGATTCTTCGGCTTGAAATCACGATATTCCACCCAACAGGTAACAAGTATTAACTCGGGAGAGAACAATGGCTATCGACCCACGGATCCAGCTCGGCGCGACAGGCATGCGTGCCGGTGAACAGGCGCAAGAGATCGACCAGGGCCTGCGCACGTACATGCTGCGCGTCTACAACTACATGGCCACCGCACTTGCCGTCAGCGGCATCGTGGCGATCTTCAGCTCGCAAAGCACTGCCTTGATGTCGGCAATTTACGGCACCCCGCTGCAGTGGGTCGTCATGCTGGCCCCGCTGGGTCTTGTATTTTTCCTCAGTGCCCGCATTAACAAAATGAGCTCCAGCGCCGCACAAACCACGTTCTGGGTGTTTTCCGCCCTGATGGGCCTGTCGCTGAGCTACATCTTCCTGGTCTACACGCCCGTGAGTATCGTTCGCGTCTTCTTCATCACGGCGGGTACTTTCGGCGCAATGAGCCTTTATGGTTACACCACCAAGCGTGACCTGACGGGCATGGGCAACTTCCTGATGATGGGCCTGTTTGGCATCATTATCGCCAGTGTCGTAAATATCTTCATGCAGTCCTCCGCCATGCAGTTCGCCATCTCAGTGATTGGTGTTCTGGTTTTTGTCGGCCTGACCGCCTACGACACGCAGAAAATTCGCAAAAATTATCTCGCGTCCGACGGCAGTGAGGCGATGTCGAAAAAGGCCATCATGGGTGCCTTGATGCTCTATCTCGATTTCATCAATCTCTTTATGATGCTGTTGCACCTGTTCGGAAATCGCGATTAATCACTTCGGCGATATACAATCAAAAGGGGTCCGGTTCATACCGGGCCCTTTTTTTTGTGCCGATCACCAGAATATCGCAAGCCCGTGATTTGCCCTGATCTGCAAAATGGTGTCTGATAGCCTTTCAAACTTATAGCTGGCGACGCAATTGACGCGATGTATTTGGAAGGGGCGCTTTCAGGTCATGGTACGGCGTAAACTGTTTTATGGGCTGATTTGCCTGGTCGTTTCGGGCGGCATGTTCAGCGGCGCGCCCGTCCTCGCCCAGACCTCGCTGGTCTTCGCCAAACCCGGACCGCTTGATTATTCCGCTGGAATATCTGAAGAGATCCTCAAAGAAGCATACAGCCGCATCGGCATTACCGTCACAACAAGGGAATTCCCCGGCGAGCGGGCGCTGAAAATGTCAAATTCAGGGGCGGTTGATGGCGAGGTCAATCGTATCCACGGCATCCGGAAAAAGTACGCCAATCTGCGCATGGTGCCGGTGGCGATCAACGCCATTGAGGGACTGGCCTTCACCAACAAGCCGGGCATCAAGGTCCGGTCGTGGGAAGATTTGCGGCCCCACAAGCTGGGTCTGCGCATCGGCGCCAAATACGCAGAATACGGCACCGCCGGCATGCAGGTCGCGTCGGTCAAAACCAACGATCAGGTCTTCAGCATGCTGGGCAAACATCGCACCGAGATCGCCATCAGCACCCGTATTGAGGGCGTGCTGACCATCCACAAACTGGGCCTGAAAAACATCCGGCTGATCGAGCCGCCACTGGTTTCATTGGAGTTGTTTCATTTTCTGCACAAAAAACACGAGGCCCTGGTGCCGCGTATCCGCAAAGCCCTGGAAGAAATGGCCCGCGAAGGCCGCATCGAGGCGATCAAGACCGCCGCCATCAAAAAGCTTCTGTCCGAGGCACCCTGAGCAAGCTCTTGCGATCACCAGGCGGTGGCCAGTCGCCAAATTTTCAATTAAAAGCGAAGCAGCATTATGTTGGCCCGCGCGGCTGGCGTCCGGATGAACTCCTGATCATGAGGCCCTCAACCGTGTCGAGATTAATTACGCCCCAAGCCCTGAAGGAACTTATTGTCGGCGGCGGCGAACTGGCCCTGCTTGATGTGCGCGAAGAGGGCGTATTTTCCGACGGCCACATGCTCTACGCCTGCCCCCTGCCGCTGAGCCGGTTTGAGCTTTCGATCCTTGATCTGGTGCCCCGTCGCGCAACGCCTGTTGTGTTGTGCGATGACGACGATGGCTTGTCGGCGCGCGCCGCAGCGGCACTCGCGCGTTTCGGCTACAGCGATGTGTCCGTGCTGGATGGTGGCTTGCCGGCCTGGGCGGCAGCGGGCTTTGTTGTGTTCAGTGGCGTCAACGTACCGAGCAAGGCGTTTGGCGAATTTGTCGAGGTCAATTACCACACACCCGATATTTCCGCCGAAGACCTGAACCAGAAGATCATCGACGGTGTAGACATGGTGGTGCTCGATTCGCGGCCTTTCGATGAATATCAGCGCATGAGCATCCCGACGGGCATCGACGTGCCGGGAGCCGAACTGGTGCACCGGGTGCATGATCTGGCACCCTCGCCCGAGACGCTGGTGGTGGTCAATTGCGCCGGACGTACGCGGTCAATTATCGGGGCGCAGTCCCTGATCAATGCTGGCATCGCCAACCCGGTGGTGGCTTTGCGCAACGGCACCATGGGCTACAAGCTCGCCGGGCTGGAGATCGACAAGGGCCGTGACAAACGTGCACTGACCTCAACCCCCGAAGGTACGGCGAAAGCCCTTGAAGCCGCGGCGCGCGTGGCCGATCGGTTCGGCGTGCAATTCATTGACCAGGCCACGCTGGAGAACTGGAAAGCGGAGCGCGAGGACCGCACGCTTTATGTGTTCGATGTTCGCAATCCGGAAGAATATGACGCCGGGCATATGCCGGGCTCGCTTTCCGCACCGGGCGGTCAACTCGTCCAGGGCACGGACCAATACGCTGTGACGCGCAATGCCCGCCTTGTGCTGATTGATGACAACGGTGTGCGCGCCACCATGACGGCGTCGTGGCTGCTGCAGTTGGGCTGGCGCGATGTTGTCGTGCTGGACGGTGGCCTGGAGGACGTTGACCTGGAGAACGGGCAGCACACTTCAGATGTCGCCGGACTGGACGACGCGGACGCTAAAAGCATCACACCCACCGACTTGCAGGCGAAGCTTGAGGGCGGCAACACCGTGTTGATTGATTGCGGCAAAAGCCTTGCCTACCACAAGGGCCATATCGCCGGAGCGTGGTTCGCCGTTCGCTCACGTCTTGCGCAATCGCTTGAGAAAATACCGGACGCGGACCTTCTGGTTATCACTTCCGACGATGGTCTGATTGCCCGCTTCGCTGCAACAGAAGCGGCCAGCCTCACGGCAACACCTGTGCAATATCTTGAGGGCGGTACGGCGGCGTGGGCTGATGCGGGTCTGGCGCTGGTCAGCGGCGAGGAACACATGGCGGATGAGCCCGAGGATATGTGGCTCAAACCCTATGATCGCTCGACCGGCATTGAAGAGGCGATGAACGCCTATCTCGACTGGGAAATCGGCCTGGTTGACCAGATCAACGAGGACGGCACCACCAACTTTCGGCTTTTTGACTGATCTCAGGCTTGCGCCGCTGCAATGTTGGAGCGGGTGACGTGGTCGAGGTTCTTGCCCTCGATGCGGATCAGCCGTGTGGTCGTGGTGCGCGTCGGCGAATGCACGGCTCCGACGTCGTAGAAATGTGCGTCCCCCGAGGTCATGGTGTAGGTCGTCTCCCGCTCGACAAGGATCGGCTTGTCCGCGCTGCCGGCATCCACAATGCGCCAGTCGGTCATTTCTGTTTCGCCTTCGGCCTGGCCATAGATCGCCCAGCTTTCACCGTGGTCATGCGGGCCGCCGATGGCTTCGCCTTCATAGACGTGGCCGCAAATGCAGAAGCCGAGATCAGGGTCTTCATACAGCACCTCGCGCGGGTGCTCCCCCTCTGCGCGGTCCGGCAAATGCTGCGACCTGAAATCGACATCAACCAGCACTTTGCTGACAAGCGCGCAGATATCGGGCGCGCAATCGGCAATGGCTTTTTCGTTCAGGTGGCTGCGGACGTCCTTCGACAGGTCGGCCAGGGTATAGGGCATGAGGTTTTTCCTGATCTTTGCTCAAACAATCTGACCAAGATTTAGCACAACCAGCCGACCGAAATCGAAACTTTATTCCAGTACGGCATGGCCACAGCGTCGCGCCAAAATTTCACTTGCGTATAGCAAGCGAATATGTGGATATGTATTTAACTTTCAAAAAACAAGTAAAATATTCATACACACGCAACAGGACTGATCCCATGCTTAAACATATCCTCACCGTTCCGGCTTTCATGATCGTGACTTTCGCCGCGCAAGGGCTGTCGCACTTCGTCATCAACAAGGAACATTTTGACGCCATCGCCTTCACCCGGCCCGAGCCGATCATGCCGCTGGGATTCACGGTGATGATTATTCAGGGCCTGATCCTGTCGTATGCGCTGGCGAGCTGGCGCGGCAAGGCCGTCACACTGCGCGACGGCGTGATGATCTCGCTGGCCTTCGGGTTATTCCTGGTGGCTTATGTCGCGCTGACGGAACCGGCCAAATACGCTGTGCCCTCGATCCCGGACTGGATGGTGATCGAAGGCACAGTCGGTCTTGTTCAGTTCGCCGTGTTCGGTCTGGCGCTCGGCTTCATTCACCGGCGTTTCGCCTAGAACATCACCGCCTGATAAACCAGACCTGTGGCAAAGGCGCCGAGCACACCGAAGGTGATGTAGAGCCCGAAGAGCGGCAGGCGGACGAGGGCGAAGACGGCCATGGCGGCGGGAATGCTGGTCACACTGCCGGCGACGAGGAAGGCCATCGCCGCACCCGGCATCATGCCGAGGTCGAGAAGTGCGTTGATGGTTGGCACCGCGGCAAAACCGTTGAGATAGGCCGGGATACCGACGAGCACACCAAGCGGGATCGACCACCAGTTGCCACCCCCGAGCCAGCTTCCGACCAGTTCACCCGGCACGTAAGTGACCATCAGACTTTCGAGCACGAAGGCCAGCGTCAGCCAGCGCAGCAGGAACCAGCCAGTGCCACGGGCCTCGCCGGTAAACATTGCCCGGCGTTCGACGTGTTGCCAGAACGGCCAGACGATTTCCGGCTCCTTCTTCGGCCCGCACGATGACGTCGAACAGCTGGAGCCGACACCGGCGCGCAAGGGTGAGGTCAGAAAGACCTGGCCCGCGAAAGCATGTATGGCGAGACCGGCACCGAGACCCATAACCACAGCGGCGATGGTCTTGACGACGGCGAAAGGCACGCCGAGCACGGCCGAGGTAATCAGGAACATTTGCGGGTCCATGATCGGCGAGGCGATCCAGAACGCCATGACCGGGCCAAGCGGCACCCCCGCTGCCAGCAGGCCGGCGATCAGGGGCACGACGCCACAGGAACAGAACGGCGACAAGGCACCAAACAATGACGCGGCAAAAATCGCCGTCAGGGCGTGGCCGGAGAAGACCTTGACGATCTGGGCATCGAGCCCGGTCGCCTTGACCCAGGCGGCAAGTGCCACCGAAAGCACGAGGAAGGGCATGATGGCGAGCAGGTTTTTGCCGGTGAACACGAGGCTCTGACCCAGTTGATCCGGCAGGAAAAATGCGATGGCGGCGAACAGCACGACAATAGCGATGACGACGCGGTCGGCGCGACGCAGGAAGCCCGGGATGGCGGAGGATTGTACGGTCGTGTCGGTCATATCGTGGTCTTTCTACTTAGACAGCCTGGCTGGCGGGTGCGGTGTCTTCGACCCCGGCGCAGCATTCAGCGAACAACAAGGTGGTGAGCCCGCGCAGGCGGTCGAAATTCGGCAGGCAGCGCAAGGTGCGGCCTTCGCGCTGCTGGCTTACCAGACCGGCACCGACGAGGCTGAGGATATGATGCGAAAGTGTTGAGGCCGGAATGCCGAGGGCGCGCTGGATATGGCCGACGGCCAGTCCATCGTTACCCGCCTTGACCAGCAGCCGGACGATTTCCAGGCGTTTGGCATTGCCGAGACTTTCCATACAGCGGGCGGCTTGTTCGAGGTCCATGTCACACATCCTTTTAATTCGATAATTCTAGAATAGTCGAAATATTAAAAAAATCAAGAGGCCACGGGAAATAAATTCGCTTATCATGCGAATTAAATAACGGTGGGGCGTTGAATATCCTGCCGGAGAATCGAACTCAGGGGGAACTCCATGCGCCTCGTCATCGCCATGATGAAGCACGAAACCAACACGTTTTCGCCGGTGCCGACACCGTTTGAACGCTTCGAGGACTGGGGCGCGCAATTCGGTGAAGCCGCGCGCGCAGCCTATGAACACACGGCCATGCCAATGGCGGCCTACATCAAGCTGGCGCACGAAAACGGCGCTGAATTTGTCACACCGTTCGCCGGTGAAGCGATGCCGTCGGGATATGTCACGGCTGAGGCCTACGAGGTCATGTCGAAGGCCATCCTCGATGCAGTACGTGCGGGTTGCGATGCCGCCCTGCTCGATCTGCACGGCGCCATGGTGGCCGAGAATACACCCGATGGCGAAGGCACCTTGCTTGAGCGCATTCGCGAGATCGCACCTGACCTGCCCATCGCCGTGACCTGCGATCTGCACTGCAATCTGACGCAGAAGATGATCGACAACTGCACTGCCCTGATCGGCTACAAGACCTATCCGCATGTTGATCTTTATGAAGTCGCCGAACAGGTCGGGCGCATTCTGTTTCGCCATATGGCCGGCGAGATTAACGTCTCGATGGCGTGGGGAAACCGCCCCGTACTGGCCCAGACACTCCGCATGGGCACCGATGATGAACCGATGAAATCGCTGATCGATCTGACGAAGGCGGCGGAAAGCTCCGGCGAGGTGCTGGCTGCCACAGTGTTCGGCGGCTTCCCGCTGGCCGATATTCACGACGCCGGATTGTCCTCCGTCATCATTACCGACAACGACCCGACGAAGGCTGCCGAAGTACGCGACCGCATTCTCGATCTCGGCTGGCAGGAGCGTTCGGAATTTGTCTATCAGGCCGAACCACTGGCCGACGCCGTGACCCGTGCCCAAACCATGGAAGCCGAGGTCGGTGCCAACCCCGTCGTCATGCTCGATCATGCCGACAACACGGGATCGGGCGGCACCCAGGACACCATGCATGTCATCGACGAAGTGTTGCGCCAGGGCCTGAGCGATGTCGCCGTCGCCGCCGTCTGGGATCCGCAGGCTGTGACCCAAATGCAGGCGGCGGGCATCGGGGCCGAGATCAACATCGATCTCGGCGGCAAGATGGACATGCCCTCGATCAATGAAAAAGGCGAGCCGCTGACCATCACCGGTACCGTCACCACGCTGACCGACGGCAAGTGGGTGGTGCGCGGCCCGATGTATACCGGCGTTGAAGTTCAGATGGGTGCGACCGCCGTGCTCGATACCGGCAAGGTACAGATTGTCATTACCTCGCGCCATCACGAGCCGTGGGATCAGGGCGTCTTTACCTCCGTCGGCATTGATCCGAAGTACAAAAAGTATCTCGTACTGAAATCCCGCATTCACTATCGCGCAGGCTTCGCCGCGATCGAGCGCGAGACCGTGACCTGCGACGGTGTCGGCGTGACGACCTCGGACAATGACCTGCTCGAGTTCAAAAACATCCGCCGCCCGATCTATCCGCTCGACTTGATTAACGAGCCCTGATCGATGACCCTGATGAACGCCGGACAACGTGCCGCATACGACAGCGATGGTTATGTCCTGATCCCCGGATTGTTTGACACGGAAGAGACGGGATTGCTGCGCACGGCCATGGAGACCGACCCCACGGTCACCGAAGGCATCTATGCGCGCGAAGACAACGATGGCGGTGCGACACGCATGATCACGTGGAACCATCCCGGCGACAGCGTCTATGGCCTCGCCGCACGCTCACGCCGCATTGTCGACACCATGGAAGATCTGATCGGCGGCGAGGTCTATCACTATCATTCCAAACTGACGGCCAAGGACGCTGGTGGCGGTGGCGCGTGGGAATGGCATCAGGATTATGGCTACTGGTACCACAACGGCTGCCTCTATCCGCAGATGGCCAGCGTGATGATCGCGCTTGATCAAACGACCAAAGCCAACGGTTGCCTGCAGGTCCTGAAAGGCTCACACCTGCTGGGCCGCATTGATCACGATCTGACGCCGGGTGCCCAGGTCGGCGCCAACCCCGACCGCCTCACCGAGATCACCGGCCAGCTGGAAATCGTCCACGCCGAAATGTCGCCAGGGGACGGCCTCTTTTTCCACTGCAACACCTTGCACCGGTCCGATGCCAATCACTCCGACCAACGCCGCTGGACCATGATCTGCTGTTACAACGCCGCCGCCAACAACCCGGTGATCGAACACCACCACCCGCAATACACGCCTCTGGCCAAAGTCGAGGATGCAGCGATCAAACAGGCGGGGTTATTGTTTGCCGATGGTGAAGCGGAGGCGTTTATGTCCGCGCCGGCCAATCCGGCGGAGCTGGAGAAAGCGTAACATTTTTCCAGAGCCGTCACTCCGGCCCCCGAGCCGGAGTCTATAGAGCGGTTAACGGCGCACCTTCGATATCAGTATGGACTCCGGATCAAGTCCGGAGTGACGGTTTGGGAGGTTGGGTCGGTCGGTGAAAATGATCGGACAGCGAAAATCCCTAAACCAGCTTCAGCGCCTTTTTCTCCAGCACTTTCAGTACCGATGTCAGTTCACGTCCCCGGCGCAGTATCCGGTTGTCGGCCGAGATCACGGCGTAGGCGCCTTGTTTGCGGGCGAGTTTGGGGCGTTTGACGATGCGGTAGAGGGCGCCCTCGGAGGTGTGGCGGAAGATCGAGAAGATGGCTTCGTCCTTGCCGAAACCAAGGGCGTAGTCGCGCCAGTCTCCGGCCATGACCATGCGGCTGTATAGTTGAAGGATGGTGTCGAGCTCTGCCCTGTCATAGACAACGAGAGGTTCTTTCCCCACCCGGCTGCTCGCTCTGGTCCGGGTGGGCCGATGGTCATCGAAGCTTAAGACGTCACTCATGCCCTTGTCTTCTCCCACATCATGCAAATGCACCAGAAGTGTGACACGACAACTTCACGCGGTCAAAGCCCCTGTTTGAGAAAACAGGCGGCGGTATGGCCGGGGCCGACGGGCTCGAGCGGCGGGCGGGCTTCGTGACATCCGGCCTCGACACGGGGACAGCGCGCGACAAAGGGACAGCCCGGCGGCAGATCGGTCGGGCTTTGCACATTGCCCGCCAGGCGTTCACGCTTGCGGGCCCCGGGTTCAAGCTGCGGCACGGCGTCGAGCAGGGCCCGGGTATAGGGATGCACCGGATTGGCGAAGACCTCCGCCGTCGGGCCAAACTCGACGATATGGCCGAGGTACATTACGGCGACCTCGTCACAGACATATTCGACTACGGCAAGGTCATGGCTGATCAGCAAATAGGTCACGCCGAACTGATCCTGCAAATCCTGCAACAGGTTCAGCACCTGGGCCTGGACCGAGACATCAAGCGCCGAGACGGGTTCGTCGGCAACGATCAGGGTCGGGCGAGTAATCAGGGCGCGGGCAATGGCGATGCGCTGGCGCTGGCCACCGGAAAATTCATGCGGGTATTTGGCTGCGTCGGTGGTCTTGAGCCCGACCGAACCCAGCACTTCGGCCACGCGTTCGGCGCGGGCGGCAGGTTTCAGTTTCTCCAGGGCGTCGAGCGGTTCGGCAACAATACGCCCAACGGTGTGGCGCGGATCGAGCGAGCCGAACGGGTCCTGGAACACCATCTGGAAATGACGGCGTCGCGTGCGCAGTTCCTCAAAACTCAGGCCCGCCAGATCAACGCCGTTAATCGCCACGCTGCCGCCATCAAGCGTTTCCAGCGCCATCACACAGCGGGCAAGGGTGGACTTGCCGCAACCGGATTCGCCGACCACACCAAGGCTGCGCCCGCGGGCGATGTCAAAATCAACACCGTTCAGGGCGTAGACTTTGCCCGGCGGTTTGAACAAACTTTCGCGCGGCAGCGTGTAGTGCCGCACGACGTTGCGGGCTGAGACGACTGTGTCCGACGCGGTATTTGAAGTGTCTGTCATGATCCGGCCTCAGCAAACACCTTGCCCGACAACGCCTCGTCCAGTTTGAGGCAGGCAACCCGGTGGCCGGGATCATCGTCGATGGCCTCGATGGGTGGTGTGGTACCGGCGCAGCCGTCTCCGACTATCGGGCAACGATCGGCAAAAGTGCAGCCCGCCGGCAGATTGATCAGTTCCGGCACCATGCCGGGGATGGTGGCGAGGCGCGTGCGCCCGCCCGTTACCCGTCCCCCGCCCAGTTTGGGCACAGCGGCGAACAGGCCTTGCGTGTAGGGGTGGGCGAGATGCTCAAAGACAGCACCCGTCGGTCCGGTTTCGACCCCGGCCCCGCCATACATCACCATGACCCGGTCGACGGTCTCGGCAATGACGCCGAGGTCATGCGAGATCAGGATCAGCGCCATGCCGGTCTCCTCGACGAGGTCGGCGATCAGGTCGAGTATCTGGCCCTGGATGGTAACGTCGAGCGCCGTGGTCGGCTCGTCCGCGATCAACACATCGGGCTTGCACGACAGCGCCATGGCGATCATCACACGCTGGCGCTGGCCACCCGACATCTGGTGCGGATAGGCATCAAGGCGTTGAGCGGCACCGGCGATCCCGACGCGCTCGAGCAGGCGGATGGCCTCGTTGCGGGCCTCGCTGACGCTGAGGCCCTGATGCAGGATCATCGGTTCTGTAACCTGACGCCCGATGGTGTGCAGCGGATTGAGCGAGGTCATCGGTTCCTGAAAAATCATCGCAATGCGGTTGCCGCGCACCCCGCACATCTGTTCTTCGCTGAGCGCCATCAGGCTTTCGCCGTCCATCTCGATGCGGCCCTCTACCACGCCGTTTTCGGGCAGCAGCCGCATCAGGGCGAGCGAGGTCATCGACTTTCCACAACCCGATTCACCGACAATGCCGAGCGACTGGCCCCGGTCGAGCGTAAAGCTTAAATTCCGCACAGCGCGCGCCGGACCGCTGGAGGTCGCCAGCGTCACGGTAAGATTTTCGACTTCGAGCAGGGCCATATATTAGCGCCCCCGCGTCAGGCGCGGATCAAGCACATCGCGCAGGCCGTCGCCCAGCAAATTGAGCCCGAGCACGGACAGCAGGATGGCGGCACCGGGGAAGATCGCCAGATGCGGCGCGTTGAACATGAAAGTCTGCGCGTCGTTCAGCATGCGGCCCCAGCTCGGGTCAGGCGGCTGGGTGCCGAGCCCGAGGTACGAGAGCGCGGCCTCGGCGAGGATGGCGATGGCAAAGCTGATGGTGGCCTGAACGACGATGACGCTGGTGATATTGGGCAGCACGTGTTCAAGCGTGATACGGGCGCGGCCCTTGCCGGCGGCGCGGGCGGCGAGCACAAATTCGCGCGACCAGATGGCGTTGCCCGAAGCCCGGGTCAAGCGGGCAAAGACCGGGATATTGAAAATGCCGATGGCGAGGATGGAGTTGATCGTACCGGCGCCCAGCAAGGCCGTAATCATGATGGCCGAGAGAATGGCGGGAAAGGCGAAAGTGAAGTCAGAGAACCGCATGATCAATTCTTCGGTCCAGCCGCGCCGGGCCGAGGCGATCAGCCCGAATCCAACCCCGATGGCGACGCCGATGCCGACGGCGACAATACCGACGACCAGCGAATTTTGCGCGCCGACCATGATCATCGACAGCACATCGCGGCCATAGTGATCAGTGCCGAGCCAGTGCTCCCAGTTCGGTGCCTGGAAGCGCGACTTGATCGCCAGCACGGTCGCCGAATGCGGTGTCCAGATCAAGCTTAGCAAGGCCGTGACAATGACCCAGGCCGTGAGCGCCCCGCCGATGACAAAATTGCGATAGCGCAGCAGGCCGCGCCAACCTTTTGTGTCGGCGCTAGACATCATGCACCTTCAGGCGCGGATCAATCACGGCGTAAGCCAGATCAACGAGGAAGTTGACGATGATGACCATGGCGGCAAGGAACAGCACGACGTCCTTGACGACGACAAGATCTCGATTGGAGATGGCCTGGAAAACCAGCCGCCCGAGCCCCGGCAGATAAAACACGTTTTCGATGACGATGGTGCCGGTCAGCAGGTTGGCGAACTGCAGGCCCATGATGGTGATCACCGGGATCAGGGCATTGCGCACGACGTGCCGCCACAACGTGGCTTTTGCGTTGAGGCCCTTGGCACGTGCGGTGCGCACATAATCCTCGCGGAAAGTTTCCAAAACGGCCGAGCGCGTGGTACGGGCAAGGATCGCGGTTTGCACCGTGGCTAGTGCAATAGCCGGCAGGATCAATGATTTGAGCGCCAGCCAGAAACCTTCACTCCAGCCCGGAAATCCACCGGAGGAAAACCATCTGAGATAGACCGAGAAAAACAATATCAGCAGAATACCGAACCAGAAATTGGGCACGGCAATGCCGAGTTGACTGAAGGCCATGACACCGTAATCGCCGGGTTTGTTGTGACGTGATGCGGCATAAACGCCGAGCACCAAGGCTGCCGCCACCGACATCACCATGGCGATCAGGGCGAGCGGGACGGTCAGGGCCATGCGCTCCAGCAGCAAGTCCCAGACCGGCACGGAGTAGGCGTAGGAATCGCCGAGATTGCCGGTCAACAGGCCCCCGATCCAGTCGAAGTAGCGTTCGAACATCGGACGGTCCAGGCCGAGTTGTTTCGACAAGGCGTCGTAAGCTTCCTGGTCGGCGTTCGGCCCCAGAATGACCATTGCCGGATCGCCGGGCAAAATCTCCAGCACAAAAAAAACGACAAGGGACGCGCCCAGCAATGTGGCGACAAACGTGGCAAATCGTTTGGCCAAAAATACGCTCACGAATGGCAACCGGATGAGGGCGGCTTGATCATAAAATAACGGTAGTGCGCCCAATCCCGGCGGTCAATATCGGCCTGCCCCGAAAATGCCCCAATTCCGTCAAACCGGTGCCCCATTGACCCGCCAGACTGTTCCGTATTGGGCCTCTACTGTGGCTCGGTCGTCATCCCGATCTTCGGGACCCCCCCTCGGCCCCCGGGGTGACGATCGAGCCACTTTTTTATGCAGCGAAAATTTTTTGCCCGCCTTCCCCGGACATGCGATAGGTTCTTTCGTCCCTGATGAAAGGCTTAACCCATGTCTCGTGCGCTTTATCAACTTGCCGGTCTGGATGACCATCGTTTCAGTCCCTTTTCGTGGCGCGCCCGGATGGCGCTGGCGCACAAGGGGCTGGAAGTTGAACTGCGGGACGTCAAGTTTTGTGATCGCGCGCCGCTTGAGCCTTCGGGCCAGGAGCGTGTGCCGGTGCTGGTCGATGGTGAGACGTGGGTCGCGGATTCCTGGGCCATCGCTGAGTATCTCGATGCGACGTATCCGGACGCGCCATCGTTGCTCGGCAATGACGAAACCCGTGCCAGCATTCGTTTCGTTAACAGTTGGGCCGATGCGATTTTCCACGCCGGGATTTTTGGCCAGATCGCGCTTGATATCTTTAACCATACCTGCGCCGAGGACCGGGAATTTTTCCGCACCACCCGTGAAGCGCGCGCCGGTATGCCGCTCGAGGACTTCCAGGCCCTGCGCGAGAGCAAGCTTGAAGCCTTTCGCTACAGCCTAATGCCCGTGCGTCTGACGGTTAAACGCCAGCCGTACCTGGGTGGAGAGGCCCCGAATTATGCCGATTACATCGTCTTTGGCGGATTTCAGTGGATGCGTTGCGCCAGTCCGTGGAAAGCGCTGGCGGAAGACGATCCGATTAACCCGTGGTTTAAGAGGGTTTCCGCCCTTTTTGACGGTCTGGGGGCCAACGCTTCAGGCTATTAGGCTCACGCGCCGCAGGCTGGTAAAAGCGGGCTGGTGCGGCGAATTCAGGCGTGATAGCTTCGCCAACGTATTAAGAACAGGGAAGCCGGTGAAACGGGACGATAATTCCGTCAGTCCGGCGCTGCCCCCGCAACTGTAGGGGGGAGGTTTCGAGCACTCGCCACTGGCTGATTGGCCGGGAAGGCGCTCGAACACCAACGACCCCAAGCCAGGAGACCTCCTTGATACATCGTTAAGCGTATCGTGCCGACGCGCGCAAATGCCTGCGTGTGGAAACCATTGTTCCTGCCATGTACCTCGGAGGGAGGCCATGACCGATATCACTCTCATTCTGGGCGGGGCCCGATCCGGCAAGAGCCGTCATGGCGAAGGCCTGATCGAGCAGTTGTCGCCGCCGTGGAGCTATATCGCCACGGCCCAGGCGCTGGACGCCGAGATGACTTCGCGCATTGCCGAACACCAGAGCCGTCGGGGGCGCAACTGGTCGACCATCGAAGCCCCGCTGGAACTGACGCAGGCCCTGCTGGATGTCGAACAATCCTCGCGGCCCGTGCTGGTCGATTGCCTGACGCTGTGGCTTTCGAACCTGATGGGGGCAGGCCGGGATATCGCCGAAGAGACCGATGCCCTTGCCGCGACGCTCAAAGCCACCACCGTGCCCGTCATCATCATCAGCAACGAGGTGGGGCAAGGCATCGTGCCTGACAACGCCCTCGCCCGGCAGTTCCGTGATCAGGCGGGCTGGCTTAATCAAACCATCGCAGGCGTGGCCGACAACGTGACCTTTGTCGCCGCCGGCCTGCCGCTTTCCCTTAAATCATCTGCAAACGAGTAAATCTTTCATGGACGCCCAGACCATCAAATCGAAAAGCCGTATCCCCGCCACCGTCATCACCGGATTTCTCGGGGCCGGAAAAACCAGCCTGGTCCGACACCTGCTGGAAAATGCCGACGGTCGCAAGATCGCCCTGATCATCAATGAATTTGGTGACCTCGGTGTTGACGGTGAAATCCTCAAAGCCTGTGGCGATGAAACCTGCAGCGAGAACGATATTGTCGAGCTGGCCAACGGCTGCATTTGCTGCACCGTGGCCGACGATTTCCTGCCGACCATCGAAGCCCTGCTCGACCGGCCCGAACCGCCGGATCACATCGTCATCGAAACCTCCGGCCTGGCCCTGCCCAAGCCTTTGTTGAAGGCCTTCGCCTGGCCCGAAGTCCGCACCCGCGTGACAGTGGACGGTGTCGTCGCCGTGGTTGATGGACCGGCCGTCGCCGCCGGATTGTTCGCCACCGACCCGCAGGCCGTCGATGCCCAGCGCGCGCTTGATGATAACCTCGACCATGAAAGTCCGCTGGAAGAACTGTTCGAGGATCAGCTTTTGTGCGCCGACATGGTCGTGCTGAACAAATCCGATCTGATGGATGAGGCGACGACCAAACAAGTTACCGACAACGTCGCCGGTGAGGCCCGCGACGCCGTCCGGATCGTGCCGGCCAGTCACGGCGCTATCGACATCAACGTGCTTCTGGGCATTGACGCGGCGGCGGAAAACGATCTCGACGCCCGGCCGTCGCACCACGACGACGAAGACGATCATGAACACGATGACTTTGAGAGCTTTGTCGTTGAGATCAGCGAAGCCACCAGCCCCGAAGCCTTGAGCGCCCGTGTCGAACAGATCATGCGCGATTTCGGCATCCTGCGCGTCAAGGGATTTGTCTCGGTCGCAGGCAAGGACATGCGCCTCGTCGTCCAGGGCGTCGGCCCGCGCGTCCAGCACTATTACGACCGCGACTGGCAAGAAGATGAAGTGCGCGCCAGTCGCCTGGTTGTGATCGGAGAGACCGGCCTCAACGAGGCAGCGATTACAGCCGCCCTGCAAAGCGGCGAGTGAAGTTGTAGTCAATGCATCTGCTTGCCGCCAAACCGGGGGCCGTTGACGACGGCAGCGAGGCGATTGATCTTGGCCAGACGCCGGGCGATATCGTGGTGCTGTCAGCGGCGGATACCGAGCTGGCAATGCTGGCCAATGCACACGCGAAATCAAAGGACGCGCCGGAAGTGCGGCTTGCCAGTTTGCTGCACCTCGGCCACAACATGTCGGTCGATGTTTACGTCGATGACATCATCAGTCAGGCCCGGCTGGTGGTGGTGCGGCTGCTGGGCGGTTCAGGTTACTGGCCCTATGGCGTCGAGCGTGTTGCCGAGACTTGCCGCGCGCGTGGTATTCAGCTCGCCATCCTGCCGGGCGATGATCAACCCGACCCGGAACTTGCCGGCATCTCCACTCTGCCCGCCGAAACCTGCCACCGGCTGTGGCAATACTGCGTCCAGGGCGGGGCGGAAAACGCCGCTGAATTTCTTAAATATGCCGCGTCATTAATCGGCGTTGAGACGGCATGGCGCGAACCTGCACCGCTGATGCGGGCTGGACTTTATTGGCCGGGCGAAGGCGCGACGGATTTTCAAACCGTCTCGAAAAACTGGACTGCGGAGGGCGGCGTCACGGCGCTGGTATTTTACCGGGCGCTCTATCAGGCCAGCAATTTGGCCCCGGTCGATGCCCTGATTGAGGCCCTGCAGCGCCAGGGCCTGCAACCCTTGCCACTGTTTGTCTCCAGCCTGAAAGATCCGCTGGCCGTCGCCGTCCTGGCGGATGTTTTCAGCGAAGCCCCGCCGCGCGTTGTGCTGAACGCCACGGGTTTTGCCGTGGGTAAACCCGGTGCGGCGCGAACGACTGGGCCGCTCGATGCGCCGGGCGCGCCGGTCTTGCAGGTCGTTTTTGCCGGATCCGATGAAGAAGGCTGGCGCGCCGGCACGCGGGGTTTATCGGCCCGCGATATCGCCATGAACGTCGCCCTGCCCGAAGTCGATGGCCGGGTTCTGAGTCGCGCCGTCTCCTTCAAGGCCGAAGCGCGCTACGACGATGCCACGCAATCGGCGCTGGTTGCCTACACGCCCGTGGCCGATCGCGTCGACTTTGTCGCCGAACTGGCGGCAGGCTGGGCCCGGCTCAATGCCACACCTGCGCCTGAGCGCCGCGTTGGTCTGATCATGGCGAACTATCCCAATCGTGATGGCCGCATGGGTAATGGTGTGGGCCTCGATTCACCGGCAGCGGCGGCGAACATGCTGCGCGCCCTGGGGTCAGAGGGCTATCGCATCGAGAATGCACCTTCGAGCGGCAACGCGCTGATCGAGCGGCTGCAACAAGGCCCGACCAACGCCCACGATGATATGCGCGGTGCGACGGAGACGCTGTCGCTGGCCGATTACACGCCGTTTTTTGCCCGCCTGCCGCGCAGCGTTCAGGATCAGGTCACGGCGAAATGGGGGGCACCGGAAAGTGATCCCTTCTTCCGCGATGGCAACACCGATTGCGGCAGCTTCGCCATCCCGGTTTTCCGCGTTGGCAATTGTTGCGTCGCCCTGCAACCAGCGCGCGGCTACAACATCGATCCGGTCAAGACCTATCACGATCCCGATCTGGTGCCGCCGCACGGCTACCTGGCTTTTTATGCCTGGTTGCGCGAGAGCTTCCGCGCTGATGCCGTGATCCATGTCGGCAAGCACGGCAATCTCGAATGGCTGCCAGGCAAGGCGCTGGCCCTGTCGTCGGACTGTTACCCCGAAGTGGCGCTGGGCGCGCTGCCGCACCTTTATCCTTTTATCGTCAATGATCCGGGCGAAGGGACGCAGGCCAAGCGGCGTTCTTCCGCTGTGATCATCGATCACCTGACGCCGCCGCTGGCCCGGGCCGAAACCTACGGGCCATTGCGTGATCTCGAGGCGCGCTGCGATGAATATTATGAAGCGGCCAGTGTAGATCCGAGACGCCTGCGTGTACTCGGCAAACAAATCCTCGAGACTGCAGCCATCCTCGGGCTTGATGCCGATGTCGGCATTGCCGAGGTTGACGATGAAGCAACGGCGCTTTCCAAGCTCGACAATTATCTCTGCGAGCTAAAAGAAATGCAGATCCGAGACGGTTTGCATATCTTCGGCACCTCACCGGAAGACACGTTGCTTGAGGCCTTGCTGGTGGCGCTGGTTCGAGTGCCGCGCGGTACAGCAGCGGCGGAAGCCTCCATCCTCAGGGCGCTGGCCGATGATCTCAACCTGACAGGACTTGATCCGCTGGACTGTGAGATGGGCGCGACCTGGCATGGCGCGCGGCCCGACGTGCTGGCCGGGCTCAGCGATGAGACGTGGCGCAGCACTGGCGATACCGTCGAGCGTCTCGAATTGCTGGCGCTCGACCTGGTGGCCGAGCGCACGCAAGCCGAAGCAATTGGGCCCGCGACCATCGCCGTGATGGACTTCGTCGAAACCACACTGCGCCCCACTGTCATGGCGTCAGGTGATGCGGAGATGCAAGGCTTGCTCACTGGCCTTGCCGGACGGTTTGTCGAGCCCGGTCCGTCGGGTGCGCCGACGCGCGGGCGGCCCGATGTGCTGCCAACCGGCAAGAATTTTTATTCGGTCGATACCCGCACCGTGCCGACACCCGCGGCCTGGCAACTCGGCTGGAAGTCGGCGGAGTTGCTGATCGAGCACCATCGCCAAACCAATGGTGCGTGGCCGCGCACCATGGCGATCTCGGCCTGGGGCACGTCGAACATGCGCACGGGCGGCGATGATATCGCCCAGACCCTGGCCCTGATGGGGGCGAAGCCGACGTGGGAGGGTGCGTCCGGGCGCGTCACCGGGTTCGAAATTATCCCCGCCGACATGCTGGACCGACCGCGTGTCGATGTAACCTTGCGGGTGTCGGGCTTTTTCCGCGATGCCTTTCCCGGTCTTATCGATCTAGTCGACAGCGCCGCCCGCGCCGTGGCCGATCTTGACGAGCCCGATGCGATCAATCCGCTGGCGATGTGCGTGCGCACCGATGCCGCGGCCCTGATCGCCGAGGGGACCGACGAAGAGACGGCGCGCGCCCGCGCAGGCCACCGTGTGTTCGGCTCCAAACCCGGGGCTTACGGGGCCGGGCTGCAGGCGCTGATTGATGAAAAGGGTTGGCAGGGCGAAGCCGACCTCGCCCGGGCCTACGTCGCGTGGGGCGGCTATGCCTATGGGGCCGGGACCGAGGGCCAGGCCGAGCACGCGCTGTTTGAACGTCGTCTGGGCGCGGTCGAAGCCGTGGTGCAGAACCAGGATAACCGCGAACACGATCTTCTGGATTCGGATGACTATTATCAGTTCGAGGGCGGCATGGCGGCGGCGGTTCGCGTGCATTCCGGCGCGCAGCCGGCGATCTATCACAACGATCATTCGCACCCCGAAACGCCGCGCATCCGCACCCTGGAAGACGAAATCGGCCGCGTTGTGCGTGCCCGCGTCGTCAATCCGAAATGGATCGCCGGTGTCATGCGGCACGGCTACAAGGGGGCCTTCGAAATGGCGGCGACGGTCGATTACATGTTCGCCTTCGCGGCCACGGCCCACGCCGTAAAGGACCATCACTTTGACGCCGTTTTCGAGGCTTACCTCGGTGACGCGGACGTCCGTGATTTTATTGCCGACAACAATCCTGAAGCCCTGAAAGACATTGTCGAGCGCTTGCTGGAAGCCCAGGCACGTGAGCTGTGGCGACCGCGCATGAACTCGACCCACGCCATCCTGACGGCGCTCAGCACGCCCCAACCAGAGGAGACATCATGATTAAAAAAGTCGAAGGCGAGAGCGAGGAAGACCTCGACCGTCGCCACAACGAACGCATGGAAAAGAAGAAGGCAGCGCGCGATAAAATCCTCGCCACCAAGACCATCGAAAAGGGCTTGCTGATCGTCCACACCGGCAAGGGCAAGGGCAAATCGACGGCGGCTTTTGGTTTGGCGACCCGGGCGGTCGGCAACGGCATGAAGGTCGGCATTATCCAGTTCGTCAAGGGTGTGTGGGAAACCGGCGAGCGCGTCGTGCTCGACAAGTTCCCAGACCAGGTCACCATCCGCTCGATGGGCGAGGGCTTCACCTGGGAGACCAAGGACCGCCAGCGCGATCTCGCCGCTGCCCGCAAAGCCTGGGCCGTGGCGCAGGAAATGATCGAGGCTTGCCGTGGTCCCGACCCGGCCTACGACATGATCGTGCTGGATGAGCTGAACATCGTGCTGCGGTACGAATCACTGCCGCTCGATGAAGTCGTCACGGTACTCGACGCCCGGCCCGAAATGCTGCACATCGTCGTCACCGGGCGCAACGCCAAGGAGGAGATGATCGAGGCCGCCGATCTGGTCACCGAAATGACCCAGATCAAGCACCCCTTCCGCTCAGGCGTGAAGGCCCAGGTCGGGATCGAGTTTTAGGGCGACAAAATGACAACCCCCGCCATCATGTTTCAGGGCACGGGCTCGGACGTCGGCAAGTCGCTGATTGTTGCCGGGCTGGCGCGCGCCTTCAGTAACTGGGGGCTGAAGGTCAGGCCGTTCAAGCCGCAGAACATGTCCAATAATGCGGCGGTGACCGCCGATGGCGGCGAGATCGGTCGGGCCCAGGCGCTGCAGGCCATCGCCGCACGCGTCGCCCCCAATGCCGACATGAACCCGGTATTGCTGAAACCGCAGACCGACGTGGGCGCGCAAGTGGTGGTGCGCGGCAAGGTGCGTGGTAACGCGACGGCGCGCGAATACACCGCGCTGAAACCGACACTGTTGCCGGAGGTGCTGGAGAGTTTTTCAAGGCTGGGCGATAACGCCGACATCGTGCTGGTCGAGGGCGCCGGCAGTGTGGCCGAGATCAACCTGCGCGCCGCCGATATTGCCAACATGGGTTTTGCCGAGGCCGCCGATATCCCGGTGGCGCTGATTGCCGACATCGACCGGGGCGGCGTGATCGCGTCGCTCGTCGGCAGCCACGCACTGATCAGCGAGGCCGAACGCGCGCGGATCAAGGGCTTTATCATTAACCGCTTTCGCGGCGACCCCGCGCTGTTTGCAGACGGCATGACCGAAATCTCGACCCGGACCGACTGGCCGGCACTGGGTCTGGTGCCGCACTGGGCGGAGGCCCACCGTTTGCCGGCGGAAGATGCCGTGGTGCTGGAACAGGGCACGCGCAACGGCAGCGGCGGGAGCCTGCGCATTGCCGTCTTGCAGTTCTCCCGCATCGCCAACTTCGATGATTTTGATCCGCTGATGGCCGAGCCCGAGGTCGATTTGCAGTTCATTGAACCCGGCAGCGCCCTGCCCGGCGATGTTGATTTGGTCATCCTGCCGGGATCCAAAGCGACGCTGGCCGATCTGCGTTTCTTGCGCCAGCAGGGCTGGGATGTCGATGTCGCCGCACATGTGCGACGGGGCGGTCACGTGCTGGGGATCTGCGCCGGGTTTCAGATGCTGGGCACCACTGTCAGTGACCCGGACGGACTGGAGGGCGCCCCGGGGGAAGAGGCCGGGCTCGGGCTGCTCGACGTCGTGACGACGATCTCGGGCGACAAAACGTTGAGCGATGTCACGGGTACCGAAATTGCCAGCGGCCTCGCCATCGCGGGTTATGAAATGCATTGTGGCACGACAACGGGCGCAGCTCTCGGTCGGCCCCTGCTCAACCTGTCAGCGGATCGGACCGACGGGGCCATCGATCCATCGGGACGAGTGTCCGGCTGTTATGTGCACGGGCTGTTCGCCGCCGATGAGTTTCGCCACGCGTATCTCGCCCGGCTCGGTGCCGTGTCGAGCGACCTGAAGTATTCAGCTCTGGTCGATGAAACGCTGGATGGTCTGGCGCTGTATCTTGATGCCCATCTCAATCTCGAACGTATTCTGGAGATTGCCAGTGCGCGCTGAATTATCCCGTTCCCCACGCCAGCGCCGCAATCAGCAGCGCCATCAGCACGTTGGCGGCGATGTAGAGACGAAGCGCATCACGAATATCGCTTTCGATCACCTCGTGCCGACCATCACCGCCCATGAAACCATCGTCGACGGGCCCCGTGGCATAGACACGCGGACCGGCGAGCGCGATGCCAAGCGCCCCGGCCACGGCAGCTTCGGTATGACCGGCGGTGGGGGAGCGATGAAGGGCCGCATCACGGCGGCGCACCCGCCGGGCGTTGGTACCGGACATGCCCGGCATGATCGCGGCGGCCAGCACGATCAGGTGGCCCGCAAGCCGCGCAGGCAGGAAGTTGGCCAGATCGTCGAGACGGGCCGCAGCCCGTCCAAAATCGAGATGGCGCACGGATTTGTGGCCGATCATGCTGTCCGCCGTATTCAACGCCTTGTAGGCGCAGAGGCCTGGCAGGCCCAGCAGCGCGAACCAGAACACCGGCGCGACGACGCCATCAGAAAAATTCTCGGCCAGCGATTCGATGGCGCCGCGCACCACACCGGCTTCATCAAGGGCGTCCGGGTCACGCCCGACAATCCGCGATACGGCCGCGCGCCCCGCCGCCAGTCCGCCGAGCGACAGGCCATCGGCCACGGCACGCACATGATCGTAAAGCGAGCGCCCGGCCAGCAGCAGAGCGGCGGCAATAATCTCGCCCACCGGATCGAGCCCGAAATATCGCAAGACGGATGTCAGCAGCCAGCCAAAAAGGGCCGCACCTGCGATCAGCGTGACCGCAACAACGGCCCCGGTCAACTGACGCTCCCCCGCCGGGGCGTCCGGGCGATTGAGCCAACGATCAGCCACGTCGATCAAATTGCCAACAATAACAACGGGATGGCGCACACGATGCCAGAGCCAGTCCGGGTCGCCGACAAAAGCGTCGAGCAACAGGGCCAGCAACAGGACAATAAAGGGATTTGTCGCCACGGGGGACAGGTCTGGAACAAACATGGCGCAAGATTGGGTTCGCGGCGCGCATCCGTCAATCCCCGGCTTCAATCATATACTTACGAAACCCCGCCAGCAGTGCTATGAGAGCCCCATAATTTCAAGGAAACCTAAATGACTGAAGAGATTAAAACCGGCGTGATGATATGCGGCCACGGCAGCCGCGATGTGAACGCCGTCAGTGAATTTGAAAAACTGGCCGTGGGCTTGCGCGCGAGGCTGCCGCAATACGATGTCGAGTACGGATTTCTCGAGTTCGCCCTGCCGGTCATTCGCAATGGTCTCGATGCCCTGGTGGCCAAGGGCTGCACCCGCATTTACGCCCTGCCCGGCATGCTGTTTGCGGCGGCCCACGTCAAAAACGATATCCCCTCCGTGCTCAACGAATTCAGCGCCGAGCACCCGGAGATTGAAATCCTGTTCGCCCGCGAACTGGCCGTCAGCCTGAAACTGGTCAACGCCGCCGCCGGACGCATTGAAGACGCCATCGCCGAAGCCGACAAAAAAGCCGTCATCGCCCGCGAGGATACGCTACTGATGGTCGTCGGACGCGGGGCGTCGGACCCCGATGCCAACTCCAACGTCTGCAAGATCACGCGCTTTTTGTGGGAAGGTCTCAACGTCGGCTGGGCCGAGACGAGTTATTCCGGCGTGACCAATCCGCTGATCGCAGACGGCCTCGACAAGGCGGCGATCATGGGCTTCAAACGCGTCGTCGTTTTCCCCTATTTCCTGTTTACCGGCATTCTGGTCAAACGCATTTATGATGCCGCGGACGCGGCGGATGCGAAGTACCCGGATATCGAATTCATCAAGGCGGGCTATCTCAACGATCATCCGAATGTTCTGGATACCTTTATCGAGCGCATGGACGAAATCGACGCCGGCAATCCCAACATGAACTGCCAGCTTTGCAAATACCGCGAACAGCTGATCGGCTTTGAGCATGAACTGGGCAAACCGCAGGAAGGCCATCACCACCATGTCGAGGGTATCGGCACGGATGGGGATCACGGACATAGTCATGATCACGCGCATGAGCATAGCCATGATCATGGTCACAAGCACGATTAGGAACTGATGCATTGACCACCTCCCCTCCCTTCGATTATTTGCGCGACCCGGCGGCGATCTATCACCGGTCGTTCGAAATCGTGCGGGCGGAGTGTGATCTGGACGCTCTGCCGTCGGATGTCGCAAACATGGCAGTACGCCTGGTGCACGCTTGCGGCATGACGGAAATAGTCGGCGATCTGCGCTGGACGGACGATGTGTCGGATGCTGCCCGCGCCGCCCTGCAAGCCGGTGCGCCGGTGATCGCTGATTGCCGTATGGCCGCCGATGGCATCATCGCCAAACGCCTGCCCGCCGGAAACGATATCCTCTGCACCCTAAACGACCCGCAGGCTTATCAACGCGCGGAAGAAATCGGCACGACGCGCTCGGCGGCTTCGGTCGACTTGTGGCGGGAGCATCTTGATGGGGCGGTCGTGACGATCGGCAATGCGCCGACCGCGCTTTTTCGCCTGCTGGAAATCCTGGCCGATGGCGCGGCAAAACCTGCGGCGATCCTCGCCTTCCCGGTCGGGTTTGTCGGTGCAGCGGAATCGAAAGATGCACTGGTCGCGGCGGAACTCGGCGTGCCTTACATCACCCTGACGGGGCGGCGCGGCGGCAGTGCGATGGCAGCGGCGGCGGTGAATGCTGTCTCCGGCACCTCGGAGGATGATCAATGACCGCGCCGTGGCTCTCGGTCATCGGCATTGGCGAGGACGGTCCGGCCGGTCTTAATCCCGCGGCCCGCACTTTGCTGGAAGCGGCAGACGTTATCGCCGGCGGTGACCGGCACCTCGCCATGGTGGCGGACCTGAAGGCGGACAAACGCCCGTGGCCGACACCGCTCGACGGCCTGTTCGACGAGCTGGCGGCCATCGGGGCTGATGGCGGCAAGGTCGCCGTACTGGCGACCGGCAATCCCATGTGGTACGGCGTCGGCGTCAAGTTAAGCTATCGTTTCAGCGCGGCTGAAATGGTTTTGGTGCCGAGCGCCTCGGCTTTTGATATGGCTTGCGCCGCCATGGCCTGGGCTCAGGCTGAGACGACGTGCTTGACGGTACATGGCCGCCCGGTCGAGATGGTCAACGCACATCTGCTGCCTTGCGCCCGTCTGGTGGTGCTCTGCCGCGACGGCAAAAGCCCGGGCGAGATCGCCGCGGAGCTGGTCAAGGCGGGCTACGGCCAGAGCCCGATGACGGCCATGAGCCAGCTCGGCGGGGCCGACGAAGCGCGTATTGAAGCCACGGCAGCAACCTGGTCCGATACGCCCACCCATGATTTTGTCACCGTGGCCGTCGAATGCCTGGCTGACGAGGGCGCCCGCATTCACGCCCGTGTGCCCGGCCTGCCTGATGAGGCCTTCCGCCACGACGGCCAGCTAACCAAACGCGAGGTGCGCGCGACGACGCTGGCAGCCCTCGGACCTCGCCCCGGGGAGGTACTGTGGGATGTCGGTGCCGGTTGCGGATCCATCGCCATCGAGTGGATGCGTAGTGCCGGACATGGCCAGGCCATCGCCATCGAAGCCAACGCCAAACGTGCCGCCCTGATCAGTGAAAATGCTGCAGCACTCGGCACACCGTTGCTCAAACTGATGATCGGCAAGGCACCGGAAGTTCTGGCCGATCTGACAGCACCGAACGCCGTCTTCATCGGCGGCGGCATTTCGGGTGACGGTGTCTTCGAGGCAGCCTGGGACGCCCTGAATACCGGCGGTCGTCTGGTGGCCAATACCGTCACATCACAAGGCGAGGCAAAATTGCTCGGCCTGCAGGCAGAATTTGGCGGTGACTTGCGCCGCATATCCATATCCCGGCTTGATCCGCAGGCGCGCGTCTCAATCTGGCGCGGCATGGCCCCGGTGACACAATGGGCCGTCGAGAAAAAATGATTTAAGGAATACACAACAACAATGACTGGCACACTTTACGGATTGGGCATTGGCCCCGGCGACCCCGAACTGATTACTCTCAAAGCGCTGCGCCTGTTACGCGACAGCCCGGTGATTGCCTGGCCGGCACCGGATCAGGGCGACAGCCTGGCGCGGGCAATCATTGCTGATCATTTGCCCGGCAACCAGACCGAGATCGCCATCCGCATTCCGATGACGCCTGGGCATTTTCCGACGCAGGCGGTCTACGACAGGGCTGCCGATGAAATCGCCGAACACCTGGACGCCGGGCGCGACGTCGCCTGCATCTGCGAAGGTGATCCGTTTTTCTATGGCTCGTTCATGTATCTCTTTGGCCGCCTGTCGGAAGACCATCGGGTTGAAGTCGTGCCTGGTGTCTCGTCGCTGACGGCCTGCGCCGCCGCCAGTGCCGCGCCGCTGGCCGGTCTCAACGACGTGCTGAGTGTCATCCCGGCCCCGGTCGCAGAAGACGTGCTGGCCAGACATCTGGAACGATCCGACGCTGCCGCGATCATCAAGGTCGGGCGGCACCTCGCCAAAGTGCGTGGTGTGATCGAGGGCCTCGGCCTGATGGATCAGGCACACTACGTCGAGCGGGCGACCATGGAGAACCAGCGCCTGATGCCGCTGGCCGACGTGCCGGACGATGCCGCGCCGTATTTTTCGATGGTCCTGGTGCATCGTCGTGGCGAGGCGTGGAAATGAGTTCTCCTGCTATCATCGCGCTGACAAGCGCCGCCCTGGAAACTGCCCGCGCCATTGCCGACGTTGTGCCTGGTGCCAAAACGCATGGTCTGGCCAAACGCGTGACCGGGGCCGATGTCGCTTTTGAAAACGCCGCCGATCATCTAATGGGTTTGTTTGAAACCGGCACGCCGATCATCGGTGTATGTGCGGCGGGCATTCTGGTGCGCACGCTGGCCCCGTGCCTGAACGACAAAATGGTTGAGCCGCCGGTCATAGCGGTCTCGGAAGACGGTGCACACATTATCCCGCTGCTCGGCGGCCACCACGGGGCCAACGATATGGCCAGCCATATCGCCGAGGCCCTGGGGGGTACCGCCGCAGTAACCACGGCGGGGGATGGACGGCTCGGCTTCGCGCTTGATGCCCCGCCGGCGGGCTGGCAGATCGCCGATAGACGCAGCGCCAAGGACGTCACCGCCGCCTTGCTGGCTGGTGAGGCCGTGCGTCTTGCGAACGATCACCCCGGTGTCGATACATCGTGGTTTACAGAACAAGTCTCGTTCGCCGACGCCGGTGACCGGTCCGTTCACCTGACGGCGCAGGTTGCCGCGCCGGAGCAGAGTGTCACTTTGCACCCTGCGGTGCTGGCGCTGGGCGTCGGCTGTGAACGCGGCACCGATCCGACTGAGCTGATCGCGCTTGTCGTACAGACGCTGGCGGACAAAAACCTCGCGCCTGAATCCATCGCCTGCATCGTTTCGCTCGATCTCAAATCGGATGAGCCCGCCGTGCATGCGCTAGCCAAACATCTGAATGTCCCGGCGCGTTTCTTTGACGCTGCCGAGCTGGAGGCCGAGGCCGATCATCTGGCCAACCCGTCCGATACGGTATTTGCCGAGGTCGGCTGTCACGGTGTCAGCGAAGGCGCAGCCCTGGCCGCCGCAGGGTCAGCGAAAAACCTGATCGTGCCCAAGACCAAATCAAAACGCGCGACCTGCGCCGTGGCCTTGTCCGAAGACCTTATTAATCCCGCCACTGTAGGCCGGATGCGCGGACGGCTCGCCATCGTCGGTATTGGTCCGGGCGGTCCGACCATGCGCACACCAGAGGCAGACGCCGCAGTGGCAGCGGCCAGTGATGTCATTGGCTACAGCCTTTATATCGATCTGCTCGGCCCGGCGGCGGCGCGCAAGACGCGTCATGACTTTGACCTTGGCGAAGAAGAAGCCCGCGTGCGGGCGGCGCTTTATCTGGCGGCAGAGGGGCGCAATGTTGCGCTGGTCTGTTCGGGGGATGCAGGCATTTACGCCATGGCCTCCCCGGCTTTCGAACTGATTGAACGCGAACGCTCCGCCAAACCGGAATGGGCGCGGCTCGATATAACCGTCGTGCCCGGTGTCTCGGCCCTGCAGACGGCGGCGGCGCGAGCCGGTGCACCACTTGGTCATGATTTTTGCGCCATTTCGCTTTCCGATTTGCTGACGCCGTGGGAAATCATCCAGAACCGGGTGCGCAGCGCAGCGCAGGGCGACTTTGTCGTGGCGTTTTATAATCCGGTTTCCAAACGGCGGGTCACCCAATTGGCCGAGGCGCGTGATATTCTGCTCGAACATCGCCCGGGCGACGCGCCGGTCATGCTGGCCCGCAAACTGGGACGGGCCGGCGAATCACTGACCGTTACCACACTGGCCGAGCTCGACCCGGCCAATGTCGATATGCTGACGGTCGTGCTGGTCGGATCGTCCGCCTCGCGCCGGATAGATCACGGTGGTGGTGCGTGGGTTTATACGCCGCGCGGCTATGCGGCCAAGTTATCTGATCATCAGGGAGACAAATCGTGACGGTTCATTTTATTGGTGCCGGGCCCGGGGCTGCCGACCTGATCACGGTGCGGGGCTTGCGCCTGATTGAGGCCGCGCCCGTGGTACTTTACGCCGGATCGCTGGTGCCGGAAGAGATTGTCCGGGCCGCACCGAAAGATGCCCTGGTGATTGATACGGCGCCGCTGAACCTCGATGAAATCATCGCCGAGATTGTTGCAGCGCACGAGGCCGGTCACGATGTTGCGCGTGTGCATTCGGGTGATCCCTCGTTGTACGGGGCGATCGCCGAACAGATGCGCCGCCTCGATGATCTGGAAATCCCCTATAACATCACGCCGGGTGTGCCGGCCTTTGCGGCGGCGGCAGCGGCCCTGAAGCGTGAGTTCACCTTGCCCGGTATCAGCCAGTCCGTGATCCTGACGCGGACCTCGATGAAAAGTTCCGCCATGCCCGAGGGTGAGGAACTGGCCGAACTCGGCCGCTCGCGCGCTACGCTGGCTGTTCATCTTTCGGCCCGTAACCTGAAAAAAGTCAGCGCCGATCTGATCCCGTATTATGGCGAGGACTGCCCGGTCGCCGTGCTCTATCGCGTGAGCTGGCCGGATGAGCAGATCATTTATGGCACGCTCGGCGACATTCGCGACAAGGTCCGCGCCGCAAAGATCACCCGCACGGCCCTCGTTATCGTCGGCCACGTGCTGGCCGATGACGCCTTCGATGAAAGCCACCTTTATAACGCCGATCACGTGCATCTGTTGCGCCCGACACGGAAATCTGGTTAGCCCGCGCTAACCCACACCAACACGTCCTCGACACTGGTGGCGTGATCGCCGTCGGGTTCAACAGCGCGGCGGATCATGATGACGGGCAGGCCGAGTTCACGAGCGGCGGCCATTTTGGGCCAGCTACCGGCACCCCCGGCGTTCTTGGCGACGATGACATCAATGTGCAGGTCAGCCAGCAAAGTGCGCTCCTCGGCTTCAACAAAAGGCCCGCGCCCGGCAATCACGTCATAGTCCGCCAGCGCCAGGGCATGATCTGGTTGATCGACAAGGCGAACAAGGAACCAGACGCCGGACATTTTTTCGAAGGCCGGTAATTCCTGGCGTCCTGTGGCGAGAAATGCGCGGGCATATCCGCCATCGAGAATGGCCTGCGCTGCCGACGCACCATCTTCAACCTCGATCCAGTTATCGTCCGCTGTCGCCCGCCAGGCCGGGCGGACGAGTTGCAATCGTTTGACCCCGGCGGCGTCACAGGCAGCTGTTGCGTTGGCCGAAATTTGTGTGGCGAAGGGATGGGTGGCATCGATCAACGCTTCAATCCGGTTCTCGCGCAAATAATCCGTCATCGCTGCGATACCGCCAAAGCCCCCGATGCGCACCTCACCGGCGACATCACGTGGCGCGCGCGTACGCCCGGCCAGAGAGGTGATGATCCTATGATCACTTTCGGCGAGCCGGTCGGCGATGGTCGCCGCTTCTGCCGTGCCGCCGAGGATGAGAATATTCCCAGCCGTCATGACCCCGCCTGCCCGATCAGATTGCCAAACCGGTCATAAACCAGAATTTCCACTGCGCTGCCGCCAGACAGGGTCGCGAGCGCCGTCTCCCGCGCCTGGCGGGCGATGACGCTGGCGAGATCAATATCCTGGGCCTCGGCCAGTTCGCGGATGGCAAGTGCAGTGGTGGCGTCGCGGGCCTGTGAGACCGAGGATGCATCGCCGCCGAGTTTGGCCAGCAGATCGGCCAGCCAGTTGTTGTCGACCTGGCTGCGCGAGGAATGCAGATCGAGCGAGCCTGCCGCCAGCTTGCTGAGCTTGGCAAAGCCACCGGCGATGGTGACGTTTTCAATCGGGTGTTTGCGCAGATATTTCAGCATGCCACCGGCAAAATCGCCCATATCGATCAGGGCGGTATCAGGCAGGTCGTGGTGTTTTTGCACCGCCAGTTCCGAGGTCCGCCCGGTGGCTCCAGCGACACGGCTGTAGCCGAGGGCGCGCGCCACATCGATGCCGCGATGAATGGAATGGATCCACGCCGAGCAGGAGAACGGCACGACAATACCGGTCGTGCCGAGGATCGAGATACCACCCAATATCCCGAGCCGGGGGTTCCAGGTTTTTTCAGCAATCGCTGCGCCATTGGGCACCGAGATTTCAATCCGCACATCGCCCGCGCCACCGAAAGCTTCGGAAACTTCGGCGATGGCCGCCGTGATCATCTCACGCGGTTTGGGATTAATAGCGGGCTCACCCACCGCCAGCGGCAGGCCCGGCAAGGTCACCGTACCGACACCATCGCCTGCAACAAATTCAATGCCGCTGCCCGTTGCGGCCAGCGAGACCTGGACCGTGATGGTTGCACCATGCGTGATGTCGGGATCATCACCGGCGTCCTTGATAATGCTGGCGCTGGCCACACCGTCTTCGAGATTTTCACGAGACAATGCGAAAGCCGGTTGCTCGCCGCGCGGCAGGGTGATCTCGACGGGGTCGGGAAATTCACCGCTGAGCAGGGCTTGGTACGCGGCTTTGGCGGCGGCGGTCGCGCAGGCACCGGTAGTCCAGCCCCGGCGCAGGGGCGCATCTGGTTTATCGGAACTGTCAGTCTCGTCAGTCATCGCCCTATCTTATAAGATACGGCCATGCAAAACAGCGCCCCTTCACGCCTGCCACCGACATTGCTGATTGCCGCCCCGGCTTCGGGCAGCGGCAAGACCGTGCTGACGCTGGCCCTGTTGCGCCATTTCCGCAATCAGGGTACCGCGGTCGGCTCCTTCAAGGTCGGGCCCGACTACATTGATCCGGCCTTTCACAGCGCGGCGGGCGGGCACCGTTGCCGCAATATCGACGGCTGGGCCATGCGCCCGCAAACCCGGGCCGCTGCCCTGGTGCGCGCCGGGGCGGACTGTGAACTGGTGATCGGCGAAGGGGTCATGGGATTGTTTGACGGCGCACCCGATGGTACGGGCTCAACCGCAGACCTCGCGGCGGAGTTGGGCGTGCCGGTCATCCTGGTCGTTGACGTCAAGGGACAGGCAGCCTCTGCCATTGCCGTAATCGAGGGATTTGCCCGCCACCGCGACGATGTCCGCATTGCCGGCGTGATCTTCAACCGCGTCGGCGGCAGTGGTCACCGGCGAACACTGAGCGATGCCTGTGATCCGCTTGGTATTCCGCTGTTCGGCTTTGTGCCGCGCGATGAACGCCTGGTGTTGCCTGAACGCCACCTCGGCCTGGTACAGGCGACCGAGCATGGTGATCTTGATGCCAGGCTTGATGCGGCGGCGGCTATCATCGCCGAAAACGTTGATACGGAAAAATTGAAATCGCTGGCCGGACAGCCGGTGCAGAACGATGCGCAACCATCTCAACCGCTGCCGCCGCTCGGCCAGCGTATCGCCGTGGCCGATGATGCCGCGTTTACATTTCTGTATCCCGGCGTGCTCGAAGGCTGGCGGGAAGCCGGTGCGGAAATTCTGCCCTTCTCACCGCTCGCCGACAATGGACCATCAGCCGACTGTGACGCGGTTTATCTTCCCGGCGGCTATCCCGAACTGCACGCCGAAGCCCTGGCCAACAGCCGGAATTTCCTGCCGGGCCTGCGTCAGGCGGCGTCGCGCGGGGCATTTTTGTTTGGGGAGTGCGGTGGCTATATGGTACTGGGCCAGAGCCTGACGGACGCCGGGGGCACGGTGCATGCCATGGCCGGATTGCTGCCGCTTGAAACATCGTTCGCAGCGCGCAAGTTACATCTGGGCTATCGCCGGGTGGCGACGCTTGGAGAAACACCTTTTGGCGAGGCTGGCTCAGTCCTGAAGGGACACGAATTTCATTACACGCGGATCATGCGCGAAGATCACGCAGCCTGTGCCGCCCTGTTCAACGCCACCGATGCGCGCGGTGAAAAGAACGGCGATGTGACTGGCAGGGCCGGGCTACAGGCCGGCAATGTCGCCGGGTCGTTTATACATCTTGTTGATCGGGTATCTGGTTGATTTGGGGATCAGGCGTCTTCGAAGCGCTGATAGAAATAGCCTGACAGGCCGCCGAGCGCCGCCCAGAACAGGGCCATGGTCACCAGGGCCGCAATCTGGAACTGCCAGCGCAGGTCATCCGGGGCCAGACCACCGGCCTGATCAGGATGCGGAGCGCCGATGATATGCGGTACGGCGATTACGACAAGGCCGATAATCCGCGTCAACCACGATTGCGTAAAGGCGATCAGCGCAAGGCCGCCCGCCGTAGCGACAACTGTCATCACCCACCACATCTGACGCGCCGCCAGCGGCGCAGCAAAATCGGCCGGCAGTTCAGGCGGCAGGCCAAGCGCCGGTGCCAGGTTAAAGGCAATAAATCCGGCGACGCCCCAGAGGATGCCGCGGCGCAAGTCAATATCGCCGCGCATGGCAAACCCGGCGATTAGCAACAAGCCGAAGCCGATGCCTGTGATGATGTTGGTGAAGGCCGTCCACAGGGCACGATTTTCATCTTCCCCCTCGTCATGCGCATGTTCAGCTGCATGATCGGTCGTCGTCGTCGCAGTGGCCGCCGGCTTTGATGCATTTTCATATGTTTCCGCTTCAATTATCAGCGGATTAACGAATACGGCCTGGATGGCGAACAGAAAGAGTCCCGCCAGCGCCCCGGCAAGCGAGGCACTGAAAACAATTCGGCGCAGCATATTTTCAGATAATCAGTGGCAGGGGAAAGAGACTGAATGGCGCGTGTCATGGGCGGCATTATGAACCGCAGACGCTTCGACGAAACCGACGCCGAACAGTATGAACGAGCCCAAAACCGCAGCAAAAAGGGCAGGTGCCAAGGCTTCTGTGCGGATTGACGCGGTGCGCGGCAGGACCTGGGCTTTTGCCTGTTTTTTCTTTTCAAATCGATTGATGGTCATCGCGTTACGAGCTCCCTGATCACTTACCTGTACCCCATAAACACCAAATACTTCGTTTTGGGGTGATTTCGCAAACTATAGGCTTTGAATGGCGGCGATGGCAAGGAAACTAAGTCAATTCTTTGCGATTTCGAGTGCTAATTTGATTTAGAGAACGCCGACACAGGCGATGAGGAAGACGATTTCTGAAATTTGCCCGGTGGCACCGACAACATCGCCGGTAAATCCACCGATCTGGCGCGTCGCCAGTTTGATCATGCCCAACGCCGCTGCTGCCGAAAAAGCAAGGGTAATTGCGGCTTCAAGCGGTTCAGCCAGCGTAAATGCGACAATTACCGTAATCCCGGCGGCAACAATCACCACATCGCGGTCAGGCTTGCCGGCACCGGCACCAACGCCGTCGGTACGCGCCGGCTCCAGCATATACATCACGGCGGGCATGACCGCGCGGGAGACTGCACCAGCTACGACCAGCACCGGCAGAACGAGATCAGGGTCGCTTAGCGTGGCAATGGCGGCAATACGGGCGACGCTGGAGAGCACCAGCGCCAGCGTACCATACGTGCCGATCTGCGAATCCCGCATGATCCTGAGTTTGGCCTCGATATCTGCCCCACCGCCGAAGCCATCGGCGACATCGGCCAGCGCGTCTTCATGCAAGGCCCCGGTCATCAGCACGCCCGCCGCGACGGCCAGCGTGGCCGAGAGCCACGGGCCAAGGGCCAGTAAATCGCCTGCAACATATATCAGCCCGCTGAACAGGCCGATGCAGGCCCCGATGACCGGAAACACCCGCATGGCCCCGGCGAGCGATGACGCCGGGCTGTCAGGCAGTGTTTCAGTCTGCGGCACCGGCAGCCGCGTCAGGAAAGCCGCCGCCAGACGAAGGTCTGCGACGATGCCGCTCAAGGGACCATCAAGAGGCCCTTCCCGTCCACTGTCATTATCGGGCACGGTTTTCCCCGCCCCCGGCAGCCTTGCGAAGCATCCCAATTAATTTTGGCATTTTTGGCGCCATTTCATCGATTGCAGGACAATGATCCTGAATACGAATATAGTATCGCGTTCCACCGGTCACCGACAAACCCTCAGATCACTTTATTGGAAGACAAGATGCTCGATCCCACGACCCTTGCGCAAAACCTCAGCGGCTTTGACGACATTCGCAGCCTGGTAGCAAAACTGCCGGGTGCGGATAGCGATGCCCGACAAACAGCGATTGACCGTGATGCCGTGCTGACCAAGCCCGCCGGTGCGCTGGGCAAGCTTGAGGACATCGCCATCTGGGCCGCCGCCTGGCAGGGTCGCAATCCGCCGACCGCCGAAACGCCGCAGGTTTGTGTTTTTGCTGGCAATCATGGCGTAACGGCGCAGGGCGTCTCGGCTTTCCCGAGCGAAGTCACCGTGCAGATGGTTGCCAATTTCAGCCACGGTGGTGCGGCGATCAATCAGTTGAGCCAGGTCAATGGCGCACGCCTTGATGTGGTGCCACTGGACCTCGATCGACCGACGTCTGATTTCACCGAAGGCCCGGCAATGAGTGAAGCCGAATGCAGCGCTGCGATCAGCGCCGGTATGTCGGCGGTCGTCGGTGCGACGGACATGTTGTGTATCGGCGAGATGGGTATTGGCAATACGACGGCGGCGGCCGCATTGAGTTGCGCGTTGTTTGGTGGCAGTGGTGCGGACTGGGCCGGACGCGGTACCGGCATTGATGACGCGGCCCTTGTCCACAAGGCAGAAGTAATTGATCGTGCCATCGCCCGGCACGGCCAGTCTTTACGCGATCCGCTGGAAGCTTTGCGCCGGGTCGGCGGACGTGAGCTGGCGGCCATGTTCGGTGCCGTGCTGGCGGCACGGTTGCGGCGCATTCCGGTTATCCTTGATGGCTATGTTGCGGGTTCTGCCGCGGCCGTGCTTGAACGACTGGTCGAAGGCGGTCTTGATCACGCGCTGGCCGGTCATGTCTCGCAGGAACCCGGTCACCGGCGCTTGCTGGAGGCACTTGGCAAGCAGCCTCTGCTTGATCTGAACATGCGCCTTGGCGAGGCTTCCGGTGCGGCAGTTGCCCTTGGCATTGTGCGCGCAGCCCTTGCTACACATGGCGGTATGGCAAGCTTCGCCGACGCCGGAGTCAGTGAAAAATCGGAATAAGATAATTTTGCAGGAATTGGTTGTCCTCGACCGCAGATTGGTGGACACTTTTACAAGTTCTAATTTACAGGAATAAATATGTCTGAACGCAAGATTTTATTGATCGAAGACGAACAGGTGTTGAGCAAATTGTATGGTGATTTGCTGTCTCACAAGGGTTACCGGGTGCAAACGGCGGCCAATGTCAACGAAGCGCTCCGCAAACTGGCGGCAGATCTGCCTGATCTGATCCTCAGCGATATCATGATGCCGGAAATTGATGGCGTTGAAGGCTGTGTCATGATCCGTGAACAGTATGGCGACAGTGTGCCGCTGCTGTTTGTCTCGGCGCTTGATGACGGCGAGACCATCCGGCGGGCCTTTGACGCCGGTGGCGACGATTATTTGACCAAGCAGTCATCGCTGGAAGATGTCATCAATCGCGTCGAACTCTGGCTCGATACACCGGCCAGTGAGCGTGCCGCACAAACCGCGCGCTTCAAGGACCAGCATAGTTACTGATTGTTCCTAACGCTCCTGCATCGCGGCCTGAAAGGCCCCGACAAAGGGATCAAGCAGGTATTCGACGACCGATCGCTTGCCGGTCTGGATCGTGCAAATGACCTGCACGCCCGGCACCAGTGAATAGCGCGCGCCGCGGCGCTCAAAATAGTCCCGGGCGACCTCAACCTTGACCTTGTAATAGGGCACGTTATCGTCGGTCACCAGCGTATCGGGGCTGATGTTGACGACGCGGCCCTTGAGGCGACCAAAGCGAATGGCGTCGGCAGAAGCCAGCGTGACCATGGTCGGCTGACCAATCGACACATACCCGACATCCTGGGCCGGCAGCTTGGCTTCGATCACCAGACGATCGCCGGCGGGCACGATATCAAGCACGGTATCGCCCGGTCTGACGACCCCGCCGACCGTCGCCACGGCCAGCGATTTGACCACACCCTCAACCGGCGAGCGCAAGACGGTGCGCGCAAGGTTGTCCTGCAGCCGTTCCATGCGTTCGGCAAATTCCTTGTGTGAGCGGCGGGTTTCATCGAGCTTGCGACGGACCTCTTCCTCGGTCGTATTTTTTGCCGTGACGATTTGCGATTGTGCCTCCTTGACCGCAGCGCGGGTGCGTTTCAAGGCGGCCCGGTCCTCAGCGATGCCGCCCGTCAGGGTGTTTTCCTCTTTCAGCAGATTGAGGTGGATCATGCGGTTGGTAAGCTCGTCTTTCATCAATTCATCGCTGATCTTGATCTGCTCGGTAAGCAAAACAAGACTGTTCTGGCGCTTCTTGATGCGGGCGCGGATTTCCAGCGCTTCCTCGCGGCGCTGGGTGACGAGTTCCTGCAAGGTCGTTATCTGGCTGCGCAGACGTTTGTTGCGCGTGCGGAATAGTTGATTGGCGGCCCTGACCAGTTTTTTGTGGTCGCGCACCAGGTCGGCATCAAATTTGATCTTTTTGGCGCCGGCGAGTTCGGCTTCGTGCCGGGCGATGTCAATCCTGAGCGAGCGCATGCGCACCACCAGTTCCTTGACGTTGGCACCGGAGATCGTCCGTTCCAGCACAATCAGGGGCTGACCGGATTTGACGACATCGCCTTCGCGCACCAGGATTTCAGAAACAATGCCACCCTCAAGATGCTGAACCGATTTGACCTGCGATGACGGCACAACCTCGCCGATGGCGTTACTGACAACATCGAGCGTGCCGTAGTAGCCCCAGTATCCGAATGCCGCGACAGCCAGTACACAGAACGCCAGAAAAAACTGACTGCCGGCCCCGGGACTTGCCTTGCCCGCCGGAACGCCGTTCGTCGCATCAGGCGTGCTCATGAGGTGCCCTCCGCCGGGGTCGTCTGTTGCGCCAGCGTGGTAAAGCGCGGCACCGGCTTTTCATTGAGATCCAGTACGTGCCGGGCACCACGAATGATCTGGTTGTCATGCGAACAGGCGATGATGGTATGACCCTGGCGGGCCAGATCGTTCATCACAGCATAAACGTGCGCCGCCCCTTCGGCATCGAGGCCTTCGGTGGGCTCGTCCAGCACCACCAGTTTGCCGTTGTTGGCGAGACCCCGGGCCAGAGCCAGTCGGCGGCGCAGACCAAGCGACAGATTGGTGCCGCCGTTAGTCAGGACCATTTCCAGACCGTGGGGGTTCTCATCGACATATTTGTCGAGGCCGACACGGCCGAGCAGCGCATGCAGGGCCCCGGCATCGAGGTTGCCGTTAAAGGCCAGCAGATTTTCGCGCAAGGTGCCACTGAAAAACCGAGGCTCCTGCGGCAGATAAATCAGTTGCTGGCGCCACCACACCGGCGCCATCTGGGCGATGTCAACGCCGTCGGCCATCAGGGTACCGCGTCCGGGTTCCAGGAGCCCGGCGAACAATCGCGCCAGTGTCGTCTTGCCGCTGCCGTTGGCCCCGGTGACAACCATCACTTCACCGGCGGCAAGCTGAAAATTCAGCCCTTCGAGCAAGGGACCGCTGGCCCCATGATAAGTGAACGCCACGTCTTTGGCCTCGAGGCGACCGGAATATTCGGTCACCGCCGTGCCGTCGGCGCGCTCACGCGGCAACCGGGCAAACTCGCGGAACATGTCCTGGGCCTGGCGGGCCCGGGCCCAGCCTTCGACCATCTGCGCCATGCTGGTAATCGGCATCAAGGCACGCGCCGCCATAATGTTGGCTCCGATCATCGCACCAACATCCATCTGGCCACCGACCACCAGCAGTGCGGCGGTTGAGATCATGGCGATGGTCATCAGGGCGACGGCGCTCTGGATCATCGCCTGGACGCCGCTTTGACGACGCCCGACGCGACGGCGCAGACCTTCGAGGGCACTGAATTCAACTCGCCAGCGCTGACGCAAATAACCGGCGGCATTAAAGGCACGCACTGCATCGGCAGCGACAATGGCGCTTTCGATCAGCGCACCGCGCCGGCCGGCGACCGTCGACATCTCGCGCGTCGGGCCACGCAGGGTGCCGAGGCTGATGATCACGACGACAAAGACGAAGCCGACAAATCCCGTGGCGATGAGGGCGAGCGTCGGGTGCAGCAGAAACAGGGCGCCGAGAAAGATAATGGCGAAGGGCACGTCCATAATGACGCCGAGATTTTGTGGAATATAGGCCTGGCGGACGGTATCGCTGCCGCTGAGGATTTCGCGGCGCACGCCCGGTGGCAACATATCCATTGCCGCCGACTTGGCCGTGGTCAGTACCTCGTAGGCACCGGCGGCGAGGGCCTCGTCGGGACCGGCATTAACAGATTCGGCAAAGCGCAGGCGCACGCGGCGAAAGCCGTATTCGAGCAGCACGGCAATGATCGCCCCGCCGGCAAGGGTGACGAGGGTCGAATCAACACCTTGCGCGACATAGCGGTTGAGCACCTGGATGACAAAAATCGGTGTGGCCAGCGCCAGCACGTTGGCCAGCAAGGAGGCCAGCAGCATTTCAGACGTCAGGATCGGCCTGATCGCCAGTCTGCGCAACATTTCCATCATGGCTCTATTCCACCTGTCATGGCGGAAGTATGCGTATCCCGGGCCCAGACGTCCAGCAATGCGGCTTCGAAATTCTGTGTAAATGTCGCCATATCGAACAGCGGGGCGGATCGGTGGTTGGTCAGGATCGTCTGGCGCAGCCGGGTGGCCTCGCCATGCGTGGTGGCAATCCGGATGGCTTTGGCAACGAATTCATCGGCATCGGCGGTGACAAGTTCGGGCATGCCGGCGGCGTGTAGCAGGCTGGCGCCGGTGCGATCAGGCATGTCGTCCGGATACGTCGTCAATACCGGCGTGCCCATCCAGAGCGCATCCGTCGTCGTCACCCCGCCGTTGTGGATCAGGGTATCGAGACACAGGTCGACCAGCCGGTAACGCCCGAAATGCTGAGGCGATCTCAGGTAAGGCGAAAAGATCAGCCGCTCGCGTGACACGCCGTGGTCTTCGGCGGCGCTGCACAGGTTTTGTCTTGTCGCCTCGAACACATCCAGAAAGGCTATTTGCGCATCCGGCACCTGGCGAACAATGTCCATCCACGTTCGAAAGGAGTGTGGATCTATTTTGTTAGCCCCGCCGAAACAGGCAAAAATAAATGTATCGTCCGGCAAGCCGACATCGGATCGGCGAACGGATGTATCGACCTCGGACGGAGCGGACGCGGGCAAGGCGTTATCGGGCAGGTCGATCAGGGTTTCATCGAACAAATATCGCGTGGCCTGAGGCGTGGAAATCCGATCGGTCAATCGCCACGGGATGAACGACGCCCCCAGAGGCCGGCCATATCCGACGGCGTGGATCTGCACCGGCACCGGGCGGTGGGCGAGAATTTCCATCCGGCCACCGCGCGTATGGCCGGCCAGATCAATCATGATGTCGATGCGTTGTTCTCTGATGTATTGCGCCGCTTCCAAATTGCTGAATTTCGACAGGTCATGCAGCCTGTCAAAAACGCCGGCCAGATAGGCCGTGGTCTCGTCGCGTTTACTGTTCAGGGTAAAGCCTTCGACATCAAAGCGCGTGCGATCGTGGAGCGGGATCAAATCCCAAATCGCCCGCGCCACACTGTGATTGACGAAGTCAGGCGAAATGTAGCCGATGCGCAATTTGTCACCGCGTGACAATTCCCGTTTTACTACAGATAGATTTTTTGCCGGCACTTCAGCCTTGATACTGGCCCGGCGCGCAGCGTCACGTTCGGCGGTCACCGGCAATCCCAAAGCCAGTAACTGGAAGGGCGAAACCACCAGCCGCCCGGCCGTCGGTTGCGCCATTTCCAGAGTTTCAAGTAAATCCGCACGGGCGCTGAGATAACCGGCACCCCAGTCACAGGTCGCCCGGTAAGCGAAGGCCAGTGCCCCCAAAAGGGCCGCCCGGCTTTCATCGCTGAAATGTTTCGCCGCTGCCGCCAGATCGTCGATGGCTTCAGCCGTTCGCCCGACCTCCAGTAACATTGATCCGCGTGCGGCGCGCGATTGATGGCTTTCCGGATCGATCGCCAATGCCTCATCCAAGGCTTCAATCGCCTCGTCATATCGCACCAGGGACCGCAGGGCCAGGGCGCGATGATAACGACCTCCAACACTTTGTGCGTCATAGTGGATGGCTTCGTCGGCGGCCTTTAACGCCGCTGCGCCATCGCCCAGTCCCAGATTGGCGACAGCCAGTCCCTCCCAGGCCAGGGCCAGTCCGGGCAGGCGGATCAGGACGGTCCGGAAACCGGATCTGGCCTCGGCAAAGGCTGCCTTCTTGATCTGATCAAATGCCAATTGTATCTGGCCCCTGGCGGCATGCGCCGGACTTCGCAGCTGATCCAGAGCCGTCCTCGCGCTGGTCAGATCAGGCAGAAGCTCAATTGCGCGTTCGAAATGCCGAATCGCACCGGCATCTTCATTGCGACGCCGGTAGAGGATTGCCAGATTATTGTGGGCGTGAGGGTTTTGCCCGTCGATTCGCAACGAGGCCTCGAGATGTTTTTCGGCTTCGTCAAATTGCCCGGCACCCGCTTCTGCCGTGCCCACGGCATAGAGCAAGGCGGCATGATCGGGCATTACCTCAAGGGCTTGACGATAAAAGGTGGCGGATTCTGCAAACTGTCCGGCGGCACTCAAGGCATCAGCGAGTGCGACCAGGGCAGTCGTGGAGGTCGGTGCCTGCTTCAGCGCCCCGCGTAATTCTTCAAGATTTTGTTCAACGCCGTTGTCTGACAAAGTTTATGCGAAATTGGTGTCTGTGATGTTGGTTACACCTTCGAGAACGCCGACAACACTCAGTTCACCATTAAAGTCGGCTTCTGATGTCCCGCCTTCCTGATAGCGGACAACGACGGCATCCGCTGTCGTACCCTGTCCACTGGCTTCATAAAAGACAAACAACATGTCGGCGTTAGTCGCACCGGCGAGCAGTGGTCCTGTACCGCCAGAGACAATGCCGTTCGACGCGCTGGTTTCGAACAAGGTTTCAACGGCGGTGACAATCGTCGATTCCGTCGAGACCAACAAATCAAGGCTCAAATTAGCCGTTGAATAATTAAAGTCGATGGCGCCGGTAGTGTTTGCGGTTAAGTCGGAAGTAGTAATTGTAGCCGACGTCAATTCGGTCAAGGCAATATCACTGGCCGCCGCGATCGTCGTCGTACCGTCACCCCCCGTCAGCGTTGAAGTCCAGTCAAAAATATCCGTGGTCGCAGTGGTACCGGTGGTAAAACCATTTATCTCAGCAGCGACCAGACCGTTGTTAATAAAACTGGTCGTATTGTCTACTGACAATGTTTGTCTGACACCTGATCCGTCGCTCAGGATCAAGCTGTCGAAGTTCCGCATCAGAACACCGCTGAAGTCAACGTTGCCACTCGCGGAAACATCGCTGGCCGCATTGAACGTTCTGATCTGAGCCCCGTTGAAAGTTGTCGATCCATCCACCGTCATTGTCTGGGCGGTCCCCGAATCCGCTAGCAAGACCTGGAAAATATTATTGAAAGTATCACCGGTCGCCGCGAAATTTCCGCTGAGAACACTGACGAATTCACTGCTGCCGCCGGAGGTTCCGTTAAAAGTTGACATGTTGAGGTTGGAATCAGTCCCCGATGCAGTTTTTGAATCGGCTATATTCAGGGTATTGATGCCGGACATGGTGATCGACGACAGGTTCGTCGACCCCGTCAGTGCCAGGATATCGGTCGTGCCGTCACCGGTGATGGACGTGACGCTGGCCAGATCGGCTGTATCGGCGGTCAAGGTTACGCCTGCTGTTGCACCGCCGGTAATATCGAGGGTCTCGACATTGGTTACCGTGGCCAGCGATAGATCGAGCGCGGTTATGGCCGTTGAGAACAAAGTGATCGAATCAGTATCGGCGCCGCCATTGATAACTTCACCGCTGACCACATCGGAGGCGGTGTCGATCCGGAAGGTGTCGTTACCCGCCCCGCCCGACATCGTGTCTGCGCCCTCATTGCCAATCAGTTTATTGGCACCACTGTCACCTGTCAGGGAATCGGCCTGGGACGTCCCTTCGGCCTCTTCAATGCTGGTGAGTGTATCGGTGTTGCCAAATGTATCGGTTGCGGTGCCGGTCGAGAGGTTAACCGTAACGGCATTGTTGCCGCCAAAGAAATGATCCGTCGAATAATCGACGCGATCCGTGCCGCCGGCACCATTGATAATGTCGTTACCGCCGACACCCTGAAAAACTTCAAAACTCGCACTGCTGCCGGTCAGGTTGTCGACCGAATTTGTGCCACGCACGGCATCAATGTTGGTAAACGTATCTGTATTGCCAAAACCATCGGTCGCCGAACCTGTCGCCAGACTGACGGTCACGCCTGCCGTACCGCCTTCACTGCTGTCGGAGACATAATCGATCTTGTTGAAACCGCTGGCACTGCCGGTGAAGGTGTCGTTCCCGCCGAGACCGCGGAACTGTAGATCGGCCGAGCCCGCGACCATGGTGTCGGCAAAGTTCGTGCCTTTGACACGGTCAACATTTGACACCGTGTCGGTATTGCCAAAACCGTCAATGATCGTGTTACTGGCAACCGTAACGGACGTTGAGCCCGCGTCAGAATTAGTCGACTGGTTTCTCGTGATCGACGACGCAGACAAATTGGCGACGATGCCCGAGGTGCCATTAAAGAAAATGTCTTCTTCATAAGCGGCCTCGAAAAAATCATCGGTACCACTGCCACCAGTAATTTGATCATCCCCCCCCAAACCGTAAAAGCTTTCGAAGGTTGAATTTCCGCCGCCAGTGAAATTATCGACCGATGACGTGCCAATGACGATTTCGATACTGGATAAAGTCTCGGAATTCCCAAATCCATCGGTTGACGTGCCCGTCGACAAGTTTGCCGTGATACCACCGGTGCCGCCGGTGAATTTGGAATCTTGCGAATAATCGACACCATCAAAGCCGTCACCACCAGTGTAACTGTCAACACCGCCGAGGCCGATAAACTCGTCGTCTGACGTGCCGCCGGTGAAGCTGTCCGCCTGCGCAGTGCCCGCAACGATATCAATATTGGAGACAGTGTCCGTATTGCCGAAACCATCCGTTACAGTGCCAGTGGAAAGATTGGCGGTAATGCCTGCTGTGCCACCCGCTGCGGCGTCGCCGGAATAATCGATAATGTCTTCGCCGCCTGCCCCGTTGATGGTGTCGTTCCCGGCCAGCCCGCGGAAGGTTTCGTCGGAGACACCGGTGTTTGAACTGCCGACCAGCGTGTCATTGTGCGCCGAACCGTAAACTACTTCGAAATTACTGACCGAATCGGATGACCCTTCGCCGTCGTTACTGACGGTGCCAGTGCCAAGATTGACCGTGACGCCGTTGGAGGCACCGGAATAATCCAGAATATCAAATTCTTCGCCGGAGGCGCGATCCGATCCAGTGCCGCCGTTCAACTGGTCGCTGCCTGAACTGCCTTTCAGGGTGTCGTCGCCACCATTGCCAAACAAGTGGTCATTGCCGGCACCGCCGTTCAGCGTATCATTGCCGGTACCGCCGTGAAGATCATCTTCCGATGATGTGCCCGTCACCGTGTCATTGCCCGCTCCAGCAAATACAATTGATCCCAAAATACTGGAGACGCTGTCGATATCGTGATTGAGGTTGCCGTTGGTCAAATCCGCTGTACCGGCGCCATTGCCGGACAGGTTGATCGTATCATTGCCCGACGTCCCGGCGATGATGTAGCCGACGCCGGTATCTGAATCGGAGAACGATAACTGAACAGCAGAATTGCTTGCATCTTCGGCGAACAGTTGTTCGACGGAGGTGAGCGAAATTTGCCCCGAAATCGTGCCGGACGAATTTGAGTAGGTCGCGACGTCGGTATTGGAATCATAGATCAGCTGCATATCGCTCAGGTTTTTCAGCGTGATCTGATCCGTGCCGTCGCCGCCGTTGATATTATCGATCCCGCCGAGCGACGTGCCCTGAACCATATTGAACGAGGTGTTGCCCGCACCGCCGACAAGATTGTCATTACCGACCGACGCGTTCAGATTTTCGCTGAACTCGTTGGTAAGATTGGGGTCGAAGAAAGGATCGTCGACAAAGTTGTCGAAAAACTCGAATTCTCCGTCGAAGAAGGGGTCAAAATTGGGATCGTAGAAACCAAATTCCAGACCAAATTCACCTCCAAAAGGATCGCCGAACGGGTCGCCGAACGGATCACCATAGGGGTCAGGGCCAAAACCAAACTCGGGACCGAAGTGATCGTCAGGCCCCGGACCATAGGGATCATTGGGGCCGTAGGGGTCGCCCTGCCCACCTCCGAAATGATCACCGCTATCGAAATAGTTGCCCGGGGCCGGACCAAAGGGATTATTCGGATCGGGGCCGAAGAAGGATCCCGGGTTCGGACCACCGCCGTTCGGATCGGCATTGAAAGTTGACTGAAAACCCGGCGTGCCAGGTGCTGGTCCGCCGAACCCGGCTGCCTGACCGGCTGCCGAAAACGCTTCTTCCATCGAGGCACCACCGGCCAGAGCCTGTTCAAAAGCCGCCTGGGCCTGGGCCTCCGGGCTTCCCGGTGCAGGTGCGCCTGGGCCACCTGGACCACCGGGGCCGCCTGGACCACCGGGGCCGCCTGGACCACCGGGGCCGCCTGGACCAAATTGACCAGCCGCTTGACCGGCCGCTGCCAACGCTTCTTCCTGTGTTGCGCCGCCGGCGAGTGCCTGGGCAAAGGCCTGCTGCGCGGCTTCGGCCTCTTCGGGCGATGCACCCGCCGCCTGTGCCGCCGCCGCGAAGGCTTCTTCCTGCGTGGCACCACCTTCTACAGCTTCAGCAAATGCCGCCTGCGCGGCCTGATCGCCTTCATCACCTGGCTGACCACCTGGTTGACCATCGGGCCCCGGACCTTCGCCGGGCTGGCCGTCTCCCGGTTGTCCGTCGCCGGGTTGACCATCACCTGGCTGATCGCCAGCGGCCTGTTGTTCACCTTCACCGGGCTGGCCTTCGCCATCGGGTCCAGGCTCACCCTCACCTTCGCCGGGTTGACCTTCACCCTCTGCAGCCTGCTCGCCTTCGCCGGGTTGACCTTCTCCATCGGGTCCTGGTTCGCCTTCACCCTCAACGGGCTCGCCTTCTCCTTCGACAGGTTCGCCTTCGCCCTCGCCTTCGGCGGGTTGTCCATCGCCGTCGGCTGCCGCCTGTTCACCGTCTGCCGGCTCACCTTCGCCCTCACCTTCGCCTTGCTGGCCTTCGCCTTCACCCTCGGCGGCGCCCTGCTGCTCTTCATCGCCACCTTCATCGTCGTTGTTTTCGGCACGGGGTGGCGGTGGAGGTGGCATGGCCGCACGGGCCTGACCGTATAACTGGTTGGCCGCAGAGGCCGGTAAAGTGATCACGGGCGACGGCGGCACAAAGGCACTGATGACCTGCGTGGTCTGCAGGGGCTGGTTCAGAACCTGGATACCAACGGCATTGGCGACAGAAATTTCGCCGGCTGTACCATCTGGATTGGGCAGCAAGGTCACGGTATTGGCCTGGCCTTCAGCGGCAGCCCGACCGGCGACCGTTGTGCCGCGAATACCAATGGTTACGACGGGTGTCTTGACCGACATCGCATCGGAGCCTGCCTTGGCGATCTCGCCACTGACAAATGAAAACACACCCTGGACAACATTGAAGGAGGCATTGCCTTCGTTCGAGGCTTCGTCATACACCAGTTCATCAATGACCATGCGACCGTCCTCACCGAGCGCAAATGTCGTGTCATCGGCGAAGACAATACCGATGCTGGCACCGCCCTCGGTTTCAATCAGATCGCCCTGAATAATCTTGGTGCCGTTGGCGGCCTGGACGCGCGTGCCATCGGGATGGGTAATAAAAGCCTGTCCGGCGACGTTTTCGACCTGACCGATGGAGGCCGACGCCGGCGTCGCAGCATTTTGGGCGAATTGACCCGGTGCGATCGGACCAGCCAGGGTATTGGCCAGTTTTGCCGAAATGATGCCACCGCCATCACTGGTCGTCAGATCTGGCGGGGTTTGCAGGGTGAAGTAGTCACGCACCAGTACAGATTGCCCGTCATCGCTGAGCAAAAGATCGGGACCCTGGCGGCTGTAGTCGGCCCGCAGCAAAAAGTCGCCGCCGGGAATAGCCAGTGCATAGCCTTCAACGGCGTCTACAATTTCAGGGGTCACAGCAGAAACACCTGCGCCTGATCCAAAGGGGCCGGCGAGCGGGCCAAATCCGGTTGTTGTTGCGTGCTGTACCATAATCAATTTACCTGTCGGGCGAACCTGGTGGCTGGATCAGTTCTCTACTGTTTCGCCGTGATTACTTCACGGTTTGAAACTCGGACTTATTTGACAACCTCAATATCGAGTTGAGCCAATACATTCAGCAGCGTAAAGGCGGAGGTCGCGATGTTGTTTTCGGCGGCGGCAGCGTCGGATGACGCGTTGATCAGGGCTGTTTCACCGGCGAGAACATCGATCAGGGATCGACGGCCAAGACGACGTTCCTTGCGCGCCAGATCGAGAAATTCACTCGCGATGTTGGCCTGGTTTCGCAAGAACTGCGCGTTGAGCCGGCTGGTTTCCAGTTGCTGCCAGGCGTTGCGTGCCTGTTCGCTGACAAGATCTTCAGCATCGCTGAGCCGGCTTTCGCTGGCGAGGAAGGCTTGCTTGGTGGCCTCCAGCGTATCGAAGGATGTGCCGCCGAGATTAAAGTTATAGGTTCCCTCGACGCGGATGATTTGCTCGCCCTTGAAGCCAATAGTGCCGCCAACATCCTGCTTGTATTTGTTTTCACCAATCAGATTGAATGTCGGATAAAAGCCATCGGCGTCTGCCTTGCGGGTCTGGCTGCGGGCGATATTGGAAGCGATACGTGTTGCCTGGATCTGCAGGTTGCTCTTGACCGCGATATCGACTGCGGCCTCCAGAGATTCCGGCAGTAAATCGACAGATACGTTCGGCTTCTTCATCCGACTGAAGTCGTCCGGCAAACTGCCAAACACCGCCATATATCTGTAGCGCGCCTGATGCATGGCGCCTTCCGCCTGGACACGGCGTGCCTGGGCACCGGCAAGCTGGGCCTTAGCCTGCAACACGTCCGTTGAAAAACCCGAGCCTCGCTTGACGCGCGCATCTTCCAGTTCAGTCTGACGTTTGATATTGGCCTCGGATCCCTTGGCAAATCCCAGAATTTCGTTGGCGCTGATCAAACCGAGGTGAGCGCTGATCGCCTCCAGCAACAAGGCCTGCCTGGTCGCCTCATAGATTACTTCGGCCTGTACGACGGCAAGGTCGGACTGATCAATGGTGCCGCCGGTCGAGCCGAAATCATAAAGTAATTGCGTGATCTTGAAATCGATCTCGCGGGTCGGCAAGTGTGTGTCGTCGACGCCTTCATCCTTGCGCTGGATTTCATACCCATAGTGCCCGGTGATATCCAGCGTCGGATACCATGCGCCAGACGCGACGGCGGCATTGCTTTTGGCGCTGTCGAGATCAGACTTTGCGGCCTTCAGGCGTTTGTGACTGGTGACCAGTTCCGACAGGGACTCATACAGCGTTTGTGCAACCGTGGACCGGACACCACCTGTGACCAAACCAGACAATAGAACTGCGGCCAGAAGTGGCCGGAAAAAACCAAGGCGCATTTGATGGTCCCCAAATAAAATTTGTCTCTCAGGAACAATAGGCTAGCATCATTCAATTCAGTCTAAAAGCCCGCACTAGAACCGGGATATTTCATGATAATTCATCAAACATGACATATCTTCGTGAAGAGTCCGTGAATCAGGCCTGACAAATTCCTATATCTCTCGCATGCACCTATAATACCGGGCCAATTCATGCCCGAATCACGAGAAGAGGTCCGTTTTTTGAGTGACGTCGATTTTGCCCGCACCCTGGCCGCCGTCATGGCGGCGGATGTTGCCGGATATTCCCGCCTGATGCAGCAAAACGAGGACGCCACCATGGCGGCCTGGTGGAGCTACCGGCGCGAGGTGGTGGACCCCGCCATCGCGGCCAATCGCGGGCGCATCGTCAAATTGACCGGCGATGGCTTCCTTGCCGAATTCCCGTCCGTGGCCGACGCCGTCACGGCGGCTGTCGCTATTCAGAGCGATATCGGCGAACGGGTGCGCGATGTCGCAGCCGACGAACGCGTTGAGTTTCGCATCGGCATCAATCTCGGCGACATCCTGAAGGACGACGAGGACATCTATGGCGACGGCGTCAACATCGCCGCCCGCATCGAGGCGATGGCCGAGCCCGGCGGCATCTGGGTGTCCTCCAGCGTGCACGACCAGGTGCGCAACCGGCCGGGCTTTGCCTTCGATGACATGGGCGAGCACAGCGTCAAGAACATCGAACAGCCGATACGGGTGTATCGCGTGCAGTTTGACGGTGCGCCCGAGCCTGTACGCGTGACCACGGAATCCAGTCAGGCTGCGGCAGTAGGAGCTGCCGGTGCCGCACATATCACGCCGGCCCTGCCGCGCGCGGTGTCTACAGCCCCGGCCACGCCGAGCCGGCCGTCGATTGCCGTGCTGCCGTTCGACAATATCGGCGGTGATCCCGAGCAGGATTATTTCGCGGACGGCATGACCGAGGATCTGATCACTGAGCTGTCGCGGTTTCAGGAATTACTGGTGATCGCCCGCAACACGGTCTTCACTTATCGCGGCCGTGCGCACAAGGTGGAGGACGTCGGGCGCGAGCTGAACGTGCGTTATGTGCTGGAAGGCAGTGTGCGCAAGGCAGGTGATCGGGTGCGGATATCGGCCCAGCTGATCGATGCCACCACCGGCCATCACGTCTGGGCCGACCGCTTCGACCGCCATCTTGAAGATGTCTTTGCCGTACAGGATGAAGTCGTCCAGCGCATTATCGCCACGATGTCGAGCAAGTTAAACGAAAGTGAGCGCAACCGCGCCCAAAGCCTCTCGCCCGACGCCATGCAGGCCTATGATCTGTCGCTGAAGGGCCGCGAACTCTGGCGCAAGTTTACGCCCGAAACCAATATCCAGGCGCGTGAATTTTACCAGCAGGCCATCGACCTTGATCCTGGATATGGCCGGGCCTACGCCAGCCTGGCGTGGACCCATCTGATGGAAGCACTTGAGCGCTGGAGCGATGACCGGGAAAAATCGCTCGACGCGGCGCTGGACTGGGCCTTGCGCGGGATCAAGATCAATCCGGATTCACATTCCAATCATTTCGCCCTCGGACAGGTCTATTTCAGCAAGGCCATGCATGCCGAAGCCCTGCAGGCCCAGGAACGAACAATTTCGCTTAATCCCAATGATCCGGATGGTTACGTCCAGTATGGCCGGGTGCTGGCCTATTGCGGTCGTTTCCAGGGGGCCCTCGATCAGGTGAACAAGGGGATCGAGATGACCACCAACAAGCCGGGCTGGTATTACTGGACGGAAGGCACCGTTCACTATCTCGGCGGGCAGTATGAAGAAGCCATTTCTGCGTTGCGCCGCTCGTCCTCACCCGGGGCCGGCAGTTTCCGCTGGCTGGCGATTTCCTACGCCATGGCCGGTCATGACGAAGAGGCGAAGGCCGCGGCGGACGAATACCGCCGCCGGGTCCCGGACTTCGATTATGACTATCAATTATCAACCGAGCCCTTCCTGCGCGACGAAGAACGTGATCTTTATGCAGAGGGCATGAAAAAAGCCGGTTTTTGCTGAACCGGCACGCTATTGATTTCGGGGGAACAAATTATGGGATTTGATTTTGGCGGCGCGGGCGTCTTTGTCATCGTTCTGGTGGTGGTAGCGATCTCCATCGTCTTTCTCGGCGTCAAGGCCGTGCAGCAGGGCTTTGTCTACACCATCGAGCGATTTGGCCGCTATACCCGCACGCTGCAGCCGGGATTGCATTTGATTGTGCCAATCGTCGATCGTGTCGGCGCCAGAATGAACATGATGGAACAGGTGCTCGACGTGCCGACCCAGGAGGTTATCACCAAGGATAACGCCATGGTCGCCGTCGATGGCGTGGTGTTCTTTCAGGTCATGGACGCGGCCAAGGCAGCCTATGAAGTCAGCCAGCTTGAAATCGCCACGCTGAATTTGACTATGACCAATATCCGCACCGTGATGGGCAGCATGGATCTCGATGAATTGTTGTCCAAGCGAGATGAAATCAACGCCCGGCTACTGGATGTTGTCGACCGGGCGACCTCGCCGTGGGGCATCAAGGTCACGCGTATCGAGATCAAGGATATCGCGCCGCCGCGTGATCTGGTCGACGCCATGGCCCGGCAGATGAAGGCCGAGCGCGACAAACGCGCCCTGATCCTTGAAGCCGAGGGCGAACGCGCCGCTGAAATCCTCAAGGCCGAGGGCGAGAAGCAGGCGATTATCCTTGATGCCGAAGGACGGCGCGAATCCGCCTTCCGCGATGCCGAGGCCCGTGAACGTCAAGCCGAAGCCGAGGCAAAAGCCACCCAACTGGTCTCCGACGCCATTTCCCAGGGCGATGTCCAGGCCGTGAACTATTTTGTCGCCCAGAAATATATCGACGCCTTGTCGACCATCGGGGCGGCCAAAAACCAGAAAGTGCTGTTCCTGCCGATGGAGGCCACCAGCCTGATCGGCTCCATTGGAGGTATCGCGGAAATCGCCCGCGAATCATTTGAGAAATCAAGTGTTCAGAGTTCGGCCCGGATGCCCGATGCCGGTGGGGCGGACGACTGACGATGGAGGGCGCTGACCTGCAGGAAATTATCGCCTATGTCGACAGCCTGGGTTTCTGGGTCTGGTGGATTGCCGCCGGTGGCCTGATCATTCTCGAAGTCCTCGCACCAGGGGCGATATTTCTCTGGCTCGGCATTGCCGCTGTTGCCATGGGCGGGATTGTCTTTGTTGTGCCGGAGATGGACTGGCGCCTTCAGGTGGCGATCTTCGCGCTTTTATCGGTTGCCAGCATTGCCCTGCTGCGCAAGCACTTCAAACCAAAGGAAATCGAGACCGATCAGCCCAATCTCAACCAGCGCGGCAAGGGCATGATCGGCCTTGAACTGGTTTTGTCCGAAGCCATCACCAATGGCCAGGGCCGGGCCCTGATCGGTGATTCCGGCTGGCTGGTCGAGGGGCCCGAGCTGGCGGCAGGCAAGCGCATACGGGTTGTCGACGTCAAGGGATCCTCGCTGCAAGTTGAGGAAATTAAGGACTAAAACACTGGTCTGGTCGCCAGAACGCCCCAGGTAGTGTATTCAGGAAAGATATCCGCAAACACTTGAACTTCTGGAGCAAACACATGACCGAAGCCGTTATTGCCAAAAAAGGCGCCTTTTTTGCGGATGTAGAAGAAGGCAAAACCTACTTGTGGTGCGCCTGTGGCCTTAGCAAAAATCAGCCGTTCTGCGATAGTTCGCACAAGGATACCGATATCAAGCCAGTCCAGTACGTCGCCGAGGCTACCAAATCGTTCATGTTTTGTGGCTGCAAGCAAACCAAAAACCGCCCACGTTGCGACGGGTCTCACGGCAAACTATAGAATATTTCAACGGGGATCGAGATGGCGGACAAGCAGCTTTTACACCTGGTTATTGGCGGACGCCTGAAAAACACCACCAGTACCGAGTTTGAAGACCTCGACCAGGTTGAGGTCGTCGGTGTCTACCCGAACTATCAGACCGCGCACAACGCGTGGAAAGCCAAGGCCTACGCCACGATCGACGACGCCCTGACGCGTTATTTCATTGTCCACCTGCATCGCCTGATGGATCCGGAAGAAGAAGATCACGAACACTGAAATGACTTTGCTCAATCAGCGCGAACAACAATACGAATAATTTACAGAATGTAAGACTGGCAGCGAATTGCTGCCTCGGATACGCTTGGGTTACCTGCTGAGACAACCGGAGGCAACAGACCCGTGTCGACCCCGCTCGCCAACGACAATAGCCTGCAATCAGACCTGCCGACCGTCGCGCTGGACGACAAGTTCACGCAAACCGACGGCACAATTTTTTTAACCGGTATTCAGGCCGTGGTGCGGCTGTTGTTGATGCAGCGGCGCAGCGATGAGCTGGCCGGACTCAACACGGCAGGCTTTGTCTCGGGCTATCGCGGCTCGCCGCTCGGCGGGCTCGATTTCACACTGTGGAATACCCGGCGTCATCTCGAGGCCGCCGACGTCCGGTTCGAGCCCGGCCTGAACGAGGATATGGCGGCGACGGCGGTCTGGGGCACCCAGCAAACAGATGTCTTCGGCGGATCAAAGGTCGATGGTGTTTTCGGCATGTGGTACGGCAAGAACCCGGGCCTTGATCGCACCGGTGACGTGCTCAAACACATCAACATGAACGGCACTTCGCGCCATGGCGGCGTGCTTGCCATCTGTGGCGACGATCCGGGCGCCTCTTCATCGTCGATCCCTAATCAGTCCGAGCACGCCTTTATTTCAGCTATGTCACCGGTGCTTTACCCCGCCGATGTCAGCGAAATCATCGAGATGGGATTGTTCGGTTATGCGGCGTCGCGCTATTCCGGTTTGTGGATGGGCTTCAAGACCGTGGCCGACACGCTGGAGACCACCAGTACAGTGATCGTCCGCGACACGCCGACACCGATCCTGATGCCGACCGATTTTTTGATGCCGTCCGAGGGTGTCGAGGCGCGCTGGCCCGATGATCGTTTTGCCCAGGATCACCGGCTGCAGAACATCAAGATCCCGGCTGTGCTGGCCTTCGCCCGCGCCAACAAGATTGACCGCATGGTTATTGACCCGCCGAAAAAACGTTTCGGCATTGTCGCCGCGGGCAAGGCCTATCTCGATGTGCGCCAGGCCTTGCAAAGTCTCGGCATCAATGACCGCCTCGCCGCCGAGCTCGGCATTGCGGTCTACAAGGTCGGCATGGTCTGGCCGCTGGAGCCGGAAGGCGCGACCGCCTTTGCCGATGGTCTGGAAGAATTGCTGGTGGTCGAGGAACGCCGCCCCATTCTCGAGACCCAGTTCAAGGAACTGAGCTACCACTGGCCGGCCGATCGCCGCCCGCGCATTGTCGGCAAAACCGATGAGGCCGGGGCATCCGTCATTCTTTCGACCGGCGAGACCAATCCGCGCATGCTGGCCAAAATCATCGCCAACCGCCTCGCCCGTTCGATGGAGCATCCGGCGGTCGATAACCTGCAGGAAGTTCTGGTCGCCCACAACCGGCCCGAACCGGTGCCGGCACCGACAGCCTATCGCACGCCCTATTTTTGTGCCGGGTGTCCTCATGCGCGCTCGACCCAGTTGCCCGAGGGCTCACGCGCCATGGCCGGGATCGGTTGTCACTCGCTGGCCATGTGGGTGCCGGGCTCGGATACGCTGACCATCACGCACATGGGCGGCGAAGGCGGCAACTGGATTGGTCTGGCCCCCTACATCGAGGAAGAGCATATCTTCCAGAATCTCGGTGACGGCACCTATTACCATTCCGGATTACTGGCCATACGTGCCGCCGTCGCCGCCAAGTCCCGAATTACCTACAAGGTTCTCTACAACAGCGCCGTCGCCATGACCGGTGGCCAGCCCGTGGAAGGCGCGCCGAGCGTCGCCGATATCGCCTGGCAGGCCTACGCTGAGGGCGTCGGCAAAATCGAAATCGTCGCCGAGGAACCGTGGCGACATACCGGTGGCGTCAGCTTGCCGCCGGGTGTGCCGGTCCATGCCCGCGAAGCCATGGACGGTATCATGGAGGATTGCCGCGACTGGCAAGGCGTGTCGATGATCATCTTCGATCAGCAGTGCGCCACGGAAAAACGCCGCGACCGCAAGAAGGCCGTCAACGTCACATCCGAGACCCGCGTCTTCATCAATGACGAGGTTTGCGAAGGCTGTGGCGATTGTTCGGCCCAGGCGCATTGCATGGCGATCCAGGTCAAGCAAACGCCCTTTGGGGCCAAGCGCCAGGTCGACCAGTCGACGTGTAATCTTGATACTTCGTGTGTCGATGGATTCTGCCCGAGCTTCGTCACCGTCGAAGGCCGCAAGAAACGAAGCCAGGCTGTTGTCGAGACCGCTGCGCCCGAATTCAACCACCCGCAAGTGACATTGCCCGAGCTCGACGGTGTCTACAATATCGTTGTCGCCGGGGTCGGCGGCACGGGCCTGATTACCGTCGGTGCGATTCTTGGTATGGCCTCACACCTCGAGGGCAAGCACTGCTCGATCCTCGACAACACAGGGCTTGCCCGCAAGGGTGGCGGTGTGACAAGCCACGTGCGCATTGCCCGTGACCGCAGCGACATCTTTTCCGCCCGCCTCGCCGACAACAGTGCGAAGCTGCTGATCAGTGGTGACGTAGTGATCTCGACCAGCACCGATGTGCTGACCAGCATGAAGGCCTTTGAAGCGAAGGCCGTGGTCAATCATCACCAGATGCCGACGTCTGTTCAGGCGCTCGACCCGGAGGCGCGTTTCCCCGGTGCCGAAAGCCTCGACATTCTGGCCGAAAGTTTTGGCCATGAAAACCTGCAGACCGCCGATGTTACGGCGCTTTCCGAGGGCCTGTTTGGCGATGGCATATTTGCCAACATCATGTTGCTCGGCATGGCCTATCAACTGGGCGCAGTGCCGGTCGGTGAGGCCGCCATCCTCAAGGCCATTGAAATGAACGGCGTCGCCGCCGAGGTCAACAAGGTCGCCTTCAACTGGGGCCGGGTGCTGTATCACAGTCCGGCCGATGTGCGCGAGGCCGCCGGAGAAACTGTGGCACCACTGCCGCCAACGTCGCTTGAGAATGTCGTCGCCCGGCGCACCGATTACCTCGAGGCTTATCAGGACGCGGCTTACGCTGATCGCTATCGCCAGTTCATTACCGGTGTCGCAGCGGCCGAGGCCAAAATCGCCGGGGCCACAGGTGGGCTATCGGATTCCGTAGCGCGCAACCTGTTCAAACTGATGGCCTACAAGGATGAGTATGAAGTTGCCCGTCTGATGACGCGGCCTGAATTCCTCGCCGAGATCGCCGAGGCTTTCGATGGCGAGACGAAAATAACTTTTCATCTGGCACCACCGTTCCTGCCAGCCCCGGCTTCGGGCAGCGGCAAGCGCGCCTTCGGTCCGTGGATGCTGAACGCCATGCGGGTGCTGGCGAAGTTCAAGGGCCTGCGTGGCTCGGTGCTCGATCCTTTCGGCTATCAGGCGGAGCGGCGTCAGGAAGTGGCGCTCATCCAGTCGTATCGCGATGAAATCGATGGCCTGCTCAAAAATCTGTCAGCGGAGAACCTTGAGGACGCCATCGAGGTCGCCGGTATTCCGGATGCCATTCGGGGTTATGGCCGGGTCAAGACGGCCTCACTCGCCAAAATCAACGCGCATAAAAACCAGATGCTGGATGCAGCCGAATAGGTCGAACGTAAATGTCTCATTCCGTCTTTATTACCTATACCGGGCCGGGCGCGCAGGCTGACGCGCTGACGGCGTGGTTTGAAGATGCACCACTTGGTGCCCTGAAATCACAGGCCGCGGTAAAGGCCATCGATCTGTTTAACTTTGAAAAAGCCCATGATCCTTATCTTGATGACGGTGAGGGCCCGGTGCTGCTGGTCGATCTGCATTTTGATGATGTCGCCGGTATGGAGGCAGCGCTGGGGGCGCCTGAAGTTCTGGTGGCTCTCGGTGATCCTGCCGGTCTGCCGGTGACGGGGTGCGAGGTCACGCTGGATGCGTTCCGGGTAATCCGCGAGCCCGTGGCCGGTGAAGAGGTCGCGGCTTCTGACCGCCAGGCCCCGATGTCGTATGTCGTCAGATACTATCGCCCGGCCGAGGACGAAAAGGTTTTCACCGAATTTTATGTCGCCCATCACCCGCAAGTCGAAGCGCTGTTCCCTAAAATCCGAAACGCCATTTGTTATCTGCCGGTGACGTGGAACAACCCGACGCTGATCGCCATATCCGACTGCATGCTGGGCAACGAAGTGGTGTTCGATACGGTGGCCGATTTCGACACCGCCATGGCTTCCGACGTGCGCCACAAAATGCGCGAGGATTACCTGAACTTCCCGAAATTTTCAGGCCCGGTGACGCATTTCATGATGCGTCGGCGGCGGGTCTAGATCGCTAACCCGCTCCGAGATAGGGTAGCCACAGGGCGATTTCCGGGAACATTATGATCAGGGCGACCATCAGCATGGCGCAGCCCATATAGGGCAAGGCGGCGATACAGATCTCGCCGAAGCGCGTGCCCGGCGGGGCAACACCCTGCATGACAAACAGCAGCAAGCCAAACGGCGGCGTGGTGAAACTGATCTCCATGGCCAGCAGCATGATGACGGCAAACCAGATCAGCTTCATGTTGAGGTCCATGCCGAAATCGACGCCGTTGATGATCGGGAAAAAGATCGGCACGGTCAGCAGCATCATGGCCAGTTGATCCATAAACATGCCGAGCAATAAAAGTACAGCGAACATGATCAGCAACAAGGTATAGCCCGAAACATCAAAGCTGGTGACCCAGAGGATCAGCGATTCGCTGGCCTGGCTCGCGGCCAGCACGTTGCTGAACAGCGACGAGCCAAAGAGGATGAAAAGCGCAATGACGGTGACGCGCCCGGCCCCCCACATCGACTTCCACAAGGCCGTGCCGAATTCACGACCGAACCTGCGAGCCGTGTCGAAATCGCCTTTCAGCACCGGCACAATCAACATGTAGATCACGGCCAGCAGGATCACGCCGAGCGAGCCGTAGGCGGCTGATTCAGACGGCGTGGCGATGCCCAGCATGATCAGCATGATGACCATGACGATGATCGAGATCATCGGCAGAATGTCAGTGGTGATGAGCCGGACCCGCTTGCCCCAGCTCACGGGATCGACTTCATAGGACGGTGCGGCCTTGGGGTCGAGTGTGGCCTGAACAAAGATCAGCACGGCATAAAACGAGGCCAGCATCAGGCCGGGAATAATGCCGGCGATCAGCAGTTTGCCGATATCGAGTTCGGCAAGTGTGCCGAGCAATACGGCGAGCGCCGAGGGCGGGATCAGCATGGCGAGCCCGCCGGTGCCGAGGATCGGGCCAATCGACATTTTTTTCTTGTAGCCGCGCTTCGACATCTCCGGGATCATCAGCGTGCCGAGCAAGGCGGTCGAGCCCATCGATGAGCCTGACAGCGTTGCGAACACCGTGCCGCCGGCCACTGTGACGTACGACAGGCGCGCCGGGACCCGGCCGAGCAACTGTTCAACCGCATCAAACATGCGATTGGCGAGACCGGTATGGAAAAACATCTCGCCCATCAGCAAGAACATCGGAATCGGCACAATGGCAAAAAAGGCAATATTGGCGAAAGCGTTGTCACTAAGCTGATTGACGCCCATGAACATGTTGGTGTCGAGATCACCAAAGCGCCCGAACAGAATGACGGCGGCAGCGGTATTCACCAGGATGAAGGCGATGCCGACGGGCAGGCCGATAAACATCAAAAACAGTATTGATCCCAGCAGGATTAAAAGTGTCCAGTACCACTCCATAAAACGCTACTTCCCCAATTCGCGGTCGGCCAGACCACGTTCCGCCAGATCACGTTTGGTGTCTTCCAGTTCAATCCGGTCGCTGGCGACACCGGCGAGGCCCGTGTGCATGGGTTCTGCCGTAAACATAAAGCGGGCAAATTCGATAGCCATGAGCAAAAAGCCGAACGGGAAACAGATGGTGCTGATCCACAGGCGCAGGCTGAACTGGGCGCGCAGTTCGTCAAACGCCATGCTGTCTTCATAGTGTTCGAGGAAAATCAGGCCGGTGTACCAGGCCCAGATCAGGCAAACCGCCATGCCGGCAAAGGCTATCAGGCGGGAGAGATAAACCCGCACAATGTCGGGCACCGCCGCCGTCAGCATTTCGATATAAACGTGACCGCGCGTGCGGATCAGCCACGGTGAGCCGAGAAACAGAATGTAGAGAAATCCGTATTCGATGACGACGAAGGTCAGCGGCTCATAAGCCCAGCCAAAGGCGCGAAACGCCGTCATGTAGATAATGGCGCACATGATCAGGCCGATATACAAAGCGGCCAGTGCCATGAGACACCAGAGAAACTTTTCCCAGATCCGATCTATTATCAAAAGCATAAACCGGCCCAGACCAGGCCGTCACACCCGAGAATATGAGTGTGACGGCCCACGATGGTTGATAACTGTCGTAACAACAGCGTCTTACTGCTGGAACGCCGCGCGCAATTTGGCGACGTGTGACTTGTCGCGTTTGGCCTTGGTCAGACGGCCGTCCATCCGGGCATAGGCCGAATCGATCGCGATCGCACCAAACTTCTTGGCGGCCGGCACGTCGTGGAACTTCATGCCTTCGGCCATCAGTTTTGCTTTTTCCTTGCCGGCCATGCTGGAGAGCAATTTACGGTTACGGATTTCAAACTCGATCACCGTGTCCTGCACCAGTTTCTGGGCTGCCGGGCCCATGCTGTTCCACTTGTCGAGGTTCATCAGCCAGCCGATATCCGTCTGATAGAATTCCTCGGCAATGGCGTGACGCAGGAACTTGTCCCACTTCAGACCCTGGAGACCCAAAGTCGCCCACGGACTGGCTTCGACAACACCCTTTTCAAGGGCCGAGAACACTGCAGACGACGGCAGGTTATGTGTGGTGGCCTTGAGAGCCCGCAGAAAAGCACCATAAATCGGGTTATCGCGCATTTTGACGCCGCTGAAATCAGGCAAACCGTCGCCGCCGAATTTCGGGGCATTTTTCATATAAATGCGGAAGTTGTTGCCCGAAGACGTCCAGCCGAGATATTTGGCATTGAAGTGCTTCTGATGCAAATCATCAAGCATCTTGATGCCACCGGAAGAGCGGGCCTGTTCAACAGTCGACGAAGCTGTGGAGACGGCTTCGTTTTCCGGAATGGCACTGGCATAAAAAGCCGCCGGTGTGCACACGAGATCAATCCGGCCCTTGCTGACGGCAGGTGCCTGGGCAAACATCTTGACCGAGTTCAGCGGCAGCATTTCGATCTGGACGACACCTTTGCCGCGTTCGTTGATCGCCGCGACAAGTGCCTTGCAGTTCTTGGTGTAAATCAAAAAATCCGGGAACGGATGGACCATCGTCAATTTGACTTCGGCCGCCTGTGTGGTGGATCCGAATGCTGTAAGTGCGCCAACGGCGACAGCGGTCGCTGCGGCGATTTTAATTGATTTGAACATACTCATCGTACGCTTTCCTCCCTGTGAACGTCAGCCGCCGGTATATTGAAGAACCGCACAGACCAACCGTTTCCCCCATATATGCCCTGTTCAAACTAGTGCTGAACTGAGGCAAAAATGCGGCTCGATGACCAATAGGAAATATCCTGCTGAAAGACTACCCTCCCAATTCTTGTGCGGCAACATGCATGTACATTATTGACGGGCTGTAAATAAATCGCCTGGCCGATATTTGCGCAAACGCCGGGGAAGGTTATCATCCGCCAACCCCTGTTCTTCAAGAGGCGCGCACGTGACAAACTCGACGGATGATCAAACCCTGAAGGCCGATAACTGGCCGGCCAATGCGCCTGCTGAGGACTGGACGCGCTTTGCCGACAGCGATGCGGCCGCCGGGTTCAGGATAAGTGACAACTTTCGCCGTTTCGAACAGCGTGACGACATCTTTAACCGGGCATGGTGGGATGAGGCCGTGATCAGTGATGACGTGGTCAAGTTCTACACAGCTCAGCAACGCCCGGACCCGCGAAAAGGTGACGGCTATACGCAATGGGATTTTGCCCTCCTGAATGCCTCGTGGTCGGTGGCGCGTGATTATGCGGCGCGCGGCCTCAAAAACGGTCGGCGCGAGGGTTTCCTCGACAGCTTCGAGACCTTCGTGCCCCAGGCCGAAACCAAAGCCGAGTTACCCGACATCACCGAGACCACCGCGCGCATCAAACAGGTCGCGACTTTTCTGGGTGCTGATCTTTTTGGCGTCACCGAACATGACGAACGCTGGGTCTACGCCCACGCCGCCAGCATCTCGACCACGGAGCGTGCGGAAAAGGAAAACGTCTCGATGGAAGGCATGACCAACGTCATCGTGCTCGGCCATCATATGGAACGCTCCCTCGTCGAAACCTACCCCTCGGCCCTTGCTGCGGCTGCAACAGGGCGGGAATACAGTCATGAAGCGGCGATTGTCACCTCCGTCGCCAGCTTCATTCATGGCCTGGGATACCGCGCCGTGGCCGCGACCAACGATACCGCAGTGACAATTCCTTACGCCATCAAGGCCGGCATGGGCGAATATGGCCGCAACCAGATGATTATCACGCCGGAGTTCGGCCCGCGTGTGCGCTTTTCGAAAATCTTCACTGATCTGCCACTGGTGCACAACAAACCGCACAAGTTCGGCGTCCACGAATTTTGCTCGATCTGCAACAAGTGCGCCGAAGCCTGCCCGCCCAAGGCCCTGCCCTTTGGCGATCCGGAAGAAGGCGGGGCCAATCGCTCGGCCATCAAGGGTGTGACCAAGTGGACATCGAACGCCGAAAAATGTTTCAAATACTGGACAAAACTGAAAGCCGATTGCGCCATCTGCATGCGGGTCTGCCCGTATAACAAGGACTATTCGAAATGGACCATGCGACTTTTCCAGAAACTGATGGGTACGGGGCTGCGGCGCTGGATGCTGAAGCTGGATGATGCGCTGGGCTATGGCGGTCGCGTGCTGCCGCGCGACTGGTGGCACAAGCTGCTGACCCCGCCGCGGCATTGAGGGAAGCGCCCGTATGGCAAACCGCGTCGGCATTGATATCGGCGGCACCTTCACCGATTTCGCGCTGCTGGACACCGCTGATCAGCGCCTGGTTATTCACAAACAATTGACCACGCCCGGCGATCCCTCAGAGTCGGTCCTCAGTGGTCTTGATGCCTTGCTGGTGAAATCAGGTGTTGCCATGCGCGACGTCGAAGGCATCGCCCACGGCACAACACTCGTGACAAATGCCCTTATCGAGCGGCGGGGTGCCGTGACCGGTGTGCTGTGCACGGCGGGGTTTTCCGACGCCTTCGATATCGCCCGCGAGCGGCGCTACGACATGTACGACCTGACCATCACCTACCCCGAGCCGCTGGCCCCGCGACGCTGGCGGCGTGAAATCACCGAACGTATTGCCCGTGACGGCAGCATCACCACCGCACTGGATGAGGCGGCGGTGCGCAGCGAGGTTCAGGACTTGATCGACAGCCACGGCATCACGGCGCTGGCCATCTGCTTTCTCAACAGCCCGATCAATCCGGCGCACGAACTTGCAGCGGCAAAATTGATCGAAGCACAATTCCCGGAACTTTACGTCTCGACCTCTTCCGAGGTGTTTCCGTTCCTGCGCGAATACGAGCGCTGGACCACGACGGTGATGAATGCCTTCAGCGGACCGATGTTTGACGGCTACCTTTCAACGCTCGAACAGGGACTGGCGGCCAAGGGTTTCGGGGGCGCGTTCTATATCATGTCGTCATCCGGCGGCACGGTGACGGCGGCCACGGCCAGGCGATATCCTGTGCGCATGCTCGAATCAGGCCCCGCCGCGGGCGTGCTGCAGTCGGCCATTCTCGGTCGCCAACTGGACCGACCTGATTTGCTGTCCTACGACATGGGCGGCACGACGGCCAAGGGTGCGCTGGTACGTGGTGGTGAGCCGCTGAAGCGCTACGAGCTGGAAGTCGCCCGCATTCATGAATTCAAACTCGGCAGCGGCTTGCCGGCCAAAATTCCGGTGATCGATCTGATCGAGATCGGCTCGGGCGGCGGCTCCATCGCGGCGATTGACGAGCGCGGCACCATCCGCGTTGGCCCGCGCAGTGCCAGCGCCGTGCCCGGCCCTGTGTGTTATGGCCAGGGCGGCGATCAACCGACGCTGACAGATGCCAACCTGGCGCTGGGTTATCTCGATGCGGCGTTTTTTCTCGGCGGCGAGATGACGCTGGATGCCGCCAACGCGGAACGCGTCATCGGCGAAGTGATCGGTGAACCCTTGGGTGTCACGGCAGAGCGCGCGGCGTGGGGCATTCACGAATCGGTCAATGAAGATGTCGCCCGGGCCTTTCGCAATCATGCCTCCGAGCGCGGCTTTGATTACCGGCGCTGCGCCATGACGGCGTTTGGCGGCTCGGGTCCGGCTCACGCCTGCCGGGTGGCGCGCAAATTACGGGTGCCGACAGTGATCTTCCCCGTAGGTGCCGGCGTGATGTCGGCGGTCGGCCTGCTGGCCAGCCCGCTGTCGTTCGAGACCCTGCGGTCCGACCGCACCGATGTTGCCGAACTGACACCGCAAGGGCTGACCCGGCGTTTCGAAAGTTTAAGCGATGAGGCGGCGGGGCATCTCGGCGCGACCGGACTTGCCCGCGCTGACATGACCATCGTCCGGCGTCTCGACATGCGCTACCAGGGCCAGGGCTATGACATCGAAGTAACCCTGCCCGGTGATCTCGACGATGCGACCACGGTAGCCGCGCTGCCGGATCTGTTCGCCGCGGCGTATGAGAACATTTTCGCCAAGAGCTTCCCCGGCGAGCCGATAGAAATCATGAACTGGAAAGCCGAGGTCATCGGACCGACGCCCGAGGGCACCGGGGATTACGTGCTGGCCACGGCGACGCCGCCGGATCAGGCGATCAAGGGGCATCGCCCGGCGTATGTGCCGGACCGCAGCGCCTTCGAAGACGTGCCGGTCTATGATCGTTATGCCCTGACGACGGGCAATTGCTTCGAAGGTCCCGCCCTGATCGAGGAACGCGAAAGCACCTACGTCGTCGGCGCGGGCGATGAAGTGGCTGTTGACGCCCACGGCAACATGATCGTCACGATCAACACCGGGAGTGCGGGATCATGAAACAGATCGACGCCATTGATCTCGGTATTATGTGGGACCGCCTGACGGCCATCACTGATGAAGTGCTGATCTCGCTGGTGCGCACAGCGTTTTCCGTTGGCGTGCGCGAGGCCTGGGATGCGGCCTGCGTGATCTTCGATGCGCGCGGGCGTTCCATCGGTCAGGCGACCCTGTCGATGCCGGCCTTCATCGGCACCGCGCCCTTCACCATGCAACACATGCTGGCGAAATTCCCCGCCGAGCAATGGGCCCCCGGCGATATCGTCGTAACAAACGACCCCTGGCTCGGCACCGGGCATACACCTGATCTCTGCGTCGCCCGACCGGTTTTCCAGAATGATGTACTGATGGGTTTCATCATGACCATCAGTCACCTGCCGGACATCGGCGGCGTCGGCCTGTCGGCGCACAACACCGAGAGCTACCACGAAGGCCTGGTGCTGCCGGTCTGTAAACTATATCACGCGGGCGAGCCGGACCCGGCGCTGCACGATCTGATCGGGGCCAATGTGCGCGGGGCGGATACTGTGTTTGGTGACATCCTCGCCAACGTTTCGGGCTGTGCCGTCGGCGAGCGCCTGGTGCGCGAATTGATGAACGAATACGAGCTTGATGATCTGCAGGGACTGGCCGACGGCATCATCGAGCAATCCGAGGCTGCCATCCGGGCGCGCATCGAAACTATCCCCGATGGCATCTACAAAAACGCGCTGGAGATCGAGACGGTCGGCGATACGACGGAGATCGCCTGCACGGTCACGGTGGAGGGCGATCACATCGATATCGATTTTACCGGCAGTGGTCCGTCCGTACCCTTCGCCATCAATGTGCCGCTGTGTTATGCCCGGGCGTTCTCGGCCTACACCATCAAATGTTTAACCACGCCGACCATCCCCAACAACGAGGGGGCGACACTGCCAATCAATGTGCACGCCCCGGAGGGCTGTATCCTCAATGCCGTCAAGCCATCGCCGACAGGTGCGCGCCATTCCGTCGGCTGGTTCATCGTGCCGCTGATCATGGGGGCGCTGGCCGAAGCCATTCCCGATCGCGTGCAGGCCGATGCCGGTATGGCCTCGCTGTTTCTGGTCGATGCAGGCAGCGCCGGCGAAGCGGCCCCTGTGCTCTATTTCCTCGCTGGAGGTCTGGGTGCGATGGCCGGGCTGGATGGTCACCACACCACGCCTGCACCGACCAACAACGCCGTCGTCGCCAGTGAAATCTGGGAGGACGAAACCGGCATGACCGTGACACGTCGACAATTGTTGACGGATTCAGGCGGTCCCGGCGAATTTCGCGGCGGCCTCGGCCAGGTCGCCGAGATGATCAATTCAACCGATCACGCCAAGACGATCTTCATGTTCGGCATGCGCACCGAATTCCCGGCGAAGGGTTATCTCGGCGGCGGCAACGGCACCGTACGGCGCTTTGAAGTCGATGGAGAGGTCGTACCCGCCAAGGGCAAGCTGGTGCTCGCGCCCGGCCAGACCCTCAGCGTCCATGAAGCCGGTGGCGGTGGCTACGGCGACCCGGCCCGGCGCAATCCGCAGTCTGTTTTGGCCGATGTCGAAAAAGGCGCCGTGAGTGTCAAAGCCGCGCTCGCCGATTATGGCGTGACGGTTGATCTGGCCAGGGGGACGGCGGTGCGGGATTAGGTTGCGGTCGATTTTTTTAAGTCGTCACCCCCACCTAACCTTCCCCATCAAGGAGGAAGGCCTTCTAATTTTATCCCTCCCCCTTGATGGGGAAGGTTAGGTGGGGGTGACTCTCTTGACTAGATTCCCCGATGCACCTGCAGGATCGCAGCGATACTGCGTTCGATGTCTTCATCCGTCGTGATCCAGCTTGAGACACTCAAGCGCATGGCGGTGTGGCCTTGCCAGACGGTGCCGCCGGCCCAGCAGTCACCACCGGCCTGAACGCCCGCGATGACCTGATTGGTGCGATCCGTATCGCCAAACGTCAGCACGACCTGATTGAGGTCGACCTCGTTGCGGACCTCAATGCCGTCCTCGGCACCTAGCGCTTCAGCGAGGCGGCGGGCCTGGCGGCAGTGGCGCTCGAACATTCCGGCGAGGCCTGACCGGCCCAGAGACTTGAGTGCGGCCCAGACGTCGATGGCCCGGGCGCGACGGGAGGATTCGGGCGTGAAGTCCATGGCGTCGCGGTGATCGGACTGGATTAGATAGGCCCCGCTCAGCGCCATGGCCTGGCCGAGTGCCGCCTCGTCGCGCACGATCAGAATGCCGCTGTCGTAGGGCACGTTGAGCCACTTGTGGGCATCGGTCGCCCAGCTATCGGCCTCGACATACCCGGCGGCTTGACCGCGAAGCTCATCCGAGGCCAGCGCCCACAGACCAAACGCACCATCGACATGGACCCACGCCCCGCCGTCATGGGCCCACGGGATCAAGACGTCGGCCGGATCGAAGGCACCCGAATTCACGTTGCCGGCCTGAAGGCAAAGGATCGAAGGGCCGGAGATTTGCGGCAGATTGTCGGTGCGAATGCGGCCCTGGTCGTCGACCGGCAGCGTCGTCACCCGGTCGCGCCCGAGGCCGAGCATGGAGAGCACCTTGCTGACGGCAGCGTGGAATTCCGCGCCGACATAGACGGTGATTTCCGGCGCGCCGAACAGGCCGTCGTGATCGACATCCCAGTTGGCCCTGCGCAGCACGGCATTGCGTGCCGCCGCGAGGCCGGTGAAGTTGGCCATGGTTGCGCCCGTCACCAGCGCCCCGCCGGCGTCCATCGGCAGACCAAGCGCCTGCTTGACCCAGCGAAGGGCTGCTTCCTCGAACTTGGCCGCAGCCGGTGAGGAGACAAAACTGAAACTGTTCTGGTCCCACGCCGTGGTCAGCGTGTTGGTCGCAAGTGTCGCCGGTAACGCGCCACCCGTGACAAAGCCGAAGTAGCGCCCGCCGGCACTGCCGACTGTGGCGGGAGATCCATACCTGTCGACAAACGCCAGGACCTCGGTCGGATTGCTTGCATCGTCGGGCAGGGCGGCGGCGAGGGCGGCGGCGAGGCGCTCGATCGCGTCCGGATCGGCAGCAACGTTTCGGGTTTTGAGGTCTTCAATATAGTCGCTGGCACGTCCGGCGGCATCGGCCAGCAAGGCGCGGATCGTCTGTTCAGTCATATGGGGTCAGGCTTCTTTAATAATGTCGGCGAGAGCGCTGAGGAAATCCCGCACTTCCCGGGGTGAATTGTAGTGGCACATCGATACCCGCAGGCAATCGTCGATGTCGAGGGCTTCGAGGATGTGACCGGAATAGGCATCAGAAATCCGGGCGTGTACACGGATACCCCGGGCGGCAAATTTCTGCACCAGGTCCGACGCGCTGACACCGGCAAGATTGAACGAGACAATGCCTTCGCGCCCCTCAAGCTGGGCCGGGCCAACCAGGGTGATGGTGTTGTACTCAGAGAGGCCTTTACTGTCCGCGTCGCCGAACATCAGCAACTGGATCAGCGCGGCTTCGTGGCTCTCCATCGCGGCCGAGCCTTCGGCCAGTAACTCGGCCTGATCGTCGGATGAGGAAAAATGCCCGCCGAGCCAGCAGAAATAATCCAGCACTTTGGATTGGGCGGCATAAAACGCAGGATCGCGCGATCCCAGTTCCCAGAGATCAGGGCTCTGGCCGAGATTGTGTTCGTGCGGCACCCTGGTGACGCGGTCATTGATCCAGGCGAAGCCGAGCGACAGGCGCGAGTAGGCCTTGTAAGGCGAAAAGACGTAGGCATCGACGCCGTAGTCATCGACATGCATGCCGCCATGCGGAGCGTGCTGGATACCATCGACGACAATAAAACAATTCGGTGCCACGGACCGGATGGCCTCGGCAATACCCGGCAAGTCGACAACAAATCCCGTCAGCATGCTGGTGTGAATGACAGTGGCGAGGCGGGTGTCCGGTGTTACCGCGGCGGCATAGTGTTCAGGCCGGGCGGTGCCGGTGTCGGGATCGAACCTGACCTCGATCCACTCGCGATCTGTGTTAGCGGCCCATTGTTTGGCGGCATCGAGCGAGGCCGGATGCTCGAGATTGCACGACAACACGGGCCCGGGCTCAGCCGAAAGCGCGATGGAGCGGATGATGCGATAGAGCAGGCGCGTGCCGGTCTCGCCCGAAATCACCTGGCCGCGAACTGCCGGATCATCATCGCCACCAAAGCCGCGAGTGCCGAACATCAGATGCAGATCCTCGCGGCCCTGATTGATCAGCGACGAGAGATACCGCGAGCCGTCGTTCTGCCGTCCTTCCTGATCGGGCAGGGCTTCGACCTCGGCGCTGGCGGCAATCGCCGATTTCAGTTTGAGCGAGCCGCCGCCGTTCTCAAAAAAGATGCGCGGCTCATCGAGGATCGGGCAGTGATCAACGTGGTGGAACTGCTCCCGCACCCGGGGCATCAAGTCATCGGCAAAAAATCGGGGGGTGCGCATCAGGTGTGGGACCAGTCGTCGGGGTTGTCGGAGTTGTTGGGCGAGAGGCCAAGAATATCACCATCGGTCGAACAGCCGAGCCCCAAAACAGTGCGATTGGCATAGGAGAAATATGCCGTGACCTGATTGATCTCGAGGATTTCACCATCGTCATATCCCAGGCTGCGCAGATCATCGACCATGGCCTCGGAGACCAATGAGGGATCGACGGTCAGGGCGCGGGCGTAATCAAGGGCGGCTATTTCCTTGGGCTCAAGCGGGGCGGCCTCGGAATCGCCGGCATCGATGGCGGCGCGAATACCGGAAGATTTGGTATCATCGTTCAACAGCCGCACCAGGCCCTGATAATGATGCTCGACACAATAGGCGCACTTGTTCAGCGCACTGACCCAGACCCCGATGGTCTCGAGAAACCACTTCGGCACCTTGTTGGCCGAATGATGCAGCACGTATTTATAGATCGCCATGTGCCCTTCCATGGTGTGGGGCCGCAGGCTGTGCATCATCATGATGTTGTCGACATTGTCGCCGGGCCCCTTGACCCGGTCATACAACTGGCGCAACCGCCCGTCGGAGTCATCATAGGCAACGGTTTCAATCCACGGCATCGGCGTATCCTCGGGCTTGGGGGGGTTGGAAGTCAGGCCAGACGTTATCAAGTTTCCCCCCTTGCCGCCATACCCCGGCTACTTATACTTGGCGCGTGCAACACGACTTAACTTCGCGCGTACGAAACGACATACTCCACAGCACAGTTTATTTTTTCAGGGATGCAGATTAATGGCTAAACCGGTTTTGTATGGGTCTTCGACATCACGGGCGATACGTTCGATCTGGGCGTTGGAGGAGATTGGCATTGATTATGATCATGTGCCAACGGACTTCATGGAAGGATCGAAGGCGCCGGACTATCTGGCGATCAATCCAAACGGGCGCATTCCGGCCCTTGTCGATGGCGATCTGGTGATGTGCGAGTCCATGGCGATCAATCTGTATCTCGCGCGGACCTATGGCGGAGATTTGTACCCCGATAATCCGGGCGATGAAGCGCGGGCGCAGCAGTGGTCGGTCTGGGGCATCAGCGAAATTGAACCCTTGCAGATGCGCATTGTCATACAGAAGTTTTTCACGCCGGAGGAAAAGCGCAGCGAACGCGCCGTCGAGGGTGCGATCAAGGGCCTGCAGCGCCCGCTGGCTGTGCTCGATGCACACCTGGCGGATCAGGTGTATCTGCTCGGTGACGCATTTTCCATCGCCGATCTTAATCTTGCGGCCGTGATGATGCTGTTGAAGCAGACCAAGACGGATTACTCGGCCCATGGACACGTCACACGCTGGCTGACGGACTGTTATGCCCGGCCCTCCTGTGCGGCGGCGCGCGCGCGGGATTAAGACATATGCAGATACATTAAATCCCCGCTGTGATAGGCTGTCCGGCCGGGGCGATTGTCGAGGAAATAGCAACTGCCGTAGACGCCACGTCGTGCAAGGAAGTCGGTGCTGTGGCCCACAAACTGAAATCCTCCTCGCGATCCGTAGGGGCGGTCGAAATGGCAAACGTTTGTCAGGCTTTTGAAACTGCCGGCCACGAAGACGATTGGCAAACAATCAGCGATCTCGCCCGTGAGCTGCGGCCTCTTTTCGAAGACGTAAAATCGTATATCCAATCATTGTGATACGACCATCCCACTGAAATTTTTGAACGGGATGATATTCGCCGCAAATGCCCGCATCCGGGTTGGGCCGGGGCAAAAAGGTCAACGACACGCCGACCCCGCCCCAGACCATTATGACGCTGGCAGTGACCATTCTTCATAGGCCACCATACGCTGATCTGATCCTGCCTCCCGCAACGGCACCAGCGCCTTGTATTCGTCCGAGTCGTGCCAGGAATTGAGCTTTTCCATAGTTTCGAATTCAATGACAAAGACCATCTGGTGGCCGTCTTTTTCACCATTCAGCATTTTGGGCTGGCTGCCAATCGCCACCGGCTTTGCACCAAAACTGGCGGCCACTTCACGGGTACCTGCAATGTAACTTTGAAATTTCTCTTTGTCGGTCACGGTCACTTGCGAAATCATATATGCTGACATCTGGTTTTCCTTTCAGGGAATTGGTTCACGATTGTGGTCGCCGCAGGATCGAATACCGGCTGGAGGCAGCCCTTTGTTAATCCTGTGACAACGGCAAGACTGAATTTATACTTTATTTTTTAAAGCGTCAACTTTATAATATAAACTATCTCTTTTGAGAGGAAGAATGGCCACTTCACGCAGCTACAATCTGCTTTGTCCTGTTTCGCGGGCGCTGGATCATGTTGGTGATCGCTGGACCCTGCTGATCCTGCGCGACCTGCACGCAGGCCCGGCGCGTTTCAAGGATCTGCAAACCGGGCTCAAGGGCATCGCCTCCAATCTGCTGTCGGAACGGCTGCAGGCGCTCGAGGCGAGCGGTCTGGTTGAAAAGAACCAGTCTGATTATGATGTGTCCCTCTATGCACTGACGCCGGATGGTGAACAAACGGATCAGCTTATTTTTGAGCTGGCACGATTTGGCAGAGGGATGCCGCACCCGGGCAAAATTCAGAAACCCGGTAATCTCAGAACCATCGCTGTGTCACTGGGAACAGCCTGCAAAAAGGCCGTTGGCCCGGATCACAATTTTGCGGCGACGCTGGTGATCGACGGGGAAGCGTATCGGCTGACAGCCGGTGACAGTAATGCTCAAATTCGCGCCGGTGCGGCTGAAAATCCGGATGTCGTTATGACGACTTCCTATGAGCCCTTGATGGCGCTGGCTGATGGTGATCTTGCACAGGACGAATTCATGTCAAAACATGTCGCGCTCGAGGTTATGACACCCGGCAAGGAAAAAGAGTTCTTTGACTTGCTGGCACGCGCCATTCAGAAATTTGACTGAAATTACCGGATTCAAGGCCTAGTTTGGATCGCGCCAGCCCGGAAAAAACTTGCCGATGTCGGACTGGAACTGGATGTGATAGAGCGCCCAGCCCTCCGGCGTCACGACAAAAGCAAGTTGCAGGAACAACAGTCCAGCGCTGACTTTTTGCAAGGCGTATGTTTCGCGCCCCAACACCTCGCCGAGCTTGTCATCCTTGATCAGTTTGATGCTGTGCAATTGGCCGGTGCCGAGCCATTTGCGGTAGAGATTGACGAGTTCATCAGGATTGGCCTGGCCACCAAAGGCGATATTGATAAATTTGCGCGCGTCGCGCTCACTGCCGTTGATGAAGTTGGCAAAAAAGGCATCTCCTGCCTCGCGCGCCGTCGGCCATGTCTTGAGCGCCGCCGCCGAGGCACCGGAGATCGAGACGACTAGAATTGCAACGGCCAGAATACTGATCTGCAACGCGTGGCGGGTTCGTGTCATGGCTGGACCTCCTGATCACATCGGCAATCTCACCATCCGGGCCAGCAAAAATCAAGCCTCACGATTCTCCGCATCGACCAAAATGAAGGCGATCAGGCAGGGTTCGGTGCCGCGATTGGACCACGCATGATTGGTGCCCTGCTGGACCACGGTATCGCCGGCCTTGAGCAGGTAATCCTGATCATCCATCATCATGTAAATCTCGCCCTTGAGCACGACGCTGTAGTCCATCGAATCGGTGCGGTGCATGAAGGGATGGCGGGCATCCTCAACAATGTTGGCGGCAGCTCCCATCTCGGCAAAGGCCGACTGCCCATCGAGCGTTTCAAGCACCGCCGGGTCTTCAGGATCAAACTGGACAATGCGAAAGACCGAACCACCTGCCGGCGGCTGCAGGATCAGGGGCCCGTCAACCGGGTCTTCATGCAATTCCATATCGGCCGGTGATTTGTCGGCCTGCCAGAGATTGGTCAGCGTCACGCCGGGCCGGTTGGGGCGTTGCAAAATACACGTCGCCTCGTCATCCATGATCACCGTCGCCCGGCCGTTATCGTCATGCCCGGTCACCACGCGCCGAAATTTTTCCGCCATATTTCTTATCCTCGATAATTTTCATCTGCCTGCTGACGTTCTGCACTCAAGCAGAAAATCAAGCCTTGAATTCAACCTCGACGAAAGCGAATTCGAAGTCGTTGGCGTTAATCACATCGTGCTCGACGCCGATATTGCGAAAATAGGGCACGCCGTCACTAAGTTCAGCAAAACTTTCCGCGCCGTCTTCGGTGACAATCTTCAGCGTTCCGTCCATAATCGGTACAACGACATAGTCCATTTCGTGGCGATGCCATCCCGTGGCCGCACCGGGCGCGAAACGCCATTCGGTGACCCGGGTCCGGTCATTGTCGATCATTACCGTCGGGATCGCCGGGATGGATATATCGGAGGACGGCGTGTCGATCATGATTTTGTCTCCTCTGAATATTTGTCACGTACTTTTACACGTCACGGCTCGACATCTGATTGTTCAGGGTATTTCATTTGGCAGACAATCGAAACACGGTTTGATCTGGGGGTCACTGTGAAACGACTGAATATCATCCTTCTGATTGTCTTGACGGGCTTGATGTTGGCCCCGCAGGGCGACGACCACCAGGCGTCGGCGCAGGCAAAATCAGGAATGGTCTATATCTACAACGCGCCGGAATCTGCACTGGACAGACGTTATGATTCTCACTGGGAAATCCTGCGCACGGCCCTGGACAGGACCCGACAGAAATACGGCGACTTCGCCCTGCATCCCTCACGCCCGATGAGCGAAAAGCGCCAGACTTCGGAGTTGATGAAAGGCAGCCGATTTATCAACGTCATGCATCTCGGCACGACGCAGGAATTTGAGAGAAATCTGGGCCCGATCCGTATTCCGGTCGACAAGAATTTATCTGGTTACATGGTCTATCTGATCCGCAAGGAAGATCAGGCCAGGTTCGCCAGCGTCAACAATATCGATGATCTGCGCAAATTCACCATCGGCCAGGGGGCTGACTGGCTGGATGTCGAAATCCTGCGCCACAACGGTTTCGAAGTTGTCGGCGGCACCAGTTATGATGGCTTGTTTCGCATGCTGGTGCGTAACCGCTTCGACGCCTTCCAGAGATCGGCTGTCGAGATCCTTGAAGAATTTGACCAGCGCAACAAGGAAATGCCGAAGCTGCACATCGAGGAAAACCTGTTGGTCTACTATCCGCTGCCGATGTATTTCTGGTTTTCCAAAAATGATGCCGGCCAGAAGCTGGCGGAGCGCGCGCGCGAAGGTATGATGGCGATGATCGAGGACGGCACTTACGACGCGATTTTTATGAAGTACCACGCCAAAAAGATCGAACGCCTCGGACTGAAGAAGCGCAAATTCTTTAAAATTGAAAATCCATTGCTGGTGCCGGATACGCCGTTCGACGACAAACGCCTGTGGTTTGACCCCCGGCGTTAGGCGCTTGCTGCGTCACAAACGCTAGACGCCCTGCTGCATCACGAGGCGGATGAACTCGGCGCGCTTCATGGCACCGCCTGAATTGGCCTCGGGGAATTTGTCCATCCACGCGCCCATCTTGACGGAAAGCTTGCACAGCATGGCGCCGATGGCCTGATGATTGCCTTTGACGGCACCCTTGAATTTATCAAAGTCATTCGAATCAATGTGATCCCACATCCTGTCGGCATTGGTTTCGAAAACCCGGAAGCGCTTGGCAGCACCCGTATTCAGGTCAACAAACTTGTCGTAAAGCGTGTTGCAGGTATTGACCAGGGTGCGGTCGTGTTTCAGCGTGTGATGTTCGGTGATGTCATTGACCGTATGAACAAAATCACTGAACGCCGGCTGAACCATTTCCCAGCAATCGCGGTAATAAGCGACCGAGAGATAAATATCGCCGAAGTCTTCAAGGAAGACCGGCACGTCTTCGAGCTCGATACCAAGCTTGTCGGAAATCATCCTGAGTTTGGTCGCGGCGTGGCGTTTGTCGGGATGGCGGAACAGCTTCACCACATCTCCGTAGTTCTGCACGCTGTCATCGCCGTCACCATAAACTTCCATGATTACGCGCTGGGTGAAGGCAGACATAAACCGCTTGAGCTCGGCCTGTTTGGTATCGGAAAGCTGCAGCCCCTTGGCATCCTGGATCGGAATACCGAGATTACGTAACTGAATGCGCAGGCAATAAACGTCGTAGGAGTAACACTTGGCCAGTTCCGTCAATATCTTGACGTCTTTGGTTTCGATGTTGGCAAAAACCTGCTTGATGGCGTTGACAGGAACCTGGCCGCTGCCAGCCTTTTCGTCATCAAAAAGTTCGATAACGCTTTCAAGTTTGGCGTTCTTGATCATCCGCGTGCGGGCCAGACCTTTGGTCTCGAACGGAATAATGCTGAGCGGCAGGGTGTGCACGGAATCCCGGTCGAAGTCGCGCAAGGGTGCTGCGTCTGGATCAGGTGCGGTGGCGATTTTCGCCGAAAAGTCTGCTTCTCCAGCAAGTGTCATTTAAGCCCCCCGGCCTGGACACATATTTCAAGCAGCCGACTATAATCTCAATCGGGCAAAACACCACAATTTACTTGCGCGGTTGCAAAATTAAATTTCACGCGCAATCGCAGGATCACCGGGCGTTCCAGGGCGTTTCAGGCCAGACCAATGCGGCTCAGCCTGACCATCCTAAATCGCAATGTTTGTCAGGCTGACACTGGCTCCCAGACTGACTTGTACGGATTTGGCCGCACCGCCGTTCTGGCTGATTTCCAGGCGGTAATCACCGCTGTCCGGGGCAAGATCATCAAATTTGAACTCACCATAGTTGTCGGTCGTGACCTCGGCGATCTTGTCGCTGCCCTGATACAGAGCAACGTCGGCCCCGTCGACGCAATCGACCTTGCCATCTTTGGTGGCCTCGACACCGCCAGCTATAAAACAATGCGTGAAGCGTTTGAGGTTTTTGTACCAGACCCGCGGTTTGGTGCCGAGTTCGGGTTGCAGGACTTCAAGCCCATCGTCCGCGGCCATTTTCGCCATAGCCTCGTCGCTGGCCTTGACCACCTGCATGGCGCGTGTGGCGCAAACCTGGGCACCGCGTGTTTCCTGCCAGCCCGCGTCCAGAAGATGGGCGTCGAAAGTCCACGCCTGGGGGATGTCTTTTTCATCATTCCACCAGACCGCGCCATAGGGACAAGCCTCGACGATCTGCTTCTGGCCTTTGGATTTTACCGGATCGATCAGGACAATGCCGTCGGCCCGCTTGCTGATGGCGCCATCGGTTGCCGCCGCCATACAGGGGGCGTCGTCGCAGTGATTGCACATCGTCGGCAGATAGGCGACGTCGATCATCTGATCGTTGCCGCGTACTTTTTGTTTGATGTCGATCCAGCGATGGCCGTGTTTGGGCATCTCCGCCGCATAACCCGGGAAGTCATTGCCGACATATTCGTCATGGCAGGCGAGAACGCAGGCATTGCAATTGGTGCAACTGTCGACGTCGATAACAAGGTTCCATTTGCTCATGTTCTTACTCCGCCGCCAGGGCAACCGGCACGGACATCACTTCCGTCTCAACCGGTGGCTCCCCGAACTCGTGATTGGCCGTGCCATCCCACTTCTCGATTTCAACCAGCGCCGAACTCGACGCCATCGAATGGGCTTTTTTAAGCTGCGAGCGACGCGGTGTGAGCTGGTTGAGCACACCACCCCGATCAATGGAGGCACCGGGCTCGCCCATCGGATCGTAGGTCGCACAGGATTCGTAACCATGCACAGTGCCCGGCCGCATACGCTCGGTGACCACGGCGGCGCAGATCACCGCACCGCGATAATTGTGCACCTTGATCAGGTCGTGATGTTTGATGCCACGCGCTTCGGCGTCGCCGGTATTCATGCGAAGCGACCAGTAATAATAGCCATCGACCAGGACCCGGTGCTCCTCGATATCATTGAGGAAGGTATCCTTGCCATCGCCTTGCGTATGGAAACTGAAGCGCGGATGCGGCGTGATCATCTGCAGCGGATAGCGCTCGAACATCTCGCCTGAATGCTGGCCCTCGAATGAAGGTTTGTACTTCACGATCGGCGGGCGTTCCGGGTCCTCGGCATCAAAGCGCTTGAGGCTTTCGCATTCAAACTCGATCTTGCCCGACTGGGTTTGCAAGCCAGTGAGGTATTCGTCCGTGTAGTCCGACGGCAAGGGCATCGGTTCGGGCACGTCTTTTTTGCGCCCTTCATAGAACCATCGCCACGAAACCGGCGAGCGCAGTTCTTCCTTTTCAGCCGGCAGCACGACGTAGCCCTTGCGGATAAATTCCTTCCACGAAATGATTTTCGGCAGGTCCGAGGCATCAAATTCACGCCGGGCCCAGTCCAGTTCGCTGATGCCTTCCGAGAAGTAGGCGCTGAGGCCGAGGCGTTTGGAGATGCCGACAAAGATTTCATAATCCGAGCGAGATTCGCCCATCGGCTCGATGGCCTTGTGCTGGAAGGTGACGACGCGATGATTGAGCTGGGTCTGGCCGTGATGGGCATAGCCGCCAAGGGCAGCCCACTCGCTGATATCGTGGCGTTCAAAGTTGGTGCAAGCCGGCAGGATGACGTCGGCAAACTTGGCCTCGCCTTCAAACCAGATCGACTGGTTGACGACGAACTCGAGATTTTCCGACTGATACATCTTCACGTGACGATTGGAATCGCCCATCGTGCCGATGATCGAGCCGCCATATTTATAGAGCATGCGCACCGGCGAATAACCGGGCTTGGGATAGGAGAATTTGGTGAACTGGGCCTCGATCGAAGCGCCGCTCCAGACATAACCTTCGGCCTTGTCTTCCATGATGGCTTCGGGCAATTGCAGACGCGGAATTTCCTGTGTCACCGTGTTCATGCTCGGCAGTTGCGGCATGCGGTTGAACAATTCGACGGCCATGGCAGTGTGGTGAATATCGCCCGACATGCCACCTTCGGCATAGCCCGGGAAATAGAAGTTGGCATCGACCGGCGTGCCCCATTGCAGGTTGCCCATGCTGACGCCGGGCTTGCCGAGGCCTTGCATGGCGATCAGGCAGACCATGGTGCGGGCCCACTGAACGCCGGTGGCATTGCGGCAGGCACCGCCGTGCCCGTTGCCCCAGCCGCCGGCACCGAGATAGGTTTTTTTACTGCCCCATTCACGGGCAAGGGCGCGGATATCCTTGGCCGGCACACCGCTTTCGGTGGCCGCCCATTCGGCGGATTTCGGCACGCCATCTTCCTCACCCATGATATAGGCCCGCCACTTGTCGAAACCTTGCGTTTTGGTCTCGACATATTCCTTGTCGTAGAGATCTTCCTCGATCCACGTATGGGCGATGGCCATGGCAAGGGCCGGTGAGGTCGTGGGGCGCGGGGCGATCCACTTGCCGCCCAATAGCTGCGCCGTGTCATTGTAATAGGGATCGATGTGCACGACCTTGATGTCGGTTTCTTTCAGCCACTGACGGCGAATGGTGCCTTCGAGCGCGCCATAGGCCCCGCTGGTGCCTTCGGGATTGGATGACCAGAAGACGATCATCTCGGCTTCCTTCAGCAGGTCTTCGACACCGCTGTAGGTTTCCGACTGGCCGACACGCAAGCTACCGCCCCAGTGGTGCGAGGCACCCCAGTACCAGCCTTCCCAGCTATCGGGATTGTGGTGCACGCGCGTCATACCGACGGTATTGATGAACTTGAAATTGGCGCTGAGGTAATAACCGATGTTGCCCCACGTGTGGTGCGAGGGGTGCGAGTTGGCGATGGCACCGGGGCCATGCACACGCTTGGCCCGCTTGATTTCATCACCCACCAGATCTAGCGCTTCGTCCCAGCTGATGCGTTCATAACCGGACTTGCCCCGGTTCTGCGGATTGCGCTCGCCATTGGGATCAAAATCGACACGCTTCATCGGATAGAGCAGACGGTCGGGCGAATAGACCATCGATTTCCAGTTCATGCCGTGCGGGGCCAGCGAGGTGCGGCGCGGTGGCGTAAACTTTTTGCCGCGCGCCTCGATGGTCCACGGTTTGGGATCGTTGTCATCGAACACAATCGGCGTCATGCGGATAATTTTGCCGTCGCGAACATAAAGAAACACCGGACCGCCATTGGTCATGTTGGTATAGCGCATGACGCCATCGCCCATGTCAGTGCCAAATTTCCAGCCGACGGTTTGCGAGAATATCAGCGTCCGGGTGAACCACGAGGTCAACTCGTCCGGCCCGTCCATTTCAAGCACAAAATCCTTCATGGCATTGATCTGTTCGAGCTGATTGATCGGCGGCATCAAAAGACCGGCAGCGATTTCCGCCGTCTTGAACACCAGATTGATATCGGCATTCGGATCGATGCCGGCACCGGAGGTGACCTTGCCATCCTTGAATTTAAACCAGCGGCCCGTGCGACCATCCTTGGTACGCATTTGCGCCGTGAAGTTCTTTTCGAGTAGGCGGGCGCGGAAGGCCGGATAGATCACCGTCCAGGCTTTCAGCATGAGACTGATACCGAGCAACAATAACTTGAACTTCATCTTTTCAATCTCCGATAAATCACGTTTAGTCTCTGATCCACGCCGTGCCCCAGAGGTTCAGGGTGTGTTCTTCGTGCGGCCAGGTCCGGGGTTCCGTCTCATAGTCGAACACTTCAAGCTCAGCCGAAAATTCGAGCTTGTTGTTGTCAGGGTCCTGGATCATGAAAAACAGGTTGTTGCCTGGCCCGTGACGGCCCGGCCCCCACCACAAGGGAATACGCTTGCTGCCAAAATGATCGGCCCAGTCGCGAATACTGTTCCACGACGGCACTTCATAACAATGATGATCAAGCTCCGAATATCCGGCGCCAAACATCGCCACCGTGTGATGCATTGAATCGGAGCGAAAGAAGGTGCCGGTGAGCGCGCCATCCTCATCGAACACATTGTCCGATGAGCGCATGCCCAGCGTCTCGCCATAGAAGGCCTTCATTTTGTCGAGCTGTTGTGTCGCCACCGCGAGGTGCTGCAGCTCACCGCCCAGTTCACTCGAAGCCTCAGCCGCCTTGTAGTCGGCGAGGCCAAACACAATGCGCGTGCCGTCGGGGTCCGAGACCGCGAAAGCATCATCACCAAACAAGGGCGAGGTTGAATTTTCGATCACCGCGCCTTTTGCCGCGACGTCTTCGCGCAAGGCATTGAAACGGTCGCCATCGTCGAGCCAGAAGGCCATGAAGTCGAGCTTGCGCGCATCACCCGTGGTCAGCAGCACGTTTCGCTGGTGGCCGGTGAGCTTCCACATGTCAGGGGCAAGTTGTTCGGATTGATAGCCGACGTCGTCACAATAGAACGCCAGCATTTCATCGGGCTGCCCGGTGGCAATGCAGATGTGGTCGAGCCGGGCGGGCCAGATCGGTGCGGTTTGGGTCATCAGCCGGCGCCTCCTGATTTGCGAACTTTTTCCGGCCGGTGGGCAGTGCCGCCGACGACGGCAATGCGGGCCGTGCGTTGCGGCACTTCATCCTGACCGGCCAGGGAGAGTTCGATTTCACGCGCGTGGTGCTTGATCAGTTCGGCTGTGCGGTCGAGGCTGCCCGGGTCGATATCGACGTCATGCGTGATCATGCTGAGGCTGCCGAGCACACTTTTTGAGGCGTCAAAAATCGGCGCGGCAATACCGATGACACCGGCATCGATGGTGCCGTGGGTGATGCAGTGGCCGGCGCGTCGAAACCCGCGCAGTTCGTTTTTGAAATCGAGCCATTCGCCGAGATCGACGCCATTTTCGCCGCCCTGGTAGTTGTCATAAATCCGCTTGACCGCACGGGCCGGCAGATTGCTCAGGATAATTTTCGACGTCGCGCCGACATAAAGCGGCATGGGCCGTCCGCGTTCATAACTGAAAGCGGTGTTGAAACCCGGCGACATTTCCTGATGGATGCACATGACGCCTTCCTGATAGACCCGGCTGAGCAGGATACCGGCATCGTTGTCGACGCGGGCCAGCAGGTCCTGCATGACGGGACGGGCCGCCATCAGCAAGGGATCGGTGACGCGTATCAGACGGTCGTATTCAATAAAGGCCGGACCCAGCGTATAGCCCTTGCCCGCCACCGGATCGAGCAGACCGGCGGTGCACAGCGAATTGATATAGCGATAACAGGTACTGACCGAGACACCGAGAATTGGCGCGGCTTCCTCGGCCGTCCAGATCGGTTTGTCGGCTGAAAACAGCCTGATCATATTCAATTGTCGCTCGGCGCTGCTCATGATCGTGAGGTCCTATTCGTCCTCGATGGGGTTGACCAAAGTACCGATACCGGAGATTTCAACTTCAACACTGTCGCCCGGCTTCATGAAGACGGCGGGCTCGCGCTTGAAGCCGACACCGCCCGGTGTGCCCGTGGCAATGACGTCGCCCGGCACCAGTTCGGTGAACGATGAACAGTAGGCGATGATCTCGGGGATCGAGAAAATCATCATGTCGGAGGTGGCGTTCTGCATAACCTCGCCATTCAGACGCGTCGTCAGTTCAAAAGTCTCCGGGGCTTCGTCGGCAGTGATCATCCACGGCCCGAAACCACCGGTCGCGACAAAGGTTTTGCCTGGCAGGAACTGGGAGGTGTGACGCTGCCAGTCGCGCAAGGTCGCATCGTTGTAACAGGAATAACCGGCGACATGATCCATGGCATCGGCTTCCTTGATGTAGCGTCCGGGCTTGCCGATGATGACGGCGATTTCGCCTTCGTAATCCAGTTTGTCGGAGACGTGCGGGCGAATGATCGGCGCGCCGTGGCCCATCTGGGAATTCGCGAAACGCGCAAACAGCGTCGGGTTGGCCGATTTATCGCGCCCGGTTTCCTTGCGGTGGCTTTCATAGTTCAATCCCACGCAGATGATCTTGTCGGGCCGCGGGATGACGGCATCCAGCGTAACATCGCCAAGTGCTAAATCGGCGGCTTGGCCTTCAACGGCGGCGGCGAGATCGGCCAGGCCTTCAGGGGCCATGGCGGATTTGAGGTCAGGGTATTTGCTGCCAACACGGGCCGACAGATCGACAACGCCGTCCTCACCAATGACTGCGCCATAACCGGCAGCACCGGATTTGTTGTAGGTAATTAACTTCATGTCATCTTTCCTTGTCAGCCCATGGCTGAGGGGAGCCAGAGTGTGATCGCCGGGAACATTACGAGGACGGCGAGACGCACAAGGTCGGCCATCCAGAACGGCGTTACACCACGAAAAATAGTCCCGGTGCCGACTTCGGGCAACACGGTATTAAGCACAAATATGTTCATGCCGACCGGCGGCGTGATCAGGCTGATTTCGGTAACAACGACGACGACAATACCGAACCAGATCGGATCAAGGCCGAGGCCGACGACAATCGGGAAAAACAGCGGCACGGTCAGCAGGATCATCGCCATGCTGTCGAGCACGGCACCGAGACCAACGTAGATCAACATGATGGCGGCAACAACAATCAACGGGTGGGTATCGAGACTGGTGACCCAGCCGCCCATGGCTTCGGGCATGCCGGTTTCATTCATCAGATTGGAGAAGATCAGCGCGCCGATCAAAATGAAGAACAACATGGCGGTTGTCTGCGCGGCGTCGGCCAGCAGTTCAAACAGGATGCGCCACGTCAGGCTGCGACGCAAAAGGGCAAAGAAGAAGGCCCCGCAGGCACCGACACCGGCGGCTTCGGTCGGGGTGAACCAGCCGGCGTAAATGCCGCCGATGACCAGCAGGAACAGCAGCAATACGGCCCAGACCTGGGTCAGGGATTTGAATTTTTCACGCAACGGTATGGCCTCGCCCGGCGGGCCGATTTCCGGATTGAGGCGGGTCGCCACTGAAATGGCGATGTTGTAGCCGATGATCCCCAAAATCCCCGGGATGATGCCGGCAATGAACAACGAACCGATATCGGTCGAGGTCAAAATGCCGTAGATCACCAAAATAACGCTGGGCGGAATGAGAATGCCGAGCGTGCCGCCGGCGGCGATGGCGCCGGTGGCCAGCGAGTCCGCGTAGCCGAATTTGCGCATCGGCGGCATGGCCACCTTGGCCATGGTGGCAGCCGTCGCCACGGATGACCCGCAAACGGCGGCAAATCCGCCGCAGGAGATGATGGTCGCCATGGCCAGGCCACCACGGCGATGGCCGATCCAGGCGTAGGCCGCGTTGTACAGTTCGTTGGCAAGGCCGGCCCGCGTGATAAAGCTGCCCATCAACACGAACAGCGGAATAACCGAAAGCTCGGACGATTGCGCCGTATCGAAGGCCAGCCGACCGATCATCGAAAAAGTACCGGGCCAGTTGACGTACTGGCCGAAGCCGATGATGCCGACCGACGCCATGGCAAAGGCCACCGGCACGCGCAGGAACAAAAGCACGATCAGTACGGCAAAATATCCCAATGCAGCAGTCATGAAATCCGGTCCTGGCTAAACGTTTTCAGAGGCCGACGCGCTTTCGTCGACATCCGGCAAAAAAGTCAAAATGAATTGCACCGGCACGCTGAGCATGGTCATCACGGCCATGAAGTAGCCGACCGGTGCCAGCGGGATATGGGCAAACAGCGTCACGTCGTTGTATTCCGCCAAGCGTTCCGCCACCGCCCACAGCCGCCAGGCAAAGATCACCAGCACTGCCATACATAAAATATTGATGGCAAATTTCTGGATCACCCGCAGTCTGGGACCGACCCAGGGGTCCAGAAGGGTCACGGCAACATGACCCTGATTGGCCGTCACAATCGGCACACCGGCAAAGACCAGCACGCCCATCAGAATTTCGGTAATTTCAAACAACCCGGTTATGGATACGTTCAAAACATCCCGGCTCACCACATCGATCACGGTCAGCCACATAATGGCAAACAGCGTCACCGCGGCGAACAAAGAGAGTGCCCGGCTCAGTGACGCGTGGAGCCGGGCAAGTTTGGGGTTGGCATTCATTGTTCAGATTCTCTGTCGTTCCAGATTGTTCTGAGTGTGAGCTGAACCTAGTACTTCGGCGCTTTCCAGCCGATGTCGGCTTCGATCTTTTTGATCTCGGCCTTGAGCATGGCAAGTGCACCTTCGCCGTCGATTCCCTTGGCGGCGGCTTTTTTCATCCACTCGGCCTGGATCGGGGCCCACATGCGTTTGGCTTCAGCCAGCATGGCAGCAGGCATCGGCGTCAGGGCAATGCCCTTGGACTTCATGTCCTTGATGCCGTTGACGTCGGCCAGATCCCATGCGGCACCGATGTAGTTTGCCGAATGTTCACCCGAGACGCTCATGATCAGGTCCTGGTCTTTTTTCGGGATGCTGTCCCAGACTTTTTTGTTCATGTACATCTGGAAGACCGTGGCGTAGAGACCGCCCGGTGCCGGCGTGGCATATTTGAGATACTTCGACGCCTTGAAGTTCTTGACGCCTTCGTAGGTCAAAAACACGCCGTCGATCACACCCTTCGACAAGGCATTGTGCACCTTGGTAATCGGCATGAAGATCGGCGTCACACCCATCGATTTGGCCAGGGCCGAGATGTTGTCGCCCGAAACACGCAGTTTCAGACCCTTGATGTCGGCCATGCTTTTGACCGGGCGGACGTTGTTGTGGATCAGGCCGGGGCCGTGGGCCCAGAAGGTCAGAAGTTTCATGCCCCGGGCTTCGTCGGCTTTTTCAAAGTACTTTTTATAAACCCGCCAGTAGGCCACGGTCCGGGCCTGGGCACTGTCGGTCAGGAAGGGGAATTCCGCCAGTTTGTGCAACAGGAAACGGCCCGGAGTATAGGCCGGAATAATGTGGGCGACGTCGATGGCGCCATCCTTGATGAAATCGTGATAGGCCGGCGGTGCGCCGAGGCCCTTGGTCAGCATTTTGACGTTGACCCGGCCTTCGGTGACCTTGCCAATGCTTTTGACCCAGACATCAACGCCAAATTTGCGCATCTCATGATGCGGCGGATCCCACGTCGCATAGCGCAGGTTCATTTCAGCCTGGGCCGTTGAAAACGTCGCCATCGTGGCTCCGCAAATTGCGGTCGCTGCAACCAGCGCCGTTGTTAGTTTCTTCGAGAACATATCCCTCTCCCGCATGATTTAAATCCCTTGATCGATTGACCGGCCCATTCCAATAGCAAGGCCCGGTCTGAACGCATGGTTATTATTGTTTTTATGCCACCCGCTTTTGACACGATGCGCAGATAATGGGAATTACGTCAATCAATTTTCATCTTTTTTCGCAATATATGCGAATTCTCTTGATTTTTTGGTGTTGAGGCGTTGAAATGCTCTAATAAGACTGAAGCAGGGAATAAAAATGCCAGAATCGCAAGTCAGAGCGCCTGTCGCCAAACGTTTTCATCATGCCGCGCTGGAAGTCCGCGATATGGATAAATCCATCGCCTTCTACCGCGAGGTTTTCGGTATGCGGCTGACCGAGCGCCATACCGCCGGTGAGGTCGAGGCCATTCCGGTTGAGCTCGCCTTTCTGCGTTTTGGCGATTGTCACCACGATATCGTGCTGGCCAACAATCCGAACAAAACCTATCGCGACCGCGAGCCTGAAGACGACGTGCTCGGCCCGGTCGGCATTCATCACTTTGCCTTTGAATACGCTGACCGCGAAGCCTGGGAAATCCAGCTTCATCGCCTGCGCGAGATGAATATCGAGATCGTACGCGGCCCTGTCGTGCACAGCGAATGGGACAAGCGCGGCGACGGCAGCTGGGGCGAGAACGAGTCGTTTTATGTTCTTGATCCCGACAACCACCGCGTCGAATTATTCTGTGACATGGCGACCGTCGACAAGGACGGCGCCTATATCAGTCCTGACGGCAAAAAAATCGAAGGTCCGACGGCGGCTGAAATCTAGTCCCTGATGGCCAAAAAACCGAATATCGTTCTGATCATGACGGATCAGCACCGGGCAGACCATCTCGGCTGTTACGGCAACGATATTGTCCAGACGCCGAACATCGACAAGCTGGCGTCGGATGGCGTGACCTTCGATAAATTTTATGTCGCGACACCGGTTTGCATGCCCAATCGCGCCTGTCTGATGACCGGGCGTATGCCGTCCGCCAATGGCGCACGGCACAACGGTATTCCGCTATCTACCGACAGCATTACCTTTGTCGATCTGCTGAAGGCGGCGGGCTATCGCACGGCGCTGGTCGGCAAAAGCCACATCCAGAATATGACGGGTCGACCCTCGGCCCCGCCATCCGGGCTCGATCCGGATCGTGCCGATCCACCCGAAGGTCTGAAGAACGCCGTTGCCCGCGACATGACGGGCCCGGAATACCAGCGCGAATCCTCCAAAGCCTGGGTCGAGGATCCCGACCGCGAGATCGAGTTGCCGTTTTATGGATTCGATCACGCCCGGCTTTGTGCCAATCACGGCGATCAGGTCCAGGGACATTACACCGCGTGGCTGCGTGACCGTGGCGGCAAGGCCGATGAACTGACGGGGCCTGAAAACGCCCTGCCCGATCAGCAATACGATGCGCCGCAAGGCTGGCGTACGGCGGTGCCGGAAGAGTTGTACCCGACGAGCTATATCGCAGAAGAAACTCTTGGCTATTTGCAGGATCACAAGGCCCGTCACGCCGATCAACCGTTCTTTCTGAAAATCTCCTTCCCCGATCCGCATCATCCCTTTACGCCGCCCGGCAAATACTGGGGCATGTACGACCCGGACGACATCCCGCCCCCGCCGACGCACGACGACAAGATCGACGATCCCTTGCCGCCAGTGACGGCACTGGCCGAGGCCCTGAGCAACGAAAACGCAAACCCCATGGCCCTGCAAAAGGTCAGCGAGTTTGAGGCGCGCTCCGCCATCGCCCTGAACTACGGCATGATCACCATGGTCGATGACGCTATTGGCCGGATTGTCGCCGAACTGGAGGCGCTGGGGCTCGATGAAGATACGGTGATCATGTTCACCAGCGATCACGGTGATTTCATGGGCGACCGGGGTGTACTGTTCAAGTTTGGCCAGCACTATCAGGAACTGGTCCGCGTGCCGTTTATCTGGCGCGACCCCCAATCAGACGAGCAGGGCGCGCGCTCGCGGCGCCTCGCCGGCACACTGGATATCGCCGCGACCATTTTGGCGCGGGCCGGGCTCAACCCTTATTTCGGCATGCAGGGCCTCGACATGTTTGACGAGAGCCGGCAGCACCTCGGTATGATGGTCGAGGACTACACGATTAACTACGTGCTCGATCCGCGCAGTGGCGTTCACTTTGCTTCAATGATTACGGAACGCTGGCGGATGACACATTACGAGACGCACGAATGGGGCGAGCTTTATGATTTACAGGAGGATCCGCAGGAGCGGAACAATCTATGGGACGACCCGGCTGCCGCGAAAGAAAAAGCCCTGTTGCACGAACTGATGGTGCGCCAGATGCTGATCCTGCGCGACAGACCGTTTGCGCCGCCGGGCCGGGCCTGATTACATGGTGGTGAGTTAAAAAAATAAACAGGCAATTGACCAGGGGTGGGTGGTAACGGTGCTTGAAAAAATTGACGGGGTTATGACCGGTGTCGGTCGCTGGCTGGCCTTTAGCCTGGCTGTCGCCTCGATCTATGTCGCCGGACCTTTCCCGCTGGTCGATGAAGGCTTGCGGCTCGGCGGCGGGATCGCGGTCGCCGTGGTTATTATCTTGCTGCACAATCCACTGGCCCACAAGTTCAGCGCCGCGCCGCGCAACATCAAGGGCCTGCTCTGGCTGTTCGACCTGATTTTACTCGCCGCCTTTCTCTATACCGTCGATCATTTCTTCAAGACCTACGAAGGTTTCTGGGATGGCATTTTCATGCTGTCGGAGGCCGAGCTGGCAACCGGTTTGCTTGGCGTGCTGGTGCTGCTGGAAGCCGTGCGCCGTACGTTCGGGCCCATCCTGCCGACGATCTGTGGGCTTGCGATCATCTATGCCATGTACGGCGGCGGCATGCCGGGCGTGCTGGGGCACACCGGCTTTGGCCTCGAAGATACCCTGACCGCGGTCTGGTTCAGCTTTGACGGTGTTTACGGCCGGGTGACGGGGCTTGTGTCCTCCATCGTGCTGGTTTTCATTACTTTTGGTGCCGTGCTGGAGGCGACAGGGGCGAGTGCTATCCTCTTGAAACTGGCGACCGCTGCCACGGCCAAAATTCGCGGTGGCACGGCCCATGCGGCCATCGTCGCCAGTGCCTTGTTCGGGACGATCTCCGGCAGTCCGGTGGCCAATGTCGTCGGCACCGGCGTCTTCACCATTCCGATGATCAAGCGCCAGGGCTTTTCCGGCACGTTCGCGGGCGCGGTTGAAGCCAGTGCCTCGTCCGCCGGCCAGTTCACGCCGCCGATCATGGGGGCCGTCGCCTTCATCATGGCGGAGTTGATCGGTCAGCCCTATTTCGTTGTCGCCATCGCTGCCGCCCTGCCCGCCGCGTTTTTCTATTTCAGCCTGTTCGCCAGCGTCTATGCCGAAGCCGTGCGCCTGGGGATCGAGCCGGTGCCGCTGGCCGAACGCCCGGTCGTCACGCACGACGACTGGGTCGAAAGCCTGCGTTTCATCGTGCCGCTGGTTACGGTCGTCGCCGTCCTCTTTATGGGACGCTCGCCCGCCATGGCCGGGTTCACGGCGATTGTCTCAGGCCTCGGTATCGCCGTCGCGATCGACATCCTCAACCCGACAAAACGCGCCAACCTCAAGACCTATCCCGCGCGACTGCTGGCGGCAATGAAACGCGGCGGTGCGGCCTGCGGTCAAATCCTCGTCGCCGTCGGCTCCATCGGCATTGTCATCGCCGTGGTCAAGCTCACGGGCGTGGCCGGCAACTTCGGTGGCCTGGTGCAAAACATGGCCGAGGGTTCGTTGTTTTATGCCCTGGTCATTACAGCGCTGGCCTGCCTGATGCTCGGCCTCGGCCTGCCGACGGTGCCGGCGTATTTGTTCATCGTGCTGTTTGTCGGGCCGGTCATTCAGAACCTCGGTGTTGACATCCTGCTGGTGCATTTGTTCGTGCTCTACTTCGGCGTGCTGTCCAACGTCACACCGCCGGTGGCCATCGCCGCCTATGCCGCCGCGCCGATTGCCGGGGCCAACCCGATGGCGACGGGCTTTATGGCTATGAAGATCGCCTTCGTCGGATTTTTGATCCCCTTCGTGATGATCTACAATCCGTCACTCAGTTTGATGGTCGGTTTCGACTGGCCGTCGTTCCTGTGGATAATGGCGCGCCTGCCGGTTGCCGTCTGGCTGATCGCCACCGCCTTTATCGGTTGTGACCAGCGCAGCCTGTCCGGGCCCGAACGCCTGATCCGCGCCTTTGTCGCCGTTGTTTGTCTTATCGATTTTCCCATTGCTCAGACCGGCGGCCTTGTCGTCGGCCTTGGGATGATCGTTTTGCATCGTCTGAGCCGTCGTACCGCAGAAGTCTGAATACAGAAGTACAATAACCAGAAAGGGAGAGATTAATGTTTATCAAACGCAGGACCGTATTGGCCGCTGCCTCAGCAGCCGCCTTTGTTCTGACACTGGGCCAGGCGGCCCAGGCGGAAGAACGCTATGTCATCGGCAGCCTGGCCGAAGGCACCACTCCGTTTATCGTCAACACCGCGTGGGCCAACGCCATCAACAAATACGTGCCGGGCCACACGGCCCAGGTCTCCGCTGTTGGCGCTGCGACCAAGCACGCCATCATGGTTTCTCAGGGCAAAATGGATTTTTCGATGTACGCGCCGATCCAGTACAATCTTTTGTACAAGCAAATCGGTCCCTACAAGAAGATCAAGAACGGCCCGGCGCTGACGGAAAAAATCAGCCAGCTGTTTGCCTACCCCATCGGTCACTACCACGCCGTAGTTTATGCCGATTCAGGCATCAAAACCTTTCATGACATCAAGGGCAAAAAAGTCTTTTTGGGCCCGCCGGCCGGTATCGCCACGCGGAATACCAAGCTGATCGTCGATGCCATGACCGGCTATAAACCGGGCAAGGATTTCGAGCAGATCAAGATGGGCTGGGGTGCGGCGGCACAGGCCTTCCAGGATCGAAAGTTTGATGTCTGGATTACCGTCACGACCTCACCGTCACCGTCGGTCACGCAATTGACGCTGTCGAACAAGATCCGTCTGCTCAGCCTGGACGAATCAAAATTCGATCATCCGTCATGGAAGAAATACATCAAGCAGCCCGGACGGACGATCGTCAAGATCCAGCCCGATGCCTACGGTCCGAACATGGTCAATACCGAACCTGTGCTGGTCACCGGTGCCGTTGTTGGCCTGGCCGCACGCTCCGATATGGACGCCGATCTGGTCTACAAGATGATGCGGGCGTTCTGGGATCACAAGGAAGAAGCCCACGCCATGGCTTCGTTCATGTCGAAGACCATCAACCTTGAAGCGGCGGTATCATCGCTGTCGCATCCCGTGCACCCGGGAGCGTTACGTTTCTTCAAGGAAGAGGGATTGACCAACCTGAAGATCATGAACCACGCCAAAAAGTAAGTTACGGCGTTGCGGATTGCGGGCCCGTCAAACCTGTTGGCGGGTCCGTTTCGTTTGAGGGATGAGAGACGATGATCGAGCTTTATCACAACGACATGTCGAGCTGTGCCCAGAAGGTTCGCCTGACGCTGGCCGAAAAAGGTCTTGAGTGGACCGGCCATCACCTCGATCTGCGTAAAGGGCCGCAGCTTGTCCCGGAGTACCTCAAACTTAATCCCATGGGCGTGGTGCCGACGTTGATCGATAACGGCGAGGTCATTATCGAAAGCACGCTGATCCTCGAATATCTGGATGAGGTTTATCCCACCCCGCCCTTGCGACCGGAAGGCGCCGTCGACAAGGTCCGCATGCGCATGTGGACCAAACAACTGGACGAAGGCCTGCATGCCGCGACCGGTACGCTGAGCACCTGCATCGCCTTCCGCCACCAGCATTTTGAGACCAAGCCGACGCCTGAATTGCGCGAGGCCTTTTATGCCAAAATCCCCGATCCGGTAAAACGCGCCCGCCAGCGCGACGTCATCGAAAACGGCATGACATCGGAATTCCTGCCCGGTGCCGCCCGGCGTTTCCGCAAGATATATGATGACATGGAAGCAGCACTCGGCCAGTCGAGCTGGCTGGTCGGCGAGGACTATTCACTGGCTGATATCGCCTACACGCCATATCTGACGCGGTTCGAGCATTTGCAGTTGTTGGGCATTCTGGCCACCCGACCCAACCTCGCCAACTGGTACGACCGCATCAAGGCGCGCGACAATTATGCGGTCGGTATCGGCGAATGGCTGAGTGATAAGTATCTCGTGCTGATGAAGAAACAGGGCCTTGAAGCGCGGGCGGCCTTTATGGATTTGTTTGACAACCAAGGCGCCTGAATTCTGATCCATAAGTCATGAAACGGTTTTTTGTTTAGCCGTTTGACGATACAATATAAATCGTTCAGATGCAGAGATTGCCTTCAACAAAAAAGCTTACTTCCCCGCGAACAGCGACGTATTGGATTCGGACAAAGCGTGTCAGAAATTAACGGAAAAAACAACCCGGCCCGTCCACGCCGGGCACCCGCCAACGGCAAAAGAGACGGCCGGACCCGCCTGCTGGATGCGGCCATCGATATGCTTTGCCGGCAGCCGCCATCGAGCATTACCGGACGCCGGCTGGCCAGCAACGCCGTCGTTCATCACACCCTAATCGGCCAGACATTTGGCACTGTGGCAAAATTGCTGGCCGCCGCCTACGCCCGCGAGCGCGCCTCCTTGATCACGGCTGAATTCAATGATCCCTTGCGGCCCTTGCGGCCCTTTGCGCTGGCCGATCATGCGCGGTTCTGGCGGGCGCACGTCCATTTTCTGCTCGACCCGTTTGACCCGACGATTGTTGCTGAGTTGGCAACGGACCAACCGGTGGCGCTGGCCGCCCGGGCGCTCGAGGCACAATACCCCGGGCGTTTGAAATCAACCGCACGGGAACTAGCGGCGGCTTGGTGGGCTTTGCAAATCGGTGCGCTGGTCTTCGAAGGACCGTTGGCCCGGGGCCTCGGGATTTCGCTGTCCAGGCGCGATCTGGTTCGATCCCTGTCGGGCGCGCGGATCGAGCAACTGATCGCGGATTGTCCCGACGAATTGGCCCCCGGTAAGGTCGAATACGGACTGCAGCGAAAGCCCTTTCGGAACCCGCAGAAAAAACTTGCCGCAAAGGAATGGTTGCTGATCGAGGCGGCAGCCGAAATGCTGACGACACGGGCTGATGCCGGCATATCGGGTCGTGAGCTGGCCGGGCGCGCCGGCGTCAATTACGGGCTGATCCATTATTATTTTGGCACCAGAGAAGCCGTGTTTGATCAGGCTTTTATCCATCTGCAGCAAATCTGCGTCGATGACTTCGTCGGTAACAAAACCGACGACAGTGGCATTCCTTTCCGCATGATCGCGCATGCGCAGTTCCTGCGGGCATGGGCCGGGCGGGAACTCGCCGGTACCGCCATGCCGCCGGTTGATCTATCCGGCATGGAAAGGTTACTCGACAACCTGGCGAGCAGCCGGGAAGTTGACGCCCGCAGCAGCCAGGCGCTGGGCACGGCGCAGTCCGACGCGCTGTGTTCGGTTGCCCTGCAATTGGGCTGGGTGCTGTGTCATGACAATGTAACGGGGACTTTTGAAGTCGATGAAATCGATATCCGAAGTCGTTTGTTGCGGATAAATCGAACTTTCCTGAAAAACTGATCGACTGTCAGTTCTTCAGTAGCTTCATGGTCGCCATCAGGCTCTCGGTGATTTGCGGCCTGATTGTGGGAAAGCGGTGCGAGGGCACGGGGATCGAGACGGCGTAATGCTGATTGTCGTGCGCGAGAAATGCCGCACCCACGGCGGAGATGCCGTCTGTGTGTTCGTCGATATCGGTGGCATACCCTGTGTCCCGCACTTCGTCGATTTCGCGCATGAATTTTGCCAGCGCCCGCATGCCCCGACCGCCCGAGCGCAATTCGCGTGTCGCCAGCATCTCAATCGTTTCATTATCCATCAGGGCGAGGCAGGCCTTGCCGTTGGCCGTTGAGGTCAGCGGGAACGCTTCGCCCACCGTGGCCACGGCACGCAGGCGATGCGGCCCGACGATCTGGTCAATAAACACCATGTGATCGTGGCGAAAAGCCGCGAGATCGACAGTCTCGCCAGTTTCTTCGGAAAGTCCTGCGAGAAAGCTGCGCATTTCGACTGCAATGTCGAGACGGCTGGCCGACGCCATCGCCTGGATCTCGGGGCCGAGGCGAAAACCACCCCCGCCCGCCGACGACATCACGAGGCGTTCGCTCATCAGCGCATTGACGATGCGCTGCACCGTCGAGCGTGCAAGGCCAACCCGTCCGGCGATTTGCCCGAGGCTCAGACCTTCATTGTCATCTTTCAGAACACGCAACACCGCGGCGGCCCGGGCGATGACCTGAATGCCCTGTCCTGAGGCAGGTGCGGCTTCGTCATTTTTTGATGGACTCTTTGTCATAATGATCACATTATAATACAAGTGTACCGCATTGCGATACAATTAATTTGCTGTTTTGCCTAATTCACAAACATCACAGATCGCAAACCTGCGGTCGAAGGGGAGGACAATGTCAAAAAAATCCAGATCAAAAGACGTCGGGAAAATTCGTGGTAAATCGTTTTCACGCCGCACCGTGCTGGCCGGAACTGCGGCCGCCATCAGCGTGCCGACAATTCTGAAACACACCCGCGCCTATGCTGCGACACCGACGATCAAGATCGGTCACGTCAGCCCGCGCACCGGACCACTGGCCGGGTTTGGCGAGGCCGATGGCCACACCCTGGGGGCGATTGAAAAACTGTTCGCCGGTGGCATCGCCAACAACGGCAAGAACGTCAAGGTCGAGATCATCTCCAAGGACACCCAGTCCAACCCCAACCGCGCCGCCGAAGTCGCGGCTGAATTGATCCTGCGCGACGAAGTCGACATCATGGTCGCGGCCTCGACACCGGACACCACCAACCCGGTCGCCGATCAGGCCGAGGTCAACGAAGTGCCGTGCATCACGACGGATTGTCCGTGGCAGCCCTACTTCTTTGGCCGCAACGGCAATCCGGCCAAGGGCTTCGACTGGACCTATCATTTTTTCTGGGGTCTGGAAGACGTCATCGGCGCTTTCCTGGCCCTTTGGGATGGCAGCGGTGTCGGCAAAAACGTCGCCGGCCTGTTCCCCAACGATGCCGACGGCAATGCCTGGGGCGACAAGAACCTCGGCCTGCCCAAACCGCTGGCCGCCGCCGGTTACAATCTGGTCGATCCCGGTCGCTATCAGCCGCTGAGCCAGGATTTCAGCGCCCAGATTTCGGCCTTCAAGGATGCCAATTGTGAGATCGTCACCGGTAACATGATCCCGCCGGACTTTGCCAATTTCTGGTCACAGGCCGCCCAGCAGGGTTTCAATCCCAAGGTCGTGACGATCGGCAAGGCACTGTTGTTCCCGGCTGTGATCAATAGCCTCGGCGATCGCGGCGATGGTCTGACCTCGGAAATCTGGTGGTCGCCCAACCATCCCTTCAAGTCGAGCCTGACAGGCGAGAGCGCCAAAGCGCTGGCTGATGGTTATACAAAAGCGACCGGGCGTCCGTGGACCCAGCCCATTGGTTTCAAGCACGCGCTGTTTGAAGTCGCCGCCGATGTCATCAAACGAACGGCGGACCTCGACAACAAAATGGCCATCATGGATGCCATCAAGTCGACCAAACTCTCGACCATCGTCGGGCCGATCGACTGGAGCAAGGGTCCGGTCAAGAACGTCACCAAGACCCCGCTGGTTGCCGGGCAGTGGCAGAAAAAAGGCGATGCCTTTGATCTCGTCATTACCAACAACCAGACCGCGCCGGAAATTCCGCAGACCGGCACCCTGAAACTGCTGTCGTAGTTTCTCCCGGGACGCCAGGGCGGTAATCTCCTCCGCCGTCCTGGCCCCTTGGGATAATTCCTTTCGGGATGCCTGCGCGCCATCATGATTCTTGAACTGAAAAACCTCAGCAAGGCTTTCGGTGCCCTCGTGGTGTCGGAGGATTTGTCGTTCGGGCTTGAGGAAGGCCAGGCGCTGGGCATCATCGGCCCCAACGGTGCGGGCAAGACGACGATGTTCAATCTGATCACCGGCACCTTGCGCGCCGATGGCGGTGAAATCCGGTTCGGCGGTGAGAACATCACCGGGCAGTCGGCAGCAGTACGGGCCCGGGCCGGGATCGCGCGATCCTTCCAGGTACCGCAGCCGTTTTCGGGCATGAGCGTTTTTGAAAATACGCTTGTTGCGGCAACAACTGCCGCGGGGCTGAGTGTGAGTGCTGCCAATCATCATTGCATCGAAGTACTTGAGCAAATCGGCCTCACCGATAAAGCCAATCAGGCGGCGGGCAGACTGACGTTGCTCGAGCGCAAACAACTGGAACTGGCGCGCGCCCTGTCGGCCAAACCAAAACTTTTGTTGCTCGATGAGATCGCCGGCGGGCTGACCGAACACGAATGCCAGACGCTGGTGGCGACCATTCGAAGTATTCGCCAGAGCGGTGTGAGCATTATCTGGATCGAACATATCGTGCACGCCCTGCTGGCGGTTGTTGATCGCCTGCTGGTGCTGGATTTCGGGCGCAAGATTGCCGATGGCGATCCGCAAGACGTCATGGCCGATGACACCGTGCGGGCGATTTATATGGGCATTGAAGCCGATGTCTGACGCCCCCTTGCTGGAAACGCACAATCTGATCAGCTGGTACGGTGATTTCCAGGCGCTGTTCGGCATCGACTTCCATGTCATGCCGGGCGAGGTCGTCGCGGTGATCGGGGCCAACGGGGCGGGCAAAAGCACGCTGATCAATTCCATCGCCGGCTTGTTGCCGGGCGAGGCCGGCAGCGTACGCTTTGCCGGGCAAAGTATCGGCGACTGGCCGGCCCACAGGATCGCTTACCTCGGCATCACCATCGTGCCGGAGGGCCGCCAGCTTTTCCCCTCGCTCTCGACCGAGGAAAACCTGATCATCGGCGGCCAGACCGCACGGCCCGGCCCGTGGAATCTGGCCGCGGTCTATGACCTGTTCCCGGTACTGGCGGAGCGCCGTCATCAGCCCAGCACATCCTTGTCGGGTGGTCAGCAGCAAATGGTCGCCATTGGCCGGGCGCTGATGTCCAATCCGGATATTATTTTGTTTGATGAAATCAGTCTCGGCCTCGCGCCGATTATCATTAACGATATCTATGCCGCCCTGCCCCGCATCATCGGCGAGGGCATGAGCGCGGTGATCGTTGAACAGGACATTAGCCGGGCGCTCAAAGTCTCCGACCGCGCCTGTTGCCTGCAGGAGGGCCGCGTCTCGCTCGAAGGCATCTCCGCCGAGCTTTCACGCGACGCCGTCAACCAGGCTTACTTCGGGATTTAGCTAATGGAATGGGTCAACGCCATCATTCAGGGGATTTTGCTCGGCGGGCTGTATGCGCTGTTCGCCGCCGGATTGTCGCTGATCTTCGGCGTGATGCGCCTGGTCAACGTGGCGCACGGCGATCTGATCGTCATGGCTGCTTTCCTCGCCCTGGTGGTGACGCAAACGCTGGGTATTCACCCGCTGGCCACGCTTATGATCGTCATTCCGGTAATGGCAGGCATCGGTTATGCCCTGCAGCGCGGCATTCTTAATCGCACGCTGGGCGATGACATTCTGCCGCCCCTGCTGGTGACGTTCGGGCTGTCGGTGATTTTGCAGAACGGCCTGCTGGAAATCTTCAGCGCCGATAACCAGAAGATGAACGCCGGTGCCATCGAAATCATGAGCATTCCCGTCGCCGACAAAATAAATATAGGCGTGATGCCGTTGATCGTTTTTGGCGTCGCCGTCGCCGTGATCGCCGGGCTGCAGTGGGTGTTTTATCGCACCGCCCTTGGCCGGGCTTTCCGCGCCACATCGGACAATCAATCCATCGCCCAGCTGATGGGGCTGAACAACAAACATATCTTTGGCCTCGCCATGGCGCTGGCCCTGGTGGTGGTGGCGCTGGCCGGGGTCTTCCTCGGCGTGCGTACAAGCTTTGATCCCTCGGTCGGACCGGGCCGCCTGATCTTCGGATTTGAAGCCGTCATCATCGGTGGCCTCGGCAATCTCTGGGGCACGCTGATCGGCGGCATCATTCTTGGCGTCAGCCAGAATATCGGGGCCCAGATCAATCCGGGCTGGCAGTTGCTGGCCGGGCATATCTCCTTCCTGGTGGTGCTGGCCTTCCGCCCGCGCGGCCTGTTCCCGCGGATCGAGGGTTAAGCGGCATGTCGGTTCAGGAAAACTATAAATTTGTTCAGACCACGCGGGCCAGCCGTGTTGCTGGTCTCGCCGGTGTGGTCATCCTGATCGCCCTGATCGCGGCCCCGTGGTGGGCCGGACGCGGTGACATGCGCCTTCTCAGTGAAATTTTTCTCTACCTCTCGCTCGCCGCGTTGTGGAACTTGCTGGCGGGATACGCCGGTCTGGTTTCGGTCGGCCAGCAGGCCTTTGTCGGGCTCGGCGGCTACGGCCTGTTCGCTCTCGCGATGTTCTTTGGCATCCACCCGTTGCTGGCGGTACCATTGGTCGCCCTGATCGCCGCCGTTGTCGCACTTCCGGTAGCGGTATTGATCTTCCGCCTCAGCGGGGCCTATTTCGCCATCGGCACCTGGGTCATTGCCGAAGTCTTTCGCCTGGGTTTTGCGCAAGTCACCAGTCTCGGCGGCGGCTCCGGCACCAGCCTGCCCATCGGCATCGTCAAATCAATCGCCGCCTCGCGTTCGATGCGCGAAAGCGTGTCGTACTGGATGGCGCTTGGGATGATCGTGCTGGTGCTGGCCGTGGTCTATTTCTGGCTGCGCTCGCGCCACGGCTTTCCACTGACCGCCATCCGCGATAACGAGCTGGCGGCCAAAAGCCTCGGCGTCGATATCTGGCGCACCAAGTTTCAGGTCTACGTGCTGACGGCGGGGCTGACGGCCTCGGTCGGCGCGCTGATCTTCCTGCAAAAACTGCGCATCTCGCCCGACGCCGCTTTCAGCGTCAACGACTGGACGGCCTATGTGATTTTTATCGTCGTCATCGGCGGCATCGGCACCATCGAGGGCCCGATTATTGGCACGCTGGTGTTCTTCCTGTTGCGTGGTTTTTTCGCCGACCTCGGCACCGCGTATCTGATCATCCTCGGCCTGGTCGCCATCGTGGTGATCCTCAAATCACCGACCGGGATCTGGGGCTGGGTCAGTAAAAAATACGACATTGCCCTGTTCCCGCTGGCACGGCGGGTGATCAGGATCAACCCTTCAAACGAAGACCGGAACGCATCATGATGTTCAAAATCATCCTTCTCGGTATGGAGTTTTTCTTCCGCTTCGCTGCCTGGCGCAGTGCCGCCTTTCGTGAACACATCAAGGGTCGAATGCTTAAAGTCCAGATGTGTACGCAGGATCGGACGGCGGGCCGGATGTTTATCTTTGACGACGGCAGGATATCATCCCGCGCCGGCGTGCATGATGATGCGCAATCGTTTCTGATCTTCAAGACGGCCAAAATCGCCGTGCGCCTGCTGACGCCGCCTATTGATCAGCTCGAGCAGATCGAAGCCATGAAGAACTTCCTCTTCCATCCGGAAGGAAAGGACGCCGACACGGTGTGGTTCGCCCAGACCGTGATGGCGGCCTTCGGTGCGGGCTGGCGCGATGGCACAGAAATGGGCGGCGGCATCACGCGATTTTGCACCATGACCAACGGCGGTCCGCTGTTTGTCTACGTCAAGGGCGGCAAGATCGTGCGCACCACACCGATCAGTTTTGACGCAGACGATGCGCCCTCGTATTCGATCAAGGCGCGCGGCAAAACTTTCACGCCGCCGCGCAAGACCTCGTTGTCGCCGCACGGCATGAACTGGAAAGCCATGGTCTATGCACCCAATCGGTTGCTGACACCGATGAAGCGCGTCGATTTTGACCCGAACGGGGAGCGCAATATCGCCAATCGCGGTGTCTCGGGCTATGAGCCGATCAGCTGGGATGAGGCCTTTGACATTGTCGCCGGCGAGATCAAGCGCCAAAAGCGCGAGCATGGCCAGGGCGCCATCGCGCACTCCAATGGCTCGCACCACAACTGGGGCAACATCGGTTATTACCTCAGCGCCAAGATGCGTTTCATGAACGCCATCGGCACGACCGAAGTGCACCACAATCCCGATAGCTGGGAAGGCTGGTACTGGGGTGCGCTGCATCACTGGGGCGGCTCGTTGCGCGTTGGTGGCGGGGAGCCGTTTGGCACTATCGAGGACTGTCTCGAAAACGCCGAGATGGTGGTGTTCTGGTCATCCAACCCGGAAGCCACCAACGGCATTTATTCCGGTCTCGAAGGTTCGGTCCGTCGCCAGTGGCTCAAGGACCTCGGCTTGCGCATGGTCCATATCGATCCCCACCTCAACGACACGGCACAATTCCTTGGCGGCAAATGGATTGCACCCCGTCCCGCGACCTCGCCAGCCCTTGCACTCGCCATCGCCAACGTCTGGATGAACGAAGGGCTTTATGACAAGGACTACGTCGCCAGCCGCACACAAGGCTTTGAGGCGTGGCGCGATTATGTACTGGGCGTCGAGGACGGCGTCGCCAAAACCCCGGAATGGCAGGAAGCGGAAACCGGCGTGCCGGCCAAGGACGTCATTGCCCTGGCCCGTGAGTGGGGATCGAAGCGCACGTATCTGGCCGTCGGCGGCATGGGCAATACATTTGGTGGTGCTGCCCGCAATCCAACCGGCAATCAGTGGACGCGCACCATGGTTTGCCTGATCGCCATGCAGGGGCTGGGCAAGCCCGGCGTGAATGTCGGCAACCTGCAGATGGGTGTGCCGCATGATTTTGGCTTTTATTTTCCGGGCTATGCCGACGGCGGCATTTCCGGTGATCTCAACAACACGGCACTGGCCGTCAGCCTGTATCAGCGCATGCCGCAACTGGCGACGATGAACCCGTCGACGCAAAAAATCCCGCGCCTCAAGTTACCCGACGCGATTATCGATGGCCACACCGAGGGCCACGTCTGGGATGCCCGTACCATCGAGGGGCAGTTCGGCAAGGCTGTTTATCCGGCCCCCGGTCATTCGCCGGTGCACATGCTCTATCGTTATGGCAATGCTATACTCGGCACCCTGAGCGACACACATCGCTATATCGAGATGTACCGCTCGGAGAACCTCGAATTTGTCGTCAACCAGTCGATCTGGGATGAAGGCGATACCCGCTTCGCCGATATCATCCTGCCGGCCTGCACGCACCTTGAGCGTTACGACATTGGTGAATGGGCCAACGCCGGCGGTTATGGCGCGCACTTCAACAGCCAGGTCAATCACCGCGTCATCGCTTTTCAGTCGAAGTGTATTGAGCCACTGGGTCAGAGCAAATCGGACTACGACATCTTTGCCGGACTGGCCATGCGGCTGGGATTGGGCAGTTATTACACCGAAGGCATGCGCGATATCGACTGGGCCAAACGCATGTTCGAGGCCTCTGATCTGCCGCGCCATATCAGTTGGAAGAAGTTCATGCAGAAGGGCTATTACGTCGTGCCGCCCGAGGCCGAAAGCTTACGCGCGCCAACAGCCTATCGCTGGTTCGCCGAGGACCGTCACAAGGATGTGCCCGAAGCCATGCCACTGCCGGGGGATTACACCGAGGAGCTCGGCAAGGGATTGCAGACCCAGAGCGGCAAGTTTGAATTTGAAAGCGAAAGCCTCAAACGCTTCGAGCCCGATGACGCCGAACGCGCGCCCATCGTGCGCTATCGCCCATCGTGGGAGGGACCGGACGAGAGCGGCACTTACCCATTGCGCCTGATCACACCGCATACGCGCTTCAGCTTCCACACGCAGGGTGACGGCAAGGATAGCTTCCTGAATGACATCAAGGATCATCGCGAGCTGATCGATGGTCATTATTACTGGATCGTCCGCCTGACGCCGGAGGACGCGGCGGCCCGCCAAATCGCCGATCATGACCTCGTGCGCATCTTCAATAATCGCGGGGCCGTTGTCTGTGTCGCCCATCTGACGACACGCCTCAAACCCGGCGTGGTGCATAGTTACGAATCGTCCGCCGTTTACGATCCGATGGGCAAGCCCGGTGTCTCGGTCGATCGCGGCGGCTGCGTGAATTTGCTCACGCCGTCGCGCACGCAGATCAAGAACGCCCATTCCATGGCCAACGGCCTGTCGATGGTCGAAATCGAAAAGTGGGACGGCACGACGACCTTCGAGCGCAGCGATCCCCTGACGACGGCCACTGGCCTCAATTCAGGGGAGGGCTGAGATCATGAAAAAATGGAACCTGATCGTCGATGTCGCCAACTGTACCAACTGCAATGTCTGTGCCCTCGCCGTGCAGGACGAACACGTCGGCAACGCCTTTGCGGGCTATTCGGAAGAAATGCCCAAACACGGCCACCGCTGGATCGAGATCAAACGACGGGAACGCGGCGCTGCACCCGACACCGACGTCGCCTATCTGCCGACGATGTGCCAGCACTGCGACAACGCGCCCTGCATCGCCGCCGCCCCTGACGCCATCCAAAAACGCCCCGACGGCATTGTCCTGATCGATCCGGTCAAATCAAAAGGCCGACGCGAGATTGTCGAGGCCTGTCCTTACGGTGCGATCTGGTGGAACGATGAAAAAGACATCCCGCAGGCCTGGTACTTCGACGCCCACCTGCTCGACGACGGCTGGGTTGAGCCGCGCTGCGTCACGGTCTGTGCCACCAATGCATTGAAGTCGGTCAAGGTTGAGGATGCTGAAATGAAGCGCCTCGCCGACGCGGAGGGACTTGAACCCCTGCGCGCTGATCTCGAGACCGCACCGCGTGTCTGGTACAAAAACCTCTGGCGTTACAATTCGATCTTTGTTGCCGGCACCGTGTCGCACGACAACCAGGGCCGCATCGAATGCCTGGAGGGTGCGACGGTGAGCCTTGTGCGCGACGACACCACCCTCGCCGAACAGACCACTGACATCTTCGGCGACTTCAAGTTTGACCGGCTCGAGGTCGACAGCAGCACGTGCGTCGTCAAGATCACGGCTGACGGTCGCAGCACAGAGACCAGTGTCACGCTGGAGACATCGATATCTGTGGGTGATATTCGGCTGTAAAGATCAGCTCTCCGCGAACCGCACGACCGGCGTAGCCAGGTCCTCGGCCAATAATTCAGTGCCGAGTTCCAGTGCCTGGCCCATGGCGATATCCGCCGGGTCACCGCCACGCAACGGCGCGCAGAGGCGCACGCCTTCAGGCAGGTCGACGGTGATGTAAGCCGTCGGCAGGTCTTTTTTGAAGGCCGGGTGGAAGGCATGGTGGGAGACCGACCAACTGTGCACGGTGCCGTGCCCGGCGGCGTCGCGCCAGTCAAACTTCATGGAATGGCACTCAGGGCAGACCGGGCGGGGATAGTGGCGATACGTGTCGCACCCGGCGCATTGCTGGATCAGGATGCGGCCTTCCAGCAAGCCGTCCCAGTACGGTTTGGTGTCCTGCGTCGGGCTCGGCATCAGGCGCTCGATTTCAAATTTTTGCATCGTCATCTCCGCAGTATGGCAACGGTGCCATCGCCCATGTCACCATACCCCGTGACCAGACCGATCTCGGCATCCTTGACCTGGGCCCGGCCTGCGTCACCGCGCAATTGCCTGACCGCCTCAACAACGTGGTTGAGCCCGATCATGTGGGCCTGCGACAACAGCCCGCCATGGGTGTTGACCGGCAATTCACCGCCGAGCGCGATACGCCCACCGCCAACAAAATCACCGCCCTCGCCCTTTTTGCAGAAACCGAGATCTTCAAGCTGGCAGAGCACGATATACGTAAAACAGTCATAGATTTCCGCCACATCGATATCGCCGTGGCTGACGCCCGCCTTCTCAAAGGCGCGCGGCGCCGCCTTGGCGGTACCGAGTGTTGTCATGTCCGGGCGCTGGGTGATGGTCGAGGGGCTGTCGGGATGGCCTTCGGCGATGCCCATGACATAGACCGGGGTCTGCGCCATGTCGCGCGCGCGCTCCGCACTTGAGACGATTACGGCGGCGGCGCCATCACTTTCGAGACAGCAATCATAGAGCCGCAAGGGATCGGCGATCATGCGGGAATTCTGATGATCCTCCAGCGTCATCGGCTCGCTCATGATGGCGTTGTCGTTGAGCAAAGCGTGGCTGCGGATGGTCGTGGCGACCTCCGCCAGTTGGGCGCTGGTCGTGCCATAGCTTTCCATGTGACGCCGGGCCATGTGGGCATACAACTGGGCCGGAGCAATCTGGCCCATCGGCATTTCAAATTCACCGACGACACGGAACTGCGGCAGGTTCTGCACCCGGTCGCCGATGCGCCCGGCACTGCCCGAGGCCCCGTTGCGCCCGATGGGGATCAGCACATGATTGGCCACGCCTGCATCAATGGCGCAGATCGCAGCCTGCACCGAAGCCAGCACGCTGGCCCCGCCCAAGGGCGTGGTGGCTGAGAAACGCAAATCCGGCAGCCCGAGATTGGTGATGAAATCCTCGGCCACGGTATCGCCCGTGGCATAGGGGATGACGCCGTCGATATCACGCGGCGACAGACCGGCGTCGGCGATGGCTTCAAGCGAAGCCTCCATCTGCAACGTCGTGCTGCTGCGCCCGGAATTGCGGCTGTATTCGGTCTCGCCGATGCCGCTGATGGCACCCTTTTCAAACAGTCCGGACATTTATGTGTTCTGGCAACGCAGCATGCGCAAGGGCTCGTACACCACACATTCCTCGCCGGTGTGTTTGCGCACGATATTGCGCGAGCGCACAAGACCGCGACCGGGTTTGGAGGTCAGGCGCGCCTCGATAACCTCGACCTCGACATGCAAGGTATCGCCGACGAATGCCGGTCCCTTGACGGCGAAGTCGGCATGCAGGAAGGCGAGGCCAGTACCTTCCATCGCCGGGGTCAGCAAACCTTCGGCCATGGCATAGACCATAACGCCGGGCACCACACGACCGGCTTCGGCGGCCCCGTCCCTGTCATGCTCGAGATCGGTGAAAAGACTTTCCGTCATCCAGGTCAGATTAACAAAACTGACGAGATCGGCTTCGGTAATGGTGCGGCTGCGCGTCTTGAACGACGCCCCGACTTCCAGTTCCTCGAAGAAGAGGCCCTTCGTTCGCAAAAGTTCCTGCATGGTGGTTGATTTCCTTGTGTCCTGTGATCAGGTTTCAAGGATACCGGCGATACGCCCGATGCGTCAAAATAAGTTAACGCAACGCCGTGCCGTCGGGTCCGAAGACGTGGACGTTTTTGCCGGGCGCACTGTAATCGCGCTGATCGCCGGGCACGGCATCGGCGGACCCCTGTTCGGCGACGATGATGCGACCCTCCTCGGGCAGATCGAGATAGATGTAGCTGACATCTCCGAGGCGCTCGACAACATCAACCGTGCCGGAAATCGACAGATCATTCGCGGTTGAGGCGGTCAGATGTTCAGGCCGGACACCGATTGACAAGGCGTCGTTGACAGCCAGCCCGTGCGCGGGCCGGGCGAACGGAGAAGTCTGGCCATCGGCAAACGTCGCCATAAATCCGCTATCGTTAACGGAGGTCACGGTGGCGGTGAGGATATTCATTTGCGGCGAGCCGATGAAGCCGGCGACAAACAGGTTGGCGGGCCGGTGATAAAGATCGAGCGGCGAGCCGATTTGTTCAACATTGCCTTCGTTCATGACGACGATCTTGTCGGCCAGTGTCATGGCCTCGACCTGATCATGTGTGACGTAGATCACGGTGTTCTTCAGGTTCTGATGCAGCTTGGCGATCTCGAGCCTGGTATTGACGCGCAAGGCGGCATCGAGGTTCGACAAGGGCTCGTCAAACAAAAAGACCTGCGGGTCGCGCACGATGGCGCGGCCAATGGCGACGCGCTGGCGCTGGCCGCCAGAAAGCTGGGCCGGACGCCGGTCGAGCAAGTCCTGGAGCTGTAAAATGTCCGCCGCCTGGCGCACCCGGCGGTCGATCTCCGCCTTGCCGATCTTGCCGATGGACAGGCCGAACGCCATGTTTTTGTAGACCGACATATGCGGATAAAGCGCATAGGACTGGAAGACCATGGCGATACCGCGATCCGCCGGCGCAACGTCGTTGACCTTGTTTCCGCCGATGAACATGTCGCCGGCCGATATTTCCTCGAGCCCGGCAATCATGCGCAGCAAGGTCGATTTGCCACAGCCCGACGGCCCGACAAAGACGACAAATTCGCCATCGCTGATGTCGATATCAACGCCGTGCACGACCTCGATCTTGCCGTAGGATTTTTTGACACCTGCCAGTTTTACATCGGCCATGACACAACTCTCTTATTTGACGGCGCCCGCGGTAATACCGCGGATCAACTGGCGGGAAAAGATCAGATAGAGCACGAGCACCGGCAGGATCGCCAGCGTCAGCGATGACAGCACGGCGTTCCAGTCCGTGACGTACTGGCCGACAAAACCCTGGACGCCGAGCGTCACCGTGCGCACTTCATCGCCCGGTGCGAGGATCAGCGGGAACCATAGATCGTTCCATACCGGCACCATGGTGAAGACGCCGACGGTGGCGATGGCCGGGCGGATCAGCGGCAGGATGATCTGGAAAAAGATGCGGTACTCGCTGACGCCATCACAGCGCGCGGCTTCTTTCAGGTCGTTGGGAATCTGGTTCATGAATTCGGACAGGATGAAGATCGTCAACGGCAAACTCATGGCGATGTAGACGAGGATCAGGGCGGTCAGCGTATTCATCAGTCCGAGACCCACCATCAGCTTCATAATGCTGACACTGCCGAGGCGGATCGGCACCATGATGCCGATGGCGAGATAAAACGCCAGCAAGGTATTGCCGCGATATTTGTAACCGGCCAGCGCCCACGCCGCCATCGCCCCGATCAGAAGTGTCACGCCGAGCGAGACCACCGTTACGATAATGCTGTTGGTGAAATAAAGATCAAAGTTCGAGCGCGACAGAACTTTTTCGAAACCGACCAGACTGAAGGAGGCAGCATCAGGCAAGGCCATCGGGTCCTTGAAAATCCACTTGCGGCTTTTGAACGAATTGCTGATCACGAGGAAAATCGGCCAGATGGCGATCAGGCAATAGATCAGCAAAATGACGTGCACGGCGCCGGCATTAAATTTTCGTTTGATGATCATCGCATCGCCCTACAACGCGTGCCGCAGCAAACGGCGCTGGACGCCGAAGAAAAAGAGCACGACACCGAGCAGGATGATCAGGAACATAATGGTCGCCACCGTGGCACCCATGGTGGTTGAGCCGAGCTGCAACTGAAAGCCAAAGAAGGTGCGATAAAAGAACGTGCCCATGATGTCGGTGGTGAAGTCGGGTCCGGCCAGCCCACCCTTGATGGCGTAGATCAGATCGAAGGCGTTGAAGTTGGCGACAAACGTCAGGATCGAGACGATGCCGAGGGTTGGCAAAATAAGCGGTAACTTGATACGCCAGAACACCTGGCGGTGATTGGCGCCATCGATCATGGCCGCTTCGGTCAGGTCTTCGGGAATGTTCAGCAGCGCTGCGTAAATCAGCATCATCGGAATGCCGACGAATTGCCAGACCGAGATCAGCGAGATGGTTGCAAGGGCTGTGCTTTTCTGGCCAAGCCATGGTTCGAAATAATCAGCGAGGCCGACAAAATCCATCAGCGTTTCGGCCACACCCCAAAGCGGGCTGAGGATGAGCTGCCAGGTAAAGCCGATGATCACCACCGACAGCATTGTCGGCAGGAATATGGCGGTGCGATAGAGGTGGCGGCCCTTGAGTACGGGCAGACTGAGACAGGCGGCGAGCAACAGGCCTATGGGATTTTGCACCAGCATGTGGATGGCGAACAAAATGATGTTGTTCCAGAAGGCATTCCAGAAAGCACCCGACCAGTTTGGGTCGTTGAACAGGATCGCGTAGTTTTTGAAGCCGTCGAAATACGGCACCCCGCCCTCGCCCAGCGAATAAAAACTGAGCCGAATTGAATCCAGCAGCGGGTAGATCATGAACAGCGTGTAGATGACGACCGCGGGCGCCAGAAACACGATGATATGCGTGGGAAACCGTCGGTTCATCGTCTGAGTATGTCAGGTCTGTCGCGGCGGGGGTAGATGGTGCCGCATGAAGACTTGTATACGCTCAGGTCTTCATGCGGCATGACCATCGAACCGCTTACTGGTGCGGTTTGTACCAGCCCTTGAGGCCGGCTTCAGCTTTGGCCGCGGCTTGTTGCGGCGTCAGGGTTCCGTTCAGCACCTGGGCGCTGACGTTCCACAGATCGTTCTCGAGGTTCGGCGTACCACGCGACAGGATCTGGTAGGAGTTGCGGATGGTTGACTTGCACGTACCGCGCCAGTCGACAAACTGCTGGGCCACCGGGTCAGCGAGTTTGACCTTGTGTTTGCCCAGCGGGAAGAAGCCCGGCAAGGCGTTGGCATACAATTCGGCAAATTCAGCCGTCGACATCCAGTTCAGGAATGTCTTGGCAGCCGCAATGTTTTTCGACGCCTTGTTGATGCCGAGACCAATGTCGGTGTGATCGCTGATGTAGCATTCAGACTGACCGGCCGGCAGCGGGGGCGGGAAGGCACCGAACTTGAAGTCGGCCTGTTTGTTGAAGGTCGAGATATCCCAGGAACCCGCCGGATAGATCGCGGCGCGACCGAGCGAGAACAGGTTCTGTGAGTCCGGATATTTCTGAGCCTTGTAGCCTTTGCCCATGTACGGGCCCCAGGAAGCAAGCTGTTCCCAGGTTTTGACGTAGGCTGCGTCGGTGTACTTCTGCGAACCCTTGATCAGAGCCTGGCGACCGTCTTCGCCCTTCCAGAAGTTGGGACCGATGTTCTGGAAACCCATGGTCGCGGATTCCCACTGATCGTTGGTACCCAACGCAATCGGCGTGTACTTGCTTTTGCTCTTGATGGTTTTCAGTGCGGCATTGAAGTCGGCAATGGTTTTCGGAGCCGACAGACCGAGCTCGGCGAAGATTTCCTTGTTGTAAAGGAAACCGTGGATCACCGATGCCATCGGCAGACAGAACGTCGTCGCACCGTCATCGGTTTGCCAGGCGCTTTTGGCGACGCCCGAAAAACTGTCGAGACCCTTGAGGCCGTTCAACGAAGCGAGGCTGCCACGCTTGAACAATTCCAGCGAGGCATCGAACGGGCGGCAGGTGATCAGATCACCGGCCGTGCCACCGGCAAGCTTGGTGTTGAGACCGGCGTTATAATCAGCCGGCGGCATCGGGGCGAAAACCACCTTGATGTCGGGGTGGCTTTTGTTGAAGGCCGGAATGATCTTGTCCATCCAGATATCGAGATCATCGTTGCGCCAGCTTTCGATGGTCAGTGACGATGCGGCGTTGGCGGCCAGAGGCATCGCCATGGCGATCCCGGCAACCGCGGCTGCGGCGAGCCCCTTGCGGGCCCAGGTTAAACTCATGTGTTTTTTCATCTTCCCTCTCCTTGTTGAAGTCGAATTGTCCTGGTGGACGTTAGTGGCAGTTCTTCAGGGTCCTGCGTAAATCGCCGCCGGTTGCAGCCAGGGCGTCGTGGGCGTCAGTTGGTGTCATCCCCGTTGCGACGAGGATGGCGGGCTTCACCTGGCCGGCGCAATTTTCCAAAGCTGCGCTGGCGCTGTCTTGATTGACGGATGCAATGTCGGCGATCATGCGGCTGGCGCGATCGCGAAGTTTGATGTTGTCGGCGGTGAGGCTGATCATGTAACCGTCGATGACGTGGCCGAGCCGGGTCATCAGCAGCGACGACATCAGCCCAAGCGCTGCTTTCTGTGCCGTTCCCGCCGCGAGCCGGGTCGAGCCGGCAATGACTTCAGGTCCGCTGAGCAAAACAATCGCATGATCTGCAAGGGCGGCGAGCGGTGTGTTGGCATTGTTGACGATGGCGATGGTCAGCGCACCGGCTGTTTTGGCCGCACCCATCAAGCCGACCGTGTAGGGTGTTGTGCCACTCGCCGCAACGCCGATGACGACGTCTGCCGACGTGATGCTGGTCGTCGCGGCGTCGCGCATGGCGGCGTCGGCATCGTCCTCGACCACGCCAACCGGATAAAGCCGGGCGGCATCGCCCCCGGCCATCAAAAAGACCAGGCGCTCCGGCGGCCAGCTAAAGGTCGGCGTCATCTCCATGCCGTCCTGCATCGCCAGCAAACCTGAGGAGCCGGCACCGGCGTAAATCAAGCGGCCTTCACCGTGGCGTAATTTTTTTGCCAGGTCCGTAACGGCGGCGGAAATTGCCGGCAGGGCCGGCTTCAAACTGGCGATGGCGTTTTGCTGGCCTTGCCAAAGCGCGGCCAGCGCGTCCGTATCGGACCACGTGTCGAAACCCTTGTAACGGGCGTCCGCTCGCTCTGTTTCCGCTAGCTCAGTCATCATGACCCCGGAAGTTGGCAGGAACTCTGGCTCTCACAAAATGCATACCAATTTAATACCACATTAAAATCGCTGTCCAGAGAGAATTTTTCAGCGTCCGCCTTCAAAAATGGCTAAATTCTGCTGATTATTCATCATAACTATTTGAAATTGAACAAATTTTTCTTTTAAAATATTATTTTAAACAATAATCAGGGTGATCTCGGAGATTATTGGTATTGAATTGGTATTGTTTTTATGGCCCGTTCGAGCTACCGTTGCCGCATGGCCAGCGACGACACATCAACTGATTTGTATCTCGGCATCGACGGCGGCGGCACGGCGTGCAAGGCCCGTATCTGCGATTCGGAAGGTCACATTCTGGCCGAAGCCACCACGGGTCCGGCCAATACGACGCTGGGGATTGAGCGCTGTTTCGGCGAGATCCGCCGGGCTGCCGAACAGGCCCTTGAGGTCGCGGGGTTGAATGCTGCCCGGATTTCCGAACTCCGGGTCGGGGCCGGTCTTGCCGGTCTCAATATGCAGCGCGAAGTCGACCGTGCCCACGAATTCCCCCATCCCTATCAATCGTTCAACGCCCGCTCGGACGCCCACATCGCCTGTTATGGCGCGCATGGTGGCGACGACGGCGGCATCGTTATTGTCGGCACCGGCACCTGCATTTTCGGCTTGCTGAACGGCCAGGAAATCAGCCTCGGCGGACGCGGATTTGTGATGGCGGATCAGGGCAGCGCTGCGGACCTCGGTCGCCGCGCCTTGCGCCACGCGCTGCAGGCGATGGATGGCATCACACCTTATTCGGCACTGGCCACGGCCATTGCCGGGCGCTTCGACAACCAGCCCGACAAAATGGTGGTGTGGAGCGAAACAGCAGAATCTGCCGGTTACGGCCGCTTTGCCCGAAGTGTGTTTGACGCTGCGGAAGAGGGCGATGAAATAGCTGGCAAACTGATCGCTCAATCAGCAGAAGATGTCGCCTTGTTGATCGACGCCTTACCCGCCCGGGGAATTGAAAACATCTGTCTGGTCGGCGGCATGGCCGAGGCGATCACACCGTTCCTGCCGGAACGCTGCGGGCAATACCTCAAGCCGAAGCAAGGCGATGCCCTGTCCGGTGCCCTGATGCTGGCCCGAAATCCCGGCATTCAGTTTTCGACTGGCGGTCAGGAGGTCCAGCGTGGCTGATCTGCGAGCCGTCATGACGGCCCTTAACCAGAACCTCTCGTCCGAAGACGGCAGGTCGCAACCGCTTTATCGCCGGCTGCAAACGGGCTTGCGCCAGGCCATCGAAAGCGGCGCGGTAGGTCGCGACGATGCCCTGCCCAGTGAGCGGGATCTGGCGATGGGGCTTGGCGTTTCGCGCATTACCGTGCGACGGGCCGTTCAGGAACTGGCCGACGAAGGATTACTCACGCAGCGCCAGGGGGCCGGCACTTTTGTCTCGCCGCGCATCGAACAGCCGCTGTCCTCGTTGACCAGTTATACCGAGGACATGGCGGCGCGCGGCATGACCTCGGGCGTGACGTGGCTTGGCCGTACGACGGGCACAGCCAATCCGGACGAGGCGCTGGCGCTCAACCTGTCGCCGGGTGCCGAGGTCAGCCGATTGTATCGCCTGCGGACCGCGGACGGGCGGCCGATGTGCCTCGAACACGCCACGCTGTCGCAGCAACATTTGCCCGACCCCGGTGCGGTAGAAACGTCGCTCTATCAGGTTCTGGATACAAATGGTCTGCGCCCGGTGCGTGCCTTGCAACGTATTCGCGCCGAGTTGTTCAGCACGGAGCACGCCGACCTGCTGGGTGTCACGGTGGGCAGCGCCTGCCTGCATGTTGAGCGACGTTCATATCTGACCAACGGTCGGCCCATCGAATTTGTGCGCTCGCATTATCGCGGCGATTCCTATGACTTCGTGGCGGAGCTGCAGTTATGACCGCGCTGACAAAAATGGCCGTTGAAACGGCGGAAGCCCCCGATGCCGTTGCGCGCCTGTTGCGCGACAACGAGACGCTGTGCAATCAGCTCGGACATCGCCTGCGCGAACTGGCACCGCGCTTTCTGGTGACTTGCGCGCGCGGCAGTTCCGATCACGCAGCAACGTTTGCCAAATATCTCTTTGAGACCCAGCTCGGCATCCCGACGGCATCGTTCGCGCCCTCGATCAGTTCGCTTTATCAGGCGGACATGAAGCTGGAGGGTTCGGTCTTTCTGGTGATCTCGCAATCCGGGCGCAGTCCTGATCTTTTGATGAGCGCCCAGGCCGCGCGGCAATCCGGAGCGCTGGTTGTTGCCCTGGTCAATGACATTACATCACCACTGGCCGAAATCGCCGATCTCTGCCTGCCGCTCAGGGCCGGTCCGGAAATCAGTGTGGCAGCAACAAAATCCTTCATCGCCTCGCTGGCCGGGCTTCTACAAATTGCGGCACACTGGTCGCAGGACAAATCGCTCAATTCAGCGCTGGCCAAACTGCCGGAACAACTGGCCGAGGCGGCCGGTCTTTCGTGGCAGTCAGCGGTTGAAACGTTTGCGAAGGCCGATCATGCCCTGGTCGTCGGGCGGGGACTTGGTTTCGGCATTGCCCAGGAAGCGGCACTGAAGCTCAAGGAAACCTCGCAATTGCACGCCGAGCCGTTCAGTGCGGCCGAGCTCTCACACGGACCGATGGCCCTGATGCGCGATGGCTTCCCGGTGCTGATCTTCAGCCAGAACGACCAGACCCGGGCGAGTGCTTTGGAGATCGGCGCGGCGCTCAGGACCAAAGGGGCCAGCGTCTTTATTGCCGGTGATGATGCTGACGGCGATGCGTTGGCGGTTGTGCCCGATATACATCCGGCCTGCGCCCCGGCGACCATGGCGCAAAGTTTTTACGGTCTGGTCAACCAGATCGCCATCGCACGGGGGCTCGATCCCGACAACCCGGTGCATCTGAAAAAAGTTACCGAGACGGTCTGACGCTGATGACGGATCAATCGCACATCACAGCCCTGGTCAACGGGCGCATTTTTGATGGCGATGACATGCGTGACGATTGCGCTGTGCTGCTCCGGGGGGCGCGCATTCTGGACGTGATTGCCCAATCAGACCTGCCGGGTGACGCAGCCACGTTCGAACTCGAAGGCCAGCTTCTGGCACCCGGCTTTATCGACGTCCAGGTCAACGGCGGCGGCGGCGTTCTGTTTAACGAGCAGCCCACCGTCGATGGCATCGCAGCCATTGCCAACGCCCATCGCCGCTTCGGTACCACCGGCATGCTGCCGACCCTGATCACCGATGACGAGGCGACCATCACCACCGCAGCGCAGGCGATTATCGACGCGCGCCGGGACGAAGTGCCCGGCATCCTCGGTGTGCATTTTGAAGGCCCGGCGTTGAACACGGCGCGCAAGGGCGTACACGACGCCAGTCAGTTTCGCGCGCTGTCGGATCAGTTGTTTGCCTTGCTGGGAAATGAAGATCTCGGTGAGAGACTTGTGACACTTGCACCGGAAACCCTGCCGCCCGGCACCATTGCCCGGCTAGTCGACCTGGGTGTCCGGGTCAGCGTCGGTCACACGGCAGCGAGTTATGAACAGACCCGAGCCGCCCTCGATGAAGGCCTAACAGGGTTCACGCATCTTTTTAATGCCATGCCGCCGATGGAAAGCCGCCAGCCCGGCGTGATCGGCGCGGCGCTGGAAGACCGGAATTCGTGGTGCGGCCTTATTGTCGACGGCCAGCACGTGCACCCGGCCACTTTGAAAGCGGCCATCGCTGCCAAACGGCCTGAGCGAATGATGCTGGTGACCGACGCCATGCCTTCGGTTGGTTCAAGTCAAAAGGACTTCATCCTGAAGGGCAGGCGAATTTCAGTGATCGGCGGTCGCTGCACCACCGAAGACGGCACGCTGGCCGGTTCCGATCTGGATATGGCGAGTGCTGTGCGCAATACAGTTGGGCAACTTGGCTTGCCGCTCGACGAGGCCTTGCGTATGGCCTCGCGCTATCCGGCAGAATTTCTCGGGCTGGCCAACACGCGGGGACGGATCAAGCCAGGATTTATCGCCGATCTTGTGGCACTGGATGAAGACTTGCAGGTTCATCGCAGCTGGATTGGCGGTGATATGGCCGAACACATTACGGATCAGGGACAAACATCATGACGGATAAAATCAGGGTTCTCGTCGTCGGGCTCGGCAACATGGGCCTCTCGCACGCCAAGGCTTACCACGCGCTTGAGGGTTTTGAGATTGTCGGCCTGTGTAGTCGCAACATCAACGCCGTCAGCGATCTGCCCGCTGAACTCGACGCTTGCGCCAAATTTGACGATTACGCCGGGGCGCTGGCCGAGCTTGAACCCGATGCCGTGTCGATCAACACCTGGCCCGATACGCATGCCGATTTCGCGGTGATGGCATTTGAGGCCGGTGCGCATGTATTCCTGGAAAAACCAGTGGCCGAAACCGTCGCCGATGCGGAGCGCGTCATCGCCTCGGCCCGCACACATAAACGCAAACTGGTGATCGGCTATATCCTGCGCCACCACCCGTCGTGGGCCAGGCTGGTCGAAGTTTCACACGGCCTCGGCAAGCCGCTGGTCATGCGCATGAATTTGAACCAGCAGAGCAGCGGTGCGACCTGGCAAACCCATAAACAACTGATGGAGAGCATTTCCCCCATCGTCGATTGCGGCGTGCACTACGTCGACATGATGTGCCTGATGGCCCGCGCCCAGCCGGTCAAGGTCCACGCCATCGGCGCGCGCCTGAGCAATGAAGTCGCCGACGACATGTATAACTATGGCCAGTTGCAGGTCACCTTCGATGATGGCTCGATCGGCTGGTACGAAGCGGGCTGGGGCCCGATGATGAGCGAGACGGCGTTCTTCGTCAAAGACGTCATTGGCCCCGATGGTTGCGTCAGTATTGTCGCGGCCGAAGAAACCGGACAGGGCCATAAATCAGACGACGTCGACGCCCACACCAAAACCAATGCCCTGCGTTTGCATCACGCGACACTCGCCGACGACGGAAGCTTCGCCCGCAGCGATGAGATTATCAGGACAACCGAAGAGCCGGGCCACGACGATCTATGCCAGCTCGAGCAGGAATTCTTCCTGCGCGCCATTATTGAAGACGTCGATCTCGAGGAACACATGACGGACGTGCTCAATTCCCTGCGCATCGTGCTCGCCGCCGATCAGTCGATCCGCACGGGTCAGGTGGTTGAGTTGTGAACGGAGTATGGTTTGGCGTGGTTTTCAGCCGCTGACGTGTTCGCCTGAACAGTAGCTAAAGCCGTTTGAGAGCCCCCGCATTTGAGAATCGGCGGAAACGCACTAGACTTTATCGTATGAGAAACTGGTTTTTGGTTGTCGTCACAGTGGTATTATTCTGGTCGGGCCAGCACCTGATGGCCGCAGCACCCGAAAAACTGACTGCAATTGATCTGTCGCACGTTCAGAGCACGGAAATTGGTGCGCACATCGAATTTCTGATCGAGGATAACGTCCCCATGACGTTATCGGCGGTCGTCCGTGCGTTTGAATCCGGTGGGCAAGCCTCGACAAATTCGGTTCTGAATTTCGGCATTGGATCCAGTCCGGTCTGGCTGCATTTCGACGTCCTTAATCCCGGACAGCACCTGGACGTCTGGCGCCTGATTATCGAAACATCATGGCTGGATCAGATCGAGGTCTTTTTTCGCCACGGCGGGCAAACCCGGGATCAGTTTCTGACGGGTGACCTCAAGGCTTTTGCCGACCGACCGGTCGACCATCGGTTTTTTGCTTTTGACCATGAATTTTCGCCCGGCCGGAGTTCAGTATACTTGCGAGTCAAATCTCCGGATTCAATGGTGCTGCCGATATTGTTGCTGGACCTCGAACAGGCCCGCGCCAGGGAAGTCGGCGACGGACTGCTCTATGGATTAATCTATGGCTTTGTCCTCGCGTTGCTGGCCTATAACGCCACTTTGTTTGTCGGCCTGAAAAATAGTCACTACCTTTATTATGTCCTTTATCTCTCTTTGTTTCTGGTGATGAACTTGGCCTATTCGGGCAATGGCTATCAATGGTTCTGGCCAAATTCACCCGCGCTGCAGGCCCCGGCGATTACGGTTTTGATGGGACTTTATTCTGCGGCCGGTCTGATGTTTGCCAGCAAGTTCCTCGGCATCAATGTGCGTTTCCCCCGGGTAAACAAAGCACTGGTTCTGGTCAGCGTTGGCGCGCTCGCCCTGCTTGCCATCGCCACAATATTTTCGCTGCCGGTTTTTGCCCAGTTTGTCGCCTTCCCCTACATGCTGCTATTTTCCATCACCATGATCGCTCTGGGCGTGTTGGCGCTCAAAGCCGGTGTCAATTCGGCAAGGTATTTCCTGGTCGCGACGATTGCCGCAATGATTGGCGCGACATTGACGCCGTTGGCGGTATGGGGCGCCATTCCCTACAACGCCTGGACATATCATGCCCTTGAAGCAGGCATGTTGATCGAAGCTGTATTGCTGGCCCTCGCCCTGGCCAATCAGTTCCGGATCAACCAGGAAGGCCGAATTGAGGCTGAACGCCTGTCTCTGGTTGACCCGCTGACAAAGCTCAATAACCGACGGGCGTTCCACAATGCGGTCGTCCCGGTTCTGGACGCCATCGGACGGAACAGGCGCAGCTATTCCATGATCCTGATCGATATCGACCGGTTCAAACTGGTCAACGACACCTACGGCCACCCCTTTGGCAATGAGATACTGGTGATGATCGCGAATGCACTGGCGGGCCAACGCCGCAAGGGTGATGTGCTGGCGCGCTGGGGCGGCGAGGAATTTATCTATTTCCTGCCCGACACCGATCTCGATGAGGCCGCTTTGGTGGCTGAGCGGCAGCGAAGCTTGATTGAGCGGGCTGAAATCAGTTTCGAAGGCCAGATCATCCCCGTCACCGCAAGTTTCGGGGTCGCCTGGATGGACGAAAATATCAACACGCTGGACGATTTGGTCAACGCCGCTGATATCCGGCTATACAAGGCAAAATAAGAAGGCCGCAACCGGGTGTGCGCGACCGGCCCTTCGGGCCCTGTCGTCAACCAGTAGCGGGACCATCCTCATTCGTGACTAGGGCCCGGTAGGCGTGCCAGGTGGCGTGGCCGATCAGCGGGAAAGTCAGGATCAGGCCGACAAATGCCGTGGCGATCCCGGCGGCGGTAAAGAGCCCGATCAGCACGCCCCACAAAATCATCGGCCGAATGTTCTGCCGCACCGATTTGATGCTGATACCGGCGGCCCGGACGATGTCGATATCGCGCTCGACCAGCATCGGCACGGAGACCGCACTGATGGCAAAAACCACGAAAGCGAGGACGGCGCCGACCAGGGTACCGACACTTAAAAACATTATGCCGCGCGGCGTATAGAACAGCATCGAAAACAGGTTCTGCGGTTCCGCCGGATAGTGTGTGCCGCCAAAGAACAGCATGAACAACAGCGCGGCGATCTGCATCCAGGCAAAAAAGAACATCATCAGCCCGGCCCCCATCCAGCCGACGCGCGGCAGGCAGACCCTGCAGGAGCCGAGGACAGCCCCAAGGCTGACGGCCTCGCCGACCTCGAGCCGCCGGCTGGTTTCATAAAGACCAATGGCCAGCATCGGGCCGACCAGCATGAAACCGGCAGCCAGCGGCAGGATCAGATAATGAAACCCCGACTGAAAGAGTCCGAGCGAGATGCCGACGCTGATCAGCGTGAAGAGCGCGCCATACCCGAGGCTGAGCACGGGAGCCCGGGATATGTCGCGCCAGCCCGCGCCAAGCCATTTCCAGGGATCGTCATACGTGACGGGAGTACGCGCAACCGTGTCATCAATCGATGTCATGTTCCCTACCCCTTGTTTTGTCGCCTGGCCGAATGCCGGGCGATTGGTCGTCATCAAACAAAATGCGGTTTGCCGCACCTTCCATATCTTCGAACTGTTTGCCCTTGAGGGCCCAGAAAAAAGCTGCAAGCCCCAGACCGCCGAGACCGAGCGCCGTCGGCACAAGATAGATCAGGTTTTCCATGTCAATGATCCTCCTGTGGGCCCGGGACGCGGGCCTTTGGCCCCAAGACGAAGCGCGTTGGCGATCACAATGATCGATGATGCCGACATGGCGACGGCGGCAAAGAGCGGTGTGACCAGCCCGGCAATGGCAAAGGGAATTGTTGTGGCATTGTAGGCAAATGCAAGGACGAGGTTCTGACGCACCACGGTGCGGGCGCGCCTGGCAGTCAAAAGAATTTCCGCCACCGGGGCCAGCGCGCCACCCTGAAACACAGCGTCTGACGCCGTCTGACTGATGTCGGCAGCCGACGAAGGCGACAGCGAGACAAAGGCGGCAGCGAGCGCCGGGGCGTCGTTCAAACCATCGCCGACCATCAACACACGATGCCCGAGGCGGGTGAAGTCCTGCAGATTGCTGTGTTTTTCCGCCGGATCGACATTGCCCTGATAATGCCCGATCCCGAGTTGCCGGGCGACACGCTCAACGGTTTCCGGCAAGTCACCGGAGAGCACGCGCACATCGTAGCCCCGGGACTTGAGCGCTGCGATCACTGCTTCGGCGTCGGGCCGTAGTTTGTCTTCAAAGCTGAAGCGGATCGGATCGCCGTTGCCTGAGCGCAACCAGAGCTCCGGGCCGTCGGCCTGGCCGGCACCGCGCACGTCGCAGTGCGAGCGGCTGCCGAGCCGGATTTCGATATCGCCCTGCGTCGCCACCAGCCCCTTGCCCGGCAGTTCCTGAATGTGATCAACCTGCGTTATCGGCAGATCGCGCGCCATCGCCGCGCGCACAATGGCACGGGCCAGCGGGTGTTTGCTCATGGCCGCCAGACCGGCGGCGAGGGACAGCGCATCGTCCCGGGGCATGTTGGTAATTTGCGGGCGGCCTTCGGTCAGCGTACCGGTCTTGTCAAAAATGATCGTATCGACTTCGGCGAAGCGTTCCAGCGCCGTCGGTGATTTGAGCAACACGCCGCGGCGCATCAGACGTGAGGCGGCAACGACCTGAACCGCCGGTACAGCCAGCGCAAGTGCACAGGGACAGGTAATGATCAGCACGGCAACGGCATTGAGCAAGGCGACCTGCCAGTCCGCCCCGGCAATCAGCCAGCCAGCAAATGTCACCGCCCCCAGCCCGTGCACCAACGGCGCATACAGGCGGGCAACGCGTTCGGCCAGATCGACATAGCGCGCCCGGCCCTGTTCAGCCTGTTCCATCAGCGTGACGATTTGGGCTAGCGCCGTGGCCTCGCCCACCGCCGTGACCTCGATCTCCAGCGGCTGGGCAATATTCAGCGTGCCGGCACTGACGCGGCTCCCGGGTTGGACGGCAACCGGCAGGCTCTCGCCCGACAACAAGCTCTGATCGATTTCACTGCGGCCTGCGATGATCACACCGTCGATGCCGATGCGCTCTCCGGCGGCAACGGCCACGGTCATGCCGATCTCAACGGCCTCGCAGGCGACCTCGCGCCGACTGCCCGTCGCCTCAATCACGGTGACGGTTTTCGCCGTCAGGGCGAGAAGCTGCGCCGCCGATGAGCGGGCCCGGCTGCGCACGCGCGAATCGAGATAGCGCCCGATCAACAGAAAGAACAAAAGACCGATGGCCGAATCAAAATAGACGTGCTCCGCACCTGAAATGGTCTGGTAAAGGCTCATGCCACTGGTCAGCACAACGGCCAGACTGATCGGCACATCCATATTGACCCGGCCCGCTGTCAGCGCCCGCAGGCCGGCGCGGAAGAACGGTCTGCCGGCATAGACCACGGCAGGCAGGGCAATCAGGGCCGAGAGCCAGTGCAGCAAATCACGCGTCGCCGGTCCCATATCGCTACCACCGGCCCAGACCGAAACTGACAGCAACATGACATTGGCGGCAGCAAAACCGGCAACCGCCATGGCCTTCAGCAAGTCTCGGTCGTGTTCGGCGCGTTGCGCCTCGAGGACATCACTGTCATAGGGGAACAGGCGGTAACCGAGTTTGAGGATCGGCGACAGAATGTCACCGGCCAGGTCGACCGGCCCCTGCCAGATCACTTTGAGGCGCTGGGTCGACATGTTGACCCGGGCCCACCTCACACGCGGATCGCGCGCCAGCACCTGTTCGATCAGCCAGCCGCAGGCAGCACACTGATAGCCTTCAATGATCAACGCGATTTCAGATTTCACCGCGTCGTCACTGACGAGTGCGTGCCGGGAAAAATCGAGATCGGCCTGGCTGTCATCCGGCTTGAGCGCCCGGACCGAGGCGTCGAGTTCGCGCGCTGTGTAATATTTCCCGAGACCCAGGCCGGAGATCAGGTCATGGGCTATGGCACACCCGGGGCAACAAAAACGGCCACCGTCATTTGTCAGTTGCTCCGGTGCGAGCGGCAGGTCGCAATGCTGGCAACGCTGCAGGTCGGAGAACTGTGAGGCGGCGATATTCATTTTACTTCACGGTAAAACGCTGTTTGAGGCGATAGTCCGCCGTGCCGAGGACGGCGTGGAAGTCGGCCTGCCACAATCCGGCCAGGGGGAAATCGGTGTTGGCGAAATACTGACCGGGTTCGCCCTCGCGCATGGCAAGTGTGAAGTCGTGTCCCTGGTGGGTCGGGCGGATGAAGGTCACCCGGACGTTCGCGCCGTGGATGGCCTCGCCGTTTTTATCCGTCAGCGCAAAGTCAAGACGCCGATCGCCAATACGGGCGTCCCCGTGCCAGTCCAGTTTGCGCTGGCGGTCACCTGCCTGGATGGTGGCATTATAGAGGCGGCCTTTTTCGTAGGCGTCTTCCGTATGTAGGCCCGTCCATGTGGAGTTGGCGAGATAGACCAGCACGCCGTTGGTGGTGAAGATGACGGTAAAAAACGCCGCGAGAATCCATAGCGGCCAGGCCCCCTTGAGCACACTGTGCGGTGCGGCTGAATTGTTCATCTTAAGGGTCCTCTGAAAGTAGATTGATGGGTCGTTGTGATATCGAGCAGCCGGTCGACCAGGACGAAACGCAAGTCTTGCGATTCGGACGCCAGCGATGCGGCGGGGGCGTGAACAAAAACGCGGTAGGTGCCGACCTGATCCGGGCGCACGCTGAGGCTGACCCTGGCAACCGGCTTTTTGGCCTGGCCGATCACGGTCATGCGGGCCCCTTCGATGCCGGCGAGGGACAGGTCAAAGGATTTTTGCTGCCGCTTCATGTTCAGCACCTTGAATGTGAAACCGTTGCGGATTGAGCCGTCTGACAGTTTAACATAAAGCGGGTTGCGATCACGCAGCACACTGACGGATGTTTCCGATCTCAACATCAGGGCGGCCAGCATCGCCATGCCGACGATGACCAGGATCAGCGAATAGACAATCGTGCGCGGGCGGAAAAATTTGTAGTGCGGTGTCTCGCCCCGGGCCTGGGCATTCAGATTGCTCAGCGTATCGAAACGCACCAGACCACTGGCCAGATTGAGTTTCTCCATCACCCCGTCGCAGGCATCAGCACAGAGACCGCAGCCAATGCATTCGAGTTGCTGGCCGTCGCGAATATCAATACCGGTCGGACAGACCACGACGCATTGCCGGCAACTGACACAATGCCCGCGATCCTCCCAGGTCTCGCCCTTGCGATAGGCACCGCGCGGTTCACCGCGCACGGTGTCATAGGAAACGATCAGGCTGTCATCGTCGATCATCGCGCCCTGGAAGCGGGCGTAGGGACACATATAGGTGCAGACCTGTTCGCGCGCCCAGCCCGCCATCAGATAGGTCGAGGCGGTAAAGCCGAAGATAAAGCTGTAGACCGTGAACGAGCCTTGACCGAGCACCATTTCGACCAGCAGGGTCGGTGCATCATTGAAATAAAACACCCATGCCCCGCCGGTCGCCAGCGCGATCAGCAACCAGGCAACATGCTTGACGAGTTTTTTGCCGAGCCACGAGATCGTCACGGGGCCCTGGTCGCGCCGCATGCGGGCCGCGCGATCGCCCTCAAGCTTGCGCTCAACCCACATGAAAAGATCGGTCCAGACGGTCTGCGGACAGGCGAAGCCGCACCACACCCGCCCGGCGACGGCGGTGGCAAAAAAGAGGGCGATGGCGGCAATGATTAGAACGCCAGTGAGGTAGTAGACCTCCTGGGCCCAGATTTCGATGAAGAAAAAGTAGGCCTTGCGCGCCGGCATGTCGATCAGCAGGGCCTGACCTGGCGCACCTTCGCCCCGGTCCCAGCGCAGCCACGGCGCCAGATAGTAGACGCCGAGCAGCAGCCACAACGACAGCCATTTCAGCCGCCTGAAGTAGCCCTTAACAGCCTTTGGATAGACCCGTGTCCGATCGGCAAAAAGCTGGATCGACTGATCTGCAGAACTGCTCATGAAGTGCCCGTTCCCGAATAAACTTCACCCTTGTTGATCGATTACTGTCCGCCACCAAGCGAATGCACATACACAGCCAGCGACTTGATCGCGGCGTCGTCGAGGCGGCTTTCCCAGGCCGGCATCACACCGGCGCGGGACTTGCTCACGGTCTCGACAATCATTGGCCGTTCACCACCATAAAGCCAGAGCGCATCATTGAGACGCGGCGCACCCTGATCGGTATCGCCCTCGCCTTTTTCGCCATGACAGGCGCTGCAATTGTCGGCGAAAAGCTCAGCTGCGGCCGCCGTCGACTGGCCCTTGCCGGTGAACGACAGGACATGGTCCGTCACCAGATCGATTTCCTCTTTCGAGAGGATTTCATCCCGTCCGAAGGCCGGCATTTCGCTCTCGCGTGTCTCACCGTGTTTGGCGCGAATGCCATAGCGAATGGTTGTGTAAATTTCCTCAACCGTGCCGCCCCAGAGCCAGTGATCATCGTTGAGATTGGGGTAGCCGACGAACCCTTGCGCCCCCGAGCCATGACAGGGCGCACAGTTATCGCCAAAGGCGGCGCGACCGCCCGCGAGGGCAAAATTCAGCAGGTCACCGTCCGAGGAGATGTCCTGAACCTCTGTCTTGGCGACTCGGGCGAGAAAGCCCGCCTGTGCGGCGCTCGCCACCTGCATCGCTTCGCTGAGTTCACCATGCTGGGTCCAGCCCAGTACACCCTTGGTGCCGCCGTCGGGCGTTGGCCAGGCTGGGTACAAAACCCAGTAGACGACGGAATAGATGATCGTCGCGTAAAGGATATAGACCCACCAGCGCGGCACCGGATTGTTAAGCTCCTTGATGCCGTCCCAGTCATGCCCGGTGGTCTCCGTGCCGGTGACCTCATCTTTTTCAATGTTGGTCGACATGGCCCGTCCTTTCGTCATCACCACGGAACGGGATCGACCCGTAGTCTTCAAACTTCGATTTGTTTTTTGGACGCCAGGCCCAGAACATGATGCCACTGAACAGCACGATGAACAGGATCAGCCCGAACCAGCTGGAGAACGTTCTTGCGGTTTCATAATCCATGGTGTTCTCCTAATTCGCCGGTGCGTAGGTTTCGAAATCGACCAGGGTGCCGAGCATTTGCAGGTAGGCAATCAAGGCGTCGAGTTCTGAAATCATTTCAGGATTGCCGTCGAAGTCACCGACCTGAGCCTTGGCGTAGCGCCCGACGACATCTTCGGCCTCATCCACATCAGCCTGGGCCTGGGCCTCCACATCGGCGACGGCGTGTTCGATCATGGCCTTGGTATAGGGCGTGCCCAGCATTTCGAGGGCAACCAGGTGATCAGCAATATTTTCGTAATCCAGCGGCTTGTTGGCGAGGAAGGGATATTGCGGCATGACCGATTCCGGCACGATGCTTTGCGGGTTGATCATGTGGGCGGCGTGCCAGTCGTTGGAGTACTTGCCGCCGACCCGGGCGAGGTCCGGCCCGGTGCGTTTCGAGCCCCACTGGAAGGGATGATCATACATGCTCTCCGCCGCCAGACTGTAGTGGCCATAGCGTTCGACCTCGTCGCGGAAGGGGCGGATCATCTGGCTGTGGCAGAGGTAGCAGCCCTCGCGCACATAGATGTTTCGCCCCGCCAGTTCGAGAGGGCTATAGGGTCGCATGCCCTGGACTTTTTCGATGGTGCTTTCGAGGAAGAAGAGCGGCACAAGCTGGACGATGCCGCCGATGGAAATCACAATCAGAATACCGATCAGCATCACGATGGAATTTTTTTCGAAAAGTTCGTGTTTCATGATGCCGCTCCCTGCGCCTGAACCTGGTGGGCGGCACGGGCCTCACCGATGGGCGCTTCGTCTTTCAGATCACCCCTGATTGTGCGCCAGACGTTGTAGGCCATGATCAGGGATCCGATGACAAAGAGACCGCCGCCTGCGGCGCGGATGACATAGAACGGCATCATCGCCTCGACGGTTTCGACAAAGGAATATTGCAGGAAGCCGAGGCTGTCATAGGCCCGCCACATCAGGCCCTGCATGATGCCGGAGACCCACATGGCGGTGACGTAAAACACGATGCCGATAGTGGCGACCCAGAAGTGCACATTGACCAGGCGTAGCGAATAGAGCCGTTCACGACCCCACAGTTTGGGCACGAGATAATAGATCGCACCAAAACTGACAAAGCCGACCCAGCCCAGTGCACCGGAATGAACGTGGCCGATGGTCCAGTCGGTGTAATGGCTGAGCGCGTTGACGGAGCGGATCGCCATCATCGGGCCTTCGAAAGTGCTCATGCCATAGAAAGCAATGGAGGTGACCATCAGGCGCAACACAGGATCAGTGCGCAGTTTGTCCCACGCCCCCGACAGCGTCATGATGCCGTTGATCATACCGCCCCACGACGGCATCCACAGCATGATGGAAAAGGTCATGCCCAGCGTCTGGGCCCAGTCCGGCAAGGCGGTATAAAGCAGATGATGCGGTCCGGCCCAGATATACAAAAAGATGATCGACCAGAAATGCACGACCGACAGACGGTAGGAATAGACCGGTCGCTCCGCCTGTTTAGGCACAAAGTAATACATGATGCCGAGGAAGCCCGCGGTGAGGAAAAAGCCGACGGCATTGTGTCCGTACCACCACTGTGTTAGCGCATCCTGCACGCCGGACCAGACGACATAGCTTTTGGTCCACGACACCGGGATGGCGAGATTGTTGACGATGTGCAGGATGGCGACGGTGACGATGAAAGCGAGGAAAAACCAGTTGGCGACATAGATGTGAGGCTCGCGCCGCCTCGCCAGAGTACCGACAAAAACGATGAAGTAAGCGACCCAGACCACCGTCAGGAAGATGTCGACGAACCACTCGGGCTCGGCATATTCCTTGCCCTGTGTGACGCCGAACACATAACTCAGCGCGGCCATGACGATGAAAATCTGATAGCCGATGGCGACAAACCAGCCGAGATGCCCGCCATACAATCTTGCCCGGCAAGTACGCTGGACGGCGTAAAACGACGACGACAACAAGGCATTGCCACCGAAAGCAAAAATCACCGCCGAGGTATGCAAGGGGCGCAGACGTCCGAACGAGGTCCACTCCAGACCGAAATTCAGTGAGGGCCACGCCAGTTGCGAGGCGATCACCAGGCCAACCAGAAAGCCGACGACACCCCAGAAAACCGTGGCGACGGTGAGAAAGCGGACAACGCTATCCTGATAGCTCTCGACGGTCCCAACTCCGCCCGCGGGCGCAGTTTCTGTCAATTCACTCACGTTGTCGTCCTTTCGATCACACCGGAATTTTTTGTGCGATTGACTTTCGTCAAGCACCGTAATTTTCTAACAAGCGTGCTACAGGGGCGGTATGTGACATACCGTCGCAGCTTGATCATTCGTCTCAGACAAGGCACAAATCCTTGCTATGGAAACCGACATCATACAGCTTCTCGACACCGGTTTCACCTGGTGCGCGGCAGTAGCGCGTGACAACGACGGGCTGATCGGCACGCTGTTTATCGCAGGCTTAGCCGGCAGCATCAGCCATTGCACGGCCATGTGCGGACCTTTCGTGCTGACCCAGGTCGCCAGCCGTATGCCGACGGAGGCAGGCGATGTCGGGGAATTCAGGCGTCTGGCCAAAGGCGCCCTGATCCCCTACCAGCTCGGCCGACTGACGACCTATACAGGCCTCGGTGCCATCGCCGGTGCGGTGCTGGCGCAAATTGGCGGCGGGGAGAGCGGCCTGTTCAAGTATGTCGCCGCCGGATTGTTGCTGGTGGCAGGCCTTGTCTTCCTCGCCCAGGCGTGGCGGCGGGCGCTGCCGGCCTTTTCCACCGGCGTTACCGGTCTGGCCATGCCGAAGTGGCTTAACACCCTCAGCACCGGATTGTTGGCCAACCCGCGACGCCTGCGCGGCTATGCGCTGGGTGTCCTGCTCGGATTTTTACCTTGCGGTCTTTTGTATGGTGCATTGGCAGCCGCCGCAGCGGCGGGCAGCGCGGGCGGGGCGATGGCGATGGCGGCCTTCGCGGTCGGCACCATGCCGGCCCTTGTCGGTGTCGGTTATCTCGGCGATTTTTTTCGCCGCCGGGCGGGCGATCTGACAGAGGTGATCGTCCGTATTCTGCTGACCCTGAATGCCGGTGTGCTCGGCTATATGGCCTGGCGTCTGGTTGCTTGATCAGGTCAGGGGTTCGAGACTGTCCTGCAATGTTGTCCGCACAGAGCGGGCCTCTGACGGCGCGCCGTCAACTTTTGCCGCGTGCTTGAGCAAGGTGGCCAGCGTGATCGACTGCAAGGTCGCCCGCGTCAGGTCTTCAATCTCATCGCCCACGGATTGCAGGGCACGACCGATGCCACTACCGGCGCCGGGCCCGGCCTCGGCGACATCAAACTCGGACGCCAGGTTATCTTCGAACAGGGCAACGACGTCATACAAAGTGATGCGATTGGGATTGCCGTTGAAACGGTTGCCGCCACCGGCACCACGCACCGATTGCACAAGACCTGCCCGCACCAGTTGCCGCATGACCTTGGCAAGGTGGTGCACCGAAATGTCGTAGGCCTCGGCGATTTCAGCGGTCGAGAGCTGGGCCTCCGGATCGCGTGCCAGTTCGAGCACGGCGAACAATGCGAAGGTGGTGGATTTTTGAATTTTCACGGACCGGACGCCTGGTCTTCGTCGATTGATATTTCGAGCTGTACATAGGGCCCCGCCGTCATGCCGAGGCTGCGGAAGAACGACAGGTTCAGCGTGTCGAGGCGTGAGACACTGGTGCGCACGGAATTGACGCCATCACGCCGGAAGCAGTTGAAAATTTCTTCCATCAGGCGGCTGCCGATGTGGTGTTCGCGATGAGCGTTCGAGACGCCAAGCGCGAACACCCAGCCACAGGGCGGCGAGCCAAATTCCCACGCCCGGACCTCGCCGACGACAAAGCCTGCGGCCACGCCCTCGACATCGGCGATTAACAGATAGCGCTCGCCCTTCTGATCCGGCACGTAGGTCTGGAAAATACCCTGCCAGTACGCCGGTTTGGCCCTTCCGCTGGTCTCGGTATCCAGCCGGATGATGGCTTCAAGATCATCGGGCCCGGCAGCGCGAACGGTCAGTTCAACGCGGTCGACGGGTCCTTTTATGGCGTCTGTTTGTGGCATGGTCTGAGTATACCCGGCTCCCTTGAGCACCCCTATTGGTTTTTATGTACCTGAATACGAATTTAGACCGTATCCGGTACCATGGCCGTCGCTTCGAGCTCGATCTTGCCCGGATTGTCCAAAAGATCGACGACAAAGATCATGCTCATGGCGGGAAAATGTTTGCCCATATATTTGCCCCAGATCTCGCCGAGATCCCGGCGTGCCGCCATGTAGGCCGGCTTGTCGCAACAATACGCCGTCATGCGGCAGATGTGCTCAGGCTTCGCTCCGGCTTCGGCGAGCACGGCGACAATATTCTTCAGCGCCTGTTCAAATTGCGGCGCGATGTCTTCGGAATGAAAGACCTGTTTTTGATCCCAGCCGACCTGGCCGGCGACAAAGACCATGCGCCCGCGGGCGGCAACGCCGTTGGAATAGCCGATCGGGGCGTCCCAGCCGTCGGGACAGAGGATTTCGAGATTTTCAGCAGCCATTGATTTGTCCTATTCCTGCAACATGGGGGGATCGAGATCATCATCCCAGCCGACATCAGGCTCGGGATATTTTTTCAGCCAGTCTTTTAGCCATGCAATGTGCTCGACCTCTTCTGCCGCCATTTCCAGCGACATCGTTTTAACTTGTGGATCGTCTGTTTCATCGGCGACACGGCGGTAGAAATCGGCGGCCCGCTGCTCGGCATCAAGTGCCATCGTCAGGGCATGGTGCGGCGTCATCATGTAATGCGCCTCCATGGCGGCAGCGCTTTCCGGTGCACCGTCGCCCTGCCATTTGAAATCCCAGGGGGCGAGGTGCGGCAGATCGCGATTGGCGGCCTTTTCGACAATCTTGTCGACATGTTTGCCCTCGATGGCCGAAAGCCTGGCAAACAGTTCCGCCACTTCACGATTGTTGTGCACCTCCATTTGTTCGGCCAGCTCGGCGTACTGATCGGCGGCTTCGCGCTCCATCGCCCGGGCATGGGCGAGGAATTCCTCGATGTTGTTGATGTTCAGATTTTCTGTCGGGCTCGCATTTGTCGGTTTCATAGTGCAAACCTCTCTTCCAGGTCACTGACAGTCGCCGTTGCCTGGCCGACCGGCGGCTGATAGGGCGCGCGTTCGCCGGTGAAAAGCACACCGGTATTAAAGCCGTCATCGGTCATCAGGCGCCGGGCCGCACGGCCCATGTCGTCAGTCGGATCGACCACCGCGTCATGCACCTGGGTCTTCCAGTTTTTCTGGTCGGGCCGGAACGTGATACAGGGGCTCAGGAGTTCAACAAACGAAAAGCCGGGATGGCGGATGGCTTCGGTAATCAGTTTGGCCGTGCCGTTGGGATCGCCGGCAAATCCCCGGGCGATGAAGTTTGCCCCCGCTGCAAGCGCTATGACCAGCGGGCGGAACGGGCTGATGCCGGTGCCGCCCGGCGCCAGCGCGCTGTCCCAGTCGGGCTCGGTGGTCGGCGAGGGCTGGCCCTTGGTCATGCCATAGACCCGGTTGTCCATAACGATATAGGTCAGGTCGACGTTGCGCCGGGCCGCGTGCATGAAATGGTTGCCGCCGATGGAAAAGCCGTCGCCATCGCCGCTGGCGACCAGCACCGTCAGGTCAGGCCGGGCGACCTTGAGGCCGGTCGCCAGGGGCAGCGAGCGGCCATGAACGCCGTGAAAGCCATAACAATCGACATAGGCCGGAATGCGGGACGAGCAGCCGATACCCGAGATCACCGCGACATCTTCCGGCGGCAATTGCAGCTCAGCCAGCGCCTTGGTGATCGAGGACAGTACCGAATAATCGCCGCAGCCCGGACACCAGACCGGTTTGATGTCGGATTTATAATCACGGGCGACAAGTTCGGGTTTACAGACCGTATCCATGCTCATGAGCTTTCACCTTCGAGAATCAATTGACGAATATCGCCGGGGCGCAACGGCAACGGGCCGGGATGGCACCAGTGCTCGACATCCCGGGTAAGTCCGGTATGGGCCCGCAGGTAGCTGAGGAACTGGCCACTGTGGGTTTGCTCTACAACGATCAGGCGTTCCGCACCCTCAAGGGCAGCGATGAGTTGTTCCTTCGGGGCCGGCATCAGCAGGCGCAGCGATATGTATCGAGCGGACCTGGCACCTTCATCGAGTTGCGCGAGCGCTTCGCGCACGGCACCGGTACAACTGCCCCAGGTCAGGATAACCGTGTCACTGTCGCCATCACCGCCGCTATCGGCCCAGTGATCGCCATAGTCAAAGTCCGCCGTCTTGCGATGGCGTTTTTCGAGTTGAACCAGATGATCACCGGCCTGGCTTGAGGGCGTACCGCGCGGGCTGTGTTCGAGGCCATCGGCTGTATAGGCGCAGCCCGGTGTGCCCGGCACTGCCATCGGTGAAATTCCGGAGGCGACATCGGCGTAACGATTGTAGCGCGCGCCCGCCTCAGGTGTTTCAGCCGTCAACCGCCGGGCCATGAAGGCAAGGTCGGCCGGGCGCTCGATCACGGCCTTGGCCTGGCCAAGCGATTGATCGGAGAGTACGAGCGCCGGTGTCTGTATGGCTTCGGCCAGATGCACGGCCCATTGCGTCGTGAACAGGCAATCACTGATCGAGTTGGGCGCGACCACAATATGCGGCGCGTCACCCGGCAGGCCGTTGATCGCCATGTTGAGATCGGACTGTTCACTTTTGGCCGGAATACCGGTCGAGGGGCCACCGCGCATGACATCGACCACGACGATGGGGACCTCGCTGGCCACGGCGAGACCAATGGCTTCGGTCATCAGGGCGAGGCCCGGACCCGAGGTCGCCGTCAAGGACGGAGTGCCGCCGAAGGAGCCGCCGATGGTCATGTTGATCGAGGCCAGTTCATCTTCGGCCTGCACCAGATTGCCACCGACTTTTGCCAGCGCCGGGGCCATCCATTCAAGGATTTCGGTGGCCGGTGTAATGGGATAGGCGGCAACAAAGCGCACGCCACCCCGGACCGCGCCCATACCGGCGGCTTCGTTGCCGCTGATCAACCAGCGCCCGTCGGCATCCGCCGTGCCCGGTGCCAGCGTCGCCGGTGTCGGCATGTCGGTCATCGCCTTGCGCCCCGCCGCGACACCGGCCGCACTGGCGGCGACGGCGTCAGGACCGCGTTTGGCGATGGATTGTTCGACCGCCGCATCGAGGGCGGCATCCGGCAGGCCGATCAGTTTGCCGACACAGCCGAGCGCGATCATGTTGGGCCGCCCGCCGTCAATCGCCTTGGCCATGAACTTGAAGTCGAGGTCATAGCGGCGCACGTGGGAGCTCGCAATAAATTCAGGCACGTCGTCTGACTGCGCCGAATTGCCAATGACAAGCGAGTGTTGATCCAGCGGCATCTCGTCGGCAAAACGCTGAACGTTGAGCCAGTCCAGCGCGATCAGCAGATCATGCCGGTCGGGCTGGGCCGAGACCGGCGTGGTCGACAGCCGGATCAGGGCAGCGGCCTCCCCGCCCCGGATCTGCGGCCCGACGGAACGCGTCATCAAACCGTACCAGCCCGCTTTGGCGGCGGCCTCCAGCAGAATGGTACCGGCGGTAATTACACCCGATCCCCCACTGCCCGTAAGGACGACGGAGAGGCTTTGCACGGCGGGTTTCTGTTCTGATTCGATCATTTCAGGCTCCGGCAGGTCTTTGTCTGCATTTGGCGGTTGAAGCTAACTCGTTGCGTCAGAGGGGTTTTTGCGGCTTTTTGAATATCCCTCATTTTCTTGTTGACATTATAATACGCATTAAAGTACTAAATTACAAAATAAAAATACACAGAGCGCTAAAAGCGCATCACAGGAGGCTGGAAATGACCGCACCGACACAAATTCAGGCAACACGCTGGATGATGACGGCAACGGGTGCGCCGCTTGTCGAAGAAGCCTTTGAAGCTGTCGCCGGTGACGGTGAGGTCGTGGTTGAGGTCGCCGGCTGCGGCGTCTGCCATACCGACCTTGGCTACTATTACGATGGCGTGCGCACCAAGCACGCCTTGCCGCTGGCGCTCGGCCATGAAATCAGTGGCCGGGTGATCGCCACGGGCAAGGGCACCGAAGCCTGGCTCGATAGCGCCGTCGTCGTGCCTGCCGTTATGCCGTGCGGGGAATGCGATCTTTGCCAGCGCGGGCGCGGTGCCATCTGCCGGGCCCAGAAAATGCCGGGCAATGATATTCAGGGCGGTTTCGCCAGCCACATCGTCGTGCCCGCCGCCGGGTTATGCCCGGTCGATGAAAAAAAATTACAGGCCGCCGGCCTCAGCCTCGCTGATTTGTCCGTTGTCGCCGATGCCGTAACCACGCCCTACCAGGCCGTCGATCGAGCCGGCGTAACACCGGGCAGCCTCGCCATCGTGATCGGTGTCGGTGGCGTCGGTGGTTATGCCGCCCAGATCGCAGCTGCGCGCGGGGCCACGGTTGTCGCCATCGATGTCGATAGCGAAAAACTCGACGCCCTGAAAGATCACGGCGTCGCACTTGGTCTTAATGCGCTTGAGCATGATCTTAAAAGCCTGAAGACAACGATCCGCGATTTTGCCAAAGCCAATGACCTGCCGATGACCGAGTGGTTCATCTTTGAATGTTCCGGATCCGGGCCCGGTCAGAACACAGCGTTTGGTCTGCTGACTTTCGGTGCCACGCTTTCAGTCGTCGGCTTCACCATGGATATGGTCGAGGTCCGGCTTTCGAATTTGATGGCTTACGACGCCCGCGCCATCGGCAACTGGGGCTGCACACCTGATCTTTATCCGGCGGCGCTCGATCTGGTGTTGTCCGGGAATATCGCGCTTGCCCCCTTCGTCGAGCAACGCCCGCTGGCCGATATCAATCAAGTCTTTGACGCTGTTCACCACAAACAAATGACCCGCCGCGCCATTCTGGTTCCGGCCGCCTGACAGAAAATTCGCCTGAAGGAGATCATCATGTACGCCCCAGCCACGCTCAACGATCATAATCTCGTCCCCGAACAAATCGTCCCCGGCGTAATTTACGAAAAGAAACCGGTCAAACGGCCCGACGGCAGCGTTGCCGAAGGTTTGTATGTGGCGTGGATCACGCTGGACAATCCGGGGCAGTACAACTCCTACACCACCGACATGGTCAAGGGCGTCATCCTGGCCTTCCGCCAGGCCTCCAGTGCCCGCGACGTTGTCAACGTTGTCTTCACCGGCACCGGCGACAAGGCGTTTTGCACCGGTGGCAATACCAAGGAATACGCCGAATACTACGCCGGCAATCCCCAGGAATATCGCCAGTACATGCGCCTCTTCAACGACATGGTCTCGGGCATTCTCGGCTGCGACAAGCCGGTGATCTGTCGGGTCAACGGCATGCGCATCGGCGGCGGCCAGGAAATCGGCATGGCCTGTGATTTCACCATCGCCCAGGATCTGGCCCGCTTCGGTCAGGCCGGCCCCAAGCACGGCTCGGCCGCCATCGGCGGTTCAACCGATTTCCTGCCCGTCATGGTCGGCTGTGAAAAAGCCATGGAAACCGGCGTGCTGTGTGAACCGTGGTCGGCCCACAAGGCCTATCGTCTGGGCGTTGTCATGGACATCGTGCCGGCCCTGAAGGTCGACGGCGAATATATCGCCAACCCGACGGTCGAAACCGAATTCAGCGACGAATTCGGCCGCATCATTCATGGCGAGAGCAAAACGGGAGAGGCCCTGGCCGCCGGTAAGGAATTGATGAAACAGGGCGTTGTCGATCTGACGGCGCTGGATGAAAAGGTCGACGAATTGTGCACCAAGATTTTGATGACGTTCCCCGATTGCACGACCAAATCGGTCGAGGAACTGCGCAAGCCCAAGCTCAACGCCTGGAACATGAACAAGGAAAATTCCCGCGCCTGGCTAGCCAACAACATGATGACCGAAGCGCGCACCGGTTTCCGCGCCTTCAACGAGCCCGCCGGTAAAGTCCGCGAAATCGATTTTGTTGAACTGCGCCAGCGCCTCGCCGTCGGCACCCCGTGGACGGATGAGCTGACCGAAAGCCTGATGCCGCGCAATCAGGAGGCGGCGGAGTGACCTCTCACCTTCGCATATGGTTTGAGCGCGAGGGCCGTCTGCTGCGTCTGCGGCTGGCCCGGCCCAAAGCCAATATCGTCGATGCCCAAATGATCGGTGCCTTGAACGAGGCGCTCGATCAGCATCTCGACAACCCGGCGATTGGCGCGGTACTGCTCGATGCCGAAGGGCCGCACTTCTCCTTCGGTGCCAGTGTCGAGGAACACCTGCCCGACGTCTGCGCCGATATGCTGGCCGCCCTGCATGAACTGATCCTGAAACTGGCCTCGGCCCCGGTGCCGACGCTCTGTGCGATCCGGGGCCAATGCCTCGGCGGCGGGCTCGAGGTTGCCCTCGCCTGTGGACGCTTGTTTGCTTCCCCGGATGCCGCCCTCGGCCAGCCGGAAATCAAGATCGGTGTCTTCGCGCCGGCAGCTTCGTGTTTGCTGCCGGGCCGTATCGGCCAACAGGCGGCGGAAGATCTTTTGTACACCGGACGAAGCGTAACTGGCGAAGAAGCGCATGAGCTCGGCCTGGTCGATGATCTCTCCGACGATCCGGAAGCCGCCGCGTTGGCCTATTTCGATCAACACCTGGCCGGACTGTCGGCCAGTTCACTGCGTCATGCCGTCACCGCCGTGCGTCGCCCGGTTGTTGAACGTCTGGCGCAGGACCTCGCCCGCGTCGAGAAACTTTATCTCGAGAATTTGATGATCACGCGTGATGCCGTTGAAGGCCTTCAAGCCTTCATCGACAAACGCAAACCTGGTTGGGAGCACCGTTGAACCATGTCCGTCACAGAAATCGTTGAACGCTGCCAGGAAATCTTTGACGACCTGGATTTCAATTACGTCAAACAATGGAAAGCCGCCGAAGAAGGTCGCCAGGCCATCGGCTACCTGCCGGTTTATGTGCCGCGCGAGATCATCCATGCCGCCGGTATGCTGCCTGTCGGCATCCTCGGCGGCGGCGATCAGCTGGAAGTCATTCACGGCGATGCCTATTACCAGAGCTACATCTGCCGCATCCCGCGCTCGACCATCGAGCTTGGCGTGACGGGCCGGCTCGACTGTCTGGACGGCGTGCTGTTCCCCTCGATCTGCGATGTCATCCGCAATCTCTCGGGCATGTGGAAGCTGTTGTTCAAGGACAAATACGTCCGTTACTTCGACGTGCCGCAAACCTATGCCGACGAGATCGGCGGCAACTATTACGTCAAGGAACTGGAGGAACTGAAAGAAGGACTTGAGAACCTCAGCGGCAAAAAAATCAGCGATGAGGCGATCAACAATTCCATCGCGCTTTACAATGAAAACCGCCGGGCCATTCACGACGTCTATACCTTGCGCACAAAATCACCGTGGAAAGTGCCGACGTCCGAGGTTTATCTGCTGCTGCGCGCCGGCATGATCCTCGAGGTCGAGGAACACACCCAAATGGTGCGGGATTATCTGGCGGCGGCCGAGGTCGAGGAACGCCCGATGCGTGATAACTGCCGCGTCGTCATGAGCGGCATGTTCTGCGAACAACCCCCTCTCGGCCTGATCAAGTCGGTCGAGATGGCAGGCTGCTACATCGTGGATGATGATTTCATGCTGGTCACGCGCTGGCTGCTGGACGATGTGCCAACGAACAGCAATCCGTTGCAAAATCTCGCCAACGCCTTCCTGCACCACTCGGCGGAAACAGCCGCGAAATACGTCGACAAAGAAGAGAACAAGGGCAAATACATTGTCGAGAGCGTCAAGCGCACAGCCGCCGAAGGTGTGGTCTTTGCCGCGCCCAGTTTCTGCGATCCGGCGTTGCTCGATCAGCCGATGCTGCACACCGCCCTGAACGACAACAACATCCCCTTCACCGCCTTCCAGTACGCCGAGAACTCGGGCCAGATGCAGCCCATTCGCGAGCAGGCAGGCACCTTCGCCGATTCTATCAAGCTCTGGAGTGCGTGACATG